>JAESFO010000011.1_pt1 | contig 923813 bp, 875 predicted proteins | sample 9269421 | NCBI WGS metagenome assembly JAESFO01 (sample SAMN14502839, study PRJNA617101) | algae metagenome | isolation source: Nostoc desertorum CM1-VF14 and co-occurring heterotrophs from rocky... | place: USA: Clark Mountains, San Bernardino, California | collected 2000-06-05
CCGCTATCGCCCTGAATGCCCCGACCCACCTGGCCGATCCATTCAGATGATGTACGCCTCGAGAAGCTCGAAGAAGCCGAGTTCCGGCAGCCGTTGGAAGCGGCGTCGCCGTCGGTGTGCTGCTTATGGAGGACGCCGCCCCTACTGTCAACATCGATTTTCAACGAAGTTTCACCTTTGGTGCTAACCGACGGAAAATAATAGGCTTCAGAGATATTCACAGGGCCCTTTTGGGCACTCAATCCAGGACGGGGCCGGAAAATTTTCCTCTCGCTCCTGCGAAAATTTTCCTGACATCCCCGCACAGATGATCGGCGGAGTCGCCCCAATTGCGCCATGAACAAGGGGCTTCGTGCCCGGGCCATCGCTCCGAGAGGGGCCGATCGCAGCCGGGGACGGTCAGGCGGAAGGGTCATCAACCTTCAAAGCAGGCAATCCAACCACGGTTATCACGTGGTTTGCATTGACGCTTTTCGCGCCAGAAGCCATGATTCGACCCGACTTTTTCGAATCGAGATCGATCAACGGCGCCGTCACAGTCGAACGCCAGAAAACCAGGATTTGACGAGTGCCAGGTTCGCCGACATCCGCCACCGATGCGCAATGGAGCGCCCAGGGGAACTCCCAAGCGAGCGCGCAAGGCAGCCATGATCGGCGTCTCGATGAACGGCGTTCCAGCAATTCCGTCGACCTCGGCGTCGACCCGCCGATCGAGGTCGACGGCCGCCGCCATTCCGATCAGGATCATCGCCGCGTTTCTCTGCGTTGGCTCTCAGGCACCGCTCTCACCGGCGTGGCCGGTGGATTGTTGATCGGCTCGGCTGTCTTCGCCGCCCTCGATCAAACCACCAATCTGGCCGAAGAACCGCAGCTGGCGGCAATGATGCCCCGTTCGCCCGAACGCGATACGGACACCGCGCACCGCGGCGATCGCCTCGTGCGCCCGGTTGATTTGATCGCGGCGCGGCAAACGTTTCGCACGCCAACAACCATTCGCGTCGGCGATCGCGAGATCGTCAGAACCCGCAACTTCACCCGTGTCGCGACGACGATGACGCTGACTAGCACGGGTCTCGCCGACGACGTTCCGCAATTCAATCCGCTGCGACTTCTCGCTGGCGCACCGTCGCAAAACGAAAACCTGCAGGTCGAGCTCGATCACTCTCGCGACGATGCCGACGTGAGCTTCACCAGCGAGGATGTCGGCCCGATCCCCGAGGACAATTTCGGTCTGTCGCGTCCGGAAGTGGAAGCGCAGGTCGCCGAAACGGTGAAATCGGCGATGCGCAGCGGCGCGCAAGCGCCCCTGGCCCTGCCCTCGCAGATGCTGCTGATGCGCACCAGCCGCGCCAATTTTAATCCAGGCGCTTTGTCCTACGCCAATCCGGCGGACTCGCCGATCACCGCGCCCTTCTCCTCCATCGCCGTGAAGATGGTGGCCGAAAACGTTTCTGTGATCCCTAAGAGCGAGGCGAACCGCGATAGCGATGAACAATTGATCGTCGTGCGGCGTGGCGAAACACTCGATGACGTGTTGAAAGATACCGCGACCAAGGATCAGATTCGCAAGATCGCCGCGGCGCTCGGTTCTCGTCGCGGTGGCGGCCCGGTCAATGAAGGCCAGAAGGTCCGCGTCTTGCTGTGCGACACCGACGGCAATGGGCAGACCAGCAAGGTGTGCCGCATTTCCGTCTATACGGACGAGAATCTCGAAAGCACCGCCGCGCTCGCCGACAATGGCGAATATGTGCAGGTGGCACAGGCTTTCCTCACGCCCTCGAAACCGATCCGCAAACCGGCCGACGACGATGACGACGAAGAAGATTCCGGCGGCATGCGCCTCTACAACTCCTTCTTCGAAACGGCGCTGAAACAGGAAATTCCACGCCCGGTGATCGACGACCTCGTGCGCATTTTCGCCAATGACGTCGATTTTCAACGTGCCACCAGTGCCGGCGATTCTTTCGAAGCCTTCTATGAAGAGAGCGAAGAAGGCGAAGGCCGTTATGATCTTCTCTATGCTTCGATCACGGCGCGCAGCGAGACGTTCAAATATTATCGCTACGTTTCTCCCGACGATAATTCCATCGACTTCTTCGATGGCAACGGCCGCTCCACCCGACGTTTCCTGATCCGCAAACCGATCGCCATCGGCGAACAGCGTTCAGGCTTCGGCATGCGCCGCCATCCGATCATGGGCTATTCGCGTATGCATACGGGTGTCGACTGGGCCGCGCCCGTCGGCACGCCCATCGTCGCCGCGGGCAACGGCACCGTCATCAAGGCGGCACGCGAATCGGGCTATGGCAATCGCGTCGAGATTCAGCACGCCAACGGTTACATCACCACCTACAACCATATGACGGGCTTCGCCCGCGGCATCACCGAAGGCGTGCGTGTGCGCCAAGGCCAGGTGGTCGGCTTCCTCGGTTCGACCGGCCTCTCCACCGGTCCGCACCTGCACTATGAAGTCATCGTCAACGGCAGTTTCGTCGATCCGTTGCGTATCCGCCTAGCGCGGACGCGCGAACTGACAGGTCGCCAGATCTCCGACTTCCGTCGCGAACGCGAGCGCATCGACGACCTGATGGCCAAGGCGCCAAATGCCACCCGCGTGGCGCAGCGGACCAACTAGAGCAGTCCCAGCTGGCGCTTGATATCGCTTGGTGTCACACCTTCGGCGCGCAGTTGGCGCAACGACATCGACTTGATGCTCTTCGACAGTTTGCGCCCCTCGTCATCGGTCAGCAGCCGGTGATGATGATAATGCGGTTCGGGCAGATCGAGCAGCACCTGCAACAGGCGATGCAGACTGGTGGCGTTAAACAGATCCTGCCCGCGCACGATGTCGGTGACGCCTTGCGCCGCGTCGTCGATGACGACGGCCAGATGATAGCTGGTCGGCACGTCCTTGCGGCCGACGATCGCATCGCCCCATAGACCGGGCTCGGCGTAAAGCTCGCGGCTCTCAGCACCGTCGTAAAATTCGCGCCAGCCAATTTGCCCGTCGATACAGGTGTTGGCGAAGGCCATGTCGATCCGCCGCGCCGCATAGCGGCCGAGAGCACGCCATTGCGCCTGATCCTCAGCAGAAAGATTGCGGCACGTGCCCGGATAAAGCGGCTGGCCATCGGGATCGCAAGGCCAACCCGGCCGTTGTGCCACCCGCTCGGCGATCTCACCGCGCGTGCAATAACAGGGATAGATCAATCCGCGCGCCGCCAGACGCTCCAGCGCCAGCTCATAAACGGCGAACCGCTCCGATTGCCGCATGACCGGCTCTTCCCAGGACAGACCGAGCCAGGCGAGATCTTCATAAATCGCCGCTTCATACTCCGGCCGCGCACGCAGCGTGTCGATATCCTCGATGCGCAGCAGAAATCGCCCGCCCATCTCTTGCGCCAGGCGATGATTGAGCAGCGCTGAGTAGGCATGCCCGAGATGGAGATACCCATTCGGCGATGGGGCGAAGCGCAACACCGGACGCGTATCGGAAACGGGACTTTGCGTCGCTCCTGACAGATCTTGTCGCGCCGGTGCGGTCTCGTTTTGCCGAGTCTTGTGTTGCATTGTCGTATCGTTATGCGGATCATTCCGTTCGCCGGCAGGATGCGCCGTGCCGGCAGCGGACTCAAGAGCGGCTTTCAAGACCAGATGTCCATGTTGCAGGCCCCCAAAAGCGGAACGCGAAAAGCGCGTGCCAAGCCCAGTGCCAAACCTCCCGCCAAGGCCCACGCCGCGCCCGTCGAGCCGCCGCTGCTGATCCGCTCCGAAGACGCCCTCGTGACGGGTCTGGAGCAACTCAAGCTCATCGATCCCAAGATTATTGGCCATATGCTTGCTGCCGCTGGCCATCCGCCGCTGCGCAAGCGCGAACCTGGCCTCGAAGGCCTGCTCAGCATCGTCATTTCGCAACAGGTTTCGACGGCCAGCGCCCGCGCCATCCTGGCGCGCTTCCGCGCCCGCTTCGAAACTTTCGACGCAAGCGAAATCGCCAGCGCCAGCGACGATGATTTGCGCAGCTGCGGCCTCTCAGGCCCCAAAATGCGGACCATGCGCGCGGTCTGCGAAACGGTTGCCAGCGGCGCCATTGATCTCGCCGATCTCGCGCACCTCCCCGCCGAAGAGGCGCATGCCCGCCTCGTCACGCTCAAAGGCATCGGCCCCTGGACCGCCGACATCTATCTGCTGTTTTGCCTCGGGCACCCCGACATTCTGCCGGTCGGCGACCTGGCCTTGCAGGAGGCGGCGAAACTGGCGCTGGGCCTGAAGAAACGTCCGGATCAGAAGAAACTGGCCCGCCTCGGCCAGCGCTGGCGGCCCTGGCGCGGCATCGCAGCGCGCCTGCTCTGGGCCTATTACGCCAGCATCAAACAGCGTGCGGTCGACCCCGCCAGCGTCCTCAAATCCTGATCTTGCGCCACGACCCTTCGGGCGCGTAAGACACCGCCAACATCAGGAGACAGATTATGGCGCAACCGGTGATTGACGGTCCGCGGCGCGAGGCGCCGTCGGGCAAGGCCAAACAATTGATCGTCATCCTTCACGGTTATGGCGCCGACGGCAATGACCTCATCACCATCGGCGCCGAATGGCAGAAGATTTTTCCCGATGCGGTCTGCGTCGCGCCCAATGCCCACGAAGCCTGTCAGCAAATGCCGATGGGCCGGCAGTGGTTCAATCTCACCGATCGTAATCCGCACGAACGCTGGAACGGCGCCTGCACCGCGCAGCCCGTCATCGATGCCTTCGTCGATGCGGAGATGGCGAAATATGGCCTCGCTGACAAAGACGTCGCACTCGTCGGCTTCAGCCAAGGCGCGATGATGGCCTTGCATACGGGCCTGCGTCGCAAACAACGGCCGGCCGGCATCATCAGCTATTCCGGATTGCTGATCGGTCCCGAACATCTCAAGGAAACGGTCACGCACACCGCCGCCACGGCGCCGCCGATCTTTCTGCTGCATGGTAGCGCCGATGGCGTCGTGCCGGTGCAATCGCTGTTCCTGAGCACCAATGCGCTCGGCGAAGCAGGCATTCCCAGCCAGTGGCACCTCAGCGTCGGCCTCGAACACAATATCGATCCGCAAGGCATTCTGCTCGGCGCTCTGTTTCTCGCCAATTGTTTCGGCTTGCCCTATCCGGCGATGTTGCGGCGTTAATCGACGCTCGCGCGCGCCGGTGCCAAAGCCGGCTGCAATTGCGGCGCTCTGCGCCGCAAGCCGCGCCGCACGACCACCGGGCTGTAAAGCTGCTTCGTCGCTTCGACGAGATGCACGCCCGCACCCGGCAGAGCGAGCTTGCCGCCGACCTTCTCGAACGCCAAGGCCGAACGCAGAAGATAGGGCCGCGCGAAAGGCGGTACATACAAAGCTTCCGACCAATTGATCGGCGAGAACTGCGCTTCCTTCAAAAGCTCGCGCAACTGGCTGCGCGAATAGGGCTCGCCGTAACCGAACGGCGTTGAGTCGACGCGCGCCCACATGCCGCTGCGATTGGGCACGACGGCGATCATACGTCCGCCGGGCGTGAGCACGCGCCAAACCTCGTTGAGGAGATCGTAGGGTTGATCGCTCGTCTCCAGCGCATGCACGACCAACACCCGATCGATGCTCGCATCGGGCAGCGGCAGCATGGTGACGTCAACGAGCGCCGCTGAGGACACGCCCTGCCCCGGCCAGTGAATCACCCCCTGTTCGGCGGGCATGAATGCCAGCACACGCACCGCTTCATTCAAAAAAACGTCGAGATAAGGTGTTGCATAGCCGATGCCGAGCACCGCATGGCCCGTGCAAGTTTCCCAACGGACCCGTACGAACTGCCGGATGAAACGCGTCGCGACGTTTCCCAGCGGCGAGGCGTAAAAACTGCGGAGATCGACAGCATCGAGCGACATGTACCCAGTCTGCCACCGCTGCCCTGTCAGATTCAACGGATGATTGCGGATTTAGGTCACGTTTTGCGTTCAGTTCCGCTGCACCTTTGACGCAAGCAAAGACGGTTTTGCCCAGAATTTCTGATTTTGATGCGCTCACCGCGTTTGGTGATTCCATCAAACGCCGAAACGCTATAGCGTCCCCGCTCGAAACGAGAGGGTATTCGCATGGCTGCGCAAGTTCATCAGTTTATGTGTCTTCAGGACAATTTCGGTGTCCTCATTCACGATCCCGCCACGGGCGCGACCGCTTCGATCGACGCGCCGGAAGCGGCTCCGATCCTCGCCGCCTTGGCGGAAAAGGGCTGGACGCTCACCGACATTCTCGTCACCCACCATCACGACGATCACATCGGCGGCATCGCCGCCCTGCGCGAGAAATTCCCGAAGGTCCGTGTCGTTGGCCCCGCGCCCGATCGTGACCGCGTCCCGGGTGCCGATATGTATGTGGGCGAAGGCGACAAAGTGAAAGTGGGCAACCTCGAAGCGCAGGTCTTCGAAACGCCGGGCCACACGCGAGGGCACATCGTCTATTTCTTCCCCGCCGACAAAATGCTCTTTGCCGGCGACACGCTGTTCGCGCTGGGCTGCGGCCGTGCCTTCGAAGCGCCGGGCGCGGTGTTGTATCAATCCGTCATGAAACTGGCCGCGCTGCCGGGCGATACCAGGCTTTATTGCGGCCACGAATATACATTGTCGAACGGCAAATTCGCGCTTGCGGTCGATCCCGATAATAAAGCGCTGCAAGAGCGCATGAAGGAGATCGCCGCCTTGCGCGACAAGCAGCAGGCGACGCTGCCCTCGTTGCTGTCGGTCGAGCTCAGCACCAATCCGTTCCTGCGCGCCGACGATCCGGCGATTCGCAAGCAACTCGACATGGTCGGTGCCGAGCCTGCCGCCGTGTTCACCGAACTGCGTGAACGCAAGAACAAATTCTGAGTCGCACAGATGGCCGCTCACGCTCCCGCGGAGATGACAGCGGATGAAATCATCCGCCTCCTCGATCTGCAGCCGCATCCAGAGGGCGGCCATTTTCGCGAAACCTACCGCGATCCGGCGACCGATGCCGCCGGACGCGCCCATTCGACGCTGATCTATTTTCTGCTCGCCGCCGGCGAACGCTCCGCCTGGCACCGGGTCGACGCCGTCGAAATCTGGCACTGGTACGCCGGCGCTCCTCTTAAGCTGGAAATCGCTACGGCCGGCACACCGATCGAGACCATCCGGCTCGGCGCCAATCTGCTCGTGGACGAACGGCCTCAAGGGGTGGTTCCGGCGCACGCTTGGCAGGCCGCGGAAAGCCTCGGCCCCTGGACACTGGTTGGCTGCACGGTGGCGCCAGGCTTCAGCTTTGCCGGTTTTGAACTGGCCCCTCCCGGCTGGAGGCCCTAACCTAGTTCCCTTGATTCTAGTGGGAGTTACACCACTCCTTAACGGATTTTAAGCCATAACGAATCATGCGGAGTTATGAGTCCGCTCGACCCCTGTATTGCGCGGTGCCCTGTGAACGACCGGCCAGCCAGCCCTTCTCGTCAGATCGACAATCAAATCAATGCTTTTGCCCCCAATCCGGTCGATATCCTGAATTCAATTGGCGCGGTGGTCTACACTTGGGACATCGCCAGCGATCAGATCACCTGGGGTCCGAATGCCGAGCAGGTTCTCGGCATCATCCCCAAAAGCATTGGCTCCGGCGCTGCCTTTCACGAACTGCTGTCGATGGATTCGCCGACCTCGCGCTTTGATTCGGTGATGCACGGCACCGAGAGCGACACCGGCGCGGGGGTGACCTTCAGCATTCAATATGGCCTGCGTATCGTCCCGCTCTCGGGTGAGCGCGCCCCGACGATCTGGGTCGATGACACCGGCCGTTGGTTCGCCGACCAATCCGGCCGCCCGGGGCTCGTCCACGGCGTCATCCGCAATCTCACGGCACTTGGGCTCGCCCATCCGGTTGGACACGGCAATCGCTTCGATGCGCAGACCAGTGCCCTCTCACGCACCCGCCTCGCTGATCAGATTACCCGACAAATCGAAAATGCCCGGCGCCGCCAATCGACCTTCGCCTTCCTGCTGCTGGCGATCGACGACTTGCCGGCGCTCAACCAGCGTTACGGCTTTGACGTAGGCGACGAATTGCTCGCGAGCCTCGGCCAGCGGCTGCGCGGCCAGATGCGCATCACCGACACGGTGGTGCGCTATGCCGGCAATCGCTTCGCCATGGTGCTGGAATGCTGCGACCACGCCAAGTTGATCGCCGCTGCCGAACGCATCGAGCGAATTATCGCTGAAAGCCCGTTGAATACGACCGCCGGCCCGCTTCCCTGCAAGATCCGCATGGGTGGTGTCGTCGCTCCGGTTGACGCACGCAATGCGCAAGCGGTTTTCCAGAACGCGGAAGAGGCGCTGATCCTTTCCAAGAACCGCGCCGCTGAACGTTTCGTCAAATATGAGCCGAGCCTGGCGCAAAGCGACCAGCGACGCCGCACTCAATTCATGGCCGATACGATCATCGAAGCGCTCAACGATCGCCGCATTTCCATCGCCATGCAGCCGATCATCGCGCGCTCCACCGGCGAACCCGCGCTCTACGAAGCCTTGCTGCGGCTGCGCCTCGAAGGCGGCGAAGTGCTCTCACCAGCCAACATCTTCCCGGTCGCCGAAAAGACCGAGCTCGTGCAGATGCTCGACCGGCGTGTCCTCGAATTGGCGCTGGCCCGTATGAGCGCCGATCCGTCCCTGCATGTCTCGGTCAATATGTCCGGCAAGACGGTGCATGGCGTGCGGTGGGTCGACGATGTCGCCGCGCTGCTGCGCTTGCATCCGGGCTGCGCCGAGCGGCTCGTCATCGAATTCACCGAAACCTGCGCGATCGAGGATATCGAAGCGACCGCTCATGTCATCAGCGGGATCAAGGCACTCGGCGTGAAAGTGGCGATGGACGATTTCGGCGCGGGCCATACGTCCTTCCGCAATCTGCGCCGTCTCGACATCGACATGCTGAAGATCGATGGCGCCTTCATTCAGAATCTCACCCGATCCGCCGACGATCGCTTCTTCGTGCGCACCTTGATCGACCTGGCGCGTCATCTCTCCATTCCCGTCGTCGCCGAATGGGTCGAGGACAAGGACACCGCCGATCTCCTCGGCGAATGGCATGTCGACTATTTCCAGGGTGACTATTTCGGTTCCGCTCAGGAACTACCGCCCGCAGACGACGTCGGCACGGCTTCCCAGATGTCGGCTGCGTAAACCGCAGCCGACCTAGGCGGGAGATTAGCTATCGCTTGTCGATCGCTTCGAGCCGCTTCTGCATTTCCTCGATCTGCTTCTTCAACGCATCGAGGTCGGACTGGCTCTTTTCGCCCTCGGGCGCGGCCGTAGCCGGCGCCTCTGGTGCCTTGGGCGTGGCACTTGTTCCAGCGGAAGCCGCCGGATTGAGGCCGAATGGATTGAACATGGTGAGCGCCTGCGAGAACATCGCCAGGTTCTTGCGTGTCTGTTCCTCCATCGCCTCGAAAATCTGCCCCCCCTGACCGGCGCCCATCGAACCGCGGAAGGCATCGCGCATCTTCTGCTGGTCTTCGACGAAACGGCCGAACGAAAATTCGAGATAGCGTGGCACCAGCAATTGCATGCTGTCGCCATAGAAGCGGATCAATTGCCGCAGGAAAGTCGTCGGCAACAGATTTTGTCCGTCCTTGCCCTCCTGCTCGAAAATGATCTGCGTCAGAACTGGCCGGGTAATGTCCTCCCCGGTCTTGGCGTCATAGACCGCGAAATCCTCGCCTTCCTTCACCATTTTAGCGAGGTCTTCCAACGTCACATAGGTGCTCGTGCCCGTATTATAGAGGCGTCTATTGGCGTATTTCTTGATCTTTATTGGCTGCTTCTCGTCGGTCATTTCACCTCAGCCCGATCGTTGCCCAATCGTCATGTCGACCCGGCATGACACTGGGAGGATAAGCGTTTTTTGCGCCGCGTAAACAGAATTGCGCAGAGCGGTAGAAAACCGGGCCGCTGCATGCCATCTGAATACCGCGCCGCTGGGCGTTTGGCCTATTGACCTTGCCCGCTCGCCTCTGATGATAAGGGCCGAGCAGCATCAATCACGCGGCCATCGTCCTGAGCCGGTGCCGCCGTCTGGAAAGGAAGTTCAATATGTCCAGTGACATCGTTGTCGTAGGAGCAGCCCGCACGGCGGTCGGCTCCTTCAATGGGGCTTTTGCCAATACACCGGCTCACGAATTGGGGGCGACCGTCATCACCGCAGCCCTGGCCCGCGCCAATGTGGCGGCGGCCGATGTTGACGAAGTCATCATGGGGCAGATTTTGTCCGCCGGCGAAGGCCAGAACCCGGCCCGCCAGGCTGCCATGCAAGCCGGTGTTCCGCAGGAAAAGACCGCTTGGGGCCTCAACCAGCTCTGCGGCTCCGGCCTGCGTGCCGTCGCGATCGGCTTGCAGCAGATCGCCAATGGCGACGCCAAGGTGATTGTGGCCGGCGGCATGGAATCCATGTCGATGGCGCCGCACGCCGCGCACATGCGCGCCGGCACCAAAATGGGCGATATGAAAATGCTCGACACGATGCTGAAGGACGGCCTGATCGACGCCTTCCACGGCTACCACATGGGCATCACCGCCGAGAACGTTGCCGCCAAATGGCAGATCAGCCGCGACGAACAGGACAAGTTCGCGCTCGGCTCCCAGAACAAGGCGGAAGCCGCCCAGAAGGCCGGCCGCTTCAAGGACGAGATCGTCCCCTTCACCGTGAAAACCCGCAAGGGCGACATCGTGGTCGACCAGGACGAGTACATTCGTCACGGCGCCACCCTCGACTCCCTGCAGAAGTTGAAGCCCGCTTTCACCAAGGACGGCTCGGTGACCGCCGGCAATGCCTCGGGCATCAATGACGGCGCCGCCGCCGTGGTGCTGATGACCGCCGACGAAGCCAAGAAGCGCGGTCTCACCCCGATGGCCCGGATCGTTTCCTGGGCTACCGCTGGCGTCGATCCTGCCATCATGGGTTCCGGTCCGATCCCGGCCTCTCGCGCCGCACTCGCCAAGGCCAATTGGAAGGTGAAGGACGTCGAGCTGGTGGAAGCGAACGAAGCCTTTGCCGCGCAAGCCCTCGCCGTCAACAAGGATATGGGCTGGGATCCCTCGATCGTGAACGTCAACGGTGGCGCCATTGCCATCGGCCATCCGATCGGCGCATCGGGCGCCCGCGTCTTCACCACGCTGCTCTACGAAATGCAGCGCCGCGGCGTTTCCAAGGGCCTGGCCACGCTGTGCATCGGCGGCGGCATGGGTGTTGCTATGTGCGTGGAACGCTAACGTCGTTTTGACGAAGGCCTCCGGCGGCAACCGCCGCCGGAGAGAATATTGCAGCTCCAATTTAAGAAACGAGGAGGGGGCATTATGGCTCGGGTCGCAGTGGTTACGGGAGGGACGCGCGGAATTGGTGAGGCGATTTCAAAAGCGTTGAAAGCCGCCGGCTATACAGTGGCCGCCAATTACGCAGGGAATGATGAGGCTGCGGCAAAGTTCAAAGCCGAGACCGGCATCCCGGTCTACAAGTGGGACGTGTCGAGCTACGACGCCTGCGCCGCCGGTCTCGCCGAGATCGAGAAGGACCTCGGCCCCATCGACGTCCTGGTCAATAATGCCGGCATCACCCGTGACGGCTTCTTCCACAAGATGACCCCGCAGCAGTGGAGCGAGGTCATCAACACCAACCTCAATTCGCTCTTCAACATGACCCGGCCGACCTGGGAAGGCATGCGCAACCGGAAATTCGGCCGCGTCATCTGCATTTCCTCGATTAATGGTCAGAAAGGCCAAGCCGGCCAGGCCAATTACTCGGCCGCCAAGGCCGGCGAACTCGGCTTCGTCAAAGCGCTGGCTCAGGAAGGCGCCCGAGCTGGGATTACGGTCAATGCGATCTGCCCCGGCTATATCGGCACCGAAATGGTCCGCAAGATCGACCCGGCCATCATCGAAAAGTCGATTCTGCCGCATATTCCGACCGGCCGCTTGGGCGAGCCTGAGGAAATCGCCCGTTGCGTGGTGTTCCTGGCCTCCGACCAGTCCGGTTTCATCACCGGCTCGACGCTCACGGCCAACGGCGGCCAGTATATGGCCTGAGTCCGCCGCAAACGGCGGTTTTCGCGGCTCCGGACGGGTGGACAAACCCGTCCGGCCAGTGTATTTGCGCGCATCCAACTAAAACAGCGTCCCGAAACGCTCGCCTAAGGCCAAGCTTGGCCAACGCGAAACGGTAGGAGTTAGTCATGAATATCATCGAGCAGCTCGACGCCGAGCAGATGCAGCGTCTGAGCGAAATCCGCAAGATTCCCGATTTCCAGCCGGGCGACACCGTCGTGGTGAACGTCAAGGTGAAGGAAGGCGAACGCAGCCGCGTTCAGGCCTATGAAGGTGTTTGCATTGCCCGCGCTGGCGCCGGCATCAACGAGAACTTCACCGTCCGCAAGATTTCCTACGGCGAAGGCGTCGAGCGCGTGTTCCCGCTCTACTCGCCGATTATCGATTCGCTGACCGTGGTGCGCCGCGGCAAGGTGCGTCGCGCCAAGCTCTACTACCTGCGTGATCGTCGCGGTAAGTCGGCCCGTATCGCCGAGCGTATCGACAACACGCAAAAGGCCAAGACTGCTAAGCCGGCCGCGAAAGCCGCCAGCAAGTAAGCCGGTCCATCTGGTCCAGAATTCAAAGCGTGGCTCCGGCCGCGCTTTTTCTTTTCGGACGGCGGTTTAGACGGTTGGACCGTTCAAAACCCAGCGATGGCCGAACGGATCGCGCACCACAGCCAGGCGCGTCCCCCAGAACGTGTTCATCGGCCCCGCCTCCGTGGTGGCGCCGAACTTCGCCGCCCGCTCCACGGTCGCATCGACCTCCTGCCCGGTCGCGAATTCAAGGCTGACCGACATGGTCGCGGGCTCACCCGGAATGGGCGTGCGCGCTTTGCCGAATTCCGGAAAGGCATCGGCGACCATCACCGAACCACCGTTGATCGACAGTTCGCAGTGCATGATTCGCAGGCCATCCAGCGCCGGCATGAAGGCCTTTTGCGTCGCCCCGAACACCTGCACATAAAAAGCAATCGCCGCCGCTGCCGGAGATACTGTGAGATAGGGCGCGACCGGTGGGCGGCTGGACACGTTCATGGGCGTCTCGTTGCAGGCGGTTCTGTTATGTTTTTGTAGCACAAGCCCTGCGCTTGGGCACGCCCATCACACAATGAAACGCCAGCGCCGATGGCCTAACGCGGCACGATGCTCGCCTGCGAGAGCTCGGCCGAGATCAGACGGGCGGCTTCGATCACATGATCCCTATATTCCGTCAGTCGCTGGCGCTCCGTCGTATTGGGAACGGCGACGAGGCTGATGCCCGCGACCACCTGCTGATCGCGCGCAATCGGCGCGGCGAGACCAATACGCCCAGGCGCTACTTCCGAATCGGTCATCGCATAGCCCGCGCGTTTGATCCCGCGAATCTGCTCCTTGAACTGCGGCCAGCCCTCGACATGCAGCAAACGATGAATCGTCTGCTCGTTGCTGAGATAGATCGCCTTCAGCGTGCGATCGGGCAGATTGGCCAGGATCACCTTTGACGTCGCGCCCAAGAACATCGGCATCGCCACGCCGCGCTCGTAACTCGTCGTCAGATGCGGCTCGCTGCCATGCACTTCGAACACGCACATGACGCAATCCTTGAAGCGACGGCACAAGATGACCATCGCCTTCTGGCTGGTTTGCGCCAGCAGCTTTTCCATGATCGGCGCGGCGATGCGGATCAACTCGTCGTTTTGCCGAAGGATTCGATCGTAGCGAATGAACGCCGGCCCCAACGCATAGCCCGCGCCCGCAACCGGATCGAGAAAACCCGACTGCACCAGTTCGCGCACGTGCCGATAGGTGGTGCTCGTCGAGGCACCGAGCTCACGGGCAATTTCCTCCACCGTCCAAACGGACTGGCCGTTTTCGAAGAGCTGCAAAATGGCGAGGACACGATTGGCTGGGGTCATTTCAAAAGCGCGTAGAACAAAAAGGAAGCAGAACTGCCCGATTGATTAGCACATAACAGGAAAAATAAAAATTCCTGATATATGAGAATTTTGTTGCACACCTTCTCGTTCGTTGCGATAGTCGCGATCACGAGACCGGACGGGCGCGATGCCTGCCGGCCCCTCGCAAGACGAAAACAGGTCTCAGACCGAGTGAGGAGAGTGCGGGTATGAGCACGATTTTCCGGCGTTTCTCTTGGCTGCTGCTGACGGCAGCTCTCAGCGCAGCCCCTTTGGCAGCCCCTCTGCGCGCTCAGGCGCAAACCACCGAAATCCGCGTCGCCATGTTAGCCCCGAGCGCCCTGCTCTGGCTGCACGCCATCGCCAAGGACCAAGGATTTTACGCGGAGCGTAAGATCGCGGTGAAGGAACTGATCGCCGGATCGAGCCCCACCCTTCTGCAAGCCGTATCGTCGGGCAGTGTCGAAGCCGGCATGTCGCTTGGCGATGTCGTCATTCGCGCCATCGACCAAGGCGCTCCGGTGATCATGACCGGCGCCATTCTCGAAAAGACCGTTCTGCGTCTCGTCGGCGGCACAGGCGTCTCGACGATCAAGGAGCTTGGCGGCGCGACAGTGACGGCCGGCGCTGTCGAAGGCGGCACCGCCAATATGCTGCGCTTCCAGCTGCAACGGGCTGGCGTTGATCCGCGCAGTGTCAAAATGGTCGCGCTGACCAACTCCAAGGACCGCGTCGTGGCGCTTGGCAACGGTCAGGTGAAAGGCGCTTTGCTCATCGCGCCGTTCGATACGATGGCCGAACGCGAGAAGATGCCCATTCTCGATGTCTATAAAGAGCCCTACGTACAGACGCCGCTGATCGTCAATCGCCCCTGGGCCGAGAAAAACCGCGACGCCGCCGTCGGATTGACCAAGGCGCTGCAGAAGGCGGCGGTGTGGATCTATGATCCGGCCAACAAGCAGAAGGCGATCGACATTCTCGCCAGCTTCACCAATGTTCCAGCCGACATCTGCGCCGAATCCTATGCCTTCATCGTCGATCAGCAGAAGGCCATCGGACGCAATCTCGAAGTCTCCGCGGCAAGCCTCGAGAACATTATCAAGATCGATCAGGCGATCGGCGCCAATCCGGCTTCGTCAAAGCCGTTCGATCTCTCGCGCTATTACGATGCGAGCTATCTGGCCGCCAAATAGCAGAACCAAGCGACAGAGTTCGGAGTGCGTACCATGGCTGACGACCGTATTCCCGTCACGTTGCTCACCGGTTTTCTCGGGAGCGGCAAGACAACGCTTCTCAATGCCTGGCTACGCACACCGGACCTGGCCGATGCCGCCGTTATCGTCAATGAGTTCGGTGAAGTTGGGATCGATCACGCTCTGATCGCCTCCAGCAATGACAATACGATCGAACTGTCGACGGGCTGTCTGTGCTGCACCGTGCGCGGCGATCTCGTGAACACGTTGCGCGAGCTGATCGTGCGGCGCGAGAAAGGCGAAGTGCGCGCCTTTAGTCGCGTGCTCATCGAAACCACCGGCCTGGCCGACCCGGCGCCCGTGATCCAGGCCTTGATGACCTTCCCGGTGGCGCGGCGCTTTCGACTGCGCCAGGTCGTGACCACGGTCGATGCGGTCAATGGCATGGCGACACTGGCAAACCATCAAGAATCGGTGAAGCAAGTCGCCGTGGCCGATGAACTTATCCTCACCAAGGTCGATGTCGACGCGGCGAGCGATGACATCGTCGCCAGCTTGAGGCAGCTCAATCGCGGTGCACGGTTCCATCGCTCCTCGCTCGACGGCATCGTGATGCCCGATGATCTTGAAACCATCGACATCTATGATCCGGCAACCAAGAACGAGGATGTCGCCCGCTGGCTCAACGCGGAAGCGCATGCCTCGCATCATGATCATGGCCACGACCATCATCACGATATCACCCGCCATGGCGCCGATATTTCCTCTTTCGTCTTCGAGTTCAAATCGCCGCTTCATTGGGAACATGTCGCCAATTGGCTCGACGCGCTCGTCATGGGCAACGGCCAAGACCTTCTGCGCGTCAAAGGCATCGTCGACATCATCGGCCGGCCCCGCCCGATCGTCATTCAAGCGGTGCAGAGTTTGCTGCATCCACCCTTCGAACTTCCGGCCTGGCCGGAAGGCCCACGAACCTCGCGCATCGTTTTCATCACCCGTCGGCTGTCGCGCGCCTATGTCGAAGAAGTCTTCGACACGATCCGGCAACGCGCGCCAGCCGCATAACTTTCTAGTCTCTGGAGAATTCGACTTATGGATACGCTTATCCGCAACGGCCTGCTGATCACCCCGAAGGGCCAGACGCAGGCTTCCGTTGGCATCGAGAATGGCCGTATCGCCGGCATCTATCCCCCCGGTCAGGAGCCCGTCGCCAAAGAGACGATCGACGCCAAGGGCCTCGCCATTCTGCCCGGTGTGATCGACATGCATTCGCATCACCGCGAAGGCAGCCTGCCGGGTTTCGAATATAAAGACACCATCTACACGTCGACCCAGCAGTGCGCCGCCGGCGGCGTCACCACCACCGTCGGCATGCCCAACGTACAGCCGCCGCCCAATTCGCTCGATCTCTTGAAGAAGCAATTCGCCATTTACGAGCGCGACGCCATCGTCGACTGGAATTTTAATCCCGCTCCCACCATTCAAGACGAAATCCCCAGCATGGCCGAAGAAGGCATCGCCGCCTTCAAGATCTTCATGGTGGTCGATACCGGACGCGACTATCCGCATATGCCAGGCATTGGCGTGCATGATCATGGCCGCATTCTCGAAATCATGCAGCATTGCGCGAAGGTCAATGTGCCGCTGATGGTCCATCCGCACGACCAGGCCTTGATGGACGTGATCGAAAAGGAATTCTGGGAACGCCAAGAGCGCGATGCCCTGGCCTATGCCAAGGCCTATGCGGCACATGACGGCGTCATCTGGGAAACGGCGATCGCCACGCTTCTGCGCCTACAGAAAGCGGCAGGCTGTCACCTGCACATCCTGCACACGCAGACCGCTGGCAGCGTCGATCTCATCCGCAAGGCCAAAGCAGCCGGCCAACGCGTCACCTGCGAGATCAACCCCTGGGCGCTGTTCCTGGGTTGCGACTGGTCGGCGATCCAGCGCCTCGGCTCCTATGCTTTGTCCTATTGGGTGCCGGAAAAGAATGTGCCGAGCCTGTGGGAAGGATTGAACGACGGCACGATCGACATCGTCGCCACCGACCATGCGCCCCACACCCGCGAGGAAAAAGAGATCGGCTGGATCAACGGCTGGAAAGCTCACACGGGAACGCCCTCCACCCAGTTCTATCTCAGCATGTTCCTCACCGCTGCGCTGGAAGGCAAGATTTCGCTGGAACGTGTCGTCGAAGCCACCTCAACCGCCCCGGCACGCATTTTCGGCATCGAGCACAAAGGCAATGTCGTCGCCGGTCATCATGCCGATCTCGTCCTCGTCGATCTCGAGAAGGAATATGAGATCAGCGACGAAGACGTGCTGAGTCTCACTGGCTGGAGTCCCTATGCCGGCCGCAAGGTCAAAGGCAAGCCGGTCCGCACCATCGTGCGCGGCAAGACAGTCTATCTCGATGGCCAGGTCGTCGGCGAGAAGGGCTGGGGCAAGCAAGCTTGGGCCCGCTATCCGTCATAACCTCGAACAACAGAGGCTCCTTTGCGCAAGGTTTATGACTTCCTCGAACAGGACACGCGCGCGGCCGCCCTCACGCGCATCCTCGTTTCGACCGGCTTCGTGCTCATCCTCTGGCAGCTTCTGTCGATGGTCGTCACCAACCGGCTGCTGCTCGTCCCGCCGGCCGAGGTGGCTTCCGCCCTCTGGAAGGAATTCCAGCAAGGCACGATGGCGGAGAACGCCTGGGCTACGGTGACGGCGGTGGTGACGTCCTTTCTGGTGTCGATCGCCATCGGCATCGGTATTGGTCTGGCGCTGGCTTCGAGCCGCTTTCTGTCGCTGACAGGCGGCCCGGTGCTGAGCGCCCTGAATTCGGTGCCCATCATCGCGTTGGCGCCGTTGTTCATCGCTTGGCTCGGACTCGGTTTTGCCTCGAAATTCGTGCTGGTTTTGCTGGTCGCCGTCTTTCCCGTGGTTGTCACCACGGAGGCCGGCCTGCGCGCCACCGACAAGCCGCTGATCGAGGCAGCGCGCTCCTTCAACGCCACGCCGTTGCAGATTTTCAGCACGGTCACTTTTCCTTATGCGCTGCCCTTCATCGTCAGCGGCATTCGCGTCGCCTGGGCGCGCGCCCTTGTCGGCATCGTCGTCGCCGAATTCTTCGGTTCTTTTGCTGGCTTCGGCTTCGCCATCATGTCGGCGAGCCAGACGTTCGATACTGCCCGCGTGCTGGGCTATGTGATCGTGCTCGGCGCCATGGGATTGATCGGCAGTGTCCTCTTCGCGGCACTGGAACGCTACCTCGCCCCCTGGAGGCTTGAATGACCGCGCTGCTCAAAATCGACAACGTCAGCCAGACATTCGTTCGCAACGACAAATCGTCGGTGGAAGCGCTGCGTTCGATCGACTTGTCGATCAACGAAGGCGAGTTCGTGTCCATTGTTGGCGCCAGCGGCAGCGGCAAGTCGACGTTGTTGCGGATCATCGATGGTCTTCTGGCGCCCTCCAGCGGTTCCGTTTTCGTTGATGGTGCGAAGGTCGATCGTCCCGGCCCCGACCGCGCGATGGTCTTTCAGCAGGATTCCCTGCTGCCGTGGAAAACCGTCATCGAGAATGTCGGCTACGGCCTCACCCTGGCCGGCCGGCCAAAAGCCGAAGTTCAAGCGATCGCGCAGCGTTTCGTCGATATGACAGGCCTGCGCGGTTTCGAGAGCCACTATCCGCATCAATTGTCGGGCGGCATGCGCCAGCGCGTCAACGTTGCCCGCGCCCTGGCGGTCGATCCGAAAATCTTGCTTCTCGATGAGCCCTTCGCGGCCCTCGATGCGCAAACGCGCGAAATCATGCAGACGGAACTGCTGTCGATCTGGCAGAAGAGCCGCAAGACCGTTCTCCTCATCACCCATCAGATCGATGAAGCCGTCTTCCTGTCGGATCGCGTCATCGTATTCAGCGCCCGCCCCGGCTGCGTCAAAACGGAAGTGGCCATCGATCTGCCGCGTCCGCGTGACCTCGATTTGAAGCGGCATCCCGCCTTCATCGAGCAAGTCGACCACATCTGGAAATTGATCGAGGCCGAGGTGCGCGCCGGCGTGAAACAGGGCGCGTAATCGCGCGGACATGCACTATCCTGCCGGCGAGATGAACAAGCGTCCGATCATCTCTAAAATCGTTCTCACGCGCCCGCGAATGCGCTAAGGAATATCGAAGGCTGGCGAACACGGCCTCGTCCAGGGAGGACAATTGGCGCATCGCTTGCGGTGGCATGGTCATGGCAAACCAACGCAAGAACACGCGCCCCAGTTCGATCCCTGTCCGACCCGCGCCGCGCCGAACAGCGGGAGGATATCATGCTGAGACACGAGGATAACGAGCGGCTGACGCGCGTTGGCGCCGGGACGCCCGGCGGAGAACTCTTCCGGCGCTACTGGATCCCCGCACTGATGTCCTCCGAACTGCCGGAAAACGACGGAGCGCCTGTGCGCGTGCGCTTACTCGGCGAAGATCTGATCGCTTTCCGTGATAGCAACGGCGATGTCGGCCTCGTCGATGCCTTTTGTCCGCATCGCCGCGCCCCGATGTTTTTCGGCCGCAACGAAGAGTGCGGATTGCGATGCGTCTATCACGGCTGGAAGTTCAACACCCGGGGCCATTGCGTCGACATGCCCTCAGAACCTGAAGGGTCGACGCTGCACCAGCGGGTCAAGATCAAGGCTTACCCCTGCATCGACAAAGGCGGCATCGTCTGGACCTATATGGGTCCCAAGGAGACCATGCCCGAGCCGCCGGATTATGAATGGATGCGCGCACCCATAACCCATCGGCATGTCTCGAAAACTTATGAAGAATGCAATTATCTCCAGGCGATGGAAGGCGGCCTCGACACCGCGCATTCGTCTTTCGCCCATAACAACAATCTCGGCAATCGCAATGAGCCGCGCCTCCGCGATCGCTCGCCGCGACTTGACGTCGAGCGCACCGAATATGGCTATTGCTACGTCTCCTTCCGCGACCTGAAGGACGGCAACTATTACATGCGCATCTATCATTTCGTGATGCCGTTCCAGCAGTTTCGCGGCGGCATCCATAAGTTCGATGGGTCGCGCCGCGAGTATCCGGAACTCAATGGCCATATCTGGGTGCCCATCAATGACACTACGACCTATGTCTACAACTGGGCTTGCGCCTATGATGCCGACGCCAATTTCAGCGAGGACAACATCCTCGAACGTGAATATTTCTACGGCCGTGGCCCCGATCAGATGATCCCCGGCACGTTCCAATTGAAAGCCAACAAATCGAACGATTATTTCATCGATCGCAATAAGCAGAAGTCCGAGACCTATACGGGCATCGAGGGCATCAATACGCAGGACTTCGCCTTGCAGGAAGGCATGGGGCCCATCGTCGACCGCTCCCTGGAACATCTCGGCAGCTCCGACAAAGCCATCGTCGCCATGCGGCGCTTGATGTTGGAGGCAGTGACCGATGTCGAGGAAGGGCGCAGGCCCAAAGGCGCCGATCCCAAAATTCATGCGCAGATCAGGCCTTACGACGGTTTCATGCAAACCAACGATAACTGGAAAGAAGTCTTCGCCGCCGAACTCACCCCGCGTTGGTGAAAGGCCGCGAAACTTTGGAGACTTGAATGACGATTGATCTTTTGCCGCTCAGCATCGCGCTTTCCAACAACGAGCGTACCCGCCCCGTGATCGAGGGACGCCACCAGCCGCAAGGCGTCAGGCTTCTGCCGACCGTGGTTCATCCCTCGGAAATGTTCTGGCGTCAGCTCAAATTCGCCGAGTTCGACATTTCGGAAATGTCGCTGTCGTCCTTGTTCATCGCGGTGTCGAAAGGCGATCAGCGCTTCGTCGGTCTGCCGATCTATACCGCGCGCATGTTCTTTCATACCCGCATCATCGTGCGCAAAGACAGCGGCATCAAAAAGCCGTCCGATCTCATCGGCAAGAAAATCGGTGTCCCCGAATATCAGCAAACATCGGCCATCTGGTCGCGCGGCGTGCTGCAACATGAATTCGGCGTACATGCCCGCGACATCGATTGGTACATGGAGCGCGTACCGGATATCAGCCACGGCGGCTCCACCGGCTTCAAACCGCCGCCAGGTGTCAGGATCAATCAAATTCCACTGTCGACCAATATCGGCGACATGCTGGTGAAGGGCGAACTCGACGGCGCCCTGCTCTATCTCAACGAACGCAATCTGGTCGATCGCAGCAGCGCCGACGTCTCCGAGGTTTGCGAACCGCTGTTTCCCAACGCCATCGCGGAATCGACCCGCTTCTATCAAAAAACCGGGCTCTATCCGATCAACCACGCCATGGTGATCAAGCGCGAGGTGCACGAGAAATATCCCTGGGTGGCGGTGAACGTCTATCACGCTTTCATGGCCGCCAAGGCCGAAGTCGAGAAAACCGCCCAGGCGACCCTGAAGGACTATGCCGCCTGCGGCCTCGTCGCGGCGGAACCCGCCAAACTCTTCGCCACCGACCCGAAAAGCTACGGCCTGCGCCACAACCGCAAGGTCATCGAAACCATCGCGCAATACGTGCACGAACAAGGCCTTACCGACCGGCAGGTGGAGGTGGAGGAAATCTTCGCGCCAGCCACCCTCAATCTGTAGCGGGCACCTGTTGGAACCCGCGGATGGGCAGACTGCCAAGATTGACAGGCCGTTCGCCCGCCCCAATATGGGGTTTGAATAGGGAGCGAAATCGCCCCGGTCGGAACGGAAAGATGAGCCAGATCAGGGTTGAACCCGGCGAAGACATGCTCGGCTTCGGCTGCGCCTGCTGCGGCAGCGACGGCGGCGTGCGCGGTTTCATCTATGACAATGAAGACCCGCTGGCGATCTATTATGCAGAGGCCGGCGGCATGTCGAACATGCCCGTTGTGCTCGTCGGCATCGCCATGGGCGCCTGGGAGGCGGGAACCACCAAATCGCAGCGCACCGCCATCGTCTTCGCATGCAGCAAGCCCGACAATGCGCCGCGCCAAACTGTGCCGACCACGCCCTTTCTGCTCGGTTTTCCCGAGTTCCCTCTGCTCGGCGAAACGATCGAGCCGGAGGTTGCGCACGAGCATAAGGACTATGCGCGGCTGCTCGAACTTTGCGATGCCCTGATCGATAACGATGCGCGCTTCATGCATCTGCGCAACGATCCCGTCGCCCGCCGTCGCTTCATCGCCGATGCACCCTCGGCGGAAACCTGAGCGGCCTCAAACGCCCCTGAACTGTGGCACGCGTTTTTCTTTGAAAGCCGCCTGCCCTTCCTTGTAGTCTTCGCTGCTGAAACAACGCGCCACAAGCGCATCAGCGCCGGCGCGATCGCGCTCATCATGCGGCTTGGCGGTTTCAGCCAGCGATTTCTTCAACGCCATCAGAGTGAGCGGCGCATTGGTGGCGATGGCGGCAATATAGTCATCGGCAGCCTGATCGAACGACGGCGCATCCCATGTCTTGTTGACGAGCCCCAATCGTTCGGCCTCGGCGCCGTCCACAATGCGTGCGCTGAGCAGCATGTCGCTCGCCGGTCCCAAACCGATACGATGCACTAAGGCTTCGACATTGGAAAACGCATAACCAAGCCCCAGCCGCGCCGCTGGAATACGAAAGCGCGAATCCGAGGAAGCGATCCGCAAATCACAGCACAGTGCCAGCGCCAAACCGCCACCGAAGCCAATGCCGCGAATGCGTGCAAGCACGGGCTTTTGGGCGAGCATCAGCGCTTCCATGCCGGCGAGCACTGCCACTTCATAGGCCTGTACGGCGGCTTCGCCGGTGCGCTTCGTGCCGAACTGCGAAATATCGGCACCGGCGCAGAAGGCCTTGTCGCCAGCACCGGTCAGGACGATCAATCGAACCGAGTGATCTCCTTCAGCCTGCGCAACAAGCCCGGGAATGGCACTCCACATTTCGAAGGTCAAAGCATTCATCTTCGCCGGCTGATTGATCGTCAGCGTGGCGACGCCAGCTCCGGCTTGATAATCGATGCGTGGCTCGCTCATGCATTCGCCTCTGCTGCAACCATATCCGCCACGCGCTCGGCGATCGCAAGCGCACTGGTCAATCCTGGACTTTCGATACCATAGAGCGCGACAAGCCCGCGCACACCATGCACATCTTGCCCTTGAACCATAAAGTCGGCTTCCGCCGCGCCTTGCGGCACGATCTTCGGTCGCACGCCCGAATAGTCCGGCAACAGTTCGCCATCCTGCAAGCCCGGCCAATAGCGTCGGATAGCGCGATAGAATTTGTTAGCCCGCGCCGGATCGACCGCATAGTCGATCGCCAGATCGTCTTGCGTATCGAGCCATTCGACATCCGGGCCAAATCGCGCCCGGCCGGCCAGATCGATGGTCAAATGGGTGCCCAAGCCCCCCGGCTCCGGCACTGGATAGATCAGTCGCGAAAACGGCGAGCGACGGCCAAGCGTAAAATAATTGCCCTTGGCGAAATGCGGCTCGGGGATGCTGTCGCGGGCGATGCCTTCAATCATATGCGCCAGCCGGGGCGAAGCAAGGCCCGCCGCCAGCACGCAAGTGTTGACCGACATGTCGCAGGCCTCATCCCCACCGAGCCGAACGCGCAAATGTTCCCCTGTGCGCGAGGCGCCGAGAAACGGTGTTGCGAAAGCCGTGCTGGCACCATGCATCGCCGCATCGCCTTCCAAGGCCAGCATCAGGGCGTGGGTATCAACAATGCCGGTCGACGGCGAGGCGAGCCCCATGACGCCTTCGATCTCCGGCTCCATCGCCTTCATCTCGTCGCGTCCAATTTCGCGTACATCGGTCGCACCATTGGCATGAGCGCGTGCGGCGATCGCGAGCAGCGTGTCGCGTTGCTCGGCGCTGGCGGCAACAATGATTTTACCGCAGCGCGCATGCGGAACGTGATGATCGGCGCAGAAGCGATAGAGCCGTTGGCGGCCTTCGACGCAGAGCCTGGCCTTCAGTGAGCCTGGCGCATAATAGATGCCGGCATGGATGACCTCGCTGTTGCGCGACGACACACCCTGGCCCACGGCGCGCTCGCGTTCGACCACCACGACCTCGCGGCCTGCACGCGCCAAGGCCCGCGCGATAGCCAGGCCGATAACGCCAGCTCCAATCACCAGGCAGTCGATATCAGCATTCATGATCGACCCATCCGCTTCCACCATCGGGATAACCCCAGCACGAGGCCGGTGCAAATAAGACCAGGAGCCGAGAGGCTTAGCGGGCAGCCTGAGACAGCGGTTTTCCTCTCCCTGGCAATGAGCTAGAAAAGATGCCAGCGAAGCAGGACGCCATAAAAAGCCTGCTCGCGGCACAGGATCGCCCGGCCATCATTCACGTCGCGGCGATCAGAGGAAACGGAGAGGGTTTATGCGCGCCAAGGCTGTATTTGCATCGGCCACATTGGGTATTGCTGCGTTCGTCTCGGCGGCGAACGCCCAATCAGGATCAACGGTCAATCTCTATGTCGGCTATTCGGCGGGCGGTGGCTACGACGTTTATGGCCGGATGGTCGGCCGCTTCATGAGCCGCCACCTGCCAGGCTCACCAACTATTCTGATCCAGAACATGCCAGGCGCCGGCAGCCTGCGGCTTGCCAACTGGCTTTATGCCGTCGCACCGAAGGACGGCAATAATTTCGGTATCGTCGCGCGCGGCGTCGCCTTCGATACCTTGCTCGGCCTGCCCGGCACCAACTACGACGCCACCAAATTCACCTGGCTCGGAAGCGCCGCCAATGAGGTGAGCGTTTGCGTCGCCTGGCACACCAGCAATATCAAAACCGTCGACCAGATTTTCTCGCAGGAGTGGATTGTCGGTGGCACCGGCGGCAGCGCCGACACCGATCAATATCCCAAGCTCATCAACGGCGTTCTCGGCACCAAGATGAAACTCGTCGTCGGCTATCCTGGCGGCAGCGACGTCAATCTCGCGATGGAACGCGGTGAAGTACAAGGACGCTGCGGCTGGTCTTGGTCGAGCGTCAAGTCGACCGCGTCAGAGTGGCTACGGGACAAGAAGATCTCAGTCCTCATGCAATTGTCCTTGAACAAGCATCCCGATCTGCCGAACACGCCCCTGATCCTGGATCTGGCCAAGACGCCCGAGCAGAAAGGCATCTTCCAACTCGTCTTTGCCCGGCAGGTTTTGGGACGTCCCTTCCTCGCACCTCCTGGCATTCCGCCTGAACGCGCCGCCATCCTGCGCAAGGCCTTCATGGATACGATGCAGGACAAGGATTTTCTGGCCGAGGCCGAACGCGCCAAGCTGGAAATCACGCCGGTGTCGGGCGAGGAAGTGCAAAAGATCGTCGCCGATGCTTACGCGATGCCGCCTGAGGTCATCAAGAAGACCGCGGATCTGCTGAAGGAATAAAGCAGCGTCTCCTGCGGACGCGGCTTTACTTCTGACATTGCCAGCAAAGAAAAACCCCGGTGCTTTCGCACCGGGGTTCTTGTTTCTAAGCCTGTTTGATCAGGCGAAGAGCAGATTAGCGAAATTCTTCGCTTTAGAACGTGCGCTCGACGCGAACACGGCCCGTCCAGTTGCTCGGGCTGACGGAAGCCAGCGTGCCGAGACCGACCGGAACCGAGAGCGGCAGGCTCTGGTTCAGGCGCGAGTAGGACAGTTCGACACCGATGTCGAAGCTACGCACCGGCGACCAGATCAGGCTGCCCATGAGGGTCCAGACCGTGGCGTTCGACAGACCGCCGTTCGCCCAAGCCGTGTTGCGGGTCACCGAGCCCGGCATGATGCGCGCATACGAACCGATCAAGTTCGAACGCAGAGACGGGGTCCAGTAGTGGGTGAACATGGCGGCAGCCGACCAAGCCTTGGTCTGCTCCGCGCCACCAACCGTACAAGCCGCGTTCACGCAGAACAGCGTCACGTTGCGGTCGGCACGCAGGAAGCCACCGAGCCAGTTAGCCGACACCGGCGGGTTCGAGTTGATACCCGAAGTCGTCACGTAGTCGAGCGCGCCGACGCCATAAGCGACCCAGCCCTGGATGTGATCGCCAGCAGCGAGCATCGGCAGGTTGACACGGAGACCACCGCTGACCGCCCAACCGGTACGGCTGACGCGCGGGCCGGCGTTGCCAACGACCGCGAGAGCGGCGTTGCCGAACGTGGCGTTGTTCTCGAGCACCGCAGCCGACAGCATCGCGGAACCCCACGACTGGTCGATGCGGACGTTACCGACGAGGGCCGGCAGACGCTGCGCGTTCGGGCCAGCGGTCGCCGCCGTAGCGGTGAACGGGTTGGCGCCGAGCGTGTTGGCGGCCGTCGAGTTGGTCAGTTCAGCGCGGTTTTCCAGGGCGATGGTCGCCGAGAAGCCGCCGCCGAAGGTGGCGGTGTAAGCCAACTGACGGATGCCGTTCGGGAAGCCCGCGGTCACCATCGCATGGTACTGATACGGCGGCAGGAACGTGAAGTTCGAAGCCGCCTGACCGACGGTGAAGCCGGCGAAACGGATGTAGGCCGCTTCGATGGTCGCCGAGTTGGCGTTACCAGCCGCGAAAACGCCACCGGTGTAGCCCGGAGGCGTGTTGCCGAGGCCGGAAGCGGCCATCAGGCGCAGCGCGAAGACGGTCTGCACGGTGCCCCAAGCGGACTGCGTGCGGGCGTCCATGTTGACGATGCCGCGAGCGTACCAGCCATTCTGGTCAACTGCGTTCGACGAGATGAACGTGCCGGCGCCACCGGTGGTCGAACGATGCGAGACCGCATTCTTCGCCGGGGTGTACCACATGTCGACACGGACGCGGCCACCGACCTTCAAGCAGGTGTCGGTGCCGGGAATCCAATAGAAGCCTGCGCCGTAAGCGTCGCAAACTCGCACATATTCAACAGGCGCGGCCTTGCGCGACGGCAGGTCCGCTGCCTGCGCGCCGGCCACGGCGAGCAGAGCCGCCGAGGTGCCGAGCAGAAGGCTCTTGGTGAGCGTCATTACTTAACCTCCAGATTAAGACTACGAGATAGAGGATCCGGATCGAGCCTGACCGGCGGGCGCAATTCCCACAGGCCGAACCATTTGATCCTTCATCTCTGCCCCTTGCCCCGGGTCCGCTCCCTCTGAGCAGCAGACCTGACGCAATTTTGCTCCCGGTGATTCCGTTCGCGAAGGACAATGTAACCGAAACATGGCGAGCGGCGAACTTCCAAATGCCTTAAAACGCTTCCAAAAGGCGTGTTCTTCCCGGAGTGTGACTTTACAGCCACAATTTCTCCACATAGTGGGGAGAAAAATTATAAGTATATGATTTTAAATAATAAATTTAAATTCAAGACTGTGACTTAACAGTAAAAAACTGTCATGCGGCGTTGCAAAAAAGCTCGTCTTCGATCGCTTTCAGATCGATCGCGATCGGCGGACGAACCTGAACCGGCTGAGCAATTGCGGCAATATCTGGTCGGACGATCGGCGTCATGGTCATCGCCCTTTGCCGGGCTTCTTCGCGCGCCGCCTCGGCTTGGAACCGGCGCAAAGTGGCGATCACTGGCCGCAGCGCCGGATCATGCCGCGCCTCACAGGCCGCCAGCACGGGCTCAACCACACTTAATCTCAGGGCCCCTGTATGACCGTAGCTGTCCTCGATCCCCAGCTCATCGAACACGTCGAGCGCCGCCTTGATCGGGACGATTAGCCAATCCGGTAAACCGGAGCGGGCGAAAAGAGCCCGGAAGCCGGCCCCCTTCCACAACCGCGTGAGACCGACGACGCGTTCAGCCGAAAAACCTGACAGTTCGCTCAGCGCTGCCTCGAGCAGCAATCGGTCTCCCGACAGGAGCGAGCGCAACAATAGGGCCGCCGTGAGCTGCCGGCCGTCGCGCAGATGCCGGACCAGCGCACAGAGATCCTCGACCTGGTAGTCGCTGTCGCTGGCAATAATCACCGCGCCGCGTTCGCAGGCCTCGCGCTTCACCCGCGTCAACCGCTCCTGCGGAATCCAACCGGCAACGAAGCTCGCCAGCGCCGTCGCCGTCGCCTCAACCAGGCGCACGCGTAGGTCCGCGGGCAGTTCCGACAGTTGCAGGATGGCTTCCCTGATCTCGCCATCATCCGCGAAACGATCGATCAGCCGCGCCAGCACGGCATCGGGCAAATGCGCGTCAATGATCGTCAGCACGGCTTCGCGGCAACCGATCTCGGCCAGCACCGCTCGCAAGGGCGCGGTCAGGCCGGCACGGCGCGCGATCACCACCTGCGCCTCGGCGCAGCCTCCGACAACGATGTCGATCAGATCTCCATCCTCCAGCACCGGCGAATGCTGCAGGATCGGCAGGGCCACATCGAACTGGTCGGCGGCGAGTGACGCGACGATGTGGTGCGGCGCTGCGTCCGACAGGGCAAGCGCCACGGCGAGTTCACGCCGGACCAACGGCGAAGGATCGTCGAGCAAAACCGCCATTGCCACCAAGGCATCGGCACGCTCGGTTTCGCTCAGATCGGAAACCAGAAAGGCCCGCGCCAGGGCCCCCGCAGCACGCGAGCGCTGCGCCACGGTCGCGGTTTCGGACCAGGCAAGAAACGAACGGACGATCATGATGATCAGCAACTCTGTCTGGACACTTCGCCAGCCCGCCGGGCAAAGTAGGTCCGGCCCTAGAATGGGATTTTAGGGTAAATGCCCGTTTAAGACTCGACCGCCATAAGGCCGGGCATCTGTATCATTAGGAGACACCTGCGATGAGCAAGACGCCGATCACCGCCGACGACAAGCGCCACTGGCGCGGCGGCCTCTATCTGGAGGATTTCGAGGTCGGCGTGGTCTGGAAGCATCGCCTGACCCGGACCGTCACCCAGATGGACAATATGTTGTTCTCCAACATGACGATGAATCCGCAGCCCCTGCATGTGGACCGGCATTTTTGCGAGACCGAGACCGACTGGGGCCAGCCGCTGATGAACTCCCTGTTCACCCTCGGCCTGATGATCGGCATCGCCGTCACCGACCTCACCAACGGCACCACCATCGCCAATCTCGGCATGACCGAAACGCGTTTCCCCAATCCGCTCTTCGAAGGGGACACGGTTTATTGCACCACGGAAATTCTTGGTAAGCGCGAGTCGAAATCGCGGCCGGATGCCGGCATCGTCGAATTTCATCACAAGGCCTTCAAACAGGATGGCAAGCTCGTCGCCGAGACCAAGCGGCAGGCGTTCATCCTGAAACGCCCCAAAGCGTGAGCGCATGCGCTCGCTTCTCTTCGTTCCGGCCGACAGTCCACGCAAGCTCGAGCGGGCCTTGGCCAGCGGCGCCGATGCGCTGATCCTCGACCTGGAAGACTCCGTTGCCGCCAGTTCCAAACAACAGGGCCGCGACGGCGCCGCCACATTTCTGGCCACCCATCGTGGGCCAGGCACGCCGAAACTGATCGTGCGCGTCAATGCGCTCGATACCGGGCTCACCGACGCCGATCTCGATGCGATCGTGCCCTTTGCGCCTTCGGCCATCATGCTGCCGAAGGCGCAAGGCGGCACAGACGTGCAACATCTCTCGGTAAAACTAAGTGTGCGCGAGGCCGAGCGCGGCCTGCCCGCCGATGCGATCTCGATCATCCCGATCGTCACCGAAACCGCGGCGGCAATGTTTCAACTCGGCAGCTACCGCAACGCCAGCGCACGCCTGATGGCGATCACCTGGGGCGCCGAAGATCTCGCCGCCGATATCGGCGCCGAAACCAATCGCTTCGACGACGCCACCTATACGCCGCCCTTCGCCTTGGCCCGCAATCTGATGCTATTTGCGGCCACCAGTGCCGAGGTCGACGCGATAGATACAGTCTTCGCCAATTTCCGCGACAGCGACGGCTTCCGCCGCGAATGTCTTGCCGCACGCCGCGACGGCTTCGTCGCCAAAATGGCCATTCATCCCGATCAGGTGACCATCATCAACGAGGTGTTTTCGCCGCAGCCACAGGAAGTCGACAAAGCGCGCGCCATCGTCGAGGCCTTCAAGGCCAATCCCGACGCCGGCGTTCTGTCGATCGCCGGCGCCATGGTCGACCGTCCGCATCTGCGCAAAGCGCAGCGGCTTCTGGCGCGTTTGGCGGCAGGCTGAAGCCTCAGCCCTGTTTCTCGATATTGGCGAGCTTGACGTAGTCTTCCCAATTCTTGATCTCGCGCAGGAAGAGCGCCTGCGCGTCCTCGGGCGTACTGACCCAGGGATCACTGGCGAAGGTATTGAGGAAGGCCTTGCCTTCTGGACTTTTCACCACTTCGTTAAGCCAGCCATTGAGCTGTGACACGATCGGCTGCGGCGTCGCCACCGGCACGAAACCGGCGAACCAGCCGGAGAGGCTGACGTCAAACCCCAATTCACGAATGGTCGGATAGTCGGGCGCCGCTTGCAGGCGATCCGGCGTCGAGACCGCCAGAACACGCAGCCGCCCGGCCTTCTCCTGCGCCACCGCCATCACGTTGTCGGGAATGCCGAAATCGACATTGCCGGCAGCCAGATCGTTGAGATAGTCCGCCCCGGTGCGATACTGCACCTCGACTGACCGCAGCCCCGCAAGCTTGGTGAACATGGCACCGACGACCCGTGCGGCGGGATTGGCCGTCGCATAGCTTGCCTTATCGCCCTTGCCCTTCATCGCTTCCACGAATTCAGGAAAGGTTTTCCAAGGCGCATCGGTGCGCACAGCGATCATCACCGGCTGCCGATTGATCGTCCCAATCGGCAGCAATGCCTTGCCGACATCGACGCTTGGCTGTTTCATCATGTTATGCGCGGCGGCTAGCGAACTGCCTCCTGTGACATAGACAGTATGGCCGTCGGGCTTCGACCTTGCCGTATATTCGGTGGCGATGTTGCCCACCGCTCCGACCTTATTTTCGACGATGATGTTGCGTTTCGCCAACGGCTTCATCTTCTCGGCGAAGAAGCGCACGATCACATCAGCACCGCTACCGGCCGCGAAACCACAGACGAAACGAATATCCTGGGTCGGATAGGCCTGCGCCCAGGCCGGCACACCGACGGCGCAAGCCGTCGCCGCGCCGATGGTAAAATGCCGCCGCGTCAACATAGGGATTCTCCCTCTCATAAGCCCATTACTCGGCCTTGATGCCGGCCGCACGGATCAGTTTCGTGAAGGTGGCCACGTCACGCGCCACCAGTGCTTCCATGTCGGCGATCGACATGGCGCTGAGAGAGCGACCGCCGGTCTTTTCGAACAGCGCGACGACGTCAGCTTGCGTGCCGGCCTTGCGCACATCCGCACGCAGCTTTTCAAGCACAGGCGCTGGTGTCGCCGCCGGCACGAACAAGCCGAACCAGGTTTCCATGTCGAGATCGCCGATGCCCAACTCCTTGACCGTGGCGACATTTGGCGCGCCCGGCAAACGCTGTGCCGTCGAAGCAGCGAGCGCCATCACGCGCTTGTCGTCGACGAGCTGCTGCGCGGTGCCCCAGTTGTCGAAAAACAGATCGACCCGGTCGCCGAGAATATCCTGATAAGCCGCCTGCGCCCCGCGATAGGGCACGTGTGTCATCTTCACGCCCGCAAGTTCCGCGACAATCGCCATGCCGATATGCTGGCCCGTGCCGCGCCCACCCGACGCGTAGGTCACCTTTTCCGGATTGGCGCGCGCATAGTCGATCAATTCCTTCAGCGACTTCTGCGGCAGACCCGGACGCGCGATCAGCATGTAGGGATTACCGACGACGAGACCGACGAGTTTGAAATCCTTCAGCGGATCGTAGCTCAGCTTATCGTAGAGGCCTGGATTGAGAGCGATATTGGCAAGGCCTCCAAGCAACAGCGTATAGCCATCGGCCGGCGACTTTGCCGCCGCCTCCGTACCGACGAGCGTGCCAGCGCCGGTCCGATTTTCGACCACCACCGGCTGACCGAGAATTGGCCCCACACGATCGGCGATAATACGTGCTGCCGTATCGAAGCCGCCGCCGGGCGGTTGCGGCACGATCAACTTCAGCGGACGATCAGGAAAAGTTTGCGCCTGCACCGCGAAAGCCGTCACGGCCAATGCTAAAGCCAAAGCCCCACGCCTGATCAGATTCATCCCTTGCATCCCTCGCATCACCTGCTCCCTCCTTTGCGCCTCGTGGACGCTCCCCTTCAATCAGCCGTCACACCGATGGTCTTGAGCAATTTCGTCCATCGCTCAAGTTCATTGCGAACGAATGTTTCTGTTTCCTGCGGTGTCATCTGCAATGGCCGGCCACCGATCTGGCGGAACAACGCCATCACTTCCGGATCGACAGCGATCTTTGCAACCGAGGCTCGTAGACTTTCGACCGTAGCTTTAGGCGTTGCCGCCGGCGCATAAAGACCAAACCACGTTTCCATATCCATCGGTGCGAGGCCGGTTTCAGCCACCGTCGGCACATCGGGATGAAACGCCTGCCGCATACGTGACGACACCGCCAACGGAATCACCGCCTTTCCCTCCACATGCGGCATCGCTGTCTGCGAATTGTCGAAATACAAATCGATGCGTCCCGTCAAGAGGTCTTGATACGCGGGCTGCGCGCCGCGATAGGGCACATAGAGAAATTTAACGCCCGTCGCATTCTCCAATGTCGCGATCGCAATATGCTGGCCGGAACCTTTGCCATAAGCGACGGTGACTTTATCTGGATTGGCACGCGCATAGTCGATCATGCCGTGCAAATCTTTGTAAGGCGCATCCTTGCGCGAGATCAGCGTATAGGACCAGCTCACCACCAAGCCGAGCGGCGTGAAATCCTTCACCGGATTGTAGGCGATCTTGGCATAGAGACCTGAGTTGAGCGCCATGTTGGAAAGGCCACCGACCAACAAAGTGTAACCATCGGCCGGCGATTGCAGCACGGCTTCGGTTCCCACCAAGGTTCCAGCGCCCGTCCGGTTTTCCACGACAAATCCCTGGCCGTAGATGCGTTGCAAACGTTCCGCCAAGACGCGGCCCACAACATCAAAGCCACCGCCGGGCGACGACGGCACGATGATCCGCACCGGTCGATCCGGATAAGTTTGCGCGGCGACCGGCATACAGCCCACAGCCAGCGCCAGCGATGCCAAGATGTGCAAAAATTTGATCGGCATTGGCGCGCCTCCCTTCGCCCATATGTCGTAGCCAGCTTAACCGGCTCGGCGTCGATCGGAAATGGCTTTAACGGCGCTTGAACGATTGTCGGCATCATCTCGTGGCGCTAACTTGACGAGACTCTTCGCAAGAGGCTGACAATGATCACCTACCGCCCACAGCGTCCCACCTTACGCCTGACACTGCCCTTTCTGCTTCTGTCAGCCACGGTTCTGACCGGCTGCAACAGCACGCAGCCGCAGGTCAGCGCCGCCGCGCCGACCGAAACCTATTCCAGCGTCACGCCTGCAAGTTTTCGCATGCCGGAAGGCTCAGGCTGCGCCGGCGAGGTCGCCCGCTGGCAGGCCATTCAGGATAACGATCGCCAGACCGGCAACGTCAATCAATCGGTCTACAACCAGATTAAAGCGGATATCGATAAGGCTTCGGCCGCCTGCCAGGCCGGTCGCGATGGCGAAGCGCGCGCCATCGTGCGCGCCAGCCGGACCCGTCATGGCTATCCGGCGGGCTGAACCGGATCGTTCATCCGCGACAACATCAAGTCGAGATAAGCAACGACAAAGCTCGGCATGACCTCCGGCCGCAAATTGCTAGCTCGCCTCACCCCATGCAGGCGCACCAGTTCCGCTTGTGCGTCCGAACGCAGAAACGCGTCGACTTGTGCGATGATCGTCGCCGCATCGAGCGGGGAGCGCGCGATCTTCATGCAACCGACACGCGGCCCGTCGAACACGACCGTCCAGCCCGCTTCGCATTGAACCTGTTCGGCCGTGATCCCGGTTTCCTCAGTGAGCTCGCGCAAGACGCTGCCGGCGAGATCGACACGCGCACCTGCTTGATCACCTAAAACGTCGCCCATGTCGGGCGTGCCGGCCGGAAAATAGATTTTGCCTGCATTGGCGGTATGCGGGGCCATTTCGCCGAGCAGAAAGACGCCGTCGCGGGACGCCAGCGCGGCGGCGGCAAAACAGTTTCGAACCGTCGGGTCGGGAAAGCCGAAATCGCGCCAGGCCAGGAAATCGCGATAGTTGGTCGGGAAATGTCGCGTGGTGAGCACGCGCTGGCCACGGCGTTCCGTGATCTCGAAGTGATCAAGCAGCAGGACGCGCCCGTCATACAGCAACGGCTTTTGCGCGATGAGCTTCGCCCAATGCGCATCGATCTCTGCCTTGCGCTCGACGGCGAATGCCCATTCGCGCGGTACATAAGTACTTTCGATGATATCGACCGTCTCGACACGGACATTCATGCTTCAATCGTGCCTTCCATGACCGGCACGGCCGCACCGCCGATGGCGGCGCTTTGAAGAACGCCGTCGACGACGCTCAGTTTCAACATGATCTGGCTCGGCCGTCCCATTTCATAGCCCTGTTCGATGACGATGAGATGTTCGCCATCCTCGGGCTTCTCGTAGGCCATGCAGACACCGGCAAAAGCGGCGGCGGCCGATCCGGTGGCCGGATCCTCGGCGATGCCGAGCTTCGGCGCGAACATCCGCGCATGAACGTGATGGCCTTCGTCCGACACCTGCTTGGTGTAAAGCAAGGCACCGAAGCCGCCCTCGCCCGGAAAGGCAGCATCCCAATGGGCGAGGTTGACGCGCGCACGCGCGACAGCCGCGAGCGAGGCAACCGGTATGAAGCTCAGGGCCACGCCGGCAGACCACACCCCGGTTTGATGGTCGTCAAAGCCGATATCGCTTTCATCCAGCGAGAGAGCTTGCGCCACCTCCGCAACGGTTCCCGTATCGCCGAGCCGCTGTGGCAGGTGCGGCAAAATAAATTCAGCTTCGGCTTGCCGCCCCTTGCGCTGCCGCACCGTGCAGGAAACCGCCCCAATTTCCTCTTCGATCACGAGGCCGACGTCTTGTACCTGGATCAGCCGGGGGGCTTTCATCAAGCCGATGGCCACGGCCGCCCCGATCGTCGGGTGACCGGCAAAAGGCAATTCGGCGCCCGGCGTGAAAATGCGTACGCGCGCCGTATTCACAGGATCGCGCGCTTCCAGCAGGAAAATCGTTTCCGATAGATTGAACTCACGCGCAATGCGCTGCATGTCGTCGCCCGACAGTCCTTCGCTGTCGATCACGACAGCCAGCGGATTGCCGCCAAAACGGCGTTCGGTGAACACGTCGAGAGTTTGAAACTTGCGTCGCATGGCTCACAATTGGCGCATATCTGTCGGACTGGTGCAAGTCTGCCAAGAAAAAGCGATTGACCTGAGAAGCATACAGCCCGTCGCCCGTTCTCGGGAGAGATCGGGACTGCGCGCGGATGAAGCAGTCAGCTTTTTCTAAGCGCTTCCCTGCGATCCAAGCCACACAATGCCGACACCGAGCACGACAACCGCCCAGCCAACCAGGGACGTCGGCGAAGGCCGCTCGCCAAGGATAAATATGCCCAGCGTGCCAACCAGAGCGAGCGTCAGCAGCGTGAAGGGATACACCACATGCAGAGGCGCCCGCGACAAAGCATAAAGCCAAAGCAACATGCCAATGGCATAGAACGCCAAGCCGGAAGCAATGCCCCAATTGACAAAGCCGGTAGCTGCCGTTTGCCCCTGCGCCCCGAGCTTCAGGCAGATCTGCCCCAACGCCGCGAGGCAGGCGCTGACAAGAATAGCGACTAGGGTAATGCCATTCATGACCCGGCCTTGCGTTGCAAGGCGCATACGGCGCTATAGCGCCAGCGAGACAAGGTTGTAACGACGCTCACAGGTAACGGCGCCAGCAAAGCCAGACGCAGCTTCCAGGCGAGATCGCCTCCGCCATCCAGTTGCGCGAGATCTTCCCGGCGAGAAGCCAGGGCCTTCTGAGACAAACGTGTCGCACCGGTCTCGGAGGCATAAACGACCGTATTATACCGATACCACGGGTCGACTTCGCTATCGTGGACGAAGGCCGGACGAACGAAATCGTAAGCCGTATAGCCACGTTCTTTGAAAAGCTGCGCCCAAAAGGACGGAGGCCGCTCGTTGATATGCATCTCGCCGCCCTGCCCCGGACGCGCGGCTGAAAACATCACAAGGTCACTCAGGGCGCAGAGGCGCTCGACGAAAGACTGAGCACATTCGGGCGGCAGATGTTCGGCGACTTCCAACGACTGCACCAGATCAAACCGGCGCTCCGCTTCGAAATGGCCGGTCAGATCGCTCGGGCTGAATGCCCCTTTAAAAAGCAGGCGGTCCCGGTCGACATAGGCCCCGTCAAACCCATGCAAATCGCCGACGCCGTTCTCAGCCCAAACCGATAGCCAAGCGCCTTGGCCGCAACCGACATCCGCGACACTGCGAATGTCAGCGTTTGCCGCCACCAGAGGGATCAGGCGCCGCGCTGAGCGCAGCGCGGTCATATTTACCCAATCATAAAAGCTGTTGTCGTAAATGTGGGACATAGGACCGGCGCCGTCAAAACAGTCGAGTCGGAAAGCCATAGCACCCAAAATTTTACGAAATATCACCGCCACCGCTCCAGGCCGCCGAAAATGCAATCCGACATTGCGACACCAATCCTGTTTGATCGCATCTTGAAGACGGCCTTTTGGGCGCTGGTTGCCTTTGGTGCCAGTTTGATCTGGCTGGCTCACCGCCCGCCGATGGTCGACCTGCCGCAGCACGCCGGGCAAATCACCTTATGGCTCGATCTATTGAAGGGGGCATCACCTTGGGAGAGCCTGGTACGCGTCAACATGCTGACGCCCTACCTCATCGGCTACACCGCCGCTTTACCTTTCACAGCTCTCTTTGGTCCATTAATCGCCGTTAAGATTATTTTGACCATCTCCTATATCGGATGGATTTTCGCCTGTCGCGCCTTGCGCAAGGAAACAGGTTCGGATCCACGCCTGGAATTTCTTTTCCTCTACAGTTTCTTTGGTTTTGCCTGGCAGTGGGGCTTTATGACCTTCCTGGTCAGCGCACCCATCTCCATCCTCTTTCTGCTGTTCGCGTTGAGGTATGCAAAAGAACCCAACATGGCAAAGGGCGCCGGACTCATTGGCCTCGGCATCATTCTGCTCTTTTCTCATGCTCTCCTTTTCGTTTTCGCTGTTGGTATCGGCGGATTGATTGTTCTGATCGAGCAACGTCGCATTTTCAATTTAATTGCCGCAAGCGCGCCATATGTGATTTTGGCAGCCGTTCTGGTGGTATTTCGCTTCTTCGCGCACGACTTCAACGATGCAGTGAATCTCGATCAAGTCGCTTCGACGACTTCGTCCTTCGGCATTTCGCCGCAAGACCGTTGGGGCCCAGCTATTCTGTTCACGGCCACGTCAGCCCTATCCAATTTAAGCTACCTGCTCGCGATAGGCGCTTTGCTAATTTCAGTCCTGATGGGAGGACGCATCCAAAAAGGTGCTCCGCTCGTCATGTTCGCCGTCTTGATCGGCATATTGGGGTTCACGCCAGACCTGCTGTTCGGCACGGGCTTTGTGTCGAGCCGCTTCGCGCTCTTCCTTCCCATTTTTTGGGCGTTGATGTGGAAGCCCCCGCAAAAGCCAAGCAGCATAGCCGTGGCGAGTACCTGCCTCCTCATCCTCTTATGCGCGGGCATATTGGCGGTGAGAGCCAACTTTATTCTGGCCTTTGCCAAAGAAACCGCGAGCTTTGAGAAAATTCTCGCGGTGGCAGAACCGGGAGAGCGCGCCATCAATCTGACGTTCAATCGCAAGAGCGATGCGATGAACGACAACAATGCCTATTTGCATATGAGCCTATGGTATCAGGCAGAGAAAAATGGCTTTGTGGATTTCAATTTTGCGTATTTCTTTCCCCAGGTCATAAGATTCCGGAAAGATATCGGCCCTGTCGTGTCCGACAGTCTCGGCTTTCATCCTGAGGCGTTCAATTGGGGAGATCCAAGCACGCAGGTCTATCGCTATGCCTTCATTCGCGGCTCGCGCGAAAATGCTGCTGGTGTCGCAAAAGCGCCTCCTTGTGGAACGGAGGTAATCGCTCAAGAAGCAGAATGGACTTTGCTAAAACGAAGGGATTGCAACTGACGACCGGGACAGCCGCTCAAAAGGATCAGTTGCCAACCGCTCGCGGCCCAGCGAATGATTCAAGTTGGGGACGTGCCCCGGCTTCATCGAAGCCGACACGCTCGCTTACGATGTAGAGTGGCCGCCGTTTCACTTCACTGTGGATACGCCCAATATAAAGGCCGATAATGCCGGTCATCAGCATATTGGCACCACAGAGGAAAGAAACAATGACAACCGTGGACGCCCATCCCTCGATCACATGACCGCCGATCAGCTTAAGGCTGATGGCATAAGAGCCATAGAGCAACGCCAGGAACGAAACGCCAATACCTCCCCAAATTGCCAATCGCAGAGGTACATCCGAGAAACTGACCAATCCAGTCAGCGCCAAGCGCAGCATTTTCCGCAAAGGATATTTCGTGATGCCGGCCGCTCGTCCGGGCCGATCGAACTCCACCGCGGCTTGTTTAAAGCCAAGCCAGGCAAACATGCCGCGCACGAAGCGATCGCGTTCAGGCATTCGAAGGAAGGCGTCGAGCGCATCTCGCCCGACGAGACGAAAATCACCGACATCTTCTGGAATAGGCACCGAGGACAATTTGTTCAGCGAACGATAGAAGAAACGGGAGCTGCGCAGCTTGAAGGGCGTTTCGCCCTCTCGCGCACGACGCTTCGCATAGACGATTGAATAGCCTTCGCGCCATTTCGCGATCATTTCCAAGATGAGCTCGGGCGGATCCTGCAGATCGCCGTCCATCACGATCGCCGCCTGGCCACGCGCCGCTTCCATGCCGGCCGACATGGCGCACTGCTGACCAAAATTGCGCGAAAGGCCTATGTACTTGAAGCGGCTATCCTGCCGCGCCTTGGCACGCAGAAATATTCCGGTTGTGTCCGTGCTGCCGTCATCGACGAAAATGACTTCGGCCGGCCCATCGAGTTGGGTCAACAGCTTTTCCAGCCGCAACGCAAGCACCGACAGGACCGCCTCCTCATTGAAGAGCGGAATGACGATACTGTAGACAGGAGAAACGGCGGTCTGCATGCCTCTACCCCACGTGACGGCGGCTTAAAATAAGCGCGGCACCATTAAGGATTTATTGAAGTTCGTAGGTCAGGGCGACGCCGAAGGATATTGACCGTGAATCTGTCCTGCGCGACGGGAAACGCGCTTACCAGCTCGTACCGATCGAGCTCGTCCGCCATTCCTGGAAAGGCTCGCACACGATCATACAGCCCGCGCTCCTCTGTCAGTCGAAGCAAAATATCCGGACGGTTGCGTTGCAGGTCGGCGAGGAGACGAGCCAGATCGGCATTTTCGATTGCTTCGATAGCCGGCAAAGTTGCTTGATCAAACATCGGATGATGCCGCAGAAATTGGCCATTCGTCAAAATCCAAAGTGAGGGCTGCGTCATCCCCCACCGCCCGTTCACCAGGCGAACGACCGGATGACCGAGCCAGCTTTCACCTGACAAAATTGCCATCGTCGGCTTCGACTGGAGCCGCATGACGGCGGCGCTCAATTTATGGCTATCGAAATCGACAAAGAACAACGGCACGAAATAGATCAGAGCAGCTATGCTGGCCATGCCAGGATTCAAAAGGCGGCATAGCAATCGATGTTTGGCCAATAGAGGGCTGACTTCGCTCTGACGCCCGGCCGATGGCGAAAGCGAACGATCGAAAACAGCCAGCACTCCGGCGAGAGCCACCAAGGCAACCACGGGATAAACGTGATACAGCCACATCTTGCCCTGTACGACGAATGCCACGCAGAAGCCGGTTGCGGCCGCAAGGAGTATTAAAGTCGGATGGCGCAGGAAGGAACGGCCGCAATAGAGCCAGGACGTCAAGAAAGCTGCCAGCAATATCGGGGTGGTAATCGATGTGAAGGCCCGCCATCGGTCAGCCACGGGAAGATAAAGCAAGACGTTCGTCTTCATCGTAACCGTCCAATACTCCGGATAGAGCATGAACGTCATCGCGCTGTAGATCGCGGTGAGAAGACCCGCGATAACATTTTCCGGGCTGAACAGCGTGTGCCATCGCGGTCGCGCGAGGAGCGCGATCAAAACCGGTAGTTCCAACGCCAGCACAAAGTGCGGTTTGATGATGGCGACAACGGCCCCACATACACCGGCCGCGATCAAGAACGGCCAACTCAAAACTCTTTCATTCGCCCGTGCCCATGTTGCAGCAAGAAACGGCAGGCAGAGCATCACTGCGATATGCTCACGCTGCGAGAACACCTCGCCAGGCATGACCGCAAAGAGCGCGAGAAGAATTGGAATGAGAAGGAAGATGTCGTAGCGGCGCAAGCCATCGGCGCGCGACAGGATCATACCCGTCAAGCCAACACTGAAAAAGAAGACCGCGAATATGTAAACTGTGACCGCCGCTTCAGGCGAAACGCGGAGCACGTGAGCCAAAGCCACAATCGGCAAGTAAAGCCACACCGACGCAGGAGGATTGGTCTCCGCAACATCGACATAGAGCTTTTTGCCGGCAAGAATTTGTTCGGAGACGGTGATGAGCCAGCTCGTATCGGCGTTCAACACGGTGATGTAACGCAGAAATACCGCAAATCCCGCCAATAGCGCGATCAGTGCGTAGCCGATCCAGATATCGGCTCTTTCAAGGGTGCGCGGCCCCATGTCAAACGTGTCGAGGCGCTGCGGCTCGGCACGCCGATTTGTATTGAGGGCGACATGATCGGACACAGCGCTATCCCGCTTGGCGAGCGCGACCAGCCGGATCGCAGCCCCCTCAGGTTAGCCCGACGCCATTAATGCAGATTTAACCTGAACGGTGGAACACGGCCGCAGGGCCTACTTCACCGCTCCCGCCGCCTTCTTGGCGAAGCGGTCGTCGAAAGTCTGGCCAAGATCAACCTTGGCGTCCTTCATTTCCGGATCGAACTTCACCAGCATATCGAGGGTCGATTGCATGCCTTCGCGCGGGATGAGACCCGTCTGCGAATAGGACGGCAGCGAGTTTTTCACCGCCAGCATGTAAAGCTCCTTGTCGCCGAGCAGATATTGCTCGGGCACCGTGGCGGCGACATCGGCCGGGCTCGCGGTCTTCAGCCAGACCAGGGCCTTGTAGAGCGCATTGACCACGGCCTGGGTGGTGCGCGGCGATTTCTCGGCGAAATCCGCTTTCATATAGACCACCGCCGCCGGATTGGATCCGCCGAACAGCGCCCGCGTGCCCTCCTCCGTACGCGTGTCATAGACGATGCGCACATCGCCCGAACGCTCAAGGAAAGACAGGACAGGCTCGAGATGGGAGATCGCCTGGATCTCGCCCTTCTGAATCGCCGCCAGTGCCGATTGCGCCGAGCCGATGCCGATATAAGCGGCATCCGATGGCGCCAGGCCCGACTTCGCCATGATGAAGTTCATCAGCATATTGGTGGATGAGCCTGGCGCGGTGACGCCGATCTTCATGCCTTTGAAATCGGCTGGGCCGTCCCATTTGACGCCCTTCTTCACCGCGACAGCAATGCCGGGGAAGCGGCCGAGTTCGAGCACGGCACGGATGTCCTGCCCCTTGGCCTGCATGCGGATCGTATGTTCATAGGCGCCGGTGACAACATCGACCGAACCGCCGACCAAGGCTTGCAGCGAACGCGAACCGCCGGCGAAATCCTGGATTTCGACGTTCAGTCCTTCATCCTTGAAGAAGCCCTTCTGCTCGGCAATCGTCAGCGGCAGGTAATAGAGCAGCGCCTTGCCGCCGACGCCGAGCTTGATGTTCGGCTTTTCCGGTCCGGTTTGCGCCTGTGCCGCGAAAGCTAAAACAGCGACGGAGGCCGCCACCAACAACCGCCCGAACATCTTCGACGTCATCATCTCTTCCTCCCGCTGTCGCGTGCGGCACCGCCTGTGTGGCGATGCCGCTCTTCATCTTAATCCAGGGAAACGCCGGCCGCCTTGACGATCGGCGCCCATTTGGCCAGTTCCGCCTTGATGTGGGCGTCGAGCTCCTCCGGCGTACCGCCGGCGGCCATGGCGCTGAGATCAGCCAGTTTCTGCTTCACCTGCGGATCACTGGTCGCTTTGTTCGACGCATCGTTGAGAATGGTGATCACATTCTTGGGCGTATTGGCCGGCGCCAGGAAGGCATTCCAGGTATAAGTCTCATAGCCCGGCACGCCGGCCTCGATCATGGTCGGGATATCGGGCGCGGCCGGGCTGCGTTCCTTGGTCGTCACCGCCAGAGCGCGGGCACCGCCGCCGCGAATTTGCTCGATCGCCGATGGCAGGTTGTCGAACATGATCGGCACCTGGCCGCTGATCAGATCGGCGAGGGCCGGACCGCCGCCACGATAAGGCACGTGGACGAAGTCGGTCTGCGTCAGCGATTTGAACAGTTCGCCAGACAAATGCAGCGGCGTGGCGACGCCCGACGAGGCATAGCTATACTTGCCAGGGCTCGCCTTGAGCAGCGCGATCAGCTCCTTCACGTCTTTCGCCGGAAACTTCGGCGTCACAATCAGGACATTCGGCACATAGGCGAGCAGCGCGACCGAGGAAAAATCCTTCACCGGATCGAACGGCAGTTTCTTGAATGCCGCCGGATTGATTGCATGAGTTGCGACGGTGGCGAGCAGCAGCGTATAGCCGTCCGGCGCCGATTTCGCGACGGCGCTCGCCCCCGTGGCGCCCCCCGCGCCGGCGCGGTTTTCCACCACCACCGACTGGCCCAGGACTTCGGTCATTTTTTGGGCAATGACGCGCGCGACGATATCGGTGGAACCACCCGCGGCAAACGGCACGACGATGGTTATGGGGCGTGTCGGAAAATTCTGCGCCCATGACGGAACGCTGACCACCGACGCCAGACCCATAGCGAGAACACCAGTCAACAGACTGCGACGCTTCATACTTCCCTCCTTGCTGCGCCCGCGACCGCTTCCCTCACGCGCCGTGGGCCGTGGCTTCCGGCCGCCAGGCCAGCAGCCGAACCTCTATCAGTGTAACGAGCCAGTCAATCAGTACAACGACGACCGAGAGCACCACCATGCCGGCAACGACGCCGGTCATGTCAAAAGTGCTTTCCGCCTCGTGGATCAGATAGCCAAGCCCGGCGGCGGAACCGAGATATTCGCCGACCACCGCACCCACCAGCGCGAAACCCACAGACGTGTGCAGAGACGAGAACATCCACGACAAAGCCGATGGCCAATAGACATGGCGGAACAATTGCCGCTCGTTCATGCCGAGCATGCGGGCGTTCGACAGGATCACCGGACTCACTTCCTTCACGCCCTGATAGACGTTGAAGAAAACGATGAAGAAGACGAGCGTCACGCCCAGCGCCACTTTCGACCAGATGTCGAGGCCGAACCACAGCATGAAGATCGGTGCCAGCACGACGCGCGGCAAAGCATTCGCCATTTTCACGAAGGGATCGAGCACGGCGGCGACACGCGGCTGGCGCGCCAGCCAGAAGCCGATGACGATGCCGGCGATCGACCCTATGCCGAAGGCGAGCAGCGTTTCCAGCAGGGTGATCCACAAATGCCGCCAGATCATGCCGGTGGCGAAGAAGCGCCACACCCGCACCGCCACATCCACTGGCGTCGAGAAGAAGAAGCGCGCCTGCTTCACGTCAGAGATCAGAGGATAGGTGGTCAGCACGTGCCAGACGGCGATGATCGCGACGGCCAGACCAATCTGCCAGGCGAGAAGCGTCGTGCGTTTCATGCCGCACCTGTGGTTTTGGCCAAACCCATTGCCGCGAATTCATCGCCATAGGCGCGCATGACTTCCGCCTTCAGATCGCGCCAGATGGCGCTCTGCAAGGCGTGGAAACGTGGATCGAGGCGAATATCGACGATCTCGCGCGGGCGCGGCAGATCGATGCGATGATCGGCGATGATGCGCGAGGCCGGCCCTGCCGACATCACCACCACCCGGTCGGCGAGCGCGATCGCCTCATCGAGATCATGGGTGACGAACAGCACCGCCTTGCGATCGGCCTGCCACAAAGACAGCAGGAGATCGCCCATCAGGGTGCGGGTCTGCGCATCGAGCGGACCGAACGGTTCGTCCATCAAGAGAATGGCGGGATCGCGGATCAGCATCTGCGCCAGCGCCACGCGCTTCTTCTGGCCGCCGGAGAGCTGATGCGGATAGCGCTCGGAAAAGCCTTTCAGCCCCACCCGCGCCAGCCAGGCCAGCGCCCGCTCGCGCGCCTCTGCCCGGCCGACACCCGCCACTTCCAGCGCCACGGCGACATTGGCGAGCGCCGTCTTCCACGGCATCAGCGCATCGGCTTGAAACAGATAACCCGCCTCGCGGGTGATGCCCTCCACCTTACGGCCGCTGACCTCAGCGACACCGGCGCTCGGCGGCAGAAGGCCGGCGGCGACATTGAGAAGGGTGGATTTGCCACAGCCCGTGGGGCCGACGATGGCAACGAATTCGCCAGGCTGAACGGTGAGATCGACATCAGCCACGGCGCGATAAAGGCTGGCGCCCGATCCGAAGGAAATGGCGACACCGGACAGGGATACCGCGGCGGCAGTTTTGTCTGCGCTCACTTGGCCTCCCATCCCAATCGCACCACTTGCTCCCTACCTGCCGCCGAACCCAGTTATCAGGCTCGGCGGCGGCAGAGAAGCGTACTTTAGTTGCGTATTTTAGTTACGCTCTTGATCGACCAGCTTGTTCTTGGTGATCCAGGGCATCATGGCGCGCAGCTTGGCGCCGACTTCTTCGATCTGATGCGCATTGTTGCGGGCGCGGGTCGCCTTGAACGAGGTCTGGTTGACCTTGTTTTCCAGCATCCAGTCGCGGGTGAACTTGCCCGACTGAATGTCGGTGAGCACGCGCTTCATCTCGGCCTTGGTTTCGGCGGTGATGATACGCGGGCCGGTGACATATTCACCGTATTCGGCGGTGTTCGAGATCGAGTAGTTCATGTTGGCGATGCCACCCTCGTAAATGAGGTCGACGATCAGCTTCACTTCGTGCAGGCACTCGAAATAGGCCATTTCCGGCGCGTAGCCGGCTTCGACCAGGGTTTCGAAACCAGCGCGGATCAGCTCGACGAGGCCGCCGCAGAGCACGGCCTGTTCGCCGAACAGATCGGTCTCGCACTCTTCCTTGAAGTTGGTCTCGATGATGCCGGCGCGGCCGCCACCGATGGCCGACGCATAGCTGAGGCCGAGGTCATGGGCATTGCCCGAGGCATCCTGATGAATGGCGATCAGGCACGGCACGCCGCCGCCCTTGAGATATTCGCCGCGCACCGTGTGGCCGGGGCCCTTCGGGGCGACCATCAGCACGTCGATGTCCTTGCGCGGCTCGATCAGGTTGAAGTGCACGTTCAGGCCGTGGGCGAAGAGCAGCGCGGCGCCGTTCTTCATGTTGGCGGCGAGTTCGTCGCGGTAGATGTCGGCCTGGAGTTCGTCCGGCGTCAGCATCATCACCACATCGGCCCATTTGGCGGCCGAGGCGACGTCCATGACCTTGAGACCTTCGCCCTCGGCCTTCTTGGCCGTCGGCGAACCCTTGCGCAGGGCGACAACCACGTCCTTGACGCCGCTGTCGCGCATGTTGAGCACATGAGCATGGCCTTGCGAGCCGTAGCCGACGACGGCCACTTTCTTGCCCTTGATCAGATTGATGTCCGCATCACGATCGTAATAAACGCGCATTGTCAGCGTCTTCCTCGGGTTGGTGCGCGGCGGGGCCGCGCGGGATTTCTAAAGCGGGAGTACAGATTTCCGTGCCGTCCGGCCCCGTTCGGGCGCCGTTCTATGCGGCCCCGGAGCCTGCGTCAAAGGTGGTGGGGGCGACAGGCGCCCGCCGGCTGGGGTTTTGAGTTTAGGATCGCACCTCCAGCAGCATCGGATAGAGCGAAGCGAGCAGCAACACCGCCATCACCACATTGAAAACGCGGGCCTTGCGCGGATCGGTCAAAAGCTGACGCAGACCGGTGCCGAACGAGGTCCAGACCAGAACCGAGACCAGGGTGGCCACGGTAGCGATGACCAGAAGGGCCCCCAGGGTGACGATAAACTCCCCGGGCCGGGTGAAGGCGGCGACGCCGCTGATCGCCACCAGGACGCCTTTGACATTGACCCATTGGAAGGCGGCGGCCTGGAAGAAGGTGAGCGGCGACGAGCGCCCCTGCCCCTCCGAACTGCCCCGCGACGTGGCGATCTTCCAGGCAAGCCAGATCATATAGAGCGCGCCGATGATGCGCAGCGCTTGGAAGGCCAGCGGATGCTCGACCACCGTCTGGCCGAGCCCCATGCCGATCACCAAGAGCAGAAAGGCATAGCCCAGCACGACGCCGACCATATGCGGCACCGTGCGGGCGAAACCGAAGTTCACGCCCGAGGCCAAGAGCATCACATTATTGGGTCCGGGCGTCAGCGCCCCCGCGAAGCAGAAGGCTGCCGCCGCGAGGGCGAGTTCGAAGGTCACCTTAACCTGCCTATCAGTCTGCTTGAGCGCCCCGCTCGATGGCGGCGACGCCCGTGCGCGCGATCTCGACGAGGCCGAGCGGTCGCATGATCTCGACGAAATCGTCGATCTTGGTCGAATTGCCGGTCAGTTCGAAAATGAAGCTCTCGATCGTCGCATCGACCACTTTCGCTTTGAAAGCCTCGGCGAGGCGCAGCGCCTCGACCCGATTGTCGCCCTTGCCGCGCACCTTGATCATGGCGAGTTCGCGCTCGATCGAGCGGCCGCGAAGCGTCAGGTCCGTCACCTTGTGGATCGGCACGATGCGCTCAAGCTGATGGCCGATCTGCTCGATCGCCTCGGGCGTGCCGACGGTGACGATGGTGATGCGCGACCAATGTTCGAGATGCGCCACCTCTGCAACCGTCAGGCTTTCGATATTGTAGCCGCGGCCGGAGAACAGACCCACGACCCTAGCGAGAACCCCCGGCTCGTTGTCGACAAGCACCGACAAGGTCCGCCGCACGGTGTTGGACTTGCCGGTGGACGACGAATAGGGAGACAGGGAAGCCGGGACGTTCATGACTTTTTTCCGTTCAAAGCTCGGGCCGTTGCGCCCATTGTTATCGCTGAAATGCCGCTTGCATGGGGTTGTTCCTCGGTTTTGCCGTGGAGCCCCTCCTGCACCCGGGTTTTAGACCAGCATCTTGCCCTTCTCGTCGATGACCGAGCCGATATTGTCGGAGAAGTCCGGCATGATCATCTCGTTATGGGCCTTGCCCGACGGGATCATCGGCAGGCAGTTCTCTTCCTTGTCGACGAGACAGTCGAAGATCACCGGGCCTGGATGGTCGATCATCTCGCGGATGGCATCGTCGAGCTTGGCCGGGTCGTCGCAGCGCATGCCCTTGGCGCCATAGGCCTCCGCCAGTTTGACGAAGTCCGGCAGCGCCGCCGAATAGCTCTCCGAATAGCGCCCGCCATGCAGCAGCTCCTGCCACTGGCGCACCATGCCCATATATTCGTTGTTGAGGATGAAGATCTTCACCGGCAGCCGATACTGTGCCGCCGTCGACATTTCCTGCATGTTCATCAGGATCGAGGCTTCGCCCGCGATGTCGATGACCAGAGCCTTCGGATGCGCCATCTGCACGCCGAGCGCCGCCGGCAGGCCATAGCCCATGGTGCCCAGGCCCCCGGAGGTCATCCAGCGGTTCGGCTCCTCGAAGTGGAAGTGCTGCGCAGCCCACATCTGATGCTGGCCGACCTCGGTGGTGATATAGGTGTCGCGATCCTTGGTCAGCTCATAGAGACGCTGGACGGCGAGCTGCGGCTTGATCGTCGTCTTCGACGTGCGGAAAGCCAGAGACTTGCGGGCACGCCAGATGTCGATCTGCTTCCACCATTCAGCCAGCGCCGCCGCATCGCTCTTCAGCTTGCGCGCCTTCCACAGGCCGATGGCCTGTTCCAGCACATGGGCGCAATCGCCGATGATGCCGATATCGACCTTGACATTCTTGTTGATCGACGACGCATCGATATCGATATGCACCTTCTTGGCGCCCGGCGCGAACGCGTCGAGCCGGCCGGTGATGCGGTCGTCGAAGCGCGCGCCGACGCAGATCATCAGATCGCAATCGTGCATCGTATTATTGGCCTCGAACGTGCCGTGCATGCCGAGCATCCCGAGCCAGTTCTTGCCCGAGGCCGGATAGGCACCGAGCCCCATCAAAGTGGAGGTGATGGGGAAATTGGTCAGCTCGACGAATTCGCGCAGCAGGTCCGACGCCTTCGGCCCGGCATTGATGACGCCGCCGCCGGTGTAAAACACCGGCCGCTTGGCCTTGGCCATCATCTCGACCATGGCCTCGATCTTGGCCTCGTCGCCCTTCAGACGCGGACGATAGGTCTTGTGCTCGATGTTCTGCAGGAATTCATAGGCGCCGGTGGCGAACTGCACGTCCTTGGGCAGGTCGACGACGACCGGGCCCGGCCGGCCCGAACGGGCGACATGGAAGGCCTCGTGCAGGATGCGCGGCAGATCCTCGATCGAACGCACCAGATAGTTATGCTTGGTGCAATGGCGGGTGATGCCGACCGTATCGGCCTCCTGGAAGGCGTCCGAACCGATCAGATGGGTCGGCACCTGGCCGGTGAGGCAGACCAGGGGAATGGAATCCATCAAGGCATCGGTGAGACCGGTGACCGCGTTGGTGGCGCCGGGGCCGGAGGTGACGAGCAACACGCCGACCTTGCCGGTGGAGCGTGCATAGCCCTCGGCCGCATGGGCCGCGCCCTGCTCATGGCGCACCAGCACGTGCTTGACGAAATTCTGATGGAACATGGCGTCGTAGATCGGGAGGACAGCGCCGCCCGGGTATCCAAACACCGTATCGACCCCCTGATCCTTCAGGGCTTCGATCACCATCTCCGCGCCGGTCATCTGCTTGCTCATGATACGCTCCAACGGCTTAATTCTGGTCGCTCTGTGCGGTTTTCTTCGTGGTTTCTCGGAATTTAGGCAACAAAAAAGGCCCTCTGAGGGGGCCTTCGGGATCAGCGCCTATGGAGGGAGTGCCGGGGGTTACCCCCGTCCCTGCTGCGGCGCTGACGATACTACAATAAGCTTACGGGCCACGTCGGGCACTCCAGTTGTGGGGGCTGTTTTTAGAGGAAGGAAAGGGGGAGGTCAAGCGAGGGGTTCTTCAAGACTATCAATCGTCGGCAAGACCATACCCCTTGAATGATTTCAATCGAGATGAGTAAGAGAGATATCTTCAGGGGAGGGGCTGATGAAGATTGACGATCTCGAATACGCAAACTTGGCCGAAATAATCAAAAAGCACACAGACAAGGGCCGCCCCTTCTCCATTGCATTCCTCAATTGGTTCCTCGAACACCTGTATCGTCTTGAGCAGGTCACGGCCGAAGATGCAATTTGCGATAAAAATAACGACCGTGGAATTGACGGCATTTATATTGATGACGAGAAAGATGAGATTCACATCTTTCAGGCCAAAACAAAGCAAAAAGGCACAATTGGAGACAAAGATATACGAGAATTTTCCGGCACGATAAATCAACTCCGCGATCCAGACTCGTTGGCACGATTTCTTGATGGAAAAGTGGACGACGAAATTAAAGAAAAAATCATCCGCGCCAATGTCCCTGATCTCCTTAAGAAAGGCTATCGGGTGCGCGGGGTATTCGTGACGAACGTCGCGCTAGATGCGAATGGTAAAGATGCTCTAGAAAATGATCCTGCGTTAATTGGTTACGACAACGAAGCCATCGCAAGAAATTATGTTGACCTCGACGTCGAAGGCGGAATCAGGGCTACGTATGAATTTGAAAGTGACGGAGAGCCATTGCTCCACCAAGCTGACACCGTCAAAGTAGTCGTGTTCTTTGTTTCTGGAAGCGAACTAGCAAAGATGCCAGGCATCGATGACGGCTCTTTATTCGAACTCAATGTACGACTGCCATTAGGAAGCACCAAAGTTAACAGAGCCATCCGAGAATCAATCGAGAAGAAAAATCAACATCGCAAATTTGCTCTGTTCCATAACGGCGTAACGATTCTCGCGAAGAAAGTAGAAATCGAAGGGCAGTCAATCAAAATTACAAATTTTGTAGTTGTGAATGGCGCACAAAGTCTCAAACAATTTAATAGCTCATCCGGTGACATTACCAGCGACTTGCGGGTACTAGCCAGAATAATTGAAATTGGCGGGGATGATGATTTAGCGAGAGAAATCTCGATTAACAGCAACAATCAGAACGGTATTAAAGCCCGCGACCTCAGATCAAACGACGTTCTGCAAATTCGATTACAGAGCGAATTCGCCAAGCTAAATTTTGAAGGCTTCCAGTTCGACGTCAAACGTGGAGAGGAAGGATCAGGCAACGTCGTTTCGAACGAGTACGCCGGAAAACTTTTGCTGGCGTTTGATCTCGACGAACCATGGTCTTGCCACCAAACCTACAAAGTATTCGACGAAAAATATGCAGAAATATTTGGCCGTCCGGGCGTTAGCGCGCAAAGAATTATCTTTTTACATAAAGTTATGGAGCTAATTGAAAATCAACTGCCGACTCTCAGCAATGTACCCTTCGCTCATTATGGACTGACTCCATATGCGCTTCTTGCCGCTGTTAAACGTCTCTTGCAAGAAGAAGAACTAGGGGAAAGTCTGTGTCAGAATCCCGAGGTCATATTTCAGGGAAATACTCTTAGTTGTGTGCTTTCGACGATTGACGAATTACTCAAATCGATAATCGTCGACATCAATCACGAAATGCATTCGGGGCAGCATCTGGCCGACTACAAATCTGATCTAAAGAGCCGCTCAAGTGTGACCAAGCTGCTTGATGAACTCATTCGAAGTTACCAAAAGGACAAGGCACGAGGAAAAGTAGACGATTTGCAACAACGCCTTGCTGCATGCGGTATTACCAAGCTGCATTAAGGTCGTCGGAGACTCACCCCACCCCCGGCTTCGCCCCTGACGCCGGCTTGAACGTCGCCAGCGGCTTCTCGCCAGCCTTCAAACTCTCCAGATAGGCCTCGGTGAAATCCATCTTGATCTCGGTCCACAGCGGCAGGTGGTCGGACATCTGCCATGTGCGCCATTTCTTATAGGCCGCCGCATCGGTCTTGGCCGGCTTGCCGGTCTTGGTCTTCTTCGGCATCGCCGCTTTATAGGCTGAAAAATCCGCCTCGCGGAACACATAGTCTTGCCAGGGAAAATTGCCGGCCTTGCGGATTTCGACGAGCTTGTTTTGCGTGCGCAGCGCGATCTGGTCGTAATAATGCGCGCCTGACAAAGCGGTGGGCTTGCGCAATTGTGCCGGCACTTCGAAGCCACCGCCTAAAAGCGCGTTCATCGTCGGATCGGTTGGATTGAGGATGTTGAAGTCGCCCAGCAGAATATAGGTCTCGCCGTCCTTCTTCTGCCGTGCCGTGAAGAAATTGGCGATGTCGGAGATCTCGCGCTTGCGCTTGGTCGTATCCGAAGCCGAGCCGTAATAGATATGCACGGTGCAGAGATTGAACTTGAACCAGCCGGCCTGGAAGGCGACGAGAAACGGCGTGCGGTTGAACTGCGGCGGCTCGACACCCTTCTTCGGCGGCAGCACGATCTCGCCCGCCATATGGCGAAACCTGATCTTGCGCGTGTCGAAGACGAAGGCGAGCCGCTCCAGATTGCCGCTCTGATCGGTGACGATATAGTCCCAATGCGGTCCGAGCAGGCGCATCACCTGCTGAAACTCCGCCATGTCCTCGTTCACCTCCTGCACGGCGACGAGATCGAAGGCGGAGATCACCTCGGCGATATAAAGCAGCGTCTCCGGCAGGCGCGGCGACGGATTGAGCCGATGCCCACCAAAATCGCGGATGTTCCACGTGGCGAGGTGAAAGCTGTCCTGCTTGTTGTTGGGCGAGACGTTTTTCGCAAGCCCTGCGCGCAATGCCAGCAAGCGATCAATCGCGCGATCGCGCGCCCCCGTATCCTGCCAGAACCGCAGCCCGGAATATTGAACCATCGCAGCCCCCACTGTGACGAGAAGACAGACTAGAGCGTTTCGCGTTGTGACGGAAGCGCCCCGTCATTGCGAGCGCAGCGAAGCAATCCAGAAGCCAAGGTGTAAAACCATGACGCTCGACACCTGCCCTGGATTGCTTCGTCGCTACGCTCCTCGCAATGACGGTGGGCTTCCATCATCAAGACAGAATTTAGCAGGCCGTTGAAGAACGTTCTGTGTCATTCCCTACGCCCCGCCCCACCCTCGCCACGATCGCCATCGATCCTGCGCGCTCCTTCCTCTCCGGGGCCCTGCGATGTTTTCACGACGACGTTTTCTGACCGCCGCCGGCGGCCTGGCCGCGCTCGACCTCCTGCCGGCCGCAGCCGCGCCCACTGAGCCGTGGGCGAAGAAACTGTTGCAGGCGGCGCAGGCGCAGATAGGCGTCACCACGCGCTATGTGCCGGCCTATGCGCGCATCGGCTTTCCCAATGGCGATGTGCCGCGCGAGGGCGGCGTGTGCACCGATGTGATCATCCGCGCCTATCGCGACGCCTTCGCGCGCGATCTCCAGCAATTGGTTCATCGCGACATGGCGGCGAATTTCGCGCTCTATCCCAAGACGTGGGGCCTCGCCCGGCCCGACCCCAATATCGACCACCGCCGCGTCGGCAATCTGCAAACCTTCCTGCGCCGCCACGGCCGCGCTTTGCCGGTAACGCGCGTTGCCGCCGATTACGCACCGGGCGATATCTACACCTGCATGCTGCCCGGCAACCTGCCGCATATCGGCTTCGTCGCCGACAAAACCAGCAGCGGTGGCGCGACCCCCTTGATCATCCACAACATCGGCCAGGGCGCGCGCATGGAAGACCGCCTGTTCGACTTCCCCCTGACCGGCCATTATCGCTATCCGGTGGCGTGAGGGGCAATGACGGAAAGAGTACTCACCGTCATTGCGAGCAAAGCGAAGCAATCCAGGAGCCAAGATGTAGGATCGCCGACATCCCACACGCCCCTGGATTGCCGCGTCGCTGCGCTCCTCGCAATGACGTTTGCTAACCTATTCCATACCGCCCCGGCGCGATGATGCCGTTGGGATCAAGCGCCTGCTTGATGCCGTTGCAGGCGCCCTGAAAGCTCGCCGCCGTCTGTTGCATATGGAAGGCGTGATAATCGATCGGCGCGCGGCCGACGAAGACGCCACGGCTCGCCACCGCTTCCGACATCTTCTTGTAGCAGGCATCGGCGCGCTGGCGCTCGTCCTCATCCTCGCGATTGAAGACGATGACATGCAGGCCGCGCGCGAAACGGGCGCTGCATACATTCATCACCATGTAATCGAGGCCGTGATCCTCATAGATCTTGCGGCACAAAGCCTGGAATTCATGGGCCACCCTGCCGTCCATCGGCGTGCCCGGCAGGAACCAGGTGTTGCCGCCGCCCGGCCGCCATTTCAACAGGCCCAGTTCGCCGTGGCTCGGCACGCCGGAGAAAGCGTTGATCGCCACCTGCAGCGGCCCGATCGCCTGGGCTTCCTCATGCGCAATGTATTTCGCCTTGCCGGAGCGCTCGAAGACATCGCGCACACGCCGGATCATCGGTTCCACCGCCTCGGCGCTGGCGCCATAGAACGCGCCGGAGGCGGTCCAGGCGCCGAGGCCATGGCGCTCACGTAGCGCGCGGCGGCCCTCATCGCTCATCGCCTTGCGCGGGTTCGCCCGATATTCGGGGCTCTCGCCTTCCGAGCCGCAGAGATAAAGATCATTGGCGAGGCGAAACAAAGTCGGCACGAAATTCGACATCTTCAGCGGCCGGCACAGTTCGACGATTTCTTCCAGATCGCCGTCGTCGGGAAAGGCGAAGTGGAAACTGCGCACCGCCGGCGGGCGCGGCATCAGCCACATGCCCATGCGCGTGACGATGCCATAGTTCGATTGCGCGAACAGGCCGTCGATCACAGGCCCATAGGAATATTTCGACGTGTGCCAGTTGGTCGGTGTGTCGCTCGCCAGCGCGCCGTCGCCCGTGCGCAGGATATCGCCATTGCCGAGCACCACTTCCATGCCGCAGGCCGTGCCGAAATGATCGAAGTAAGGCCCGTAGCCGGCGCCCTTGTCGAGCGCATTGCCGATGACGCCGCCTTGCGGCGGGCCTGACGTGACATCGACCATGTAGCGATTGCCGAGCCGCACCAGTTCGTCGTGCATCATCTGATAGCTGACGCCAGGCTCCACCACCGCATAGCCCAAGCGCTCGTTGACTTCGAGAATGCGGTTCATCCGCGCGCCAAGATCGACCACCACCTGGCCCGCCAACGTCGCCGAGCGGCTGCCGAGGCCAATGTTGTTGCCGGTGCTGATCGGATAGAGCGGGATTTTATGCGCATTGGCCGCCTTGACGATGGCCTGCACATGCCGAGTGGAGGAGGGATAGACCACGGCGGCCGGCGGCCGGTCGCCGCCCGGCATGGTGTTCTCGCCATAGCGCGCGATGGTCTCGGCGCTGACATTGACCGCATCAGGGCCGACATCGCGGGCCACGTCTTTCAGAAAAGCTTCGAGTGCTGCGGCGTTCATGCGCTCCTCCCAATTACCAGAAATTGTCGCCGCCGCTCGGCGGCTCGTCCTTGATCGCCACGGGCGGCGGTGGCGCACGCAGCGTGCAGCCCAGCAAGGCCGGCGGCATCGGGCCGCCCGTCGCCCAGTCGAGCAGTTCCACCGTGTGAACAATGGGCAGCGGCAGATAGCGACCGATCTGCATCATGCAGCCGATATTGCCCGTCGCCAGGATGTCGGGATCGGCGCCGGTGATATGCGCGGCCTTGCGCCGCCCCAATTGCGCGGCCATCTCCGGATGCAGCAGATTGTAGGTGCCAGCCGAACCGCAGCAGAAATGCTTTTCCGCGATGTCCTGCACGCGATAGCCCGCCGCCTGCAACAGGTCGCGCGGCGGCCGGATCACCTTCTGCACATGCTGCATGGAACAGGGATCGTGATAGGCGATTTTATAGGCGCGTGTCTCCGTCGGGGCTTGCAGACCAAGCCGCGCCAGAAACTCCGTGACATCGTAAGCGAGCGCCGCCACAGCGCGCGCCGGAGCCGCCATCTGCGCGTCGCGCGCGAACAGGTGATCATAATCCTTCACTGTCGTGCCGCAGCCCGACGCATTGACGATTACAGCATCGAGGCCTTCGCCTGCGATTTCATGCTGCCAGGCCAATACATTGGCCCGCGCCGAAGCCTTGGCATCTTGTTCGCGCCCCATATGCAAGGTGAGCGAGCCGCAGCAGCCTGCATCCTGCGCGATCACTACGTCGCAGCCATGGCGCTGCAACAGGCGGATGGTCGCCGCATTGATGGCGCCGTTCAAAACCTGCTGTGCGCAGCCCGCGAGCAAGGCAACGCGCGCGCGCCGCTTACCCTCGGCCTTGAACACCTGCGGCGGCAGAATGTCCGTGGCCGTTCGCTCCGGCACCATGTCGAGCAGCGGCCGCAGTGGCGCCGGCATCAAGGCACGCAGCGGCTTACCCAGGCGGCCCAGCATCAACGCGCCGCGAAAACGCTGCGGAAAAGGCAGGATGCGCGCCAGCGCGGCCCGCAGCAATCGCGCGGCCGGCGCACGGCGATAATTCTCTTCGATATAGATGCGGGCGCGATCGATCAGATGCACATAATCGACCTTCGCCGCGCAGGTCGTCATGCACGACAGGCAGGACAGGCAATTGTCGAGATGTAAAACCGTCTCGGGCTTCGGCACGCCGCCCTGCTCCAGCATTTCGCGAATGAGATCGATGCGCCCGCGCGGCGCTTCATTCTCGTCGCGAGTCAGAACGTAGGTCGGGCAGGCATTGGTGCAGAAGCCGTAGTGAACGCAGGTTTCGAGAATGGCATTGGCTTCGGCGATGTCGGGCCGCTCAAGCTGTTCAGGGGTGAAATGGGTGCGCATGCTGGGCCGCTTGGTTGACGCATCACCCTTGCAGATCGCCCTTCGCCCGGCTTGGACGCCAGCGCAGGCGATTTGACCGTCCGCGCAGCCCAAATGCATATATTTCAGGCTTGAAATTTCGTGTAAGCTCCTGCCAGCGTAAGCGAGAAAGCAGTGGGATGGCTGTGACGGGCGCGACCAACGAGACCTGGACGACGGAGACCGTGCGAACGGTGGACCGCCTGGCCTATTGGCGCGAGATCGTCTGCCAGACCATTCTCAACGTCTCGCCGGAAAGCGAAGCACAGCCCGCCTTCCAGGCCAGCATCGCCGCGCACAACTATGGCGCGTTCAAAGTCGCGCAGTTTCGTTCGCAGCGCCATCGCATCCTGCGCCGGCCGCAGCATATCCGCCGCGAAGATGAGCCGACCTATCTGGTGAGCCTGCAAGTGGCCGGGCAAAGCCTCATCGCCCAGGACGAAACGCGCTTCGCCCTCAACCCCGGCGAAATCGCCATCATGGACAGCCGCCGGCCCTTCGAGATGCGCTTCGAGGCGCCGGTGCAGCGGCTGATCGCCATTATTCCGAGCACCGTTTTGGAGCCGCGCATTCCTCGGCTGAAGCGCGCCCGCACCCTCAAGATCGAGACGAGCGCGCCCTATGCCGCGATGACGCAGCAACATATCCGCCAACTGGTGGGCAGCGATGCCTTGCCTGGCATCGAAGCACATCTGCTCGTCGAAAATCTCTACAATCTCCTGGCGCTTTCCACCCGGAGTGAAGATGCCGGGCGGCCCGACCACGAAGTGCAGCTCGAAAACATCCTCGCCTTCTGCCGCAGCAATCTGTTCAATCCGGAACTTGCGCCGGCGCTGGTCGCGCGCGGTTTCGGCATTTCGCTACGCACATTGCACAAACGCTTCGAAAGCACCGGACTGAGCTTTGGCGACTGGGTGACCGAGCGGCGCTTGGAAAGCTGCCGCGAAGCGCTGAGCGACCCGCGCCAGGGCGATCAGAACATTTCCCAGATCGCCTATCGTGCTGGCTTCAACGACCTTTCGCATTTCTGCCGGCTCTTCAAACGCCGCTATGGCGTGAGCGCCAGCGCGTGGCGCGGCCGCCGCAATTAAAGCGGATTGTTCCGCCGCGCCAACCCTTCTAAGGTCCTCTCTCGGCATCGATCTCAGGAAACGCTCTTGAACACGCACCAGACCATCACCGCGACACGCCCGCCCCAAGCCGCCCTCGACACCGTGCGCGACGCCTTGGCCAAAAAATTCGGCAATCGTTATTCCGCCAACGAGACGGTGCGCCAGCAGCATGGCCACACCCTCACCTGGACGCCGACCCAGGCGCCAGACGCGGTGGTCTTCGCACAGTCGACCGAGGAAGTGGCCGAGATCGTCAAGCTCTGCGCCTTGAATCGCGTGCCCGTCATTCCCTATGGCACGGGCACGTCACTCGAAGGCCACGTCAACGCGCCTTTCGGCGGCATCTGTATTGATCTCTCGCAAATGAAGCAGGTCATCGCCGTTCATGCGGAAGATCTCAACGTCGTCGTCGAGCCCGGCATCACCCGCAAGGAGCTGAACGAATATCTGCGCGACACCGGCCTGTTCTTTCCCATCGATCCCGGCGCCGATGCCTCGATCGGCGGCATGGTGTCGACGCGCGCCTCGGGCACCAATGCGGTGCGCTACGGCACGATGAAAGACAATGTGCTCTCGCTCACCGTGGTCATGCCCGACGGCGAAATCGTCAAGACGGCGAGCCGCGCCAAGAAATCCTCCGCCGGCTATGATCTCACCCGCCTGTTCGTCGGCGCCGAAGGCACGCTTGGCGTCATCACGCAGATCAACTTGCGCCTCTACGGCATTCCCGAAGCGATTTCGGCAGGTGTCTGCACCTTCCCGTCGGTGCGCGCCTGTTGCGATGCCACCATCGCCACCATTCAAAGCGGCCTGCCGGTGGCGCGCATCGAACTCTTGGACGCGCTCATGGTCCACGCCGTCAACCTGCATTCCAAGCTCGGCCTGCCGGAAGAGCCGATGCTGCTGCTGGAGTTTCACGGCACCGATGCCAGCGTGAAGGAACAGGCGGAACGCTTCGGCGAAATCGCCCGGGAATTCGGCGGCGGCGATTTCGCCTGGGCCACTAAGCCGGAAGATCGCACCAAGCTCTGGCAGGCACGTCATGATGCGTATTGGGCCGGCTTCACCTTGCGCCCCGGCGCCAAGACATTGGCCTCGGACGTCTGCGTGCCGATCTCACGCCTCGCCGATTGCGTCGAGGAAACCTATCGCGACCTCGCCGAGGCAAACCTCGTCGCGCCGATCCTTGGCCATGTCGGCGACGGCAATTTCCACGTCAATCTTCTGGTCGATATGGACAACAAGGACGAAGTGACCCGCACCGAGCAATTCCTTGAGCGCCTCGTACTGCGCGGCATCGCCATGGAAGGCACCTGCACCGGCGAACATGGCGTCGGCCAGGCCAAGATGAAATATCTGCCCAAGGAACATGCGCCCGCGACGCTCGATCTGATGCGCACGCTGAAACGCTCGATCGATCCGCTCAACATCATGAACCCGGGCAAGGTGGTCGCCGTCTGATACGTTGATAGATTTTTAAAGGCAGAAACCTCGGTGTCATCCGGACACTTGCAGCGCAAGTGATCCGGGATCCAGGGGTCGAAGGCCACGATGTTGCTGATGAATTGGGAGCGGCCACCAGCAATACACCTTTCTACTCTGTAGCCCCTGGATCCCGGGTCGCCTGCGGCGCCCGGGATGACACGAAGGCTTCGGCGACACGCTCAAAAATGAGGAGGAAACAAACATGACGATGCAAAGGACGATGCGGACGGCCCTGTGCGGTGGCTTCATCCTGGGGGTGCTTGGCACGGTCGCGCAGGCGCAGACCACCTACCCCGATCGTCCCGTGCGCTTCGTCGTGTCCTTCGCGCCCGGCGGCCCTGCCGATGTCGGCGCGCGCATCATCGGCCAAGCGCTGCAAGACCATTGGGGCAAGGCGGTGGTGATCGAAAATCGCGGCGGGGCCGGCGGCAATATCGCCACGGTCGCCGTCGCCCGCGGCGAGGCCGACGGCTATACGGTGCTCGCCTCCACCAGCTCCTTCTCGGTCAACCTCAGCTATTATCCGAATCCCGGCTACAGCGCTTCGGATTTCAAAGTGGCCGCGCTCGTCGCCACCACGCCCAATATCGTCGTCGGCGCGCCCGATCTGCCGGCCGCCAATCTCGCTGACGTGCTGAAACTGGCGAAGACCCAGCCCCTCGCTTATGCGGGCCCTGGTGCCGGCACGACGCCGCATCTGTCCGCCGAGCGCATCTTCCGCCTCATCGGCAAGGTCGACATCCGCCACGTGCCGTTCACCGGCGCCGGCCCCGCCATGAACGCCGTCACAGCCGGCCATGTGCAATTGGGCGTGGTCGCCATGACGCCGGCGATCGAGCTGGTGAAGGCCGGCAAGCTCAAGGGCTATGCGATCACGGCCACCAAGCGCACCCCGGAACTGCCAGACGTGCCGACCATGGCCGAGACCGGCATCGGCCAGGTCGACGATGCCACCTGGATCGCTCTGTTCGTGCCCGCCAAGACGCCGGACGCCATCGTCGCCAAGATCAACGCCGACGCCAATGCAGCCCTCAAAAACAGCGCCACCGCCCAGCTCATCAACCGCGCCGGCATGAGCCCGCTCGGCGGCAGCCTGGCCGAAATCAACGCCTATGTTTCCAGCGAGACGAAAAAATGGGAAGAGGTGGTGCGAGCGGTCGGCTTGAAGGCCGAAGAGAGCAAATAGCACTGGTTTCGCTGGAGCGATGACGAAGTTTAAATTCCCGGGCCTGCCGAAACGGTCGGACCTTATCGTTCTAACCCTGGCTTTCGTGGCGCTCGAATGGATCAGCGAGATCCACGAGCATAAGGGCCTGCATGTCACTGCCTGGAGCCCAGGCATTGGCCTGCTCTTCGGCATCATGTTCCGCAATCTGACGGCGGGCAGCGTTTCCATGTTGGTCAGCATCATGCTGGCCGAGACGATCTTCATCGATCGCGCGCCCGGCTGGCCGATGATCGGCGTGGTCGCCGCCGTCACCACGGCGAGCTATGCCGGTGCCAGCCTGGTGGCCCGGCGTTATTTCGATTTCAATCCGTCGCTCGCCCGCATCGGCGACATCAGCGTGCTGCTCGGCAGCGGCCTCGTCGCCTCCGCGCTCACCTCGTCGCTGGTGACGGGCACATTCCTGATGTCGGACAATATCACCGTCTCCGACATCCCCTATGTCACGATCCCCCTGCTGATCAGCGAACTGATCGGCGTTGGCGTGGTCACACCCTTGGTGCTGCGCTGGCCCAAGATCAAAGCGACGCTGTTCGATCGCAAACCAAGCCCCTCGGACCTCAGCGCGCCGATCATCGCTATCGCCACCGGTCTCTTGATCGGCCTGGTGCTGAAAACCTTTCCGATGGTCGGCACGTCTTATTTCTATCTGTTGTTTCTGCCCGTCATCGCGGTGGCGCTGATCTATGGCATCGATGGCGCCTGCATGACATTGGCCTGCGTGCAAGTCGCTTTCGTCGCCGATGCCAGCCTGGCCGGCAGCAGTCCTGACGACAGCCTGTTCAGCGTCTATCAGAGCGGCATGATCGTGCTGACCGCGACCGCCTTGCTCATTGGCTCCATCGTCACCGAACGCGACGCCGCCGCACACGCCGCCGCCGATGCGGCGGAAAAATTGAAGGAAGCCGAACGTGGCGCCGCCCGCGCCGACCGGTTTCATCTCGTCTCCGGCATGACCTCGACCCTCGCGCACGAGATCAGTCAGCCGTTGACGGCCGCACGCGCTTTGGCGCGCACCGCCGCCGTGCGCAGCGAACAGGAAAGCGCAATCGACCCCTCGCGCTTGCAGGACAATCTGCGCGGCGTCGTGCAGAACATCGACACGGCCGGCGAAATCCTGCGGCGCATGCGCGAATTCCTCAAGCGCGGTGAACCGGAAAAGAGCGAAGCCGACATGCGCGACATCATCGCCGATGCGATGGCTTTGCAGCGCCCGCTGATCGCCCAGCAAGGGATCGTCGTCGAACAGCCACGCTTTGCCGGTCCCCTGCGCCTGCAATGCGATCGCATTCAGATCCAGCAGATCGTCATGAATCTGGTCGCCAATTCGGTCGATGCCATCAATTCTACCGGACGTACCGATGGCCGCATCCGCATCGCAGCCACCCTGCTGGACGATCCCGCCCGGATCGAAGTGCTTGTCCAGGATAATGGTTCAGGTATTGATCCTTCAGCCAGCGAGCGGCTGTTCGAGCCGCTATTCACCTCTCGCGCCAATGGCTTGGGACTGGGGCTGGCGGTCTGCGCCAATATCGCGCAGGCTCATGCGGGCCGGATATGGCTAGAACGGAGTAAGCCCGGCGACACCGAATTCCGGTTTTGGTTGCCGGCTGATCAATCGGGAGATGACACGTGAGCGGAGCCAGAATCGCCATTGTTGACGACCAGGCGGAGGTACGCCGGGCGCTCGGCGAACTGTTAGGCGTCTACGGCTATGTCACTGAATTGTTCGAAACAGCGGACGCTTTGCTGGAAGCGACCGTCGATGAAAAGTTCGCCTGCATCGTCAGCGACGTGCGCATGCCCGGCATGGATGGCGTCGAGCTCGTGTGCCGGCTCGGCGAGCGCAAGCCCGCCATTCCGGTGATTCTGATCTCGGGCCACGCCGACATTCCCATGGCGATCGCCGCCATTCGCTCTGGCGCTGAGGATTTCATCGAAAAACCCGTGGATGACATCAAACTGGTTGCGGCCATTAATCGCGGCCTCGCCCGCGCCGCGCAGATCAATGCCGCGGAAAAGACCTCGCGCGAAAGCGAAACCCGCTTCGACAATCTGACGACACGCGAACGCGAAGTGTTCGACCTCGTGGTCGAGGGTCACACCAGCCCGGTGATTGCCAAGACGCTCGGCATTTCCTCGCGCACGGTGGAAAGCTATCGCGCTCAGATCATGGATAAATTGCAGATCGACAACGTCGCATCGCTGGTGCGTCTCGCCATCCGTCTCGGCCGGATCGCGCCCTAAAACGATCCTCAAGCAATTGCGTTTCGACAGAAGCGCAATTTGCAGTGACCCGTATTTTTACAAGGTATGATTACGTACGGGGATTGCCTTTATCGCAACGGGTAATCTCACGACGCAATCATTGCGAATACAAAAACACGGGTCACCCTCCTAGAGTCATCTTCAAGCAACCGTCGATGCGCCTAGAACGCCGCTCTCATGCAGAGCGGCGAACGGGAGCGTATGGCCGGCTTTGCTTGCCTTCGAGGGAGGCGAACATGGCCTTGTCGCATTCGCAGAGCTTTGGAAAATCGATCGACCATCAGGAGGATCCGCATCTGGTGACAGCCGCCCTATGGGCTCTGGCTGTCGCGGCGGCTATCGGCCTTGTCGCCGCTATCGCCCTGCCACATCCGGTGTTCCTGCCAGCGGTCAGCCTCGGCACGATCGTGCTCGCGACCTTGGCCGGGCTCTATGCCTGGCTGCGTCCAGCCGAACAGCGGCTTCCAGCTCTGATCTTCGCTGCCACGCTCACCTTCGTCGGCCTCGCCGCCAGCATGATCGGCGACCCCGATCATGTCGCGCATTGGTTTCAGTAACAGGGCGTGACACAGCGCCGTAAGCAGATTCAGGTGCAGTTTGATGTTTGAGGAAATGTTCTCAGCAAGCGTCCTTACGGCGCTGTTCCAGGTGATCATGATCGACCTGGTGCTGGCAGGCGATAACGCCGTCGTCATCGGCCTCGCCGCCGCTGGTCTGCCGAAAGAACAACGCGGCAAAGTGATCGTCATCGGCATCGTCGCCGCCACGGTGCTCCGTATCGTCCTCGCCTTGATGACCACGCAACTGCTGCAAGTCGTCGGCCTGCTGCTCGCCGGTGGCATCTTGCTGTTGTGGGTGAGCTGGAAGATGTGGCGCGAATTGCGCTCCGGCCACAGCGAAGAAGCGGAAGCCGACCATGTCGAGGCCGCGGTCGATAGTGGCGCTCCGCGCAAATCGTTCCGTGCCGCCGTGTGGCAGATCATCGTCGCCGACTTCTCGATGTCGCTGGACAACGTGCTCGCCGTTGGCGGCGCAGCGCGCGAACATCCCTGGGTGCTGGTGTTCGGCCTTGCCCTGTCGATCGCGCTGATGGGCCTCGCCGCGACCTGGATCGCCAGCCTGCTGCAGCGTTATCGCTGGATTGGCTACGCCGGCCTCGCGATCATCGTCTACGTGGCCTTCGAAATGGTGTGGCGTGGCTGGACCGAAGTCAGCCCGGTGGCCGCCCGCGTCGTCAGCCCCGATTTCGCGGCCATGGTCCCCTTCGTGGCGGCCGGACTACTTGGCCTGGTCGCCATCGTTGGTTTCGCCAATTTCTACCGGCGGCGGCATACGGCCAGTTAATCTGGCAAAAATGTGGACAGAACGACAGCCGGCTGCTCGCAGCCGGCTGTTTTGCTTCGCGCTCTTCCCTTACCCGAGCCGGATGCTTATATTCAGCCTGTCTCCGCAAGGAGACTATGGCGATAAACGGACATCGTAATAAACCATCCGGACCCGGGGGCGGTACCCGGCGCCTCCACCCAAGCCCACCCGAGACGGTGGGTTTCGGCGGGGGCGAAATAGGATCGACGGGGGTGTAAAAGGTGCTCTTTTGCCCGGCATGATACCGCCGTTATCGGGTCAAACTTATAGTTGCCAACGACAACTATGCTCCGGTGGCCGTCGCCGCGTAATGCGGTGCCGATACTGGTACCAAGCCCTGTAGGGTAGCACTTACAGGCGGGGCTCGGAGGCGCCTGGCAACAGAAGCCTCCACTTTCATTCCATGGGCCGGTGCAGCCGGTGACGGTCCGGTGCAAAGGTTTTTGAATGACAGGCCCGATTATCCGCTACGATCTTCTGGTTCAGGACGCGTTGCGTGGCGTGGTGCGCAAGGTGCTCGCCGATGCGGCACGCGAAGGCACCCCGGGCGAACATCATTTCTTCATCAGCTTCCGCACCACGGCGCCGGGCGTCCAGCTCTCGCAGCGGATGAAGGCGAAATATCCCGAAGAAATCACCATCGTCCTGCAACACCAATACTGGGACCTCAACGTCAGCGAAAACCGCTTCGAGGTGAACCTGTCGTTCAACAACATTCCCGAGCGGCTCATCGTCCCCTTCGACGCCGTGACCGGTTTCGAGGATCCCGCCGGTCCCTTCGGCGTGAAATTCGAGCCGCGGCCGACCGAGACGGAGGAAGCCGAAACGGAGAAAGCCGAAACACCTGCGCCAACGCTGGTTTCGGTTCCCGATACGAGCGAAGCCACCGCGGAGCCGCCGCCGGCCAAGACCAAACCCGCTGCCAAAAAAGAGCGGACCGAGAAAGAGCGCGTCGAAAAGGACAAGGCCGAGAAGGCGGAGAAACCGGCCGCCCGCAAGGCAGAGCCCGCGTCAGAACCTGTCGAAGAGAGCCAGCCGGGCAACGTTGTCTCCATCGACGCATTTCGTAAGAAGACCTGAGTCGAGAGGCCGTCATGGGCGACATCATCAATCTGCGACGAGCCCGCAAGGCAAAGCAGCGCGATGATGAAGCCCGCGCCGCCGATGCCGCACGCCTGGCATCAGGCCGCACCAAAGCTGAGAAGCAACACGTCAAAGCGCTACGGACTCTCGACGAGCGACACATCGAGGGCCATCGCCGCGAAACCAGCGACAGACGCTCCGATGACTGATGGCCCGGACGATGCTGCCCCCTTCGCGCCCGTCACCAAACATTCGCTGGTGATCGCCGGCCATCGCACCTCGATTTCGCTCGAAGCGCCCTTCTGGGAAGCGCTGAAAGACCTGGCACGCGAGCGCAATCAGTCCCTGGCGGCCCTTGTCGGCGCGATCGACGAAAAGCGCGGCGAAGCCAATCTGTCGTCGGCGCTGCGCGTTTTCGTCTTGCGCCAGACGCAAGCGAAATTGCCCAAACTCAACTGACTCAATAAATCCCCGACGGCGAGCCGTCGCGCGACGGGGTGATCACCGTCGGTGCGCGCGGCGGCTGTCGCGGCACGACCTCGACCGGCGGCCGTATGGCCGGCGCCGGGCGCACTGTCTCTTGAGCACGACGTTCCATTTCGGCTTTGGCGCGCGCCGCCTCTTGCCGTGCTGCCTCCTGCCGCGCCGCCTCTTGTCGCGCTGCTTCTTGGGCCAGCCGCTCAGCTTCCCGGGCCTTGGCCACCTTCTCCTCGGCGAGGCGCGCTTGCTCCTGCCGCCAGGCGGCGATCTCGGCGGCGCGGCGGCGCAAGAATTCCTGCGCCCGCAGCTTGCGATTGAACATGGCGCGCTCGCGGATGTCGGCTTCCAGCTCAGCCGCCCGTGCTGCCTCGCGCTCGATGGCGCGGCCAGAGAGCGCATTGGCCAGCGGCGCTACATCCAAGGCACGCTCCATCTTGCCATCGCTTTCGCGACGCACGAGACGCACCTTGGGCGCTTCACCCGTCCAATCTTTCGGTGGCTTGGTCGATGTCAGATCGAGCGTCGCTTCGCCCGTCAGCGTCCGCACATCGAGGCTGGCCCCGAGTTGCGCGCGCGGCCCCGCCGCTGTCGCGAAGACCGGCGATTGCAAGCGCACGACGCCGCCGGCGATCGTCGCCTCCAACATCGTCTTGTCGAGGGTCAGCCGGCCACCATTCAGCGCCGCCTGCATCTGCGCTTCGACCTTCGTCGGCTCGACGGCCAATTGCTCGCGCTCGATGGTCGCGATCGTCCGATCAAGCGCGGCGGGATCGGCATCGGCCATGCGCAGCGCCGACACGGTGACGCTGCCGCGTCCGCCAAGCCCGCCCATCAAAGCCGCTTCGCTCATGCCCGAACCGGCGAATTCAAACGTGCCGTCGGCCTGTCCCTCCATGCCGAAATGACCGGCGAGCGGTGTCGCCACCGCCAGCTTGCCCGACAGCGAGCCTTGATCGCGATCGCGGCGCAGATTGAGGGAACCGGAGACGCTTGCCGCGCCGGACTTCAACCGCAGATCGTCAAGGGAGACCGCACCAGCATCGAGGCCCAGACGAAACTGCGCCGGCCCCGGCGGCAGCCCGGCCCCTGGCTCGAACCGACCGACCTTGACGGCCAGACTGGCCTTCGGCGCATCGATCGGCGCCGGCGCGAATTTGAGATCGGCCCAACGCTGCCCGGCGCGCGGCGGTTGCGCGGGGCCGAAGACGAGACTGGCCAGTGCGCCCAAGGACAATTGGTCGACATCGACGGCACCGCTCACCGGCGCAGTGCCGACAGCGCGTTCGAGGCGCCCTGACACGGCGGTGTCGCCGATCTTGCCCGCGGCATCGGCGAGAACGAAACCGCCATTGCCAAAGCGCAAATTGCCATTGCCCTCGGCGGCCAGGCTGGCGGTGGGATCAGGCAAGGCCAGCGCGAGAATTTGCAACAGCGGCGCCAGATTGCCGCTGGCCAACCACACGCGGCCATTGCCCTCCAACGTACTGTCGCGCGGCGTCACCGCACCATCGAACGTGAAACTGCTGCCGGCTAGCGCGGCATCGAGCTTGGCGGCATAGGTGCCGTCATTGCGGCCATTGGCCTGCACCTGCACGCGCCCGGCGCCAAAGCGCGACAGAGCCACCGTGCCGAACCCCATCTGCCGCAGCAGCAGATGCGCATCGGCATTGTCGAAACTGAACTGCGCCGAAACCGCACGCCCATCGCGACCGGGGCTGACTGTGCCAGAAACAGTCGTGCCGCGTGCGCTGCCTTCAAGTTTTAAAGTACCTATGGCTGCCAGCGTCGCGTCCGTACCTTCCGCATTCAACGTCAAGCGCGCAGGCGACAAGGCGACGGCCCGGCTGGCCAGCGCCTCCGCCGCCGGCCCCGGTGCCACGCGGCGGATCAAGGCCGCCAGTTCCACCAGCCGGTCGGCATTGAGCTGCGCCTCGACACGCGCCGCACCCGGCCGGCTCTCGCCACGCGCCGACAGATTGGCACCGCCGAGATTGTCGATGGTCAGATCATTGAGCGTCAGCTCGTCGCCGCTGCGCGACACCCGCAAGCGAATGCGGCCGGAATCGACCATGCCGGCGCCGAAACGGGCGATGCGCACGGCCCGCGCTTCGAGCGACAGGTCGAGATCAAGTCCGGCGCTCGAGCGCAAGGGCGTGCCGATGTCGGGAAGCCCTTCCAGATCGAGCGCCTGCGCCCGCAGATCCGCCGTCAGCTTGCCGCGCGCGGTGCCCATAGCTTGCGTGAAAACAACCGAACCCGTCAGCGCCGAGCGATCGGCGGTGATCTTGAGTTCCTGTGCGCTCACGGACGCAGGCGACGCATCGACGAGGCCGCTGACATCGAGGGAGCGAAAGGCCAGGACATCGAGTTTGCCGGCCAGATCGGGCCAGCCGCGCCCCAGCCATTGGCCGAAACGCTGGAGATCACGCAGGCTCAAGGCACCCTGGCCGTTGAAGCGCAGGGCGGCACCGGTCTGCACGACGCCGGATGCCTTAACCTCGGCGCGTCCCGGCAGAACCGCGTCCAGCCCCAGATCGACGCTGGCGCGATCGGCCGGGCGCTCAAGCCGCACGCGGGCATCGCTGATCGCCTCACCACCCACCATCAGAGCCGGCACCGAGCCCTCGAACGAGAACATCATGCCCGGCAGCGCGGCATCACCTTGCGCCGACAAAGCTGTGATCATCCCGCGCAGCAGCGCCATGCCGGCGGCGGGATCACGTTTCTCGCTGGCGAAGAGATCGAGATCGGCCTGCGCCGCTGTCAGCCGCACGAAGACTTGCGGCGCCTGTCCCAACATCAGCGAAGCCGACCCATTGGCGGTGATCGCCCGCCCCTCGGCGCCCAAACGCAGTTCCGCCGGCTCGAGCTGCAGCGCGCCATCGCCTAGGCGCAGCGGGCCATTCAGACGCCAGGACACCGCTTCGCCCGAGGGCGTCACCGTGCCGGCCAGGGTCAAACTGCCCTCGAAACCCGGCACCTGCCCGCCAGCTTTGCCTGGCGACAAGGTCACCAGCCCGTCGAGTTCGGCGCGCACCGTCGGTTCCGCCTGTTCGACAACGAGCTTGCTGCGCAGCCCCGCCGCCTCCCGCACGCCCGTCGCGAAACGGAAAGGCAAAACCCGCCCGAACGCCCGCACCCAGCCCTGGCCCTTATAGGGCCCGTCCAGGGAGGGGCTGTCGGCATCGAAGGTGAGTTGGTCGAAGGTAAGCGCCGCCGCGCCTGGCCGCGTCACAACGACCGCGCCGTCGCTGACCGAAATCCGCTCGAACGCCACGTCCGGCGATCCGGCGACCGAGAGGCTCGGCAGAATGACGCCACCCGCCCCATCGCCCGCCAAAGTGACGCGCGGCTGCACGATCCGCATATCGACGAAACGGAAAGCGCCGTGCAGCAGCGGCGCCACCGCCATTTCCAGATTGACGTCGGCGGCGGTCGCCACCACTGGCCCGCTCGCCGCCTGACGTACCGACACCTGGCCGAGATGCATCCGGGGCACCGGCAGCAATTTGACGTCGAGATCGCCCGCGATCGACACGGTGAGGCCGGTTGCCTCCCCGAGCAGGGCTTCGATCTCGCCACGCCGGGCGTTCCAGTCGATGAACCACGGACCGACCAGCAGTGCCGTCAACACCGCCAGCAGCACCAGCGCCACAATGGTCAGAATTTCCCGAAAAAACGCCAAATCGCCAGATCGCCCTGTCCGTTACAGATGACCGCTTGTTCGCAGTTTATACCGCATTTCGTGGCATTATAGCGTTTACGCACCGGCCAAACGCCAGAAAGATGCCTAAAAGCAACAATTCCAGGTCTTCTAGGGCGGCGTCCCTTCGCGGTGATAGAGGCAGGGATCGAGCAGCACGTGATCGGGGCCGCGCGGCGCAAGGCTGCCGCTGATCGACACCTTATCGCCGGGCTTCAGATCCTCGGCATCATAGGTCACGCACAAAACGCGCGGCGCCGGCGCCTCGCACATGCCGAGATAAGCCAGACCGCTGCCCGATTTCACCAGAGTGAGCGCACCGACGATTTCGATCGTCACCAGCTCGTCGCCGGTGGCACCGAGCTTTTGCAGATTGGCGCGCAAGTCCTCGCAGCTCGACGTGAAGGAAACGGCAGGTTGAGCGAGGGGCTTGCCACTCAACCCAATGAGGGCTCCGCCCACCGAAAGCGCCAGCCCGATCGTGACCGCGAACGGCTTCAAGACGCTCAGTCCAGCTTGAACTTCTGTTCGACCGGCAGTTCCGGATGCTGCGACCACTCCGCCATCGAACCGTCGTAGAGTTTCACGTTCTTGTTGCCGAGGATTTCCGACGACACGAACCAGCCAAGCGAGGCCCAATGGCCGGTGTTGCAGAAGGTGATTTGCTCACCCTCGACCGGCACGCCCGCTTGTTTGTAGAGCGCCTGCAACTGGCTCTTCGAGCGGAACGAACCGCCGTTGTTCTTCGTCAGCCAGCTCTCCTGCAGGCTCTTCGCGCCGGGAATGGTGCCAGCACGCTTCACCACCGGGCTCGTCGTCAGACCGACGTAGAAATCATTCGGGCGATTGTCGATCAACGGCACGCCGGCCTCCATGGCCTTTTTCACGTCGTTGCGATCGATCACCATCTCCTTGCGGAAATGCGGCGTGAACGTGGTCGGCGGCAATTCGGCGCCACCCGACGCAATCGGATTGATCGGCTGCTTGGTCTTCTCATCGATCGCCGCCCAGGCCTGATAGCCGCCGTCGAGGATCGAGACGTTGTCGTGGCCGAGCACTTTGAACGTCCAGTAGATGCGCGTCGCCGCGCCCATATCGACCGCCGCGCGGCCCATCGGCACGATCACCACATGCGAGGCATTGGTAATGCCAAGCGAACCGATGAGTTTCGCTACCTTTTCCGGCGGCGGCAGCATGCCCTCGACACCATCAATCTTTTCGCGCCAGCCGTCCTTGGCATAGTCGGTGAAAATCGCGCCAGGGATATGCTCCTTGAGATAGCCTTCCTTGGTCAGCCCGCCACCGCTGCGCAGATCGAGAAAGACGATACCCGGCTTGCCGAGATTGGCCTTGGCCCAATCAACATCGACAAGCGGCTGCGCCACAGCCGGCGCGAAAGAAGCGCCCAACAGCACAGCGGCCGCCAGCAGCAGGTTTGAGAAAATCCGAGGCATCATGGAACTCCAATGCCAGCAAGGGCACGCGACCGCGCCACATCCGGCAGATGCCCGTAATGTAGTGCGCACCGCCGACCGGTGAAAGTCTACAATTTCACGTGATCGGCCCGCGAAATAACACCGGGTTTATACGCCGACGCTGAGATAATTATGCTGGGCTTCCTCGTCTGCCTTGAGCGCGGCGGTCGTTCCCGTCCAGACCACCTTGCCGCGATCGAGCACGATCGCATCCTGAGCGAAATCGATCGCCAGATCGACCTTCTGTTCGACCAGCAGCATGGTCATGCCGCTTTCCTTACGGATGCGGCCCAGCGCATCGAACAGGCTTTCGACGATGATCGGCGCCAGCCCTTCCATCGGCTCGTCGAGCAGCAGCACGTCGGGCTTGCCGACCAGCGCCCGTCCCACAGCCAGCATCTGCTGTTCGCCACCCGACAATTGATTGCCCGCGTTGTTGCGCCGCGCCGCTAGGCCCGGAAACAGATCGAACACCGCTTCCGGCGTCCATCCACCAGGGATGACCGAGACGGCGAGATTTTCCGCCACCGTGAGCGAGGGAAAGATGCGCCGCTCCTGCGGCACGTAGCACAGGCCCGACCTCACCCGTTCATGGGTCGGCAAGGCGGCGATGCCGCGCTGACCCAATTGGATCGCACCATCACTTAGATTGGTGAGGCCCATCAAAGTGCACAGCAGCGTCGTCTTGCCGACGCCATTGCGCCCCAGCACCGCCAATGTCGAACCGGCCGGCGCCTCGAACGACAGACCGTCGAGCACGACGGTGGGCCCATAGCCCGCCACCAGATTTTGCGCTGAGATTCCGACACTCATACGGCGCTCCGTCCCAGATAGACCGAACGCACTTCGGCATTGGCGGAAATATTGGCCGGCACGTCGCGGGTCAGTACCCGCCCGGTGACCAGCACGACGATCTCTTTGGCGAATTTAAACACGAGGTCCATGTCATGTTCGATGAGCAGGATCGCAATGTCGCGCGGCAGGCGTTCAAGCGCATCGTGAATGACATGCGCTTCGGTAGAGGGAATGCCCGCCGCCGGCTCGTCGAGCAGCAGGATGCGCGGTTTCAACGACAGACCGATAGCGATTTCGAGCAGACGTTGCTCACCATAGGGCATCTGCGACACGCGCCGATCGCCGACATGGCCGATGCCCATTTCCTCAAGATAGTGCTGCGCCTCGGTCTGACAGGCCCGCCACTGGCGCCCGAAGCGCAGCATGCGCCACGCAAAATTCTCGCGCTCAGCGACGGCGACCGCCACATTGTCGCGCGCGCTCGACTCCATCAACAGCGTATTGATCTGGTGGGTGCGCACCAATCCGTGCCGCACCCGCGTCTCCGGTTTGGCCTGTTCGAGATTCTGCCCGTCGACAACGATCGTGCCGGCATCGCTCGACAGCATCCCGGTCAGAAGATTGACCAGCGTGGTCTTGCCAGCTCCATTCGGCCCGATCAAACCGAGGCGCGCGCCACGCGCCAGATCGAGATCGACCTGCTGCGTCACCGCCAGCGCCCCGAAATTCTTGCACAGGCCACGGACTTTGAGGATCGGATCGGCTTCGCTCACGAGCGCTGATCCTTCCGTCCGCGGCCTTTCAGCCGGTTCACCACATCGTCGATAATGCCCATCAAGCCGCCTTCGAAGAACAAGACAATGATGATAAGCAGGAAGCCGATGACGAACATCCAGATAAACGGACTGATAGCGCCGGCGAGATCCTGCACGATCACATAGATCGTTGCCCCGATGAAGGCGCCATAGAGCCGCCGCTCGCCGCCCAGCACCAGCATCACCGCGACGACGCCGGAGGTGAGCAGTTCCAGCGAAGAAAGGCCGACGATGCGCGTCGTCTGCGCCATCAAGGCGCCGGCCGTGCCGGCCATCGCCGCCGACAGCGCATACATGGCGACAAGCCGCCACCACACCGGCGTGCCGATCGCCCGCATGCGCTTGGCATTCTGGCGGATGCCGTCGAGCGAGCGCCCGAACGGCGAGCGCACCACGAAAAAGGCGATGACGAACCACACGAACAGAACGGAGAGCGTATAAAGATAGGCCGTCTTGCCCCAGAGATCGAAACGAAACAGGCCCAGCACCGGCGCGACGCGAATGCCGGACAGGCCGTCATCGCCACCTGTGAGCCAGCGCGCATGATTGGCCGCCTCATAAAGGATCGCCGCGATCGCTAACGTCAGCATCAGCAGCGTTTCACCGCGCGTGTGCAGGATCAGCATGCCGGTGATGAACCCGAGCAATCCGGCAAAGAGCGTCGCCACCAGCAGGCCCAGCAGCGGATCGTTGTTGACGTGAATGGCGAAAATGCCGGCGCAATAGGCGCCCGCTCCAAAGAACGCCGCATGGCCCAGAGTGATGATGCCGCCATATCCTAGCGCCAGATCGAGCGACACGGCGAAGAGGATCCAGATCATGATATTGGTGCCGAGGCCGTGATAGCCGTCGGCGATGAAATAGATGCCGATGGCCAACGCCCAGGGCAGCGCATGCCAGAGCATGCTGGGCTGGAACGATTGCGCCGGCACAGCGGCAGCAGGGGGATTTTGCGTGATCGGGGTCATGCGACGGACTTCGGCGGCAAGAGACCGTTCGGCCGCCACAAGAGCAGCGCGAACACCAGGAGATAAAGCAGGAAGCCGCCAAACTGCGGCACGATATAACGGCCCGCCGTGTCGACGATGCCGATGGCCAGCGCCGCGACGAGCGAACCCCGGAAACTGCCCATGCCGCCGACGGCGACGACGATCAGGAAGTAGACGAGATAGCGCAGCGCATAGAACGGTTCGAGCGGCAGCACACCCGCTCCAATAGCACCGCCAAAGCCCGCCAGCGCGCAGCCGCCAACAAAGGTAATGGTGAACATGCGGCTGACATCCATGCCGACCGATCGCGCCATCTGCGGATCATCGACCGCCGCGCGCAGACGCGCGCCAAACAACGAACGTTCGATGATCAGCCAGACGACGAAAGCCAACAGACCGCCGACGACGATCAGGAACAGACGATAGGCCGGATAGAGGCGAAAGCCGATATCGACCATCTGATCGAGCCAGGCAGGAACGATCGCCGGCAAGGGCGTCGGCCCGACGAAGAAGGTCAGCGCGGCGATCGCCACGAAACACAGACCGATGGTGAGCAGAACCTGCGGCAGCTCGCCCTTGCGATAAAGCGGGCGATAGACCGTCATTTCAGCAAGACCGCCGAGAATGCCAGCGGCGATCGCAGCCAGCACGCAGGCCAGGAGAAACGGCACGCCCAGTTTCAAGACCAGGACGGTGGCGATATAGCCGCCGATCATGGCAAAGGCGCCATGGGCGAGATTGACCACCCGCATCAGGCCCATCGTCACGGTCAATCCGACCGAGATGATGAACAGCACCATCCCGTAGGACATACCGTCCAACAGGATCGTCAAAAACTGCGTCACGGGAACTCCCCTACTGCCATACGATAAAGGCTCTCGCGATAAAGGCTCTCGCGCAGGCCGGCTCGAGACCGACGATCGCTATTTGGCATTCGGATTATTGTCTTTCCACGGATCGCGCACCTGCTCGACCGTGGCGATATCGACATTGATGACCTTGCCATCGACCTTGCGGACTTCGCGCACATAAACATTCTGGATGATGTCGCGTTCCTTCGGATCGAAGGAGATCGGGCCGCGCGGACTGTTGATCGTCTGCTTCTTCATGAAGTCGATGGCCTGATCTCCGGTGAATTTCGGCCCCAGAGATTTCACCGTCTCATAAACGAGCTGCATGCCATCCCATGCCGCCACGGCGACGATATCGGGAACCGCTTCGCGGCCGGTGGACTCGTTCAGCGCCTTGCGGAAAGCGATATTCTCCGGCCGCTGGTTTGATTCCGTATAGTGATTGGAGGAAATGGCACCGAGCACCGAATCGCCGAACGACGGCAGGAAGATTTCCTGCATCTCGCCCGAACCCATCAGTTTCATGCCCGCCTGTTTCAGGCCGCGCCGTTCGAACTCACGCACCATCGCGACCGACGGTGCGCCACCGGGCGCGAAGATGAACAGCGCATCCGCCTTCGATTGCAGCGCCCGTTCCATATAAGGCGCGAAATCGGTGACGTTCAGCGGCACCCGGTCCTTGCCGACGACCTTGCCACCGCCCTTTTCAAAGCTGGAGGTGAACTCGCCTTCCATGTCGATGCCAGGGCCGTAATCGCTGACCATCGTATAGGCGGTTTTCACGCCATTCTTCGTCGCCCAGCCGCCGAGCGGCGAGATATACTGCGCCGCCGTCATGCTGACGCGAATGAAATACGGCGACTTGCGCGGGATGATCGACGTCGCCGCATTGAGGATTACCGTCGGCGTCTGCGCCTCGCTGATGACCTCGGCCACCGCCAAAGCATCGGGCGTCAGCGCGAAACCGCCCAGTACATTGACCTTCTCGCGCAGGATCAATTCCTCGGCGAACTGGCGCGTCTTGGCGGCATCACCCGCCCCCTCGTCGCGCCAGATCACCTGGACTTCATGACCATTGACCGTCTTGCCGTTGAGTTTCTGAAACGCTTCGACCGCCTCCTTCGCCTGTTTGCCCAGAACGGCAAACGGTCCGGAAAACGGCATGGTGATGCCGAACTTCACCACATCGGCATGGGCAGACGAAAGACTTGCCGCCGATAGGCTGAACATCATCGCCGCAATAGTCGTTGCGGCCAACACACGCCTCATCAACCTCTCCTGCAATATTGATTCAAACTATCGCCAAAACTATTTGGCATTCGGATTGTTGTCCTTCCACGGATCGCGGACGTTCTCGGTCGTGGAGATGTCGACGTTGATCAGTTTGCCGTCGACCTTCTTGACCTCGCGAACATAAACATTCTGGATGATGTCGCGTTCCTTCGGATCGAACTTCACCGGACCACGCGGGCTGTTGATGGTCTGGCCCTTCATGAAATCGATCGCCTGATCGCCGGTGAATTTCGGGCCGAGCGACTTCACCGTCGAATAGACGAGCCCCATCGCATCCCAGGCGGCAATGGAAGCCATGTCCGGTACGGCATCCTTGTTCACTTCGTTCAGCACCTTGCGGAACGCGATATTCTCCGGCCGCTGGTTCGATTCCGTGTAGTGCGTCGAGGAAATGGCGCCGATGATGGAATCGCCGAACGACGGCAGGAAGATTTCCTGCATCTCGCCCGAGCCCATCAGTTTCATGCCGGCCTTTTTCAGACCACGCCGTTCGAATTCACGCACCATCGCCACGGAGGGCGCGCCGGCCGGCGCGAAGATGAAGAGACCGTCCGCCTTCGATTGCAGCGCGCGTTCCATGTAAGGCGCGAAGTCGGTGACGTTCAGCGGGATGCGGTCCTTGCCGACGATCTTGCCGCCGGTCTTCTCGAAGCCGCTGATGAACTCGCCCTCGGCGTCATGGCCCGGCGCATAATCACTGACCATCACATAAGCCGATTTGACGCCGTTCTTCGTCGCCCAGGCGCCGAGCGGCGAAATATATTGCGCCACCGTCATGCTGACGCGGATGAAATAGGGCGACTTGCGCGTGACGATCGAGGTGGCCGCATTGAGGATGATCGTCGGCGTCTTCGATTCGGAAATCACTTCCGCCACGGCCAAAGCATCGGGCGTCAGCGCGAAACCGCCTAATACATTGACCTTCTCACGCAGGACCAGTTCTTCCGCGAACTGCCGCGACTTGGAGGCATCGCCGGCGCCCTCGTCGCGCCAGATGATCTGCACCTCGTGGCCATTGACGGTCTTGCCGTTGAGTTTCTGGAAGGCCTCGACCGCATCCTTGAACTGTGTGCCCCAAACGGCGAACGGTCCGGAAAACGGTGCGATGATGCCGAATTTCACGACATCGGCATAGGCTGCCGACGACAGCGATACGAGCGCCGCCACAGCGGACGCAATTAGAGTGCGCTTCATAGTCCCCTCCCGACGTCGACGGTGAACCACCGGTCATCCCCTCGATCACCGGCCGTCACCGCATTCGCCCCTCACGAATGCTCCAGCAGTTGAAACAGCTATCCGCGCCCTGTCAATCGCCGGAAATGACCAAGTTTTCGGCGTTCTCCGACCCATTCACGACAGTGGGCGGCGTGCCACTTGGTCGCGGCGGAACCCATCACCATCTGTGAACTGCCTAGCCTTGGACCGCGACGAAAGGCCACCGCCGCGCTAGACTGATTCGAATCCTATTCCGCCGGACTGAGCCAGCACGCCATGCGCCCTTATCTTGATCTCATGCGCCGCATTCTGGAAACGGGAGCGGACAAATCCGACCGGACCGGCACGGGCACCCGCTCGCTGTTTGGCGCGCAAATGCGCTTCGATCTCAGCGAAGGCTTTCCGCTGGTCACCACCAAGCGCGTCCATATCAAATCCATCGTCCATGAACTGCTATGGTTCATCGCTGGCGACACCAATATCCGCTATCTCAACGACAATGGCGTCACCATTTGGGACGAGTGGGCCGACGCAAAAGGCGATCTGGGCCCCGTCTATGGCCATCAGTGGCGCTCCTGGACGGGCGCCGACGGCCAGACCTTCGATCAGCTCAAGACGCTGCTCGCCGACATCAAGCGCAACCCTGATTCGCGTCGGCTGATTCTTTCAGCCTGGAACGTCGCCGATCTGCCGGCCATGAAACTGGCGCCCTGCCACTGCCTGTTCCAGTTCTACGTCGCCAACGGCCGCCTGTCCTGCCAGCTCTATCAGCGCTCGGCCGACATGTTCCTGGGCGTGCCGTTCAATATCGCGAGCTATGCTTTGCTCACCCACATGATCGCTCAGGTCAGCGGGCTTGAGGTTGGCGATTTCGTCCACACCTTCGGCGACGTGCATCTCTACAACAATCATTTCGAACAGGCCCGCCTGCAATTGTCGCGCGAACCGCGGCCGCTGCCGCGCCTGAAACTCAATCCGGCGGTGAAATCGCTGTTCGATTTCCACTATGACGACATTGCCTTCGAGAACTACGATCCGCATCCGCTGATCAAAGCCCCGGTGGCGGTGTGAACGCCGACAAATCCGGTTCCCTTCCCATCGTCCTGGTCGCCGCCGTCGCCCGCAACGGCGTCATCGGCGGCGACAACCAGCTGCTCTGGCGCCTGTCCACCGATCTGAAGCGCTACAAGGCCCTGACCTGGGGCAAGCCGATGTTGATGGGCCGCAAGACCTTTGAATCGATCGGCAAGGCCCTGCCCGGCCGCGAAACCATCGTCATTACCCGCAATGCCGATTTCGCCGCGCCCGGCGTCCTGACCGCCCCGACCCTGGAGGCGGCGCTCGACCTCGCCGGCACCCGCGCCGAGGCCATGGGCGCCGACGCCATCATCGTCGCCGGCGGCGGCGAGATTTACGCCCAGGCCATGCCATTTGCCACGCGGCTTGAAATCACCGAGGTCGACTTGGCCCCCCCAGGAGATACGTATTTCCCCGAGGTTGACGCCAGCGCCTGGCGTCTGGTCCAACGCATCGCCCATGGACCTGGCGGCCTGGAACTCGGCCCCAACGACCAGGCGCCATTTACCTTCGTCACCTACGAACGATCGTAAATCCGGCCTATACGTTGAAAACCAGCCCAATAGCGCTTATTTGCCTAGGGCTTTGCGCAGATTGGCCGCGTCCGCGGCGAGGGGAACGAAGGGAAATTCATGCCCTGGAATAATCAGAGCGGCGGGGGCGGACCCTGGCGTCCGAACAATAACCCAGGCCCGTGGGGACAAGGTCCGTCAGGCAGTGGCGGCCCCGGTGGCCCGACGCCGGATTTGGAGGAACTGCTGCGCCGCAGCCAGGATCGCCTGAAACAGGTGGTTCCGGGCGGCTTCATGGGCGGCGCCGGTTTCGCGCTCGTCGCCGCGGCTGCCGCGGCCATCTGGCTCGCCAGTGGCATTTACACCGTGCAACCCAACGAAGCCGGCCTCGAAATGGTCTTCGGCCGCTTCACCAACCGCACCGAGAACGGCCTGCGCTATAACTGGCCGGCGCCGATCGGCAGCGTCATCAAGCTGCGCGTCACCGACCGTAACAGCATCGACATCGGCTTCCGCACTCGCGAAGACCCGCGTCGCCCCAACAACCAGACCCAGAGCGACGTGCCCGAGGAAAGCCTGATGCTCACGGGCGATGAAAACATCGCCAACGTGAAATTCCGCGTCATCTGGCAGATCGACCCGACCAAGCCGGAAGAATATGCCTTCAACGTGCGCGACGTGCGCGAAACCATCAAGGCGGTTTCGGAAAGCGCCATGCGCGAGATCGTCGGCCGTACGCAGATCCAGAAGATTCTGACCGCCGAACGTAAGGTGATCGAACCGGCCGCGCAGGAACTGACCCAGCGCGTGCTCAACGATTACAAGGCCGGCGTACAGATCCTGCAGGTCCAATTGCTCTCGGTCGACCCGCCGGACCAGGTGATCGCCGCCTTCCGTGACGTAACTGCCGCGCAGCAGGATCTCGATCGTTTGCGCAATGAAGCCGAAGCTTATGCCAATCGCGTCGTGCCGGAAGCACGCGGTAGTGCCGCCCGCATCTTGCAGGAAGCGGACGCCTATCGCGAACAGACTGTCGCCGAAGCGCGCGGTCAGGCCTCACGCTTCACGCAGGTCTACGAGCAATATCGAAACGCTCCGGACGTGACGCGCGAACGTATGTATCTCGAAACCATGGAGCGCGTTTTGGCGGGCGCCAATAAGATCATCCTCGATCAGAGCGCCGGCCAAGGCCAGGGCGGCGTCGTGCCGGTTCTGCCGCTCGGCCAGTTGCTTGACTCCTCGACCGCATCGGGTGCCGCCACGCAAGCGCCCACGCAACCGCAGGGAGCCCGCCGATGAACCGCTCCATCTTCGGCTTCGCCGGCATCATCGTTCTCGTGGCCCTGGTGTTCGTCGGCTACAATTCGCTCTTCACGGTCAATCAGACCGAATATGCCCTGCTGCTGCGCTTCGGCGAGCCGGTTCCCGGCCGCGCCGTCGTCAAGGAGCCGGGCCTGCACTTCAAGGCGCCGTTCATCGAAAACGTCGTCTATTTCGACAACCGCATCCTCGACCTCGAAACGCCGAAGCAAGAGGTGCTCGCCTCCGACAACAATCGTATCGAGGTCGATGCCTTCCTGCGCTACCGCATCACCGACATCCTGCAGTTCTACCGTTCGGTGCGCACGATCAACGGCGGCAACAACCAGCTCTCGTCGATCTTGAACTCGGCGGTGCGCCGCGTACTCGGCGAATCCACCATGGTTCAACTGGTGCGCGACGACCGTTCCAACCTGATGCGGCGCATCCGCGAACAGGTGAACCAGGAATCGACCAGGTTCGGCGTCGAGATCAACGACGTGCGCATCCGCCGCGCCGACCTGCCGCCGCAGATTTCCGAACAGGTCTACCGCCGTATGCAGACGGAACGCGCCAGGGAAGCGGCCGACTACCGCGCCCAGGGCGCCGAGCAGGCGCAGCGCATCACCGCCAAGGCGGACCGCGACGTCGTCGTGCTGCGCGCCGACGCGCAACGCCAAGCTGACCAGACCCGCGGTGAAGGCGATGCGGAGCGCAACAAGATTTTCGCCGAAGCCTTTGGCAAGGACCCGAATTTCTTCGCGTTCTACCGCTCCATGCAGGCTTATGAAGCCGGCCTGAAGCCAGGCGAGACCCGCATGGTCATCAGCCCGACCTCGGAGTTTTTCCGCTATTTCAATCGTCCCAGCGGCGGGGTGGCTGCTCCGGCAGCGCCCAAACCAGGCAATTGATATGGGCTTTCGCCCCATGACGATTGAGTAAGACAGCTGTTTCGGCGCAGACTTGAACTTCAAGTCTGCGCCGAAAATCCTATATGGGACTGACATTCCCGTGATCAGGCGGAAAAACGTCCGCTTTTCCGCCGGAATGTAAGGTAAAACAAAGGTCGGCCCGAAATTGAGAGGGGCCAATCGAGGAGAAGATGTCGATGACCAAACCGGTGATCTTGGCGAAAGGCACCTCTGCCCCGCGCTCCCTGGCCCCGCGCCTGCGGCGCGCCTCCGCGGCGCTGCTGCTCGCCCTCGGCGCAGGATCGGCCACCCTCGTACCCTTGGCCCCCGTCCCGGCCTACGCCCGCGCCACGCCGGAAAGCTTCGCGGATCTGGCGAGCCAGGTTTCCGACGCCGTGGTCAATATTTCCGTGTCCCAGGCCGTCGCCGACCGCCGCACCGGTCCGGGTCTCGGCCCGAACATTCCCCGCGGCACCCCCTTCGACGATCTGTTCGAGGAATTCTTCCGCCGCCGCGGCCAGGGCCAAGGCCAGGAAGACAACGGTCCGCAGCGTCCGCAGCGCCGCTCCAACTCGCTCGGTTCCGGCTTCGTCATCGATCCCTCGGGCATCGTCGTCACCAACAATCACGTGGTCGGCGACGCCACCGACGTGACCGTGATCTTCACCGACGGCAGCCGCCTGAAGGCGGAGATCATCGGCAAGGATTCCAAGAGCGACGTGGCCGTGCTGCGCGTGAAGCCGGAAAAGCCGCTCAAGGCGGTGAAGTTCGGCGACAGCAACAAGACCCGCGTCGGCGACTGGGTGATGGCGGTCGGCAATCCCTTCGGCCTCGGTGGCACGGTGACCGTGGGCATTCTCTCGGCGCGTAACCGCAACATCAACAGCGGTCCCTACGACGACTATCTGCAGACCGACGCCTCGATCAATCGCGGCAATTCCGGCGGTCCGCTGTTCAACATGGACGGCGAAGTGATCGGTGTGAACACCGCGATCCTGTCGCCCTCGGGCGGCTCGGTCGGCATCGGCTTCGCCTCGCCCTCCAACATCATCGCACCGCTCGTCGAGCAGTTGCAGAAATTCGGCGAGACGCGTCGCGGCTGGCTCGGCGTCAAGATCCAGGCGGTCGATGACGATGTCGCCGACAGCCTTGGTCTCGGCAAGGCGCGCGGCGCGCTGGTCGCCGGCGTCGACGACAAAGGCCCGGCCAAGCCCGCCGGCATCAAGGCCGGCGACGTCATCGTCAAATTTGACGGCAATGAAGTGAAGACCTCCACCGACCTGCCGCGCATCGTCGCCAGCACCGCTGTCGGCAAGGAAGTCGACGTCGCCATTGTGCGCGGCGGCAAGGAGCAGACCCTGAAGGTGAAGCTCGGCCGCCTCGAGGATGGCGAACGTCAGGCTTCGCTGAACTCCGGCCGCAACGATGCCGTGCCGGAGCCCCGCACGACGACGCAAAAGGCGCTGGGGATGGAATTCTCCAACCTCAACGATGCCAACCGCACGAAATATTCGATCAAGGACGGCATCAAGGGCGTGGTGGTGACCAATGTCGATCCCAATTCGCCGGCCGCCGACAAGCGCATCCAGGCTGGCGACACGATCGTCGAAATCAATCAGGAAGCCGTCAATCAGCCGGCCGACGTGGCCAACAAGATGAAGACGGCGAAGGAACAGGGCCGCAAATCGGCGCTGTTCCTGGTCGCCAACTCCCAGGGCGAAGTGCGCTTCGTCGCGCTGCCGGTGGAATAAGCGCCACTCAAAACGAACCAAAACGGATCGCTCCGCGTGCCCTCACGCGGAGCGATTTTTTATTGCGACTTTTTATTGGACCTGGCCGGAGACGAACTCGTCGCGGCGATAGCCTTGGATGAACAGGAGCGCGGTGAGATCGCTATGATCGATGCGCGCATGGGCGGCTTCCGCCACCGCCGGCTTGGCATGGAAGGCGACGCCAAGCCCCGCTTCGCCGAGCATGGCGAGATCGTTGGCACCATCGCCGACGGCCATCGTGTCCTGGCGGGCGATGGAACGCGCATCGCGCAGTTCGATCAAGGAAGCCAGTTTCGCCTCGCGCCCCAGGATCGGCTCACGCACGAGGCCTGCCAGTTTGCCGTCTTCGACGATCAGCTCGTTCGAACGGTCTTCTTGGAAACCGATCATCTTGCCGATGCGCGTGGTGAACAGAGTGAAGCCGCCCGAGACCAAAGCGGTATAGGCCCCATTGGCGCGCATGGTCATCACCAGTTCGCGTCCACCCGGCGTCAAGGTGATGCGCTCGGCGATCACCTTATCGACCACGTCGGCGGACAGTCCTTTGAGCAGGGCGACGCGTTCCCGCAGCGCCGGCTCGAAGGCGATCTCGCCACGCATGGCGCGTTCCGTGATCGCCGCCACATGGTCCTTCATGCCGACGAAAGCCGCCAGCTCGTCGATACATTCCTGGCCGATCATGGTCGAATCCATGTCGGCGACGAACAGCTTCTTGCGTCGATGGCCGTTGCGCTGGCACACCACATCGACCGGCAGGCTCTTCATCTCCTGCGCCATATCCTCCGCATAGGAGGACACCAATTCGCGCTCGATGTCGGAATCGGGTTCGATGCGCGTGCCGCCGAGGTCGAATGTGATATCCACGGCCTCGTCGGGCGCGAGCCAGGCCGCCACCGTGCCATGGGGCACGATACGGGCGGCCTTGCGCACGATGTCGGCGCTGAGGGCCTTGCTACCGGGTTTGGCGATCAGGGTTGCGATATAGGGTTCCACAGGGCATCCATCAGAGGAGCGGCCGGAGTTGTCCGGCCCGCTACGGAGCAAAAATTTGGTTTCGGCCGTTCTCATCGCAGGCCCGACGGCAAGCGGCAAGTCCGCGCTGGCGATTTCCCTCGGGAGCCGCCTGGGCGGAACCGTGATCAACGCCGATTCCATGCAGGTCTACCGGGATCTGCGGGTCATCACCGCGCGCCCCACGACCGAGGAAGAGGCGGCCCTGCCCCACCGCCTGTTTGGCCATGTCGACGCTGCGACCAATTATTCCGCCGGCTTCTGGATCGCCGACGCCATCGCGACCATCAAGGCCGTACGGGCGCAGGGCCGCCTGCCGATCCTGTGCGGCGGCACCGGGCTCTATTTCAAGGCCCTGCTGCGCGGCCTGTCCGACATCCCGAAAGTGCCCGATGACATCCGCGCCCGCGTGCGGGCGCAGGCCGAGGGGCTGCCGCCGGCCGTCCTGCATGAACGCCTCAAAGCGCTCGACCCGCTGACGGCGGCAGGCCTGCGCCCGAGCGACCCGCAACGCATCCTGCGCGCCCTGGAAGTGTTCGAAGCGACGGGCCAGCCGCTCAAGAGCTTTCAGGAGAAACGCGCCGCGCCTCTGCTCGATGCCGCGCAATGCCGCTGCATTTTCCTCGCGCCGGAGCGTGCCGAACTCTTCCACCGTATCGACCGGCGTTTCGACATGATGATGGAAGCGAGCGCTCTGGACGAAGTCAAAGCGCTCGCCGCCCGCGATCTCGATCCGGCTTTGCCGGCCATGCGCGCCCACGGCGTGCCTGGCCTCATCACTTATTTACGAGGGCAGACAACACGCGAAGACGCGGTCGCCAAAGGCAAACTCGACACGCGCCACTATGCCAAGCGCCAGTTCACCTGGTTCCGTCACCAGCTTCCCGAGTTTGAGTGGATGAGCGTCGAGGCGGCGCAAGGGCTCATGCTGTAGTTTCAATCGCCCGCGCACTGCGTCGAAGTCACCGCCTCCAAACGGCCGGGGATCGAGGCATTGCGGCTGAAGCCACCGACTGGCGCGGAGACTTTCCACGTTCCATTCATCGTCAGCGTGCCACCTGTATCGGAGACCGTCTGCGTATAGCTGCCGCCGCCCGACCAGGGCACGCCACCCGCCGAGCCACCGAGCGAAAAAGCGCCGCCAGTCTCGCCGGCCGGCGTGAACGTATAACGCTGCCCCGACATCTTGCCCTTGGGGCTGAGGCTGAACGGCTTGGTGAGATCGCAGATCATATGATCGATCACCAGATCGTGGGCGCTCACGGTGTAATGATACACTTTCTTCTTGCACAGTTGATCGACGAGATCGGCGGCAATCTTGTCAGCCGTTTCGATGAGATTGCTGTTCTTGACGTTGCCCTCAAGCCACGCGACCGTCTTGCCCGTCACCAGATTGGTGACGTCAAGCACATAGTCGAGACCACCGTCGTTATCGAAGCCGGCCGCGCCATTGACCGCGTCGGAGACGACGACCTTGCTCTGTGAAAGGCCATTCTTCTGTGAATAGCCTTTGTTCTGCAGCATCTCTTCGGTCTGACGCCCTCTGATCGCCTCTTGACTGACATCGACAGCCTTGACGTCGCAGCGGCCGTTGCTCTGCGCCTTCTCCACCGCCGCCGCGATCGCCGAGCGCAGCGCATTCTCGAAACTGGCGACCTGGCCCGGCGCCGTATCACCTGGGTTCATCACCAGGACGGAGCCCATGGCCATACGAATTTCCGCCGTCGCGGGCATGGCCAGGACCATCATTCCCGCCAGCGCCCAAAGCACATTCCGAACCACTGTCATCGCTCAAGCCCCGTCTTCGCCCGTCGACGGAAATCATCTTCGCATCTGCAAACATTTTCAACCGGCCCCTGGCCGACCTTGACCATTGACGACTCTGGCGCGCGGGTCTCTACTTCATGCAGACGATGAGGAGAGAACGCCATGAAGCAGTCCGCCGGTCGCTCGACATTCCGCTGTGACGCCATTGCCCCCACTTTGGGCCGCCGCCATCTCCTCCTCGCTCTGGCCGCCCTGCCCTTGCTCACCCGTCGCGCGCGCGCCGAGCAAGGTCTGAAAATCGGCACGCTCGTCGATGCGCAGGGCCAGGCCAGCGCGCAAGCTGTCGCGGCCAATGGCCAATCCATTACCCTGCGCGGCTATTACGCTCCGACGACCGCCGACGGCCGCTTCGATCTCTACGAAGGCCCCGCCGCCCCCTGCCAACTCTGCGGCATGATCCACGATGCCGGCGCCAATATCAGCGTCGAAGCCGAGGCACCGGCCGATGCCGCCATGACAAAAATGATCGAAGTGACCGGCCGGCTCGCGGCCACGGCCGGAGAGCCGCCGCGCCTCATCGCCGCCACCGCCTCCGTCGCTTAATCTCAAAGGCCCATCCCATGCCCCGCTTCATGGCTCACCTGAGCATTGGCGTGTGTGCGCTCGCGCTTACAATCTTCACCGCGCAAGCACAGAACGCCGACACGATCCTGCGTAATGGCAAGATTTATACGGTCGACAAGGATTTCCGCACCGCCCAGGCCGTGGCCATTCGCGACGGCCGCATCAGCGCCGTCGGCGACGATGCAACCGTGATGAAGGAGGCCGGGCCGACGACGCAGATCATCGATCTCGCCGGCCGCACGGTCATCCCTGGCCTCACCGACACCCACTTGCATCAATCCTTCGCCGCCACCAACCTGCCAGCCGTCCAGCTCATCGAGGCCCGCTCGGTCGCCGACGTGCAACAGCGCATCGCCGAGCGCGCGGCGCAAACGCCTGCCGGCCAGTGGATCGTCGCCTCCTCCGGCTGGCACGAAAGCCTGCTGTCCGAAGGCCGTCTGCCGACCCGTTACGAACTCGACAAAGCCGCGCCCGACAATCCGGTGATCATCCCGCGCGGCGGCCATGTGGTGACCGTCAACAGCAAGGCGCTGGAACTCGCCGGCATCACCAAGGAGACGAAGAACCCCGCCGGCGGTGTGATCGTGCGCGATCCCGCGACCGGCGAAGCGACCGGCGTTCTCCTGGAATCCGCCGCCTATTTCGCCCGCAAGGTGCAGCCGCCGCCCCCGCCGCCCGAGCGCTTTCTCGAACTTCTGAAAGCGCAAATGCAGCAATTGAATGCACTCGGCATTGTCGGCGTGGTTGAACCGGGCATCGACGAGCGGATCGCTGGCCTCTACCAGCGCCTGCGCGAAAGCGGCGACATGACAGTGCGCACCGACCTGCTGTATCGCGCGACAAGCCTCGAACAGGTGCAAAAAGGCCTCGCCATGCGCGAGATGAAGAACGACGACATGCTGCGCTTCGTCGGCTTCAAATTCCTGCTCGACGGCGGCGTCGAAGGCGCCCGCCTGCGCGAGCCCTATCAGATCGTTCCCGGCGAACAGCCGGACAAAGACTACCGCGGTCTCCTCCTGCTGCCGCCCGGCGGCGAGGACGAATGGTCGAAAGCCCTGCAACTCATCGCCGAAGCGGGATTGCAGACGCAGACCCATGCGGTCGGCGACGAAACTATCGACGTCGTCGTGCGCAATTACGAGAAGGTCAATGCCGCAAGGCCCATCCGCGATCTGCGCTGGACCGTGATGCATATCTTCCTGCCGAGCGACGCCGCGCTCAAAACCATGAGCAGCCTCGGCATCATGGCGACCGTGCAGGACCACGCCGTTCTCCTCGGCCACAACCAGCGGCGCTGGTGGGGCGATGCCCGCGCCGCTTATGCCATCCCGATCCGAAAGATCCTCGATGCCAAGATCATGACCGGCGGCGGTTCCGACGGGCCTGTCGTGCCATTCGATCCTTTCCAATCGATGTGGTGGATGACGACCCGCCAGACCTTGAACGGCTATGCGCTTGGCCCCGAACAGGCGATCACACCGCGCGAGGCGCTGACGCTCTACACCATCAACAATGCCATTCTCATGGGTGTGCAAAAGGAGCGCGGTTCCATCGAGACGGGCAAACTGGCCGATATCGTCGTCCTGTCGAAAGACATTCTGGCGATCCCGCCGGCGGACATTCGCGATACCAAGGCGCTGATGACTTTGCTCGGCGGAAAAGTGGTGCACCGCAGAGAGATATAGACTCTAGCAGGATGTTGAAAAACCTTGGTGTCATCCCCGACAGCCGCACAGCGGCTGAGCGGGGATCCAGGGCGAGTGGTAGAACGCCGGCGAAACGATCCTGCTGCATTCATGCAACGTTGTACCGCTCGCCCCTGGATTCCCGCTCGCGCCTGCGGCGCGTCGGGAATGACACGGAGAGTTGCGCAACAGCCTGCTAAGCCGCTTCTTCCTGAGCCAGAAGAGCCGCCAACTGTCGCCGCACGCGGATGGCGCTGACATCGCCGACGCCGGACAATTCGCTGCGCGCATTGGCATAGCGATCGACCAATGGTTCGATCTTTTCGAGCGCTTCGACGTCTTCCTCGCGGGTCTTGATCACCGCCGTACGCAGCCAGTCATCGAACTCGACTGAGTCCAACCGCACATTGCGGACGATGCCGCTAAAATCGTGGGTCGCGTGCGGACTGGCCGGCGTGACGCCCTGCAAATGATTTGAAATGCCAAGCAGTCGGCGCGCCCCACGGCTCGCCGCAGTATGAAAGCGCAAGAAGGTGACGATGAGCCCGGGTCCATGGAAGATCGAGCCGATTTCGATATCGAGCGGTTCGACATTCTCCGGAAAAGCCTGCCGCGCATAAGGCATGTCTGCACTCTGATCTGTCATCATGCGAATGCAGCGAATCCGCTCATCGGCTTCATCCGACGGCGCGGTATCGCCCGCCGCCGGAGCTTCAATCGTCTTGAGATGCAGAAAGCCAACGTGGCTCAGGTCCATCACATTGTCGATGACCAGCGACCAGCGCGCCTTGATGCTGGTGAGACCGTTGTCGACCGTCTTCCAGCCTGATACCCCCATGCCAATCTCAGCAAGCGCCGGCATCAAGTCCGGATCGGCTTGTTCCGCGCGCCCCATCCAGATCCAGATGGCGCCACCGCGTTCGATCAGCGGATAGATGCGCTGACGAAAATTGCGCGGCAAGGAATCCTGCGCCGGAATACGCACGCAGGCGCCCTGCGGATTATAGGTGAAGCCGTGATAGGGACACATGATGTCGTCGCCGATCAGCCGCCCATCCTTGAGCGGATGGGTGCGATGCGGACACAGTCCAAACATCGCCACCGGCTCGCCATTCTCCTTGCGGTAGAAGACGATCGGCTCGTCCATGATCGTGCGTTCGAACGGCTGCCGGCTGATCTCCTGGCCCCAGGCCGCCATATACCAGGCGTTGCGGATATAGGGCCGGTCTGAATTGAACGGATACATGCCGCCTCCCTCAGGCCCGGCGTTCCTGCGCGATCAGGCGCTCGATGATGCGACGCGCCCGCAACGAGCCACCATCGACCTTCAGATCAAGCTCCGGCGGATAGCCCGGCTCATAGGCGGTGATGATTTCTTCGATCGCTTCGCTGGCATCGATGTCTTCGGTGAAGACCCTGGGGGCGCCTTCGCGCCACAGCCGGCTGACCTCTTCATCCTCGGTGCGATAGTTGCGCGTGATCGCCCAGAAATAGTGAGCGCTGTGCGCCCGCTCCGGCGTGATGCAGTGAATGGCCTTGTGGCTGAACACCTGCGCGCCCGCCTCTCCCGTCGCCTTGGCATCGAGATGGGTGATGTGAAAGCCAGGCGCGATGAACTCGGCCACCTGATGCCGGTCGATACGTCCGTCAAGCCCCATGGCGCGGATGAACATCGGCGGCGATATGGCATTGTTCATGTCGCGGGTGACTCGCACCGAACGCTCGTCGAACTCCATGCTCGTCGGCGCGCTCACCACATCGTCGGAACCGATGGAGCCGGGATGCAAGTAAGAAAGATGCGACAGATCGAGAAGATTCTCATTCAGCAATTGCGCCCTTGCTTTCATGTGCAAGGTGCCGCGCACGACCTTCCATTTGGGATCGTCCAGCCAGGGGTGGCCCGGGATCATGCTCTTGTCGGCAGCATTCTCCTCCCCCATCCAGATCCACAGCAGTCCACCGCTCTCCACCAGGGGATAGCGATGGACCCGGCATTTCTCCGGAATGCTGCTCTGTGAGGGAATCTCCACCGCACGCCCGTCATTCGCATAGAGAATGCCATGATAGGGGCAACGCACATTGTCGCCCTGCAGGAAGCCCTTGCTGAGCGGCATCTGCCGATGAATGCAGCGATCGGCCAAAGCCACGGCCGTATTGTCTTGCGTGCGATAGAAGCAAATCGGCTCGCCCAGAATCCAGCGCGACTTCAAATCGCGTCCGAAATCCTCGGCATGACCGGCGACGTACCATTGGTTCTTCGGAAATTCCAACGGATAGCCAGGCTTCGTGGCGTGCGTAGCAACATTCATCGGATGCCCTTTCAGAGGCGTTTTCTCATGACGATTTCTAATGACGCTCTCTCTAATGACGCTCCTGGGCCGACGAGGAGAAGAACTCCTCGTTGTAAGGACTGCGGTAGAGCGTCCCCAGGAAACTGATGACCACCATGGCCGCGACATAGAGGGCGATAGCCATCGACGAGCCGTAATAGGCATAGAGCGATGTGGCGATCACCGGCGCGATACCGCCGCCCAGAATGGCGCCGACATTGGCGACGATGGAAATACCGCTGAAGCGCATCGACGGCGGAAACAGCGCCGCGATCAAGGCGGACTGCGCGCCCAACATGCCCGCGATCACCACGGCCGTCACCGAATAGGCCAGGATCATCGCCGGAATGCTGGTGCTGTCGACCAGCCAGAAGAACGGAATGGCCCACAGGATGCCGACCGTTGCCGCCAGCAGATAGACTTTCCGCACGGTGAAGCGATCGGAGAAGTAGGCGAAGATCAACGTCGTCAAAAACCAGATCGTCGCCGCCAGCAAAGTGAAATCGAGCATCAGATTGCGCGGCAGTTTCAACACCGACGTGCCGTAGGACGGCATATAGACGAGCACGAGATAGCCAAGCGTCGTCGAGCCGATAATGGTCGCCGTGCCGGCGATCAGGGCCAGCGGATGCTCCATGATGACGGCGATCAACGGCGAGCGCGCGATTTCACGCTTCTGTTCCATCTTCGCGAACACCGGGCTTTCCGAAATGGTCATGCGCACGACGAAGCCGACGACGATGAGGATAGCCGAAAGCAGGAACGGAATGCGCCAGCCCCAGCTCTGGAAAGCTTCACTCGGCAACCAGGAGCCGACGGCGATGAAGGCCAGAACGGACAGAATGATGCCCGCAGGAATACCCATCTGCGGAAAGGCGCCATAGACCGCACGCTTACGCGGCGGCGCATGTTCGACCGCCATCAGCACGGCGGCCCCCCATTCGCCACCGACACCGAAACCTTGCAGCAGGCGCAGCAGAACGAGCAGGATCGGCGCGGCGATGCCGATCGATTCATAGTTTGGCAGAAGACCGATCAGCAGGGTCGACACGCCCATGATGGCGAGCGTCAGCACCAGCATCGGCTTGCGCCCGATGCGATCGCCGAAATGCCCCATGACCGCGCCGCCCAAAGGCCGCGCGATGAAGCCTACGCTGAAGGTGGCCAAGGCGGCCAGCGTACCGGCAAGCGGCGAGACATTCGGGAAAAACTGCGGCGCGAACACCAGGGCCGCGGCGGCGCCGTAGATGAAGAAGTCGTACCACTCGATGGTGGCGCCGACCAAGCAGGCCGCGAGGATGCGACGCCGCTCGGAGTTTGAAACGGTCTGCGGCTTGTCCGCATCCATGGGCAAAACGGTCGCTGTACTGGTCAAGGCTCCCTCCCTCATTTGGCCGGCCGGGCCGGCGGGCGCGCGCGCCCTCATCTCCCTCACAACTCCGACTTCGCCCCGTCCCGAGCGACCCGACCAACCTCGTCCCTCAACGATGATTGACACATTATCGGACGTTCTGTATTGTTATTGTGTCTTCGACTCTTTCTAAATGTCAACCGGGATGGTGGAAAAGCCTATGAGCAAGCCCGACGCCGCGCCGACTCCCAACGATCGGGCGATGACTCTCGATCGCGGTTTGCAAGTGCTGAAACTGCTGGCGGCCAGCGAACAAGATTTGTCGGTGGCCGAAATCGCCCGTGCCGCGGGCCTGCATCGGCAGGCGGTTTATCGGCTTCTTGGCACGCTGGTGGATCACGCACTGGCGGTGCAATCGAGCCCCGGCCGCTATCGGCTGGGCTTCGGCACCCTCAATCTCACCGGCTCACTCGTGCCCCGCCTGCAGGACGTGATCCGTCCGCACATGCGCGCGCTAGCCGAAGCCTGTCACGCGACGGCTTTCTTCTTCGTGCGCGAAGGCGACGAAGCGGTGGTGGTGCTGTTGACGCCGCCGCAGACAACCGACGTGCATCTAACCTTCAGCCAGGGCGCGCGCTATCCTTTGAACCGCGGCGCCGGCGGCGTCGCCATTCTGGCGACGCGCGAACCAGGCCCACTCGAAACCGACGATGTCAGGGAAGCCCGGCGCACCGGCGTCGCCGTCACCGCCGGCCAGTTGCATCGCGGCGCCGTCGGTGTCGCAGCACCCCTCCTCTCGCAATCCTGGATGCGCGTCGATTCCAGCATCGGCGTCGCCACGGTGAGCGACGGCGCCGATCTCGAACAGATGAAACAAGCCGTTCTCGCCGCCGCCGACACGATCAACCGCGAGTTCAGCATCTACTCGCCGTCGGGGCAAAACCCCTATGCGCTCATCCCAGAGCCGTCATCCGGCAAAGCCGCCTGAATCGAGAAATGCCTGCTCCTCAACGGTTGTTTCGCGCCCCAGGCTGCTATTGCGATGGGGGAAGCGGCCGAAGCGTTCGATGATCTCCTGGTGCTCCAAAGCGAACTTGTGATTGTTCTCAAGGCCCGGCCGCGCGCAAAGCCGCGTGCACAGAACCTGATCTTCCAGCGCTTCGGAATGCATGAACGGCAGATAGAAAAACGCTTGCAGCGGCTCGGCCACCTGGCGATCGAATCCGCGCGCCAGCGCTTCGCGCGCGATCTGGCGGGCCAGGCCATCGGTGGCGAACGCATGCGCCGAATTGCGAAACAGATTGCGCGGAAACTGATCGAGCAGGAGCAGCAAGGCCAAGGCGCCTTCCGCGCTTTGCGCCCAATCGCTCAATTCGCAACGCGCCGCCGCCTCATGCGCGTTGAGAAAGCGCGCCTTGATCGCCGCATCGAAAGCATCATCCTTGGCAAACCATTTGTCCGGCCCGGCATTCAACCAAAACCGCACGACGTCTGCCGGTTCGATATTCATCATCCTGTCTCCAGTGGTGCCCGTTCTTGCAGGGGTTTATAGGATGGCCGACCACCGCGGAGCCAGCCTTGACTGACAGCACCTTGACCAACGGCCATCTGGCGCCCGAAGCGCCGGCCATCAATTTCTTCAATCTCGTCTGGTGCGCCTTGGCGCTGGCGGTGATGATCGGCGTCATCGCCTCGGGCAATCTTTGGGCCCTGGTCTTCCTGCATATTTTCGCCGGCGGCCTGTGGACCGGCATCGACCTGTTCATGGGCTTCGTCGTCGGACCGATCCTGCGGCGCACGCCGTTCGAAACCCGACGCGCCGTGCTGACGCGGCTGACGCCGCGCACGATTTTCATCATGCCGGTGCTCTCCATCGTCACCGGCACGACCGGCTGGTTCCTCGCCAAGGCCATGGGCTACCTGGATACCCCATGGCCGGCCTATGGCTGGGTGGCGGCCGCGCTCGTCATCGTCACCATCCTGACCATCCAGGGGATTGGCCTGCTGCTGCCGACGCAAATCCGCGTCTATCGCGAATTGCGCAAACCCAACCCCGATCCGGCCCATATTGCCGCCATATCCCGCAATTACTTCTATCTGATCGCCAGCCAGGGGGTGTTGCAGGTGGCGATCATGGTCATCATGGCGCGGTTTCGCATGGGACTATGAGAGAGCTGGGGCTTGAGTATCAGCCATTCGACATTCCCGGCTCGACACCCCACATTTGTGCTGATTGATTCGTGAAAAGGCCTGTGATTCCGGCCCCACGATAAACCCTGAAATTTGCCGCAGAGCTTGGACCTTGGCCGACCCTTTTTCCTTTGACGATGCCGACGAGCCCGATTTCTCCCGTGCGCCGACGCCGCGCGCCGGGGGCATCGCCGCCCGTGCCCAAGCAGCCGTCCAAGCCGCCATGGGCGTGCCGCGCTATGTCGAAGCCCTCAATCCCGAACAGCGCGCCGCCGTGGAAGCCATGGACGGGCCGGTTCTGGTGCTGGCGGGCGCCGGCACCGGCAAGACCCGCGTTCTGACCACGCGCATCGCCCATATCATTGCCACCGGCCGTGCCCGCGCCCACGAAATCCTCGCCGTCACTTTCACCAACAAGGCGGCGCGCGAGATGAAGGAACGTGTGGCCGCACTCGCCGGCCCCGTCGCCGAGGGCATGCCCTGGCTCGGCACGTTCCACGCCATCGGCACTAAGATTCTGCGTCGCCATGCCGAACTCGTCGGCCTGAAGTCCGGCTTCACCATTCTCGACACCGACGACCAGGTGCGTCTGCTGCGCCAGGTCATCCAGTCGGAAAATATCGACGACAAACGCTGGACGCCGCGCGCCCTCGCCATCCAGATCGACAATTGGAAGAACCGCGGCCTTGGCCCGGCGCAGGTGCCGGCCGGCGAAGCGGAAGCTTTCGCCAATGGCAAGGGCCGCCACCTCTATCAGCTCTATCAAGAGCGGCTGAAGATTCTCAACGCCGCCGATTTCGGCGACCTGCTGCTCGAGGGCCTGCGCCTGCTGCGCGAGAACGCCGATGTCCTGGCCGATTATCAGCGCCGCTTCCGCTACATTCTCGTCGACGAATACCAAGACACCAACACGGTCCAATATCTGTGGCTGCGCCTGCTGGCGCAGGGCACGCCCGATCGTCCACGCAACATCTGCTGCGTCGGCGACGACGATCAGTCGATCTACGGCTGGCGCGGTGCCGACGTCGACAACATCCTGCGTTTCGAGAAGGATTTTCCCGGCGCCACCGTCATCCGCCTCGAACGCAACTATCGCTCGACCGCGCATATCCTCGCCGCCGCCGCCCATCTCATTGCCCATAACGAAGGCCGGCTCGGCAAAACCCTGTTCACCGATGGCGAGGATGGCGAGAAGCCGACAGTTGCCGGCGTGTGGGATTCCGAAGAAGAAGCCCGCACCATCGGCGAAGACATCGAGCAGTTGCAGCGCCAGGGCCAATCGCTGGACGAAGTGGCGATCCTGGTGCGAGCGTCCTTCCAGATGCGCGAGTTCGAAGAACGCTTCATCACACTCGGCCTGCCCTATAAAGTGATCGGCGGTCCGCGCTTCTATGAGCGCGCCGAAATCCGCGATGCATTGGCTTATCTGCGTTGCGTCGCGCAACCGGCCGACGATCTCGCCTTCGAACGCATCTTCAACGTGCCCAAGCGCGGGCTCGGCGATGCCACTTTGCAGGTGCTGCACGATCACGGCCGCCGACAGAAGATTCCGCTGATGCAGGCGGCGCGCGAATTGATCGAAACCGAAGAGCTGAAGCCAAAGCCGCGCCAAACCATTCGCGCTTTGATGGATGACTTCACCCGCTGGTCGTCGCTGATCGACAGCAAGCCGCACAACGAACTGGCCGAACAGATTCTCGAAGAATCCGGCTACACCGATATGTGGCAGAAGGATCGTTCGGCCGATGCGGCCGGGCGCCTGGAAAACTTGAAGGAACTCGTGCGTTCGATGGAAGAATTCCCCGATCTCGGAGGCTTTCTCGAACACATCTCCCTGGTGATGGACGCGGAGAATAACGACACCGGCGAGCGCGTCTCGATCATGACGCTCCATGCCGCCAAGGGCCTGGAATTCGAAACCGTCTATCTGCCCGGCTGGGAAGAAGGCCTCTTCCCGCATCAGCGCTCGCTCGACGAACAGGGCCGCGCCGGCCTCGAGGAAGAGCGGCGGCTCGCCTATGTCGGCATCACCCGCGCCCGCCTGCGCGCCAAGATCTATTTCGCCACCAACCGCCGCATTCGCGGCCTCTGGCAATCGACGATCCCGTCGCGTTTCCTCGACGAACTGCCGGCCGCCCATGTCGACGTGGTCGATGGCGGACAAACGAGCTATGGCGGCTATGCCGCCTCGCGATTCAACGCGGTTGAAACCTTCGGCTCCTCCTACAACACGCCGGGCTGGCAACGGGCGCAGAAGAGCGGCGGTTTCGGCGAACGCGGCAAATCCAACTGGAACGCCTCGTCGAAGCGCGGCCCGCAGACCATCGAAGGCGAACTCGTCGCCAAATCGAGTGCATCGTCGAGCTATGCCAAGGGCGCCCGCGTCTTCCATCAGAAATTCGGCTCGGGCACCGTCTCCGCCGTCGATGGCAACAAGCTGACTGTTGATTTTGATAAAGCCGGCCGCAAAATGGTGCTGGAAGGATTTGTCCAGGCCGCGTGACGGACGCCACCCAGTCGTTGCGAACGCAGTGAAGCAATCAGGCGTCGAAGGTGTAGAGCCATGGGCACCAGTGGGCCGGCATGCACCACACGCCCGTAGACTGCTTCGTCGCTACGCTCCTCACAATGACGGAGAGGAACCCAACAGCTCTCAGGGCTTTGCGGGCGCCTGTTTCGTACAGGTCGCCGCCTTTTGCACGCAGGCAATGCCGACGGTCGAACATTGCGGCTTGCCGCTTGGGCCACGCGCGCAGATGTGACAGGCGTCGGTCCATTCGAGACACGACGGATTGCGGGCACCCCAGGCTTCGACGGGAAGCAAAGTCGGTTTCGGCATCGACGCAGGTCTCGGCGCATCGGCCAAGGCCGGCGCAATCGCCAAGACAAGAAAAAGGGCCGCTCGAATCATAACTCGCATGATAGACACGCGGCCCCTGTTCTGTCGCTCGCGAATTAGGCGAGGTGTTTTTTCAGAAAAGCCAGCGTGCGGCTCCAGGCGAGTTCCGTTTCCTGGCGCGCGTGCGCCGACGTGCGCTGCTCGTTCACGAAGCCATGTTCGGCGTCATATCGATAAAGTTCGAAGGATTTTCCGGCCGCTTTCAAGCCAGCCTCGAACCCGTTGACTGCCGCCGGCGTGCACCAGTCGTCCGTATTGGCGAAATGGCACTGCAACGGAATTTTGACATCTGCCGGCTTCGCCACCGCGTCCGGCGGAATCCCGTAGAAAGGAACCGCGCAGGCGAATTCCGGCACGCGGCAGGCCGCAAGAATGCTCACCGCGCCGCCCATGCAGAAGCCGGTGATCGCCACCTTTGAGCCGAACCCTTGCAGGAACTGCGCCGCGCCGCGCACGCTCTGGTCGACCGCATCGAGAAAGTTCAACGACCCCATCTGCTTTCCGGCCGCTTCCCGGTCGTGATAGGGCACAACCACACCGCCGTAGAGATCGGGCGCCAGGGCATTATAGCCGGCGGCGGCGAAACGATCGGCGATGCCAGTAATCTGATCCTGCAAACCCCACCATTCCTGGATCACGACGACGCTGGGAGCGTTCGGCGCACCGGCGGCAACGAAATAACCCGAGGCTTCCTTGCCATCCGGTCGCTTCCAACTGATCCTGGTCCCCATCGGCCACTTCCTCTCATATTTTCTCGCCACGACGGCGCTATATCGCAAGTGTCATAGCATCGGCCAACGGCCGCCGTCGAGACGGGGTATCCCTGGGTGGAGCACGTTCCCTGAGCAAATTCCCTGTGCTACACAGCGCTATGCTCGAAGGACTACCTCCCAATAATGCTGCCCACCGTATGCGACTTGTCTGTGACGAGACGCAGGCCCGCGCCATCGCCGATCTGATCGTCGAAATGTTCGATCCGGCGGATGCCGCCGCATCGGCCTTCGAATTGGAAGAGAACACGAAGGAGTGGAAGAGCGGCGACTGGATCGTCGAAGCCTATTTCGGCGATCCGCCGGACGAGGATTATGTGCGCTCTCTGGTCGAAACCGTTGCCGGCGCGGAGGCCGCGAAAGCCGTCGCCTTTTCGCTGATCGAGCAGCGTGACTGGATCGCCGCTTCGCTCGAAGGCCTGGCGCCCGTGCGCGCCGGCCGTTTCCTGGTTCATGGCTCGCATGATCGCGGCAAAGCCGCCCCTAATGACATCGCCTTGGAAATCGAAGCGGCGCTGGCCTTCGGCACCGGCCATCACGGTACGACGCGCGGCTGCCTGCTGATGCTCGACTGGGTGTTGAAGCGCCGCCGCCCGAAGGACATTCTCGACGTCGGCACCGGCACCGGCGTGCTCGCACTGGCTGCCGCGCGCGCCTTGCGCCAGCCGATCATGGCCGGCGATATCGATCCGATCGCCGTGGAAGCTACCAAGGCCAATGCCGTTCTCAACGGCGCCCGCCCCTGGGTCGAGGCGTTCACAGCGCGTGGCGTCCTGCATCCGTCGCTGCGCATGTCCGGCCCCTATGATCTGATCTTCGCCAACATCCTGGCGCGGCCGCTGCGACAGATGGCGCCCGACATCGCCGCCGTCGCCACCGACGATGCCGAAATCATCCTGTCCGGCCTTCTCAGCCGCGACGTACCCGGCGTTCTCTCCTCTTATGGTGCGCAAGGCTTTGCTCTGGTGCGCCGTATCGATCTCGAAGGCTGGGCCACTCTGCTCATGCGCGTTGGCGGCCCCAAGCCGACGAAGCGCCCGTTCGTCCGCAAGGCTCATTGGCCCCCATAACAAATCTGGCGAAGCGCATCATGTTTGAAAGCCTCTATCAGACCTTCACCGAGAGCGCCGATCCGACGCAGGGAAAACCGAGGCTCGCGGCTCTGCGCACCGAACTGGCAAAACGTGGTCTCGACGGTTTCATCGTGCCGCGCACCGACGACTATCAGAACGAATATGTACCAGCCTCCGCCGAACGGCTCGCCTGGCTCACCGGCTTCACCGGCTCAGCCGGCCTCGCCATCGTCCTGAAGGATCGCGCCGCGATTTTCGTCGATGGCCGCTACACGCTGCAAGTGAAAGACCAGGTCGATACGCGCCTGTTCGCGCCGCAACCCATCGCCGACATCACGCCCGCTCAATGGTTGGCGAAGAATGTCGACAAGGGCATGAAGATCGGCTGCGATCCGTGGCTCACGACGTCGCAGACCTACGAAGCCTATGAACGCGCTGTGCGCCAGGCCGGCGCCGAACTCGTCGCCATCGACGACAATCCGCTCGATACGGTCTGGTACGATCGCCCACCGGAACCGCTCGGCGCCATTCGCCTGCATCCGAAAAAATTCACCGGCATCGATGCGAAGCAAAAGCTCAATCGCATCGTCGCCGCGCTCGACAAGGGCGAAGCCCTGGTCGTCACCAATCCGCACAATGTCGCCTGGGCCTTCAACATTCGCGGCAGCGATGTCGGCCACACGCCTTTGCCCTTGAGCCGCGCCATCATCAGCAAGGACGGCAGCCATCTTTTCGTCGACGAGCGCAAGCTCGATCCCAAGACGAGGGACAGCCTCGCCAAACTGGCGGTCATCGAAAATCCCGCGCAATTGCGGCAGAGCTTGTCGCGCTTTGGCCGCGATGGCGCCAGCGTGCGCTTCGATGCTGGCAGTGCGCCCGCCGCTTTGATCAATGCCTTGAAATCGGCCGGTGGCCGGGCCGTGGTCGGCGAAGATCCGATCACGCTGATGAAGGCTCTTAAATCCAACGCGGAAATTGCCGGCACACGCGCCGCGCATTTGCGCGATGGCGCGGCAGTGGCAAGTTTCCTGGCCTGGTTTGACGAAGCCGCACCCAAAGGGCGCCTCAGCGAAATCGATGCAGTGGAGGCTCTCGAAACCTTCCGCCGCCAGACCGGACAATTGAAGGACGTCTCCTTCCCCACCATTTCCGGCGCCGGCCCCAATGGCGCCATCGTCCACTATCGCGTGACGGAAAAGACCAACCGCCGCATCGGTCGCGGTCTGTTTCTCCTCGATTCCGGCGCGCAATATGAGGACGGCACCACCGACATCACCCGCACGATCTCGGTGGGCACGCCGACCAAGGAGATGCGCGCCTGTTATACGCGCGTGCTGAAAGGCCATATCGCCATTGCCACCGCCACCTTTCCCAAGGGCACAAGCGGCGCGCAGATCGATGCTTTCGCCCGTCAAGCGCTCTGGCAGGCCGGCCTCGATTACGATCACGGCACCGGCCACGGTGTCGGCTCGTTTCTTTCCGTGCATGAAGGCCCGCAGAACATTTCCAAGCGCGGCTCCTGCCCGCTCGAACCGGGCATGATCCTCTCCAACGAGCCCGGCTATTATCGCACCGGCGCCTTCGGCATCCGCATCGAAAATCTGGTGCTGGTCGAAGAACGCAAAATCCCCGGCGCCGAACGCGAGATGTATGGCTTCGAGACATTGACGCTCGTGCCCATCGATACGCGCCCGATCGACAAAAGCCTGATGTCTAGCGACGAAGTGCGTTGGCTCAACGCCTATCATCAGCGCGTGCGCAAAGCCCTCTCACCCTTGGTGAGCCCGGCCACACGCAAATGGCTGATCAAGGCCACCAAGCCGCTATAGAGGTTGGCGGGATCGCCAAACCCAAACCGATCAGGTCCGGCCTTTCGGCTGCGCCGGCTGCTTGGCCGCCTCGGCAATGCCCTGAGTCAAAATCTGGCGGAACGACCAGGAATCCTTGTCCACCGTGCCTCTGATATCATCGATGCGCCACCCGCCTTTCTCGCGGATGAGATCATAGCGCACGGTCATCGAATCCCGGCCTTGCAATGTCGTTCGGAATTTCGCCGCGACGACAGCGCTATTGTCGTCTTCTTTCTCGCTGGTGATCGACAGACCGATGACGCTGGGATCTTGTGAATTGGTGATCGGATCGAAATCGATGATGACATCGCCCGTGCGTCGTTCCTCTTTCTGGGCACGATCGAACAAGGACGCGAGCTTGGTCGAGAAATAACGGCCACGCATGCGCTTGTCCTGGACCGCGGTCGGGCCCTCATATTTGCCGTTCTTGCCGGCTGAGGCCTTGTAGATCGCCGTCACCACTTGCACCGGCGTTTCCGCAGTTTGCGCCGCTGCCATCCCGGCAGGAAGAAGCGCAGCGAGAACCCAACAAGCCCGGCGACGATCCATTGTGATCATGACGCTCCCCCCTTCCGTCCCTAGTCAACAACTCATGTATCCTGCCCGATCAGCTTGAACCAATCGTCTTCCGTGATCACTTCGACGCCGAACTCGCTGGCCTTGGCAAGCTTCGAGCCGGCCCCTGGACCCGCGACGACGAGCCCGGTCTTCTTCGACACCGATCCCGCGACCTTGGCCCCTAGCCGCTCGGCCATGGCTTTCGCTTCTTCGCGCGTCATGCGCTCCAGCGCACCGGTAAACACGACGATCTTGCCGGCGACGGGGCTGTCTTGAACGACGGCCTCCATCGGCTCGGGCGTCACATGTTCAAGCAAGGCATCAAGCACTTTCAGATTGTGTTCCTCGCCGAAGAAATCGACGAGCGCTTCGGCGACCACGCCACCGATGCCATCGATATTCTCGATCTCGGCCCGCGCCTCCGCATCGCCGGCCGCAGCGGCTTTGGCCGTGGTCTGCAACGCCTCCATCGTATGGAAATGTCGCGCCAGGCGACGCGCATTGGTCTCGCCGATATGGCGAATGCCGAGCGCGAAGATGAAGCGATTGATCGCTACGCTGCGCCGCGCCGCGATGGCGGCGAAGAGATTGCGCACCGAGGTTTCGCCGAACCCTTCGAAATTGCGGATCGACGTCAGATTGCCTTTGGCACCGTCGCGCGCTTCGAGCGTGAAAATATCGGCGGCCGTACGCACGAGCCCCTTCTCGAAGAAGAACTCGATCTGCTTGTCGCCCAGGCCTTCGATATCAAGCGCATTGCGCGAGGCAAAATGCTTCAGCCGCTCCACGGCCTGCGCCGGACAGATGAGCACGCCGGTACAGCGGCGCACCACGTCGGCCACGCCCTTCTCGTCGATCTCGCGCACCGCGGCCGAACCGCAGCGCGGACAGACCTGCGGGAATTCATAAGGCTTGGTGCCGGCCGGACGCTTCTCCAAGACGGGCCCAATAATTTGAGGAATGACATCACCGGCCCGCTGCACGATCACGGTGTCGCCGATGCGTACGCCCTTGCGTTCGATCTCATCCTCGTTGTGCAATGTCGCGTTGGAAACGACGACGCCGCCGACCGTCACCGGCTCGAGCTTGGCGACCGGCGTCAGTGAGCCGGTACGGCCGACCTGGATTTCGATATCGCGCAGAATGGTCGTCGCCTTCTCGGCAGCGAACTTGTGCGCCACCGCCCAGCGCGGCGAACGCGACACGAAGCCGAGACGTTCGCGCAAAGCGAGATCGTTCACCTTGTAGACGACGCCATCAATGTCATAGCCCAGGGACGCACGCAGCCCCTCGATCTTGCGATAGAAGGCCAGAAGGTCGTCGGCATTTTCGCACAGCGTCGTCAGCTCGTTGGTCGGCAGGCCGTAACGCTTGAAGGCGGCCACCAACTCCATCTGCGTCTTGCCCGGCAAAGCACTCACCTCGCCCCAGGCATAGGCGAAGAAATGCAACGGCCGTTTCGCGGTGATGGTGGAATCAAGCTGCCGCAACGAACCGGCGGCGGCATTGCGCGGATTGGCAAAGGTCTTCTCGCCGGCTTCCGCCTGACGCGCATTCATCGCGGTAAAATCGGCGTGGCGCATATAGACCTCGCCGCGCACTTCCAGAATCTCGGGCGGATGCCCTTTCAGCACATGCGGGATTTCAGCGATGGTGCGCACATTGGCGGTGACATCCTCGCCTTCGTAACCATCGCCGCGCGTCGCCGCCTGCACGAGTTTGCCGTGCTCATAGCGGAGCGAGCAGGACAGACCGTCGATCTTGGGTTCGGCGGTGAACGGCAGCGGTGCGTCGGCGGCAAGGCCGAGAAAGCGGCGCACACGGGCGATGAATTCAGCCGCTTCGTCGTCCTCGAAAATATTGCCGAGCGAGAGCATCGGCACCACATGCCGCACCTTGGCGAATTTCTCCGAAGGCGCCGCGCCCACGCTCTTTGAAACCTCCGTTGTCTCTGTGAGCTCCGGAAAGCGTGCCTCGAGCTTTTCGAGATCGCGACGCAACGCGTCATATTCGGCGTCGGAGACCGTCGGCGCATCGTTCTGGTGATAGGCGATGTCGTGCTGAGCGATCTCCCGGGCGAGCCGCGCATGTTTGCGCTTGGCCTCGGAAGCGGACAGGTCGTCGATGGAAACAGGCTTCTTCATGCCATCAAATTAGCGCGGACGCGGGTCTCGTAAAAGCCAGGACCAGCGTTGTAAGCCACTTCTATTTGGCGCTTTCGATCAACCGGCGTGCCGCCGCGCGGGCCTCTTCGGTGATGGTAGCACCGGCCAGCATGCGGGCGATTTCTTCGCGCCGGTCGGCCGCATCGAGCGCCTCGACCCGCGTCGCCACCCGCTTGCCCTTGTCGGCGGCCGCTTTGGCGATGCGCATATGGCCCCCGGCCCGCGCCGCCACCTGCGGCGCATGGGTGACGGCCAATACCTGCACTTTGGCCGCAAGCCGCGCCAGACGATGACCGATGGCATCAGCCACCGCGCCACCGACGCCGGTATCGATTTCGTCGAAGACCAGGGTCGGCGCCGAACCGCGGTCGGCCAGCACCACTTTCAGCGCCAGCATGAAGCGCGCCAGTTCGCCACCTGACGCCACTTTGAGCAGCGGGCCCGGCCGCGTGCCCGGATTGGTCTGCACCCAGAATTCCACCCGGTCGATGCCATCGGCGGTGGGACTGGTGGGATCGCTCTCGATCGAGGTAGTGAAGCGCGCCTGTTCCAGCTTCAAGGGCGGCAGTTCGGCATTCACCACCTTGTCGAGCTGCGCCGCAGCCTTACGGCGGGAGGCTGAAAGCGCAGCGGCCGCCGTATCGAAAGACGTGCGCGCTTCGGCCAAAGCCTTATCGAGTTTGACGAGATGCGCCTCGCCCGCATCGAGCGCCGCCAGGTCAGCTGCGTAACGGGCTGCCAGTGCCGCGAGATCATCGACGGGCGTCGCATATTTGCGCGCGGCCGCGCGCAGCGCGAACAAGCGCTCCTCGGCGCGCTCCAATTCGCGCGGATCGAAGTCACAGGATTGCAGCGCTGATTCGACACTCTGCGCCGCCGTTTCAACTGCGTTCAACGCCGCATCGAGCGCCTTGAGCGACGGTTCGATCAACGCGGGGGCTTGCGGCGCACGCCGTTCTAGCCGCCGCAGGGCGGAGGAGAGAATCGACCCCGGAGAATCGTCGCCGCGCAGCGCATTATGTGCTTCGCGCAGTTCGGTCGTAACCTTCTCGCCTTGCATCATCGTCGTGCGACGCGCTGCCAATTCCTGTTCTTCATTGGCGATCGGCGCCAGCTTCGTCAGTTCGGCATGGGCATGGCGCAGGAAATCGGCTTCCTTGCGGGCCGCTTCGATGCGCGCCTGCTCGCTGGCGAGTTCGCTCTGCGCGCTACGCACGCGCGCATGGGCGGCGCGCACTTCGGCCGCCTTCTTATCGAGGCCGCCGTAGGCATCGATCAAAGCCCGATGCATCGCCGGATCGACCAGCGCGCGATCATCATGTTGGCCGTGGATCTCGACGAGGCAGGCGCCTATGGCCCGCGCCGTCTGCGCGCTCACCGCCTGATCGTTGACGAAAGCCCGCGTGCGCCCGTCGGCCAATTGCACGCGGCGCATGATCAATTCGCCGTCGGCTTCGATGTCATGGGAGCGGGCAAGCTGGATCGCCGGATGATCGGCGGCAAGATCGAACGACGCCGTCACCTGACCCTGCGGCTGGCCTTGGCGCACAAGCGAGCCATCGCCGCGTCCGCCCAGTGCCAGCGCGAAAGCATCCAGCAGAATCGATTTGCCGGCGCCGGTCTCACCGGTCAGCACCGTCAGCCCCGCGCCGGGGGCGAGGTCGAGTTTGTCGATGAGGACGATATCGCGGATGGAAAGCTGAATCAGCATGGGCTCAACATCCCTTGCTTAGCTGATTCCGCTGTCAAATTGGACTGGGTTTTCCCCACTCTTGTGGGGAACCTGTCAGGCGCGCCGGAAGAGCCGGGAAATCCAGGAGGCCTGGCTCTCGTTCGGCCTCAAACCGCCGCCTTCGAGCAGGGCATAGGCATCCTTATACCACTGGCCATCGGGGAAATTGTGCCCGAGGACCGCCGCGGCCGTCTGCGCTTCGTTGGTGATGCCAAGCGCCAGATAGGCCTCGGTCAGACGATAGAGCGCCTCTTCGGCATGGCGGGTGGTCTGGTACTTGGCCAGAACCTCGCGGAAGCGATTGACCGCCGCCGTATAGTTCTTGCGGCCGAGATAGAAGCGGCCGACCGACATTTCCTTGCCGGCGAGCTGGTCGCGCGCCACGGAAATCTTGAATTTCGCCTCTTCGGCATATTCCGACTTGGGGAATTTCTCGATGAGCTGCTGGAAAATCTTTACGGCCTCTTCGGCGCGTTCCTGATCGCGGGTGATGTCCGGGATCTGGTTATACATCGACATGCCAGCGAGATAGTAGGCATAGGGCGTTTCCGGCGTCGACGGATAGAGGCCGACATAACGGCGCGCCGCCGCGACCGCCTCGTCATATTTGCCGCCTTCGTAGTTCGAATAGGCGATCATGATGAGGCCCTTGCGGGACCACTGCGAGAACGGAAACTGCTTTTCCAGATCGGCGAATTTCTTGGACGCGCCGTCGTAGTCTTTCTTTTGCAGGCGAGCCAAGCCCTGGTCGTAAATCCCATCGGCCGGTTCGTCCGGCAGAATCTTGGTCTCGTACTTCTCGCCGCCGAAGGGGTTGAGCGCGCTCAGCGAATCCATGCCGCCCGAACAGCCCGCCGCCGGCAATGCCAAAAGCCCGAGCGCCACGACCCGTGCGCCGAGGGAAGCGGAAAAAAACTGTTCGACACGCATCATCGTCAAAACTCGCCCCTCATGCGGTGGCCCCTGCCAGGCGCCACGCCGGAAAATTCACGCTGCTTTTACCTTAAGACCAGCCCGAAAGCCACAGTCCCACCAATGTCATATGGACAAGGTAAATATGGCCAAAGTCAGCCTGAACCGCCGGTTATCCCGTTTTCAGGAATGATCGGCGGCAAAAGCCGGCGCGGCCGCCAGAACGGTCTCGACCGCCCCGGCGCGGCGCGGACGCGGCGCATCGACGATCTCATAAGCGGTCGAATCGGCGAACAAGGCTTCGAGCACCGCGACATTCATCTTGTGACCGCCGCGATAGGAGCGGTAGGCACCGATGATGGGACGGCCGGCCAGAGCCAGATCGCCAACCGCGTCGAGCGTCTTGTGACGGACGAATTCGTCAGCGAAACGAAGACCTTCGGGGTTGAGAATACGATCGTCGTTGCCAATGGCGACGGAGTTTTCCAGAGACGAACCGAGCGCCAGGCCGGCATTCCACAGCCGTTCCACGTCGCGCAGGAAGCCGAAGGTACGGGCACGCGCGATATCGCTGCGGAACGTACCGGCATCAAGGTCGACGACCGCTTTCTGACGGCCGATCACAGCCTGGGTGAAGTCGATTTCGACTTCGAGGCGGAAGCCCTGAGCAGCCGGACGCAATTCCGAGAACATCAGGCCATGTTCGACCCGAACCGGTTTCAGAACGCGGATATAGGAGCGCGGCGCCGCCAGCTCGACGACACCGACCCGGTCGATCCCCTCGACGAAGGCGGCGGCGGAACCGTCCATGATCGGCACTTCCGGCCCATCGATCTCGATCAGCACATTGTCGACGCCCAGGCCAGCCAGGGCGGACAAAAGATGCTCGACCGTCGAAACGCTGCCGTCCGGCCCCTGGCCGACGACGGTGCACAATTCGGTCTTGCTGACGTTGGACCACAGCGCCGGGATGAACTTTTCGGTGCCGTTCTCGCACCGGCGCAGGAAAACGATACCCGTGTCCGCGTCAGACGGGTGAAGAACCATGCGCACGGGCGCATTGGAATGGACGCCCGCACCGCAAAATACGGCGCTGTCGCGCAAAGTCGTCTGACGAGAGTAGAGCATTAAATCCCGATAACCCCTGATGGCCTGCACTCATGGCCACAATTTCGATCAGACCGCCGCTGCCCTGACCTTACGCATCAGATACAGCCAAGACCGTCGAACTTACGGCACGAACCTCTTCGCGATACTCCGCGTCCGACGCCACCATGCCGGCGACCTCAAGCTAGGCGAGCGCAAAGACAAACCGTCGCCCAACTTCGATCGTCAAAATACGCGTCCCAAACGCCATATCAAAATCACGCTTTCTAACGCTCTGTTACAAATAAACCGATCTTATTGAGGAAATATTGCCAGAAAATTCACTTTAGTTTTCAAATAATTAAGAGCCCGGCACGAATTCGTGCCGGGCTCTCTTTTTAAACCGCGCAATCAGAGCCGATCAGTTCGCCTGGCGACGCAGAAACGCCGGAATTTCGAACTGATCGTCATCGTTCAGCCGGGCCTGTGGCGTAACCCGACCGTGCAGGTCGAGTTGAGCCTGCGGCGCACGCACCGCCTGCGGCCGTTTTGCGTATTCAGCATGTACTTGCGAGGGCTGGCGCTGGGCCGCCGGAGCGATCGCGACCGGGGCGACGGCCGCCTGACGGGCCTGCTGGGCATGCACTTGCGGCTGGGCGTGCAATTGCTGCGGCGCGGGAGGTTCCTCGTTCCGGTTGAGGCCGAAAGCAGCGATTCGCTCGAGCAGACCGCGGCGGCGGCTTTCGAACTGATTCGGCTGGCCTTCGCGCTGGGCCCGGATCTGATCCTGGACCGGCTGCGGCAGCTCCTCGACCCGCGGCATACGCGCCGGGCGAATGGCGACCGGGGGAACGAAAGCCTCTTCGGCAACGTCCGGCGCCGCATAGGCTTGCGGCTGCGGCTGATAATGCGCCTGGGGCGCCGGCTGGTGCACAACCTGCTGGTGCAAGGCCTGCTGGTGATGAACCGGCTGGGGCGCGACCGGCTGCGGCATCGGCTGAACCGCCGCCAGCATCTCGTCGCGCTCGCGCAGAACCGCCGCCGCGCGCTGACGCAGCGCTTCGAGCGCGGCTTCCTGCGGCATGGTCTGGACCGGCGCGGCCTGCTGCACGGCGACCGGAGCCGGAGCCTGCACCGCCTGCGGGGCCGGCGCGGTCACGATTTCGATCGGTGCCTGATGGGCCACGGCTTCCTGACGGGCGGCCGCCTGCTGGCGCAGCTTTTGGGCGACTTCCGCCACGCGCTGCTCGCCCGGGTTGATTTCCCGCGCGCCGGCCGGCTGGTCGATACCCGTCGCGACGACCGACACCCGCACGATGCCATCGAGGGATTCATCGAACGTGGCGCCGAGGATGATGTTGGCGTCTTCGTCGACTTCCTGACGGATACGGCTCGCCGCTTCGTCGACTTCATAGAGCGTCAGATCGTTGCCGCCGGTGATCGAAATCAACAGGCCGCGCGCGCCGCGCATCGACGTTTCATCGAGCAGCGGGTTGGAGATCGCAGCTTCCGCCGCCTGGATGGCGCGCTTCTCGCCGGACGATTCGCCAGTGCCCATCATCGCCTTGCCCATGTCGCGCATGACGGCGCGCACGTCGGCGAAGTCGAGATTGATGAGGCCTTCCTTCACCATCAGGTCGGTGATGCAGGCGACGCCCGAATAGAGCACCTGATCGGCCATGGCGAAAGCATCGGCGAAGGTGGTGCGCTCGTTGGCGACGCGGAACAGATTCTGGTTCGGAATGACGATCAGCGTATCGACCGACTTCTGCAATTCGGTGATGCCGTTGTCGGCCGTGCGCATGCGGCGCTGACCTTCGAACTGGAACGGCTTGGTGACGACGCCAACCGTGAGAATGCCCATCTCACGGGCGCAGCGCGCGATCACAGGTGCTGCGCCGGTGCCGGTGCCGCCGCCCATGCCGCCGGTAACGAACACCATATGCGCGCCCGCCAGATGATCGCGGATCTCATCGATCGCTTCTTCCGCCGCCGCACGACCGACTTCCGGATGCGAACCGGCGCCGAGGCCTTCCGTCACCTGCAGGCCCATCTGGATGATGCGTTCGGCGCGCGAAGCGGTCAGCGCCTGCGCGTCCGTGTTGGCGACGATGAAGTCGACGCCGCACAAGCCCGACGTGATCATGTTGTTGACGGCGTTGCCGCCAGCACCACCGACACCGCACACCATGATGCGGGGCTTCAATTCCCTCAGTTCGGGCGCCTTGAGATTGATAGACATATTGGCCTCACTTTAGTTGGACGACGCGCGCCCGGGTTTCACCTGATCTGCTTTCCAAGAAGCGGCTGCCGCCCCGCCTCCCGGACGTTCAGAAATTTCATTCAAAAGTTCTTGCGCAACCAATTCACCACATTGCCGATATAGCCGTCCGTTCCCGTCATCTGCATCAGACCGCGGGCACGCGGTTCGAAATGTTCGATGCCCGAAACCTGCGGATAGACGAGCATGCCGACAGCGGCCGAGAAGGCCGGATTGTCGGCGGATGCCGGAAGTCCCTGCACACCCAACGGGCGACCGAGCCTGATCTGACCGGGCATCAAGCGCCGAGCCAGTTCCGGCAAACCTGTGAGCTGACTGGCACCGCCCGTCAGCACGACGCCATGACCCGCCTGCGCAGCAAATCCCGCTGCCGCCAGACGATCACGCACCAATTCCAAAATCTCTTCGACGCGCGGCTTGATGATCCGCACCAATTGCGACTTCGGCATATGGGTCGGATGATCGGCATCTTCGCCGACATGGGTGACGGCGATGACTTCGCGTTCATCCGACGGCGAGGGAATGCACGAGCCGTAATAGGTCTTGAGACGTTCGCTGTCGGCGAGCCGCATGGTCAGGCCACGGGCAATGTCCATGGTGATGTGATTGCCGCCGACGGCGATGGCATCGATATGCACCATCCGGCCACCAGCGAAAACTGCCATCGACGTGGTGCCGCCGCCAAGATCGATGACCGTCGTGCCGAGATCGGCTTCGTCATCCACCAGCGCCGCAAGGCCCGCCGCGTAAGGCGTGGCGACCATGGCTTCGACGTCGAGATGGCAACGCTCGACGGCCAGCATCAGATTGCGCGCAGCCGCGATGTCGGAGCTAACCACATGCATGCCGGCGCTCAATTCCTCGCCGATCATGTCCTTGGGATCGCTGATCTGCGAGGTATCGTCGACGGCGAAACTGGTCGGTAGCGAGTGCAGCACCATGCGGCCTTCGACGGCGGTGCGCGAAGCGGCAGCTTCCAGCACCCGATGAATCTCATATTCGCCGACACTGACGCCACCGATCGGAATCGAGGCGCTATAGCGATGCGAGGTCAGCCGGCCGCCGGTGATGTTGACGATGACGCTTTCGGCTTGCACGCCGGCCATGCGTTCGGCCGCGTCCACCGCATGGCGGATCGCCTGTTCGGCCTCGTCCATATCGACGACCGCGCCGCCCTTCATGCCGCGCGAACGCTGATGGCCGATGCCCAGAATACGGCAACGATGGGTGCGCCCACGCAGCACGTCCGAGGCTTCGATCGGCACGAGCCGCGCGATCAGACAAGCGACCTTCGACGTACCGACGTCGAGAACGCACAAAATGGCGCTCTTGCGCGCCGACAACGGTTTGATGCGTGGCGCGACGCTATATCCGCTCATGCCGGCCCCCGCTTGTTCTTGCTGGTTTTGGCGAGCGCTTCAGCGCGCTGAGCAGCGGCCTCTTCCGACAGTCGCAACACCACTTTGCCGGGCACACGCATGTCGATGATGATGATATCCTTGTCGAGCAATCGATAGTCATGAGCAAAATTAGCAAGACGGGCCATGGCTACTTCCGGCGCTTCTTCCGGCAATTTCACGTCAATGCCAGATGTCAGCTTCAAGTTCCAGCGCCGTTGCGAAATCAAAACGCCGGCACGAATCTTCGAACGCATGTCGCCCGCGGCTTCGACGATCTTCTGATATTCATTGACGCGCTTGTTGGCCCCGTCGCCAACGACGAAAGGCAAATGCGCGAAGCGGTCATCCTTGACCGCATCGATGGCCGTGCCGTCAGCGGCGATCACTGCAACCTCACCGTCCTTCTGCCACAGCGCCGAAGCCCCACGCTCCTTGATGTCGAGCAGCAAGCGATCAGGATAAAGCTTGCGCACGCTTGCATCATCGATCAACGGCACGAGCTTCAAACTGTCGCGTACCTGTCCAGCATTGAGGAACAGAACCGAATTGCGCTCGCTGATGCCGCTGGCCGCCAGAATTTCTGCCGCAGTCAATTCGCGCTGGCCGCTGATGGTGATGGCATGAACGCCAAAGCCGAACGCGCTCGCCACCGCATCCTGCAGGCTGCCGTTCTCGGCCACGAAGCGATCATAGGCGCCACCGCGCAGCGCCCCGTAGATACCGACGGAGAGCGCGAACACCAGAACCAGCACGGTGCCGAAGCCGCGCCGCGTCACGAACGCGACGATCCGACCCAGCCGATCGCCCCGGCGCACGCGACGTCGTGGCGCGACGACGGGCAACCGTCGTGGCGCGGGCACGAGCGCGTGCTCCCTGGCTTGGCTGCGGGCCTGACCTCGTTTTGACGCAGGCGCCGTGGCGACAGCCAAGGGCGCTGCAGGAGTCAACGAAGCCAGAACCTCCTCTACCGGCCGCAGGAGGCGTCTTCCACCATCCATTGAACAAGCTCACCGAACGAATAACCGGCATAAGCCGCAAGCTCGGGCACAAGAGAGGTCTCGGTCATACCCGGTTGGGTATTGACCTCCAGTACGACCAATTCGCCGGTCCCCCCGGGTCCATCGTCGTAGCGGAGGTCGCTGCGACTCACGCCGCGACAGCCGAGAGCTTTATGAGCCCTTAACGCCAACTGTTGAATCGTTAGGTAAATATTTTCTTTAATTTTTGCCGGAAGGACGTGAATCGACCCACCTTTTGCATATTTTGCATTGTAGTCGTACCAGCCGCCGTCCGCCGCCCGGATATCGATGACGCCGAGCGCCTGATCGCCCATCACGGCGCAGGTCAATTCGCGCCCGCCAACAAATGATTCTGCAAGGATTTCATCGCCGTATGGCCAGTCCTCACGGGTCAGTTCCTGCGGCGGGTGCTGGTGGTCGCGTCCGACGATGAAAACCCCGTAGGAAGACCCCTCGGCGATCGGTTTCAGCACATATGGTGGCGTTAACACATGTGACCGAGCTGCGTCGAAACGGTTAACGACTTTGCCCGTTGGAACCGGAACCCCGGCCGCCGCCATCACCGTTTTGGCCATCGGCTTGTTCATCGCGACCGCCGAAGCCAGCACGCCTGAATGGGTGTAGGGGATCTGCAAGACCTCGAGTATGCCCTGGATCGACCCGTCCTCGCCCGCCGGCCCATGCAAGGCATTGAACGCCACATCCGGTTTCAGCTCGGTCAGGCGATTGGCGACGTTGCGGTCGACATCCACCCGCGTCACCCGATAACCCATACCTTCCAAGGCATTAGCACAGGCCACACCGGAGCGCATGGAAACTTCCCGCTCCGACGACCAGCCGCCCATCAGGACGGCAACATGCTTCGACATTCCAAATCTCCGAGCCCGTCACGGGCGAATCGCCCACCCAGAGTGCGACGCCGGGGTCTACAACTTGGTTAACGGAATGGAAATTTCAGTCCCCGGCGAGCAGGTCACCGCCTATTCGCGGTGAACCGGATCGATCCACTTCACCGTCTCCGGCTTCTCGACCGGCTCGATGTCGAGATTGATCGCTACGGCCTGGCCGTCGCTGCGCACCAGTACGCATTCCAGCACTTCATCGGGCGAGGCGTTGATTTCCTGGTGCGGCACATAGGGCGGCACGAAAATGAAATCGCCCGGGCCGGCCTCGGCGGTAAATTCAAGCTTGTCGCCCCAGCGCATGCGCGCTTTGCCGCGCACCACATAGATGACGCTTTCCAGATGGCCGTGATGATGGGCGCCGGTCTTGGCATCGGGCTTGATCGTTACCGTACCGGCCCAAAGCTTCTGCGCGCCAGCGCGGGCGAAATCGATCGCCGCCTTGCGATCCATGCCGGTGGTCGAGGGCACGCTGCCCGCATCGAGCGAATTGCCCGGAATGACGCGCACGCCATCATGCTTCCAGCGCGGTTCGTCGTGAGAATGATGATGGTGATCGCTCATGTGATGTTCTCCACGCCTGCCGCGGGCACGCCGATCCGGCGAATTTCCCACCGCAATTCAACGCCCGAATTGGCTTTCACGCGCCGCCGCACCTCTTCACCGAGGCCCTCGATATCGGCCGCAGTCGCGCTGCCCTTGTTGATGAGAAAGTTGCAATGCATCTCGCTCACCTGCGCATCGCCCATCGTCAATCCACGACAGCCCGCCGCGTCTATGACTTTCCATGCACTTTGCGGCTTAGGATTGGCGAAGGTCGAACCACCCGTCTTTTCGCGGATCGGCTGCGACGCCTCGCGCGCCGCAGTGATGCGCTCCATCTCGACGGCAATATCTTCCGGCTTGCCGGGACGGCCTTGAAATACCGCACTGGTGAAAATCACATCTTCCGGCGCTTCGCTGTGCCGATAGGAAAAGCCCATATCGGCATGGCTGAAGGTACGGATATTGCCCTGGCGATCGACGCCGCGCGCTTCGACCAGGACATCAGTGGTTTCGCCGCCATGCGCGCCGGCATTCATGCGCAGTGCGCCGCCGATCGAGCCGGGAATGCCGCGATAGAACGCCAGACCGTCGATCCCCGCTTCCACCGCCGCGCGGGCCAAACGCATGTCGGGCACGCCGGTACCGGCGCGCAGCCGATGGCCATCGAGCATCGTCACCTCGCCGAAAGCCTTGCTCGTCAGCCTGATCACCACGCCCTCGACGCCGCCATCGCGCACGATGAGATTGGAAGCGAGACCGATCACCGTGACAGGAATTTCCGCCGGCAAGGCTTTCAGAAACGCCGCGAGATCGTCTTCATCAGCCGGCGTGAACAGAACTTGCGCCGGTCCGCCGACACGAAACCAGGTGTTCGGCCCCAGCGGATGATTGGCGACGAGTTTGCCGCGCAAATTCGGCACGCGAGCGCGGATATCCGCCGTGATATCAGTGAAAAGGGTCATTTGCGCGCTGCCAGTTCCGCCGGCAAGGAAGCCGCCCATTGGGTGATATTGCCGGCGCCGAGCAGCACCACATAATCGCCCGGCCCGGCTAGGGCGGCGATCATCTCGGGCAACTTCTCCGGTGATTCGAGCGCCATGGCATTGCGATGGCCATGGGCGCGCACGGCGGCGACGAGCCCTGCCTTGTCCGCGCCCTCGATCGGCTTTTCGCCGGCCGCATAGACGTCGGTGATGATGACATCGTCGGCATCGTTGAAGCAGCTCGCGAATTCATTGAACAGCGATTGCAGGCGGCTGTAACGATGTGGCTGCACCACCGCGATCACTTTATTCTTAGTCGAGGCTCGCGCCGCGCGCAGCACGGCGGCGATCTCAACCGGATGATGGCCATAGTCATCGAAAATCTGCGCGCCGTTCCATTCGCCCGTCTTGGTGAAACGCCGCTTGACGCCACCGAAGGCGCCGAGCGCCTTGGCGATCGTCTCCGGCGTGACGCCCAATTCATAGGCCACCGCGATGGCGGCCGTGGCATTCAGCGCATTGTGATGGCCAGGCATCGGCATCACCAGATTCTCAAGATAAGTCGCCTTCGACGTCTTGCGGTCGCGCACCAGAACGTTGAAGCGCGATGAACCGCCCGACAGGTCAACATCGAGCAGGCGCACGTCGGCCTGCGGATTGACGCCATAAGTAATGACACGCCGATCCTCGACCCGCCCGACCAGCTCCTGCACGGTCGGATGATCGAGGCACATCACCGCGAAACCATAGAACGGCAGGTTTTCCACCAGCGCGCGGAAAGCATCCTTGACCGCATCGAACGTCTTGAAGTGGTCGAGATGTTCGGCGTCGATATTGGTGATGACAGCCACGTCGGCGGGAAGCTTCAGGAACGTGCCGTCGCTCTCATCCGCCTCGACCACCATCCATTCGCCGGTGCCCAGGCGTGCGTTCGTCCCATAGGCATTGATGATGCCGCCATTGACCACCGTAGGATCGAGACCGCCGCCATCAAGCAGAGTCGCGATGATCGACGTGGTCGTGGTCTTGCCATGGGTGCCGGCCACCGCCACCGAGCGCTTCAGGCGCATCAGCTCGGCCAGCATTTCGGCGCGCCGCACCACCGGAATGCGGTTCTCGCGCGCCGCCACCAGTTCCGGATTATCGCGTCGGATCGCCGTGGAGACGACCAGCACTTCCGCCTTGCCGAGATTGTCGGCGTTATGGCCGACGAAGACCTTGGCGCCGCGCTCACGCAAGCGCTGCACATTGGCATTCTCGCTGGCGTCCGAGCCCTGCACCGCATAGCCCTGGTTGAGCAGCACTTCGGCAATGCCCGACATGCCAATGCCACCGATACCGATGAAATGAATCGGACCAAGTTCGCGAGGCAGTTTCATGAAGGACTCTGGTGTTACCGCGTTTCATAGGCTGGCGGGATCGCCGAACCCCATGAAGACGCATCGAGGGAAAACAGTCTAGCCCGCGCGGACCGTCTCCAAAACGAGATCGGCAAGACGCGCGGCTGCGTCGGGAATTCCGGCGCTCTTGGCCTCTTGCGCCCGCCGCGTCAACCCCTGCGGGTCATCAAGGGCCGTCTTCAGGGCATCCGCCAGCCATTCCGGGGTGAATTGCGGCTGTGGCACCACCTGAGCGGCCCCCGTCGCCCGCAAATGTTCGGCATTCGCCGCCTGGTCCTGGTCGAGCGCGAAGGGAAACGGCACCAGGATGCTGGGCCGGCCGATCACTGCCAATTCGGACACGGTGGAGGCGCCCGAACGGCCGATGATGATATGCGAACGCGCCATGCGCTCGGGCAGATCCTTGAAAAACGGTGCCACTTCGGCAGCGAAGTGCAATTTGCCATAGGCGTCACGCACCCGCGCTTCGTCCTCGCCGCGCGCCTGCTGCGTGACGACGAGCCGCGCCCGCTGTTCGTCGGACAATAGAGCGATGGCCGCCGGCACCACGTCCGACATCACTCGCGCGCCCTGCGACCCGCCGGTGATCAGAAGACGCAAGGAACCATCAGCCGCCGGAAAAGGAATCTGCGCCGCCGCTATCACCGCCGGCCGCACCGGATTACCCGTATGCACGGTCTTGGCCAATAACGCCGGCGCAACACCGCCCAGCGCCTGAAAGCCGGTGGCGATGCGCGTCACCCGCTTGGCCATGAAGCGATTGGCCCGGCCCATCACCGCGTTCTGCTCGTGCAGAATGGTAGGGACGCCGAGCATGCTGGCGGCCAACACCGGCGGCACCGTCGGATAGCCGCCGAAGCCGACGACGCACAGCGGCTTCGCCTTGCCGATCAACGAACGGGCTTCGAGCACACCGAGCCCCAGTTGCACCGCAGCCAAAGCCTTCGAGACAATGGAACCGCCGGTCGGCGTCGCCGCGCGCACGCCATGAATGGCGCGCGCCGGAAAATTCGCTCCGAACTTCAACGCCCGCGTGTCGGTGACCAGTTCAACCGGATAGCCGCGCGCTGTTAGTTCCGCACTCAGCGCCTCGGCCGGAAACAGATGGCCGCCGGTTCCCCCGGCGGCCACGAAAATCGCTATGTCCGATGCCATCAGCTCAGACGCTCCGCAATTTCCGAGCGTGGCCGCCGCCGCGTCACCGCGATCAGGAAGCCCATGGTCAGTGCCAGCGACAACAAGGACGAACCGCCGTAGGAAATGAACGGCAAGGTCATGCCTTTCGGCGGGATGACATGCAGGTTCACCGCCATATTGATGATGGCTTGCAGGCCAAACAGCATGACGAGGCCGGCCGTGGCGAAGCGGCAAAAGCCGTCTTCGTTGCGCGAGGAGACGATGAGCCCGCGCAAGACGATGAAGGCGAACACCGACAAGAGGAAGATGCAGAAGATGATACCGAACTCTTCGCCGGTGACGGCGAAGATAAAGTCCGTATGCGAGTCCGGCAGAATGCGCTTCACCGTGCCCTCGCCCGGACCACGCCCGAACCAGCCACCATTGATGATGCTTTCCACTGCCGTATCGCTTTGGAAGGTCGCGCTCGGCCCACCGTTCGAAGCCGCCGGCGGCGGATCCAAGAACTTGTCGATGCGCAACCGCACGTGCGGCAAGGTTTTATAAGCGAAGAACACGCCGCCGGCGCCCAGGCCGCCGATGCCAGCGACCCAGAACCAGTGCAGCCCGGCCATGAAGAAGAGACCGGCCCAGACCAGCGAGATCAGCATGGTCTGGCCGAAGTCGGGCTGCAGCATGAGAGGCACGATGGTTGCCGGCAGCAGCAGCAGCGCCAGGAACGTGCCCGGCATCTCCTTGCGCTGCGCCCCTTCGGCAAAAGCCCAGGCCGCCAGAATCACAAAGGCCGGCTTGACGAATTCCGACGGCTGAACACCGAAAATCCAGCGGCGCGCGCCCTTGATCTCGGCGCCGAACTGTAGCCCCGCGAAGATAAGCACCATGCCGAGGATGAAGACGACCAAAGCAGCGCGGCGCACCATGCGCGGTGACAGGAAGGAGGTCGCCACCATCAAAGCGATGGTCGGAACGAGATAGACCAGGTGCCGGTTGACGAAATGGAAGGTCGACAATCCCAATCGTTCGGCGACGGCGGGCGAGCCCGCCATGGTCAGCACGATCCCCGACACCATCAAGATGGCGATGGCGGAGAGGATCCAACGATCGACGGTCCACCACCAGTCCGAGACGAATGTGCGTTCGGCGCGTGAAGACATGGCGCTCACCTTACCTTCAGGGTCGCGAGGCCGATCAGGGCCAGCACGAAGGAAATGATCCAGAGACGGATGACGATCTGCGGTTCCTTCCAGCCCATCTTCTCAAGATGGTGATGGAACGGCGCCATCAGGAAGATGCGCTTGCCGGTGGCTTTGAAATAGCCGACCTGAATGATGACCGAGAGCGCTTCCATGACGAAGAGCCCGCCGACGACAACCAGAACGATCTCGTGTTTCACCGCCACGGCGATGGTGCCAAGCGTGCCGCCCAAGGCGAGCGAGCCAGTGTCGCCCATGAAGATGAGGGCTGGCGGCGCATTAAACCAGAGGAAGCCGATGCCCGCCCCGATCAAGGCACCGCACACCACCGCGAGTTCGCCCGTACCGGGCACAAAATTGATGCCGAGATAGGACGAGAAGATCGAATTACCCGCGAGATAAGCGATCATCGCGAAGGTGCCGGCGGTGATCATCACCGGCACGATCGCCAGGCCGTCGAGACCATCGGTGAGATTGACCGCATTACCGGCCGCGATGATGACGAACGCGCCGAAGGCCAGGAAGAACCAGCCGAAGTAGATCACCGCTTCATTGACGAAGGGCACGAACAGCCGCGCCGCCGGCACTTGCCCACGGAACGGCGCGCCGAACGCGTTGAAGAAATCGCCGATCGTATTCACCGGGGGCGTCACGCTGGCGCACATCAGGAAATAGCAGGCGAGAATGCCGATGATGGCTTCGCCCGACAGGCGCATGCGGCCGGAAAAGCCTTTATGCGACTGCTTCGTCACCTTCAGATAGTCGTCGTAGAACCCGATGGCGCCGAAGCCGACGGTGACGAACAGGACGATCCAAACATAGACGCTCTTGGGGTTGGCCCAGAGCAGCGTCGAGACGATCATGCCCGACAGGATCATCAGGCCGCCCATGGTCGGCGTGCCTTTTTTGGTCAGCAGATGGCTTTCCGGCCCGTCTTCGCGGATCGGCTGGCCTTTGCCTTGCTTTGCCCGCAAGGCATCGATGATGCGAGGACCGAAGAGGAAGACGAAGAGTAAAGCCGTCGCCGTCGCGCCCGCCGTACGGAACGTGATGTAGCGGAACAGATTCAGCCCGGACAGATAGGGAGAGAGGTCCGTCAGGAATGTCAGCATGCGGCATCAACTCCCTGCGCCTTCGGCGCGTGGGCCTCCTTGAGTGCGGCCACGATCGGCGCCATGCGGCTGCCGTTCGAACCTTTGATCATCACGGCATCGCCGCCGCCGACGGCTTCGAGCACCGCGTCGGTCAGACCGGCCGAGGTCGGCGACCAACGCGAACGCAGACGTTCGGGCAGCGCATCGAACAGATGTTTCATCATCGGACCGGAGGCGAAGACGAGATCGATATTGGCCGCCTCGATGTCGGCTGCGAGATCGCGATGCAGGTCGGCCGCCTGCGCGCCCAATTCCAGCATGTCGCCCAGCACCGCGACGCGCCGGCCATCCATGGCAACGGGCGTCTGGCCGAGCAGCGCCAGCGCCGCGCGCATCGACGCCGGATTGGCATTGTAGCTTTCGTCGATCAGCATGACGTCGCCGCGCGGCGTCTTCAACGACACGGTCTGTCCACGCCCGGTCGGCGCCGAGAAACTGCCCATGGCTGCCGCCGCGTCATCAAGATCAAGGCTGAAGGCCTGGCTGGTCAGCAGCACGGCCAAGGAATTCATCGCCAGATGCGTACCCGGGGCGCCGACGAAATAAGTGATGTCGCGGCCGAGAATGCGCGCTTGCACCCGCGATCCATCGCCGTCACGCTCGCTGGAAATCAACCGCGCATCGGCTTCCGCGTGCAGACCGAAACTCCAGACATTGCCGGTGGTCGCCGCTTGCGCCCGCGCATTGAGCAGATCGAACTGAGCGACATCGCGATGGATGATCGCCACACCGTTGTCTTCCAAACCGCTGAAGATTTCCGCCTTGGCTTCGGCGATCGCATCGATGGAAGCGAAATATTCCAAATGCACGGGCGCCACCGTGGTGACGATGGCCACATGCGGACGCACCATGTCGACCAGCGGCGTGATCTCGCCCGCATGGTTCATACCGATCTCGAACACGCCGAACTGCGCTTCGCGCGGCATACGCGCCAAAGTCAGCGGCACGCCCCAATGGTTGTTATAGGACGCGGCCGAGGCATGCGTCTCGCCGAAGCGCGACAGCACCACACGCAGCGCTTCCTTGGTGCTGGTCTTGCCGACCGAGCCGGTGACGGCAACGACGCCGGCGGGGCTGCGCTCGCGCGCGGCGCGGCCGAGCCGTTCCATCGCCGGCAGCACGTCATTGACCACATAGAACGAGCCAAGGCCTCTGAGATCGTTGGCATGCGCTTCATCGATCACCGATGCGGCCGCGCCTTTGTTGAAGGCCGTCTCGACATAATCATGTCCATCGCTGTTCTCGCCCTTGATGGCGAAGAACAGATCGCCCGGCTGCAGAGTGCGCGTGTCGATCGATATGCCGGTGACGCCAGCGGGAATGGTGCCCGACATGCGCGCTTCCAGCGGCACGAACAGGCCGAGGCCGGACCAGAGTTCAGGCGTGTCCATCAAGCGGCCTCCGCCAGGGCGCGACGCGCCTCTTCATGATCGGAGAACGGCAACACCGTGCCGCCAACGATCTGACCCGTCTCATGTCCTTTGCCAGCAATGACCAGAACATCACCTTCCTTCAACATCGCAACCGCCTGGGCGATCGCCTGAGCGCGATCACCGATTTCAAGGGCGCCAGGCGCGGCGGCAAGAATCTCCGCCCGGATGGTCGCCGGATTTTCTGAGCGTGGGTTGTCGTCCGTGACGATGGCCACATCGGCATATTTCACCGCGATGGCCCCCATGATCGGACGCTTACCCTTATCGCGGTCACCACCGCAACCGAAGACGACGATCAAACGGCTTTTCGCCAACGGCCGCAGCGCCTCCAGCACTTTCTCCAGCGCATCGGGTTTATGGGCATAATCGACGAAAATCGGCGCTCCATGGCGCTGGCCGACCCGTTCCAGGCGCCCCGGCGCGCCTTCAAGGCTCGCCAAAGCCGCAAAAACGTCATCGGGCTTGCCGCCCGTGGCCAGACAAGTCGCCGCGGCCACCAGCGCGTTCGAGGCCATGAAATCACCGGCCAAAGGCAACGCGATATCGAAACGGTGACCACCATGGCTGACGACCAGATGTGTCGAAAGCGCCTGCGCTTCGATGGTTTCGATGTGAATAAATTCTCCCTGGCGCCCGACGGTGCAGACACGCAGACCAGCCTCCGCACAGGCGGCGGCAACGCGCGGCCCATATTCGCCATCGACGTCGACGATCGCCGGCTGCCCAGCCTTGAGCAGCGTGTCGAAGAGGCGCAGCTTGGCCTTCAGATAGCTTTCCATGTCGGGGTGATAATCGAGATGATCCCGCGACAGATTGGTGAAAGCGCCGGCCGCCAGACGCACACCATCGAGACGCTTCTGCTCGAGGCCATGCGACGAGGCTTCCATGGCGAGATGGCTGATGCCATCACCAGCCAGGCGATCGAGCACGTCGTGCAGCGTGATCGGATCGGGCGTCGTCAAGGAACCATAGGCAACGCCTTGTGCCGTTACCACTCCAGTGGTGCCGAGCGCCGCCGAAGGGAAACCGAGTTTCTGCCAGATCTGGCGCACGAAGGAAGCCGTCGAGGTCTTGCCGCTGGTGCCGGTGATCGCCGCGATGATGTCAGGCTGGCGCACATGAAAACGGGCGGCTGCTTGCGCCAAGGCCGCACGCACATCCGCGACTTTAATATAGGTGGCACCGGCGACCGGCGTTTCCGGCAGCCGTTCCGACACGATCGCCACAGCGCCATTGCTCTGCGCTTGAGCGGCAAAGCTCAGCCCGTCAGCCTTGGCACCCGGCACGGCGAAGAACACAAAACCCGGACGCACCGCCCGGCTATCGGCGGTCAATCCTGCAACGTCGAGCACCGCGACGCCTTCAGGCATCGCGGCGGACGGCAGAATGTCACGCAGTTTGCTCACCGCCACGCGCTCCCGCTCGAAGGCAGCCCCACGCCGAGGCGTGCGACCGTTGGGAAAACCTGCGTCATCGTCGGCGATGCGACGCGCGGCGGCAGACCCAGCATCGGCGTCACCCGTTCGATGATCCGCCCTGTCGTCGCGCCGGCATTGTAAGCAGCGGTGCGCGCACCGCCCGTCTCAGGCACGCCTTGCGGCTCGTCATAGACGGTCAGGAACAGATATTTCGGCTTGTCGGCCGGCGCGACGGCCGTGAATGTGGTGAACACGCGATCGTTGGCATAGCGGCCGTTGACCACCTTATTCGCCGTACCGGTCTTACCGCCGGGGAAATAGCCTTGCACGTTGATCGTCTTGGCTGATCCCACTTCCGCATTGAGGCGCATCAGATAACGCATGCTCTCCGATGTGTCGGGGCGGATGACTTGCGGCGCGGTGGCACGCGCCTCCTGCTCCGTGCGCATCAGAAACGTCGGCTTGATCAACTGGCCGCCGTTGACCAGGGCGGACACCGCCATCATCGCCTGCAACGGCGCCACCGCCAGACCGTGACCGAAGGCGATGGTCATCGTGTTCAGATCGCCCCAGTTGCGTGGCACGATCGGCTCGGCGCTTTCCGGCAGTTCGGTGCGCATGCGATCGAGCTGGCCGATCTTGCGCAAGAACGCCTTGTGCCCTTCGACACCGATCATCAAGGCCATGCGGGCAGTGCCGACGTTAGATGAATAGGTGAAGACTTCCGACACCGACAGCACCCGGTTCTGGGCGTGGAAGTCGTTGATGGCGAAGCGACCGTAGCGCAGAGCGCCGCGTGCATCGATCTTCGAATTGACCGTGACCTTGCGCGCATCGATCGCCATCGCCATGGTCAGTGCCTTGAAGGTCGAGCCCATTTCGAACACGCCGACCGTCATGCGGTTGATGCGGTTCGGCTCCAACGCGTCGACGGGATTGTTCGGATCATAGTCGGGCAGTGAGGCAATCGCGATGACTTCGCCCGTATTGACGTCCATGATCGCGGCGGCGGCGGCCTTGGCCTTGAATTTCTCCAGGCCTTTGACGAGTTCGTCACGCACCGCATAGGTCGCCTTGATGTCGAGCGACAGTTTGATCGGCTTCAAGTCGGTAGAGCGTGCCGTGAAACCCGCAAGCGCCAGATCGTTGAGGCCCGTGCCATCGATATATTTCTCGACGCCGGCGATGCCGATATTGTCGGTGTTGGTGAAACCAAGCACATGCGCCGCGACCGGACCGTTCGGATAGACGCGCTTGTGCTCCGGCAGGAAGCCGACGCCGGGCAGGCCAAGGCGGAAGACTTCTTCGCGCTCCTTCGGCGTGATGCCGCGTTTCACCCAGATGAAGCCCTTGCGCGAACCCAGCCGCTCGCGCAATTCGCGCGCATTCACGTCGGGCAGAACGGCGGTGAGCAATTCCACCGCTTCATCCTTGTCGATGATGCGGCGCGGCTCGGCGAAAACGGAATCGATCTTGATGTCGGTCGCCAGAATGTCGCCGTTGCGATCGACGATATCGGGGCGGGCGCGCGAACTGGCCTCGGTGGCCGCGCGCTTCAAGCCGTTCTGTTCCGGCTTCATGCCCAGCCAGACCAGTTTGGCGCCAAGAAACACGAACACCGCGCCAAACGCCAAGGTGATCAGCCGGACGCGCGAACCGCTCTTGCCGATGCGCGTACCCAGCACGCCACGCAGAAATGGCATCAGCCAAGCGCCGATCGAACGGCGGCGCGCCGGGGGAGCAACGTCCTGCATGCTGTCCTCAGGAAACGAATGCGGATGGGACATGATCAGCGCGCCTCCGCGTTCTGTTTCGGTGTGGCGCCACGGATCGATCCGGTGATGTCGCGCGGCAATGGCGTGGCTTCGCCCAGGCCCAACAGATCAAGCTTCTGGCCGATGCTATCGACCTTAGGCGCTCGTTCCGGCAGGTCCTGCGGCTGGATGATCTGATCAATGGTGAGCTGTTTCAGGTCGAGATGTTTGTCCGCCAGGGCCTGGATGCGGCCGGGGCGGATAAGATGAGCGAATTCCGCCCGCATCATGGCGATCTGATCGCGCTCCTGCTGGTTGGCGTTCTTCATCTTCAAAATCTGTTCGGCGAAAAGAATGGTCTCGTATTTGATCGAATAGGCGTAGATCGCCGAGCCGATCAGCGCCAAGATTGCGACCACGTTGAGAGTACGGAACATTTTCACCCTCTCTTGGGTTCGCGCACGGGCAGAGCCGCGAGGCGAAAAACATCATCGGAGACCGGCCGGGACGATGCCGCGTTACGCACGGCCCAGCGCAACTTGGCCGAGCGCGCCCTGGGATTGCCGGCCATTTCCGTTTCGGACGGGCCGATCGGCTGTCCGGACGGCAGGTCGAATGTCGCTGGCGGCGGCACAGGCTCGCCCGGCAGCAGCCGCGAACGCGCCTGCCCGCGGCCCGAACGCTCGGCCAGAAACTGTTTGACGATGCGGTCTTCGAGCGAATGGAAACTCACGACCACGAGCCGCCCGCCCGGCCGCAACAGCGCCTCAGCCGCGCCCAGCGCGCGCACCAATTCGCCAAGCTCGTCGTTGACGGCAATGCGCAGCGCTTGAAACGTCCGGGTCGCCGGATGGATTTGCGTCGGCTTTGCCGGTGCCGCCTTCTGCACGAGATCGGCCAAGGCCCGCGTCGTCGTGATCGGCGCCTGCATACGCGCCGCGACGATGGCGCGTGCGATGCGCCGCGACTGCCGCTCCTCGCCATAATAATAGAGGATGTCAGCCAGCTCTTCGGCGCTCGCCATGTTGACGATGTCGGCGGCGCTGCGTCCCGCTTGCGCCATGCGCATATCGAGCGGCCCGTCGTGGCGGAAGGAAAAGCCGCGCGCGCCGTCGTCGATCTGCATCGACGACACGCCGATGTCGAGCACGATGCCGTCGAAAGCCCGAAGCCCCAGCCGTGCGGCGACCGCATCCATCTGCGAAAACTCAGCCTGTTCCAGCATCAGCCGGCCGCCCATGGCGGCGACCAGAGCTTGACCGTCGCGGATGGCATTGGGATCGCGATCGAGCGCGAGCAGCCGCGTGCCGGCGACCGACAGGATAGAGCGGCTATAGCCGCCCGCCCCGAACGTGCCGTCGAGATAGAGCTGATCGGAAACCGGCGCGAGGGTTTGAAGAACCGCCTCGAGGAGCACAGGAATATGTCGGGTCAGTCCGCCATCGGGAACCGAAGATTCGTTCCCGCGACCCGATGTCATTCCCGCACTCCCCGAGGCTGCGGTGGAACCGTCCCCGCGTGACTGGCGCCGATCTGCTTTCGAAGGTCGCGTACCCGGTTTCTGGCCTCGTCCAGATACGCTTCGAAACGCTTCGGCTCCCAGATCTGAAACTTGTATCCCTGCCCGACGAAGGTCGCTTCGGCTTCGATGCCCAACCAGACCTTCGACGCTTCCGAAAGGATGATCCGGCCCTCCGGATCGACTTTCAGAATCTCGCTCGTTCCCAACAGGGCCGTCGAATAGACGTCGTGATCGTCCGTATAGGTCGCAAAGCGCCCCAGAACCCCGTCGATCTCCCGCATCAGAGCGTGGCCGCCGCAATCCAGCGCCTGCGCATCCAACGCGCGATGCACGTAGAGCCCCTCGAATCCATCCTTCGCCAGCACCGTTCGAAACGACGCCGGGATGGAAATCCGGCCCTTGCTGTCGAGCCGGTTGGTGAAATTCGAGACGAACCGATCCAACGCATTCACCCGGCGACGCAGACGCAAAACCGCGCGACGCAATGGTGCCGGCCTCGGAAAACAACGCCGACTGCGCAGGCAGCCCCGTCGCTCCGTTACGCCAAATCACTGAAACGCGCGGTATGATTTGGGATAGCATGGGAAAATATGGGCGTCAACGAGCAAGGGATTGAGCAGGTGAATCGAAATGGGACGTTCCCATTTCACCCTGCATTAGCTCTCGTTGACGTTAATGAATGGTTGAGAGATCGCGTTCACATTCCAATCAACTTAAGCGGATCAGTCGCTTCCTGGGATTTCCACCTATCGACACCACATCGGGCAGCCCTTAGTGGTAGCCGCTTCGCTCGCTCGCCGCATGGGAACCGGTTCGCCTTCAGCATGAACGACGTTGCAGCCACGGCCATTCGGGCCGCACCGCGAACAAAGTCGACGCGCGCGCCCAACGAGATCGATTTCTGGCGCGGCTTCGCGCTCGTCTCGATCTTCATGAATCACATCCCCGGGCTTTGGTACGAGCAGTTTACCCACAAGAATTTCGGCTACACCGATTCCGCCGAGCTTTTCGTGCTCCTCGCCGGCTGGTCGCTGCGCATTCTCGTCGACAATCAGCCCCTGGGGATTTCGCCGATGCGCCTCACCATGCGCCTCGGCGGCCGCGCGCTGACGCTTTATTTCGCGCAGCTGGGCATTTCCGCCATCGCCATCGCGATGATCGCCGCAACCGCCCTGCTGCTCGACAATGCCCTTATTTTACAATGGAATAACGCGGCAGCCGTATTCGAAGCGCCGGGCCCCGCGCACATCGGCCTGGTCTTGCTGTCCCATCAGCTCGGCTATTTCGACATCCTACCGCTCTATGTGGTGCTGATGGCGTTTGGCCCCATCATCGCGCTGATTCATCGCTTCCTGCCATCCGCGCTGCTGCCGCTCTCCCTGCTCATCTGGGCCGTAACTTTGGCCACCGGCATCAACATTCCTACTTATCCGGTGGAAGGCCGCTGGTATTTCAATCCACTCGCCTGGCAGTTGATTTTCGTTACCGGCTTCGTCCTGGGCGGGCGCGGTCCGATCAAATCAGCCATCGAGGATTGGAAGGCCCCCATCCGGGTGATCGGCGGCGCCATCGTCCTGGTCGGCTATATCGGCACCGTCCGTCACTGGTATCCGGAACCCCTCGAAGTCCCTGAGCCGTTTCTGTTTTTCGTCGCGGACAAGACCTTCCTGACGCCGCTGCGCTATATCCATGCGCTCGGTCTCGTGGCCTTCGTCGGCGGCAGTTTCTGGCTCATCCTTAAATATGCCCAACCGCTGGCGCGCTTTTTCTCGATGTTGGGTCGCAATTCCCTCAACGTTTTTTGCGTAGGCTCCCTCTTGAGCCTCGGCGGTCAGATCGTCAGATTCGCCGTTGCCCACAGTTTGTTAGTCGATACAATTGTGGTAATCGTCGGAATTAGCGCCATGAGCGCGACGGCCTGGGTATCCGAATGGCGCACGCGTCTAAAGGATTGAAAGCGGGTATGTTTCTCGCCGCTGTTCTCTTCACGGGAACGGCGCAGGCACAGTCGACCCCTGTGGACAACAGCCAAGCTCCTGCCACTCAGTCCTCCGCCACCAACGATCCGGCCGCCGCGATCGACGCCGCCGTCCCGACGCCGGCCCCGCCGGATCCCAACAATGCCGTCGTCCAATATGCGCTGAGCTCGCAATGCTCGGTGCCGAGTAAGGAAATCGCCTCGCCGGCGCCCCTGTCGGCCATGGTGTCGAAACTCGAAGCGGGCAAGGGACTGCGCATCCTGGCCATCGGCTCGTCCTCCACCTGGGGCATCGGCGCTTCGACGCGCCAGAAGAATTATCCCTCGCAGCTCGAGACGATGCTCGAAAAGTCGATGCGCGGCGTCGATATCGAAGTCGTCAATCGTGGCGTGTCCGGCGAGACCAGCGAAACCACCGCCGATCGCCTGAAAACCGAAGCCGTCCTGATCAAGCCCGACGTCGTGTTGTGGCAGCTGGGCACCAATGACGCCATTCAGCACGTGCCTGTCGACACGTTCGAACTGAACGTGCGCAAGACCATCAAAGCTCTGCGGCGCAAGGGGATCGACGTGGTCCTGGTCGGCCTGCAATACACACCGAATTACTCGCGCGACGCGCACTACTTCGCTATTCGCGATGCCCTCAACCGCATCGCCGCCGACCTCAACGTGCTTTACGTCAAGCGCTATTCGGCGATGGAATTTATCGCCCGCACCAAGGCCAATATGAAGATGCTGGCCGACGATGGTTTCCATCTCAACGATATGGGCTATCAGTGCATGGCCGAGCACATCGCCAATGCGGTGACGGCCAATCTCTTCGTGCGCCGCCGCAAGCCGGCGTCCTGAAGCAAATCGCCTGTGCTGAGGCCGTTCCGGCGGCCCGCTGAGCCCCCTCTCATATTCACGCAGCGACTGTGACGGCCCGCAATGGCCGCCCATTGAAACGTCTCACGTTTTAATGGGGCAATTGCCCACAATTTGGCGCTTTGCTGCATTGGAGTGGGATAGATCCTTGCGTCTCGCCCTGGTATAGTATAAAGATATCTTTATGTCTTTCTGCGAAACCTAACGATGCCGACCGATATCGCACCCCTGTCTCAGATTCTCGGCGCCCTGGAAGCGGCGGGCGAGCCGACGCGGCTGCGGTTGCTCGCCCTTTTGGCGGAAGCGGAAATCACCGTCTCGGAACTTGTCGCTATTCTCGGCCAGTCGCAGCCACGCATTTCCCGCCATCTGAAACTGCTGGCGGAAGCCGGCCTCATCGACCGCCACCGCGAGGGCGCCTGGGCCTTTTTCCATCTCGCCCAGTCCGGCGCCGTCGCGGCACTCGCCCGTGACATCCTGCGCCGCATCGATCCGTCCGATCCGCAATTCGTCTCCGACCGCGCGCGCCTCGCCGAAGCGCGCCGCACCCGCGCCGAACAGGCTGCCCGTTATTTCGCCGAACAGGCCGACAACTGGAACCGCATCCGCTCGCTGCACGTGCCCGAAGAGCAGCTCGAAGCGGCGATCCGCGACATCGTCGGCAAACAGGAGATTCGCGCCGTTCTCGATCTCGGCACCGGCACGGGACGCATGCTCGAACTACTGGCCGCGCGCGCCGAACGGGCCGTCGGCGTCGATCTCTCCACCGCCATGCTCGCCGTCGCGCGCGCCGGCATCGACAAGGCGGGCCTGCGCAATGTGCAATTGCGCCAGGGCGATATCTACGCCCTGCCCGTCGAGCGCGACAGCTACGATCTCGTGCTCGTCCATCTCGTCTTGCACTATCTCGACGATCCGCTGCGCGCCCTGCGCGAAGCGGCGCGCACCATGCGCCCCGGCGGCCGCCTGATCGTCGTCGACTTCGCCCCGCACTCGCTGGAATTCCTGCGCACCGATCATGCGCATCGCCGTCTCGGCTTCTCGCGCGAGGAGATCGAACAGATGATGCGCGACGTCGGCCTCGAAAACGTCAGCTACCGCAGCCTGACGCCACGCACGCGCGATCCCGAAAAACTGACCGTGTCGCTGTGGGTCGCCCGCGACCCCCGCATCATTTCCGATCTCGTTCCAGCAACCGTGAGTATTGCCTGATGAGCCTCGACGTTGTTCGCCCCAGCCGCCAGAGCAATCGGCCGCTTCGCGTCTCGTTCGAATTCTTCCCGCCGAAATCCGCGGAGATGGAAACCTCGCTCTGGCATGCGATCGAACGGTTGGCGCCCATCGGCCCGAGTTTCGTCTCCGTCACCTATGGCGCCGGCGGATCGACGCGCGAGCGCACCCATTCCACCGTTTCGCGCATCATCCGCGAAACCGACCTGAAACCCGCCGCGCACCTCACCTGTGTCGCCGCGACCAAGGACGAAGTGGACGACGTCGTGCGTGCTTATTGGGATGTCGGAGTGCGCCATGTGGTGGCGTTGCGTGGCGACCCGGCCGGCGGCATCGGCACGGCCTACGCTGCGCATCCCGGCGGCTATGAAAACTCCACCGCCCTCGTCGCCGGCCTCAAGCGCCTCGGCGATTTCGAGATCAGCGTTTCCGCCTATCCGGAAAAGCATCCCGAAAGCGCCACCCTCGATGACGACATCGATGTGCTGAAGGCGAAGATCGACGCCGGCGCCACCCGCGCGATCACCCAGTTCTTTTTCGAGAACGATCACTATCTGCGCTATGTCGATCGCGTGCGCGCCGCCGGCATTCACATTCCGATCGTGCCGGGTATCGTGCCGGTGGAGAATTTCCGCCAGACCGCCTCTTTCGCCAAGCGCACCGGCGCCTATGTGCCGCAATGGCTTGCCGATCGTTTCGACGGCCTCGACGACGATCCGACGACGCGCCGTCTCGTCGCCGCCGCCGTTGCTGCCGAACAGGTCTTTGACCTGCTTGATCGCGGCGTGCAGGATTTCCATTTCTACACGATGAACAAATCCGAACTGGTGTTCGCGATCTGCCATCTGCTCGGCCTCAAGCCGCAGCCGGCCCGCGAGGCCGCCTGATGAGTGCCGCCTCGCAACGTCAGCGCAATGGCGCGGAAATCCGCGCCGCCATCCGCAAGACCGCCAGCGAGCGCGTGCTGGTGCTCGACGGCGCCATGGGCACGATGATCCAGGATTTGAAGCTCGATGACGCGGGCTTTCGCGGCACGCGCTTCCTCGATCATCCGCGCGACATCAAGGGCAACAACGACATTCTCATCCTGTCGCAGCCGGATGCGATCTATAACATTCACCTGCAATATTTTCTCGCCGGCGCCGACATCTGCGAGACCAACACCTTCTCCTCGACCAGCATCGCCCAGGCCGATTACGGCTGCGAAGCTTATGTCCACGAGCTGAATTATGAAGGCGCGCGCCTCGCTCGCGCCGCCGCCATCAAGGCCGAAGAAACCGACGGCGTGCGCCGCTACGTCGCCGGCGCGCTGGGGCCGACCAACCGCACCGCCTCCATCTCACCCGATGTCAGCGATCCGGGCTTCCGCGCCGTCACCTTCGACGAATTGCGTGCCGCCTATGCCGAAGCGACTGTCGGCCTCATCGAAGGCGGCAGCGATCTCCTGCTGATCGAAACGATTTTCGATACGTTGAATGCCAAGGCCGCCTGGGCCGGCATCTGCGATGCCTTCGAAAAGACCGGCCTCGAATTGCCGGTGATGATCTCGGGCACGATCACCGATCTCTCCGGCCGCACTCTGTCGGGCCAGACGCCGGAAGCCTTCTGGAACTCCCTGTCCCACATCAAGCCCGTCGCCGTGGGACTTAATTGCGCGCTCGGTGCCAAGGAAATGCGCGCCCATATCGTCGAACTGTCGCGCATCGCCGACACGCTCGTCTGCGCCTATCCCAACGCCGGCCTACCGAACGAATTCGGCCTCTACGACGAGAGCCCCGAATATATGTCGGAACTCTTAGGCGAATTCGCCGATGCCGGCATCGTCAACATCGTCGGCGGCTGCTGCGGCACGACACCGGCCCATATCACCGCCCTCCGCGATCGCGTCAAAGGCGTCAAGCCGCGCAATATCCCGAAGATCACGCAGCGCCTGCGACTCTCGGGGCTCGAACCCTTCACGCTGACGAGCGACATCCGCTTCGTCAACGTCGGCGAACGCACCAATGTCACCGGTTCCGCCCGTTTCCGCAAACTGATCAAGAACGGCGAATATCCGGCCGCGCTTGATGTCGCCCGCGATCAGGTCGCCAATGGCGCGCAGATCATCGACGTCAACATGGACGAGGGCCTGCTCGATTCGAAGCAGGCGATGATCACCTTCCTCAATCTCATCGCCTCCGAGCCCGACATCGCCCGCGTGCCGATCATGGTCGACTCGTCGAAGTTCGACGTGATCGAAGCCGGCCTGAAATGCATTCAGGGCAAGGCGGTGGTCAATTCCATCTCGCTCAAGGAAGGCGAGGAAAAGTTTCTGGCCGAAGCCCGCAAGGTGCTGCTCTACGGCGCGGCGGTCGTCGTCATGGCCTTCGACGAACAGGGCCAGGCCGACAGCTATGAGCGCAAGGTGCAGATCTGCACCCGCGCCTACGAGATTTTGACCCAGCAGGTCGGTTTTCCGCCGCAGGACATCATCTTCGATCCCAACATCTTCGCCGTCGCCACCGGCATCGAAGAACATAATTCCTACGGTGTCGCCTTCATCGAAGCGACGCGCGAAATCCGCCGCAGCCTGCCCCATGCCCATATTTCCGGCGGCGTCTCCAATCTGTCCTTCTCCTTCCGTGGCAACGACCACGTGCGCGAAGCGATGCATTCGGTTTTCCTGTTTCATGCCATCAGCGCCGGCATGGACATGGGCATCGTCAATGCCGGCCAGCTCCAGGTCTATGAGAAGATCGATCCGGAGCTGCGCGAGGCCTGCGAGGACGTGGTGCTCAATCGCCGCGAGGATGCCGCCGATCGCCTGCTCGCGGTGGCCGAGAAATTCCGCGGCGCCGGCGCCGAGGTCAAAGGCAAGGATCTCGAATGGCGCGAACTCCCCGTCGAGAAGCGCCTCGAACATGCTCTCGTCAACGGCATCACCGATTTCATCGAGGCCGACACGGAAGAGGCGCGCCTCGCCGCCACGCGCCCGCTCGATGTGATCGAGGGGCCGCTGATGGCCGGCATGAACGTGGTCGGCGATCTCTTCGGCTCGGGAAAAATGTTCCTGCCGCAGGTGGTGAAATCCGCCCGCGTGATGAAACAGGCCGTCGCTTTCCTGATGCCGCATATGGAGGCCGAGCGCCTCGCCAATGGCGGCACGGGTGGGCGCACCGCCGCCGGCAAAGTGCTGATGGCGACCGTCAAGGGCGACGTGCATGACATCGGCAAGAACATCGTCGGCGTCGTGCTCCAGTGCAACAATTACGATGTCATCGATCTCGGCGTCATGGTGCCGGCCAAGAAGATTCTCGACACCGCGCGCGCGGAGAATGTCGACATCATCGGCCTGTCTGGCCTGATCACCCCGTCGCTCGACGAAATGTGTTTCGTCGGTGGCGAGATGGAGCGCGAAGGCTTCGACATCCCGCTGCTGATCGGCGGCGCGACGACCAGCCGCGTCCACACCGCCGTGAAAATTCACCCCAACTACCAGCGCGGCCAGGCGATCTATGTCACCGACGCCAGCCGCGCCGTTGGCGTCGTCTCCTCGCTGCTGTCGCCGACGGCCCGCGACGGCTATATCGAAGGCATCCGGACGGAATATCGCAAGGTGGCGGATGCCCATGCGCGCGCCGAAGCCGACAAGCAGCGCATGCCGCTGGAGCGCGCCCGCGCCAACGCGATGAAAATCGATTGGAGCAATTACACGCCGCCGAAGCCGACCTTCTTCGGCACGCGCATCATCTCCAATTACAGCGTCGCCGAACTAGTCGATTACATCGACTGGACGCCCTTCTTCCAGACCTGGGAGATGAAAGGCCGATTCCCGGCGCTGCTCGATGATTCAGAGCAGGGAGCAGCCGCCCGTCAGCTCTATGACGATGCCCGCGCCATGCTCGAACGCGTCGTCGAGGAGCGCTGGTTCAATCCGAAAGCGGTTGTCGGCTTCTGGCCAGCCAATGCTGTCGGTGACGACATCGAACTCTATAATGGTGAATCGCGCAGCGAGACAATCGCCACGCTGCACACCTTGCGCCAGCAACTGCTGCGTCGCGACGGGCGACCCAATCTCGCCATGTCCGACTTCGTCGCGCCGCGCGCCACGGGCCTCGCCGATTATGTCGGCGGCTTCGTCGTCACCGCCGGCGCCGAAGAAGAACGCATCGCCGAACGGTTCGCGCGCGCCAACAACGACTATGCCTCGATCATGGTCAAAGCCCTGGCCGATCGTATTGCCGAGGCTTTCGCCGAGCGCATGCATGAGCGCGTGCGGCGCGAGTTCTGGGGCTATGCCGCCAACGAAACACTCACCAACGAACAGCGCATCAACGAGGATTACCAGGGCATCCGCCCGGCGCCGGGCTATCCGATGCAGCCCGACCACACCGAGAAGCGCACATTGTTCGATCTGCTGGGCGCCGAGCGCCGCGTCGGCGTCAAGCTGACCGAGAGTTTCGCCATGTGGCCGGGCTCGTCGGTCTCAGGCCTTTATCTCTCCCACCCCGACTCCCATTACTTCGGCGTCGCCAAGGTGGAATATGATCAGGTCTGCGATTATGCGCTGCGCAAGGGCATGGAAATCGCGGAAGTCGAGCGCTGGCTGTCGCCGATCCTCAATTACGATCCGGCAAGCAACGCGCGCGCCGCGGCTGAATAGCCGCGGCATTCACCAGTTGAGCTGGCGACCGGCGTAATTGCTGAAACTGCCGCTATGAGCCAGATCGAGCTGCTCGATCTGCTGCAACAGTCCGCGCGCGCTTTCTTCGACCGACAAGGTCGCGCCTGGCCCGCCCATGGCGGTGCGCACCCAGCCCGGCGAATAGATGCCGACGGCCACGCCCTTGGGCCGCAATGCGCTCGCCAGGCCATGGAACAGGCGGTTCACGGCGGTCTTCGACGTGCAATAGGCCATTTTCGAGGTTTCCTCGTAGCCGAAACTGCCCATGCCGCTGGAGATGACGATGACCTTGCCCTTCGCCGCTTCCAGGTTGGGCAGGAAGGCCTTTGTCACCCGCAGGGGTGCGACGGTGTTGACAGCCAGCACCTTCGTCAGCACGTCGAAATTCATATCCAGCGGCGATTGCGGATCGTCGCCCATGATGCCCGCATTGTTGATGAGCACGTGGATCGGCTTGGTACCGATATGCGTCTTGGCCGTGCCGATCGAATTGGCCTCGCTCACATCCATCGGCACGACTTCGACATCGCAATCGTCCCGGGCTTCGAGCGCCTTCAATTCCTTCGCCCGTCCAGGACCACGGCACGCCGCCAACACGTGATGCCCGGCAGCAGCCGCCTGTCGGACAAGTTCAAGGCCAATGCCGCGATTGGCCCCTGTGATCAAAAAGGTCGCCATGTCGCTCCCTCCTAAACGATCGCAGGCGCATCGAGCGCCGCGATCAGATTGCGCAATGTAAGAATGGTCGAACTGTCGGCCACGCCATCGACGCGGGCCGGCCGGAAGTGGCGCTGGAATGCCGCGACGACATTCTCGGTCGCCTCGTCGAATTCCGGTTCGATGCTGATGCCATAGCCATACATGGCGAGCATGGCGCGCAGCGCTTCGATCGGCTGGCCACTGTCGCCTCGCGCGAAGAAACGGCCGCCGCTGATCGCTTCCGGCTTCACCCAATGGCCGACGCCCTGCCGGTGTAATTCATCCCAGGGAAAGCGCTCGCCCGGATCGATCTTGCGTCCCGGCGCGATATCGGAATGGGCGAGAACCCGTTGCGGCACGATACGATGGCGTGCCGATATATCCCGGCAGAGTGCGATAACCGCTTCGATCTGCTTGTCGGCGAACGGCGGCAGACCGCCATCATGTCCTGGATTGGCGATCTCGATGCCGATCGAAAAGGAATTGATGTCGGTTTCGCCCGCCCAGGACGAACGCCCCGCATGCCAGGCGCGCCGCGCTTCGCGCACCAACTGCACGATGCGCCCATCTTCATGAACGAGATAATGGCTTGAGACCTGCGAGACCGGATCGATCAGCCAGCGCAGCGCTTCGCCGCCAGGATCGGCGCGCCACGAGGCTTCCGCGTCGCCTGTGCGCAAGCCGGTGTAATGCAGGATGATGGCATCGGGGCCATCGCATCCACGCCGTTCGCCATGGTTCGGCGAAGGGTGCAGGTCGCAGACTAAAAAGCTATCGGGCGTGAAATCATCCATGCCCGATAGCTAAGCTGAATGGCGCGATTTGAACAGTCCGCCTTAACGGACGCAGACACGGCGGCCGTAATAGTCATACCCCCAGCGACGGCAACCATATCCATAGCGCGGCGCCGTATTGGCTCCGATGACAGCACCACCCGCCGCGCCAATGGCCGCGCCCGCGAGCGTGCCGCCCGCCGAACCGCCGGACACCGCCGCGCCGACAAGCGCGCCGCCCGCACCACCGATCACGGCGCCACCCGCGGCCCGTTCACCCGGAGTGTTACAGGCAGCCAGCGAGAGCACCGCGGCAAGCGCAGCACCTGCCAGGGCAAACTTCTTCATATGAGCCTCCTTCATCTGAGCGAACGGACGGGCCCTTGGACAATCCAACGAGCAAAGTCCGAACTGTTTCATGCGGCTATATGGAAATGCATGGGCCGCCGGCTTGGTTCCAGCCACGCGCTCCCTCCAGGTCCCCTCAACGCAAGGACATGGATGAAACATGTCAACTAACGGGCCCAAGCCAATCAAATCTGCTTCTTTCCCGCGCCTTCAGCAAGCAAATCCACGATGATCCGATGCTGTGCTGCAACAACCGGAATTCGGCCGTATTGATGATCGACCTTGCAACAGCAGCATGAACGGCGTCGCGCGAGACTCTTCCTCCGCGATGCTACGCAGTCCCAAAGGGCACAGTCGCAGCTTTGACACTGCCATTGTCATCCTGGGCTTGGTGCCTTAGGAGTTGCCCCGCCAGTCGGCCGGACGGCCGCTGCTCACGCAGAGGAAAGTCCGGGCTCCACGGAGAAACGGCGCCGGATAACGTCCGGCGGGGGTGACCCCAGGGATAGCGCCACAGAGATCGAACCGCCTGATGGAGGCAACTCCGGACGGTAAGGGTGAAAAGGTGCGGTAAGAGCGCACCGCGCGTCCGGCAACGGACGCGGCATGGCAAGCCCCGCCGGGAGCAAAACCGAATAGGGGCGACGAGGACCTTCGGGTCCGGATCCTCTCCGGATCGTCGCCCGGGTTGGTTGCTTGAGGCGGCTGGTAACAGCCGTCCCAGAGGAATGGCCGTCACGTCGCAGCCTTGCGCTGCGGCCCTACAGAACCCGGCTTACAGGCCGACTGGCACTATTGTTCACTATTGGACTTATCTGCCCGAACGTGCAAAGGCTTCCCTGCGGCCGGGCAAACGGCCGCAGGGGAAACGTCAAAGGCGAACGGCCGACAATGGTTTGGGGACACCGCAACACTGCCGCTTCGAGCAGGCCGATGGCCTGGCTTGCCGGCTTTGCGCTCGTCTTCCTCGCACTGCTCAGTCTGCAATTCGATCGCACGTGGCAAGCGCCATCGCAAATCGCCTCCGTCATCGAAAGCACGGGCCTCGATCCTCTCGACGGTGGTGACGACGAAACGTCGGCCTTTGACAGCGACGACACGTTGCTTGCCGCCGCCCCCCTGCCGACACCCATCCTGCATGGTGTCGCGCTCGCCTTCCTGTCGCTCGATGCGCAAAGCATCATCCCGGCATCGTTGCTTGGCCTCAGCGCGCGCGGACCTCCGGCGCGGAACTGATCACGCCCGTTTCTCACGCGACCGTCTATCCAAGCGCGTGACACGACCCGCGTGACACGGTGCGCCCACGCCGGCCCGCCGTAGCCTTTTCAAACATTCGCATGTCCCGTCGCGCCCAACGTCGCGCTTCGGCGACATCGTTCACAAGCGACTTTGCTTTTTCAGGATTTGACCATGGAAACCGACCTGCTCTCGACTGTCGGATCGGCCTTTCTCTCGATGATGGAATTACACCGCCTGATTTATCTCTTCGGCGGCGTGGTGATGGGCCTGGCGCTCGGCATCCTGCCCGGGATTGGCGGCGTGGCCGGCACAGCCCTGCTGCTGCCCTTTACCTATAATCTCGATCCCACCACTGCCATGGCTCTACTTCTGGGGCTGGGCGCGACGACCACCACCGCCGACCCGATATCGGCCATCGTGCTCGGCGCGCCAGGCCATGCCGCATCCGCCGCCACCGCCATCGACGGCTATCCGATGACGAAGCGCGGCGAAGGCGGGCGGGCTCTTGGCGCCGCTTACATGTCGGCGCTGATGGGCGGCATTTTCGGCGCCATTTTGATGGGCGTCACCTTGCCGATCATTCGCCCGGCCATTCTCTTCATCGGCTCGCCGGAACTGCTCGGCCTTGCCGTCTTCGGCATTTCCATGGTCGCCGTTCTCTCCGGCAACACACCGCTGCGCGGTCTCACCATGGCCTGTTTCGGCATGATGATCGCCATGATCGGCTCCGATCCGCAGACCGGCACGCTGCGCTGGACAATGGACAGCCTCTATCTGTGGGAAGGCCTGCCACTGGTGCCCGTCACCCTCGGCGTCTTCGCGCTGCCGGAACTGTGCGATCTCGCCGTGGCGCGCACCGCCGTGGTGAAGTCGGAGCAGATGATGGACACCAGCGCTGGCCTGTGGGCCGGCTGCAAGGACTGCTTCCGTCATTGGTTCCTGGTGCTGCGCTGCGCCTGGATCGGCTCCGTCATCGGCGCCATCCCCGGCATCAGTGCCTCAGTCATCGACTGGATCTCCTACGGTCACGCGATCCGCACCGAAAAGGGCGCGCAGCAGACCTTCGGCAGCGGCGACGTGCGCGGCGTGATCGCGGCTGAGAGCGCCACCAACTCCCGCGAAGGCGGCGCGCTGGTGCCCACCGTGGTCTTCGGCGTGCCCGGTTCCGCCGGCATGGCGATCCTGCTCGGCGCCTTCCTGATGCACGGCCTCGTGCCGGGTCCGGAAATGCTGACCAAGAATCTCGGCCTCACCTATTCCATGGTGTGGAGCATCGCCATCGCCAACATTCTCGGGTCCGGCCTCTGCTTCCTGTTCTCAGGCCAGTTCGCGAAAATGGCGACCCTGCGCTACACGCTGATCCTGCCGGTGGTGTTGTGCTTCGTCTACATCGGCGCCTTCGAAGGCCACCGCAGCTGGGGCGATCTGATTTCGCTGCTGTGCTTCGGCGTCATGGCCTGGGGTGCCAAGCACTTCAAATGGCCGCGCCCGCCGCTGGTGCTCGGCTTCATCCTGGGCAGCATTCTCGAACGTTACATGTTCATCTCGATCCAACGCTACGGCACAAGCTGGATGCTGCGCCCGATCGTCATCATTCTCTTCCTGATGTCGGCGATCAGCATCCTGCGACCGTTCCTGCAGGACGTGCGGCGTCACGGCGGGTTCCGCGGCATGATCGGAGAATTGTCTGCGCCACGGCTGCGCCCCTCCCATATCTTCCCGATCGGGCTCCTGTGCCTGTTCTCGGTGATGATGATCGAGGCGGTGCAGTGGAACTTCTCGGCCAAGATCATTCCGGTGATCGTCGGCACCGGCGCGATCCTGTTCTGTTCGCTGTCGCTGCTGAACGAGATATTCAAACGTCCGGAGAAAGAAGCCGAACCGATCAAGCCGGGAGAAACCAGCGAAATCGCATCGGATCCCAACGCCAAGGTCCATATGGACATCGCGTCGAACATCACCCATCTGCCGCCGCGCACCATCGTTCTGCGGGGTGCCATCTTCTTCGGCTGGATGGTCGCCTTCCTGATTTCGATGGCCTTGATCGGGCTCATTCCAACGGTGCCGATCTTCATCGTCGCGTTCATGCGCGTCGAAGGACGCGAGCGCTGGACACTGACGCTGACCATGGCGCTCGTCATGATGCTGTTCGTCTATGGCCTGTTCGATCAGTTGCTGGCGATCCCGTGGCCGGGATCACTGCTGGGAGACACCTTCCCCTGGCTGCGTGACAACATACCGTCCATGTAGGCTTCGGATGACGTCGCGAGAATGAACTCACAAGACGGTCCGCCCGTGCAAGGCGGCTGGTGGCACATGCCACTGGCCGCCTTGGTCATTGCAGCCATCGTGCTCTGCCTCGACGGCGATCGCCTCGCGGCGCTCGTGACGACGATCGCTAGCCTTTTGTTATGGGTCGTTGCCCTTCTGGAATGACCTCTTCCAATACGGGCGTGGCACTCCCTTTCACCGGCATCTCGCCTTTGAAAGCGAGATAGCCGCCATCCACCAGAAGATCAGTACCAGTGATGAACGAGGCTTCGTCGCTGGCGAGAAAAGCCGCTGCAAAGGCCACTTCGTCGACGCGGCCCGTCCGGCCCAGAAGATGTGCCGGCCCGCGGATGCGCCTTGCATTCTCGCGCGAGCCATAGGCGCGACTGCTGCGATCGGTATCGATGGAACCGGGCGAAATCGTATTGGCGCGAATGTTGTCGGGCGCCAGTTCCACCGCGATACATTTGGTCAATTGAATCAAACCGGCCTTGGTCGTCGCGTAAGCGGAACGTCGCGCCACACCAATATGGCCAAGCTGCGAAGCAATGTTGACGATCGATCCGCCCCCTGCATTGCGCATGTAAGGTGCAGCATATTTCACCGTCAGAAAGGTGGCAGTGAGATTCACGGCCAAAGCTTCGGCCCAATCGCCGATCGCTAGCTCTTCGACAGTCTGCGTCGGCGTCACAGCCACCGCCATATTCGCCAAAGTTGTCAGTTTACCGAATAAATCCACCGCTTTGGCGCAGGCGCGTTCGCATGCTTCAGGACTGGCAACGTCAATGACGATGGAACCTGCATTGCCGCCACCGGTGCGAATATCGTCGGCCACGGCTTCCGCCGATGCCAAACGCAGATCGGCAACAAGCACGCTGGCGCCTTCATAGGCAAAGCGACGTGCGATGGCACCGCCGATTTCGCCACCACCACCGACGACAAGCGCCACTCGTCCGTGCAATCGTTTGTCCCGATTCATCGCTCGCTCCTATTTGCGCGAGGGCCGATTGTACAAACCGTCAAGGGACAGTATATCGCCAGTCATAGCTGTCGAGAAACAGCATCAAAATCATTTCTGGAGGAAACCTCGTATGGCACGATTCCCGCGCCTATCGTTCGTAATGGCACTTGCCGTCCTCAGTGCATGGCCAGCGGCCGCCCAGTCTCCCGAAGCCTTTTACAAGGGCCGGAAGATGGACATGATCATCGGCTATTCGAGCGGCGGCACCTACGATCTCTACGCGCGCCTCATGGCCCGGTTCCTGGCGAATTACATTCCCGGCAATCCGGTGATCGTGCCGCGCAACATGCCGGGCGGCGGCAGCCGAACCGCAACCGCCTGGGTCTATTCCGCCGCCCCCAAAGACGGCTCCGTGCTGGCGACAGCCGATCAATCGCTCGCCATCGCGCAAGCCCTGGGTGACCCGCAGATCCGCTTCGACGTAAACAAGCTGATCTATATCGGCAACCCAAGTCGCGAGAACAATACCACAGTCGCGTGGCACACGTCAGGGATTCGCACCATCGAAGATGCGATGAAACAGGAAGTCACGGTCGGCGCCACCGGCGGCTCGACATCGTCGCAATATCCCAAAGCGATGAATGCCATTCTCGGCACCAAGTTCAAAATCATCCTTGGCTATCCCGGCGGCAACGACATCAATATCGCGCTGGAGCGCGGCGAAGTCGCCGTGCGGGGATCCAACACCTGGCAGTCGTGGAAGTCGACGCGCGCCGATTGGCTGCGCGACAAGAAGATCAACATTCTCGTGCAGATCGGTCTCAACAAGGCCGAGGATCTTCCCGACGTGCCGCTCTTGATGGACCTCGCCAAGAACGATCAGGACCGCGCCGTCCTCAAACTGCTCTCGTCGCCCACCGAAATCGGCCGGCCGATCTTCACCACGCCCGACACGCCGGCCGATCGCGTCAAGACTTTGCGCGACGCCTTCGACACCATGGTGGCCGATCCGAAATTCGTCGAGGAAGCCAAGCGCGAAAAATTCGAGATCGATCCGGTGAGCGGAGCGCAGATGCAGAAGATCGTCGCCGACATCGTCGCATCGCCGAAGGACATCACCCAGCGCCTCAACGAGATCATTGGCGAAGTCGAACAGAACACAAGTTCAAAATAAGTAGTCTAAGGGAACGAAACGACCATGACTGGCTCACAATCGACATCGAATTCACTGGCGCGACTGCGTCGCGAAGTGGCGATCACCTCGCGCATTCTGGTGATGGAAGGCATGCTGGATTATTCCGGCCACGTCAGCGTCCGCATTCCGGACCAAGATGCCTATTACATCCAACCCTCGACCGATCCGCGTTCGCACATCGATCCGGAACGGCTGATCATGGTCGATTTCGAAGGCAATATTCTCGGCGATCACGATCGCAAGCCGCCGGTGGAAATTCCGATCCATGGCGAAATCTACAAGGCACGGCCGGACGTGCAGTCCCTCGTTCACTGCCACATGGAACTCGCCATCATGTTCACCATGATGGAAGACGTGCAGCTCGTGCCGATGCGTTCGCGCGCCGCCCGCTGGGCAAGCGGCATCCCAACGAGCAACGATCCGACCCATATCAAGACCAAGAAACAGGGCAAGATTTTAGCCGACGATCTCGGCCCCCATCATGCCGCGCTGATGCGCGCCCATGGTCTCATCCTGGTGGCGGAATCGGTGCCGGCCCTTCTGGTCGATGCCGTCCATTTCGACGAAAACGCCCGCGCGCAGATGCAGGTGATGCAGGCGGGGCGGAAGATCAAGCCGCTGACGCCGGAAGAACTCGACCTCTTGGAAAAATCCGAGATGCGCGAATTCCACGTCGGCAAGCTCTGGAAATATTACCTGAACAAGGCCGAGAAAATCGGCATCATCCCGCCGGAATGGGCGGAAGAAACCGCCTGAAGCTTTACCGCCGGGCCCACTTTGCCGCGGCTTCGCCCGCGGCAAAGCCGGTCGAGAAACAGGCTTGCAGCAGATAGCCGCCGGTCGGTGCTTCCCAATCGAGCATTTCGCCGGCGATGAACACGCCGGGCCATCGTTTCAGCATCAGCGTTTCGTCGACTTCGGTGAAGCTGAAGCCCCCGGCGGTGGAAATGGCGCGTTCGATCGGTCGTGGGCGCAACAGGTGCAGCGGCAGAGCTTTGATGCGCGCCGCGAGAGCAGCAGGCTCGCTCGGCAACGCACCCGCTTCATAGAGCAGAGCCGAGGCGATCGGCGTCAATCCGGCCGCTTTGCGCAAGTGCGATGACATCGAAGCCTTACCGCGCGGCGCGGCGAGACGCGTGGCGAGTTGCGCGGCCTCAAGGTCGGGGCGCAGATCAATCGACAGCATGGCCTGTCCGTCGCGGGCGATCGCTTCACGCAGCACAGGCGACAGGGCATAGACCGCCCCGCCCTCGATCCCATAATCGGCGACGACCGCTTCGCCGCGCACGCGCTCGCCGCCAAAATCGAGCGCGATATTCTTCAAAGGCGTTCCGGCGAAACGTTGTCTCAGATGCGCCGACCATGCGATCTCGAAGCCGCAATTGGACGGCCGCAGCGGGCTGATCGCCACCCCTTGCGTCTCGAACGTCGACGCCCAGGCGCCATCGGACCCCAAGCGCGGCCAGGAGCCGCCGCCGAGCGCCAGGACGATGGCATCTGCCGTCAGCTTGAGGACCTGGCCGGACGGATCGTTCAGCAGCACGGCCCCGTCAGCAACGCCCGTGAACATATGGCGCGGCCGCAGGACCACTCCGAGCTCGTCCAGGCGCCGTAGCCAGGCGCGCAGCAGCGGCGAGGCCTTGAAACTTTCCGGAAACACCCGCCCGCTCGACCCGACGAAGGTCGGCACGCCGAGCTCCGCGCTCCAGTCGCGCAGGGCCTGTGGCGGGAACCCGGCCAGGATCGGCCGCAAAACCTCGGCCGCCGCACCATAGCGCGTCACGAAACGCTCGAAATCCTCGCTATGGGTCAGATTGAGGCCGCCCCGCCCGGCGAGCAGGAATTTACGCGCCGGGGAGGCCATCCGGTCGAAAACGGTCACGGCGAGCCCGGCGCGGGCCAGACGCTCGGCGGCCATCAACCCCGCGGGCCCCGCTCCGACGACACATGCGCTTTTCTGGCCCAATCCACTGCCCCGCTGAATCACGCCAAAGCCTTAGTCCGATCGGTGTCGCTGTGCTATCCCTCCGCCCATGAACCAGCATGCCAAGCGCCGCCACCAGGCGGGTATTTTCGACCTGCCTGACGACGATGACGATCTGCCACGGCCGCCGCCGCGTCTTTTAGCGACGCCGGAGGCCGGTAAGCGCAGCCACACCGTCGATGAGACCGGCGCCGGCCAGCGGCTCGATCGCTATCTGGCGGGCCTTGCCGATGCCGCCGGCGAAGCTTTGTCGCGCACGCGCATCCAGGCGCTGATCGAAGATGGCCAGGTCACCATCGACGGCCACGCCGCCCGCGACGCCAAATCGAAGGTGCGTGCCGGACAGATCGTCACCATCGACGTGCCGCCCCCGGTAGCAGCGGAGCCGGAAGGCGAGAACATCCCGCTCGACATCGTCTTCGAGGACGAGCATCTCATCATCGTCGACAAACCGGCGGGCCTGGTCGTGCATCCCTCCGCCGGCCATGAGACAGGCACGCTCGTCAATGCACTCATCGCCCATTGCGGCGCCTCGCTCTCGGGCGTCGGTGGCGTCAGACGGCCCGGCATCGTTCATCGCATCGACAAGGACACTTCTGGCCTGCTCGTCGTCGCCAAGACCGATGCGGCGCATCAAGGGCTTGCCGCGCTCTTCGCCGATCACGGCCGCACGATGCGGCTCGAGCGCGAATATCTGGCGCTAGTCTGGGGCGCTCCGCAACGCGGCCACGGCACCATCGAGACTGCCATCGGCCGTCACCCCACCCACCGCGAGAAACAGGCCGTCGTGCGCGACGATCGCGGCCGCGAAGCCATCACCCATTGGGAATTGCAGGAGACCTTCGGCAAGCGCGACGCACCGATCGCCGCCCTCGTCGCCTGCCAGCTCGAAACAGGCCGCACCCATCAGATCCGTGTTCACATGGCCCACATCGGCCATCCGCTGCTCGGCGATCCGGTTTATGCCACGGGATTTCGCACCAAAGCCGCGCGGCTCGACGAAGAACCGCGTCAACGGCTGGAAGAGCTCGGCCGGCAAGCCCTGCATGCCGCCGTGCTCGGCTTCGACCATCCGATCACCGGCGAGGCCCTGACCTTCGAAAGCGAATTGCCGCAAGACATGGCCTTGCTGCTCGAAGCGCTGCGCACGCAAGCGGAGTAATCAGTTCTTCGTCCGGATCGCGTCTCTGATTTTGCCCAGCAAAGCCGGCGGCGCAGAGTAAATTTTTTCCAACAGCTTTTGCAGGTCTTCACCGGACGTTGGATCGACCTGAAGCCCCATGCGCTTGGCTTCCGCCTGCAACTCCGGCGCTTGCCAGGTATCCATAAAGGCCTTGCGCAAAGTAGCGACACGCTCGCGCGGCACTTCTGCGGCTACGAAATAAGGCCGCGCGAACGTTTCCTGCGCATAGATCGTATTCAAGATGGTGCGCTGCTCCTCGCTCTTGGCAAATTCCAAGGTGCGCGGCACGCCTTGCTTGTCGAGTTCATCGGCACCCCGGGCATTTTCCTGGGCAATCACACGGATCTTCTTCTCGTCGAGCAGCGGCGCATATTGCGTGGAGAGGCTGGTCCAATTCATGCCGCACATGCCGTGAATTTCGTTCTTCTCGATGGCGGCCATGATCTCACGGCTGCTGGGATAGCCGAGCACCGGCTTGAATTTGGCACCCAGCACATTGTTCAACAGAAGAGGCAGATAGCCCGTCGCCTCGGTCTCGCTCGTGCCACCGACGACCAGTTCCGCCTTGAACGTGTCAGCGAACGTCTTGGCCGGCGCATCGGGACGCGCCACGCAGACGAAAAGATCAGCACTCGCACTGCCAAGATAGCGTAAGCGCATCGGGTCATAACGCAGCCGCGAGGGATCTTCGAGAATGGCGGCAAGTGGCTGTGTCGAAAAGGCGGCACCGATAATGGTTCCGTCTTTCACCGCGGTCGTTGCCACATGCGCTGCCATCACATTGCTGGCATTTCCGGGCATGTTGGACACGACGACATTCGGCGCGCCGGGCACATGCGCGCTCAGAAAACGCGCCATCAGCCGCGCATAGGCATCATAGCCGCCACCGGCTGACGTCCCGACCAAAATAGCAATCGTACGACCCTTGTAGAATTGTCCGACCGCCTCTTGTGCGCCAGCCTGTTGAAAGGCCGTCACCATCGCGAAAACAGCCGCAACCAGGAACCTGCCCACTGCAATCTCCTTCTGTTTCGTCTGTTACAAAAACCGCTACCGTCCCACGAGGTTCCTGTTGAAGAACCATTCACTTGCACAAATGTCTTGCTTGCCTCGGTTACGCCGCTAACCTGCCCGGCCAAGAACAAAAGAGACAGGAACAAAAGAGGACGTCTGATGGGGCTTGCGCATTCCGAACATTCCAATCCCGAGACGGTCGGCGAGGTCGCAACGGGAACGCGCATCGTCCGCCGCGACGCTCATGCCCCCACACAACGGGTTTCCTGTGACATTTGCGTGATCGGCTCCGGCGCCGCCGGCATTTCCGCGGCCATCGAAGCCGCGCGTCTCGGCCGCCGCGTCATTCTTGTCGATTCCCTACCGGTGCTTGGCGGACAAGCCGTCAACTCGATCATCGGCACGTTCTGCGGCCTCTTTTCCAATGGCGACTATGGCTATCAATTCACCCATGGCATTGCCGACGATATTCTGCGCGACCTCGGCGCCATGGATAAGGCGCTCTACTATCGCCACGGCCCGGTGACGACGGTCGTCTATTACGATGAAGTGGCGCTCGGCCGCTGGGTCGAAGAGAGCGTGCGCAAGGCCGGCATCGTCACCATTCTCGGCGCCATCATGCGCAAGGTCGAGCGGGACGGCCGGCGCGTTAAATCGATCGAGCTAGCGACGCGCTATGGCGACGTCATCGTCGAGGCGACCGGCTTCGTCGATGCCTCCGGCGATGCTGCCCTTGCCTGGCTCGGCGGTTTCGCCTGCCGCGAACCCTCGGGCAATCCGGTGTTCGGCACGCAGATGGTGGTGGTCGAGAATATCGATGAAAAGGCTCATCCGACGCGCGCGCAATTGGCGCAGAAGATGGAGGAGAAAGGTGAGGCCTATGGCCTGCTGCGCCGCAATTGCGTGTCCTTCGTCATTCCTGGCCGCAACATCGCCGCGCTCAACATGACCCATACGGATACGCCGCTCGAGCCGCTCGCTGCCTCCAAATCGACGCTCGACGGCAAGGCGCAGGCCGATCTTTCGGTCAAATTCCTGATGGAACAATTTCCAGACTGTTTCGGAAAAGCGAAAATCCGCAGCTACGGCATGCCCGGCATCCGGCAAACACGCTGGATCGTCGGCCGGCATCAGCTCTCGCTCGACGAAGTGCGGCAAGGCTTCCGTCATCCCGATGCCATCGGCCGCACCGCCTGGCCGGTGGAACTGCATGACCATGGCGCCGGCTATGCCTGGCAGACCTTTCCGGAAGATCACGCCCATTACATTCCGCTCGGTTCGCTCATCCCGGAAGAGGCCGACAATCTCTGCGCCGCCGGCCGCTGCATCGATGCCGACCTCGCGGCGCTCTCGAGCGTGCGCGTGATGGGGCCTTGTATGGCCATGGGCGCGGCCGCCGCGCACGCGCTGGATCTCGCGGGCTCCGGCAGCGTGCAACAGATCGATGTCGGTGCTTTACAGAAGCGCCTCAGCGCCAATCTCGACCGCACCGACGGCGGCGGAAAGGATAGAAATCTGAATTAGGGGATAGACTGGAAGGGAGGGAAATTATGAAAACGATCAGAAAGAGTGGGACGGCCTTAATGACCTTGGCTCTGGCGCTGTCTTTGACGACGCCACCGGCCTTGGCTCAAAATGCGGCGTGGGACAAGGTGATCGCCGATGCCAAGAACGAGAAGGAGCTCGTTCTCTACACGGCACTCGTCGGCGATCCGACCTTGAAAGCCATCGTTCAGGGCTTCCAAAGCAAATATGGCATCACGGTCAACGTGCTGGAGGGTCGCGGGTCCGACATTCGCGAACGTGCCCGCGTCGAACAAGGCGCCGGCCGCTTCATCGCCGACGTCACTTATACGTCGGAAGGCCAGGCACGGCTCATCGCCCGCGAGGACAAGAGCTATGTGCAGCACGAGGCGGTGCCCAACATCACCACCTTGAAGCCTGAATTCGCCAAGATGACGAGCGACAATCTCTTCGCTCCGTCGATGACCATTCCTTACGGCATTCTCATCAATGCCTCGATGGTCAAGCCGGAGGATGAGCCCAAGAGCTGGGCCGATCTCGCCAATTCGAAATGGAAGGGCAAGATTCTCTCCGACGATGTGCGCGCCGTCGGCGGCGGCTATCTGATGTTCTTCGCGCAGCTCAATGCAGCGGGCCTCGGCGAAAAATATCATCAGGAGCTTGCGAAGAACGAGCCGTCCTTCACCCGCGACATGCGGGAAGCCGGCCGGCGCGTCGCGCGTGGCGAATATCCGATCTATGTGCCCTTCATCCTCACCGACATCGCCAATCTGAAGGGACTGCCCGTCAAGCCGATCATTCCGGCCGAAGGCGTGCCCTTCGTGCTCTATGGCAATGTGCTGATGCGCAATGCGCCGCATCCCAATGCGGCACGCCTCTACATCGATTACGGCATGTCGGAGGAAGCGCAATTGCTTTGGGCGAAGACCGGCATGGGCGTCGTGCGCGACGGCCTGGCCGATAAGATTCCGCCGGAGGTCAGGCCCTTCGCCAACGCCAAATTGCTCGGCACCACCGATCCCGACCGGCAGAACGAGGGCATCGCCCTCGCCAAGAAGATTTATCAGTAGTCCGCAGTGTCATCCCCGACAGCCGCGTAGCGGCTGAGCGGGGATCCAGGGGCGCGTGGTAGAATGCTTGCAGCGAAACTGTCGTAACGCACGGCAGACTGCCACGCTCTACCGCTCGCCCCTGGATTCCCGCTCGCGCCTACGGCGCGTCGGGAATGACACGGAGAGTTCGCCTTCCGACCTTATAGATTCTTGCCCTTGCGCTCACCGCGCAGGAATTCGCGGATCACCTGCTCGTTCAAGGTCACGGTCGGATCATATTCCGGCGCGTCTTCCATCTGATCGAGCGTGTTGAGCCCCATCTGTTTGAAGATGCGCGCGGTCGAAGAGATCAGCCGCACGGGCAGCTTCGGATCGGCATTGAAATGCTGATGAATGGTATTCGGCGGAATGTAGATATAGTCGCCGGCTTCCCATTCGAGTTTCTTGATCTCGTCCTGTGGCGTCCAGGAGAACACGTCGGTGATCTCGACGTCGCAGTCCTGATGCAGGTCGTAGCCACGCCCTTCGAGCACATAGACGCATTCCTCGGCCAGATGCCGATGCCGGCCCGAGCGCGAGCCAGGCGGAATGATCTGCATATAGGCGTCGACCGTCTCGATACGGGTGTTCATCTGCTCGTTAAGCAGATGTTTGAGCAGCCCCTGCCGCGACATCTCCCACGGCATTTCGTGCGGATGGACGACTTTCTTGCGGCGCGCATTGCGTGACGGCGCATCGCGCGCATCGTCCAGCAGGCGCTGATAGAGATGTTCGTTGTTCTGGCCGGTGAGCCAGCTCGCGCTTTCGCCCCAGGCCATCAGTAGCCTCCCTTGGGATGGTTGAAATCATCCTCGATCTCGCGCGCCTCGAAGCCTTCGCATTCGGGCGTCACATCGACGGGACGTTCCTTCACCGTCTTCTGGAACAGCATGTTGAGGAAGAGATACATCGGCTTCGTCTTGATCACGAGCGCGCGCGCCGGCTTGTCCTTCGATGCGTTGAAATGCTGGTGCACGCAGTTGTTATGCACGATGGCGATGTCGCCGGCCTTCCAATCGTAACGCACGCCGTCGTGAATCTCGTAGCCTTCGCCATCGAGAATATAGAAAGCCGCTTCGTTGACGTGACCATGCTTCTGCGACGAGGCGCCCGGCGCATATTCTTCCAGATGCATGTGAAAGGTCTGGGTGATGCCGTCTTTCGGTTCGACATAGTGGCGGCTGAACGCCTGCGGCCCGTCGACGAACTTGATGTCCTTGGCCTTGCGCACGCGCGGCACGGACCGCAACCGATCGAGCTCTTGCTTGACGTTATATTCGCCTTGAATGCCGCGCACGAAAACGCGGTCTTTCTTGCGGTGATAGAGCGTTTCGCGCTTCTCTTCGAGCACCGCCGAATTGTGTCCGATGTCGGCGGGTTGCGCACCGCCTTTTTGTACTCTGGAATCCGTCGTCATTGGTTCCTCCCGCGCCAAGGCTGGAGCTCGGCTTGCGTTTGCAGCCTGTCTATACGCGCGCCTTTAGCGGATGTCATGTGTCGACCTTTGGCCCATTGCCACTGCGTATGGAGCCCCCTAAGTTGCTGATGGGGCCGGTAAATTGCGCAAAAACTTGCAGCCGGCTGAAGCGGAGGAGGAACTATCATGCATCGCACGATTGCATTCACGGCGCTTTCCCTGTCGGCAACATTGGCGCTCAGCACTGCGGTACTCGCCCAGCAGCCCGCTCCAGCCACACCGCCAGCACCACCCGCAGCCGCGCCTGCGGCCGCGCCGTCCGGGCCGCCGGGTCTCAGCCAGATGGATCTCTCGAACCCCACGGGGAGCAAGCAGGATCCGAAGCTCGCGCCAATTCCCGTTCCGCCGCTTGCCACTGCGGTCGATCGCCTGCCACTCGACAAGATCAAACTGCCGCCAGGCTTCAAAGCGGAAGTGTGGTCGAGCGGTCATCCAGGTGGGCGTACCATGGTCGTTGGACCGAAGGGCACCATGTTCGTTGGCACGCGCACGCTCGGTCGCGTCTATGCGATCACCGACAAGGACGGCAAGCGCGAGGTGAAGACCCTGCTCACCGGCCTCACGCAGCCAAACGGCCTCGTCGTCAAGGATGGCGCGCTCTATGTGCTCGCGATCAATCGCGTGCTGCGTTACGACAATATCGAGGACAAGCTGGCCAGTCCGGGCGAACCCGTCGATCTCACCGACAAGTTCAAACTGCCGCCGGAAGTTCACCACAATTGGAAATATGCCGCCTTCGGTCCGGATGGAAAGCTCTACATCCAGGTCGGCGCCAATTGTAACATCTGCGAGATCAATCCCGGCGTTCACGGCCAGATCCGCCGCTACAATCCCGATGGCTCGGGCATGGAAATCGTGGCACGCGGCGTGCGCAACACGGTCGGCTTCGATTGGCATCCCGTCACCGGTGAATTGTGGTTCACCGACAACGGCCGCGACTGGGCCGGCAATGCCGGACCGGAAGACGAGCTGAACCGTCTGCCCAAGAACATGGTCGGCGCCAATTTCGGTTTCCCCTATTGCCACGCCAACGGCATTGCCGATCCCGACATCAAGAAACCGAATGCCTGCGCGGGCGTGATTCTGCCCGCCGCGCTCACCGGACCGCACTCGGCTGGCCTGGGCATCCGCTTCTATACCGGCTCGATGTTCCCGGCTTCCTACAAGAACGTTGCTTTCATTGCCCGGCACGGCTCGTGGAACCGCGAAGAGAAGTTCGGTTACGATGTGGTCGTCGCCCGCATTTCGGGAAGCCGGGCGAAGATCGAACCGTTTATGACCGGCCTGCTCGACGCCAAGAACAACAAGTTCTACGGTCGCCCGGCTTATGTGCTGCCGATGCCCGATGGTGCCCTCCTCGTCTCCGACGAACAGAATGGCGCGATCTATCGCATCAGCTATGCGGGCCGGTCCGCCAGACGGTGATAATGATGCAGCGATTGAACGGCATGTTCGGATTGGCGGCCCTCGTGTGGGCCGCCAGTTTTTCCGCTTTGCCCGCAGCGGCGCAAGCGCTCAACGAGCGCCTGCAAACCTGCGCTGCCTGCCATGGCGAAGACGGCAATTCCAAAATGGAAAAAATCCCCTCCCTTGCCGGTCAGCCGGAATTCTTCGTGCTCAACCAATTGGTGCTGATGCGCGAGAACGTGCGCCAGGTCGAGCAGATGATGACCTTCGTCAAGGACCTGAAGGACGAGGAGATCCAGGGCTTGGCGCAGCACTATTCAGGCCTCAAGCCCGCGCCAACAGATGAAACGGTCGATCCCGCTTTGGTCAAACGCGGCGCCGAATTGGCGCAGCGGCTGCGCTGTGCCTCCTGTCATGGCGACGGGTTGGAAGGACGCGAGCAGATGCCGCGCCTGGCACGCCAGCGCATCGACTATATGTTCGAAGCCATGCAGGCTTTCCGCGACAATCGCCGCAGCGGTGCCGACACCGCCATGACGGCGGTGATCGTCGGCGTCTCAGACCAAGATCTTCTGGCCTTGGCTCAATACGCCAGCACGAAATAGGCCCGCGAAAAAAGATCGCCCGACCACTCTCGACGGCTGGCCGGAACCAAGGCAAACTGCCCTCCGGAGGATAGATTGCGCATCGCGCCCTAGAGCGTGATCGCTCTTGAAGGGAGGACTTGATGGCATATCGCACGAGATATGTGCCGGCCTATTTGCCTGCGCTGTTCAGCCTTGTCGTTGCAACCGCTCTGCCCTCGCTGGCCAGCGCTCAGGATGTGGTCAAGGTTGCCATTCCGCAGCGCGGAAACTGGGAGACATCGATCGCCGACGTCGGCCAGCAAGCCGGCATTTTCGCCAAACACGGCATCAAGGTCGAAGTGCTCTACACATCGGGCGGCGGCGAAACCTTGCAGGCTTTGATCTCCGGCAGCGTCGACGTCGCTATCGGCACAGGCACCGCTTCGATCATGGCGGCCTTCGCCAAGGGCGCGCCGATCCGACCCATCGCCTCGTCCACATCGGGCGCGCGCGACATCTTCTGGTATGTGAATGCCAGTTCGCCGATCCAATCGCTGAAAGACGGCGCCGGCAAGACCATCGGATTCTCGGCCGGCGGCTCGTCCTCGAACATCGCCACCCTCAAACTCATCAAGCAATCCGGCACGGCGATGAAGCCCGTGGCCACTGGCACGTCGCAAGCCACTTATGCGCAGGTGATGTCCGGCCAGATCGACATCGGCTGGTCGGCGGTGCCCTTCGGCATCGATCTTCTCGAAGACAAGAAGATCCGTCTGCTGGCGCGCTACGACGACATTCCCGAATATCGCAACATGACGGCGCGCATGCATGTCGCCAATCTCACCTTCATCGAGAAGCGTCCGGACGTGCTGAAACGTTTCCTCGCCGCTTACGATGAAACCCTCAACTGGATGTACAAAGGCGACGAGGGATTGCTGACCTTCTGCAAGATCTACAGCCTGCCAGAGAAGGAAATCCGCATCGCGCGCGATCAGTTCACCCCCAAGGAAGCGCTCGATCTCAAACGCCGCGTCGGCATCGACGTCGCCATGGAAGATGCGCTGGCACTGAAGTTCATCAGCAAGCCGCTGACCCAAGCCGAACAGGATGAGCTATTCAAATATTACTACAAGTGAAGGACGCATGGGTATCGGCTTCGCTTGAGAGAGCTGTTGGCGTCTCCGTCGATAGCTGAGAGCTTCGGCGCAACAGGGGATCGTTTCATCAGTCAAAACGCGCCTGCAAATTGCTTGTTTGCAAGAGAGATTTTATAGTCATGCGATAACAAGCAATTTGCAGGGGAACGGTGACACCATGCTGGGGGAAAAGATCGCCAAAGGCATCATCGCGCTATCCGCGTCTGTTGTTGTCGGCTTGCTATCTGGCGTCGCAAACGCACAAGACTTCCCAACACGTCCCCTTAAGTTCGTCGTCGGCTTCGGCCCCGGCGGACTGGGCGACATTGCCGCGCGGGCCGTCGCGCAAAAAATGTCCGTGTCACTCGGCAAGCCCGTGGTGATCGAAAACATGCCCAGCGCCGGCGGCATGCAGGCGGCCGGCATGGTGGCACGCGGCGAGGCGGACGGTCACACGCTGCTGCTCGTCAGCGGCCAGAATGCCATCTCGCCCTCGCTGTTCAAATCGGTGCCATTCGATTGGCACACCGATTTCGCACCCGTGGCCACGATCAGCGTTTTCGATTTCGTCATCGTCACCGGCAAGGACAGTCCGCTGAAACAGGTGTCCGACCTGCTGCAGCGCGCCAAGGCCAATCCCGCCGCCTTCAACATGGGCACGATCAGCACCGGCAGCGCACAAAATCTCGCGGCGCTGCTGTTCTCCTCCATGGCCGGCGTCAAAATGCAGATCGTGCCCTTCCGCACGACCGGCGACGTCACCACCAATGTCCTGTCGGATCAGATTCAGGCGGCCTTCGAAACCCTGCCGGGCGTCATGGGACAGATTCAGTCAGGGAGCCTGCGCGCCCTGGCCGTGTCCTCGGATAAACGGGTGTCGTTCATGCCCGAGGTACCGACCCTCGTCGAAGCCGGTGTTCCCGGCTATTTGCTGATCTCGTGGAATGGCGTCGTCGTGCAGAAGAAGACGCCGGCCTCCGTCATCGCGCGCCTCAACAGTGCCATCAACGAGGCGCTGAATGCGCCCGATGTCAGCAAGATGTTCAGCGGCATCGGCATCAATCCGCGGCCGGGACCACCAGAGGCTCTCCAGGCGATCTACGACACCGATCTTGCCCGCTGGCGCAAAGTGATCGCCGATGCCAATATCCCCCAGCAATAGGGATAAACGATCATGAATACCGATCCGCGCATCGACAGCCGCTCGGCAAGACCGGCTGATATCGACGAAGCCGAATGGCAGACCCGCGTCGATCTCGCAGCCTGTTATCGTCTGGTCGATCATTTCGGCATGTGCGATCTGCACCTCAACCACATCTCGGCCCGCGTGCCGGGCAAGGAGGAGCATTTCCTCATCAATCCGTTTGGCATGATGTATGAGGAAATCACCGCCTCGTCGTTGATCAAGATCGATCTCGACGGCAATATCATCGCCAATTCCAATCCGGATTATTCGATCAATCTGCCGGGCTATGTCATTCACAGCGCCATTCATGGCGCCCGGCACGACGTCACCTGTATCGTCCACACCCATACCGATGCGGGCATGGCGGTCTCATCGCTCAAATGCGGCTTGCTGCCGCTGACGCAGACGGCAATGCGCTGGGGCAAGATCGCCTATCACGACTTTGAAGGCGTGGTCGTCGATCTCGACGAGCGCGGCCGCCTCGTCGCCAATCTCGGCGATAGCGAGGTGATGATCCTGCGCAATCACGGTTTGCTCGCCACCGGCGCCAGCATTCCCCAGGCCTTCAGCAATATCTACCGATTGGAACGCGCCTGCCGCACGCAGCTCCTGGCGCTCGCCTGCAATTCTGAGTTGAATATTCCAGCGGGCGATATCATTGCGCGTTCCAACCAGCAGCTCGCTGTTTCGCCGACGCGCGATGCCAAAGGCCAGGTGCGCGCGCAGGGCGCGATCGAATGGCCGGCCTTGAAGCGCATGCTCGATCGCCGCGATCCCTCTTATCGCACGTGATTATGGCACCCGATCGCAAAACCTGACGGGGAACCGCGATCGGGTCTGGCCATCGCGGGCGAGCGCGACTATTCCTTAAGGCTACGAAAGCGTGATGATTCGCTAACGGCGTTAGGGATTTGTTCACCAGATTTCCGCCATTTTGACAGTCTGCGTCCGGCCGTCGCTGGTCGTCTGTCTCATCGCAGCCATTGGGATTTTCACATGCCGACCTTTTCGCTCGACGCTCTCGATCTGGCCGCCCTGCTCTGTTCCAAGGTCTGCCACGACGTCATCAGCCCGGTTGGTGCCATCATCAACGGTCTGGAAGTCCTCGAAGAGGAAAAAGACGCGGAAATGCGGAAGTTCGCCAACGATCTGATCCGCAAGAGCGCCCATACCGCTTCCGCCAAACTGCAATTTTGCCGCCTCGCCTTCGGCGCCGCCGGATCGGCGGGCGCCTCCATCGATACCGGCGATGCCGAACAGGTGGCCCGCAATCTTCTGGCCGACGACCGGTTGAAGTTCGAATGGGTCGGCACCCGCCAGCTCATGCCGAAGAACAAGGTTAAGCTGATCCTCAACCTGTGCCTGATCGCCTCCGCCTGCATTCCCCGTGGCGGCCTGCTGCGCGTTGTCATCTCCGGCGAGAACGACACCACCAACGTGGCGCTCGAAGCCTCCGGCCCCAATCTGCGGCTGGCCAACGGCGTTCCCGCTTTGCTGGCTGGGGAACCGGAAACCGGCAATATCGATGCCCACGGCATCCAGGCCTATTACACCGGCCTCGTCGCCCGGGCGTGCGACATGAACGTTGAAATCGCCGTGACCCCGGAAAAGGTGTCCATCGACGCCCGCCCGGCGACCATGGCCGCCGCGGCCTGAAGAAGCCCTGACAACCAGGCCTTAACCCATTGTGTGCTCTGTTCTATGGCCGCATGAACCGCGGCGGGATAGGCGTGCGTAATGGACGAACTGCTCAACGAATTCATTGTCGAGACCAACGAGCAGATCGAAGCCGTTGCCTCGCAGCTCGTCGCCTTCGAACGCACGCCCTCTAACTTCGACAGCATCACCGCCATCTATCGCCTGATCCACACGATCAAGGGCACCTGCGGCTTTCTCGACCTGAACCGCCTGGCACGCCTGAGCCATGCGGCCGAAACCCTCATTTCGCGCATTCGCGACGATCGCGTCGCCACCCCCGCCGCCGTTTCCCTGATCCTCTCCACGGTCGACCGTATTCAATCGATCCTCGAAGGCTTGGAAAAGACCGGCAAGGAACCGGTGCAAGACGACAGCGAGCTGATCGCCGCCCTGGAAGGCATGGCGATCGTGACCGCTCCGAGCGAGGAACCGAAGGCGGAAGCACCGGCATCGGCCGAACCGGCGGGCGAAAGCCCAACCGCCGCAAAGCCCGCCAACGCGCCCGCGTCGAACCGCGACAGCGCCAGCATTCGCATCGCGGTCGGCACTGTCGAACGGCTGATGCGGCTGGTGTCCGAACTGGTACTCACCCGCAACCAGCTCTCCGAGATCAGCCGCCACGGCAACACTGGCGAATTGGCACTGTCGATGCAGCGCCTATCGACCATCACGACCGATCTGCAGGACGGTGTGATGCAGGTGCGCATGCAGCCGATCGATCGGCTGTTCTCGAGCCTGCCGCGCCTGGTGCGCGATCTGAGCCACGAACTCGACAAGAAAATCGACCTCATCGTCGAAGGTTCCGACACCAATTTCGATCGCCAGCTCGTCGAACTGTTGCGCACGCCGCTCGTCCACATCATCCGCAATTGCGCCGACCATGGCATCGAGCCGGCCGCCGAACGTCTGGCCGCCGGCAAGTCGGCTGTGGGCCGCATTCGCGTTTCGGCCGCCCATGAAGCGAGCCACGTCACGATCGAAATCGCCGATGACGGCCGTGGTCTCGACGCCGACAAGATCCGCGCCAAAGCCCTGTCGCTTGGCCTCGCCAGTTCGGCCGATATCGCCACCATGACGCGCGATGAAATCTACAATTTCATCTTCGCGCCGGGCTTCTCGACCGCACGGCGCGTGACGCAGGTGTCCGGCCGCGGCCTCGGCATGGACATCGTCCGGCAGACCGTGGAGTCCATCGGCGGCCGGATCAACATGTCGAGCCAGCCGGGCATCGGCAGCGTTTTCAAGTTGAAACTGCCGCTGACCTTGGCGATCACCCCGGCGCTCGTCGTCACCTCGCGCGGCCATCGCTTCGCCGTGCCGCAAAACGCCGTCATCGAGGCCGTCGCCTGCCAGCCTGGCGGATCCTGCCGTCTCGACCTGATGCAAAACGCCCCTGTCTTGCATTTGCGCGATGAAATCCTGCCGGTCATCGACCTCGCCAGCCACTTCGACACAGCAGCGCCGCCGATCGCTATCGATCGCGAACAATTGGTCATCGTGCTGCGCTCGGGCACCGCGACCTTCGCAGCCACCGTCGACACGATCGCCGATATTCAGGAAATCGTCGTCAAGCCGCTGGGTCCGTCTCTGGCGCATATCGCCGGCTTCGCCGGCAATACGATTCTCGGCGACGGCTCGGTGGTGCTGATACTCGATATCGCCAGCCTTGCAACGACGCTCGGCCTGTCGACATCGACCAACTTCAGCCCGAAGCAGCGAGACGACAGCGCCTATGTCAAGGAAGCGACGCGCATGATCGTCTTCCGCGCCGGCCCCGGCCCGCGCAAGGCTGTGCCGCTGTCGCAGATTTCCCGCATCGAAAATGTCGCCACCGCCGATATCGATCAATCCGGCGGCGCCTATGTCCTCAAGCGCGGCAGCTCCATCATTCCGCTCGCCGCCTGCTGGGACGCCGATTTCTCCACCCAGACGCAATGGCCGGTTTTGATCATCGGCGTCGGCGGCGAACCCATGGGGCTGGCCGTATCGGAGATCATCGACGTCGTCGACGAGCCGCTCAACATCAACATTCCCGCGTCGGTGCCCACCGTGCTTGGCTCGACGATCCTGGCCGGGGAAGCGACTGAGATCGTCGATCTCGCCCACTACATGCAGATCACGCTGCCCAAGGCCTTCCAGCGCGGCCATGCGCGCAAGTTCAACATTCTCCTCGTCGACGACAAGCAGTTCTTCCGCGATTTGCTCGCTCCTGTCATTTCCGCCGCCGGTTATGACGTCACCTCCGTGGCCAGCGGTGCCGAAGCGCTCAGCCTCGTCGAGCGCGGGCATGATTTCGACGCGGTGATCTCCGACATCGATATGCCCGGCATGACCGGCTATCAGCTGGCGCAGACCTTGCGCGCCGACCACGCTTTCGGATCGCGGCCGATCATCGCCATCGATGCTTACGCCGGCCCCACCATCGCCACCGCGGCGCGCAAGGCCGGTATGACCGATGTGATCGGCAAGTTCGATCGCACCGCCCTGATCGACAGACTGAGCACGGCGCTGGAAGCCGATACCTTCGGCGCTTCATCCATTGAAGGCAGCGCCATGAACGGAGCGGCCGCATGAATCGTCCCGACATGAACCGCCCCGAACTGCAACGGCGCACCGGTGCCCCCGTTTCATCGGCACTCGCGCAACGCGCCGATAGCGTTTCCGCGCTGCTCGTCTTCGTCGTGACCATCAATGGCGAAACGTTTGGCCTGCCGATCGAACATGTGCGAACGGTGTTTCGCGTCTCCGATGTCACGCCCGTACCTTTGGCCCCGCCCTATGTGGTCGGATTGATCAATCTGCGCGGCAAGATTCTCACCGCCGTCAGCCTGCGCCAGAGGCTCGGCCTGGCCACCGATACGGTGAACAACGCTTTCGCCGTATGCCTGAAATATGAGGACGAGGATTTCGCCTTGATCGTCGATACGGTTCGGGACGTCGTCGAAGTGCGCGAAGCCGATCGGCTCCCCGCTTCCCCGCACATCGCCGATGCGCGGGCGCAGCTCACCCTTTCAATCTATCGGCAGGGCGAAACGCTCCTGCCTGTGCTCGACATCGCGAAAACAGTTTTGGCCAGCACCGCGGCGCAAGCCGCCTGACCGGTGAAATGGACGGAGACCTATCATGAAGCACATCCTGATCGTCGATGACTCCACCGTCATCCGCAAGATCGCCAAGCGGATCCTGGAATCGCTTCACTTCGAGACCTCGGAAGCCGACGATGGCGAGAAAGCCCTCGCCATGTGCATGGAGCGCATGCCCGACGGCATCCTGCTCGATTGGAACATGCCGGTGATGGACGGCCTGACCTTCCTGCAGAACCTGCGCAGCCGCCCGGACGGCACGCACCCCAAGGTCATTTTCTGCACGACCGAGAATGATGTCTCGCACATCGCCCGCGCCCTGCACGCCGGCGCCGACGAATACATCATGAAGCCTTTCGACACGCGCATCGTTCAATCCAAATTCGAGGAAATCGGCCTCGCCTAACGGCGTGGCTCAGCCGGCATGACCAAAGAAAACGCCAAAGCGAAATCCAGTAAGTCCGCCGCGATCGCGCAGCCGCGCGCGATCGTCATCGGCGCATCCGCCGGCGGTCCCGAGGCCTTGGCGACGCTTTTCGAGTCGCTCGTCGATTGCGATATTCCCGCCCCGATCTTCCTCGTCCTGCATATGCCGACGGATTTCTCGGCCATGGTCGCAGCCTATATCGAACGCGTCAGCGGCCGGCCGACCAGCACCGCAACCGACGGCGCACCGCTCCCCGGGCATATCTATGTCGCACCCGCCGGACGGCATTTGCGGATCACCGGCCGCCCCAGCCGCGCCATGATGCGTCTCGATGACGGCGACAGCGAAAACTTCTGCCGGCCGGCCGTCGATGTGCTTTTCCGCTCCGCCGCCGCGACCTATGGCCATGGCTTGCTGGCTTTGGTGCTCACGGGCACCGGCCACGACGGGCTTGCCGGCGCCGCCGCCGTTGCCGCGGCCGGCGGCACGATCATCGCCCAGGACGAGAAATCCAGCGCCGCTTGGGGTATGCCCGGCGCCGTCGTCGAACACGGCCATGCGACGATGGTGCTGCCCATCAAAGTCATGGGCCTGAAAATCGCGTCGTTGTTTCGTCCCGTCGAGCCCGGACGCGCCGCATGACCAACCGGTTCGATCAATTCCGGACCTTTCTCAAAGCCACCACGGGGGTCGCGCTTGAAAGCGATCAATGGCAAGCGGCTGAACAACGCCTGGCCCCGGTGGCGGGGCGCCTGGGCCTTTCGATCGACGATCTGATCGACCGGTTTCTGCGGCATAGCGATCCCCGATTATCCGCCGCCGTCGTCGACACAATGATGACCAACGAAACCTTCTTCTTTCGCGACCGCAAACCGTTCGAACTGTTCCGCGAGGTCATTCTGCCGCGCCTGCTCGAGCGCAAAGGCGAAGAGCGCCGCCTGCGCATCTGGTCGGCGGCCTGCGCCACCGGCCAGGAACCCTATTCGCTTGCCATGGTGCTCGACGAGGAAGCCCATCGTTTCAAGGACTGGACGATCGAGATCGTCGCCTCGGACATTTCCGCTTCCGCTTTGGAGACCGCGCGCGGCGGTCTCTACAATCAGTTCGAAGTGCAGCGCGGCCTGCCCGTCGCCCTCTTGCTGCGCCATTTCCAGCGCGACCTGGAAAAATGGCGGATCACCGAGCGCCTGCGCGCGCAGGTGCAGTTCCAGCAGGTCAATCTGATCGACGACTTCAGCCGGTTCGGTCCGTTCGACGTGATCTTCTGCCGCAATGTCCTGATGTATTTCGATCAGGCAACCCGCAGGACCGTGCTCAACCGTCTGGCCAGGACCTTGACGCCGGATGGCATTTTGATGCTCGGCGCGACCGAGTTCACGCCCGGTGACTGCGCCTTCGCGGCTTTGCCGGAAAGCCCGGCCCTGCTGCGGCTGCGCAAATCGAAGTCCGAAGCACCGGCCGGCCGCCTCGCCACCGCTTGAAACATCATCCTGGAATAAAAAAGCCCCGGCATGCCGGGGCTTTTTCGATCGAGATGAACCGGCGGGTCACGCCGTGATGCGTTCGTCCGCGTCGCTGGGCTCGCGCAGCACATAGCCGCGGCCCCAGACGGTTTCGATATAGTTGCGGCCTTCGCTGGCATTGGCGAGCTTCTTGCGCAGCTTGCAGATGAAGACGTCGATGATCTTCAGCTCCGGCTCGTCCATGCCGCCATAGAGATGGTTGAGGAACATTTCCTTAGTGAGCGTCGTTCCCTTGCGCAGGGAGAGCAGCTCCAGCATCTGATATTCCTTGCCGGTGAGGTGCACGCGGTTGGCGCTGACCTCCACCGTCTTCTGGTCGAGATTGACGACCAGATCGCCGGTCGTGATGACCGACTGCGCATGTCCCTTCGAACGGCGCACGATGGCGTGGATACGCGCCACCAGTTCGTCCTTATGGAAAGGCTTGGTGAGGTAATCGTCGGCGCCGAAGCCGAGACCCTTCACCTTATCCTCGATACCGGCCAGACCCGAGAGGATCAGGATCGGCGTCTTCACCTTGGCGACGCGCAATGTGCGCAGCACCTCATAGCCGGACATGTCCGGCAGGTTCAGATCGAGAAGGATGATGTCGTAATCATACAGCTTACCCAGATCGATCCCTTCTTCGCCGAGATCGGTCGTGTAAACATTGAAATTCTCAGATTTAAGCATCAGTTCGATGCTTTGAGCCGTCGCGCTGTCGTCTTCGATCAGTAATACGCGCATGTCGTGTCCCCACCTTGTCCCGCAACTTCGACCACCCAACTGGAGCGTCGCGGCCGCAGACAAATCGCCAACGGAGCAATCCCGTGTCTTCTACCGGCTTGGTAGTGTTAACGGCGATTGGTTAACAAAGCGTGTTTTTCGCCTGACTCATTCATACATAGAAAACGATTCATCGTGCAAATCTTTCAGAATCAGTGAGTTCGCATGTGAATTCGAATTAAAGTTTTGGATGAACAAAGCCCTATAAGGGATTCTGCGGACTCATCCTGGTAACGAATGGCCCGATCGCCCCCGTCCGGCCGCTCCCTTGGTCATCTGAATGGGCACGACGCCGGATCGCGCAAATCGCGCGAATCGCTTGTCGAAATCTGTTGCCGCCACTCGCGAAATCCGTCCCGCGGTAACGAAGCGGTTACGATGCTGTGGCATGGTGAATCTGTCTCGCGGTCAAAAGTAAACAGCCGGTGAAAGCCCTGGGGGGATCACTGGCATGGCGTTCGTCAGCGTTTGGAGTTCGCGTAATGAAATCGCGGGATACCCTCATTCGACTCAAGAGATTTCAAGCGGACGAGAAGCGTCGCCGCGTCAGCCAGATCGAGGCGATGATCGCCGAATTCTCGCGCATGCAGTCCGAACTCGACCGCGAGATCGCGACCGAAGAGCAGCGCTCCGGCAATGCCGATCCGAGCCATTTCGCTTATTCCACCTATGCCCGCGCCGCGCGCGGCCGTCGCGACAACATCACCAATTCCGCTAACGAACTGCGGGCCCAGCTCGAGGAAGCAAAGCTCCAGCTTGAGGCCGCCGTGGAGGAACTGGCCAAGGTCCAGAACCTCGAAGGCCGTGACAAAAGCGGCGAGCGCCTTGTCGAGGTTCCGCGCGCGGACGCGATGATGCTGCGCCCAGCCGGCGCCTGATTTTTCGCCTTTTTGCCTCTCGTACGGCCCGGACCCAGGTGGGTTCGGGCCGTGCTGCGTTTTTATGGCGCATTTTCCGCAATTTCCGTCGGAATGTCTTGCATCGGTCACGAAGTCATGCACGGATCGCATGACTTCGGCGAGGCCTCGGCCCTGCCGAACGAGGGGCGCCCCAGGGACTGCGCACGAGAGCGAATGTGAAACAACTGAAGAAATTTTTTTGGCCCGTCATCGGTCTGGTGGCGGTCGTCTGGTCGCTCAAACTGCTCTACGCGAAACTTCTCGCGGAAGTCGCGACCGATCCATCCGTAAAAGCCATGCTCAAGACGAGCGGCTTTTTCAGCGATCTCGGCATCATCGCCACATCGATCGGGAGCAAGCTGTCCGCCATTCCCGCGCACAGTTATCTTCTTGCCGCTCTCTCCACGCTCGTCGCCTATGCCGCCTTGGCTTGGTACGACCGCATCGCCCTCATCCATCTCGACCGGCAGAAGGGCATTTCCTGGATTTACGTGTCGGTCTGCTCCTTCGTCACCTATGCGCTGTCGCACAACATCGGCGCCTCGGTGTTTTCGGGCGGCATGGTGCGCTTCCGCGCCTATACGGCCAAGGGACTGACGGGCGCTGAGGTCGCCATCCTCGTCGCGCTCTGCTCGTTCACCTTCGCCTTCGGCACGATCATCCTGCTCGGTTGGGTGTTGCTGTGGGAACCGCAGATCTTGAAACCGCTGACCAGTTTGTCGGCGAAATTCGATCTCGGCGAAACGCCGGCCCGTATCATCGGTGTCGGCCTGCTGGTGCTCTGCGCGCTCTACACCATCGGCGCCTGGCTGCACTTCAAGCCGCTGCAGATCGGCGGCTTCAAACTGGTCTATCCGCGCATGCCCGTCGTGGCGCGCCAATATCTCGCGGCGCCTCTCGAACTCGCCGGCGCCGCCGGCATCATCTATTTCGCGCTACCGGCCGATGGCAATCCAGGCTTCGCCGTCGTGCTCGGCGCCTTCTTGCTGTCGTTCTCGGCCGGCCTTTTGTCGCAGGTGCCGGGCGGCGTTGGCGTGATGGAAGCGGTCTTCCTCGCGATCATGCCGCAGATCCCCGCGACATCGGTCTTCGCGGCCTTGCTGGTCTGGCGGCTATTCTATCTGATCATTCCGCTGATCCTGTCCCTACCCGTCATTCTCCTGTTCGAACGCTCGCAACTCGGACAGGCGACGAAGGACATCGAGCCGCCAAGCTCGATTCTCAAACATTAGAATCGCATTTCAGTCCGAATGCGATTTTTGTTTGAGAATCTCTGATTCCGACATGCCGAAACGCAAATCTCTATGCGGCACAGCCAAGCTGCGCCGCATTTGTCTTTAAAAAATCTCATTATTTCCAACTTTTACGGTCAGATGGATCGAACATGCGCCTTTGCGCGTTGTGATTGTGACCATACTGCCCGAACACGTTTGGACGGCCGCCACGGCCCCCGTTTCAGGCATCGGCCTGTGAGGAGACATGGCGGTTATCCTAAGCGTTCACTGGGGCGTGCACGATTCGAGCGCGGCCCTGTTCGACGATTATACTCTTCTGGCAGCTGTGCAGAAGGAACGTCTGACCCGCATCAAGAAGGATGGCGGCGACCCCAGCATCTGCATCGATGAAGTGCTCAACATCGCCGGTCTCGATCGGTCCGCCATCGACGTGGCCGTGTTCAGCCGCATGCTTGTCGAGCGCGGGATGTTGCGCCAGCCGCTGCTGCGTTCGTTAGGCGAGAGGTTGCAAGGCAAATCCAGCAAGACGACCGATCTCGCCGCGCGCATGCAACGCGCAGTCAGCATGGATGTCACGCGCGTCGTCAATGTCGCGGCTCTGCGCCGGCATTTTGGTCTGCCGCGCCACACGACGATGCATTTCGCCAATCACCATGAAGCCCATGCCTTGCCGGCGCTGTTCCACACCGATTGGGACAATGCGCTGCTCTACACGGCCGACGGCTATGGCGACAACGTCAACTACAGCCAACGCATCTTTCGCTACGAGCAGATCGATTGCCTGTTCGGCGACGATCGCTGGCTGCTCACGCCCTATCGGCACGACAGCATCGCCCGCGCCTATATGTATGTGACCGAGGCGCTCGGCTTCAAACCGCTGCATCACGAAGGCAAGATCACCGGCCTCGCGGCGTTTGGCGAACCGGCGCTGGCGGAGACGTTCAGAAAGCCGTTCACAGTCGACAAGCGCGGCATCATCTCGAGCACGTTCAGCAGTGCGCACGAACAGCGCGCCTATTACTTCAAGGCTTGCGCCGATCAACCGCGCGAAGTCTGCGCCGCCTCCATTCAGGTGGCGACGGAATCGGTCATTCTTGAATCGATCAACCGCATTCTGGAACGCGAGCGCGTGTCGCACATCGGTCTTGCTGGTGGGCTTTTCGCCAACGTCAAACTCAACCAGCGCATCGCCGAGGAAACCGGCATCGCCGAGGTCTTCGTCGTTCCACCCATGGGCGACGAAGGCCTGACCATCGGCGGCGCGCTCGATTATCTGCTGCGGCGAGACGGCATGCCGGCATGGCTCCGCCAACGCCGTCGTCTCGACAGCATCTACACGGGTCGCGATTTCAGCGACCAGGCGACCGCCCGTATCCTCGCCCACGACAAACGCATTCGCGTGATCGAAGGCTCGCCGGCGGCGACATCGGCCCGCCTCATCGCGGACGGTCAGGTCGTCGCCACCTTTCTCGGGCCGATGGAATATGGTCCGCGCGCGCTGGGCGCGCGCTCGATCATGGCCTCGCCGCATCGCCGCGACATCAACGATTCCATCAACAAGCGGCTCAACCGTACCGAGTTCATGCCCTTCGCGCCGGTGGTGCCGGAGAGCGATGCCGCCGATGTCTTCGACGTCACGTCGGCCAATGCCTATGCCAGCCGTTTCATGACCATTACCTGCAACGTCAAGGCCCAATGGGCCGAGCGCATTCCCGCCGTCGTCCATGTCGACAATACCGCCCGGCCGCAGATCATCAGCCGCGCCCCCAACCCGCTCTATTTCGACATTCTCGACGCCTTCAAACACCAGACCGGCACGCCCGTGCTGATCAACACCAGTTTCAACGTCCACGAACAGCCGATCATCAACACACCGGAAGAAGCGGCCACCGCTCTCGTCGACGATCGCGTCGACTTCCTGGTCACCGGTGATGCGGTTTTGATGGCGAACAGGTGACGCATGTTCACCGCGCGCGAAATCATCATTTTCTGCGTCGGTCTCGCGCTGGCCCTGGCCATATGCCTCATGGTGGGGTGGATCCGCAGTGCACGGCGCAAGAGCAATCTCATTCGCCGCGATGCCAATCGCGCGACATTGAACGCGCAGGCCCGCCTCAGCCAGATCGATGGCGAGTTCGTGCTGCTGGCTGGAGATTCCACCGTGGCGCATCTGGTCTTGAATCCGATCGCCGATCTGCCGGTGATCGAGGTTGCTTTGCCGGGTCTGACCAGCGATCAATTCCATGCCCGCATCGCCAGCATTCTCGCCGGCCGCCGCCCGCGCATCACCGTGCTGTCGATCGGCGCCAATGATGCCCTGCAGAACGGCGCAGGCGAGACGACACGCGGCCATTTCCGCGATAATCTCGGTAAGATCGCCCGCACAGTTGCCGGCACCCAGGCCACCTTCATTCTTTCCCTACCGCGCATCGACGCGGCTTCGCCCGATTATTCCCATCGCGCCACCGCAATGGATCGGCTCAACCGGGAAGTCAGCGCCTTTGCCCGCGAACAGCGCTGGATCTATGTCGACGGCGCCCAGATCTGCGACGCGGCCGCCCGGGACGGCCAACCCATGGCGTCGCTGGACGGTTTGCACCTGACGCCCGACGCGTCCCGGGAAATCACCCAGGCGCTGCGCCAGCGCATCGCCAGCGTATTGGACCCGGACAGCAAAAAGCCGGCCCCTGCGGACCGGCCTTTCCAAGCTTGAAACGCTTCTGAGCGTTACTGGCGATATTGCTGAATGCGGGTGGTCCGCAGACCGGCCAGACCGTGCTGGTCGATCGACATCTGCCAGCTCAAGAACTCGTCCACGGTCAAGGTGTAGCGGGAGCAGGCCTCGTCCAGGGACAAGAGGCCGCCGCGCACCGCGGCCACAACTTCGGCCTTACGCCGGATCACCCAGCGTTTGGTGGTCGGCGGCGGGAGATCGGCGATCGTCAGAGGACTTCCATCGGGCCCGATGACATATTTGACCCTCGGGCGGTGGGGCTCGGTCATGTTACTCACTCGCGTACTAAATGGTGACCTCAACTGTCATGAAAGCTACCGCTGCCGATTTAAAATTTGCCTAAGTGAGGCGCGGATTTTTACCGTAAAAATCGCCTAAAACCCTGCCATTTATTGCCAATTTCTTTCCACACCCCACTAAAGCGTACCCCTTCGAAACAGGCGCAAACGGATGGTTAACCATACGGACGGGCAGCCAGATTTTTGCCCCAATCCGGCGACGGTTCTCGGCGCCTTGCCTAGCGCCCCCATCGTCCCCAAATAAAACAGAGCGCGAGCCTGACTGTTTGGCGGTTGCATTTGCGGCCGGAATGGTCTTTGACATCGGCCTGTTCCACGAGTTTTGACCCCATGTTTTCCGCCCGAAGCCTCGCAGAAGCATCCGGCGCCCCGCTGAATTCGCTTGGCCTGCCCAAGCCGGCGGGGGAAACGCGCGTGGTCGTCGCCATGTCGGGCGGGGTTGATTCGTCTGTTGTCGCGGCGCTGCTCGCCCGCGAGGGCTATGACGTCATTGGCGTCACCCTGCAGCTTTACGATCACGGCGCCGCCACCCACCGCAAAGGCGCCTGCTGCGCCGGCCAGGACATCAACGACGCCCGCCGGGTCGCCGAGCGCATCGGCATTCCCCATTACGTCCTCAACTATGAGGGGCTGTTCCGGGAAAAGGTCATCGACGCTTTCGCCGATTCCTATCTGGCCGGCGAGACGCCGATTCCCTGCGTCGCCTGCAATCAGCACATCAAATTCGCCGATCTGTTCGACACCGCTATCGATTTGAATGCCGATGTGCTGGCGACCGGCCACTACATTTCCTCTCGCGCCACGGACGGTTCGGAAGAGCGCGCGCTCTATCGCGCCGCCGACGCTGACCGCGATCAGAGCTATTTCCTGTTCGCCACCACCCGCGATCAGCTACGCATGCTGCGCTTTCCGCTTGGCGACCGGCCCAAGGCGCAGGTGCGCGACCTGGCGCGTGAATTCGGCCTCGTCGTCGCCGACAAGCCCGACAGCCAGGACATCTGCTTCGTACCCTCGGGCAAATACACCGACATCATCGCCCGTTTGCGGCCCGAAGCCGGCGAGCCCGGCGACATTGTCCACATCGATGGGCGCGTGCTCGGCCGCCACACCGGCATCGTGCGCTACACCATCGGCCAGCGTCGCGGCCTCGGCCTCGCCGACCACGCGCAGACCGGCGGCACGCCGCTCTTCGTCGTGAAACTCGATCCCGCGAAGCGCCAGGTGATCGTCGGGCCGCGCGACGCGCTGGCCACACGCTCCGTATATCTACGGGACGTCAATTGGATCGGCGACGGGGATTTCTCAACGATTGCCGAGGCCGGCATTGAAATTGCCGCGCGTCTGCGGTCCACGCGCGCGCCGGCACCTGCGGTTTTGCGTCGCGACGACAAGGGCGCCGCCATCGTGGAACTTTTGTCCGGCGAGGATGGTGTATCGCCCGGTCAGGCCTGCGTTTTCTACGAAGACGCCTCGCCCCGCGCCCGCGTGCTCGGCGGCGGTTTCATCCGCGCCACCGCTTAAGACAAGCCCACGCTTGCGTGTAATGCCTGTGCAAGGCAAGCATGCCACGGTAGAGTGGAAGAACACCACATCATGCCCGGGGGCAACGACAAGCGCGTGCAGACCATTACCAGTTCCAATGTCGAGGACGCCTACGCGCGCTGGGCGCCGATCTACGACAATGTCTTCGCGCTGATCATGCGGCCCGGCCGCCAGGCCGCCGCCGATGCCGTCAATCGGCTGAACGGCCGCGTGCTCGACGTGGGTATCGGCACCGGCCTCGAACTGCCGATGTTCTCCGACCATGTGAAGATTTCCGGCATCGATCTCTCCGCGCCCATGCTCGACATCGCCCGCCGGCGTGTCGCCGATCTCGGCCTGCGCAATGTCGAGGAACTGCGCGTCATGGACGCGATGAACCTCGAATATGCCGATCACACGTTTGATGCGGCGGTCACCCCTTACGTCATCACCACGGTGCCGGATCCGGCGCGCACGCTCGATGAGATGGTGCGCGTGGTGCGCCCTGGCGGCGAAATCATCATCGTCAATCACATCGGCGCGGAAAGCGGCCCCGTTTGCTGGATCGAAGCGGCGATGAGCAATCGAGCCGCCAAACTCGGCTGGCGGCCGCAATTCCCCTGGTCGATCATCGGCGATTGGATTGCCGCGCGGCCGCAGGTCGAATTGCTCGAACGGCGCACTTTGCCGCCGCTCGGCCTGTTCACGCTCGTGCGGCTGCGGCGGAAATAGAGTCACGCATCGATCGCGGCTCCGGCTTCGGTGCCGTCTGGCCATCGTAGCGTTGGCGGGCTTGCTCGACCAAGGGCTGATGGGTGAAGGCCCACTCGCCCAAGGCCCGCACGGGCGCCTGCAACGACACGCCGAGCGACGTCAGCTCGTAATCGACCTGCGGCGGCACCGTCGGCCGCACGGTGCGCGTCACGAAACCGTCGCGTTCGAGACCGCGCAAGGTCAGCGTCAGCATCCGCTGCGAGACGCCCTCGATCGAGCGGCGCAGTTCGTTGAACCGCATCGGACCACGACCGAGCGTCATAATGACCAGAACCGACCATTTGTCGCCGATACGGGTCAGGGTTTCCCGGACGTGCTGACAGCCGCCGGTGACACTCATGTGCCTTCGTTCCATGTCTGTGCCTTCTTGCGCTGAGATCGCGCCAAAGCTAGGTAACATTTAGTAACTGGGGTTCAAGCCCAGGAACTGCCTTTTCCGCAACTGGAGCATCCCGTGCCGTCGAAACTTCACGTTATCATCACCAGCACCCGCCCCGGCCGTGTTGGCCCCGCCGTCGCCAAATGGTTCCATGGCTATGCGCAAAAGCATGGCGGGTTCGACGCCACGCTGGTCGATCTGGCGGAATTCAATCTGCCGGTCTTCAACGAGCCGATGCATCCGCGCATGCAGAAATATGAACACGCGCATACGAAAGCGTGGAGCGAAAGCGTCAAGTCGGCCGATGCCTACGCTTTCGTCATTCCCGAATACAACTACAACCCGCCGCCGTCCTTCTTCAACGCGCTGAACTACGTCTACAACGAGTGGAACTACAAGGTCGCCGGCTTCATCAGCTATGGCGGCGTGTCCGGCGGCCTGCGTTCGGCGCAAGTGGCGCGCTCGATGGCCACGACTATGAAACTCGTGACGCCGCCGGAAGGCGTGCCCGTCCCCGCCGTCGGCACGTTGCTCGACGACAAGAAAGAGTTCAAGGCCAACGACGCCATCGAACTGTCGGCCAAGACCCTGCTCGACGAAATGGTCAAGTGGGACTCGGCGCTCAAGACGCTGCGCTGATCTTCTAGAAATAGATTGCGTGAACCATCGGCACTCCCGGTCGCACGGCCGGGAGTGTTTTAGTTTTTCTTCATCCGCTTCAGCACATCGGCCAGGGAGCCACGGGCATCGTCATAGCCCTCCCAAGGCTTGCTCTTCTTCAGCAAGGCCGGCACGGTACGCACCGTGAAGGCTTTCGGATCGAGACCTTTGCGCACACGCGTCCATGGCAGCGGCATCGACACCGGCGCGCCAGGACGGCCGCGCGGCGATAGAACGGCGACCGCCGTCGACTTGCGATCGTTGCGTAGATAATCAAGAAAAATCCGCCCGCCGCGTTTCGCCTTCGCCATATTGACCACGTAGCGCTCGGGCGCATCGGCCTCCATCGCCAGGCACAGCGCATAAGCAAAATTCTTCGCCGTCGGCCAATCGGCAAGACCCCGGCCTTTCTCGACCAGCGGCACGACCACATGCAGCCCCTTGCCGCCGGTGGTCTTGCAGAAGCTTTCAAGCTTCACCGCCGCGAGCCGTTCCTTCAAATCCTTCGCCGCGTCGATCACCGCATCGAAGGGCACGTCAGGACCGGGATCGAGATCGAAGACCAGGCGGCCGGCATGCAGAGGATCGCCCGGCACCCCGTTCCACGGATGCAGTTCGAGCGCCGCCACCTGAGCCAGAGCCGCCAGCGCCTCCTTATGATCGATGGTGACATAAGGCACTTTCTCGCCCGACACTTTCATCAGATCGATGAGATCGGACATGCCCTGCATGGCATGGCGTTGAAAGAAGCTCTCGCCGCCAATGCCATCGGGCATGCGCACGATGGAACACGGCCGGCCGAAAAGATGCGGCATCATCCAATCGCCGACCGCTTCGAAATACTGCGCCAGATCGAGCTTCGTCACCGGCTTGCCGTCACCGCCATCCGGCCATAGCGCCTTGTTGGGCTTGGAGATGTCGACGCCCATCACCCGCGACAGGGAGCTGGCGCGCGGCAAGGGCTGCGCCACGGGCGCGGCGGTCGCATGTCGCGCGGGCTTGGGCATTTCGACCTCCACCTCTTTCGCCGGTTTGTCGCTGCGCAGTCCCTTGAATGCCGCCTGCCGGACCATGCCATCATCGGTCCAGCCGGCGAATTCGATCTCGGCCACCAGCTCCGGCTTCAGCCAATGAATCGTCTTATCGGCCTTCGGCGCATTCTTGCCGCTGAACGGACTGCGCCGCGCCGCATGGGCTTTCAGCACCGGCATCAGCTTCTGCACGACGCTTTGGCCATAGCCCGTGCCGATGCGCCCGACATAAGCCAGTTTGCCATCGCGATAGACGCCACCGAGCAACGAGCGGAACGCTTTGCCGTTCGACGTCCAGGCACCAATGACGACTTCATGCCCGGCGCGGCATTTGATCTTGCGCCACAGATCGCTGCGGCCGGGGCGGTAAGGTGCTTCCAGACGTTTCGAGACGATGCCTTCGAGATGCAGCTCGCGCGCCGATTGCAGGACATCCGCGCCATCGGACAGAAAATGTTCGAGATAGCGCAGACGATCGTCTTTCTGACCACGCAGGAAAACGCTCAACCGGTGTTTGCGTTCCTCCAGCGGCGCCTCACGCAAATCCTCACCCTTCAGGAACAACAGATCGAAACCGAAAAAAACCAGTTCCCCGGTATCGGAAGCCGACAGCGCCGCCTGCAACATGGAGAAATCGGTTCGGCCATCCTGATCGAGCGCGGCAATCTCACCGTCGATCATGCAATCGGGCAAAGCCCGCGCCGCTTCGGCGATTTCGGGAAAACGCTTCGACCAGTCGAGCCCGGTGCGCGTCAAAACCGCGACCTTGCCCGCTTCGACGCGCAGGATGACGCGATAGCCGTCGAGCTTCACCTCATGCGCCCAGCCCGCGCCCGTCGGCGGCTGATCGAAGGCCGCGCAGAGCTGCGGCTCGACAAAGGGCGGCATCGCCACTTTCTCGCGATGTTTCGCCAGCTTGCGCGCGCCTACGGTCTCCTTCGGTTTCGAATGCCAGATCGCATCGGGCGAAGGCCCTTTGCGTGTCATGAACGCGTCCGGCGCCTTGCCGCGCCCGGCCGCGATCGTCTTCATCGATCGCCCGGAGGCGGCTGAACGATCGTCCTCAAGCAGGGCATCGTCATCGCCCTCGACCGCATATTCGTCGCGATGTTTAATCAGAAGCCAGTTGGTGCGATTGCTGCCGTTGCGATCATGTTTCATGCGCACCAGCACCCAGCCGCCTTTCAGCCGCTTGCCCTCGAGCACGAATTTCAGATCGCCCTTCAGCAATTCCTTGTGCGGATCGGCCGAGAGCCAATAGCCGCGATCCCAGATCTGCACCGTGCCGCCGCCATATTCCCCTTTTGGAATCGTACCTTCGAAGTCGCCATAGTCGAGCGGATGGTCCTCGACCTCGACCGCCAGCCGTTTGACCGAAGGATCACGCGAGGGCCCGCGCGTCACCGCCCAGGATTTGAACACGCCGTCGAGTTCCAGGCGCAGATCGTAATGCAGCCGCGTGGCGGCATGTTTCTGGATGACATAGCGCAGCGCCTTCGACTGCACCGTGCCGGCAGTCCTCCGCGGTTCTTGGCCTTGCGGCTCCTTCGTCTTCGCGAAATCGCGTTTGGCGCGATACGTCTTGAGCTTGCCTGACGCCACCAGCCGGCCTTTCCGCAACAGGCGACCGGCCTTCCGAGCCAGATCCACCAAGCGCCGCACGATAGCGCAGAAATCGGCGGGAGAAACCATCGCGAAGGCAGCTTGCGGCGCGCCGCCTTGACGCTGCAAGTTTACTACATTAAATGAAGTTATCTGAATAAGGCGAAAACTGTCGTGTGGAAGGGCGCGACTGAGTTTGCAGCTTGTTCGTTTGAAGCTTCGACTCTGCGTGTGCCATCCGACCGGCCTCTGGTGAGGAAAGGCCCTGTCGTGCGTTCAAACTTCTTTTCGCAACGAAGCTCCAAGCTCCGTTGGCTTCAACGTTTTGCAATCGCCACCGCGTTGTTCGCGTGTTGGCCGCTGCTGAGCCATGCGAATGATTGGCCGGCCCGTCCGGTCCGTCTGCTTCTGCCGTTTTCGCCCGGCGGCCCTTCGGACGTGATGATGCGGATCATTTCCGAAGAGGCGGGCAAGCGCCTGGGACAGCCTGTCGTCGTTGACAACAGACCCGGTGCCGCCGGCCGCATCGCCTTCGACGCGCTGCGGCAAGCTGCGCCCGATGGCTATACCGCCGGCTATCTCAGCACGAGCGCGCCGATGCTGGCGGCCATCAATCCAAAACTGCCTTTCGACTTCCAGACGAACTTCATCCACGTGGCCTTGCTCGCCGAATTCTACGGCGTGCTCGCCGTCCACCCCGCCCTTGGCGTCAAGACAACAGCCGATTTCATCGCCTATGCGAAAGCCCGGCCGAAGGAGGTTTCCTACGGCAGCTACGGCCTCGGCAGCGTCAATCATCTGATGTTCGAACAGCTCTCGCAGATCACCGGCATCAGCGCCGTCCACGTGCCTTACAAAGGTGAATCGGCGACGCTGCAGGATCTGTTGGCAGGCCGCATCCAGGCGGCTTTCCTGGGCCTGCCACCGAACGAATTCGTTCAGGCCGGCCAATTGGTCATGCTCGCGACGGTCGGGCCGAACCGCTGGCACACCGCCCCCGATGTTCCGACCCTGCGCGAAGCCGGTCTCGACATGGTCTTCCGCGTCTGGTCCGGCATTTCCGTCCCGGCGGGCACGCCGGCCGGCGCCGTCGACAAACTGGCGGAGGCCTATTTGGCGGCGGTGCAGGCGCCCGCCGTCAGAGCCCGGCTAGAGCAGATCGGCTATGTGGTGCTGGCGCAGCCCGGCAAAGCGCTTGCCGAACTGATCGACACCGATCTGCGGGGCTATCGCGCGATCATCGAACGCGGCAACCTCAACCTGTCACCGGGCCAATAAAGCCATCCTTGGGGCGACTTAGGGCGACTTGGCTCGACAGCCAGCCGCCCCAAAAATCCTGCGGTTTCCGTGAGAAAACACCGGGCGCAACCTATTCCCGCCTGATCTGCCCGCCACTGCTTGACACCGCCGCCGCCTGCCCCCTATACCCCCGCCACATCCGGCACGCCGGAGACCCCGTGGCGGGGTAGCTCAGTTGGTTAGAGCACGGGAATCATAATCCTGGGGTCGGGGGTTCGAATCCCTCCTCCGCTACCACTTTCTGATCCATCGAAAGTTGATCGTCGCAGCCAACGCTTTCGTTCAGCGTCACGGCAAGCGTGTCACGCCTTCGATCTCCTGCGCGGTCGTTCGCGGATCGTCAGCCGATGGCGGTGGGGTTCTGCCTCGCGCATGGATGACCAGCGGCGACATGCGTTCGCCTGCCAGTGAACGCACGAAGTCGAAGCCGCTGGCGCGCTGGAGAGCCAGAAGATCCTTGCGGCGGCTGAAACGTGACACGGCCAACGGTTTGAATTGTGCGAGCTTGCGTTGCGAAACCTCGCCGCCTTGAAAGACGGCGATCCCAGACGGCGTCACGACGATGTCGCCCGAACGCAAGGTCGGATCCTGCATGAAGGCCGCTGTGATGCCGCTTTCCTCGGCGACGTCGGCAAGCGCCTTGATTTGCTGAAGCTGTCGTTTGATTTCAGCGACCGGCGTATCGCGCTCGGCCTTCACCACTTTCGGTTTCGCAAGCTTCGACTTTTCGAACCGCACTTTGCGGGCCTGTTTCATGCGCAGATGAGGTGCTGACGGCTGCGCAGGCGCGACGGCCGGCTCTGGTTGGCGATTGCCGAACAGGAAGTCCAGGAGACCGGCCTCAGCCCGCAAGGGCGCGAGCGCCATCACCGCCAGGAGCGCAAGTCGTAGTCTGATCTGTGAACAGCCCCACCAAGCCGTAAGCATGATCATTCGCCACGTGAACTGACGGCATCTAACCAGCTTACGGCAAGCTTGTCTATTCGCGGGGCCGAAATTTCATTATTATTTCCTCAACTTAACCCTTCAAGTCAGATCAATTCAAACGAACCTGAGGGCTGTGGAAATGCCCAATCGCAAGGAAATGAGTGGCCTAGCGACACATCGCTAGGGCGCCTGCTGCATTCAATAAGCGCCAAATTTCCAGTTCAACCCGACGCGCGCCAGGCTGCCATTCAGCCTGGCTTTCGCCACGCCGCCCAGGAAACCTTCCGCCGGATCGCTCGATCCGCCGGCGATCGCGTAGCGCGTCGTGCCGAGGTCGTAATAGAGATATTCGGCCTTGAGCGAGAGGCTCTGCGTGATCGCATATTCGATACCGCCGCCGAGCGCCCAGCCGACGCGCGTTCCTGTCTTTCCACCATTCCACAGGCCGGTGTAGGCAACGCCGTTGCTGATGCCGATTGACGACATGGACGTTCCGTCTTTCGCCCGGCCGATCGCCAGACCGCCAGTCGCGTAGATCAAAGCGCGATCGAAGGTCAGACCGACACGTGTTCGCACAGTGCCCAGCCAATCGAGACGGGAGCGCGCGGCCGTGACGATCGACAGATCGTCCACGCCATCCGCAAATTTAAAGACCTGGCTGGCTGACCGTTTGGAGTCGAGATACTGAAGATCGCCTTCGAGGCCGAACAGCAGCGAACCGAATTGATAGTTGTAGCCGAGCTGCGCGCCGCCCGCGAAACCGCCACGCGCGCCGCCAAAGCTCAACGGCACCAGACCGGCCGCGTTGAACTCAGCGATGTCACCGGCATCGGCAGCACCATCAAGCGCGTAGTTGTAGCGTGTCCGGTTCTGGCTCCAGGTATAACCGGCGTTGAGACCGACATAGAAGCCTGACCAGTTATAGGCCATGATCGCCGGCATGGGCGCGGTTCGAACCTGCAGATCCGCCGACCAGGCCATACCGCTGAAACTGGCGGCCAGGATGCCCGCCAGCAAAACTGTCTTCCTCATATTTCACCCTACTCGTGAGATGGCGCCGCGCCTGAAGCTGCGAACACGGCTCGCATGGGCGGCGCATAAGGGATAACCGCGGCGGCAATCGCCCTGTTAGGCTTGCGATCTCACGATGACTGGTCACGCCGTCTCATACCGGTGGCATTTTAAGGAAAGCGTTTCTTCTCCCTTTATCCTACGCCTTGACCGCTCTTGTGAATCGACAATACTCGATGATGATTCCTCGGCATGGCGGCGGGCTGATAGTTTACGATGGAATTCACCACTGACGGTTTGGCAGCACGGGACACGTTGCACTATTGGAGTGCGACGGTGCTCAAGCGCATGGGCGTGGAGCGCGCCGTATCGGCGTCCAAGCCATTCCAGGCGCGGTTGCGTCGTTCGCTCAGCCCGAGCGGTGAATTTTGGGATCATTATTCGGATACGCTCTACGTCGATCGCTCCCGCGAACGCTGCGCCCGCGATGGTGGCGAGGAAATCTATGTCGGCCTGATCGTCGACGGCTTTTCCAACCTCGAATTCGGCGATCAACGGCTCGCTCTGCGGCCCGGCGACATCTATGTCGTCGATTTCCGCGAGCCGGTCCGCGCCGAATGGCTGCCTCATCGCGAACTCGGCCTGCTCATCAACCGGCAGCATGTCATCGATAGGCTCGGCCAGACTACCCGCACCAAACCTCGCGAAGCCTTTCGGTCTCGATCCGGCTTCACGGCGCTGTTTGCCTCGCATCTGCGGCTTCTTGCCAACGAGGCCCGACACCTTTCCGCAGACGAACAGAGCGATGTCATCGAGGTCGCGATTCAGCTCGCGCTCCTGATGCTGCGGTCAGAACCGGTCGCGCCTGAGAAACTCGACGGCACGGCCTTCATGGCGGCCGCACGCCGGCTCATCGCCGAACGGTTGAGCGATCCCGATCTGACGCCCGATCAGATCGCCGCCGCGCTGAGGTGCTCGCGCGCCACGCTCTATCGTCACTTCGAACGGGATGGCGCAGGCGTCGTCGAAACGATCCGCGATTGCCGCCTGGACTCGGTTCGCGACATGCTGATCGACGAGCCCTTGGCTTCCATCAGCGATCTCGCTTTTCGCTGCGGTTTTCTCGATCAATCGAGCTTCAACAAAATGTTCAAGCGGCGGTTCGGCATGGCGCCCGGCCAAGTGCGCGATGGCGGCGAGCCCGCCGCACGCACGAGCCTACATTCGCGGCGCTGAGCACGCGTTGGAGAACAAGGTGTAGCGGCGCCCGTCGCGCTCGAACACTTTCGCCATGTAGCCGATCTGATCGCCATAGCGCACCTGACACCATTCGGCACCGTCGGCTTGCGGACCGCAGGCGTCGGCGACCACGCACGCATTGAGCGGCATCACGGTCAGGAGAGGCGCGCTGAGCGCCGGCCTCTGTCGCAGATTGACCGGAGAAACCAGCCGCACGGATACGGTCTGCCCCGGCGCCAGGCGCGGCGCATAAACGTCGTCGTCCCCGGCGCAGCGTTGCGACACACCATAGTAGATGGCGCAGCCCCGCGGCGCACTGATCGCCGGCGGCGCGATCGGAGGCCCGAAGGAATCCCCAAACAGCGACGCCGACGAGCCGCCACCACGCAGTTGCACGCGCTGGCCGGAACGGCTGCGGCCCGAAAAACCGCCATAGGATCGGCGCAGCGTCACCACCGGGCTACCCGACATATCGGTCAACGTTAGACCGCGCCGGCCCATCTGCCAGCGTGAAACCGACATAAACGTCCCGCCACAGCCAGAGACATTGGCGCGATAGCCGCCGAGAAGACTGCTCGAACCCGACAGTTCCAGCCGGCACTGCTGCCGAAGACCGAATTGATCGGTCGTAATCATCGACCAGGTGCCACTCACATCATCGAACTGCGCCTCGGCCGGACGGGGCAAAGTGGCCACAGCCAACGTCAATGCGATCACGCACCATGTCGACCGGAGCCTCGCGAAGGGGGAAAGAACGATCCTCGACATCGAAGCAGTGCTGGCTGTCCCTGAAGCAAATGCACCTCAGCCTAGGCCAGCATCAACTTGGGCGTTAGGCGCAGCGTCTCGCGCGCTGGTCATGTCGTCTCATCTTGCCGCCACTCTTTGCAGCGCAACATCAGCGGGCGATCCGCTTGACAGCCGGAAGCCGTCGATGCGCTCGATTGCGGCCACGGTCGTTGTCGGGAGGATTGGAAGAGGCCTCGCGCTTGGCAAGCCACTTCCGGAAAACCTCGTCCTTCAGATGTTCGATCCAGGCTCGTTCCGGGATCTGGCCCGATCGCCAGCAAGCCAAAAGTGCTTCGTATTCGCTCATGCGCGTACCTAAATCACTGCCCTCCAGACCACCCTCAAGCCCATAGCTATCAACCCTTTGCGGCCCCTTCCCGGCCCCACTGCGGCAAATATGGCAACAAAAAAGCCGCCCTGAGAGGCGGCTTTCCAAACGAGCGGAGAGAAACGGCTATATAACCTTATAGCCTCGGCGTACGAGCCATTTGCGGAAGAGCACATCCTGCAAATGTTCGATCCATTTGCGATCTGAAATTTGACCAGAAAGACGGCAAGCAAGCAGCGCTTCATAAGTGCTCATGCAAACCTCCCCCACTCCCACGGCCAGCCAGAAACAACATCGCCGGCTGGCTTGCAGAAAGTGACATCAATACGACACGCATGCAATGACAAAGCCGTTGTCTTCAGAAAGCTTCAGAAAGCATCAGAGGGCAAGATTATTAGGGCGTTAATCGCAGCACGTGAGTCGCAGCCTATCCATAGTATGGCAATCATCCTCGCAATCAACAGCTCCACGCCGACGCTCAGAAGTTGTGCACTTGCGCGTCTCCACGCCGTCGCAACTTGAACGCCGACATGTCGTCTCACGCGCTATTCGTGCGGGCCTGACATACGTTGCAACGCAACCGAACCATGGCGGTATCCGACCAATTCATAGCCGATGATCGTCACCAACGGCGCCAAGGTAAGCGCGGCAAGACAGAGCGTCATCCGTACGCCAGCCGCCGCCATCACGATCGTCGCCGCCAGCACGACGGCTGTTCCGGCCAGCAGCCAGAAGTGGAAGCGATCGAACTCCTGCATCAGATAGGTGTAGAGCGCGTAAATCATCAATAGATAAAAGCCGACGGGAACAGCCACGGTGAGCATCGTCGCCAACGCGCTGATATGCGCCTTATGCTCAATGTAGAGCCCCGCCACGTGCAGGCCGGCGCCAATCGCGGCAATGGCGGCAAAGATGAACATGTGACCGTAACCCCACACGAAGCACCGCTCGCGATGCGCGTGCAGCACCTGCGCCGACGGGACGACGAAATAGACCCACCACATGCCAAACGTCAGGCCGGTGCCGGCGAAACAGATCAATACGGCGTCGACGCTCCAGCCCTGCTGTTCGACGATCGCCGAAATCGACGCCACCGTGCCGACGACGCTTTCACCGAGCGCGATGATGGCAAGCAGGCCGTAGCGCTCGGCGATGTGGTGCGCATGCCAGGGCGTGCCGCCCTGCTGCCGCTCGGCGAAGACCGGCCCCAGCAGTTCGATGGCGATCAAGGGAACGCCGCACAGGAAGGATTGCAGCACGGTAATGTCGGCGACGGCCTGGATGATCCAGCCGACCTGCGCGATGACGATGCTGATCGCATAGGTCAGACAAATCCGGCGGCGCGAGGGATCCTGCACGGCGGCGCGCAGCCACTGAAACACCATCGCCAGCCGCATCACCACATAGCCGAGCACCATGATCATATTGTCGAGATAGGGTCCGCCGTCGATCGACTTGAACATGCGCGGCAGGCCGAGGGCGAGGATGAGCACGCCGGCCATCTGCACCATGGTGGTGACCCGGAAAATCCAGTCATCGTTGTCATAGGCGGAGGCGAACCAGGAAAAATTCACCCAGGCCCAACACACGGCGAACATCGCCAAGCCAAAACCGATCAACCCCGCTTGGTAATGGCCCTCGGCCAATTGATGGGCGAATTGCGCTGAAGCGATGCCGAAAGCGATGACGAAGGTGAGATCGAACAGGAGTTCGAGCGGTGTCGCCGCCCGATGCGCCTCGTGCCGGTCACGGCCCCGCAGGGCGGCGGCGCGGTGCGCGGGTGTTTCGGCAACGGAATGCTCTTGCATCATTGAAAATCTCTCAAGATAAGCGCCAAACGAAAACACCCGCAAAGTAGAACGCGGAACCGGAGCTTGGAAATCCCCCGGGCTTGCTCCCCCGCCGCCTCCGTGCGACAGGAGCCCGGCCGCCCTCACGGCCCCGATACACCCCGCAGCCCCTAGCACGATGACATCAGGAAAAAGGTCGAACTACACTGCCCTCGGAGCCCTGGGCGAGGCTTTCACCGTGGCAGTTGGCGCGATCGGCGGCCTGACGTTCGCCTGGCTGAACATCCCCGGCGGCGCCATGTCCGGCTCGGTGGTGGCGGTGGCGCTCCTGTCGGTCTTCGGCTGGGCAACCAGCATCAGCGCGCCCTTGCGCTATCTCGCCATGGGCATCATCGGCACGGCGATCGGCTCGGTCGTCGGCCCCGACACGTTTTCTCACATCGCCGCCTATCCGGCGAGCATCGCGCTGATGGCCATCTGCGTGGTGATGATGACGCTCGCCTCCACTGCGGTGTGGGTCTGGCTGATGGGTTGGCCGCGTTCCATGGCCATGCTCGCCTCGGTGCCAGGATCGATGAGCTACATCGTCTCGGTATCGATGAGCATGGGTGCCGATGCGGCGCGCATCGCCGTGGTGCAGATGTCGCGCGTCATTTTCCTTGCCACCGTCCTGCCGTGGATCATCGTCCATGAAGTTGGCGCCGATTTCGCCGTGCTGACCACGCTGACCATCGATCCGCCGCTCGCCATCGTCCTGTCGCTGGCGGCGGGCTTCGCCGTGGGCGGCTTCTTTGCTTATTTCAACATCACCGGCGGCATGATCATCGGTTCGATGGTCGCCTCCGGCGCGCTGCATTATTTCGGCATCGCGCCCGGCCGCTCACCGACCTGGCTGATGAATATTGGCCAATGCCTGCTCGGCGCCTGGGTCGGCTCGCGTTTCGTCAATTTCGACTGGAGCCTGTTCGCGCGCATCTGCCTCGGCACGGTCATCGCGCTCGCCGCCATGCTGGTCGTGTCCATTCTCTTCGCCATGACCGCGACGAAGCTGCTCGGCGTGCCGTTCGGAGCCGCGCTCATCGGCTATGCGCCCGGCAGCCAGGAGGTTATGGTCGTGCTTGCCTTGGTGCTGGGCGCCGATCCAGTCTTTGTCGCCGCCCATCATCTGGCGCGCTTTTTCTTGATCAGTCTCTGCCTGCCCTTCTTGGTGTCCTGGATGCGTAAAAGCGAAGGACGTTAAGGGGCGAGGATCACCAACAGGGTTGCGGGAGGATTTTATGCTGTTACGCGGAACCACGAGTTCACCCTTCGTGCGCAAGGTGCGCATCGCCGCGCACCATTTGAATCTCGACAGCCAGATGAGCCTGGTGACGGTCGATGCGGCGAATGCGGTGGAATCGATCGGTCCTGATAATCCGCTGCGCAAAATTCCCGTGCTGCGCCTCGATAACGGCCGCCGTCTCTATGACAGCCGCGTCATCCTCGAATATCTCGATCATCTCGCCGGCGGCGACCGGCTGCTGCCGAAGGATTGGGACAAGCGCCTCGATGCGCTGACCGGCCAGGCGCTCGGCGACGGCATTCTCGATGCCGGCGTGCTGATCGTCTACGAAGGCCGCCATCGGCCGAAGGAAATTCACCACGAACCCTGGCTCGCCTATCAGCGCGGCAAGGTCGAACGTGGCCTCGAAGCTTTCGCCGCCGATCCGCCCGATCCGACCACGCTCACCGTCGGCACCCTCGCGCTCGCCTGCGCGCTCGGCTATCTCGACTTCCGCAAACAGGTCGATTGGCGCACGGCCCAACCGACACTTGTCGCCTGGCTCGATCGCTTCCGCGCCGCCGTGCCCGCTTTCGATCAGACGACGCCCGAAGGGTAAGCGTCGTGCTGCTGCGTTCCACATTGACCTCGCCGTTCGGCCGCAAGGTGCGGCTGGCGGCGACACGTCTCAAGCTCATCGAGCAGATGCGGATCGAGCCCGCCGATCCCCTCGATGCGGCAGATATCCTGCGTCGGGACAATCCGCTCGGCAAAATGCCGCTGCTCATCCTCGATGACGGCCGCCGCCTTTATGACAGCCGCGTCATCCTCGAACATCTCGACCATCTCATTGGCGGCGGCGCGATCCTGCCACGGGATTGGCAAGCGCGGCTCGATGCACTGACCCAGCAGGCGCTCGCCGACGGCATCATGGATGCCGCCATCCTCGTCATTTATGAAAGCCGTCATCGGCCGCAGGAAATCCATCACGAACCGTGGCTTGCCTATCAGCGCGGCAAGATCGAGCGGGCTTTGGAAGCCTTCGCCGCAGATCCGCCTGTTGCCGAGGCTTTCCACGTCGGCACGATCACACTTGCGTGTGCCTTGGGCTATCTCGACTGGCGCGAACAGGTCGACTGGCGTAGCACCCACCCGGCCCTCGTGGCTTGGCTTGACAGGTTCCGGGCAAAGGTGCCGGAATTCGACGCGACCAAGGCTGAAAGCTGAAAGAAGTGCCGGCATGGACGAGATGGATCAGCACAAGGTCAAGAACAAGCTAAACCCTGGGAGCCGGGGACGATGGCTTGACGGTTCTGCCACGACCTCAGCTTTTTCCCCGTTCTCCATGCCCTTGGCTATTGACGTGCGCCGCCGCTGACTGTTCGGTTCTCCCCATGACGACTGCCCCCACCCCGGCCCGCAGCAAGCATTTCAGCCTGCCTAATATGCTGACCTATGGCAGGGTCGTCGCTGTTCCCATTGTCGTCGCTTTGCTCTACTGGCCGGAAAAGGACTGGGCCCGCTGGACCGCGCTCGGCGTCTACGCCGTCGCCGCCATCACCGATTTTTTCGACGGCTACCTCGCCCGCGCCTGGCAGCAGCAATCGATGATGGGCCGCATGCTCGACCCGATCGCCGACAAACTGATCGTTTCAGCCTGTCTGCTGATGCTGGCGGCGGATGGCGCCATCGCCGGCTGGTCGCTGGCCGCCGCCGTCATCATTCTGTGCCGTGAAATCCTGGTCTCGGGCCTGCGCGAATTCCTCGCCGGCCTGCGCGTCTCCATGCCCGTCTCGGCGGTCGGCAAATGGAAGACGACCGTGCAATTGCTGGCACTGGGCTTCCTGATCGCCGGCCCCGCCGGTGAAAAGGTTCTGCCGGGCACCGAACTGATCGGCCTGACCCTTTTGTGGATTTCTGCCATCCTCACCATCTATTCTGGATGGGACTATCTCAAGGCGGGCCTCAAGCACGTCTCGGAAGATTGAGAAACGGATGGATACGGCGGCGCTGAAACTGTCTTATTTCGCCTGGGTGCGCGAACGCATCGGATTGGCCAGCGAGCAGATCGCGCCGCCGGCCGACGTACGCACGGTCGGCGAACTCATCGCCTGGTTGAGCGGCCGGGGCGAGGAATATGCCTATGCCTTCGAGCGCCCGCAGTTCATCCGCGCCGCCATCGACCGCGTCCATGTCAAGCACGAGACGCCCATTGCCGGGGCGCGCGAGATCGCCTTTTTCCCGCCGATGACCGGCGGCTGAACGCCATGGCCACGATCCGCATTCAAGCCGAGGATTTCGATGCCGCCGCCGCGGCGGCCGCGCTGACGGCCGGACGCAACGACGTCGGCGCCGTCGTCACCTTCACCGGCCGCTGCCGCAGCGAGGACAACACGCTCGCCGCTTTGGAACTCGAGCACTATCCGGGCATGGCGGAAGAAGAGATCGCCCGCGTCGCCGCCGAGGCGGAACGGCGCTGGCCGCTGCAGGGCACGATCATCATTCACCGTTACGGCCGCATTCGCCCGGGCGAAAACATCGTTCTCGTCGTCACCGCCTCGTCACATCGCGAAGCGGCTTTCGAAGCCGCCTCCTTCCTGATGGACTATCTCAAGACGCAAGCGCCCTTCTGGAAAAAGGAAATTCGCGCCGATGGCAGCGAAGGCAGCTGGGTCGACGCCAAGGAGGCGGATGACCAGGCAATGGAGAAATGGGCCAAATAAGCCGATTAACCTTGCTGCCCTTGCATCGGCCGCATTCCCCTGCCATGTCCTCGCGAGAACAACACCGGAGCCTCCCATGCCCCAGACGCGCGGACCGATTTTCGACGACTTCGCCCGATTGATGACGGATGCGGCCGGCATGGCCAATGGCGTGCGTCGGGAAGTCGAAACCGTCGTGAAAACCCAGATGGAGCGGCTGCTGTCGTCCATGGATGTGGTGACCCGCGACGAATTCGAGGCGGTGCGCGAAATGGCCGTTCTCGCCCGCGAGGAAAACGACAAGCTTGCGGCGAAGATTGCCGAACTCGAAGCGAAGCTGGCGCAAAAGCAGCCCTGAGCGCTGCGGCAATCGAGCCTGCGTCAAACCGGCGCGGCAAATTGACTCATGTCGGCCGAACGTTGTGGACATGGGCAGGTTCAGGGATGGACGGATTCCGTCGAATCTCGCACCTTGACGCAAGTAACGAGTCGGCAAATCGCTGAATCGTCATAAGAATCTGCAATCTGGCGGGGCCGGATCGCGGAGCGATTGTGTGGCGCGCGAGCGTCTTGTGCGTATCGTCGCGAGTATTTCTCCTTTGGGCCACAGCATATGATGATTGAAACAGAAGCCAGCCGCTCCGAACATCCCGTCGACGTCATCGAGCGGGTTGCTTCCGTCCGCGACTGGACATTCGCCCGCGACGCCGAGGACGAGATCTGCATCTCCGTCGACGGCAGCTGGTCGCCCTATCAGATTTCCTTCACCTGGCTCGAAGGCGTCGAAGCGCTGCATCTGGCCTGCGCCTTCGAGGTGAAGATCAACGAACGCCGCCGCAACGAACTCAACAAGCTGGTCTCGCTCATCAACGAACAGCTCTGGATCGGCCATTTCGGCATCTGGGAGAAGGAAGGCGTGGTGATCTTCCGCCACACCCTCATCCTGTCCGGTGGCCTCGAGCCGACGACGGAGCAATGCGAAGCGGCGATCGAAGCCGGTGTTTCCGCCTGCGACCGCTACTATCAATGCTTCAATTTCGTCCTGTGGTCCGGCCGCACCGCCAAGGAAGCCCTCGACACCGCCTTGTTTGAAACCGTGGGCGAAGCGTGAACGACGCAAGCACACTGCCGACGACCCTAGTTCTGCTCGGCGCGGGCAAGATGGGCAGCGCCATGCTGCGCGGCTGGCTTGCGCTCGGCATGGACGGCCATGGCGTTACCATCGTCGATCCTTACCCGACCGACGATTTGATGGAACTGGCCAAGGAACACGGCATCCTCGTCAATCCGCCATCAGGCACGATTTCGCCGCCGGAAGCCTTGGTGCTGGCGATCAAGCCGCAGACGCTTGAAGCCGCGGCTCCTGACATCGCGCCGCTCGTCGGCGCCAACACGCTTGTCTTGTCGATCATGGCGGGCAAGACCATCGCCAACATCAACCAGCGCCTGCCGAAGGCCAAGGCGATCGTGCGCGCGATGCCGAACACTCCGGCCGCCGTCGGGCGCGGCATCACGGGCGCTGCGACCAGCGCCGGTGTCAGCGCGGCCCAGCGCGCGGCGGCTTCCGCTCTGCTGTCGGCGATCGGCGCGGTCGAATGGCTCGACCAGGAAGACTGGATCGATGCGGTCACCGCCGTCTCCGGCTCCGGGCCGGCCTATGTCTTCTATCTCGCCGAATGCATGGCCAAGGCGGGCGAAGCCGCCGGCCTGCCGGCCGATCTCGCCATGCGGCTTGCCCGTGCCACCGTCGAAGGCGCTGGCGAACTGATGTTCCGCGATGCCGCGACACCGGCCAGCCAATTGCGCGTCAACGTCACCTCGCCCGGCGGCACCACCGCGGCCGCGCTCGACGTCCTCATGGATCCGAACGGCCTTGAGCCCTTGATGACCAAGGCCATCGGCGCGGCGAAACGGCGCGCCGGCGAGCTATCGGGTTAACCAGACCCGCCTTGGAACTGTCGACTTCCCGGCGTAGTTTAGGGAAACGAGACAGGAGCGCGCCATGGCCGACAGCAAAACGAAAGCCCCGCCGGCGGATGTGAAACAGCGCATCATCGATGCCCTGTTGGCCCTGGCTGGCGAAATGCCCTGGGAAGACATCACGATCAGCGAAGTGGCGCTGCACGCCGGGATTTCGCTGGCCGATTTCCGCGACCAATTTCCCTCCAAAGGCGCCGTGCTCGCTGGCTTCTCCCGCATGATCGATCGCAAGGTGCTCGACGGCACCAACGAAGATCTCGCCGCCGAGACCGCGCGCGACCGGCTGTTCGACGTCCTTATGCGCCGCATCGATGCCATGGGCCCCTACAAAGCCGGCCTCAAGGGCATTTCGCAATGGGTGCGGCGCGATCCTGTCAGCGCGATGGCGTTGAACACGACCGTGCTCAATTCCATGCGTTTCATGCTCGAAGCCGCCCATCTGCACAGCGAAGGCATCGCCGGCACGTTGAAGCTGCAAGGACTGGCCATCGCCTGGCAACGCGTCTTGAACGTCTGGTTCGAGGACGATGAACCGGGCCTCGATCGCACCATGGCGGCGCTCGATCGTGAATTGTCCCGCGGCGAGACCTTGACCGCCCGCCTCGACGACATGACGCGCCTCACCGCGCCTTTGCGCTCGCTCGCCCATGCGGTTCTCTCGGGCCGCCCACGCCCGGGCGCGCGCACGCGCGATCAAGGCGACGACGCGACGTCGGTTTGAAGCTTCAAACCATGTGATCGGCGGCCAGCACGCAAATGGTATTCGGATCGGTTTCGATCTGCACCGTCGCGTGATGGATGCTGCAGTGGATTTCAAGTTCCTGCGCCAACTGCACCAGGAAGCCATCGCCCGGATGGCCGCCGGACATGCACAGATGAACGGTGAGCGCCGTTTCCGTCGTGCTGATCGGCCAGATGTGAAGATCGTGCAGCGCCGACACGCCGGGCTGTTTGAGCAGGAAAGCGCGCACATGATCGGGATCGACATTGGACGGCACGGCCGCCAGCGACATGGCAAGGCTGCCACGCAACAGCCCCCATGTCCCCCAGATGATCACGACGGCGATGACCAGACTGACCACCGGATCGACCCACTGCCAGCCGGTCATCAGAATGACGAGGCCGGCAACGACGACGCCGGCTGAAATCGCCGCATCGGCGGCCATATGCAGATAGGCGCCGCGAATGTTGAGGTCGCCATCCTTGCCCGACATGAACAGCCAGGCGGTGAACCCATTGATGAGGATGCCGATGGCGGCCACCACGATCATCGTCATGCCAGCCACGGGCTCGGGATTGAGCAGGCGCTGGATCGCTTCCAGAATGATGGCGCCGACCGCCACGAGCAGCAGCACCGCATTGGCTAAAGCCGCCAAGATCGAAGAACTGCGCAAGCCATAGGTGTAACGCGCCGTCGGCGGACGCTTGGCGAGAACCGCCGCCACCCAGGCGACGACCAGGCCCAGAACATCGGACAGGTTGTGCCCGGCGTCGGCAAGCAGCGCCATCGAATTGCTGAAGAAGCCATAGCCCGCCTCGACGATCACGAAGAGCGTGTTGAGAATGATGCCGATGGCGAAGGCACGACCAAAATCCTGCGGCGCATGGGAATGCCCCGCATGTCCGTGCGCGTGCTCATGGGAGTGGCCATGGGAATGACCATGCCCATGATCATGGGCATGCGAGTGACCGTGATTGCCGTGCGAATGTGCTTCAGTCATGAAGGCCCCATAGCACCGCCGCAACGGCAAGGCATCATGTTATGATATTGCTGTAATGATATAGCGTGATCGGTTGATGACGTTAGAGCGGAATACGCACCGTCGCCCGCAAGCCGCCGAGCGGGCTCGATGACAATGAAACATCGCCGCCATGGGCGCGGGCAATGTCGCGGGCGATGGCGAGACCCAGCCCCGTGCCGCCGTGATCCTGATTGCGCGCTTCGTCAAGGCGGAAGAACGGGCGGAAGACTTCTTCGCGCTGATCGGGCGGAATGCCAGGACCGTCATCATCCACATGAATGGTCAGGAAGCGCTGCTCGCACACCGCTTCGATAGCGATCTGGCGACCATAGCGTTGCGCATTGGCGATCAGATTGGTGAGAAGACGCCGGAACGCATCGGGTCGGACCGTCACCATCGCCTCGCCGCTGAACGACACCTGCGTCGGATGGCCGTGCCGCTCGGCATCGACTTTCAGCTCTTCCAGCATGGTGCGCATGTCGATGGAGGAAGCCTGCTCGCCGCCGTCGCCGCGCGCGAAGGCGAGATAAGCCTCCAGCATGCGCTGCATCTCGTCGACGTCCTTCTGCAACGCATCGACATCCGGCCCTTGCGGCAGCATGACAAGCGACAGTTTGAAGCGCGTCAGGATGGTGCGCAGATCGTGGCTGACGCCATTGAGCATGGTCGTGCGCTGATCCATCGCCCGCTCGACGCGTCGCTTCATTTCGACGAAAGCAAAACCCGCCTGGCGCACCTCGCGCGCGCCATGCGGACGGAATTCGGGCTCACGCCCTTTGCCGAAATCCTGCGCCGCCTTGGCAAGGCGCAGGATCGGTCTGATCTGATTGCGCAGGAAGGCGATCGCCACGGCCAGCAGCACCAGCGACGCACCGACCATCCAGCCCAGGAAAATATGCGAGTTCGACGCATAGGCTGCATTGCGCGCCGCGATCACGCGCAAGGTCGCGTCATTCAGCGCCACACGGATCTCGACCAGATTGGAATTGCCGATGGTGTCGATCCAGAACGGCTTGTTGATCTGCCGCGACAGCTCCTGCGACAACGAACTGTCCAAAAGCGAAAAGAACGGTTTCGGCAAGGTCGCCGGCAACGGCTCCTTCGGCAGCAATTTGAAATCCATTTCAAAGCGCTCGCCAGCGATCTTCGCCACCTGTTCAAAGGTGGCGAGCGGAAACTTTTCGTAGGTATCGACCACGGCGGCAATGTCGGCGACGACGGCGGCCGACAGGCGCTGCGTGACGAGCTGCCAATGGCGCTCCATGAAAATGTAAGCGACGGCCGATTGCAGCAGCACCACCGGCAGAATGACAATGAGAAGCGAACGCGCGAACAGGCCCTTCGGCATACGGCTGGCAAGCCAACGGGTAAAGCCGCGCCATAGGCCGCGCGGCCTCTCGAACCAGCCGGGAAGCACCAAGCTCATCAGCGTTCGGGCAGCAGGCGATAGCCCGCGCCACGCGCTGTTTGCAGATAGATCGGATTGGCCGGATCGCGTTCGATCTTGCGCCGCAGGCGATTGATCTGCACGTCGATCGTGCGCTCGTTGGCGGCGGCGGCCGAACCAGCCAGCAATTCGCGCGCCACCGGCTCGCCTGGGGTCTTAGCCAGCAATTGCAGCATGTAGCGTTCGCGTTCCGTCAACCGCACCACGTCCTCGCCGTGACGCAATTCGCCGCGCTCGCAGTGGAAGACGAACGGCCCGAAGCGCACCAAGGTCGGCTGATTGAGCGGCTTCGGCACGACGCGGCGCAGGATCGAGCCGATGCGCAGCGACAATTCCTTGGCCTCGAACGGTTTGGTCAGATAGTCGTCGACGCCGGTTTCGAGCCCCTGCACGCGATCACTCGTCTCGGCTCGCGCCGTCAGCATGAGGATCGGCACTTGCGACGTCTCACGCAGCGAACGGGCAAAATCGAGACCGTTCTCGCCCGGCATCATCACGTCAAGCACGATGAGATCGAAATCGAGATTGCTCAAATGGCGCCGTGCCTCGGCCGCGTCGCCGGCGGCCGTCACCCGATAGCCCTCGCGGACCAGATAGCGCGACAACAGTTCGCGCAGACGTTTATCATCGTCGACGACAAGCAGATGCGCCGCATCGTCGGCAGGCACGAAAGTCGGCTGCTCGGCGCTCGTTGCATTTTGCTCTTCGCTCATTCCCCGGTCCTTTCGTTGCGCCAGATCAGCGCTTCGACTCTGGGCCTCTCTTCCGGCTCGATCATTGCCAGCAAAAATTGCTGAGCGGCTTCCTGAGCCCCCTTCGGCAATTCCGCCAACACGCGCGCGAACCGTTGCGATTGCAAGACGGACAATTCCAACGCCAGAGCCTTGCCCTTCGCCGTCAGGAACAAGAGCCGCTGCCGGCGATCGGTCGCGCCCGTCCGCGCCTCGACGAAACGTTCGTCGAGCAATTCCTTCAACACCCGATTGAGGCTTTGTTTGGTGATACGCAGAATGTCGAGCAATTCGGCGATCGTGAGGCCAGGATTGCGATGCACAAAATGCAGCACGCGATGATGCGCCCGGCCAAACCGCAAGGTTTCCAGCAAACGATCCGCATCGCCGACGAAATCTCGATAGGCGAAGAACAGAAGTTCGATCAGGTCATAATGCGGCGGCGCCGGCGTCTCCGCGCCTGCCAGTCCCGCCCCGCCGACCAGGGGTATATCGTCAAGCGCCTGCGTCATGGCTGATCCGCTCTAATCCATTACGTCAGCACTATTGACATATTTCAGGTCGATTGCTACTCGTCAAGCCTCTCGAAAGTACCGGCAAACCGGCCGGAAATGCGGCGAACACCCTGTTTCATATGGGAAACCCCGTTCGCCAGGAGGAGTTGTGATGTCCGTTTTACCATTCGACCAGCGTGAAGGTTTCATCTGGATGAACGGGAAGTTGCTGCCCTGGAAGGAAGCGCATCTGCATGTGCTGAGCCACGGGCTGCATTACGGCTCTTCTGTATTCGAGGGCGAGCGCGCCTATGGCGGCAAGATTTTCAAGAGCCTCGAACATACCGAGCGTTTTCATAACTCGGCCAAGCTGCTCGACTTCACCATTCCCTATTCGATCGAGGAGATCGAAGCCGCCAAGCAGCTCGTCGTCGACAAGAACGGCATGCAGAGCTGCTACGTGCGCCCCGTCGCCTGGCGCGGCAGCGAGATGATGGCGGTCGCCGCGCAGAACGCGACGATCCACGTCGCCATCGCCGTGTGGGATTGGCCGAGCATGTTCGACGTCAACGAGAAGATGCGCGGCATTCGTCTCGATATCGCCGAATATCGCCGCCCCGATCCGCGCACTGCGCCGTGCCAATCGAAGGCTGCTGGCCTTTACATGATCTGCACGATCTCCAAACACGCGGCCGAGCGTAAAGGCTATGCCGATGCGATGATGCTTGATTGGGAAGGTCGCGTCGCCGAATGCACCGGCGCCAACCTCTTCTTCACCAAGGACGGCGCGATCCACACGCCGATCGCCGACTGCTTCCTCGACGGCATCACTCGCCGCACGGTCATCGATCTGGCTAAGCGCCGCGGCATTGGCGTCCACGAGCGTCGGATCATGCCGGACGAATTGGCGAGCTTCAACGAGTGCTTCCTCACCGGCACGGGCGCGGAAGTGACCCCGGTGTCGGAAATCGGCCCCTACCGCTTCACGCCGGGCAATATCTCGCGGACGCTGATGGAAGACTATACGGCTGAGGTGAACAAGCACTGAGCCGGGTTTTCAGCACAGAAATAGAGTTTTAAGCGGGCGGCGGACCTTTCCGCCGCCCGCATTCGTTTGCCCTTGCCTGTAGCCCTTGCCTTTTGCCGGCCCGACCAGCATATGCCGGGGCGGATTTTGATTTTGGCCCGCCTGGCCTGGCGCCGACGGGATAACGGGATAGCTCCATGGGTTTCAAATGCGGCATCGTCGGTCTGCCCAACGTCGGCAAATCGACCCTTTTCAACGCGCTGACGCAAACGGCGGCGGCTCAGGCGGCCAATTATCCGTTCTGCACGATCGAACCCAACGTGGGCGACGTCGCCGTCCCTGATGAACGCCTCGACGCGCTGGCCAAAATCGCCGCCTCGAAAGAGATCATCCCGACGCGGCTGACCTTCGTCGACATCGCCGGCCTCGTGCGCGGCGCCTCCAAGGGCGAAGGCCTGGGTAACCAGTTCCTCGCCAACATCCGCGAATGCGACGCGATAGCCCATGTGGTGCGCTGCTTCGAGGACGGCGACATCACCCATGTGGAAGGCAAGATCGATCCGGTCGCCGATATCGAGACCATCGAGACCGAGCTGATGCTCGCCGACCTCGACAGCCTCGAAAAGCGCGTGCCCGCCCTCGAGAAGAGGGCCAAGCAGAACGACAAGGAAGCCAAGGAAGCGCTCGATCTGATGAACCGCTGCCTGGTGCTGCTGCGTGACGGCAAGCCGGCGCGCCTCGTCGAGGTCAAAGCCGAAGAGCGCAAGACCTTCGACGGTCTTGGCCTGCTGAGCTCCAAGCCCGTGCTCTATGTCTGCAATGTCGAGGAAGCCTCCGCCGACAAGGGCAATAATTTCTCCGCCCTCGTCGCGCAGCGCGCGAAAGAAGAAGGCGCGGTCTCAGTCGTCGTCTCGGCGCGCATCGAAAGCGAAATCGCCATTCTGCCGGCCGACGAGCAGAAGGACTATCTGGAAGCCGTGGGCCTGGCGGAGCCCGGTCTTAATCGTGTCATCCGTGCCGGCTATGGCCTGCTCGGCCTGATCACTTACTTCACCGTCGGCCCCAAGGAAGCCCGCGCCTGGACCATCGAGACCGGTACGCGCGCGCCGCAGGCGGCCGGCGTCATTCACACCGATTTCGAGAAGGGCTTCATCCGCGCCGAGACCATCGCGTATGCCGACTATGTCGCCTTCAACGGCGAAGCCGGCGCCCGCGAGGCCGGCAAGTTTCGCCTCGAAGGCAAGGACTATACGGTTGCCGACGGCGACGTGATGCATTTCCGCTTCGCCAATTAAAGCAAGGCGCATTGTACAAGCCGCATTTGTAACGGAGGGCCGATGCCGTCGCTCTATTTCGAGGATTTCCCGAAAGGCTTCGTGCGCGAATACGGCGCTCATCTCGTCACCAAGGAAAACGTCATCGAATTCGCCAGCGAGTTCGATCCCCAGCCCTTCCACCTCGATGAGGAAGCCGGCAAGAAAAGCATCCTGGGCGGCCTGTCCAGTTCCGGTTGGCAGACCGCCAGCGTCGCCATGCGTCTCATCTTCGAGAGCATCCTGAAGGATGCGGTGAGCCTCGGCTCGCCCGGCGTCGAGGAATTGCGCTGGCTGAAGCCCGTGCGCCCCGGCGACATCTTGAGCCTGCGCGCCGAAGTGCTCGATGCACGCGTGTCGCGCTCGCGCCCCGGCATGGGCATTCTGACGTGGCGTTTCGGCGTGCTCGACCAGAACGGCCAGGAAGTGATGTGGCTGCGCTCACTGATGATGCTGGGCACACGCGACGCGCCGCCCCTGGCGCCGCGCACGCCGCCCGCGCGTCCCGCGCCTGCGGTCCTTCCGGAATTCACGCCGGATTTTTCGGCCATCGACGACACCAACGGCATTCTCACCGGCTGGCTCGACGATCTCGTCATCGGCTTTCGCGTCGAGATCGGCTCTTATCAGTTCACGCGCGACAACATGCTGCGCTTTGCACGCGCCTATGATCCGCAGGTTTTCCACGTCGATGAGGAAGCCGCGAAGCAGACATTCTTCGGCGGTCTTGCCGCGTCCGGCTGGCACACGGCTGCAGCCTGCATGAGCCGGCTTGTCGCCACCCGCAACGCCTATGCCGCCGAGGCGCGCCGGCGCAATCTGCCGCGCGTGCCCGCCGGTCCCTCGCCGGGCTTCCGCGATCTCAAATGGATCCAGCCGGTCTACGTCGACGATATTTTGAGCTATTCGACGACGCCGCTTGAAAAGCGCAATATCTCGCGCGAGGGCTGGGGCATCGCCTTTCATCGCAATGAAGGCATCAACCAGAACGGCGACAAAGTGTTCGAGTTCACCAGTTCGAGTCTCTGGCCCATGCGCGGATAATCCGCCGAAGCCAAAAGAGGGGGAACGTCATGGGCAGCCAGAGCGAGGCGAAAGTCGCGATCCGTGAAGTGATCGAGAACTGGGCGATCTGGCGCGACAGCGGCGACTTCGAAAACCTCGCCACTTGTTATCATGACGATGGCCGCATGGTCGCCACATGGTTCTCCGGTCCCGCCGCGCAATTCATCGCTGGCTGCAAGGCCGGCTTTGAGAAAGGCGCCATCGTGCAGCATTTTCTCGGTGGCATCTCGATCACGCTCAAAGGCGCGCGCGCCATCGCGCAAACCAAGATGATGATCCTGTCGCGATCGACGCTTGAAGGCATGCCTTGCGACACCACCTGTGTCGGCCGCTTCTATGATTTCTTCGAAGAGCGCGAAGGGCGCTGGGCCATCGTTCTGCGCCAGCCGATCTATGAGAAGGATCGCTTCGATATGCTCGATCCCAGCCATCAACCGAAGCTCGATCCGCGCCTGCTGGAACGCTTTCCGGTCGGCTATCGCTTCATGGGTTATGCGCAGACGAAAGAGGGACGAACGGTCAATCCGTCGCTGCCGGGCCTGCATGGCGCCGAGGTTTTAGGCCTTTATGACGACGGAAATGCCTGGCTGGCGGGCAAAAAACTCGCCCGCTGAATGCTTCGACTTGTCGCACACCGCGCGCCAAATGACAGAATTTAATCAATTAAAACAATAATATGACAACGCGTTAATGATCCTTAGGAAAGATTACCCTTGCGGCACAGGCACTTTTTGACTCGCGCGTCACATTCTCGCCCAAACTAGCCCGCAAAAGCCCGCCACCTTCGCTGCGACGAGAGGCAATGTCCTTTCGCGTGTTCCCGCCGCGCCGCCCACTTGATCTGCGGCATTCTGCGGCTTCACCCATCACATCGACTAAGGAAACCTCACGAATGCGGGACGTTTTGTTCCGCCGCGGCCGCTTGGCCTCGGCATTGATTCCGGCTGCGCTTCTCACGATGGCCGCCACTCATGTCAGCGCAGAAGAATCGTCGGCGGAATATTTCGCCCGTGATCGCGCCATGTTCGCAAAAGAACATCCGCAGCCGAACGCCCAAGTACAGGCGAGCCTGCAGCCGAACCGTAAGACCAGCCGCAAGGAGCGCATTCGCGTTGCCAGCCTCTCCGTGAGCGGCACCACGCTGAACGATGCGAGCGCACCGGCTGAAGCCGCGCCCGTCTCGCGCCTGACGCGCCGCGCCGCGCCTGCCTCTGGCATTCATGCGCTCGTCACCGCCGCCGCCATTCGCAACGGCGTTCCGCCGGCGCTGCTGCACGGTGTCATCCGCAAGGAAAGCAACTATCGCTGCAACGCCTACAACGGTCGCGGCCAGGTGCATGGCGTCGGCCAGCTCAAGACCGCCACGGCCCGTTCCGTCGGCGTGCATGGCTCTCTGTATGATTGCAACAACGGCGTCGAAGCCGCCGCACGCTATCTGAAATTGGCGATCTCGCGCGGTGGCGCCGGATGCGCCGGCGTGAGCCTTTACGAGCGTGGCATCTATGCGCGCCCGACGTGCTCGGCCTATGGCCGCTCCGTCATGCACATGGCCCATCTCTAAGAAGAACAGCCAAACGCTGGAGCAAATTGCGTTTCTTCAGAAACGCAATTTGCTCCAGCATCTTTTATTTTGACGCGTCTTTGTGGCGTTTGACTAAAGTCAAACTGCAAAACGCTTTGGCTCAAGCCGCGCGCTTGAGCCAGCGTTTGGGATCGATACTCGCTGTCAGCCGATGTGCCGACAGCGCCTCGCACAATTGCGCGATGCTCGACAGATTGTGCACGGGGCGAAACTCATCCACATGCGGCAGCATGGCACGAATGCCCAGCGCGCGTGCTTCAAAGCGATCGAACCGCAACAGTGGATTGAGCCAGATCAGACGCCGGCTCGATTTGTGCAGCCGCTCCATCTCGCGCGCCAATTCTTCCGTGCCTTCCCGCTCGAGCCCATCGGTGAACAAAAGCACGATGGCGCCCTGGCCCAGCACTCGCCGCGACCAATCGCGATTGAAGCGATGCAGGCAGGAACCGATGCGCGTACCACCAGACCAATCGGCGACCTCCAGCGAACATTGGCTCAGGGCCTCATCGGGATCGCGATAGCGTAGCGCGCGCGTCACATTGGTGAGGCGCGTGCCGAACAGGAATGTCTGCACCTGCCGCCGCTCGTTGGTCAGCGCGTGCAGGAAATGCAGGAACACCCGCGTGTAATCGCTCATCGAGCCGGAGATATCGCAGATGGCGACGATCGGCGGATGACGCACGGCCGGCGAACGGCGCGCCAGATCGATGGTCGCACCACCGGCGCGCAGCGAGCGGCGCAGGGAACGGCGCAGATCGATCCGCGCGCCCCGCGCATCCGCAACGAAGCGGCGCGTCCGCACTTCATTGTCGCTGAGATCGAGCCGATCGATGGCCCGCATTGCCGCCGCGATCTCCTCGGCGGTCATCTGGGCGAAATCTTTCTTTTGCAGCAGTTCGGACGCTGACACGGTGAAACGCTGATCGAGCTCGAACTCCTGCTCGATCTCCTTGGGCTCGCGCTGCGGCATCAGGGCCTGCGCGACACGGGTCGAGCCCGCTTCCGGCTTGCTCGCCTTCTGCTGTTCCTCCTGCTGCGGCTCGGCCAGAGGCGACATCATCGCGATCAGCTTTTCCAGGAAGCCGCGCCGCTTCCAGAACATGCGGAAGGCCGCATCGAAGACGACCAGATGCTCGCGCTTGCTGACGAACACCGCCTCCAAGGTCGCGCGGAAATCGCTGCGATGACGCACACCCGCTATCTCCACGGCTCGCACCGCGTCGAGCACGGCGCCTGGGCCGACCGGCAGGCCTGCGGCCCGCAACGCCCGGGCAAAATGCAGGATGTTCTGCGCCAGGGTGCCTTCCGGCGCCGGGGTTTGCGGGGAACTTGGATCGAGACCGCTGACGTCGTCCACCACGGCCTCAGAAATCACTGGTGATGCCCTTGCTCTCCCAGTCGCCATAGCGCACCGGGTCGAGCCCGCCTCGGCCGTTGAGTTCGACCGGCGGCGGTTCCTTGGCCGCGGCTTCCGCCTGGCGCCGGCGTTCCTCGGCTTCCGCCAGGGCACGCTGCGCCGCTGGCGTCAGCGGCTTGCGCGGTTCGGCGGGGACGGCCTCCGGCGCGGGCTGATCGATCGGCTCAGACATATCCAGCGTCTCCAAATCGGGCGCTTCCAGGCCAAAAACCGGCCTTGGCGCCAATTCTGGGCAGTTTTTAACAAAGGAACAGGGCAATACAAACTGCCAAGCTTGCCCTAATCCCCTCCACCTCCCCACATAGGACGCGAACGGCTGGTCTTCCAGCCAAGTTATTCGGAGGTGATGAAGTCCATGAATATCATGCGCACGGCGATCCTGCTTGCTGCCATGACTGCCATTTTTGTCGTTGTCGGCGCCCTGATGGGTGGCCGCACCGGCATGATGATCGCGCTCGCCATTGCAGCCGCGACCAATCTCTACGCCCTGTGGAATTCCGACCGCATGGCGCTGGCCTCCACCAATGCCCATGAGGTCGACGCCACCATGGCGCCCGATCTCGTCAACATGGTGCACGGCCTGGCACAGCGCGCCGGCCTGCCGCCGCCGCGCGTCTATGTGATCGAGGATCCGCAGCCCAACGCCTTCGCTACCGGCCGCAATCCGGAAAACTCCGCCGTTGCCGTGCATACGGGCCTGCTCAACATGTTGAGCCGCGAGGAACTCTCCGGCGTCATCGCCCATGAGCTGGCGCATATCAAACACCGCGACACGCTGACGATGACCGTCACCGCCACCTTGGCCGGTGCCATCTCTTCCATCGCGCAGTGGGGCCTGTTCTTCGGCGGCAACCGCAACAATAACGGCCTCGGCATCATCGGCTCGATCGCCTTGATGATCCTGGCGCCGCTTGCCGCCATGATCGTGCAGATGGCGATCAGCCGTTCGCGCGAATACGAAGCCGACCGTCTCGGCGCCGAAATCTGCGGTAATCCGCGTTGGCTGGCCTCGGCTTTGGCCAAGATTTCCGGCGCGGCCGAGCGCATTCCTAATGAGGCGGCGGAGGCCAATCCGGCGCTGGCGCATATGTTCATCGTCAATCCGCTGATCGGCCAGGGCATGGATAACCTCTTCTCCACGCATCCGAATGTGGAGAACCGCATTGCCGCGCTGGAAGATCTGGCGCAGCGCATGGGCCTCGGCCGTGGCGCACCGGCGCCGACACGCGCGGGCGGCTTTCTCGGCGGTGGCGATCCGCTAAATCCGCGGCGCGGCCCCTGGGGATAAGCCGGGATAACAAGGTTCACGATGAGTCCCGCGCCCGCTTTCGCAGCGCTCCCTTTGGGGATAGCTGCGAATAGCGGGCGCAATCGCAAGGCCGGTCATAAATGGGCCTGACTTGCGCACGATGATGCGTGCATATCGGCCGTGGCGGGAACAAAACGCAAAGCAATGCGTTGCCTTTCGCGCAAGAGCTTGAACATCATCACACCGGCGAGCGACGCTGAGTCGTCAGCCGGCCTCTTTACCGGTTCCCGCATTTCCTCGTGGGGACAGACTTCGTAGGACGGTGCGGGTTGCCTGACTTGAAAAAGCGTTCCAGCGGTTTTGGTGCTCGTTCTGCCGAGCCTGTGCCGCCGCCACCGCCCGGACTCTCCGCCCGCCTCACCGCCGCTCAAGCGCTCGCCGACATTCTCGCTTCCGGCCATGCGGTGGAGGATCGTTTTGCCGCGACGCGCACGTCCGAGCTCGATGCCCGCGACCGGGCATTGGCCCGCTCGATCGTTACGACGGCGCTGCGTTATCTGGGCTCCATTCGCGCCCGCCTGGCCCAGGCGCTCGACAAAGGCCTGCCGAAGAAGTCGGGCGCGCTGGAATGGCATCTCATCACCGCAGTCGCGCAAATCCTCCATATGGATGTGCCCGATCGCGCCGCGGTCGATCTCGCCGTCCATGCGGTCAAACGCGATCCCCGTTCCGCCGCGTTCGCCGGCCTGACCAATGCGGTGCTGCGCACCATCGTGCGCGCCAGCGAAGCCGGAGAAACCACGCTCGACGACCCATTCGCCGATACGCCGCAATGGCTCGCCGTGCGCTGGAGCAAAGCCTATGGCGACGAGACGGCGCAAGGCATCGCCCAGATGCACGCGCAGGAGCCGACCCTCGACCTGACCGTGAAGTCGGATGCCGAAGGCTGGGCGCAGCGACTGGGCGGCATCGTCTTGCCGACCGGTTCCGTGCGCCTCGCCACGCATGCGCCCATCGAGACGCTTGCCGGCTATAACGATGGCGAATGGTGGGTGCAGGATGCTGCCGCCGCCTTGCCGGCGCGTCTGCTCGGCGCCGCCGTCGGCGAGCGTGTCGCCGATCTGTGCGCCGCGCCCGGCGGCAAGACGGCCCAGCTCGCGCTTCACGGCGCCCATGTGGTGGCGCTCGATCGCTCGGCCGAGCGGATGAAGCGTGTCGCGGAAAATCTCACCCGCCTCGGCCTCTCCGCCGAACTGCACATCGGCGATGCATTGAGTTTCGACGCCGCACGCTTCGATGCCATTCTGCTCGATGCGCCCTGTTCGAGCACGGGCACCATTCGCCGCCATCCCGACGTCGCCTGGACGAAACGCATCAGCGACATCACCGCGCTCGCGACGCTGCAAGCCAAAATGCTCGACCGCGCCTGCTCCCTGCTGAAGCCCGGCGGCCGCCTGGTCTATTGCACCTGTTCGCTCGAGCCCGAGGAAGGCGAACAGCACATCGCCGCGCTGCTAAGGCGTAACCCCGACATGCTGCGCATGCCGGTGACAGAAGCCGAGACCGGCTTGGCCGACTGCATCAACGACGAGGGCGAAGTGCGGACGCTGCCGACCCACCTGCCCCACGCGGACAAAAGATTCGCCGGGCTCGACGGTTTCTTCGCGGTGCGTTTGCAGCGGCGGGCGATCTAAACGAGACACATTGCCGGTTTTATGAGCTTCCATTCGCTCTCCGTCGTCCAATCAGGTAAGAAATGGCTCTGAGTCGTCGAGACAAGAGGGTCATGGTGATCTTTCAGCCGGGGTGTGAAGGAGGTTTGGCGCAGTGACGGCGGTGACCGTGGCTGAACGCCTGACGGTTGCCCGTCTGGCGTGGGTAATGGGCTTGCGCGCCGCGCGGCGCGCCTTGGCATGGCCCGGCCGCCAAATCGCCGATCTGAGTTCCCGTGGCCCCCGCGCCCTGGCCATTGCGCCGCAGGACATCCGCACCACCGATCCGGCGATCGCCGATGACATCTACGCCGGCCATTTCCATTTCGCCGGCCGCATCGTCGATTCGCACGGCACCTCGCCTTTCGATTTCACCGAAGCCCCCTTGGAGTGGGAAACGGCGCTGATGGGCTTCGTCTGGCTGCGCCATCTGCGCGCCGCCGAAACCGCGCTCGCGCGGGCCAATGCCCGCTCGCTCATCGACGAATGGATCACTCGGCAGAGCCGCCAGAGCGGTAGCGTCGCCTGGCAGCCGCAGGTGGCGGCACGCCGGCTGATCTCCTGGCTTTCCCATTCGCCCCTGCCGCTCGAAGGGGCCGACGCCCAATTCTATCGCCGCTTCATGAAGAGCATCGGCCGTCACGTGACCTTCCTGTCACGCCAGGTGGCTGACGGTCTCGACGGCGAAGCGAAACTCACCGTCGTTCTCGCCTTGATGCAGGCGAGCCTGTGCGCCACGGGCCTGGAGAGTTCGCGCCGCAAATACGAGAAACTGCTCGTCAACACCTTGCAGGCGCAGATTCTGCCCGATGGCGCCCATATCTCGCGCAATCCACAGGTCCTCATCGATCTGTTGCTCGATCTGCTGCCGTTGCGTCAGGCGTTCACCGCGCGCGGCCTGTCGATCCCGCAGGAACTCATATCCTGCGTCGATCGCGTTCTGCCGATGCTGCGCATGATGCGCCATGGCGATGCGACCTTGGCGCTCTTCAACGGCATGGGCGTGACGGCGCCCGATACGCTGGCGACGGTGCTCGCTTACGACGACGCGCGCGGCCAGCCGGTGATGAACGCGCATTATGCCGGTTATCAGCGGCTCGAAGGCGACAACACCATTGTCGTCTGCGATGCCGGCGCGCCGCCGCCGCCGCCCTATTCGATGAGGGCTCATGCCGGCACTTTGTCCTTCGAAATGTCGAGCCAGGGCCAGCGCATCATCGTCAATTGCGGCGCCCCCTCGCAGATGCGCGGCGCGCTGCGCGAAGCCGCGCGCCTGACGGCCGCCCATTCGACCCTGACCGTCGCCGACACGTCGTCCTGCCGTTTTGCCAGCGGCGGCATCGCCCGTGCCGTCTGCGATGGCGCCATTATCGCGGGCCCGTCCCAGGTCGAGACCCGCCGCGGCGATGACGAATTGGCCAGCGAAATCGATGTCAGCCACGACGGCTATGGCACGGCCTTCCACCTGCTGCACCGCCGCCGCCTCAAGCTCGCCGCCGACGGCTGGCGGCTGGAGGGCGTCGATACCTTGTCGCCCGCCAAAAGCGGCCAGGGGCTCGAACCGGTCGATTATGCCCTGCGGTTCCACCTGCACCCGCAGGTCCGCGCCGGCCTGATCGAAAACGGCCAGGGCATCCTGCTCGCCCTGCCGACCGGCGAAGCCTGGATTTTCCATGCCTCCGGCCTGCCGCTGACCCTGGAAGAGAGCGTTTTCTTCGCCGGCTTCGACGGCCCCCGCGCCACCAGCCAGATCGTCGTCCATGGCGATGCCGCCAGCCAGCCGGAAATTGCCTGGGTCCTGAGCAGGTCACAGTAACCGCAATAGCCAAGCTTTCCCCCGGCGCGCGCCCATGCTAAGCGCCGGCCACCAATTGCTTCACCTGCTGCCCGAGACCCTCCCGCTATGCCCCGCGATCTCCGCCGCGTTGCCCGCGCGCTCATTTCCGTTTCCGACAAAACCGGCCTCATCGACTTCGCCCGCGCCCTCACCGGCCTTGGCATCGAACTGATTTCGACCGGCGGCACCTGCAAGGCCATCGCCGACGCCGGCATCAAGGTGCAGGACGTGTCCGATGTCACCGGCTTCCCTGAAATGATGGACGGCCGAGTCAAGACGCTGCATCCGAAGGTGCACGGTGGCCTGCTCGCCATCCGGGAGAATCCTGAGCACGAAGCGGCCATGCTCGCCCACGGCATCGCCCCCATCGATCTCCTCGTCGTCAATCTCTATCCCTTCGAAGCCACCGTCGCGAAGGGCGCCAACTACGACGATTGCATCGAGAACATCGATATCGGCGGCCCGGCGATGATCCGGGGCGCGGCCAAGAACCACGCCGATGTCGCCGTCGTCGTCGACGTCGCCGACTATGCCGCCGTGCTTGAGGCACTGCAGGCCAACAAGGGCGCCACCACCTTGGCGCTGCGCCAGCGCCTCGCCCAGAAGGCCTATGCCCGCACCGCCGCCTATGACGCGGCGATCTCCAACTGGTTCGCCAATGCCATCGGCGAAACCGCCCCCGACTATCGCGCCATCGGCGGCCAGCTCGCCGAGAAGATGCGCTACGGCGAGAACCCGCACCAGGCGGCCGGCTTCTACCGCACGCCGGAAAGCCGCTTCGGCGTCTCCACCGCCCGGCAGCTCCAGGGCAAGACCCTGTCCTACAACAACGTCAACGACACCGACGCCGCCTTCGAATGCGTCGCCGAGTTCGACCCGGCCCGCACCGCCGCCGTCGCCATCATCAAACACGCCAACCCGTGCGGCGTCGCCGAGGGCGCCTCGTTGCGCGAAGCCTATGAGAAGGCGCTGCGCTGCGACCCCGTCTCGGCCTTCGGCGGCATCGTCGCCCTCAACCGCCGCCTCGACGCCGAGGCCGCCCGCGAGATCGTCAAGATCTTCACCGAAGTCATCATCGCCCCCGAGGCCGATGAGGAGGCGGTGGCCCTGGTCGCCGCCAAGAAGAACCTGCGCCTGCTCATCACCGGCGGCCTCCCCGATCCCCGCACTCAGGGGCTGACGGTGCGCACCGTGGCCGGCGGCTTGCTCGTGCAGGGTCGCGACAATGCGGTCGTCGACGACATGAATCTGAAGGTCGTCACCAAGCGCGCGCCCACGCAACGCGAATTGATCGACCTCAAATTTGCTTTCCGAGTGTGTAAACACGTGAAGTCGAACGCTATCGTCTACGTCAAGGACGGGGCCACGGTTGGCATCGGCGCGGGGCAGATGTCGCGGGTGGATTCCTCGCGGATCGCCGCCTGGAAAGCCGCCGAAGCGGCCAAGGCGGCGGGTCTTGCCGAGACCTTGGCGAAGGGCTCCGTTGTCGCCTCCGATGCGTTTTTTCCCTTTGCTGACGGGCTTTTGGCAGCTGCCGAGGCCGGCGCCACCGCGATCATTCAGCCCGGTGGATCGATGCGCGACGACGAGGTGATCAAGGCGGCCGACGAGGCTGGCCTCGCCATGGTGATGACCGGCCACCGCCACTTCCGTCACTGACGCGTTCAGACGCGGTTCAGGCGCAAGACGCTATCCAAGACACTATTGGTCTTCGAATAGTGCGCGCCCGCACAGAAAGCGGACGCAAACTTGCCATTAATGGGATCGAAACCTGCGGCGCGTAGCAAGCAAGGTTGGGGTCCAGGAGAAGTTATCGTGTTAGTCAGTTCGAACCATGAAATCCAAGGTAGCCGTGTTGTCCGCGAGATCGGACGCATCTCGGCGGCCACTGGCTGGGGTGGTGTGGCCAGCGCCTCCTCGGAAGAATTGCGTGCCCAGGCTCTGCGGCGCTTGATCGCCAAGGCGCAGGATTACGAAGCCGATGCCATCGTCGACGTCGATTACTCGGTCGACGGCATCAAGAGCTGCGACCTGTCCGCCTGCGATCTGAAGCGCGTCATCGTCAGCGGCGTCGCCGTCCGCCTCGCCCGCGGCTGATCCACCCTTTAAGCACCCGGCCAAGCACTCGGCGCTGATCGAGCCCCTATTGCGGCTCGATCTTCGCCTGGGTGATCCAGGTTTTCCAATCGGCGATCTGTTCGCGCAGGAAAGCCTGGCCCTCATCCGGCGTCGTGATCCAGGGATCACTGGCGACGCTGTTGAGAAAGGCCTTGCCTTCGGCGCTGCCGGTCACTTCGTTGAACATCCGGTTCAGCCGCTCGACGATCGGCCGCGGCGTCGCCATCGGCACCATGGCTGCAAACCATCCGACGATCTTCATCGGCACGCCCAGTTCCGTCATGGTCGGAAACTGCGGCACCACGTGCATGCGCTCCGGCGGGCTGATCGCCAGAATGCGCAGCCGCTTCTCGCGCTCCTGAGAGATGCTGAAGATATTGTCGAGCGTCGCGAAATCGAGCGCGCCGCTGGTCAGATCGTTCAATGAATCGCCCGCCGTGCGATAGACCACCTCGACCGACTCCAATCCCATGGTCTGATTATAGATCGAGCCCATGACGCGCCCGAGCGGATTGGACGTGCCATAGCTCGCCTTGGAGCCCTTCTGCTTCAGATAGGCGGTGAGTTCGGCCAGCGTCTGCCAGGGCGCATCGGGCCGCACCACGAGCATGGTCGGCTGCTTGTTGATGGTCGCGGCGATCTGGATTTCCTTCTCCGCATCGACGGGTGGGCGCTTGAACAAGGTCATATTGGCCGCCACCGCCGTCGCCCCGTGCACATAGATCGTATGCCCGTCGGGCTTCGAGCGCGCCGTATATTCGGTGGCGAGATTGCCGATGGCGCCGGTCTTATTTTCGACGATGACCGTGCGCCCGAACAGCGGCCGCATCTTCTCCGCATACCAGCGCACGATGACATCAGCGCCGCTGCCCGCCGGAAACGCGCAGACAAAACTCACGTCGCGTGTCGGATAATCCTGGGCGATGGCCGGCGAAATGAGTGAGGGCATGGCAAGTGTCGGCACGGCGGTCGCAGCCGACAATCCCTGGATGACGCGCCGGCGGGACGGGTTCTGCATCGTTTCCTCCTGTTTTATCGCGGCGATTTGTTGTTGTTAGGCGATCGCCTGCCACTCTTATAAAGAGGTGATGCGCGAACGTTCAAACGTCCGCGCATCATAGCTGCTCCACGCTCAGCGTTTACGCCGCTTTCTTATAGGGCCCAAGCTGCTGCAAGGCCCAATCGAGAAAACTGGTGTCGACGACCTTGGCGAGCTCCACCGGCCGTTCCAGCATTTTCAGCTCGCCAAACACATCGATGTCGGCCTGCAAGGCCTGCATGTCGAGCTTGCCGTCGGGATCGCAATAGGCCAGCACGAAGGACTTATAGATCTGCGGGTCGCGGAAGGGCCCGTATTTCACCAGAATGTCGATGATCGCATCGCCCTTGGCGCCGCTGAAGTTGCCGGTGTCGTCGAGAGAATCGTTATGATCGCGCACGCCACGCAGGAAGGCGCGCAGGAAACGCCGCCCCTGCTCGTTTTGCTCCTTGATGAACTTGCCGCCATAGAGCGTCACCGCTACCTGCTGCGAGGGCATCAATTCCCAGCTCGGCATGAGCGCAACCGCCGCGCCCCGCTTCACCGCCAGCGTGCCGGCGGGATCGGGCGGCATGGCGAAATCGATCGCGCCGCTTTCCAAAGCCGCCACCTGCTGCGGGAAGCTCATGGATGTTTCATGCACTTCATCCATGCGGATGCCGGCTTTCTTGAACAGCAGATAGAACAGCGTGCTCGCTGAGCTGCCCGGCGCGCCATTGGCATATTTCAGCCCCTTCAGATCGGCTATGGTCTTGACCCGGCCGGACTGGACCAAAGCGGTGCGCACCATCAAGCGAATGCTGCTGCGATTGACGATGTTGCGCGATTTGTCGGCGACCATGCGCATGTCGAGGCCGCGTGTGAAGCCGTTATAGAAGCCGGCCGACGGGCCGCCGGCCGCCACTTGCAGATCGCCTGACGCCATAGGCGCGATCATGCGGGCGGCGGAATCGAAGGGGATCATCTCGACGTCGAGCCCTTCGTCTTTGAAATAGCCGCGCGCATGGGCAACGAAATAGCCTACATCCGTGGCCGCGTTTGGCACGCCGAGTTTGACTTTGGTTGGACCTTGCGCGAGCGCGGGCGCGGCCAGCACTGTCGCTGCCGCCGCACCCGACAGCGCGAATGCGCGTCTGGTGATCATGATTGTCCTCCCTGGTATCCTTTTCATAACCCAGGCAGGATCGTCGGGTCCAGCAAGACCACGACCACAAGGACGACGTTAGGGCTTGGCGGGCGTCAGCTCGGCTTGGAAGAGCCCTTCGGCTTTCATCACCGCATCGAAGCGACCAGCCTCGTCGAGCGTCTTGTTCATCTCCACCAGACGCGGCATCCAGCTTTCGGCGATCGTATATTTCACTGAGGCGCCGCTCTGCTTATGGATGATGACCGCGACGGCGAACGTGCCTTCCGGCGCCTTCTCCGCCGCCACCCGCAAGGAGCCCTGGCCGGGGCTGGCGGTCGTGGCGATGAGGATGCCGTCGGCCGGGCAAGCACAGGGCGCTTTCGACCCGGCCCAGAAAGTGACGTTGACCTCGCGCGGCTTGGCGTTGAGCTTTTGCAGGGCGTCGAGCCCAATGCGGATGCCGACGGGAATGAAAGAGCCGAAGCCACCGTGCACACGCGTGCCGAGCGCGATCCATTCCTCGCGGCTTTGCGCCTGCGCCATCGACAGACCGCCCGAAAAAGCCAAGGCGACCAGAGCGCCAGCCAGTCGGGAAACAAGCCTGTCGCTTAACGAGCTATGCATTGTCATAAGTTTTGCCTCCCTTTTCATACCAATCCATCGCTAACAGGAATCCGCCTGCGGGCAAAACGGAGCTTGGGCGCGACTAACGGGATTTGAGGCAAATCGGCGAGAAAACGAGCAAGAAAAAAGGCCGGGCATTGCTGCCCGGCCGACAATCCAGCGGGGAAGCCGGATGTCTCCAGAGGGGAACGGCATGAAGTCCTTTTACGAGCCTCACCGGAAGGGAGGGGGCTTGGCTCAAACTTCAGCCGACCCAGTCATATTGCGCGGCACAGTCGTGCGTCGCAACGCCGCAATGTGCATGGTGCCTGTGCAGAGAGTGCATAGCCAGTAACCAAACTTAGCTCCAGCTATGCACAGGCTTAATAATCCCAGCGTTGCGCGTTCGCGACCAGGAAGTCTCTGAAGACACGAACCCTTGCGACGTTCTTCATTTCTTCCGCATAAGCGAGGTAGCACTCGAGCTCAGGCATATCTGCCTGGGGAAGAATACGGACCAGCTGGGTGTCCGCCAGGGCGATATAGTCGGGCAGCACGGCGATGCCGACGCCGTTCTCCACCGCCCGGCGCAGCGCCGAGATGTTGTTGACCGTCAAAGTCGAGGGCCGCGGGTTCTTGGCGTCGCGACCGGCGAAATGCAGGGAATTGACGCTGCTGAGGTAATTCTGCGCCGACACCCCATAGGTCAAAACGCGGTGGTGATCGAGATCCTCGAGCGACTTCGGCTCGCCGAAACGCTTTAGGTAAGCCACTGATGCATAAGCATGAAAATGCATCGTGAAGATGCGCCGGCGGATGATGTCGGCCTGCACCGGCTCGCGCACGCGGATGGCCACGTCGGCCTCGCGCATCGACAAGTCAAGCTCGTCGTCGGAGAGCAGAATCGACAGTTTGATGTCCGGATAGAGCTCCAGGAATTCACCGATTCGCGGCGTCAGCCAGTTGGTGCCGATTCCCACCGTCGTGGTGACGCGCAGATCGCCGTGGGGCCGCTCGCGGCTGTCGGACAGGCGGGTGCGGGTGGCATCGAGCTTCACCACCACGTCGCGCACGGTGCGGAACAGGACGTCGCCCTGTTCGGTGAGAATGAGGCCGCGGGCGTGACGATGGAACAGCGGCACCTGCAGATCGGCCTCCAGAGCGCTGATCTGCCGGCTCACCGCCGACTGGCTCAGCCCCAGCGCCTCGCCGGCATGGGTAAACGACCCGGCTTCTGCCGCCGCATGGAATATTCTCAGTTTGTCCCAGTCCACCGTTGTCAGCCCTTCAAATTGCCCGCTGCGCTTACTCCGCCGCCACCTTGGTCACTTCATGGGCGGCGAGCCAGCGCTCGGCTTCCAGAGCCGCCATACAGCCCATACCGGCCGCGGTGACAGCTTGGCGATAAATGTCATCGGTCACGTCGCCGGCGGCAAAAACGCCGGGGATGTTGGTCGCGGTCGAATCGGGAGCGGTACGAATGTAGCCGTTCGGCTTCATCTCGATCTGCCCCTTGAAGAGTTCCGACGCCGGCTCGTGGCCGATGGCGACGAAGACGCCGTCGACCGGCTTCTCCGTGACTTCGCCGGTCTTGACGTTGCGCAGACGCGCATGGGTCACGCCCGGCGGCGTCGCGGTGCCGGTCACTTCATCGAGCGTGTGATCCCACAGCACTTCGATCTTGGGATGTTTGAACAGCCGTTCCTGCAGGATGCGCTCGGCCTTGAACCCATCGCGGCGGTGGACCACCGTCACCTTCGAGGCGAGATTGGCAAGATAAAGCGCTTCTTCGACCGCCGAATTGCCGCCGCCGACGACGATCACTTCCTTGCCGCGATAGAAGAAGCCATCGCAGGTGGCGCAGGCGGAAACGCCGTAGCCCTTGAACTTTTCCTCGGAGGGAATGCCGAGCCATTTGGCTTTCGCACCCGTGGCGATCACCAAGGTATCGCAGGTGTAATCGGCGCCGCTGTCGCCCTTCAGGCGAAACGGATGGCGCGACAGATCCACCGACGTGATGTGATCGGAGACCATGCGCGTGCCGACATGCTCGGCCTGCGCCTTCATCTGCTCCATGAGCCACGGCCCCTGGATCGGATCGGCGAAGCCCGGATAGTTTTCGACATCCGTCGTAATCATCAATTGGCCGCCGGGCTCGAAGCCCGAAATCATCACCGGCTCCAACATGGCGCGCGCGGCATAAATGGCGGCGGTGTAACCAGCCGGGCCAGAACCGACGATGATCATTTTAGCGTGCAGGGGAACTTGCTTGTTGCTCATCTTATGGGCTCAGAATGCACGAATACGGGGAAATCGACGGCCCGCTCGGCCGCCAGGGCGTCTCAGTTATGTAATAGATGCAGAGCTTGCCGGAAAGCCGCAGAGCGCGGGAAAGCACGCCAAATTGACCAGCGGCCCGTTGCCAAAAAGGAAAAGGGCGCTCCGGCTTTCAGCCGAAACGCCCTTAATTCTTTTCAATTCAGGTGATTAGATCAGCGATACATGTCGCGGCGCATGCGGTCTCGGCGCATTTCCCGGCGCATGTCGTCGCGCCGCATCTCCCGGCGCATTTCGCGACGCATCATTTCATGACGCACCGCACGACGCGCCTCGCGTCGATCGGCCTCGTGGCGGATCGCCCGCTCCACGGGATTGAACTGGACTTGCTGGACCAATCCAGCGTCGTGTCCGCCAGCGCCGAAGCTCATGGGCCCGGCCTGCGCCATCCCGGCGCCGACAGCGGATGCGCCAGCCATCAAGGAAAAAGCCAACGCGGTTTTTACGAGAATATTCATAGCTCCTCCAGGGATAGACCCCCCGACGCAAATACGCGTCTGGAATGAAAACCCCTGGGGACGACATTCGTTCCGATTAAACTCAAAAGCCGCCGACGGTGAACCGACGGCGGCTTTCAATGGATTCAATCAGATCCGTTGCAGTTCAGGCGCAAACTCAGTTGCAAACCTGGAACGGATGGGTGCCGCGCGGATTGCCCCACGCGTCATACACCGGCCGGCGGACCCAGTAGCAGCCATAGCCGCCACCATAGCCATAGACCGGAGCCGGCGCCGCGTAATAGCCCGGCGCGGCGGAAGCCGCGGCTGCGGCACCGAGGATGCCAAGCGCTGCACCAGCGGCGATCGCGCCACCCGGACCGATGCCACGGCGATAATAACGCGGGCCACCACCGTAGTAGCGTGGGCCACCATAGCGGCGATATTGCACCTGCTCAGTCAAAGGCGAGGCGTGAGCATCAGCGGCCGACGGCGCCATGCCAGCAGACAACGGCATGGCCGATGCCGGAGCAGACGCAAAAGCCGCGACCGCGAGCGACGCGCCAACGGCAAGACCATAAATACTCTTCATCGTAGTCTCCTCTGGACCCCTTCCGACCGCACGGGGTTAGTTTACACGCGACCCACCGAAAGTCGATATAAGACAAAGGTGGCCCGACCATGTCACTGCAACGCAAGAGACTAAAAATGGTTCAATTTCGGAGTTCCCCGCCGATGATCGGCGCTGCTCCGATAGCTTGCCGCACGGCTCTTGCATGCTATACGGGCCGGACAGTCTCCCTATCCGGGGTGGTGAATCGGTGCACCGTCAGGGATTTCTGAGGGATTGCCGGTATTTGGCCAATTATTGGCCGCATGTGAGGGCGTTAACCGTATGACGACGCGCGGCGCGATTGGCGGGCCCCGCCTTCTGCTCCGCCGGCTTCGCGAGGTCATGGCGGAGCCGGTGACGGCACAGGCGCGCCTCGACAAGATCGTCATTCAGATCGCCTCCAACATGGTCGCCGAAGTCTGCTCGGTCTATGTGGCGCGCGACGACGGCCGGCTCGAACTGTTCGCCACCGAAGGTCTCAATCGCGAAGCGGTCCATTTGACCACCCTGCGCATCGGCGAAGGTCTCGTCGGCTTGATCGCGCAGCGCGCCGAACCCCTGTCGCTGAGCGATGCCCAGTCGCATCCAGCCTTCTCCTACAAGCCGGAAACGGGCGAAGAGATTTACCAATCCTTCGTCGGCGTGCCGATCCTGCGCGGCGGTAACACGCTTGGCGTTCTCGTCGTCCAGAACCGGGCGCGGCGCATCTATTCGGAAGAAGAGATCGAGGTTCTCGAAACCATCTCGATGCTCTTGGCCGAGATGATCGCCTCGGGTGAATTGCAGGCGATCGTGCGCCCCGGCGTCGACTTCAGCAACCGCCAGCCGATGGCCTTGCGCGGAAGTGCTGTTTCGGAAGGCGTCGGCCTTGGCCATGTGGTGCTGCACGAGCCGCGCGTCATCGTCACCCAGATCATCGCCGAAGACACCCAGCGCGAAGAGGAACGCCTCAACACCGCCATCGAGGCGATGCGCGCCAACCTCGACGAATTGCTCGACAACGACGGCATGGGCGGTGGCGAACATCGCGAAGTGCTCGAAACCTTCCGCATGGTCGCCAACGACCGGGGCTGGTTACGCCGCCTGCGCGAAGCCGTGCGCGGCGGCATCACCGCCGAAGCCGCCGTCGAGCGCGTGCAGAACGAAGCCCGTGCCCGGCTGCAGCGCCAGGCCGACCCCTATCTGCGCGAACGCCTGCACGATCTCGACGAACTCGCCAATCGCCTGCTCCATCAACTCACCGGGCAGGAACTGATCACCGCGCCGGAAAATCTGCCGGACAACGCCATTCTCGTCGCTCGCAGCATGGGGCCGGCCGCCCTGCTCGAATATGACCGCAAACGCCTGCGCGGCCTCGTGCTCGAAGACGCAGGCTCTTCAAGCCATGTCGCCATCGTCGCCCGCGCGCTTGGCATTCCGATGGTCGGCGATGTCGAGAACATCACCAGCCTGGTCGAACAAGGCGATGCGATCATCGTCGATGGCAGCGTCGGCGAAGTGCAGCTGCGCCCGCAATACGACGTCGAACAGGCCTATAGCGAAAAGGCTCGGCTGCGCGCCCGCCGCCAGGAACAATATCGCGCCTTGCGCGATACGCCATCGAAGACCAAGGATGGCGTCGACATCAGCTTGAACATGAACGCCGGCCTGCTGGTCGATCTGCCTTTGATGGCCGAGGCCGGCGTCACCTCCATCGGCCTGTTCCGCACCGAATTGCAATTCATGCTGGCGCCGCAATTCCCGCGCCAGGAAAAGCAATACGCGCTTTACAACGCGGTGATGGAACAGATGCAGGGCGGCTCCGTCACCTTCCGCACCTTGGACATCGGCGGCGACAAGATCCTGCCCTATATGAAGACGTTCGAGGAAGAGAATCCGGCACTCGGCTGGCGCGCCATCCGCATCGGCCTCGACCGGCCGGGCCTCTTGCGCCTGCAATTGCGCGCGCTGCTGCGCGCCGGTGCCGGCCGGCAGTTGCGCATCATGTTCCCCATGGTCGCCTCGGTCGAGGAATTCGATGCGGCGCGCGCCTGCGTCTATCGCGAGATCGAACATCTGCGCCGCCACAATCACGTCATGCCGTCGGACCTCAAGCTCGGCGTCATGATCGAAGTGCCCTCGCTCTTGTGGCAGCTCGACGAACTGTTGCAGCGCGCCGACTTCCTCTCCGTCGGCTCGAACGACCTGATGCAATATCTCTATGCGGCCGATCGCGACAACAAGCGCGTGTCGTCGCGCTACGATCCGCTGAGCCCGCCGGCACTGCGCGCCCTCAAGCGCATCGCCGATCGCGCCAATCTCGCCGGCAAGTCGCTGACCTTGTGCGGCGAGATCGGTGGCAAGCCGCTGGAAGCGATGGCGCTCATCGGCATCGGCTATCGTTCACTGTCCATGTCGCCGGCCAGCATCGGACCGGTCAAAGCCATGGTGCTGGGCGTCGATGCCGGCGAAGTCACCGAATTCATCGGCGATCTCCTGGATCGGCGCACCGGCCAGACCTCGCTGCGTCCTGACCTGATCGCCTTCGCCGAAGCCAAGGGCGTGCCGTTGTAGCAACGTTTCGCGCGCTTCAGGTTTTCGCTCCAGGTTTTCGCTCAAGGTCTTCTCGTCTTCAGGTTTCCCCATGCTGCCCGCCGACAAACTCGATCTCATTTCCCGCCGCCATCAGGAGATTTCCGCGCGCCTGGCCGGTGGCGCCACCGGCGCCGAATTCGTCGCTCTGTCGCGCGAACTGGCAGAACTCGATCCGGTGGCCACCGCCATCGACGGCTGGCGCACGGCGCAATCCGATCTGGCTGGCGTCGAGGCCATGCTAGCCGATCCCGCCATCGACGGCGAAATGCGCGCGCTGGCCGAAGAGGAAAAGACCGACGCCGAAACGCGGCTCGCTGAGCTCGAACATACGCTGCGCCTGGCGCTGCTGCCCAAGGACGCCGCCGACGAGCACGGCGCCATTCTCGAAGTGCGCGCCGGCACCGGCGGCGATGAAGCCGCTCTCTTCGCCGGCGATCTCTTCCGCATGTATCAGCGCTATGCCGATCTACACGGCTGGAAGATGGAAGTTCTCTCCACCAGCGAAGGCACGGCCGGCGGCTTCAAGGAAATCGTCGCCCAGGTGGAAGGGCGCGGCGTCTTCGCCAAGCTGAAATTCGAATCCGGCGTGCATCGCGTGCAGCGCGTGCCCGACACGGAAACGCAAGGACGCATCCACACATCGGCGGCGACCGTCGCCGTTCTGCCGGAAGCCCAGGATGTCGACATCGAGATCAACGAGGCCGATCTCAAGATCGACACGATGCGCGCCCAGGGCGCGGGCGGCCAGCACGTCAACAAGACCGATTCCGCCGTGCGCATCACCCACATTCCCACCGGCACGATCGTCTTCGTCCAGGAGGAGCGCTCGCAGCACAAGAACCGTGCCCGCGCCATGGCGCTGCTGCGTTCACGCATCTATGACGAGCAGCGCCAAAAACTCGATAACGCCCGCGCCGCCGACCGCAAATCGCAGGTCGGCTCAGGCGATCGCTCGGAACGCATCCGCACCTATAATTTTCCGCAAGGCCGCGTCACCGACCACCGCATCAATCTGACGCTCTACAAGCTCGATAAGATCATCACCGGCGAAGCGCTCGACGAAGTGATCGATCCGTTGATCACCCAGCATCAGGCCGATCTGCTGGCGGAAAGCGAGAAGTAAAGTCCCGACATCTTGGTGTCATCCCGGACACTTGCGCAGCAAGTGATCCGGGATCCAGGAGTCAAAGGCTCGGCGCTGCTTGTCGATGCAATGCGGCGGCAACATAACATTGCTCTCAACTGTCGCCCCTGGATCCCAGATCGCGCTGCGCGCGTCTGGGATGACACCGAGATGGCTAACTCGAGCCCTCACATATAGAGCTTTTCTTTCTCCAGCCCTTTGTACATGTCGGCGACATATTCGCCGTAGCCGTTCCACTTCAGGGTCGGCACGCGATTGCCGGTGCCGAGCACTTCCTCGGTTGCCTGGCTCCAGCGCGGATGCGCCACTTCCGGATTCACATTGGCCCAGAAGCCATATTCCGATGCTTGCAGCGCTTCCCAATAGCTCTTCGGCCGTTCGTTGGTAAAGGTGATGCGCTTGATCGACTTGACGCCCTTGAAGCCATATTTCCACGGTGAATGCAGGCGGATCGGCGCGCCATGCTGTTTTGCCAGCGGCTTGCCATAAGCGCCGGTGACGACGAAGGTCAGTTCGTTCATCGCCTCCGCCATGGTGACACCTTCCACGTAAGGCCACGGATACCAGACCTGCCGCTGGCCCGGCGCCACTTTCGGATCGAGGAAGGTTTCCATGCGCAGGTACTGGACGCCCGATTGCGGCTTCGCCAGTTCCACCAGTTTCTTCATCGGGAAGCCGGTCCAGGGAATGGTCATCGACCAGGCTTCGACGCAGCGCAGCCGATAGAGCCGCTCTTCGAGCCCCATCTTCGCCATCAGATCGTCGATGCCGATCTCGAAGGGTTTCTCGATCATGCCGTCGATCTTGATCACCCACGGCCGCGTCTCCAGACGCTGCGCCGCCTGATAGATATTCTTCGCCTGGCCGAACTCGTAGAAATTATTGTAGCGCGACGTGATGTCTTCCGCCGTCAGCGGCCGGTCGAGCGTGTAGGTTTCATTGCGCTTGGCCGGAAACAGAGCCGCCGACGGATTATCGGCCTGCGCCGCGGCGACACCCGGCAGCATCGATCCCGCGCCAAGGGCTAATCCCGCTTTCAACAGGTTGCGGCGATCGAAAAACAAATGTTCCGGCGTCGCCTCGCGTTCGGGAATTTCCCATCCGCGACGGTGAATGACGTTCATGACGGCCTCCGATGAGCTTTTCCGCGCAATGCCTGCTTGGATGCGCGAATACGCCCCCTTTTCCTGCCCAAAATTTAGGACCATGCGCCGTTCACGGCAAATCACGATGCCGCAGGCCGATGTCACGAGCCTGTCATCGCTGGCTTTTTCGGTGGCTGATGACGCTTGATTCGCGCGCGATTGACGGGATAACTCGACGGGTAAGGTGGATTCCATGACCAAAGCGATTGTCGGCATCATCGGCGGTTCGGGCATTTACGACCTGCCAGGGCTAGAAAACCTGCGCGAGGAACGCGTCAGCACCCCCTTTGGCGAGCCATCGGACGCATTGCGCTTCGGCCGGATCGGTTCCACCGACGCGGTTTTCTTGCCCCGCCACGGACGCGGCCATGTCCTGTCGCCCTCGGGCATCAATTATCGCGCCAATATCCATGCGTTGAAGCAGGTTGGCGTCACCGACGTGATTTCGGTGTCGGCCTGCGGCTCGTTCAAGCCGGAACTCGTGCCCGGCCTCTTCGTTCTCGTCGATCAATTCGTCGATCGCACCCACGGCCGCGCCTCATCCTTTTTCGGCAATGGCTGCGTTGCCCATGTGTCGATGGCCCATCCCATCTCACCGCTTTTGCGCCAACGCCTGTTGCAGGCAGCGGAGGCAGAAAGCCTGCCCATCGTCAAAGGCGGCACTTACGTGTGCATGGAGGGACCGCAATTTTCCTCCTATGCTGAGTCGCTGTCCTACAAGGCGCAGAATTATGACGTCATCGGCATGACCGCGATGCCGGAGGCGAAGCTGGCGCGCGAAGCCGAGCTTTCCTACGCCACGGTCGCCATGGTCACCGACTATGATTGCTGGCATCCCGAACATGACGCGGTCGATGTCGCCTCCGTCATCAAGATCGTCCATGAAAATGCCGGCAAGGCGGCGAAGCTGCTGGCGCGCGTGCTGCGCGATTTTCCCGCCGAACATGAACCCTGCCCCGTCGGTTCCGATCGCGCCTTGGACACCGCACTCATCACGGCGCCATCGGCCCGTGATCCCGCCCTATTGGAAAAGTTGAAAGTGATCCTGGCGCGCGTCAACGCCGCCTAACCAGAATGGATTGTCGATGAACGCAACCTATGATCTGAAGCAAGCAATCCGCACCATTCCGGATTATCCGAAGCCGGGCGTTCAGTTTCGCGACATCACCACTCTGCTCGGCGATGCCCGAGCCTTCCGCCGCGCCGTCGATGAATTGGTTCAGCCGGTCGCCGGCACCAAGATCGACAAGGTGGCTGGCATCGAAGCGCGCGGCTTCATTCTCGGTGGCGCTGTCGCCCATCAATTGTCGGCCGGCTTCGTACCCATCCGCAAGAAAGGCAAGCTGCCGCACAAGACCGCCTCCATCGCCTATTCGCTTGAATATGGCGTCGACGAAATGGAGATTCACAGCGACGCCATTCAAGCCGGCGAACGGGTTATTGTCATCGACGACCTCATCGCCACCGGCGGCACCGCCGAAGCGGCAGTGAAACTCTTGAAATCCATCGGCGCCGATGTGGTCGCCGCCTGTTTCGTCATCGATCTGCCTGACCTTGGCGGCGCCAAGAAAATTCAGGCGCTCGGCGTGCCCGTGCGCACGCTCATGGCGTTCGACGGTCACTGATGCAGATCGGCGGCCGGCCCTATCGCACCATCTGGGAAGACGAACGGCGCCATGTCGTCGTCATCGACCAGACGAAACTGCCGTTCGCCTTCGAGACCGTCACGCTCAACACCTCGGCGGATGCGGCCCGGGCCATCAAGGACATGATCGTGCGCGGCGCGCCACTCATTGGCGCCACCGCCGCCTGGGGCGTGGCGCTAGCCATGCGCGATGATCCTTCCGATGCCGCCTTGGCCTATGCGCTTGCCTCTCTCGGCGCGACACGCCCCACCGCCGTGAACCTGCATTGGGCATTGCGCCGCATGCAGACGGTGTTGCTGCCGCTGCCACCGGCGCAACGCGCCGAGCGCGCACGCACCGAAGCCCTTAAACTGTGCGACGAAGACGCTGCCACCTGCCGCGCCATCGGCGAACAGGGCCTGCCGCTACTGCGTGAGGCGGCCGAACGCAAAAGTGGCCCCCTCAACATTCTCACCCACTGCAATGCCGGCTGGCTCGCCTGCGTCGACTATGGCACCGCGCTGGCGCCGATCTATCTCGCCCATGATGCCGGCCTCGACATGCATGTCTGGGTCGACGAGACACGGCCGCGCAACCAGGGCGCGTCCCTCACCGCCTATGAACTGGGCGCCCATGGCGTCAAACACACGGTCATCGCCGACAATGCCGGCGGGCACCTGATGCAGCATGGCCAGGTCGATCTGTGCATCGTCGGCTCTGATCGCACGACGGCGCGGGGCGATGTCGCCAACAAGATCGGCACCTATCTCAAGGCACTTGCCGCTTTCGACAATCGCGTGCCGTTCTACGTGGCGCTGCCGTTTTCGACCATCGACTGGTCGCTGGGCGACGGCGTGCAGGACATCCCCATCGAGGAACGCGCCGCCAGCGAAGTCACCCATATGACCGGCCTCGACGCGGACGATCATCTGAGAACCGTCCGGATCGTCGCGCCCGGATCGCAGGCCGCCAATCCGGCCTTCGACGTGACGCCGGCCCGGCTCGTCACCGCCTTGATCACCGAACGCGGCGTCACGCCCGCCACCGCCGAGGGCCTCGCCGCGCTTTATCCGCAAGCCGAGCGCATATGAGCACCGACGCTTCCCTTCGCCGCAACGTGATCAGCATCGCCCGGGAGATGGATCGCCTCGGCTTCGCGCCATCGAAATCCGGCAACGTCTCGGCCCGCGCCCCTCACGGCCTTTTGATCACGCCCTCGGCCCTGCCCTATGCGCAAACCAAACCCGCCGATCTCGTTCTCCTCGATCTCGACGGCAAGGTTTTGACTGGCAAACGACCGCCCTCCTCGGAATGGCGCTTTCACGCGGCGATCTATCGGGCGCGGCCGGAGGTCAATGCGGTGGTCCACACCCATTCGCCCCGCGCCACGGCTTTATCTTGCGCGCGGCGCGGCCTGCCGGCCTTTCACTATATGATCGCCATTGCCGGCGGACACGACATCCGCTGCGCGCCCTATGCCACGTTCGGCACGCAGGCCTTGTCCGATCATGCGGTGCGTGCGCTCAAAGGGCGCAAGGCGACGCTCTTGTCCAACCACGGCGTCATCGCCGTCGGCACCACGCTCGACGGCGCACTGGCGGTGGCCAAGGAAGTCGAAAATCTGAGCGGCCAATATCTCGATCTGCTCGCCGCCAAACTGAAACCTGTTATCCTGGGCAAAACGGAAATGGAGAGGGTTTTGGTGCAATTCGCCACTTATGGCCGCAAGGGCTAATCTGGCGCCGGAGTGGAAATCTCCGGGTGGGCGCGCTATATATGGGAATATATAGCGGTTTAGCACCGAACCATCCGACATGTGAGGAAATCATGCTCGCGACCGATGAAGACATCCTGGCCAAAGCCGAGGAATGGCGGAAGGCCGGTAAGGGCGTTGCCATTGCCACCGTCACCGAGACCTGGGGCTCGGCGCCGCGCCCGGTCGGCAGCCATCTGGTGATCGACGAGGACGGTCTGTTTCTCGGCTCCGTCTCCGGCGGCTGCGTCGAGGGCGAAGTCGTCACCGAAGCCCTCGACGTGATCGGCGACGGCAAGTCCCGGACATTGGAATTCGGCGTCGCCGACGAGACCGCCTGGCGGGTCGGCCTGTCCTGCGGCGGCCGCATCAAGGTCTATGTGGAGAAGGTGGACTAATGGATCTCGCACTTCTCTCCGCGATGAACACCGAGCGCGCGGCTCGGCGCGCCTGTATCTTGATCACCGATACGTCGAACGGCGCGCAGCGCCTGGTCAAAGGCGCTGATATCGCCAGCGACACTTTGGCCGATGTGCTGGATTCAGCCTTGCGCTCGGGCAAGAGCGGCACGGTGGAGGTGGACGGCAAAAGCTATTTCCTCACCGTGCAGGTGCCGCCAGTTCGCTTGTTCGTGATCGGCGCCGTACATGCCTCGCAAGCTTTGGCGCCGCTCGCCCGTGTCGCCGGTTTCGACATGACCGTCATCGATCCGCGCACCGCCTTCGCCACGCCGGAGCGCTTCGCCGACGTGAAACTGCTTGCCGAATGGCCGCAGGATGTCCTGCCCGGTCTCAAGCTCGATCGCTACTCTGGATTGGCCTGTTTCACCCACGACCCCAAGATCGACGATCCGGCGCTCGAATTGGCGCTCTCGGCCGATTGCTTCTATGTCGGCGCGCTCGGCTCGCGCAAAACCCATGCACGCCGTGTCGAACGCCTGCAGGCCAAAGGCTTCACCGAAGAGCAGATCGCGCGCATCCGTGCCCCCATCGGCCTGGATATCGGCGCGGTCAGTCCGGCGGAAATCGCCGTCTCGGTTCTGGCCGAGATCATTCTGTCCTTGCGCAAGAAACCGCTGCGTGCCGAGAAAGAGCGCGCCGGTGCGGCGATTGGAGCCTCAGCGTGAAATTTGGTGCCATTCCGGTAGACGAGGCCCTGGGCGGTATCGTCGCCCATGCGGTGCGCATGGATGGCCTGGTCCTGAAAAAGGGCGAGACCATCGGCGCGGCGCAGATCGACGCCCTTAAGGCGGCTGGTGTTTTCGATATCGTCGTCGCCAAGGCGGAGAACGGCGATGTCGGCGAGGACGATGCCGCGCTACGCCTGGCCCAGACCGTCGCCGGCGATCACGTCAGCGTCGAGAAACCCTTCACCGGCCGCTCCAATCTGTTCGCCGAACAGGCCGGCGTGTTGATGATCGACACCACCGCCATCGACGGCATCAACGACATCGACGAATCCATCACCGTCGCGACGCTCGAACCGTGGCGCGCGGTGGTGCAAGGCGAGATGATCGGCACCGTCAAGATCATTCCCTTCGCCGTGCCCGAAACCCTGCTCCAGCAAGCCATCGCCGCGTCGAAAGAAGCGCCGCTACATGTCGCGGCCTACAAGCCGATGAAGATCGGCGTCGTCTCCACCCTGTTGCCCGGCCTGAAACCCTCGACCGTCGCCAAGACGCTGCGCGTCATGCAGGAGCGTATCGCGCCGGCCGGCGCCACTCTGGTGGCCGATGTGCGCGTTCCGCACGAGGCCGGCCCGCTCGCGGCCGCCATCGCCGACGTGAAACAGGAAAGCGACATCATCGTCGTCTTCGGCGCCTCGGCCATCACCGATCGGCGCGACGTGATCCCGGCGGCGCTGGAAATGGCCGGCGGGCGCATCGAACAGCTCGGCATGCCGGTCGATCCCGGCAATCTGCTTCTCGTCGGCGACATCGAGAGCGACGGCAAACGCAAACCCGTGCTCGGAGCACCGGGCTGCGCCCGCTCACCCAAGGAGAACGGCTTCGATTGGGTGCTGCAACGCCTGCTCGCCGGCCTCGACGTCAAGGCCCGCGACATCCGCCGCATGGGCGCCGGCGGCCTGCTGATGGAAATCGTCCAGCGCGGCCAGCCGCGTGCAGTCCCGCCCTCGGACTGATAAACCTTCCTCCCATGGCTCACGTCGCTGCTATCATTCTCGCCGCCGGTCTTGGCACCCGTTATCGGGCGCAAGACGACAAAGCCGTCACCAAAGTGCTGGCTGACCTCGATGGCCGGCCGTTGGTCCGCCATGTCATCGACGAAGCCTTGTGCTCGCGCTGCGCGCCCGTTGTCGTGGTCACGGGCTATGCCCATGAGGCGGTGGAGGCGGCGCTGGCCGATGCCGACGTCAGCCTCGTTCACAATCCCGATTATGAAACCGGCCTCGCTTCGTCGCTCAAACGTGGCTTCGGCCGCCTGCCGGTCAACAGCCAGGGCGCGGTGGTCCTGCTCGCCGACATGCCGAAAGTCTCGAGCGCGATCATCAACCGGCTGATCGAGATCTTCATCGAACATCCCGACGCCGATGCGGTCGTGCCGGTCTACAACGGCACGCGCGGCAACCCAGTGCTCCTGGCCCGCGCGCTGTTCCCGCAGATCATGCAATTGAAAGGCGATCAGGGCGCCAGGCCGATCCTAGAAGCCGCTGCCAAGAACGAGCGCATCATCTATGTGACGATGGACAATGAAGCCATCGCCACCGATGTCGACACGCCCGACGCACTCGATGCGCTGCGCGCCGCGAAGGGCTAAAGCGTTCTTATCATCAACCGTCATTGCGAGGAACGCAGTGACGAAGCAATCCAGGAGCGCGTTGTAGGGCATCCAGAAGCGACTGTGGTACAGGCATATCTATATTAATGCCTCTGCACCTTGACTCCTGGATTGCTTCACTTCGTTCGCAATGACGGAGCCTGCCCAGCGCCTGTCGGCAATGTTGCCATGAAACGCTTTAATCCAGCACCCAGGCCACATTCGACTTGGTGCGCAGGGTTTCGCGATAGCCGTTCGTGCGCATGATGCGCGGCAGATCGAGCGCCCAGCGGCCGTTGGAATATTCCATCAGCACCAGCTTCGGCCACAGCGACCGTGGCGCCGTGCGATAGAAGGTCTCGAGAATCAGGTCTTCGGCGCCTTCGACATCGAGCTTGATCGCGTCGATATGACTGTAGCCTTCATCCTGGACCAATCCCAGCAGCGTGCGCCCCGCTACCTTCAGCCTTTGGCCGCCGGCATCGGAATTGACGATGCGCATCGAGGTCTCGCCGCGATTGTGGGTCGGCAGGAACAGGGTGATCTCGCCATCCTTGTCCGACACGGCGCAATCGAGCGCCTTCACCGAAGCGAATGCGTTCTGGCGGATGTTGTAGACGAGGCGCTCGAAAATCTCCGGCTGCGGCTCGATCGCCAGGATGCGCGCGTCGTGCCCGGCGGTCGCTGCCACGAACAAGGAATAGCCGCCGACATTGGCGCCGATGTCGATGAAGACGAAACCAGGCTTGATCGCCGTGGCCAGCAGCGCCCGCTCCGGCTCGTCGAAATATTGCGGCGTGAACAGAATACGCTTTTCGCAAACGTTATTATACGGATAGAGCCGCATCCGCGCGCCAAGCGCCTCGGTGTCGACCGGCCGGCCCGCGAGCAGGCGCAAGGCGACCTTGCGCAGCGCAAAGGCGCCGCGCCGGCCTGCCCAATTCTGGGAGGCCCGGCGGGTACGCGAAATAATGCTGGCCACCAATGCGCCGGGCGCATAAGCGCCGAACGGCCCGGTATCGTTAGGGAAAGGCTTCATGGCCGCGCCATAGCACGCGGGTCCGGCCAAAAGCCAGCCGGAAGGCAAAGCACCTGAAAGGACCGCCGCCCCCGCCATGGGGCAATCTGCCCCCGCCGAGGCCCGGTTCCGCCCTTGCACTAGCGCCTAAATGGCTTAAATCTTGGGTCTCACAGGAAATTCTTGGAAGCCATGACCTTCGTCGACGCGGCACGCGCGCCCACCCGAAAGACCGGACAAATCAAGCTGCACGGGCCGGAAGCCTTTGCCGGCATGCGCAAGGCCGGCCAATTGGCCGCCGCAGCCCTCGACATGCTCACGTCCCATGTCGAACCCGGCACGCCGACCGACAAGCTCGACAAGCTGATGTTCGAATTCGCCATGGACCATAACGCCTATCCGGCGACCCTGGGCTACCGTGGCTATCGCAAGTCCCTGTGCACCTCGATCAACCACGTGGTCTGCCACGGCATTCCCGATTCCAAACCGCTGCGCAGCGGCGATATCGTCAACATCGACGCGACCTTGATCGTCGACGGCTGGCATGGCGATTCCAGCCGCATGTATTGCGTCGGCGAGGTCAACCGCCGCGCCCAGCGCCTGGTCGAAGTCACCTACGAAGCGATGATGCGCGGCATCGCCGTCATCCGCCCCGGCGCCACCACCGGCGACATCGGCGCCGCCATCCAGGAATTCGCCGAAGGCGAGCGCTGCTCGGTGGTGCGCGATTTCTGCGGCCACGGCCTCGGTCAGCTCTTCCACGACGAACCGAACATTCTGCATTACGGCCGCCGCGGCGAAGGCATCGTCCTGCGCGAAGGCATGCTGTTCACCGTCGAGCCGATGATCAATCTCGGCCGCCCGCAGGTGAAAATCCTCTCCGATGGCTGGACCGCCGTGACGCGCGATCGCTCGCTGTCGGCGCAGTTCGAACACAGCGTTGGCGTGACGGCGACCGGCGTCGAGATCTTCACCAATTCCCCCGCCGGCTATACGCAACCGCCCTATATCCTGCCGGCGGCGTGAGCGACGAGCCGCACTACAAGGGCCATCGCGAGCGCCTGCGCGCGCGCTTCATCGAGGGCGGCGATCAAGGCTTATCCAATCAGAGCCTGCCTGACTACGAACTGCTCGAACTCATTCTGATGCGCTCGATCCCGCAGCGCGACGTCAAACCTCTGGCCAAAGCCCTGATCGCCCAGTTCGGCTCCTTCGCCGAAGTGCTCGGCGCGCGCCGCGAGCGCCTGCTCGAGGTGAAAGGCGTCGGCGAGAGTACGGCGATCGACCTCAAAATCGTCGAAGCCGCCGGCCGCCGCCTGGCGCTGGGCGAGGTCAAGCAGAAGCGCGTGCTGACCTCAGGCAAGGACGTGGTCGATTATTGCCGCGCAGCCATGGCCTTCGCCGACCGCGAGCAATTTCGCATCCTCTTCCTCGACAAGCGCAACGGCTTGATCGCCGACGAAGTGCAAGGCACCGGCACCGTCGACCACACGCCGGTCTATCCGCGTGAAGTCATGCGCAGGGCGCTGGAACTGGCGGCGACCGCGATTATTTTGGTCCACAATCATCCTTCCGGCGATCCAGCACCATCGCAAGCCGACATCCAGATGACGCGCGACATTCAAGCCATCGCCCGCGCGCTCGGCATCGAACTGCACGATCACATCATCGTCGGCCGCAACGGCCATGCGAGCCTGCGCGCGTTGAAGTTGATCTGAGACGCCGGCACTGTGTGACGCGCCGTCACGATGCATTCGTCGCGACACCATAGGATACTTCGGTATCCCGTATTTTAATGCAAGAAACCTGCTATTTGCAGGCCAAATCGTCAAACTCAACGCTGCTTTTTTACCGCAAATTTATCAGCCATCCGTATCTATTTCGCGCATCTGGTTGGCTCGCATGTGCATTAGCGTGCTCAAGCTTCGATATTTGAAAGACGATTTTTTGCATGATCACCGTTCTTGGATGCATTGCGACCGAGCATAACATCTGGCTCGTTCTGGTTGCTGCGATCGTCTGCTCCTGTGGCGCCTGGGCGACCATGAGCCTCTTTCACAGGGCCTATCGGACATCTGGCCAACAACACGCCGGTTGGTTGTTCCTGACTGCCGTCGCGGCGGGCGCTTCCATCTGGAGCACCCACTTCATCGCCATGCTCGCTTACGAACCGGCAGCACCGGTGGAGCTCGATCCGGTCCTGACGATCGTCTCCCTACTCGTGGCGGTCGTAGGAACGGCGCTCGGCTTCGCTGTTGCCAGCAAGGGTCGCAGCGTGCGGATGGCCACGATCGGCGGCGCCGTCGTCGGGCTCGGCATAGCCGCCATGCACTACACCGGCATGGTCGCCTATCGCGTTCAGGGCATCGTCCACTGGCAGCTTTCCTACCTGATCGCCTCGATCGTCCTGGCGATCGTCCTGTCCGCCCTCGCTCTCTACGTCGCGGCCCGCAACGTCTCGGCCTCTTCACGATTGACCGCCTCCGGAATTTTCGTCCTCGCGATCGTCAGTCTGCACTTCACGGCGATGACCGCCTTCCGGGTCGAACCGATCCTGCTTGAAGGCGCCTATACCAATCCGGATGCGCTTCATGTGCTGGCCTTCGCCGTCGCCATCGCCGCTCTGATCATCGTCGGCACCGGCCTGACCAGCTATCTCATCGACGATCAGGTACGCATCGAGTCCAACCGCCGCTTACGGCACATGGCCCTGAACGACAGCCTGACCGGACTGCCGAACCGCGTCAGTTTCCACGATCATCTCGACCGCGAAATCTCCTGGGCCAATGCGACGAACGGCAAGTTCGCACTCGTCGGCATCGATCTCGACCGTTTCAAGGAGATCAACGACCTGCGCGGCCACAAAGCCGGCGATGAAGCGCTCAAGATTCTGGCGCGACGCATGGCCAGCCTGATTGGCAAGGACGAATTCGTGGCGCGTCTCGGCGGCGACGAATTCAGCGCCACGCTTCGCGTCAGCGATTCCGCCCATATGCTCGATTTTCTGACGCAGCTCGAAAAAGTGCTCTTCGAACCCGTCACCGTGGAAGATTTCGAGGTGGCGACCGGCGCCAGCATCGGCGTCGCCCTTTATCCCGACAATGCCGATAGCAAGGAAATGCTCATCAGCAATGCCGATCTCGCCATGTATCGCGCCAAGGCGGAAATCGCGCGCGCCATCTGCTTTTATGATCAGTCCATGGACGAGACGGTCAGGCAGCGCCGCATCCTGGCGACGGAATTGCGCGCCGCCCTCGAACAGGGCGAACTCGATGTCCATTATCAGATGCAGGCCACGCTCGCGACAGGCGCGATCACCGGCTACGAAGCGCTGCTACGCTGGAAACATCCGGTGCGCGGCCTTATTCCGCCGGCCGAATTCATTCCCCTGGCCGAAGAGAACGGCCTCATCGTGCAGATCGGCGAATGGGTGCTGCGCACCGCCTGCCGCGACGCCGCCAATTGGGAACCGCCCTATAAAGTCGCCGTCAATCTGTCGCCGGTTCAATTCAAACACCCGGATCTGCCGAAGCTTATTCTCGAAATTCTCGTCGAGACCGGCCTGCCGGCGTCGCGCCTGGAATTGGAGCTGACGGAATCGGCGATCATTTCCGATAAGGTCCGTTCCTTGCACATGCTGCGGCAGATCAAGGCGCTCGGCGTCGAAATATCGCTCGACGATTTCGGCACCGGCTATTCCTCGCTCGATACGCTGAAGACGTTCCCGTTCGATAAGATCAAACTCGATCGTTCCTTCATGAGCGAGATCGAAACCAGCCCGCAGTCCAAGGCGATCATGCGGGCCGTGCTGGCGTTGGGCGAGGGTTTGCAAATTCCAGTTTTGGCGGAAGGGATCGAAACCGATACGCAGCTTGCCGTATTGAACGCGGAAGGCTGCAATGAGGGACAAGGCTATTATTTCGGCCATCCCGCGCCGCTCGGCCACATCGTCTCGCTCGGTCAATTGACCCTGAAGGGCCGCGGGCAAAGCGAACTTGGCAGTCTTCTGCGTGACGCGGCCAAGTTGGAAACACCTTCCATCCCCATTCGCGTGGCGGCGGCCGGCCGCGCTTGAGCGGCCGGGGCGATCGGTGCCTTACCGGCATGATCGCTTGGCCAAATCGCTCGACTAGCCGATGATCAGCGCGCACAGTCGTTTGTGAAAGGGAATGCCGTGCGGGGCTTCGGGCTACGACAACCTCGATCTCTAACGAGAAACGTCGAGTTCTTTTCGAAAGCGACGAGCATTTCCCAAATAGTGATCGGCTTTTTCCCGCAATCCGCGTCGTTCGGCTTCAGTAAGTGTTCTCAAAAGCTTTGCTGGAGCTCCCGCCCACAACTCCCCTTTCTGAACTCGCTTCCCGGAAGTCAAAACAGCGCCGGCGGCCAGCATGGCGTCTGATTCGATCGTGGCGCCGTTGAGAATAATCGCCCCCATACCCACCAGCACACGGTCCATCAGCGTGCAGCCGTGAATGATACAGCCGTGACCGACCGTCACATCGTCTCCAATCGTCGTTGACGACAGCCCCGGGTCCACGTGAATGATCGTTCCATCCTGAATATTTGAGCGTCGGCCAATGGAAATCGTGTTTGTGTCTCCGCGCAGCACACAATTAAACCAGACGCTCGATCCTTCGCCGATCGTAACGTCACCGATGACGAAAGCACCGGGCGCAATCCATACTGCATCCCCAATGCGTGGCCGAGAAGAACCGATCGTGTAGATCATACCGCTTGGTATTTTGACATCAGCGTCCACTGAACGGCCTCGTTGGTCTTTTTTCCACATAGGCATTGACGGATTCACGAAAGTCTTCTGTCAGATAAAGTTTAAGAGGATCGGTCTGCGCCGCGATATCTCGCTCGAAACTATCCATGAAATATCGCCGCGAACGCACCGTAGCGCGCACGCTTAACGGCGGATTTGCCGCGATGTCCCGCGCTATTTGTCGGGCGATCTCAAGATACTCTTCTTTCTTGCCAATCCGGGCGATCAAACCAGCTCTATGGGCCTCCTCCGCCGAAAAGAACCGGCCCGTTAACGCCACCTCAGTGGCAAAAGCAGCCGCACCGCAGTAATGCGCCAAGCCCCAATAGCGCGCGCCGCCAAGACCGCGTGGCGTCTCCGTGATTTGGAACATCGTTTCGGCCTCAGCCACCACGATCTCACACTCAAGCACGATCCCCACGGCCAATCCCATGACATAGCCATGGGGCGCGGCGATCACGGGCTTCCATTGCACGGACCTGGTAAAGAGATCGCCGGAATGGGCATCAGGCTCTTGCGGACCTCCAAGGCGCTCAAACTCCTCCGGACTTCGACATTGCCGAGCCTTGACGTCGGCACCACTCGAAAAAGCCTTACCGGCTCCCATGAGAATTGCCACGCGAGCTTCTCGATCTTCATCAAACTGGCGAAGGGCGGATGACAAGCCGCGAACAAGGTCGGCATCGAAGGCATTGAGCTTCTCCGGCCGATTCAAACATATTTGAGCGACATGGCCATCCAAACTATATTCGACAATATTTTTCATGCCGGCGCTCAGAGATAATAGCTCTTATGAATGATCTTCCACTCGCCCTTGCAGAACGCGAGATTAAAGATGTCTTCTCCTTCGAGAGTATTTGCGCCCATCACGAAGCCGAACGGCACCCTGACGCTGGCCAGTGGACCGACCAACCGCACTTCAATATCTTTGGCGATCTCCTCGGCATTATCGTATTTGACATGCAGGGAGCGAATAACGTTGATGAAACCATCGAGATCGTTGGCCCGAACGGAATCGCCCTTTACGTAATAGTGGGAGATATTGGCCGACGGCTCAAACGTCGATCGTAGCGCCACCTCGTCACCATTCTTGACGGCAGCCAGATATTTTCGAATGAGGGCTACCACATCTTTCGCCTCCGACGCGCGACCTTCCGGAACGAAGGCAAAGGCTTGGCTCGTCATTTCATGTTCTCCATCGTTGAATGTCGTGGCTTTGATGCCTGCTTCTCCAGTTCAGTCAGCAGGATCGCTTGCTCGCGGGCGGTTGGATTGCGAATGATGTCTTTCAACCGCAACTCCAGGCCTCGAATGGCCCGCATCTTTTCGCACATGCGCTGAGCACGAATGGGATCGGCGCCGTGAATAAAAACATTGTCCGTTACGCCCAGATCCGGCTTCGAAATGACCTGTCGCCAGTACATCACAAGCTCACCCTCGAGTTCAGACGCGGCGGGAGTTCCCTGAATGCGAAAATGGTCGGCAAAAGCAGAGCGCATCGAGCGCCGCGCAGTCTTTCCCGTCGCGTTCTTCGGAATCTCAGCAACGCGAAGAAGCACTGTTGGAATCTTGTAAGTGCTAAGCTTATCTTCGAGGAAGCGCCTCACTTTGCCGCTGTCGACCAAGCTCCCAGCTCGCGGGACGAAGGCTGCAACAAGTTCCTCACCCAAAGTTGGATGTTCCAGCGAGAAGCTTATGGCTTCCATCACATCGGGATGGGACAAGATGGCGCTGTCGATTTCCAGAGGATACACCGAGTGTCCGCCACGTTTGATAAGCTCCTTGGTGCGGCCAAGAACGAACAGGCAGCCATCCTCATCGATCCGACCGAAATCCCCGGTTCGCAACCACCCGTCGATGAAATGATCAGAACCCGACTCGCCTGAGGCATATCGAGTGATGACGCTCGGGCCTCGCAGGACGATTTCGCCTTCTGCGCCTCGCTCAGCGATCCCCCCATGGGTATCAATGATGCGAATCTCCGCACCGATGGTGCATCCAACGGATCCCGGCTTTCGCAGCCGTGGTGGCAATAAATTGGAGCACACCGTGGAAGCGGTTTCCGTCATTCCATAATTTTCGAGCAATGGAACGTTGAAGAGCCTTTCATACTGCGCGATGGCGGACGCGGGAAAAGGCGCGGAAGAAGAGCGGACGAACCGCAACGATCGAAATCGGGGCTGGCTGTTGTTAGCTTTGTAGAAGTCAAGAAGCCCTAGGTGAAATGCAGGAGATCCCGTAAACCAAGTCACGTCCAACTCCGCCAAGGCCCGATCGAAAGCGGCGGGATCGAAGGACGGCGCACAATATTGCGCCCCCCCCGCCAGCAGAGAGGAAATGCCGGCACTGATCAACCCATGGACATGATGATGCGGCATGGGATTGAAGCAGATATCTGATGGGCCTAGCGCATAGCTTGAGCCTATCGCTCTAGCGGCCGCCATTATATTGGCATGGGTGAGAGCGACGTGCTTCGGCTTCGATGTAGTGCCCGAGGTTTGCAGCAATAGGGCCACATCACCGCTGCCTATTCCGTTCGTCTTCCTGACGGGACCGCTCAAAGATAAATCCGAAAGCCGTAGGCTTTGAAACGGAATGGCGAGTGAGCCGACAATATCGGCGACCCGTCGCTCACCCGTCGTATCGATCACGGCGCGGACTTGAAGATCGCGCGGGGCGGCGATGATCTCATCCTCAAGGAGTCGTGGGTCCAAAGGGCAACAGATCGCATGGGACGACACGGCGAGAAAGACCAGAAGCCCATCCTTTCCGCGCGGTGTCGTGACGGCGATCCGATCGCACGGGGAAAACTCTTCTAAACGAAACGCGGAAGCAATGGCTTCGACGCAATTCGAGACATCGGCATATGTAAGATCATTGCCGCCGTTCATTGCATCGGCGAATGCAATCGATCGCGGATCGTTGCGCAAGATTTCATGCAAAATGTTCATGCTTCCAGTTAGGCCGTTTCTCTTCGACGCCGCAAACTGGAATATTCAAATTCAGGCTTAGGAACATCCTAATCGTCAAATACTGAGCACAAATTGATAACAATTTGGACTTCCTAACCAGCGGAATATTTGATCCTCTTGCTGCATCGCGAAGATGAAATGAGAGGAAATCGAAATGAGGTTTGACCTCTCCGATCTACGGTTGTTCGCCAATGTCGTTGAGCGCTCAAGCATTAGTTTGGGCGCGAATGATACATGCATTACCGCCGCCTCAGCCAGCGAACGCATAAAGCATATGGAGCTCGATATAGGCACCGCTCTCCTTGTGCGAGACAAGAAAGGCGTGCGTCCCACGCCTGCAGGAATGGCCCTTCTCAAGCATGCGCGCACGATCATCGCTCAAAGCGAGAGAATGAAGGGCGATCTCGCGGAATATTCTAAAGGCTTGAGAGGACGCATCCGACTGCTCTCGAACACCGCCGGCTTGTCCGAGGTGCTGCCCACGTTGATGGCCAAATATCTAATGGAACATCCCGCCATCGATCTTGATGTCGAAGAGCGGCAAAGTCACGAGATCATCGAGGCCATATGCAATGGCGAACGAGACGCGGGTATCGTCGCAGACTTTACACCTGCAAGAGATCTTGAACTCTTCCCCTTGACGATTGATCAACTGGTCCTTGTGGTCCCAAAGGGGCATCTCTTTGCACCCCGCACGACCATCGATTTTTCCAAGGCCATTGCGAGCGAACTCATCGGCCTTCTCGGCACGAATGCTTTGACGGAACATCTTGAAACGCAGGCAGCCAAGATAGGCGGAAAGATAAGATGGCGCGTTCAGGCACCTAACTTTCTCGCCGTTTGCGGAATGGTTTCACAAGGTGTCGCGCCGGGAATTGTATCAGAGAGTGCCGCGCAACGCGCCAGCAAGACAATGCCACTGAAAATCGTCCGCCTCACGGACGGTTGGGCCAAGCGGAAACTCAGCCTTTGCCTTCAACGTGGACAAGAGCGACCGCTTTATTTGGAAAGATTTGTCGCCTTTGTGAAGCGCGAGGCCAAAGCCGCAAAAGCCTAATCGCCGCAGGCAAGCCAATCCTTACCACCGACCACCACAAAGACATTGGAGCGCGATATGCTTTCAAGCCTCGGCCGCATTGCTGGAATACTGATAGCATTTGGCACGTCTTTCGCCCAGGCGGACCAGTTTCCCATCCGACCGATCACGATCGTCGTACCTTTCGCGGCTGGTGGGCCCACCGACGTCGTCGGTAGATTGATAGCCGATTCAATGTCGGAGCCCCTCAAGACTCGCGTCTTGATCGAGAACCTAGCGGGCGCCGGTGGCACACGAGGAGCCAGCTACGTGGCTAGATCTGCATCTGACGGATACACACTGCTGCTACACAACATTGGACATGCCACAAGCGCCACGCTCTTTCGCAAGCTTCCGTATAATGTCATTTCCGACTTTGAGCCGATTGGATTGGTAACCGACGTCCCTATGACGATTATCGGACGGACTGGCCTTGAAGCTAAAAATCTGGGCGAGCTTCTCACCCTTCTAAAGGCTAAAGGGCCGGCGATAAACTTTGGGCATGCGGGTGTTGGCTCGGCTGCTCATCTATGTAGTCTCCTGTTGATGTCGACTGCCGGAGCTCAAGTCACCAGCATCCCTTACCAGGGCAGCTCCCAATCATTGCGAGATATAGTCGGGGGACACATCGATATCGGATGCGATCAAACAACCAATACCAGCAGCCAGATTCAATCGCAGCAAGTCAAGGTTTTCGCGGTGACGACACCGTCTCGGCTGAAATTCATGGCGGATGTCCCAACAGCCGACGAGGCCGGCCTCAAAGCTTTCGAGATCAGCGTCTGGCATGGTCTCTATGCACCAAAGAGCACACCTAAACATATTCTCGAGCGGCTGAACGCCGCTCTTACATATGCCCTCAAAGATCCCCGCGTTATCGCACGCTTCGCCGACCTCGGCACCGAGCCTGTTACGGAAGAGCGCATGTCGCGTGATGTCCATCGTGCATTTCTGAAAGCGGAAGTGGCCAAATGGCGACCCTTGATCGAAGCGGCGGGGGCTTTTGTCGATTGACCTCGCGCCCCTCACACCACCTCAACCCGCTGATCGACTTCGATCTCCTGCGGCGACACATGGCAGCAAACCGCCATGGCCTCGACCCCACGTGAGCGCGCCAGGACGAACGCTTTCGCATAGGCAGGATCGATGTCGGCGGCCAGCGTGAAACGGTCAGCCTGCATCTGAATGAGATAGATCATCACGGCGCGATGGCCGGCCTCCACCATATCGCCGAGTTCCATGAGATGTTTGGTGCCGCGCGCGGTGACACAATCGGGAAATTCGGCCAGGCCTGGCTGGCGCATCATGTGGATGTTCTTGATCTCCACATAGCATGACGGACGACCATTGCCTTCGAGCAGAATATCGACACGGCTGTTGCGGCCATATTTCACTTCGCGCCGCGCCGAGGCATAGTCCGTGAGTTCGGGAAAGAAACCGCGCCCGATCGCTTCAAACACGATGCCGTTGGGATGTGACGTGTTGATGCCGACGCATTCCGGCCCGCGACCAAAATCGGCTTCGACGATCTCCCAGGAAAAGCTGAGCTTGCGCGCCGGATTGTTCGACTTCGACAGCCACACCCGGTTGCCCGGATCGATCAGCCCCAGCATCGCACCGGGATTGGCGCAATGGGCGGTGATGGTCTCACCGCTGTCGAGGGTGATGTCGGCGAGAAAGCGCTTGTAGCGTTCGATTAAGCGGCCGGGAACGAGAGGTGGGGTGAATTTCATGGAGCCTTATCGCATGCCCCGCTGGCAAATCCGCAGCGCCCTGCGCTCATCCACGTTTTTGTTCGCACGTTTTCTTCGCCCGGCACGTCTCAAATCCACCTTCCGTTGCATTGTCAGGGACGACGCCCTTGCCTAACCTCCTGCCCCTCAGACGGCGCGAACGGAGGGGTGCGCATGATCGGAACGGTACGTTTATTCGCTGTGGCGGCTTTAACCTTGTCGTCTGGCACCGCCATGGCGCAATCCTATCCCTCCAAGCCGATCACCTTCATCGTCCCCTTTGCCGCCGGCGGCACCTCCGATGTCATCGCGCGCCTCGCCGCCGATGAAATGGGCCGAGCGCTCGATCAGCGCCTAGTGATCGAAAACGTTGGCGGTGCCGGCGGTTCGATCGGCCTGACGCGGGCATCGCGCGCCGCGCCCGATGGCTATACGCTGACGATCGGCAATGCCGGCACCAATGCCGCCGTCTATTGGACGACGGAAAACGTGCCCTTCAAGCCGGAATCCTTCGCGCCCGTCGGCTTGGTCGCCAAGACCTCACCGGTCATCGCGCTGCGCAAGAACTTCCCCGCCGCGACCGTCGCCGAGACAATCGCCTATGCGAAACAGAATCCCGGCAAGATGACGCTTGGCCATGCCGGCGTCGGCTCGTCCAACTATTTGATCTGCATGAGCTTCGTGAAGGCCGCTGCGATCGACGTGTCGCTGGTCAGCTATCGCGGTGCCGCCCCTGCCCTCAACGACGCCATGGGCGGCCATGTGGACGGCGTCTGCGATGCCGCCACCTCTGTCGCCGCCGCCATCAACGCCGGCGAGGTGAAAGGCCTCGTCGTCTCCGCCCACCAGCGGCTGAAAAACCTGCCCGAAGTGCCGGCCGCCCAGGAAGCCGGTGTCCCCGCCTTCCAGGCCGAAGGCTGGAACGCTTTGTTCCTCCCAGCCGGCGCGCCGGAGCCGGTCATCGCCAAGCTCAACGAGGCCCTGCGCAAGGCAGTGGCGAGCGACACGGTGCAATCGCGCCTGGCCGAGCTGTCGGCCCTTCCCGCCTCCGGCGAGGAACTGACGGCGGACTATGTCCGCCAGCTCGTGCCGAAGGAGGTCGAAAAATACCGGGTATTGCTGGGGAAATAGCGCCAGCTCGGCTTTTAGGCCCGACGTGACACCCTGGAATTTTACCAATCTCGCGCCTATCTGACTGAAATCGGCGAAGGAATACCTGCGTTGCGACCCATGCACGCCTCTTCCTTCCGCCGATCCAAACCGCTAGAAGTCCGCCGAGAAAAAATCCGCGCGCTTGAGGTGCGCGGTCCCAAGTAGAGAGACCCGACCGAAATGGCCAAGGCACGCACGCTTTATGACAAGATCTGGGACGACCATGTCGTCGAGGCTCAGCCGGATGGCACGACCCTCCTCTACATCGATCGCCACCTCGTCCACGAAGTGACCTCGCCGCAGGCTTTCGAAGGTCTGCGCATGTCCGGCCGCAAGGTGCGCGCGCCGGAAAAGACCCTGTGCGTGGTCGACCACAACATCCCGACCACCGATCGCTCGAAGCCGATCGATGATCCGGAGAGCAAGGCCCAGATCGAGCAGATGGCGAAGAACGCCGCCGATTTCGGCCTCGAATATTATGACGGCGTCGATGTCCGTCAGGGCATCTGCCACATCATCGGGCCGGAACAGGGCTTCACCCTGCCGGGCACGACCATCGTTTGCGGCGACAGCCACACCGCCACCCACGGTGCCTTCGGCGCGTTGGCGCATGGCATTGGCACGTCGGAAGTCGAGCACGTGCTCGCCACACAGACGCTGATCCAGAAAAAGTCCAAGAACATGCGCGTCACCGTCGACGGCAAATTGCCGGAGGGTGTTACCGCCAAGGACATCATCCTCGCCATCATCGGCGAGATCGGCACCGCTGGCGGCACCTCCAGCGTCATCGAATATGACGGCGAGGCGATCCGGTCCCTGTCGATGGAAGGCCGCATGACCGTCTGCAACATGTCGATCGAAGGCGGCGCCCGCGCCGGCCTCGTCGCGCCGGACCAGAAGACCTACGAATTCCTCAAGGGTCGCCCGAAAGCGCCGAAGGGCGCCGATTGGGATAAGGCTTTGCGCTATTGGGACACGCTGCGCACCGAAGACGGCGCGCATTTCGACCGTCACGTGAAGCTCGATGCCGCCGCTCTGCCGCCGCTGCTCACCTGGGGCACGTCGCCGGAAGACGTCACCACCATCGGTGGCACCGTGCCGCGCATCGAAGATGCCAAGACCGATCAGCAACGCGCCAAGTTCGAACGCGCCCTGGCCTATATGGGTCTCAAGGGCGGTGAGAAGATGACCGATCTTGCGATCGATCGCGCCTTCATCGGCTCGTGCACGAACGGGCGCATCGAAGACCTGCGCGCCGCCGCCGAGATCGCCAAGATCGCCGTCTCCCGTGGCCAGAAGGTGCCCGAGCGCATCAACGCCATGGTCGTGCCGGGCTCTGGCCTGGTAAAGCAGCAGGCGGAAGCCGAAGGTCTCGACAAGATCTTCGTCGCCGCCGGCTTCGAATGGCGCGAGCCCGGCTGCTCCATGTGCCTGGCCATGAACCCGGACAAACTGGCGCCGGGCGAACGCTGCGCCTCGACCTCGAACCGCAATTTTGAAGGCCGTCAGGGCTTCCGTGGCCGCACGCATCTGGTTTCCCCCGCGATGGCTGCGGCAGCGGCCCTCGCCGGCCACTTCGTCGACGTCCGGACGTGGAAATAAACCGCGATCCAAACGCATCGTCGCGGGGCGTCATGCCCCGCGACACCGACCTCTTCTCCACCCAGCTCGAAACCGTCGCGCCGCCGCCGACCACAAGCGCTGACCCAATCGAAGTCTGGGCCAAGCGCATCGGCCGCATCATCGGCCTCGTCCTTGTCGCCATCCTGGCGCTCAATCTCGTCACGGGCTGGTTCTTCTGATGGCTGATCCAGATAAGCCTGACTGGCGCACCGCCACCGCGCCAACGCTGGAAGATTTCGAAACCATGGCCGATGAGGCCTTCGCCCGCCTGCCCGCCGAATTCCGCGCGCTGTGCGAAGGCGTCGTCATCCGCATCGAGGATTTTCCGACCGACGAAGTTCTCGATGAAATGCAGGCCGAGAGCGAATTCGATCTGCTCGGCCTGTTTCAGGGCCGTGGCCTCGCCCAGCGCGGCGCGACGCTCCAGACAGGTGAATTCCCCAACATGGTCTGGCTCTATCGCCGCCCCATCCTCGACTATTGGGCCGCGCATGAAGAAGCGCTCGGCACCATCATCACCCACGTGCTCGTGCACGAGATCGGCCATCACTTCGGCTTCTCGGACGAGGACATGGAGAACATCGAAAAGCTGGCGGATTAGAGCGCGGCGCGGACACCTCTGTGTCATTCTCGACAGCCGCGCAGCGGCTGGGCGGGAATCCAGAGCAAGCCGCACGATCCTTGCCGTAAGGGAACCGATCGTCGCAGACACGACCACTTGCTCTGGATTCCCGCTCGCGCTTCGCGCGTCGGGAATGACACGGAGGTGTCGGCGTCATCTTGCGGACGCCTTCATTAAAAAGAACAAAACAAGAACATAATTCTGCCGCCCCGGCTTCGTATTTTGAACCCGATTTCACCGCGGCGAGCGCCACGGTGTCCGCAACGGGAAGGACGGCGTTTGGACCGGGAAACAGAAATTCTTCGTCGAGACCCACCGGCACGTCGCCACCCGCCTGCCCCCATCGGGAAGGGGGTAGCACGGGATTCTGAGGAACAACCCCATGCAAGGGCGCTATCATGGCCGCTTCCGTTTGCCAGCGGCATTGCCGACGCCTCCGTGTCATTCCCGACGGCCGCGCAGCGGCTGAGCGGGAATCCAGAGCGACCGCTTCAGTTTAAGGTCGTCGTCAAAACCATATTTCGTTTGGCTCTACCTCTCGCTCTGGATTCCCGTCCGCGCCCTTTGGGCGTGTCGGGAATGACACGAGGGTGTCGGCCCATAATGCCGGCTAGTTTACTTACCCTGAGCGTAGCGCTTGGCCGCTTCCTGCACGAGGCTGAGATCGACATATTTGCTGATGTCGATCTTGCCTTTCAGGAAACCCAACTCGCTTTGCACGTCGATATTGCTTTGCAGCGCCTTGATGTCGGGCACCAGATTGGGATCGCGGTAGTTGTCGGCCTTGGTGAACAGCCAGCTCGACAAGCGCTCCGGCGGTTGATTGGCGACTTTGCCGGCAAGCTGCAACACCTCGGCGCGATTCTTCGGATCGACCAGCCACTGTTGCACGCGGATGGAATCTTCCAGGAAGTCCAGCACCGCGGCACGATTCTTGGTGAGGAACGGTTCCCGCGCCGCCCAGACGACCAACTGCGCCGGGCCGATCGCATCCCTGATGGTGAAGAGCGGCCGCGCCACCTTCTGCAATTCCGGATCGAGCGAGAACGGCAGCACGCTCGAAATCAGATCGACCTTCTTCGAGGTCAGCATGGCCGCCATATTCGGAAAGCCGGCTTCGACCACGTTGTAGTCGCGTTTGTCCTCAAGGCCGTTCTTGCGCAGCATGGCGCGCAAGGCGATATCAACCGCCGATCCGGCGCCAACCGATGCGACACTCTTACCCTTGAGGTCCTTGACGGTCTGGATCGGCCCGTCCTTCAGTACGAAATAGGGCGCCGTATAATAATCGGCGTAACCATCGCGCGATTCATCGGCGATGACTTTCAGATCGCTCATGCCGGCATTCTGAATGGCGAGCGCCAGAGACGAATAGGCAAAGTCGGCGATGTCGAGTTCACCGGTGGCCAGCGCCGTGATCATCGGCGGCGTGCCCTGGAAACGCACCGGCTCGAACACATAGCTCTTGCCGTTGTTGCGCATCAGTTCCGGCTTCACCATCAAGAGCGATGGCAGGTTGGCTATCGGCACCACCCAGGCGACGCGGATTTTGACGGGCGCCTGCGCCTGCGCCGGTACTGCCGCGAAAGGCAGAGCCGCCAGCGCGGCGAGCGCGATCCATTTGGCCAGTTTCATTCTCTCCCTCCTCGTTTCGGCTTCCCCTTCCCCGCAGGGTCGGTCCGCCCTGTCATCCTTGTCAAGCGTTCAGCTTGCCGTCGCATCCAGACTTTCCGGATGCCAGCGCAACAGCCAGCGCCGGACCATGTTCATCAGCCGCACTAGAACATAGCCGACGATGGCAATCTCGATGATGCCGGCGAAGACGCCCGGAGAATCCGCCATGCGCGAAGCGGTCTGCATCACCGCGCCGACGCCATAGCCGCCCATCGCCATTTCGGTGAGTACGCCGACGATCAAAGCGATCGGCAACGCCACCTGCAGGCCGGTGAGGATCTGCGGCGAGGCTGCCGGCAACAGAATGTCCCACATCAGCCTTTGACGGCTGGCGCCGAGATTGCGCGCCGACCAGATGACCTGCTTCTCGACGCCTTCGATCCCCGCGATAGTGGCGGTGACCACCGGAAAAACCGCGTTGAAGGCGATCATCGTGATCTTCGACACGTCGAAAAGGCCAAGCCAGAGGATCATGATCGGCAGGAAGGCGATTTTCGGCATGGGAAATCCGACCGAGATGATCGGATCGAAGAACCAGCGCATCACGCGATATTGCGAGATCAGAATGCCAAGCGCCACGCCGAGCACCGCCGAAATGGCAAAGCCAGCCAGCGCCCGCCACAAGGTCGTGCCGATCGACAGCATCAGATCGCCCGAGGCGTAGTCATCGGCGATGCGCCCGAAGACGGCGGAGAGCGACGGCAACATGAAGGGCGTGAAGAGGCCCGCCCGTGTCGTCGCCTCCCAGGCGATCAGCAGGATGATCAGCGGCGACCAGGCGAGCAATTTGTAGCCAAGTGTCTGCCAGCGCCAGGAACGCCGCTGCCCGGATCGCGCGAAAGCTTGCGTCAACGCCATCTGAGCACCCGCTGCATGGCCGCCTGATAAAGCCGGTCGGCGATGAACCCCATGAAAGCCACCGTGAAGACCACCGCGAACATCGCGTCGAAATTGCCGCCATCTCCCAGAAAGCCGATCATGAAGCCAAGGCCGCTGCGGGCCGCGATCATTTCGGAACTGACGAGCAGCACGAAGGAGGTGGCGAGCGCCGTGCGGATGCCGTTCAATGTTTCCGGCAAAGCGCTCGGCGCCACCACGTCGAACAGCATGCGCAAGCGGCTGGCGCCAAGCGAACGCGCCGACCACATCAAGCTCTGTTCGGCGCCGCGCGCCCCGTTATAGGCGCCCAATGTCACCGGCAGCATGCAGCCGAGAAAGATCAGCAGGATTTTCGACGCATCGCCCAAACCAAGCCACAGCGCCGTCACCGGGATCAAGGCCGATTTCGGCAGCGGATAGAACACTTCGACGATCGGATTGAGCAGCGTGCGGATCGGCCTCGACGAGGCCATGGCGATGCCGATCAGCGCGCCGATCACGATGGCGAGGATCAAACCTGCGAACGTGCGATAGAGCGAATCCGCCGCGTTAATCCAAAAATCCGACGTGCGGGCCAGTTGAACCCAAGCCAGGATGACATCGCTCAGCGGCGGCAAGGCGCTGCGTGCCACAAGCCCCGAACGCGCCACCGCTTCCCACACCGCCGCCAGGATGAGCAAAGGGGAGTAACGGATCAGACGTTGCATCAGCCGGCCGCCAAACGCTGCGCCAACATCGCCTCGTTGCGCACGAGCCCCCAGATCTCGTCGACCTTCTCGATGAAGGCCGGCTGTTTGAACAGATTGGGATCGCTGCGGTCGAAATTGGTCTCGATGATCGATTTGATCCGGCCCGGCCGCGCCGACATCACCGCAATGCGCTCGGCGAGATAAACCGCTTCCTGCACGTCATGGGTGACGAAGATCACGGTTTTGGGAGAGCGCCGCCAAATGGCGAGCAGTTCGCTTTGCATGAGGCTGCGCGTCTGCGCATCGAGCGCGCCGAACGGTTCGTCCATGAGAAGAATGTTCGGATCGATGGCGAGCGTGCGGGCAATCGCCGTGCGCTGACGCATGCCGCCGGACAGTTGCGACGGATAGCTGTTCTCGAACCCCTGCAGGCCGACCATGTCGATATAGGCCTGCGCCCGCTTCAGCCGTTCCTCCTTCGGTATGCCGGCACGCTCGAGCCCATAGAGCACATTGCCGCGCACCGTCTTCCACGGAAACAGCGCGAAATGCTGGAACACCACGCCACGATCCGGCCCCGGCCCGGTCACCGGCTTGCCGTCGATCAGAATGCGGCCGGTTTCAACCGGCAGGAATCCCCCCATCAGATAAAGAAGGGTCGATTTCCCGCAGCCCGAGGGACCGAGCAGCGCCAGGAATTCGCGCGGTCGCACCTCCAGCGAAACATCGTCGATGGCCAGAACGGGCTGGCCATGAGCGGGGCGGTACATATGAGTGATTTGATCGACGACGATTTGTGCTGCGGCAGGCGCCTGCATACGTATTGTTCCCTCACCCTTCAGCGCCCCGCCACCATGCCCCTCCGGCCGGCGCGCTGGAGACTGACCCTAACCGCCGGTTTTTTCACCGTCCAGCCGCCCGCCCAGTGGTTCAGTCAAGTGGGTCACAGGTGGGAAAAATGCATGGCTGGTGCCCACCTTTTGCGGGAAAGCTGACAACCCGGAACATAGGGTGTAGAAGGCCCCAGCTATAAAACCGAGGACGGGTAAAGAGCCCCATGGACAAGTTCACCAAGCTGACCGGCGTCGCCGCGCCCATGCCGATCACCAATATCGACACGGACATGATCATTCCGAAGCAGTACCTGAAGACCATCGCCCGTACGGGCCTTGGCAAGGGCCTGTTTTCGGAGCTGCGCTATAAGGAAGACGGTTCGGAGAACCCGGATTTCGTGCTCAACAAGCCGGCCTATCGCAAGGCGCAGATCATCGTCGCCGAGGATAATTTCGGCTGCGGCTCGTCGCGCGAACATGCCCCCTGGGCTCTGCTCGACTACGGCATCCGCTGCGTCATCTCGACCAATTTCGCCGACATCTTCTACAACAACTGCTTCCAGAACGGCGTCCTGCCGGCCAAGGTGTCCAAGGAAGACCTGGCCAAGCTGATGGACGACGCCAACCGCGGCGCCAATGCGACGCTGACCGTCGATCTCGAGAAGCAGGAAATCTACGGCCCCGATGGTGGCGTGGTGAAGTTCGAGATCGATCCGTTCCGCAAGCATTGCCTGCTGGAAGGCCTCGACGACATCGGCCTGACCCTGAAGAAGGACGCCGCGATCGGCGGCTTCGAGACCCAGACCAAGGCGGAGCGTCCCTGGCTCTAATGCCTCGAAACGAGAGTGCCATCTGAAGGAACTCTCGCCTTCGAAACGCCTCCGTTCCGAGCTAGTGTAAAGCTCAAGCGCCCGGCCTTCGCGTCGGGCGTTTTTGTTTCGATAGCGTTTTGTAAGTTTGGCTTAGCCAAACGCGCAAAGACACGTCAAAACTAGGAACAAGGGAGCCGCGTTTGATGCTCGCCGAAGCCCGTCCGTTCATTCCCTATGCGCCCAAGCCCCTCGCCAAGCCGGCAGGGCGATTGAAGACTTTATGGCTGTTGGCTCGCAATCCGCTGGAAAGCTGGACGCAGGCGCATTTCGAACAACCGATGCTCGCCGGCCCATCGTCGCTGTTTGGCTATACGGTGGTGGTCAACGATCCCCAGGCGGTGCGCCGCGTCCTCGTCGACAATGTGGCGAATTACGAGCGCGATCCGCTGCAATTGCGCATTCTGCGCACCGGCTCGACGGGCGGCGAAGGCCTGTTCACGGCAACCGGCGAAAGCTGGCGGCGCACACGACGCACCCTGAGCCCGCTGTTCACGCCGAAACGCGTCGCCGCTTTCGCGCCGATGATGCAGCGGCTGGCGCAGGCGCGGGTCGATCGCTGGCTGCGCCGCCGCCCCGGCGCCATCCTCGAAATCGATCGTGAGATGACCGGCGTCACCTATGATATTCTGTCGGCAACGCTGTTCTCCGATGCCATCGCCGGCGACAGCGCCGGCTTTGAGCGGGCGATGATGCAATTCCTCGACGCCATAGGCACGATCGACCCGCTTGACGTGTTCAATGCACCGTCCTGGCTGCCACGCGTCTCGGCCATCCGCGCCCGTGAGTCGCTCGCCTTCTTCAACAAGACCACCGAGCGCATGGTGAAGGAACGCCAGGCCCAGATCGCCGACGGCGGCGAAGCGCCGGACGATCTGCTGACCGCGCTGCTGCGCGCCAGCGATCCGGAAACAGGCGTAGGTCTCTCGACCGAGGACGTCATTGCCAATCTCTTGACCTTCATCGTCGCCGGCCACGAAACCACGTCCCGCGCCCTGGCCTGGACGCTCTATCTCCTGTCGCGTTCGCCCCACTGGCGCACCAAGGCAGAAGCGGAGGCCGATGCGGCGTCTGAAAATCCCGGCGACTGGCTCGACGAAATGCCTGTCATCCGCGCGGTTTTCGAAGAGAGCATGCGCCTCTATCCGCCCGCCGCCACGCTCACCCGGCAGGCGCAGGAGGCCGACAGGCTCGGTGATGTGGAGGTGCCGAAAGGCGCCTTCATGATCATCTCGCCCTATTTGCTGCACCGCCACCGGCTGTTGTGGGAGCGGCCGGACACCTTCCTACCGGAGCGCTTCCTGCCGGAGGCGCGCGAGAAGATCGACCGCTTTGCCTACCTGCCGTTTGGCGGCGGCCAGCGCGTCTGCATCGGCATGCGTTTCGCGATGATGGAAGCGATCATCGTTTTGGCTACAATACTGCGGCAGGCGCGCCTGTCCCTCGTCGAAGGCCAGGAGCCCCGCCCGCTACAACGGATCACTTTGCGACCGGACAAAAGATTGGCCATGCATATCCATCCGCGCTGAGCGCACTTCTTGGGGGGAGGACCATGACTCGACGACTGATTTCGACGGGCTCGCCGTTCGAACAACGCTACGGCTATTCGCGCGCGGTGATCGAGGGTGACATGTGTTTCATCTCCGGCACCACCGGCTACGATTATGCGACCAAGCAAATTCCAAAAGACATCAGCGCCCAGGCGCGCAACATCTTCAAGACCATCGGCGGCGTACTCGCCGATGCCGGCTTCGAATATGCCGATGTGGTGCGCAGCCAGATCTTCGTCACCAACGCCGGTTACATGTTGCCGGTGATCGAAGTGTGCGGCCAGGTCTTCGGTGACATTCGCCCCGCCGCCTCCATTTACGTCGTCTCGGGCCTGCTCGATCCGGCGATGAAAGTGGAAATCGAGATCACCGCCAAGAAACGCCAGAATGTCGAACGGGAAGCCCAGCAAGCGGCGCAATGAGTCGCAGGCGTAGAAGCACGGCTAGAGACAGGCCGGCTTTTCATGGTTTGTTAAACATAATCGGGCGCATTGATCGCTATTTATTGTTGAGGAAGGATCACCATGTCTCGCCTGCCCTTTGCTGCTGCCCTCTGCGCCGCCACCCTGGCGACCTCCGGAACGGCGAGGGCACAGGCCGATTTCAACTCCTGCCTCGCCGGCATTCGCGCCAGCGCCGCCCAGCAGGGTGTCTCCGGCAGCACGTTCGACAATGTGATGGCCGGAGTCACGCCCGATCCCAAGGTCATCGAATCGATGAATGCCCAGCCGGAATTCAAAACGCCGATCTGGGATTATCTCGCCACCTTGGTCGATGAACAGAAGGTCGCCGAAGGCCGGCAGATGATGGCGCGCCATGCCCAGGCGCTGGCTTCGGCCGAACAGCGTTTCGGCGTCGACCGCTACACCATCGCCGCTGTCTGGGGTGTCGAATCCGACTATGGCAAGATCGCCGGCCGATGGATGCTGCCGCAATCGCTCGCCACTCTCGCCTGCACGGCCAATCGCCGCCAGGCCTATTTCCGTGGCGAGCTGATCGCCACGCTCAAGATCGTCGATCGCGGCGACATCGCGCCCTCCAAGCTGCGTGGCTCCTGGGCCGGCGCCTTCGGCCAGACGCAGTTCATGCCCTCGACCTATTTGCGCCTCGCCGTCGATGGCGACGGCGACGGCCGCCGCGATCTGGTCGATTCGACCGCCGATGCCTTGCATTCGACCGCCAATTACCTGGCCAAATCCGGCTGGGTGACCGGCGCCGGCTGGGGCTACGAGGTGCAATTGCCCCAGGGCTATTCCGGCCCCTCTGGCCGCACCCGCAAAGCGCCCCTGGCGCAATGGTCGTCGCTCGGCATTCGCCGCATCGACGGCTCGGGCTTGACCGGCAGCGGCGCCGCCGGCCTGCTGCTGCCCGCCGGTGCCGGCGGCCCGGCCTTCCTGGTCTTCAAGAATTACGACGCGGCTTACGCCTATAACGGCGCCGACTCCTATGCCTTGGCCATTTCGCTACTGTCGGACCGCCTGCGCGGCCGTGGCGGCATCCAGACCGCCTGGCCGACCGACGATCGCGGCACGTCGCGCGCCGAACGCAAGGAAATTCAGGAACATCTGCTTCGGCGCGGCTATGACATCGGCGAAGCGGACGGCGCCATCGGCGCGAAAACGCGGCAGGCAATCGCCGATTATCAGGGCCGTCTCGGCCTGACCCGCGACGGACGCCCGGGCGGGCGGGTTCTCGACGCTCTGCGCGGCGGCCGGTAACAGAAAATCACTTAGCTACTCACCGCGAATTGACTGGCCTGTGAGTAACGTTAAGCGTAAATCGAAGCCATGTCCCAGTCCCGTACCAGTGCATGGTCCCTCCAGGGGCCCCGTCTGTCGCGTCGCGCTTTCGCGACCGGTGGCGCTTGCGCGGCGCTGGCAGCGAGCGTCGGCGCGCAGGCCCAGCCTGCCGCGCAGCTCTTCGAAAAGCCTGTTTACATTGAACTTTTCACCAGCCAGGGCTGTTCGTCCTGCCCGGCGGCCGACCGGCTGTTGACGCAGATTGCCCGTCAGCCCAACGTCATCGCCTTGACCTTGGCTGTAGATTACTGGGATTATCTCGGCTGGAAGGACACGTTCGCCTCGACGGGTCATACGGCCCGTCAGAAAGGCTATTCCAAGACGATCGCCGGCAGCCATGTCTACACGCCCCAGGCGGTGATCAATGGCGTCGCCCAGGTCGTCGGCAGCGATCTCAATTCGCTGATCAGGGAAGCCAAGACCGCCTATGGCAAGCATGGTGCTTTGTCGGTGCCGATGACGGTCAAGGATGTCGGCGACAAGCTGATCATCGACGTCGGCGCCGGTGGTGGCACCGCCAGCCTCAGTCTGGTGCGCGTCGCCAGCAGCCGCGAAGTCGAAGTGGCGCGCGGCGACAACACCGGCAAGCAGCTCAGCTATACCAATGTCGGCCGTGGCCGCGTGCCTATTGGTGATTGGAGCGGCGGCGCCAAGCAGTTCGAGATCGCCAAGGCCGATACGATTGGCGCCGACTCCGACGGCTGGATCATCACGCTGCAGTCCTATGAGAACGGCAAGCCGGGCGTCGTCCTGGCAGCGCGCAAGAGCGCCAACATCTAGATCAGCCCAACATCTAGATCAGCCAAAGCCGGTCGGGCAGTTCGTTCACGTTGTTCGGCCGGGGCGGAAAATGTTTGGCGAGCAGCGGCGCGCAATAGTCGATCGCGCCGACGAAGCCTTCAGCCACCCGATCCTCGCGCATATGGCTCACCAGCAGATTGACGGCGCTCTGCCATTCGTTCTGCGCCACTTTCGCGGCGATCCCGTCATCGACGACGATGCGCGCGTAATGCTCCGCCATCGAGACGAAGATCAGCACGCCAGTGCGATCGGCCGTGCGGGCCAGGCCGCGAATATGAAACTGTTCGACGGCGGCGCGAAACGCACGCGCGCGTTTGACCCGCCGTGGCACCAGCCACATGCGCACCGCGCCAATCGACAGGATCACCGTCGCGACAAAGAACACCAGAAGCTGGATGATGAAAATCCGCTCCGCCGACAATTGCGTGAACGCGATCAGCGGCCACGGCGTCGCCAAGGCGAAGAAGGACGACCAGATCAGCGGCGCATAGGCATAGTCGGATGAAGCGCGCGCCAACACGCAGACGATCTCGCCCGCCGTTCCCAATTCCGCTTTGTGGATCGCCGTGACGATCCGCTCCTGATCGGCGCTGGTCATTTTAATCGTCATCACCAGCTCCCCGATGCACCGCCGCCGCCCGACGAGCCACCGCCGCCACCCCACGAAGAACCGCCGCCGCCACCGCCCCAGGATGAGCCGCCGCTCCACGAAGAACCGGAACTCCAATTGCCGCCGGAGGTCGGAATGAAAATCGTATCGCCGCTGCGACGCACCCAGCGCCCGCGCCGCCCACCCGTCGTGCTGAACATCAAATACATGATGTAGATGAACAGCAGTATCACCAGGAACGGCATGATCTGTTCGAGGAAATCGCTCTGGCTCTCAGCGCGCAGGCTCGGCCGCTTCTCCCACTCCGACGCATCCGTGGTCAGCACGGTAATGATGTCGTCGACGCCGCGCGTGATGCCGCCAGAGAAATCGCCAGCCTTGAAGCGCGGCGTGATCGCATTGACGATGATCACTTTCGACAGTGCGTCGGTCAGGGTCTTCTCAAGCCCGTAGCCGACCTCGATACGCACCTTGCGTTCGTTCGGCGCGACCAGCAGCAACACGCCATTGTTGTTCTTGGCCTCGCCCAGTTTCCAGGTGCGGAAGAGCTGGTTGGCATAGGTTTCGATGTCGCCATCCTCAAGCGATTTCACCGTGGCGACGACGAGCTGAATGCCCGATTTGTCTTCCAGCTCGCGCAGCTTCGTTTCGAGATTGAGTTCGGTCGTGGCATCGATGATGCCGGCCTGATCGACGATACGGCCGCTGAGCGGCGGAAACGTCAACGCGGCGGCAGCAAGCGCGAGACAGAGCGCGGCCATGAGGCCGAGCCAGATCGCGCCCACATGACGACGCACAGACAGGCCCATACGAGCGCTCATGACGAGGCCGCGCAGGCTGATCGCATGCCCAACTCCGTTGGCGTCAGAACTTCACCGGTGGTGGTGTTTGCGCGCCATCGACCGCCGTGAACTCGGCCATCGGTTTGTTGCCGCGGAACACGGTCATTGCCCACAAAAGGCTCGGGAAGGTCTTCAGCTCCGTATTATAGGCGCGCACCGCTTCGATGTAGTCGCGGCGCGACACGGCGATGCGATTCTCAGTGCCTTCCAACTGCGATTGCAGGGCGAGGAAGTTCTGGTTCGACTTCAGATCGGGATAGTTCTCGCTCACCGCGATGAGCCGTCCCAACGCACCGGACAACTGGCTCTGCGCATCCTGGAACTGCTTGATCTTCGCCGGATCGGACAGTTGCGAGGCATCGACCTGGATCGATGTCGCCTTGGCGCGGGCCTCGATCACCGAGGTCAGCACATCCTTCTCCTGCTTGGCGTAGCCCTGCACCGTCGCGACGAGATTGGGAATGAGATCGGCGCGGCGTTGATATTGATTCTGTACGTCACCCCACTTGGCCTTGGCCTGTTCTTCGAGGGTGGGAATGGTGTTGTAACCGCAGCCCGCCACCGCCGAGGCCAAACACAGGACTATGAGGAATCGGGAAATCCGTTGCTTTGAAAAGAACATGGTCAGCCTCCGTCCAAGGCCGAAAACATAGAAGCAACTGATGACAGGGAAAAGAGCCGGTTAGATCGCCCACAGAATGTTATACTATTGCATAGCCGTCGCAGCTCCGATAAGAAACGTTATACTATAACATACACAGATCGGGCTGGGCTGCCTTATGAAACGTCGAAATCTTGTTCTTTCAGCCGGTTATGTCCTTATTTCGGCGAAAGCCGCAACCGCGCAAGTGCTTCTCCCCGATATCGTGGTGACCGCACCAAGTCCGATCCAGGAACCCTGGCGCCAGGCGCCCCGTCCCGCCACCCAGACCGGCCTCCTGCCGATCGCCGACCGCGCTTTCGCGCCGATCACCGTCGTCACCGAAAGCGACCTGCAACGCACCGCCGGTGCGACGCTCGGCGACATGCTCGTCAACAAGCCCGGCCTCTCCAGCTCGTCCTATGCACCGGGCGCCAGCCGGCCGATCATCCGTGGCCTCGACAATTCGCGCGTGCGCGTTCAGGAGAATGGCATCGGTTCGATGGACGTCTCCACCATCGGCGAAGATCACGGCGTGCCGATCGATCCCCTGTCCGCGCAAAAGGTTGAGGTCATTCGCGGCCCCGCCAGCCTGCGCTGGGGCTCACAAGCCATCGGCGGCGTCGTCAATGCCGAGAACAATCGCATTCCGGGGCCTGATACGGCCGAGGGCTTGCACGGCACTTTGCGCGGCGCGCTGACATCGGCTGATCGCGGCGGCGAAAGCTCGGCCCTCTTCGACGCGCGGCAAGGCAACTTCGCTTTCCACGGCGATTATTTCCAGCGCAATGCCGGCGACTATCAGACACCGCATGGCCGCCAGCCGAACTCCGCTCTCAACATGCAAGGTGGCTCGCTCGGCGGTTCTTATATTTTCGATCGCGGCTATGTCGGCCTGTCGATCACGCAGTTCAACTCGATCTATCATGTGCCGGGCCTTGCCGGCTCCGCCAGCAACACACGCATCGATCTGCAACAGACCAAGATCAACGCCAAGGGCGAATTCCAAGTGGGTTCGGCCTTCATCGATACGGTCCGCTTCTGGTTCGCCGGTTCACAATATCGCCACTACGAGCGTGGTCTCGACAGCGATACCGGCATGGATGCGATCGGCGCCACCTTCAAGAACCGCGAATATGAAGGCCGCGTCGAAGCGCAATTAACGCCGATGGAAACGGCCTTCGGACGCCTGACCACGGCGGTGGGCGTGCAATATGGCACGCAGCGCATCGGCACGGCGGGTGAAGCCGGCGGCCTGCTCGATCCCACGCGCGGCAACCGCACCGCCGCCTATATTTTCAACGAATTGCAAGCCACTGAGAAACTGCGCCTGCAAGCGGCCGCACGCATCGAGCATGTGAGCTTCAACAGCATACAGACGTTGTTCCCGTCGACTTATCTCCCCGACGGCTCGTCACTGGTGCAAACACCGCGTACGCGTCAGTTCACGCCCGGCAGCATCAGCCTCGGCGCCCTCTACGATCTGCCCCATGACATTGTCGCCAGCGTAACCGCGCAATATGTGCAGCGCGCGCCTGACGCGCTGGAACTGTTCGCCCATGGCGCCCATGACGCGACGGCAACCTTCGAGATCGGCAATCCCAATCTTCGCAAGGAAGCGGCTACCTCGATCGAATTCGGTCTGCGCCGCTCTAAGGGACCATTCCGCTTCGACTTCACCGCCTACCATACCCGCTATCAGGGCTATATCTCCAAGCGCCTCACAGGCGTGCTCTGCGGCGATGATTTCGACTCCTGCGGTGTCGACACCGAACTTAAGCAGCTCGTCTACACCCAGCGCGACGCAACCTTCACCGGCGCCGAACTCTCCGCGCAATATGACGCCTTTGAAGCCGGCAAAGGCGTGATCGGCTTCGAAGGGCAGTTCGACGTGGTGCGCGCCCGCTTCACCGATGGCACCAATGTGCCGCGCATCCCGCCGGTGCGGCTGGGCGGTGGCATCTACTATCGCTCGTCCGATTGGTTTGCCCGCGTCAACTGGCTGCACGCCTTTTCGCACCGCCAGATCGATCCAACCCAGGAGACATCGACCAAGGGCTATAATCTCCTGCGCGCCGATCTCGCCTACACCTACAAATGGCGCGATGTCGGGCAAAACCTTGAACTCACCATCGGCATTTCCGGCAACAACCTCCTGAACGCCGATATCCGCAACTCAACCTCGATCCTGAAAGACGAGGTTCTGATGCCGGGCCGCACGGTGAAGGTCTTCGCCGCCCTGAAATTCTAAAACTCAGATCAGGTGACACCATGCCGCCGGCGGTTTATGTCCGGCGGCATGTCCGTTTCGCGCCAGTTCATCATTTTCGCCGCCGTCGGCGTCGCCGCCATGATCGCCCATTATGGCGCGCTCATCGGCCTCGTCGAAGGCATGGGCTGGCGGCCGGTGCCCGCCACCCTGGTCGGCTATATCTGCGGCGGCATCGTTTCCTATCTGCTCAACCGCCGCCACACCTACCAGAGCGATCGGCCGCATGAGGAAGCGGGCTGGCGCTTCGCGCTTGTCGCCGCCGTCGGCTTTGGCCTGACCTGGCTGTTCATGTTTGCGCTCCACGACAAGCTGAGCCTGCAATATCTTCTCGCCCAGCTCATCACCACGGCCATCGTCATGGCCTGGAGCTTCCTCGCGCACAAGTGGTTCACCTTCGGCGAACCGCTCGCATAATCACGGCCACTTCACGCTCGGCGGCAGCGACGACAGAATCGAGTCCACATTGCCGCCGGTCTTCAAGCCGAAGATCGTGCCGCGATCGTAGATCAGATTGAACTCCACATAGCGCCCGCGCCGCACCAATTGTTCCTCGCGCTGCGCCGGCGTCCACGGCTTTTGAAAATTGCGCTGCACCAGTTGCGGATAGATGTGCAGAAAGCTTTCGCCGACATCGCGCGTGAAGGCGAAATCCGCATCCCAGGCGCTGTTCACCGGATCGCCCGCGCTGTTGAGATAATCATAGAAAATGCCGCCGACGCCGCGCGGCTCGTTGCGGTGCTTCAAGAAGAAGTAGTCGTCGCACCAGGCTTTAAACTTTTCATAGGGCGCGACATCAGCATGCCGCGCGCAGGCGCCTTGCAGGGCCGCGTGGAAATCCGCCGTATCGGGATCATCCTGCGTGCGCCGCGCATCGAGCACCGGCGTCAGATCGGCACCACCGCCGAACCAATGTTTCGAGGTGACGACGAAGCGGGTGTTCATATGCACCGCCGGCACGTTCGGATTCCACGGATGGACGATCAGCGAAATGCCCGACGCCCAGAAACGTGGATCATCAGCCGCGCCCGGAATCTGCGCGGCGAATTCCGGCGCGAACGTGCCGAACACGGTCGAGACATGCACCCCAGCCTTTTCGAAGACCCGGCCCTTGAGAATGGCCATCGTGCCGCCGCCGCCCGGCGCGCCATCGTGGTTTTTGCGCTGCCACGGCTTGCGCACGGCACGGCCTGGTGCCGAGGCTTCATCGGAAAACGGCCCGGCGCAGTCGGTCTCCAGCGCTTCGAAGCTCGTCAGGATGCGATCCTGCAGAGCCTCGAACCACGCCCGCGCTGTCTGCTTGCGCGTTTCGAGATCGAATTCTGACGCCATCGAACGACTCCTGATCCCGCCCAAACCGCGGCGGCGGGCTTTTCATACTGCCCTCAACGCCAAATGGCGATTTTAGCGGGCGCCGATCTGCCGCAGCGCCTCTCCCATAACCATGGCGGCACTGACCGCGACATTGAGCGAGCGCAAACCTGGCCGCACCGCGATCGAAACCGCCGCATCGGCCGCCTGGTGGACCTCTTCGGGCACGCCCATTGATTCGCGGCCAACGAGCAGAATATCCCCGGATACAAATGTGAAATCCGTATAGGAGCGCTCCGCCCGGGTGGTCAGCAGCACCAGCCGGCGCCGGGCCGGGCCCCGCCAGGCTTCGAAAGCCGCCCAGGAGACGTGGCGGGCGATCGCCACATGGTCGAGATAATCCATTCCCGACCGGCGAAAATGGCGGTCGGAGACTGGAAAACCAGCCGGTTCGATGATCGCCGCATCGACTCCGAGGCACGCGCAGGTGCGCAGCATCGTGCCGCAGTTCTGTGGAATATCAGGCTGAAACAGCGCCAAGGTCAGCAAGCTCATGGCCACGGCCTATAGCTTGGGCGGAACCGGCCGGGAAGCCGGCTTCCGCACCGCAGTGGACCATGGCTCCGGGGCTATGGACAACCCGTTAGAACGATGCGAGATAGCCCCGCTAACGCTCGGATTTCCGGTCCCAACGGGGCGGGGCCGGAGCACTCCAAATAAGCCCGAATGGTGGCGATGCGTCGCATTGCCGCTGACGGATGTTGGACCTAGTGGAACGACAGCTCCTGCGGGAGCCTCGTTTGACCACCGTATGGCGCGCCGCTGTCGCCAGTCCGGTGCAGCAAGGGGGTTATAGTGGCTACTTCTTCGACCGTGGAACCAACCCGCAGGGATTTCCTGTTCATCGCGACAGGCGCCGCCGGCGCGGTCGGTGTCGGCGCCGTCGCATGGCCCCTGATCAGCCAGATGAACCCTGACGCTTCGACCCTGGCCATGGCCTCGATCGAAGTCGACATCTCGGCGGTTCCGCTGGGCTCGATCATGACGGTCAAATGGCGCGGTAAGCCGGTGTTCGTCCGTCACCGCACGCCCAAGGAAATTCAGGAAGCCACCAGCGTGCCGCTGGCCGAGCTGCCCGATCCGGAAACCGACAAGCAGCGCGTCCAGAAGCCGGAATGGCTCGTGGTCGTCGGCATCTGCACGCATCTCGGTTGCGTGCCGATCGGCCAGGCCGGTTCGCGCGGCGATTACGATGGCTGGTTCTGCCCCTGCCACGGCTCCCAGTACGACACCTCCGGCCGCATCCGTCGTGGCCCCGCACCGAAGAACCTCGAGGTTCCGACCTATTCCTTCCTCAGCGACACGAAGCTCAAGATCGGCTGATCCAGCCGCTTGAGTTCGTCGTCGTTTTTGCATCCGTGCTCGCCAAATAGAGACAAGTCACATGAGCGGACCCTCCACCTACGTCCCCAAAAGCGCCCTCGGCCGCTGGTTTGAGAGCCGCCTGCCCATCGCCGGGCTGATCCACGGCTCCTTCATCGCCTATCCGACCCCGCGCAACCTCAACTACTGGTGGACCTTCGGCGGCATCCTCAGCTTCATGCTGGTGGCGCAGATCGTCACCGGCATCGTGCTGACGATGCACTACACGCCGCACGTCGATCTGGCCTTCGCTTCGGTCGAATCGATCATGCGCGACGTGAACTGGGGCTGGTTCCTGCGTTATGCGCATTCGAACGGCGCTTCGATGTTCTTCGTCGCCGTCTACATCCATATGTTCCGCGGCGTGTACTACGGCTCCTACAAGGCGCCGCGTGAAGTGCTGTGGATCCTCGGCGTCATCATCTACCTCTTGATGATGGCCACCGGCTTCCTGGGCTACACCCTGCCGTGGGGCCAGATGAGCTTCTGGGGCGCCACCGTCATCACCAACTTCTTCACCGCCATCCCGCTGGTCGGCGATGCGATCACCACCTGGCTCTGGGGTGGCTATTCGGTCGGCAACCCGACGCTGAACCGCTTCTTCGCCCTGCACTACCTGCTGCCGTTCATGATCGCCGGCGTCGTCGTCCTGCACGTGTGGGCGCTGCACGTGGTCGGCCAGAACAACCCGGACGGTATCGAGATCAAGAACGTCAATCGCGACGCGGTGGCCTTCACGCCCTACGCCACGATCAAGGACAGCTTCGCGCTGGTCTGCTTCCTGATCCTCTACGCTTGGTTCGTCTTCCAGGTGCCCAACTACCTCGGTCACGCCGACAACTACATCGAGGCCAATCCGCTTTCGACGCCGGCGCACATCGTTCCGGAATGGTACTACCTGCCGTTCTACGCGATCCTGCGCGCCATCCCGTCCAAGCTCGGCGGCGTTATCGCGATGTTCGGTTCGATCGCCATCCTCGCCTTCCTGCCCTGGCTCGACACCTCCCGTGTCCGCTCGGGCAAGTACCGGCCGATGTTCAAGATCTTCTTCTGGGCGTTCGTCCTGTGCTGCCTCGGCCTGGGCTACCTCGGCTCGATGCCGGCGGAAGGTGGCTATGTCATCGCAGCGCGCCTGCTGACGACCTACTACTTCGGCTTCTTCATCATCATCCTGCCGCTTCTCGGCATCTTTGAAACGCCCAAGCCCGTCCCTGCATCGATCGCCGATGCGGTGCTCGCCAGAAATGGCGGCGCGGCGGCGCAGCCGGCTGAATGATCAGGGGAGCTAAGGAAAACATCATGATCTCCTTCAAATCGATCAGCCTGGCTCTCGCGATCTCGACGATGGCTTTCACCGGCGCCATGGCGGCGGAGGAAGGCCACGGCGCGACCCCGCCACGGCAGGAATGGACCTTCGGCGGCTTCTTCGGAAAGTACGACCGGGCTCAGTTGCAGCGCGGTTTCAAGGTCTACCGGGAAGTCTGTCAGGCCTGCCATTCGCTGAACCTGCTGCGCTTCGGCAATCTTCACGATGCCGGCGGTCCGCAGTTCTCCGAAGCGCAAGTGAAGGCGCTCGCGGCCGAATATCAGATCAAGGACTTCAACGATAAGGGCGAAGCCATCGAGCGTCCGGGCCGCGCGTCCGACCGCTTCCCGAAGCTCTTCGTCAACGCCGACGCAGCTGCCGCCGTCCATGGCGTGGCGCCGCCGGACCTCTCGGTGATCGCCAAGGCCCGCTCCTATTCGCGCGGCTTCCCGCTGTTCCTGCTCGATATGGTGCCGGGCTTCGCCTATCAGGAACATGGCGTCGACTACATCGTCGCGCTGCTGAACGGCTACACCAAGAAGGGCGAGGACCACTGGAACGAGTTCTTCCCGGGTCATCAGATCGCCATGCCGAAGCCCCTGAGCGACGGCCAGGTCGAATATCCCGACAATGCGCCCAAGACCGTGCAGCAGTATTCGCACGACGTCGCGGCGTTCCTGATGTGGGCGGCCGAACCGAAGCTCGAAGAGCGCAAGAAGACCGGCTTCAATGCCCTCATCTTCCTGGCGATCTTCGCCGGCCTGCTCTACTTCACCAAAAAGAAGATCTGGAAGGACGCGCACTAAGCGCTCCCCACCGCCCCAAAACAAAACCCCGCGGCGACGCGGGGTTTTTTATTGGCTGAAACTGAGTAGCTTGATTACCCGGCCGCCTGCGCCTTCGCCCAGGTGTCGCGCAAGCCAACCGTGCGGTTGAACACCGGCCGTTCCGGTGTGCTGTCGACATCGGCGCAGAAATAGCCCTGACGCTCGAACTGCATCGAGACGCCGGCCACGCTGTCGGCCAGCGACGGCTCCAGCTTGCAGCCCTTCAGCACCGTCAACGAATTGGGATTGAGATCGGCCTCGAAGTCGCTAGCCGACGGATCGGGCTTGGCGAACAGATGCTCGTAGAGCCGCACCTCCGCATCGAGCGCGCCGGAGGCTTCCACCCAATGCAGGGTCGCCTTCACCTTGCGTCCGTCCGGCGCATTGCCGCCGCGCGTCGCCGGATCATAAGTGCAACGCAGTTCGACCACCTCTCCCGAAGCGTCCTTGATCGCTTCCCGGCAGGTGAGGAAATAGGCATAACGCAGCCGCACTTCCGCGCCCGGCGACAGGCGGAAGAATTTCTTCGGCGGATTCTCCATGAAATCGTCGCTCTCGATATAAAGCTCGCGGCCGAAGCGCAGCTTGCGCGTGCCCGCCACCGGATCGTCAGGATGATTGACCGCCTCGATCTCCTCGAAATGGCCTTCCGGGAAATTCTCGATGACCACTTTCAACGGCCGCAGCACGGCCATGCGGCGCTCAGCTCGCGGATTGAGATATTCACGGATCGCGAAATCGAGCATGCCATAGTCGACGATGCTGTTGGCCTTGGCGACCCCGACGCGCTTGATGAAATCGCGGATGGCCTGCGGTGGCACGCCCTTGCGGCGCAGAGCTGCCAAGGTCGGCATGCGCGGATCCTCCCAGCCGTCGACGATCTTCTCATGCACCAGACGGTTGAGAATGCGCTTCGACAGCAGCGTATAGGTGAGATTGAGGCGCGCGAATTCATACTGGCGCGGCCGTGCCGGTACCGGCAGATGGTCAAGGAACCATTCGTACAACGGCCGATGATCCTCGAATTCGAGCGTACAGATCGAATGAGTCACGCCTTCCAGCGCATCCGACTGGCCATGCGCGAAATCATAGCTCGGATAGATGCGCCATTTGTCGCCGGTGCGCGGATGGCTGGCCTCGACGATGCGATAGAGTGTGGGATCGCGCAGGTTGATATTGCCTGACGTCATGTCGATCTTGGCGCGCAGCACCCGCTCGCCGGGCTTGGCCTGGCCGTCGCGCATGCCCCGGAACAGGGCGAGATTTTCCTCCACGCTGCGATCGCGGAACGGGCTGTTGCGGCCGGGCTCGGTCAACGTGCCGCGATTGAGCCGCATCTCGTCGGGCGACTGGTCGTCCACATAGGCGTTGCCGTTGACGATGAGAATTTCGGCCCAGGCATAGAGCTGGTCGAAATAATCGGAGGCGTGATGCAGGTGGTTGGCCCAGTCGAAGCCAAGCCAGCGCACATCGCGCTCGATGGCATCGATATATTCCTGCTCTTCCTTGGCCGGATTGGTATCGTCGAAGCGCAGATTGCAGCGGCCACCATATTCTTCCGCCAGCCCAAAATTCAGGCAGATCGATTTGGCGTGGCCGATGTGCAGATAGCCGTTCGGCTCCGGCGGGAACCGGGTCACGATCGTCGTGTGCTTGCCGGATTTGAGATCGTTCTCGACGATCTCGCGAATGAAATCTTTGCCGGCTTCCTTGACCGTCTCGACCGAAGACATAGACCTCGTTTCCCGTTAGCGCGCCCATCGGCACGACAAAAGCATGGGCCGCGCGGGCGCGGCGCCGCCTGCCTATCACAGCTTGGCACGACCCCGAAACAGCGACAAATCAACCAACTTGACCCTGCCGCCGCAACGCGGCACAGACGGGTCGTGAGTTTCCGTATCGCCCATCTCTCCGACGCGCATATCGGCCCGCTGCCGCGGCCCATGATCCGGGAATTGCTGAACAAGCGCTTCACCGGCTACGTCAACTGGCGCCGCCGGTCGCATATCCACAATATGGAGGTCCTGGGCGAAATCGTGGCCGATATCCGCGCCCACGCCCCCGATCATGTGGCGATGACTGGCGATATTCTCAATATCGGCCTGCCGGAAGAGTTCCGCTTCGCCCGTGCCTGGCTCGAAACCCTGGGCGACCCGACCCACGTCAGCTTCGTTCCCGGCAATCACGACGCCTATGTCCGCGGCTCCCTGCCCTGGATCGTCGACACCTTCGGCCCCTGGTGCTCCAACGACGGCGACAGCAAGACCAGTTTCCCCTATCTGCGGGTGCGCGGCGACATCGCCCTCATCGGCCTCTCCTCCGGCGTGCCAACCTTGCCGCTGCTCGCCTCCGGCCGCGTCGGCGAGGCGCAGATGCGCGTCTTCGCCAGCCTACTTGAGGATACGGGCAAGCGCGGTCTCTTCCGCGTGGTGATGATCCACCATCCGCCCTGGCAGTCCGGCGCCAGCTTCGGCCGTGGCCTCACCGACGCCCGCGCCTTCGAGCGCACCGTCGCGCGCCACGGCGCCGAACTGATTCTGCATGGCCACAATCATCGGCTGATGACGCGGAAACTGGCCTCGCCCAGCGGCGCCGTGCCCAGCATCGGCGTCGCCTCGGCCTCCGCCGTGCCCGGCACGCCGCATCACCGCGCCGCCTGGCATCTCTACACCGTCGAAAAGCGCGGCAACGGCTGGTCGATCGAAGGCCGCATCCGTGGCCTGCAATCGGGCGAACGACGTGTCAGCGATCTCGGCGAAATCTCTTTTTAACGCCCGTAATTGGCGATCCACCAGGCTTCAACGATCGTCCAGAGGAAATAGCCGGCACCGGCCGCCAGGACGAGCAGCGCGATACTGCCCAAGAATTCGATGAGAAACAGAAAGGTCGTGGCGAACCAGCCGCGCCACCGCGACTGTTGCGGCGGCGGGGGAGTGATATCGGCGACCGGCGTCATGGCTTCCGCCGCTGGCGGTACAAGCGGCCGCGCCACGGGCACCGGCCGCTCCCCCGGCGACTGCGCCAGACTATCGGAGGCCAGGGCCTTTTCGCGCTCCACCAGCCGGCGGGCAATGTAATCGGTGCAGGCCTCGACGATCGGATCGATCCGCTCGCTTTCCGCCAGGATGACGCGGCCGTGACGCGTATCCTGGACGAAGCGATAGACGCGCCGATCCGCCGCCATTTCCACATAGGCGATCATGTCGATGAACAGCCGGGGCCGCTCGCCGGGCACCAGTCCGGTATCGAACAGATCGACATCTTGAGGCACCTGCGCCAGCACGGGCTCCAGCGCGTCACGCAGCATTTCCAGCCGCGCCAGTTCGGCGCCGCGCAGTTCCGCCACCACAGAGGATTGCTCCGCCTGCTCGACCCGCGCCCGGCGCACCGCAGCCGTCAGGCTCGGCGGCGCCATCCGCAATTCCCTGCGCCGTTCGTGGCGTTGTTCTTGCCGCTGTTCTTGGCGCAACTCTTGCGGGCCAATGCTACGATCGTCGTCACTCATCACGCGGTCCAGACGCTGACTTAACCTTTCGTTCACTATAGCGTCGCGTGAACGCAATGACGAATCCCCGGAAAAGCGATGGTTCGAGGCAAGGTTTCCAGCATGGCTTCCAAGGTAAAGCGATCGAAAGGCTGGGATTTCTGGATCGATCGCGGCGGCACTTTCACTGATATCATCGGCCGCGCGCCTGACGGCGCTTTCGCCATTCGCAAACTGCTCTCGGAAAATCCCGGCGCCTATGCGGACGCCGCCGTCGCCGGCATTCGCGACATTCTCGGCCTTTCCGCCGACGAACCCGTGCCTTCGGCTCGTATCGCGACCGTCAAAATGGGCACGACGGTCGCCACCAATGCGCTGCTCGAACGCAAAGGCGAAAAGACCGCCCTGCTCACCACGGCGGGCTTTCGCGATGCGCTGGAAATCGGCAATCAGGCACGCCCCGACATTTTCGCCAAGCGCATCGTCAAGCCCGAACAGCTCTACGCCACCGTAATCGAAGCCAGCGAGCGCGTGCGTGCCGATGGCACGATCGAACAGCCGCTCGACGAACAGGCCGTGCGCCAACAGCTCCTCGCCGCCAAGAAGGACGGCTATACCGCGCTCGCCATCGTCTTCATGCACGCCTGGCGCTACCCGGAACATGAAAAGATCGCGGCCGCCATCGCTCGCGACGTCGGCTTCGCGCAGATCTCGACCAGTCACGAAACCTCGCCGCTGATCAAGTTCGTCGGCCGGGGCGACACCACTGTGGCCGATGCCTATCTGACGCCGGTTCTGCGCCGCTATGTCGATCTGGTCGGACGCGAGCTGGGCGCCGCCGATGGCGAAGGCCCGCGCCTGATGTTCATGATGTCGTCGGGCGGCCTCACCGCCGCCGATCGCTTCGCCGGCAAGGATGCGATTCTTTCCGGCCCCGCCGGCGGTGTCGTCGCCATGGCGCGCACGGCGAAATCGGCGGGCTTCGGCAAGGTCATCGGTTTCGACATGGGCGGCACGTCGACCGACGTCGCGCATTTCGAGAGCACGTTCGAGCGTGCTTTCGAAACTCAGGTCGCTGGCGTACGACTGCGCGCACCGATGATGCTCATTCACACGGTGGCGGCCGGCGGTGGCTCGATCCTGCATTTCGACGGATCGCGCTTTCGCGTCGGCCCGGATTCGGCCGGCGCCAATCCGGGTCCGAAGTCCTATCGCCGTGATGGCCCGCTCACCGTCACCGACGCCAATGTCATGACTGGCAAACTGATGCCGGCATTTTTCCCGAAGATTTTCGGGCCGGGCCGCGATGAACCTCTGGACGATGACGCGGTGCGCCAGGCTTTCGCGGAATTCGCCGCGCAAACCCACGACGGTCGCTCGCCCGAGGCCGTCGCCGATGGCTTCATCGAAATCGCTGTCGCCAACATGGCTGAGGCGGTGAAGAAGATTTCCGTGGCACGCGGCTACAACATCTCGCGCTATCTTCTGAACTGCTTTGGTGGCGCCGGCGGCCAGCACGCGTGCCTTGTCGCCGACGCGCTATCGATGAAAAGCGTGCTGGTGCATCCGCTGTCGTCTTTGCTCTCGGCCTATGGCATGGGGCTCGCCGACATCCGCTCGGTGCGCAACGTCGCGATCGAGATGGAAGCCGACGACAAGGGCTGTGCGCACTTGAAACGCGCGCTGGCGCGCCTGCAAAAAGAGGCCGAGAAGGATGTCATCGCCCAGGGCGTGACACGTAAAAACGTCGTCAGCGAATATCGCGCCCATGTCCGTTATGCCGGCACCGATGCCGCCCTTGAAATCAATCTGCGGCCGGCCGCGCTCGCCACCGCCAGCCAATTGCGCGCGGCACTGCGCCGCGAATTCCAGAAGGTACATAAGGCCCGTTTCGGCTTTGTCGACCGTCTGCGCCCCTTGATCATCGAAGTAGCCCTCGTCGAGGCGATCGGCGGCGGCGCCAGTTTCAAAGAACCGGCGAAGAAGACCCATCGCCGCAAGGCAAAGGCCGCCCAAAGGACCCACTTCTATTCGCAGGGCCAATGGCGCGCCGCCAACGTCTATCGGCGCGCCGATCTCGAACGCGGCATGCGCATGCAGGGCCCCGCCCTGCTCATCGAACCGCATCAGACCATCGTCATCGAGGAGGGCTGGCAGGCGGAGATCACCGCGCGCGACCATGTGCTGCTGCGCCGCGTGAAGGCCCTGCCGAAGCGCCATGCGGTGGGCACCAAGGCCGATCCGGTTCTGCTGGAAGTGTTCAACAACCGTTTCATGTCCATCGCCGAACAGATGGGCGTGACATTGCAAAACACCGCAAGCTCGGTGAACATCAAGGAGCGATTGGATTTCTCTTGTGCCATTTTCGATGCCGAAGGCCGGCTGGTCGCCAATGCGCCGCATATCCCGGTTCATCTCGGCTCGATGGATCGTTCGGTCGAAATCATCATTCGTGAGAATGCCGGCAAGATCCGCCCTGGCGATATCTATGCCCTGAACGCGCCCTATAATGGCGGCACCCATTTGCCTGACATCACCGTCTGTACGCCCGTCTTTACCAAAGGCAAGATCGCCTTTTGGGTGGCCTCGCGTGGCCACCATGCCGATGTCGGAGGCCTGACGCCTGGCTCCATGTCGCCTCGGGCCACGCACATCGACGAAGAGGGCGTCTATCTCGACAATCTCAAGATTGTCGATCGCGGGCGCTTTCTCGAACGCGAGGTCAGCGCGCGCTTCACGGGCGCGCGTTATCCCGCCCGCAATGTGGCGCAGAACATTGGCGACCTGAAAGCCCAGATCGCCGCTAATACCAAGGGCGCCGAACTGCTGACACAGATGATCGCCGAATTCTCCTACCGCACGGTCGATGCCTATATGGGCCATGTGCAGGACAATGCGGAAGAAAGCGTGCGCCGGGTCATTGCGCGCTTGTCGGATGCGAGCTTCACGGTCGAACTCGATCAAGGCACACGGATATCAGCCAAGATTTCGGTCAACAAGCGCAGGCGCGAAGCGACCATCGACTTCACGGGAACATCGCCGCAACAAAACGACAATTTCAACGCACCCGAGCCGGTGACGCGTGCCGCCTGTCTCTACGTATTCCGCGTGCTGGTCGACAGCGACATTCCCATCAATGCCGGCTGTCTGCGTCCACTGAAAATCATCATCCCCGCAGAATCGATGCTGCGTCCGAGCTATCCGGCCGCCGTGGTCGCCGGCAATGTCGAAACCAGCCAGACAGTCACCGACTGCCTTTTCGGTGCACTCGGTGCCTTGGGCTCGGCGCAAGGCACGATGAACAATCTGACTTTCGGTAATGCGCGCTATCAATACTATGAAACCATCTGCTCGGGCGCGCCCGCCGGCGAGGGTTTTGACGGCGCCGCCGCCGTTCATACCCATATGACCAATTCACGTCTCACTGACCCTGAGATTCTCGAATTGCGTTTTCCGGTTCTGCTCGAGGATTTTCATGTCGTGCGCGGATCGGGCGGTCGCGGCCGCTGGAATGCCGGCGACGGCACGAAGCGAACCGTTCGCTTTCTTGAAGATATGGACCTCGCCATTCTCTCCGGCCGGCGTCGCGTGCAATCCTTCGGCACGCAGGGCGGCGACATGGGACGGCGCGGCTTGAACAGCGTGCGCCGTCTCGATGGCACGATCGAAACTCTGGCGGGCTGCGATCAGACGCAATTGCGCGCCGGCGAGGCCATCACCATTCTCACGCCGACAGGCGGCGGATGGGGAACGGTCCCACAAGCCAAATAGATATCCTCCGCACCGGCTTGCTCAGGCAGCGCCGGCGTATATGCTGAGCGCAACAAAAGAAGATGCGGGAGGAAAGATTGAAGGCTCTCAGCCTGTCGGCGGTTTGTACCGCTTTGATGATGACGATCGCCACAGCGTCGGCACAACAGGATCCGGCACCAGACTTTCCCAAGTCCACAATCAAATTGGTTGTTTCCGCCGCAGCCGGCGGCGGCAATGACATGATCGCCCGCCTCGTGGCGGAACGCCTACAAGCCAAATGGGGCCAAAGCGTCATCGTCGAAAACCGCACCGGCGCCGGCAATAATATCGCGACGGAATATGTCTATAAGTCGCCGCCTGATGGTTACACGCTTCTCGTTTCGCCGCCGGCCTCACTCACGGTGAACGCGGCTCTCTTCAAGGAGCTGCGCTTCGATCCCGCCAAGATCGATGCCGTCGCCATCACGTCCTACATTCCCAACGTGCTTCTGGTTAGTGGCAATTCGCGTTTCAAGACAGCGCAGGAGTTTCTCACCTTCGCCAAGGCCAATCCGGGCAAGTTGAGCTATGCCTCGCAAGGTATCGGCACCACCGGACATCTTACCGGCGCTTTGCTCGAGCAATTGCTCGGCACCAAGCAATTGCACGTGCCCTATGGCGGTGCCGCCCCCGCGCTCAACGATGTCATGGCCGGCCACATCGATTTCATGGTCGCCGACATCGGCACCGTCCTGCCTTTGGCCCAGGATGGCAAGCTGCGCATGCTCGCAACCTTGACGAAGGACCCTTCGCCCGTGGCGCCTGAACTGCCGACCATCGCTTCGGTCGGCCTGCCCGAGCTGCTCTCCGACACGTGGACGGCCTTCACCGCGCCGCCAGGCACACCCATGCCGATCCGGCGCAAATATGCGGCGGCCTTGCGCGAGATCATCTTCTCGCCCGACATTCGCGCCCGCATCGAACAGGTCGGCATCGTGCCCTGGGGTCTCGATCCTGAACAGTCGGCTGATCTGATCAAACGCGAAACTGAGCGCTGGACCGACGTGGTGCGCAAGGCCAACGTCCGCATGGACCAATAAAAAATGCCGCGGTTTCGCCGCGGCATTTTTCATCGTGCCAGAACCTTCAGGCCTTGAGCACCTTCGCCCATTTCACCATATTGTCGAGCAACTTCCGCATCAGCTCCTTGCCGACGGGATCCGTGAACTTGCCGTTCGCATCGAACTTGTCCGGCGCTCCAGCCACGATGACATGCGGGTTGTTGACCGGGAAAGCGTTGAGCGCGACGAGGATATGGCGCAAGTGGAACTGGGCGCGGATGCCGCCCGTCGGGCCGCCCGAAGCACTGATCAAGGCGCAAGGCTTATTGTTAAAAGGCTGATCCGGCGGACGCGAGGCCCAGTCGATCGCATTCTTGAGCGCGGAAGAGACCGAATAATTATATTCGGGCGTCGCAATCACGATGCCATCGGCGGCGGCAACTTGCGCGCGGAAACGCTGCGCTTGCGCCGGATAGCCGGCCAGCCGCACGTCGTCGTTATAGAGCGGAATATCGCCGATCTCCGCATAGGTGAATTCCATTCCTTCGGGCGCTACGTCCTGCATGGCATGCAGGGTCAGCGTGTTGAACGAACCTTTGCGCAAGCTTCCCGAGATCGCAAGTACCTTAAATCCGCTCATGGCAAATCCTGATCAAATGAAAGTTCGGCCCCGTTAAGGGCCATCGCCAGACCTGCCATATTCAAGCCCCATAAGCAAAAGGCCGGGCGATGCCCGGCCTTCCGTCATTTTGAGGTGAACCGTGCGGCTCAGCCGATCTGTTGGATCGCCGACAGCTTCCAATCCTGCGGCTTGCCGCCGGTCGGACGCACGAAGGTCCAGATTTCGGTGACCTCGTTCGGCTTGTTGAGGTCGCCCTCGATCAGCTTGCCGGTAACCCGGTCGACCACGGCATCGATGAGCGAGAAGCGCATCGCCACGGTGGCATATTCATAGTCCGGCTCGCTCCACGACTCGGACAGATCGCCCTGCAGCAGCTTGACGTTGTCTGCCTTGGTCGCCTGACCGCGCTTCTTCATGGCTTCGAGATCGTCCTCGAAATAGCCGGCCATTTCCGGCGTGACGATCCGGCGCAAGGTCGCCGTATCTTCGGCCGCATAAGCGGTCTGCACATCGGCGAGCAGACGTTCGAAAGCGGCATAGTCCTCGCCCTCGACATTCAGCTTCTTCGTCACCGGCTGCGCGGCCGCACCACCACCGAACATCGAGGAGCCGAAGCTCGACGACGTATTGGCAGGCTGCTCATTGGCCGTGCGTGCATAACCGTCCTGGGGGGCGCCGCCCTGCAAGCCCGACATGCGCGGCGTGCCCGTGGCCATCGCGGGCTGCTGGCGACGACGCCACCAGTTGAGCGCGAGCATGGCGATGCCGGCGATCAGTGCGATCTGAATCAGGAAGCCGAACATGCCGGCGAGCGAACCGAGCCCACTGAACAGACCGCTGCCGGAGAGCAGGCCGAAAATGCCCGCGCCGATCAGGCCGCCCATGATACCGCGTGCCAGTGGCGACGAGAACATGCCGCCGCCTGCGGCGGGTGTCGCCGGACGATTGAACGACTGCTGCGGCTGCGGCGATTGCGTGCGCTGCATCTGCCCTGCGTTCGGCGCCGTCGGCGTCGCGCGCGGTGCGCTGTTCGTAAACGATCCCCGGCTACCCATGCTGCCGCCCGAGCCCGCGCGCGCATGCGCGAACATAGGCGCAAGCGCGAGGGCCACAACCGTCGCGACAGCCAGAAGACGGCCGGAACGGCCAATCTTGATCGATGACATTGGTGTCTCCAGATCCCTTCAGTCGTCGCGAACCGATGCGGCTCGTACAGACGATGCAGCAAATATCGTGAGCGCGAGGCCTCACCACAAGTGCGCAAGTACTACAGTAATTTTACCTGAGCGCGATTACGGTGTTAGATCACGCAGTTAGCGGAGCAGTTAGGGAGACGATCTCGGCCTGTTAAACGAAGCCAAAAACGATAGCGCCGATAAAGGCGAAGGCCGCAACGAGGGCCAACAGATCGACTTTCTGAGCATTCACCATGCATGCCTCCCAAGTCGGAACCGATGCCCCTGAGTCTAGCGGTCGGATAAAAAAACGCCAGTGCCTTTTGTCCTCTGGGGAGAACTCCGGCGCGAACCCAGGGATTGCCTCGCCATTTCAGGCCCATGCCGCATAGCAAAAGGGGGCGGCTCGACACCGCCCCCTTTCCACCACATTTTATGCATTCAGCCGAGAAGTTCGATCTTGGCCAGTTTGACATAGTCGCCCCAGGCCTTGGTGTCGGCGAGCAGCAGTTCCTTGAGCATTTTGGAATCGCCGGGGAATGGATCGGTGCCGATGTTGCCGAGGAATTTCACCGTCTCGGGATCAATCGCGATCTGATTGAACCACACTTCGAGTTTGTCGAGCAGCGGCTTTGGCGTTTTCGCCGGCATATGCACCGACCACCACGCAATCAGATTGCTATTGGGAATGCCCGCTTCACGCGCGCCTGGAATATCGGGCAGCGATTTCATCCGTTCCGCCGCGCCAAGCGCCAACGGCCGCACCTTGCCTTGCTCAATGAGACCTTTGACGCCGACCGGATCGATATGAACGAAGGCCAGCTGTTCACTGACGAGATCGTTGAACATCGCCGAGGTCTCTTTGTATTTCACCTCGACGGTCTTGAGATCGAACTGCGCTTTGTAAATCTCGCTCGACACGAGGCCCGTGTTCGCAACCGAACCGTAGGAAGCCTTGTCGCCCTGCTCTTTCAGATAAGCCGTGAGTTCGGCAACGGTCTTCCACGGCTTGCTCGCCGGCACGCAGAGAATGAAAGCCAGCTTCGACAAGGTCGTCACATGTTCGAAATCGTTGATCGGATCGAACGACAGCTTCTTGAACAGATGCGGCGCCGCCGCGAGCACCGAACTGCCCGGCGCGATATAGATCGTCAATCCGTCGGGCTTGGCGCGCGCCACATATTCGGTGGCGATGTTGCCGAAGGCGCCAGGCTTGTTTTCGACGATCACCGTGCGCTGCGAGAGCTGCGCCAGCTTGTTGGCATAGAAGCGCACCAGCACGTCCGCGCCCGTCCCCGGCGGAAACATGCAGATGGCCCGCAACGGCCCGGACGGATAATCGCTTTGGGCGAATGCACCGCCCGCCAGCGGCAGCGTAGCCGCCCCCGCGCTGGCGGCCACGAATTGACGACGTGTGAACATGCCTCTCCTCCCTCTGGCCGGCCGTCCGTCGCCTACAGGTCAAGCTCACGCTTGATCGTCGAACGCGGTTAAATCCGGCGCTTCACAGTTTCCCTGACATCACAGGTTAAATCGCTTTCCGCCAAAGGAAAAGCCGGCAAAATCAGTCGCTAGCCGATTGTCCCGCCTCTGGGATTCTGCCCACTCGCGGCTAAGGCCGGGAATGGTTGCGTCACGGCGCGCCCTCCCCTATAAGCCCGGCGCGTGCCTGTTTCCGACACCCCTGGAGGCGAAGGCGCGTTTTTCCATTGAAAAGGACACGTTATGGCAACAGCGATCAAGCAGTTGGCCGCCACGGTCCGCGACGGGATCGGCAAGGGGGCCGCCCGCAGCGTTCGTCGTGAAGGCAAGGTACCGGGTGTGATCTATGGCGGCGGCGATGCCCCGCAGGCGATCAGCCTCGACTATAAGAATCTCAACCAGCTCATCTACGCCGGGCATTTCCTGACGACGATTTTCGAAATCGACGTCGCCGGCCGCAAGGAACGCGTGATTCCGCGCGACTATCAGCTCGATGTCGTCCGCGACACGCCGCTGCACGTCGACTTCCTGCGCCTGAAGCCGGGTTCGTCCCTGCGCGTCAACGTGCCGGTCCACTTCACCGGTCAGGAAACCAGCCCCGGCATCAAGCAGGGTGGTTCGCTCAACATCGTCCGTCACACGATCGAGATGCGCGTTCCCGCCGACAACATTCCGGAAGCTTTGGTGGCTGACATCAGCGCCATGGGCATCAACGATTCGCTGCACATCTCGGCGATCGCCCTGCCGGAAGGCTGCAAGCCGCTGATCACCGATCGCGACTTCACCATCGCCACGATCGCGCCGCCGGCGAAGGCCGAGGAAACCCCGGCCGCTGCGGCTGCCGCGGCTCCGGCCGCTGGCGCCGCCCCGGCTGCTGGCGCTGCTGCTCCGGCAGCCGCTGCCAAGGCGCCGGCTGCGAAGAAGTAATTCGGCTTTGGCCGTCAGGAACGCCCGCGCCCCAAAGCGCGGGCGTTTTTGTTTGTACATCCGCTTAGCGATCTTGTAGCCAGAACCAATGCTTCTCCTCGTCGGCCTCGGCAATCCAGGCAGCAAATATGCCGGCAACCGGCACAACATCGGTTTCATGTGCATCGACGCCATTGCGCGCGCGCACGGCTTTCCGATCCTGCGCCGCCGCTTCCAGGGTCTCGCCACCGAAGGCACGATCGGCACCCAGCGCGTCATTCTGCTGGAACCGCAGACCTATATGAACGAAAGTGGCCGCTCGGTCGCCGAAGCCGCCCGCTTCCATAAAATCCCGACGGCCGACGTCATCGTCTTCCACGACGAACTCGATCTCGCCGCCGGCAAGCTGCGCGTCAAGAAAGGCGGCGGCAATGCCGGTCACAACGGCCTGCGTTCGATTACGGCCCACATCGGCAATGACTATCGCCGCATCCGGCTTGGCATCGGCCATCCCGGCGTGAAGGAACTCGTCCATAGCCACGTACTGAGCGACTTCGCCCGCGCCGACCAACCCTGGGTCGATGCGCTATGCGATTCCGTTGCCGACCACATCGATCTGGTTGCCGCCGGCAACGATGCCGAGTTCCAGAACCGCGTTCATCGCGCCATGGAAGACGCCGGCTTCGGCGAAAAGGAAAAAGACAAATGAATTAAATTTGCGCAGAGGAACGCGAACCGCCGCGACACTGCCCCATTTCACCAAATGCGGTTCAACAAAAAAACGGCAAAGAGGAAACATGACGGATATAGCCCAAGTCAAAGACGATCTCGTCACCGCCAATCGCATTCTCGCTTATCACCATGTGGTCGATTCCTTCGGCCATGTCTCGATCCGCCATCCGGAAAATCCGCAGCATTTCCTGCTGTCGCGCGCCCGCGCGCCCAATTGCGTCGAAGTCGGCGACATCATGGAATTCACCCTCGACGGCAAGACGGTCGGCCACGAGCCGGGCAAGCCCTATTCGGAACGCTTCATTCATGGTGCCGTCTACGAAGCCCGGCCGGACGTGATGGCGGTGGTTCATAACCACAGCCCGAATGTCGTGCCCTTCACCGTGCAGTCGCGCCGCAAGCTGCGGCCGATCATGCATATGTGCGCGCCGATTGGCACCGATATTCCGACCTGGGACATCGCGCATAAATTCGGCGCCACCAATCTGCTCGTCACCAATATGGAAATGGGACGCGATCTCGCCCAGACGCTCGGCAAGCGCACGGTCGCTTTGATGCGCGGCCACGGCAGCACCGTCGCCGGCAAATCGCTGCGCGACGTGGTGTTCACCTCCATCTACATGGAGATCAACGCCGAGATGCTGATCAAGGCCTATCAATTGGGTGACGGCGACATCGTGCCGATGAGCGACGAGGAAGTAGCCGCCAACACCAAAGGCCGCGCCGGTTTCACCTATGAACGCGGCTGGGAAAACTGGTGCCGCCTCGTCGGCCGCCCCTACTATCCGCAGAACTGGGAAATGGGGCCCGGCTTCTCCAAAACCGACAAATAAGCCTGATAAATAAGTAGCTCTCCGATACGCGGGCTTCCTAGCCGAGGAGGTCCGCGTTTTCATGTTTATCCGCCGGCCCTCCCCGCATTAATCTAGGCGCATGTCTCGCTGGAGTATTGCGCCATGGACCGGCTGACGAGCATGAATGTCTTTGCGAAAATCGTCGCCAGCGGCAGTTTCGCTGGCGCCGCCCGCCGCGCTCAACTCTCCCCCACCGTCGTCAGCAAGCACGTTCAATCGCTTGAGAAATGGCTCGGCGTGCGCCTTTTCAATCGCTCGACGCGCCGCATCGCGCTGACCGAAGCCGGCGAGGCTTTCCTTGAACGCTGCACACGCATCCTGTCAGAGATCGATGCAGCGACGGGTGCTGCCGGTGAGTTGCAGACCACATTGCGCGGCAAGCTGCGCGTCAGCGCGCCCGGAGCCTTCGGCAGTCTGCAGGTCGCGCCCGCGATCGTCGATTACATGGCGCAAAATCCCGACATCAACATTCAGCTCGATCTCAATGATCGCTATGTCGACATCCTCGGCGAAGGCTACGACCTTGCGGTGATTGTCGGGCACCTGCCGGACTCAACCCTCACCGCCCGGCGCCTGGCGCCGATCCGCTTCGTCACCTGTGCCGCACCCAGCTATCTCGAGCGGCGCGGCACGCCGCAACATCCTTCCGATCTGCGCCATCACGACTGCCTGCAATACACCGGCTTCCTCTGGACGCCCCACGAATGGCGATTTCTGACGCCGGACGGCGAACCGCTCGTCGTGCAATTGCAACCGCGCCTCGCGTCCGCCACGATGGCGTTGCGCAACGCCCTGGTGCGCGGTGCCGGCATCATGCAAGGCCCGGTCTATACGGTCGCCGAAGACTTAGCGGCCGGACGTCTGGTGTCCGTGCTCGATGACTACACCGTGCCGGAATTCAGCGTTTATGCGGTCCATGCCCAGGGCCGCAATCCTTCCGCCAAGCTTCGCAGTTTTATTGATCTCCTCAGTGCCCGCTTCAAGCCAAGGCCGCCCTGGGATCTGCTGACCGCCTGATCGGGATTATCCACGATTTGGAAGCTCAGTCTGTCCTGATCGCGATATTGTCGCCCCTGCCCCGCTCTCTACCATCGCTCTCCTGACCAATCATGGAGGGCGCATGCAATTCCATCTCAATGGTCGCCCTGTCGATTTCGACGGCGACAAGCAAACACCCCTACTCTGGGTAATCCGCGACTGGGCACAACTCACCGGAACAAAATATGGCTGCGGCATCGCCCAATGTGGCGCCTGTACCGTTCACATCGATGGTGCACCGACCCGCTCCTGCGTCCTGCCGGTCGAAGCCGTCGAAGGCCGTAAGGTCACCACCATCGAAGGGCTGTCGAAGGATCGCTCGCATCCCATTCAAAAAGCCTGGATCGAAAAAGACGTGCCCCAGTGCGGTTACTGCCAGTCGGGCATGATCATGGCGGCGGCGGCTCTGCTGCAGGAATTTCCCAAGCCGACAGACAGCCAGATCAACGACACGATGACCAATCTCTGTCGCTGCGCCACCTATCATCGGATCCGGGAGGCCATCCATGCCGCAGCCAATGCTTGATCGCCGCGGCTTTCTCCAAGGCCTTTCGCTCGCCACCGGCGCCTTCCTGGTGCCGCTCGCCGTTTCCCGCTCGGTCGAAGCGGCTGAGAACATCGTCGAGATCACCGATTGGATTCGCATCGAACGCAGCGGCCGTACCATCCTTGGTCTCTCGCAATGCGAGGTCGGCCAAGGCGTCTACACCGGATTGCCGCAGATCCTCGCCGATGAACTCGATGCAGACTGGTCGATGGTCAGCGTCGAATTCGTCACGGCCCGCGATGCCTATCGCATGGCGGCCGCAAACGAAGAGTTGCAGCAATTCGTCGGCGCGTCCACATCGACGACTGTCTTTCACGACCGCCTGCGGCTCGCCGGCGCGCAGGCCCGCGAAGCCCTGGTTCAGGCGGCCGCCGACCGCTGGCGCGTGCGTTCGACTCAATGCGAGGCCAAGAGCGGCCGCATCATCCACACGCCGACAGGCCGCTCCCTCGCGTTCGGCGACATCGCGGAAGACGCCTCCAAGCTCGCACTCAATCCGCATCCGAAGCTGAAGTCGCCATCCGAACGCCGCTTGATCGGCAGGAACCTCAAACGTCTCGATACACCGGCAAAGGTCGACGGCAGCGCCATCTTCGGCATCGACGTGCGCGTGCCCGACATGCTGTTTGGCGCCGTCTGGATGACGCCGACACAGACCGGCAAAGTCAAGTCGATCCGGAACGAGGCCGAAATTCTCGCCCGCCCCGGCGTCAAGGCCGTAGTGACGGCGCCATTCTGGCCGACACCTGTCCATAACACCGTGATCGTCGTGGCCGACAGCTATTGGATCGCCAAACAAGCGACCGATGCCCTGGACGTCGATTTCGATCCTGGCGTCTCCGCAACGCTGAACAGCGACAAGATCATGAAGGATCGGCTCGCCGCGCTGGATGCGGACAAGGCGGTCGTCGCCACGGAGATCGGCGATGTCGGCAAGGTCTTTGCCGCAGCCCCCGGCAAGGTCATCGAAGCGCGCTATCACACGCCCTATCTCACCCATGCCACCATGGAACCCGTGGTCGCCACCGCGCATGTGCGCGACGGCGAAATCGAGGTCTGGGGGCCGATCCAGGGCCAGGACATGGTGCGCTGGACGCTTGCCAAGAATTTCGGCGTGCCAGCCAATAAGGTGATCGTCCACACGACGTTTCTCGGCGGCAGTTTCGGCCGCAAATATGTGCCCGACTTCGTCTTGCATGCCGCCATCGCCTCGAAGGCCGTCGGCCGGCCGGTAAAGGTGATCCGCTCGCGCGAAGACGACACGCGCCATAGCTATTATCGGCCTTGTGCCTCAGCGCGCATGCGAGCCATGCTCGGGCCGGACGGCTATCCGACCGCAATGCACGCACGTGTCGTCGGCGAATCCCTCTATGCGATGATCAAGCCCAAGGCGATGCAGGCGGCTGGCGGCTGGGACGAGACCATGCTCGATGCGATCTATGATCTCATCTATGCCATGCCCAATCTCACCGTCGACAATATCGACGTGAAACAGCCCATACCGGTGAGCTTCATGCGCACGGTCGGCAGCACATCCTCGGTCTTCTTCCTGGAAAGCTTCATCAACGAATTGGCCGATGCCGCCAAGATCGATCCCTATCTCTATCGGAAACATCTTCTGGCACATGATTCCAGAGCCGTTGCGGTGCTCGACCGCGTGACGGAAGCCGCCGGCTGGAACAAGCCGGCCTCATCCGGGCGCCATCGCGGCATCGCCTTCAATCTCTACACGGGTCGTGGTGGCGCTTTTGAAAGCTATGTCGCTCATGTGGTCGAGATCGAAATGGTGAAAGGTCGCGTCGCCGTACGCCGCGTCGTCTGCGCCGCCGATGTCGGCACCGTGGTCAATCCGGGACTGGTGCGCGCCAATATCGAGGGCGGCATCGGCTTTGCACTGACCAATACGCTGAAGAGCGAAATCACCTTCGCCAAAGGCGCAGTCGAACAAGGCAATTTCGATGCTTACCCGCTGCTCACCCTGGCCGAAATGCCGGAGATCGAGGTGGTTCTGATCGACAGCGATCGCCCGCCGCAAGGCTGCGGCGAGGTGGCGCTCGCACCCGTCGCCCCTGCGATCGCCCAGGCGATCTACCGGGCGACCAACAAGCGCATCAGATCGATGCCGTTCGAAAACGCGGCCAATACGCTACGCACCGATTGAGAAGACAAATGCCCGGCGGCGCGCCGGGCATTTTTTTATCAGGCGCCGTTCGTCCAACGCCCCTGGGCATCACGCCCGGCCTTGCCCTTCGCCTTCAGGCCATCGAGTTCGCGCACGATCTCGCGGCCGTCGCGGCTGCCGACGGCCGCCATCAGATCCTCGAAATATTTCGGACCGTCGGCGAGGGCCGCTTCGAGCGAGGCAAACCGTTTGCCCGCATAAGCGGGTGCGGCCGGGATGATCGTATCCATGCCGCCCTTGCCGAAGGGCCAGGTCAGATCATAGCCGGCCTTGCTGCCGGTGCGAGCGCCATCGAGCGAGGGATCGAGCGGGCTCATGCGTACATTGTCGACGATGATCAGATCCTTCGCCGGCTGGAAGCGCGTGCCCAAAGCCCATTCCATCTCTTCATCGTTGAAGATGTCGATGTCGGGATCGACGACGAACATATTCTTGACGCCGCAGGCCCCCAGCACGGCCATAATAGCCGAACGCGCCTCGCCCGGCACGCGCTGGCGCAATTGCACACGCACATTCTGCGCGCCGGCAGCGGCCACCGGCGCATAGACGGCAAGTGGTTCACGCACCGCCAGCTTCAGGGCACGCCAGACGTTGAGTTCCGTGCGCAGATTCTCGAGCTGCGACGTGTCGGTGCGCGCCAAATGTTTGCCGCTGATCGAAATCGTCTGGAACAGCGCATCGGAGCGGCGCGTGATCGCCGTCACGTGGAAGACCGGATTTTTCTTCAGGCCGCCGTAATAGCCCATATATTCGCCATAGGGACCTTCTGGCTCCACATAGCCATGCGGATCGAGCCAGCCTTCGATCACATACTCCGCGTCCGCGGGCACTCTGAGATCGTTGGTGATGCATTTGACCACCGGCATCGGCGCATCGCGCAGACTGGCCATCAGGCTCAGCTCGTCGACCGCGATCGACATGGTCGCAGCGATCATGTCGACGGGATGCGAGCCAATAACATAGGCGACCGGTACCGGCTTTCCGGCGGCGGCGGCTTCCATATAGATGACGCGCAGGTCGCTCGGTGCATTGAGATCGACACCGGTCTCGGTGCGGCTACGCAACATCAGGCGGCGCAGACCGACATTGGTCCAGCCGGTTTTCGGATCGATGCTGAAATCGATGGCGGAGGAAATATAAGGGGCGCCATCGAGCCCATGCTGGAGATGCACCGGCAGCGATGTGACATCGACGTCGTCACCGGTCTGCACCACCTGCTGACAGGGCGCCTGCGCCCGCGTTACCTCGACGACGGGATGTTTGGTATCGAGCCGTCGCATCAGCTCGCCCAGCAATTGACGCTCGGACACACCGAACGCCTTGGCAAGACGGGAACGCCAGCCCGCGACGCTGGCGACAAGCTCCTGCTCTTCGGGGCCTACCTTCTTGAACCACACCGCCTTGGTCGTATTGGCGACGATGGCGGCCACATCGGCCAGATCGGTCTTCTGCTCAATCACTTCCACTTCGCCTTCGGCCGCGATGTCCTGCATGAATTTGCGCAGACGAAAACGGTCGAAGTCGAGCGGCGTGGCAGCGCCTGCGCGCCCGGTATCGGGTACGGTATTCATGGTTTCCTCCTCTTGTGCGCTTTGTCGCGCTTATTAGATCAGTTCGTTCAGGCCTCAGGCGGTCGACAGCACCTCTTCGTCCACCGGATCGAGATGGCGCAGACGCGGCGCCACCTGTTCCGCGAACAGGCGCATGGACTTCGCACGCTTCTCGCGTTCCGCCCATTCCTTGCCGGCGATCAGCAACAAGGTGCCGAAACCGCCGCTGTTTTCATAATGTTTCAGAACCTGTTCGGTCACGTCATCAACCGAGCCGATCGTATAGCAACCGCCTTCGACCATATCCTCGATGGTGATCGTGTCGCCTTGGATCGGCAGTTTATAGACATTCCGGGCGAAGTGCAGCAGGCCGCGCTTGGCCTGGAAGCTCAATTCGTAGTTGGCGGACTCCCGCAACTCATCCATCGCCTGCTTCTTGCTGTCAGCGATGTAGATATAGCGCGACACGGAAATATTGCGCCGCGGATTTTTCCGCCCAGCAGCCTGCGCCGCCGCGCAATATTTCTCAGCCTTTACCTTCAGCCGATCGGCCGGCTCCAGAAAGGCCGACAGCAGGGTATGGCCGTTCTCGCCGCAATATTTCAGCATGCCGTCGGAATCGGTCGCCGTCGCCATCGGCATATGCGGTTGCGAAGCCGGACGGGGCCAGGCGACGACGCCCTTGCCCTGCCAATGCTTACCGTTCCAGTCGAACGGCTCGGTGCTGCTCCAGCATTTGAGAATGAACTCGAGCGATTCCTGCAGGCGCTCGTGACGATCTTCATAGGTCAGGCCGCGCTCCTCGCTGAACACAGGCGATGGCACGCCCGAGCCGAAGCCGAAAATGAAACGTCCCTGCCCCAGCAGATGTTCTGTCACCGCTGCTTGAATCGCTACATCGACCGGATGTTGCAAATGGGCAATCTTGATCGCCGCTCCCATGCGGATCTGTTTCGTCAGCGCCGCCGCCTTGCACATCAGCAGTTCCGGTGCGGGCAGAATATCGACCTTGTCGAGATAGACGGCCTCGCCATGATGCTCGCTGATATAGGCGTCACGAAATCCGAGTTGATCGGCCAGCACGATCTCGAACAGATCTTCTTCATAGGTACGCGCCGCCGACGTATGCGGCCTAAACCCGTTCGACCAAATCCCGAATTCCATTCTTATCTCCTGTCCCGCATCCCGGCGCATGATACCGCAACGCCGCCGGTGAACGGCGGCGCAGAGCTTCACTTGACAGCAAAGGTTGTGTCAACACGTCCGATTTTGTGGCTTCAATGTGCCCAACGCGCGCGGATGAAAGCGCCAATCTCGGCCACCACCGTATCAGCGGCTTTGATCAGCCCAAACTGTCCGGCAAAGCCATGCATCTGGCCGGGAAAGGACTTGTAGACGACTGTCACGCCTGCCGCGTGCAAGGCTTTTGCATAGGCTTCGCCCTCATCGCAGAGGGGATCGAGCCCACCTGTCGCGATATAGGCCGGCGGCGCATGCGCCAGATTGTCGGCGAGGATCGGCGATGCCCGCCAGTCCAAAATATCGGCATCGCTGCGCAAATAATGATTGCGGAACCACTGCATGGACGCCGCCGTCAGCGTGTAGCCGCTACCGACGCGCGTATAGGACGGTGTATCGCATCGCAGATCAGTCACCGGATAGATCAGGGCCTGCGCCCACAGACGCGATGCCCCTTCGCGCGCCGCTTGCAGCGCCACGACCGCTGCCAGATTGCCGCCGGCACTGTCGCCGACCACAGCCATGCGTCCGGCATCGACACCAAGCATTGCCGCCTGCGCGGCAACCCATCGCGTCGCAGCCATCGCATCTTCCGCCGCCGCCGGAAATTTATGTTCCGGCGCCAGGCGATAGTCGACGGCGATGACGACCGCCCGCAATGCGTTCGCCAGATGACGCACCAGAACGTCATGGGTTTCGAGATCGCCCACCACCCAGCCGCCGCCGTGAAAATAGACGACCACCGGGCTTTGGCGATCCTGAGCCGCAGCTTCGCTGCGATAAAGCCGCAAGGAGATCGGCCCGCGCGGCCCTTCGGCGATCAGCGCCTGCACCTCCGCCATCGGCGGCACGAACTGGTTCATCGCCCTGCGCATGGCGAGCCAGGCAGCGCGACCTTCCTGCGGTGTCAATTGCTCCAGCGCCGGCCGATTGGCGGCGCGGATCGCCATCAGCAGGCGCTCCGCGTCAGGGTCGATCGGCGGCACGGTGGTCGTATCGGTCATCGACGTTCGCTATCCTTGTGGCTCAATCTTGGCCACGCGGACATATTCCTTCCAGGCCTCGACGTCTTTGACAAGACGCGCCTGTCCCTGTTCCGGCGTCTCGATCATCGGATCGCCGCCGAAACTGTTGAGAAACTTTCGCGTCTCTTCGCTGGTCGTCACCTGATTGAACCATTTAGCCAGTTGATCCACCACCGGCCGTGGGGTCGCCGCCGGCACCTGGGCCGACCACCAGCCGGTGATATCCATGCCTTTGACCCCAGCCTCGTCCATGGTTGGCAATTGCGGATTGGCGTCCAATCGCTTGCCGGTGCTGACGGCGAGGATGCGCAGGCGCCCTTCGCGCGCCTGCGCCAGCGAGAAGACGGGATCATGCATGCCGTAATCGACCACGTCGGTCGTCATGTCATTTAAAGAATCGACGGCGTTCTTGTAATTGACCTCGAGTGCCTTGACGCCCGAGATCACCTTATACATTTCGCCCATCACCGTACCGGTGGGCGCGGCGCTGGCATAGGACGCCTTGTCGCCTTTCTCTTTCAAATGGGCGGTGAGTTCCGCCACCGTTTTCCACGGCTTCTTGGTATCGACCACCAACATGAAGGGTTGGCGATTGATCGTCGCCACCACCTGAAAAGCCTTGGCCACGTCAACCGGCGGCTTTTTGAACAGCGACATGTTGCCGGCAAGCGCGCTGCCCGAATGCACATAGACCGTATAGCCGTCCGGCTTGGCCCGCGCCGAATACTCTGCGGCGATATTACCGCCGGCACCGGCCCGGTTCTCCACGAGCACCTGCCGCCCGATGATCGGCCGCAGCCGCTCTGAATAGTAACGCACGATCACATCGGCGCCGCTGCCCGGCGGAAAGGCGCAGATCAAGCGCAAATCCTGCGCCGGATAATCCTGTGCGCTGGCGCCCCCGCTCCAAGCGGCAGCCCCCACGGCCGCACCACCCAATACGGCGGCGCGCCGCGTCACCCCAAAAACCGTGCCCATCCCTAGCCTCCCCTTCCGTTAAGGACGATGCTTATGCGCTGGGGTACGTGGGCTCAGCCCTGCGGTTCGATCTTGGCGATCCGCACGTAATTGCCCCAGGCTTCGATATCTTTCAGCAAGCGCGCCTGGCCTTCATCGGGCGTGGTGATATAGGGGTCGCCGCCAAACTTGTTGAGGAATTCCTTGCCCTCGGGCGAGCCCGTCACCTGGTTGAACCATCCGGCGATCTGATCGATGACAGGACGTGGCGTCCCAGCCGGCACGATGGCCGCGAACCAGCCGACGAGATCGATGCCCGGCACGCCACCCTCCGCCATGGTCGGCAGATCCGGCTGCGATTGCAGCCGCTCGGCGCTGGCGACAGCAAGAACACGCAGACGCCCCTGCGCCACCTGGGCGAGCGCGAATTGCGGATCATGCGCGCCAAAATCAGCGGCGCCCGACGCCAGATCGCTCAATGAATCCTGCGCCATGCGATAGTTGATCTCGACGGCCTGAAGGCCGGCGACGCTCTTATAGAGTTCGGCCAGCACCCGGCCCGATGTCGCCGAAACCGCATAGCTCGCCTTGTCGGCCTTTTGCTTGAGATGCGCGGTCAACTGTTGCAACGTCTTATGCGGGCTGTCGGGATGAACGACGATCATGAAAGCCTGCTTGTTGATCGTCGCCGCCACCTGCAAAGCCCTGGCCGCATCGACCGGCGGCTTCTTGAACGTATGCATATTGGCCGAGACCGACGAACCCGTATGCACATAGATCGTATGACCGTCGGGCTTCGAACGGGCGACGAATTCGGTCGCGATATTGCCGCCGGCACCCGGCTTGTTGTCGACGATAATCGTCCGCCCTCCCGTCATCGACCTGATCTTTTCCGCATAGAAGCGCACGACCACGTCGGAACCGCTGCCGGGCGGAAAAGCACAGACAAAGCGAATGTCCTGGTTCGGAAAGGATTGAGCTTGCAGCGGCGCGGTGCCGGCGCCCAGCGCCAAAGTCCCCGTGCCGGCGACCAGCGCCTTGTTGAACTGACGGCGATCGATCAATGCCATTGACGTTTCTCCCTTTATTATTTTCTTCTCGCTCCGGCCACGCCAAGAGGCGCGGCCGGGCCTTTCATCTCATAACAAATATTATTGTGGCTCAATCTGCGCCACGCGTATGTAGTCCTTCCAGACGTCCACCTCGCGAACAAACAGCCGTTGTGATGCATCGGGAGAATTGACGAAGGGCTCGCCACCGATCTTGGCGAAGAACTCGCGCATCTCCGGCATTTCGATGACCTGCGTCACCCACTTGCCCAATTGCTCGACGATGGGCCGTGGCGTCGCCGCCGGCACATGGGCAGCCCACCAACCGACGATATCGACATCCTTGGCCCCTTGTTCGTGCAAGGTCGGCACGTTGGGCACCACCGACAGGCGATCCTTCGTGCTGGCGGCGAGAATGCGGACGCGGCCTTCGCGCGCCTGCGCCATCGCCAACACCGGATCGAGCGTCATGAAATCGAGATTGCCGCTGGCAAGATCGTTGAGGCCATCAGGGCCCGAACGGTAACTCACCTGCACCGCCTTGAGGTCGAAGGCTTTCTTATAGGTTTCGCCGAGCACCGCTGTCATCGGATTGGCGATGCCATAGCTTGCCTTGTCGCCGCGCTCCTTCAGATGCGCGGTCAGTTCGTCGAGATTTTTCCACGGCCGATTGGCCGCGATGACGACCATATAAGGCTGGCGATTGATCGTTGCCGCCAATTGAAAGTCGCGCACGGCATCGAAGGGCGGCTTCTTGTAAAGATACATATTGCTAGCGGTGGCACTCGCCGCATGCAGCAGAATGGTATGCCCGTCGGGTTTCGAGCGCGCCACATATTCGCAGGCGATATTGCCATTGGCGCCCGGTTTGTTCTCGACGATGATCGTCCGGTTCATCAGCGGCCGCAGCCGCTCGGCAACCGAGCGCGCCAAAACGTCGGCGCCACTTCCCGGTGCGAAGGCACAGACCGCGCGCACATCTTGTGATGGATAATTTTGCGCGCGTGCCAGACCAACTAAAGCCGGTGCACTGATACCCGCACCGATGAGCGCACTTGCTCGACGCCGTGTGTAAAGCATCTCCATCCCCTCCCGAATGAAAACGAATGACGACTAGATCCTCCGGTAGACTAGGCTTCCCGCCGGCGCCGCCCCTCCCAAGGCAGCGCCGGAGAGTCTTTCTGTTGGCTAGCCGCCTTCCTGGAAGGCGATTTCGCGAGACTTGCGCACGTTCGGCAGCACGATCACGAGCAATAGGCCCAGCGCGCAGATCAGCAGCGTCAGCGAGATCGGCCGTTGCAGGAAGATCATCGGATCGCCGCGTGACAGCACCAGCGAACGCCGCAGGTTCTCTTCCATCAGCGGTCCGAGTAGGAAGCCCAGCACCATCGGCGCCGGTTCGCAGCCGAACCGCACCATGATGTAGCCGAAGACCGCGAAGACCGCCGTCAGGATCATCATCACCGCATTGGCATTGGTCCCATAAACGCCGATGACGCAGAACATCAGGATCGCCGGATAGAGATAGCGATAGGGGATCGACAGCAGCTTCACCCAAATGCCGATCATCGGCAGATTGATGACGACCAGCATCAGATTGCCGATCCACATGCTGGCGACCATGCCCCAGAACAGGTCCGGACGGCTGGTCATCACCGCGGCACCCGGCTGGATGCCCTGGATCATCATTGCGCCCATCATCAGCGCCATGATCGGATTCGAGGGCAGACCCAATGTCAGCAGCGGAATGAACGAGGTCTGCGCCGCGGCATTATTGGCCGATTCCGGACCAGCCACACCTTCGATCGCGCCCTTGCCGAAGCGGCTCGGATCCTTGGCGACCTTCTTTTCCACCGTATAGGCGGCGAAGGCGGCCAGAACCGCGCCACCGCCCGGCAGAATGCCGAGGATGGAGCCGACGGCTGTGCCACGCAGCACCGGCTTCCAAGACTGCGCGAACTCGCTGGCGCTCGGCCACAGATCGCGGAACTTGGTGCTGATCGCCGTGCGGTCGACCTCCTTTTCCTCGAGATTGCGAATGATCTCGACGATACCGAACATGCCGATGACCATCGGCAGGAAGTCGATACCGTCCCACAATTCCGAGACGCCGAACGTATAGCGCACGGCACCGCTGTTGACGTCGGTACCGACGAGACCGAACAGCAAGCCGACGATCACCATGGCGATCGCCTTGATAACCGAACCATGCGCCAGCACCACGGCCATCAAAAGGCCAAGCAGCATCAGCGAGAAATAGTCGGGCGAATTGAACTGCTGCGCCAGTGCCGCCAGCGGCGGACCGAAGGCGGCGATGAAGATCGTGCCGACGCAACCCGCGAAAAACGAGCCGAGAGCCGCGACCGACAGCGCCGCGCCGGCCCGGCCCTTTCGCGCCATCTGATAGCCGTCCATACAGGTGACGACCGATGAGGCCTCACCCGGCATGTTGACGAGGATCGACGTGGTCGAACCGCCATATTGCGCGCCGTAGTAAATACCGGCGAGCATGATCAGCGACGACAGCGGATCAAGACCGAAGGTGATCGGCAACAACATCGCGATGGTCGGGATCGGCCCGATACCCGGCAGAACGCCAATGAGCGTACCGAGCAAACAGCCGATCAGCGCGAAGCCGAGGTTTTGGAAACTGGCGGCGGCAGCAAAGCCGGTGGCGAGATTGGAAAAGGCATCCATGGCGAATTACCTTCCCCACCAAGCCGGCATCGGCTGCGACAATCCGTAGATGAAAACGCCGACGCAGAGCGCCGCGACGACAATGGCCAGAACCACCGTTTCCTTCACGTTGAACTTTTCACGTGCAGCGCTGGCTATGAAGATAACAGCGACGGTCGTCAGCGCCAAACCAATCTGCTCGATCAAAAAGCCGAAGGCGAGAATGGCCAGGATGACGAAAGAGATGGGCCGCAACGGAATCCTTTGGATCGGCGGTCCATCCAAGGCGAAACCACGCCCGCCGATGATCAGGCCCATCATGATGGTGAGATAGCTCAGGATGATCGGAAAATAGCCCGGCCCCATGCGGGAGGACGATCCGTAAGTGAGATCCTGACCGAAATAAACGCCCGCCACGCCGATCGCGATAAAGACGAGCCCCGCACCCAAGTCTTGCGGGCTCCGAATTCGTAGCATGCAGCTTCCTCCCCCGTCGGCAACTCTGCGCCGAACGATTACCTCTAGCTATGTCCCCTATAACTATAACAGGGAGCACGATACCGCCAATGGTTTGCGGTGCAAGAATTTCGTGCAGACATCTTCTGTGGACGACACTCCTTCCGCCCGGTCAAGCCCAGGGATCGATCGAGCAGTGAATGGCGCCGGGGCGCCCCTGGCCACCGACCGTCATCAAGGCTTCGTGGGCCTCGCCCAAGCTAAACACGTGGGTGCACATCCGCTCGAGTGGGAAGCGGCCACTGGCAATGATCTGAATCGCCAGCTCCACCGCCTCGTAACTGTGGCCGCGCACGCCTTTCACGGTGAGGAATTTCTTCACCAGAATGTCGGTGTCGAACTCGGCTTTACGATCGGGACTGCGCCCGCCCAGGATGATGCGACCGCGTTTGCGCGCCAGTTGAATGGCCGAGATCGCCGCCGCTGGGCCACCGGACGAACAATCCATCACCAGATCGGCCATCAGGCCACCTGTGATGTCGGCCACCGTTTCGAGCAGGTCTTCCTCATCGATGTTGATCGTGTGGGTGGCGCCGAACTCCTTGGCCAGGGCCAGCCGGGCGCGATCGGCCGGCGACGATTTGCCAGTGACGATGATCAGTCCGGCGCCCGCCTGTCGCGCGGCCAAGGTGCAGGCAAGCCCTTGCTGGCCCGGCCCCTGAATGACGACCGCTTCACCGATTTTGAGACCGCCCTGCAGGCAGGCCCATTCGACACCATTGCCAAGCGGCAGGGCCAAAGTGGCAAGCTTGGCCGGCACATGCGCCGGCATCTGGTGAAACACGGAATTGGGGTGCAGATATTGATAATGCGCGTAGCCGCCCCAAAGCGCTGGCGAAACCGACACCGGCGTCGAGCCGAAGCGGATCGTGTTCGACAAGTTGAGCGTGTCGGTCTCGTCGCACAGGCGGAAGTCGCCAGTGCGGCAATAGTGGCAATGACCGCACGGCAAATATTCCTCGAGTGCGACCCGATCACCTTCCTTCACGCCGAAACGCTTGGCTGCATAGCGCCCCAGCCGATCGACGATGCCGACAGTCTCGTGGCCGAGGATCAAAGGTCCTTTGGAGCGGGGATAGTTGTTGTAATGCGGCCAATCGCTGCCGCAGATGCCGCACAACTCGACTTTAAGGAGACCCGCATCCTCGGCAATGTCAGGGAATGCGATCTCCCGCACTTCAGTTTGTCGGATGGCAAAGGAAACCGCCGCAGCAACACCGGTCATGTCACACACCCGTATGAATGATGCCGGGCCGCGCCTGCAAATCTTCCGCCTTGGCCTTGGCGAAAGGTTTATCGGCCGGCAGAATGAAGGAAGCCGAACGCACCCGATGGGTTTCCGCCTTCAGTCCACGCGGTTCATTGCCCTTGGCCAATCCAACGGCGGCTTTCTTCAACAGGCTGCGCGCCATGATGATGGCGTTGTCGGTCGACACCAGATTTTCTTTCGTGCGATCGACGACCGGCCCCATGCTCTCCTGCAAGGATGCATCCTGCATGGCGATACCGGCGACACCGCTGTAGTAGCGGCCGCTTTTCTGCAACGCCCGATCTATCAGGTAGTCGTTGTCTTTATTGATGACGGGCCGGTACGTGCCCGGAACCAATTCCACATGCATGCCGCCGCCGCTGCGCATGGTCGCCAATTCATGTTCGCTCAGGGCCCGGGTCGGATGCCAGGTGAACGACCAGGTGATGCAGTTCTCGTCATCCATCGGCACCCAGGCATGCCCGTTCAAGGCATTCTCGCCATAGGGCGGGATCATCGTATACCAGGGCATGATCCACTGGGTGATGCGCCAGTAATATTCGCCGGGCTCAGCATTGCGGCGCGCGCCGATCAGCATGCCCGACGGCGAGTCGACCACTTCGAAACGCGGCGTACGATCGCCATTATAGACCGCGCCCTTGGTCGCGCGGTGCAGCGGATCGGTATGCAGCTCGCCACTGTGCAGCCAGGAGACGTGGCTTGAATCAATGCCGCCTTCCATGGCTTGCAGCCAGTTGCACTCCTGCCAGCGCTTGGCAATGTAGCGATGCGAGGCTGGCAGATCGAGCCATTCGAAAGCGGGAAATTCCGGCTGCTTCTCCGGCGGCCCCATATAGACCCAGATGACACCGGCCTTTTCGACGCACGGATAGGCCTTCAATTTGACCTTCTGGCAGTAGCCGCTTTCCACCGGCTCGGACGGCACTTCAATGCACTGGCCGTTCACGTCGTATTTCCAGCCGTGATACGGGCAGCGCAAACCGCCCTCTTCGTTGCGACCAAACCACAGCGAGACGCCGCGATGGGCGCAGAATTCGTCCATCATGCCGACTTGGCCCGACGTATCGCGAATGGCGATCAGCCGCTCGCCCAGCACTTTGACGCGCACCGGCGGGCAATCGGGTTCAGGCAATTCTTCCGCGTGCAGAATGGGCACCCAATAGCGGCGCAGCAAATCGCCCATGGGTGTGCCAGGGCCCGTGCGGGTGACAAGAGCATTGTCGTCGCTCGACAGCATGGCGCGTCTCCTCGGTTTGGCGCCATTTTTCGCACTAGTGGTTTCCAGTGGCGGCACCTTGATCTAGGGCAATAACGCTCTGCGGCGTCCGACGCAATGGCGTCCGGACACGGCAGGTGACAGGGGCGCGACGACGCCTTAAAGACGGGCACCGTCGAAATACAGATTTTAAAAGAGGATGAAGGCGATGGCGCATGGCGAACGCTTCCGGCTGGCAGGCGTGATGGGCTGGCCGGTGATGCATTCGAAATCGCCGATGCTGCACAACTACTGGTTTCGCGAATATAACCTCGCCGGCACCTACATCCCGCTTGAAATCGCCCCCGAGGGCCTTGCCAAGGCGTTGAAATCCCTGCACCCGCTCGGCTTCGCCGGCTGCAATCTGACGATCCCGCACAAGCAGGCGGCGCTCGCCATCGTCGACGAGATCGATCCGTTGGCCCGCACCATGGGCGCGATCTCCTGTGTCGTTGTGCGGCCGGACGGATCGCTGTTCGGCTCCAACAACGATTGCTACGGCTTCATCGAGAATCTCGTCGAAGGCGCGCCGCAAATGCGTTTCGAAGCCGGCCCGGCTGTCGTTCTAGGTGCCGGCGGCGGCGCCCGCGCGGTTGTGTGGGGCTTGGCGCAGCGTGGCGTTCCCGAAATCCGCCTGATCAACCGTACCCGCGCCCGCGCCGAGGAAATCGCCAAGGAATTCGGCGCACCGGTCAAAGCCGTCGATTGGAGCGAGCGCGGCGACGCGCTTGAGGACTGCAACCTGCTCGTCAACACCACAAGCCAAGGCATGGTCGGCATGGAGCCGCTCGACATCGATCTGTCAAAACTGCCACGCACCGCCTTGGTGACCGACATTGTCTATGCGCCGCTCGAAACGCCGCTGCTGAAAGCCGCGAAGGCGCGCGGCAATCCCATTGTCGACGGTCTCGGCATGCTCCTGCACCAGGCACGTCCGGCCTGGCAGGCCTGGTTCAATGTCGATCCGAAAGTGACGCCTGAGCTGCGCGCGATGATCGAGGCGACGCTTTAATTAAAGCTTCGCCAGATAATGATCCCAGGTCCGCCGGAACAGGCTGGCGGTCCAGAGCTTCTCCATCGCGGCCTTCTGCTCCTCCGCATCGAAGACATAAGGCTTGCCGATCTGCAAGGCCATATATTGGCGTTGCGCGTTCTCTTCGAGATAGACGGCGAGAACGAAGGCTTCGACGATGTCCTTGCCGACAGTGACGGCGCCATGGGACTTCATCAAAGCGCTCGAACGATGGCCCAGCACCTGCGCCAACTTATCCGCCATCTCTCGCGTGTTGATCGAGGCTGGCGTATCGAGCACCGGCGCTTCGCCCGGCAATACGCCTTGCGCGAAGACCGGTTGATAGGCGTGACCCGTCATCGTCAGAAACGTCGACCATTTCGGATGCGCATGAACGACGGCGCGCACGTCCGCCCGTGCCCGATAGATGCCCGTGTGCAGATGGAATTCGAGCGGCGGCTTGGCGCTGCCCTCGATCAGCTTGCCGTCCATATCGACGGTGACGATGTCATCGACGGTCAGGCTGCTGCGCTGGCAATTGCCCTGATTGATAAGAATGCGGTCATCGCCAATACGGATGCTGCAATGGCCGTTGAAATCGATAATCTCGGCCATTTCCAGCATACGGATGCAATCGACGAGCTGCTGGCGCTCCTGCGCGAAGGGTTTCACCCCCGGTCGCTCCAGCGGCTGTACACTACCCTGGGACATACGCTTCCCCCAAAAATCCGGCGGCACGTTGCTGGAGCCGCCGATACAAGTCAATAATAAGTCAGTTGGGGACGCTTTGAGACCGATTGAGCCGCCGCGTCAATCCGTGCCATGGTCCGCCCGAAATTCCTTGGAGAAAAGCATGACACGGATTGCGGTGCTCGACGACTATCTCGATGTCGTTAAAAGCCAGGGCGACTGGGCGAGCCTGGGCAGCGACTGTCAGGTGTCGTTTTTCCGCCAGAACCTGGCCTCGATCGAAGATACCGCCCGCCAGCTCGCGCCCTTTGAAGTGCTGAGCCTGATGCGCGAGCGCATGCCCCTGCCCCGCGCCCTGATCGAGAAACTGCCCAATCTCAAACTGGTCATCACCACCGGCGGCCGCAACCGCTCCATCGACGTGGCCGCCTGCAAGGAGCGCGGCATCATCGTGTGCGGCACGCGCAGCGCCGACCCGGCCCCGACCGTCGACGTCGCCTGGTGGCTGATCCTCTCGGCCGCCCGCAACCTGCACCGGGAGGAGCGCCACATGCGCGCCGGCGGCTGGCAGGAAAAGCTTGGCTTCTCGGTTGCCGGGCTGACCCTCGGCCTCATCGGCTTCGGCAATCTCGGCCAGCGCGTCGCCAAGGTCGGCCAGGCCTTCGGCATGAAGACCATCGCCTGGAGCCAAAATCTTACCGAAGAAAAGGCTGCCGCCGGCGGCGCCAAACTCGTCAGCAAAGATGAACTCCTGTCGCAGGCCGACGTGATGAGCATTCATCTCGTTCTGAGCGACCGCTCGCGCGACCTGATCGGCGCCCGTGAATTCGGCCTGATGAAGCCGAAGGCCATTCTCGTGAACACCTCGCGTGGACCGATCATCAACGAAGAGGCGATGATCGAAGCGCTGAAAACAAAGCGCATTCATGCTGTCGGACTTGATGTCTATAATGTCGAGCCGCTGCCGCCCAACCATATCCTGCGCAGTTTCGACAATGCGGTCTTAAGCCCGCACCTGGGCTACGCGACACAAGTCAATTTCAAGACCTATTACGCCGATACGATCGAGGCCATCAAAGCCTGGCGGACCGGCACTCCAGTGCCACGCCTCATCGAGAGCGACTAAGAGAAGGCCCATTCCACGGGCCTTTCCGCCTTTGCCAAGGTTCGCTTCCTTTGATTCGTTTCAGAACACAAGGGCCTCGAACCGGCTGCGCGCCAGTATTTTTGTGAATAGAGCCCCCATAAACTGCGACAGGATGGGGGTTTTTTGAATCGCCGCTTGGCGTGTGGGCTTGATTGGCTAATATCTCGCCGTTGATTCGAACCATGTTGATTCGATCCGGGAGACTACCAATGGCAAAGAAAGCAGCAGCCGCGAAGCCGGCTGGTAAGGCGTCGGCAGCGGCTTCCACTGTCACCCTGAAGCATCTGGCAGCTACGCTGTCGGTCGACCACGAGCTGTCGAAGAAGCAGACCGAGACCGTTCTGACGGACATGGTCGACCTCGTCGTCAAGAACCTCAAGAAGGGCAACCGCATCCGCATCGTCGGCCTCGGCATCCTTCAGGTTCGCAAGCGCGCCGCCCGTATGGGTCGCAACCCGGCCACCGGCGAAGCGATCAAGATCAAGGCGAGCAAGAAGGTCGCCTTCCGCGCCGCCAAGGAACTCAAGGAAGCGATCTAATCGCTGCTTGAATTCAAGGCATTCCAGAGCCCCGCTTGCGAGCGGGGCTTTTTCTTTGGCAAAAGGCCCGAAATCTCTGCACATCAGGCACTTCCGGCGCAAGGCCAAGTCCGGCTATGTAGAGCGAAGCTCGATCGATTGCTTGCCCAGTTGCTGGGTAAGATGACTTGGTAAAATGACTTGCAAGATCATTTGGAGGAAACATGCGCCTGAATAGTTGTCCCTGCTGCGCCGCCTTTGCCGGCGGCTTCGCCGCCCGCCCATCGGAAACCGGCGCCAGCGCACCCATCCCCAAATCTGGCGGCCCCGTCGATCGCAAAGTGCTGGAAGAATTTGCCGCGGCCAGCCGCATCCTCGCCGATCAAGGTGTCGTCGATGCCTTCGGCCATGTCACCTTGCGCCATCCCGATGCGCCGGATCGTTTCTTCATGGCACGGGCCGTCGCCCCGGCTCTGGTGACCGCCGATGATATCATGGAGTTCGATCTCGACTCGGTCGCCTGCGAGAACAAGGGCCGCAACGGCTTCCTCGAACGCTTCATCCACGGCCAGATTTTCAAGGCACGGCCCGACGTGATGGCGGTTGTCCACAGCCATTCGCAGTCGGTCATTCCCTATGGTCTGGTCGGCACGCCCCTGCGCGCCATGTTCCATAACGCCGCCTTCCTGGCCGAGGGCGTCCCCGTTTTCGACATTTCCAAGAAGTTCGGCGCCACCGACATGTTGGTCGGCAACAATGAAAAGGGTGTCGAGCTGGCCAATGTTCTGGGCGACAAGCCAGTGGTGCTGATGCGCGCCCATGGCAGTGTTGCCGTTGGCCCCAGCTTGCAAAGCGCCGTGTTCCGCGCCGTCTATACGGAGGTGAGCGCCCGTATGCAGACCGCTACCATGATGATCAGCGGCGGCGGCCAGATCGCCGCGCTGACCAAGGAGGAAGGCGCGCTCGCCGATGCAGTCAATATGGGCGCCGCCAGCCGCGCCTGGGACCTGTGGAAGCGGCGCGTCGGCGCGGCTTAATTATGATGCCTGGCGCGCCAGCACCCGGTCGACCATCTCGCCGCATTGGCCGAGATAGTTGGCCGGATCGACAAGGCGCGCCAGCGCTGCACGGTCAAGATGCGCGGAGATTTCGGCGCTCTCCGCCAGCAGGTCGAGGAAAGAGCGTTTGGTCCGCACCCCCTCGCGACAGATGTCATAGACGAGATCATGGGCGCGCTGACGGCCAAGATAAGGCCCAAGCCCCATCATCACCGCCTCCGAGACGATCAACCCGCCGCTGAGATCGAGATTGCGCCGCATGGCCTCCTCATTCACCTGCAAGCCGGCGGTCAACGTCTTGGCATGCATCAATGCACCGGATGCCAGGCAAAAGATTTCAGGCAATGAAATCCATTCGATCTGCCACGGTCCGGTAGAGCGTTCGTGGTCGGCGATATTGGCATCGAGCAAAGCCGCCACGTGATAGCGCACCGACGACGCCAAGCCGTGAATATAGGCTGACGAGATGGGATTGCGCTTCTGCGGCATGGTGCTTGATGACCCCCGCCCTTCATGGAAGGGCTCCATCACCTCTTCGACTTCGCTCTGCATCATCAGCTTCACGTCCATGGCGATCTTGCCAAGGCTTCCGCTGACGAGCCCGAGGAAACAGCCGGTTTCGGCGATACGATCGCGCATCGTATGCCAGGCGATGTCGGGCTGGCCGAGACCGAGTTCCGCGCAGAGCGCCGCCTGTACTTCGAGCCCGCGTCCGCCAAGCGACGACAAATTGCCGGCGGCACCGCCAAACTCGCCCACCAGCAGGCGCGGCTTCAACTCTTGCAGCCGCTCGAGATGACGCTGAAAGCCGGCGAGCAACACAGCCATCTTATAGCCGAAGGTCACGGGCACCGCCTGTTGCAGATTGCTGCGCGCGGCGATCGGCGTATCGCGATAACGCCGCGCCAGATCGGCAAGCGCCGAACAGATCGCTTTCAGATCGCGTTCGACAAGTGTAAGCCCGGCGCGGATCTGCAAAATGCTGGCGGTATCGGTGATGTCCTGCGTCGTCGCGCCCCAATGGCACCATTCGCCAAGGCCGTCGCGGCAGAGCCCAACCAATTGCTGCACCACGCCAAGAATCGGATAACCGATCCGCTCCGTCTGGCTCTTCAGGCGAACAAAGTCGATCTGCGATACGTCGCAATGCCTGACGATTTCATCGCAAGCTTCCTGCGGGATGATGCCCAGACGGGCCTGCACTTTCGCCAACGCCGCTTCGATATCGAGATAGTATTGGGTGCGTCCTTCATCGGAGAAAATAGCGCGCATATCGGGTGCACTGAAAATGTCGCCCAACACATGGGAATCGATGATCGTCGCAGCCATATTTCCTCCGTCCGGCTCATGGCCCGACGATCAATACGCCATCCATGAAGCCATTCTATCAGTTGAGCTCGATCCGCGCCCGGCTGAGCACGTCCTGCCAACGTTTTGATTCTGTCCGCATCATAGCGGCAAATTCTTCCGGACCAGACCCGATCGGTTCGGCGCCTTCGGTGGCGAAACGCGCCCGCACCGCCTCGCTGTTGATCGCGTCGATCGTCGCTTTGCGCAAGGTGGCGATGACCGGTGCCGGGGTGCCATGCGGCACGACAAAGCCATACCAGGCACCGATTTCATAATTGGGAAAGCCCTTCTCCACAAAGGTCGGCACATCGGGCAAACGTTTGACGCGCGTCTTCGACGTCACCGCCAAAGTGCGCACGATCTTACCGTCGATTTGCCCGGTCACCGACGGGAGGGTGGTGATCATGAAATCGACCTGCCCGCTGATCAAATCGTTCAATGCCGGGCTCGCGCCGCGATAAGGCACATGCGCCACATCAAGCCCCGCCACCTGCGCCAGCATGATGACGGCAAGATGACTGGCCGAACCATTGCCGGCGCTGCTGTAACTGAGCTTGCCCGGATGGGCTTTGGCATAGGCAAGAAGTTCAGCGACATCATTGAAACGCGATTTCGCCGACACGACGAGCACCAAAGGCGCTGATGTAATCAACGTCACCGGATCGAACGCCTGCAACGGATCGAGCTTCAGCGATTTGAACAGATGCGGATTGACCACCATCGGCCCCTGATTGGCCATCAGCACCGTATAACCATCAGGCGCGGCCGCCGAGGCGATCTGCGAAGCGACATTGCCGCCGGCCGTGCCGTTGTTCTCGATGACCATCGGCTGCCCGAGCTTTTCCGCGACCGCCTGTGCCACCAGCCGCGCGATCGCATCGGTGCCTCCACCCGCCGCATAAGGCACGATCAACCGGACAGGCCGATCCGGATAGGATTGCGCCGAAGCCGGGATCGCGGCAAAAGCCAGCGCCGCACCCAGACAAGCCATTCGCCAAAGACGTGCAATGTGTTGCATGGCCGTTCCTCCCGCCGTCATTCTGGCGGAGCGAACAAGCGGAGACAACGTTCTCAGCGCCAGTTGGCGCTTTCTTCGCGCAGATAGTCGACCAGTTGGCGCACCGGCCGCGCTGCGCGCCGCTGCGGATTGATCAGCATGCGGATATCGAGAAACAGGTCCGGCCCATCGACATCGATCAGCATGAAACGGCCGGCATCGATATCCGGCTGCACGGAGGCTTGCAGCGAACAACACAGGCCAAGCCCCGCGGCACCCAATTCCCGCACGACGCTGAATTCCGTGCCCTCTGCAACAATGTGCATGCGATCGACGCCGATGCCCTGCAACAGGCGCCGCTGCGTCTGCCCGAACAGAGACGTCGCCACCGGGCCGACGAAATCATATTGCGCCACTTCGGCCGGCGGCACGCGCTTGCGCCCAGCCAGCGGATGGTCGGGCAGAGCGAAGATCACGAAGCGCATGCGTCCGATGAGGGTCGAGGGAAAGCCCACGGTCTCGCCACCGGACAACAGGCAACCGACATCGGCCGCGCCCATGCGCACGGCGGCAATGACCTCTTCCTGAAAGGCGATGCGTACGGACAGGCGAATCCGGCGATTGTCCTTGGCGAAATGCGCCAAGGCGGCGCCCATCATCGTATGCGCCAATGAGCGCTGGCAGGCCAAAGCGACATTCTGTTCGACGGAAGACTGCGAGGCCATATCGGCCTCAAGCTTTTGTGCCTGCGCCAGCAGCTCCCGCGCATGGCCCAGGAAATTACGCCCGACTTCAGTGAGCACGGCCTGGCGGCCGCTCTGGCGCTCGAACAGCCGGCCAAGTTCCTTCTCCAGGGCCATCACATGGGCGCTGATCGACGGCTGGGCGATGCCAAGCCGTCGGGCGGCGGCGGCGAAAGAGCCCGTCTCGACGATGGCGACGAACACCTGCAGACGGCGGAGCGTGAAAGCTATCATCCCCATAGTTATAGTCTAAACACTATATTTAACCAAGCCCGCCCATGGCTTGCTTTGCCTCATCCGAAGGCATTCGATTGCCCGGCACGACAGCAATGGCCGCAGCAAGCGGCCAGGCATCTCAACGGCGGCGCAGTCCGTCAGTGCGCCGGGAACGGCTAGGGAGGAAACGCACATGGATGGCTTCATCCGACGGCCAGAAATTTTACGGCCCGGGATTTCGCGGCGAAACGCCTTGGCGCTGGCTGCCGCCGCGCCGCTCGTTCTGACATCGCGCACGGCTTTCGCCGCCGACAAACTGCGCATCGGCAAATCGGTCGGCACATCCTTTCCCTTCACCGGCGCCGACCTCGGCCTCGCCAAGGGCCTCTTCGCCGCCGAAGGCATCGACGCTGAAGTTTCGGTGTTCCGTGGCGACGGCCAGATGCAACAGGCCATGGCTGCCGGCGCCATCGACATCGGCCTCGGCTCGGGCCCCGGCATGGGTTATGCGGTGAAAGGCGTGCCCGGCATCGCCGTGGCGGCGCTCGCCGGCGAGCCGCGCAACATGTCGCTCGTCGTCATGAAAGACGGGCCGATCAAATCGGTCGACGATCTCAAGGGCAAGCGCATTGGCGTCACCACTGCCGGCTCGCTCACCGATTGGCTGACGCGCAAACTCGCCGACAGCAAGGGCTGGGGTCCGCAAGGCATCGACATCATTCCCATGGGCGAAATGCGCACGCGCCTCGCCGCCATGAAATCCGGCGAACTGGTCGGCAGCGTCAATTCGATTCAGGAAACCTGGAATCTGGTCGAACAGGGCCAGGGCCGCTTGCTGGCGACTTTCGCCGAGGCCGTTCCCGACTTCCACACCCATGTCATTTTCGCCCATCGCAACCTGGTCGAGAAGAATCCCGAACTGGTGCGGCGCTTCCTGCGCGGCTGGTTCAAGACCGCCCATTACATGCGCGACAACCGCGCCGACACGGTGAAATTCATCGCCGGCGTCATGAAGATCAGCGAGAAGGTGATCGACGACAGCTACGACTATGAATTGAAAATGCTGTCGATGGACGGCGCTTTCAATCCGAAGGCGATCGAAACCATCCGCTACTCGCTGAAGGATCTCGGCGTGCTCGACCGCATCCCCGAAGCGAAAGAGCTTTTCATGCCGGGCTTCGCGCCGGTGAAACTGTAAGCAGAACGCATTTGTAAATCGCCGGGAGCCATGCTCCCGGCAAACATGGTTTGGAGCCGGAGCGCGCCGCGAGCATGCAAAACAATCAGGATAAGATCGCGATCTCGATCAGAAACGTGACGCAACGCTTCGGTGACGCCAGCCAGCCAGATAGCGTACTCGCTCTCGACAACGTTTCGCTCGATATCAAAAAGGGCGAGTTCGTCTGCCTGCTCGGCCCATCCGGCTGCGGCAAGAGCACCTTGCTGAATGTCGTCGGCGGCTTGTTCAAGCCGACGAGCGGCACGGCAACGGTGGAAGGCCGCCTCGTCGACGGCAAGCCGCATCCCGACAAGATCGCCTTCGTCTTCCAGGAAAGCACGTTGTTCCCCTGGTACACCGTGATCGAGAATTTCCACATCGCGCTCAAATTCCAGGGCATCCCCAAGGCCGAATGGGACGATCGCGCCATGGCGGCGCTACGCGCCGTCGGCATGGCTTCCTTCGCCCGCCACTATCCCGATCAACTCTCTGTCGGCATGCGCCAGCGCGTCAACATGGCGCGCGGCATCTGCGTGAAAACCGACATTCTGCTGATGGATGAGCCTTTCGCCGCACTCGACGAACAGACCCGCATGGTGCTGGGCGAAGACCTGTCGCAGCTGCTCGCCGAAACCGGCAAGACCATCGTCTTCGTCACCCACTCCCTGGCCGAAGCGGTTTTCCTATCCGATCGCATCGCCGTGTTCACCGCGCGCCCAGGCAAGATCAAGACGATCATCGACGTCGACACGCCGCATCCGCGCTCGCCCGACTTCATGCTGGAGCCGAAGTTCAGCGAATTGCGCAACGAATGCTACGCCCTGCTGCGCGACGAGATTCGCGCCACCATGGCGTTGCAGCGCGATCCGCAGGCAGTCTGACATGGACCGCTCATCGCTCTCCTCTCGCTCGGTCCAATGGGCCTTTCTGGCACTTGCCGCCGGTGCTTGGTATCTGGCAACGGCAACTGGCAGCGTCAGCCGCCTGTTCCTGCCGCCACCACGCGAGGTTTTCACCGCGCTTGTCGCGCTCGTGCAGACCAACGCCTTCTGGTCGGCGGTCCTCGTCACGGCGTCAACGGTCGCTAAGGCCTATGTCCTCGCGCTGATCATCGGCATTCTCGCCGGCTATCTGGTCAGCCGTTCGAAACTGGCGGTCGCCACGATCGAGCCGGTGATCTCGGGCCTGTTCACCATCCCGATCACTCTGTTCTTCCCGATGTTCATCCTGTTCTTCGGTGTCGGCACGGGATCGAAAGTCGCCTATGGCGCGACCTACGCTTTCTTCCCGATCGCCCTGAACACCATCGCCGCCTTCGCCAATATGGAACAGCGCTATCTGCTCGCCGCGCAATCCATGGGCGGCAACCGCTGGCAAATTTTCCGCTACGTGCTGATGCCCGGCGCCCTGCCCGTGCTCTTCACCGGCCTGCGCATCGGTTTCTTCATCTGCCTCGCGTCGGTGCTGGGTGGCGAGACCATCTCTTCGGTCGCTGGTGTCGGCCGCAACATCGCGCTGACCGCCGAGCTGATGGAGCCCGGCCGAATGTTCGCCTGGATCAGCTTCGTCGTCTGCATGTCGGTGGTGTTGAACCTGCTCGCCTTCAGCTTCGAAAACCGCATCAGGGCGAGGTAACCCATGGCATCGCTCTCCTCCGCCACCTCCACACCCGCAGCCAGCAGCACGCCGATCTGGAGCCGCTTGGCACGCAGTCCCTTCTGGCTGCGGATCGCCTTGATCGCCGCCATCCTGCTGCTGCTTGAATATTACGGCCGCTTCCATGCCGATCCGGCTTTCATGCGGCCGCCCAGCGCCGTCGTCGAAGCCTTCTTCACCTCGGTCATCTCCGAGCCGAAGATCGTCTCGGCCCTATGGCTCTGCATCACCGAGATATCGATCGCCTATGGCATGTCGGTAGTCTTCGGCGTCGCCATCGGCCTCATCGTCGGCGCCACCAAGTTCAGCCGCGCCGCGCTCTTCCCCATCATTCTGCTGCTGTTCGCCATCCCGCAGGTTTCCTTCATGCCGCTGGTCATTCTGATCTTCGGCCTGGGGCCGGCGGCCAAGATCGCCTTCGGCTTCTCGCACGGTATCTTCCCGATCATCGTCAATGTCGTCGCCGGCATGCGAGACGTGAAGGAACTGCATCTGCGCGGCGCGCGCTCCATGGGCGCCTCGAAAGCCGACATCATCCGCCATGTCATCTTGCCGAACATGGTGCCGAGCCTGTTCACGGGCCTGCGTCTCGGCATGACGCTGACCCTGCTCGGCGTCATCCTCGCCGAACTCTACGTATCGACAGGCGGTGTTGGCTATTACACCCGCGTCTTCGCCGAGAACTACAATCCGGCGCCGCTCTTCGCGCTCATCACCAGCCTGGCGGTGATCGCCATCTTCTTCAACGAAATCGTCCGCATCGCGGAAAACACCCTGACGCCCGGCAAACGCCGTGCGCCGCGAATCCAGTCTAAATCGGTGCAGAAATGAATATTGTAGGCGTAGATATTGGCGGCACTTTTACCGACCTGGTCGGCTGTATCGATGGCAAGATCGTCACGGCCAAATGTTCCACCACCCCGGCCGATCCGACCCGGGGCGTCGCTGACACCTTGCGTGAAGCGCAGTGCGATCTGCCGCAATTGAGCGAGGTGCTGCATGGCTCGACCATCGCCATCAATACGGTGTTGGAGCGCAAGGGTGCCCATACCGCGCTCATCACCACGCGCGGCTTCCGCGACGTCTATGCCATCGGCCGCGGCAATCGCATCGAGGCCTTCAATCTCTGGTTTCACCGCCCCAAGCCTTTGGTCGAACGCCGCCTGACCTTTGAAGTCACCGAGCGCGTCAATGCCGCTGGCGAAGCCATCGTGCCGCTGGTCCTGAGCGAAGTCGAAGCCATCGCCAAGGAGATCAAGGATCAGAAGATCGAGGCGGTCGCCGTTTGCCTTCTGCATTCCTACGCCTTCCCCGATCACGAACGCGCCATCGGTGAGATGCTGCGCCGGCTCAATCCTGGCCTGTTCGTCACGCTCAGCCACGAAATCCTGCGCGAATTCCGCGAATACGAACGCACCTCCACCACCGTGCTCAATGCCTTCGTCGGTCCGCGCGTCAGCAATTATCTCGGCACGCTCGACAGCTACCTGCGCGGCGAGAATTTTGGCGGCAAACTGCATCTTATGCGCTCGAACGGCGGCGTGATGTCGCTCGATCAGGCCAAAGCGCAGCCCGTCTCCATGATGGAGTCAGGTCCCGTCGCCGGCATGATCGGCGCCGGCCGGCTGGCTCAACATCTTGGCCTCGAAAAGTGCATCGGCTTCGACATGGGCGGCACCACCGCCAAATCGTCGTTAATCACCAATGGCCGTCCGGCGATCGAAGAAGGCTATGTGATCGGCGATCACGCCTCGGGCCAGCCGATGCAATTGCCCGTCGTCGACATCGTCGAGGTCGGCAATGGCGGCGGCTCGATCGCCTGGGTGGATGGCACCGGCGGCCTGCATGTCGGCCCGCGTAGCGCCGGCGCCGATCCTGGCCCTGCCTGCTACGGCAAGGGCTCGATGGATCCTGTTGTCACCGATGCCGATCTCGTGCTTGGCCGCATCAACGGCGACCGCTTCCTCGGTGGTAACATGTCGCTCGACAAGGCGGCCGCCGAACGCGCCGTCGACCAGACGGTCGGCAAGCCACTCGGCCTTGGCACCAAGGAAGCGGCGCTGGGCATCGCCACCATCGCCGACAACAATATGTCGCTGTCGGTGCGCGCCGTCTCCGTCAACAAGGGCGTCGATCCGCGCGACACCGCGATGATCGCCTTCGGCGGCGCTGGCCCTCTCCATGCCATCGCCATCGCGCGCGAGATTTTCATCCCGCGCGTCGTCATCCCGAAACTGCCCGGCACCTTCTCGGCACTCGGCATGCTGATGGCCTCGTGGCGGCAGGATTTCGTGCGTACTCTCGTCGGCCGCCTCGATGCGCTCGACACGACGCTGGTCGAACGCGTGTTCAAGGAACTGGCGGAAGACGGCAAGGCGCAGATGCAGCGCGACGGCATCGGCAATGACATCGCCGATTTCCGTTTCTATGCCGACCTGCGTTACGTCGGCCAGGAACATGCCCTACCGATCCCGATTACGTCACCGACCATGCTCACTGGCGATCAAAGCCGGGTGCGCGAACTGTTCAATGTCGAACACGACCTGCGCTACGGTCAGTCGGCGCTCGAGGAACATCTCGAAGTCGTCAATCTGCGCTTAGTGCTGACCGCCGCGCGCAGCGACACCATCGCCGAAGCCTGGCTGACCCAGCCCTGGACGCCGACGGACACCACCGAGGAAACCAGCCGCGACGTGATCTTCGACAATCCGGAAAAGCCCTTGAGCACCCGCATTCTCTGGCGCCCCGCGCTGCCTGCCGGTTTCACCTTCACAGGTCCGGCGGTCATCGAGGAACCCAATTCCACCATTCTCATTCATCCGGGAGACAAAGTGACCGTGACGGACGCTGGCCATCTCATCGTCGATCTCGCCGGCAAGGAGGCCTGAGCATCATGACCAAGAATGTCGATGCGCATCCAATCACCGTCGAAGTCGTTCGCAATTCCATTGTCGCTTACGCCGATGAGATGGGCAATGCGCTGTGCAAAGCCGCTTATAACATGATGATCTACGAGGTCCGCGACTTCTGCTGCGGTCTCATCGACACCAAAGGCCGCATGATCTCGCAAAATCGCGGCGGCCTGCCGATCTTCCTCGCCGATCTCGGCGTCGCCGTCGAGGATGGCATCAAGCGCTGGGGCCTCGATGGCTTCAAGCCGGGCGACATCATGATCATGAATCATGAGGTCTGCGGCCAGCATCTCAACAATGTCGTCATCTACGCCCCCTGCTTCGTCGACGGAGAGCTCGTCGGCTTTGCCGCCAACCGCGCCCATTGGGTCGACATCGGCGGCATGCGCATCGGCTTCGGCTCGTCGCTGACAACCGAGATTTTCGCCGAAGGCCTGCAACTGCGCTCCCTCAAAATCTACGAAGAGGGCAAGCGCAACGAGACCCTGTGGCAGATCATCCACGACAACGTCCGCTTCCCAGATGCCAGCCTCGGCGACCTCAGGGCGCAGGTCGCTTCCTGCCAACTGGGCGCGCGCCGCTATGGCGAATTGATCAAGCGTTATGGCCGCGCCACGGTGGAAGCCTGTATCGAACGCATCTGGGATCAGGCCGATCGCGCCGTACGCAATGTTATCGAAAAAATTCCCGATGGCATCTATGAGGCCGAAAGCGCGCTTGATAACGACGGCCGCAGCCTCGATCAGCCAATCCGCATCAAGGTGACGGTGGAAATCAAGGGATCGACCATGGGCGTCGATTTCTCCGAGATGAATCCGCAGACCCACTCGCCTCTGAATTCCGGCAAGTCGGGCGGCATCGCTGCCGCGCGCGTCGCCTTCAAGGCGATCACTTCGCCTGATCTCGACGTCAACGAAGGCTGTTTCCGCGCCCTCGACGTGAAGATTCCCGAAGGTACCATCGTCAGCGCCAAGCCCGGCACCGCCATCGGCCTGTGGAGCATCGCCCTGCCGACGACCATCGACACGATCCTCAAGGCGCTGGCGCCCGCTTTGCCGAATATGATCCCCGCCGCCCATAAGGGCGACATGGGTGGTTGTTCATTCTACGGCTTCAAGCCGGATGGCACGCGCTTTCTGCTACTCAATATTTTTGGCGGCGGCTGGGGCGGGCGACCGTCGGAAGATGGCGAAGACGCCAGCGTCTCCGTCTGCCAGGGCGACGTGCGCAATTCGCCGGTCGAACTGCAAGAAATCCGCTATCCTATTATGGTCGACGAACACGCCTTGCGCGATGATTCGGGCGGCCCGGGCAAATTCCGTGGCGGCCTTGGCGTGCGCATCACTTATCGCACCTTGGTGCCTTGCAAGGTGACGATCAATTGCGAACGCACGCGCGTGCCACCCTGGGGTCTCGCCGGCGGCGGCAATGGCGCGCACAATGCCGCGATCATCAAGCCGACCGAAGGTCCCGAGCGGATCGTTTTCAAAGGTACAGAAATTCCGCTCGACGCGGGCGATCGCGTCACCTTCCTCACCGCTGGCGGTGGCGGCTATGGCGATCCCAGAGACCGCACCCGCGACTCCACCAGCAATGACGTGGCTCAAGGGTTCGTGAGTGCCGAAAAAGCGAGCGAATTCTACGGCTGGACCAAAACGGTCGCACCGAAAGTGCGGAGCGCCTGATCCATGGCGACCTCGACCCATCCCGCGCGCTTGAAAGCGCTCGCCGCCTCCATGGCGGCGGAGAATACGGACGTGCTCGTCCTCTTCGGCAACAATTGGCATGCCGATCACCTGCGCTATGCCACCGACTTCGGCATTCAGGAAGGACAAGGCATCGCTTTGGTGCGCGCCGATGGCGCCACCACGCTCATTCTCGATGATCCGGCCGAAGCCGAACGCGCCCGCGCCGAAGCGGCGATCGGCGACATTCTCTATGCCCCCTCGCTGGTGAAGGAAGCACGCCAACTGCTGACACGTGAAGGCAACCGCCAGATCGGCGCCGCGCCCTTCCATCTCCTGCCCTATGGTCTTCTCAATGGTGAGAAGGATCTGCGCGTCAACGACGGCACCAAGGTCATCGAGCGTCTGCTGATGACCAAGCTCGAAGTGGAAATGGATGCGGTGCGTCGCGCCGCCAAATTGGCTGACGAAGGCTATGCCATTTTCCGCGATGCCGCCCGCCCCGGCCGCAAGGACTACGAACTCGTCGCCGAGATCGAGACCTTCTTTCGTGCCAAGGGTGTCCCAGAAAATTTCATGATCATTGGCGTCGGCGGCCAGGAGGTGCGCGGCATGGCGCCTCCGGGCGGCAAGGTGCTGAAGCCAGGCGATATGGTGACGACCGAACTCACCCCCTGCGTCGATGGCTATTACGCGCAGATCTGCCGCACGCTTGTGGTTGGTGAAGCCAATGAAGCGCAGAAGCAGGCCTTCGCCGTTTATCTCGAAGCCATGGAAGCGGGCATCGCCGCCGTTGCGGCAGGCGTCACCGCCGCTGAGGTCGCCAAGGCGGAGAATGACGTCTTCCGCAAATTTGGCCTGGGTGATTACGTCACCAGCGAATATACGCGCGTGCGCGGCCATGGCATGGGCCTGTTCCCTGACCAGAAGCCGCAGATCCTCGAAGACGTGCAGATACCGCTCGAAACGGGCATGACGATCATCGTCCATCCCAACACCTATCATCCGGCGGTCGGCTATCTCGTGCTCGGCGATTCCCTGATCGTGCGCGACCGGGGCCATGAACTTCTGTGCGGCACGCCGCGCCAGCTTTTCTCCGTTCAGTAGATTGAGGATCAGATGCGTCGCGGCCTGATGGCATGGGATGAGCAGGAGTTGCCGCGCGCGGCGCTCGAAACGCGTGTGGCTTTGCTGCGTGAGGCCGTGCAGGCCATCGGCTGCGACGGATTCGTCGCCTATACCAATATCGCCAAAGGCGCCGCCGTCGCCTGGCTCAGCGGCTTCCAACCTTATTGGAACGAAGGCCTGTTTTATGTGCCGGCCACCGGCACGCCCCTGTTCGCCACCGCCTTGTCGAAGCGCGTTGCCGAATGGATCGGCTCGGTCATGCCGATCGGCCAGGTGCAGACCACACCAAAGCCGGCTTTGCTGATTGCCCAGCACATCGCCCAAAACGCAGGGCAAAATAAAACCAAGCGTATCGCAATTCTCGAACTCGACGATTTTCCCGCCGGCCACGCCAAGACGTTCCTCGAAAACATCCCTGGCGTCGAACTCGTCGACGGCACTGCGGCTTTCGCCAAAGCCCGCGCTCATGTCGATACGGCCGAGCGTGGCCTGCTCGCCCATGCCGATCGCCTGGCCGAAACGGGATTGGCCGCGATCGACGCCAAGGCCGCGAATGCCCAACAGGCACTGGCACCTTGCGACGAACATGCCCGCCTGGGCGGCGCGGAAGAGTGTTTCGCCACGGTCGCGCCCGATCTGCAAACATCGGCGCGATTCCAGCGAACGGATACGGCCGGCGCCCTCGGCCAGACTTTCGCCGTGCGCTCGTCGCTTGCCTATAAAGCCACTTGGGTACGCCGCACCCGCTCCTTCACCCGCGATGCCAACCTTGTGCCGCGCTTCGCCGCGGCCGACGGATTGCTGGCAAGCTTCCAGCCGCCGACCGAAGGCTCGTTGGCCAAAGCCATCGCCGGCCATTTCACCGGGCCGGACCTGCGGGTGGAAAGCTGGCTCGCCGAACAGCCGGCTGGCAGCAGCCCGTTGAGCGGCGTCGCTGCCTCCGCCGGTTCGGAGGAAAACTGGCAGCGCCAGGCACCTTTCGTGCTCAATATCGAACTGTCGCTGAACGGTGCCCGCTGGCTCGGCGCCCGCCTTGTCGGTTAGTTGATCCCCAACCCCGTATCTCTGCCACTGGCCTCAAACATTGGCTTGGCGTTATCATGCGTGCCATAAGACCGGCCGGTAGGCCGACGGCGTAGTGAGAGAAACGCATGCGGGGGTTTTGGCCAGGCATTCTTTTGCCATCCTGGCGCGCGCCATGGCGGGTCCTGGCGCTTATCCTCATACCTTTGATCTTGCAAGCCCTTCCCCTCTCCAGAGCATCGGCTGCGGACCCGTTCTACAAGGGCAAGACCATCACCCTCATCGCTGGCTTTGGCGCCGGCGGCGGCATCGATTCCACAGCTCGGGTCATGCAGCGCCACCTGTGGCGGTTCCTCCCCGGCTGGCCCGAAATCATCATCCAGAGCATGGAAGGGGCCGGCGGGGTCGTCGCCGCCAATTATCTCGAAAAGCGCGTACCGCCAGACGGGCTGACCTTGGCCCTGCCGGGGCGAAGCTGGTTCGTCGAAGGCCTCGTCAAAAGCCCCGGTGTTACTTTCGATCCAACCCGCTTCAGCTTCATCGGCTCGAGCGGCGTCACGCCGGCCTTCTTGTTCGTGCGCACCGACAGCGGCATCAAGACCTTCGAGGACCTGAAGCGCAGCACCAAGCCGCTGCCGCTCGCTGCCATCGCCGCCGGGACGTCCACGGCCATGGTGCCGCGCTTGTTGGCGCAGATCGGCATTCCGGTGGAAGCCGTGCTGGGCTACGGCTCGACGGCCCGTATGCTCATCGCGGTGGAATCCGGCGAAGCCACCGGTTTTTTCCTCAGCGAGGATTCCGTGACCCGTCGCGCCGACCTGCAGCGCAAGGGCGTCATCATTCCGCTGCTGCAAACCCGCCCGGTCATCGCCGGCCTGCCCTTGCTGCAAGACGTGGTACCGCAATCGCACCAGGATCTCCTGGCCCTGACGATCGCGCTCGATAGTTTCGGCCTGATGCTGGTGGGACCACCCGGCATTCCCGCCGAACAGATGGCGAGCCTGCGCGAAGCCTTCATGGCGATGACCGACGATCGCGAGTTTTTAGGCGATATGGCGCGCGCCGATCTCTCGCCCGGCGAAGCCCTCTCCGGTGAGACGATCGAAACCGCGATCAAGGCGCTTGCCGAGCGTATCACGCCCGAACTAATCGCCCACTATCGCGATCTCGGCGGTCGTAAGGAACGTTGAAGCTCATCCCTTCTGACGATTGCGCCGCGCCGCCATGTTGAGCGCCTCCACCAGAATGGAGAAGCCGATCGCCGCATAGACGAAGCCCTTGGGCACGTGCATGCCAAAGCCATCCGCCACCAGCACCATGCCGATCAGGATCAAGAATGACAAAGCCAGCATTTTAACGGTGGGATGTTTGTTGATGAACGCCGAAACCGGCCCGTTGGCGACAAGCATCACGATGACCGCGATGACAATGGCCGTCGCCATCACCCAGAAATTGTCGGCCATGCCGACGGCGGTGATGACGCTGTCGAGCGAGAACACGATGTCGAGCACGACGATGGAGAGGATCGCGCTGGCAAAGGTCGTGCGCACCACTTGGCCGGCGGTCGCACTCTCGTGCGGCCCTTCGATCTGTTCGTGGATTTCGATCGTGCCCTTGTAGAGCAGAAACAGACCGCCGGCGATCAGGATCAGATCGCGCCAGGAAAACGCTTTGCCATAGACTTCAAAAACCGGCGCCACGAGCCCGGCGATCCAGGCGATGGAGGCCAAGAGCCCCAGGCGCATGATCAAAGCGAGTGACAGGCCAAGCCGCCGCGCGAACGCCTGTTGATGCACAGGCAGCCGATCCGCCGTGATCGACAGGAAAATCAGATTGTCGATGCCAAGCACGATCTCCAACGCCGTCAGGGTCAGAAGCGCCGCCCACATGGCGGGGTCGGAGAGCATGGCCATTCAATTTCCTCCAGGCGACGCGATAGGCGGAACAGCATAATGCCGGCTGCGGAGGGTCATCCGCAACCGGCATTCACAGGTTTCAGCAATGAAGACGCCGGTTCAGGCGGCCTTGGCTTTCTTGGCGTCCTGAATCGCCTGCCACACCCGATGCGGCGTCGCCGGCATGTCCATGTTGGTAATGCCATATTCGCTGCGCAGCGCATCGAGGATCGCATTCATGATCGAGGTCAGCGAACCGGCGCAACCGGCTTCGCCGCAACCCTTGACACCCAGCGGATTGGTCGTCGCCGGGATCGACGCATCCTCGTAAACGAAGAACGGCGCGATATCGGCGCGCGGCATCGCATAGTCCATGAAGGAGCCGGTGACGAGCTGGCCATCCTCCGTATAGACGGTCTGCTCGACCAAGCACTGCCCGGCGCCCTGCACGACGCCGCCCTGCACCTGACCCTCGACGATCATCGGGTTCACGGTCACACCGAAATCGCCGACCATGGAATATTTGACGATCTGAACGACGCCCGTATCCGGATCGATTTCTACCTCGCAAATATGACAACCGTTCGGATAGGTCGCGGGACCCGCCGTGCCGACGTGATCGATGTCGAGCGTCTTGGGTGCATCGCCCGGCAGCTTGACCCCGTCGTTCAGCTTCTGCGCCATTTCCATGATCGAGATCGAACGGTCGGTGCCGGCGATCGAGAACTGGCCGGCTTTGAAGTCGATGTCGGCGACATTGGCTTCGAGCAGGTGCGAAGCCACCGCCTTGCCGGTTTCGACGATCTTGGCGCTGGCCTCGACGATGGCCGTGCCCGAACACATCAGCGATTTCGAACCGCCCGTGCCGGTGCCGGTTTTCAACCGATCGGAATCGGTCTGCATCACCTTGATCTTCTCGAACGGCACGCCGAGATGCTGCGTCAGCACCTGTGCGAAGGTGGTGATATGGCCCTGGCCGTGATCGTGCGAGCCGGTGAGCAAAGTCACCGATCCATCTTTCTCGAAATGCACGCCGGCCAATTCATTCATCGTCGGCGCTGTCACTTCGAGGAACTGGCCGATGCCGCGGCCGCGCAGCTTGCCGCGCTTCGCCGCTTCCTTACGGCGCGCCGCGAAGCCCTTCCAATCCGACAGCACCAAGGCCTTGTCGAGAATGGCCGGGAAATCGCCGCTGTCATAGACGGAGCCCGTCGGCGACTTATAGGGAATCTGCTTCGGCTGAATGTGATTCTTGCGCCGCAGCTTCACCGGATCGATGCCCATTTCAGCGGCCGCATTATCGATCAGCCGCTCCATGTAATAGTTGCCTTCCGGCCGGCCGGCGCCGCGATAGGCCGTGACCGGCACCGTATTGGTGAAGACGCAGAGCGTGTTCACCTCGATCAGCGGCGTGCGGTAGCAGGAGTTGAGATGCTTGGCGATGTTGAAGGTCGAGAACAGCGGCCCGATCATCGTCATATAGCCGCCGAGATCGCCAAAGCCCGTGGCGCGCACGGCCAGGAACGTCCCGTCCTTGTCGAGCGCCAGTTCGAGATCGAACTCCTGCGCGCGGCCGTGATGGTCCGAGAGGAAGCTGTCGGACCGCTTGTCGGTCCATTTCACCGGCCGGCCGAGTTCGCGCGCGCCGTGCATGGAGCAAACATATTCGGGGAACATCGCGCCCTTCATGCCGAAGGAACCGCCGACATTGGTGGCAATGAAATGCACCTTCTCCGCCGGCACGTTCATCATCTCGGCCGCTGAAGCGCGCGAACCCATCACGCCCTGGGTCGGGGCGTACAAAGTGAACCGCTCGCTCTTGCGATCATATTCGGCGACGCAGGCGCGCGGCTCCATCGCATTGATGACGATGCGGCTGTCGACGAGGCTCATCTTGGTGACATGCGCCGCCTTGGCGAAAGCCTCGGCCACCTTGGCGCTGTCGCCGAACGTATAGTCGAAGGCGATGTTATTAGGCGCTTCGTCATAGAGCTGCGGCGCACCCGGCTTCACCGCATCGCGCATTTCGATCACCGCCGGCAGTGTTTCGATATCGACGACCACCGCTTCCGCCGCATCCTGCGCCTGCACCGCCGTTTCGGCGATGACGCAAGCGACTGCATCACCGACGAAGCGCACCTTGTCCATCGCCAGCGCATAGCGTTGCGGCTTGATCATTTCCGTGCCGGGGCGCCCCTGCATGTTGACGCGATAAGGCATCGGCTTGTAGCCGGCCTTCCGCAGGTCTTCGCCGGTATAGATCGCCAGCACGCCAGGCATGTCCTTGGCGGCAGAAATGTCGATGCCCTTGATCACGCCATGGGCCTGCGTCGAGCGCACCATGGCGCAATAGGCCTGACCCTTCAGATTGACGTCGTCTGTATACTGTCCCTCGCCGCGCACCAGTCGAGGGTCTTCCGCCCTCTTCACAGCCTGGCCGACACCGAATTTCATCGTCGCCAGAGCTTCTTCATCGACATGGACGTTCATGGGGACACAATCCTCAGACATGATTTGGGGAAAAGGGGCGGTCTCCGGCCCTCTAAGCGCGCCGATAAAACCCCGCAAACGACTATTCCGCAAGCCCTTAAACCGCATGGCGGCCACCCAAAAGCGTGCGTTTCAGCCCCTTTCGCCGCGAAACCGTAGCTTGTATGAGTGCGCCCACAACCCGGTTCCTGCGAAGAACGCCAGAGGAACATCATGAATGCGACGGTCATGGGTACAGCCGACGGTTCCGACCGCCGTTTCGAACGGATCGCCTTTCTGTCCGCCGGCACCGCCGAGGCCGACGCCGCTTTGGCGCTGCTGGTGCCGCGCTACGGCAACAGCGAGCCGGAAAACGCCGATGTCATCGTAGCCCTCGGCGGCGACGGCATGATGCTGCAAACCCTGCATCGCTTCATGGATTCGCCAAAGCCGATCTACGGCATGAATCGCGGCACCGTCGGCTTTCTGATGAACGAATTCCATGGCGATAATCTGCGCGAACGCCTTGCCAACGCCCATGCCAGCACGATTCACCCCCTGGTGATGCGCGCCACCACCACGGCCGGCAAGACCGCGACCGCCCGCGCCATCAATGAAGTGTCGCTGCTGCGCCAATCCTATCAGGCCGCCAAACTATGCCTGTCGGTGGATGGCAAGGAGCGGCTGGCCGAACTCGTCGCCGATGGCGTGCTGGTCGCGACCCCCGCCGGATCGACCGCCTATAACCTGTCCGCCAACGGCCCGATTCTGCCGCTCGACACCAATCTGATGGCATTGACGCCCATTTCCGCCTTCCGGCCGCGACGCTGGCGCGGCGCGCTGCTGCCGGACCGGGCGCAGGTCACGGTGGAGATTCTCGAAGCGGAGAAGCGGCCTGTCGCCGCCGTCGCCGATCATTTCGAGATTCGCGAAGTGGCACGGGTCGAAATCGCGATGGATCACGCCACCGGCGTCGTGATTCTGCACGATCCCGGTCATTCCCTGGCCGAGCGCATCCTGCGCGAACAGTTCGGTTATTGAGCGCAACAGATCGTGAAGGCTGCTTTTAGGCAGGGCGTCTCGCCAAAGGGCGCGCCAGCCCCTATATACCAGTTATGATCCGTATTTTAGCCACAGCCTTATTGCTCGCTCTCGCCCCCGCGCCGCTGGCGGCGGCGGAGGCTGAACTGATCATGTTCGAACAGCCGGGCTGCCCTTTCTGTGCCAAGTGGAATCGCGAAATTGGGCCGATCTATCCCAAGTCCGATATCGGCGCCAAAGCGCCGCTGCGCCGCGTGCAGATCAGCGATAAGAAAGCCTATGGCGTGACGTTGAACGGCCCGGTGATTTTCACGCCGACCTTCGTCGTCTCGGTGAATGGCCGCGAGACCGGCCGCATCGAGGGCTATGCCAACGATGAATCCTTCTGGGGCCTGATGACCCAGCGCACGGCCGACATTCCAGCGCCCACCACGCCCGCCTCGGAACCGGCACCGACGACGACGCCGGATCCCACGGCTTCGCACTAGCCTTTCTGTTTCGATCTCGCCGGGCTACTGGTAGCGCGTCGGTGCAACCAGTGGAGGGAAACAAGCGTGGCCGCAGCGAAGAATATCCTGTTCATCATGTGCGACCAGCTCCGTTGGGATTATCTGTCCTGCTACGGCCATCCCAAGCTGCACACGCCGAATATCGATGCACTGGCCGCACGCGGCGTCCGCTTCACCCATTGCTATGTACAATCGCCGGTCTGCGGCCCCTCACGCATGTCGACCTACACCGGCCGTTACATGCAATCGCACGGCGCCTCCTGGAATGGCTTTCCGCTGCGTGTCGGCGAGATGACCATGGGCGACTATCTGCGGCCCCTTGGTATGCAGGCGGCCCTCGTCGGCAAGACCCATATGACACCCGACAAGGAGACCATGCAGCGTCTCGGCATCGACCCGCAATCGACCATCGGCGTGCGCACCGCCGAATGCGGCTTCGATCCTTATGAGCGCGACGACGGCCTCTGGGCCATCGGCCCGGATGGCGCCTATGAAGAGCGCGTGTGCCGCTACAATCAATATCTCAATCAGAAAGGCTACGGCGGCGACAATCCCTGGCATGACTATGCCAATGCCGGCGAGAACGAGGACGGCACGTTGGCTTCCGGTTGGGCGATGCGCCACGCCCGCAAGCCAGCACGCGTGGAAGAAGCCGATTCAGAGACGCCCTATATGGTCGGCCGCGCCATGGACTTCATCACCGAAGCCAGCGATGCGCCGTGGTGCCTGCACCTATCCTTCATCAAACCGCATTGGCCCTATATCGCCCCGGCGCCCTATAACACCATGTATGGCAAGGACGACATCATCCCTGTCGTGCGCGCCGACAGCGAAAAGATCGATCCACAACCGGTTTATCGCGAGTTCATGCAGCATCGCGTGTCGCAGACCTTTGCCCGCGATGAAGTGCGCGAAGAGATCATCCCCGTTTATATGGGGCTCATCAAACAGATCGACGATCAGATGGGGCGCCTCTTCGCCTTCCTGAAGCAGCGCGGTCTGATGGACAATACCCTGATCGTTCTCACCTCGGACCATGGCGATTATCTCGGCGATCATTGGCTGGGCGAGAAGGATCTGTTCCATGACGCCAGCGTGCGCGTGCCGCTGATCATCTACGATCCCTCACGTGAAGCCGATGTGGCGCGCGGCACCACTTGCCCGGCGTTGGTCGAAGCGATCGATCTGCTACCGACCTTCATCGATGCCGCTGGTGGCAAGGCCAGCGACCATGCCCAGCGCCTCGAAGGCCGCTCGCTGATGCCGCTGCTGCGCGGCGGCAAGCCGGAGACGTGGCGCGAATTCACCATCAGCGAATATGATTATTCGATGACTCAGGCGGCACAGCGGCTGGGCGTGGCCTTCAAGGATACGTCCCTGTTCATGATCGCCGATGCGCGCTGGAAGCTGATGCACGCGCCAGGCTTCCGCCCCATGCTGTTCGACCGTGAGAACGATCCGCAGGAATTGAAGGATCTCGGCGCCGACCCCGCCCATGAGAGCGAGCGCCAGCGCCTGATGGCCGCGCTGAATGCCTGGGGTCTGCGCATCTCCCAGCGCGTCACCGTGTCGGAAAGCCGCGTCAACGCCGGCCGCAGCCGCTCCATGCGCCGCGGCATTCTCATCGGCGTCTGGGACGAAAGCGAAATTCCGGAAGAACTCTGGAGCGCTTATCGCGTTAAGAACTGACGCGTTTCCACGCGTCAGTCTTCAAGCCTTGGCCATCTCCGGATCGTGCAGATGGCATTCGATGATCTTTTCGCCGTCGGTCAACGTGCGGGGCACCACCGACGAGCACTTGTCCATTGCGTCGATGCAACGCGGATGGAAGCGACAGCCTGACGGCGGATTCAGTGGATCGGGGAAACCGCGGCCGAGATGGATATCCGGCAGACCGAGCCCCGGCTCCGGCGTTAGGATCGATTTCATCAGCGCCCGCGTATAGGGGTGGCGTGGCGCGTTCATCACTTCAGCGGTCGGCCCGGCCTCGACGATACGGCCGAGATACATGACGGCAACATAGTCGGACATATATTCGACGACCGAAAGATCGTGGCTGATGAACAGATAGGTCAGGTTCATCTGTTCGCGCAGCGATTGGAGCAGATTGAGAATCTGCGCCTGCACCGACACGTCGAGCGCCGAGGTCGGCTCGTCGCAGATGATGATTTCGGGCTTGATGATCAGCGCCCGCGCGATGGCGACGCGCTGCCGCTGGCCACCCGAAAGCTGGCTCGGATAGGAATGGATCAAGCGGCGGGCCAGACCCACCCGCTCCATCATCGCCTCGACTTCGGCGACCTGTTCCTTGGCTGTGCCGATGTTATGAATCAGCAACGGATCGCGGATGATCTCGCCGATGGTCTTGCGCGGATTGAGCGACGAATAGGGATCCTGAAAGACCGGCTGCACGCGCCGCGCGAAGACCTTGCGATCGACATTGGTCAGCGGCTCGCCACCGACGAAAATCTCGCCGGAAGACGGCGGCTGCAAGCCCAGCATCATGCGGCTCAGCGTGGTCTTGCCGCAGCCGGATTCGCCGACGATCGCCAGCACCTCGCCGCGTCGCAGCGACAGCGACACGCCATCGACGGCGCGCAGCGGCTGGCCGCCCGCATACCATTTGCGGCCGATGTGAAACACCTTGCTCAGATCGCGGGTTTCAAACGCCAGAGGCTCGGTCGCCGTCGCCACCTGAGGCCGTTCTTTCATCGCCAGCGCGCTCATGCCGCACTCCCAAGGGATACAGGGCGGGGTTTCGTCGCGCCCGGCTCAAGCAGGCAACGATAGAGATGATCGCCGCGCGCCGGGCGCAGATCGATCTGACCTTCATGACAGGAGGGCATTTGCAAGGAACACCGATTGCGGAAACTGCACCCGCGCTGATTACCGACCAGCGACGGCACGATGCCCGGGATGGAGCCAAGCCGCCCCATGGAGGCCGCCTGGCCATGTTTGGGCATGCACTCCATCAGGCCCCGCGTATAGGGATGCGCCGGATTGTGGAAAACGTCTTCGGCACTGCCCTGTTCGACCACGCGTCCGGCATACATCACCGCCACCTGATCGGCGGTGCGCGCAACGACACCAAGATTGTGGGTGATGAGGATCATCGCCATGTTGAACTCGTCCTGCAGGCCACGCAGCAATTGCAGGATCTGCACCTGAACCGTCACGTCGAGCGCCGTCGTCGGCTCATCGGCGATGATCAAGGCCGGTTCACACATCAGCATCATGGCGATCATCATGCGCTGGCGCAGACCGCCCGAGAGCTGGTGCGGAAACTGTCCCAGGCGCTGGCCGGCATTGATGATGCCGACGCGGCTCAGCAGATATTCCGCCCGCTCGCGCGCCTGCTTGCGTGACGCACCGCGATGATGGCGCAGATAGACCTCTTCGAGCTGATTGCCGATCGTATAGACCGGGTTCAGCGAGGTCATCGGATCCTGGAAGATCATGCCGATACGATAACCGCGCAGACGCGCCATCTCGCGCTCGCTGATCTTGGCGAGGTCATGACCTTCGAAGGCGATCTTGCGCGCTGTCAATGTCGCCGTGCGCGGCAGAAGCCGCATCAGCGCCAAAGACGTGATGGTCTTGCCGCAGCCCGATTCGCCCACCAGGCAAAGCGTTTCCTTTGGGCGAACGGAGAAGGAAACATCGGACACCGCATGCAGCGCACCGGCTGGCACGGCGATATCGACATTCATCCCATCGACGACGAGAACCGGCGCGTCACTGGAAGAGGACAATCCGCTCATCTCTAACTTACCCCCGACCTTCAGGTGACGTGACATCGCGGATGCCGTCGCCGGCCATGTTGATGGCGATCACCAAAAGGAAGATGGCGGCGCCAGGGATCATGATCAGATAGGGTTTGAAGAACATCACGGCGCGGCCTTCCGACACCATGAGGCCCCACGACGGGGTTGGCGGACGAATGCCAAGACCGAGGAAGGACAGAGCCGCCTCGACCAGGATGATCAGCGCCATGTCGAGGCTGGCGATAATGATGACCTGGTTCATCAGATTGGGCAGAATTTCGCGCCACAGAATGCGGCTGTTCGAAGCGCCCGCCGCCTTCGACGACATGATGAATTCGCGCTCGCGCATCTGCTGCGTCATCGAACGAGTCACCACCGCATATCGGTCCCACGTCAGGAAGCCGAGCAGAATGATCAGCGCCATGATCGAACCGCCGGAGATCGACGACACCGACAGCGCCACCAGAATGACCGGCAGCGCCAGTTTGACGTTGATCAGATAGACGACGAAAGCATCGACCTTGCCGCCGTAATAGCCGCCGAGAATGCCAAGCGCCGTGCCGATGATGCCGGCGATCACCGCCGCGGTGAAACCGACAAGCAGCGAAATTCGCGCGCCATAGATTAACCGGCTCAGCACGTCGCGACCCAGCGCATCAGTGCCAAAAATATTATCCCACGTTCCTTTGGCACCCCACACCGGATCGATGAGGCGGCGGCTCAGATCCTGCGCATAGGGATCGTAAGGGGCGATCAGCGGCGCGAACACGGCCATCAGCACGATCACCGTGATGATCGTGGTGCCGATGATGAGGCCGACATGCCCTCTCGCGCGCTTGCGCATCAAAGCCTTCGGCGACGGCGCGAGCGTATCGAATTCGTCGCTCCGGCTTGCGGGAGCCGCACCACTCACGGCAGTTCTCGTCACGATTGTAGACATCATTATTGCCTATCTATCTCTATTGCCGCTATCGCAGTTGCACACGAGGATCGAGTTTCGCATTGATCAGGTCGGACAGAAGAGTCAGCACGATATAAGCGCATGACAGGAAGACGAGGATCGACTGCACGACCGGGAAATCAACCCGAACGATCGATTGGAAGGCCAGATAGCCAATCCCATTCAGGGCGAAGATCGATTCGACGATGACCGACCCACCGAGCAGGAAGCCGAGCTGCACCGCCGCCAGCGACACCACCGGCAGGATGGCGTTGCGCAGCGCATGCTTGAACAACACCTTGAACGGCGACAGCCCTTTCGCGCGGGCCGTACGTACGTAATCGGATGACAGAACTTCCATCATGCCGGCGCGCGTCAGCCGCATGGTCGAGGGCATGATCGAGACGGCGAGCGTCACCACCGGCAGAATGAAGTGAGCGATCGATCCCGATCCCGACACCGGCACCCATCGCAACTGCACGGCGAAGACCAGGATGAAAATCAGCGCCAGCCAGAAGTTCGGCGTCGCCTGCCCTGCCACCGAGAAGATCAGCGCAGCACGATCCCACCAGGTATTGGCCTTCACCGCCGCCAGAACGCCCAATGGCACCGCCACCAGAAGCGCCAGGATCAGCGCCGAAATCGCAAGCCCGCCGGTAACACCGATTCGATCCATGATCAGTTCGGACACCGGCTCGCTGGTGAACAGCGAACGGCCGAGATCGCCACGCAAAGCGCTCGTCACCCAATCGAGATATTGAATGTAGAACGGCCGATCGAGGCCATAATTCATGGCAATGCGCGCGATGTCTTCGGGCGAGGCATTTTCGCCGGCGAGCACGGACGCCAGATCACCCGACAGACGCAAGAGGCTGAAGCCGATGATCGATACGGTGATCGCCACGCAAAGCGCGATGATCAAGCGCCTCACAAAAAACCTCAGCATGGGCCGCCGCTCCTGTGCATTTTCATTGCGGTCGTTTCCTTCGATGGCGGCACCTCACGCGATGCACCGCTTATTCATTCTTGGCTGTCAGTGTGCTTAGAAGTCAGTCGCGAAGCTGGAACTCAAATTAGAGCAATTGCAGTCAGGCGTCACGGCTGTGCGCATCCAACGTCAGCATTGATCATAAGAGTTCGGTCCATGGTGCGCGGCCCACGACACGTGGCGCGCGCTCCGGCTGTCGCTTCCTCATCCCAAGACGCAGCATGCCTTCCCTTCCCTCGACCACACATCCAAGCCCGCGCGTCAGGACCATCCCCTTGGTCCCGCCGCCAGTCGGCTCGCATGTCCACCTTGCCCGGTTGTTCCGAATGGGCTAGGTTATGAGCTAATGATTATCTAGTTAGCCTAGTTTGTGGGGGCAGGCAAGGAGGTCCGTTGAGGTGGGATCACACTCGACAGTACAATCCGATGCCGGCAAGACAGCGCGAACTAGGAGGCCCGTAAAACCATGAGCGTACCTTTTCCTATTCAGTCGGATGATCGGCCCAGCTACGGCTCGGGCCGCTGGCTGCAGGTGCGCGCGTCGACGGCTTCCGCTGAAATCGTCAGTCAAATCAGACAGCGACTGTTCGACGGCCAATTAAAGCCGGGCGATTTTCTGGGAACGGAAAGCAGCCTCAGCCAGGAATTCGGCGTCAGCCGCATCACGCTGCGCGATGCGCTGCGCATTCTGGAAGCCAACGGCATTGTCTACGTCAAGGTTGGCAAGTCTGGCGGCGTCCGCGTCGCCGAACCCAATCCGGAACGATTCGCCGATGCGCTCGCCGTGCAATTGATGCTGGCTGGCATCACCGAGAAGGAAGTTTTCGACGCGCAGATGGGCGCCGAAATGCGCGCCGCCGAACTCGCTGCCGAGAATGCCAACGCCGACGATCTCGCCGCGCTGGATGCGCAATTCGAACGCTGCGCCGCCGCCGTCGACGATCAAGAAGGCTTCGCGCGCGAAAGCCTGAACTTCCATCTGCAGCTCATCAAGACATCGCACAATCGTGCCTTGCTGGCGCAATTCCATGCGTTGCGGCACGTGTCGTCGAAAGCCATTCTGCGCAGCCATACGCCGTCTCGAGCGCGCACCGTTCTGGAACGGCATAGAAAGACGCTGGCTGCCGTTCGCGCGCGTGATGCTGTCAGTGCCGCCGCCGGCATTCGCGAGCATTTCGAGCAGGTCATCGGCGCGCTTCTGGCGCGATCGCGCAAGGCAAACGAGTCGCCGCCTTAAAACCCAAACCAACGGACCGCAGCGTCCCGAACCAGCACAAAACCTAATAAACTTGTGGAGAACGCCCATGCTCAGCGAAGCAAAAAACAAACTGATTTCTCAGGTCGGGCCTGGCACGCCGATGGGCGACTACCTGCGTCGCTATTGGCATCCGTTCGCGCCAGCGGCCTCGCTCGACAAGGAACCGGTGAAGGCGATCCGCCTGCTCGGCGAAAACCTGACCCTCTATAAGGATCAGTCCGGCACCTATGGTCTCGTCGACCGCCATTGCCCGCATCGGCGCGCCGACCTGTCCTACGGTTTCGTCGAAAAGCACGGCATCCGCTGCAACTACCACGGCTGGCTGATGAGCGAGACCGGCCAGGTGCTGGAACAGCCTTACGACGACACCGCCAATCCCAACAACAAGATGAAGGAACGGTGCAAGGTCAAAGCCTATCCGGTGCGCGAAGTCGCCGGCCTGCTCTTCACCTATATGGGTCCGGATCCGGCGCCCGAACTGCCGGTCTGGGAACCCTTCACCTGGAACCAGGGCTTCATCGAAATCGTCACCGCCGACATTCCCTGCAACTGGTTCCAGTGCCAGGAGAACTCCTGCGATCCGGTGCATTTCGAATGGATGCACGACAACTGGAGCCTGCGTCAGCGCGGCGAGACCGGCCCTTATGCGGCGAAGCATCTCAAGGTGGCGTTCGACGAATTCGACTACGGCTTCACTTATCGCCGCCAGCGCGTCGGCCAGGGCGAGGACCATCCGATGTGGTTGACCGGCCGCGTCGCTTTGTGGCCGAACGGTTTCTATCTCGGCAGCCATTTCGAATGGCGCGTGCCCGTCGATGACGAGAACACGCTGTCGCTCGCCTGGTTCTACACAAAGCTGCCGCTTGAGAGCCAGAACCGGCCGCTGCCGGAAATCCACACCTGGCATGGACCGATCAAGAAAGACGATGGCCGCTGGATTTCCAGCCACATCATCAACCAGGACATCATCGCCTGGGTTGGTCAGGGCACCCTGTCCGATCGCACCAAGGAAAACCTCGGCGCCAGCGATCGCGGCATCGCCATGATCCGCAACCGCTTCTTCGAGGAACTCGATGCGGTCGCCGCCGGTGCAGATGCCAAGGGCACGATCCGCGATCCGGAAAAGGCCAAATGCGTGGCGCTGCCGATCGCCGAGCCGGAATTGTTCAAGCATATCGTGCCGCGCGCCGAATGGGCCTCCAACGGCTATCTGAAGCGCCGACTGCAATCATTCCCCTGGCACTATGGCCAGCCGCCGGAAGTCATGAATGCCTTCCGCACCGCAGTCGGTCTCGACGAAAATGGTCAGCCCTACGGCGGCTGACCGACCATCATCTGAGGGAGAGAACAGACATGGCTAAAATTCATCTGGCGATGGCCACGACCCACGGCCCGCAATTGCACACGACCGCCGAGCAGTGGGTGCTGCGCCTGCCAGCGGACAAGAAGAACATGCATCCCTATCGCGATGGCGTGTATTCCTACGATCAGCTCGTCGAACTGCGCAAAGGCGAGAAGCTCGATGAGAAGTCCACCATGGCGAGCATGACGTCGGCGCATGATCGTTGCCACGTCGCCATGGACAAGCTCGCCGACAAATGGGAAGAGAAAGGCTGCGACGTCGCCATCATCTTCGGCAACGACCAGCATGAGATCTACGGCGACGAGTTGAACCCGCCCTTCATGATCTACTACGGCGACAAGATCGCCAACTTCCCGCATACACAAGAACATCTCGACCGCATGCCGCCGGGCATCAAGGAAAGTTCGCCCGGGCACACCACGCCGAGCTACGTCGAATATGACGGCATGCCGAAACTGGGCGAACACATCATCCGCACCCTGTGCGAGCATGAATTCGACGTAACCGCCTCCAAGTCTTTGCCGAAGGGCAGCAAAGGCACGTCGCCGGTGAGCCACGCCTTCGGCCATATCTATCGCCAGGTGATGCGCGATAACGTGGTGCCGAACCTGCCAATCTATCAAAACACCTTCTTCCCGCCGAACCAGCCGTCCGCCAAGCGCGCTTATGAATTCGGCCGGATGGTCAAGAAGGCGGTCGACAGCTTCCAGACCGACAAGAAGATCGGCGTGTTCGCCTCCGGCGGCATGACCCACTTCACCATCGACGAGGATTTCGACCAGCGCTTCATCAAAGCCTTGAAGGAACGCGACAAGGATTGGCTGACCTCCATTCCGCTGAAGACCCTTCAGGCCGGCACGTCGGAACTGAAATCGTGGATCACCCTCGCCGGCTTCCTCGAAGACGAGAAGGTCTCCATGCACCAGATCGATTATGTGCCCTGCTATCGTTCGGCCGCTGGCACCGGCACGGCGCAAGGCTTCTTCTGGTGGGACATCCACTGAGGGATTGCGGATTAGGGACTGCACTGCCGAAGGCGCCGGGAAACCGGCGCCTTTTTCTTCGCCCTTCATGCAAAACGCCCGCACGTTGCCGTGCGGGCGTTCATTGATACGCGGAGCAGAAACCCTCAGGCTTCCTGCATCGCCTTCCATACCGTCTGCGGTGTCATCGGCATGATGAGCGGCAAGGGCTTCTTGGCGCCGATGGCATTTTCGATCGCATTGACGATGGTCGGTGTCGCGCCCGTGGTGCCGGCTTCGCCGACACCTTTGGCGCCCACCTGATTGGTGGTGCAGCGCGTCGGATTGTGCAGCACCTTGATATTAGGCACGGTGTCAGCGCGCGGCATCATATAGTCCATGAACGAGCCGGCGAGCAGTTGGCCGCTGGCTGGATCGTAGCGAGTATATTCGCCCAGCGCCTGGCCGATGCCCTGCACCACACCACCCTCGATCTGCCCCTCGACGATCGTCTCATTGAGCATGACGCCGCAATCGCTGACCGCCGTATAGCGCACGATTTCCACGGCACCCGTATCGGGATCGACCTCGACTTCCGCCACGTGACAGCCGTTGGGGAACGACGGCCCCGTATGTGCTATTTCGTTGGTGTCGAGATTTTCCTCGATCGTGCCCTGGCGCTTCATCTCCTTGGCATGTTCGGCCACTTCGAACAGCGTCACGCGCCGCCCGGTCTTGGCGATCTCGAACACGCCTTGACGATATTGCACGTCGGCATCGCCGGCCTGCAGCACGGTCTTGGCGACAGCCTGCGCCTTGACGAGCACCTTGTCGGCGGTCTGCGCCACGGCGCTGCCGACCAGCATGGCCGAACGAGAGGCCACCGCGCCAAAGCCCGGTACGTCGCGATGGGAATCGCCGAAGGTCACCGTGATATCGTCATCGGCCAGCCCGAGCTGGTCGGCGACGAGTTCTCGGAAGACGGTCACATGGCCCTGGCCTTGCGGCACCGGCCCGATGCTGAGCACCGCCTTACCATTCTCGAAGGTGATGCGCGCCGGCTCTTCGTAATGGCCGCCGGAAATTTCCAGATAGCAGCCGATGCCGACGCCGCGCAGCTTGCCGCGCGCCTTCGATTCCTTCTTGCGGGCGGCAAAGCCCTTGTAGTCGGCCGCTTCCAGCGCCTTCTCGAAAGCGGCGGGGAAGTCGCCGCTGTCGTATTTGGAACCAACGGGCGACTGATAAGGCAGACGCTCCGGCTTAATGAAATTACGCCGGCGCAATTCAGCCGGGTCGATATTGAGTTCACGCGCCGCGGCTTCGATGGCGCGCTCCAAAAGATAATTGGCTTCCGGACGACCCGCGCCGCGATAAGGACCGGTCGGCACGGTGTTGGTGAGATAAACCGCCGACTCCACCGAGATCTGCGGAATGTCATAGACGCTCGGCAAGCAGCCGGAGATGTGAATGGTCGGCACCAGAACCGCAACGCCTGTGAGATAGGCGCCGGTATTCATCGCGCCTTTGAGGCGCAGACCCAGGAATTTGCCACGCGGGCTCAGCGCCAACTCGACATGCCAGAACTGATCGCGCGCATGGTTGTCCGAGAGGAAGGATTCCGCGCGTGTCGATGTCCAGTGTACCGGTTTGCCGAGCTTGCGGGCGGCTGCCAGAAGCGCCGGATATTCGGCATAGGTCGAGGCTTTCATGCCGAAACCGCCACCGACATCCTTGCTGAGGACGCGCACTTTCGGCGGATCGACCTTCATGGTCATCGACACCTGGAAGGCTATGCCGGCTCCACCTTGCGTGCCCGTCCACATGGTATATTGGCCGGACTTGGCATCGAAGCTCGCGGTGGCCGCACGCGGCTCCATCGAGACGGCGCAAATGCGCTGATTGGCAACATCGACCTTCACCACATGGGCGGCCGATTTGAACACCTCGTCGAGCGCGCGCTTCTTGGCGCCATCGGGATCGGCCGGTGCCGCCCATTCGAAGGCGACATTGCCCTTTGCCTCGGCGAACAGCTGCGTCTTGCCTTCGCGCGCCTGATCGAGCGTCACCACCGCGGTCAGCGCTTCGTAGTCGACATTGACGAGATCGGCTGCATCGAGCGCGGCGGCTTCCGACTTGGCGACCACCATGGCGACCAGTTCGCCGGCATGCATCACTTTGTCTTTGGCGAGAACCGGACGGAACGGGCTGATCGGCATGCTGCCGCCTTTGCCCGGAAAGGGAATCGAACCGGTGACGCTGCCGAGACCGAGATCCGCGAAATCATCCGCCGTATAAACGGCGAGCACGTCGCGCGCCGCTTTGGCGGCGCTGGTGTCGATGCCCTTGATCTTGGCGTGCGCATGTGGCGAGCGCACGAAAGCTGCGAAGACCACCCGTTCCGGACGCATATCGTCGGTATATTGGCCCTCACCACGCAGCAGCGGACCATCCTCGATTCGCCCCGCCCATTTTCTGATCGAACGATTGCTCACGCTTCTCTCCTCCAGGGCACCCGGCCATATGCCTTCTGCCTGATTTTCCGGCGCAATCTTTCTCCAGCCACCCTGCGCAAGTCAATTGCAGCCCCGGCAAAGGCGTTCGAAAGCCAGACAAGTCAGGGGATTAGGGCGGCTTTGCCGGTCGGATCACGAGTGTTAGCTTGCCAAAAAGCCAAATCCGCAAGGCGTTCACCGAGACGCCCTCACCAGCCCACGGAGAAGGGTTCATGCCGTTCCGTCTTCTTGCGCGCCTCGCGCTTATCGCCTTGCCCCTCCTGCCCGCCCATGCCCAAACCGAGCCCGCTCACATGAAGCTCCCCGCTTTGCCCGAGATTCAATTCGCCGAGATTCCGGCCGCCACACGCGCCCATTATCAAGGCGATCGCTTCAGCTATATGGAAGCCGGCCGCGCCGATGCGCCGGTGGTGCTTCTGCTGCACGGCGTCGGCGCCAATTCCATGCACTGGCGCTTCCAGCTCTCAGGCCTGTCCGATCGCTACCGCGTCATCGCCTGGAACGCACCCGGCTATTTCCTGACAGACGGTTTCAGCAAGGAGATGCCGAGCTGTCAGGACTTCGCCGACGCGGTGCGGGACTTCCTCGGCGCGTTGAAGATCGATCGTGTCAACATCGTCGGCAATTCCTTCGGCTCGCGCGTGGCCCAATGTTTCACCGTGCATTATCCCGAGCGCGTGCTGAAACTGGCGATGACCGGCACAGGAATCGGTCCGGTCGACATGACGGACGAAGCGAAGGCAAAGATCATCACCACTCGCGAAAATCAGATCGCCAAGGGCGGCTATGGCTTCGGCGCACGCGTCTCGGCGCTGGTCGGGCCCAAGGCCTCCCCCGAACTCATCGCCGAAGTGCAACGCGTGGTGCGCGCCACCCGACCCCAAGGCTTCATGCATGGCGTGAAGCTCGGCTTGGTGAATGGCTACAGTCCAGCGGAGGTGGCGGCCAAGGCTCAAATGCCTGTGCTCCTCATCCAGGGCACGGAAGACAAGGTGAACCCCGGCAAGGACAATGCCGACATTCTCATCAAGGTCTTGAAGAACGGCCGGATGGAAAAGCTCGACGGCATCGGCCACCTGCCGGAAGTTGAGGTGCCAGACGCGGTCAACAAGCTGCTGCGCGACTTTTTTAGCTGATTCCTCAGCGATTGCGGCGCAAGCGCGCCGATCAACCCAGCCGAGCGGTTGCCGGCGCAGCCATGCGGCGGTTCGCCGCCAATCGCTTCACATTCTTTGTCATCCCTCTGATTGTAACGAGGTATTAACCCTGACCGGGTCTTAACTAAAACGGTTAATGCCGCTGCCCGCGGGCTGCCCCCGCGAGCCCTAGTTTCGTCGGATTCCCGGCGCAGAAGCGGGGCTTCCCCCGCAATGATTGAGGACGAACGAGATGAATCCTGCCGATTTGGCGTCGGGCGCCAGCGGCGCCCCGGTCGAAGTGACGCTATGGGGGATGTTCTGGGGCGCTCATTTTGTAGTCAAGCTCGTGATGCTCGGCCTGCTCGCCGCTTCGATCTGGAGCTGGGCCATCATCATCAATAAGACCATGCTCTTCTCCAGCACGGAGAAGGCTATGGATCGGTTCGAGGATTCGTTCTGGTCCGGCAATTCGCTGGAAGAACTCTACCAATCCCTCTCCACCACGCCGACCACAGCCATGGCCTCGCTTTTCGTTGCCGCCATGCGCGAGTGGAAACGCTCCTTCACCAATGCCTCCTCCGCCTTCATGGGGCTGCAGGCCCGCATCGAGAAAGTGCTCGATGTTTCCATCGCTCGTGAAGTGGAAAAACTCGAGTCCCAGCTTCTGGTGCTCGCCTCCGTCGCCTCTGCCGGCCCCTTCGTCGGCTTGTTCGGCACGGTCTGGGGCATCATGACCGCCTTCCGCTCCATCGCCGCCTCCAAGAACACCTCGCTGGCGGTCGTTGCACCTGGCATCGCCGAGGCGCTGTTCGCCACGGCCATCGGCCTTTTCGCCGCCATCCCGGCGCTGATTTTCTACAACATGCTGCAAGGTCGCGTGGCCCGCGCCCAAGCCCGTATGGAAAGCTTCGCCGACGAATTCTCCTCCATCCTGTCGCGCCAGATCGACCACCACGTCGCCAGCGAACGCGATCGCGCCGCCTGAGGTCAAACCATGGGAATGTCGGTCGGAGCAGCTGGACGGAAGGGCGGACGCAGACGGCGCGGCGTGCCGCGCTATGGCGCCATGGCGGAAATCAACATGACGCCGTTCATCGACGTCATGCTCGTGTTGCTGATCATTTTCATGGTGGCAGCGCCCTTGCTTGCCACGGGCGTGCCCATCGACCTGCCGGAAACCAAGGCGGCCGCGCTCAACATCGACCAGAAACCGCTCTCCGTCGCCATCGATGAGAAGGGCGAAATCTATTTGATGGACCAGCCCGTTGCCATTTCCGAGCTGGAAGATCGCCTCAAGGCTGCCGTGAAAGGCGGGTTTGATGAGCGCATCTATGTGCGTGGCGCGAAAGGGGTGAACTACGGTCGCGTCGCCGAGGTCATGTCGCTGATCACTGCCGCCGGCTACAAGAAAGTCGCGCTGGTGACCGAACAGGAGAAGAAGTAGCGGTGCGGCGGATGTCCGCCATCGCCACCGACAGGAGATAAGCCGCGTTGGCGTTTTCGCGCAAGGAACCAGGCATCATCGTCTCCAGCAGCGTCCATGGCGCCGTGCTGTTGGCGGCGCTCGTCTCGTTTTCCGGTGCGCCCAAATATACCGATGCACAGGAGGCTATCGCCGTCGAAGTGATCACCGACAATGATCTCAGCGAGATCATGAAAGGTGAGAAGACGGCGAAAGAGGTGAAACCCGCGCCGCCGCGGGCCGACAAGGTCGACGAAATAGTCCAGCCGACGCCCAAACCCGTCGAGCACGAAGCCCAGATCGACATTCCAACACCGCCACCGCCCCTGCGCCGCCTGCCCGATCCGGGCCAGGACGACACGCCGCCGGTGCCGACACCGCCGCAGCGTCAGGCCGCCCTGCCGCCGCCGGAACCCGAACAGGCCAAGCCCGAACCGCCGACGCCGCCGGCACGCCCGCCCGAACCCAAGGTCGAGGCCAAACCCGAACCGCCTAAGCCGCCGGACGCGGAAGCAATCGAGCCGCCGAAGCCCCCGGTGCGCCCCAAGATCGAACCGCCGAAAAAGGTCGAAGCGCCGACACCGGAGCCGCCCAAGCGCCCGGTGCCGCCCAAGCCGCAACCGGTGAAGACCGAGACCAAGCCGGAGCCGAAACTGCAGCCCGACAAGATCGCCAGCCTGCTGAGCGATCAGAAGGCCGAGGACGCTAAGAAGCCGCCGGCGCGTCCGCGTTCGGGCGACGAAAACGCGCCGCCGCAGCGACGGCTCAATCCTGGCGAAATTTCAAAACTGCTGTCGCGCGAGGAACCCGGCCAGCGCGCCGCCACCGGCCGCGAGGTCAGCCGCACCGCTTCCCTCGGCTCGGCGACGGCGAATGCCGCGCGCATGTCGCCGGCCATGTGGGATCAGTTCCTCGGCTTCCTCAAGGACAAATACGACCAGTGCTGGGACAGCAAGCCGCCGAATTCCGAAACGCTCGGCTATCGCCCCAAGATCACCGTGCGCTTCACCCGCGACGGCATGCTTGAAGCGGCGCCTCGCCTGCTCAATCCCTCCAACGATCCGGCGAAACGTTCGCTCGCCGACAGCGCCTTGCGCGCCGTCAATCATCCAAGCTGCAATCCGATGCGCATCCCCGCGCGTTTCGAGCCTTTTTACGACCAGTGGAAGGAGATGCCGCTCAGTTTCGATCCTTCCGACTGACGCGTCATGATGACTTTCACGCCCTCGCTTAAGTCCGCGTTTGTTTTTGTAAACGCCACGCCTGAAACGGAATCGACATTCGATGCATGATTTTCACCTTTCCCGCCGGCGCTTTACCGCCCTCGCCGCAGGTACGACCGCTCTCTCGACCCTTCCGCTTGCCGGTGCTTTCGCCCAGGCGCCGCGCGAAGTTGAAATCCGCGGCGGCCAGTTCAAACCGGTATCCATCGCCGTCACCGATTTCCTCGGCGACGCCCAGCAGGGGCCGGCACTGAGCCAGGTGATGACCAATAATTTCCGGCGCTCGGTCTATCTGGCGCCGGTCGATCCGCGCAGCTTCAGCGAGAAGATCAGCAATCCCGATCAGCCGCCGCAATGGGACGCCTGGCGCACCATCAACGCGCAATATGTCGTCACCGGCCGCACGGGACGCGGCCCCGACGGCCGCATGCGCACCGAATTCCGCCTCTGGGACGTGACCAGCGGCCAGCAGGCGGCCGGCCAGCAATTCGTCACCGACCCGAACAATTCGCGCCGCGTCGCCCATATCATTTCCGACGCCATCTTCTCGCGCATTACCGGCGAAAAGGGCTTCTTCGACACCCGCGTCGTCTTCGTCGACGAAACCGGACCGAAAGAACGCCGTCGCAAGCGCCTGGCCGTCATGGACCAGGACGGCGCCAACGTCCGCTATCTGACGCGCGGCGAGGATCTGGCTTTGACGCCGCGCTTCTCGCCCTCCTCCCAGGATGTCGCCTTCATGTCCTTCGGCAATGGCGATCCGAAGGTCACTCTCCTCAACGTCGAGACCAGCCAGCGTGAAGTGGTCGGCAATTTCCCCGGCATGACCTTCTCACCGCGCTTCTCGCCCGATGGGCAGAAGATCATCATGTCGCTGACGTCGGGCTCGTCGACGAATATCTACGCGATGGATTTGCGCTCGCGCGCCACCACGCGCTTGACCGACACGAGCGGCATCGACACCTCGCCTTGCTATTCGCCCGACGGCAGCCAGATCGCCTTTGAAAGCGATCGCGGCGGCGGCCAGCAGATCTATGTCATGGGCGCCGGCGGCGGTAACGCGCGGCGCATCTCCTTCAGCCAGGGCGCGCGCTATTCGACGCCGGTCTGGTCGCCGAAGGGCGATCTCATCGCCTTCACCCGCCAGCGCGCCGGCTCCTTCGGCATCGGCGTGATGCGGCCTGATGGCTCGGGCGAGCGCATCATCACCGAGGGCTATCACAACGAAGGCCCGACCTTCGCCCCCAACGGCCTGTTCGTGATGTTCTTCCGCGATCCAGGCTCCGGTGCAAAAATCTTCATGGCCGACGTGACCGGCCGTGGCGAATTCCCCGTGCCGACGCCGAGCTTCGCCTCCGATCCGTCCTGGGGTCCGCTGCTGAGCTGATCAGCCGTCTCCCTTTATTGCAGCACAGCCATGCGGGCCGGCGCTCGCTAGCTGGCTTGTGCATCCGCACGTTCTTTGGCAAAGCTGCATTTGTTCTCAGGGCGGGGTGAAAATCCCTACCGGCGGTATGCGGCTTTGGCCGCGAGCCCGCGAGCGCTTTCCAAACGGAAAGGTCAGCAGATCAGGTGAGAGGCCTGAGCCGACGGTTACAGTCCGGATGAAAGAGAACGAGCGGGCGATCCTGTGGGTCGTGGCCGCGCGTGATCGCCTTGGGTGACGTGTCGACCAAGGAGATCATATGACACACACCCGCTTTGCCTTCGTGAAAGCCAATTGGCACGCGGAGATCGTCAATCGCGCGCTCGAGGGATTTCTCGAACTCATTCCTTCAAGCCAAGTCGATGTCTTCGATGTGCCCGGTGCCTTCGAACTGCCTCTCGTCGCCCGCGATCTCGCCCTCTCAGGCAAATATGCCGCCGTGGCAGCCGCTGCCTTGATCGTCGATGGCGGCATCTACCGGCACGACTTCGTTGCCCGCACGGTGGTGGAAGGGCTGATGCGCGTCAGCCTCGATACGGGCGTGCCCATTCTCTCCGTGGCGCTGACGCCGCATCATTTCCATGAAGGCGATCACCACAAGCGCATCTTCCACGATCATTTCGTCGAGAAAGGCCGCGAAGCCGCACGCGCCGCTTTGATGATCATGGAAACGCGTAAGGCTTTGGCGGCTTGAAACTTCAGAAATAAAAGCTGTGTCGAGGATCGATGGTCTCAACCTCCAGCTTCGAAAATCGTCCGGCCGCATAGAGTAACGGCCGGGCGCCATCGCTCACATGCACCGTCTTGATGTCGGCGATGATCAAACCATGCGAGACCGCATCGACGATTTCGGCGATGGCGCATTCGAAGCTGCAGAGCGCCGCTCCCAGCACCGGCGCGCCGCGATAATCGCCCTCACGCCATGCGCCGACGGCGAAACGATCGAGGTTGTTCGAATTGGCGAAACTGGCGGCGATGTCGGCCTGTCCTTCCGCCAAGACATTGACGACGAGATGGCCGCTCTCGCGCATCAGCGCGAAGCTCGGTCCGCGCTGATTGACGCAAGCAATAAGCCGCGGCGGCTCCGCGGAGAGCGAGCACATGGCTGTAGCCGTCAAACCAGCACGTTGATCTTCGTGGCTTGTGGTCAACACCGTCACGCCACTGGCCCAGGCGCGCATGCCGGCGCGAAAGCCATCGAGATCGATCGCGTCGAGCGGGCGATGACTGGCGAGCACATGACTGAAACTCACGAAGACGATCTCCGGCGCAGGGTTTGCGACGGCGTTTCGCCGAAGCGCTCGGCATAGCTCTGCGCAAAGCGACCCAGATGCGAGAAACCGCATTCCAAGGCCACGGCCGTTACATTCTCGCGCGCATCTTCGATCAAGGCCGCCCGGGCCCGGTCCAGCCGCAGATCGCGCGAAACCTGGCTCGGCGTGCGACCGCGAAAGCGCTGAAAGCCTTCCTGCAAGGTGCGCTTGCTGACCCCAGAAAGCCGTGCCAGTGCTGTCGTTGTCACGGCAACGCCGGGGCTGGCGCGCAGATGCCGCTCGGCCCGCCAGATGTAATAGGGCACGGCGTGACTGCCCGTATCCTTGGCCGCGATCAGCCGATGCGACAGCGCCGCCAGCACCACATCCAACAAATCGTTCTCGCCGGCGCGGATCGCCGCCGACGGTTTGCAATGACCGCTGCCGTCGCTAGAACAATCGTCCAGGCGATCGAGCAATCGATGCACCGGTGTTGCAAAACGTTCAGCCAGCAATCGATCTGGTGCGAATTCTACGGCCTGCCCCGGAGCCACACCAACACGTGCGGCCAAGCGGCTGCGCGGAATTTTGAGCAGTATCTGCTGCGCTTCGCGGTCCCACAATTTCCGATAGGCCGTGTTCGGATTCATGATGAAGGCCGATCCCGCCTCCAACACCGTCTCAAAACCTTCCGCCCGCAAGCCGACGCGGCCGCTGAGCGTGATCTGCAGCAGATAGAAATCGAGCGGCGGCGCTACGACCTCGGCCTCCGAACCATAGCGCAGCAGACTGATCGAGGTCTCGCCAAGGTTCAAAAGCTGATGAGCGAAATCGAGACTGTCGCCAGGCACCTCCAGCGCATGCCGGGCGAAAACCCGGTCGAGACACCGGCGCGCCACGCCGGCATCGCCCGTGCGCGTCATCGGCAGGCGCCGGCTCAAGGCATCTAGCTGTGGGATCGCCGGGTTCACCGGGCTTCTCCATCGTTCAATTTGCACAAGCTTAGCGCCGGCGGATCGCCCCTCAAAGGCCGAAAAAGCCCGCTCCGAGCGGGTTTGGCTGTTTCCTGCGCTTTACGGATAGCCCGAACCAGGCCTGTGCCGTCTCCTTGCTGGCAACAACCCCAGGCTTCAGGAGCCAAGAGCCATGCTCAAGACCGGCAAGGATTATTTGGAACGGCTGCGCGACGGACGCACCGTCTATATTGGGCGCGAGCGCGTCGACGACGTCACCACCCACCCGGCCTTCGCCCAGGCCGCCCGCTCCTTCGCCGCCTTTTTCGACATGAAGGCCGATCCCGCCCGGCGCGAGGACATGTCTTACGAGGAGGATGGTGAGCGCCACAGCCTCTATTATCTCAAGGCGCGCAGCAAGGACGATCTCGCCCGGCGCAGCACCGCCCATCGCCTGCTCGCCGAAGCGAATTATGGGCTGCTCGGCCGATCGCCGGACTATGTCTCCAGCTTCATCACCGGCATGAGCCTGAAGCCGGACTTCTTCGGCGCCTATGCGAACAATGTGAGCAACTACTATCGCTTCATGCGCGACAACGACATTTTCGCCGCCCATGCGATCGTCTCGCCGCAGAGCGCCCGCGACCCCACTTTCTATCAGCAGAAGAACCTCCCCAATCCAAGTTGCCGGGTGATCCGCGAGGAGGACGACGGCATCGTCGTGCATGGCATGAAGATGCTCGCCACCAGCGCACCTGTCGCCGACGAAATCTGGATCGGCAACATCCTGCCGCTGGCACCGGAAGCTAAGGCGGAGTCGATCACCTTCGCCGTGCCCTGCAATGCGCCGGGCCTGTCGCTCTGGTCGCGCAAACCCTTCGCATCGCAGGCGCAGAGCGAATTCGACGCGCCTCTGACCTGGCGTTTCGACGAGCCCGACGCCATGGTCATGTTCGACAATGTGAAAGTGCCCTGGGAACGGGTGTTCGTGCATGACGATCCGCAACGATCGCGCGCGCTCTACATCGAGACCGCCGCGCATTCTTATGGCAATCACCACTCCAACGTGCGGCTGCAAGTGAAACTGCAAATGCTTGTGGGCCTCGCCAGCCGCATCGCGCAAGCCAATGGCGCCGACCAGGTGCCTGCCGTGCGCGAAACGCTTGGCCGGCTTGCCGCCCTCGAAGCGCTGTTGGAAGCCACCGTCGCCGGCCAGATCCAGGCCGCCGAGGAATGGCCGACACCGGGCTATCTCACGTTCAACCGGCGCATGATGTATGCGGCGCTCAACTGGGGCGTCGAGAATTATTCGGCCATCATCGACACCGTGCGCGAACTCTGCGGCGGCGGCGTACTGCAAATGCCCGCCGATCTCTCCATGCTCGACGACGAGGGATTGGCGGAAACCTTCCACACCTATTGGCGGACACCACAGATGACGGCACTCGACCGGATGAAACTGTTCAAACTGGCCTGGGATATGGTCGGCTCGGAACTCGCCGGCCGTCATCAGCAATATGAGAAGTTCTTCCCCGGCGCGTCGTTCATCGTGCGCAATCACAATTATCGCGAGGCGCCCTGGGAGAAATGGCACGCCACGGTCAATGACCTGCTGGCCCGCACCACCCAATCCACCCCGACCATCGCCGAACCCGTTTAGAGGACACATCCCATGGCCCGTATCGACATCGCCGACCGTAGCAAGCTGCCGCAGGAATTCGATGAACGCTTCAACATCATCGAGCGCTCCAATGGCTATATTCCCAACAGCTATCTCTTGCTCGCGCACCGTCCACCGATCTTGAAGGCATTGATGGACCTGTCACAGGCCGTCATCCGCGACGAAGGCACGCTCGATCGCGGTTTCCGCTTTCTCGTCGCTTACATGTCGAGCCGTACGGCCGGCTGCCAATTCTGTCAGGCGCACAACATTTCCAGCGCGTCGCGCTGGGGCATCAGCGATGAAAAACTCAACGCCATCTGGGACTATGAAACGAGCCCGCTATTCAATGAGGGCGAACGCGCCGCTTTCGATCTCGCCCGCGCTGCCTCGGTTGTGCCCAATGCGGTCACCGACGAGATTTTCGTCCGCTTGAAGAAGCACTTCACATCGGAACAGATCGTCGAGATGGTCTCCGTCATCGCCCTCTTCGGCTGGCAGAACCGGCTCAACGACACGTTGCACACCGATCTCGATGCCCATACGCTCGACTGGGCGGCCGAATTCGGTCTGGCGGAAAAGACCGGCTGGAATCCGCAAGACCATCTCGGCAAATCCACCGAACCGGCGTGAGGTCGCAATGTCAGACACCATCGATGGCCCCAAAGCCTTCAACCTGATGAAGTGGATCGCCGAAAACCCTGACAAGCTGAAACCGCCGCTGGGCGCCAAGACGATTTTCCGCGAGGATGATTTCATGGTCACGGTGGTCGGCGGCCCGAACGCGCGCACCGACTACCACGTCAATCCGACGGAGGAATTCTTCTTCCAGCTTCAGGGCGAGGTGAAGATCGGCCTCCAGCACGATGGCAAACCCTACGATCTCGTCTTGCCGGAGGGCTCGATCTATTTGCTGCCCGCCAACGTGCCGCATGCACCGCAACGCGGCCCCAATACAGTGGGCCTCATTATCGAGCGCATCCGCAAGAACGGACTGCTCGACACCCACCGCTGGTATTGCGAAGAGTGCAACAACGTCCTGTTCGAGAAGACCGTGCAGATCGAAATTCTCGAACGCGACATGCCGCCGATCTTCGACGCCTATTACGGCAATCCGGACAATCAGCTTTGTAAGGCCTGCGGCCACCGCAATCCCGGCCAGCCAGCGCGGGCTTGAAGCCCGCGCCTCAAGCCTCTTTAAGGTATCGCCGAGAGCACGATGAACACGGCGAAAATGCCGAGATGCACCACGCCCTGCAGCACCGTGGTGCGGCCCGTGCCCAAGGTGATCGTGCTGACGAACAATGTCAGCACCAACAACACCAGATGCGCCGGCGACAGACCGAGGGTGAGCTGCTTTTCCGCGAAAAGAGACACCAGCGTGACGACCGGGATCGTCATGCCAATGCTGGCGAGCCCTGAGCCGAGGCTCAGATTCACGCTGTTCTGCAGGCGGTTGACGATCGCCGAACGGAACGCGGCGATACCTTCGGGCAGCAGCACGACCGCGGCGATGACGACACCGACGAAAGCCTTCGGCAGACCGGCGGCAGCAATGGCGTTGTCGAGCGGATAGGACAGGATTTTGGCGAGGAGAACGACGGCGACGAGAGAAATCGGCAGCAGAATGACGCTTGCCGCCGTCACCGAGCCCGAAGGCGCCGGGATTTCATCGTCGAGCGAATCCGATTTGGCTTCCATGAAATAGTCGCGGTGGCGAATGGTCTGCACGAAAATGAACGCGCCGTAGAGAACCAGCGACACAGAGCCGACCGCCACCAACTGGACGGCCGAAAACTGCATCGGGCCGCCCGCTTCCGTGAAATTGGGCAACACCAGAACCAGAATGCCCAGAGTTCCCAGAACGGCCAATGCCGAGGAAGCGGCATGCAGTTGAAAGGTCTGTTCGTGATGCCGGCGCCCGCCGGCCACCAGGCAAATGCCGATCACGCCGTTGAGCACGATCATCAAGGCGGAATAGACCGTATCTCGCGCCACCGTCGCGGCACCTTCCGCCGTCGACAGCATGATGGAAACGATCAGCGCCACTTCGATGATCGTCACGGCCGCAGCCAGAATGATCGATCCGAAAGGCTCGCCGACCTTCGCCGCCAGCACCTCCGCATGATGCACCGAGGCGAAGACAGCAGCGGCAAGAAACAGCGCCGCGATGGTGAGGACGATGGCCGACGTCTCCGAAGCGACGCCGGCGAGTTTGAGTGCGATGAGAATACCAGCGCCGACCGGGACGAGCCAGGACCAGGCGGGAACGTGATCGTGATGAGCGTGTGCCATGGGACCTGCTTCGTATCGATCTAAATCCGACCGCGCAACTCGCGCTTTAAAACCTTGCCGTAGCTATTCTTAGGCAAATCTTCGAGGAAGACATAACGACGCGGCCGCTTGAAACGCGCCAAACGATTGAGACACAGCGTGTCGAGTTCATCGGCCGTGATGTCGGAGGCATTGGCGACCACGCAGGCCACCACCAATTCGCCCCACTCGCGATCCGGTTCGCCGATGACAGCCACTTCGCGCACGCCGTCATGTTCGAGCAGAACTTCCTCGATCTCGCGCGGATAGATATTGCTGCCGCCGCTGATGATCAGGTCTTTCTTGCGATCGAGCAGCGTGAGAAAGCCTTGTTCGTCCAGCTTGCCGCTGTCGCCCGTATGCAGCCAGCCGTTTCGCAACGCTGCCGCTGTCGCCTCCGGATTTTTCCAATAGCCAGCCATCACGCAGTCGCTGCGCGTCACCACTTCGCCCAGTTCGCCCGGTGGCAAAGGCTTGCCGTCATCGTCGACGACCCTCACTTCGACGCCCGTACGCGCGGGACCGCAGGAGGCCAGCCAATCGTCGCGATGATCGCGCAGGGCTTTCTCGTGATGGTATTTGTCGAGACCGGTGATCGTCATCGGCGACTCGCCTTGGCCGAAGAGCTGATAGAATTTCGGCCCGAAGGCTTCGAGCGCACTCTTCAAATCCTGCACATGCATCGGGCCACCGCCATAGATGATGCATTTCAGCGACGAAAGATTGCCACGCCAGCGGCCGACCTGCCGCACCAGCCGGTTCACCATGGTAGGCGCCGCGAACATGCTGACGTTCTCATATCGGCCCAAGGCATCCAGCACTTCATCGGGATCGAACGAGCCCGACAGAATGAGATTGTGCGAACCCTTGGCGATATGCGGCAGCGCATAAATGCCCGAACCATGAGTGAGCGGCGCGGCGTGAAAGATCGTGTCGCGTTCGTCGAGCTGATCGATGTCGGCAAGGTAGCTCGTGGTCGAGAACATCAGGTTGCGATGGGTCAGCATCGCGCCCTTCGACTTGCCCGTGGTGCCGCTGGTGTAGAAGAGCCACGCAAGATCGTCGGGCGCAGCGAGCGTAACGGGCATGCCATCGCCTTTGCACAGCGCCACGAAAGCCGGATCGCTCGCATCGAACAGGAAACACTTATGCTGGCTAAATTCCGGCACGGTGCGGATGGCCGCCGCCTGTTTCGGCGAGGTGAGGCAGAGCGCGGCATCGCTGTCGGCGATCAGGTCGAACAATTCGCGGCCATGCAGTTTGGCATTCATCGGCACGGCGACGAGGCCGGCCCGCCAGATGGCAAACAGCGCCAGCAGCAGCTCGATGCTGTTGTCCATCGCCAGCGCCACCCGGTCGCCCTTCGCCAAACCGAAATGGCCCCGCAGCGCACCGGCAAAAGCCGCGACATCCGCGTTGAACTGCCCATAGGTCAGGCTGCGCCCATCCTGCGTGACGGCCTGATGATCCGGCAGTCGCTGCGCCGTCTGCTCCAGAAGCGCGCTGATGTTCATCTCACCTCCCTCACAGTCCGATCATCCCCGAATTTCGATATGCTCGCCGTCAGGTCCGCGAAACACCACACGGCGCCACGTCTCCTCGCCCGGCTCCCGTGCTCCCGTTTTGTGCGGCGCCTGAACCAATTCGACGCCGGCCGCCTGCAAGTCGTGCACGGCACCATCGAAATCGTCGCTGTGCAGGCAGAAGTGAAACCCCTGCATCGGCGCGTCCTGGTGCCCCACCAGTTCGAGCACCGTGCCGCCCAGTTTCAGATAGGCGATCTTGAGGCCGGTCGGCGTCACATAGTCATTATAGGTCTTGAAGCCGAAGGTGCGCTCGTAAAAGGCAACCGAACGGGCAAGGTCCGCCACATCAAGCGCCACATGATCGATCCGCGTGAAAGCCACCTGCGCCTCCCTGCCGGTGAAGCCGGGATGGTAGCAAGCCTGGCCTAGGGAATGGAAGCGCGGTCTTGAGGGCTGGAGGCTTTACTTCGCCAGCAGGATGAAATCGGTGCCCTTGCCGGTTTCGATGCTGGCGCCGAGGTCGGAGATGATCAGCGAGGCGCCGGGGGTGAGCGCCTGGGCTATGGCATCGCCGATCTCTTCGGGCACATGGACGCGCCGCAGCGCTTCCGAAGCCCCTGACATGTTCCACCAGGAGATCGGGCCGTTGGCGGCGACGCGCACCGGCGTGCTGGGGCCGGCGGCCTGGCGCTGCTTGCGGGCGGCGATATCGCGCTCGCGCTGCACGGAAATGGCCGAAGGCACCGTCGAGGACGACCAGCGCATGTTGTCGCCTGAGCCTTCGACCGCCGTCATCACATGAGTGCCGATCGGCCGTTCCGGATCGTCGATGGTGATGGCCGTCTCGAACACCGGTTTGAAATCCTGCCGGACGTAGAGCTTGCCGTCCTTCTTGCTGATGAAGACGGAGAGCGGCCCGGCTTTGCGATCGAAAGTCGGCGGGCGTTTGTCACGAAAATCCTTCGGCAGCATCAAATCGAACGCGCCGGCATCGAGGCTGGCGGTGACTTCGACGCGTGGCGCGACCGGCACCGCGGCCTGTACGGGTTCGGGCTTCGCCGGCTTGCTCTCATGCGCATCGAAATCGATCACGACGTCTTTGGATGACGAGACGGCATCGGGCTTGGCCGGCGCGACCAAGGCGAGATCGAGCGGTGCCGGCGCCTGCGTCGCAAGGCCGGTCTCGCTGTCGACGATGCTCGGCTCCGGCTCGCCCGGCGCGATGGACTGACGCAGATTGGCATCGGTCGAAACGCTGGCAACGGGCGAGGGATCGCTTTGCCGCAGATCACTTGGTCGCCGATCACTTGGCGGCACATCGCTCGGCAAAAACACGACGGGGGCCGGCTCAGCGGTCGGGATCACCACATTGCTGTCGTAGCGCGGCAACCGTTTGAAGAAGCTCGGCGCTTCGATCTCGGCCAGCGACACTTCCTGATGGGTGACAATGACGCGCACGTTGAGCTTGGTCATGCCCCACAGCCGCATGGCGAAGGCCTTCGGCAAACGGATGCAACCATGCGAGGCCGGCGCGCCGGTCACGCGCCCTTCATGCAGCGCGATGCCCGACCATGTCAGCCGTTGCATGAACGGCATCGGCGCATCGCTGTAGATGTTCGATTTATGATCGCGGTTCTTCTGCAGAATGCTGAACACGCCCGTCGGCGTTTCATGACCGACGACACCGCTGGAAACGGTGGTTTCATCAATCGGCATCAGGCCTTCGTACAGCGTAAGGCGTTGCTGATCGAGCGAAACGAGAATGGTGAGGGGTGCCCGCGGCCGAACCGGCCGTTCGCTCGCCGCCGTGGCTTTCGCGCGCGGCGCGGCAAGCGCGGCGGGCGACACAGCAGCAAGAAGGCCGGCAGCCAGGCCGGAAAGGATGATTCGGTGCGAAAACATCGGCAGCCCTTGAATGACCCAAGGTCTACCAAAAGGGCCTTAAAAATCCATAGATCACGAAAGATTTGAGACTTTCTGACGAAGACTGTGGCTTCGTGATCACGCCTTCATAACGGAACCCTGCCCCATTCTGGCACGATCAATATGTTAGCGGCTCACGCCAACACTCACTCGGCCGCGCGGACATCCGGCTGATTGAATTGCAGCCGCGCCAGTCGCGCATAGAGGCCGCCGCGCGCCACCAAAGCAGCATGACTGCCTTCCTCGACGATGCGTCCGTCTTCCATCACCAGAATGCGATCGGCTTTCAGAACGGTCGCAAGCCGATGCGCGATGACGATGGTCGTGCGCGAGCCCATGATGTTTTCCAACGCCGCCTGCACCAGCCGTTCATTCTCCGCGTCGAGCGCCGACGTGGCTTCGTCGAGCAACAACACGGGCGCATCACGCAGAATGGCGCGGGCAATGGCGAGCCGCTGTTTCTGGCCGCCCGACAATGTCACGCCGCGTTCGCCAACCCGAGCTTGATAGCCCTGCGGCATCACGCGAATGAATTCGTCCGCCGCCGCGCGACGCGCCGCATCGACGATCGCCTCTTGCGGCGCATCTTCACGACCATAGCGAATGTTGTCGGCGATCGTTCCCGAGAAGATCACAGGCTCCTGCGGCACGAGCGCGATGCGCGCCCGCACGGCATCAGGATCAGCCTTCGCCACATCGATACCATCGACGCGCACGACGCCCGATTGCGGATCGTAGAAGCGCAGCAACAGCTGAAACACAGTCGATTTGCCAGCGCCCGACGGCCCGACAAGCGCCACCGTTTCGCCCGGCGCGATGGAGAATGTCAGCCCCTTCAAGGCCTGCGCATCGGGACGCGAAGGATAAGCGAAATGTACGTCTTCGAAGGCGATGCGGCCCTGCGCCGGCTGCGGCAATGCCAGGCTCGGCACAGGCGCGACGATCTTCGGCTGAATGGCAAGGATTTCGGCAAGCCGCCCGGCAGCGCCGGCGGCTTGGGAAATCTCGCTCCACACTTCCGACAGTTGTCCGAGCGAGCTGGCGCCGAACACCGCATAGAGCACGAATTGCGACAACTGCCCCGCCGACATCCGCCCGGCCAGCACGTCCTGCGCGCCAAGCCACAGCACGGCGATGACGCTGGAGAAAGCCAGGAAGATCGCCACCACGGTGAGCAGCGCGCGCGCCGCCGTCGTATCGCGCGCCGCGCCATAGGCATCCTCGACCGCCTGGGCGAAGCGGCGCAGAGTGCCGCCCTGCGCGTTGAACGCCTGCATGGTGCGTACTGCGCCAAGATTTTCGGCGGCGAAAGCCGAGGCTTCGGCCAAAGTGTCTTGCGCCCGGCGCGCACGCCGGCGCACGCCCCGGCCGGAGGCGACCAGCGGAAAGACGATGATCGGGATCGCCACCAGCACCAGACCCGACAATTTCGGGCTGGTGTAGACCATCATCGCCACCGCGCCCGCGAACATGAAGAGATTGCGCAAGGCGACCGAGGCGGAGGCGCCGAAGGCCGCTTTCATCTGGGTGGTGTCGGCCGTCAGCCGCGACAGCAGTTCGCCGGTACGGGCGCCGTCAAAGAAAGAGGCATCCAGTCGCGCCAGATGGGCGAAAACATCCCGCCGCAAATCGGCGACCACCCGCTCACCGACGATCATCACAAAAAAATAGCGCAGGCCCGAGGCCACCGCGAGAACCGCCACAACCGCCAGCATGGCCAGGAAATAGCCGCCGATCAGCGCGCCGCCATCGCCCGAAAAGCCATGGTCGATCATGCCTTTGACCGCCACGGGCACGGTCAAGGTTGCGACCGAGGCGACCGTCAGGGCGGCCAAGGCACCGAAAATCTGCCCTTTATAGCGTAAAGCATAGGGAATCAGCGGCAAAAGCGCTTTCAGCGAGGTCCTTGGCGGATCTTCGGATGGATCGGTCTGCGGGCGGAAAATGTCGGCCATGGCCCTGTTTACGCGCTTTGTGACATGGTTGGAACTGCGCCAGGTCGTCTCGGGATTGCCGTTTTGGGAAGCCATCGAGGAGCGCCTTACATATCCCCCCGAACCGCCAGGGCAAGCCCCTGAACAGCCACCTTGTTCCGGCGGCTTCCTTCCTGTATAGGAGCGCCCGAAATCCGGTTTGCGCCGGCCCGGCCGCGCGCGGGATGCCAAGGCTCGAAGTCTTGGCTCTCTTCCGGTCCCGTTTCAGACAGAATATTCGCAGGACATCCGATGAAAGCCGATATCCATCCGCACTACCACATGATCAAGGTCGTCATGACCGACGGCACCGAGTACCAGACCCGGTCGACCTACGGCAAAGAGGGCGACACGCTGAACCTCGACATCGATCCGAAGACCCATCCGGCTTGGACCGGCGGTTCGGCCCAGCTGCTCGACCGCGGCGGCCGTCTGTCGCGCTTCAACTCGCGCTTTGGTTCGCTCGGCGCCAAGAAGTAAGCTTAGGCTTCTTTGAACAAAGAAAAACCCCGGCGCGAGCCGGGGTTTTTCTTTTGGTCAGATCGAAGTTCGTCCGGGTTTTAGCTGCCCTGGAAAGCCGCGCGCAGCCGCTCGAGCTGGGCCGCGACACCGGCACGGGCCTCGTTTTCGGCCGAGGCCGGGGCGCCCGAATAGAGCAATTGATCGAGATGGACGATACGCGCCTGCAAGCGCAGCGACTGGGTCGTCAGATCGCGCAACCGCTCCGGCATGCGGGCAAAGACGTCCGGGCTTGAGGCAATGTCCTGACGGGTCAGCTTGACCTTGTGCTTTTCACTGGCCGCCTGAGTCTGGGTCATTTCGCCTTCGTTGACGGCCCGTTGCAGGAGCAGCCAGGAGGCCAGCTGCATCAGCCGCGTGGTCAGGCGCATGCTCTCGGAGGCATAGGCCAAAGCGTCGGGCCGGTTCAGACCCCGCGATTCTTGCCGGCCGGGCCCGTCGAGATAGGCGGCCGCCTCTTCCACCAGCAACATGCCCTCGCGAAACAGGGCCTTGAACGCATCCGAGCCGGCCAGCTTGCTGGCGAAGGACACCGTATTACGCTGCTCATCGTTCCGCGAATTCAACATCGAAGGATTTCCACCAGCCCCAGCGTCCGGCATCACCATGCCAACCGCGCCTTAATCGTGGAATGATCCTATCGCCAAAATTCATCGTGCGGGCGTTTAATATTTGTTAACCTTAACGTGCCATGGGGCCTGATTTGTCGCCCTTTCCGGGCACAAAAAAAGAGCCGCAAGAGGCGGCTCTAAAGGTGGTAACAGGGAGGCGTCAAACAGAGTGGACAGGAGCCACTCGAAATCCCGAAAATTCAGGACAATCCTTTAATACTTCAGACTCCCTAATGGACAGTTAACAGCGGGCGACCGCCCCTGCTCCGAAATGGCGCGCAGTCGCGATACGACACTCTCGCGCCGAGCAAGGCCGTCCTGCTCCGATAAACGCGCTATGACTTTTTGAAAAAGGCGTCGGCCGCGTTTTTCGAAGCGTCTTTCGCTGCGGCCGCGGTTTCCAGCCGCGCGATTTCGGCCTGTAGCAACTCGACGCGCTCGCGCAATTCGCCGGCCGACAGCATGTCGAGATTCTCACCAATCTCATGCACGATCTTTTTGCGTGGCGGCGCGCCGAACACATTGTCCTCTTCGTCGGACCTGGCCATGGCTTACTCCCCGCGCTGTTACCGAGCGGTGTCATAGCGGTTTCCGACGGTTCATGTCGAGGCGGCCCCTCGCCGATGCCCAGGAGGCATCGCAGCGATCCTTTCAGCATCGTCCCACCGTGCCTAAGCCGGTCTATGAAAGCGCTGAAACGCTTGAAGCGTTCGCTTTGGGGAGGTCGCCGATGGACCATTTTCGCAACGGGCTCTATGCGGCCGTGATAACGCTGGCGGCGTGCACGGGGGAGGCAGAGGTGAAGGCAAACGACTTGTCATCAGATTTGTCATGGGACATCCGCACCGAAGCAGGCCTCGTGCGGGGCGCGCCGCGCGATATGAATGACGTGTTGGCCTTCAAGGGCATTCCTTATGCCGCGCCACCCGTCGGCAAGCTGCGCTGGCATGCCCCGCAGCCGCCGTCGCCTTGGAGTGGCGTGCGGGATGCCGCTGCCCATGGCGCCCGTTGTCTTTCGGCGCTTGAGAAAGATCGCGAGCCAGGACCACGCAGCGAGGACTGTCTTTATCTCAATGTCTGGACATCAGCGAAAAGCACGGCTGAGAAACGCCCGGTCATGGTGTGGGTGCATGGCGGTGGCTTTCAATTCGGTTCTTCGGCCGGCCCCGCCATCGACGGCACAGCGCTGGCGCAGAAAGGCGTCATCGTCGTCAGTTTCAATTATCGCCTCGGCATTCTCGGCTTCTTCGCCCATCCCGATCTCGATGTGGAGGGACCATCGGGAAACTATGGCTTGCAGGATCAGCTTGCGGCGCTGCGTTGGGTCAAAGCCAACATTGCCGGTTTCGGCGGCGATCCTGATAACGTCACTCTGTTTGGCGAATCCGCCGGCGCCCATGCCATCGGCATCCTGATGGCCTCGCCGCTCGCCCACGGCCTGTTTCACAAAGCCATCGGCGAGAGCGGCGCCTTCTGGGATGGCCGCAACGGTCCGCTTGAAAGCTTCGAGGAAGCCCGCGCCCGCGGCCAGGCTTTCGCGCGACAGCAAGGCGATATGTCGATCGCCGCTCTGCGCGCCCTGCCCGCCGAACAGGTGAACGCAGCCGCTCTGTGGAATTTCGCCGTCAATCCGATCGTCAAAGCTTTTTCGCCCAACATCGATCGTTATGTCGTCCCCGACGTGCCGGCGGCACGTTTCGCGCGTGGCGAACAGATGCGCATTCCGCTGCTGGCCGGCTGGAATGCCGCCGAAGACGTGCCCTTCCGCTCGCAAGCGCTGCCCCATTCATCGGCACAAACGTTTCGCGCCGCCGCCGAGCGTAAGTTCGGCAAGGATCGTCTCGCTGATTTCCTTAACGCCTATCCCGCCGACAGCGACGCGCAGGCCAAGGCCTCTGCCGAAGCGCTTGCTGGCGACTATGTCATCAGCGAACAGACTTGGCAGTGGCTGCGTCTGCATCAGCGCACAGGCCACTCACCCACCTATGGCTATCTATTTTCTTACACATCGCCCTACACGCCGGTCGCCTCTCACGTGACCGAAATTCCCTTCGTCTTTGGCACGCTGACGCCGCAATTCGTGGTCGGCAGCACCACGCCACCCGCCGAGGTCGATCGCGCGATGGCGCAAATCATGATGAACTATTGGGCGAATTTCGCGACGCGCGGCGATCCCAACGGTCCTGGCCTGCCGCCTTGGCCAGCCTATGGAGAGAACGACATCGTGCAGATCCTCGGTACGACCATCGAAGCGCAGCGCAATCCACAGAGCACACGTTTCCGCTTCCTCGACAGTTTCCGAGAGAATGGCATCCTGCCGATGCGATGGCGTGAATTGCCATAGCGCATGATGCACCATCATTGCGCACGTCGCTGTGAACGGGTGCAGCTCAAGCATTCGCATCTCATACCTGACTAGCACGGTCGATAATGGAATCGATCAAACATGCGCAGTCAGTGATTGCCATGGCCGATAAGGCACGCTACCACCGCCCCGAACAACAGACGAAAAATGTGGGGGCATCAAATGAACACTCCGCCGCAGACCATGCTCTGCATGGCCATTCACGGCGCTGGCGGGCCGGAAGTGCTCCAGCCGGAAACTCGCCCTGTGCCGCAGCCGAAAGATGGCGAGATTCTCGTCCAAGTCGCCGCTGCCGGCGTCAATCGTCCCGATGTCTCGCAGCGTCTTGGCCGCTATCCGCCGCCGGCCGGCGCATCTGATCTACCAGGTCTCGAAATCTCCGGTACCGTCGCGGCCTTGGGCCCTGGCGCTTCACGCTACAAGGTCGGCGATAAAGTCTGCGCGCTTGCGCATGGCGGCGGCTATGCAGAATACTGCACGGTGCCTGAAAGCCATGCGCTGCCTGTGCCACAGGGCTTTTCGATGGTCGAGGCGGCCGCCATTCCCGAGACGTTCTTCACCGTCTGGGTCAATGCCTTCATGACGGGCAAGCTCGCCGCAGGCGAAACGATCTTGATCCATGGCGGCTCGTCGGGCATCGGCACGACGGCGATCATGCTGGCTCATGCACTGGGCGCTAAATCGATCGTCACCGCCGGCAGCGATGCCAAGCTGCAAGCCTGTCGCGATCTCGGTGCCGATCACGGCATCAACTATCGCACGCAGGACTTCGTCGCCGAAGTAAAACGCATCACCGACAACAAAGGCGTCAACGTCATTCTCGACATGGTCGGCGGCAGCTATGTGCAGCGCAATTTCGAATGCGCCGCCATGGACGGGCGCATCGTGCAGATCGCTTTCCAGCAAGGTTACAAGATCGACGGGTTTGATCTGCGGCCCATCTCGGCCAAGCGGCTCGTCTATACCGGTTCGGCGCTGCGGCCGCGCACGGTTGCCCAAAAGGGCGCCATCGCGCGCAGTCTCGAAGAAGCCGTTGGTCCGCTCTGGGCCAAGGGCAAGTGCAAACCGCTCATCGATTCAACCTTCACGCTGAGGGACGCGGCGAAGGCCCATGCGCGGATGGAAACCAGCGAGCACATCGGCAAGATCGTCATGACCGTGTGAGGGGACACCCACTCGCTTTCTGGAGGGGAAAGCATGAGCATCGACAGAAGAAAAGTCATCGCCGGCGCGGCTGCTGCCGCATCGGCGAGCATCCTGGCCAAGCCGGCGCTGGCGCAGGGCCAGCCGATCAAAATCATCTATCCTTTCGCCCCCGGCGGCGGCGGTGACGGCGTCGTGCGCTATCTCGCCGATCAGATGCGCCAGGCGATGAATGAAACGGTCATCGTCGAAAACCGCGTCGGCGCAGATGGACGCATCGGCGTGCGGGCCGTCACCTCAGCGCCGCCGGACGGGCGCACCTTTCTCTTCTCGCCCTTCGGGCCGATCGTCATTCACCCAAGCGTCTATACCAACCTGCCCTATAATCCGCTGACCGATCTGGTGCCGGTGGCACAGATCTGCACGCAGGAATTCGCGCTTTCGACCGGGCCGATGACAGGCGCGAAAAATCTCAAGGAATTGGAAACGTGGCTGCGCGCCAATCCTGACAAGGCGGCCTTCGGTTCGCCTGGCGCCGGCACGATCCCGCATTTCTCCGGCGTGATCTTCGCCACCGCCGCCAAAGTGGAATTGCGCCACGTGCCGTTTCGCGGCTCCGCCCCCGTGCTCAACGATGTCGTCGCCGGGCAGATCGCGCTCGGATCGACACCTGCGCCAGATGCCGCCGCCCTGCACAAGGCCGGGCAGCTCCGCATTCTCGCCACCTCCGGCGCCACGCGCTCAGCGTTCACGCCTGACGTGCCGACCTATAAAGAGCAAGGTTACGATATCGTCGCCGAAGGCTGGTATTCTATCCACGCGCCGGCGCACACGCCTCAGGCGATCGTCGACAAAGTCGGCGGCATTCTCATCAATGCGGTGAAAAGCCCGGAGGGCAAAGAGATCATGACCCGTCTCGGCCAATCGCCGACCGGTCGCCCCGGCGCGGAACTCGCCGCTATTCAGAAGCGCGACTACGAATACTGGGTCGGCCCCATCAAGGCCTCAGGCTTCAAGCCGACGGACTGAAGAACAGCGGGGAAAGATCGTGAGGAAAGCCGGCCTCCGCGCCGGCTTTCTTTTTTGCGCCATACTCTGGAACGAATGTTGCTTTGCCGACTTGGTACCCCACAGGTCGACGACGGAATGTTCAAGAGGAAGTGTCGATGCGGTCTTTCGACCCGATGCGTAATTTTCCCGAGCTCGACGCGCTGCCGGAAACGGAAGCGAAACGTCTAATCGTCGAAACACAAAAACGCATCACCCGCGAACCCGTCGTCTTCATCGGCCTGATCGTCGCGCTGCTGATTCCCGCCTTCACCATCCTGTTGACGACCGAACTGACCGGCCTGTTCGCCGCCGCCATCGTCGGCGCGCTGGTCGGCCTCGTCGCCTGGGCCTACATGATCGCCGTCATCAAGCCGCGCATGCATGCCGCCTTTCGCGCCATGGGATATCAGACGCAAGCTTGAAAACCTGTGCTTGTCCGCGTAGCCGTGGTATTTTCCGTTCATCCAAGATCATAGGTCGAGACGATCGATGACCTATTTGTGGCGCCTCATTTTCACAGTGGTGGTTCTCGCCGGCCTGGCCGCGGCTTTTATGAGCGGCGCCGCGTTCGAGCGCATGGGTTCGGCTGGGCTCGCCTCCCTGATCTGCCTCGCCGTGTTGCTGGCGATCTTTTTGCCGCTCGAGCTTTTGTGCTGGAGATTCCACGTCGAAATGCTGATCGTCTTCGCGGCGCCGGCGGTCGGCTATCTCCTGCCCCATCTGCTCTTCGCCTTCGCGCCCAACTGGCCGGAGGCCGCCCCCATCATCACCAGCTACGCGCTGATGCTGCTCACGGTCGGCATCGTCTGGGCGCTGTCCTATATCGGCCTGCAGCTCTTCCGCCGCTTCCGGCACGGCAAGGACTACGGCTATCCCGACAACAGCAGCGCCATGACCGACGATTACATTCGCCAGCTCGGCATGCTGCGCCTGCGCAAGGACGCGGCGAAGCGGAGGGATTAACCCTCCACGTCCTGCAATCCGCGCTTGCGCATCAGCGCTTCCGGCGTCGGCAAGCGGCCACGGAAATGCGTATAGGCATCGGCCGCTTCGCGACGGCCGCCAGCGGAATAGATGTAGGTCTTCAATCGTTCGGCGAGCGCCGGATTGAAAATGTCGCCGGTCTCCTCGAAGGCGCTGAATGCGTCCGCATCGAGCACTTCCGACCAGAGGTAGGAATAATAGCCGGCGGAATAATGGTCGCCCGAGAAGACGTGCGAGAAATGCGGCGTACGGTGACGCATGACGATTTCTTCCGGCATGTGGATGGCGTCCAGCCGATCCCGCTCGAAAGCGGCCGAATCCACCTTAGCCGGCGGCGTCAGCGCGTGAAAATCCATATCGACATAGGCCGACGAGCAATATTCCACCGTGGCGAACCCCTGGTTGAACGTCCGCATGGCGAGCAGGCGCTCCAGGAGATCGTCAGGCAGCACTTCGCCGGTCTGGTAATGTTTCGCGAATTTGCGCAGCACGTCCTTCTGCAACAGCCAGTGTTCATAGAGCTGCGACGGCAATTCGACGAAATCCGTCGGCACGCTGGTGCCGGAAATCCTTGGATAGGTGACATCAGACAGAATGCCGTGCAGCGCATGACCAAATTCGTGGAACAGCGTGCGCGCTTCGTCGATCGAGAGCAGCACCGGCTGGCCCTCGCCCGGCTTGGCGACGTTGAGCACGTTGAGAATGATCGGACGCTCGTCGCCATCGAGCTTGCGCTGATCGCGGATCGAGGTCATCCAGGCGCCGCTGCGCTTGCTCGGCCTTGCGAAATAATCGCCGACGAACAAAGCCACATGCTTGCCGGTCGCGTCCTTCACCTCATAGGCGACGCAATCAGGATGATAGAGATCGAGCCCTTTGCGTTCCTCGAAGGTCAGGCCGAACAGCCGGTTCGCCGTGTAAAATGCCGCTTCCCGGATGGCGTTAAGTTCGAAATAGGGTTTGAGCCTGGCTTCATCGATGTCGTAGCGGGCATGACGCACCTTCTGCGCATAGTAGCGCCAGTCATGAGCGGCCAGCTTGAAATTGGCCCCCTCCGCCTCGATCATCTTCTGCATGTCGTCGCGCTCTTCGAGCGCCCGTGCCCGGCCACCGGCCCAGACGCGATCGAGCAATTGCCGCACGGCCTGCGGCGTGCGTGCCATCGTGTCGTCGAGCTTGTAGTCAGCGAAGGTGTCATAGCCGAGCAATTTTGCTCGTTCCGCACGCAGAGCAACGATTTCTTCGACGATGGCGTGATTGTCGGTCGCCCCGCCATTGGCCCCGCGCGCGATAAAAGCCTTGAACACCTGTTCGCGCAGATCGCGCCGCGACGAGGTTTCCAGGAACGGCTCCACATGCGAACGCGACAGCGTCATCGCATAGGGCGCATCGACACCGCGCGCCTTGGCCGCCGCTGCCAGACTGTCGACGAGCGACGGCGACAGACCGGCAAGATCCGCCTTGTCATGGATCGGCAGCACGAAGGTCGATTCGTCCTTCAACACGTTCTGGCCGAAACTGGTGGAAAGATCGGCCAGACGCTGCACGATCTCGGCCATACGCTGGCTTTCCTTGCCCGTGAGTTTCGCACCGGCGCGCACAAAATCCTTATGGATGAGTTCGAGCACGCGCCGTTGCTCGTCGTTCAATCCCAGGCTGTCGCGCTTTTCATGAAGCGCATCGACGCGCTTGAACAAAGCCGCATCCATATAGATTGCCGCATAATGGGCCGCGAGTTTCGGTGCGATGTCGCGCTCGATCGCCTGCAGTTCATCATTGGTGTCGGCCGAGGCCAGTTTCCAGAATACGCTGCTGACCTTGTCGAGCAGCCGGCCCGAACGCTCAAAAGCATCGATCACATTGGCATAGGTCGGCGCGGCGCTGTCGCCGGCGATCGCCGCCATCTCCTGGCGATGTTCCGCCATGCCCCGTTCAAACCCTTCGCCGAAATGTTCCGTCTTGATGGCGCCGAAAGGCGGCAGTTCGAACGGCGTCGCCCAGCTCTGAAAGAAAGGGTTTGCGGCCATGACATATGCTCCGGGGGATCATAGAAAAACGGTGGATCGCAGACATCCGATGTAGTCCTCGCAGCGTCCAAGCGAAAGAGCCGACATCGAAAGACAGAGAGAAAATGTAATTTGATGGACATTGTCGGATCGCATGTGGCGATTGTAGGGTGATCCCGGAGTATCTCTGTTGAGGAAACGTCATGATCGAATTGCATTATTGGCCGACGCCAAACGGCCAGAAGATCGCCATCTTCCTGGAGGAGACGGGCGTGCATTGGGAGGCGCATCCCGTCAACATCGGCAAGAACGATCAGTTCAAGCCGGAGTTTTTGGCCTTTTCGCCGAATAACCGCATCCCCGCCATCATCGACCGCGCCCCGCGCGATGGCGGCGCGCCGGTGAGCGTGTTCGAATCCGGTGCCATCCTCATGTATCTCGCCGAAAAGACCGGCCGCTTCATGCCGCAGGATTTGCGCGGCCGCGTGCAAATCATGGAATGGCTGTTCTGGCAGGTCGGCGGCCTCGGCCCGATGGCCGGACAGAACCATCATTTCGGCCGCTTCGCGCCGGAGAAAATTCCATACGCCATCGATCGATATGTGAAGGAGACAAACCGTCTCTACGGCGTGATGAACACCCAGCTCGGCAAGCATGAATATCTCGCCGGCGATTATTCGATCGCCGACATGGCCGCCTACCCCTGGGTGGTGCCCTATGAAATGCAGAGCCAAAAGCTCGAAGATTTTCCAAATCTGAAGCGCTGGTTTGAAGCCATCAAGGCCCGCCCTGCCGTGGTGCGTGCTTATGAAAAAGGCGATGCCATGCGTAAGGCAGGCTGAAACCGACCTTCAATTCGCAACACGTCAAACCGTGAAACGGCCGGCACAGAAACGTGTCGGCCGTTTTGTCGCATCATGACGTTTCTCGCCGCTTGCTATCAGGAGCGACCGCAACACCGTTGACGAGAGCAGTCCATGAAATTCGGTTACACGATCGCTTATGTTCCCGATGTCGCGGCTTCGCTGGCATTCTTCGGCAAGGCTTTCGGTCTGCCCACGCGCTTCCTGCATGAGTCCGGCACTTACGGCGAACTCGAAACCGGCGAAACGGTGCTCGCCTTCGCTTCTGAAGACCTGGCGACCATGAACTTCCCTGCTGGCCACATCTCGGCGCACAGCTCCAAACTCCCGCTCGGCATGGAGATCGCTTTCGTCACCGACGCTGTCGAAGCGGCCCACGCCAAAGCTCTTGCCGCCGGCGCCAGCGAACTCTCGGCACCGGCACAAAAGCCCTGGGGCCAGGTCGTGTCCTATGTTCGCTGCCCCGCCGGCATTGTGGTGGAGTTATGCACGCCCGTTGCATCCTGAACCCGAAGCTCAAAGTCGCGGCTTTGTGAAACAATTTGTAATCCGCTGGCCATGTATCGGACACACAGGGCCACCACATCGGACCTGGGAGGGGAGCAGATCGCAAGATAGGAGCCCCACTATGCGAACATCGAAACCCCTCTTGGCCTTGGCCTTCGGCGCCGTCGTCACCTTGGGCTTTGCGGCTGCGCCCGCCGTCGCGGCGCCCAACCATCCAGCGAAGATTCCCGCCGCCATGCAGGCCTATCAGCCCGACGATGTCATCATTCGTCCGTCATCCATCCGGCGCCCTGTCCCTGATGGATGCTATGTCACGCGCGCGCAAATCCCCGTGGTTGGCGCCGGTCTGCAATGGGTGCAACAACTCACCTGCCCGTATGGCAACCATTGATCCAACATATTCATAACGACCAACGGCGAGGTGACCTCGCCGTTTCCTTATGGGGTGGTGACGAAATCGCGCGCGGCCTGCCGCAATGTCGCACCAAGCCAATTCGCGGCCGGCCCCAATTCCGCTTCCGCGTGAAACAAGGAAAGGCCGAGCTGCGGCAAAGCGGGCAAGCCCGCTTCCTCCGCGACAAGCGGCTTTACCTTCTGCGGCAAACCCGCTGACGTGCGCACCGTAACGCCAAGCCCCGCCGCAGCCGCCGCCCAAAGCCCGGCCAGGCTCGGGCTGACAAAAGCGATGCGCCAGGAAATACCCGCCGCATCGAGCGCTTTCGTTGCCGCTGCGCGCATGATGCACGGCGCTTCGAGCGATGCGAGAGGCACGGGCTCATGCCCGTCATGGATCGGCGCAGCGGTTTCGCTCGCCGCGCCGATCCAGCACATCGGCAACTCGGCGATCGGCTGATGCGGCAAGGTCACCGCGCGATCACTCCAGGCGAGCGCCAGATCGAGCGTGCCGGCACCGACGCGTTCGACCAGTTCGGCATTGCGGGCAACACGCGCTTCGATGCGCACCTTTGGATGAGCGCGAGCGAACCGGCCGAGCACGTCAGGCAGTAGGCTTTCGGCGAAATCCTCCTGCAAGCCGAGCCGCACCCAGCCTTCAAGTTCGACGCCGCGCACGGCGGCCGCCGCCTCGTCGTTGAGGTCAAGCAGACGATGCGCATACGCGAGCATGGTCTCGCCCGCCTCGGTCAGCGCCAGCCCCCGCCCCGCCTTGCGGAAGATCGGCGTGCCGGCCTGCTCTTCCAGCTTCTTCATCTGGGCACTCACCGCCGAGGTCGACCGGCCCAGCCGATCGGCCGCCTTGGCGAAATTGCCCAGCGCCATGCCGGTGGCGAATGTGCGCAACACGTCCATGTCGAATGTGGTCTGGCGCATCTCATAATCCTAAAAAACAGGATCATTAATCCATTATATTCTGATTGTTGGAACATTCCTGCGGTGGGAAGCTCTGACTGTCAAGTTTTTCCAGCCCAGGAGCCAGCCATGCCCGTCGTCCGTGTTTCCCTCCTCAAGGGCAAATCGCCCGAATATCTCCAGGCTCTGTCGGAGAACGTGCAGCGCGCCATGGTCGAGACCTTCGACGTGCCGCCGCGCGATCGTTTCATGATCATCCATCAGCACGAGCCGCACGAATTGATCTTCGATCGCACCTATCTCGCCGGCCCGCGCTCCGACGATTTCGTGCTGATCGCCATCAATGTCGGCAAGCCGCGCACGCCCGAAACACGCAAGGCCTTCTTCAAACGACTCGTCGATCTGCTCGGTCAGTCGCCTGGCCTGCGGCCAGAAGACATTATGGTCTTCATCACCACCTCGACGCCGGACGAATGGTCCTTCGGCCATGGCGTGGCACAGATGAGCCAACCCGGCTGGGAAGCCTTGGCTTGGGGAGATGCGGCATGAACGCCAATCCGCGATCCATGACCATCCGCCGCCCCGGCAATGTGCAGCCTTCGCCATCAGGAACGGCCAGCAAGCCGTTCTGGGCCGAAATGCTGCTTGAGGGTGGCGACGGCGAGATGACCGCCATGCGCGCCCATTTCGATCCCGGTGCCATCTCCCACTGGCACAGCCACCCACGCGGTCAGTTTCTCTACGTGCTCTCGGGCCTCGGCCGCGCCCAGCGCGATGGCGGCAAGGTCGAGACGTTACGATCCGGCGATGCGATCTGGTTCGCGCCGGGCGAGAAACATTGGCACGGCGCCGCGGAAGACAGCCCGTTCAGTTATCTCAGCATTCAACCGCGAGAGGATGGGCGGTTCGTCGATTGGATGGAAGCGGTGAAAGGCTGAAAAGCCTTACACCACGATCTCCACATTCACTGTACCGACACCCTCGAGGCTCGCTTCGAGCTTCGCTGGGCCGTTCAGCGGTACGGGATCGTTCAGCGTGCCGGTGGTGATGAACTGACCGGCCCGCAGACCGCCAAAGGCATCGGCTTGCACATTGGCCCAGGCCACGACGGGGATCAGCGGATCGCCGTCGCCATGGCCGCCAAGCCGGTCGTTCTTCACCACGCCATCGACCAGCAGCCGGCAACGGATCCGCGACAGATCGAGCCCGGCAAAGGTCTTCGTGCCAGCGCTGATCACATAAGCACCATTGTTGAAATTATCGGCGACACGCGCATCGAACGGCGCGTCATCCACATTGCTGAAACGCGAAGCGACAAGTTCGATGCCGACGAAAATCTCGTCGATCGCCGCCAGCAGGTCTTCGCGCGTATAAGGCTGGCCGGAGCGCAACGGCAGATCGCGACCCAGACGAACTGCCAATTCGGCCTCGATCTTCACACCGCCGATACCTGGACCAAGCCGCCAGCGCGCGCCGGACGATACGACGCCGGTCGACAGAATGGGCGCGGCGAAGGCGCCACCGCCGTCGGGCCGAAAGCCGACTTTCCAACCGCTCGCTTGCGCCGACAGCCCCCGCGCCACTTCCGCCTGCACCCGATAGGCCTCGGCCGCGCCGGCCGGCGCGAGCGCTGCTTCATAGCGCGCCTGAGTGGCGCTGCGATACGCGGCCAGCAAAGTGTCGGCAAGCGGCAAAAACGTCATCAAAACCTCCAAGCACGGTCATGAACCGGGCTTCAGGCGATTTTGACAGCCGCCCGAGGCCGCGTGACCCACCAGAGCATCCATGCCACCAGAACGATGCCGGCGCCAGCGTAACCCATCAGATGCGCCAGATCGCGCGTGAACATCACGCCGCTGACGTAAGATCCGGCAGCTTGCCCGATGTAGACGGCCGATGTGTTGAGCGCCACGGTCACCGCCGCCAGCGCAGGTGCGGCACCATAAAGCCGCGCCTGCTGCATCGCATTGGCAGCGGCGAAACCCAATCCCCAGACGACGACGCCCACGCCCATGACGACAAGCGCACCGCCGCCGAAGGCCCACAGCAACAGGCCGGTGGCGACCATGCCGGTGGCGATGCCCGATGTGATGAAGGCACCCAGGCGCTCGACGATGCGCGACGCGATAATATTGCCGGTGAAACTCGCGACGCCGAACAAAGCGAAGAACAGAGCGATAATGCTCGCACCCGCGCCGATGAGCCCAAGCGAGGGCCCCATGAAGGTGAAGACGACCAGTTGGCCGCCGATCTGCAGAATGGTGATCGCTAGCAGAATGAAGATCACCCGGTCACGCGCGATCTCGCCCCAACTCGACAGGGAGAACGGCGCGCCCCGCAGCCGGCCAGGCAAAGTGGCAAAGACGAACAGCCCCGTGACGAGCGCCGCACCGCCCAAGGCCGCGAAAGCAAACCGCCAGCCGAAGGATGTCGCCAGATAGGTCATCAACGGCATGCCGACCGCAACCGACAAAGACCAACCGATGAAGACGAAGGCGATGGCGCCCGGCCGTTCCTTCTCGGGCACGAGCAGCGCGACGGTACCGGCGGCCTGCGGCGTGAACACCGCCGCGAAGAACAGCATGACGAGGCGCAACACCAACACCGCCGGATAGGAGGAGACGAAAGACGAGGCGAGATGCGCCAAGGCCACCGTCACCAGGGAGCCAACCAGCAACGTGCGCCGGTCAACGCGGCTCGTCAGCCAAGCGACCAGCGGCGAAGCGATGCTCAGAAGCACCGCGCCATAGGTCACCAGAAGCCCGGCGTCGCGCACGCTGACGTTCAAGCCCTCGGCCAGCGGATGCAGCATGGCGGCCGGCGCCATGACGACGAGACCGGTGATAAAGTTTCCGGCGAGCAACGCCAGGCGTGCAGGCAAGGCAGTCATCGACGATCCATGGGATTTAGCCAGAGCAGCGGGACAAGCACTCAAAACAAATACTTGGCACAAAGACGCGGCAGCGCCCCAAAAACACAAACCAGCCGCGTCTGCCCGCCAAGCGTTGTCGGCAAGTATGCGAGCCTCAAGGCCGCGGCAAGGGGGCATCTCATGCATTCAGCGCATGGCACCTCGCTATGAAAGGCCATGCCCTGCTGACAGGCGATGTCATCGTCCTGTTTTAGGCTGCCGGATCGGCGTCAATCGTCTTCGCCTTCGTCGATTTTGCGCACGAGGTAGAGGAAGAAGGCTGCGAAAGCCAGGAAGACGGCAAAAGCGATCCCGGCGGACAGATAGTCCTCAATGGCGGCGAACCAGATGACACTGAGGAAGGCGACGCCAGGGAACAGCCCTAAAGCGTACAGACCCAGTTCGGCGGCGATCTTTCTGACTCCAGTCATTTTCGGCTCGCACGCTCGGCTGCGATGGCATTTGCGCATCGACGAGGGCAGCATAAAACGCCCCCAGCGCCTTTCCAAGCGCTGGGAGCTTTGATCACGAAGCCTTTACCGCGTTAATCCGGAAAAATTTGAGCCAAACACCTATTGCAGAAAGGCTCGAATCGTATCGGCAACCACCTTCGGCTGCTCCAGGGTTGGGAAATGGGTTTTGCCCGGCAGTTTGTTGGGCCGATACCAACTGTTCTGATCTGCGAAATCGAGCTGCGCCTGCGCATATTCCGGCTCGAAAGGCTGCGAATAGATGTGGGTGATGGGCCGCAGCTCCTTGAACGCCGCCATGCGCTGCATCGGATTGCCCCAGTTGCGATAGGCAATAGCGATCTCGCGGCCGGAGCGCGCCCACATTTCGAAACTATAGCTCGCCATCTCATTATTGACGTGATGGATGATGTCCTGATTCTGGGTTTCGCCGATCCAGTAGTTGAAAAGATCGCCGCGCCCGTTTTCCCAATTGGTGCGATCCTGCAGATCATCGATCTGACGCAGAAAATCGGCCGGCGGCGTCGTCTGAATCCAATCGATCACCACCACGCGCGGAATACGCGCCTTGCCCATTCTGTCAGCCGTTTCGACATTGGCCCAACCCCCGTGGGAGGTGGACAAAGGCACGGCTTGCTCGATCTTCATATGATCGAGGAAAGCGATGACGTCGGACGCCTGATCGCCGGTGGTGAAATCGCCGTCATGGTCACGATGGTCACCATGGCCGCGCCAATCGAGACGAATGACACGATGCGTCTTCGCCAGTTCCGGCGCCAGGAACTTGAACAGACGATGATCCTGGCACCAGCCTGAAAGCAGCAGGATGACATCGCCTTCACCCGCATCGTCATAGGAAAAGCTATTGGCGCCGAGTTTGACGGATTTCATAAGGAGAACTCCAGATTGAAATGAAAGAGCGGCGAAGCGCTGTTGTAGTCAGAGCGCTTGCGTCGCCGTTGGCGCATACAGCGCTGTCTTCATGCGCTCCATGGCGATCTCCCGGCACTGGCCGGTAATCTTGAGAACCTGGGAGCGCACGTCGTCCGGCCAGAAATTCATGTCGCCAAGACGTTCGGCCGTATCCTGCGTATGTTCGGTCATGGGCCGTTCGCGCGCTTCCCAATCACGCAGGGCCTGCGCGACATCGGGCGCATCGGCGACGGCCGCGGCAAGGCCGATGCCGTTCATCAAGGCGCAGCCGCCGCCTTGGCCGAGATAAGGCGGCATGGCATGTGCCGCATCGCCGAGAATCGCCACGCGTCCCTTGCTCCACGCCTTCAGCTTGATGACTTCGAATTCGTCCCAGCGACCGGCATCGCCAAAGCGGGCGACGAGAGGGGCGAGATGCGGAAAGGATTGCGTCCACAAGGCCCGGTCGGCCGGCACTTGCAACGCCTGTTTGTCGTCGGAAGCGCAGCACAATGCGACATAAAGATCGGTGGCACTCGCCGGCGTATAGAGAATGCGGCGCGTGCCAGTGAAATATTCGATGTAGCGATCGCGGTCTCCAGCACACACGTCGCCGTCGTCTCGCGCGATCAACATGCGGATCGCGCCGTAACCCAGCGACTTGCGATACATCATGAGGTCGAGGGAATCGCGCACCTGGGAATTGACGCCATCGGCACCAACCACGAGATCGGCTGGTCGCTTCGAACCATCGGCCAGAAGCAGCTCGCCTTCCGGCGTTGCGCCCACAGCTTCAGAATTCGTGAGGATATCGACGCCGCTGCGCCGGCAGGCATCGACCAGCGCGTTGATCAAGGTTTCGCGCAAAATGGTGATCAGCCGTGCGCCACCTGGACGATTGATCGGGATCTCTTCCATGGTCGTGTCATGATGGTCGCGCGTATGGAAGACAGGACCGATATGCGCACCGATGGTCGCCTGGTCGTAGGCGCCGATGGCCTTCAGAACACGCAGGCCATTGCTCCAGATGTAAATGCCGGCCCCGAAGGTGCGCAGGTTGGGCGCGCGCTCATGCACCGTCACCGACCAGCCACGCTGCGCCAGCGCCGCTGCGACCGTCAGCCCGCCAATCCCCGCGCCCGCGATTTCCGCCCGACGACCGCTCCCGGATTGCTGCACCATCGTTCCATTTTCCTCCACTGCGACAGGCACTTCCACACCTGATGGACTGCCAAGGTTTCAGTCGGAGGTCGTTCGGACAAGTGAATTCTCTGGCAATTTCTATGAGCTTCGGGAATATCAGAGGCAGAGAGGCCGGACGGACAGGCCCAAAACAACGAGCTGCCATGACACTCCTCGCCAGCCGCCTCACCATCCGCCACCTGCGTATGGTCGTGGCCATTGTGGAAGAAGGCAATCTGGTCCGCGCGGCCGAACGATTGCACATGACGCAATCGGCCGTCACCAAAGCCTTGCAGGAAACCGAGGCATTGACCGGCGCGCGCTTGTTCAACCGAACCAATCGCGGCGTCGTCGCAACCGCTTATGGCGATGCTTTGGCCTATCATGCGCGTCTGATCATTGCGCAACTGGCGCATGCCGAGGAACATCTCGCCGATCTTCGGGATGGCGCCGGCGGCCGCGTCGCCATTGGTACGCTGTTGTCAGCATCCGCCGAACTTTTACCGACCGCCATCGCGCGATTACGCAAGGAACGGCCGAAACTCGTGGTCAAACTTATTGAGGCCACTGACGATGTTCTGTTGCCGGCTCTGCGCGCTGGCGAAGTGGATCTGGTGGTCGGCCGCCTCTCCGAACTGCGCGATCGCTTGAACGTCACGCAGGAAGTTTTGATGGATGATCTGGCCTGCGTCGTCGTGCGCCGCGGCCATCCGTTGACCCTGCGGCGCAGCCTCGGCCTTGCCGACTTGATCGGTTGGGATTGGATTCTGCCACCGTCTCAAACCAGCCTGCGCCGTCTCATCGATATCTCCTTCCGCGAAGAAGGCCTGGAACCGCCGGCTCATGCGGTCGAATCCGTCTCGCTCCTCACCAATCGCGCGCTGCTCACGGATGCCGATTATCTCGGCGTTCTGCCAGCTTCGGTCGCACGGCGAGAGGTTTTAGGTGGCGCGCTCGTCGTGCTGCCGATCACTTTGCAGGCAACCGCGAGCCCCATCGGCATCACCCTGCGCAGCAACACCCGTCTGTCGCCCGCCGCGCAGGTTTTGGTCGAAACACTGCGCCACACAGCCGCCGGACTGTCGAGCCAAGACCCGGTATCGAGCGGCCGGTATTCCTCCCCTTCATGTCTGGAGGATGAGTTTTCCATTTACCGGGCCAGCGGTTGCGCCAAGCTTTGCATGCGAAGTCTTGCGATTGGCCAAACCTGCGAAGGAACAGCGTGCAGCGTCCGCGATTTCGGATCGCCGTTCGCTTCCCCCAATCTGCCCGCGACGACTTCGCGCTCGGAACGCGAAGAGGGGACAGAAACAATGCGTTTGAAGGGCATTCTCCCAACCACCCTGTTGGCGCTCGGCGTCAGCGCCGCCAGCGCGCAACAGGCGCCGCTGAAGATCGGCATGATCACGACCCTGTCGGGACCCGCCGGCTACCTTGGCCAGGACATCCGCGACGGCTTCCAGCTCGCCATCGATCTCAACAAGGGCGCGCTCGGCAGCAGAAGCGTGCAACTGATCGTCGAAGACGACAGCCTGAAGCCTGGCAATGCCAAGCAGATCGCCAGCAAAATGCTGTCCGAACAGAAGATCAAGATTTTCACCGGTGTCGTCTTCGCCAACGTAGCCTTCGCGGCCGTGCCTGAGATACTCGACAACAACGCCGTCTATGTGAGCGCCAACACGGCATCCGCGACGTTCGCCGGCAAGGAATGCCATCCCAATTATTTCGTCAGCTCCTGGCAAGACGACAGCCAGGGCGAAAGCGCCGGCGCATTGGCGCAATCGCTCGGCTATAAGCGCGCTTTCCTCGTCGCGCCCAACTATCAAGCCGGCAAAGAAACGATGGAAGCCTTCAAGCGCTTTTACAAGGGCGCCGTGGTCGGCGAAGCCTATACGGGCCTCGATCAAACCGACTTCGCCGTGGTGATGGCGCAGATCCGCGCCGCCAAGCCGGATGTCGTTTATGAATTCGAGCCCGGCGGCCTCGGCATCGCCTTCCTGCGCCAATATCAGCAGTCGGGCCTCCTCAAGGAAATCCCGATGGTCGTCCATCCGGCGTCCCTCGACCAGGCGATCGCGCAAGCCGTTGGCGACGCCGCCATCGGCGTGAAGGTCACCAGCCACTGGAATGAAGATTTCGACAATCCGGTCAACAAGGCCTTCGTCGCCGCCTGGCGCGCCAAATATGGCGATCGGCCGATCACCTATTACGCCGCGCAAGGCTATGACGCGGCGCTGTTGATCGGCGCGGGCCTCGCCAAGGACGCGTCCGGCGGCGCCGATGTCGGCGCCTTCCGCAAGGCCTTGCTCTCAGCCGATATCCCCTCCGTGCGCGGTCCATTCAAATTCGGCCCCAATCAGCATCCGATCCAGGATTGGTATGCGCTGAAAGCGGAACGCGCCGCCGACGGTAAAATGGTGCTGAAAACCGACAGCAAAGTGTTGACCGCCCACGGCGACAGCTATTCCGGGCAATGCAAAACGCCAGCGAATTGAACCATCGCGAGAGATAGGAATTGAAGCGGAAGGCGGTCCTCGCCTTCCGCTTTTTTCGTGCCGACTTCCAGAGAGGACAGCTTCGAAGAACACCACCGCATATTGCGCGAAGGAGCTTGGCCGATGCGTTGGAACGCCATTCTATCGACCGCACTCTCCACCCTGCTTCTGACAGCGCTGCCCTTCGACACGGCCGGCGCCCAACAACCCCTGAAGATCGGCCTCATCACCACATTGTCCGGCCCCGCCGGCTATATCGGCCAAGACATTCGCGACGGCTTTCAACTCGCCATCGATCAGAACAAGGGCAAGCTGGGCGGCCGCGATGCGCAAGTCGTCGTCGAAGACGACGGCCTCAAGCCGGGCAATGCCAAACAGATCGCCGGCAAGATGCTGTCCGAACAGGGCATCAAGATTTTCACCGGCATCGTCTTCGGCAATGTCGCCGCCGCCGCGGTGCCCGACATTCTCGACAACAAGGCCGTCTATATCAGCGCCAATTCGGCTTCCGCGCCGTTCGCCGGCAAGGAATGCCATCCCCATTATTTCGTCAGTTCCTGGCAGAACGACGGCCAGGGAGAGAGCGCCGGCGCCCTGGCGCAGTCGCTTGGCTATAAGAGCGCCTTCCTCGTCGCGCCGAACTATCAGTCCGGCAAGGAGATGGTGGAAGCGTTCAAACGCTACTTCAAAGGCCAGATCGTCGGCGAGACCTACACGAGCCTCGACCAGACGGACTTCGCCGTGGTGATGGCGCAGATCCGCTCCGCCAAACCCGAAGTGGTGTTTGAATTCGAACCCGGTGGCCTCGGCATTGCCTTCCTGCGGCAATATCAACAGGCCGGCCTGTTGAAAGACGTGCCGATGGTCGTCCATTCCGCTTCGCTCGATCAGGTAACCGCGCAGGCGATCGGCGATGCCGCCGTCGGCGTCAATCTCACCAGCCATTGGAACGACGATTTCGACAATCCGACCAACAAGGCCTTCGTCGCCGCCTGGCGCGCCAAATATGGCGACCGGCCGATCACCTACTACGCGGCGCAGGGCTATGACGCGGCGCTTTTGGTCGGCGCCGGCCTCGCCAAGGACCCGGCCAGTGCCGATGATCCGGCCGCCTTCCGCAAGGCCGTGCTCTCAGCCGACATCCCCTCCGTCCGCGGCCCGTTCAAATTCGGCCCCAACCAGCATCCGATCCAGGACTGGTATGCTCTGAAGGCGGAAAAGGCGGCCGACGGCAGAGTGGCGCTGAAAACCACCGGCAAGGTCCTGACCGCCCATGGCGACCAATATGCCGCCCTGTGCAAAATGCCGGCGAATTGATACTCGAGCTTAGCTATATGCCCGTCATCAACGCGATTTGGTGACAGACGGGTTGATAGCCGGCCGAAAATCGGGCATAAGCCCCGCACGAATTGCCGGGGTCATCCCGGCCTTTTCTTTGAAATTCTCGCTGGTGGCCGTTATGAAAGTCCGTAACTCTTTGAAATCGCTGCGTGGCCGTCATCGCGCCAACCAGCTCGTGCGCCGTAAGGGCCGCGTTTATATCATCAATAAGGTGCAGAAGCGCTTCAAGGCGCGTCAGGGCTAAGCCCTTTTCTGCCTTTGCGATTCTTCGAAACCCCGGCTTCTGGCCGGGGTTTTCGCTTTTCAGGCCCCCATACCGGTTTCGTGATGCCGCTGGCTTTGACGCCCGCCCGGCTCCGCTTTAGCCTGATGCCCTGATTTTATCCTGTTTCGGGTGGAAGAAGTCCGAACCAGTGATTCCGGAGACTTTCACGCAGATGCGTCAGGCGCTGCTCTCGGCTCTTCTCGTTTCCGCCTTGTTCGCGGCAGCCCCGGCGCTGGCGCAGAGCGATACTCCCCAAGCCGCTCCTCAAGCCGAGCAGCCCTCGCACAACGATCCCAATCTGCGGGGCCGCGATCGGATTCTCAACGAACTGTTCGAACGCCTCGCCAAGGCCGACGACCAGGACGAAGCCAAGGGTGTCGCGGGCGCCATCGAACGGGTGTTCCTGCGCTCGGGTTCCGACACCGCCGACCTCCTGATGAACCGGGCCTTGAGCTCGGTGCGGCAACGCGACTTCAAACTCGCCAATGAACTGCTCGACAAACTGGTGGTGATCGAGCCGGAATGGGCCGAAGCCTGGAACCAGCGTGCCACGGCGCGCTTCCGGGCCGACGACGTGCAAGGCGCGGTTGCCGATCTCGGCCAGGTGCTGGCGCTTGAGCCCCGTCATTTCGGCGCGCTCTCGGCGCTCGGCTACATTCTCTACAGCAACGGCTTCGACCGGCGCGCGCTGGATGTAATGCGCAGAACGCTCGTCATCTATCCGCAGCAGGAAGACATTCGCAAACTGGTCGAGCAACTTGGCCAGAAGATCGACGGCCGCGATCTCTGATCGCACATGCTGACCGCACTCGCGATTGCGATCGCCGCCCTCCTCATCGTTGCGCTGGCGCTGTTTCTCTTCACCCGCTGGTACACGCAACGCCTCGACACGCTCTATCCATCGCGCGGCCAATTCGTCGAGATTGAAGGCGGCCGCGTTCATCTGACCGATACACCGGCTGTCGGCGCCGCCAGAGGCACCGTCCTGCTCATCCACGGCGCCAGCGGCAATGAAGCCGACATGCGCTTGCCGCTCGCCGCCCGCCTCGCCGCACTCGGCTTTCGCGTGGTCAGCGTCGACCGCCCCGGTCTCGGCTGGAGCGCGCGCCTGGGCGGACGAGACGATGCCTCCCCCGCGCGCCAGGCACAGTTGCTGCGCGCCGCGGCGGAAAAGATCGGTGTGCAACGGGCCATCGTCATCGGCCATTCGCTGGCAGGTGTTCTCTGCCTGCAATTGGCGCTCGATCACCGCAGCTTCACTCAGGGCCTCATCCTGCTCGCCCCCGTCAGCCATCCTTGGCCGGGCGGCATCGAGTTCTATTACACGGTCGCGGCTCGACCTGTCGTCGGTCCGCTCTTTGCCCATACGCTGACATTGCCGATCGCCCTTGCCAGCATCAACGCAGCCCTGGCCAGTGTTTTTCACCCCCAGATGACACCGGGCGACTATCGCGCGCGAACAGCAGTCGATCTCGTGCTCCGGCCGACGAATTTCCAAGCCAATGCGCAGGACGTCGCCGTCATCAAGGATTTCGTCACCCGCGAAGCGCCCCGCTATCGCGCCATCGCCGTACCGACGGTCATCGTCACCGGCGACAAAGATGGCATCGTCTATACGCATATTCACAGCGCCGGTTGTGCCAAGGACATTCCCGGCGCAACGCTCACCGTCCTTCCCGGCGTCGGCCATTCACCACACTGGGCTTATCCGGACGCAGTGGTGCAGGCCGTCCTGCAGGTCAGCGAGCGCATGAAGGTGCCGCGCCTTTAGCGCCATGCGACCGCTTCAAGGTTTTGGCAATGCCGATTTGCCTAATATCGAAGGCGAACGATCGATCCTCGGCTTTGCCGGACCATGCTCTTTAGCCACCAAAGAGCGGCCAACAGCTTCTTGCATTCGCCGCGATGAACGAGAACAGGCTGAATTGCAGGTAGAACTTGCGTCTTCATAGAGCGGCATACACGCACTTCATCCGCGAGCGGACATATTGAAACAAAACTCTTTCGTTTCCATCCGCGCGCTTTCATCTCAGCCTGCCTGCGATGGACTCATGCCAAAATAGCAACGGGTACGCGCCGCGACGACGCTTGCGCTGGCAAGCGCACCGCTTAAACCTAGCCATAAGTCACAAGCGACGTGGGAGGCTGATGACGATGGGGAGTGAAACCCAACACGAATCCGGCATGAGCCGGCGCGATCTTTTGGCCATGGTCGGCATGGCTGCCGGCAGCGCCGCCATGTATCAGGCGATGACCAGTCTCGGTCTCGCCGGAGAATCCACCTATCGTGGATCACCCAATCTGACAGGCGCGCCGAAAGGCACGTCGGTGCTCATTCTCGGCGCCGGACTGGCTGGCCTGACAGCGGCTTATGAGCTGCGCAAGGCCGGCTACAAGGTCAGCATCCTCGAATATAACGAGCGTCCCGGCGGCCGGAACTGGAGCATTCGCGGCGGTGACAAAATCACCGAACTCGGCGGCGAAACACAGACCTGCGGCTTCGCCAAGGGGCACTATTTCAACCCAGGCCCCTGGCGCATTCCCTATAACCATCATGCGGTGATCGATTATTGCCGGCAGCTCGGCGTCGCGCTTGAGCCTTTCGCCTGTCTCAATCACAACGCTTACTTCCATTCGACCAATGCTTTCGGCGGCAAGCCGCAACGCATTCGCGAGATCGACGCGGATTTGCGCGGCCATGTCGCCGACCTGCTGGCCAAGACGGCGCAACAGGACAAGCTCGACGAAAGCATTTCGAAGGAAGACAAGGAAGTCCTGCTCGCGGCGCTGAAAAACTGGGGCGGCCTCGACAACGAGAACCGCTATACCAAGAGCGCGGCCGCAGCCTCGCTGCGCGGATACGACCGATATCCCGGCGGCGGCGTTGCTGGCCCTTCCGTTCCCAGCGAACCGATGAAGCTGCAGGACCTTCTCAAGTCCGGCCTCTGGCGCAATCTGAACAACTTCTTCCAGTTCGAGCACCAGAACACCATGCTGCAACCCGTTGGTGGCATGGACATGATCGGCAAGGGCTTCGCCAAACAGCTCGGCGGCCTCATCCGCTACAATGCTAAGGTCACGGAGATCAAACAGGACGAACGCGGCGTCACCGTCACCTATGTCGATCAGAAAGCCAAAGGTTCGCCGAAACAAGTGAAGGCCGATTGGTGCGTCTGCACCATCCCCGCTTCCATCCTGAGCCAGATCCCGACTACCGTCAGCGCGAAGATGAAGGCGGCCATCGACGCCGTGCCCTATGTCACTTCGGTGAAAGTGGGTCTGCAGTTCAAGCGCCGCTTCTGGGAAGAAGACGAGATGATCTACGGTGGCATCAGTTCCACCAATCTGCCGATCAATACGATCTCTTATCCCAGCGACAATTTCGGCAGCAAGGGCCCGGGCGTATTGCTCGGCGCCTATCAGATCGTGCAAGCGAATTCCTTCGCGCTCGCTTCCATGTCGGCGCCCGAACGCATTGCATTCGCGCTTGAAAACGGCAGCAAGATCCATCCGCAATACAAAAAAGAATTCGACAATGGCGTCGCTGTGTCCTGGCACCGCGTGCCCTTTACGCTCGGCTGCGGCGGCATGTGGAATCCCACGACACGCAAGGAGCACTACAACAATATCTGCCAGATCGACGACCGCATGGTGTTGGCCGGCGAACACGTCTCTTATGTGAACTGGTGGCAGGAGGGCGCGATTCTTTCGGCGCTCGATGCCATCACCCGCTTGCACGAACGCATCGTCAAAGCCAAAGCGTGACAGGAGAAATTGCGATGATCCATTCCTCTTTCTCCCGCCGCGCTTTAGCCATTGGCCTGCTGGTCCTACCTCTTTCGCTGTCGGCGGCACTGGCGCAAGATGGGAAGCCAACGATCGGGCCGCCGGGATTTGCTTTCGCACCAAAGACCGGCGCCGATCTCTATGCCACCGTCTGCCAGGGCTGCCACATGCCCGGCGGCAAGGGCGCGGTTGGTGCTGGCATGTATCCGGCGCTGACCAACAACAAGAATCTCGAGGCCGGCGCTTATCCGGTTCACGTCGTCGTCAACGGACTGCGCGGCATGCCGCCCTTCCGCGCCATGCTCAACGATGAACAGGTAGCCACCGTCGTCAACTATATACGGACCAATTTCGGCAATACTTATAACGATGCCGTCACCGCTGACGACGTCAAATTGGCGCGGTCGGCGAATTGACTTGAAGCCTGACGGTTCTGCCGTCAGGCTATCCATCCAAACAAAGACATCAGGAAAGGACCATTGAAAATGAAATCCGCTGTACGGCTCACTCTTGGCGCCGCTGTCGCCATGATGCTGACTGGCTCGCTCGCGGCACAAGACGTGGTTAGAAAAACGGTTCCCAATTCGCCGATCGCCTCCAGCGTGCAAGTGCCCGCCAATGCGACGACTTATTATCTGTCGGGCATGGTTCCTTCAGTCATCAACAAGGATGCCGATCCGCGCAGCCCGCAAGCCTATGGCGATGTCGAAGCCCAGACCATCAACATCCTGGAGAAGATCAAGGCTTCCCTCGAATCCTCCGGCCTGACCATGGGCGACGTGGTGAAAATGCAGGTCTATCTCGTCCACACCGACAAGGTGGCGATGGACTTCAAGGGTTTCTCCCAGGGCTACAGCAAGTTCTTCGGCGGCAGCCAGCCTAACCTGCCAGCGCGCTCCACCATGGGTGTCGCGGCCCTCGTCAATCCCGGCTGGCTGGTCGAGATCGAGGTAACTGCCGCGAAAGTTGCGAAATAAGCGCGGGCATTAGCTGCGCTCCAGCACCCAATCCTGGGTCTTATCGAGAATGTCAGCCGGCACGGTCTTGCGCAGGGTCTTGCCAAGATCGGCCAGGCTGACACTGCGCAGCTTGTCACGCCAGGCCTGATCGGCATCCCACATCACCTGCGCGATGGCGCAAGCGCCGCTAGCGCGATAGCCTCTGCGCAAGCAGGGATTGTTGTAGCGGATGTTGTCGCAGACGAAGCTGGAAGCCTTGCCCTCCACCGCTTCGACGATATCGAGAAAGGTGATCTGCGCCGGCGTTTTGGCCAGGCGATAGCCGCCGGAAGGGCCGAGCGTGCTTTCCACCAGCCCAGCCTGAGAGAGGCCCTGGAGCGCCTTGGAGAGGTATTCCTTGGGCACGCCATGCAACTCGGCCAAGGCTTTGGTCGACAGATAACGCCCCGCCGGCAAGCCGGCGAGGACGGAGCAGCAGTGAAGCGCCCATTCGACCTGGTTTCTAAGCTGCAACGCTCAGTCCCGCTTTTGTCAGTCCGTAGGCCGCATCCATCGACCCCGGCACGTTCTGGAAGGCGATGCTCGCCCGATTCCAACCATTGATGGCCATCACAACGAAGGTCAAGTCGGCCAATTCCTTATCGGAGAACTGGGCGCGCGCAGCGTCGTAAATCTCATCGGAGATTCCGTGCGGCGGCAGCTTGGTCAGCGCTTCGGCCCATTCAAGAGCAGCCCGTTCGCGCGCGCTGAACAGCGGCGACTCGCGCCAGATGACCACGTGATGCAGGCGCAATTCACCTTCGCCAGCGATCTTGAGCTGCTTGACGTGCATGTCGACGCAGAAGGCACAGCCGTTGATCTGCGAAACCCTGAATTCAACAAGATGAACGAGCTTGGGCTCGATCGCCCCTTTCGCGGCGGCTTGCGAAAATTCGGAATACTTTTTCGTCAGCTCCGGCGAAAGCGCGGCATAGTTGAGGCGGGGCATGAAAATCTCCTGATACGACACTGAACGACTTAATAAGGATATATAATATCCTTAATGATGATATTTATCCGTAATTGAGCTTGATGTAAAGCTCCTCGTTCAATGGCCCAGTCCACGCCTAAGGCTTGCGCTCGGATTTGATGAAATCGATGAAGGCGCGCAGCGGCGCCGGCATGTAAGTCCGGCTCGGGTAATAGAGATACGGCCCGGAAAAGCTCTGCCACCAGTCGCTCAAGATCGGCACCAATGCGCCACTGCGCAGATCGTCCGCCAGATATTCCTCGAATGTATATTTGATCCCAAGCCCGGCGCGGGCGGCCGCGAGCTGCAGTTCCGTCGAGGTAGCGATCAATGCCCCCTCCGGTGCGATGCGCACGATCTCGCCTTGGCGCTCGAACTCCCACGTCGAAACCTTGCCGCTGGCGAAGCGATGGCAGATGCAGGCATGGTTCACCAGATCGCGCGGATGTTTCACAGGCGGATGCGCAGCGAGATAGGACGGCGCGGCCGCCGCCACGAAACGCTGACGGCGCGGCCCGATCGGCACCGCGATCATGTCGCGTTCGATGCTTTCATCATAACGAATGCCCGCATCGAAGCCCGCCGCCAGCACATCGATGAACGTATCGTTCGCGACGATATCGAGCGTGATCCCCGGATGGAGCGGCAGAAAGCGCGCGACCATGTCCGGTAAAATTTTATGGGCCACCACGGAAGGCACATTGAGCCGAACCGTGCCCGTCGGCGTGTCGCGATAATCGTTCACGGCGTCGAGCGCGCTGGCAATTTCACCCATGGCCGGCACCAGCCGTTCGAGCAGGCGTTCGCCCGCCTCCGTCGGCGTCACGCTGCGGGTGGTGCGGTTGAGCAGCCGCACCCCTAATCGCGCCTCCAGCCGGCGAATACCATCGCTGAGCGAAGAGGCCGCCACCCCGCGCAGGACGGCGGCACGACGGAAGGAGCGAGTTTCCGCAACGGCCAGGAAAATGTGGAGATCGGTCAGATCGGGGTCGGCCATTGTTCGGCATCTCGTACGGGTCATTCAGATATGAATGGATTATCGCACGATCTGGCCGGATGCATATAGCCCCCGTTATTCCCGACGTTCAGGAGAACGGATATGCAAAAGCGGCAACTTGGACATTCTGGCCCCACCGTTTCGGCCCTCGGCCTCGGCTGCATGGGCATGTCGGATCTTTACGGGCCGTCTGATCGGGGCGAGAGCATCGCCACGATCCACGCGGCGCTGGAAGCCGGCATCACCTTGCTCGACACCGGTGATTTCTATGGCATGGGCCACAACGAAATGCTGATCGGCGAAGCGCTGAGAAGCGCGACAGGCGATCGACGCGACAATGCCCTGATCAGCGTCAAATTCGGTGCCTTGCGCGACCCCGCCAGCGGCTGGGCCGGCTATGACACGCGCCCAAAAGCCGTGAAGAACTTTCTCACCTACAGCCTGCGCCGGCTCGGCGTCGATCACATCGATATCTATCGTCCCTCCCGCATCGATTCGGAGGTGCCGGTCGAAGACACGATCGGCGCCATCGCCGACATGGTGAAAGCCGGATATGTCAGGCATATCGGCCTCTCGGAAGTCGGCGTCGACACGATCCGCCGCGCCGCGGCGGCTCATCCGATCAGCGATCTGCAAATCGAATATTCGCTGATCTCGCGCGGCATCGAAAATGGCATCCTGCAAACCTGCCGAGATCTCGGCATCGGCGTCACGGCCTATGGCGTTCTCTCGCGCGGTCTCATCAGCGGCCACTGGCAAGCCAATACGCAGAGCAACGATTTCCGCGCGCACAGCCCGCGCTTTCAAGCCGGCAATGTCGATCGCAATCTGGCGCTGGTCGAAGCTCTGCGCAAGATTGCCGCCGCCAAGGGTGTCAGCGTCGCGCAGATCGCCATCGCCTGGGTCGCGGCACAGGGCCAGGACATCGTGCCGTTGGTGGGGGCGCGGCGCCGCGATCGTCTCACCGAAGCGCTCGGCAGCCTCGATGTTTCGCTGACGCGCGATGACCTCGCCGCCATCGAAACGGCCGTCCCCAAGGGCGCAGCCGCCGGCGAGCGCTATGCGCCCGAGCAAATGGCCTCGCTCGACAGCGAAAGATAATACGAAGGTAGCGGCGACTAGCTGTCGCTGCCCGTAAAGGCGATCCGCAACATATTGGTCGCACCCGGCGTGCCGAATGGCAGGCCAGCGATCACGATGATGCGGTCGCCCTCTTTCGAGAAGCCTTCGCGATTGGCGAATTTGCAGGCACGCTTGGCCATGTCGTCGACATCGCTCGCATCTTTGGTGACGATCGGATGCACGCCCCACACCAACGCCAGCCGCCGCGCCGTGTCGACATTAGGCGTCAAGGCAATGACCGGCGGCTTCGGCCGCTCGCGCGCCACACGCAGTGCCGTAGCGCCTGAAAACGACCAAGCGCAGATGGCGCGCATGTCGAGCGTTTCGGCCACGTCATGGGCCGCGACGGCGATGGCATCGGCGCCCGTCGGTTCAGGTTCGCTGCGCTGCGCCGTGATTATGGCGCGATACACGCTATCGCTTTCCACTTCCGTGGCGATCTTGTTCATCATCGTCACCGCTTCGATGGGGAACTGACCGGCGGCGCTTTCCGCCGACAGCATCACCGCATCGGCGCCTTCATAGACAGCAGTCGCCACATCGCTAACCTCGGCGCGCGTGGGCACCGGCGCGGTGATCATCGATTCCAGCATCTGTGTCGCCACAACCACTGGCTTGCCAAGGCGGCGCGCCAGGCGGTTCATGCGCTTCTGCAGGCCCGGCACTTTTTCGACCGGCATTTCGACACCGAGATCGCCGCGCGCCACCATGATCGCATCGGCGGTCTCGACGATCTCTTCCAGCCGCGCAATCGCCTGCGGCTTCTCGATCTTGGCGAGCACCAGCGCGCGACCGCGAGCGATCTTCTTCACCTCCGCCACATCGTCTGCCCGCTGCACGAAGGAGACGGCGATCCAATCGACCCCCGCGCTCAGCGCCGCATCGAGATCGGAGCGATCCTTCTCGGTCATGGCCGAAACGGGGATTTCCGTATCGGGCAGGCTGACGCCTTTGCGGTTCGACAGACGGCCGGCGGTTTTCGCCTCCAGCACCGCGCGATTGTGCTCCGCCTCGATCACCTGCAAGCGCATCTTGCCGTCATCGACGAGAACCGTATCGCCGGGTTTCAAGGCCCGGAGAATTTCTGGATGAGGCAGGTTCACGCGCGACGCATCGCCCACCGTTTTCTTGCTGTCGAAGACGATGCGGTCGCCCTTTTCAAGCGTCACGCTGCCGTCCTTGAATTCGCCGCAACGCAGTTTCGGCCCTTGCAGATCGACGAGAATGCCGATCGGCCGGCGGTGTTTCTTTTCGATGGCGCGAATGGTGGCGATGCGCTCGCGCATGCCCTCGTGGCTTGCATGGCTCATGTTGATGCGAAACACGTCGGCACCGGCAAGGAACAGTTTTTCGACGATGGTTGGATCCTGCGAAGCGGGACCGAGCGTGGCGAGAATCTTGACGCGGCGGTGCCGTCTCATCCGATGATCCGATCTTCTGGTATATCTATTGGCTGGCGTTTACGCGGGGACGCGGAGACAAGATTATTTCGCCGCCGGTTGATTGGCGTCGGTCAATTGTACGGTCCAATTTTTAGCATCCTTGCCCGTATCAACTTCGAAGAAGCCGGTGCGATCGAAACCGCGTACGAGGCAATTGTCGCGCCCTTCGATGCGAAATTCGCGATCGCGGGTGCACATGAACGCCTTGCCCTTCCATTCGCCGCCGCGCTCATCCATCGCATAGACATAGTAGAACTGTGCGGCCAGATTGCCGCGCAGCAGCACCTCACAGGAGCCGCTCTTCAGGTTCCACCAGCCTTCCGTGACCCAGCCCGTACCATCCGTATATGACAGGGCGACGCTGACACGGCTCGTGGCATTGTTACAAAGGCGAAAATCGGCTCGTGCTTCGCCGCTCATCGCCGTCGTGACGAAAGCCGCGGCGATCACCGGCAGCAATCGATACAACATGGGCAGAAAAGGAAGACGGCGCATTTCGACAAAGACCCTGGCGAATCAGTTCCGCTCGCGTAAAAGCGGCATACCCCTTGTTTTTCCGGCCCCGTCGCCGGCTGTCAACGGCGGTGAAGCGCTTCTTGCTTTCCAGCCCCATTCTGGCAGCAAGATGGCCGATCAGATGGCCATGGAGACATCGTTTTGAGCCCTTCCGACGCAGACAGGACCGCTTCCGCCGTCGAGCGCGTGTCGGGCACCCCGGATGCCCCCGCTTTGTTCATCTGCGACCATGCCGCAAACGCCCTGCCCCAGGCCCATGGCTCGCTCGGCCTGCCGCCGGACCAATTCGCTCGCCACATTGCCTGGGATATTGGCGCAGCCGACGTGACCCGCGCGCTGGCCGCCCATTTCCACGCACCGGCCGTGCTCAGCCGTTATTCGCGCCTCTTGATCGATCCCAATCGTGGCGCCGACGATCCCACCTTGGTCATGCGCATTTCCGATGGCGCGCTGATCCCCGGCAATGCCCATATCGACGATACGGAAGTCGCGCGGCGCACCCAGGCCTATTGGCGCCCCTATCGCGATGCCATCGCCGCCGATCTCGATACGATGACGGGGGCTCGCGCGCCCGCCGTGATTTCAATCCATTCGTTCACGCCGGTCTGGCGCGGCGCGCCACGCCCCTGGCAGATCGGCCTGTTGTGGGATGGCGATGATCGCATCGCGCAGCCCTTACTGACGGAACTCGAAAAACAACCCGATCTCACCATCGGTGACAATGAGCCTTATGATGGAGCCTTGATCGGCGACACGCTCTATGACCTCGGCACCAGCCGTGGCCTTGCCCACATTCTCATCGAACTGCGACAGGATCTCATCGCCACGCGCGAAGATGCGCATCATTGGGCCGAACGCATAGCCCACGCGCTTACCCCCGTGTTGCAACGCGACGACGTTCGTCGAATCGAACGGTATCCCAGCTATGCGCGCCGCAAAGGCCAAAGACCAAAACTGATGCGAACCAGGGCTTGACCGTTTCTCCCAAGCCGGCGCAACCTACACCCGCGAGGGTAGGATCGGCCAGGGAGGATCGGCATGAATGTCATCGCGAAAGCGCGCACAGAATCGCTGCAGGCTACCAAACATCCGCTATTCAACGACCGCAAACTGAAGTTCGGCACGTTCTGCTCCAATCTCAGCGGTGGGTGCGCCATTTCCAAGATCGATGGCGTGCTCAAGGCGCGTTGGCCAGAGACCTTGGAGCTCGCGCAACTCGCCGAAGCCATGGACTTCGAAGCGCTGGTGCCGGTCGGCCGCTGGAAAGGCTTTGGCGGCCCGACCAATTTCAACGGCGAAGGCTTCGAAAGCTTTTCATGGGCTTCGGCCATTGCCGCATCAACCGAGAATGCCGGCGTTTTTGCCACCACCCATGTGCCGACCATTCACCCCATCTTCGCCGCGAAAATGGGAACGACCATCGATCACGTGTCGAACGGCCGTTTCGCGCTCAACATCGTCACCGGCTGGTTCAAGCCGGAGATCGAAATGTTCGGTCGCGCACAGCTGGCCCATGAAGATCGTTACAAGATGGCCGCCGAATGGCTCGAAGTCGTCAAGCGTCTGTGGACGGAGGACAAAGAGTTCGACTACGAAGGCCAGTTCTATCAGATCAAGGCCGGCTGGTGCGCGCCCAAGCCGCTGCACAAGCCTTATCCGCCGATCATGAATGCCGGCGGCTCAGAAGTCGGCCGCCATTACGCGGCAAAACATTGCGATGTCGCGTTCGTCGTCTTCACCACGCACGACAAGGACGAAATGCGTAAACAGGTCGCCGCCTATCGCGATCTCGCCCGCCAGGAATATGGCCGCGAGCTCAAGATCTGGGGCTATGCCTATGTGGTGCAGGGCGAGACCGAGAAAGAAGCGCGCGACTTCTACAATTACTATGTGCACGAGCAAGGCGATTGGGAGGCCGCCACCAATCTGCTCGACACCATGGGCCTCAATGCCCAAACCCTGCCGAAGGAAGCCTACGCCTGGATCAAGGAACATTTCATCGCCGGCTGGGGCGGCTATCCGATCGTCGGCACCAAGGAACAGGTGGTCGATAAGCTGCAATTGCTGTCAGACATCGGCCTCGACGGCACGCTGCTCTCCTGGGCCCGCTATGCCGAGGGCATGCGCGAGTTCCAGGAAAAGACCTATCCGCTGGTGGTTCAGGCCGGGCTGCGTTGATCATCGCCTCGTCGGCGTGAGCTGAAACGGCTCACGCCGGCAACAGCGCCGTCGCGTCGTCATCAACCTGCATGTCGAACGCACACAGCAGTGCCGCCGTGGCGGCGTAATTGCCCATCAGCGAGACCAGATCGACCAGGCCTTTCTGACCGAAGTGCGCCAGGGCTTTCGCATAGGTCTGCGAAGAGACCTTGCGCGTGCCGAAAATCTCGCGGCCGAGCGCGATGATCAGTGCATCTTCCGCCGGCAGGCCCGCTGTCGGGCGGCTGAACTTGATCACATCGATTACCGCCTGCGGCACACCTTGTTTCAGGGCTTCCGGCTCATGCGCCGCCCACTCGAAGGCGCTGTCGCATTCGCGCGCGGTGATCAGCACCGCCACTTCCCGCGTGTAGGGACTAAAACCCGTCTCGAAGCGCAGGTAGCGATTGACCGGCCGCGCCAGCGCCGCCAGATGCGACGAATGCAGTTGAATGCCACCCGGCCCGATCAATCCGCGCAACGTGCCGCCATTCGGATCGACATTCACATCGAACTGCCGCTGCCCCTCTTCATCCAGCGCTTCGCGCTTCACAAGGGGCAGACGGCAACGCGATATAGGATCCACATCGGCGGGCAGCATGCTCATCCTCCCCATTTTCATTTTTCGACAGAACCTTCAGGCTTCCATGCCCTCCAGTTCCACGATCATCTTTTCGATCATGGACAGGCCGATCTGCCAGAAGGCTGGATCGCGCGCATCAAGACCGAACGGCGCCAGCAGTTCGGAATGATGTTTGGTGCCGCCGGCCGACAGCATGGCGAAATATTTCTCGGCAAACCCCTGTTCGGCGTTCTGATAGACGCCATAGAGCGAATTCACCAAACAATCGCCGAAGGCATAGGCATAGACGTAGAACGGCGAATGGATGAAGTGCGGGATATAGGCCCAGAACACTTCATAGCCGGTTTTGAGTTCAATCGCCGGCCCCAGGCTCTCGCCCTGCACGCTCATCCAAAGCTCTGAAATCTGGTCGGCGGTGAGTTCGCCCTCGCGCCGGGCCAGATGCAGCTTGCGCTCGAAGGAATAGAACGCGATCTGCCGCACCACCGTGTTGAGCATGTCCTCGACCTTCGCCGCGAGCATGGCGCGGCGCTGCACCGGGTCCGACGTGCCGTCGAGCAACTTGCGGAAGGTGAGCATTTCGCCGAAGACCGAAGCGGTCTCCGCCAGGGTGAGCGGCGTCGGCGCCATCAAGGCGCCGTTCGGCGCGGCGAGCACCTGATGCACGCCATGGCCAAGTTCATGCGCGAGCGTCATCACGTCGCGCGGCTTGCCCTGGTAGTTGAGCATCACATAGGGATGCGCCGACGGCACGGTCGGATGAGCGAAAGCGCCCGGCGACTTGCCGGGACGCACCGGCGCATCGATCCAACGCTCGTCGAAGAAGCGTCGGGCGATATCGGCCATGCGTGGCGCGAAATTGCCGTAGGCATCGAGGACGATGGCGCGCGCATCCTCCCACTTATAAGTGCGGGTCGGCACGTCGGGCAGCGGCGCATTGCGATTCCAATGCGCCAAAGTCTCGCGGCCGAACCATTTCGCCTTCAGCTTGTAGTAGCGATGCGACAAACGCGGATAAGCGCCAGTGACGGCGGCCACCAGCGCATCGACGACCTCGCGCTCCACCCGATTGGAGAGATGGCGCGCATCGGCCACGTCGACAAAGCCGCGCCAACGGTCGGAAATTTCCTTGTCCTTGGCGAGCGTATTGGTGATCAAAGCGAAGGTGCGCAGGTTTTCCTGCAAGGTCTTCGCCACCGCATCGGCCGCTTTATGACGCATGTCCTCATGCGGGTCCTGCATCAAGGCAAGCGTCGGCTCGATCGAAAGTTCGCGGCCATCGACGCCGAAGCGCAGCGACGCGATCGTCTCGTCGAACAGGCGATTCCAGGCAGAACGGCCGCTGATCGCCTTTTCGTGGAACAATTGTTCAAGCTTGTCGTCGAGCTGATAGGGCTTCTCGCGACGGATGTCTTCCAACCACGGGCGATAATGCGCCAGCGGGCCCGAGGCCATCGCCGCATTGAGCTGCGCATCGTCGATGCGATTGAGTTCGAGCGAGAAGAACACCAGGTCCGAGGACGCATTGGTGATCTTCTCTTGCGCATCGCCATAGAATTTGGCGCGCGCTGGGTCGCCCGTATTGCCCGTGTAGATCAAGCCCGCATAGGACATGATGCGGCCGAGCAGATCCTCCAGCCCTTCGAATTCGCGGATCGCCTGCGCCAGGCTGGCGCTGGCATTCTCACCAGCGGCGATACCTGCGAGCGCGCCTTTCCATTTGCCGGCGAAAGCCCGGCACTGCTCCTCGGCACGCGCCATGTCAGCCGCGAAAGCTGGCGACGACATGCCAGGATAAAGGTCATCGAGATTCCATTCCGGCAGAGCGCCGAGATCGGTCGAGACGCTGGCTTGCGTCTCCAGTTCAGCCTGCGCCTTCATTCCCCGTTCCATCATCCGTCCGCCCAACTGCCTCATACCGCACACATCTGCCTGCACACGTCTGAAACTAAATTAAAATCAAAATCATTTGGTTCCCCTCTTATCGCCAAGGGCCGTGGCGCTGGCAAGGCGAACCAACGGACAAAGAGAAGCTTGGCCGGCTAAACCGCAGATGCGCCTTGACACCGGCTATAGTTATGATCATAACTATAGCCATGGGATGTGCTCCAAGGCGCCACGCCTGTCTCCATCCCGCGCAAAGATCGGGAGGTCCGCATGAGCAAGTTCATCGTCAATACGCATAGCCGTCTGCAGGAATGGATTGCTGACTCCAAAGGCTACTTCACCGATGAAGGCCTCGACTACGAGCTGACCCAGCACAACCTGCTGACCAAGCAGGCGCCCGAAAATTTCAAGGCCCCGGCCGGCGGCAGCGCCACGCCCAACCAGGTCTCCGACAATCTCAACGGTGCCTTCCAGACCTACGAAAAGGGCCGCGACGCCTCGATCAGCTGCGCCTGCCATTGGACCGTCAACATGGCCGCTTCGGCCAGCCATGGTCGTCTCTGGGGTGAAGCTTATTCGGTGTCGCCGTGTGGTATTTTTGTGCCGCCGGATTCCACCATCCGCAAGCCGGAAGACCTGGCTGGCGTCGACGTGCATGTCGGCTATCAGTCCGGCAGCCACTACACCACGATCCAGGCGCTTGAGCCCTTCATGCCGGCCGATCAGATCAAGCTCAAGTTTGGTGGTGGCCCGTCGGACCGCGTCGATCAGCTCCTGAACGGCCTCGCCCCGGCGGCGACCGTCTTCGGCATGCAATACTACATCATGGAGCAGCTCGGCTTCCGCAAGATCGCCGACAATACCTTCATGATCGCCGCCATGATCCCGGACGGCGTCGACCTCGAGGACGTCCGCAAATACTATCGCGCCCTGCGCCGCGCCCAGGCCGACATCGACCTGATGCACCAGCAATATACCCACTTCTACAGCAACGAACTGCCGGAACGGCACGCCAAGCTGGTGGACGTGCGCCGCTTCGGACCGGGCGAACGCATCGTCTTCGAACCCTATTCCCGCGCCATGTACGAAGACACCCATCGCTGGGTCGAGGAACGTCATATCTTCACAGAGGATAAGGCTGGTCACGGCGCCTACGAGGATTCGGTGGCCTGCCCGGTCTGAGCCGGTCGGGAGCAGAAAAACCTGGTAATTTGAACTAAACTGTGGCGGGCGATTCTTGACGGAATTGCCCGCCATTTCTGTATTATGAGCCGGTCATGTCACCCGAAGATCCGCAAGCCAGAACTGCCAAGCCGAGCCGCCGCTCAGGCGTCGACACCGAGCCCGATTTCGCGCCCCATGCGCCGGTCGGCCATCTGTTGCGGCGCGTCTATCACAAGGCGCGCGAGACTTCGGCTTATCTGTATCGCGACTTCGACGTGACGCCGCAGCAGGCCGCTGCCCTCTTTTCCATCCGCCGCCGCGGCTCCCTGTCCCAGGCCGAGATCGGCGAAGCCATCGCCATGGAGCCGGCCAACGTCCACGGCCTGGTGGCGCGGCTCAAGGCCAAGCAGTTGATCGAAGCGGAACGGGACCCCGCCGATCCCCGCCGCATGCGTATTCACCTGACGAAGGAAGGCGAACACGTTGTCGCCACCTTGGCCGATGCGGCTAAGCTGTCGGAGGAGACGACGCTCTCGCCCCTCTCGACCACTGAACGCGGCACGCTCATGCGTCTGTTACGCAAAATGCTCGCCCACCCGCCGGCGCGCTGAAGCGCGCCGCTTAGTCCGCAGGGCTTGCCGTCTTCTCCATCAGCAGCCGTTCGATCCGCCGATCAGGCAACAGCCACATGATGGCGACACAAACATACATGGCCGCCCCTAGCAGGGGGTGAATGAACGTGGCCAAAATGCCCGTCAGATACAGAACAGGCGAGATCTTGCCCTTGAAATTCGAGCCGAGCGCCTGCGCCAACAGGCAATCCTCGCCTTCCAGGCGAATGATCGTGCGCTGGAGAATGTAATAGGCGATGCCCGGCATCAGCAGCGACACGCCGTAGAGAATCACCGGATTGCGATCGAAGTGATTCTCGCCCATCCAATCCGTCGTGAATGGCACCAAAGACAGCCAGAACAACAAATGCGTATTGGCCCACAGCACCGCGCCGTTCACATGGTGGACGGTCTGGAACATGTGATGATGATTGTTCCAGTAGATCGCCACATAAACGAAGCTCAGTACGTAACCGACGAAAATCGGCAACAGCTTCGCCAGATCCGTCCATTCGGACCCGTGCGGCACTTTCAATTCCAGCACCATGATGGTGATGATGATCGCAATCACGCCATCGCTGAATGCCGCCAGCCGTTCTTTTTCCATCGTCTATTCCAATCAGAGTCGCGTCTAGCTCATGCTGTCCTGATGGGCCGCGACAATCAAGGCGACTGTTCAGTTCGCAAAGCGACCGTCAGGCTCGCAAAGCGGGCGCTGAGGCTCGATGGGCACCGTCCGTGCCAACTGCCACGCCAGTTGATTGATTCGTGTGAAATATTCCGCGCGGGCGAGGCCGTATCCACCAAAAATCACGCCCCCCTTTACCTCGCGCGAACAACCGGCAATATGCCGCCATCTGACATTCGGAGATGCAGAATGAAAACCCGTGCCGCCGTCGCGTTCGCCGCCAAGAAACCGCTCGAAATCGTTGAACTCGATCTCGAAGGGCCGAAGGCCGGCGAAGTTCTGGTCGAAGTCAAGGCGACGGGCATCTGTCACACCGACTATTTCACTCTGTCGGGCGCCGACCCGGAAGGTCTTTTCCCTTGCGTGCTCGGCCATGAAGGCGCCGGCATCGTCGTCGACGTCGGCCCCGGCGTGACCACCTTGAAAAAGGGCGATCACGTCATCCCGCTCTACACGCCCGAATGCCGCCAGTGCAAAAGCTGCCTGTCGCGCAAGACCAATCTCTGCACCGCCATACGGACCACCCAGGGCAAGGGCCTGATGCCGGACGGCACCTCGCGCTTCAAATGCGACGGTGAGCCGGTGCTGCACTACATGGGCACCTCCACCTTCGCCAACCACATCGTGGTTCCCGAAATCGCGCTGGCGAAAATCCGCGAGGACGCGCCCTTCGACAAGGTCTGCTACATCGGCTGCGGCGTCACCACCGGTATCGGCGCGGTGATATGGACGGCGAAGGCGGAAGCCGGCTGTCGCGCCGTCGTCTTCGGCCTCGGTGGCATCGGCCTCAACGTCATCCAGGGCCTGCGCATGATCGGTGCCGAGCAGATCGTCGGCGTCGACATCAATCCGGCCCGCAACGATCTCGCCCGCAAATTCGGCATGACCGATTTCGTCAATCCGAAGGAAGTCGGCGGCGATCTCGTGCCCTATCTCGTCGACCTCACCAAGGGCGGCGCCGACTATTCCTTCGAGTGTATCGGCAACGTCAACACCATGCGCCAAGCCCTTGAATGCTGCCATCGCGGCTGGGGCCAGTCGATCATCGTCGGCGTCGCGCCGGCCGGTGCCGAAATCGCCACCCGCCCGTTCCAGCTCGTCACCGGTCGCGTCTGGAAGGGCACGGCCTTCGGCGGCGCGCGTGGCCGCACCGACGTGCCCCGCATCGTCGACTGGTACATGGACGGCCGTATCAACATCGACGATCTGATCACGCACAAGCTGCCGCTGGAGCGCATCAACGAAGGCTTCGACCTGATGCACGCCGGCACGTCGATCCGCAGCGTCGTCGAATTCTGATCGCATGGCGAACGACGGTTCGCCCTCTTTAAAGCCGCGATACCTGCCTCTCTGGGTGCGTATCGCGGCCGTTGCCGTGATCGCGGCGCTGCTCGTTTGGCGCTTCCGCCAGGCCGAAGGCTCCTTCGCCAATTTCGTCTTCACCTGCTTCTTGACCGGCGCGCTCTATGCCGGGCTGGTGGTATTCACGCGCCGGCTGCTGGCACCGCTCGTCGGTCTCACCGCTTTCATCGCGATGATCTACGCCACGTCCTACGTCAAATATCAGGCCACCACATTCGTTCTGCACGCCTGGGATTTCGTCTATTACTTCGGTGCATGGAGCGAAATCGCCTCGTGGTGGTCGGGACAGCCGCTGGCGCTGACGATCGCCATCACGGGCCTCGTCCTTCTCTTTGTCGGCACCTGGCTGGCGTGGCGGCGGGAGCCCGCAACCATCGCACGCACGTTGTCATTGCCTGTCTGCGCTCTACTGATCGGTGCAACGGTCTACACGGCGCAGGCGCGCGGCGAGCGCCCGCACATGCTGTTCAACTTTCCCGACTGGCACTGGTCGTCGTTTCTGATTTCCTTCGATGAGAGCTTCGAAGCGATCCGTCGCGGCGGCTTGATCGAAGCGACTCCCCAGAATGCGCCGCATCCGTTCGTCCGCACCGCCTGCACACCGGCGATGAAACCGCCACATATCATCTTGATTCACGAAGAATCCGTCGGGCCGCCGTCATTATTTCCGCAGATCAAATATGATCCCGCGCTCGACAGCCTGTTCAAGTCCTTCGACGGCCAGATGCATAAGATGCGTGTCGAGACTTTCGGTGGCGGCTCCTGGCTGACGGAATCCTCCGTTCTGCTCGGCCTGTCGAGCCAGTTCTTCGGCGGCATGAAACATTTCATCCAATTTTTCACCGCCGGGCACTTGCGCGACACCCTGCCCTTCGCTTTGCGCGACTGTGGCTACCGCACGACCATGTTCTATCCAGCCTTCAAAGGCTTTTTCGGCAACGCCAAATTCTTCGAGACCATCGGCCTCGACGAGATTTTTGACCGCAAGGCGCAGGGCGCCAAGACCGATTGGGAAAGCGACCGCTTCTATTTCGACAATGCCATTGCCGAGATCGGCCGCCATGTCGGACAATCGAAAAAGCCGCTCTTCGTCTATATTCAAACCATGTCGGCGCACTGGCCTTATGACATCGCCTTCCAACCGAAGATCGAAGTGCCCGGTGGCGGACCAGGCACGCCACCGCAAATCAGCGAATATCTGCGCCGCCTCGCCATGGCGCGCATCGACTATGATCATCTGAAAGCCGAACTCGCCCAGCGCTTTCCGAACGAACAGTTCCTCATCGTCCAATATGGCGATCACCACGCCATGCCGGTCGCCGAACTCTATGGCTATAAGGACCAGGACGACGTGAAGGACATGACCTTCGCGCCCGATTCACCCGCGATGACCACCTATTACGGTGTCGACGGCGTCAATTATACGCCGCCGCCCTTGCCCCAGATCGATGTGGTCGATGTCGGCTATCTCGGCGCCATCCTACTTGAAGAAGCGCGTCTGCCCATGCCGGCCTCTTGGCGCGAACGCCTGCGGTTGATGAACGTCTGTGGCGGCCGCTATTACGATTGCCCGAAACGCGACGAAGTCCTCGCCTTCCACCGCCGCCTTATCGATTCCGGTCTGCTGCCGAAATACTAAGCGCCTGCATGGCCTCGGCGGCGGCGCGCTCGCCGCTCTCATGCGCGCCATGGGCGGTGGAAAAGGAATGCAGCGATGTCGCTTCGCCGGCAAAGAACAGGCGGTCATCCACCGGTTGCGCCAAGACGGCTCGCTTGTCCCAATGGCCGGGCAGCGCATGCGAATAAGAACCGAGTGAATAAGGCTCCAATCCCCATGTGCTCACCGCGATGGCCGTGAACCGATCGCGCCATTGCGAGCCCAGCATGCGGACGAGCTCCTCCCGCGCGAAGGCGGCGAAACCGTCGAGCCCTTCTTTCTCCAGATCGCGCGCGCATTGGCCACCGAAATAGCCTTCGATCACCGGCAGATTGAAAGGCCTAAAATGATAGGCGCCAGTCGCGCGACGATCGAGCGCGCCGAACTGGCGACTGTTCTGCGGCAGCTGTTCCGCTTTTTCGACCCGTAGGAACAGTTTGTCGTCGAGCCCCAACGGCAGAACAGCGGCGACCTCACGCTTCTGCGGCAGATCGGGCATGAAACGAATAACATCGCGTGCTAGGAGATTGGTCGGCACGGTGACGATGACGGCGCGCGCGCTGATGCGCCCTTTGGCGCTCGTCACTTCGATCCGCGTTCCCGAATGATCGATCGTCTGCACAGGGCAATCGGTGATAATAGGCAGTGCCGCACCGCTGCGCGCGATCAAGGTGCCATAGCCTTCGACGACGCGATAATTGATCATCGTGTCGTGATAATTGTCGTAGTCGCGCACCGACAGGCGGTCGAGTTCGACACCATTCACATAGGTGCTGATCGCATCAATAAGAGGATTCCACGGATTGCCCGGCTCAAGCAATTCCACCGCTGGCCGATCGCCCGCTTTGCCCGCCTCCACTTCCATCCGCTCATAGAAACTGTTTTGCGCGTTCCGAAAACCGCGCTGCGCTTCGACGGGAAAGCCAATTTCCGGCATTTCCCGCTGCCAGGGCGGCGTGGTTTTGTCGACCGTCAGTCCCAACGAGCCGGCGATGCCGACCCACGGATTCTGATCGGCCGAATGCAGCCAGCCGCACCCGAGATCGAGGCCATAAGGCGAAAAACCGTCGCTGGTGGAAGCCCGGGTCCAAGCCCGTCCGCCGATCCGCGCCCGTGCCTCCAGAACGACGAAACGCACCCCCGCCCGCGCCAGGGCACGGCCGGCCGCGACGCCAGCGGCACCGGCGCCGACCACGATCACATCGACGTCACCAGGAAGAGACATGAGCTGGACATAAGCGGCGACGCTGCCACAGTCCAGTAGCGTTACGGCCTTTGCGACTTTGGGCCAACACCACCGAAAAAATACGGAGCTCGGCTTGAGCGTGGCGCGATTGCGTGAATAATCGGCCTACGATCGAGGCCGCCTGACAAAGCGCGACCGGACAATATGGGGAGAAACAGATGGCGTTCAGCTTTCCCACTCATGTGATACGTGCCGCCCTTTTCGCCGGTCTGATCGGCGCCTTCGCCACCGGCACACCCGCCCGCGCCCAGGACTTCATCGGCATCCTCACCGGTGGCACGTCAGGCGTCTATTACCCGATGGGCGTCGCCATTTCGAAAATCTTCTCCGAAAAAATCAAAGGATCGCGCCCCTCGGTGCAGGCGACCAAGGCTTCGGTTGAAAATCTCGTCCTCTTGCAACAGGGCAAGGGCGAAATCGCCTTCACCCTCGGCGACAGCCTTGCCTTTGCCTGGGAGGGCAATGAGGAAGCGGGCTTCAAGACCAAGCAGACGAAACTGCGCGGCCTTGCCGCGATCTATCCCAATTTCGTGCAGATCGTCGCGTCGCAGGACAGCGGCATCAAGACCTTGGCGGACTTGAAAGGCAAACGCTTGTCGGTTGGCGCACCGAAATCGGGCACCGAACTCAATGCCCGCGCCATCCTGGCCGCCGCCGGCATTACCTATAAGGATCTCGGCAAGATCGAATATCTGCCCTTCGGCGAATCCGTCGACCTGATGAAGAACCGCCAGCTCGATGCCACCTTGCAATCGGCCGGTCTCGGTGTCGCCGCCATTCGCGATCTGGCAAGCTCGGTGCCGATCAACGTCGTCGAAATCCCCGCCGCCATCGTTGAAAAGACCGGCGCACCCTACATCAAGGGCATCATTCCGAAAGGCACCTATACGGGCCAGGACAGCGACGTGCAGACGGCCGCCGTCGTCAATTATCTCGTCACGCGTTCCGATCTGTCCGAAAACGTCGTCTATGAGATGACCAAGTCGATCTTCGAAAATCTCGATGAATTGCGCGCCGCCCATTCGGCGGCCAAGGACATCGACATCAAGCGCGCGCTCGAAGGCATGCCGGTGCCTGTCCATCCCGGCGCCGAAAAATATCTCAAGGAACGTGGCGTCACGAAATAGGCAGGCGCCGTCATGAGCCATACGAGCAATACGCTCACCGAACTCGAAATCGAACACGGCCTGCCGCCCGGCTGGGGCGACGGCCTGTCCGGCAAGGTTCTCTTCTGGATCGCTTTCGCCTTCGCCGCCTTTCAGGTGGCGACGTCGCTTTACGCCTTCCTGCCGGCGCAGGTGTTGCGCACGGTCCATGTCGGCTTTCTCACGCTTGTGGGGGCGGCGCTGATCGCCAATCACAAGACGAAACATCCGCTCACCTGGTATGTCGGCTGGGCGGCTGGCCTCATCACCTTTGCCTGCGGCCTCTATCACTGGGTCTTCTATACCGATCTCGTCAATCGTGCCGGTGAGCTGTTGCCGATCGACCTTGCCGTCGGCATCGTCACCTTGGTCATCCTGTTCGTCGTCTCGTGGATGCTGATGGGCGCGGCCCTGCCGCTCATCTGTCTCGCCTTCCTCGCCTATGCATTGTGGGGCCAATATCTGCCGGCGCCGCTCGACCATCGCGGCTATAGCCTCGAACAGGTCATCGATCAGATGAACTTCGGCACCGAAGGCATTTACGCCACGCCCACGGGCATTTCCGCCACTTATATTTTCCTCTTCGTGCTGTTTGGCGCCTTCCTCGAGCGCGCCGGCATGATCCAGCTTTTCAACGATGTCGCCATGGGCCTCGTCGGCTGGGCGCGTGGTGGCGCCGCGAAAGTTGCCGTCATTTCCTCGGCGATGATGGGCACGATCTCCGGTTCCGGCGTCGCCAATGTGGTCACCGTCGGCCAGTTCACCATTCCGCTGATGAAGCGCTTCGGCTATCGGCCCTCTTTCGCCGGCGGCGTCGAGGCCACGGCCTCCATGGGCGGCCAGATCATGCCCCCCGTCATGGGCGCCGTCGCTTTCATCATGGCCGAGAATATCGGCGTGCCCTATGTGGAGATCGTCAAGGCGGCGATCATTCCCGCCATTCTCTATTTCGCTTCGGCCTTCTGGATGGTGCATCTGGAAGCCGGCAAGCATGGCCTTCTCGGCATACCCCGTTCCGAACTGCCGAGCCCGCTGCAAGCCCTGAAACGGCAATGGCATCTGGCGCTACCGCTGATCGTACTCGTCGTTCTCCTGATGGACGGATTCACGCCGCTCTTCGCCGGCTCGGTCGGCTTGGCGCTGACCGCGATCATGATCTTGGGCGGCGCCGTCGCGCTCAACATTTCCCAGACCGGACTGCGCTTCGCCTTCTGGATCGCTGTCGGCCTGATCGCCGCCGCTCTGTTCAAATTCGGCGTCTGGATCATCGTCGCCCTCGTTGGCGCCTTGATCCTGCTGAACTTCCTCACGCGCGGCGGCCGGGAGACACTGGCCATGTGCCGCGATGCCTTGGCGGATGGTTCGCGCCAGGCCCTGCCTGTCGGCCTCGCCTGCGCCATCGTCGGCACGGTCATCGGTACGATGACGTTGACCGGCGCCGCTTCGACCTTCGGCAATTACATCGTCTCCTTTGGCCGCGAGTCGCTGTTCATCTGTCTGCTGCTGGTGATGTTCACCTCGATCGTTCTCGGCACCGGCCTGCCGACGATCCCGACCTATATCATCACCGCATCATTGGCCGCGCCAGCCTTGCTGAAGCTCGGCGTGCCGCTGATCGTCAGCCACATGTTCGTCTTCTACTACGGCATCATCGCCGACCTGACGCCGCCTGTGGCACTCGCAGCGCTCGCCGCAGCACCCATCGCCAAAGCGTCGCCCGATGCCATCGGCTGGCAGGCTTGCCGTATCGCCATCGCCGGCTTCCTCATTCCCTTCATGGCCGTCTATGAGCCAGCGCTGATGCTGCAGGAAGGCAGCCGCCTCACCGCCGAATATGGCTATTGGATCGAGGTCGCCTATGTCAGCCTGAAAGCGGTGTTGACGATCGTCGTCACCGGCGTCGCCGCCATCGGCTTCTATTTCGCCCGCACGTCCTGGCCCGAACGCATCCTGCACGGCATCGCGGCGGTCTCTTTCATCTCGCCACTGCCGTGGAGCGACACCTTCGCTCTCACGTTGACGGCGCTGCTGACCGCCTGGAACCTGTTCAAGGCGCGCCGGCCGACGCCGACGACGGTCACGGCCGTATGAGCCTCAACCTGTGCATCGTCAGCGGCACGGCCCTCACCAAGATCGCCGCGCTGACCTTCACACTGTCCTGGCAACATTCAGTGCAGAAAACAGAATGGACCGAAACCTGGCATGTCACACCAACAGCGCTGGAATTGGTCGAGGCGCGCGTCGAAAGCACAGGCGCCGGTATGGAGCCGCCTGATGGCGCCGTCTTCGACGGCCGCTTCTGGCGCTGGAAACCACCGATCGCGCCGCTGCCCGAACTGCGCCTGTCGCGATCCGACGCCGTGCCACAAGGCTGGAGGCTGTGCACGAGCGACAGCTGCCGGCCGGTCGCCTCGGCCGTCGATCATGCGGATGTGGTGATTTTGAAGCCCTGTACGGACTAATTCAGCCGCGGATCGGCTCGACCTTGAGCGCGGCGCGGATGAAGTAATACAGACCGACGAAGCCGATGAGGCCGCCGACAATCTCGATGCCATAGCGGAGCGTCTGCGGCAGGCCGAACATGCCGCCCAGCGCCCAGCCGGCCGCCCAGGTGATCCCGACCAATTCGGTGCCGACGAGAATCGCAACGCTGACCACGGTCAGCGTGTTCTGCCAGTTAATCGGCTTCCGGTCCGCCAAAGCTGCATCTCCAAAGATCTGAACGGGCGTTTTTCTACAGGAAGCGATCCAAGGGAGCAATCACTCCCTTGCGCGCGCCGCGGCAACCCCCTATACCCCTGCCATTCCGCGCCGGTTCGCCGGCCTAACCGTGGAAACGGGCGATTAGCTCAGCGGGAGAGCACTTCCTTGACATGGAAGGGGTCACAGGTTCGATCCCTGTATCGCCCACCACGAACACTTTGATTTATTTGGAATTCTCAACTTCCCTCCGCCAAGCGGCAGAGCGAAACTTGATTATGGCCACGCCAAAGTCTGCGCCAAGCCGACGAATCCGATGATCCCACGCCTTCCCGGTGGGCACATGACCTTTGGCACTTTCTCCAAGGCCGCCATTGTCCGATCACCACCCCCGAAATTAACCTTTCGGGAGAACGGCGCCGTGCCCTTTTCCGTCGCGGACTTCGCGTTCTACTTCTTTTTCGTCCTGTTCATCGGCCCGGCCACCGCCGCCGCGCTGATCACAGCCTATCTGGTGGTCGAGGATCGCAAACCCCTCGCGCGCCTTTAATCCTCCAGCTCGGTTTCCGGGCGATCGTTTCCCGGCGCCAGCTCCTGGTGCCATTTGCCCCGAGAATCCTCATATTCGATGCCATCGGTCTTGCCGGCGACCTGTTGCCGCTGGGCGGCCGCAGCAGCCGCTTCATGGGCCATTTTATGGGTCGGATAGGTCTCCGACAGGACATCACCGACCTTATAGGCCCAGCCTCCGTCGTGTTCGACCACCTCATAGACAACTTTGGTCATTGTCGGCCTCCATTCGCGACTGCACCGTAATCCACCCAGATTGCCATCCGGATTGGCGCCTTTGGATGACCGACAGCTAACCACCGACTGCGGTCCGAGCCTAGCCCCGCGGTCGATAGCGTGGCAGCGACCAGCCGTTGACGAGGGCCAAGGCGCGAATACCAAAAGCCACGGCGAATCCGGCAATCAGAGCCGCCTCGCGCGGCGCGCCCAAGCCGATCAGACCGACAAAGACCAGGGCACCGGCCAGCGCCGCCGAAACATAGATTTCACGGCTCAGGATGACTGGCGATTCATTGCCGAGAATGTCGCGGATGACGCCACCAAAGGTTGCTGTCACCACCCCCATGGCCACGGCAACGATCGGGCCGGATTGAGCCTCCAGGGCTTTTTCCGCCCCGGTGACGGCAAACAGCGCCAGACCCACCGCATCGATCCACAACAGAAAACGGTGGCGCGACTGCGGAATATGGGCGGTGAAGAACACCATGCAGGACACGATGACGCAGGCCAGCAGATAGGTCGGATCCTTGATCCAGAACACTGGCAATGTGCCCAGAACCACGTCGCGGAACGTACCACCGCCGATACCCGTCACCGTCCCCAACAGGACGAAACCGACGATATCCATCTGCTTGCGCGAGGCCATCAAGGCGCCCGTCACCGCGAAGACGACAATGCCCAGCCAATCCAGTGCTGTAGTGACGGTTTGAAACATGATCGCCAACGTAGCCTGAGGACGGGGGCCGGTATATAGACAGGCCCACGCCGAACCCTCTGGGTGGTCCTGAGTTTCCACAAGAACGTCTGATGCCCGATCATCTGCAAGGCCAACTGATCTCAACTCTCCTCGCCCTGCGGTCGCGCTGGCTTCCCGCACTCGTTCTCGTCGTCGTCATTCATATCGTCGCCTTCGCCTTTGCCACCGGCCAGATCGACGTGCCCTTCCTTTATCGCGGTCCGCAGGGCTGAGGCGGATGGCAAAAGCATCGCAAAGCTCGGCCCTCGTCGGACGGCTGGCCTCCCTCGATCTCCTGCGTGGCGTCGCAGCACTCGCCGTGGCTATTCCGCACTATGTCATGCTCGGCTCGCAGGATTGGCCGACCATGCAGGTGGTTTCGATCCTCGCCGTCGAAGTGTTCTTCGTGCTCAGCGGTTTCGTGCTGGCGCCACAGATCCTTGCCTGTGTCACGGCGCTGCGCTCGTCCGACATCGGTATCTTCCTGGTGCGGCGCTGGATGCGCACCATCCCGCCTTATCTGGTGGCGCTGGTCGCGATCACGGTCATCTCCGGCAATATTTTCAACGACGCTTTCGTCCGCTACGTTTTCTATGTCCAGAATTTCTTCTCCTCCCTGCCCGAAGCGCGCGATTATTTTGCGGTTGCCTGGAGCCTGTCGGTCGAGGAATGGTTTTATGTGGTCTTCGCCGTCCTGGTGATCTCAGCGCGTCTGATCGGCTTGCGCGAACGCGGCTTCACCATCGCCGTCATCGTGCTGGCCGTAGCCTTCATCGTCGCGCGCACGCTCGCCGGCCATATGCAGGATTGGGATGCCGCCATTCGCCGCGTCACTGTCTTCCGTCTCGATGCCATCGCCTATGGCTTCCTGCTCTATGCCGTTCTCGATATGCTGGAGCGATGGTATGGCCGGTTTGCCAACCCTCTGCTCTCGACACTGATCGTTGTAGCCACGGCAGCGCTGGCCTTCTGGATCGGCTGGCTCGCCAGCGTCGACACATCGACACCAGCGCGCCATCTCTATCCCTTCACTGCGGCTCTCTTCGGCTGCGCGCTGATTTTCGCACTCACCTTCCATCGCAAGGGCTTTCAGGATTCAGGCCTCGCGCCCACCTGCTATTATCTCGGCAAGGTTTCCTACACGATCTATCTGTTCCATCTGATCGTGATCCTGCTGTTGCGCCCGCATGTGACGCATCTCGATCTGACAATCCAGATGGCGCTCTACCTGATCGCTCTATTCGTCTTCTGCACATTCTTCTTCTTCGGCTTCGAACGCATCATCCTGGCAGCACGGCCGCAGTATCCCGATCACGTGGCGCGTGCCCGCGCGCCCCTGCCACAACTCGCTTTGCCCGCTTGGATCAGCGCGACGCTCGAACCGCTACGCACCTTACCGGCCCGGCTCATCGCTTTCGTGCTCGCTGGCCTCGGCGGCTGGGCGTGCAATTGGTCCTTCCACAGCGGCCGCACGCTCGTCTTCTATGCCGCGCTCCTCCTCACCGCCTTCGCGCTGATCGTCGCCACCCATAATTTGCGTTTCTGCCGCAATGGTGTCGTCCGCACCTTGCACATCGGCATGGCGCTCTTCGCGCTCACTTTGCCGCTGGTCGATTTGATCTATGCGCGTACCTTGCAGACCGGCATCACGCGCCCGACCATCGACGCCTATTCCTTCCGCCAGGCACAGGCGGATCCCGCCGCCTTCCAAGCCTGGTGGTCGCGCTTTACCGACGAATTCAATCGCGGCGCCAAGGCCGATATCGAACAGCCCGATCCCGAAGGCACCCTGCCGTTCATTCCCCGCCCCGGGGCGCGCAGCAAATTCTTCGACGGCGACATTCGCATCAACAATCTCGGCTTTCGCGGCGCCGATTTCCCCGCCGATAAAGGCAATAACTGGCGGATCTTCGCCATCGGGGAATCGCCGACCTTCGGCACTTTGCCCGCCAACGGCCAGAAGGCCTGGCCGGAAGTGCTACAGAACCTGATCGACGAACGCCTTCTCTGCCAGCGGCCCGTGCAGGTGATCAATGCCGGCGTCGTCGGCTATAGCTTTCCCTCAAGCCTGGAGCGCACGCGCCGCTTCATCGTGCCGCTGAAGCCCGACATGGTCATCAGCTATCACGGCTTCAACAATCTCGCCTTGATCGATCCTTTGCTCGCCCGACTGCCGCAACCGCCACATTGGCAATTGCGGGCGTCGCCGCTCATCGGCGAAGTGCTGTTCCGCTTCAACACGCTGCGTTACGTCAAGCGCGTCGAAGCCTTCAATGTCGCGAGCCAGGCGCACTATTCCGACCAATATGACAAGCTCTACCGCGCCTTCGTCGAACTGGGACAGAGCGCCGGTTTCATTCCGGTCCTCGCCAATCTCAGCATGGTCATCACCGATCAGTCGCCGCGTGACGTGATCGATTTCTACGGCCGAGTTTTCATGCCGATTTCCCGGATCATCCCGGCGGTTGCCGAGCACAACCGCATCGTCCAGCACGTGGCCAAGGACACGGGCGCCCCCTTCGTCGACACCACGCCTGGCCTCGCCGGCCAGTGGGACAGCGATTATTTTTACGATACGGTTCACTTCACCCAAAAGGGCTCGAACGTGCTGGCCGAGCGGATGTTCAACGGCATCCTGCCGCAGCTCGAAAACGGCCCCGGCTGCAAACCGCGCGAAGATGCGAAATAGGCCAGAAAATTTCTTGGCGCTTATTTGGGGCGCCCTGTCGAAATGTCGACGCTTGGTGCGTCATGTCCATGTCAACACCGCAGGAACAGCGGCCGAAACAAGGAGATGAACATGCAATACCTGCTGATGATCTATAACGACGAGAATTTCTACAAGACGGCGCCGAAGGCCGAGCTGGAACGCTCCCACAGCGCCTATGTCGCCTATACCGAAGCCCTGAAATCGGCCGGCGTCATCCGTGGCGGCGAACGCCTGCAACCGATCGCCACCTCCAGCACCGTGCGCGTCAAGGACGGCAAGACCGTCGTGCTCGACGGTCCCTATGTCGAGACCAAGGAACAATTGGCCGGCTATTACGTGATCGAGGTGGACAATCTCGACAAGGCCATCGAATGGGCGGCGCGCTGCCCGGCGGCCAGCGGCGGCACGATGGAAGTACGCCCAATCTGGGCGAACCCGCTGATGAACATGTAAGTGACCGCCGCGCTCGCAGATCCCCGGCGCGCGGCGGAAGCCGCCGCCCGCCGCAGCTACGGCAAGCTGGTGGCTCTTCTGGCGGCCCGCGGCCGTGACATCGCCGCCGCCGAGGATGCTTTGGCCGAAGCCTTCGCCGCGGCGCTCGGCGACTGGCCAAAGTCAGGCGTGCCGGATAATCCGGAAGCCTGGCTGCTGGCCGTCGCCCGCCGGCGCCTCATCGACGGGGCGCGGCGCCGCAAGACCCGTGACGAAGCGAGCGATCATCTGGTGCTGCTCATGCAGGAAGCCGGCGACGATCAAGAGGCCGACATTCCCGACCGCCGCCTCTGGCTGATGTTCGCCTGCGCCCATCCGGCACTCGATCCAAGCATTCGCTCGGCCCTCATCCTGCAAACCCTGCTTGGTTTCGATGCGGTCGCCATCGGCTCGGTGTTTCTGGTGCAGCCGGCGACCATGGGGCAGCGGCTGGTGCGCGCTAAACAGAAGATCGCCCAAGCCGGCATTCCATTCGAACTGCCCCCGAAGGAGGACTTGCCCGAACGGCTCGATGCGGTGCTGGAAGCGGTCTATTCCGCCTTCGCGCGCGGCTGGAGCGACCCTGCCGGCGCCCATGCGCGCATCAGCGAACTGGCCGCGGAAGGCGTCTGGCTCGGCCGGCTCATTGCCCATCTCATGCCCGACGAGCCCGAAGCCCTTGGCCTCCTCGCCCTGATGCTGCATCTGGAGGCACGGCGTGGTGCGCGACGCAACGCCGACGGCGCCTACGTCGCCCTGTCGGCGCAGGACACGGCACTCTGGGATCATGCGCTCATCGACGAGGCCGAGGCCCTACTGTATCGCGCCGCCAAAATGACCCGCCCCGGTCGCTATCAAACCGAGGCCGCCATTCAATCGGCCCATGCCGCACGGCGTCTCACCGGAAAAACCGACTGGCAGGCCATCGCTGCCCTCTACGATGTGCTGTGGGCCATGACAGGCTCACCCGTCGTCGCCATCAACCGGGCCATGGCACGGGCCGAAACGTCGGGCCCGGCCGTCGCTCTGGTGGAACTCGATGCCCTGGCCACGGACAGCCGCCTGGCGACCTATCAGCCCTATTGGGCCGGCCGCGCCGACCTGTGCCAGCGGGTCGGCGATCAGGCGGCGGCGCGCGATGCCTATGGCCGCGCCATCGGCCTGGAACATGATCCCGCCGTGCGCCGTTTCCTGCAGGATCGGCTGGCCAAACTCGCGGTGAGTTGATCTACAGCCAGCCGCGCCGTCGGAAGAAGACGAAGGGCAGGATGGCGGTGATGATCATCAGCCCGATGGCCATCGGATAGCCGTACTCGAACGCCAGTTCCGGCATAGCCTTGAAGTTCATGCCGTAGATCGAGGCGATCAGCGTCGGCGGCATCAGCGCCACGGCGGCGATCGAGAAGATTTTGATGATTTGGTTCTGCTCGAGATTGATCAGGCCGAGCGTCGCATCGAGCAGGAAATTGATCTTCGTCGACAGATAGGTCGAATGGTCGGTCAACGACGTGACGTCGCGCTGCAAGCTGCGCACACGGGAACGGATTTCCTTCAGCGCCCGCTTGCTGTCGTCGGCAACGGCAGTGTGATAGGTGAGCACCCGGTTCATCGACAAAAGGCTTTCACGCGCCATCGAGACAAGATCGCCCTCGCGGCCGATATCGACGATGATTTTCTGAAAGTCCGCTGTTTTCGAGGATTTCTTGCGCGGATCCTCGTGTTTGAATACTTCCCGCGAGATCGCATCGATCTTGGCACCGACCTTTTCCAAGGCATCGGCGATGCGGTCGATCAGCGCTTCCATCAGGCTCAACATCACCTGTTCGCCGGTCCCGCACGAAACCGCATTGGCGCGCTGGACGCGCAAGGCGAACATCATGAACGGCCGAGGTTCCGCATAGCGCACGGTCACCAGGGTCGAGCCCTTGAGGACGAAGGTGATCGGCGTTAATTGCGGTTCGTCGGTATCGATCCGCGTCACCGCGGTCATCGTCATGAATTCCGCGCCATTCTCGTTATAGAGACGGGAGGAGACCTCGATCTCCTGCATTTCCTCGCGGGTCGGGATCGACACGCCCACGGCCGCCTCGACATAGCGATCCTCTTCCGGTGTCGGATTGAGGAGATCGAGCCAGGGCACAGTCCCTTCCGGAAAAGGCTGCTGCTCAGTGGCATTCACATTGATGGAGTGGGCAACGAGGTGATCGCTGTCGCGGGTATAGACACGCAGCATGCCGCTCTTCCCATTCTCGGCAGGCGCGGAGCGAGCCGTGGTTTACGTATCAGGTTATGGCGAGGACACCCTCTATCTGCCATCTCCCGATGGAGCGCGATGCACAGGCGGACGGAGCGAAATCCAGCGCCTCCGTGCCAGCATATTGCGCACCCGTCAACCGCCAAACGACAAATGACCCGATAGAAAAATCTATCGGTCTGTTACAGACGCGGTCTCGGTTGAGGGCTGAAATCGCGGTTTATTCGGCGGCCAGCGCCTGCGGTTTCTGCGGATCGCGAAACCGCTGCAACAGGCCTTCTTGTTCACGTTTTGCGACAAGAACGTGACGGTCCTTCACGTGGCCAAAACCGCGGATTTTCTCGGGCAAACTGGCCAGGGCCAAGGCCGTGGCATGATTAGCCGGGGTCAGGCCACGACCAAATTCATCGAGCAGCGCGACGTAATCGGTAATGAGCTGCTGCTCCATCCGCCGTTCGGCGCTGTAGCCGAAAATATCGAACATCGTGCCACGCAGTCCCTTGAGCGCCGCCAGCAGGCGGAAGCCCGTCATCATCCACGGACCAAACGTGGTTTTACGGGGGTGACCCGCCGCATCCTTGCGCCCAAGGATTGGCGGTGCGAGGTGGAATTCGAGGCTCAGTTTGCCCTCGAAAGTCGCCGCGAGCTGCTTCTGGAACGAGCCGTCCGTATAGAGCCGCGCCACTTCATATTCGTCCTTCACCGCCATCAGTTTGAACAGATAGCGGGCCACGGCCTCGGCAAGCCCGCTCATGCAAGGTGTCTTGGTTTTCTCAAGCTTTTCGATCGTGCGCACGGCCGTCTCATAGCGGCGTGCATAGGCGGCGTTCTGATAAGCGCTCAGGAAGGTGACGCGACGCCCGACCAGGCTGTCGAGCGTTTCCGCTTCGACCGGTACATCCGCCTTGGCCGGCAGCAGAGCATCAATGGCGCGCGGCGCATGGGCGTAATCGCGGCCAAGCGCGAAGGCCGCGAGGTTCATGTCGACCGCTTCGCCGTTCAGCCGGATCGCCTGTTCGATCGAGGCCGCGGCCAAGGGCACGAAGCCTTTCTGATAAGCGAAGCCCAGCATGAACATATTGGCGGCGATGGAATTGCCGAGCAGGCGCGTGGCAATCCTCGACGCGTCGACAAACGACAGATCGGCGCCACCGTGATCACGAATGGCACGTTTGATGCGCTCGGTCGGCAGGTGATAATCGGCATTGCGGGTGAAGTCGCCCGGATAGACTTCGGCCGTATTGACCACGACGCCAGTCTTGCCGGGACGCACGGCGGCCAGCACTTTCTTAGTGCCCGAGACGACCAGATCGCAGCCCAGCACCAGATCGGCATGTCCGGCTGCGACACGAATGGCGTGGATGTCGTCGGGATGGGCGGCCAGCTTCACATGGCTGTAGACGGCGCCGCCTTTCTGGGCGAGGCCTGCCATATCGATCAGGCCGCAGCCCTTGCCCTCGATATGCGCCGCCATGCCGAGAATGGCACCGATGGTGACGACGCCCGTGCCGCCGACACCGGTGATCAGAATGCCATAGGGAATTTTGCCGAGTTCAGGCAACTGCGGTTCAGGCAGCGCACCGGTCGGATCGACTTGGCGCAGCGGCGCCGTCGACGACACCAGCTTCTTCATGCGCGCGCCATGCACCGTTACGAAAGACGGGCAGAAGCCGTTGACGCAGGAAAAGTCCTTGTTGCACGAGGACTGATCGATGGTGCGCTTGCGACCGAATTCCGTGTCGAGAGGCTGCACCGACACGCAATTGGATTTGACCCCGCAATCGCCGCAGCCTTCGCAGACCAGCGTATTGATCATCACACGCTTGTCGGGATCAGGGAACGTGCCGCGTTTGCGGCGCCGGCGCTTTTCCGCCGCGCAGGTCTGATCGAAGATCAACACGGTGCAGCCTGGCTCTTCCGCCATTTCCCGCTGCACGGTTTCGAGATCAAGCCGGTTGTGGATCGTCGTGCCCGCCGGCCAAGCTTCGCCCGGCGGATATTTGTCCGGCTCGTCGGTGACGATGGCGATGCGTTTGACGCCTTCCGCCGCCACCTGACGCGCGATCATCGGCACAGAAAGATTGCCCTCGTGCGCCTGACCACCGGTCATCGCCACCGCATCGTTGAACAGGATTTTATAGGTGATGTTGGTGCCGGTATCGACCGCCCAACGCAGCGCCATGACGCCGGAATGGTTGTAGGTGCCGTCGCCTAAATTCTGGAACACGTGATTGCGCGTCGAGAACGGTGCTTCACCGATCCAGTTGGCGCCCTCGCCGCCCATCTGCGTAAAGCCCTCGGTGCCGCGATCCATCCACTGCACCATGTAGTGACAGCCGATACCGGCATAAGCGCGCATGCCGTCGGGCACGACAGTCGATGAATTATGCGGACAGCCCGAGCAGAAATAGGGAATGCGCTGCGCCGCATCGGGCGTCTCGGCCAGCATGCGCTGCGCGGCCTTGAGATCGGCAACGCGTTTAGAAAGATCGGCGTCGTCGCGATATTTGAGCAGACGATCGCCGATGGTGATGGCGACATCGTTGGGATCGAGCGCGCCCTTCACCGGGAAGAGCCAGGCGCCGGTCTCGTCGCGTTTGCCGATACAGACCGGCTGGTTCGCCGAGCCATAAAGCTCCTCGCGCACCTGCACTTCGATCAGCGAACGCTTTTCCTCGACGACGATAATAAGATCGAGCCCACGGGCAAAATCCTTCAGCCCTTCCGGCTCGATCGGCCAGGGACAGGCAATCTTGTAGAGCCGCAGGCCGAGATCATTGGCGCGCGTTTCGTCGATGCCGAGATCGTCCATCGCCTGGCGCACATCGAGATAGGATTTGCCGGTGGTGACGACACCGATCTTGGCGTTGGGGCCGCCGCTGGTGATGATCTTATTGAGCTTGTTGGCACGCAGCCACGCGACGATCGCATCACGCTTGTGATCTTGCAGCCGCGCTTCCTGCGTCAGTACCGGATCGCGCGGGCGAATGTTGAGGCCGCCCTCCGGCAATTGATAATCGGTCGGAATGACCGGTTTCACCCGCTCCGCCGATGCATCGATCGACGCGGTCGATTCAATCGTATCCTTGACGCATTTGAGGCCGACCCACACGCCGGCATAGCGGCTGAGCGCCCAGCCATAGAGGCCGTAATCGAGAATCTCCTGCACGCCGGCCGGATTGAGCACCGGCATCATCACGTCGAGGAAATGGAACTCCGACTGATGCGCGGTGGTGGAAGATTCCGCCGTGTGATCGTCGCCCATCAGCGCGATGACGCCGCCGAATTTCGACGTGCCGGCGAGATTGGCGTGGCGGAAGACGTCGCCGGAGCGATCGACTCCCGGCCCCTTGGCGTACCACATGGCGAAGACGCCATCATATTTGCCTTCGCCGCGCATTTCCGCCTGCTGGGAACCCCAGACGGCGGTCGCCGCCAGATCCTCGTTGAGGCCCGGCTGGAAAACGATGTTTTGCGGCTTCAGCACTTTGGCGGCACGGTGCATCTGCTGATCGATGCCGCCCAGCGGCGAGCCGCGATAGCCGGTGACGAAACCTGCGGTGTTGAGGCCAGCGGCCAGATCGCGCTGCTTTTGCAGCAGCAAAAGCCGCACGATGGCCTGCGTGCCGGAAACGAAAATCTGCTTCTGGTTGAGGTCGTACTTGTCGTCGAGCGAAACCCTGCCCGAAGCAGTGTCGCTGATTTGGTCCAGCTTGGCCGGCCCCTGTTCAAGAACCGTCTTGGCTCCCGACATCGACCTCTCCCTACGCCGATATCCGTGCCCCAACAGCGGCTTTCGCTGTCGGACACCCCATGAATCTAGGTACGCATACCACGCATTTTCAACCCACGGGCGGTATGATCCGATCCCGAAGTCGCCACAATATGATGCGATTCGCCAGGGTAGATCACCGAAGTTTGACCAAGCCTTTGGTCGAACAGGTAATATAGCCGGCCGCATCAAGCCAAAAGGAATGCGCGTGCGCCTCAGCTCCCTCCTGTGCCGCCTTTGGATGACAGGTTTTCTTGCCGCTGGAACGCTTTTCGGCCTGGCCGGCAGCGCCAGCGCCCATCCGCATGTTTTCGTTGTCGTCAAAAGCGTCGTCGTTTTCGGCCAGGACGGCAAAATCGCCGCGATCCGGCATAGCTGGACCTTCGACGACATGTATTCGGCCTTCGCCACCCAGGGGCTGGGCCCCGATCCGGCAAAACTCGCCAACGATTTGCAGCAACTGGCGAAGGTGAATGTCGAGCAGCTCGAGGAAGCCTCGTTCTTCACCTTCCTGCGCGTCGGCGGCAAAAAGCAGTCCGATTTCTCGCCTGCCACCGACTATTCGATCACCCTCGACAAGGACAAGATCGTCACCTTGAGTTTCACCGTGCCGCTGAAACATCCGACGACCACCGGCCGCGCGCTGATTTTGCAGGTGACCGACCCGACCTATTTCGTCGCCTTCGATTTCGACAAGGACCGCGCCGTGACCATGGAAAACGCGCCGGCCGGCTGTTCGCTGAACATCAACCAGCCGCAGGGCTTGTCCGCCGCCGATCAGAAGCGGCTTGAGGACGTCGCCGGCACCAACGATTCTCCGGGGCAGGATTTCGGCTTCAAACTGGCAAGCCGCGCCATCGTGGCCTGCCCCTGAACATTGCTCGTGAAAGACCAGCTCTTGCGTCGTTCCTCTACAATCAACCTGCGCCATCTTCTGCTGTTTGCCGGCGCGCTTGTCGCCGCCGTCGGGTTGATCTCGATCGCCAGCGCGCATGATCTCTTCGCTCAGACACCCGCGCGCAATCCCTTCAACGTCGGCATTTCCGAGGGCGGCGGCCGCGCCACCGGCATCATGGGCTGGATCATGGCGCAGCAGGTGGCGTTCGAGCGCCTCCTCTCAGGCAGCGTACGCGCCATCAAGACCGATACGTCGGCGCTCTGGACCCTGCTTGGCATCAGTTTCACCTATGGTGTCTTCCACGCCGCCGGTCCGGGCCACGGCAAGGCGGTCGTTGCCTCCTACATGCTGGCCAATGAACGGGCGCTGCGGCGCGGCATCGCCATTTCCTTTTTCGCCGCGGTGCTGCAAGGCCTCGTCGCCATCGCCATCGTCGGCATCCTGGCGCTCATTCTCAACGCCACCTCGCAACAGATGCGCCAGACGGCGAATTTCGTCGAACTGGCGAGCTATGCCGGCATTGCCGTGCTCGGCCTGTGGCTGGTCTGGCGAAAGGGTTCGGCTCTCTTCTCGGTTCTCGGCGCGAAAGCGAAACCGAGCGAGCCTTCAGCCGTGGCGCATATGCATGATCATCACCATCATGACCATGCCCATCATCACCACGATCACGCGGCGCATGAGCATGCACACGGCCATGCGCCGCACGGTCATCCAGACCATGTGCATGACGAACATTGCGGCCATTTCCACGCGCCGGACCCGAAAACCTTGGGTGACAATTTCTCCTGGGGTGGCGCATTGCTGACGGTGCTGGCGGCCGGATCGCGGCCCTGTTCAGGCGCCATCCTCGTTTTGGTTTTCGCTCTGGCTCAGGGCATTTTCACCGCCGGTATCGCAGCGGCTTTCGCCATGTCGCTTGGCACCGCGCTCACCACAGGTGCGCTGGCCGCCATCGCCGTGCTCGCCAAGAATCTCGCCATGCGCTTCGCCAATCCGGACTCATCGCGCACGGTCGTCTTGGCCCGCCTGTTCGAATTCGGCGCCGCCTGTCTGGTTTTGCTGATCGGCATTACGCTGTTCTTTGGCGGCGCCCTCGGCCAGGGTTAAAGCCGAATCTAAATCCCGGCGCTGGCGCCCACGGTCTCGATCCGATTGCCTGTTCGTACCAGCGCGGCGATATCGGTAACGCCGATCTCGGATGTTTCCATCACCTCATGACCAGCGCTACGTAAGCGCCGCGCGATCGCGCCATCGAAACGCTCATCGATATGAACGAAAGCGGGCTCGTCCTTGCTTCTGCGGAACAGTGTACAAAGCGATGCGTTGCAGGCATCTTCCACTGTGGCGCCCGCAGCCAAACGCGCCAGGATTTGCACGATTGCCTGCGCCTCGGCTTCACGGCCAGATGCGCCGAGAGAGACGACACGGCCGCCTTTCAACATGGCGATCACCGGCGCCAGGGCCGTGCGGGGACGCAGACCCGGCGCCAGCGCGAACGGCGAACGCTCTTCCATGGAGAAAGCCGTGGCGCCATTGGCCAGCAACACGCCGGTACGCGGCAAGACACAGCCCGATCCGAATGCCGTGCCGCAGGATTGCGCCAAGACCACCGTCAGACCCGTCATATCGGTGACGGCGATGACAGCTGAGCGTTCGGTCCATGACACCTCGAAAGGCATTTCCGTCGCCCGTTCCATGGACAGTGCTTCCGCCTGCATCCGCAACACATCCGGCGTCAGCAACCCATCATGATCGACATCGATACCATCGAAATCCGCGAAAGCTCGATCGCGCGCGACGATGCCGCGCTTAGCGCTTTCGATCAGGCCATGAAAGAAGGCAAAACTGTCGAGACGATCGATGCTCAGCCGCTCGGCGATGCCAAAGCCAACCAAGGTCGCGATGCCCTGCGAAGGCGGCGGCGGCGCGAACAGGGTTCCGGCCCGCGTCGCCACCTGCAACGGCTCGCGCCAACGCGGTTGAAAGGAACGCAAATCCGCGCGTGTCACCGGCACGCCAAGGCGCTCCATATCGGCCGCCAGTTCGCGGGCCACGTCGCCACGATAGAAATCGTTCAGACCGGCATGAGCCAATTGTTCCAATGTCGCGGCCAGCGCTTCCGCCGTGCGCATCGTGCCGGTGGCTAAAGGCTTACCATCGCGCATAAAGGCAGCAGCAAATCCAGGCTGCTCAACCAGCAGCGCATCCCGCGGCGCTTGCGCTTCGCCGACGCCGACCGGCGCGCCGGTGCGCGCCGCAGCGATGGCGGCCGACAGCAAGAGATCGAGGGGCAGCTTGCCGCCGAGCGCCCGCGCGACATCAAGCGCCTGTATCAAGCCACCGACCAGCCCCGGCACGGTGGCGGCCGCCAAAGGTCCAAGACGCGGGATCGTATCCTGTCCTTGATCGCGATAGGCGCGGATCGACGCCTTGGCGCCCGTCGGCCCCACCGCCTCGATGGCCCGCACGCGACCGCTCGGCGGTCGCACCAGCCAGAGGCCATCGCCACCCAAAGCATTGAGATGGGGAGAGGTGACGGCCGCGACCGCAGCGGTCGCCACCGCCGCTTCCAACGCATTGCCGCCTTCGATCAGAATTGCTTGTCCGGCGCGGGCGGCAAGGTCGTCAGGAGCGACGACCGCAGCCAGCGCGAATTCCGATATTGTCACGCCGCCAGCAGGCGCTGTACCTCGTTGACGAGATCCTTGAGGTGGAACGGCTTGGACAGGACCTTTGCGTCCTTGGGGGCATTATTGTCCGGGTTGAGCGCCACTGCGGCAAAGCCGGTGATGAACATCACCTTGATGTCCGGGTCGAGTTCGGTCGCCCGGCGGGCCAGTTCGATGCCGTCCATTTCCGGCATGACGATATCGGTCAACAGCAGTTCAAACGGCTCCTCGCGCAGCCGGTTATAGGCGGACAGCCCATTGTCGTAGGAGGACACGTTGAAACCGGCATTCTGGAGCGCTTTCACCAGAAAACGGCGCATGTCGTTATCGTCTTCCGCCAGAAGAATCCGGGTGGCGGCAGCAGGAATCTCGTTCATCACAGCCTCGTCAGGAACCCGCTTCCATAAGAGGCAGGTTCGGTTAATTGCCAGTGAACACACCTTAAAACGTGGCGAATTTACGGAACTTATCAGCATTAAATCCACACGTACCGATAGACATGGCTTTTATGCCTTGGCACATTGGGGATATGTGACAGCCTCTGACGGCCGGGACAGTTGAACGGACGATGAGCGATCGGAACAACGGTTATGGATTGGACGGAGCCGGCCTGGGCAGCGCTGTCCCGCGCCTGCCGGAGCTGGATCCGCCGTTCGATATCATCGAGCCTGAGGTCGAAGCCTGTCCAGTGGTTTTCTCCTCCCCCCATTCCGGCAGCATCTATCCCTCGGCCTTCCTCAAGACGGCCCGGCTCGATCCGCTGACCCTGCGCCGCTCCGAAGACGCCTTCGTCGACGAATTGTTCATCCCAGCCTTGAGCATTGGCGCGCCCATGTTGCGGGCACGGTTTCCGCGTGCCTATCTCGACGTCAATCGCGAGCCCTTCGAACTCGATCCGCGCATGTTCGACGGCCGCCTGCCCTCCCATGCCAATACGCGCTCGATCCGCGTTGCCGGCGGCCTCGGCACGATCGCCCGCATCGTCGGTGAAGCGCAGGAAATCTATTGGGGCCGCCTGCCGGTCGCGGAAGCCATGCTCCGGATCGAAGCCTTGCACCGCCCCTATCACGCAGCTCTTAAAACCCTGGTGGAACGTACCCGCAAGCGCTTCGGCATGGCCGTGCTGGTCGATTGCCATTCCATGCCCTCGACCAATCTGCCGACGGAAAACGGCGGCAAGGCCGATGTCGTGCTCGGCGACCGTTACGGCACGAGCTGCGATCCCGGCTTCGTCGATTGCATCGATTACGAATTGCGGCTGCTCGGCTATCGGGTGCTGCGCAACAAGCCTTATGCCGGCGGCTATATCACCGAATATTACGGTGAGCCGTCCATGGCCCGGCATGCCCTGCAGATCGAATTCAACCGCGGGCTTTACATGGACGAGGCGCGGCTCGTGCGCAGCGACAATTTCGACGCTTTGTCACGCGACATCGCCAAAGTGATGGAACGCTTTGCCGCTTTCCTGGCCGCCGGTTCGAGCGGCGCGGCTGCCGCCGAATAATCGGCGAACCTCGGCGAAAAAAGAAACGACCGCCCCAAAAAGAAAGGAGGCCGCAGTGTCGCCACGGCGGCCCCAAGTCTAGGGAGGAAACGCCCAAGGAGGGCATTGCAGCGACAAGCGCTGCACGTTCACATATGGACTTTCTCAGCAAAAAAGCAAGAGCCTGCTTCGCCATAGCCTAAACAAGGCGGGCCATGTGCTCTTTATGCAACATATTTCATCTTGCGATATTCGGGCAGACGGGAGCCCAAAAAGAAAGGAGGCCGCTGTGTCGCCACGGCGGCCCCAAGTCTAGGGAGGAAACGCCCAAGGAGGGCAAGGCGACAACATCGTTGCCGCACTGCAATAATATGCCTTGTGCAGTGCGGGATAGCAAGTGTAAACGCACGGTTTAACATGCCTGCGACATCCCGCCGCATCAGTGACCCTGAATATAAAAATATCAATGAGTTCTATCAGGATGGGTGTCCTTGACCCGCCAATAGAGCACAAACGCCACCCCAACTTCGGCCGCCAGAACACCGAATGCAGTGCGGTAAGCCACCTCCGGATAGACCTGGGCGCCGTCGATCAACTGGGTCTCGAACTGCGCCATGACCAGCCCGGTCAGCATCTGTTGGACGAAAACGCCACCGATCGACCCGATGTTGATGAGCGCCAAACCCCGGCCGATCAACGCCTGTGGAAAAAGCGACCGGCCATGGGCGGTCAGCACCGGCGAGAAGCCGAAGGCCAGCCCGCACAGGATCAGATAGGCCAGCAGCCAGCTCCGCGGAAGGGCAATCAGCGCCGGCACGGCAAGCGCGGTGGCGCCCAACGCCAGGCCGAGCCCCACTGGAATGGAATAGCTGCGGAACAGCCGATCCGTGCCGCCCCAGGCGAACAGGCCGACGATCTGCGCCGCCACCATCGCCAGGAGATAGCCGCCGCGCGTCTCCAGCGGCATATCATAGACATGCGCCATCCATGGCCCTGCCCAGAGCGCCAGAATGGCGGCGAAGGAGGGATAGGTCATCGCCGACACGCATAAGATCGCCCAGAAATGCGGGATGCGCATCACAGCGCCAATGCCGGCCAGAAGCTGCGACAGGGATTCGGAGCGGGCGCGCCGCTCCTGCCGCGCGGCGGCATTTTCCGTGACGAAACAATAGACCAGCACGGTCATCAGACAGGCGAACAGGCCGGCGATAAAGAAAGAGCCGCGCCAGCCGATGGTCGCCGCGCCATGCGCCAGCGGTGCGGTGGCCATCAGCGTACCGATATTGCCGGCGCCGATGTGAATGCCGGCCATGGTGGCGAACTTTCGGGGCGCGAAACGCTGCGCATAGATCGCCAGCGGCGCCATCAGCAGGCTGGAACAGCCAATCCCGATGACGAGCCGCGCCGCGACCAGATCGCCATAGCCACGCGCGAAGACGAACCAGAACGTGCCGACGATCAGCACCAGCAAGGTGACGATCATCGCGATGCGCGCGCCATAGCGATCGATCGCCATGCCGAGCGGGATCTGCACCAGAGCGAAGGACAGATAATAGACCGACGCCAGCAGGCTCAGCGTCGTGGCTTCCAGCGCCAGTTCGCGCGCCAGATCAGGTGCGATCACCGTGATCGAATTGCGGAAAAACTGGCTGATGACGTAGCCGCCGATCAGGACACAAACCAACAGAATGGCGCCCGAACGGACCTCGCCTGATCCGTCTGTTTCCCCCTATGTCGACTGCGTCATTTGATTTGCACCCACCTCACGCTCACCATATCGATTCATCGGCCAAAGGGGTATTTCCTTCCGGCAAACACCGTGTAAAACCCACCCTTCTGAAGCGCCGCACCATGGAGAAGGCATGAAACCCGTCGATCTGGCGGCATTCGTCGATGAACTCGCGCGTCTGTCCGGCGAGGCCATCCTGCCCTTCTTCCGCACCGCCATTCATGCCACCGACAAGTCGGGCGGCGGCGTCTTCGATCCTGTGACGGAGGCCGACCGGGCGGCCGAAGCGGTCATGCGGCGCATGATCACGCAGAACTTTCCGGGCCACGGCATCATCGGCGAGGAATTCGGCAGCCAAGGTGCCGATGCCGAATATTGCTGGGTGCTCGATCCGATCGACGGCACCAAGAGTTTCATTTCCGGCATGCCCGTCTGGGGCACGCTGATCGGCCTCACGGTCAAGGGCCACGCCTGCTACGGGCTGATGCATCAGCCCTTCACCCGCGAACGTTTTTCGGGCGACGGTTCGAGCGCGCTGTGGCGCGGCCTTGGTGCCAATGGCCAGGCGGCGGAACGCAAGCTGCGCACCCGCGTCTGCGAAAGCCTCGCCACGGCCACGTTGATGACCACTCATCCCGCCCTGCTCGCGCCGGGCACGGAAGAACCGTTCCGCCGCGTCGAAAAGGACGTGCGCCTGTCGCGCTACGGCGGCGATTGCTATTCCTACTGCATGCTGGCGTCAGGCCAGGTTGATCTCATCATCGAGAGCGGCCTCAAGCCCTATGACATCGTTGCGCTGATTCCGATCATCGAAGGCGCCGGCGGTATCGTCACCACATGGGACGGCAGCCCGGCCACCAAGGGCGGCGCCATCGTCGCTGCCGGCGACAAGCGCGTGCATGCGGAAGCGTTGAAGCGATTGAACCCCTAATATTGAGCTGCCGCGACCGGGCCGCGCACGTCTTCGATCGCGGTCTGCGCTGTCACCAAAGCGCTCAGCTCGTCGCGCGTGCCGGGAATGAAGGCATCGAAGGCGGCCCAGAACTGCTGCCGGATCGCATCGGTCTCCATCAGGATTTCATGCCGCGAATGGGGAATGGTGACCACATGCCCCGCCTTCAACCGATTGCCGAAGCGCTCGACGGCCGAGACCGATACCACCCGATCCGATCCCGCACAGACCACCAGAATAGGGGTGAGCGTGCGGCGCGGATATTCCGGATCAGCGAAACGCTGCATCATCTCGAAGGCCGCATCGACCCAACCGATCGTCGGATCGCCGATGGCAACCTGTCCGACAGCGGCAACGATATTAGCGCTGCGCGCATAGCGCTTGGGATCGGAGGTCAAAGCATTGTCTTCGAACGGCCGCGTCAAAATGGTGGTGCTGCCGCCACCTGGAATGAACGAGCCGCCGAACCCGGCGAAGTCGAGCACGCTCGCCAGCGCACGCGTGAAGCGCGGCATGCGCAGGCCATGCAGATCGAGCATCGGTGCCGTCACGACGATGCGCTCGAACGGCGAGCGCCCGGCCCGCGCCTGTTCGATGAGAATGGCGCCGCCCATGGAATGGCCGAGCGCGAACCAGGGTTCGGGACAGAACGGCGCCAGCACCTGTTCGTGCAACGCATCCAGATCACGCCCGTAGAGCGAGAAATCGTCGATATGTCCCTTGCGCGAATTGTCGAGATCGCGGCCTGACAACCCCTGCCCGCGCCAATCAAAGACCACGACCACGAGCTGGCGCTGCAGCAGCTCACCAACAACCTCGAAATATTTCTCGATGAATTCCGCCCGACCGGTGCAGATCAGCACGGTGCCAACGGGCTTGCCGGCGGGATGCCAGCGCGCCACGCGCAAAACCTTGCCGTCGACCGCCCGCACGGCGGCGACCACGCCCCCAGGGGGACAAGGATTATCGGACGTCTGAATAAATTCCATCAGTGAACCAATCGGCGCGAAACCATCCCTAAGCCGTGCGCAGTAAAATCGTTCACAATCAAGTCACATCCGGCCTAGTCATACACAATGTGTGACGATTCCGCGAAAGTTTCGTCAACGTCCGGTTTGGCGCACTTGGGCCAACGCCGCCCGGCCCACGAAGCCATAGGGATTGGCCAGGGATTCAAGCATTTCGAAATGGTTGGCGCCGTCGAGCACCACGAGCTCGACCGACTTGCCGGCCGCCTGGACCGCTTCGTAAAAGGCACAGGTTTGACGCTGAAATTCCGGCGATTCCTCGCTGCCATAAGCCAGGATCAGCGGACAGTGCAGTCTCTCCAGATGAGAGATGGCGCTCAACGCCCGCACATTTTCGTCGGTAAAGCGTACATAGAGCGAGCGCTTGGAGCGGCGCACCGGCTCCAGATCGTACATGCCCGACATCAGCACGGCGCCGGCCAGGATCCGGGGCGGCAGACCGTAGTGCGTCCAATCGGTGGTGACGACACAGCCCGACAGATGACCACCGGACGAATGCCCGGCGATGAAAATCTTCGCCGGATCGCCGCCGAAATCCGCCGCATGGCGATGGATATGGGCAACCGCGCGGCGCACCTGATCGACCACATCAGGCAGTTCGCCATGGACCGCATCGATACTGATGAAATCGAGGATGGCGACATGAGCGCCGGCGTCGAGATAAGGTTCGGCGAGATGGGCGAAGTCTCGCGATGTGCCGGAGCGCCAGCCACCACCGTGAATGAAGCAGAGGATCGGCGCATCCGGACGGCCGCAGGAATAGAAGTCGAAACCTTCGATCTGCGTCTGTCCGTAAGACATCCGCCGGGGCGACAGGCGGGCATAGGCGGTACTGGCCGCCGCCTCGCGCCGTCGCTGTACCAGGCCCATGTTCGAGGCCCAAATCGTCTGATCATAGGCGTCATCGAGCGCCTTCTGGTCCATGTCGAGCCAAACCAGCGGGCCTTTCGCCTGCCCCACCGTATCGTCGGCCATGACGGAAACTCCTCGTTCGTATCCTCGCCCATTTCGCCGCTATCGCGCCTTGCAGAACGCGTCAACGTTTAGAGCAATGCTTCAATATCGGCGCGCAGCGCCTCTGGCTTGGTGGTGGGCGCGAAACGGCCGACGACCTGACCGTCACGATTGATCAGGAATTTGGTGAAATTCCATTTGATCGCCTTGCTGCCCAACACGCCCGGCGCCTCGTTCTTCAGCCATTCGTAAAGCGGGCTCGCGGCTGGACCATTGACATCGATCTTGGCGAACATCGGAAAGCTGACGTCGTAAGTGAGCTTGCAGAAATTGGCGATCTCCGCCGCATCGCCTGGCTCCTGCGCGCCGAACTGATTGCATGGAAAGCCGAGCACGATCAGGCCGCGCCCCTGCAAATCGCGATAGAGCGCTTCCAAGCCTTCGTACTGCGGCGTGAATCCGCATTGGCTCGCCGTATTGACGATCAGCAGAACCTTGCCGCGATAATCGGCGAGAGACACATCCTCCCCGGCCAATGTGCGCGCGGAGAAATCGTAGATATTGCTCATAAGCTTCCCACCGGTGATCCTATTGGCGCGGCATCGTAATACCGCCTCCCCTCAGGCCAAAGCCTGATTTTGCGGCTTTCCGGCCTTGCAAAGCCCAGGTTCCGCCCCCACCTTTTCTCTGTGCGGGCCCATACGGGACGCACAATGGCTCTGTGCTCCGCTTTGCCAGAGGTTCAACCGATGGTTGGCCAAGGAAGCTGTGTCGCAGTGTCATCAGTCAAATCATGTCGCTCAAGAGAGGATATGCACATGCGTCACTTTGATTTTTCGCCGCTCTATCGCTCCACCGTCGGTTTCGACCGTCTGTTCTCCCTGCTGGATCAGGTGAATGGCGCGGAAAATGTGGCGACCTACCCCCCCTATAATATCGAACGGACGGGCGAAAACGCCTATCGGATCACGGTTGCCGTCGCCGGTTTCGGCGAAGCCGATCTGTCGATCGAGACCAAGGAAAACGCGCTGACGATCCGTGGCGGCCGCGAAGTATCCAACGAAAACGAAGCCCGCAACGAAGTCTTGTATCGCGGCATTGCCGCTCGCAGCTTCGAGCGTCGCTTCCAACTTGCCGACCACGTTCATGTTCAGGGCGCAATCCTGCAGAACGGTCTGCTGCACGTTGATCTCGTCCGCGAGATTCCTGAATCGGCCAAGCCCCGCCGCATTGCCATCACCACCGACGGCGCTGCGCAGGTCGAACAGAAAGTCGAAGACAAGAGCGGGCCGAAGCTCGCCGCGTAATCTTCTTACGCGAAAGGCCGCGCCCAAAAGCGCGGCCTTTTTTATTCGATAGACAATCCGTGTGACGCGTTACTTCGCCCGATTGGCGACGAGATCGTCGACCACTGACGGATCGGCCAATGTCGAGGTATCGCCTAGCGCTCCGATTTCGTTCTCGGCAATCTTGCGCAGAATGCGACGCATGATCTTGCCGGAGCGCGTCTTCGGTAGGCCCGGCGCGAACTGAATGACATCCGGCGAGGCGATCGGGCCGATCTCCTTGCGCACCCACATCACCAATTCCTTGCGCAGATCGTCGGACGCGGCCTCACCCGCCATCAACGTCACATAGGCATAGATGCCCTGGCCCTTGATGTCGTGCGGATAGCCGACGACAGCCGCTTCCGACACTTTGTCATGGGCGACCAAAGCGCTTTCCACTTCCGCCGTGCCCATGCGATGGCCCGACACGTTGATCACGTCGTCGACGCGGCCGGTGATCCAGTAATAGCCATCGGCGTCGCGGCGGCAGCCGTCACCGGTGAAATACTTGCCCGGATAGGTGGAGAAATAAGTCTGCACGAAGCGCTCGTGATCGCCGAACACCGTGCGCATCTGGCCCGGCCAGGAATCGGTGATGCACAGATTGCCCTCGGTGGCGCCTTCCAGCACCTTGCCTTCGCCATCGACGATCTGCGGCTGCACGCCGAAGAACGGATTGGTCGCTGAGCCCGGCTTGAGCTGCGTCGCGCCCGGCAGCGGCGTGATGAGAATGCCACCGGTCTCGGTCTGCCACCACGTATCGACGATCGGGCAGCGATCGTCACCGACGACGCGGTGATACCATTCCCAGGCTTCCGGATTAATGGGTTCGCCGACCGAGCCCAGCAGGCGCAGCGACGCGCGGCTGGTCTTCTTCACCGGTCCATCGCCCTTCTGCATCAGCGCGCGGATCGCCGTCGGCGCGGTGTAGAAGATATTGACCTTGTGCTTGTCGATCACCTGCCAGCAACGCGACTCGTCGGGATAGTTGGGCACGCCTTCGAACATCAGCGTGGTCGCGCCGTTCGCCAGCGGTCCATAAATGATGTAGCTGTGACCCGTTACCCAGCCGACGTCGGCCGTGCACCAGTAGATGTCGCCGTCGTGATAGTCGAAGACATATTGGTGCGTCATCGACGTATAGACGAGATAGCCGCCGGTGGTGTGCAGCACGCCCTTGGGCTTGCCGGTCGAACCCGACGTATAAAGGATGAACAGCGGATCTTCCGCATTCATCGCTTCCGGCGCGCATTCCGCCGGCACTTGGGCGGCCGCCTCGTGATACCAGACGTCGCGGCCCGCCTGCATGTCGACCTTGCCGCCAGTATGCTTGACGACGATCATGCTCTTGACCGGCGCCTTCGCCGCTGCGGCGTCCGAGTTGGCTTTCAGCGGGATCGGCCGGCCGGCGCGCACGCCTTCATCGGCAGTGATCAAAACGGCGGACTTCGCATCCTCGATGCGGCCGGCGAGCGAATCCGGCGAGAAGCCGCCAAAAACCACCGAATGCACCGCGCCGATGCGCGTGCAGGCGAGCATGGCATAGGCCGCCTCGGGAATCATCGGCAGATAGATGGTGACGCAATCACCCTTCTTGACGCCTTGCGCCTTCAGCACGTTGGCGAAGCGGCAGACGTTATCGTAGAGCTCTTGATAGGTGATGTTCTTGGACTTCGACGGATCGTCGCCTTCCCAGATGATCGCCGTTTGTTTTGCGCGCTTGGGCAGATGGCGATCGACGCAATTGGCCGACACGTTCAGCACCCCGTCCTCGAACCATTTGATCGAGACATTGGGCGGGCCGAAGGTCGTGTTCTTCACCTTGGTGAAGGGCTTGATCCAGTCGACGCGCTTGCCGTGTTCGGCCCAAAACCCTTCCGGATCCTTGATCGAGCGGGCGTACATTTCCTTGTAGCCGGCGCCGTCGACATAGGCCCTTTTGGCCCATTCCGGAGCGACAGGGTAAATCTTGTCGGACATGCAAGCCTCCCGAACAGAACGAAATACGGCGGCTCAGCCGCCTTGATGGGGCGCATTTAGGCGCAGTCACCCCCCTGCGACAAGCACCCATGCGTGCCACTTTGGTCGCGCGACATTCGGCCCACGCATATAGTTTAATCCGCCGCCCTAGATGCGGCGACGGACTGCTCAAGCGTGACGATTAAAGCCGGTTTTTCAGGCAGATGCCTATTGGCATTCCTTGCGGACGCGATCGAGCGCCTGGCTCAGGCCGGCGAGCGAATAATTGTCGGTCGTGGCGGTACCGCGCGACGACATCGCCTTGACCTGTAGGCGCTGGCCCTTGCGCATCGCATCGAGCATATGGCCTTCCTCGGCAGCATTGCGCACCCACAGCTTATCCTTTTGCGCCACCATGTCGAAGCCGGTGGGGCCGATTTCGCCGCGCGGCGTGCTGTCGCCCTTCACGTCGAAGCCCATGATGACGGAAAGCTCGTTGCTCACGCCCTCGCCCGTGCGGGTCGAAACGAAAACATAAGCCTTGTCGCGCTTGAGCCCTGACGGCAGCCGCTCCTTCGGTTCCGCCAGCGCATAACAGGTCTTGGCTTTACCGGCCGAGGCGACATAAGCACCCCAATCGCCGAAGGAGGCCACCAGCGCCGGTTTGCCGGGCTTGGCCGTCGATTCGGCGGCCGGCCTGCTACCCCGGGCGTTACGGGCTTCCCGGGTCGTCGCCGGCTTCTTGGTATCGGTCTTTTCGGCCGTCGGTTTATTGCGAGCATTCGACTGCGCAAACGATATTTGCCCGCCGGCGGCGAGAAAACATGTGGCGAGGACGGCGCTCATCAAAATCCGCATCTGCGATTCCATCTTTGTTTTGCCGGCGAATCGCCGGAAAGAACATTGAAGTCTGTGGGCGCGACCATAAAGCAAGCCCTCCCGGCCCAAAACCTCGGGCAGGCAATTTTATGACGCTTTTTACATTTGGCGTTTTGCGGGCCGATCCCGGCAAAAATCGGACAAGGGCGATTCTGAAGACCGCCTGCGACGCTTAAGCGCGCGAGGCCGGGGTCACCATGACCGTGCGAATCGACGGGCCGATACCCAGGGCTACGATCAAAAGCGCCGCCAGGGCCGCGTCCTCGAACACCCCGCGCACCGCGAACTGATAGACATAGGTGGACAGGGTCTCGACATTCAGCGGCCGCAGCAGGAGGGCCATCGACAGTTCTTTCAGGCTGTCGACGAATACCAGAAGGGCTGCGGCCGCCAGCGCCGGTCGCAGCAGCGGCAGATGAATGGTGCGTATCAACGCCAGCGGACCCGCACCCGCCACCCGTGCGGCGCCGTCAAAATCATGGGGGATGCGGGCAAGCCCCGCATCGGCGACGCCCGTCGCCACCGCCAGGAAACGCAGCGCGAAGGCAATAACCATGGCCCCGCCCGACCCAGCGATAATGAGGCCGACGCCCGTTCCCGACAGACCGCGTGCCACCGCATTGATGGCCCCATCGATCAAGGCGAAGGGCGTGAGCAACCCCAGAGCCAGCACCGTGCCCGGCACTGCATAACCAAGCCCGGCGATCGAGGCACACAGCCGCGCCCACGAGCGCCCGATGAGTCGCGCCGACAGCGCCGCGCCAAAGCCGAGCGCCAGAGTGAGCAGAACGGCCGCTGCCGCATAGGTGAAGGTCGAGACGAGATGGGCCGGCAACGCCGGATCGACGCCGTCGCGGCTCACCCGCCAGAGCGCTTCGCGCGCCAGATAGCCGAAGGGCACGAGGAAGCCGAGCGTCACCGGCACAGCACAGGCCAGAAACGCCCCCGCCGCCTGCCAGCCTCTCAGTACCGGGCGGCGCGTACCATGGCTGCTGGCGCTATGACCGACAAAGCCGCTCAAGCGGCGGCCATAGCGTTCGAGCCAGATGAAGATGGCGATCACCGACAAAAGCACACAGGCGATCTGCGCCGCCCCGGCAAGATCACCGCGATTGAGCCAGGTGGTGAAGACCGACAAGGTCAGGGTCTGCACACCGAGATATTCGGCGGCGCCAATATCGTTGAGCGCTTCGAGCAGAACCAGCGCCAGACCCGCCGCCACCGCCGGCCGCGCCATCGGTAGAACGATGTCGCGCAACACCCGCCAGGTGCTGGCGCCAAACACGCGGGCGCTTTCGACCAGCGTGAAATTCTGCGCCCGGAACATCACCAGCGCCGTCAGATAGACATAGGGAAACAGCACGAAGCCAAGCACGAAGACCGCGCCGCCGAGCGACCGCACTTCGGGAAACCAATAGTCCGCCGCCGAACGCCAGCCCGTCACGCCGCGCAACGCCATCTGCGCCGGACCGAACGGCCCCAGCACTTCGACATAAACATAGGCGACGATATAGGTGGGAAACGCCAGCGGCAGCGCCAGCATCCAGGCGAGGATACGCGCACCGGGAAACCGATACGACGCGATCAGCCAGGCCGTGCCAACACCGACGACGCCACAGACGATCGCCAGGCCCATAAGCAGCAGCGTCGTTTCCCACAAAGCATGCGGCAGCACGTAAGCGATCAGATGCGCCCAGACTTCCGCCTTGCCGGTGAGAGCCCGGTGCAGGAGGCCGGCGATCGGCGCCAAAGCAAAAAGTGCCGCGGCGATAGCGATCGCCGCAGCCAAGGGATGGAACGCCCGCACCCGGCCGCGAAGACCGGCATGCAAAGGCAAAGGCGCGGATGCGCCGGTTTCACCGACAGCACCCGCGCCCGCCAAAGTCTCAGAGACTGGCGTGCGTTCCAACATGAGCCTTAGTTGTCGAAACCAACCTTATCGACAAGCGCCGAAACCGGTTTGCGGAATTCCATGATCTTGACCAGCGGCATGGCATCCGGCTTCAGCGTGCCGTAGCTGGCGATGGTCGGATTGAGCTTTTCGCCGGCGCGGATCGGATATTCGAAGTTGATGTCGGCGTAGATGTGCTGCGCATCTTCGCTGACCAGCCATTCGGCGAGCTTCACCGCATTGGCGCGGTTCGGCGCGGTCTTGACCAGCATCGCCGCCGAAACGTTCACATGGGTACCGGCGCCCGCGAAGGTCGGCAAGATCACCTTGGTCGCATCGGCCCAGGGCTTGCGATCAGCTTCGCGATTGAGCATCAGCGCCCAGTAATAGGTATTGCCGACGCCGATGTCGCATTTGCCGGCGGCAATGTCGCGCGCCACTTCGCGGTCGCCGCCGCTCGGCTTCTGCGCCAGATTGGCCTTCACGCCCTTGAGCCAGGCTTCGGCCTTTTCCGCGCCGTGATGGGCGACCACCGCCGCAAACAGCGCGGTGTTGTACATGTTCTGGCCGGAGCGAATGCAGATCTTGCCTTTCCACTTCGGATCGGCGAGGTCTTCATAGGTGATCGCATCCTGCTTGACGCGTTCCTTCGACGCATAGACGACGCGCGCGCGCATCGACATGGCGTACCAGTTGCCGGCCGGATCGCGATATTGCGCCGGCACGACCTTCTCCAAAACCTCGGACTTGAACGGCTGCACGATGCCCGCATCGAGTGCGTCCTGCACGCGGCCGATGTCGACCGTGAGCAGCATGTCGGCAGGGCTGTTGGCACCTTCCGAAACGATGCGCTGTTCAAGACCGGAATTGGCCGAGATCACATTGACCTTGATGCCGGTCGCTTTGGTGAAACCTTCAAACAGCGGCGCGATCAGTTTGGCTTCGCGATAGCTGTAGACATTCACTTCGCCCGGCACTTGGGCGCTTGCGGCGCCGGCATAAATCGCAGGCGCAACCGCCGCGATCATCACCGCCAGCAGGGATGGTTTGCCGATGAACATGGGCCTCTCCTCGAGCCCGCGAAAAAGCGGGCGAAAACGGAACGGCGCGACCTTACCCAGCCCCCTCTCAGGGTCAACAGATTTCCTTTTAAAATCAATAGTTTGTAAGGGTTCTAAAATTTAAGAGAGTTCACATCAGTATTTATACGGTGCCCGCATATTATCGATGCCGTCGAGTTGCGCTTGACTTGCTTCAGCCATCGCAGAAGATCACCTTAAGAGAGGGTGTTCCGAAGACTCCTGCGGGAGCTGCTCAAGGAACCACTGTCTCCGGTGCTGAATTGATCGAGACTGAGGCCGCTCTCGCCCGAGCCTCAAAACTGAGTGCTTAAGACGGACCCAGCCCCGATCGAAGGAGGAGCGAAATGAAAGTTTCGAACATTCTCAAGACTAAGGGCCATGATGTCATTACCGCCCAACCGCACCGTACCTTGCATGAGATCGCTCACATCCTCGCCGATAAGGGCATCGGCGCCGTGGTGATCACCAGCGCCGACGGCGCGCTCATGGGCATCATCTCCGAGCGCGACCTCGTCCGCGTTCTCTCACGCAATGGTGCGGCCGCCTTGAACGATGCCGTCAGCCGGCACATGACGCCGAAAGTCGTCACGGCAACGCGCGAGACCAGCATCGATCATCTGACCGAACAGATGACCGCAGGTCGCTTTCGCCACATGCCGATTGTCGAAGGTGGGCGGCTCTTGGGGCTCGTCTCCATTGGCGACGTGGTGAAATGGCGCGTCGAGGAAATCGAATCTGAACATCGGGCGATGCGCGAATATATCGCCAACGCTTGAACGTTTTGCAGAGATGCGGCGTTCGCAGAAGCTCGATTCTGACACCCTCAGAACCGAGAGAAGTTTTTACGCCGGTCGCATCCGCACGAGCGCATCCAATGTGATGGTCAGGACCGGCTGACGCGCGTCATCGATAAGCTCGCTTTTCAGAACCACGACCGCGTTTTGTCGCTCGGGGCGCAGCGTTACGCTGTGGATTAGCGCCTGCCCCGTCAAAGCCGTGCCCGGACGAACCGGCCGCACGAGACGCACTTCGAAACTGCGCCCGACCAGACCCGCGACCTTGTTCCAGACGGCCTCGACGACGAGCCGCTGGTAGATCGCCATGGTGTTGAAGCCACTCGCGATGAGCCCTTCGAACGGCCCGGCAGCCGCGGCGACGGGATCGGTATGGATCGGGACCGGATCGTATTGCCCGGCGAACTGGAGAATCTCGGCCTCGGAAATCGTGTAGACGCCGAACGGAAAAGTCTGCCCTTCGGAAAGATCTTCAGCGTAGAGCATCGGCGGTGATCCTCGCGGCAAAAACCAATGGCGGGCAGCGATACCGCTCCCCGCCATCATCGAGCTTAAACATCATTTGATAGCCAAGCCATGACCTTTGAGGTCACGACCCAGTCACGCCGCCTTGGGAGGCTTGCCCAACACGTCGTCGCGCAATTCCCGGCGCAGGATCTTGCCGACATTGGTCTTCGGCAATGTCTCGCGGAACTCCACGGTCTTGGGCACCTTATAGGCCGTCAGTTTCTCGCGGGCGAAAGCGCGCAGCTCTTCCGGCTTCAGCGAAGGATCTTTCGGAACGACGAACGCCGCCACCGCCTCGCCGGAATGGGGATCGGGCACGCCGATCACCGCCGCTTCCAGCACTTTCGGATGGCTGGCCAGAACTTCCTCCACCTCGTTCGGGAAAACTTTCAGGCCGGACATAACGATCATGTCCTTCATCCGATCGACGATCTTGATCATGCCCTGAGCATCGAGAATACCGACATCGCCGGTGCGCAGATAGCCGTCGGCCGTCATTACTTTTGCGGTCTCATCGGGCCGCTGCCAATAGCCAGCCATCACCTGTGGACCTTTGACACAGAGTTCACCCGCTTCGCCGATCGGCATGGGGTCGCCATCGGGAGAGCGGATCGACACATCGGTCGAAGGCACCGGATAGCCGATCATGCCGGTGAATTCTTCAATGTCGAGGCGGTTGAGGCAAACCACGGGCGATGTCTCAGACAGCCCATAACCTTCGACGATCGGCTTGCCGGAAATTTCCTTCCAGCGCTGCGCCACCGGCGCCTGTGTCGCCATGCCGCCGGCGATGCACACGCGCAAGTTGGAGAAGTCGACCTTGGAAATATCGCGATGCTGCGCCAGCGCATTGTAGAGCGTGTTGACCAGCACCAATTCGTTCGGCTTCGAAGTCTGTAAGGTCTTGACCAGACCGCTGATGTCACGCGGGTTGGCGACGAGAATCTGCAAGCCGCCGATGCGGCAAGTGAACACACAGCACCCGGTCAGCGACAAGATGTGATAGAGCGGCAGAGCCGTCACCACCGAATAATGCGCCGTATCGCCGATGAACGGCCGCGTCCACGCCTCGCACTGCAAGACGTTGGCAACGATATTGCTGTGAAGCAAGGTGGCTCCCTTGGCCACGCCCGTCGTACCGCCGGTATATTGCAGGAAGGCCACGTCATCGACCGACAGATCGACCTTCGCCAGCGGCTTCTCACGGCCAAAAGCCAGGAAACGGCCGAAGCGGATGGTCGCCGGCAACGCATAGCGCGGCACACCCTTCTTCACATAGCGCGAGACGAAATTGACGATGGCACCCTTCAGGCCCAACAGATCGCCAGGCGCGACGATGACCGCGCGTTCAACGGTCTTCAGGTCAGGCAGCGCCGCCTCGACCGTGTGGCAGAAATTCTCCAACACGAAGAGAATGCGCACGCCAGCGTCATTGAGCTGGTGGCTGAGTTCGCGCGGCGTATAGAGCGGATTGACGTTCACCACGGTGAAGCCGCCGGCGAGAATGCCAAACATGATCGGCGCATAAGCCATTACATTGAGCATCATGATGGCGACGCGGTCGCCCTTCTTGAGGCCCATGCGTTGCAGGCCGGAACCGAGCGCCTGCGCCAGCTCACCAAATTGGCTGTAATTGATACGTTTGCCAAAACTCTCGAGCGCCGGATGGTCGCCGAACTTGGCCACACTCTCATTGAAGACATCGACCAACGTGCCAAGCGATGTGGCATCGATGTCCGCCGGCACACCAGCCGGATAATGCGCGAGCCAGGGTTTCAGCGCCGTTTTGGCGTCCATCTTACTCTCCCACGCCCTCCCTCCGGGCGACCGTTAGATTGCGGGCCGCCACGATGGCGGCCTGTGCGGATTGAACCCGCACAGGTCAAGATGGCATCGCCACCGGCATTCGGCAATTCGGCGAAATGCCTAGGGCAAAATCGCGAGACGTAACCTGGTTATTCTTTGGTCTTGAGGCCTTTGAGCTTGGCAAAGACGGAGTCGACGTCGATATCGTCTTCGGCTTCGTCCTTATGGGCGGCCTGGCGGGCGCCGAAGACATCTTCCTCGCTCGCCGGCTGGGCGCGCTCGGCGTCATGGTCGCGCGGCGCGGTGGTGATCTCGGCCGGGACCAGGGTGGCGCCGCTATCGGGCACCGGCGGCCGATCCTTGTTGGCGCGCGCCACTTCGAAGTCGAGGTCGATCTGCGAGCACAGACCCAAGGTCACCGGATCGAGCGGCGACAGATTGGCCGAATTCCAATGGGTCCGTTCGCGGATCGCCTGCAGCGTCGTCTTGGTCGTGCCGACCAGACGCATGATCTGCGCGTCCTTCAATTCCGGATGGTTGCGCAGCAGCCAGAGAATGGCGTTCGGACGATCCTGGCGGCGCGACAGCGGCGTGTAGCGCGGGCCACCACGACGCTTGATTTCCGGCAGGCGCACCTTGGAGGCGGCCAGCACCAGCTTGTGCTCCGGATTGGCTTCGCCCCGGGCGATCTCATCGCGGGTCAACTGACCGGAGGTGATCGGATCATGCCCTTTGATGCCGGCCGCCACTTCACCGTCGGCAATACCTTTCACCTCGAGCGGGTGCAGTTTGCAGAAATCGGCAATCTGATCGAAGGACAGCGAGGTGTTCTCCACCAGCCAGACCGCGGTCGCTTTGGGCATCAGCGGGGCGTTGTTCATCGTAAACTCCTGAAAGCCGTGGCGAGGACGTGGGCGCGCTGCGCCGGGCTCCGGCCCGGCCGAGGCTAAGCCTCAAATACACACATCCATGACGGGGATGCCGTTATATACGTTCCGGGCCCCGAAATGGCAATGCTCACTGTCCGCTGGCCGTCGGCCGGCCCTGACGGGCCTCTTTGGGCGAACAGCCGTAAGCCTGCCCGAACAAAGTGGAAAAATGTTGCTGACTGCGAAATCCGCAATTCAGCGCTATCATCTTGATTGTTTCGGATTTTCTCGTCGGATCGAGGAGTATTTTACGGCTGCGCTCAAGCCGTCGGAGCTTGATTTGTTGGGCAACCGACTGGCCTGCCTTTTGGAAAAGTTGGTGCAGGGCGCGCAGCGATACCCCAACACCCGCCGCCACCTGGGCTGGATCGAGGTCGGCGTCAGCCAGCCGGCTGTCGATCACCGCGCAACAGCGGGCATAAAGCTGGTCTTGGCTCACCGTCAGCCCACGGCTTTTGGCCGGCCACTGCCTCACCAACATGCAGAACATGTCGGTCAGCCGCTCGGCGTAGGCCGAGGCCGCTTGGTCCGGGATCGCCTCCCCTTCTGCCGCCAACGCCAGCAGGAGTGCAGACGAAATGCGGCCGATCCCACCGGTCGCCGGAAAAGCCTCCAGAACCCGATGCTCAGGCGCCGCCATGGCGGTCCGTAGCAGACCGGTGGGAATCTTCAGCGCCACGAGATCCGTCCGGCGCCGATGCGCCAATCGATAAGGTGCCCCAAGATCGAAGAGCGTGAAACAGCCCGCGCGAAGCAGCAGGCTGCGGCCATATTGTTCAAGCTCCAGCTCTCCTTCGCGCAGCAGTGCGAAGGCAAAGGCATCTTCGCCATCGCGCGCCACATGTCGATGAGTCCGCACGGCTTCTTCGTTCGCACTCGCCACTTCGGCGACAGTGAGACCGGCGATCGACACATGGCGGAAGCGACCGAAGAACGGCACATCCTCGCGGGTGCGCATGGCCACCTGGCCGAAGGCATTGTTGATGATACCGTTCCAAACAAGCCCGGTTTGAGCGACCCGCGCCGTTTCCGCGCCGATCATGACGCCCCTCCCCACAATGACGGCCAAGAACCACGCAAAGCTTAGTCCCAGGGACACCGAAAGCAACGCACTTTTCAACACAGCGCATGAAAACGTTCAGCACCGTGCATTCCCACGCCAATGCCTTGCCCGCTTTGGTCACGACGCGCATCAACGCGGCGGCGCGGAGGGGCGCCGGAGGGAACGATCATGTCAATATCCGCGCGGTTCACACGCCGCACTCTGCTGCGATCAGGAGCTGCCACGCTGGCCACACCGGCATTGATCGGCACAGGCCTGTCGCAATCCAACAATGTCATCAAGATCGGCTTCGTCACGCCGCAAACCGGTCCGCTCGCCGCCTTCGGCGGCGCGAATGCGTTTTTGATCGCGCAAGTTCAGCAGATGCTCCGCGATGGCTTGATGAAAGGCGGAACGCGCTACCGCATCGACATCCTCACCAAGGACAGCCAATCGAATTCGACCCGCGCCGCTGAAGTGACTGCCGAGTTGATCCTGCGCGACAAGGTCGACCTCATCCTCACCGGCGGAGCGCCCGATACGGTCAACGCGGTCTCGGATCGCGCCGAGATTGACGGCGTGCCCTGCATCGCCACCGCTTGTCCCTGGCAGCCGTGGTTCTTCGGTCGCTCCGGCGACCCGGCAAAAGGCTTCGAATATACGTGGCTATTCTGTTTCGGCCTCGAGGACATTCTCGGCGCCTTCATTGGCCTGTGGGCGCCGCAACCGACCAACAAGGTTGTCGCTTGTCTCTTCGCCAATGATGCCGATGGCAATGCCTGGGGCCAGAATTTTCCGCCCGCATTGAAGAAGGCAGGCTTCACCGTCGTCGAACCTGGCCGCTATCAACCGATGTCGAACGATTTCACGGCGCAGATCGGCGCCTTCAAGGCGGCTGGCGCCGAGATCGTCACCGGCACCATGATCCCACCGGATTTCGCCACCTTCTGGACCCAGGCTGCACAGCAAGGCTTTCGGCCCAAGATCGCCACCATCGGCAAAGCTTTTCTGTTTCCCGCCGCCGTCAGTGCCTTTGGCGATCGGGCACTAGGGCTGTCATGCGAAGTACCATGGTCACCCGACTTTCCGTTCAAATCAGGACTGACAGGCCAAAGCGGTGCCACGCTGCTTGCCGCCGCCCAAAGCGCTCATGGTGGCCGTGATCTGGGCTTCATTCTCGGCCTGTTCCATGCGCTTTTTGAAGTGGGCATCGACGTGCTGAAACGCGCGCCCACAGTGACGCCGGATGGTATCGTCGCGGCGATCCGCGACACCTCCTACGAGTCGATCGTCGGCCGCGTCGACTGGAAATCGAAATCCGGCCCCGTCGCCAATCTTTCGCGCACGCCTATCGTCGCAGGCCAATGGGAACGCGCAGCGGACGGCCAACTTCTGCATCTCGCCATCAAGGGCAATGCCGGACATCCCGACATTCCCGTCAACGGCACGCTCAAACTGCTCTGAGCCACTTCCATCATCACAAGGAGGACCTCTATGGAAATTGAATCCATCAATGATCTGCTGAACCCGGGTTATCTGCCATTCGAGTCCGGCTACAAACAGCTCAAGGACGAGCGTTGGCTGGTCGCAGCCTTAACGCGCATGCAGGGCTGTCGCGCCAAGATGATTGATTGGTGGTTCTCCTGGCTTGGCGGTATCGATCAATATATTTTCTGGCATCCGCGCGATCACGTGTTCAGCGACTGGGAGAACCGTGTCGATGGCAAGTATATCGGCAGTTCACACCTGGTGCATGAATATCTTGGCGGCGAAGGCAGCCCGCTCTACAAGCTGCGCATCAACATCCGCGATCCGAGAGAATTCTACGATCCGAAGCGCTTCGAACAATCGGGCGCGTTCGCCATCACCGCCATCATCGGTGATCTCGAACACCCGGTGAATTTCGGCCGCATGACCCATTTCATCCGCGATACGGACTATGGTTGCGAGATGCGCAGCCGCTTCTGGCTCGGCTACATCGCCAGCCGCGATCCAGCCGTGACGTTTACGCAAGACCAACAGCGCGAGATACGTCGCCAACATGTGACGGAAGAGCTCGCCCGCCGCCTACATCAGCATGCGGTGGAGGAAATGGGCTATCTCGCCGAAGTCCTGCCGACGCTCTATCGCCGCGTCACGCAAGACAACTCGTTCTGATATCCAATATTGGAAAAAGCGGCACGCTACAGCGTGCCGCACACATTATGAATCGAACAGGCTCGACACGCTGCGCTCTTCGGCCGTGCGGCGCACCGCTTCGCCGACCAACTGGGCGATGGAAATGACGCGGATGTTCTTGGCCACCCGCACCGCCGCCGTCGGCTCGATCGTATCGGTCAGCACCAATTCCTTGATGCTCGACGAGGAGATGCGCGCTACAGCGCCCCCCGACAGCACGCCGTGGGTGATGTAGGCGTAGACCTCGCGCGCGCCCTGCTCCATCAGCGCGTCGGCAGCATTGCACAGCGTTCCACCGGAATCGACGATGTCGTCGACCAGGATACAGCTCTTGCCTCGGACGTCGCCGATGATGTTCATCACTTCGGATTCGCCGGCGCGCTCACGCCGCTTGTCGACGATGGCGAGTGGCGCATCGATGCGCTTGGCGAGCGCGCGGGCGCGCACCACGCCACCGACGTCGGGCGAGATCACCATCGTGTTCTTGAGATCGAGCCGCTCCTTGATGTCGCGCACCATGACCGGCGCAGCGAACAGGTTGTCGACCGGAATATCGAAAAAGCCCTGGATCTGGCCGGCATGGAGATCGACGGTCAAAACGCGGTCGGCACCGGCGCGGGTGATCAGGTTGGAAACCAGTTTGGCGGAGATCGGCGTACGTGGGCCGGGTTTACGATCCTGGCGGGCATAACCGAAATAGGGGATCACGGCGGTGATGCGGCGGGCCGACGCGCGGCGCAACGCATCCATCATGATCAGCAGTTCCATCAGATGGTCGTTGGCGGGAAAGGCCGTCGACTGGATGACGAACGCATCGAGACCGCGGACGTTTTCCTGGATTTCGACGAAAATCTCCATGTCGGCAAAGCGCCGGACTTGGCACTTCGCCAGCGGCATGCCGAGATAGGCGGCAATAGCCTCGGTCAAGGCGCGGTTGGAATTACCTGCCAGGATTTTAAATTTTTCGTCCATGCCAGAAGGCCCCGCGCCCGCAAGCAGAATGCGAAAAGACCGTTTTCCGCGAAATCCCGCTTGAACTCTAAGAAAGGTGATCTGTTGCGCCGCTCCTTATCAAGCCGAGGCAGAGCCGACAACACGATGGGCGGGACGAGGTAAATCTTCCACCGTTAATCGTGCGGCGTGACGTTCTGGCAACAGCCCTGTGGACGGCGCCAAGCCCTCAATCGGCCCTCAATCGAGGGGCGCGAACCCCTGGGCGCGGGCCGGCAGGGTGGCCGGGCGAGCCGCTTGCGCCACCGCCGCGCCAGCCGCCGAACCCGAGGCGGCCACCGCTTCCGGCGAATTTGTAAGGAAACCAGCCAGATTCTCGGCTGTTAGCCCGGCAATACTGGTCAAAACCTGCTCGTCGACCGCGCCCCACGGATTGCCAGCCGACCCACGCACGGTGATGGAATCGTCCATCCGCTGCCGCCGGACGCGTTTTTGGTCGTAAACGTCCCAAACCCAGGCCACGGCGACGCCGCTTTCGGCCGGATAGGCACTCATATGTCCTTGAACGACGAAATTGGCGCTGCCCGAATCGGCAGTCACGATGTCGCGGCTGGCCAAAGCGGTGGACATGGCGGCAACGAACCGGCTCACCACCTCCGGCGGTGCCCCATCCAGCGACTTGAATGCCACCGTCACGCTCGACGGCAGCACCCCCGGCCGCATGGCGATGCGCGGCGATCGGGTGTCGGTGGCACTGGCGACCAAGCCGCCCCCCGTGTCGGAACAGCCGCCGAGCCACGGCGAAAACGCCAATAGCACGGACGCCGCGAGCAAATGTCGCGCCTTCATCATACTCAACCTGAACCTGTTACCAATTGGCCTGCTCCAGCGAACCGTGCGGCCTTGCCAAGATTGGTAACGGGAAATGCCCGATCGGTCCAGCTTGGGGACAACCTATCCACCTTGCCACAATCTGACAGGAGCAAAGGCAGGAAGGCGCCTTCCAACCCGGCGCCAATGCGCCTAAATCTCAGCCATGAGCCGCGTCGTGAGCCGCCCGCCCCAATCCCTGCCTGCATCCGAAGCGGATGCCGCCGTGCCGTCGGAAGAAAAATCCGTCGACGCGCCAAACTTTTCCGACGAAGAGGCCGAAAGCGACGACGATCTCGAACAGGATCTCGGCCAGGATCTGGGGCCGGTGCTGGTCGCCGACGAAGCGACACCGCCCGAGCCTGGCTCCATCCAGCATGGCGTCGAGGTCATCCGCGCCAATCTGAAACACGCGCCGCTTGGCCCCGGCGTCTACCGCATGATCGCCACCGACGGCGAAGTGCTCTATGTCGGCAAGGCGCGCAGCATCCGCCGGCGCATCGCCTCTTACGCGCGCGAGGCCGGCCATTCCAATCGCATCGCGCGGATGATCGCGCTCACCGCCTCCATGGTCTTCGTCTCGACCGAGACCGAGACCGAGGCGCTGCTGCTCGAAGCCAATTACATCAAGCAGATGAAGCCGCGCTTCAACGTTCTGCTGCGCGACGACAAATCCTTTCCCTATATCGTGCTGACCGGCGATCATGTCTCGCCGCAGCTCACCAAACATCGCGGCGCCCGCAACCGGAAGGGCGATTATTTCGGCCCCTTCGCCAGCGTCCAGGCGGTCAACCGCACGCTCAATGCCCTGCAGCGTGCCTTTCTCCTGCGCTCCTGCACCGATTCGTTTTACGAAAACCGCACCCGCCCCTGCCTGCTCTGGCAGATCAAGCGTTGCTCAGGCCCCTGCACCGGCGAGATCAACCACGAGGACTATGCCGCGCTCGTCGGCGAAGCGCGCGACTTCCTCTCCGGCAAGAGCCGCACGGTGCGCGAACATCTGGCGCAGGACATGAACGCCGCCGCCGAAGCGCTGGAATTTGAAACCGCCGCCCGTCTGCGCGACAGGATCGCGGCACTCTCCACCATTCAAGGCACCCAGGGCATCAATCCCCGCACGGTGGAAGAGGCCGACGTCTTCGCCATCATCGAGGAAGCTGGCCAGTTCGCCATCGAAGTCTTCTTCTTCCGCACCTATCAGAACTGGGGCAATCGCACCTATTATCCGCGTGCCGATCGCAGCCTGGCGCCGGGCGAAGTGCTCGATGCCTTCCTGGCGCAGTTCTATGCCGACAAGCCGGCGCCACGCCTCGTCCTGTTGTCGCACGACATCGAAAACCGCGACGTACTTGCCGAAGCCTTGAGCGCGCGTGCCGGACGCAAGGTGGAAGTCGCCATCCCGCAACGGGGCGAGCGCCGCGAACTGGTCGAGCACGCCACCCAGAACGCCCGCGAAACCCTCGGCCGCAAACTGGCCGACACGGCGGCACAGGAAAAGCTCTTGGCGGCACTGGCGGAGGCGTTCGGTTTCAACCGCACCTTGCAGCGCGTCGAGGTCTACGACAACTCGCACATCATGGGCACCAATGCTATCGGCGCCATGATCGTCGCCGGCCGCGCCGGCTTTATGAAGGCGCATTACCGCACCTTCAACATCAAGAGCAGCGACATCACGCCGGGCGACGACTACGGCATGATGCGCGAGGTGCTGATGCGCCGCTTCTCCCGGCTGAAAAAAGAAGAAACCGCCACGGAGGCAGGCGAAACGGAGAACACCGACGCCAAGCCGAACGACGCTTTCCCGTCGCGGCCCGACCTCATTCTCATCGACGGCGGCAAGGGCCAGTTCGAGGAAGCGCGCAAGGTATTGACCGAACTCGGCATCGAAGGCGTCGAACTCGCCTCCATCGCCAAGGGACCGGACCGCAACGCCGGCCGCGAGACGTTTTTCGTCGAAGGCCGCGAGCCCTTCAAACTGCCACCGCGTGATCCGGCGCTTTATTTCGTGCAACGCCTGCGCGACGAAGCCCACCGTTTCGCCATCGGCACCCATCGCGCGCGCCGCAAGAAAGACTTCGTGCGCAGCCCGCTCGATGAAATCTCCGGCATCGGCCCGGCGCGAAAACGCGCTTTGCTGCAGGCTTTCGGCACCGCCAAAGCCGTCGCCCGTGCCGCACTGTCCGACCTCGAAAAAGTGCCGGGCGTCAATGCGGCGACCGCCAAACTGATCTATGATTTCTTTCATGATAAGGCGTGACGATCGCCGCAGAGACGGGCGCCCTCATGTCTGCTGATCCGCCCAAACCGCCAAAGCCGCACACATTGGCCGATCACCGTTTCGGCGCCGACGCCGATCACGTCCATGCGCCCGGCGAGGAACACGATCACGACCACGACAATGACGGCCATGAAGTGTTGGAACCCGGCTCGCAAGCCCTCGAGCTGGTGCCACTCATCAGTCTCGGCATCGATATCGGCTCGTCGAGCACGCAGATCATCTTCTCGCGGCTGATGATGCGCGGACCGGGCGAACCGCTGGCCATGCGCCGCAATGCCAAAAGCCGCGAAACACTCTATCGCGCGCCGATCGCCATGACGCCTTTCACCGATATCAATACGATCGACGCGGTACGGCTGCGCGCCACCATCGATCGCGCTTACGCGGACGCAGGCCTCACCGCCGACGATGTCGAGACCGGCGCCATCATTCTGACCGGCGCGGCGGCGCAGCGCGACAATGCCCAGGCCATTCTGCAAACGCTGAGCGAGGAGAGCGGCGAACTCATCGCCGCCGTCGCCGGCCATCATATGGAAGCGGCGCTGGCCGCTTATGGATCAGGCGCGGTCGAGACCTCGCGGCGGGATGGCTTGCGCCTGCTCAATGTCGACGTCGGCGGTGCCACCACCAAACTGGCGCTCATCGAAGCCGGCCGCGTCCGCGCCACGGCGGCGCTGCGCGGCGGCGGCCGCCTCATCGCGCTCGATCGGCAAGATCGCATCACAAGACTGGACGACGCTGCCCGCGCCTTCGCTGAACGCATCGGCCTTGACCTGCGGCGCGGTGCCATCGCCATGCACGACGACCTGCAACGCCTGACCGAAACGATGGCCGACACGATCGCCAGCGCGCTGGCGACGAATAGCGAACCCGATCGCGACAACCTTCTGACGGCGCCGCTCCCACAGTTGCACGACATCGACGGCGTCCAATTCTCCGGTGGCGTCGCCGAATATATTTACGAGCGCGAGAAGCGCGATTTCGGCGATCTCGGCTGGCGGCTCGGCCGCGCGCTGCGCCAACGCTGCGAGGATGGTCGCATTCCCTGGCCGCTGCTGCCATCCGGCGAATGTATCGGCGCCACCGTGCTCGGCGCGTCCGAATTCACCGTACAGATGAGCGGCGCCACCAGTTTCATCACCTCCCCAGCAAAACTGCTGCCCCGCCGCAATCTGCCGGTGCTGCAACCGCCCTATGATTTCTCCGGCGCGGTCGATACCGAGGCCCTCGCACAGAGCATCAGGGATCACCGCCGTGCCTTCGGCGACAACGATCCCGTTAGCGAGCGGGCCTTTGCCTTTCGCTGGCGCGGCGATGCCTCCTGGCCAAGGCTCAGCGCCTTCGCCAGAGGGGTGAGCCTCGGGCTCGCCGACCGGATCGCCACCGGGAGCCCGCTCTGGCTGATCTGCGAAGGGGACGTCGCCCTCAATCTCGGCGGGCTGCTGCGCGACGAGTTGGGGGTCGTCAACGACATCCTGGTGATCGACGGCATCGTCCTGCGTGATTTCGACTATGTCGATCTCGGCCGCATCCGCCTGCCCTCGGGTACTTTGCCCATCACCATTAAATCCCTGACTTTCGGCCAACAGAGCCCGTGAACGGACTCTTGGGTAGGCGGCGTCCCACTGCATCCGGCGCTCGATTCACGCCCACAATGTCCGTTTTCGCAGGGACTTTTCAGTAAGGTAGCGCTTGCTTTGGTGATAAAATAAACAAAATGCGGCTATAGTCTCGTCAATCGGGAGTGAATGGCAGGAATGACCTTGGTATCGACACAGGCCTTTGACGCCGCCCTGGTAGAGGAGATCGCGCGCGACGAGCAGGCGAAGGCGCTGAGCTTTTTCGGCGAGGCCTGCGGCCTCTCGGCGGCGCTGCTGCCGATCCTGCATCGGCTCCAGGACACGTTCGGCTATGTCGATGACCAAAGCTGGCCGATCATCGCCCGCGTGCTGAATATTTCTCAGGCCGAGGTGCGCGGCACCACCAGTTTCTACCATGACTACCGCCATGCACCCGCCGGACGGCACGTGCTGAAACTCTGCCGCGCCGAAGCCTGCCAGTCCATGGGCGTCGAAGCTCTCGCTGATCATCTTCGCCACCATCATCGTCTCAATTCCGGAGACACCTCCGCCGATGGCGGATTAACGGTGGAGAATGTCTATTGCCTCGGCAATTGCGCTTTGTCGCCGGCGGCCCTGTTCGACGATCGCCTCGTCGGCCGCCTCGACGAGGCGCGGCTCGACGCGCTCGTGGCGGAGGCCGCCCGATGAGCGCCGTGCGGATTTTCGTTCCCCGCGACGCCGCCGCTCTCTCGGTCGGCGCTGACGACGTGGCCAAGGCCATCGCCCGCGAAGCGAAAGCGCGCGGCCTTGATGTCACCCTCGTGCGCAACGGGTCTCGCGGCATGCTCTGGCTCGAACCGCTGGTCGAAGTCGAGACAGCGCAAGGCCGCATCGGCTATGGCCCTGTGCGCGCCGCCGACGTGCCGTCGCTTTTCGATGCCGGCCTGCTCGACGGCAAGAGCCACGCGCTCTGCATCGGTCGCGTCGAGGACCACGACTATTTCAAGCGCCAGCACCGCCTCACCTTCGCCCGCGTCGGCCTGATCGATCCGCTCTCATTGGACGATTATCGCGCCCATGGCGGCTTGATCGGTCTCGAAAAGGCCCGCGCCTTGGCGCCTGCCACCATCGTCGAGGAAATCGTCGCCTCCGGCCTGCGTGGTCGCGGCGGCGCCGGCTTCCCGGCCGGCATCAAATGGCGCACGGTGCTGGAGGCACAGGGTCCGCAGAAGTTCATCGTCTGCAATGCGGACGAGGGCGACAGTGGCACCTTCGCCGATCGCATGCTGATGGAAGGCGATCCCTTCCTGCTCATCGAGGGCATGGCCATCGCCGGCCTCGCCACTGCTGCTACACGCGGCGTCATCTACATCCGCTCCGAATATCCGCACGCGATCGCGACGATGCGCGAAGCCATCGCCATCGCCCGGCGCGCCGACCTCCTGAATGCCCGTTTCGATATCGAGATTCGTGTCGGTGCCGGCGCCTATGTCTGCGGCGAGGAAACCTCGCTGCTCGAAAGCATCGAGGGCAAGCGCGGCCAAGTGCGCGCCAAGCCGCCGCTGCCTGCGCACAAGGGCCTGTTCAGCTGCCCGACCGTGATCAACAATGTGCTGACCTTGGCCGCCGGGCCGACCATTCTGGCGGAAGGCGGCAAGGCCTATGCCGAACATGGCATGGGCCGTTCGCGCGGCACCTTGCCGTTCCAGATCGCCGGCAATGTCAAACGCGGCGGCTTGTTCGAAGCGCCCTTCGGTCTGACCCTGCGCACCCTGATCGAAGACATCGGCGGCGGTACCGCCAGCGGCCGGCCGCTGCGCGCGGTCCAGGTCGGCGGCCCGCTTGGCGCCTATTTCCCCGAAAGCCTGCTCGACACGCCGCTCGACTATGAAGCCATGGCCGCCAAGGCCGGCCTGCTCGGCCACGGCGGTATCGTGGTCTTCGACGACACCGTCGATATGGCCCATCAGGCCCGCTTCGCTTTCGACTTCTGTGCCATCGAGAGCTGCGGCAAGTGCACGCCTTGCCGTATCGGCTCGACGCGCGGCGTCGAGACCATCGACAAGATCACCCAAGGCCAGAATGTCGAAGCCAACATTGCTCTGGTGAAGGACCTCTGCACGGTGCTGACCGACGGCTCGCTCTGCGCGCTCGGCGGTCTGACACCGATGCCGGTGATGAGTGCCCTCACCCATTTCCCTGACGACTTCCGTCGCAGCGCCTTGCGCGCCGCTGCCGAATAATTGAGATCGCCGAGAAACATCATGCCGCTCGATCGCGAACCTGATTTTGGAACCCCGGCCCGCACCAGCGTCACCACCGTGACGCTGACCATCGATGGCGCTTCCGTCACCGTGCCGGCTGGCACGTCGGTGATGGCCGCCGCCATGCATGCCGGCACGCAGATCCCGAAACTCTGCGCCACCGACATGGTCGAAGCCTTCGGCTCCTGCCGCCTCTGCCTCGTCGAAATCGAGGGCCGTCGCGGCACGCCGGCCTCCTGCACCACGCCGGCTGAAAACGGCATGGTCGTGCGCACGCAGACGCCGCGCCTCAGCACGCTGCGCCGCGGCGTCATGGAGCTTTACATCTCCGATCATCCACTCGACTGCCTGACCTGCTCCGCCAACGGCGATTGCGAGTTGCAGGATATGGCCGGCGTGGTCGGCCTGCGCGACGTGCGCTATGGCCAGGATGGGGAAAAGCATCGCACCGTCGCCAAGGACGAGAGCAATCCCTATTTCACTTTCGATTCCTCAAAATGCATCGTCTGCTCGCGCTGCGTGCGCGCCTGCGAGGAAGTGCAAGGCACATTCGCGCTGACCATCGACGCGCGCGGCCTCGCCTCGAAAGTTTCGACCGGCACCGCAGATTTCCTGACGTCGGAATGCGTCTCCTGCGGTGCTTGCGTGCAAGCCTGCCCGACGGCGACGCTCAACGAAAAGACCGTCATCGAAATGGGCACGCCAACCAAGGCAACCGTCACCACCTGCGCCTATTGCGGCGTCGGCTGCTCGTTCCGTGCCGAAACCCAGGGCGACCACGTGATCCGCATGGTGCCCGACAAGGCCGGCAAGGCCAACGAAGGCCATTCTTGCGTGAAAGGCCGCTTTGCCTGGGGCTATGCGACCCATAAGGATCGCATCACCAAGCCGATGATCCGCGCCAAGATCACCGACCCCTGGCGCGAGGTGAGCTGGGAGGAGGCCTTCGCCTATGCCGCTTCCGAGTTCAAGCGCATCCAGGCGCAATATGGTCGTGATTCCATCGGCGGAATCACCTCGTCGCGCTGCACCAATGAGGAAACCTTCCTGGTGCAGAAGCTGATCCGCGCTGGCTTCGGCAACAACAATGTCGACACCTGCGCCCGCGTCTGCCATTCGCCGACGGGCTATGGCCTGAAGACCACCTTCGGCACATCGGCCGGCACGCAGGATTTCCGCTCGGTCGAAAAAGCCGATGTGGTTCTAGTCATCGGCGCCAATCCGACCGACGGCCATCCGGTCTTCGGTTCGCGCCTGAAAAAGCGCCTGCGCCAAGGTGCTAAGCTGATCGTCGCCGATCCGCGCCGCATCGATCTGGTGCGCACGCCCCACGTGGAAGCTTCCTATCACCTGCCGGTCATGCCCGGCACCAATGTGGCGCTGCTCAACGCCTTGGCCCATGTCATCGTCACCGAAGGTCTGGTGAAGGAAGACTACGTAAAGGAGCGCTGCGACTGGCAGGACTTCGAAGTCTGGGCGCGCTTCATCGCCCAGGACATCAATTCGCCGGAAGCCACGCAAGCCAAGACCGGCGTGCCGGCAGCCGACGTGCGCGCCGCCGCGCGGCTCTACGCGACCGGTGGCAATGGCGCGATCTTCTACGGCCTCGGCGTCACCGAGCATAGCCAAGGCTCAACCACGGTGATGGCCATGGCCAATCTCGCCATGGCGACCGGCAATATCGGCCGCGATGGCGTTGGCGTGAATCCCCTGCGCGGTCAGAACAACGTGCAAGGCTCCTGCGATATGGGGTCGTTCCCGCATGAATTCTCCGGGTATCGCCACGTCTCCGACGATGCGACGCGCGAGATGTTTGAAAATCTCTGGGGTGTCGAACTGTCGGCAGAACCCGGCCTGCGCATTCCCAACATGCTCGATGAAGCGGTCGGCGGCCGTTTCAAGGGTCTCTACATTCAGGGTGAGGACATCGCCCAGTCCGACCCGAACACGAAGCATGTGACATCAGGCCTGCGCAATATGGAATGCGTGATCATTCAGGATCTGTTTCTGAACGAGACCGCCAAATATGCCCATGTGTTCTTCCCCGGCTCGTCCTTCCTGGAGAAGGACGGCACGTTCACCAATGCGGAACGGCGCATCAGCCGTGTGCGCAAGGTGACGCCGTCCCTGTCCGGCCTGGCCGATTGGGAAATCACTTTGCGCTTCGCCGAAGCGCTCGGCTACGAGATGACCTACGATCATCCCTCTCAGATCATGGACGAGATCGCGCACCTGACGCCGACCTTCACCGGCGTCTCCTATGCGCGTCTTGACGAACTCGGTTCGATCCAATGGCCGTGCAACCAATCGGCACCAGAAGGTACGCCGATCATGCATGTCGATCGCTTCGTGCGCGGCAAGGGCAAGTTCATGGTCACCGAATATGTGCCGACCGACGAGAAGACCGGGCCGCGCTTCCCGCTGCTGCTAACCACCGGCCGTATTCTCTCGCAGTATAACGTCGGCGTGCAGACCTCGCGCTCGCACAACAATGTCTGGCATTCGGAGGACCGGCTCGAAATCCATCCCTTCGATGCGGAGGAGCGCGGCATTCGCGATGGCGATCTCGTCGCGCTGCAAAGCCGCTCCGGCGACGTATCGTTGCGCGCCTTGATCACCGACCGGGTGCAGCCGGGCGTCGTCTACACCACGTTCCACCATGCCAAGAGCGGCGTTAATGTCATCACCACCGACTATTCCGACTGGGCGACCAATTGTCCGGAATATAAGGTGACGGCGGTGCAGGTGCAGCGCACCAATCGCTATTCCGACTGGCAGAACGAAGACCGCGAGAATGCCGATCTCTTGCGCATGATCGAGGGCAGCATGAGCCATGCCGCCGAGTGACGACCAGAAACGCCCGGCCTTCATGCGCAGCCGGACGCGCACCTTCGACTATACCGACGCGATTTCGGACGCCGGCATGCGCAGCGTGCCGGTGGAAACGGCCGTCAACATCGTCTATGCGCCGGTGCCCTATGCCGTGATGATGGCGACGCCGCAGGATCTGGAAGATTTCGCCATCGGTTTCAGTTTCACCGAAGGCATGATCGACGGTGTCGAGGACATTCGCGACATTGCCGTCGAGGAAGACGAACGCGGCCTTCGGCTCATCGTTTCGCTGGCCGCCGACAAATTGCAGCGCCATCTGGCGCGGGCCCGCAAGATCGCCGGCGTCACCGCTTGCGGCGTCTGCGGCATCGATGATCTCGCCTCCCTGCCTCAGGTCAAGCGCCGGTTCCCCGGCGCCGCTTTGCGCGCCAATGCCATTTCGACGGCGCTCGGCCAGTTGCGCAAGCATCAGCCCTTGAGCGTCGAGACCGCGGCGACCCATGCCGCCGCCTGGTGCGCGCCCAACGGTGCGATCCGCGCCGTGCGCGAGGATGTCGGCCGTCACAACGCACTCGACAAGCTGATCGGTCATCTCCTACGCGAGAAGGCTGATCCATCAGACGGCTTTGTGCTGATCACTTCACGCTGCTCGTTTGAAATGGTGGAGAAGACCGCTGTGTTTGGCGCTTCGGCGCTCGTCGCCATTTCGGCGCCGACCTCGCTCGCCATCGAACGTGCCAATGCCTATGGCATGACCTTGGTGGCCATCGCGCGCGCGGATGGCGCCATGGTCTTCGGCAATGCCGGCAAGATCATCAGCACGGTCGTCACAGGAGAAACAACGCGGTGAATAACGAGACCACGCTGGTGCGCATGGCCAATCAGATCGCCACCTTCTTCCGCTCGCAGCCGGAAGAACAGGCCATCGCCGGCACGGCCGATCACATCCACAGCTACTGGAACAAGGTGATGCGCCGTGACATCTACGCCTATATGGACCAGGGCGGCACGGGGCTCGATCCCCTGGCACTCAAGGCGCTGGAGCAACTGCGCGCCAGCGAGAAGAGCCACAACGCTTCATAATTCGGCTTAGCCGAACGCCATGAAGACCTATCCTCTAGTGCCAGTTCGCCCAGGCATTGTGGCCGATAAAGGCTACGGTGAAAAACAACACGCCAAACGTGGCGCAGATCAGCAACCTTGAAACGGCTTCGGGTTCGTTCCTGAACATCGCATTCGCTCCTTCGCCCGCTCCACAGCGAAGTAGCGCCCAGATTAAAAAACCGCATCCTTCTTGGGAAAGTGACTTAAGTCATTGGCATCAGGGGCTTTGGCGAAACATAGTGAATCGCTTCAAGGCAAAATTCATCCCATCGTAACCATTCCGGACGATGCTGCGGGCAATCCTCTCTGTGAACTGCCCCATGCTGACTCGCCGCTCCTTCACCCTCGCCGCTCTTTGCTCGACCGCTGCTGGTCTTGCCGGTTGCTCCTCCATTGGCAACCTATCGCTACCCGAAGGATCGTCCACGAAGCGACGCACCTTATCCCGCACACTGTCGGTTCCGAATTATGCGGAAGTCTATGCCGCCTATCCAGGCGAACGCGCGCCGATCCTTCCGGTCAATTATCGCGCCATAGATCCCCGCTATCTGCGCCAGACGGTCGAGTTCACTGGAGGCGCGCCCGCCGGCTCGATCGTTGTCGATCCGGGCTCCTATCATCTCTACTATGTGGAATCGGCCAAGGTCGCGACCCGTTATGGCGTTGGCGTCGGGCGCGAAGGCTTTGGCTGGACAGGCGAAGCGAAGATCAACATGAAGCGCGACTGGCCTGACTGGGTGCCGCCGCGCGAAATGGTCGAACGCGAGCCCGAAATCAAGAATCGCCTGGAAATGACGCCGCGCGGGCTTGGCGTGCGCGGCGGGCCGGACAGCCCGCTGGGCGCGCGCGCCATGTACCTGTTCGGCACGCACGGCGAAGGCGATCTCGGCTATCGCATTCACGGCACCCTGGAGCCGGAAACCGTCGGCAGCAATGTGTCGTCCGGCTGCATTCGGATGATCAACCAGGACATCGCACATCTCTACGCCCGCGTCGCGCCCGGCACGCCCGTGACTGTTCTGCCGGTGTAAGCGCCCCAACTGATCTGTGACGGCCGTTGCTAGCGGATGAAGCGATCCAAGATCGGCAGGCTGAGCACCACCGAAATCACGATCAGCACATAAGCGACGATGCGATAGTGAGTGTCGGACGAGCCCTTGAAGAAGCGCGCCCCAAGCGCCAGGCCCAGGGAATAGATCGGCCAGGCGATCAAGGCATAGACCACCACATCGAAGGTGAAGAGCCCGTTGAAGAAATAGACCACATCGGTCGAAAACGAGGCGATGGCATAGAGCACCATGATATTGGCGCGGATCACCGCAGCCTCCGCGGTGCTTGACAGCCAATAGGCGATGACGACCGGCGCCGAAACGCCCGTGGCGCCACCCGCCAGACCGGCACCAAGACCCGCAACGGCCGAAGCCAGCGGCGTCGGCTGGCCGTGATAGCGCCAGCCGGTCATCAGGAGCAACAGCATCGCCGACACCAGCACCGCCATGCACCAGCGCAGGATCAGGGGGTCGGCGGTTTTCAGCACCCAGGCCCCGACCGGCAGCATGGTGATGGCCGCGATCGCCATCGGCGCTACCTCGCGCCAACGGCTCTTCGGCAGATAGGAAAAGCCATAGGGCGTCGCGCTGACCAGGTCGAACAGATAGAACACCGCCACCGCCTTGCGCGGCCCCAGCACCGCCGCCGTCAGCGGGATGAAAATCAGCGCCCCACCGAAGCCGGAAAAGCCACGCGTAATGCCCGAGATGAACACGACACAGGCGACGAACCAGGTGGTTGGCTGCGTCAAAAGCCCCGCGACTTCATGGCCGAGCGAGGCCAGCCACGCACTATCGATCATGCGGCACCCCGGCGGCCGGCCCCTCTGCTAGCGGCCAGCGGCCGAAGACTGATATGAACACCTTATGTCCTCCCAGGCGATTCGCATCCTTGGTATTGACCCCGGCCTGCGCAATCTCGGCTGGGGCATCGTTGAATCGGCAGGCTCACGCCTGACGTTCGTCGCGTGCGGATCTATCCATTCGGACGCTGCCCTAACGCTGGGAGAGCGTCTACGGCAACTCCATCTTGGTCTAGCAGATGTTCTGCAACTGCATAGCCCCGAGGAAGCGGCCGTCGAGGAAACCTTCGTCAACCGCGACCCGCAATCGGCCCTGAAACTCGGCCAGGCGCGCGGCATCGCACTGGTGGTGCCAGCCCTTGCCGGCATTCCCGTGGCCGAATATGCCGCCAATCTGATCAAGAAAACCGTGGTTGGCGCGGGCCATGCGGAAAAGCGGCAGGTGGCGATGATGATCAAGGTGCTGCTGCCAAAAGCTGACGCGCGCAGTCCCGATGCTGCCGATGCGCTCGCCGTTGCCATTTGCCATGCGCAGCATCGTGGCGCACACTCGCGCCTCGCCACCCTCCTGCCGACGGCCCGCAAAATCGGCCAAAGCGTTTAGTCATTTTGACGTCGCCAAAGACATAATAAAGACGCGTCAAAAGGAAAGCCTAGAGCAACTTCATGCAACAGATGGATTCCACCGCGTCCTGGCGGCGTCTTTGCGCCGCTATCGTCATCGGCACGATCGGTTCGATCGGCATGTGGTCGTTCGTCGTTGCCTTGCCGGCCGTGCAGGCTGATTTCGCCGTGCAGCGCAACCAAGCCTCGCTGCCCTATACATTGACCATGGTCGGCTTTGCCTTCGGTGGCGTCTTCATGGGCCGCCTCGCCGACCGTTTCGGCGTCTTCGTGCCCCTGCTGATCGGCGCTCTCGCTTTGTCGCTCGGCTATGTCGCGTCCTCAATGATGCCGACGCTGCCCTTATACGCTTTGATGCACATCATCGTCGGCTTCGGCGCCTCCGCCAGTTTCGCGCCGCTGATGGCCGATATCTCGCTTTGGTTCGCACGCCGTCGCGGCATTGCCGTGGCGCTCGCCTCCGTCGGCAATTATCTCGCCGGCACCCTATGGCCGCCGCTGCTGCAGGCCTTCATCGCCACGCAGGGTTGGCGTGCCGTGCATTTTGCCGTCGGCATCGCCTGCCTCGTCACTTTGCTGCCATTGGCCTTCTTGATGCGCCAGCGCCCCTCCGCTGAAGCGCGCACCGGAACAGCGCCCGCCTCAAAGTTCGGCCACCTCGAACTATCGCAAAACACGCTTCTGGCATTGCTCATCATCGCCGGCGTTGCCTGTTGCGTCGCCATGGCGATGCCGCAGGTCCATATCGTCGCCTATTGCGCCGATCTCGGCTATGGCCCGGCGCGCGGCGCCGAAATGCTCTCCGCCATGCTCGGCTTCGGCATCATCAGCCGCATCGCCGCCGGGTTCATCGCCGATCGCATCGGCGGGCTTTCCGCCTTGATCATCAGCTCGACCCTGCAAGGCGTCGCGCTTTTCTTCTACCTGTTCTTTGACGGGCTGGCGTCGCTCTACATCATTTCAGCGTTGTTCGGCCTATTCCAGGGCGGCCTCGTGCCGATGTATGCGGTCATCGTGCGCGAATATTTCCCGGCCTCGAAGGCCGGCGCGACGCTGGGCCTGGTCATCATGGCCACTTTGTTCGGCATGGCCTTCGGCGGCTGGTTCTCCGGCCTCATCTTCGACTGGACCGGCTCCTATCGCCTCGCCTTCCTCAACGGCCTGTTGTGGAACTTGATCAACGTGGCAATCGTCGCCTTCCTATTGTTCAAGCGAAAGTTCACGGCCCAGCCGGCCTAAAGCTTCAATGCTGGCTTTGCGGCCGTGACGTCGCGATGTGGGTGGAGAGTTCGCGCGTCACCATGATGCGATCCTCACCCGCCGACGTCAGATCCTTCTGCCACACCGCATAGCAACTGCGATCGCGCTTGGCCGCATAGAGCGCCGCATCGGCGCGGCGCAGCACCAGATCGAAATCGGTCCCCGCTTCCGGCAGGAAAGCGATGCCGATGCTGATCGTGCTCGACACATTTTCTCCCAGAACCGCAAACGGTTCGCGAAAGCTCTCGTTGATGCGCTCGGCCAGATGCAACACCATGTCGTCGGAGGGAAAGCTCTCGACCACAAGCACGAATTCATCCCCGCCGAGCCGCGCGACGAAATCCGTCTGCCGCGTGATCTCGCGCAACCTCTTGGCGGCTTGGACGAGGATCACATCGCCTGCCTCATGACCCATGCGATCGTTGATCGTCTTGAAATGATCGAGGTCGAAATAGAACAGCGCCAGCCGGGCGGGATCCGCCTGCTGATCGGTCAGCCGATCCGACAAATGCGCCTTGAACGCCAGCCGGTTCGGCAGGCCGGTGAGGAAATCCATGCGCGCGGCTTCTTCATCGATCACATGATTGACGACGCGCGCACCCAGTTGACTGGCGAAGCGGGCCCCGGTCGTCAGAAGAACGGCGGTATAGACCACCAGGAGGCCGGCGAGCAGAAGACTGGTGGCATGACCGAGCGAAGCGATGGCCGTCGCCGAGCCGACGACAATCGGCACGATGAACGCCAGCATCGCGGCCGGCACCGCCGCCAGCGTAAAGGCACCGCCGAAAATCATCCCCACGACAATACAGGTGATGATCAATTGCTCGTCTGGCGCGGCGCGGCCGAAATAGAGGAAGGGGATCGCCGCCCACACGAGGCCGAAAAAGAGGCCACGCATGACGGCGAGACGGATACCGCGTGGCGAAGCGCTGGCGGGGCGCACCTTATGACGCCGCCGCAACCGCCACAGGAAGAACCAGGCGGAGGTTCCGATGATCACCGCCGTCCAGACATTCAGGAATGGATCGGCCAGCCGATCGAGGCCGATGCGCACCACCAGGGCGTTGAAGATCGCCGCCAGCATGACCACCGGCGAATTATTGGCGATCGCATTGATCTGTACGGCCCTGATCCGGCCTGCTGTGGCCGAGGGCAACGGACTACCGGTTGGCCGAGGGCTCCCCTCCAGCCATTGGCGCACGATGGTCAGCACCGAAACTGTCATTTCACCGCCTATACCCCCGTGCGGCAGCGCAGCCCCATTTATGCCGGCAGTATGAACGCCCGCAGCTAAGGACTCGTTACGAAATTGCCGATTTCAGCGCGAGTCATTTCCGAAGTGCCTATGATTAGAGATGGTTAACGACAACGTTACACGGCCACCTCGCGCGCGATCGCGCATGGCGGGCGGTAACCAACCCGCCACAATCTTCGAATGCTTTGGACGATATTTCGCCGGCTTTGAATGGCCTAATCCATTGAAACCAGATGATTCGCGGCCCTGCAACCAAGCCATCTGGCACGCCAAGGGCGGCGCCCGGAAGCCCTCCGGACGGCCCAGACAGGACAACGACAATGCGTCCGATGGTTAATGGCGATCCCTGGATCGCCAGCAAAGTGAGTGAAGGGACCAACGACATCTGGGCCGAGGGCCCGGCGGTCCTGCGTCTGCGCATGCTCGAATTGAAATTCGGGCTTCGCTCACGCCGGCTGACGGCTCAAGCGCGCCAGGATACGGAGCAGGCCCTGCGCACCATGCGCCAAGCCGTGCTCGATCGTCCGCCCCATAGTTTCGCCGACCTCGTCGCCAAATTGCAGACCTTCAGCGAAGGCAAGGCCGAAAAGAGCGCTGCAAACGACGATAACGTCTTCGGCTGAAACACCGGGCCTCCTGAGCCCCAATCCTCGGGACGTTTCCAGCTTCTAACCTGAGCGCGGCTGTGCCATGGTCGCGCGACAACAATAAGCTCGAGGAAACGATGCCCCGCTTGTTCCCCCTGTCCCGCCACTTCATTCAGTCCTGTCGTCACCTCCTGCGCGCGTAGGCGCTCATGTCCAACCGGCAAGGCGCAGGACATGACGCGGGATCGGAGCAGCGGCCGTGATGGACGGAGCACGACAGAGATCGTCGATCCGGCGCGCGCTTTCCCATCGCAATTTCGCGATCTTCGAAGCCGGCCTGCTGCCGCACTATCTGACCGGCTGGATTCAGCGGGTCGGCGCCGGCTGGCTCGCCTGGGAATTGACCGAATCCCCCGCCTGGCTCGGCGTCATCGCTGCCGCCGATCTCGCGCCCATGCTCGTCCTCGCGCCCTTGGCTGGCGCCTGGACCGATCGGGTCAATCCACTGCCGTTGATCCGGCTGGCGCAAGCCATGATCGTCGTGCAGGCAGTGGCGATGTCAGCCCTCACCTATGCCGGCTGGATGTCGATCGAAGTTCTGCTGGCGCTGACGATTTTCGTCGGCTGCATCTATCCGTTCCACTCCTCGGCCCGCCAATCGATCATTCCCGCCACCATCGCGCGTGAAGATTTCGCCCCAGCCGTGGCGCTCGATTCCGCCTCGTTCCATTCCACCCGTTTCATCGGCCCGGCCATCGCCGCCCTGATCATTCCGCTCTACGACGTGCAAGGCACGTTCATCGCCCATGTGGGCGGCAGCGCGATCTGCCTCATCAGTTTGCTCCTCCTGCGCCTGAAACCGCCGGACCGGTCGCAGGCGCGCGGCCGCAATCTCCTGGCACAGGTTGCCGACAGTATGGCTTACGCGACCCGCCACAACGGCCTGCGCCCCATCCTGCTGCTGCTCACCTTCGCCTCGGTCTGCGTCCGCCCGCTGCAGGACATGCTGCCGGGCTTTGCCGGCGACGTCTTTCAAGGCGGCGCCCGCGAACTCGCCTGGATGTCGTCGAGCGTTGGCGTCGGCGCCATGATCGGCGCCTTCTATATCGCCTGGCGGGGCGGCCTCGCCGGCCTCACGCGTATCACCATGATCGGCTATGCCGGCTCGGGACTGGCGGCGCTGGCTTTCGTCGCCACACAAAACATCTGGATCGGCCTGCTCGGCTGCGCGGGTATCGGCTTCTTCCTGAACATCATGTCGACCAGCACGCAGGCCTTGATGCAGCTTGCCACTGATGATGCGATGCGCGGGCGCGTCATGTCGCTTTATCTGGTGATCTATCGCGGCATGCCAGCCGCAGGCGCCCTGCTGATCGGTTTCATCTCCAGCCTGTTTGGCTTGCGGATCGCCGGCGCGTTGGTCGCTTTGATCAGCCTCGCCTTCCTGCTGACGATCCTGCCGAAACAGGCCGCGATCGCCGCCAGTTTTGAAAATCCGCCGCGTCGCCCGTAGACGTAAGCATGACAAGGTAGACAGATCGCTTGAGCCATCTATGATGAGCGCAAGAACGACAAACAAATAATGGAGGATCGCATGAAGGAATGGATGAAAATCGTTCCCGCCGAAGAGCGCAAAGCCTACGAATCCGGTGGCTTCATGGGCAGCCAGGAGATCGGCAAGCGTACGGCGCTCATCGTCGTCGATGTCACCTATGGTTTCACGGGCTCGCCGGGCCTTACGCTGCAAGAAGCGATCAAGGAGTTCGGCCCCGCCTGCGGTCCAGCCTCCTGGGAAGCCATGCCGCGCATCGCGCAGCTCATCGCCATGTTCCGCGATCTCGGCCGCCCAGTCGTCTACACGCGCGGCCATGCCTACGACACCCAGTTCTCAGGTCATGCCACCAAGAGCAAGCGGGCCCTGAAATATGATGGCAAGTTCAGCGAGTTTCCGCCCGACATCGCGCCGCGCGACGGCGAATGGATTCTCGACAAGACCAAGGCCAGCGCCTTCTTCCAGACACCGCTCGCCGCTTATCTGGTGCGCCAGCAGATCGACAGCGTGGTGATCTGCGGCGTCTCCACCTCGGGCTGCGTGCGCGCGTCGGTGGTCGATGCTTTCTCCAACGGCTTCTCGACCTTCGTGGTCGACGATTGCTGTTTCGATCGGTCGAACTTCGCCCATTGCGCCAATCTGTTCGACATGAACGCCAAATATGCCACCGTCGTTTCGCTGAACGAGTTGGAAGTGGCGCTGCTCGGCAAGCAGATGGAGCCCGCCAAGGCCAATTGACGAGGCGGCGCGATGCAGGACACTCCGTTTCCTTACTTTCCCTATCGCGCCATCGTCGATCATCCGCCCGTGACATGGCCAAACGGCGCGCGCGTCGCCGTTTGGATCATTCCCAACGTCGAACATTTCCACATCGAGCGGCCCGGCCCACAGCCGGACATCCGCAATCATGGCCGCCGCGACTATGGCAATCGTGTCGGCCTGTGGCGCCTGATCGAGGTGATGGAGAAATATGGCGTCAAAGGCACGGTCGCTCTGAACGGCGAGATTGGCCTGCACTATCCGCGCATCATGGAAGAACTCGTCCGGCTCGATTGGGAGCTGATGGGCCACGGCCGGACCAATTCGACTTTGCTGGTCGATCTCGAAGAAGAGGCGGAACGCGCCACCATTTTCGAAACCAAACGCATCATCGAGCAATACGGCCTGACCATGCAGGGCTGGCTCGGTCCGGGCCTGGGTGAAACCTGGAAAACGCTCGATCTGCTGAAACAAGCCGGCTGCACTTATGTCGCCGATTGGGTCAACGACGACCTGCCCTACCGGATGAACAACGGCCTCTATGCGATCCCCTATTCGCTCGAGCTCAACGACATGCCGCTGTTCAATACGCCCAGCATTGCCAACGACGAGTTCCTGCATCGCATCTGCGCCGCCTTCGATACGCTCTATCGCGAAGGCGAACGCGGCGGCCGCGTCATGGCGATCGCCCTGCATCCCTATCTGATCGGCACGCCGGCCCGGATTGGCATTCTCGACCGGGCGCTCCAGCACATTTCGACCCACGACCATGTCTGGTTTGCCCGGGGCGCGGAGATTGTCGAGGCCTATCGGACACAGGAATCCGGCGTTTGACCTGACGCAAGCGGACTGCGAAAAGCAGCACCAGTATGTCCATCTTCCAGACCATCGGCACGACATTGAAACAGGACCGGCACATCTGGCCGCTCCTGATCATGATCTGCTGCTCGATGCTGGGCACGGGCATGGTCGTGCCGATGCTATCGGTCTACGCCGCCACCTTTGGCGTCACCAGCACCTTGGTCGGCATGCTGGTGACGATTTTCGGCATCGGCCGCCTGCTCGCCAATTTCCCTGCTGGCTGGCTCAGCCAGAATATCGGCCGCCGTCCGCTCCTGGTCACTGGCCCGCTCATCGTCGCCGCCGGCAGCCTCGGCGCGGCGCTGACCTCGGGCTTTGTCGAACTCTGCTTCTGGCGCTTCGTCCAGGGCGTCGGCTCGGGCATGTATCTGACCGTCTCGCTCGCCGCGCTGGCCGATATTTCGACCCCCGCTACCCGCGCCCGCATCGTCGGCCTCTATCAATTCGCCCTGCAGATGGGCGCCACGCTCGGCTCCGTCTTCGGTGGCTTCACGGCAAAACTGTTCGGCCTCACCGCACCCTTCTGGGCCATGCTGTTGATCTCGCTCGCCACCGCTCTCGTTGCTCTGTTCAGCTTCCGCGACAGCAAGCCGCCGCCGTCGCGCAGCCTGTCGGGCGCGCTGGCCACCGAGAAGCGCGGCATGTTCAGCGCCTCCTTCCTCGGCATTTCCTTCGTCAGTTGTGTCGCCTTCTTCACCCGCACCGCCTGCATGTTCCAGCTCATCCCGCTGATGGGCCAGGACACCTTCGGCCTGGACGTGAGCCAGATCGGCATCGGCATTGGCATCATCGCCGGCACGATGATGCTGGTCATGCCGTTCAACCAGTTGCTGATCGAAAAGGTCGGCGCGCGCATGGCCGTCGTCTATTCCATGCTCGGTATGGCGGTAGGCCTTGCGGTGATCGTCATCGGCCCACAGCAATATTGGTTCTGGCTATGCATGGTGCTCTATGGCCTCACCGGCGGCCTCAACGCACCGGCCGTGGGCGCCTATTCCATAGCCGTTCTGCCGCGCCGCCAATATGGCGCGGGCCTGGGCATGCAACGCACCATCAGCGACATCGGCTATGTGGCGGGCCCGGTGGTCGTCGGCCTCGTCGACGATCTCTCGGGCTTCGGCCATACCGGCGGCATTCTCAGCAATGTCGGCCTGCTGGTTGTCTCGACCTTGGTGTTCATCCTGGTCAGCCGCAACACGACGGCGGAAAAATAATCACTGTTGCACCGCTGCCGTCGCCGCGGTCTGCCCTTTAAGCCACTCCAGGCTGTCGACGATCCACTGCGCTTCGATGGTGTGGCCGCCGTCATGCAGGCAGAATTCCGCCGCCTTGCCGCTCGTGCAGGTAGCGGCACTCCAACTCCGGCACGTGAGCGCACCGCGCACGCTCACATGTTCCGGTTCTGCGGCGCAGCCATTGCGCGCCAGCAAACGCCGAAAACTCTCGTTGGCATCGCCTTGCTTGTGGAGACCGTTGCGCAAGCTGCGGCCCGCGATCGGCACGGTCTTGTCAGCAAGGCCATGGATGTGACGCAACATCACGGGACCACCAGGACAATCGCTCGGCATCGGCTCCCAATAGGCGCCCGACATCGGCGCATAGCCGGCAAACAGCGGCCCCAACCGACACGCGACATACCAAACCATCGAACCGCCGACCGAAAAACCCGCAGCCAGCGTGCGCGTTGGATCGACGGGAAACCGTTTCTTCACATCGGCGACGACCGCCGCCACATAAGCAAAGTCATCGCGATGACCGCTGATCTTGCCGGGAAAGGACCATGAATGATCCTCCCCATCCATCGCCACAAGCAGAATGCCGGCCTTGTCGAGCGGCGGCTTCATATAGATATCCGCTATGGTGCTGGCGGCGCTGTCGCCATAGCCGTGAAAATAGAACACCGCCGGCAGCACCGACTTGCCGTCCCAATGAGCGGGCGGGCGCACGAGATAGGAACCGCCGTCGACCACGCAGGGCGTCGTGTCGGAACAGGCCCAAGCGGCGCGTGGCGCGGCAGAGCCTGCCACGCCGGCTATGAGCGCCCCCATCAAAACCAGCCAAGGCCTGATCACGCGATCCTCCTGCCGCCGCGCCAAGACTATGACGCCGCACGACAAACGCAACCATTCCCAAGCACCGCACGTTGACTTTCGCATCCCATGAACGAGCGCATGAACAAGCGAACGTGAACGCCACCGCCTTGAAGCCCTCACGCCCGCATGCCATGACCTTAACCTGTTGACGAGCGGGACTTCATCGATGGACAGCGCCATCACCCCACAGGCGAAACGGGTGCGCGATCCGCGTCTCGATTTCTTCCGTGGCATCGGCATGTTCATCATCTTCGTCGCGCATACGCCGGATAACTTCTGGGCGCAGTGGATTCCCGCCCGCTTCGGTTTCAGCGACGCCGCCGATCTTTTCGTCTTCTGCTCCGGCATGGCGTCGGCCATCGCCTTCGGCGGCGTCTTCGCCGCGCGCGGCTGGCTGATGGGGGCGGCGCGTATCCTCTATCGAGTCTGGCAAGTCTATTGGGCCCATATCGGCTCGTTCGTGGTCGTCGTCTCCTTCGCGGTGGCGATGGATCATTGGCTCGGCACCAGGCTCTATGCCGGCCAGCGCCTTGGCCTCGATCCCTTCTTTGCCGATGCGCCGATGAATCTGGCACGGCTCGCGACGCTGACCTATGTGCCCGATTGGTTCGACATCCTGCCGATGTATCTCGTGTTGCTGGCGATGATCCCCATCGTCATGGCGCTGGCCATCGTCAGCAAATGGCTCGTCGCCGTCTTCGTGCTCGGCCTGTGGCTTGCGGCCAATGTCTTCGGCCTCAATCTCATCGCCGATCCCACAACCGGCCGCCTGTGGTATTTCAACCCCTTCGGCTGGGCGCTGATCTTCTTCACCGGCTTCGCACTGATGCGCGGATGGCTGCCGACGCCGCCGGTCGATCGGCGCCTCGTCATCGCCGCCGCCGCCTTCGTCGTATTATTGATCCCGCCGTCCTGCCAAATGATGTTCGCCTGCGAAGGCGGATGGGGCGCCACCATCGGGCTCAACCGCGTCTATGACGCACTCGCCCAATTCGACAACAAGACCAGCTACGGCCCGCTGCGCTACATCCATTTTCTCGCCACCGCTTATCTCGCCTGGGTCGCCGTCGGCGAAGGCGGTCGCCGGCTGACCGGCGCTTTCACCGAACTGATGCGCCGCGTCGGCCAACAGACGCTAGCGGTCTTCCTCACCGGCCTGTTCATGGCGCAGGCCTGCGGCATGCTGATGGATTGGCTCGGCCGCGGCTTCTTTGCGACGACGTCGGTCAATCTTCTCGGCCTGATCATACTCACGCTGGCGGCGCTGGCGGTGCATTGGTTCAAGTCGAACCCGTGCCATCATCGCAAGGCACAGCCTGTCCCGGCCAAGCTGACGGGGACACAGATCACAACGCCCGCCCCCGGTCGTATTGCTACCGCACCAGCTCAAGATATTCTACGGTAAGAACAAGTAGCAGCAATGGCCGTGCATCTGACAACAAGCGCAGATCGCCGAGGGGATGTTAAAGGAATGCGCGTTCAACGGCAGCCCACTTTTATGATTTCGCTTTTTATGACGCTTCTGCCCCTGGGGTCGGCCGACGCTCGAAGCGAGACAAATTCGCAACAACCCCGCATCACGCAAGGAGCCTGCGAAGGCAGATCGAAATATGTGAGATTCTTGTTCGGTGACCGTGACTATTTCGGAACGCAACTAGACTGCAATACTCAGCTAAATTTCAAAAAAATAGAAGGGAAAGCGAATGAAACTAGCATGTGGCTAGAATGCAAAGGAAAGAAGGTTGCGATATTTGGAGCTTACCATATTTCAGATACGCGGCGTCTCTATATCGAGTATGCACGCGCTGACTCTGGCAATCCTTCCTGTACAATCAAAAATAGTTATGACGAAATTTTGGTACGCCGAGGATTTGTTCCTAGCGGGCACAGTTTCGTTTTTTCATGTTCTCCCCGCCATTGTTGGGCATTTATGGATCGAACATTCTCGACAACAGACAAAGCGAATTAACGCGGCCCATTCGCTCAGATGAAATCTTCGTTTCTGCTTGCTGTTGATTAATGCAGCTCACGCCGATTGCGGCAGAATCGCCTGTTTCACCTTCTTCAGCCGCGTCGACCAGCGATGGCGGCTCTGCTCGCGATCGACCACCGATTGGTCGAGCACCCAGTTGAGCTGAATGGCGCGGCGCGGGCCGGCGAACGGCTTGTGGCCATGCCAGGAGTTTTCCGAACGGCGAAATACCAAAAGCGTACCGCCATAAGGCGGCACTTCCGCCACCGTGGACTCGATATCGTCGCCCTTGCGCAAGATACGCAGACGGCCGCCGTCCGCATCCCATTTCTGATTCATGTAAAGCAGAACAGTGATGATCTTCGTCTTCGAATCCGTATGGATCTCGCCATCGGTATCGCGCACATAGCCACGCACCGTATACATGGTCGGCCGGCCGTTCAGATCGATGCCAAATTTGTCCTCGATCGCCTTGCGGAACTGCGGCCCTTCCAGCTCCTGCATCAAACCGGCAAAAGCGCCCGCAATCTTCAATTCGGACGGCGGATGCGAACCCGGCCCCGGCACGTCGGGAAAATCGGTGCTCACCCCAGCGAACGTCTCGGGACGGATGAAATCCTCGACGATCAGGAAATCGTAAGGATCTCGTTCGAGCGGTGTCCGCTCCAGGGCGGCATAATCGAGATAGGTCATGGTTGAACGATACGCCCCGTTACGGCGAATTCAAGGCTGAACAGACACCTGCGGCTTACGCCACCGGCACATTGAAACGATTACAAATGCGAATGAGGGCCGATCACGCCGTATAGGCGGACGCGATGGCCATTCCCTCCCGCATCTGGCCGACCGAAACCGCATGGCGGTTGATCAGGGCGACCGCCTTCAAGGCACTCGTCAATGGCGCATTGTCGAAGGCCACCTCGGCATCGTCGGCCTTGCCGGCCACGCCGTTCAGCAACGCCTGCTTAAGCTGCGCATCGCCGCTGCACTCCACCGCCAGCGCCAAAGCAAGCGGGGCGAAAGCGGTGCTGCGCGTACGCGCCAGTTTGTAGAGATTGATGAATTGCAGCACCCGGCGCGGCGAGCGCCCGGCGAGCGTCGACAAGGTTTCCAACAGGCTCGCCTCACCTGGACGCATCGGCGTATCGAGTACGGACGCGGCCGCATCCAGCGCGCGCAAACCGCTGCTGTCGACGGTGAGCTGCGGCGCGGAACTGGCCGGTGCCAGCAGGCCTTTGACGAAGGTGCCATAGCCGCGACTGATGGCATTGGCCACGTTGAATGGTGTTTGCAGCAGCCTCGTCAGGCGGCTCCGCGCCTCCGGCGTCGCGCCGACCGCGTCGGCATCGACGCTGGCGATCGTCACATAGACCGGATGCGACAAAGCTGGCGTCACTTCTTCGAGCAGAGCCAGCGCTTGCGGTGCCGGCACCGCATCGAGATTGTCGATGGCCACGACGATACGTTGCGGCCGACGCTCTTCCGACGTCGCGGCAATGCCGGCCAAGAACGCGCGCGCATCGGCATCGGCCGAACCGCCGTTCTTGACGAAGGGCGAAGCCACCTGCACAGCGCCGGCCCGCGCCCCTTGCGCGGCTGCGCGACGCTCGGCCTCCTCGGCGCGGCGCGCTTGCGCATCCGCATCTGAGCTGAGGTCGTTGACGAGACGCGTCTGGTTGGACACCAGATGATCCAGCTCATGCCGGCGTGCATCCATATCGGCATTGAGATGGCTGACGCCGCGATAGATCGGCGAAACGAAGCGGAAAGCCCGCACTACGTTGAGGGCCAGGAAAGCGAGCACCAGCCAATTGCAGAGTGAACGCAACGTCCCAAGCCACGAGGCATTCTTCTGCACGAAAGTAATGACCGGCAGCCATGAATCGCCAAAGCCGCGCAGCCAGCCTTCCCACGCCGGCAGGTTCAATTGCGCATAGTTGAACGCCCAGGCCAACAGATAGAAGACCACCGCATAGACAAGCAGTTTCGTCTGGCCACGGAAGGCCCACATGGCGTGGACGAAGGTCGAAATGCGCCCGACAATGCTCGGCCGCTCGGCGACATCGCGGACGAGATCCTTATAGGTCGCGAGCGTATCGTTGTTGTCGAAGCCGAAGGCCCGCAGCCGATTGTCGATACTGCCGCGATTGGAGCGGGCGTAGGAATCGATGCGCGAACCCGACGTTTGATACAGCACCGTCTCAGCCAGCCGCGCCCGGCGGCCAGACAATTCATGCAACCCCTGCCGCTCCGCATCAAGTTTGCGGCGCAGTTCCATCAACCGCTCGGTGGCGGCGCGCGCCGCAGCCCGCGGATCAAGCGAACTGGCGACGATTTCATCGGCGAGCCCGGCCTGATCGGCGGCGGGTGACGTGCGCAAAGCATCGTAGACCGAGGCGGCGAGTGCATTGACTGGATTGCCATCGGCCCGTGCGGCATCGAGCCGCGCCACGGTGATTCGCGACAGGAACGGGCTCGACGCACCTACAGCCGCCGCACCATCGCGCAATTGCTCAACCATGGCGAGCAGACGATTGAGCGCAAAACTCTTGCCCGAGCCCGATCCTCCGAAAATACCGATCGTAAACGGCCCTTCCGCCCGCTTATGGGCGATGAGCTCGGCGAGGCCGGTCAGGGCATTGTCGAGGCCCAACGCATCGCTGCCGTGCGGCTTGTCGGCGGAATGCGGGATGCCCTGCTCTTCGCTTGCAGGGGCGGGCGATCCGAAAACGGGCTCGGTACGGCCGGTAAGGGTCTGAATCTGGCTGGAATCGTTCAAGAATTTTCTCCAGAGCCGGGAACCAGGGAAGCGCAAATCTGCCCCAGGTTTCTATCACAGCGGGCGGGTCGCGATACACAGCGAATATGGCCCGTTCGCGACGATAAGGATAGCTAGACCCCGGCACGTCGCGCGGCTACAAGGCAGCCCAATCTCCCATGAGTTTTTATGAGGATGTGACGCCATGGCGCGCCAATTCATCTATCACATGCAAGGCCTCAACAAGACGTGGCCGGGCGGCAAGAAGGTCCTCGAAAACATCCATCTGTCGTTCTACCCGGACGCCAAGATCGGCGTGCTCGGCGTCAACGGCTCCGGTAAATCGACCCTGCTGCGTATCATGGCCGGCATCGACACCGAATTCACAGGCGACGGCTGGGTCGCCGAAGGCGCCAAGGTCGGCTACCTGCCGCAGGAACCGCAGCTCGACCCGTCGCTCGACGTGCGCGGCAACGTCATGCTCGGCGTGAAAGCCAAGAAGGACATTCTCGATCGCTACAACGAACTGGCGATGAACTATTCCGACGAAACCGCCGACGAAATGACGCGATTGCAGGACGAGATAGAGGCGCAGGGCCTATGGGATCTCGACAGCCAGGTCGAACAGGCGATGGACGCGCTCGGCTGCCCGCCGGACGACTGGAACGTCGAAAACCTCTCGGGCGGTGAGCGCCGCCGCGTCGCACTGTGCAGGCTGCTCTTGGAAAAGCCGGAGCTGCTGCTGCTCGACGAACCGACCAACCATCTCGACGCCGAAACCGTCAATTGGCTCGAAGGCCATCTGCGCGACTATCCCGGCGCCATCCTGATCGTCACCCACGATCGCTACTTCCTCGACAACGTGACGGGCTGGATTCTCGAACTCGATCGCGGCAAAGGCATTCCCTACGAAGGCAATTACTCCGCCTGGCTGCAGCAAAAGCAGAAGCGTCTGGCGCAGGAGAGCAGCGAAGACAAGGCACGTCAGCGCGCGTTGGAAGCCGAATCCGAGTGGATTGCCTCCTCGCCGCGCGCCCGCCAGGCCAAGAGCAAGGCGCGTATCCAGCGCTATGAGGAACTGCTCGCCAAGCAGAACGACAAGGCGCCGACAACCGCGCAGATCGTCATTCCGGTGGCCGAACGCCTCGGCAACAATGTCATCGATTTCCAGAACCTGTCGAAGGGTTTTGGCGACAAGCTGTTGATCGACGATCTATCGTTTAAACTGCCGCCGGGCGGCATCGTCGGCGTCATCGGCCCGAACGGCGCCGGTAAGACCACGCTGTTCCGTATGATCACCGGCCAGGACAAGCCGGATTCCGGCACGGTCACCATCGGCGAGAGCGTACAGCTCGGTTATGTCGACCAGTCGCGCGACAGCCTGGACGACAAGAAAACCGTCTGGGAGGAAATCTCGGGCGGCAACGACATCATCTATCTCGGCAAGCGCGAGATCAATTCACGCGGCTACTGCTCGACCTTCAACTTCAAGGGGCCGGATCAGCAGAAGAAGGTCGGCATGCTGTCGGGCGGTGAGCGCAACCGCGTCCATCTCGCCAAAATGCTGAAGAGCGGCGCCAATGTCCTGCTGCTCGACGAACCGACCAACGATCTCGACGTCGACACCCTGCGCGCCCTGGAAGAAGCGCTGACCGAATTCGCCGGTTGCGCCGTCATCATCTCGCATGATCGCTTCTTTCTCGACCGTATCGCCACTCACATGCTGGCCTTCGAGGGCGACAGCCATGTGGAATGGTTCGAGGGCAATTTCCAGGACTACGAGGAAGACAAGAAGCGTCGTCTGGGCGCCGACAGCATCATCCCGAAGCGTCTGAAATATAAGAAATTCGCCCGGTAATATCACGCTGCGACATCAAAGCTGCTTGAAATGACCCCGCCCGCGCTTGACGCGCGGACGGGAGCGTGGCGGGAATGCCCGCCATGCGCCGCGCTTTCGCATTCAGACTGACATCCCTGCGCCTTGGACTAGCCATTCTGGCCGTCCATGCGATGCTGGGCATGGGCTTCGTCGATGCGGTGGTGCGTTCGGCCGCTGCCTCCACCCTGCCCTCCGGCGTCGGCGTGCTCTGCCTGTCCGAGTGGTCAGGCCACCCGGGCGATCCGCCGCCCTTGCGCACCGGCCATGACTCATCGTCGCTCTGCCCGGTTTCCTGTTTTCACTTCGTCGCTTCGCCGCCGCCGGCACCCGCCTATCAGCCGCCCCGTCGCTTGGCCGTTTTGGGCGCCGAAGTCAGCCACCCTCTGCCGCTTCTTTTGGCCGTCTCGGGCGGGCGCGAAGGCGCGCCTGTGCGCGGACCACCGTTGATCGATCACATCGCCTGAAACCTCACACGTCCGCATCGGCGGATGGTTTCCATTGCAAGGATCGATCTGATGACCACGTTTCACACCAAGGCGGCGATGGCCGCACTCTGCACGCTCGCCCTCACCGCCACCGCGCATGCCCATGCCACCCTGCAACAACGCGAAGCCAAGGCAGGCGCCAGCTATCGCGGCGTTCTCAGAGTGCCGCACGGCTGCGACGGCACCGCCACGCTGAAAGTGCGCCTCACCATTCCGGAAGGACTTTATTCAGTGAAGCCGATGCCCAAGGCCGGCTGGGAACTCTCAACCACCAAGGGCGCCTATGCCAAGACCTACCAGGATCACGGCACGCCCGTGTCGCAAGGCGTCAAGGAAATCGTCTGGAGCGGCAAACTGCCCGACGACAACTATGACGAATTCATCTTCGTCGGCACGGTCGCGCCCGATCTCGCCGACGGCACCAAGCTCTATTTCCCCGCCGTGCAGGAATGCGAGCGCGGCACGGCGAACTGGACCGACATCCCGAAGGGCTCGGAGCGCGTGAACGCAGCCGCGCCCATGGTGCGCGTCGCCGCCACGGCGATGGCCCAGACGGACGCGAAGAGCGAATTCACCGTCGGCGCCATCAAGGTGGTCACGCCCTGGACACGCGCCACGCCGAAGGGTGCCCCTGTGGGCGGCGGCTATCTCACCATCACCAACACCGGCACCGAGACCGACCGCCTCGTCGGCGGCACCTTCCCGGGCGCCGGCAAGGTCGAGGTGCATGAAATGTCCATGGACAACGGCATGATGCGCATGCGGCAATTGCCGAAAGGCCTCGAAATCGCGCCGGGCGCGACAGTCGAACTGAAGCCCGGCGGCTATCACCTGATGTTCACCGGACTGACGGCACCGATCGCCGAGGGCAAGCCTGTCTCTGGCACCTTGGTGTTCGAGAAAGCCGGCACGCTCAATCTGCAATGGGCGGTGAGCCCTATCGGCGCGTCGGCAGCGCCCGCAGGCGGTGGAATGAGCGGCGGTCACGAAGGCCATCAGCACCACTGACACCGCGCCTCATTTATTCGCGATTCCATCTCGGGCCAGCGCTTACAGCGCTGGCCTTTTCGTTTGTCGTTGTATCGAGTGGCGGTCGCCGTGAACGGCCAGATACAAAGCCAGCCCCAAAACCCAGGAAAATGGGCACTTTATACTGACAAGCTTACGGTGGCGTTGCGCACAATCCGTCGCGGCCAATGATGGCTCCGACAATTGCCCGCCCGCCACAATTCAGCTACATCGAACGGGGCTTTTTCAGTTTGATTGAGGAAATGATGGCCAACAACAACATCGAAACGACCGGACATCCGGACATGGATTACGCCGAACACGAAAAGACCTATGCGCTGTTTCTGACGCTCGCCAAGGTCGGCACGATCTTCTGCATCGCCGTCCTCGTTTTCATGGCCGTCACGCTGCTCTAGGCGCCTCTCCGACGCGGGCAAAGTTTGCAGATGCACGCAGTTTGCCCGCCTCCCTTCTCCACGCCCTGCACCCGCCGTTCCAAAACCATGAGCGCGGCTGCCTGATCGTCACGAACCCTGGAGCGTTGCATGCGCATTGCTGTTCCAATCGAAACCGAAGGCAATGAGACGCGTGTCGCGGCCACGCCGGAAACGGTGAAAAAATTCATCGGCCTCGGCGCCACGGTAACCGTGCAGAGTGGAGCGGGCACCAAAGCCGGCATTCCCGACAGCGAATTCGAGACAGCCGGCGCCAAGATCGCCACGTCCCTGGCCGACACGCTGAGCGGCGCCGAAATCGTGCTCGGCGTGCGTCGCCCGTCGGCTGAGGTGCTGGCGCAGATACCGAAGGGTGCCGCAGTCATCGCCACCATGGACCCTTACGGCAATGAAGCCGCGCTGAAGAGCATGGCCGATGCCGGTGTCGATGCCTTCGCCATGGAATTCATGCCGCGCATCACCCGCGCGCAGGTCATGGACGTGCTGTCGTCGCAAGCCAACCTCGCCGGCTATCGTGCCGTCATCGACGGCGCTGGCGAATATGGCCGCGCCCTGCCGATGATGATGACGGCGGCCGGCACCGTGCCGGCGGCGCGCATCTTCATCATGGGCGTCGGCGTCGCCGGTCTGCAGGCCATCGCCACCGCCCGACGCCTCGGCGCCATCGTCACCGCCACCGACGTGCGGCCGGCGACGAAGGAGCAGGTGGAATCGCTCGGTGCGAAATTCCTCGCCGTCGAGGACGAGGAATTCCAGCAGGCCCAGACGGCCGGCGGCTACGCCAAGGAAATGTCCAAGGAATACCAGGCGAAACAGGCAGCGCTCACCGCCAGCCATATCGCCAAACAGGACATCGTCATCACCACGGCACTCATTCCCGGCCGGCCCGCGCCGAAACTGATCACAGCCGACATGGTGCGCTCCATGCGTCCCGGCTCCGTGATCGTCGATCTTGCGGTCGAGCGTGGCGGCAACTGCGAACTGGCGAAGCCCGGCGAGGTTTACATCACCGACAACGGCGTCAAGATCGTCGGCCATCTCAATGTGCCGGGCCGCCTCGCCGCCACCGCGTCGAGCCTCTATGCCAAGAACCTCTTCGCCTTCGTCGAAACCATGATCGACAAGGAGAAGAAGACCCTGGCGATCAATTGGGACGACGAACTCGTCAAGGCGACCCTGCTGACGCGGGACGGCGCCGTCGTTCATCCGAATTTCCAGCCGAAGGCGTGAGGACTGAATCATGGCCAACGAAGCAAGCAAGCAGTTCATCGACGCCGTCACCGCCGCCGCGCAGAATTATGCCGACACCCTCTCCGCCGCTGCCGGCAGTGCCGCCCATGCAGCCTCGGGTGGCGCCATCGATCCCTTCGTCTTCCGTCTCGCCGTCTTCGTCATGGCCGTCTTCGTCGGCTATTATGTCGTCTGGTCGGTGACGCCGGCACTGCACACGCCTTTGATGTCGGTGACCAACGCCATTTCCTCGGTCATCGTCGTCGGCGCCCTGCTCTCGGTCGGCGTCGACGCTTCGACACCCGGCGACGACGGCCCGCTCTGGGCCCGCGTCTTCGGCTTCGTCGCGCTGATCCTTGCCTGCGTGAACATCTTCGGCGGCTTCCTCGTCACCGAGCGCATGCTGTCCATGTACAAGAAGAAGGGGTGAGCCGGTTATGAACGCCAACCTCGCCACGCTTCTTTATCTGATCTCTGGCATCCTCTTCATCCTGTCGCTGCGCGGCCTGTCGTCACCCGCCACCTCGCGCCAGGGCAATCTCTTCGGCATGATCGGCATGGGCCTCGCGGTCGTGACGACGCTCGCCTACAAAATCCCCTCGGGCCTCTCGGCCTGGGTGCTGGTCATCCTCGGCATCGCCATCGGCGGTGGCATCGGCGCCTGGCGCGCCCGCACCGTGAAGATGACCGACATGCCGCAGTTGGTCGCCTTCTTCCACGCGCTCGTCGGCCTCGCCGCCGTGCTCGTCGCCGCTGGCGCCCTCTATGCGCCGCAGGCTTTCGGCATTGGTTCGGTCGGCTCCATTCACGGCGCCAGCCTCGTTGAAATGTCGCTGGGTGCGGCCATCGGTGCGATCACCTTCACCGGTTCGATCATCGCCTTCGCCAAGCTCGACGGCCGCATGTCGGGCAAGCCGATCATGTTGCCGCAGCGCCATGTGATCAACATTGCGCTGGCCGCCGCGACGATCATCCTGATCGGCATTTTCATGGCGACCGAGAGCCACACCGCCTTCTGGCTGATCGTGCTCGCCGCCTTCGCCCTCGGCGTGCTGCTGATCATCCCGATCGGCGGCGCCGACATGCCCGTCGTCGTGTCGATGCTGAATTCCTATTCCGGCTGGGCGGCCGCTGGCATCGGCTTCACGCTCGGCAATCTGGCGCTGATCATCACCGGCGCCTTGGTCGGCTCTTCGGGTGCCATCCTGTCCTACATCATGTGCAAGGGCATGAACCGCTCGTTCATCTCCGTCATCCTCGGCGGCTTCGGTGGCGAGACGGATGCCGCCGCCGCTGGCGCGGTCGAAACCCGGCCCGTCAAGCAGGGCTCAGCGGAAGATGCTGCTTACATCATGAAGAATGCCGGCAAGGTCATCATCGTGCCGGGCTACGGCATGGCGGTGGCGCAGGCGCAGCATGCTCTGCGCGAAATGGCCGACCTTCTGAAGAAGGAAGGCGTCGATGTGTCCTACGCCATCCATCCGGTCGCCGGCCGCATGCCGGGCCATATGAACGTGCTCTTGGCCGAAGCCAACGTGCCTTACGACGAAGTGTTCGAGCTGGAAGACATCAACTCGGAATTCGCCCAGGCCGACGTCGCCTTCGTCATCGGCGCCAATGACGTGACCAACCCGTCGGCCAAGACCGATCCGAAGTCGCCGATCTTCGGCATGCCGATCCTCGACGTGGAAAAGGCAAAGACCGTTCTGTTCATCAAGCGCGGCATGGGCTCGGGCTATGCCGGCGTCGAGAACGAGCTGTTCTTCAAGGACAATACGATGATGCTCTTCGCCGACGCGAAGAAGATGGTCGAAAACATCGTCAAGGCCCTCGGGCACTAGGCATAAGCGAGCCGACCGATGATGCGTTGGCTCCGATATCTGTGCTATCTCGCGGCGGTCGCCTATCTCGGGGCGGCCGCCGTTCTTTATTTCACCCAGAGGCAATTGCTCTATCGGCCCGACGTGACGATCGCCGAAGTGCCCGCTGCCTTGCCCCGCGCCGTCAGCCAGCAGATCCTCACCGCCGATCGCGAAACCCTGAACGCCTGGGTCGTCCCGCCGGCGGAGGGCAAACCGGTCCTGCTCTACCTGCACGGCAATGCCGGCAATCTCACGGGCCGTGTCGCGCGTTTCGCGGCCCTGACGGCCAATGGCAGCGGCCTGCTCGCCATCGATTGGCGCGGTTATGGCGGCTCGACGGGTGAACCCAGCGAAGACGGGCTGATGCGCGATGCGGAAGCCGCCTATGCCTCGGCCTTGGCGCTCGCCGGTTCACCGCAGCGGCTCATCATCATCGGTGAATCCCTTGGCACCGGCCCCGCCATCATGCTCGCCACACGACAGGCCGCCGCTGGATTGATTCTCGACGCGCCCTATTCGTCGATCCGCGACGTGGCCGCAGATCGCTACTGGATGTTTCCAGTGTCCCTGCTGCTGGTAGATCCATTCCGTTCGGATCTGCTGATCGGCAAAATCAAAGTCCCTTTGCTCGTCATGCACGGCGACCAGGACCGCGTCGTGCCGATCCGCTTTGGCGAAAAACTCTTTGCTTTGGCGCCTGAACCGAAAGAATTCATACGCGTGCCGGGGCGCGGCCATCTGGTTCTGGCGATACCCGATGTCATGGCGCGCACGCTGGCGTGGATCGATCAGGTCGTAGGTCGATAAATTGTAGCGCCTGCGAGCCGGTGTTAGCCTGCGCCCTCGACAGCAGAGGGAGAGGGCCTCATGCGCTCGGTTCTGACACCCACCTTTATGGCAACGCTGCTGGCTCTGACTGCGCCCGCCAATGCACTGACGGCGCGAGAGGTCGGCGAACGCATTGCCATGCGACGTGGCCATTTCGCCGAGAAAGCTGAATGCTACGCGGATGTCTTCGCCATTTATGCGGCGCAGAACTCACGCCATCGCTGGGTCATTCCAGCAAGTCGTGGCGGCCAGACGGCGCGGTCCTATAGGCTTGAGCTTTATCGCAAGTGTAAAATCGGCGCCTGATCCACGATCACAAGTGAATCCTCAAGCGCGAACGGACCTTCGATAGGATTCGCGAAGCGCAAAAATCAGAACGGCCAACGTGACCCACAGTCTGAGGGTCGCGAAGCCGAATACGAAACCGAAATATCCAAGTCGCTGCCACATACTCGGCGGAATCGACGGATCGAAATACAACTGCAGGATCGTTACGCGCACTACGCCTTGAACGGATGATAGGCCTATCTGCAGAAGCGCGGTGACGACAATCGCAGGAACCAGCCAGACGGCACGCTGCAACAATTCTAGGAGCGCTCCACGCAGGGACGGTTTGCCACCGTCGCGACGCGCGCAAACCACCATCACCAAGACAAGGCAGGCAAGGAAGCTGCTCCACACCATGCCCATCTTGGTCGGTTGATCGAACGCGATACCATCGAATCCGCCAATCATCTGCACGGCAAAAGGACCGAACTTGACGAGAAAGGCGGCGACGGCGGCGACGATCGACAGACCTATGACACGTATAACGACAGCAAGCGCCAGCTTGCTGCGTTCGCGAAACGACAAGCGATCGATATCTATTGTCCCATTGGAAAGTTCGATCATCCGCTGCGCTGCAACAAGCAACGCCAGACAGAGTGCAATATTTGCAATGAAAAGCGCTATCAGGGCTAGAATGCCCGGCATGCCATAGGCAACAAAGCGCATACTCGAAGCGAGCATCAACCAGGGCACAGCCTCAAGCATTCGGAACGGACCGAACGACGTATGGAATGAGGGCGCGACGATGACACGCGCACGCATCTGATTGAGATCAAAAGACATACGCGCAGGATCGTCGAACGTCGCGCAATTCAGATAAAAGCGATCGCTAAAATTTTATACGACGGCGCGAAATTACCAGCAGCCCGCTCGGATCAACCGCGACCGACGCGCGACTGACCTTCCCTGGCGAACTGATTGTTCGGATTGACCGCGAGAGCGCGCGCATAGCTTTCCTGCGCCTTGGTGCGATCGCCCTTGCGCTCGTAAGCGAGGCCGAGGCCGGCCCAAGCGTCGGCATTGCTGTTGTTGATGTTGAGCGCCGCGTTGAAATCCTCGATCGCCGCGTCGTATTTGCCGACGACGGTCAGGCTCTGGCCGCGCGCCTGATACGGCGGCGCGTTGAACGGATCGCGATCGATCGCATTGTCGAAATCGGTGATGGCACGGGCATGATCGCCGTTGCGCTGATAGATCAGGCCGCGCGCGTGGAAAGCCTGCGCCTGTTCCGGATTGAGGCGAATGGCCTGGTTGAGATCGCTCATCGCTTGATCGAGCTGATTCTGCGAGCGCAGCAGATTGGCGCGGGCGAGATAAGCTGGCGCATGGCGCGGATTGGCTTCGATGGCGCGGGTGAAATCCTGCTGCGCCTGGTCGTTGCGGCCGATGCGCTGATAAGCCAGGCCGCGATTAGTATAGGCCGGAGCGTTTTGCGGATCGACCTTGATGGCGCTGCTGAAATCGTTGATCGCTTCCTGGTAGCGACCGCACTTGGCATAAGCCGCGCCGCGCGTGTTGTAAGCCTGCGCATCGTTGGGATTGCGCTGCACCACGTCGGTCAGCGAGGCGACATTGGTCTGGATCGCGGCGCAATCTTCACTGATCTCGGTCGAAGGCGACACGCCGCCGCGAGACCCGAATCCGCCAACGCTTTCGCACCCGGCAAGGGCCAACGACAGAACCGAGGCGATCATGACAAAACCCACCCCGGGCAGGCGGTCCAGCGAAACGGCGCGAAGATTCATATTTGGCACTCACGTCTTTGCCGGCCGCATTCTTTCAGCGGCGTGGCGCACTCAACCTGGGCACACCAGCAAAATAGCGACGGAGCCCGGCAAAATTAACCTTTAAATGCGGCGGCGCCCGAAGGGGAGTTCCCACGGGCGCCTGCTACAAAAACGCGAAAATTCTTAACGCGCCGCTAACCGTATCAGCGCATGCCCATCGCGGGCTTCGGCTTCATCGGAATGAGGCCTTCACGCTGCATTTTCTTGCGGGCGAGCTTACGGGCGCGACGAACGGCCTCAGCCTTTTCGCGAGCGCGCTTTTCCGACGGCTTTTCATAGTGGCCGCGGAGCTTCATCTCACGGAAAATACCCTCGCGCTGCATCTTCTTCTTCAGCGCCTTGAGGGCTTGGTCAACATTGTTGTCGCGAACGAGAACTTGCACGCGTCGATCCTGTTCTATGGGACGGCAGACTGTGCTTCCGTCCCGGAAAATGGGAAAAAATCTTTGTCGGCGCGACGAAGGCGCCGTACCGTGGGCCGCGAAGTAGCAGAATCGACCTGCCCTGTCCAGCACATCCAGGCTGAACCTCCGCAAAATCGCAGATTTTTCAGCCTCAAGAGCTTAGACGTAGCCTTTCAAGGCCTATTCGGCCGATTCCTCCGGCAAAACCCGGGTCACATGGCCCATTTTGCGGCCGCTGCGCGCTTCGTGCTTGCCGTAAATATGCAAGCCCGCCGCCCCATCGCCCAGAATATCGCGCCACAGGTGGATATCCTCACCGATCAGATTGCGCATTTCGATGCGCCCGTGCCGGCGCGGCGAGCCCAGCGGCCAGCCGCAGATCGCCCGGATATGCTGCGCGAACTGCGACGTCACCGCACCATCGATCGTCCAATGGCCGGAATTGTGCACACGCGGCGCGATTTCGTTGACGATCAGGCCTTCCGTGCCCGAACGCTTGTCCTCGACCACGAACATTTCGACCGCGATTACCCCGACATAGCCCAGCGCATCGACGATACGGCGGGTGATTTCGGTCGCCTGATGGGCAGTGGTGGCGGCGATCCGCGCCGGCACCAGAGTGCGCGACAGAATATGATGCTCGTGCTCGTTTTCGCAGACGTCCCAGGCCGCGAAAGAACCATCCCGGCCGCGCGCGGCGATCACCGAAACTTCGCGCACGAACGGCACCGTGCCCTCGAGAATGCAGGCGTGGCCGCCCAAGCCACGGAACACGCTGGCGAGATCCGCGCCCTCGCGCACCACCGCCTGGCCCTTGCCGTCATAGCCGAAACGGCGGGTTTTCAGGATCGAAGGACGCCCGATTTGTGCCACGGCGCGCGCCAGGCTGCCGGCATCGTCGACCGCCTTATAGGGCGCCGTCGCAATACCGATCTTGTTCAGGAAATCCTTCTCCACCAGCCGATCCTGGGTGGTGGCGAGTGCCAAGGCATCTGGCAGAACCGGCAGCCGCGCCGACAGGAAAGCAGCGGTCGCCGCCGGTACGTTCTCGAATTCATAGGTCACCACCGCGACCGCTTCGGCGAAGGCCGCGAGAGCCTGCTCGTCCTCATAAGGGGCGATGGTCATGAAGGTCGAGACGTCGCAGGCCGGACCGCGATCCGGCGCGAAAATATGGGTTTTCAGCCCGAGATTGGCCGCCGCCAGCGCCAGCATGCGTCCAAGCTGGCCCGATCCCAGAATTCCAACGGTAGCGCCCGGTGCGACAGGCGGAAGCGGCGTGTGTGAAATGGCCATCCAATCAGTTTCCGCTCGGCTTTTCCGCTACGCTGCTGCTCTGGGCCGCGCGCCAGGCATCGAGGCGGCCAGCGAGGGCCTTGTCCTGCAGGCTAAGAACGGCGGCGGCCAGCAGCGCCGCATTGACGGCGCCAGCCCGGCCGATCGCCAGGGTTCCGACCGGGATACCGGCCGGCATTTGCACGATCGACAGAAGAGAATCCATGCCGGAAAGGGCCTTCGATTCCACAGGCACGCCGAAAACCGGCAGCGGCGTCATCGAGGCGGCCATCCCCGGCAGATGCGCCGCGCCGCCCGCTCCCGCGATAATCACCTTGAATCCAGCCTCGCGCGCGCCTTTGGCGAAGGCCACCAGCCGATCGGGGGTGCGGTGCGCTGAAACGATACGGGCTTCGAAGCCAATACCCAGCGCCTCCAGCGTCTCGGCAGCGTGACGCATGGTTTCCCAGTCGGACTGGCTTCCCATGATGATGGCGACCGGAGCGGAGGTCTGACTCACTGGATTTCCCCTTATCGGGCAAGGCTGGCGAACATAAGCAAAGTTGGCGGAGATAGACGAAGCGGCGCGGCCTCGCAAGCCACGCCGGCCAAAGGCATCAGGCGATGATATCAGGCGTCAACTGATCCTCGACCACCTGAATGCGATCGCGCAGCAGCAATTTGCGCTTCTTCAAACGCTGCACCTGCAATTGATCGACCGTCCCTACCGCCTGCAACGCGGCAATGGCTGCATCCAGATCGCGATGTTCTTCCCGCAGTCGCTCAAGCTCTGCCATAAATGCGGCGCGCTCTTCTTCACTCAGTCTGATCGACATTTCTTTTCAACACCCGCGGGAACACGAATCGCCGACATTGCACGCTTAGCCGACAAACAGTTCAATGATATTGACCTATACAAGGCTTGCAATGCGCGCATTCGTTTACCTGGTGGGTTTCGTCGCGCCTTTCACCAAATGTGAAGGATAGACGACAGAAATCCGCTTGAGGCTTCTCCGTTTTGTGGCACACTTTTATGTCCGCAACACCGAAAGGAGATGCAGGATGACAGTGGCAAGTCACATCGCTGAATTGGAACGCCGCCACTCGGCGCTCGAAAGACAGATCGAGACCTCCCGCCTAAGCCCAGCCTCCGACCCTCTTAAAACCGCGGAACTGAAACGCAAAAAACTAAAGCTCCGGGACGAAATCGAGAAACTGCGCGCCCAAGGCCGCATCGCCGTTCACTAACCCCTCCGACAGAAATATTCACCTGCCATCAGATGAGCGAACCCGGCCAACCCCTAGGTTGACCGGGCGGGTGAATGTCGATGTCGGCAGGTTGGCCAAACGGCTCAAAGCCGAGCGCCCACGCGCTCGGCTCACCCGGCACGAAGCCGGTTCCAGGCAACGATTGGCCTCGAGGGACTGATTTAGTGCTGATGTTCCTGAGTGAGCGTCGGCAGCGCCAGCTTGCTGAGCAGATAGTCGACCTTCCCTGCCGGCAGGTGCCGCACGAGCAGGGCCAGACCGGCCGCCATCTCGACCTGAGCATTGGCCATTTCGCCAATCATCCGCGCCTGGTCGCGGTGATCCCCGCTGGCAGCCTCGGTGACGCTTTTCAGAGCGGCCACCGCATGCGCCATTTCCTGCGCGGCGCGATCCAGATGATCGCTAGCCATGTCGATGGCCTTGGAGCAGCTCTGCAGCATAAGTCGTCTCCCGACGCGGATCGTCCGCGCTAACTGGAGAAAGTGTGCTATAATATCAGGAGTTTACCTAAGCCCATGACGTTATTCACCTGCTAGTGGCGGCGAAACGGTGGCGGACGTTACATGGCGCTAAATTAAAAGGCTCATTTTGCTTTGGTTTACCCCATGATACGCTATACGATGAACTAACGTGCTACATTAGATTAGAATGTCGGAAAGTTCCCCTCAGCGCCCTCCGTTCTCCGAGATCGAGCAGCAGCAGATCGAATCTTCGCTGCGCGATATCTTGGCGCAGGATGATTTTAAGGCGTCGGGCCGTCTGAGCGCCTTCCTCAAGTTCATCGTCACCGAGACCCTGGAGGGGCGGGCCGACCGGCTCAAAGCGTTCAGCATCGCCGTCACCGTCTATGGCCGGGACGATACGTTCGACCCGCAGGCCAATTCCATCGTCCGCGTCGAAGCCACCCGCCTGCGCCGGATGCTCGAGCGCTATTTTCGCGAGAACGGCCGCGACGCGCCGATCGAAATCCGGATCCCGAAGGGGCGCTATGTCCCGGAATTCATCCGCCGCGAACCGCCCGACCCCGCCCCGTCCCGCGCTGGTCTGGACGATTTCCAGCCCGACAATCGCGCCTCCGACGGTCGACCGAGCGGAAACGATCCCGCATCCCTGCGGCGCAGCTTCCCGCCCGTACCCCGCCGTTCGATCGGCCTGTGGTCCACCCTCGCAGCCGCCGCCATCCTGCTGACGGGTCTCGCTGTTTTCGTCGTCTGGCAGCAGTTGGACCGTGCGCCCGAAGCAAACGCCCCCAGCCTGCCGCGCTTCGCCGACACTGATCTCCCGGAATCCACCGACAGTTTCCGCCCGGTCGAGCCGACCATCGCGGTCGCCTTGCGCGAAACCACCGATCCCGGGCTGGCGCGCCTGGGGCAGCGCATCAAAGATTCCATCGAGCACGAATTCGAACGCGCCGACGATATTTCCATCATCGAACGGATCGGCAATGGCGCTACCCGCGTCGACTACCGGGTCGATCTGGCGGTAGAGGCCAGCAACAGCAGCGTCGCGACGCTGCGGGTTCGCGTCACCCATGTTGCCAGCGGCGAACTGATCTGGTCGCGCAACCTGCGCGATTTCGCGCTCGATCCGAAATCCTTCGATGGCGAGCGACGCCCTTCCGATATCGGACTGGCGATTTCCCGCCCCTATGGATTGATCTTCTCCGACTACCGCAACCGGACCCGCCCCGACAGCGGCGCACGACGTCCGTTCTATTGCGTCATCAAGGCCTTCGAATATTTTCAGGACCGGACGCAAACGAATTTCCGCGACACACTAAGCTGTCTCGACATCGCGCTCGTCACCCGGCCGGACTTCGCCACCGGCGCCGCGCTACGCGCGATGCTGATCGCCGACGATTATGTCACCAAGGTCAATGGGCCCGACAGCAGCTACACTCTGGCCGATGCGATGGTCTCGGCCCGTCGCGCCGTCGCCAGCGACTCGCAGCACACCCGTCCCCATGTCGCCATGGCCCTTGTGCAATTCCTCATGGGCAACCAGCAGGGTTTTGAGGAAAGCATTCAGAAAGCCATCGACCTCAACCCCATCGCAGCCTACGCCCTGGCGCAGAGAGGCGCCGTGCACATCCTGATGGGCCAGATCAGCGAAGGCCTGTCCCTTCTCAACGCCGCCATTGCGCAGAACGAACTGCTGCGAGACGACTATTCCTTTTATTTCTTCGTCGCCGCATTGATGAACGATGATCGCAACGAAATGCAGACTTGGGGCCGCGCTTCGGCGACATCGCGCCATCCCTATGCCCTGCTAGCCAGCATTCTCGCCGCGCATCGGCGTGGCGACATCGCCGCCAAACAGGAATTGAAAAACGCGCTGGAAAGATCCTTTCCATTGTTCGCCGGCGATTTACGTAGTGGCTTCGAACGCATGGGCATGCAAAGCGCAATCGCCGATCGCCTGCTCAGCGAATTGTCGGAAGCCGGCGTCGAGACGGATACGCCAGATAAGTGAAACGGTGAAAGCTTCTAGAAAAGACCGAGCTGTCGCAGGCCGTCCCAGGTCAACTTCAAACCGACGACAAAGGTCAATGTAACGACGACGCGATAGAAACTATCGGCCGATACACGCTTGACCAGCCAGACGCCGCCCAAGGTCGCCAGGATCGCCAACGGAAACAGCACCGCCGAGGTCGTCAAATTGGCCATCGACACTTGGCCGAGGTGAATGAAGCCGACGAATTTCACATAATTGATGACGGCGAAGAAAACCGCCTGGGTGCCGGCATAAAGTCGCGGCGGCAGCTTCTGCGGCAGCATCACCACTTGGAAGGGTGGCCCGCCAGCATTGGCGATGAAACTGGTGAAACCGCAGATGAGCGACCAGAACGATGTCACGACCACGCCGGGCTGCTGCGGCGCGGCACCGGCCGGCGGCGAACGCAGGAACTGATAGAGCGCGAACACCGCGCCGATCAAACCCACCAGCAAGAGAACGAACCCCGTCGACACCCACGATGCGGTGAAATAGCCGATCAGCATGCCGAACATGCCACCCGGAAAGAGCTGCTTCAGATGCGCGGCGGAAACATCACGCCGGAAGGCCCAGACGCCGACGATATCCTGCACCATCAGGATAGGCAGCAAGATCGCAGCGGCCTGCAGCGGCGGCATCACCAGCGACAGCAGAGGCAGAGCGAGCATGCCGATCCCGGCGAAACCGCCTTTGCCGAGACCGAGCAGGATCGTGCCCGGTATGGCCGCAGCATAGAAATGCCAGTCCGTGATCATTCGATGCGACGCCTCGATCGCTGTGGGATTCAGCGCCGTCACCGCCGAAAATGCCTGTGTCTTTATAGAAAGAATGTCCGCGGCTGAACAGGGTCAGCGCAACGGATCGGGCGACGGCGCCATCCGGGGCTTCGCCTCTTGAGCGGGATCGCCATCTTTGGCGAAAGAGAAATATTTCGAGAGAATGAAATTGGCGACCGCCGCCGCACCAGAACCGACCACCAGCGCGGCGAAAATCGCACCGCCCGATTGTTCGAAACCCATCCGGCTCGCGCCCCACAGCACCACCGCGTAAATGCCCAGATTGCAGGCGGCCGTGAACAGATTGGCCAGCACGTAGCGCAGGAATTCGCGCAGCAGGCGCGGATCACGTGATCGAAACGTCCAGATTCGATTGAGCCACCAGGTCACCGCGACGGCGATCATCATCGCCGGCACGCGCGCCGCATAACCGGAGAAACCAAGCCCTTTGGCAAAGAGCAAGGTCAGTCCCGCATCGACGGCAAAGCCGATCGCACCGACGATCGAGAACGCACCGATCTCGGCAACGAGACGCTGCTTTTCGACACTCCGTTCAGCATCCCGTTCCGCCCACGCACGGCTGAAGATCATCGCCATGAAAGCGATCATCACGATCTGCCCGACGGGAACAAACGTCGCCAAGGTCAACGTGCGGGCCAGCAAGGGGATGGCCCAAACCACGGCGAGCGCGGTTTTCTCCCAAGGCCGGAACCCCTTTTCGAGACCATAGGCGACGACGAAAGCCAGCGCCGGGCCCAGCAGAACCATGTCATAGTCGAGTGCATAAGGTGTCGAGAGCAGCGCGCCGGTCAGCAAGGCCGCCGCCGCCAACCGGCGATCGACTTGGGTGAACCACATCCAGGCGACGATGGCGGCACACCCCAAAGTGGAGAGCGCTTGCGCGCCATAAGCGAGCGGAATCGAACCGCCCCACATACGCACCGCCGAGAAGATCGTCTGAATTTTATACCAGCCCGTCGCGCCCTGTTCGGACACAACGACGCGCGAGAAATGCATCATGTCGAAGAAGCCGCGCCAGGTCTCCCAGCCGAAAGCCCACAGCGTGCCCAGCGTCATCACGACGATCGTTACGCCCGCGGCAACGACCGCCCGCCAATGACCGCCGGCGAGAAGCGCCACCGGAATGAGCAGACCAAATTGCGGCTTATAGGCGAGCAGACCGAACAGGATGCCGGCAACGAGCGGCCGCCGCTCCAACGCCAACAAGGCCAGGGCCATCAAGCCGGCGCTGAGAAAGCCGTTGTGTCCATGACTGACATTGACGAACACGGCGGAAAAGCCGCCGCCAGCAACAAGCCGTCCTGGAGTGGCGCGATGCGCCGTATCGCCAGAAGATATAAAAGAAAGGTCGAGGCCTGCCACAGCAGCAGCGACAAGGCATAGGGCAGCAAAGCGAAGACCGCCGCGACGACGAGGAAATAGGGCGGATAGCCCCAGTGAAAGAAACCCGATGTCGGCGAAAAATACTCTTGCTGGCGACGTTCATGCGCCGCGTTGTCAAACGGCTTTTCCGGATGGCCTTCGAGCACGAAACGCCCCGCCGTCCAGACCTGCGAATAATCAGTGCCCAGCGGGCGATCGAAACGATCCACACGCCCGTTCGAGGTTGCGAACAGAAAAGCCATCGCGGCGACGTAAAACGCCAATAAGGTGAAAGCGATGATGCGGACCCGTTCCCGGGTCAGCCAGTCGCCCGTGCGCAGATGTTCGAGCATGATCCGGGTCCGGCGCCGGCACCGCCGACAGCCGAAACTGCACCGTTTTGCCTAAGATTTTGTTGACGGGTGGCGCATCATCCAGCGCTCGCCATTGTTGCCGAGATTTCAATGGTCAACGCCCTATGTTACCCGGTATGCAAACGTGTGGCGGGAACGCGGCAAACAACACGGAGGGAAAACATGGCCAGCCGATACGGCGCAGTCTACGCCGAGTGGCAAGACGATCCGGAAGGCTTTTGGGCCGAAGCGGCGCGCGGCATCGATTGGATCGTCCCCCCGACGCGCATTTTCGATCCGCAGGCCGGCATCTACGGCCGCTGGTTTCCGGACGCCACGTGCAACACTTGCTACAATGCCGTCGATCGCCACGTCGAGCGTGGCCGCGCCGATCAGAACGCGCTGATCTACGACAGTCCCGTCACCAATACGAAGCGCGCCTATACCTATCGCGAATTGCGCGACGAAATCGCCACGCTCGCCGCCGTCATCGCCGATCTCGGCACGGGCAAGGGCGATCGCGTCATCATCTACATGCCGACCATACCGGAAGCGGTGATCGCCATGTTGGCCTGCGCCCGCATCGGCGCCATTCATTCCGTCGTCTTTGGCGGTTTTGCCGCCAAGGAACTGGCGACGCGTATCGACGATGCGCAGCCGACGCTGATCCTTGCCGCTTCCTGCGGCATCGAGCCTGGCCGTATCGTCAAATACAAACCCCTGCTCGACGAAGCGATCAAGCTCGCCAGCCACAAGCCCGATGCCGTTCTCATGCTGCAGCGGCCGGAGGAACAGGCCGTGATGATCGCGGGTCGCGATCATGACTGGGCGCAAGCTGTCGAAGCAGCCAAGCGCGCCGGCAAACAGGCCGATTGCGTCGAGTTAGCCGCCACCGATCCGCTTTATATTCTCTATACCTCAGGCACGACCGGCATTCCCAAGGGCGTGGTGCGCGACAACGGCGGCCATATGGTGGCGCTCAACTGGTCGATGAAGAACATCTATGGCATCGCGCCAGGCGAAGTGTTCTGGGCCGCGTCCGATGTCGGCTGGGTCGTCGGCCACAGCTACATCGTCTATGCACCACTGATCTACGGCGCGACTTCGGTCTGCTACGAAGGCAAGCCCGTCGGCACACCCGATGCCAGCGCCTATTGGCGCGTCATCGCCGAACATGACGTGGCCGCTCTCTTTACCGCGCCGACCGCCTTCCGCGCGATCAAGAAGGACGATCCGAACGCCGAGCATTTGAAGAAATACAAGCTGTCGAAATTCCGCACGCTGTTTCTGGCCGGCGAACGGGCCGATCCGCCAACCCTGCAATGGGCGGAGAAGATCCTCAATCTGCCGGTGATCGATCACTGGTGGCAGACAGAAACAGGCTGGCCGATCGCCGCCGATCCGGTCGGCCTTGGTCTCCTGCCTGTGAAATACGGCTCGCCGACCGTGGCCATGCCCGGCTGGGACGTGCAAGTGGTCGATGAAGCGAGCAAGCCCGTGCCCGATGGCGAGATGGGCTCTATCGTCATTCGCCTGCCGCTCGCCCCCGGCGCCCTGCCGACTTTGTGGCAGAACGATCAACGTATGCGCGAGAGCTATCTCTCGGACTATCCTGGTTTCTACAAGACCTCGGATGCGGGCTATCGCGACGAGGATGGCTATCTCTATGTCATGGGCCGCACCGACGACATCATCAACGTCGCTGGCCATCGTCTTTCGACCGGTGGCATGGAGGAAGTGGTCGCCTCCCATCCCGACGTCGCCGAATGCGCCGTCATCGGCGCCAAGGACGATCTCAAGGGCGAGACACCCCTTGGCTTCATCGTGTTGAAGGCAGGCGTTGCCCGCGACAAGGCGGAGATCGAGAAGGAAGTGGTCAATCTGGTGCGTGAAAAGATCGGCCCTGTCGCCGCTTTTCGTACCGCGCTTGCCGTCGACCGCCTGCCCAAGACGCGCTCGGGCAAGATCCTGCGCGGCACGATGAAGAAGATCGCTGACGGTGACCCCTGGTCGATGCCTGCGACCATCGACGACCCGGCGATTTTCACGGAGATCGAAGGCGCCCTGCGGCGGCGGGGCTGAGCCCCGATGTCATCCCGGATCGCGCTGCGCGTGTCCGGGATGGCACGGAGGTGACTAACCGCCACCGCCCGCATTGCCAGCGCCGGCCGGCCGCTGCATCTGGAAGAAGCTTTCGATCGCCGAATAGTCCATGTAGCCGCAACGGGCGATGGGCTTCATGCGCAGCACGTCGATGCGGCCATTGCCGATATAATCGTCATCGACATGCATGCCGACCACTTGGCCCATCACCATCCAGCGGTCGGTGCCTTGGCCTTCCGTATTCGTCAGTTGGAAAATCTGCGTCACCTTGCATTCGAGCGCGCAGGGGCTCGCCGCGACGCGCGGCGCCTTGACGATCTGTGACGGCGCCGTTTCCAACCCCGCATGAACGAACTCGCTCTCGCCACGCGGCAGCGGCGCCGACGAAGCATTCACCTGATCCTTCAATGCATAGGTCGCCATGTTCCAGACGAACTCGCCGCTTTCGGCCGCGAAGGTTTTCGAATCCTTCTCGCCATCGCTGCAAAAGCCGACGATGGGAGGCCGATCGCAGAAGGCGTTGAAGAAGGAATAGGGCGCCAGATTGACTTGGCCCGCTTTGTTCATCGTCGAAATCCAGCCCACCGGACGCGGCGCGATCATCGCCTTGAACGGATCATGCGGGAAGATCGACTTGTCACGCTTATGCGGCTCGAAAAACATGAAAGGCTCCGCTCAAAAACGGCTGACGATGGTGTCGAGTGCCGGCCGCGGCCGATCCTCCGGCACGCCATTGCTGCTGCCGATATGCACGAAACCGGCGAATTTCTCACCATCGCGCAGACCGAGCGCCGCGGATGCCGCCGGGTCATAGCAATACCACTGCGTCAGCCAGGACGTCGCAAAGCCCATGGCATTGGCGGCGACGGTCAGATTCATGCAGACCGCGCCCGCCGACAGCACCTGCTCCCATTCCGGGATTTTGGCATGGACGACCGGCTTCGAGACGACGCCGACGACGACGGCGGCATAGCTGAAGCGCTGGCGCTCGAGCGTCCGCCGGCTCTCGTCGACACCTGGATTGGCCGCATCGAAGGCCGCCAATATGGCCGCGCCGGCGCGGGTCCGCCCCTCGCCCTCATAGATAATGAAGCGCCAGGGCGCGAGCTTGCCATGGTCGGGCACCCGCGACGCGACGGTCAGCAGGGTCTGAAGCTGACCCGCGTCCGGTCCAACGCCAGTCATCGCCAGCGGCGGCACCGACCGGCGGCTTTTCAGCATATCGATCGTCGAATTCATAACGATTCCAAAGTTTCCGGTGAAAATTGCAAAGGCTGGACGCCTTCTACAGGAGGACCGGGCGGCCAGAAAGAGCAACTTGCGCCAGGGCAGCGGATGGACGCCTCGCCATGTCCGGGCCGCAATTGAGCGCGAGTTGACGCCGGGGCCGGATTGGGGAATGCCCATATCGGGCGATTTTGGAGACCGCAGGCGAATGAAAGGTGCAAAACGTTTGCTGACGCGACGTTGGCTGGCGCTTTTGGCGCTTTTGACGTCGGCGACATTGGTTGCGGCGCAGACCACGCCCAGCACCGGCCTGCCGAGCGGCCAGTCGCCCGCGTCCGGCGGCTCTCTCAGCCTGTCCGCGGGCTTCGCCGGCGACGCCAAGACCGCCCCGACCGGACTGGTTTGGCGGGTGTTCCGGGAACGGGCCGAGGATGATGGCAGCCGCCCGGAACAGGCGAGCGCCCGCGAAGAAAACCCGACCTTCAGCCTGCCCAATGGCGACTACATCGTCCATGTCGCCTGGGGGCTCGCCAGCGCCACCCGCCGGGTGACGATCAATGGGCGCAATGTCAGTGAACGGTTGCAGTTGAACGCCGGAGGACTGCGCGTCGTCGGCATGCTGGGCGACACGAGAATTCCGCCGGATCGGCTGACCTTGTCGATCTTCGTGCCCGATGGCGGCAATCCCCAGGCCAAACTGGTCGCCCGCGACGTGAAACCGGGCCAGACCGTGCGCCTGCCCGAAGGCACCTATCACATCGTCTCCACTTATCTGGAAGGCCCGGCAGCCGGCGGCTCCGCCGGTAGCGCCAACGCCACCAATTCGGTCGTCGAAGCCGATCTGCGCATTCAGCCGGGCAAGGTCACCGTCACGACGCTCAAACATCGCGCCGCGCTGATCACCCTGAAGCTGGTCAATGCGCCGGGCGGCGAGGCTTTGGCCAATACCAGTTTCACCGTGCTGACGCCGGGTGGTGACGTGCTGCGCGAAATGATCGGCGCTTTCCCCTCCCTCGTTCTGGCTGAGGGCGAATATGCGGCGATCGCCCGTCGCGACGGCAAGACCTATCAAAGCACGTTCGAGGTGCGCTCGGCGCGCGACCGGGATGTGGAAGTGCTGGCGAAATAGTTATAGAAAGCCCCCAGCGGTGCTGGAGACAGGAATGCAGACCTTTTTCGTTGAGATCAAATGCGCACTGGGCAAGACCTATATGGTCGCGAGCGCGCTGGCCGAAGCCGAAATCGCCTCGGAAATCTATTCGATCGCCGGCAATTACGACATTCTGGCCAAATTCTATGTCGATAAGGATGTCGACATCGGTCACTTCGTCGGGGAAAAAGTCCAGCCCATCCCGGGCATCGTCGACACCCGCACGATCATCACCTTCAAGGCCTTCTGAACCTCTCTACGGGGCCGTCATGCCTCAATCGCTTGTTCGTTTTACTCTCGCTGTTGGTCTCGCGGCGGTGCTGGGAGCCGGCGTCGCGCATGCGGATGATGAATATCTGTTCGATGCGCTGAAGAAACCCGCCTATCGCAAAGCCTGGACCGCCATGCTGGCGGGCGAGAAGAATATTCCCGGCTGGCTGATTGCTTTCGGCAAAGGCGGCCCCGGCGTCGCCGGCCCGCTGAAAACCGTCATCGTCGACGGACGCAAGATGCAGGCGTCCAACGTCTGCAAGCCGCATGACTGCGCCGGCAACGAACTGCATATCTTCTTCAGTCTCGATGCGTCGAGCGCCGTCGGTTCCCTGACCAGCGAGGGCCAACGCCCCCGCTATTTCGGTGCACCAACCCCGGCGCAGCGCATGGCGCTCGATCGCGCCATGGCTAATTGATCGACTAGCTTATTACTCGCCGCGACGCACATCCGGCGGAATGGCTTCGTCGGCGAGCATCGCCAGCGCTTCGTCGAGCGACATCGACACCTGCTGCTGCGAGCCGAGCCGGCGGATCGACACGGTGCGTTCCGCCGCTTCCTTGCGACCGGCGACGAGCATCACCGGAATTTTCGCCAGCGAATGCTCGCGCACCTTGTAGTTGATCTTCTCGTTGCGCAGATCAGGATCGACGCGCAGGCCGCGCTTACGCGCCAGCGCCGTCACTTCCATGGCATAGTCGTCGGCTTCCTGCGTGATCGTCGCCACGACGATCTGCGTCGGCGACAGCCACAGCGGCAGATGTCCGGCGTGATGCTCGATCAGAATGCCCGTAAAACGCTCCAGCGAACCACAGATTGCCCGATGCACCATGACCGGCGGCGTCTTCTCGCCGTTGGCGGCGATATAGAAAGCGCCGAAACGCTCCGGCAGGTTGAAGTCGACCTGGGTCGTACCGCACTGCCAGTCACGACCGATGGCGTCACGCAGCACATATTCGAACTTCGGCCCGTAGAACGCGCCTTCGCCCGGGTTCAGGGCAACAGTGACGATGTTACCGTGACGCGCCTTGATCTCGTCGAGCACGCGCATCATCACGCTTTCGGCATGATCCCACATGGCATCGGTGCCGACGCGTTTCTCCGGCCGGGTCGACAGTTTCACGACGATCTTGTCGAAGCCGAAGTCGCGATAGACCGACAGGATCAGATCGTTGATCTTCAGGCACTCTTCGGCGAGCTGCTCTTCCGTGCAGAAGATATGCGCATCGTCTTGAGTGAAGGCGCGCACGCGCATCACGCCATGCAAGGCCCCTGACGGCTCGTAGCGATGCACGATGCCGAATTCAGCCAGACGCATCGGCAGTTCGCGATAAGACCGCAGGCCGTGCTTGAAAATCTGCACATGGCCCGGGCAGTTCATCGGCTTCAGCGCGTAGATGCGCTCTTCGTCCGCTTCGTCACCGGCGGGCTTGGCCATGAACATGGCTTCGCGATACCAGCCCCAGTGGCCGGAGGTTTCCCACAGCGACTTGTCGAGCACCTGCGGCGCATTCACTTCCGCATAATCGCCGGCCAGACGCCGCCGCATATAGGCCATCAGGGTCTGGAACAGGGTCCAGCCCTTCGGATGCCAGAAGATCGCGCCCGGCCCTTCCTCCTGGAAGTGGAACAGGTCCATCTCGCGCGCCAGACGGCGATGGTCGCGGCGTTCCGCTTCCTCGAGCTGATGCAGATAGGCGTCGAGATCGTCCTGCTTGGCGAAGGCCGTGCCGTAAATGCGGCTCAGCATCGGCTTGTTGGAATCGCCACGCCAATAGGCGCCAGCCACCTTCATCAATTTGAAGGCGCTGCCGATCTTGCCGGTCGAGGTCATGTGCGGGCCGCGGCACAGATCGAGCCAGTCGCCCTGCTTGTAGATTTTCAGATCCTGGTCGGCCGGAATGGCTTCGACCAGTTCCACCTTGAACGCCTCGCCCTTCTCCTCGAAGAAGCTGATCGCCTTGTCGCGGCTCCACACTTCCTTCGTGAAGGGCGCGTCCCGGGCGATGATCTCGCGCATCTTCTTTTCGATGGCGGCGAAATCTTCCGGCGTGAACGGCTGGTTGCGGCTGAAATCGTAATAGAAGCCGTTTTCGATGACCGGGCCGATGGTCACCTGCGTGCCCGGCCACAGGCTCTGCACCGCTTCTGCAAGCACGTGCGCGCAATCATGCCGGATCAGCTCCAGCGCGCGCGGATCGTCGCGGTTGATGAATTCGAGTTTCGCATCCTTGGTCAAAGGATCGGCGAGGTCGGCGAGCACGCCATCGACGGCCATCGCCACGGTGCGCTTGGCCAGCGAGGGCGAAATGCCCTTGGCGATATCGAGACCTGTTGTGCCGGGGGCGAATTGGCGCTGCGCGCCGTCAGGGAAAGTGACGGAAATCATGTCGTCTCCTTAAGCTCAATCGCCGAAACGAGCCGGCGTAAGCGATGCGGGAGCCCGGATATAGACAGAACAGGACGACGAGGCAAGGAATTGCGATGAAAAAGCCTCGAAAATCCTGCCCCTCCACTATGCGTTTAAGGCATGATTCTATCGCAATTAGGTCTTTGAAAGCATATCAGACCGTCTCTAGTTTCGCCTCATACCGCTTCACCTATCTCCATGAGGCCTCCTGAAATGTCCGACACAATAGACATTGCCATCAATCCCCTATCCGCCCATACCGGCGCAGAAATCCTCAACGTCGACCTGAGCCGCCCTGTCGATGCGCCACTGCGCCAGAAGCTGAACGACGCCTTCATCAAGCACACCGTGCTGGCCATTCGCGGCCAAAAACTCGACCCGCATCAATTCCTCGCCGCCGCGAAACTGTTTGGCACGATCTTTCCGCAGCACAACAGCCGCTTTTCCGTGCCCGAATGCCCGGAGATCCATTACATCTCGAACCAGGACACATTCGAGGATGGCAAGGTCTATATTCCCGGCGAGGGCTATCACACCGACCATTCCAACGATGCGCAGCCGCCCAAAGCGACGGTGCTGCACGCGGTGAAACTGCCGAAGACCGGCGGCGACACGCAATTCGTCAACATGTACGAAGCTTATGACGCCCTGTCGCAAACCATGAAGGCCCGGATCGACAACCTGCAGGCGGTCCACGTCTATCAAAGCTCGCTCAGCACCCGCAAACTGATGGCGCTGAAGGACGAAACCAAGACGAAAGCAACGACGGAAGTCATTCATCCGCTGGTCCGCACCCATCCGATCAGCGGCCGCAAAGCCATCTATATCAATCCGATCCGCATCGAGCGGCTCATCGGCCTCGAGCGCGAGGAAACGAGCGCTCTGCTCGACGAACTGCTCGAACATTCGACCCAGGATCGCTTCCAGTATCGCCACAAGTGGCATGAAGGCGACATGGTGATCTGGGACAATCGCTGCCTGATGCATAAGGCCAACGGCGATTATCCGGTCTCGGAAGTGCGCTACCTCTATCGCCTGATGCTCAAGGGCGGAACGCCGGCGTGATCGTTTCATCGCAATGGCAGCACCTGTGCATGATCCGCGGCGATGCGATCATGCCAGGTGCCAACAACGGCGCTGACGCCTTCGTGCGCAGCGCCGACAGCGTCGATTCGACCGAGCGGCTCGTATGGATCGAAAGCGCGCACACACAGAACATCGACCTGCCTGGCGCGCAGGAGATCGGCACCTTCGCGCTCGCCCGCGATGTCGGCGACGGCGGTGCCGCCGCCTCGTCTTTTCTCTATCTGGTGCAGACCGACATTCCCGACGATATCGTCGACGAATATACCCAATGGTACGATGTCGAACATCTGCCACGCCTGGTGTCGGTGCCCGGCATTCTGCGCGCACGCCGCTATGAAGCCGTCAATGCGCAGCCACGCTATCTGACCGCCTACGATCTCTCTGACGTCAACGCCTTCGAAAGTCCGCAAGGGCTGATCGCACGCAAGACGCCTTGGACCGAGCGCATGCGGTCGAAATTCATGAATGCCCGGCGCTCGACCTGGCGCCTCACCGATTCTGCTCAATGATCCGCCACATAAGCGGCTTAAAAGACACTAGGGAGACAATGATGGTTCAACTTCGGCTATTCGCGGCCTGTGCCTCCGCGGCCCTCACCGTGGCGCTCGCGGCATCGACGGCTCAAGCACAACCTGCCCTGCCCTCCGGCCCGGTGACGATCGTCGTGCCGTTTACGCCCGGCGGCGCCAATGACGTGACGGCCCGCCTGCTGGCGCCGGAGCTGTCGAAGGCCATCGATCGTTCCGTCGTGGTCGAAAACAGACCGGGCGCCGGCGGCAATATCGGCGTTGGCTTCGTGGCGCGGGCCAAGCCCGATGGATCGACTTTGCTGATCAGCTCGGCTTCCAGCCATGTCTTCGCCTATCTGGCCAAGGCCGATCCGAGCTACGATCCCAGAACCTCCTTCGCGGCCATCGGCATTCTCAACGACGTGCCCTTGGTGCTCAGCGCCTGGCCGGGACTGGGCGTCAAAACGGTGACGGATCTGCTGAAAATCAAGAAGGAGCTGTTCTTCGGCTCGAGCGGCACTGGCAGCAGCCCGCATTTCGCCGGCGAATTGTTTGCCGCGCGGACGGGGATGAAAATCACCCACGTCCCCTATCAAGGCGGCGCTCAGGCGCTCAATGATCTAACGACCGGCCGCATCGAACTGGCATGGCTGACTTTGCCGTCGGCACTGGCGCAGGCCAAAGCGGGGACCATTCTCAATCTCGGCGTCTCATCCGAACATCGCGCCGCCAGCGAGCCCGATCTCAAGACCGTGCAGGAACAGGGCGTCTACGATTATTCGGTCGGTTCATGGACGGGCCTGTTCGCACCGGCGCAGACCCCGCCGGAATTGGTTGCCTACCTTGGCAGCATCCTTGAAAAGCTTTCGCGCGACGAAACCTTTCAGGCCCATATGCGCAAGGTCGGCACGGAGCCTTTGTATCTCGGCCCCGCCGAGACCGATGCTTTCGTCCGCAAGGAATTCGATCGCTGGATTCCGGTCGTCCAGAAAATCACCGCGGCCGCAAAGTAATCAGCTCTTTCGGGCCTTGGCGGCGGGTGCCGTCAGGGCCCGCTTGATGGCGCTCGCCGACCATTTCGGCGAGGCCATCTGAATGAAATCGGTAATATAAGACCGTAGATAAAGATCGCGGCGCAGGGACACGTCGACCGTCGTCGCCGCGAACAGATGCGTCGCATCGATCGCATGCAACCGCGTCTTGCCGGCAATGCACACGGTCGGCACGATGCCGACCCCCAGCCCATGTTCCACATAAGCGCGGATGACATCGGAATCCTCCGCCTGCACGATGGGCCGCAGATCGATGCCAGCTTTCTGCGCCGCATCGGCGATCATGCGCCCGCCGACGGAACGCGGATTATAGCCAATGAAGGGATAATGGGTCAGATCGGCGAGGCTGAGGCTTTTCTTGGCTGCCAGCGGATGCTGACGCAGCATGATGGCGCTGCGCTTGATCACTTCGCCTTTCAGCGTCGCGACCTCGGCCGATGAGCGAGTGGCCTGAGCATCGCCCGTGCTGATGCCAAGATCGGCCTCCCCATCCTGCACCAGACGCGGCAGATCCTTGATATCCGCCTGGATCAGCAACAGCTCGACTTTCGGGTGCTTTTCACGCAGACGCGCGAAAGGGTCGAGCAAAGTGTAGCGCGCATGCAGATGGCTCGTGGCCACGATCAAACGGCCCTCGCCGCCGCCACGCGCATCCTGCGCGATATCACCGATCGTCTCGATCTGCCGTAGGATGCGTTCCGCCTGCTGCAACACGGCACGTCCGCCGGTGGTGAACCCGACAATGCGGTTCTTCTTGCGCATCAACAGTTCGATGCCGATCTCCGCTTCCAGCGCCTTGATCTGCCGGCTGACATTGGGTTGCGATGTGTTCAGGGCGCCCGAGGCGGCCGAAATATTCAGGCCGGCTCGGGAAATGGCCCGCAGCAAACGCAATTGCTGCAATGTCATCGCGGTCTCCTCACGTCATCGGTGCCGTTACGGCAGTAGCACCACCGGACCCGCATGGGCAGCACTTTCCGCATCGCGATGGGCGCTGGCGGCCTCGGCCAGCGGATAGGTGCGCGTCGCCACGGTCTTGAGCACACCTTGCCCGACCAGTTCGAACAGATCCTTCATCAGTTCGCGGAAACGTTCTGGATCGCCGAGAAAATAATGCACGCCCGGCCGCCAGAGGTTCAACGTACCCTTCAAGGACAGATCGATGATGTCGATCGGCGGCACATGCCCCGAAGCATTGCCATAGTTCACCAGAGTGCCGAACGGCGCCGTGCAATCCATCGAGGGAATGAACGTATCCTTGCCGACACCGTCGAGCACCGCTGTCACGCCCTTCGGCACGATGGCCTTCACCGCTTTCACGAAATCGGTCTGCCGATAAAGAATGGTGTGATCGCAGCCGTGCGCCTTGGCGATCTCGGCCTTGTCGGCACTGCCGACGGTGCCGATGACCGTTGCGCCATAATGCTTGCACCATTGCACCAGGATGAGGCCGACGCCGCTGGCGGCGGCATGGATCAAGACGGTGTCGCCAGGCTTCGGCCGGTAGATCTTGTTGATGATGTTGGAGGCGGTGAGCCCCTTAAGCATGATCGAGGCCGCCTGCACGTCCGAAATATTGTCAGGGATCGGCGCCAGCCGCGCGGCGAAGACATTGCGCTCCTGCGCATAGGAGCCGGTGTTCTGAAAGAAGCCGGCACCCATGCCGACATAACCGACCCGGTCACCCACACGCCATGTATCGACATCAGGCCCCAGCGCCGTCACCACCGCCGCCGCCTCATTGCCGAGAATGATCGGCATGGGCAGCGGGTCTTTCTGATAAAAACCGCCGCGCCGCACGTTGATGTCGGAAAAATTCAGCGCCACGGCAGTGTGGCGCACCCGCACTTCGCCCGGCCCCGGCGGCGGCAATTCGATGTCCTCGAAGCGCATCACCTCCGGCCCGCCATGCCCATGAATACGTATTGCCTTGATCACGCCCCAGCTCCTTTTTCGCTTCCTCAAGCTTGTGCTTTTTAACCACAGTAAGCTTTTGATCTAGAATAGAATACATCTAATTATAGATATTCCCTATCGATCTTTAAGACACAATCGATTGGATCGATCTCAAACAAATTCCTATCTTGACCGTGTCCGGAAGCCAAGGCGCGCCGCAGGCGCATCCAGAGGCCTTCCGTTGACGCCAATGCGGCAAAGTCCGCTCCCCAAAAAAGAAAGAGAGATACATGCTCGGCATCGGCTCGAAACTGCCTGCTTTTGACATCACCGGCGTGAAGCCCGGCTTCAACAACCATGAGGAAAAGGGCGTCAGCGCCTTCGAAACCCTCACCCAGGACAGCTTCGCCGGCAAGTGGAAGATCATCTTCTTCTACCCGAAGGATTTCACCTTCGTCTGCCCGACGGAAATCGCCGAATTCGCCCGCCTCAACTCGGAATTCGCCGACCGTGACGCCGTCGTCCTCGGCGGCTCGACCGACAACGAATTCGTCAAGCTCGCCTGGCGCCGTGACCACAAGGACCTGAAGAGCCTGCCGATCTGGCAGTTCGCCGATACCAAGGGTTCGCTGGTCGACGGTCTTGGCGTGCGCGCCGAAGACGGCACCTGCCATCGCTACACCTTCGTCGTCGATCCGCACAACGTCATCCAGCACGTCTATGCGACGGCTTCGAGCGTCGGCCGCGCGCCGAAGGACACGCTGCGTGTTCTCGACGCCCTGCAGACCGACGAACTGTGCGCCTGCAACCGCGAAGTCGGCGGCGAAACCCTGAAGGCCGCCTAACACGTCAGGAAGGAAGCATCATGAGCATCGAAGCTCTGAAGGCCCGTATTCCCGATTTCGCCAAGGACGTCCGCCTCAATCTCTCGTCGCTTGCCAGCGACGAGAGCCTCGGCCAGCAGACCAAATGGGGCCTGCTGCTGGCGGTGGCGATCTCGACGCGCAATGCGGAAGTCGCAAGCGCCATCGGCGCGGAAGCTGCTGGCCAGCTCTCGCCCGAAGCCGCCCAGGCGGCGCGCGCGGCGGCATCGATCATGGCCATGAACAATGTCTACTACCGCTTTGTTCATCTCGCCTCGAACAAGGAATACGGCACGTTGCCGGCAAAGCTGCGTATGAACGTCATCGGCAATCCGGGTGTTCCGAAGACCGATTTCGAACTGTGGTCGCTGGCGGTTTCCGCCATCAACGGCTGCGGCATGTGCATCGATGCCCATGAGAAAGTGCTGCGCGAGCATGGCGTCGAAGCTGTGACGGTGCAGACGGCGGTACGCTATGCCGCCATCCTGCAATCGGTCGCCGTCGCCATCGAAGCCGGCGACGCCGAAGCCCAGGCGCTCGAACAGGCTGCCTGATCGGCAACGCTCTCTAAGAATGGAAACTCCCGGACCTTCGTCCGGGAGTTTTATTTTGGCCGCCTTCACTCCGCCGCGAGCGGCAGCTTTCCGGCTTCCGACAGCTTACGGTATTTGTCCGTCTGCGAACGCACCGTCGCCATCAGCACGTCCGGGTTACCCGGATAAGGGTCGGCAGCGGCATTGCGCAGAAACGCCTCCGTCTCCGGCGTTTTGACGATGGCGTTGAGCAGGCCTTCCAGCTTGTCGCGAATATCCTGCGGCGTGCCCGCCGGCGCGAAAATGGCGAACCAGGGTGTCATGTCGAAATCGGCCACGCCCTGCTCCTGCATCGTCGGCACCTCGGGCGCCAGCGAAATGCGTTGCGGCGATGTCACGGCCAGCATGCGCACCTGACCCCGTTCCGCCGGGCCTTTGACGCCGGTGGAATCGATGAAGAAGAAATCGAGATCGCCGGCCGCCAATTCCGTCACCGCCATGGCCGAAGCCTTGTAGGGCACGCGCTGCGCATTGACACCGATCGCATCGAGATAGATTTCCGCGGAGGCCAGCGAGATCGATGTCGGCGCACCATAACGCGCGCGTCCATCTTTCTCCTTCAGCCGCTTCGTCAGCTCGGCAACGCTGCGAATATCCGATTGGCCCGAGACGACGAGCACGAAAGCCGCCCGCGCCAAGGTCGTGATCGGCACGAAGTCGGAAAGTTTGAAGCCGAGATTTTTATAGAGATAGAAATTGCCGGTCAGCGGATTGCTGGTTGAAAAAAGCAGCGTGTAGCCATCGGGCTTGGCGGAGGCCACCGCCTGCGTCGCCAGATTGCCGCCGGCACCTGGCCTGTTCTCGACGACGACGGTCTGATTGGTCGCTTTCGACAGTTGATCGGCAAAATAGCGGCACAGCAAATCAGCACCGCCGCCGGCCGGAAGGCCGATAAGAATGCGCACCGGTTTTGATGGATAATCCTGCGCCATCATCGGCGATGATGCGACAACAAAAAACGCGCAGACAAAAAGCCGTCGAAGCCACGACGTCATTTCTCCCTCCCTCGATCATTTCTTATCTAGAACGAGGCGCGCCCTCTCCCGGCGCGCCCCGCCTGTCACGCAATCAAGCGTACCCTGGAACCACGCGCACGTCGATCAGCGCGACGCCGCCGGCTTCCACGGCCGCGATGGCTCCCGGCAGAGCCGCTTCCAGCTCGGCGATGGTGCGCACCGGCCCGATGCCGGTCGCGCCCTGACCCTTGGCGATCTGCGCCAGGTCGATGTCGGGATCGATCATCTTCTGGCCGATCCACTTGTTTTCCGGCGGGCGCGTCCGCGTGTGGGCCACGCGCTCCTGATGCAATTCGTCGTTGTAGAACGAGGAATTGTTCGAGACGACGATGAGCAGCGGAATGCGGTAATGCACCGCCGTCCACAACACCGTTGCGCCCATCAGGAAGTCGCCGTCGCCCAGCACTGCGACCGGGAAGCGGCCGCTGCCACGCAGCGCCAACGCCGAACCCACGGCAATGCCTGGACCAGCGGCCAGGCCGCCACCGCCGGCGCCACCGAAGTAAGCCAGCGGATGGTCGATCGGCCACCAGCTCTCGTGCCAGGCGATCGTCGTATGCAGCAGCGACACCTCGCGCTTGCCGAGAGCCTTGCGCAGCGCCAGCGCCAGATCGCGCACCAGCGGCTGCTCATTGGCGCCGCGCAGCGCCAGATCGCGCTTCGGCCGCACGTCCTTCGACCAGACTTCCTTCTTCGCCGAACCCAGCGCCTTCACCAGCGCCGCCACGGTGAGATCGGTGTCGGCCGAGACGAACAGATCTGCCGGCGGCAGCACCTGATGATCCATGCTCCAGCCGTTGTGGATGCGATGGTCCATCGAGACGTTGATGATCTTGCCCGTCGGCGCGCCACCTTCGACACAGGACAGCAGGAAGCCGCCGATATCGACCGCGTCGAACGACAGGATCAGATCCGCCTCGCGGACCAAGGCCGCGATATGCTTCTCCGCCTGCATATGAGCGCAGCCGGCGTGCAGCGGATGTTCTGTCGGAAAAATCGCGGAGGATTTGAGATCGGTGATGACAGGCGCGCCGAGCCGCTCGGCCAGCGCCACGCGATTGTCCCAGGCCGCCTGCGCGCGCGAACCGCGACCATAGAAGATCACCGGCTTCTTCGCGCCTTCGATCAGCTTTTTGGCTTGCGCCACCAGGTCTTCGCTCGGCCCCAGCACCACCGGCGGCCCATAGCGCTTGATATCCATCGGCGGCAGGTCTTTCGCCAGTGGATCTTCCTGAAGACCGACGTCGAGATTGACGTAGACGGGCCCCTTCGGCGTCGTCTCGGCGATCCAGCGCGCCCGCACGATGGCTTCGCGTGCCGCCGCTGGCGACCCCGGCTGATCGTCCCACTTCACATAATTGCGGATCATCGACGCTTGATCGCGCGACGTGTGAATCCATTCGATCCACGGCCGGCGGCGGGCAGCATCGAGATAGCCCGTCGCACCCATGATCAGGACGGGCATGCGATCGCACCAGGCGTTGAAGATCGCCATTGAGGCATGCATCAGGCCGACATTCGAGTGAACCGCGGCGGCCATCGCCTTTTCAGTCACCTTGGCCCAGCCCTGCGCGATGTGAACGGCATGTTCTTCATGCAGGCACAGCAGCATCTGCGGCTTGGTATTGCCGAGATAATTCACGATGGAATCGTGCAGGCCGCGATAGCTGGCGCCCGGGTTGAGCGCGATATAGGGCACGTCCAGGTCGCGCAGCGTTTCGGCGACCACGTCGCTGCCGAAGCTCGCCTTGGGCGCCAGCGGCCCCTTGGGATCCTCGACCCGCGCAACGTTATGGCCAGCGCCAGGGGTCATTTTATCGTCCACACTTTCCTCCCATCTATTGATGCCGACGCCCACGGGCGCGAATTCTGGTGCGGCCTCCGGCGACGCCGCACCAGCTATGCCTTGCAAACCTATTGTGCCTCGATCTTGGCAAGATCGATCAGCTTACGCCATTTTTCGATCTGTCCATCCCAATAGGCGTCGATTTTGTCGGGTGCCAAAGTAAAGGGCACGGAAGCGGCCGTTGCCAGGAATTTGGCGGTATCGGGCTCTTCCACCGCCTGTTTCATCCAACCGCGCAATTTATCGACGATCGGTTTCGGCGTCTTGGCCGGCGCCGCCAAGGCCATCCAGCCGGTGAGCTCATAGTCCTTCACGCCAGCCTCATCCATCGTGGGAATGTCGGGCGCAAAGGACATGCGCTGCGGCAGGGTGACGGCGAGAGCCTTGAGCTGGCCTCCGACGATCTGCCCCATGCCGAAGGGAGCATCGACAAACATGAAGTCGAGCACGCCATTGCCCAATTCGCGGGCAGCATCCTGTGTCGTTTTGTAGGGCACGTTCAGGGTATCGAGCCCCACCATCGACTTATAGAGTTCACCCACCGCCATACCGGTAGAACTACCTGATCCGTATTGGGCTTTATCGCCCTTCTTTTTCAGCAAATCAGTCAGTTCGGCCACGGTCTTGACCGTGCTCTTGGGATTGACCGCCAGCAGGAAGCCATACTGGCTACCGGGCGAGATCATCGTGAAATCCCGGCGGGCGTCATAGTTCAGCTTTTTGTAGAGAAACATATTGGCCGAATAGACCGAACTGGGCGCCCACATCAGCGTGTAGCCGTCAGGCGTCGCGCGAGCGACTTCCTGAGCCGCGATATTGCCATTGGCACCCGGCTTGTTGAGGACGACGATCGTTTGTCCCGACAACCGTTGCAATTTAGCCGCGAAAAAACGGCCTGGAATATCAACGCCGCCGCCAGGCGGATAACCCATGATCAGTGAAATCGTCTTCGTTGGATAGTCTTGTGCCTGGGCGGGCGCTGCCACCATCGTCGCCAGGCAGAATGCTATCGCATAACGGAACACCATCCCCATTTCCTCCACATCTTTCGGGCGGGTTCCCCCCGCCGTTGCCGCCTTCTAGCGCAGGCAATGGGAATATGGCTATGGCCGGCCGCAAAATTTCTCGCGCGACCAGCCAGGGAACGCCTGAAATATGTTGCACCCAGCCGCGATCCACTTCACAACGCCCGTCGTTTCGGATGTAGTCCCGTTGGATTTCATCTTTTCATAAAAAAGAGCGGCCAGAGCCGCGTCGGAGGAAACAATGACCATTTTGCAGAAAGCCGGCACCGCGATCGACCTCGATCGCTACAGCTTGCGCCGGTTTCTCAAGGAAATCGAAGCACTCGGCGAACTGGAGACCCATGACGAGCCGGTCGATCTCGCCGATCTTGCCCAACATTTCGAAGGTTCGCCGAAAGCGGTCTATTTCCGCAAGGCAGGCCCCGAGGGCGCCGAACTGATCGGCAATGTCACCGCCAGCCGCGCCCGCATCGCCCGCGCCTTCAACACCACCCCGGACAAGTTACTGCACGAAATTCTGCGCCGCCTCGACAACCGGCCGCAGATGATCGAGGTCAGCCGCGCTGAGGCACCAGTGCAGCAAGTGGTGTTGACGGGCGATGATGCCGATCTCACCCGCCTCCCGGCCCATCTCCAGCATGGCCTCGATGGCGCGCCCTACATCTCAGCCGGCGTCGACATCGTGCGCGATCCCGCCACCGGCCTCACCAATGTCGGCATGCGCCGCCTGATGCTGCGCGGCCGCCAGGAAGCCGGCGTCGACCTTCTGTCGCCTAGCGATTTGAAGGCAATCTACGAAGCCAGCGCCCGCCGCGGCCAGAAACTGCCGATCGCCTTCGTGCTCGGCTCTCATCCGGTCGATCATGTCTCCGCCGTGATGCGCCTGCCGATCGACGAAGTCGGCATCATGGCTTCGCTGCGCGATGGCCCGATGCCGTTGGTCAAATGCATCACCAACGATCTGATGGTGCCGGCCGACGCCGAAATGATCCTGGAAGGCTATATCGACGAGCGCGGCCATGTGGAGCCGGAGGGCCCCTATGGCGAATTCCTCGGCTATTACGGCGAGTTGAAGATGAATCCGGTCTTCCATCTGACCGCGATCACCAAGCGCAGCGACGCTCTGTTCCAAACTTCGACCATCGGCGGGCGCACGATGGATTGCACCGACACCTCGCAGCTCAATGCCACCCGCGCCGAAGTGACCTTGTGGCGGGCGCTACAGACGGCCGTGCGCGAGCCCGTCGACATCAACGTGCTCACCGCCTCCGGCGGCGGCCTGCATGTGCGCGTGGCCATCCGGCAGCGCGTGCCGGGCGAAGCACGCAATGCCATCGCCGCCGTCTTCGGCTCGGTCTCCAACGCCAAACATGTCTGGGTGGTCGATCCCGATATCGACATCCGCTCCGACGGCCAGGTCGATTGGGCGATGGCCACCCGCTTCCAGGCCGATCGCGATCTGGTCATCCAGTCGGGTTTCCGCGCCATCCCGCTCGATCCGTCCCTGAATGGTGCCCGCACCGGCGCCAAGGCCGGGTTCGACTGCACCCTGCCCTTCGCCCAGACGCTCGCGGGTCCGCCGATCATCCCCGAGCCGCCCCGCTATGGCGGCAAGCGCTTCCCCAGTGTCGAAGCCGCCATTGAGGATGGCCCGAAGTTCTTCGAGGACCTGATGGCCGCCACCGGCAGCCGCGACGGCCGGGAAATCGTGCTTGTGCTGGAAAAACTGCGCCTGGCGGGCAAGGTCGGCCGCGACAAGGAGGGCCGCTGGATACCGCGCCAAGCTTAAAACCTGAGCGTAATCCCCGGCCATCAACAACCCAACCGAGCGGCCGCCGCAATATTGACATTGCCCGGCGGTTCGCTACGCCCTTGAATTGAGGGTCCCCTGAGCGGGGTGCGAAAAGTGGCACGCGCTTTTCCTGCCCCGCTCTCATCAGGAATCGGTCGGCGGAACCGGCGCATGCACATCCTGCGTATCGTCCTGCTTGCCATCGCCTTGGTCGCCAGCGCCTATCTGAGCTGGCGCTTCTTCGATGGCGCGCTGAACTACCGCGAGGCCCAGCGTCTTGAGACGAGGCAGGCCGCCGACCAGCCGTCGGCGGCGCAACTCGCCGAAGAACGGACCGCGATCAGCAATCTCTTGGCGCGGACACCCGAGTTCACCACTTATTTCGACTCCATCCTCGCCGCCTATCCGGCCGACCACACCCGCATGTTCGACACATTCGCCGAGCGCGCCGCACGCGGTCATCGCACCGGCACACCCGACTTCTATCTGACCGAGGCGATGCGATCCCTGCGCCACAGCCGCGGCATCCTGGCGGCGAAGGCGTCCGACGCCGCCTTGCAGAATGTCTTCGACCGGCAATTCGACGTGTTGAGCGCCATGGAAGCGGCCGATCCGCAGGTCTGCGCCGATTTCCTGCATGGCGGCGCGGCTGCGGGCTTTTTCGATTTCGCCCAGGCCAATCGCCCGCTGATGGCAAAACTGGCGCAGGCCAGCCTCGATGCGATGATCGACGGCCAGAAAAGCACCGACAAGCGCGAAGCCCCCAGCGACAGCGACTTCCGCACGCTGGAAGACGCGCTACGCGCACGTGGGCTCGACACGCCCGAGATCGAATCCTTGCTCGACGCCCACACGCCCGATCCGCCCTTGCCCGATGCCACCATGTGCCGAGCGGGACGGATCTTTCTTGAGGCCTTGCGCGATCTGCCCGAGGACCTCAGACTGCGCGTCTACGCACTTGCCGTCGAATTACAGGCGCGCAGCTAGAGCCAATCGCAGAAACGTCTAAGGGGGAGAGACGACTTGATCGACAAGAACTATGTGATCACCATGGCGAAATACAATTCATGGCAGAACAAGAGCCTCTATGACGCCGCCGCGACCCTCTCCGATGAGGAACGCCGCCGGCAGCGCGGCGCCTTTTTCGGCTCCATCCACACCACGTTCAACCATCTCTTGTGGGCCGATCGCGTCTGGCTCGACCGCTTTCTCAGCGAAGGCGCCTTTCAAATGGCGCCCAAGGACGGGCTCGCCATGCATGACAGCTTCGAGGAGCTGAGCGACGTACGCCGCGCCACCGATACGAAGATCGAACGATGGGCCGAAACCCTCGATCCCGATTGGCTCAAAGGCGATCTATCCTGGTATTCGGGGCTGCTGAAGAAAGACATGTCGATGTCGAAACAGCATCTGATCGCGCATTTCTTCAATCACGAAACCCATCACCGCGGCCAGGTGCATGCCATGCTGACCATGGCCGGCGCCAAGCCGGAAGACACCGACCTCATGCTGCTGCGGGTGTGATCCTCATTCGGAGCGCACTTCATCGCAACGCAAAGGGCCGCGCCACTGGCCGTAGCGCCAGGGCCTGCGCCAATCGGCACCCTCCGGCAATGTTTCGGGCACCGGATCGTAACCTGCGGTGCCGCCCGGCCGGCAGCGGCAGATGCGCGCCAAGCCCATCCAGCCACCAGCCCAGAAACCATGGGTCTGGATGGCCTCGTCGGTGAATTGCGAACAGGTCGGCAGATGCCGGCACGTGCGCCCGACCAAGGACGACAGCGTGAGCTGATAGGTGCGGATCAGAACATGGGCCGTGGAGCGCAGCATGATCTGCTCCGCTTTGCGATCAACCTTGCAACGCAGCGGCCGGCGCGGCGCCCGTCGGTTGCGCTTCGATGGCATCGAGCGCCTTTACCACCGCATCGAAGGTCAGCATGGTCGAGGCATGGCGCGCTTTGTAGTCGCGCACCGGTTCGAGCACGGCGATATCGGCCCACTTGCCGTCACGCGGCGGCTCGCCATTCTCCTTGAGCATCTTGCGCACGGTCTCACGCAGCACCCGTAATTCTTGCGGCGTCGAGCCGATGATGTTGCGCGCCATGATCGACGAAGACGCCTGACCGAGGGCGCAGGCTTTCACATCGTGGGCGAAATCGGACACGTGCCCATCCTTGAGATCAAGATCGATGGTCACCGTCGATCCACAGAGTTTGGAATGGGCCGTGGCGCTGGCCTGCGGATGATCGAGACGCCCCTGACGGGGGATGTCAGCAGCCAGTTCCAGAATGCGCTTGTTGTAAATCTCGTTGAGCATAGCTGGTGTGTCCGGATGACGCGCCCGGCAAAAACCTCGGAACGGCCATCGAAAATAGGAGTTTCGCTTTCTATATAGTTCTGCGGGTGGCTCCGTTTCAAGGCTTGAAGCACGGGCCACGAATGTAAAATACTGAAATACTTGTCGCTTCCTTCGTTACCGCATAGAAAGGAACGAAACGAGCAGAAAAGGCCAGTAGTCCCTCATACGGCATCCCGCTCAGGATGCCCGTCAACACACCCTAGGAGGCACCATGGACGCCGTGGTTAAGACCTCGACCCATCAGCCAATCGAGGCACGTTCTACCTCACAGGCCGAAGCGTCGACCAAGCATACTCTGCGCCCCACACGCGAAGAGGCAGAAGAAGCCGTTCGCACGTTGCTGCGCTGGGTTGGCGAAAATCCAGGCCGTGAAGGTTTGATCGATACGCCTAAACGCGTCGTCAAAGCCTATGAAGAATTCTTCCAAGGCTACAACCAGGATCCCGACGAAGTCCTCGACAAGGTCTTCGAAGAGGTCGACGGCTATGACGACATGGTCCTGGTGCGGGACATTCCCTTCTCCTCGCATTGCGAACATCACATGGTGCCGTTCGTCGGCACCGCGCATGTCGCCTATTATCCCAATGGCGGCGTTGTCGGCCTGTCGAAACTGGCCCGCATCGTCGATGTCTTCGCCCGCCGCTTGCAGACGCAGGAGACCATGACTGCGCAGATCGCCGATGCGCTCGAACAAGCGCTGAAGCCGTTTGGCGTCGCTGTGCTCGTCGATGCGGAACATATGTGCATGTCGCTGCGCGGCGTGCGCAAGGCGGGTGCCTCGACGGTGACGAGCCGTTTCACCGGCCGCTTCCGCGACCCCGCCGAACAGGCGCGCTTCTTCACCATGGTGCGTGGCGCGCGCTAACGCGCGACCACCATCGGCGGCTAACGCCCTGGCAGCACCAGCACTTTCGTGCGGATCGGCAGCATCGGCCGGCTCAGCACGACGGTCGGAGTTTGCGAGAATTCGACCGGATACTGCTCGCGTGCCAGATTGAGAAAGCGGCTCAGCGTCGATTGGCTGAAGTAGTGCATCGGGATGACGAGCTGCGGCGCGATCTGCTGTACCACTTTGAACATCTGCGGCGTCGACAAAGTATAGCTGCCGTCCACCGGCACCAAAGCCACATCGACGCGGCCAATCTGCTTGATGTGTTCGTCGGTCAATTCGTGATGCAGATGACCGAGATGGGCGACGCAGATTTGCGAGGCTTCGAAGACGAAAATGGAATTGCCCGCGATATCGGTACCGCCCTGCCAATCGCGGATATTGGTGACGATGTTGCGGATGCGCATGTCGCCAATGGTGACGTCATGAGATGCAGGACCGCCTTCCGGATTCCAGCCGCGCAGCACGGTGCGAATGCCGGGATCGGGACGATTGGTATAATGGGTCGAATGCGCGCGGTTCATCGTCACCACATTCGGGATCAGCGACGGCTTGACGTAGTCGTTGTAGTCGGTGGCAACCGTGAGGCCCGCCGGCGTTTCCAAGAGGAAGGTGGCATGGCCGACGAACGTCAGCGCCAATTCGTCGGCATTGACGACCGCCGGCATGATCCGCGCCGGCCCTTGCGACACGAGCCGCGGACAACCTTCCGCCTGCGGCTCAGCCGGCGCCTGCGCCAAGGCAGCCGGCACCAACCACATCATCGCCAGCGCGATCGCGCCCCAAAAGCCGACACGCCCCACCATTTCCATCCAGCCGTCCCCGCATGTTAGAAGCCGCGACGTACACAGAGGCCATCATGACCGAACGCCCATCCAAACACGACATTGAAGAAGGCACAGCCTTCACACCGAAATTTGATCGCGACGGCCTCATCACCTGCGTGACCACGGAAGCGCAGACCGGCGAAATCCTGATGGTCGCCTGGATGAATGCCGAAGCCCTGCGCCTGACGCTCGAAACCTCCATCGCTCACTATTGGTCGCGTTCGCGCCAGAGCCTGTGGCGCAAGGGCGACACGTCAGGCCAGGTGCAGACCGTGGTCGAAATGCGCACCGATTGTGACCAGGACACCCTTCTCCTCAAGGTTGAAGTCGGCGGCGATGGCCATGCCTGCCACACCGGCCGCCACTCCTGCTTCTATCGCAAAGTGCTCCCCGGCACGGACATGCGACTGGAATTTACCTAAAGAGAACATATTTGAGCGGTTCAGAGCCTGTTCACCGTCTTCATTAAATGTTTAGCCGAATTTTCGCCTTAGGGTGAGGTTTGGCTAAAGGGGCGACCCGTTGCCGGGTGACTGAAACAGCGAAGTTCGTACCATGCGCCTGTTCGGTTCCATCATTCCCATGAAAAACGCCGACGAGAGCGGTCCGACTCCGGTTGCGCCTGTGATTCCGGTCAAACCGCGCCGCAAGCTCGGCTTGGCGCTCGGTGCCGGCGGCGCCCGGGGCTGGTCGCATATTGGTGTTTTACAGGAACTCGAGGCCAACGGCCTGAAACCGGATGTCATCGCCGGTGCCTCCATCGGCGCCGTGGCCGGTGGTTGCTGGGCCGGCGGCCGGCTGGCCGAACTGGAAGAATTCGCCCGCTCGCTCAACAAGCGGCGGGTGTTCGGCCTGCTCGATGTCTCCCTCTCCGGCGCCGGCCTGATCACGGGCAACCGGCTGCGGAGCCGGCTCGATGCCGCCCTGGGCGACGTGAAAATCGAAGATCTGGCGACGAAATTTATCGCCGTCTGCACCGAAATGGGCACGGGCCATGAAATCTGGCTCCAGCACGGCTCCCTGGTTGAAGCCATGCGCGCGTCCTACGCCCTGCCCGGCATTTTCGAGCCGGTCTCGATCAACGGCCGCTGGCTGTTCGACGGCGCCCTAGTCAATCCGGTGCCGGTGACCGCTTGCCGAGCGCTGGGCGCCGATTTCGTCATCTCGGTCAATCTGATCGCCGACACGCGGATACGGCCGACGATGATCCGCGACGACGATTTCGTCGAGGCAGTCGCCAAAGAGCCCGCGCCGATGCCCGCCCGCAAACGCTACGGCCTGTTCCGCCGCCAGTTCGATCGCAACGCCACGGGCGCTCCCGGCCTCGCCACCGCCGTGGTCGACGCCTTCAACATCACCCAGGATCGCATCACCCGCGCACGGCTTGCCGGCGATCCGCCCGATGCCACCATCGGCGCCAAACTCGGCCGCATCGGCTTTTTCGATTTCCACCGCGCCGATGAAATGATCGCGCTCGGCCGCGAGGCCGCCCGCAAGGCCCTGCCGCAAATCCGCGAAGAAATGGCTATGCGCGCGCCCGTCTAAGCGAGCCGCCACACCATTCCTCACCTGCCCAACTTGACCCGCCAAAGCCGATGCAGCGAAAGTCCGCTTTCGTGCGCGAAATGGAGTGACGGGTGAAAGACAAATCCAAGGCACCGGCCCAAGCCGCAGCGCCGAGCCGTATCAAAACACCCAAGAACGCGCCCCGGCGGCTGAAGCCGCATCAATTGGAAATCTTCAGCGCCATCGCCTCGACCGGCAGCATCACCGGCGCCGCCAAATTCCTCAACATTTCACAACCCGGGGTGAGCCGCAGCCTCGCCGATTTCGAACGTGAGATCGGCTTCACCCTGTTCGTGCGCGACAAGAAACGGTTGTTCATCACGCCGGAGGGCTCGGCTTTCCACGAAGAACTGAGCCGTAGTTTCACCGGCCTGGAACGTCTCGCCAAAGCCGCGGAAGAAATCCGCCAGATGCGACGCGGTCACATCCGCATCATGACCATGCCGGCGCTCTGCTATGGCGCGGTTCCCAAGGCCATCAAAAGCTTCCTCGACCGACATGATTCTCTTAGCCTCAACTTCGAGGCGCAGAACTCGCAACGGGTGATCGAAAGCGTCGCCAGCCAATATGCCGACATCGGCATCGCGCAAGTGCCCGCCTCCTATCCGGGCGTCGCCATCCATTCCTCGTTCCGTTCCGATGCGGTCTGCGTCATGCCGCCAGGCCATCCCCTGTGCGCCCGCAAGATCATTCGCCCGTCCGATTTGCAAGACCATCCTCTAATCGCTTTGCCGCCCAGCAGCATGGCCGGGCAACAGCTCAATCACATCCTGCGCGAGGCCGGCCTCAACATTATGCCACGTGTGGAGACGCTGACCTCGTTCGCCGCCTGCGCCATGGTCGTCGAAGGGCTCGGTGTCGCGGTGGTCGATCCGTTCACGTCGGCCGCCTTCACGCGCGGCCAACTCGAACAACGGCCCTTCCGCCCCATCGTCAATTTCGGCTTTCGCCTGCTCTATCCGGAACACCGGATCATCTCCACGGCCGCTCATGCGCTGATGGAGCATTTAGCTAAAGCGCTGTCGGCGGATGCGCGCGTGGCTGGCCGAAGCTGACGACCATATTTTTCAGCCAGAATGGTTCCATACCGTCCAGGCATGACGTTCGGAAGGAATAATATTTCGCCGCATCACACCCCGCGCCCTATCATCCTGTCGACATGAGGCTGCTGCCACTCTTGCGCCGGCAGCCATCTTCAAACAGCCGACGCAGATGAGGCGACGAAATGTCGATTCTATTGGACAAGCGCGCCAACGGCGTTGCCTGGGTCACAATCAACAGACCGCAGGTCCTTAATGCCCTGGATATTCCCGCCAAGGAACGCCTCGGCGAAATCTGGCAGGAAATTGCCGACGACGAGCAGGTGCGCGTCGCCGTGCTGACCGGCGCGGGCAACAAAGCCTTCTGCGCTGGTTCGGACATCAAGGAAATCAACCGCACCGGACGCATGGTCTCGACCGAGACCCTCATGCGTGCCATTCCAAGTGCCGGCGTCCCTCTGTTCAAGCCCGTCATTGCCGCCATGCATGGCTATTGCATCGGCATGGGTATGACTCTGGCCCTGCATTGCGATTTGCGGCTCGCCGCGACCAATGCCGTGATCGGCTATCCCGAAGTCAAACACGGCATGATTTCCGGCGTGAGCGCAATGCGTCTGCCGCAACTCATCCCCAATGCCTTCGCCATGGAAATGATGCTGATGGCTCGCAACATCTCCGCCGAAGAAGGCAAGCGCATCGGCCTGATCAACAGCGTGGTCGAGGACGTGCAGGGCGAAGCGGACAAATGGGCCTCGACCATCGCCGGCTATTCGCCCGCCGCGGTGCAGGCCACCAAACGCCTCGCCACTTTCCCGCGCCGCATCAGCGACACGGAGAACACCGAGATCGCGGCGGCACGCGCCTGGATCGAAACCAAGGACGACTACAAGGACGGCGCCGCCGCCTTCGAACAGAAGGCTTGATCGCCGCGTCGTTACCATCTGATGCAGCGGCACGCGCCGCAGAAAGCTGAGACCACAATGCCCATGATGAAAGCCGTCACGTTCCGCGATTTCGGCGGTCCCGACATGCTGCAGGCCACCGAAGTGCAACGCCCCGAACCAGGCCCCAGCGATGTTCTGGTGAAAATCCATGCGGCCGGCATCTGCTATCACGACGTGCTGTCGCGCGCCGGAAAAATCCCGCGCGACAAGCCCGGCCAAATTCTCGGCCACGAAATCGCCGGCGAGATCGCCGCCGTCGGTTCGGACGTTTCGCCGGAGCGGATCGGCGAACGCGTCGTCATCTATCAGCGCCTGTCTTGCGGCACCTGCCGCTATTGTCTGGGCGGCCGCCACGATCTGTGTCGCAACAGCCGCGTGCTGGGCGAGAATGGCGGTGGCGGCTATGCGGAATTCACCTGCGTGCCGGCCCGCAACACTATTGCTATTCCCGATGGCCTCGACATGACGACGGCCGCTCTCGCCGTCTGTCCGATCGGCACCTGCGTGCGTGCGACCCTTGGCGTCGCTCAGGCCGGCCCTAGCGATAAAGTGCTGATCACCGGCGCTGGCGGCGGCTTGGGATTGCACCAGATTCAAGTCGCCAAGAGCGTCAAGGCGCATGTCATCGCGGTGACGAGTTCGGAAGAGAAAGTCGACATCATCAAGCAGGCCGGCGCCGATGACGTCATCATCAGCCCCGATCTCAAATTCAGCAAGGACGTCTGGCGGCTGACCGAGAAACAAGGCGTCGACATCGTTCTTGAAAATGTCGTCACCGGAACGTTCGGAGAAAGCCTGCGCTCGACAGCGCAGAACGCCATCGTGGTGGTTCTGGGCAATATCGGCACGCAGCCCGTCGCCGTCGATCCCGGCTTGGTGATCGTGCGGCGTATCCGGATCGCCGGATCGGGCAATGCCACCTATGCCGACGTGCATCGCGCCTTGCATCTGCTCTCAATCGGTGCCGTCAAACCCTTCATCGGCCAGGTTCTGCGCTTCCCGGAAGTCGGCCAAGGCCATGCGCTGATGGAGCAGAAAGCCGTCGTCGGCCGCGTCGTTCTGAACGGCTGGTAACATGCATATCGGCACGAAATGGGCGCAGCTCGCCCGACGGCATGCGGACCAAACCGCCATCGTCGACGACGCCGGACAATGGTCGTACGGGCAGTTCGCCTCTCGGATCAATCGCTTTGGCAATGCTCTGTTGCGGCTCGGTCTCGTCACCGGCGACCGCGTCGCGCTGCTGGCGCCCGACATCCGCGAATATCTCGAAGCCGATTACGGCACGATGGCGGCCGGGCTGGTCCGCGTACCCCTCGACCCTCGCCTGACCCGCAATGAGCTGATCGCTCTGATGCGGCATGCCGGCGTGCGGGCCGTGGTTTCTCACGTCTCCTATGCTGAAAAGCTCGCCGGCCTGCATACCGAGATCGAAAGCCTCGGCTCGGTTGTCACGATCGGCGGCGCCGTGGACGGTGCGCTCGACTACGAAACGCTTCTCGCCGAAGCATCGGACAGCGCTTTGCCCGAAGGCGATGAGAATGATCTCGCGGCACTGAATTTCAGCGGCGGCACCACCGGCGCGCCGAAAGCGACGATGATCCGGCATCGCAACTTGATGGCCGTGACACAAAACACCATTCAAGGTTTCGAGATCTATCCAGAAGCGATCTTCCTCAACGTGCGACCGCTCTGGCCCATCGCGCAAGTCGTCATGATGTCCTATCTCATGGCCGGCGCGACCGTCGTCCTCGGCGGCCGCTTCGATCCGGAGGATTTTGCCGCGCAGATCGAACGCACAGGCGCGACGCGCACGTCGCTCGTTCCCACCCAATTGGTGCGCTTCGTCGAACGCGCCAGCCCGAATGATCCCAGGCTCGCACGCTTGCAGGCCATTCACGTCGGCGGCTCACGCATTCCGCCAACGGTTTTCGAGCACGCTCTGACGGTTCTCGGCCCAAAAATCGGCGTTCTCTATGGTCTCACCGAAGCGCCGGTGACCTGCTATCTGAAGCCGCAGCAATTGGCCGGCGATGAGCGCCAGCGCCTCAGCGATTCCGTCGGCCGGGAGCTGTTTGGCTATCAGATCAAAATCGACGGCGCCGATGACGATACCGCGCAGTCCGGCGAGGTCCTGATCCGTGGCGGCAATGTCATGGCCGGCTACTGGCAAAACGACATCGCCACCAGCGTCGCCCTGCAAGACGGCTGGCTGCACACCGGCGACGTCGGCCAGTTCGATGCATCGGGCAATCTGTTCATCGTCGGCCGCCTGAAAGATGTCATCCGATCCGGCAGCAGCACCATCATCCCCAAGGAGGTCGAGGATGTCATCGGCCAGCATCCGGCTGTCAGCGAAGTGGCGGTCTTGGGCCTGGCCGATGTGGAATGGGGCGAAGCCGTCACCGCCTTCGTCGTTTTGAAGACGGGTCAGTCCGTCTCTGAAAACGATCTGCAAGAGCATTGCCGGGCTCATCTCGCCAGCTACAAGAAGCCACGCAAGGTCCACTTCGTCGCCAATCTGCCCCGGTCCCACTACGGCAAGGTCCTGCAGGCGCAATTGATCGCCGAGGTTTTGGGGTGACGACGCAGGAAGCTGATCGCGTTGAAGTGCGCTTGCAGCAGCTGCACCTGAAGCTGCCCCCGCTGCCCGAGCCCGGCGGTCATTATGTACCGGCGGTGCGCACCGGAAACCTGATCTTTCTGTCCGGCGCCATCGGCACTGCTTACGAGAATGACCGCTGGCACCTGCCCCTCAAAGGCAAAGTTGGATCGGATTTGACCATCGAACAGGGACAGGAATCCGCACGTCTCTGCATACTCAATCATCTGGCGGCCCTGAAGCCGCTCATCGGCAGCCTTGATCGCGTCCAGCGGATCGTCAAGCTGACCGGCTATGTGAACGCTGCCCCAGGCTTCACCAAGGCGCCTATGGTTCTGGATGGTGCCTCACAGCTTTTGATCTCAGCTTTCGGGCAAGACATCGGCAGCCACGCGCGCACCGCCGTCTATCAGCACGAGATGAGTTTCAACGCGCCCATCGAAACCGACCTCATCGTCGCCATCGCTCTCGACTGACGCTTACTGCTTGGCGATATTGCCAACTTTCATGATCTCTTCGTATTTCGTTTGCTCGTCGCGCTCGAAATCCTGAAATGCCGCCCCGGTCGCGCCGGAGAATTCCAGCCCCTGCGCGCCAAACCACTTCAACGTATCCGGCACCTTTCTCACATCTTGAACCGTGGCTTCGATCTTGGCCAGAACATCGGCAGGTAAGCCAGCCGGCGCCCATAGCCCGTACCAGGTGTAGAATTCGAAATTGCCAAAGCCCGCTTCCGCAAAGGTAGGAACATCAGGTGCCAACGGACTGCGCTGCGTCCCCGAAATCGCCAGCGCCTTGACCTTGCCGCTTTGGGCCAGCGGCAGCGACGTCACCAGCGGATCGAGAAGACCGCTGACATGACCGCCGACCAGATCGTTCAGAACGGGGCCCGTGCCACGGTAGAGCACGACCGGAATGTTCAGGCCGGCTTTGATCTTGAAAGATTCAGCCGACATATGACCTGCCGATCCATAGCCGCCGGTCGACAGATTATACTTGTTCGGATTGGCCTTGGCCCGATCAACAAAATCCTTCACGGACATGGCCGCTTCCGGATGCACGATAAAGAGCAGCGGCCCCTTCGCGATCAATGCGATCTGCGTAAAATCCTTCAGCGGATCGAAATTCGGTTTCTCCATCGCAACGATCGGATTGACCACGAAAGTCGATGCGCTGATCAGCAAGGAATAGCCATCGGCCCCCGCTTGGAGAACGGCATTGGCGCCGACATTTCCCGATGCCCCCGGCCGGTTTTCGACATAGAAATTCTGACCAAGCTTTTCGGAGAGGTGTTGCGCCATCACGCGCGCCACCACATCGACGGCACCGCCGGCGGCAAACGGAACGACGACGCGAACCGGCCGGTTTGGATAATCTTCGGCTCGAACGCTCATCAGAGGCAGACATGCCATCGCGGCCGAGACCACAAGCATCTTGATTTGCCGCCGCATCATGCTTTCCCTTTTCTCTACGGAAAGTCGCGCACGCACACGCCAGGAAGCCCCTTCAAACGCAACGGCCCCTTGGCGAGATAAGCGACCTCCGTTCATGCCGATCAGAGCACGAATTAACGCACGCCCGTCGAGGACGATGAAATATCATGATGTAGGAAGATCATACCGCTGAAGTATGGATCGCGGAGCGTCGTGCTCACGCACAAGGCAACAAGCATGGCCGCCGCACGCCTGCGGTCATTCTGAGTACTATATAGTCATCCCACCGGCAAAGCGAAAACGATCGGCCGCCAAGTTCGTGGTCGCGAAGTTCCCGCCCGCTCAGGCGATGATCGCCGCGGCGCTCGCGCCCAACGCCGTCAGAATGTCTTGCGGCCGCAGGCGAATTTGCAAACCGCGCTGACCGCCATTGACGAAGACGCGTTCGTGACCGAGCGCCTGCTCTTCCAGAACGGTCTTCACCTTGCGCATCTGGCCGAAGGGGCTGATGCCACCGACTTTATAGCCCGACAAACGCTCCGCATAGGCCGGTTTCATCATCTGGCCGGACTTACCACCGACAGCGGCGGCGAGCTTCTTCATTGAGACTTCGTGGTCGGACGGCAGGATGACGCAAACCGGCTGATTGTCGATCATCGCCATCAAAGTCTTCAACACCTGATCGGCCGGCACACCCAAGGCTTCCGCTGCCTGCATGCCGATGCGGTCGGCGTTCGGATCATACTCGTAAGTATGCAGAGTGAAGGCGATCCCGGCCTTGTCGAGCATCTGGGTCGCGCGCGTTGCTTTCGCCATGGCGATTACTGCGTCTGCTCGCTGCGTGGCGCGAACCAGGGATCGAACAGGCCAAAGAAGAAAAAGCCGACGATGAAGCCGCCGATATGCGCTTCCCAGGCGACACCGGTTTCGGTGATGCCAAGCGGCACGGCCAGCACACCAACCGCCAGATTGATGACGAACCAGATGGCGACGAACTGCAGGATGCGCAGGTTCTTCCAGCTATCGGCAAGAGGAACGGCAGGCACGCGCATGGCGTCTTCGGCTTGTATCTGGAACGTATCGACCGGCCCCAAAGGCCCGCCAGGCTGAAAAATGAAGCGGCAGGCCGCGCCCATGACGGCGGACACGCCGGCGGATGCTCCGACCAGCGGAATGAACTGCACCGGATGCAGAAGATAATAGGTCAGCGCACCCGCCGCCGTACCGACCAGAAACAGCGCCAGGAACCGCACCGGCGCCAGCCGTTGCGCCACCGGCGCGCCGAAGGCCACCAGCCACAGGGAATTCATGCTCACATGCATCCAGTCCGCATGGAGGAAGCCGTAAGTCACCAAGGTCCAGGGTTGGAAACTGCCGTCCCCCAGCAGATAGCGCGCCACCGCGAGCTGCGATCCGTCAGAGCCATTCGACAGATCGGTGAGCGCCGTGGCAACCGCATCCGGATCGAAGCTGAACGTCATACGGCCGGCAACATAAGCGAAGGTGCGAAACACCCAGCCGTCTTCATCGACCGTCAGCCCATACGTGCGAAAGGCATGAATGGCGAAAAACAGGACGACGAGAGCAAGCACGACGCCAGGAAGATTGAAAACTTTTTCACGCTGCACGTCGGTCGGCGTCCATAGTTCGAAAAAGCACTGGAAGAACACCTCCCAGATAGCGCACTGACGGGCGAAAATCCCGTCAACAAATGGACAATGGCGTGAAAATAAAAAGGGAGCCCCAAAGGGGCTCCCTGGTTCGCTGCCACCGCCGGAGCATGCGGTGATCGACGCCAGGTCCAAATTGCCGAATGGAGCGCGCGGCAACCTGAACAGTTAATCTCGTCATCTGTCGGAACGGCCACATCGCCCGACGAGACAATTATGAGTTCAGCCCCCGGAGCCGACAACCGGCAAGCATTTTTAACCTTAATTTAAGGCCGGCGGTATCCCACGGCATTTACGATCAATGACTTAGTCAACTTTACCCGACCCTTTTGGCACGCCCTTCGCTCCCTTTCCGAGAATTGGGAAGCGAACGGCCGGAACGTCTCAAATCTGAACAACAGATCCGGCCTGACGTCTCACGGGGGTACTTTATGAAACAGGCCGCCACGCGCGAGCTCTTTAGGTATTGGAACGAATTGCGACAGGAGCGGTCGGCCCCTGACCGGCTCGAACTCGACCCCACGGCGATCCGTGGGGCTCTGCCCAGCACGTTCATGCTCGAAGTCGACCCGCCCCGCTCCTATCCACTGCGGATCGCCGGGTCGCGCATCCATGCCCTGTTCCGCCGCGAGGTTCTGGGCGAGACCTTCCTCGGGCTGTGGCACCGCGACGACCGGCCCTCCATCGAGCGTCTGCTGAGCACGATCCTCGACGAGACCCTCCCGGCCGTGATCGGAGTTGTCGCTGCGCCCCAACAGCGCACGCCCGTTGAACTCGAAATGCTCCTCCTGCCATTGCGTCATGAGGGCAAAACCCACGCAAGGTTGCTCGGCTCCCTAACACCGACGGCCATACCGTCCTGGCTCGGCCTGGTTGGCGTTGAATCCTTGAGGATTTCCACCTCCCGCTTCATCGTCGACGAGATCAACCCGCCGACGGCCGCTGGCCGTGGCGGGACGGATTTCAATCCGCCTTTCGCCCAAGGCCAAGTCCACGTTCGCCGCCACGGCCACCTGCTGGTGTTCGAAGGCAGCCGGTAGGCGCAATTTAATCGCCCCCGAAAGCAGAAAATTAACGTCGACGGGGGAATAACAGAATGTTTCTGAGATCGGTTTGACGTCGTCGAAACTGTTTGGGCGTTAGGCTGACGGAGTTTCACGAAAAAGGTAGCGCCGTCATGTCGTGGTCCAGAGCCACGCTGCAAAGGGTCACCCGAGCCGATGCCTTCCAGGATCGCCGCCGTCACCAACGGGTGAAGGTGAGCATTCCCGGACGATACATGCTGCCCGATCATCGGGAATATCCCTGCCAGACCCTGGATATGTCACCAGGCGGCGTTGCGCTGATCGCGCCCGTCAGCGGCCCCATCGGTTCGCGGGTCGTCATCTATCTCGATCACATCGGCCGGCTCGAAGGCCAGCTCGTGCGCAACATCGAGAACGGTTTCGCCGCCCAATTGCGCGTGTCGCCACTCAAGCGCGACAAGCTCGCCGATCAATTGACCTGGATGGCCAATCGGCACTTGCTCGGCGTACCCGAGGATCGCCGCCATGAGCGTATCGAGCCCGTGACCAAGCGCGCCATGCTGAAACCGGGCGACGGCACGGAAGCGATCGTCCGCATCATCGACGTTTCGATCTCCGGCGCCGCGCTCGAAACAGCGCTGCGCCCGCCGGTCGGCACCTATGTCACCGTCGGCCGCACGGATGGCGTGGTGGTGCGCCATTTCGCCGAGGGCATCGCCATCGAATTCCTAAAGGAACTGCCGATCGAACGTTTCGATCCGGGCATTCGGCTCTAAGTTCTCCCTCAAACGAAAAACGGCGGCCCCCGGCCGCCGTTTGTGTTTCATATCGAGGCCAGCTTATTTCGCCGGACGCGTCGGATCCTTCACGTTCGGGATCGTGGCGAATTCGACATTGTAGAGTTCGCCATCGGCACCCTTTTCCGTGCGGCGCACGTAAATGTTCTGGATCAGATCGCGTGTCTCGCCGTCGAGCTTCACGGGACCGCGCGGGCTTTCGAATTCCATGCCGATCATCGCCTTCACCAGCGCATCGCCGTCGCCCTTGCCGCCGGTCTTCTTCAGCGCCTCGTAGATCATGTGCATGCCGTCATAGCCGGTGACCGCGACGAAGTTCGGCCGGCGGTTGTTGGCTTTTTTGAAGGCAGCGACGAAAGCCTTGTTGGCGGCACTGTCATGAGCAGCGGAATAGTTATGCGCCGAAATCGTGCCGAGCGCGATATCGCCCGCCGCATTGACGATATCGTCCTCGACGATCGAGCCTTCGGTATAAACCTTGATGCCCGACTGCGCGAGACCGCGCTCCGCCGCCTGTTTCATGAAGGCCGCACCGACACCACCCGACGGCACGAAGACGAACAGGGCATCGGGCTTCAGGTCGATGACCTTCTGCAAGAAGGGCGCGAATTCAGGATTGGCCAGCGGCACGCGCAGCTTTCCCAACACCTGACCGCCACGCTTCTCGAAGCCTTGGGTGATCAGATTTTCATAGTCCTGGCCCGGGCCATAATCGGACACCAAGGTCACGATCGACTTGGCGCCCTGCTGCTGGATCCATTCGCCGAACGGCACGCCGACCTGCGCCACCGACAGCATGGACCGCACGATATAGGGCGAACGATCGGGAATGATCGAGGTGGCGCCGAGCATGACGATCATCGGCGTCTTGCCTTGGGTCGCGATCGGCGCGGTGGCGAGCGCACCCGGGGTCAACGTGAAACCGACGAGGAAATTCACCTTGTCATTGACCACGAGCTCTTGCGCGAGACGACGGGTCGTATCGGCGACGCCGGTGTCGTCCTTGACGATCAGCTCGATCTTGCGGCCAGCAACCGTGTCGCCGTGCAATTGCATGTAGAGCCGCACGCCCGCTTCCATCTGCCGACCGACGGCGGCGAAGGGACCGGTTTGCGACGAGATCATACCGATCTTGATCGGCGGTTCATTCTGCGCCTGAGCCTGCGGCCCAGCGAACATCGCCGCTGCCGTCAACGCGGCAAGAGCTACTCCCCATTTCATTTTATTGCCCCTCATCGTTTTTCATAGGCTGGCAGTATGCCATGGCGTTTTCCGTAGCGCCAACACAGGCCGATGTCTCTGCCTATTTCGGCGCAGGCCAAGGCGATCACCAAGGCGATGGCGTAGACTGCCGCCCATGCGCATTCGATTCGCCGCGATCGCCCTGGCCGGTCTGGCCGCTTGTGCTGCCTTAGTGTGGGCAGGATACCCCATCGTGACGTCGCGTGTCGGACAGGGCGCCCCGCGCCTTGTCGACGTTTCGCTGGGCTCGTTGCGACTGCGTCTTGATCCAGCCTACATCCGCCACGCCGAAGACAAGTCGGGCGGACCGATGAACGAATTGATGCTGGCCGCCCGCTTCGACAGCTTTCGGCCGGCGCCTGCGGCCACGCCCTTGCAGCCAGACATGACCCAGGCGGATGCCGATGTTTTGATCATGCTGCTGCGCCCCGCCGATGCAACACTCAATCCGGCCGATCGGACGTCGAAGCTTTATGCGCGCTTCCTCGAAAGCGACACCTGGAGCCATCCCGGCGGTCTCGTCATGCGGCGTTTTTCGTCCAAGGGCCCTTATACCGGCGAAGAATTGTATATCGCCCCGCCGGAAGGCCGCCGCTTCGCCGCACGCTGCATCCGCCCCCGGCAAAACCATGACGGCCTGCCCGACACCTGCGTCGCCGACCTGCGCGTCGAAGCGATCGACGTCAACGTCCGCTTCTCGCCCGACCTGCTGCCGGACTGGGAGAAACTGGTGACGGGTGTCGAAGGCCTCGTTCTGAGCATGACGCGCTGAGAGGCGGCACGATTTCGCCTTGTCGTCTGGTAGAGTGCGCGCCAGCTCAAAGGTACGGCCATGACCAGAATCACTGAAGATATTCCTTTGCCCCATCTGGGCGCCATGCTGCGCCGCTGGCGCCGCCTGCATCGCGTCAAACAGGCCGATCTCGCCGAGAGATTGGGGGTCAACCAGAGCACCATCTCGCGTTGGGAGGCCGGCACGCAGCAGATCGAAACGGTGGAGCGGGCGCGGATCGAAGCTTTGCTGGCTGCCCGTCTCGACAGCGCGGCCGATCATGTGCTGGCGACCCTGGTGCGCGAAAACCCGCGCGCCATGCATCTGGTCTGCGATCTCACGCACCGTCTGCTCGCTTGTTCGCCAAGCCGGCAGGCCGAACTGGGCTTGGCGCCCGTCGAGATCATCGGCCGCTCTCTCTGGCCCTATGCGACGGAACAGGTGGTGGCGGCCGAGACCGCCCTGACCCAAGGCGGCTGGCGCGAGAGCGCTCTGGCCGCTCCCGTCGAATTTCAGACCGGCGAGAATGGCTCGACGATCGTGCCGATCCGTCCCAGCCTCTGCCGCTGGACACGCCTTACGTTGTCCGACGGGACGGCCGCGCGGTTGGTAGAGACGCTAGCAGCTTAATCGATCGCATCGATCCAGCCAGGCAATTCGGCCAGGCTCGTCAATTGTCGGAAGCGCTGATGCACACCTGGACCATCGGCGCGTTCATGATGCCAGACAAGGGCCTGCGGAATGAAGGCGGCCCAAGCGCCGGCTTCCAAGGCTGGCAGGATATCGGAACGCATGGAATCGCCTGCCATCACCACCCGCTGTGGCCGTACGTCATAGCGCGCGAACAGACGGCGGAACGTCTCGGCCGTCTTGTCGCTGACGATTTCAATGCCGGAAAACCGATCGCCCAAGCCTGACGCTGCAAGCTTCGCCTCCTGATGCAGGAGATCGCCCTTCGTCACCAGCACGAGACGGCCGCGCCGCGCCAACTGGTCGAGCGTCTCCTCGATACCATCGAACAATTCCACCGGATGAGCGAGCAGCGCGCGGCCCGCTTCCAGGATATCCGTCACGACTTTCGCCGGCAGATCGTTGCCGCCAAGTTCCAGCGCCGTCTCGATCATCGACAGCGTGAACCCCTTGGCGCCATAGCCATAGAGTTTGAGATTGCGCGCTTCGCAGGCGTTCAGTTTCTCGCGCGCCACATGGGCTTCCGCGAACGGCCGCAGCAAAGCCAGTAGCGCGGCTTCGGTCGCATCGAAGTGGCGCATATTGTGCCAGAGCGTATCGTCGGCATCGAGACAGATCAGATCGACAGACATGGCGGCAATCTATCACTCGCCCTCTGCCATAAGCCACGCATCAATTATGCGTGGACGAATTATGCCTAGGCAACGTCAGAAGTCCTCGAGATCGAAATCGAGAATGGCGATCTGCAGAGTGTAGGACGAGCCGCGCGGATCATCGGCCGAGATGACGCCGAGAAAATCGTCGCCCGAATTGAGCTCGACGGAATCGGTCTTGCGGCCGCGCGCGACGATCTTCAACTTATCGTTCTCGAACAGCCGGCGCAGATAGTCCTGCAGCACTTCGCGCCCGACGGGAATGCGCATGGCCAGCGCAAAGGAGCGATCGCCATCCTCATCGTCCACCGTGATCTCGGCGATCTTGCGTTCGCCGAGATTAACCGCGGCCGCATCCGTATTCTTCGGATCGACGATGACGCGAACATCCTCATTGCCGAACGCGTGCCGCAGGAAGGCCTGCAATTGGCGTATTTCGGTCTTTTCCACGAGGCATTCTCCAGCTGTCATCTTCCGGCGCCCGCATTGCCAGAAAAGGCCATGAGGGGCAAGACAGGACGGGGAATAAGTGACAGTGAAAGGACTAACCTTCGGCCTTATCAGCCAAAATCTGGTCCATGGTCCGTGCCGGTTCGGCGCAGCCCGCTTCTCCAACCTCCCGGGCCGGCACCCCGGCCACCGTCTTTTTCGGCGGCACCGGATGCAGCACGACCGAGCCCGCGGCGATGCGCGAGCAATGGCCAATCTCGATATTGCCCAGGATCTTGGCGCCGGCGCCGATCAGCACGCCGTGGCGAATCTTCGGGTGGCGATCGCCACTTTCCTTGCCGGTGCCGCCCAGCGTCACGTCCTGCAACATCGACACATCATCATCAATGACGGCCGTCATGCCGACGACAAGGCCGGTGGCGTGATCCAGGAATATGCCCTTGCCGATCTTGGCGGCTGGATGAATGTCGGTCTGAAACACTTCCGAGGCGCGGCTTTGCAGGAACAGAGCGAAGTCCTTGCGGTCGGCCTTCCACAACGCATGGCCGAGCCGATAAGCTTGGATGGCGTGAAAGCCCTTGAAGAACAGCAACGGCTCGATCAAGCGCGTGCAAGCCGGATCGCGATCGAACACCGCCATGATGTCGGCTTGGAAAGCTTCGGCGATCGAGGGGTCTTGCGCGACGATCTCCGTATAGGTCTGGCGCAGAATGTCGCGCGGCACTTTCTGGCTCTCGAGCCGCTCGCTGACGCGCTGAATCACCGCGCTCGCCAGCGTGTTGTGATTGAGGACATTGGCCAGCACCAGATTGGAGAGTTCCGGTGACTTGCGCACCATTTCCTCGGCCTCGGCGCGCAGCCGCGCGAGCACCGGATCCGTATCGGCAAAGCCAATGATCTTGGCTGAGGAATGCATCGTCATCCTATTCTCCACCCGCACGCCAATCAGGCCAGAGCCTTGGCCCCGCCTGTCTTGCGTCTGCCCGTTTATACCACGAATATGTTGACGAGGTCATGAGCAGACAAGGCGGAGCGTCGATCCGGTTCGTCAAGCTTTCGTTAACGCACGGAAAGTGTTGCGTTTCCATGACAGGTGCAGGGAGCAAGGCGGAGGGATCATGCTGGGCAGCCCCATGAAAATCAGGACCACCCATGTCGGCAGCCTGCCGGCGCTCGTCGACCTGGACGAAAAGGCGCCCGATTATGCGCAGAAACTCGCCGGCGCCGTCGATGCGGTGGTGAAAAAACAGCGCCAGATCGGCATCGATGTCGTCAACGAGGGCGAATACACCAAGGGCGGCGATTGGCTGTCCTTCGTCGAAAGCCGCTTCTCCGGCTTCGAGGCCCGCCCCGCGCCGGCGGGGGAAAAGCCACTGCTCGCCCAAGGCAAGGACCGCGAGGACTTCGCCGCTTTCTATCAATATGCGAGCGAACGCGGCACCCTGTTCTATACGCCCGGCGGACAGATCAAGCAGACGCGGCCGATCTGGGTCTGCAACGGCCCGATCGCCTATACCGGCCAGGCTGAACTGCAGCGCGAAATCGCGCTGATGAAGGAGGCTGCTGCCGGCACCGAAGCCTTCCTCACCTCGACGGCGCCGGCGAGCCTCGAAGTCTATCGCCGCAACGAACATTACGGCAGCGAGGAAGCCTATCTCTATGCGCTGGCCGATGCGCTGGCGGTCGAATATCGCGCCATCGCGGATTCAGGTCTCATTCTTCAAGTCGACGACGCCTGGCTGCCCGCCTTGTGGGATCGCATCGGCATCGGCATGGGGATCGACGCGTTCCGCAGCCGCTGCATGCGCCGCGTCGAAGCGCTCAATCATGCTTTGAAAGGCATTCCGGAAGAGCGCGTGCGCTATCACCTGTGCTGGGGCAGTTGGCACGGCCCGCATGCCTATGATCTCGAATTGAAGGAGATCGTCGACATCATGCTCAATGTGAAAGCGCAGGCCTATCTGATCGAAGGCGCCAATGCGCGTCACGATCACGAATGGCAGGTGTGGGAAACGGTTAAACTGCCGAAGAACAAAATCCTCATGCCCGGCGTCATCACCCATGCGACCGACGTGATTGAACATCCGCAACTCGTCGCCCAGCGCATTGGCCGCTATGCCGGCGCCGTCGGCAAGCACAATGTGGTCGCCGGCGCCGATTGCGGCTTTGGCGGCCGCTCGCATCCGCAGATCGCCTGGGCCAAATTACAGGCGCTCAGCGACGGTGCGGCGCTGGCGAGCAAAGCGCTTTTCTAAGCCAGAAACTCGAGCACGCCCTGCTTATAGGTGCGATCACCAACCGCCAGGTTGTGATCGCGCCCGGGAATGTCGAGGGATTGGCCGAGCGGCAGCAGCCGCGCCAGCGACGGCCCGTCGCCCGACACGTCGTCCTTGGTGCCGACGGCAACCAGCACGGGACATGAAATCTCCGCCATGTCCTGTTCGCTCATGCTCTGGCGCGTGCCGCGCATGCAGGCCGCCAAGGCACGCAGATCGCTCTTCGTCGCTTCGGCGAAGCGCCGGAACATCTTCTGCATCGGATCGGTCAGGCCATCGCCCGTGGGCGCTTCCAGCGCATCGGCGATGCCTTGCGGCAGCGCGCCGCCCTTCACCAGATTGATGCCGAGGCCACCGAAAACCGCCCGGCGCACGCGCTCAGGATGTTCATGCGCCAGATGCGCGGTGATGCGCGCGCCCATCGAATAGCCCATGACGTCGGCTTGCTGGAGACCGAGATGATCCATCAGATGGACCACGTCGCCGGCCATGATCGAGCGGCTGTAGGCGGCCGGATCGTAAAGCTTCTCGCTTTCGCCATGGCCGCGGTTGTCGAATGCGATGACCCGGCGCCCGTCCTGGGTCAGCGTCTTGACCCACTGCGGGAAAACCCAGTTCACCCCATGGTTCGAGGCAAAGCCATGCACCAGGACAATGGGCTGATTCCGGTCGTTGCCGACGGCAGGGACATCGATATAGGCGATACGGACGCCATCGGACGAAAAAAACTGCATCAAAACGGTCTCCGGTGGGGTCATTTCGCCCACGTTGCGGCACCAGGCCGCCGGTTAGCCCTCTACCCAAGAGAGCCGTCCTTCTCTAAGGTGCAACGCAATATCCGAGGATCGAGGAATTTTCCATGGCCGACCACGCCACACCCCATTTCCACAACCAGCCGGGCGTTCCGGCGGTGCGCGTCGGCGCCAAAGAATTCATGTGCATCGGCGCCCTGCCGCCGTTCGACCATCCCCATATCTTCATCGACATGGGCGGCGATCAGGAAGCGATCTGCCCCTATTGCTCGACGCGTTATCTCTACGACCCTTCTCTCCACGGCCATGCCGACCCGGCCGAATGCGAAGTGAAAGCCCGCGCCGCGTAATCAGGCGGGAACGGACGTTCCCTTGACCGAGAAAACCCACGCCATCATCGCCGGCGCCGGCATCGGCGGATTGACCGCCGCGCTGGCGCTGGCGCGCGCCGGCTTTCGCGTCAGCGTGCTGGAGCGTGCCGCGCTGATCGACGACGTCGGTGCCGGCCTGCAACTCTCCGCCAATGCCACCTGCATCCTGCGCGATCTGGGGCTGCTCGAGCGGCTGTGGCGGGTTGCGCTGAGCCCGGAGGTGCTGCACGTCCGGCGTGCCTCCGACGGCACCGAACTGATGCGCATGCCGTTCGGCGCGCTCGCCGAAACACGCTGGGGGGCACCGCATCTCGTCGTCCATCGCGCCGATCTGCAGCGGCTGCTGCTCGAGGAGGCGGCGCGCTCGCCTGACATCACCGTCGAGACCAATACGGAAATTCTCGGCTTCACCACCTTGACCGGCGGCATCCAGGTCGGCGCCACTCAAGGCGGCGAACAAGTGCGCTACGATGGGCACCTTCTGATCGGCGCCGACGGCCTGCGCTCCACCGTGCGCGAACGCCTGGGTCTAGGCCTTGGCGACCAGCCGGTCTATTCCGGGCGCTCGGCCTGGCGGGCCTTGCTGCCGGCCCAGGATGCGCCGGCCTTCGCGCTGATGCTCGCCTCCAATCTCTGGCTCGGTCCGCGCGCCCATCTCGTCCACTATCCGCTGCGCGGCGGCGAACTGGTCAATATCGTCGCCATCGTCGAGGACAAATGGCGCGGCGATGACGACCGCCAGTTCTGGCAGACCGAGGGCGATGCGCAGTTCGTGCAGGACCGCTTCGCCCACTGGCATGCCGAAGCGCAGGCCCTGATCGGCGCCGTCAAGGAGTGGCGGCGCTGGCCGCTGTTCGACCGCAACACCGTCGACCGCTGGGCGCTGGATCGGGTGGTGCTCCTAGGCGATGCCGCCCATCCTGTTCTGCCTTTTCTGGCGCAAGGCGCGGCGCTCGCCATCGAGGACGCCGCCGAAATCGGCCGCATGGCCAGCCAGCATGGCAGCAATATTGGCGCGCTCGTCCGCGCCTATCAGGCCCGCCGCATTCGCCGCGCCGCCGATGTCCTGTTGGCCTCGCGCCGGCAGGGCTCGATCTATCACATGGCGAAACCGCTCTCCTTGGCGCGCGACCTCGTCATGCGGCGCCTCACCGTCGATGCGGCCATGGCGCGCATGGACTGGCTCTACGGCTATCGCGGCTGAAGGCCTGGAAATGCCCCTTGCATGGGGTTGTTCCTCAAAATCCCGCGATACCCCCTCCCCCACGACGCTCTGCGACGCCCGCCGCAATGAAAGCGTGTAGAAGATACGAGAGCAGCACGGCGGAATTTTGGTCTTTGACGGCCGCTTCTCAGCTCAGTTCCTGAGCGAGCCCGATGAGCAGTCCTTCTGGTCCACGGATGTAGCAGAGCCGATAGACGTCTTGATAGTCGACGACTTCGCCGACGAGCTGGGCGCCACGCGTGCGGAGCCGTTCAAGCGTCTCGTCGATGTCATCCACGGTGAACATGACGCGGAGATAGCCGAGCGCATTGACCGGAGCGTTCCGGTGATCCTCGACGACAGGTGGCGCGAGAAAGCGGGACAGCTCGAGCCGGCTGTGGCCGTCCGGGGTACGCATCATGGCAATCTCGACATGCTGATTGCCCAGGCCGGTGACACGTCCCGCCCATTCGCCCTCGATCGTTGCCCGCCCTTCAAGCTCAAGCCCCGAGTGCACGAAAGAAATCGATCGCCCCGCCGAGGTCTGCGACGACGATTCCCACATTATCCATCCGCTTGAGCGCCATGTTTCCGATCTCCCGAGGTGTGTACTGCAAGGTATCGCCCAGTCTGACGTGATTGCGAGGCGAGACCGAAGCCTTGGTGTCATCAAGCCACCTGAAGACGCCGCAGCCTTCGTGTCATCCCGGATCAAACGAAAACCCCGGCTCCGAGGATCGGAACCGGGGCTTCAATCTGGCGTTAAGCGCGCGTTTTACGCGGCAACTTCCGCCCGCACCTTGGTGTGCGAACCGGCGAAATGCGGCGCGATATCGCTCATGAACTGATCCATCTGCTCGACCACCATGGAATGCGGCTTGCCACCGCAATTGAAATACAGAATGACTTCTTCCATGCCGGATTCCTCGACGCGCTTCAGCGAGTCGGTGATCTTCTGCGCCGAACCGAGCAGGATCGACTTCTCGCCGAGATCGCCAGCGCTGACGCCCTTCAGCAGGTCGACGATCTTGTTCATATACATCATCGATGGCGGCGACTTCGACGGATCCTGCGTGATCGCCGGCGTCACCGCGCGGCGGAAATAAGCCATCTGGCGGGCGCGGCCATATTCCTCATCCTTGCCTTCGCCGATGTGGATGAAATAGCTGCACATCGCCTTGCCCGGCTTGTTGTTGTGCTTCTCGCATTCCTCGCGATAGGAGCGCACGGCATTGCCCAGATCGCCGAAGGTCAGCGCAGCGGCGAACGGCGCGAAGATGATGTCCATGCCCTTGCGGCCGGCGATTTCCATGCTCGCCTTCGAGAAACAGGCCATGAAGAACGGCACATGCTTCTGCAGCGGGCGCGGTGTGATCGCCATGTCGTCGATCGTGTAGAACTGGCCCTTGTGCGACCACTTGCCGTTGGTCTCCCAGGCCTTCTTGATGATGTCGATGCCTTCTTCCATGCGCTCGAGCGAGGTCATGTAATCGGCGCCGAAGGGCTCGTATTCCTTGCGGTCGTAGCCACGGCCGACGGCGAAATCGACGCGGCCGCCCGACAACAGATCGAGGGTCGCCCATTCTTCGGCGACGCGCAGCGGATGGTGCATCGGCAGCACCGCGACGGCCGGCGCCATGCGGATGCGCTTGGTCTGCGCGACGATCGAGGCCAGCACCATATGCGGGCAGGAATTGACGCCGAGCGAGTCGAAATGATGCTCGCCGATCCAGGCCGAATGCATGCCGAGCTTTTCGGCGTGCAGCGCCTGTTCGCGGATTTCCAGAATGAACTCTTCCGGCGTCCGCTTGATATCGTCGTAGTTGTTGTCGCTCAGGGTGAAATAACCGAATTCCATGAAACCCTCCTTCTCAAGATATTCGCTCAGGATATTCGTGACTTTGTTCCGCGGCGGCTTGGAAAGCGCTTTGCTTGCCGGTGCAGGCCGACGTCCCCGGTTCGTCAATGAGTCATGTCGTCGACACGGGCCGTTGGCCGTCGTTCAAAGGTGTCGGGCGCCCTCTCTCCGTTTCCACCAGCGAGCACGATATGTGCATTTGCACGCATCTTGCCGCAAAGCGGGACAGGATGCAAGTCGGAATCAACGCCTCAGGGTGCGAAAACTGTGCTGCGACGCAGCAAGAGCGATCTTAAATCCGGTCGAGATTGGTGAAGACGCGCTTCAGCATGTCTTTGAACGTGGCCACTTCCGCCGGCGAAAAACCGTCGAGCGCCACGGTTTCATAGCGGGTGGCCAAAGGCAGCATGCGCTGGGTCAACTGCTCGCCGTGCGGGGTCAGATCGATCTGCACTTCACGGCCATCGTCTTCAGAGCGGCCACGCACCACCATGGCGCTCTCTTCCATGCGCGTCACCAGACGCGACAAGGTCGTGCGGTCGATGGTTGTCGAGATGGCCAACTCCGACATGCGCTGCGGCCGTTGCGTCGACAGCGCCGCCAGCACGCGCCACTCCTGCAGCGTCGCGCCCAAAGGTTTGGCGTCACGCCCCCAAGCGATCGCCAACCGCGCGCCGGCGCGGTTGAGGAGATAGGGCAGAAAATTGGCGAAATCGAACATGGATAAAGACCGGCAGGTAAGCGCCGGTTAAAACCGCGGCCCCGCCCTGTCAAGTTGGCAATTCGGCATTGGTGCGCAGAGTCAGCGGGGTCGGGTGCCCTGACTGTCGATCACCGCGCGCATCGTCGCGATAAAGACATGCATCTGTTCGATGACGGCCTGGGCACCCACCATGCCCTTGCTGTCCCGGATCGCAGCGATCATCTCGCGATAGTAACCATTGGAGGCCTTGAGGTTCTGCCGCATGTCTTTTGACAGGCTCTCGTAATCAAGCCCAGACAAACCGATGAACGGCAGCGACATGGTGCGCATCAGAATGTTCGTCACCAAAGAACTGTCGGCCAATTGCAGGACGAGCTTGCGAAAGTCGCCATCAAGCTCTTTCAACAGTTCGAGCTTGTCGGCACTGTCGATATCGGGATGACACGTGTCGTCGATCGCCTGCGCGAGCCGTTCGAGTTCAGCCAGATCGGACGCACGCGCACCGCGTTCGGCCGCCAACAGAAGAACCAATCGCTCCATCGCGCCGCGCAGTCTGATCATGTCGATCACATCGCGCAGCGTGAACTCGCGCACGAAGTAACCGCCCCCCGTATTACGTACCACCCAATTCTCGGCTTCGAGACTCTTGAGCGCCGATCGCATCGGCGTGCGCGAGAGCCCTAAGGTTTGCGCGATCGCATTTTCTGGAATGCGGCTACCGGGTTGTAACGAGCCATCGCTAATCAGTCGTTTGAGACCGGCAATGGCCCGCTGCTCTCGATTTTCAGCTAGATCCGCGTCGCCTTCCTGCTTCTTCACCAACTTCATTGGACAAATCCATTGCTATGAAAACGGACTGAAAAATCGCCATACAGAACGTCAGTCCAAAATGGTCGTTGACACCAGAAAACACGCTCGAACGCTGGCAAATAAGGCCTCCCCAATGCCTTCGCTGCGCAACGAGCCGAAGTCGCATAAGCGAACAGTAAGATTTCATCAACAAATCCGATATTAAATACAGCGGTATACCAAGGCATATCGATATATGCCGGGAAATAATGCGACAGGCGTTGGGCGGGGTTACAGCAATGGCCAAGCCAGTTTCTTTCCGGAACGACATCCGCGCGGTGAGCGCCATCGAATTCGCTTTGGTGGCTCCGCTGCTGTTGTTTCTACTGCTGGGAATAGCCTGCTTTGGCTATATTTTCGGCGTTCATCATGAGCTTCAGCAGATCGCTTCCGAGGCCGCCCGCGCCTCGGTGGCCGGCACCACCAACACCGAGCGCGATACCCTGGCCCGCAGCTATGTCACAGCCAATGCGGGCGACTATGTGCTGCTGAAGAGCTCAAAAATGACCGTCACCACGACGGCCTCGGCGGCGCCTATAGCTATGTTCCAGGTTGCGGTCTCCTACGATATGACGGGGACCTTGCCCTATCTCCTCGGCAATCTCCTCCCTCTGCCGAACTCGCAAATCTCCCGTACGGCCATCATTCAGCAAGGAAACTACTGATGCTGCGCTGGAAGCAAAAACTCTCCGCCTTCGTCCGCGATCGTCGCGGCGCCACGCTGATCTTCGCCGGCATCGCCATGGCCGCCCTGATGGGCTTCATGGCGCTGGGCGTCGATCTCGGCTCGATGTTCTTCGAAAAGCGCCGACAGCAGACAGCCAACGATCTTGCCGCGCTCGCCGCGGCCAGCGACCTGGCCAAGGCCAGCGCCGCCGCCCGCGCGACGCTGACCCGCAACAACACACCGTCGACCGCCAATATCGTCATCGAGACCGGTACCTATACGCCAAACCCGGCCGTTGCACCGGCCTCGCGCTTCGTACCCGGCACATCTTCCACCACCAATGCCGCGCGCGTCTCCGTGAAGTCCGTGCAGCCGATCTATTTCGGCCGCGTGCTGTCCCTCTTCAACCAGGGCTCGCTGTCCAACAGCGCGGGCGTCAACGTTCAAACCTCCGCCGTGGCGGCCACCAATGCCCAGGCCGCCTTTTCCGTCGGTTCGCGGTTGCTGAGCCTCAACGGCGGCGTCATCAACGGCGTCCTCAACGGCCTGCTCGGCACCAGCATTTCGCTGACGCTGATGGACTACCAGGCGCTGGCGAATGCTCAGGTCAATCTCTTCACCTTCGCCGACAAGCTGGCCACACGTCTCAACCTGACCGCCGCGACCTATTCCAGCATCCTGTCCGGCAGCGTTTATACGGCCGACGTGTTGCAGGCGGTGGTGGAGGCCGCGCGTGCCAATCCCTCCAACAGCACCTCCGTCATCGCCAATCTCTCCCAAATCGCCAATGCCAAACAGGGCTCAACCGACAGGATGAGCCTGTCCTCGCTGCTGTCGCTTGGCGTTTACGGCGGCAGAGTGCCGGGACAAGGCGCGCCCCTCACCGCAGCCATCTCGGCGCTCAATCTGGTGTCCACCGTCGCGCAGATTTCCGGCGGCACCAATCAGGCGAGTATTTCGCTGGCTCTTGGCTTGCCTGGCCTTGCCTCCGTCAACCTCGCGCTCACCATCGGCGAACGCCCGGTCGGCACGAGCGCCGTCACCGTCGGCGGGGTTGGCTCGACCGCCTATACGGCGCAGACGCGCCTGCTGCTGACGATCAGCCTCATCGGTTCCGGCAAGGCCTCCTTGATCAACGTTCCGCTCTACATCGAGGTGGCCAACGCCTATGCCCGCCTGACCGCTCTCAGTTGCTCGCCCTCCAATCTGGGCACGTCCAGCGTCACGCTTGGCGTCAAGCCCGGTGTCATCGATGCCTGGATCGGCGATGTGTCGATGGCCGCCATGAGAAACTTCACGGCGCCCCCCACCTTCGGGTCGGCCACTTTGGTCAACGCCATCGGTGTCGTGAAGGTCACCGGCAGCGCTCATGCAAGCATCGGCAATATGACCGAGACACCATTGACGTTCAGCTATGCCGACATCACGGCCGGCACGGTCAAATCGACCTCGACAACGAGCTTCATAACGCCTCTGCTGACCAGCCTGATCAACAGTCTCAATCTGCAGACCTCGGCGCTTGGCGGTCTGTTGAACCTCGATCTCCTCGGCCTCGGCGGTCTGCTCGGTACGGAAAGCCTCGTGAGGAACACGCTCATCGCCGCGACCAGCTCTCTCGATACAGTCATCAGCAGCATCCTGGTCGCGCTCGGCATCAACATCGGCGTCGCCGACGCCTGGGTGACGGGCGTGAGCTGCGGCAATGCCGTCCTGGTCAATTGAAGTCTTTCAGCGTTCGACGGAATCGCCGAGCGCTGTACGGTCATTGCGAGGAGCGCAGCGACGAACAATGACTTGCCCTGTTGCCGATCCTGGCGCATAGCAGGCCGCGTGCCGTGCGCCCCTCGCACGGCCTCCTGGACATGCCATGAACGGCCACCTCGACGACATCGCCGGCCAACGCGTCTTCCTCTGCGATGAACAAGGCCCCGACCTCAGTGTCGACCGCCATCTTTCCGATCTGATCGGCGATCTCTACGGCAGCGAAGCTGGGCTCGTCGCCATTCCCCTGCCACGGCTTGGCCCGGATTTCCTACGCCTCTCCAGCGGCATCGCCGGTCACATCCTGCAGAAGCTGACCAACTACCAGCTCCGTGTCGCCATCCTGGGAGACATCAGCAAGGCTTCGGCTTCAAGCCTGCCCTTGCGCGATTTCATTCGTGAAACCAACCAGGGCAAGACCATCTGGTTTGTGCCGGACCTGCCAGCGCTTATCGCAAGGCTCACTGATAAAGCGGCCCGCTGATCGGCGAGCATTGCTTACAGTCTTAACCGCGAATGTTAAGATGACTTGCAGTCCGCTGCCATGGGCATAAGTCTTGAACAAGCGCGATGCGGATGCTTGGCCTTAGAATCGTCATCGCTGGAGCCTAAAGCAAAGGCCTGGGGCAAAACTGAGAGAACGCCCCTATCACCACAATGAATTTCATCGTCGATGCCAAATCACGAAAGCGTTTCGACGGTGAAAAATCAGGAGGACATGATGGACGACCGTGCATCCGATGCAGACACGAGCGCAGCGACATCCGCTTTGCGCCAAGGAGCGGAAGCAAGCGATCCGCCCGTCCGCATCGAACATGACATGCTGGGCAATCTCGAAATTCCGCGCGATGCCTATTGGGGCGTTCACACCGCCCGCGCCGTCGAAAATTTCGCGATCACCGGCCTGCCTGTCGGCCATTTCCCGGAATTCGTGCGCTCGCTCGTATTGGTCAAGCAGGCAGCGGCGCGCGCCAATCTTCGCCTCGGTTATCTTTCGGCCGAAAAAGCGGCAGCCATCGAAAGCGCCTGCATCGATGTCGCCGACAGCAATCTCTTCCACGATCAATTCGTCGTCGACTGCGTGCAGGGCGGGGCCGGCACGTCGACCAATATGAACACCAACGAAGTGGTCGCCAATATCGCGCTCGAAAAGATGGGCAAAAGCAAGGGCGATTATAAAGCCTTGCATCCCAACGACGACGTCAACATGTCGCAATCGACCAACGATGCTTATCCGACCGCACTACGTCTGGCCGTCGTCTTCGCCACCGATCCGCTGATCCAAGCGCTGAACGAACTGGCCTTTGCCTGCAAATCGAAGGCGGTGGAATTCGCCGATGTCGTCAAGATCGGTCGCACGCAATTGCAAGATGCCGTGCCGATGACCTTGGGCCAGGAGTTCGAAGCTTTCTTCGCCACCATCAAGGAAGACGTTGCGCGCCTGCGCGAAACGGTTGCCCTCTTCCACGAAGTCAATCTCGGCGCCACGGCTATCGGTACCGGCATCAACTCAGATCCGCGCTACAGCGCGCTCGCCGTCGAGGAACTCTCGCGGCTGACGAAACTGCCGCTCGTGCCCGCTGCCAATCTGATCGAAGCCACGTCCGACATGGGCGCCTTCGTTCTCTATTCCGGCGTGCTCAAGCGCGTCGCGGTGAAACTGTCGAAGATCTGCAACGACCTGCGCCTGCTCTCCAGCGGCCCGCGCGCCGGCTTTGCCGAAATCCGCCTGCCCGCCGTCCAAGCCGGCTCCTCGATCATGCCCGGCAAGGTCAATCCGGTCATTCCCGAAGTCGTCAACCAGGTCGCCTATCTCGTCATCGGCCACGATCTCACCGTGACCATGTGCGCCGAAGGCGGCCAGTTGCAGCTCAACGCGTTCGAACCGACGATCGGCTATTGCCTGCTGTCGTCGCTGCGCCAGCTCACCGTCGCCATCACGACGCTGACCAAGCGCTGCGTCAGCGGCATCACCGCCGATCGCGAACGTTGCCTTGCCTTGGTCGAGCAGAGCATCGGCCTGGTCACGGCCTTGAGCCCGGTGCTGGGCTACGAGGCCTCCTCGCGTGTCGCCAAGCGCGCGCTCAATGAGGGCCGCACGGTCGCCGAGGTCGTCATCGAGGAAGGGCTGCTGACGGCCGAGGAATTGCAGCAACTGCTGCAGATCAAGGCGATGACGCAGCCCCACATGGCCCACCCGATCGCCCCGCCGAAAAAAGGATAGGCCTGGCTTCCGAAAGGGTGCGGGGCACCGGAAGCGGATCCGCACGGGATTTGAGAGGACAGGCATCACCTGTCCTCTCTTCGTTGGACGTTCCGTTGATCCATTATAAACTATTGAATTTACATAGATAAAATGACAACGGTGGTGTATTCGTCGTCGGCCTGCGCGGCATATCTCTGCAAAGCCAGTCGGCGGATGACGGATGAGTATCGACCTTAAGGTGTTGTTCAAGCGGCATGAACGCGAGGTGCGGCAGTTTCTGCGGCGCCGGCTCGGCAATGGCGCCGATGCCGCCGATCTCTCGCAGGAAGCCTTCCTGCGCGTCGCAGGTCTCAAGGCCAGTTCCAGTATCGCCGACCCGCGCAAGCGCGCGGGCGCGGCTCGAGCAGATCGCGCCTGTCGATATCTTCACCATATGGGCGCCCGGCCGTCGCCCGCTCACGGACTCTCAAGACGCGATGCGCCGGCTCGCCGCACGCTTGGGCTTTCAGGCCCCCTGCGAGACTTATCTCGCGCGCTGCGAAAGCAACCTGGCCACTTATGCGGTGCAGGCATCGGGCTATCACGGCGGCCCGCTCTATCTGATCCATGAGATGTTCAGGAACCGGGCGCTCGTCTTCGGCAGCACAGGCCTTTATCAGGATGTGCTCGATCGGTTCGGGCTGCGCAATGCCTGGACCGGCCCCAGCAGCGTCTACGGCCACGCCGTCATCGGGATCGAGGAATTGGCCGATGTGCCGGAAGCGCGGCTGGTTCTCATCAATTCGCGCGGCGCCGATTTCGTGTGTCTGTTACGCACCCACCCTTTCCTTGGCAGCTTGCCGGCCATCCGGGCCTCACGGCTAACGGTCTTGCCGGACGTACATTTCTCGGGCGGCGTGCCCGCCGCGGAACGCTTCGCCCGCATGCTCGCCGAGCGTTTGCCGAAAGACAGTGATGGCCGTGGTTGAGAGCACTCTATCGATGCGACCGGCCTCTATCCGGTTCCATCCGTCTCTTCTCGTCGCGGCGTTTTTCATCGGCGCGTTTCTGCTGGCGTGGCGCAGCCTATCGGCGCAGCTGCCACCGTCTCTCTGGATCAGCACGATTTTCGATCCAAACATAGATTCGCCGCGCCAGATGCTGATGCATTACACCGTCTTTCCCCGCATGGCGGTGGCTCTGCTCGCCGGCGCCATGCTCGCGGTGGCCGGTGTCTTGATGCAACGCATGACCGGTAATCCCATGGCGGCGCCGGAAGTGCTCGGCATCAGTTCAGGCGCGGCGATGGGCGTGATCATCCTCGCCTTCTCGGTGCAGGCCGCGAGCCGCCTGATGCAGGTCAGCGCCGGCGCCGCCGGCGCCTTCGCCGTGCTGGCCGCCATTCTTTTGCTCGGCCGGCGCTCGCAATTCAGCCCCGATCGCTTCCTGCTCGCTGGCATCGCGACGAGCGCCGTCTTCGGCGCCGTCATCGCCGTCGCCATGGCCACCGGCGACCCCCGCATGGCGATGCTGCTGACCTGGCTCGCAGGGTCCACCTATCGCGTCGACGGAAACGAAGCGATCATGCTGTGCGCCATCGCCGCCGTTCTGTTGGCGGGAGCGCCTTTCCTCGTTCGCCCGCTGGCCATCCTGCCGCTGGGTGCCGAGAGCGCCCGCTCGATCGGGCTTGCGGTTCCGGCAAGCCGGCTCCTCCTGATGTTGCACGCGGCATTCCTGACCGCGGCGGCAACACTCATCGTCGGCCCCCTGAGCTTCGTCGGATTGCTCGCGCCGCATATGGCGCGGATGATGGGCCTGCATCGTCCACTCCAGCACTTGGTGTTCGCCGGACTGATCGGCGCGCTCCTCATGACATCAGCCGATTGGCTGGGGCGCATGATCATCTTTCCCTACCAGGTGCCGGCCGGCCTGCTCGCCACGCTGCTTGGCGGACCTTTTCTCCTCGCCTTGATCGGACGGCACCGATGACCACCAGCAGAACCGAAGGCTTCCGCACCTTGCAGGTCGTCGAAACATGGCAGCTCACGCCGCGCATGAAGCGGCTGCGTCTGACCGGCGAAGACCTCGATCATTTCGCCAGTACAGACGACATCCATGTCCGGCTCTACATTCCCGAAAGCCGACAAACAGATATTCGCTCTCTCGTCTTCCATGCGGACGGACAGCCGCGTGACAGCGGCCCGGGCAGCGGCTTCGCCGTGCGCTACTACACCATCCGCCGGATCGACGCGTCGGCCGGTTGGCTCGACATCGACTTTGTCCTGCACGATGCGCCAGGACCGGGCTCGGATTTTGCCCGCCGGGCGCAGCCTGGCGATATCTGCGGCGTGTCGGGCCCATGCGGCCTCAGCGTGAAGCCGGCCAGCCGCTACCTCCTCGTCGGCGGCGAAACGGCGCTGCCAGCCATTGCACGTATCGTCGAGGAATTGCCGCGCCACAGCACCGCCCATGTCTTCGTCGAGATCGCTGACGCGGACGAGCGGATCGACTTCGACATGCCCGCCGGCATGTCGCTCACCTGGCTCCATCGCCAGGACAAACCGTCACTCGCGCAAGCGGCGAAAGCCGTCATCGGCGATTACGACCCGGCCGAGCAAGACGATTTCTTCATCTGGATCGCCGGCGAATTCGGCGCCATCGCCAGCCTGCGCCTGGCGCTGCATCCCTTCGCCAAAGCCCGATATATGTGCGTGCCCTATTGGCTGAAGAAATATGAGACAGCGCGCGCAGGTTAGCCGACCTACGCTCGCAATGACGGCTCAGTAGAATTGAAATAGCAATCCTCTGGCGGCAGGCCCTCGGCGGTGAGCATCGCTTGCATCGCGGCGCAAAATTCTGGCGAGCCACCCAGATAGACGTTAAATCCATCCAGATCGCCGAATATCTCCTTGATTATCCTCTGCGCATCGGCGAAGCCTGCCTTCGCATGATCGATCTGATAGGCATCAAAATTACGATATGAGCTTTGCAGATCCGACAGGCGATGACCTACAACGTCATGCGCCGGTGCATCGAGAAACAAAGATATCTGTTGCGTCATGCCGCTCCTGAGAGAGGTCTCGGCGATGGCGAGGAGCCGGCCGCATTCCGCTCCAAAGCCAATCAGCAGAATCGGCCCAAGATGTTCATCACGCAGATAGCCATTTCCAAACGGGCCCTCGACACGCACGACAGCGCCCGGGCTTAGTCCACTTATGGGTGCAAGAGAGGCATCGCCAGCGATCATCGGGATATGAAATTCCAGAATCTTATCATCGGGCCGATTGGCCATATCCGCTTCAACGACAGAGCCGGAGCAGGAAAGCCGCGCGCTCTGGCCGGCGCTGAAGTGAAACGGTTCCGGGGAAGTGCTTTGCAAGCGCAATGTCACGATATCGGCGGTGGAGGATAGCGAAACGACTTCATAGGTAAGATCGCGCTGGACATGACTCACCTCGCCATCCATGACGCCGATGGAAATGACGCAATCGCTTTGGGGCTCCGCCTGACAGGCGAGAATCTGTCCCTGCGCCCGATCTTCTTGCGTCAGCACCAGCGGATTGTAGTAGGAACCGAGATCGACGGAGCCGCTGATCAACTGCGCCTTGCAGGCGCCGCATTGACCCTGCTGGCACATGAAAGGGTAGTCGAGCCCTGCATTGAGAGCCGACTGCAGGATGGTCTCGCCATCCTCGACGATGATATCCCGATCGAATTGTTCGATACGAACGCGCTTGGACATCGCTCAATGCACCAAAATCGGCAGGGCTTCGAGCCGACGGCTGGCCGTTCGGTTCATGAAAGTCACTTCGTCGGAAACCAGGCGGTAGTCCGGAAAGCGCGCAAGGAACCTGCTGACGGCAATGCGCAGCTCCATGCGGGCGAGGCTGGCGCCCAGGCAATAATGAACGCCATGGCCGAGCGTGACATGACGATTGGGATTGCGCGCAATGCGCAATTCGTCTGGCGCCTCGAATTGCGAGGGATCGCGGTTGGCGGCGCCCAGCATCAGATGCAGGATCTGCCCCGGCTCGATCCGATGACCGCCGACCTCGAAAGCGACACGCGCGGTGCGGATGCCCCGCTGGGTCGGCGCCTCATAGCGCAGGAACTCCTCCGCCGCCAGATTGATCAGCGAGGGATCGGCTTTCAGCTTGGCGAGCTGATCGGGAAATTGCTGCAGGCGCCACAGCGCCATGGAGATCGCGCTGCGCGATGTGCCGCCGCCCGCCGTGAGCATCATGTTGCAAGTGGCAAGAACCTCAAGGTCTGACAGGCTCTCGCCATCGACATTTGCCTGAACCATGGCGCTGATCATATCGGCGCGCGGCTTTTGCCGGCGCAGCGCGATGATCGGCATCAGATACTCCTGCTGCGCATCGAGAATCTGCCGCTGCTCCTCGGCCAGGGCCTCGGAATCCGGATTGACCGGCTGGAACAGGAAGTTGGAACAGCGATCGCTCCAATGGCGAACCATCGCCTCGTCCGACTGCGGCAGGCCAAGGAGATCGAGCATCACTTGCACGGGGATGCGCGCGGCAAAATCGAGATAGGCATCAAAGCCGCCCTGCGCGCCCAGATTGTCCAGCAACGCATCGACGCGCGCCTCGATCTTCGGCCGCAATTGCTCCACGGCGCGCGGCGTCATCGCCTTCATGAAAAGCGCCTTCAGACGATCATGGTAGACGTCATCGCGGTAGAGCAGCCAGCGATTATAATGTTCGACGATGGCGCTGAAGCGCTCGGCATCGGCGCGCGGCAGATAAGAGTATAGCGTTTCGAGCCGATCGACGCTGAGATCGCCCCGCGTTTGCAACGCGAAGACATCTTCGTAACGGGTGAAGTACCAGGCCTGCGCCCGCTCCGACCAATGCACAGGCTCCGCCTCGCGCAGGCGCCGATAGACCGGATAGGGATCTTGCACGGCGGCCGCCGTGAAAATGCCGTAGCTTTCGCGCGGGTCATCGAAGACGCTCGCGGCTGGTTCGGTCTGCACATGCATATCGAAAACTCCCCAACCGTCATTGCGAGCGCAGCGAAGCAAGCCAGGGACTACAGGATGAGTCCTGGATTGCTTCGTCGCTTGGCGCCTCGCAATGACGCTCCTGCGTCAACGGGCCTGCCAGGCCGGCGGAAAGACATCCGGCATGTTGGGAAACTGTCCCGCCGGATATTGCGGGTCACCCGGAATGCGCATGGTCGCCGGCCGCGGATCCCACACCGCATCGCCGCCCATGTAGCGCACCGAAATGGCCGCCCGCCGCCGGCTCGGCGAGAAATTGCCCTCCGCGCCATGCACCGTCAGCGGATGATGCACCAAGCAATCACCGGCCTGCATCTCCCAGCTCAGGAAGCGATAGTCGCTGTTGCGCCGCTCCTTGCTGAAGTCCGGGCATTCCTCGAAGTCGCTTTTGAAATGCGGATCGTTGTCGGGAATCGCCGCCTTGTAGAATTTGCCCCATTTGTGCGAGCCGGCGATATATTCGAGCGCGCTGTTGTCGCTGTTGACCGATGTCAGCGCCACCCAGACAGAGAGAATATTGCCGCCGCGCAGCGGCCAGAACGGCAGATCGTGATGCCAGTCGGTGCGCTCCGCCGTCTCCGGCTCCTTCACGAACACCTGATCATAGAACAGCGACACTTTGTCGAGCTTCATCAATCGTGCTGCGATCTCCGGACAGGGCGATTCCAGCGCGAAGGCGCGAAAATCATCATCCCACCGCCAGACGAACGAATTGATATGGAAGCGTCCCTTGTCCCCGCCCAGGGCTTTGGTGACTTCGCGCTGCCGCGCGTCGGGATGATGGGCGTCCATGGTCCTGTTGACCGCCGCGTTCATCCGATCGATCCAATCCTGATCGAACATGCCGCGCAGGCAGATGACGCCATCGTCCTCGAATTGTTTGATATCGCTGTCGCTGATATCGTTGAGTGGCTTACGGTTCATCGCTTTTCTCCCTCCAAGATCTGCGTTTCACGCGTTCCAAGGTCTGCGTTTCACGCCTGCAAAGCGTGCTGTTGCCTCCGCGTTTCAAGGGCAACAGACAATGGCCTGAGAAGCTCCTCCAGCTCGTCAGGACAATTGGCCGTTCCAAAAACATAACGATCCGGGCGCAGGACGATCCAACGGGCGTCCGCCTCCTTGAGCCAGGGCGCGAGAGCCTCGTCGACGATCGACACGAGATCACCGGAGATATCGGCGACACATCTGGCCAGATGCGGATCGAGCGGCGCTGCGCCGATCAATCCAAAACCCTTGCCGATCGCATCATCGAGCAATTGGCCGGTGCTGAGACGCGGCTGCGCGAGAATGGTGCCGGCAACACGCCCACCCTGATGCAGGCCCGGCCCGAGCGGCGGCGACAGATTGACCATTTCCTCCGGGCCGCCACGCAACATGGCCTGGTCTCGCGCAGCCGCCACCTGCGGATCGGTCGTCTGGATGATGGAGCCGAGCCGCACCGCCTCCTGGATGAAGGCGCGCACATGGGCATGGCGCTCGCTTTGATAGGTGTCGAGCAGGTCCTCGGATGCGCCGTTCACAACGCTGGCCAGTTTCCAGCCGAGATTGGCGGCATCGCGAATGCCGGCGCACAGGCCCTGCCCCAGGAAGGGCGGCGTCTGATGCGCGCCGTCGCCGGCGATCAGCAGGCGGTTCTTGCGCCATTTCTCAGCGATCAACGAATGAAACGTATAGAGCGCGCGCCGCACCAGTTCGCCGTCCTGCGGCGTGAGCCAAGGCGACAGCAGTTGCCACACAGTGTCCGGTCGATCGATCGTTTGCGGATCGTCGCCCGGCATGACCATGATCTCCCAGCGACGGCGCCGACCGGTGCCGCGCACACAGGTGATCGGCCGCGCCGGATCGCAAATCTGCACGGTGGCATCAGGCAGATCGATCTCGCGCGACAACAGCACGTCGACGACGAGCCAAAGCTGATGCAGGCCGAAGTCTTCGAAATGCGGACCGATGGCCTGCCGCACCATCGAACGGCCCCCATCGCAGCCGACGACCCAACGGGCGTGGTGGGTCGCTTCGACGCCGCTTGTCGTGTCGCGCGTGCGCAGTTCGACGTGATCCCCGGCATCGATCACCTCCACCACATCCTGGCAGAGAGACGTGCGGATCGCCGGGAAGCGGGCGACGCCTTGGCGCAGCACATGTTCGAGATCGGGCTGATGGAAGAGAAAGTTATTGGCCCAGCCGTGCACGCCGATCTCATGCGCCGGCTTGCGCTCCAGCAGCAATTGCCCGGCCGTGTTGAAATATTTGATGCCTTTCGAGATGTGGACATGCGGCGTCAAAGCGTCCGCCAGTCCCATCGATTGGAAGATGCGCATCACCTCGCCATCGAAATGGACGGCGCGCGGCAGATGGGCGGGCTCGGCCTCGCGTTCGAAGATGGCGACGGACAATCCGTAGAGCCCGAGCATATTGGCCAGGGCGACACCCGTAGGGCCATAGCCGACAAGCGCGACATCGACCATGGTTGCTGGGGATGTCGCCGGCGCGTTCATGTGTCCGCGCCCTGCGTTTCGTCGATATGCCGAGCGGGATCGCTGATGACGGCGACTTCCTCGCTGATGCGCGTCGCGCCGGTTTTGATCGCATCGGTCAGCTTGTCGATCTGAATGAGCGCCAGCCGCTGCTGCGTCAAAGCCGCGACGATGGAGCCGATCACCACGCCGTCGATGCCGAAGATCGGCGCGGCGACACCGGCAAGGCCATCGTCGAGTTCGCCATAGGACATGGCAAATCCGGCGCGCCGGATGGCACTCATCGTATTGCGGAATTCGAGCCAGTTCTCGCCATAGCCGACCTGCGCCGCCAGTTCCGGATCGCTGTCGTAGATGCGCTTCAAACGGCCGCGCGGCAGATGCGCGACGATGACCTTGGAGCCCGCGCCGCGCAGCAGCGGCAATTGGCGGCCACGACCGAAGGAAATCAACAGGCGATCGCCGCCGCTCTCCTGATGGATCGTGACGATGCGTTCGTCATAGCGGCGGATCAGATTGAGATCGACGCCAGTGCGCGAAACGATGTCGCGAATGATCGGCAATCCCGCCGACAACAGCGGATCGGCCTGACGGATCAACAGATCGAGTTCGACGACGCGGGGCCCGAGCGAATAAAAGCCGTCGCCGAAGCGCACGAGCAGCCCGGTCTCGACCAGTTCTCTGATGTAGCGATAGCCGGTCGGCCGCGAATAACCGCAATGGTCGATCATTGCTTCGGCGCTCCACACCATGCGCTGCGGTGTGAACAAATCCAGCAAGGCAAAGGTGCGCGACAGGCTGCTCGACGGCCGCTCGCGCCGCGTCGGGCGCTCATCCCGTTGCGCGGAAACAGCTTTCGCTCCCTCAAGCGATTTATTTCGTTGTCTCATATATTGATAATACATTCCCTAATGGCGCTATCGTCAAGCCAATTTTGTTCATCAGTATCATTATTTGACATTCGATGATTCCTCTCTATCTTTGACGGCATAGCGCTGACCGATGGCTCGAGGGGAGCCAAGTGCCAGCGAGATAGTCAAAGAGGGGGGAGCCATGCACATCACGCGACGTGCTCTAAGCGCGCTTATTCCAGCCTGCGCCGGCTTGATCGCCATGACCGCGCTAGCCCAAGCGCAAACGGTCAAACTCCGCTTCGCCATCTTCTCCCCCGACACCGAGCAGACCTATCTCACCGTCTTCAAACCGTTCGCCGAAGCGGTAAACAAGGAAAACGCCGGCGTCGAAATCGAGCTCTTCCCCAATGGCGCTTTGGGCCGCAATCCGGCACAGCAAGCCCAAATGGTGCTCGACGGTGTCGCCGACATCGCATGGGTCGTCGCCTCCTACACACCAGGACGCTTTCAGGAGAACGAGGTTTTCGAACTGCCGGGCCTGTTCCGCGATCTCAAGGAATCGACTGTCGTCATGAACCGGCTGATCAACTCCGGTCAGATCAAAGGTTATGAACAGTTCTTCCCGATCGGCGTCTTCGGCACCGCGCCCTATTCGATCCATACCCGCGAGCCGATCCGCACGCTCGCCGATCTCAAGGGCAAGAAGATCCGCGCCGCCGGCGCCATCGAGAGCGAAACCATCAAAGCGCTGGGCGCCGTGCCGATCGGCATGACGACGGTCGAAATTCCGGAGGCCATCAGCCGCCGTACCATCGATGGCACGACATCACATCCCTCGCCGCTCTTCGATTTCGGCATCGCCCGCGTCACCAATGCGCATTATTTCATCCGCCTCGGTGTCGTGCCGCTGGCGATCCTGCTCAATCGCGCCAAGTTCGACAGCCTGCCGAAATCGGCCCAGGACGCCATTCGCAAACATAGTGGCGACTGGACGGCGCAGCGCTTCAACGACGGCATTACCGCCTATAATGATCTGCTGATGAAGCGGCTGGCCGACGATCCCAAGCGCACGGTCGTCATTCCGCCGCAGTCGGAACTCGATCAGGCGCAACCCATCTACAACACCGTGATCGACGCCTGGGTCGCCAAACAGCCGCGCAACAAGGAACTGCTCGATCTCGTCCGCAAGGAAACCGCCGCCTATCGCGCCGGCCAATAGCGGAGATCGCTTTGTTCGATCGCATCGAGCAATTTGGCCTGCGCATCACGCGGGTGATTTCGATCGCCGGCCTCACCGCGCTCATGTTCCTCGCGGTCATGACGCTGGCCGACGGCCTGCTGCGCTGGCTGGCCAATGCGCCGATCGACGGCGTGCGCGACATGGGCGGACTGGCGGTCGCCATCGGCGTCGCCGCCTGTCTGCCCGTTGGGCTGATGGAGCGCAGCAATATCACGCTGCATTTTCTGGGCTCTCTCGGACCGCCGATCATCGGCCGCATTCTCGATGCTTTCGCCGCGCTGGTCGTCGGCGTCGTCTATGTGGCGCTGGCCTGGCAGTTCACCCTCTTCTCCAGGAAGATGGGACAGGCCCACGAGACCACCTGGGTCCTGAAAATTCCGGTGGCGCCGTTCTGGTACGTGGTCGCGGCGATCTTGTGGCTGTCGGTCTGCGTCCAGGCCATCGTGCTCATTCTCGAAATCTATCATATCGGCAAGCCGCGTGAGGCCAGCAGAACAGATTCGAGCGAGGCCATCTTATGAGCCCGCTTGCCATTGGAGCCGCAGGCCTGGCCGCCCTGCTGGTCTTGATGCTGCTGCAAATCCCGATCGGCATCGCCATGATCGTCGTCGGCGTCGTCGGTTTCGCGCTGCAAGCCGGCTGGGCCCCGGCACTGACCTTTCTGTCGAGCGAGCCCTCCGGCCTCTTGTCGAGCCTCGACCTCGCCTCGGTGCCGCTCTTTTTGCTGATGGGCACCTTCGCCACCGCCGCCGGCTTTTCCGCCGATGTCTATAACGCCGCAGCGGCCCTCGTCGGCCATCGGCGCGGCGGCCTCGCCTATGCCACCATCGGCGGCTGCGCGACCTTCGGCGCCATCTGCGGCTCTTCGACCGCAACAGCAGCGACATTCGCCAAGGCAGCCCTGCCGGAAATGATCCGGCGCGGCTATGCACCAGGCTTTTCCGCCGCCACGATCGCGGCCGGTGGCACATTGAAGTCACTGATCCCGCCGTCGATCGTGATGATCCTCTATTGCATCGCGGCCAAGGCCTTCATCTTCGACCTCTTCGTCGCGGCGATCGTTCCGGCCTTGCTCGCCATCGCCCTCAACATCGCCACGATCACTTTGCTCGTGCGCCTGCAACCGAAGATCGCGCCGGTCTCCGCCAAAATGCCCTGGTCGGAACGCTGGCCGCTGATCCGCCGGGCCGCGCCCGTCGGCGGCCTGATGCTGGTCATCTTCTGCGGACTGTACAGCGGCATCTTCACGGTCAACGAGGCGGCTTCCGTTGCCGCCGTCCTCTCCTTCGCCTTCGCCGTTCTACGCAACCGCCTGAGCTTCCAATCGATCTGGCACGGCATGCGCGAATGCGCCAGCGCCACGGCGATGATTTACACGATCATCATCGGCGCCTCGATCTTCTCCTATTTCATCTCGTTGGCGCGCGTGCCCGAAGCGCTCATCGAGCTGATCAATGCCTGGCAGATGCCCGGCATCGTCATCATCCTCGCCTTACTGGTCGCCTATCTCATCCTTGGTTCCGTCTTCGATGAAATCGCCGCCATGCTCATCACCCTGCCCTTCGTCCTGCCGATCATCGACAAGCTCGGCTACGACGTCATCTGGTGGGGCGTGATCAACGTGGTGGTGATCGAGCTCGGTATGATCATTCCGCCGATCGGTATCATCGTCTTCATTCTGCACGGCATGGCGCCGCAGATTTCGCTTTCGACCATTTATCGCAGCGTGGCGCCCTTCATCGCGGCCGATCTTCTTCTGCTTCTGCTGCTGACATTATTCCCGGCGATTGCCCTGTGGTTGCCGAAAATTCTGCAGGGATAGCCGTTCCTGTCGCGTACAATTGAGGAGAGCAAGATCATATGGCGCACCTGATCCGCCAAATGGGCCACATCCTGATGGCCACGACCCAATTGCAAGACTCCGCCACCGATCTCTCGGACATTGTCGGCCTGCGCGTCACCCATCGCGATGCCGATGCGATCTATCTGTCCTCCAACGAACGCCAATATGAAGTCGTCTATCGCCGCGGCGACAAGCCGGGCGTGATGGCGATCGGCCTTGAAGCCATGGATGCCGCCGCGGTCGATGAAGCGCAGCGGCGCGTGCAAGCGGCGGGCTTCCGCATTCTCGACGATCGCTCGTCGCTGCCCAGCATTGCCCGCGCCTTCCGCTTCGTCACGCCGTTTGGTCCGGTCTTCGAAATTCATACGCCGGTGCCACGCAATAAGGCAGCGCGCTATATCGGCACCGCCAATCGCCCGAGGCGGCTTGAACATGTCAATGTGCGCGTGGCCGATATGCCAGGCTTCCGCGATTTCCTGACCGAGGCGCTCGGCATGAAGATTTCGGACCGTACCGGTAACGATGAATTGATCTGGTTTCGCGCCTGGGACGGATTTCATCACACCATCGCGGCCGGACGCGGCGGCAACCTGCATCACTATGCGTTTGACGCCCATTCGCTCGAAGACCTGTCCGGCATCGCCGATAACTTGACAGTCAAGGGGCGCACCCTGCTCTGGGGGCTCGGCCGGCATGGCGCCGGCGACAATATCTTCTCGTACTATCGCGATCCCAACGGCTGCGCCGTCGAAACCTCTGTCGGCCTGGCGCGGATCGAGAACGACGAACTCTATGAGCCCCGCGTCTGGGACCTGCAAACCAGCCTTGTACGCAATCTTTGGGGCGTGCCGTCACCGGCCGAGTTCAACGCCGCTGGCATTCCCTATCTCACAGACGGCTAGAACCGCACCAAACACTGGTACCGACGGTCGAGATCGAACCCAGACGGGAAAACCGCAGCGTCAGGAGCAGACATCGCCTGGTAGGCCGCCGCCCTCCCACACCTCGTTTTAGGGATTGTCGGCGCATTCTGGAACGCGCTGGGCTGCCTCATGTCGGCGCCCTGGCATCCGTCACCATCCGGTGAGGAGCTGCCCATCGTCATGCATATACGTGCAAAACGGAAAGAATTGCCGCTTCCAGATCGCATAAGCTCGCGCAACGATGAATTTTGCTCACACTTGCTGCAGGTCTGCCGCTGGCTTCAACGCCCCTTTACTCTGCGGCAAAAGCAGAAAGTTGTTGTTGGCCGGCTGCAACAGGGACTCATGGTTCATGCCCCAGATCGCGGCCTGCGTCCGATTCTGCACTCTAATTTTGCGCAGAATAGCTTTCACATGAACCTTTACGGTGGCCTCGGCAATACCGATCTTTCGAGCGATAGACTTGTTCGAGTCCCCTTCGGCCAAACAACGCAGGATCGCGATTTCCCGCGGCGACAGCAAAGGTGTACCCATGTCCTCTTGCGGAATGTGTGAGACTGCCTGCCCGTTCTCGTTAGCGGCGGAATTCTCTTTAGGCACGCGGCCTTTTCCAGCGGGTGCGGCCATCGCCAAGAACACCGGCGGAAAGACAGTCTCCCCGAGTATCACAAGCTCGATGGACTTGATGAAGACATCGCATGAAATGGTGTTCACAAAATAACCGGAGGCCCCGGCTTCAAAAGCTAAAGCTGGCTCGTTCGCCCATAGATGATCAGCCACAACCGCGACACGAGCCTGCGGATGCCGATCCTTTACAAGCTTGATTTCGGCGATAACGAGATCGAAATCATCATCGGCATTGACGATGAGAAAGAGCAATTCCTGATTTCGAACCCTCTCAACCAATTGCGTGGCGTAAGAGGCCGAGACAAGAATCCGAAAATTTTGCGCCTGCAAAATTCGGGAAATCCCCTCTCTCATCAGAGAACATTTCCCAATAAGTATAACTCCAATAGATTTGTGCTCACGCATCTTCCCCTCCTACGCCATACGGGTACGTCCTTCTTTAGGACGCTTGGTATGTCAGGACTTGCGTTCGTCTTAAGGCGAACAACGATGGATGCTTACGCCAAGCTGCTTTTTGAGATGATTGCTTCATCCCTCCATAAAGCAATCATTCCGCAGATATACGTGATCGATACAGACTTTTAGCGACAGTAAACTTGGTCCATTCCTTTCTCTCGGACCTGCAGATCATCATCACAGAAATGTCGTAATGAAGCAGAGTTATCCACGTAATTTACTAATAATATAGCAAAAACTCCTTCTTGCATCAAGACAATTAGAGATCACTTCAATAAACTAAGTTCCCTTTTTTGTGATCTGTCATCGCGGATCAAACAGCGCGGTTCCATTTCAAAGAAACCATTTAGGCGATGCTTTGCACTGATCATTTGCATCGACTGCCCGCTTCATAGCCACGCTGCTCCCATAAGAACGCCAAGACAACGCTGCTCCTCAATTCGTCTAATACGGCTCTTAGCCAACGTCTGCATGCAAGGAGCAGTCCAACAGGCTAGCTCAGCAGTAGCGCCCGCGCGGCGGTGTCCGTCCGCCTTTGAGCAGGTAGTACAATCGAACACGCCGATTGAGCATCTGCACCGTTTCCTTCGGATTTAGGCTCAGGTCGAGCGCCTTCGCCGCAATGCCTCTGGAGAGCTTCCATCCATCAAACTGATATCCCAGATCGCGCAACCGCTCCGCATGATAAGTCCAGAACTGTCTGTCCTTGAACTTGAAGGCGCTGGCGGAGAGGTACGCATAATACTGATCCAACAGCTCGCCGAGACGCTCTTCGCGCTCCCGCTTGGTCAGATACCAATCGCCATACGCCTGGCAGTCACCGATCTCCGCCGCAACATAAGCATTGATTTCAAGGGAGACCGTCGTTGCCCTTTGATGGTGAATGCGTTCGTGCGACAGAATCTGATGCACGAAGCCAAAGTCCGCATACCGCAGATGCTTCAAGCATGCGCTGATATCTGCTTCATGGGTTGAGTTTGGAAAGAAGTCGTTGGTGGCGCGCACCAGATCGGACCGATAGAGAAGCGATGTCGGATTTCCCAATACGCGCGACATCCCCAGCAGATGGGCGCGGCAGATATCACGCCCCGGAACAATGGCCTGCGAATAGGATAGGCCAACGTTTCGAACGTACCATACGTCCCGGCCTCCGCTGAGCTGATAGGCACCAACCATACCGACAGACGGATTGAATTGTGCAAGGCCAACCATCTTCTCCAAACATTCGGGGTAGATCCAATCGTCGGCCGAAACCACTTTGCAATACGCACTGTCTGAGGAAATAAGACCAAAAGCTCTATTGTGATTGGCGATGATGGGCAGCACTGAATCATTACTGACAATGCGGATACGGCTATCGCGCAGACTGTATTCTTCAGCTATGTCAAGCGTCCCGTCAGTACTGGCATTGTTGACGATAATATATTCCCAGTTCTGATAGCTCTGCGATAAAACGCTCTCGACACATTCGCGCAGGAATTCCCCGCCATTATATACGGGTGTCAGAACACTAACCAAAGGTTCGTTGGGTTTAATCATCTCACGTGCCCTCCCGAGAATATGTCGCTCGCCCGCTATGAGTGTCGGCGTCGGGCAGGAACAAGGCATCGAACTGCAGATTGAGCTGCGATTGGAATTTCGCGGCGTTCATGCAGATACGCGCCTTGATTTCATCCATGTTGGCAATCAATTGGTCGGCTCTGAATTTTAAGTCATCCGCGTCGCACCGAGAGATATCGACACAATAATCCGACAACCCCAAATCGTTCATCAGAGTCGTAACCTTGGGATGCGGTGCTAAAGCGAGAGTTGGCACTCCCAACAACGACGCAAAGACCACGCCATGGAAACGACACGTCACGTAGAAATCCAGGCCAGATAGGGCCGCGAACATATCGCTGGTATTTGTAATCGCTTCACGCATGACGCGATCAGATGCCAACAGGGGGCAATTGTGCCGAATAGCTGCATCGAGATCCAAGATCGCTTGAGAATCGAACCAGATATCGCTGCTGAAAAGCTTGATCCGATATCCGCGTGTCAGCATCCAGCAGCAGAATTCTGCCATGCTGGCGATCAAATGCCTGTAAGCCCGATCGTCGCTAATCCAGTGTCGCGAGGAATCGCCGTATGCCATCGGCGCAACGCCGACCACAAGCTCCGTCCGCTGCTCCGTCGGCTCGCTCACCAACCGATCCGGCACGTGAAATCCCCAAACAGCATCGGCAACGACCTTCATTTTGCCGCGAAATCCGATCCTGCGAAGCAATTCGCCGGATGCCGCGTCCCGCAGCGACACGTAATCGGCCATGTTGAGCATGCGCTTAACGAACCAGCGGCTCAGCGATGAATCCAATGGGCCGGCGCCGCTGTTGAGGAAAACGCATTTAACGTGTGCGCATTTCGCCAGAACGATCCATTTGAATAGCGTATAGGGAAATGCCCATGGCCCTCCCCAATCGAGAAGCTGTCCGCCTCCGCAGATGATGAGCATATCGAGCTCACAGACCAAAAGCAGGGCTCGCGCGAGGAAGCCGACTTCACGGACAACTTGGACCGGCCGCACGATGAGCGCTTGTCTCAACACTTTGGCGATACGAAACAACGGCCCCGTTTTCTTGACGATCACCTTCAAGCGGCCGGCAAACCCTGCTCGATCGGGAAATCGCGGAGCCGACGACCACTCGCGCTGAAATGGGAAAATCCTCTGGCGCATCGCGAAGCAAGGGATTCCAAGCCTGCGTGTCGTATCCACCGGATCCATCGACAGACCCATAACAGATACGCCGGGCGATCTCCGTGTAATGTTATCGAGCACCGCAGCGATTGAGGCTTCGTCGCCCAGATTGCCCGTGCCGCAATGGGCCAGCAGGGCGATCCGGTTCGGCTTAGGCTGCGCAATGTCCACGGGCTTCGCACAGCTTTTCTGGCGCCCAAACCACGAGCGATCGACGGGCACGGCAGCGAAGGCATCGATGTTGACCTGGTCGTTCATGCAAAACGCGCTCGCTGATGAACAAGAGAAGTCCTCAAGCACGACAGCGCCGCTTCCGCTGCCGCCTCGCCGCTTTTGAAGCTTTCGTCAGTCCACATATATCCCCAGTCGCCATATCGCCCGCAGTAGAAGATCCCGATATCGTCGAGATAGCCGTGAACCGTCTCAAGCGCGGCCGCCCGATCCAGGTCGAAGATGATATTGGCGTAGGGCAGGTACATGGCCGAACTGAATACGATCCGGTCGTTCTCCCGCAGCAGACCGCATCGGCGAAGATCGGCGATGACCGGCCCAATCAGGTCGTCCGGTTTCCCCGTGAAAGGCTTGTATTTGTCGGAAAAATAGACCTCCGCTTGAATACTGCCCATGCCGTTCGGAACGTTATTCCTGGAGAGCATGTGCGGAAAGCTCAACCGCGTGAAGCAAATGTCCTCATCGTAGAAATACGACATATGCGCATCGGAAAGAGTGTCGCGATCCAGGCCGATATTGACGAGAACGCAAGACGAGCAGGCAAGCAGCCGCGCAGCTTCCACGACATCGCGCGGCGCATTCTTGATCGCGGAAATAAGATCCGGCAGAGGTACCGACGATATCAGCCCATCATAATTCGCGCGCATGCCGTTCGAGAATTCGATCTGACGGGTTTTCGGATCGATGGACACCACATGGTGATTGAGTTTGATGTTTCCGAAAGATAGGAATTTCCGCAAATAGGAAACGAACCCACCCTGCTTTGGATAGCGAAAATGCGTAATGTAATGAATATTGGGAGACGTTTTCGAAATTGCGCCCCGAAGCACTTCTTCCAAACTCGGGCGATAGATGCGCGGCCCCAGCCAGTCGATGCTCATGTTATCGGCCGTCGTGAGATGATACTTGCGCGTATATTGCTTGGGGAAGAGATCGGCAAAGGTCGAACCGAAACTGGACACCAGCCAGTCGTCATAATTTCTGATGGGCTGTTCGGGCTTTTGCCGCTCCTCCACAAAATCGGCAATCACCTTCACAACCACGTCTTCCGGCAAGCCGTGCAGATGAAGCTGAACGGGATGCTGAGGCCAATACCCCCGCCAGTAATTGTTCAAATTGATGTTCACGGTTTCGTAGAGTTGATCCACGCAATCGGCGAACAGTTCCTGAATACGTTCGTCCTTCGTGAAGGAAATATGCGGGCCGACGTCAAAGACAAAACCGGAGTCGTGCCGAAACGACGTGGTATGGCCGCCGTAGTATGAATTCTTGTCATACATGGTCGGCGTGATGCCTTCCTTCCGAAGTCGGTAAGCTGCACCGAAACCGGCCATTCCCGTACCGATAATGACGATGTTCGACATGAGCACATATTCCTTGCGCTGTTCGCCACGAGTGCGGAGCTAGCCATCGATCATCGGCAGCAGTTGTACCTTTGCAGCTGTTTTCCTGGGTGCCCCCGCAGCATTTCTCCCGCAATGATCTTGCAGAAGATATTCATAGCGCTCGATCTGCCGGCGCGTGATGGATTGAAGATCGCCTCGCGCTTGGAACGCGTGATACCATTCGACGATCCAGACCAGGCTTTGCTCCAGTTGGAGAACCGGATGCCAATCGAGATCGGATTTCGCTTTGGATGTATCGAGGCGGAGCACATGCGCTTCGGCGGGATGCGCTCCGCGATCGTGCATCCATGAAGCGCCCTCGCCCCACAAGGTCACGAGCTTATCGGCGATCCACGAGACCGGCCGCGCATCCTCTTCCATCGGGCCGAAATTCCAACCCGTCGCGAAACGGGCGCCGTCCTCCGCCAACCTCTCACAAAGCAGAAGGTAGCCGTGGAGCGGCATCAGAACGAACTGCCACGGCCTTATCGCCGAGGGAGAACGAATGCGGCAGGGGCGATCGCCCAGAAAGGCACGGATCACATCCGGGATCAGTTGATTGGCCGTCCAGTCACCGCCACCGATGGCATTTCCCGCGCGCGCACTCGCCAGAGCGACACCATGCCGAGACAACATATCTGGCGGAAAGTAGGAATCGCGATAGGCACCCGTCACCAGCTCCGCACATCCCTTGGAGTTCGAATAGGGATCGTGACCACCCATCGGGTCACTTTCGCGATAGCCCCAGACCCATTCGCGATTTTCGTAGCATTTGTCACTCGTCACATTGAGCACGACGCAGGGGCGGCCGAGCTGGCGCACCGCCTCCAGCAGATGGGCGGTCCCCATCACATTCGTCGCATAGGTATTGACTGGCTCCTCGTAGCCATGACGAACCACCGACTGGGCCGCCATATGAATGACGACATCGGCATTGGATTCGTCCAGCGCGGACTTCAGACGCGCGAAATCCCGAACGTCACCACGAATCGAACGCACGCATTCGCCCACCCTCGCCTGCTCGAAGAGGCTCGGCTCGGACGGCGGGTCGAGGGCATAACCTGTTACATCCGCGCCCAGAGCCTCCAGCCATAGCGAGAGCCAACTGCCCTTGAAGCCGGTGTGGCCGGTCACGAATACCTTGCGATTTTTCCAGAAGGAAGGATTCAGCATGGCTCATCTCGTCCCGTGCCGGAAGAAACAGACCCCTTTGTCACGATATCGTTTCGGCGATGACGCGCCGCGGTGGATCCTGCGCGCCGCTGAGCGGCCACAGCATTTTCTGCTCCCGCCAGAACGCAAGCGCCCGACCTTCGGTTTTCAGCGTGACGTCATCGAATGAAATGACATCGTCCTTATTCTTGTCGCACCGCAGAACGCAATTCTCGGACAAGCCGATTGGCAACGCATTGGCAGCACGTGCCTCCGCGGTATTCTCGATCAATCCATAGGCGCAGAAGCCACCAATGCCGTCGAGACGTTCGCCCGCCTTGAGATCGCGTTTTGCCACCGTGACGACCTCGCAAACCGGACCAGCCAGCGGCGCCACCGTCGCATCGTGATAGATAACCGCGCGCCCGATGGTCGACGCGATCTGAAGATGCGGCAGGTGGAACGGCGTATAGAACACATAGAATGGGCCGTCGCCGAGCTTGTAATAGGCAAATTGCGCCTTCTTCAGCGGCGCCTCTTCATGGACGATGACGAAAGCGCCGGTATGGGGCGCCGCGCCCAACGCATAATCCACCAGTCCCGTTTCGAGCATGGCGGCAGCCGGCAGGCGCTCCGCGATTTCCCGCACGTCCTTGCAAGCCGGCCCGTACATGCCGCGTCGCCCCGCACGAAAGCCCGTGGCATTGGCCAGCACCGTCGTTTCCATCGACAGCTTCGTGGCATCCGCAAACGACGTGACCTTCCGCGCGTCCTGGTCGTTCTTTTCAGCGAAAGCGCGTTGGGTATCAGGATTTCGATAATAATCGACCATTCCCTTGATGTTGCCGGCGGCGACCGGCCGCAGCCCCAGCGTCTGCAGATAGCGCAGGAGCGTCATGGCAACGCCGGGCTCGTCACCATCGGTGTTGGTCAGCACCACGCCCGCCCGGCGCGCGTAATCGTTCAGGATCGGGCCGATCAAAGAATCGAGTTCGGCATTGACCATCACCACATGTTTGCGATGAGCGATCGCCTCGAGAACCACCGTCGCGCCGGCCTCAACCTCGCCGGTGACTTCGACGATGATGTCAACCGCCTCACAGCTGGTGAGAACCGAAGGATCGTCCGTCAAGACCGGCATGCCACGGGCGATCGCCCGTTCAGCGTCTCGTGCCGAGGAGACGCGGCCCCAGCCGTGGATATTCGCCTCGCGAAACGCCCGCTCCGCATTCCTGGGCGTCCGGTTGGCAATGCCGACAAGCCGTATGCCTGGCGCCGGCGTGCCAAGCTGGAGAGCAATGGCACGGCCGGTGGCGCCGGCCCCCACCATGCCGACGCGGATCGGTCGGCCTTCCGCCTCATACTTCCGCAGCACCATGTCGATCGCCATTTCGCGTTCCTCTTCTCGAACACGCATTCAGAGGCACTCACGCCATCAAAGGTTGCTTTGCCGCGATGGGATCGAGGCACCGCCCTGTAAGTGGCCAGTTTCGATCCTGTTCGGAGATATCGCTCACGGCCAAAGGCCATGCGATGCCAAAGGCCGGATCGTCGAAGCGCGCGCCCCTGACCGCCGCTGGAGTATAGAAAGCCGAGGTCATGTAGAGCATCTCGGTATCCGCCTCGAGCGTCTGGTATCCATGCGCGCAGCCTTCGGGAAAATAGAGCATGCGCCCGTTGTCGCCGCTCAACTCCACGCCATGCCACGCACGATAAGTCGGCGAATCGTGTCGTAGATCCAAAACGACTTCGAACATCGTTCCGCGCGTGCAGCGGACAAGCTTTGCCTCGCTAGCCGGAGACGCCTGAAAATGCATGCCCCTGAGCGTGCCGCGCTTCGTGCTGAATCCCATATTCGCCTGGACCGGATTGAAGACGATGCCTTGATCGGCGAACTCCCGCAGGCACCATGCGCGCATGAAGCGCCCTCGCGTGTCGGCATGCGGAGCAGGATCAATCACCATAGCCCCCAGAACCCCGGTCTTAGTGAAGTGCATGCCATGCCCTCCAGAATTCCGCCTTGTATGTAAATAATGCCGGCCAACAGAGCGTGTTCCAGCGCCCGGCCCGTCTCGCGTGGTGGCTTTCGTTGATGGATCCGACGCTTACCGGCACCGCCTCAGGCGGAGGAAGCGGCTCTCGCTGCACGGAAGAGATCGAGATACAGCGCCTTCTCGCCCGCGATCAAAAGCAGGGCTATCACATAGGCCCCGCCAAATATGCCGACATCCAGCAGCAGCCGCAGCACCGGAGACAAACTCGACGGATACAGGGCATGTATTCCGAACGCGATACCGGCAGCGATCACGCTCGCAGCTAACGGGCTGGCCAACGCGCCGGCGATATCGCGGGCGCGAAGCCCCGTGCCATGCAACGCCCAAAGCACAACCGGAATCACCTTGAGCACCATCACAGTGGAATACGCCACCGCGACGCCGCGCGGCCCATAAGGCAGCCCGATCAGCACGCCGGTGATCATCAGCGGCGCCGAGAACAGTCCAATATAGACGCCCCGCCTGACGAGACCGAGCGCGTTGAGCAGCCATCCCAGCGGGCTGGAAATGGCGACCACCAGGATCGTTGGCGCAAGAATCCTGAATATTCCAACCGCGCCACCCCATTGCGGACCCAGCGCCACCGCGATCAGATCGTCGGCGAAGAGCCCGCATATCATCGCCAGCGGCAATGTCAGGGTCACCACCAGTGAATAACCCTTGAGGAAGAAGCGCCGGAAACGATCCGGATCATCTCTGGTCCGCGACAGCGCGGCGAAGGCAACCTCGCCGATCGTCGAGTTGAGATTTTCGCAGGGAAAGTTGGCCAGATAGAAGCTGCGGCTGTAGAGACCCGTTGCTTCCGTTCCCCAGACCCGGCCAAGCAGGAGTTTATCGATATTACCTGTGATGTAAGACAGAAAGCCGGTTAGCGTCGTCCCGCAGCCGAACTGCAACATCGAGCGAAGTCCAGGGACGAACCGTGGCCGCCCTGGAATCCAACCCGTCGACAACCACAGGCCGATGGTCGTCGCCAGCGGCTGAGTGATGGTCATCGAGACAATCGCCCAATAACCATAGCCGAGCATAGCCATGGCGATCGATACAGCCGTCGCAATCAGCAAAGAACTGATTTCGATTTTCGCCGAAGTTCCGAACGACAGCCTGCGTTGAAGCAGAACGCCGTGTTGAATGCCCGCCGATGTGATGACGAAGGTCAAGGCAATCACGTCCATGATCGCAAACAGACGCGGCTCATTATAGAATGTGGCGACCAAGGGAGAGGCTGCGATCGCGATTATCGTCAGCAAGAGGCCGAACGCCATATTCAGCCAGAACAACGATGACGACTCGGCTTCGCTCAAAACATCACGTTGAATGGCGGCCTGAAACAGGCCAAAGCAGCCAAACATGTTCAGGACCCCGGTAAATGCCGTCACCATGGTGACCAGACCATAGTCCTCCGGGGTCAGCAGCCGCCCCAGGATCATGAGCGACACAACTCGAACGCCGAAACTGAATCCGCGTGAGCCAACATTGATGAGGCCGGCGCGAACGGCTCTACTCTTCAGATCCTGCATCTCAATCTCAATTTTCGATTCAGAGAGCCAGTTTGCGAGCGTAGAACGCCTCGGCGTATCCGCTCGACGCATTGCATTCCATGCCGCGCAATCGCATCAGCGCCAGGAAGGTCGAGCGATCGAACCAATGCTTGTTACCCTGCGATTTGAAGGTATCAACAATCAAAGCAACTTTCCGCTCGCAAATATCCGCCGAAAGAGCCTTGAAAACGCTGGGTTGCCCGAGATCGCCGTCATACTTGGGAATTTCATATTCCAGGATCAGGTGGCTGCGAAACGTGTTCCACGTCAACTCGGCGATCAGCCGATGATCCTGATGGGAATCCAGGCGATTGTGCGTGAAGATGATATCCGGCGACACTTCGCGCTTCAGCTCTTCGAACACGTTCTTGATGTCGGCGCCCACAAACGGCATGTATCCGTCCTGAAAATCCTTCACGATGATCCGCTTCATCCGCGTGGGATCGACGAATTGCTTCGCCCCGTTTGTCGCTTCGGAGGCGCGCACGCCGCTGGCACTGAAAACAACCCAGTAAAACACCGCCTCTGGATATTCCGTTGCCAGTTGCAAAACCGTCCCGCCGCACCCGATTTCGATGTCATCGGAATGGCAGCCGAGGCATAGAATCTGCAACGGATGCTTCCCGCCGCCATCCAGTTTCAAGCGAAGCATGGTCACGCCACCTTCACCATCTCGCGCTGCGGAACAGCAATGCAATTCTTCCACACTTTCCAGGGCGGATTGGTGTCGTTAAGCTCTTCAAGGCGCTGTTTGTCCTTGAACGTGTCCATGCATTGCCAGAAGCCGGAGCACTTATGCGCCAACAAGGCCCGACGTTGAATCAATCGCGCAAACGGCTCCCGCACCAGTTCGTCGCCATGGTCTATATAATCGAAGATTTCATTTCGAAAGACGAAGAAGCCACCGTTGATCCAGATGTCGGATTGGCTTAACGCGGCCACCTCGATGATCTCGCCAGCGGGAGATGTCTTGACGATATCGAAGCTTGCCGTCGGCTGCACCAGAAGCAACGAACCAACGGCATGGCTCTGCTGCAACTCTTCGATCATTGTCGGCAGATGAAGATCACTGAGCCCGTCGCCGTAATTGGCAAGAAAGAATTCCTCGCCCCGGAGATAGGGCTCAACGGCCTTCAGACGTTCGCCGATCGTCGCATGCAAACCGGTTTCCACGAAAGTGATTGTCCAGTCGTCACTATCGCGATTGACAAAATCGATCTTCCGGCCGCCCTGCGACCACACGAAATCGTTCGAGATCGATTCATCGTATTTCAGAAAGTAATCCTTGATGGCATAGCCTTTATGACCAAGGCAGAGAATGAAGTCCCTATGGCCGAAATGAGCGTAATATTTCATCAAATGCCAGAGGATCGGGCGCGAGCCGATTTGCACCATGGGCTTGGGAACATCGTCCACATAGCCCCGCAGCCGCATTCCAGCACCGCCGCAAAACAGCACGACTTTCATGACACTCTCCTTCGCAAGACCGTATGCTGGATTCGATAAGTCTCAGGACGCAGCTACGCTTTTTGGTTCGATAGAAAGCTCATATCCATAACGTTTCATCGCCTCTTCATCGGCTGCATTAAGTACCGCCCCGATAAATTTTGCGCGCGCCGGGCCGGCGGACCTGAAGGCCTGGCGAACCAGCTCGGATTTGGTCGTCCCCCATTTCACGACAAGCAGAAATCCATCCAGTGATTGTGCCGCAGCACGCACCTGCGGGCTTTCCACCAATGAAGGCATGTCGACGATCACGAGGTCGTAGTTGTTTCCGATCGCATTCAGAATGCCGTCCAGCAGGTCGGGAGGGATGAGAGGCTTCCCGCCCCCGAACCGCCCCGCAAGCGGCAAGACATGCAGGCCCGCCTGAACCTCGACGATGTGGTCAAGCCCCGGGTACTCGGATTTGCTCCCCGGAAGCAGCGGCAGGCTCGGGAGGTCCGCGATCCAGCGCGACACCGAAGGATTTTCCGGCACGGCATCAATCAGCAGAACGCGCCTTCCCGATACCGTTGCCATCTCCGCAAGGCCGATCGCGAGCGTCGTTGCCCCCTCATCCGGCAGGGTTGCCGTCAGGCCGATCGTTCGCAATCCACGCGATGAGGCATCTTGCAGCATGGCAACGGCTCGCTGCAGCGGCGGCTTCTTCAATGCGAGCAGTCTTCGCGCGGTGAAATCTTCGCGCTGGACGCCAATGTTTGAGAAACGGCGCACGATGCCCAGGCACTCCAATCCAAGGACGTGCTCCATCTGTTGCGGACTACGAATTGTGTCATTGACCGCATCGAGAAAGAGGGCGACGGCCGCACTGACGAGCAAGCCGAGCAATGCGGCAACGGCGAAAATCAATGCTGCCGGGGGGCCATCCGCTTTGAGCGGCGGCTCGGCCTGGGAAACCACTTGAGCGCTCGGGCCGAGGTTCTGGTAAATTTCGCGTAACGTCGGCGTCCTGGACGAGGCCGCATCCGAGGCTCGCGTGCTTTCCTGCAGATAGATGCGGATCACGCTATTGACAATGCGGGCCGCTTTTTCGGAATCGGACGCCTTGAAGCTCACAGTGATCATATGGCTCGTACCAACTTGGCGCACGCCAAGTTTACGGGTCATCGCGTCCAAAGTGGCTGCGTAGGCGGACCTGTCCTCCTCGATTGACGAAGACGAGGTCTGCGAGCCGCTTTTCGCCGGTTCCAGCGATCGGTGAGCGCCGACGAATTCCGGATCATAGGTCAATTGCAGAGCTTCGATTACCTTCCCCAGCACATTGCCCGATCGCATCAGCTCAATCTGGTTCTGAACCATCGGAAGATCGGCACGGCCCGGCAGGACCGCCAGATCAGGGCCTGTCAGGATCTGCCTGATGAAGACCAGAATCTGGCTGGACGCGGTGTATGTCGCAGAACGGGAGCCGACATAGAATGACGCGCCCGCCAGCCCCAACAGAATTCCGGCGGCAAGGAGCCACTTGCGGTTCCGCAGGCTTCCCAGACCAAACGACGGCCGCGATCGCACATTGATCCGATAATCGAACCCATCCGGACTCTCTACGATCTGTCGATGGAGTTTTTTGTCCAGCATGGGTTTCCATCAGGATTGGGATTCGTCTCGAACGCTGGATCTGGCTTGCAGGCTCGTTGACGAAAGATATCTCCGCCATCGAAACTGCGTCGCCGTCAGCTCGAATCATGAGCGCTCAGCCCGCCTTCACTCGATCTTTTCCCGGCTGCAGTGGCATCTACAGAAGAAACGTCGGGCGCTGCGCCCGCGTTGCTGCAGCAAACGCCCTCGTGAAATTCATTCAGTGAATAACGGGGTCCGCTTGCCCCCGCTGGACCGCCCGAAATCGGTGCAGACATGTCGGCCGCCGGCTAATCCACCACCGGGCTCGTCGTTGCGTCCGGTGGGATCTCCTCCTGGCGTATCCAGGCATAGATCGTGCCCATCATGAACCAGAAGTACCAATTGAAGGACAGATAAAAATGCATGTTGTCCGAATAGGACTCGAGCAGATATGACGTCAAAATGCACAGCAGAACCAGGATGCCGGGCGGATCTCGCGGGTACCCTCTGATCAGGCGATAGGCCACCCAGCCGAACAACCAGACGAGCGCCAGAATGCCCGCAAGCCCCATCTCAAAACTGGTCTGCAGATAAAAATTGTGACCGTCGATACCTTGAAGGCCAACTAATGGGAAAAAGCTCGGTGTCGACGGCTTGAACGACTCGAGGCCGTGCCCCAGGAGCGGCCGCTCCAGCACTTGCGGAATGGCGGACTCCCACAAGGCTTGCCGCCACACATAAGAGTTGAGCCGCGTGCTCTCATTGAGTTGACTGAAGCTGTCGACCTCCGTTGCCGTGGTGACATCGGTCAATCTATCCATAAGGCTGGGATTGGCGACCAAAAGAACCGGAATCAGAAGAAAGCCGGCGAGGAACCGGCGGTCGATCTTGAAGGCATAGACCAGAAACATAAACCCGCACACACCCCACGCGCTGCGCGTCTTGGTGAGCATCAATAGGACCACCAGAATCGGGATGTAGAGCATAATGAGGATGCGAAGGCGCGGTGTCGCGCGAACGATGCGCGAAGACGAGACATAGAGCCCGAGCCCCATAAGCAAAACAAGATAGAACGCATAGATGTTGGGATGCGAGAACGTGCTTTGCAGCCGGAACTCCGACAGGTCGGACAATCCCCGTGCAATATCCACGACCGCATAAAGTGTGACCGGAATGGACGATCCGATCACCACGAAGATAAATCGGGAGACATCAAGTGAAGACCGCAGAATGAAGAATGGAATCGCAAAGAACGCCCAATAGGAAAGCAGAACGAAAGCGAGACGCGCGGCGGCCATGAAATCCGGCGCATAGAGCGTCGAACCGAAAGCCACCAAGAGGAACGGCCCCCAAATAGCAAAGACGGGAAACGGTGCCCGCACGGGCTCCATCGCAAGGAATAGGACTGCGAGCCCGATCGCCAGCACATTGAAGATGGCGCCGACCCCCATCGACGCGGCGGACTCTCCACCCAGCAGATTGAAGATCGGATCGGATGATGCCCGGACCAAAAGAATTCCAAACACAACCGCGCGCAACAAACTCCAGATGGCCCTATAATTGACGGCGCGAACCGACGCCGTCTGTCGAGCCTCCGCGGCGCTGTCGCGAGGCGTCGCGCGATGTTCGATCCCGATTGAACCAGACCCGAGCGTCACGCTTCCTGCTCCGTGATTCCGGCCTCTAGACAAGAATGCGAGACGCGAGGCTGGGCCGCGTCTCGGATCGGCTGCAGCCAGAGTTCGGCTTCGCGACGCCACGGCGCAGGCACCGCTGCGGCTGCGCGCGCCTGGCCCACTTGATCCAGCATATGCGGTGCGATCAGCGCGCCAACCGCCCGCGGCAGCTCCCGCCAACGCCCATGCCTAAACGCGAGCGTGGCAAAAATGGACGCGGCAGGCCAGCGCTGCCCCCCTCGCAGCAGTTGCTTGGCGAGATAGCGCTCATGCTGTGCTTCGTCGGATTTGACGCCATAAGCCGTCGCCAGCGTCGCATATCGTTCGGCGATCGCCAGACGGCCCGCCCGCATGGGATCGATCCGCATCGACAACGATTGCCTGCCCTGCCGGTACGCGATCAACGGACGGTCCACGGCGGTCAGCGGCGAGTGCTGGGCCAGCCTGATCCACAGATCCCAATCCTCCGAACCACGCAGCTTCGGATCGAAGCCCTCCACTTTCCGAACGAGGTCGAGCGCGGCAATCACTGACGACCCGGTGGGAATCCTGTTGCTCTCCAGCAACCCCTCCAGGACATCTCCCCCTTTGACACGGTGATGCCCGACGACCTCCAGGGCTTCATTCACGACCGCGACGCCGGTGCATCCCCAACGCGCCGAACCGGCACGTAACGCGGCAAGCTGCACAGCCAATTTGTTGGGCGCCCAGAGATCGTCATCGTCGCAAAAGGCAACCCAATGCCCGGTGGCGACGCCAACGCCGGCATTCCGCGCGACCGAGATAAAGCGGGGCTGGGCATGATGCACGACCCGGACCCGGGGGTCGGTGACGGCGAGCCGATCAAGCCAAGCACCCGTTTCATCGGTCGAACCATCGTTGACCACGATGAGTTCGAGCGAAACGTTCTGCTGACCCAAGATTGAAAAGACCGCCTGCCGCAGAATCCGCCGACGGTTGTGAGTAGGAACGATGACCGAGACATCAACCACTCAGCTCTCCGGATTTGCCTTTTGCGCATCGGAAACGATCATCCACCGCCTCCGACCAAGTCTCTCGATCGCAGCGAAATGACATGGTCCGACATCACCTCTTGGTCCCCGGATGCCCCGGCCTCGTAAGACCGATGCTTCCCGATCGGCTCGAGCCAATCGAGGGTCACCGATTCGGCTTTGAACAAGGCAGCCAGCTTTCGACATTCCCAGACAATGTCATGCTGCTCCAGAACGCGTTTGCGCCCCCACACGCCCATGATCTGTATCAAGGCATCAGGCGTATTCAGACATTGCCTGATGGCGTCAGCGAGTTTATCGACACTTCCCGCTGGAACGAGCCAACCGCTGACCTGATCGGTGACCAATTCGGGAATGCCTGCGATATAGGTCGTGATGACCGGACGGCCGAGCGCCAGGGCCTCCATCAAAACAACGGGCAATCCTTCAGCAAAACTCGGCAGAACCAGTGCCCGCGCCTCACATATCGCGGCGCGCACCTGGGCGCTGCTCATCCAGCCGACAAGCTCGACGTGCTGATCCAATCTCAGGACACGGATGTTGTGCTCCAGCTCGTGCCGCAGCGGGCCATCACCGATCACAGTCAATTTGAAAGGCACACCCTCGCGCGCCAGAACGGCGAGAGCACGGAGCAGAACAAGTTGCCCCTTCTGCTCGCTGAGCCGGCCGACCGTTACGAGCTGGGAGCGCGGAACATGGCGAGGAGGCGGTGCGTCCAGGAAATCGCCATCGAGCCCGCAACGCACCACCTTGATCTTCGTCCACTGATCCGGCGGAATCCAGCGGCAAAGCTGGCTGCGCGTGAACGAGCTGACGGCGCAAACGAATGCCGCATGCTTCACCTTGGTTGGCAGGCCGAGATATTCGGGACGATCGAACTCGTCTGGACCATGCACGGTGAAGCTATAAGGTATGCCCGTCAGAAGATGGCATAGCATGGCGACTTCCGCGCCATTCGTTCCAAAATGCGCATGAATATGCCAGACACCCGCTTCCCTCACCCACCGCGCCAGGACGAGCGCTTCCGCCAGATAAACCAGATGGAGTGGCGCCGGACGGCTCGAACGCCGCATCAACGTGATCGCCGAGATGGTCGCTCTGACCAAAGCACCGGGGTTTCGCACCGTCGCATTGGCAAGAGCGGCGACAAATTTGCCGATCCCGCCCTCAAGAATGTAGCGGGTGCGTGCCTTTTCCTCGATGTCATAGGGATCCGCGAGCTGGCGATCGCAGCTGCGCAGCGAAACACGCAGAACCGATACGCCGGTCCGTTCCAGCTCGGCGATCTCCCGCCGAATGAAGGTATGAGAGTTAGCCGGATATTCGGATACGAAGTAGCAAACTCGCATCGGCGCTTTCCCTCAATAGGCGTTTGTATGCGCGCGCCTGGATATGACCGTCATGATCAAAATCTTGATATCGAAGAAGAAAGACCAGTTGTCGACATAGTAGAGATCGTGCTCGATCCGCTTCCGCATTTTCTCGAATGTATCGGTCTCGCCACGCAGGCCATTGACCTGAGCCCAGCCGGTAATTCCCGGCTTGACGTTATGGCGCCGGAACATCTTGCGGATATGATCGGCAAACATACGGTTGTGGGCGATCGCGTGCGGCCGCGGCCCCACGATCGACATCTCGCCACGCAGGACATTCAGTAGCTGCGGCAATTCATCGATATTGGTCTGGCGCAGCACCCGCCCGATGCCGGTCACGCGCGGATCGTTGCGCACAGCTTGGCGAAATTCATCGTGCGCATCGTCGAAAGTCGTCATGCTGCGAAATTTCAGAACCCGAATGGGCTCGTTGTTGAATCCAAGACGCGCCTGCTGAAACAGCACCGGACCTCTCGAGTCGAGCTTGATCAGAATGGCAACCACGACGAACAGCGGCCACAAAACAAGGATCATCGACGTGGCAATGACGATATCGAAGGTGCGTTTCAGGAACCGGTCGCGCAGCGAACAAGGACCGCAAAACAATTCGAGCACCCGGAGGTGGCCGTAGCTTCCCACGCGACTGTGTCGCATGAGATCTGTCAGTTCGACGGGCAAGAGCTGAATCCGCACCGGCAGCTCCGACAACGCCTCCACGGTATGCGACACCACATCCATATTGTCCGCGCCAAACAGAACGAGCACGGCATCAATAGGCAGAGCCCGGCACTCGGACCGGATCTCTGAAAGTTGTACCTCCAAAGAGGCACTCCCATTGATCCGATCGGACACCGACGGAAAATCTATCCAGCGCACGACATGTTCCTGCCGAATAGCCAGCCGCGCGCGAATATCTCCGACGTCCCGTGCGCCCGGCATGACCAGAACGGCCATGCTTTCGCGACGCCACTGCGCATTCAGACGAACATGATCTATGACCTGCCAGAGAACCGCCCTAATGGCGATCTGACCCAACAATGTAGCCACCAGTTGCGCGAAGAACGTGCCGCGCGAATAACCGTCGAGACTGTTAGTCGCATATCCAATCGCCAGCAGAATGACGAACGAAAGAACGATCGTGGCACCACCCCGCGAACGACTATGTTCATTCCACTCCTGGCCTAAGAGATCATACTGATTATCGGCGACGCATAGGCCAACATACAGGGCGCCCATAGCTATGGATGCCAAAGCATAGTCGGTTCGAAAGAAGACGACGCCATAGACCGATGCCGAATATGCGAGAAAGGCACCATAGGCGCAGGCGACGATGACGATGGCCTCGAGACCGGCAACAACCGCAGTCCAAAAGACCTGCGTCCTATGGGCCGGCGCCGTTCCAGCAAGAGGTTGAGCGCGGGGAAACATCGCGTTGAGTGACATTGCTTCGTCAAATGCTCCCATAGCGTGGAGGCTCGACCGCCGCACAGGTTTAATGCGAGCAATGGGCGCAGGTTCTTCGCTTTCTGCGAGGCATCGCGGCCCAAAAGCGCAACCGGTTGCGCATTTTGGCTGACGTGGAATCAATCGACGGATCATCCCTCACACGGCAGCAGTCGCCTCAGCGCGAACAAACCGGCCGCTTCGACCATTAGCTCTTTGAACGACGGCCACGCACGCCGACAGCTCGCGCGTGGCCGACCGTTCGTTTCGCTTGGAGATCGCCGGTCGAGGGATTCCAATGCCATCAGACATCGCCATTCCTGCCGCGACCAAAGCCGTTCCATCCATTCAGATTCTGAATGGCCGGTTCGATCGACTCTCAGCTCATCAGACCGTGGAAGAGCTCGTTCGCGCCATTCGTGCGCGAGAGCGCGGTATTCTGTCCACGGTCAATGTCGCGATCCTCATGATGATGCGGTCGGATCCCCGGCTGCAACGCTTCGTCGATACATCGCGATGGACGGTTGCCGATGGCCAACCGCTGGTCTGGGCCTCGCACCTTTGGCGGCAGCCGCTGCCGGAGCGCGTGGCCGGCATCGATCTCATCGACCAACTTTGCGCCCGCGCCGCAACCGAGGGCTTCGGCGTTTATTTTCTCGGCGCGGATCGCGATACGGTTCGTGTCGCTGTCAACGTACTTCAAGCCAGGCATCGCGGCCTGAGCGTCTGCGGCTATGCCGACGGGTATTTCGGGCCTGAACAGGCCGAAGCGCGTGCGAAAGATATCGCGGAAAGCGGCGCCGATCTTCTCTTCGTCGCGATGGGTGTGCCGCGACAGGAATATTTTATCGAGGAGCAGTGGAAGAACTTTGGTGCTCGGGTCGTCATCGGGGTCGGCGGCAGCTTTGACGTGATTGCGGGACGGCGAAAGCGCGCTCCCCCGTTTATCCAACGCGCGGGGCTTGAATGGGCTTATCGCCTCGCCCAAGAACCGCGCCGGCTGTTCAGACGCTATCTGATCACGAACTCCCAGTTTCTCGGATTGATCTCCCGAAACGCCGTTGCCCGGGCCTTTCATTTGCAAAGCCCAATCCCACGACCTTGAACGGGGGCGGAACGCCCATGATTGGCGCAATCACTTTTACGCTGCTGATCCTTGGTTTTCTGACCATGATTCCTGCGGTCTTTCTCACCCTGCAGATCGGCGCGGCTCTCCTCCCGATCAGGCGGTCCGCGTCGGTCGCATCCGCATCCTGCCCGCGCTTCGCTATCCTCATGCCCGCTCACAACGAGGAGGCGATCATCGCGCGCGTCATCGCCTCGATCACCTCTCAATTGCCGCCGACCGGCCAGTTGCTCGTGATCGCCGACAATTGCTCCGACGACACAGCGCGGGTTGCATCGGAAGCTGGAGCGGCGGTGGTCATACGTCAGGACATGAGCCAGGTGGGTAAGGGCTATGCGCTGGCGTTCGGCGCACGGAGTCTCCAATCCAATCCACCACAGATCGTCGTCATCATCGATGCGGATTGCGAAGTCATGCCCGGCGCACTGGAGATTCTGGTCCAGCACTGCATCACGACGGGCCATCCGGTCCAAGCACACTATGCGATGCAGGCGCCCGAAGCGCCGAGCCCCGCCGACAAGATGTCTCGGCTGGCATGGACGGTTAAAACCTTCGTGCGGCCGCTGGGCTCGCTGCATCTTGGATGGCCGTGCCAGTTGATGGGCTCCGGCATGGCCCTGCCTTTCGACATAGTCCGCCAGTTTGATCTCGCCACGGGCCATCTCGCGGAAGATCAGAAACTCGGAGCCGAGCTGGCGCTCGCGGACAAATCACCGCTTTTCTGCCCGAACGCGCGCATTCTCAGCCGGCTGCCAAAAGGCGAAACAGGAAAGCGCGAGCAGCGAACCCGCTGGGAGCATGGGCACCTCGCGATCATCGGGGAGTTCTTTCTTCCGCTTGTCGGCCACGCGCTTTCCAAGCGAAGCCTGCAACGCCTCGCGTTCGCGCTCGACCTCTGTGTTCCGCCGCTCGCCCTTTTCGCCATGGTGCTCATCTTGACCTTCGGAGCGAGCCTGATCTGGTTTGTGCTAACCGATATCACGAGCCCGCTACTGGTTTCCGCAGGCGCGCTGGCCTTGTTTACGAGCGCGATCGCCGGAGCGTGGTGGCGCTTCGGGAAAGAGATCATTTCGTTGCATGAGCTGGCGGCAGGCCCGGCCTATTGTCTGCGCCGAATTCCCTCGTACATCCGCTTCCTTGTCAACCGGCAGGTCGCCTGGGTTCGGACAGAACGATGAGGACGACACGCGCGCTGCCGCTGCCCGCCCTGGCGCTTGCGATTGCCACGTCCGTGGGACAACCATCCGCTATGGCGAGCGATGCTTCGCATCCTCTCCACGATACTTTCGTTCTCGGCGAGCGACCGTTCGCGCCCAGCTCGTCCTGGAACACGCCGATCCCACCGAACGCAATCCTTGAACCGCTCGATTGGCCTTCCACGGCCCGCTTTGGCGTGGCTTGGAGCAGCTACTCTCCGGCTGTTTACGTGGCCTCCGATTCAGATCCGATCGTATCCGTCGAACATCCCACGAGCTGGGGGCGGCCCGCCAATATTCTCAAGATCCGCATCCCCATCAACGCCGACGGAGCCCCAGGGACCGACGGCGAATTGCTGGTGATAGACGGCGATGCCGTTCACAACTTCTGGCAGTTCAGGCGACTGGATGCGGAAACCGCGACGGCGCAATCCTACGCCACAACGAATGTCATCACCGGCAGCGGTTGGGGATGCCCATCGCCATTTGTCGGCGCGGGCATTGTGGCGACCGGCTCAAGCCAGCTCGCCGGCTTGTTGGTTGAGGCCGAGACGAATCGAGGAGAAATCGCGCACGCGTTGCAAATCTCGATTGACGCACGTTTTGCGAAACCGGGCCACAGCGACGAAGCGATCAATGGAGACGGTCGAAACTCGAACGGCATGATCCAGGAAGGACAGCGACTTGCCATCCCCGCTCAAGAGACGATGCCAACAGGACTGTCGCCTCTAGGACAGAAAGTCTTTCGCGCATACCAGAAATATGGCGCCTATGTAGTCGATATAGCTGAAAACGTGACGCATCTGCGGGCTCAGGCGAATGCATACGACCAACCAACGATATCGGCACTGCAACGAGATCTAGCGCGTGTATCGCCTTCGCTTCAACGCGTGCGCAACGATCAGATTTCGCCGTCTAGTTGTTCTGACGTAAATCGTTTGCATCAAGATCATCGATAGAAACTACAACCTCAGCGTGCCTGCAATTTCGTAAACATCATTGTATGTTGCGACGCATGTGCACTTCTATCTTCGCTTCAAACAAATTCGCGCTCGCGCCACATTCTCATCACGATGTGCCTCCACCGTCGTGACCAGAGTCGATACATCGATCGCATGACGTTGTGTCCCTCGCTCTCAAAGCGTGCAGTAAGCGTTGATACTCGCCGATCTCTGCATAGGTCTGCGACTTGATTCATCCCGATCAAATCTCGCTCACCGCATTCCCTCGCACAGAACCAAACGGGGTTTATAATTATGGTCTCACTTGGAACGCCGCCATTTTCTGCGTCTTCTAGTTGGAATACACCTGTCTCGGACAGCGCGACATTTACAAAACTCAATTGGCCCGCTTCCACCGGCTATAACTACAGCGTCGCATGGGACAGCTATTCACCCGCGGTCTATGTCGCGTCTCCCTCTGATCCCCTCGTTCAGGTCACATATCCTCCGGGATGGGGTTATCCCGGCGGCACCATCAGCGTTCACATGCCGGCCGCCGCGAACGGTGCCGCAGGCACCGATGGCGAACTGATCGTCATCGATGGCGATGTCGCGTATAATTTCTGGCAGTTCAAAAGAACAAGCACTTCGACGGGAACGGCGGCTTCATTCGGAGCCGAGAACGTCGTCACCGGCGATGGATGGGGCAGCAAATCGCCATTTCTGAGTGCCGGCATCACGGCCGCTGGCTCCAGCCAGCTTGGCGGGCTTCTCGTCAAAGCAGAAACAGCCGATGGATCGATCGATCACGCGCTGCAGCTTGTCGTTGATTCCAAGCTCGTCCTTCCCGGAGCCGTTGGCAGCGCCATCGCCAGCGACGGCAGCAGCGCAAGCGGCATCGTCAAGGAAGGACAACTGCTTGCGATTCCCAAGGGCACGCCGATGCCGGCCGGGCTTTCACCGCTCGGTCAGGAAGTTTTTACAGCCATGCAGAAGTACGGCGCCTACGTCGTCGACGTCGCCGGCGGTACGACGACTATTCGTGCGCAATCCAATGATTTCGACGATGCGACGATGACCGCGTTATGGCACGACATGGGGAAGATTACGCCTTTGCTTGCCGGCGTGAGCGGACAGAGCTCGTCAGGCTCGGGAAGCTCGGGTGACACCGGCGGCGGCACCGCACCTTCGACAGGCAACCCGTCGGCGACGGATACGACCGCCCCAATCGTGCAATGGGTTGCGACAAACGGCCCTGGAATCACGAATGGCAGCGGCACCGTTGGGGTCGGCGACACTGTTCGCCTGACACTCAAAATGAGCGAAGCGGTGAACGTGACCAGCACGCCGACTTTGTCGCTGAACGACAACGGTATCGCCAAATATGTCAGCGGCTCCGGTACAGATGTCCTCCAGTTCGACTATAAGGTCGCCGCCGGTCAGAACACCGCCGATCTTGCGATTAGCGGATACAACCTATCCGGTATCACGGATACAGCTGGCAACGCGGTCAACACTTCTGGGGCTCCGTTGCAACCGGCAGGCACGCTGGTTGTCGATACCAAGGTCGTCACGGATACGACCGCTCCTATCGTGCAGTGGGTGGCTGCCAATGGCCCCGGCGTCACGAACGGCAATGGCACTGTTGGGGTCGGTGACACTGTTCGCCTGACACTTAAAATGAGCGAAGCGGTGAACGTGACCGGCACGCCGACTTTGTCGCTGAACGACAACGGTATCGCCAAATATGTCAGCGGCTCCGGCACCGATGTCCTGCAGTTCGACTATAAGGTCGCCGCCGGTCAGAACACGGCCGATCTGGCGATTAGCGGATACAATCTGTCCGGTATCGCGGACCAGGCTGGCAACGCGGTCAACATCGCGGGGGCTCCGCTGCAGCCGGCAGGCACGCTGGTTGTCGACACCAAGTCATTCGTCGATCCGAATGCGCCGAAGATCCAATGGATTTCCGCCACCGGATCCGGCATCCGCAATGGCACTGGCGTCGTCGGCACAGGCGGCACCGTTCGACTGTCGGTCAACTTCAACGAAGCCGTGACCGTCACCGGAACGCCGAGCTTGTCCCTGAACAGCAATGGCACCGCAAAATACGTCAGTGGCTCAGGGACCAACACGCTACAGTTCGACTATAAAGTGGCGGCTGGTGATCGGGCGTCCGATCTGGAAGTTTCCGGATACAATCTGAGCGGCGTTACGGATCGAGACGGCAATGCCGTCAATCTGTCCGGTGCGCCGCATCAGCCCGCCGGAACGCTGGCGATCCGCACGGGATCGTCCAATCAACGGACGGCCACGGTCAACTCATCTATAGCCGATCTCGCGGCGCCCGCGACACTCCAGGCAGATGCGTCTACCGCTAGTGTGCCCTCAAATACACCAACAACGCCGAGCTTTGATCTCAATGCTCAAACGCGCAGCACCATAGACGCACTCGGCGGCCAAATGACGCTCGGCTATTCCGGTTCTCAAGGCGCGGGAGCGAGCTCGCCGCAAACCACCGGATCGGTGATGCCACAGCTTGCTCTCTTGAGCCAATATGCGGCATCGAGCTTCGCCACGACGGCAGCAACATTTGCTGGAGCTTCAGCCCAGCAGTGGTTCGGCGATACGACGCAGACGCTGGCAAAATCATTGGGCAGGTAAATGTATAACAGCCTAGCTTTACGCCGGACCTAAAATACTCGCCATGTCGTGCGCGCGAGACCAGCTTCCCGCGCGCACGCACCTTACTATCGACGACCCGGGACGTGACGTTTGAAAGAACACGACAACAACAATCGATTACCCGACGCCGGCTTGACCGCGCTCATGTTCATCCTGCGCAGTCAGGGCGTCGCCATTTCTCCAGAGCAAATCCAACATCAATTTCCCGGTCGATCCATCGGCGTCGTGGAAATGATCCGGTGCGCAAAAAGTCTCGGCCTCAAAGCGCGGACGATTACGACGAACTGGGAGAGACTGGCCCGCACCCCCTTGCCGGTGATCGCCGCCATGCGCGACGGCAGCTTTCTTCTGTTGGGGCGCTGCGGTGAAGACAGAATCCTTGTCCAATCGCCGCATGCTCCCCGACCAAGCATGATGTCACGAGCGGAATTGGAAGCGGCCTGGGACGGCCGGCTGGTCCTGATGACCAGACGAGCGACATTAACCGATCTAAGTCGCCGTTTTGACATCACTTGGTTTATGGGCGCTATCCACAAATATCGCTGGCTCTTGGGCGAAGTTCTCGTCGCGTCGTTCTTTCTTCAGCTCTTTGGCCTCGCCTCGCCGCTCTTCTTCCAAGTTGTGATCGACAAGGTGCTCGTGCATCACAGCATGAGCACATTGGACGTACTAGCCGTCGGGCTCATAGCCATTGCCTTGTTTGAAGTCATCCTCGGCGCGCTGCGAACCTATCTGTTCTCGCACACCACGAATCGGATCGACGTGGAATTGGGCGCGCGCCTCTTTCGCCATTTGTTGGCGTTGCCGATCAGCTATTTCCAGGCACGACGCGTCGGTGATTCCGTCGCGCGCGTGCGAGAACTCGAGAATATTCGCAACTTTCTCACCAGTTCTGGACTGACGCTCGTCATCGATCTGTTTTTCACGGTCGTCTTCATAATCGCGCTGTTTTTCTATTCCCCGCTCTTGACCTGGATCGTCCTCGCGTCGCTGCCTCTCTATGTCGCGATATCCGCCTGCGCGACACCGCTGTTCCGAAAATATCTTGACGAAAAATTCGCCCGCGGCGCGGAAAATCAGGCCTTTCTGGTCGAGAGCGTAACGGCGGCTGAAACGCTCAAGGCCATGGCCGTCGAACCCCTGATGCAGCAGCGTTGGGAAGAACAACTGGCCGCCTATGTCGCGGCGAGTTTCCGCGTCCTGAATTTAGGCAATGTCGCGAGCCAGACCGTTCAACTCATCAGCAAGCTGGTGACGGTCGCACTCTTGTACGTGGGCGCGAAACTCGTCATCGATGGCCAGCTTTCGGTGGGCGAACTCGTAGCCTTCAACCTGCTCGCCGGCCGTGTCAGTGGTCCTGTGCTGCGGCTCGCGCAAATCTGGCAGGATTTCCATCAGACCCGGCTATCGATCGCCCGCCTGGGCGACATTCTCAACACCACGCCCGAGCCGATTTACAGCACAAGCCGGACGTCCCTACCCGAGATCCGCGGCGATATCGCCTTCGAGCACGTCACTTTCCGTTACAGGGTCGACGGCCCGGAGATTCTTCACGACGTCAGCCTGAATATTCCAGCCGGCCAAATGATTGGCATCGTGGGACCATCCGGATCCGGCAAAAGTACGCTGGCTAAGCTGGTCCAACGGCTTTACGTGCCGGAAAGCGGCCGGGTTCTCGTCGACGGCGTGGATGTCGCCCAGATCGATCCATCTTGGCTGCGCCGTCAGATCGGTGTCGTCCTTCAAGATTCCATTCTGTTCAACCGCTCCATTCGCGACAATATCGCCTTGGCCGATCCCGCACTTCCTGTTGAAGATGTGATTGCGGCCGCGACACTTGCCGGCGCGCATGATTTCATTCTCAAACTGCCTGAAGGTTACGACACGATTGTCGGCGAGCGCGGCGGCAGTCTATCGGGCGGGCAGCGGCAGCGTATCGCCATCGCCCGCGCGCTGGCCACCAATCCTCGCATCCTGATCTTCGATGAGGCAACGAGCGCATTGGACTACGATAGCGAACACATCATTCAGCAGAACATGGCAAAAATCGCCCGTTCTCGAACTGTGCTCATCATCGCACATCGCCTTTCCACCTTGCGGATGGCCGATCGCCTCGTCACGATCGAGGACGGCCGGCTGATCGAAGACGGCACGCACGAGAAGCTGATCCGGACCGGCGGTCGCTATGCCTCGCTGTACGCATTGCAGTTTGGATCGCCGGACATCCAGGACGTGCCGGCGGCGGACCAGACGGTTGATCCATCCGAATCGCCGGAGCCCTCGCCGCTGGCGACGCTCGCAGCAAACCAGGCACTGGCGGCATCCCGAATGCGCAACCGCGAACTTCATCGGGACACGATCAGATGACCGCTCATTCCTTAGCAATGGACGCCCTGCAGCGCGATGGCTCCTTGGAGAGCAAGAGCCGCGACGTGGCCAAGACGATGAACCCATCCACCAAAGCCCAATCCGGGCTTGTCGCTCTGGCGATGCTGTTACGACTGCGCGGCGCAACCATCACGACGAAAGATTTGCGTCGTCAGGTCGACGACGACGCGTTCGGTCTCACCGCCATGGCACAAGCTGCCCGCCTATATGGCTTCTGGGGCCGCTCTATTTCGGCCGACTGGGATCAACTGGCGGATCTGCCCCTCCCTTGCGTTGCCGGATTGCGCGACGGCAGCTTCCTCCTGCTCGGCAAAGCCAATCGTGAAAAAGCGGTTGTTATAGTCGCAAACATCGAGCAGCCGATCCTGATGACGCGGGCGGAATTCGAAACTCAATGGAGCGGGCGTCTTTTTCTGGCCGAGCCATCCAAAATCGCCAAGCTCATGGGACGTTTCGACAATGCCATTGCAAGGCCGCTCCGTCGCACCCTCAAAATAGCTCCACGATGGGGGACAAATGCCCGCGCCACCGTGACCAGCCTCGCCGTTCGCTCGCAAGGCCTGCAACGGGCGGTTCTGGCACGAGCCGTCGATGAAAAGCGGCGGCGATCCCAGGAACTGGCATTTCTGCCGGCAGCGCTCGAAATCGTCGAAACCCCTCCCTCGCCTTTGGGACGCACCATCGGCTGGAGCGTCATTTCCATCTTCGCCATTGCGTTGATCTGGGCCTGTATCGGCACGGTAGACATCGTTGCCATCGCTCCTGGAAGAATCGTTCCGAGCGATCGGACCAAAACGATCCAGCCTTTTGAGACCGGCGTCGTACGTGCCATTCAGGTCCGAGACGGCCAAAGCGTCAAGGCCGGCGATATCCTGGTGGAACTCGATACCACTGCAACGGATGCCGAATTCAGAAACCAGCAGAACGACTTGATGGCCGCGCGCCTCGACATCGCAAGGCTGCAGGCGGCGATTTCCAACAAGGACAACCCGCTTCCAGCGTTTACGCCGCCCGCCGACGCACCGAGCGAACTGGTCGAAGTTTACCGCGGCCTTCTCATCAGTCAAAGTAGCGAACAAAAGGCCAAACTCGCGGCCATCGACAGTCAATTGGCCCAAAGTGTCGCCGCTTACGACACCACTATGGCTTCTGTCGAGAAGCTCAAGTCGACCATTGTGCCTCTCCAGCAACGGGTCGACATACGCGAGCAACTTTTCCAGAAAGGCCTCGGATCCAAGATCACCTATTTGTCCGAGCTGCAGGATCTCGTCGGGCAGCGCCAGGACATTCTCGTTCAAGAGCGGCGCGGCGTCGAAGCCAACGCCGCAGTGGCTGCATTAAAGGAGACGCGCGCGAAAACCGTAGCTGAGTACGATCGGGCCTTGTTCGACGAACTGAGCAAGGCTCAACAGAAGATGGCCGGACTCAAGAGGGATGTCGTCAAGACCGAGCTGCGCAGAAACCTGCAAAGGCTGACGGCTCCCGTCGATGGCATGGTTCAGCAGCTCGCGATCCATACGATTGGCGGCGTCGTCACGCCGGCGCAGACGCTCATGTATATCGTGCCGACGGAAGGCCGACTGGAGATCGAGGCAATGGTCTCCAACAAGGACATCGGCTTCGTAAATGCTGGCCAGGAAGCAGCGATCAAAATCGATACGTTCAATTTCACGCGCTACGGCCTGCTTCAAGGAAGCATTCTGAGCGTTTCGCAGGATGCGATCGCGCGCAATAAGACATTTGATACGAACGATAAGGCTTCCGGCGCAGATGGCGGCAGCAGCGAGCCTCGCGGTCAGGAGCTTCTCTATTCCGCGCGCATTTCTCTCAATCGCACGCAACTGGATATCGAGGACAAGCAGCTCAATCTCTCGCCCGGCATGGCCGTTACGGCGGAGATCAAAACCGGCAAGCGGCGGATCATTAGCTATCTGCTCTCGCCACTTGCCCGCTATCACCACAATAGCTTGCGTGAACGCTAGCCGCTTCGCCGCCCATGCTCAAAAGAAACGGCGCGCCGAAACGAAGCTTTGGTCGGCCGCCATGACGGCCCGGATACGGCTGTCAACCCCGATCTCGGCAGCATTCTCGATGGCAAGCAATGCAGCAAGCCGCTGGCGCGCTCTGTTGATCCGGCTCTTGATCGTTCCGGTCGTCGTTCGACAAAGCATGGCCGTATCTTCATAGGAGAGCCCCGCCGCGCCCACCAACAGAAGCGCCTCGCGTTGATCGAACGGAATCTCCCGCAAAGCCGTCCAGAATTCTTTGTATTCAAGGACGGCTTCTTGCTCCGGTACCGCGCGCAACGATTCGGAATAGCAGCCATCCGCGTCTTCCACCTCATTGCGGCGACGGCGAAGATCCGAAAGATAGCAATTTCGCAGGATTGTCGTCAGCCAGGCTCCAAGATTCGTGCCCGGTCGGAAAGTCTCAATCTTGCTGATTGCGCGCAACATGGTTTCTTGCACGAGATCATCGGACTTGTCCGCGCTTCGGCTGAGAGACATCGCATAAGCACGCAATTGCGGCTCAAACCCCAAGATTTGCTGTTGAATGGATACGGTGCCGATCTTCTCTTTTTCAGAGCCATTGTCGCATACAGTCATCTCCGATCTCCCCCAGCACGTAACAACCTCACTTGAGTTGGAATGCTTTGATGCCCAGGCCAAGCATCGGCCTCACTATTTTTGGATTCCAGTCGGCAGAATAGGATTGAGGCCCGAGAAGGCGCGAACATTCAGGGCTGAAGGAAGAATGCTTCTCTGGACCCTGATGACGTCTCCCGGCAGAATTTCTGTGTGCTCTTCAGCATCGAACGTCCGGGCCTTTCCATCCTGAACCCGCACGACCGTCAGGCTGCGTGTTTCGATGGCGCCGTCAGTGTTTCCAACGAGCGTGGGAACCGTAACTTTGGCTTCGAAAAGAAGATGCCGATTGGTCTCGTATTTGACGCCGACGTCATCGAGGTCCATGCGAACCTTCTGAACCTCGGCGGTCAAAGAGGCATTCCGCTCGCTCTTCAGATCGAATATTTTCTGATCGGCCTGCGTGATGCTTTGGCGCGACCGCAGAATGAGCGTCTGGAATCCCTGCTCGTTCATCTCAAGCTGGGCCAGCATTCGTTCAAGGCCCGACAGACGAGGTATGGTCGACAGACCACGCTTCACCAGATCGCGAACCTCGGTGAGTTCCCTTTCGATACTGGCCGATTGAGCCTTATTGGCCTGAATCTGACGCGAGATCGCCTCGATCTCGCGCTCATACAGCGCGCGATTCTGCTGCAAACTGTCGATCTGGGTTTTCAATGCCTCCACGTGAATGTTCAGCAGCGAACGCTCTTCTAGGATCAGCTGTTGCAGTTCGCCGTCGTTCTGCGACTGCCTGACGAGATCGGGCGGAAACTGGATGTCGCTTGCCATCGTCAGTTCGGCGTTGAGACGAGCGCGCCGGGCCATCAACTGATTATATCGCCTGACGAGAGTCTGCATCTCGCCTGTGATATTGATGCTGTCGCGATCAAGCCGCATCAGGCCGGGATCGTTGAACCGCAGCCATCCACCGGCCAGACTGACGACCTGCAGAATAGTCATCCCCGGACGGAAACGGTACTCGCCCGGCTTCTGCACGTCGCCCAGGACATATACCGGCCGCGTTTCAATAACTTCGACCGACGTACCGGGCTTATCTGAAATGCCCGCGCGCACGAAGCGCTCGGAAATCCGGTTCGCGATCTCTTCCGTCGAGAGGCCGTCGACCGCAATCTCCCCGATCGGCGCGATGGAAATCGTTCCGTTGGCGCGGACAGTGTGCTCCCCGCTCAACTCGGGATATTGAAAGATTTTGATCTTGAGTTTGTCGTCGGCACGAACGACATAGTCGGACATCGCACGAACCGCTCCGCCTTGAAACAGGCATAGAACCAGGGCGATCGATCCGGCGGCCTTTGTCCATGAACGATTCAGGTTCATCGTAATACCTTTCCGCTTCATGAGGCTTCGATGGGCTTTCCACGGCTGAATGAGCGTCGTCGGTAAACCAGTGCGGCTTCCGCTTCCCAGAGCTTGTCTCCAAATTGGCCAATCATCCGACGATCGACCATGTTCAGGACCGCCCCGATAAAATCCGACGGTACGGCGCGCGATACAGTAAAGGCGCGCTCGATCTGCTCGATGTGCGTGCTTCCCCACTTAACGACCAAGAGGACGCCATCGAGATTCTGCGTGGCCATCCGAAATTCTGCCCCCCGTTCGAGCGGCGGAAGATTGACCACGATCAAATCGTAATCGGCCAAGAATTCCGGAGCGCAATACGCAGTCCAATTCCGGGCCTGGTCTCCGTGATAGGCAGCGGGTGGTGCGAGATTACCGATGGCACTGGCCGATAGCTCTTGCATATCGACGCGCCCAGCCGTCGTCGGTGATCCCGATACTGAGAAGAAGCGAGGTGTACCGCCCGGACCAGTCTCGACGAACAACACTTTCTTCCGACTACAAGCGGCCATTCGCGCAAGATGGCTCGCCACGGTCGAGGCCCCCTCACCTGCAATCGATGATGCAATGCCGACGATACGCGCCCGCGCGCTTTCAATTGCAACAGCGGCGCGAAAAAGCGTCTGGTTCAGCAACGCATCCGGCAAGAACTCTTTTTGGCCAGCTGGCTTTCCCGAATGAAATCGGCCGGCTATTGCCGCTCGCTTGTCGTCGAGCACAGGAATAGCCCCAATGCAGTCCACGCCAAAGTGCTCAACCTGCGCGGAGCAACGGATGGTCTTGTCCGTGAAATCCAAGAACACAGCCAGCACCGATCCGATCCCAAGCCCCGCGACCACAGCGCCCAGGATGATGAGGATATTTCGCGGCCCATTCGGCTTCTCGGGCGCGAGAGCCGGCGTCATCACATAAGCACTGGGACCCAGCCCTTGCAGTCGTTCCCGCTGCAGCGGCGACCTGTTGCCGTCCTGCTCCGCGCTGACCCGCGCCTGAAGCATCACCTGACTGATACCGTTCGCAATACGCTCTGATTTTTTCGGATCCGAGGTGGTGACATTGACCAGAATGGTATGGCTCGTCCCGACCCTTTTGACCGTGATATGCCTCGCAAGGGAATCAACCGCGACCTCCTGCATCCTTCGACTTTCATCGAGTGACGCCTGCAGCGACCCGGTGATCCACTGCACACTCCGCTGGAGCAGCGTCATCGCGGGCACAAATTCGCGATCCTGGGTCAGATTCAGCGATTGAACGACTTTGGAGAGTGTGCCGCGCGCGCGAATAATTTCGATTTCGTTCTCGACCTGCGTGAGATCGGCACGCCCCGGTGACACGATAAGGTCGGGCCCCGGTTGAATTTCCCTTAGATAGATCAAAAGCTGCGTCGAAGCCGTATAGCTGACCGGCTTCATCAGAACGGCGAACATTCCAAGAAGCACCGACGCCGCGACGCACGCAGCGACGACCTTCCACCGACGGCTCAGGCTCGGCAGACCGTAAGTTGTTTCCAAATGAAGTTCTTCTATGTGGAACGACATTGGATTTCCGATCCTATGCGGCCAAATTCTCGAACGCGCCTTTTTGAAAGGCGCTTTCCCATCCTCAATAGCTTTGCGGCATTCGACGCTTCACGAGGAATCTGTTAGCGGAGTTTTGGATATGGTCACGTCCAGCCGTTCAGCATCCAAGATTTGCGTTGCCCGCATCCAAACAAAGGCTCGGTTCCAAACCTCCCAATTCATCCCTTCCATGATGAACTCATAGTCCTTCGGAGTGAGCCGTTGGAGAATCAGTTCGGCGACCAAGCGAGCTCGGTCTCCATCCGCATCGTTGGATTTTTTTCCCGCCGTCTTTGGAGTTTCAGGCCCGCCCAAAATGACGAGGAAAGCTCCTTGCGCGCCGGCCGCCGATCTGCGCCCGCCTCGGCTTTCGGCTTTGTATCCGAGATTTGCGAATATAGTTCGCTGCGCGAAACACGCTCGCCGCTCTCAAGCCGCTTCAAAATGGTATTGCGAACGGCGGGGGGAGTCGTTTTGGAAAGATAAACCCGAAGCGTCGACGGCACCATAAGCGCCACAAGCTTCGCATCCGACTCGACCTCGCGCGCCAGTTTCATCAGATCCTGCGCGGTTTTGATTTTGAACTCACATGCCTTTTCTACCCATTTGACGAAAACGCCATGCGGCAGCTTTTCCTTAACACGCAGAAGCTCTTGCCCGATTTCGACGGCGTGCTCCGTAGCAGCGCGACGAAGCGCTTTAATCCTCAGTGCAGCTTCTTGCAGCTCCTTCGCGGAGAGCTCTGCGTTCAGGTACACAACACGCTCCACTCAACCCAGAATGGAAATGAGATTACGCTTGCAAGATCACGCAACTAAGCGAGCAAAGGGATTGCCATCCACGCAAATGAGGTAGCCCTTTCGGATTAAGCCATTGTGGACTGTTGCCTGGATCAAAAGTTCCGCGATGGAAATTAATCGCTGCGCGATGGCGATTTTTACATCGCCTGCGAACGCGAGACGGCGAAAGAATCTTGCCGCGATGCGTCCCTCTCGTCGACGAGCAGTTCCCATCTTACGTTCCAAATTCCACGAGGGTGCCAGTCGTCATCGCTGCCCATAATCCCGATGAGGCGGCCGACGCGATGAGTGACTTTCTAGCCATCCCGGTCGCGGAAACGACCAAACTTGCCTCGTTGCGAAAACGCTGAGCATCGTGTCGCAACGCCACCGAAGGCACGCGATTTTGCTGAACGCAAAATCCCGCCGAAGAGGCGATCAAAATCGCTATGGAAACGGCCCGAATAGCGGCTTGAGCTCGAACTGCCCAGCAACGGCGCTGCGGTTGTCACGCAAACACGAAGCGATCGACGAGGCTTCAAACTGAAGCGCTCAACAACCACTCGCTTTTCATCTCAGAGCACTGGTGCGGTAATCGTGGCAAAAAGTTCGGCCTGAGTTTTGGACTTGCGCATCTTGCTCAAGGTATCCGCAGATCGCAGCGTCCGCGCCACCAGAGCAAGCGGTCCCAGTTGTTTGTTTTCGACGTTGGACGGCAGGAGCAGGATGAAAACGATGTCCACGCCTTGACCGTCTATGGCGTCGAATTCAATCGGCTGCTTCAACTTCGCGAGCAAGCCATAGGGCCGTTCCAGCGCATCCAGTCGCGCGTGGGGAACGGCAATCCCTCCGCCCAGTCCGGTCGATCCCAGTTCTTCCCGCTTCAGAAGACTGTGCGCGACGTCCTCGCTCTTCAATCCGATCCGCGTGGCCGCATTCGCGGCGAGATCCTGCAATAGCGAACGCTTATTGGACGATCGAACGTCAATCAGCACGCTGTCTTGCGACAATAGATCAGAAATGTTCATGATCACTCCAAGAAGGCGCCGCGTTGAATGCGCCGCGCTCCCTAACCGGCCTGTAGGCCGGTGGATTTACCTATTTCGTCCGGCGCGCGCAATCTATAGCCTATCCCTGTCTCGGTCAGCACAAGTTGCGGGCGCTCCGGATCCACTTCGATCTTCTGGCGGAGTTGACGAACGTATACGCGAAGATACTGGGCATCGGTCAGCTCGTCCCAGAGCTGCCCGAGCAAAAATCTATGGGTCAACACCTTTCCAGCGTGCTGAACCAGAATTCGCAACAGCTCATATTCCTTCGGCGACAGTTTGACTTCCTTCCCACTCACTTTGACGATGCGCCGCACGAGATCGACCGATAGATCGCCGCTCACGAAGACAGGTCGCTCGCCGAGAACCTGCAATTGATGGCGCAGAGCCGCTCGCATGCGTGCCAACAGTTCATCCATGCCAAATGGCTTGGTGAGATAGTCATCCGCGCCGGAATCAAGCGCTTGCACTTTACCAGCCTCGTCGCCGCGACTCGAAAGAACAATGATGGGCACGCTCTCGTTGCGGCCCCGTATCATTCTCAGAAGGTCATGGCCCTGAATGTCGGGAAGACCGAGATCGAGAATGATCAGCGCCGGCGCCTCAGACAGAAGTTCCAGCGCCATCTTGCCGTTTGAGGCCTCAAGCGCCTCATATCCTTGCGTGCTCAGCCCCATACGCAGGAGCTTTCGTATCGGCGGCTCGTCGTCAACAATCAAGATCTTGATGGGAATCGTACTCATGCAGCCGTATCCAATTTCTGCGCGCGCGTTGGCACCGGCAAAGTTATCGTGAGCGAGGCCCCTGCGCCATCCAAGCGGTTGGCGGCGGTGATTGAGCCGTGCATGGCCTCCACGAAGCCGCGCGCGATCGCAAGTCCAAGCCCCGTTCCCGCGCGAACGTGATCGCCTTTCTTCGCCCGATAGAACTTGTCGAATATCCTCTCCAGATCCTCGGGCCAGATGCCGGGGCCTTCATCGAGGATTTGCAGGTGTACAACCTTGTGATCGCGCCAGCCGCGGATCGAGACCGTACTTCCAGCCGGAGCATATTTGGCCGCGTTATCGAGCAGATTGAAGACCACCTGCTCGAAAAGAACAGCATCCAGTTCAAGCATCGGCAGATCCGGCGCAAGCTCCAATACGATCTTATGATTGTCCAGGATTTTGCTGGCGCGCTGCAGCGCACTTCCGACAACTTCGCCGAGATCATGCAAGGCGGCATTGGGAACGACGGCGCCCGATTCTAGCTTCGTCATATCGAGCAAGTTGGCGATGAAGCGATTAAGACGCTCGGATTCATCGACAACCGTTCCAAGAAGATCCATTTTTTCCGCATCGGAGAGCTTCGATGACAAGGCCCGCAACGTGCTTGCGGCGCCGAGCACCGAGGCCAAAGGCGTCTTCAGATCGTGGGAAATCGACGTGAGCAGTGCCGATCGCAATCTGTCCGTCTCCGCCGTGCGTTTGGCCTGATCGACCGCCTCGACAAGATGCACGCGCTCGATGGCCAGCGCGCCCTGATCCATCAAGGCATCGAGAAGCGGCATTTGATCTGGCGCCAGGATCGGCCCGAGGCGATCGTCGTCAATGCCCAGAATGCCGATCAAACCACGCCCGGTGCGCATCGGAAGAAACAATCTCTTGGCACCCGGCAAAGTATCCGAACCTCGCCCAGCGGGGCGATTGTTGGTCCATGCCCAATTGGCAGCGGCAAGATCGGCCTGATCGAGTTCATCTTCTGGAGGATATCCGCCTTTCACCGCAATGCCATCGCGCTCTGGCAGGAGGATCACTGCGCGCACTTTCAACATCAGCGCCGTCTGATAGGCCGTCACCCAAAGCACGTCGTCGAGCGACGCCGTTCCCGCCAGTTTCCGACTGAATGAGTATAGATATTCTGTAGTTCGAGCGCGGCTCGCGGTTACCAGCGCTTGAGTTCGAACGCGCGCAGCAACGTTGGAAACGACGACCGCAATCAGCATGAAAAACAGAAAGGCAACGACGTTAATCGGTTCCGCGATGGTGAACGTATAGGTCGGCGGCAGAAAAAAGAAATTATAGCAAAGCGACGCCACTACGCTGGCCAGCAGCGACGGTAGGAGGCCGTAGCGAACGGCGACACTGACGACGGCGGTCAGGAAAACAAGATCGACATTCTCGATGCCGAACAAGGGATGAATGACTTTACCGACACCCAGCGCGGCACCGACGAACAGTAAAGCCATGCCGAAGGGAATGGGATCAAACTTCGTCGATGACGTTGCCGTTTGAACCCCCTTGTCGGGGGGTGCTTCCGACGCAAGGTCATCGCCGGCTATGACATGAACACTGATCTTGCCACCGCCCCGGACCAGATCGTGAACGACCGAGCCGTTCAGAAGCTCGAACCACCACGAGCGGGTCGACTTCCCGACGACGATTTGCGTGACATTGTTCATGCGCGCAAAGTTAAGGATATCATCCGCGATCCGTCGCTCGACGGAGGGAATCATCAAAGTATCGGCACCCAGCGCGCCAGCCAATCGCATCGTTTCGGTAATCCGGCTGCGATCGGCATCTGTGAGCTGCAGGCTTCGTCTCGTCTCGATGCAGATGGCTGTCCATGGCGCGTGCAATCGATCCGCGAGGCGCTTGGTGAAGCGCACAAGACCGGCGGAACGCGGGTCCTCACTAACGCAAACCAGAATCCGCTCGCCCGCTGCCCACGGCCCCGGAATGGCATTGGCCTGCATATGATTGAGCAATTGCTCGTCGACGCGCTCGGCGGTCCGGCGCAGCGCCAGCTCTCGCAAAGCCGTGAGATTGCCGGGAGAAAAATAATGCTCCAGGGCGCGCGCGGCTTGCGCGGGAACATAGACCTTTCCTTCTTTCAAACGCTGGATCAGATCGCCCGGCGTCAGATCAACGAGTGCAATGTCATCGGCCCGATCGATAATGGAATCGGGGACGGTTTCGCGCACCCGGACATGCGTGATCTGGGCAACGACGTCGTTCAGGCTTTCGATATGCTGAATGTTGACGGCGGTATAGACGTCGATGCCGTTCTCCAGCAGCTCCTCGACATCGAGATAGCGTTTGGGATGGCGGCTGCCCGGCGCATTCGTATGCGCGAGCTCGTCGACAATGGCGAGTTTCGGTCGCCGGGCCAGCAATCCGTCGAGGTCCATTTCCTCGAGCGTCTGGCCCTTATAGGCAAGAGCCTTGCGCGGCAGCACGTCCAGGCCATGGAGCAGCGCCTGCGTTTCCAGCCGACCATGCGTTTCGACCACGCCCACCACAACGTCGACGCCAGCCTTCCGCTTGGCATGCGCGCTCTGCAGCATTTCGTAGGTCTTGCCAACGCCCGGAGCCGCCCCAAGAAATATCTTGAGACGGCCCCGGCTGCCATCCTCCAGCCGGCTTGCCTTCAGCAGAGCATCCGGCGATGGCCGGTGCTCAGAATCGCGGGAATTGACTGCCATCAGACATTCTATCGCTCATGCCGGCAAGGCGACTGCCTCAGTTCGCCGAAGCCCGATCGAGCGCCATATTGAGAGCCAAAACATTCACGCGCGGCTCGCCGAATATTCCGGCCTGACGTCCTTCTATCCGGTCGGTGACCAGTTTGCGGACGCTATCTTCCGACATTTTACGCGCCTTCGCAACGCGCGGAACCTGAAACAGCGCCGCTTCCGGAGAGATATGCGGATCGAGGCCGCTGCCGCTCGCGGTCACCAGATCGACCGGGACCGGCGCTGACGGATTCTCCGCCTTCAGCTTCTCGACGTCCTCCTTGATCCGATCGTTGAGAGCCTTGCTGGTCGGTCCCAGATTCGATCCGGACGAATTCGCCGCGTTGTAGGGGGCGGACACCGTCTTTGTTGAATCGCTGGGATCGGGCGCGCTCGTCGCCGACGGCCGGCCATGGAAATATTGATCGCCTGTGAATTCCTGGCCGATCAAGGAGGAGCCAATGACCTTGCCATCCTTCTCGATCAGACTTCCACCAGCCTGGCTCGGAAAGAACATGCCGGCAATGCCCGTCATGGCGAGCGGATAGGCCAGGCCGGTAATGACGGAGAGGACGATCGTCAGCATAATAGCCGGACGGATTTCCTTTAACATGACTGTTCTCCTCAGGCCAGATGCAGGGCGGTGACGACCAGATCGATGGCCTTAATGCCGATGAACGGAATGATGATCCCCCCAAGGCCGTAGATCAGCAGGTTGCGGCTCAACAGCGCGCCAGCGCCGATCGGCCGATAAGCCACGCCTTTCAAGGCCAGCGGGATAAGCGCAATGATAACGAGCGCATTGAAGATGATCGCGGACAGGATCGCGCTCTGCGGGCTCGAAAGCTGCATGATATTGAGCGCCTGAAGCTGCGGATAGAACGCCAGGAAGATGGCGGGAATGATCGCGAAATACTTCGCCACATCGTTCGCGATCGAGAATGTGGTGAGGGCACCGCGCGTCATCAGAAGCTGCTTGCCGATCTCCACGACCTCAATCAGCTTGGTCGGATTGGAATCCAGATCGACCATGTTGCCGGCTTCGCGCGCCGCCTGAGTGCCCGTGTTCATCGCCACACCGACGTCGGCTTGCGCCAGGGCCGGAGCGTCATTGGTGCCATCGCCGCACATCGCAACGAGCTTGCCCTTGGCCTGCTCATCCCGAATGAGTTTCAGCTTGTCCTCCGGCGTGGCCTGCGCGAGGAAATCGTCGACGCCGGCTTCCGCCGCGATGGCCGCGGCCGTCATCGGATTGTCGCCGGTGATCATCACCGTGCGGATGCCCATGCGGCGCAGTTCGGCGAAACGCTCGCGAATGCCACCTTTGACGATATCCTTCAACTCAATGACGCCCAGCAGCTTGCCGTCCCGCGCCACGGCGAGAGGCGTACCGCCGGATTTTGCGATGTCATCGGCTATGACCTGAATTTCCCGCGCCGCCTCGGAATTGGATGCAGGCGTAATGACCCGCACCGTATTTCCCGAGGCCACGGCCGCAGCCCCGCCGCTGACATAGCTGAGGATGGCATCGACAGCGCCCTTACGGATGGACCCACCACCGACATCGACGCCGCTCATGCGGGTTTGCGCGGTGAAAGGAATGAAAGTCGCGCCCAGTTCCGCCATATCGCGACTGCGAATGCCGTAGCTGTCCTTGGCCAGAACCACGATGCAACGGCCTTCCGGCGTCTCGTCGGCCAGCGAGGCCAATTGCGCGGCGTCGGCGAGCTGCAATTCGGTCACCCCATGCAGCGGACGAAACGTCGTCGCCTGGCGATTGCCGAGCGTGATCGTGCCCGTCTTGTCGAGCAGCAGCGTATCGACGTCGCCGGCCGCCTCGACCGCGCGGCCCGACATCGCCAGCACGTTGAAGCGGACGAGCCGATCCATGCCGGCAATGCCGATGGCCGACAAGAGAGCACCGATCGTCGTCGGGATCAGGGTCACGAACAGAGCGACGAGAACGATCACCGAGACATTGCCGCCCGCGTAAGCGGCATAGCTCGGAATAGTCACCGTCGCGAAGATGAAAATAATGGTCAGGCCGGCGAGCAGAATATTCAACGCGATCTCGTTCGGCGTCTTCTGGCGCTCCGCGCCCTCGACGAGCTTGATCATCCGATCGATGAAGGTCGAGCCTTGCGCTGCTGTGATGCGCACCCGTATCCAATCCGACAGCACCTGCGTGCCGCCAGTCACGGCGGAACGATCGCCACCGGATTCACGGATCACCGGGGCCGATTCACCTGTGATCGCTGCCTCATTGACCGAAGCAACGCCTTCGATGACCTCACCGTCGGAGGGAATGTTGTCGCCCGCCTCGACGAGCACAACGTCACCGACCTTAAGGCTCGTGCCGGGCACCAGCCGGTAGGTGCCATCGGCTCCAGTCAACAGTTTGGCCTGGCTTTCCGTGCGGGTTCTCTTCAGGGATTCGGCCTGCGCCTTGCCTCGCCCCTCGGCGACGGCTTCGGCAAAATTGGCGAACAGCACCGTGAACCAGAGCCACAGGATGATCTGGAAGGTGAAGCCGACGTCGCCGCCCCCCATCAGCAGGATGCGCACGAAGATGACGGTCGCAAGAAAGGCAACCACCTCGACGACGAACATCACCGGGTTCTTGATCATGATTCTCGGATCGAGTTTCACGAAAGCCGACCGGATCGCGGGAATGACGATCTTCCGATCGAACATGGCCGATCCCGTCTTCTTTTGTAGTTTCAACGTTTCCATGGAGGATACTCCGAAAGGGATCGATCAGAACAAGGTGTTGGCGGTCATCGCGAGATGTTCGACGATCGGTCCAAGCGCCAGCGCCGGGAAAAACGTCAGGCCGCCGACGATCACGATGACGCCTACGACAAGACCGACGAACAGGCCGCCTGTGGTCGGCAGAGTACCGGCCGACGGCGGTATCGATTTCTTCTGTGCCAACGCCCCTGCAAGAGCCATGGCCGGCACGATCATGAAGAAGCGTCCAACGAGCATCGAGCAGGCAAGCGTCAGGTTGTAGAACATCGTATTCGCGGAAAGACCGCCAAACGCCGATCCATTGTTGCCCGTCGCCGAGGTGAACGCATACAGGACCTCCGAAAACCCATGCGGTCCGGCGTTCGCCATCGAGGCCACCGCAGACGGCATGACGACAGCCACGGCGGTCCAGCCCAGATACATCAACGGCAGGATCAGAATGGCCAGCATCGCCATCTTGACTTCGCGCGCTTCGATTTTCTTGCCGACATATTCCGGCGTGCGACCGACCATCAAGCCGGCGACGAAGATGGACAGGACGACGAACAACAGCATGCCGTAAAGACCCGCACCGACGCCACCGATGATCAATTCACCGAGCTGGATGTTGATCAGCGGAATCATGCCACCCAGCGCCGTGAACGAATCGTGCATGGCGTTGACGGCACCGCAGGAGGCGGCCGTGGTGATGACGGCGAACAACGCCGAGGCGACAATGCCGAAGCGGACTTCCTTGCCTTCCATATTGCCGCCGGTCAGGCCCAGCGCATGCAGGCCGGTGGTGCCGGAAGCCTCAGCCCAATAGGTGACGATGACGCCAGTCAGGAACAGCACGCCCATCACCGCGAAGATCGCCCAGCCCTGCCGCTGGTTGCCGACCATCCGGCCAAAGACATTAGTCAACGCCGCACCGATCGCGAAGATCGAGATCATGTGGATGAAATTGGTGATGGCCGTCGGATTCTCAAACGGATGCGCGGCATTGGCGTTGAAGAAACCGCCGCCATTGGTTCCCAGATGCTTGATCATCATCTGCGAGGCCACCGGCCCCTGGGCGATGACCTGCTTGGCACCTTCGAGCGTGGTCGCTTCGGTGTAGGCGGAGAGATTTTGCGGCACGCCCAGCCAGACGAGCGCCACGGTGCCCACCACGCAGATCGGCAGCAGGACATAGAGCGTGCAGCGGGTAAGATCGACCCAGAAATTGCCGACGGTCCGCACCGATGAACGCGCGAAACCACGAATGAGGGCCATGGCGATGGCAACGCCCGTCGCCGCGGAGAGAAAATTCTGTACAGTCAGGCCCAGCATCTGTGTGAGATAGGAGACCGTCGTCTCGCCGCCGTAGCTCTGCCAATTGGTATTGGTGACGAAGCTGACGGCAGTATTGAACGCCAGATCCGGCGCGACGGCCGATTGTTCGGCTGGATTGAACGGCAAGCCGGCCTGGAGACGCAGCAACGCATAAAGCGCGAGAAAGCCGACGACCTGAAGCAGCAGCATGGAGACCGCATACACCAGCCAATGCTGTTCACGTTTCTCATCGACCCCACTTATCCAATACAATCCAACCTCGACAGGTCGTAGAACTGGGGAAAGGAAGGTGCGCTCGCCATTGAAGACTTTCGTCATATAGGCGCCAAGCGGCTTCACCAACGCGATGATAATCGCGCAGTACAACAATATTTGAATCCAGCCAATCGCAGTCATGGTCGTGCGCCTTCAGGTATTGGGAGATTTCGCCCGAAAAATCGATCGCTCAGATTTCGCGCATCAAAAGCGTTCGGGCCGCAGCAACGCATAGGTCAGATAGACCAAGAGTCCGATGGAGATGATTGCCGCGAGAACGTAATCAATGATCATAATCATTCTCCGATCAAAGCCACTCGCACGCGTAGGCATAGCCCACTGCCAGGGCAAAGAAGCCCAAGCCGAGGATCAACATGACGGCGTCCAACATGAGATGCTCCTAGCAACACTCGTTCAGCCAGGGATCGCGACACTCAGGCTCGCGCATTCGCGATGGAAAGTTCTGATCAAAGGCGCGGCTGAGGTGCCACTTCGCCCATATGTTTTCCAGATGATCGACGCGACGACGTTATAGGAATCTTATAAAGACGGCTCGCCGCTTATGTCTAAGATATTGATATTATATATTTAATTTAGAGGCGCAAATGTAGCCGTTCGGCGTCTTGCAGGCATGTTTTTCCGCGATACGTGCCCGGCGCCATCAAGAAACCGGGATCACTGGGCGGGTCCTTATATAACGACCGGCCATATCACCTCGATTTTATATATCGCATTGCCGTATGGCAGCAGCAGCAAACCAGAGCCGCACAGCAAGAGTTCAAACGGTGATTGTGCATGTATCTCCTCACGACGCCGATCGGATCAATCGCGAGATTTTCGATGCTTTCGTCGGCGCGGTCGTTCCCGTCATCCGGCACTACATCGCTCATCGCACCAGCGATCCCAAGGAGATCGCCGAATTGTTGAATCAGCGCGGCATCCCCTGTTGCGGTCAATCAAAATGGACCGGGACATTCGTCCGCATGATCCTGACGCGGGACAAACCCGCTCCTTGTTCAATCAAGGCGGTCCGGTAGAGATGAACACCTCATCGGCCGAAAGTATTAAGGCATAGCCACGATGACCGATCTGGATCATCTGTCCAAGGCAACCATTGGACGCTTCTTCCTTAAGATCAGCATATCCGCGCTTCTCGCGTTCATTGGTCATGCCGAGAACTATCCCAGATCGATGGCGGTATGGGTCGGGCTCTATTCATTTTTCGCCATCGTTTATGCGCTCAAGGATGGCCAGAGATTTTTGTCGCATCATTTCAACTATTGGGATGAGGCCTTGTGGCTCGCGCTTTCCGCTCTCGCGCTGAAAATGGCCAGTGGCCTTATGGCTTAATCGGCGCGATTTACCCTCCAACATCGACAGCATCAGAAATGAAGAAATCTTCTGTTCGCAGTGAGGACCACCAGATGAGGTTCGAGAACGATGAACGGGCGCGTATCAACGGCGTATTCACCGAACTCATTACACCTTTCAAGAATGGCATGATCGATCACACCGTACTGGAAGCGATGATCGAATGGCAGATCGGCGAAGGCATCCAGGGATTGGTCCCCTGCGGGACCGCCGGTGAAGTGCCCACTCTGTCGTGCGAGGAACACATCGCCGTCATTCGACGATGCATAGAAATCTCCGCCGGCCGTCGGCCTATTGTCGCCGGCACAGGCACGAACAACACCCAGTCGACAATCGACCTAACGGCAACGGCGAAATCTCTGGGCGCCGACGCTGTTCTCCTGACCACGCCCTATTACAATCGGCCGAACCAGGAGGGGCTTTTTCGGCATTTCGAAGCCGTCGCCCGAACCGTCGATATACCGATCATCATCCAAAACGTACCTTCGCGATCGGGCATCGACCTGTCGCTTGAAACCCTGAAACGTCTCGCAAGCCTGCCGACGGTCATCGGCATAGCCGATACGACCGGCGATCTATCGCGGCCTTTTGCCGTGTCTCACCTTCTCGGCGATCGCTTCATCCAATTGTCCGGTCATGACGCGACATCCCTGGGATTCAGCTTGTTGGGCGGTCGGGGCGCCATTTCCGCCATCGCCAATATCGCGCCCAAAACGATTGTCGAGATGCAAACGGCCTGCCGTGTGGGCGACATGGAACGCGCCAAGTCCATCGAAAGCCGGATCCGCCCTCTCATCGCCGCGCTTGATCTCGAGCCCAGCCCGGCGCCTATCAAATTCGCCTTGCATTTGCTGCGCGGCATGAGTCCGCAGGCGCGCCTGCCGCTCATCCCCGTCTCCGCTCATACAGCTCTGGCCATAGAAGCCGCTCTGTCCAAGCTCATCGATGCCGACAGCCCGCTCGGTCTGGCGGGCGTCTTCAATCAAACCGGCACGAAACCTCGCCAATTCCCGCAAACTCTACCGTGAGCCGTTGGCCCGGAAGCACCTGCAGAATCGGACCGAAGGACCCTGTGGCGACGATGTCGCCGGCACTGATCCGCCTGTCCTGCCGCGCGAATTCGCGCGCCAACCAAGCGACAGCCTCAAGCGGGTGGCCGAGCACGGCATCGCCCCTCGCGGAGATCATCCGCTTGCCGTCGATACGCGCGATCATTTGCACCTGATCCAAAGCGTCACGGTCGAAATCCATCGACATGGGACCACAGATGGTTGCGACGTGAAGCCCGAAATCGGCGATGGTAGCAAGTTCGGGATTTGACGCGGGCCGTGTGCGGCGGCCGAGCAGGCCAATCGTCGGCCAGCAGGTCACGACAGCCGCTGAAATCGCGTCTCGATTGATTGCGGCGCCTTCCCCCTGAAGCGTCGCGCCGATGGCAAAGGCCAGTTCGCATTGCGCACCGATCATGCCCTGGGGCAGGACCATGCGATTGCCGTCGATATGGTAAGCCTTGCTCGGAAGCGGTGCATAGATGGGCCGCCGCACGCCCAGCATCCGCTGACAGACCGGACTGGTGCCGACCAAAGTATAACCGACGAAGTCCTCGTCATATTCGTCAAGGGCAGCGGCTTGAATCGCTTGGGCTTCTGCTTCCGACTGGATATCGTCCAACGGCAAATCCGAAATGCGTCCGATCCTGCGATTGGCAGACAGAGCCAAAGCGAGGTCTTCAAGATGAGTGGTTTGCATGTCGCACACTCCTGATCTCGCCAGCAACGAGTCTTTCGGGCGCAAGTCAAATAAAAAAACGCTTATAGCCGCCCGCTTATGCAACGTTCGGAGCGCATTTCTGACAATCCTATTTTTACGCTCCCCGCTTCCCATCGAAAGAATATGCGTTCGCCGCTAGATGATGAACGGTCATGGTGAGCGCTCGCATTCATCGACGATCGCAATGTGTGGCGGCCTCGACACCACGCTTGGTGGAGTGAACAAACATGCTCAAGCATCCGAGTAGAGACCTCTTCGCTCATGCCCATCCGACGAATGCCAGGCTCGTCCGCACGCTCCATCCCTTGCATTCACTAGGCCATGCGATTTTCGCGCCTGGTCAGTTGGGCATTCTGCTGCGCCTCTGCGGCGTGATCGTGGCGATCACGGGAATGGCCGCGATCCTTGGTTAAAAGAATTCGTCGAATAGAAAGCAAAGAAAGGTACAGGTTATGGAAATCCAATCTCAAGAAGAAGCCCGCCCTCCCTCGCGACGCGATCGCTTTACGGTCGGCCGCGACGCGGAAGGACACTGGATCGTTTGCGATAGCGAATGTCTAATAGGAGGATTGTTCGTCAATAAGGAAGCGGCACTTCACTTTGCCATTCATGAAAGCGAGAGGACAGCCGATAGCGTCTGCTGCGCGGCTGACAACGAAATTCTGCGATTGGGAAACATCTTCTGAAGTGGCGATCGTCGCAGGAAGGCCGGGCGCTCCCTGTCTCATTTCGTCGGTCGGATACCAACGCGGCCATTTGGCTTTACGGCCGACAGTTGCCGTTCCCTGCCAAGATTTTCCGGCGGCCCCAACGGCAACCCCATAGCGAAGCGCGCGATTGCGATCGACAACCAGAAAGAGCTGCTTCTGTTGCGTGTCCACAACGACCGTTCCCGCTCCTTCTCCCGTGGTGTTTTCAACTTCCGCCGGGCGGTATCGCTCTTCAAATCGAGCGCGGTCGACAATACGAACGACAAACGGCTCGTCGCCATATCGACCGTCACCGACAGTGCTCTTTGGCGGATCGTGGGGAGCGCATGAGGCGGACAGCAGCGATATCGCAACGGCGACGACGAGCCCCCGCGCTGCCCCTTGCGTATCGCCAACCGGCTTTGCATTGGTCTTGGCAAGGCCTTTCCAACGCCAGACGCATTCACTGGCAACTGCACGCATAAACATCATGGTGAACTAGATATCGACATTTAACCTAGGCAGCCAGAGTCGCCGCTTCGGTTGACGACGGCGGCGTTTTCCCGGCGAGGCGATGGAGTAGGCTTTCAAGCCATCCAATCCGCTCTCGGCGTACCTCTCGCTCCATTCGCGTATTTCTTCCGCGCTGACATGGTAGAGTGTCTCCGCATCCTTCAAAGAGAGAGTGTTCAGAAGCAGTGCTCTGATGAGAAGCGCCTTACGACGAGGGCTCCACCTTAAAGACGCACTGGATTCAAGATCGAGATTGCGAATGAATCGTAAGCCTGCGCTCGTTGAATTGCCGCTCACGTGCTTAGGCCTACGATCCAGTTCGCTCAGTCCGCCGCTGGCTATGGATGTTAGCTAACTCAGAACGGCCTGGCCCGCATCACCGATGAGTTTGCCGAATGTCCGCGTCTGTTAGCAGATTGCACCGGCGGCTTGGGCGCCCCCTCAAGCCTCGATACCGGTCCAACGGCAGGTTTTGATCGGAAAAATGGTGCGGACGGCGGGGATCGAACCCGCACGGGAAAACCCGAGGGATTTTAAGTCCCTTGCGTCTACCAGTTTCGCCACGTCCGCGCGCCGCAACGCTTATCGCCGATGCGCCGTCAGGGCAAGGCGATAGGCCACGACAGCAGGCAAAATGCCGCGGAAAGCGGCATGGTTGTCTGACCGCAACCGCGCTGCTAGCCTTTCGGGATGTCTGCCGCGGCGCACCTAGGGTGCGCTTGGACTGCGAAGGATTCTCCGTGCCGTTCAAATCTCTTTTCGCCGCTCTCAGCCTCGCTGCCGCTTTCGTCCAGCCTGTTTCCGCGCAGAATTGGCCGGCACGGCCGATCACCATGATCGTGCCCTTCGGTGCCGGCGGCAGCGCCGATGTGGTTGGCCGGCTCATCGGCCAGAAACTCAGCGAGAAACTCGGCCAGAGCATCCTCATCGAGAATGTCTCCGGCGCCGGCGGCCTCATCGGCACCCAGCGCGCGGCGCGCGCCGAGCCTGACGGCTATACGATCCTCATCGGCGTCGAAAGCACGATGGCGATCGCCAAACTGATCCAGCCAAATGTCGTGCAATATGACGGGCTGAACGACTTCCAGCCGGTCGCCCTCATCGGCACCTCGCCCATCGCCGTTCTGGCGCGCAAGGATTTTCCAGCGTCGACGACCGACGAACTTCTGAAACTGCTGCGCGCCAATCCCGGCAAATATAGTTTCGCCACCTCGGGCGTCGGCTCGTCGCTACATCTCGCCGGTGAATTGATCAGCCTCGAAGGCAAGGCGCCGATGACGCACCTGCCCTATCGCGTCGGCAGCCAGGTCATCACCGATCTTGCCGCCGGCCATATCGACCTCGCCGTTCTGACATTGGTGACGGCTTTACCGCCGCTGCGTTCGGATCAAATCAAGTCCTTCGGCATCACCAGCAAGGAAGCATCGCCGTTGGCGCCCGAATTGAAACCAATGGCCGATCATCCCGATCTGAAGAAGGTCGATGTCTCGACCTGGTTCGGCCTGTTCGCGCCGGCGCGCACTGATCCCGCGATCGTCGAACGCCTCAACCGCGAGACCAACAGCCTGCTCGCCGATCCGGCCATGCGCGCGCGCCTCGCCGACCTCAGCGTTCAGGCGGTGAGTGGCGACACACCGGCGGCGTTCAAAAGCTTTCTCGCCAGCGAAATCGAGAAATATGGCGCCATCGTCAAGGCGGCGAACATCAAGCTGGAATGAAGCGACGGCCTAAGCCGTCGTTGCAATAATGGAAGCGTTTAAGCCCCTACCTTGTTGATCGGCGGCTGGAAGGCGAGGCCCGTATCCCAAGGGAAGAAAATCCAGGTGTCCTGCGACACTTCGGTGATGAAAGTGTCGACCATCGGCCGGCCCTGCGGCTTGGCGTAAACCGTGGCGAAATGCGCTTTCGGCAGCATGTCGCGCACCAGTTTCGCGGTGGCGCCCGTATCGACCAGATCGTCGATGACAAGCACGCGCGCACCTTCCGCATCACCAACAACTTCCTTGGCGATGGATTTGATGACTTGCAACGAGCCCTGCTTGTTCTCGTGCGAATAGCTTGAGATGCAGACCGTCTCGATGGTGCGAATGTTCAGCTCGCGCGCCACCACGGCCGCCGGCACCAATCCGCCGCGGGTGACGCAGACGATGGCATCGAACGGGCCAGCACCGTTCAGCCGCCAGGCCAGCGCCCGCGCGTCGCGATGAAACTGATCCCAGGATACAGGAAAGGCTTTTTGTGCTTCGCTCATCGTCGATATCCTAAAGGCCGCGCGCGGCTTTCAATTCTTCAATCATCACCCGCACGGCGGCAACCGCCTGCGCCAAAAGGGCCGGATCCTTGCTGCGCACGACGATCTGGTTGCTGAAGCCGCCACCCGACGTGTTGAAATGCGGATAGGAGCCGATGGACGTCTGCGGAAAGCGCTTCTGGATATCACCCAGCGCCGAGCCATAGGCGCCCTCGGGCAGTCCCGCTTCCAAAGTCTCCGACAGCATTTTGGCGCCGGTCTGCAAGGCCGGCCCGATGACGTCGAGCATCGCCTGCATGATGCGCGGCACGCCAGCCATCACGAAGACATTGCCCATGCGAAAGCCCGGCGCCGCCGACACCGCATTGGCGACCAGTTCCGCGCCTTGCGGAATGCGGCACATGCGCAGCCGCGCCTCGTTCAAATCCTCGCGCTTGAGCCGCGTCAGCAGCATATCGACGGCGCGCTGATCGACATCGATCGGCACGCCAAAGGCCTTGGCGACGCTGTCGGCGGTGATGTCGTCATGGGTCGGACCGATGCCGCCCGTGGTGAAGAGATAGGTGTAGCGCGTGCGCAGCGCATTGACCGCGGCGACGATCTCGGCCTCTTCATCCGGCACGACCCGGACTTCCTTGAGGTCGACCCCGATCAGGGTCATGTAATCGGCGATATAGCCGATATTGGCATCCTTGGTCCGGCCGGACAGGATTTCGTCGCCGATGACGAGGATGGCGGCGGTGATGGCTTGGTTTGGCGCTGCGGTCATTTGGCTCTCCGCCGAGGTTTTAAGAAGCGGGAAGCGCTCCTGGCAAGCGGAAATGGCATTAAAACGGCAAAGGCCCGGCGCAGGCCGGGCCATGTCCACAAGTTGACTGGAAGTCAGGGTCAGAGCACGACCACCGTGGCTCCCACCGAAATGCGGCTGTAGAGGTCGGTCACGTCCTCGTTGAGCATCCGGATACAGCCCGAGGAGACCGCCTGGCCGATGGTCGAGGGCTCATTGGTGCCGTGGATCCGGTACATCAGGTCGCGCTTGCCGCTGTAGAGATACATGGCGCGGGCGCCGAGCGGATTGTCGATGCCGCCTTCCATGAATTTCGGCAGGTCGGGGCGACGCTTGAGCATGGCTGCAGGCGGCACCCATGACGGCCATTCCGCCTTGCGGCCGACATGGGCCGCGCCCTTCCACTCGAAGCCCGGGCGGCCAACGCCGATGCCGTAGCGCAGGGCCCGGCCGTCGGCGAGCGACAGGTAAAGATAGCGGTTTTCCGTATCGACCGTGATCGTGCCCGGCCGCGCACCCGTGGGATCGGCCATGACTTCGCGGGTCGTACGCGGCGTTTCGCGGCCGAGCGCCAGTTGTTCGCCAAGGGCGGCAACACGCACCCGCGCGTCATTGCGGAAAAAAGAAGCGGATGACTCGTCCTGGGCGAAAGCCGGAGCGGCGAAGCCAGCGACGACAAGAGCGGCAGCGATGATCGAGCGAGAGAAACGCATGAAACCCTCCAAAACCATGTGATGGCGTGACATCGCATGGCAGGGACGGCCTCGGTGTGCGCTTCGGCACAGGGCGAAAAAGCCGGAAACTCAACCTTAAGAGATCGGCTAAACCCGCATTTCCGTGCGCATATCCGCCAGAAGCTGCTCGGTCTGGCCGCCCATTTTCTCGATATCGTCCTGGTATTTCAGCAGAACGCCAAGCGTATCGTTGACCACGCGAGGGTCCAGCGCCGTCGTGTCGAGTTCCGACAGCGCGCTCGCCCAATCGAGGGTTTCGGCGACGCCCGGCTGTTTGAACAGATCCTGCTTGCGCAGGTGCTGCACGAAGCCGACGATTTCCTTGCTCAGTTTCGCCGGCGCATCAGGCACTTTCGCGCGCACGATCTTCAACTCGCGCTCGGCATCGGGATAGCCGACCCAATGATAGAGACAGCGCCGCTTCAGCGCGTCATGGATTTCGCGCGTGCGGTTCGAGGTGATGACGACGATCGGCGGCGCTTCCGCCTTCACTGTGCCGAGTTCCGGAATGGTGATCTGAAAGTCCGACAGCACTTCCAGAAGAAAGGCTTCGAATGCCTCGTCGGTGCGGTCGAGCTCGTCGATCAGCAAGACGGGCGGGCCTTCGGCCGCTGGCTCCAAAGCCTGCAACAGCGGCCGTTTGACCAGATAGCGCTCGGAGAACACGTCACCCTCGAGCCGCGCCCGATCGGTCTCGCCGGAAGCTTCCGCCAGGCGGATCGCCATCATCTGCGCCGCGTAATTCCATTCATAGACCGCCGAGGCGATATCGAGCCCCTCGTAGCATTGCAGGCGGATCAGCCGGCGGCCGAGTGAAGATGCCAGCACTTTGGCGATCTCGGTCTTGCCGACGCCAGCCTCGCCTTCGAGGAACAACGGCCGGCCCATTTTCAGCGACAGAAACAGCACCGTCGCCAGCGAACGGTCGGAGACATAATCGGCCCCCGTGAGAAGCGCGAGCGTGTCATCGATCGAAGCGGGAAGCTGGCGCGGGTCGCGCGCGGTGGTTTTCGCTGATTTGGCCATGGCGTCTTGCTGATGGTGTCTTAACGAGTGCGCCGTGGGGCACGGCGAGAAACGGGCTTGCGGAAAATGCCGATGGCCGGGACAGGCCCGGCCATCGCACGTGTCTTAATTTAGCGCCCCGGGGGCAGCCAATCCATCCCTTATTTCGCGTTCGCCTTGGCGACGGCGCGGCGTGCCATCACGCCGATCAAATGGGCGCGATAGGCCGCATCGGCGTGAATGTCGGAATTGAGCCCCTCGGCCTTGGCACTGACGCCTTCCAGCGACTTCACGTGGAACTTCGCCGTCAGGGCCGCCTCGAAATTGGACGGACGGAACACGCCGTTCGAGCCCGCACCCGTCACCGCCACGCGCACATCCTTGCCCTTCTTGGCGACGAAGACGCCGACGATGGCATAGCGCGAGGCCGGATTGCGGAACTTCTCGTAGGCCGCCTTGTTGGGGACCGGGAACGAGATCTTGGTGATCAGCTCGCCCTCTTCCAGCGCCGTCTCGAACAGGCCGGTGAAGAATTCATCGGCCGGGATCTTGCGTTTGTTGGTGATGATGGTCGCGTTCAGCGCCAGACAGGCGGACGGATAATCCGCCGCCGGGTCGTTGTTGGCGACCGAGCCACCCATCGTGCCGCGATTGCGCACCGCCGGATCGCCGATCATACCGGCGAGATCGGCAAGCGCCGGGATCTTTTCCTTGACCAGCTCCGAAGTGGCCACATCGAAATGCCGCGTCATCGCGCCGATGACCAGATTGCGGCCCTTCATCTCGATGCCCTTGAGGTCGGCGGCACCCGACAGATCGATCAGCGCGCCAGGCGAAGCCAGCCGCTGCTTCATCGTCGGCAGCAAGGTCTGCCCGCCGGCGAGGAATTTGGCATCCTCGTTCTTGCTGATCAGGTTGACCGCTTTGCGTCCGGTTTCAGCCCGGCTGTAGTTGAATGCGTACATACTCGTCTCCCTTGAAGGGTGGGCCGGCCTTTCGGCGCGGCAAGTTCGGGCCGCCTATTGCGCAGCCTTTCGGGTAATCGATTTTTGCGCCAACCGCCAGACCGCCTGCGGCGTCGCCGGCATGGGCACGTTTTCAGTGCCCAGGGCATCGGTGATGGCATTGATCAGCGCCGGCGGCGCGGCGATCGCACCCGCCTCACCGCAGCCCTTGATCCCCAGCGGGTTGGACGGGCATGGCGTCTGCGTCATGCCGACCTGATAGGAGGGCAGATCGTCGGCGCGCGGCATGCAATAGTCCATGAAGCTCGCGGTGACGAGCTGGCCCTTGGCATCGTAGACGGCGTTTTCGCACATCGCCTGGCCGATGCCTTGGGCAATGCCGCCATGCACCTGACCCTCGACGATCATCGGATTGATGACATTGCCGAAGTCGTCGACCGCGCTCCAACGCTCGATATGGGTGATGCCCGTCTCGGGGTCGATCTCGACTTCGCAGATATGCACGCCGGCCGGAAAGGTGAAATTGGTCGGATCCCAGAAGGCGCTTTCCTTCAGGCCCGGCTCCAATTCCTGACCGTTGAACTTGTGGGCGATATAGGCCTGCAAGGCGACGGCGCCGAAGTCCATCGACTTGTCGGTGCCGCGCACAGTGAACTTGCCGTCCTTGAACTCGATGTCCTTCTCGGAAGCTTCCATGCAGAAGCCCGCGACTTTCTTGGCCTTCGCCTCGATCTTCTCAAGCGCCTTGACGATGGCACTCATGCCGACGGCGCCCGAGCGCGAGCCATAGGTGCCCATGCCCATCTGCACTTTGTCGGTATCGCCGTGGACGATCGACACCGCATCGAGCGGGATGCCCAAGCGATCGGAGACCAACTGTGCGAAGGTCGTCTCGTGGCCCTGGCCGTGCGAGTGCGAGCCGGTGAGAATTTCCACGGTGCCGATCGGGTTGACGCGCACTTCGGCGGATTCCCAAAGGCCAACGCCGGCACCGAGCGAACCGACAGCCGCCGACGGCGCGATGCCGCAGGCTTCGATGTAAGCGGAAATGCCGATGCCCCGCAGCTTGCCGTGCCGTTCGGACTCGGCCTTGCGCTTGCCGATATTCTTGTAGTCGGCCATCTCCAACGCCTTCTGCAGCGAGGCGTCGTAATTGCCCGCGTCATAAGCCATGATCACCGGCGTCTGATGCGGAAACTTGGTGATGAAATTCTTCTGGCGGAATTTCGCCGGATCAACGCCGGTTTCGCGCGCCGCGACTTCAACCAATCGTTCGACCACATAGGTCGCTTCTGGACGGCCAGCGCCCCGATAGGCATCGACCGGCGCCGTATTGGTGTAGATGCCGTCGACCTCCGCATAGATAGCGGGAATGTCGTATTGGCCCGATAGCAGCGGCGCATAGAGATAGGTCGGCACCGACGACGAGAAGGTCGACAGATAAGCGCCGAGATTGGCGAGCGTGTGCACGCGCAGGCCGGTAATGCGGCCGCTCTCATCGATGGCGAGTTCGGCTCGGGTGAGGTGATCGCGGCCATGCGCGTCGCAGAGGAAAGCCTCGGTGCGATCGGCGGTCCATTTCACCGGCCGCCCGACTTTCTTCGCCGCCCAGACGCAGACCACTTCTTCCGCATAGATGAAAATCTTCGAGCCGAAACCGCCGCCGACGTCCGGCGCGATGACGCGCAGCTTGTTCTCCGGCGCCACGCCAATGAAAGCGGAAATGACGAGCCGCGCCACATGCGGATTCTGGCTCGTCGTATAGAGCGTGAAGGATTCGGTGCCCGGCTCGTAGTCGCCGACGGCGGCGCGCGTTTCCATCGGATTGGGCACGAGCCGGTTGTTGACGATGTCGAGCTTGGTGACGTGTTTGGCTTTGGCGAAAGCCGCATCCGTCGCCGCCTTGTCGCCGAGATGCCAGTTGTAGACGGTGTTGTTGTCGGCCACGTCGTGAATGACTGGCGCGCCCTTCTTGGTGGCGGCGTTCATATCGACGACCGCCGGCAGTACCTCGTAATCGACCTCGACCTTTTCGGCCGCGTCGCGGGCTTCCGCCAGACTCTCGGCGATGATCACGGCGACATGGTCGCCGACATAGCGCACCTTGCCCTGGGCCAATGCCGGATGCGCGCCCGCCTTCATCGGCGAACCGTCCTTGGAGTGGATCATCCAGCCGCAGATGAGCCCGCCGACCTTGTCGGCGGCGATATCGTCACCGGTCAGGATGGCCAGCACGCCCGGCATTTTCGCCGCCGCGTTGCTGTCGATCTTGCGGATGTTCGCATGGGCGTGCGGCGAGCGCACGAAGAACGCATAGCCCTGCCCCGGCCGGTTGACGTCGTCGGTATACTGACCACGACCGGTGATGAAACGCAGGTCCTCCTTGCGGCGGACGGAGGCTCCGATACCCGTTGCACTCATTGGCTGGCTCCCGGAAACGAAGTGCTGATGCCCGACCGGGGCGGCATATCCTGTCCCGGTCGATCGTTCCGCGGATCGGCGCGCGCAGCGCCGGTCCGAAGTCCCTCCCTGGCCGTATTTAACCGGCCGTGTTTACGCGACCTTTATTTGGCCATGGCTTCGGCGCCGGCGGCCACCGCTTTGACGATGTTGTGATAGCCGGTGCAACGGCAGATATTGCCTTCGAGCTCGTGCCGGATGGTCTGTTCGTCGAGCTTATTGCCCTTGCGATGGACGATGTCGACGGCGGTCATGATCATGCCCGGCGTACAGAAACCACATTGCAGGCCGTGATTTTCGCGGAAAGCTTCCTGCATCGGGTGCAGCTTGCCGTCCTGGGCGAGGCCCTCGATCGTCGTCACGGTGGAACCCTCATGCGACAGCGCCAGCGTGGTGCAGGACTTGATCGCCGATCCGTTGACGTGGACGACGCAGCAGCCGCACTGGCTGGTGTCGCAGCCGACATGGGTACCCGTGAGACGCAGGGTTTCGCGCAGGAACTGCACCAGCAGCGTGCGGGAATCGACGTTGCCGGATACGGCCTTGCCGTTCACCGTCATGGAAACCTTTGGCATTCTTTCCTCCTGAAAACACGAACCGGCGGCACGCTCGGGCGGGCGCACTTTTGGTGCGCCCTATTGTGACTCATTCTGACGCACCCCCCTGGGTGCGCCCCTGATATTGCGAATAATTCCAAATACTCTGTTCCGCCAGCCCGCTGCGGTCAAGACACTCAATAGACTGACGGGACGAGGAATTTAGCCGCGGGCCACGACTTCGGCGAATTTGGCGAAAAAGGAATCGGCGTTCTTCTTGGCGACGCCGTCGATCAGCCGCCCGCCGAGTTGGGCGAGCTTGCCGCCCACATTGGCCTCCACGTCATATCCCAGGATCGTGCCGCCGCCGGGGGCGTCGGTCAGCGCCACGCGCGCGCCACCCTTGGCGAAACCGGCGACGCCGCCCTCGCCCTGGCCGCTGATCTTATAGCCGTTCGGCGGGTCGAGATCGGTGAGTTCCACATTGCCTTTGAAGGTGGCGCTGACGGGGCCGACCTTGATTTTCGCGGTCGCCGAAAACGAGGTGTCGCTGGTCTTCTCGAGGGCCTGGCAGCCCGGGATGCATTCCTTCAGCACCGCCGGATCATTGAGCTTTTCCCAGACAGTCTGCTTGCTCGCGGGGAGGGTGACCTCCCCCTTCATCGTCATCGCCATTGTCTTGTCCTCGCTTGCGCAGGCGGTTTATCCCGCGGACCGGACGGCAAAGTCCAGCCGTTTCCCCCCGCGGGTCTACCAGTTTTGACGCCCTGATCAATAGTTGCGCCCGGCGATCAGGGACGCTATGCCGGCATAACAACCGATAACAGAAGCGATTTTTGACGCCACGACAGAATAGGGGCATGGCCAATGGCGCGGATGCAGGTCGGTACAGGGGAGTTCAACGTCGTAGTCGAAGGCGCCGACGGCGCGCCCGCCGTGCTGATGTCCAATTCGCTCGGCACCAATCTGCATATGTGGGATGATCAGATGGACGCGCTGAAACAGCGTTTCCGCGTCATCCGCTACGATTCGCGCGGCCATGGGCAGAGCGTCGCCGACGAAGGTCCTTATACGATAGAGCAATTGTCGCAGGACGCCTTGGCCATCCTCGACGCGCTCAACGTCAAACAGGCCCATTATATCGGCCTTTCAATGGGCGGCATGGTGGGCATGTGGCTGCTCACCCACGCGCCGCAGCGGATCAGCCGCGCCGTGCTCGCCAACACAGGCGCCTATCTCGGCGGTCCGGATCTGTGGAATGCCCGCATCCGCACGGCCAAATCCGAAGGGCTGGCGGGGCTGACGGCTGCGACGATGGACCGCTGGTTCACCCGCGAGTTCCAGGAACGTTCCCCTCAGGCGGTCGAGCGTGTCGCCCAGATGTTCCGGGCGACGCCGCCGCAGGGCTATGCCGCCTGCGCCGCCGCGATCCGCGACATGGACCAGCGCGACAGCATCCGCGCCATCACCAATCCGGTGCTCGTCATCGTCGGCACCCATGATCCGGCGACCCCGCCAACCATGGGCGGCCTGATCGCCGATCACATCAAGGGCTCGCGGCTGCTGGCGCTCGAAGCGGCCCATCTGTCGAATATCGAGGCCTCCAACAGTTTCAACCGGGCGATCCTGTCCTTCCTGAGCGCGGCGGACCACAAATCGGCGCCAACCGAAACGACCGCGCCCGCCAAGGCCGCCAAAATCAAACAAAAAAGCAAAAGCGAAACGAAGGCCGCCAAGCCGGCCCAGGCTCCGAGCGCGACACCCACCACGCCGAAACCGGCCGAGAAATCCACCGCAAAAACTGGTCAATCCGCTGCCAAGAAAAGCAGCAAGAAGAGCGCTCAGAAGGCAGCAGCGAAAAAAGCGGCGGCTAAAAAGAGCGTGAAGAAGACGGCGAGCACATCTGCCAAGAAAAAATCTGGGTCGAAAAAAGCCGTGTGGAAGAAAATCGCGACGGCCGCCAAAAAGGTTGTGAAGAAGGCCACTAAAAAAGCAGCCAGGAAAAAGCCGGCTAAAACAGCAGCAAAGAAAGCTGTGAAAAAAGCAACCAAGAAGAAATCGGGACGGAAATCGCGCTGATGGATGACAAAGAACGATATGAAAAGGGAATGCAGACCCGGCGCGCCGTGCTGGGCGATGCCTATGTGGATGCCGCGGTGGCGCGCATCGACGATTTCACCCGTGAATTTCAGGACTATATCGTCCGCACCGCCTGGGGCGACCCTTGGCAGCGGCCGGGGCTTGACCGCAAGATGCGGTCCGTGGTCGTGCTCAGTGTCACGCTTTCGCTAGGCCACTGGGACGAGTTCCGCCTGCATTTGCGAGGCGCACTCAACAACGGCATTACCAAAGACGAGATCAAGGAAATCCTGATGCACTGCGCAGCCTATGCCGGAATCCCCGCCGCCAACCACGCAGTCCGCGAGGCGCAGCAGGTCTTCAGGGATTTAGGCGTCTAGCAGTCGCGTCGCAGAGAAGGGCTGCAGCGCGATGTGGGCTAATTTCCTCGAACAACTGATCAACGGCATCACCCTCGGCTCGATCTACGGCCTGATCGCCATCGGCTATACGATGGTGTTTGGCATCATCGGCATGGTCAATTTCGCCCATGGCGATTTGTTCATGCTCTCGGCCTTCATCGCTCTGATCCTGTTTCTGGCGCTGACCCAATTGGTCGGCCTGTCGTCGATCTATGTGGCGATGTTCATCGTCCTGCTTGTGGCGATGCTGATCACATCGCTCTGGAATTGGAGCATCGAACGATTGGCCTACCGGCCGTTACGCGGCTCCTTCCGCCTCGCGCCGCTCATCTCGGCCATCGGCATGTCGATCTTCCTGGCGAATTTCGCCCAGGTTGCCCAGGGCCCGCAGGTCAAGCCGCTGCCGCCGATGTTCAACGAGATGATCCTGCTTCCCGTCGGCGATGGCGGCCTGATGATCGCGTATAAGAAATTCGTCATCGTCGCCGTCACCGTCATCCTGCTCACCGGCTTCTGGTATCTGGTGCAGAAAACCCCGCTCGGCCGCGCCCAGCGCGCCGTCGAACAGGACCGCCGTATGGCCTCTTTGCTCGGCATCGACGTCGACCGCACGGTGTCGATCACCTTCATCATGGGCGCGGCCCTCGCCGCCGTCGCCGGCACGCTCTATCTCGTCTACTACGGTGTCGTCAGTTTCTCCGACGGTTTCATTCCCGGCGTGAAGGCTTTCACCGCCGCCGTGCTCGGCGGCATCGGCTCGATCCCCGGCGCCGTGCTTGGCGGCCTGCTGATCGGCCTGATCGAAACCCTGTGGGCCGCCTATGTCTCGAACGACTACAAGAACGTCGCGGCCTTCTCCGTCCTCATCGTCGTGTTGATCTTCATGCCTTCCGGCCTGCTCGGCAAACCGGAAGTCGAGAAGGTCTGAGCGCATGCAGGATGCCAAACGCGCCGCAGGCGCCATCCCCCTGACCCAAAGGCCTTCCGCCGAAGAACCTTCGCGTCTTGCCCGCGCCTTGCGTGACGCTGCCCTTGTCGGCCTCGTCACGGCCGGCCTCTGCTTCCCCATGATCGCTTTGCGCGCCGAAGCGGACATGACCAATCATCTGGTACTGTTGCAGCGCTGGGAATGGCTCATCGGCGCGACGATCGCCATGTTTGCCTTCCGCTTCGCCGCATCGATGCTGAACACAGGAGTGGGGCGCACGCTTGCGGTGATCGGCATCGCTCTGCTGTTGTTCGTCGCCGGCCACGGCTATTTCACGGCCTTTCCGTCGACGACGACCACCGCCTTCTGCCTGATCGCCGGTATCGTCGCGCTGATCGCGGCCATTGCGGTCGACCGCGTCGACTTCAACGGCGCGGGTGAACGCGTCTCGATCAAGCCACCGCAGGGCACCGGCACGGTCGTCGCGATTTTCGCCTTGGCGGCGGCACTCGCTTTCCCGCTGGTGATGAACAACTGGCTCGGGCCGCAAGGCTCGCTGAAATGGATCAACAATTACGGCATCCAGATCCTGATCTTCGTCATGCTCGGCTGGGGGCTCAACATCGTCGTCGGTCTCGCCGGCCTGCTCGATCTGGGTTACGTCGCCTTCTACGCGGTCGGCTGCTATGCCTATGCGCTGCTTGCCACCAAATTCGGCCTGTCGTTTTGGATCTGCCTGCCGCTCGCCGGCATTCTCGCCGCCTTCTGGGGCATCCTGCTCGGCTTCCCGGTGCTGCGCCTGCGCGGCGACTATCTCGCCATCGTCACCCTGGCCTTCGGCGAGATCATCAATATCGTGCTGACCAATTGGATCGACCTCACCAATGGCGAGGCCGGCATCCCCTCGATCCCTCGCGTCACCTTCTTCGGCATTCCCTTCACCGCCGGCGACGACGGCTTTGCCGCGCGCTTCGGCCTGGAATTCTCGCCGATCCATCGCACGATCTTCCTGTTCTATCTGATCCTGGTTCTGGCGCTGATCACCAATTTCATCACGCTGCGCCTGCGCCGCCTGCCTGTGGGACGCGCCTGGGAAGCCTTGCGCGAGGACGAGATCGCCTGCCGCTCGCTTGGCATCAACACCACCAACGTCAAGCTCACCGCCTTCGCGCTGGGCGCCATGTTCGGCGGCTTCGCCGGCGCGTTCTTTGCCGTGCGCCAGGGCTTCGTCAATCCGAACTCTTTCACCTTCATCGAATCCGCCAGCATTCTCGCCATCGTCGTTCTCGGCGGCATGGGCTCGCAGATCGGCGTGGCGCTCGCTGCCGCCGTCATGGTCGGCGGCACGGAAGCGCTGCGCGAACTCGACTTCCTCAAAACCCTGTTCGGCGGCCAGTTCGATCCCAACCAATATCGCATGCTGATTTTCGGCTTCGCCATGGTCCTGATGATGATCTGGAAACCGCGAGGTTTGATCTCGACGCGAACGCCTTCGATCTTTTTGAAACAGCGCAAAGCCATCGCCGGCGATCTGGTGAAGGAAGGTCACGGCTGATGCGCTGGTTGAGTGACCCCGTCCTCACCGTCGACGGCCTGAGCATGCAGTTCGGCGGCATTCGCGCCGTCAGCAATCTGTCCTTTGCCGCCGGCCGCGGCGACATCACCGCCATCATCGGCCCCAATGGCGCCGGCAAGACGACGGTGTTCAACTGCATCACCGGCTTCTACAAGCCAACCTCCGGCCGCCTCGCCTTCACCCGCGAGGGACAGACGGCGCGCGCCGACATCGAGGCGCTGACGCGCTCGCCGCGCCGGCACCGCCGCATGCCGAGCGGCGACATCTATCTCCTGGAGCGCATGCCCGGCCACGACATCGCCAAGAAGGCGAAAGTGGCGCGCACCTTCCAGAACATCCGCCTGTTCGCTGGCATGACCGTGCTCGAAAACCTGATCGTCGCGCAACACAACACGCTGATGCGGGCGTCCGGCTTCTCGGTCACGGGCCTCGTCGCGCCGATGTTCTATCGTCCGCGCGAACGCGAGGCGGTCGATCGCGCCGCCTATTGGCTCGAGCGCATCAACCTCATCGATCGTGCCGACGACCCCGCCGGCGACCTGCCCTATGGCGACCAGCGCCGGCTGGAAATCGCCCGCGCCATGTGCATCGAGCCGGTCCTGCTCTGTCTCGACGAACCCGCCGCCGGCCTCAATCCGCGCGAATCCGCCGAGCTGACCCGCCTGCTGCGCGGCATCCGTGACGAACACAACGTGTCGATCCTCATCATCGAGCACGACATGAGCGTCATCATGAACATTTCCGACCATCTGGTCGTGCTCGACCATGGCGTGAAGATCTCCGATGGCGCGCCGGCCGAGGTGCGCGAAGACCCCAAGGTGATCGCCGCCTATCTCGGCACCGCCGACGAGGACGAACACGGAGGGCCGGCATGACCGCCCTACTCGAACTCTCCGGCATCGAATCCGGCTATGGCAAGATCATCGCGCTGAAGGGCGTCGACATGCATGTCGATCAAGGCGAGATCGTCACCCTGATCGGTGCCAACGGCGCCGGCAAATCGACCTTAATGATGACGATCTTCGGTTCGCCGCGCGCCCGCCGTGGCCGCATCGTCTACGACGGCCGCGACATCACCCAATTGCCGACCCATGACGTGGCCCGCCTCGGCATCGCCCAATCGCCGGAAGGCCGACGCATCTTCCCGCGCATGAGCGTCGAGGAAAATCTGCTGATGGGTGCCGCGCTCGGCGACCCAGCCAAACGCGCCGACGATCTCGAACGGATGTTCACCATCTTCCCGCGTCTCAAGGAGCGCCTGCATCAGCGCGGCGGCACCCTGTCCGGCGGCGAACAACAGATGCTCGCCATCGCCCGCGCCTTGATGACCCGGCCGCGCCTGCTGCTGCTCGACGAACCCTCCCTCGGCCTGGCGCCGCTCGTGGTAAAACAGATTTTCGACGTCATCCGCGATCTCAACCGGCGCGACGGCCTGACCGTCTTCCTGGTCGAGCAGAACGCCTTCCATGCCCTGCGCCTGGCCCATCGCGCCTATGTCATGGTCAACGGCAATATTACCATGAGCGGCACCGGCGCCGACCTGTTGTCGCGGCCGGAAATCCGCGCCGCCTATCTCGAGGGAGGCCATTGATGGAAGGGCTTCTCTACGCGCCCTCGCCCTACGAGCCCTGGTCTTTTCTCGCCGTGACGGTGGTCATGGGCGGAGCGGCGGCCTGGGCCGCCGGCCGCATCCTGGCCTGGACCTGGCGCCCGCTCTGGCAGGTCGCACCCTATGCCGTTCTGTTGGCCGGCGTCGTCGCCTTCCTGCATTATGTACTGTTTCACGAAAACACCGTGCCGCTGGACAAGGTGATCGCCGCGATCGGCGCGCAGGATGGGGCAGCCCTGGTCGACGCCCTGCGCTATTACGCGGTGATCCTGCTCGTCATCATTCTGTTCGCTCTCGCCGGCTACATCGTGACGCGCGCGCGACAGATGCGCCGACAGTACGGGTTCCAAACCGACCCGTCGAAATGATGCCTGCCATATCCGAAGGTTTACTGATGACTTCATGCGCAATTCAGGGAAGTATTCACGCCGATGGCGTCGGACGCAGACGACCACGGAACCGTCCGGAGGGACTTAAATGAAAAGAACATGGTTGGGACTCCTTGCCGCCGTCGCCACCACCCTGGCGGCCGTCGGTCCGGGACAGGCGCAGATCAAACTCGGCCTCGGCGGCCCCATCACCGGCGGCAGCGCCGTCTTCGGCTCGCAGATGAAGAACGGTGCCGAACAGGCGGTTGAGGACATCAACGCCGCCGGCGGCATCCTCGGCCAGAAGGTTCAACTGTTCTTGGGCGACGACGTCTCGCGGCCGGAACAGGGCGTGTCCGTCGCCAATAAGTTCGCTGGCGATGGCGTCAAATTCGTCGTCGGCCATTTCAATTCCGGCGTCTCCATCCCCGCCTCCGATGTCTATCAGGAGAACGGCATCCTGCAGATCACGCCGGCCTCGACCAATCCGGTCCTGACCGAGCGCAAGCTGACGAACGTCTTCCGCACCTGCGGCCGCGACGACCAGCAAGGTGCCGTCGGCGGCAAATACATTGCCCAGAACTTCAAGGGCAAAAAGGTCGCCGTCATCCACGACAAGACGCCCTATGGCAAAGGTCTCGCCGACGAGATCAAGAAGAACATGAACAGCGCCGGCGTCACCGAAGTTCTCTATGAAGGCGTCAATGTCGGCGAGAAGGATTTCTCCGCGCTCGTGTCGAAGCTGCGCCAGCAGGGCATCGACCTGGTGGTGTGGGGCGGCCTCTATCCGGAAGGCGGCCTTTTGGTGCGCCAGATGCGCGACCAGGGCGTCAATGCCGTTCTGCTCGGCGGCGACGGCATCGCCTCGGCCGAATTCGGCGCCGTCGGCGGCCCTGGCGTCGAGGGCACCTTGATGACCTACGGCCCGGATCCGACCAAGCGCCCCAATGCGGCGGCCATCGTCAAGAAACTCATCGACAAGAAGATCAATCCGGAATCCTACACGCTCTACACCTATGCGGCGGTGCAGATCCTGCAGCAGGCGATGGAAGCGACCAAGACGACCGACCCGAAGAAGGTCGCCGAATATATGCATTCCGGCAAACCCTTCGACACGGTGATCGGCACCATCTCCTATGACGCCAAGGGCGACCGCACCGATTCCGACTATGTCATGTACATTTGGAAGAAGGCGGCCGACGGCAAGCTGATCTTCGAAGAGATGCAGAGCGCGCCGTAAGGCACGCTATATCCAAACAACAAAGGCCGGGCTTGCGTCCGGCCTTTTCATTTTGCGAACGCCTTCGCTTAAAACTTCGCTGACAGCATGAGTTGCGCCGAACGGCCCGGTGCGATGAAGACGAAGGGCGCGGCGCTCTGGTAGAGGGCGTCGTAGTAGCGTGTGTTGAAGATGTTGTTCACGAACAGCTTCACCGTCAGATTGTCGTTGATCTTGCCTTCCAGGAACGTGTCGAAACGCCAATGGGACGGGATCGACGTGCCGGCATTGGCCGCCAGCAAGGTGCCGCCATAGATGCGCGACATATAGGTCGCCTGGCCGCCGATCTCGAGCCAGTTCGTCACCTGATATTTGCTCAACAGATTGAACGACTGATGCGCGATGTTAGCCAGTTTGAGGCCGACATTGCTCGGCATCGCCGATTGATCGACACGCGATTCCATCAAGGTCATACCACCGAACACGCTCCACTCCGGCGTGATCTTGCCGCCAAGCCCGATGTCAACGCCCTGCACGTGATAAGAGGCGCCCGACACGATGGTGCCGCGCACACCGTTGAGCGTGATCGATTCAAGCGCATTGTCGACGCGGGTATGAAACAGAGCCGCCGTCAGCAGGAGATGGCGATCGAACAGCTCCCATTTCGTGCCGATTTCGAACGCCTTGTTCCGCTGCGGCGAAAACACTTGATTGACCGGCGCGATGGGATTGAAGCCGCCGTAAGCAAGCGATGAACCATCAAGCGCGCCACCAACCGGATTGGCGGATGTGGCATAGGCGGCATAGACGCTCGCATAAGGCAGCGGCTTGACCGTGATACCGAGGTTGTAATTGACCAGCCCCGACGTGTTCGAAACCGTCTTGCCCGCCTGCCAGGAGCTGATGTTGTAATTGTCGTAGCGCAGACCGCCGTTGAGAATGACCAGATCCTGATAATTGACACTCTCGATCAGATAAGCGCTCTTGGTATTGACCGTTGTGACGATCGGATTGCCGGCGAGAACCGGCGTGCCGGAGAACGGCAATTCATTCGGCGGATTGAAGATGGACGCGTTCATGATCGAACCCGTCCCGTTGAAACCGCCCGGCAAAGCTTCCGACGTTAAACCTCTATAGGTGTCGAAGCTCATGCGTTCGCGCGAGAACTCGGTGCCGATGGACGTCGTGCTCTTGATCGGCCCCAGATCGTATTTGAACGTCGCATCCGTCTGATCCGCCAGAACGGTCGTCACCTGATAGCGGCTCTGCGGATTGCCGGTATAGGTCAACGTCGTCAGATTGGGCGCTTCGGGAATCGTGCCGAGATAATTGAGCAACGACCATTCGTAGCGGAACTTGTTGCTGATCGTCAGATGATCGTTGACGGCATATTCCGTGTTCTGGGTGAGAATATCCTGCTTGGCTTTCTGGAAGTCGCGATTGACGAAGCCGTAATAGGTGTTGCGCGGCACGCCGGTTTCGGTGAAGGGCGCACCCGCCGCCGTGTTATAGGGCACACCGAAATCCGGCAGCATGTTGAGATAGACGTGGGTGTAATTGGCGGTGACCTTCAGTTGGTCATTGGGCTTGAAAGCCACGGCCAGCAAGCCGCCCCAACGATCGTCGAACACAAAGTCTCGTCCGGCCACATTGGCCTGCTGGCCCATGCCCGCCGCGCGGATCGACAGCGCCGGCGAGATGACCTGATTGACGTCGAAGGTGAAACGCCGGGTCGAATCCGTGCCGATGGTCGCATCGGCCTTGTAGAAATTCCGATCTTGCGCCTGTTTGGTGACGATATTGACCGCACCGCCCGTGGTGCCGCGTCCGGCGAAGGACGAGGACGGACCGCGCAGGATTTCCACCTGTTCGGTGAAGAAATTTTCGCGGATACTGACGGACGGATCGCGCACACCATCGACGAAAACGTCGTTGCGCGCATCGAAGCCACGAATAAAGAAGCGATCGCCGAACGCGTTGCCGCCCTCGCCCGTCCCCAGCGTCAAGCCAGCGGTGGTGCGTGCCAGATCGCGAAACGAGGTGGCGTTCTTGTCGTCGATCACCTCGCGGGTGAGAACGGTTACGCTCTTGGGCGTGTTGAGGATCGGCTCGGCAAATTTGGCTGATGAAGCCAGGCGGTCGGCCTTATAGGGCGCGGCCGCATCGGCATAGGGATCGCTGCCAGGCTGGCGCGCGATTGCCGGCGCGCTGACGGCGCCCGGCGCTGGCGCGGGCTGCACGGGTTCCACGGGCGCGCGTGGCGCGGCGCGGCGGCGCAAGGCAACGCGGGCACGAACATGCGCCGCACTCTGGCGCGGCGGCGCGCTGCGGTGATGCACTACAGGCGCGTCGACCGTGACGGAAGGCAAGGCTTCGCTGGGCTGCACTGGTCCCTGCTGCGCATCGGCGCTGCCGACCGATCCTGCCGTCACCAGAAAAGCGGCGGCCGTCGCCAAAGCACCACGTGAATCGATATCCACCGGCCAGGCCATACGCGTGGTCGCCGCGCGCAGCGAATGTGGCGCCTTCTCAACAGTCATCAGCCCGACCCTAGTAATAATACTGATGTAGATTGATGGTGCGGTCATCGCAGAGGACGGGGCGCCCGTCAAAGCCTCTGTTTTAGAACGATTATTATCAACAGCCGCAGAGGTGCGCGCCGGCGGCATCACGACGACACACTTTAGATTTGGTCCAAATTAAAGAAGCGAGAAAAGCAAAGTCATTCCCGCTCATTGCCAGCAGGTGCAATGGATACTGGCCGATAACTGCTACCGAGGCGGCGCATTTCGGCAACAGTCGGGATTTTATTGAAAGTGGCCTGCTCAGATTTCCTGGCTCGGCGGCTTCATCAAGGCGAACAATTCGTCCACCGAAAGCTGCGCCGCGGCCCTGACGCGCTCGGCCGATTCCGTGCCGCTGATGTCGATGCCGGCAATGACCGCTTTGATCTCGTCGCGAAAGCCGGTGAGGAAGCGCAGCGGATCGGGCGAAGAATTGGCGACATGCGCGACCAGCCCGGTGATGAGAATCTGGCAGGCCAGCATGCGGCCGTTCAATTCTTCCATCTCTCTGCCTCCTGAACGCGCGATCAGCCGAGCGTCGCTAACCCTGGAAAAACGTCAAGCAGCCAGAACGACACTGCCTGCATGCTGCCCGTGAGGAAAGCGACGCCGGTGACGATGAGCAAAACGCCGACCACTTTCTCCACCGTGCCGAGATGGCGCTTGAACCGGCCGAGAAATTCCATGAACGGCTCGATGGCAAAAGCCGCGATGAGAAACGGAATGCCAAGACCCGCCGAATAGACCGCCAGCAACAGCGCGCCGCGCCCGGCGGTGCCTTCGCTGCCAGCGATCGTCAGGATCGCCGCCAGGATCGGCCCGATACAGGGCGTCCAGCCGAAGGCGAAGGCGAGGCCCATGACATAAGCGCCCCACAGGCCGACGGGCTTGCGCACGTCGAGCCGCGCCTCGCGATAAAGCAACGCCAGCCGCCACACGCCAAGGAAATGCAGACCCATGGCGATGATAGCGACACCTGCCAGCGCCGACAGCAAACCGAAATATTGCCGGATGAGCTGGCCGAACAACGACGCGGTGGCGCCAAGCCCGACGAAGACGGTCGAGAAGCCGAGCACGAACAGCACAGCCGCCAGCAGCACGTCGCGCCGCGCCCGCGTCGCCCGCTCGCTCGACAATTCCTCCACCGTCGTTCCGGCGATGAAGGTCAGATAAGGCGGCACCAGCGGCAAGACGCAGGGGCTTAGGAATGACAGCAAGCCGGCAATCAAAGCGGCAGGCAGCGAAATATCCGACATCTCACATCCGATCGCGCCAACCGGGCGCACCCGCAGGCCGAGGCGCGGGAGCCACGAACATGCTAGACCAGCCCTACTGCTTAAAACCTAGGCGCTGCCCATGCAAAGCGGCGGAACGCCGCCTCGCCAAGAGGTGATGTGGGCGTGAAGATGACGTGATGGAGCGTGACCCGTGCTGAACCTGATCACCGACGTCCCTGGCCTGAAAGTCGGCAATGCCCAAGACGAAACCGTGCTGTCGGGGGTCACGGCAGTGATTTTCGACGAACCGGCCATCGCCTCCATCGCCATTCATGGCGGCGCACCCGGTGTGCGGGATACTGCCTTGCTCGATCCCGAAATGACCGTCGAACGGGTCGACGCTTTGGTGCTGTCGGGCGGCTCGGCTTTCGGCCTCGATGCGCCGGGCGGTGTTCAAGCGGCGTTGCGGACCGCAGGACGCGGCTTCCCCGTCGGCTCCGTAAAAGTACCTATCGTTCCCGGCGCTATCCTGTTCGATCTCCTGAATGGCGGCGACAAGACCTGGCCGCGCATGTCGCCCTATTGGGAGCTCGGTCATGCCGCCGCCGAGGCGGTCGCGACGGATTTCGCCATCGGCTCCGTTGGCGCCGGCTTTGGTGCCACCACCGCCAATCTGCGTGGCGGCCTGGGTTCAGCCTCCTGCCGCACCGCCGGCGGCTTCACCGTCGGCGCTCTGGTCGCCGCCAATGCGATCGGTAGTGCCACGATCGGTTCGGGACCGCATTTCTGGGCAGCACCTTACGAACAAAACGGGGAGTTCGGCGGGCTCGGCTGGCCTGCCCGCATCGAAACAGCCGATCTCGACCTGGTCATCAAAGGCGCGGCCGCGCCGAAACCGGAAAATACCACCATCGCCATTGTCGCCACCGATGCGGCATTGACGAAAGGCGGCGCCCGCCGCCTCGCCGTGATGGCGCATGATGGCATGAGCCGCGCTTTGCGCCCCTCGCATGCGGCGATGGATGGCGATCTCATTTTCGCAGCCAGCACCGGCCGCGCCGGCAAGACACCGGATACGCGCGATCACATTGAAATCGGCCAGGCTGCTGCCGATTGTCTGGCCCGCGCCATCGCGCGCGCTGTTTTCGCCGCCGCGCCAGCGCCAAAGGTTCCCGGTGCGAAACCTGCGTGGCGGGAACTCTTTTTTAACTCTGGTGTTTCAGACACTCAGTGACAATTCCGTTGATCGCTGCTGGCGCGCCTCTTGCTTCACATGTCCGTGACAAGACATTCACGCCATGGTTGCGCCGCAATATCGGGTGTAAAACGTGCAGATGTCGGGTCTGGGAGCTTATCTATGAGGCAACTTGCAAAAATCGCTATCTTTGGAGCGATGCTGCTGGCTGTCGCTCCGGCTGTCGCGCAAGAACCCATTCAGCAGGAGCAGTCGACCAACTGGCGCGAGCTTCTAAACGATCTCTACCGTCTCGATCTCGCCATCGACCGCTGCGAGCAGGTTCTGCCAACGGCCGAGGAAATGATCCGTCTCGAGGATGCAATCGGCTATGTCGAACGCCGTGTCGATCTGTCGAAGGAATCCTTGGACGAGGTTTTCTCCAAGCTCGAATATGAGACCGTGGCCGAGCGCAACGATTTCTGCTCGGCGATGACCAATGCCGTCGACGAAATCCGCAAAATCCCGGCCGAATACCAAGATTAAGATTGAGCTTTCGTGAAGGTTTGCCGGCGATAGTGCCTCCTGCACAAACAGGAGGCTCTTTTTATGTCATCGCCCGACTTCGCCGCCGCCGCGCTCGACGCGGTCGTCCTCGAGCCGGCGCCTATCAATTCAGATTGGATCCTTGCTGGATCCCCTGAAGCCCGTTCGGTGGAAGTGTTCCGCAGCGCCGACGGCGCCGCCACCTGCAATGTTTGGGATTGCACGGCTGGCACATTCAAATGGTATTTCGGTGTCGACGAAACCGTCCACATCCTGCAAGGCGAGGTCGAAGTGACCGCCCAGGACGGATCGGTCCGCATGCTCAAGCCCGGCGACGTCGCCTTCTTCGCCAGCGGCACCTGGGCGACGTGGCGCATCGACAACTACGTCCGTAAACTTGCTTACTGCCGCCACTCGATGCCGCTGCTGCTGGCTTTCTCCCTGCGCGTGGTCGGCAAGCTGATGCGCATGTCCGGCCTCAGCAGCGCCGCGCCCGACAGCGGGCTTGGCGGCCGCAACGTCGCCTGACCGTTATCGTCTCGGCGCCATCCGCTCCGACGTTCCGATGAAATAAGCGATGGTGCCGATGACGATCAGCCCGAACAGGAACCACAGCACCGGCAGATAGGTGCCATAGACGTCGTGCAGCATCGCCAGCACGACGGGCGACATAGTGCGCGGCAGGATCGACACGGTCGTCATCGCACCCGACACCGCCGCATATCCGCGCAGACCGAAGATCTCAGCAATCACCGTCTGGCGGACGATCATGATGACGCCGCCGGCTGCGCCATGCACGAGCGCGAAAAGAAAATTGCCGGTCGCGCCATAGGAGCCGGCGAAAATCAGAATGAGCATGCCGACGCCGAACATCGGAAAGACGATCCGCCCGGTGCGGCGCGCCGATCCGACCGGATCGAGCACATGGGTGATGATCCGCCCGACCACCGCCGCCGGTCCCGTCATTGAAAAGATCACCACCGCCAGGCTCTGCGGCAGGCCACGCTCGTCGAGCAACGGCACCAGATGAATGGTGATGCCCGACATGACGAACCAGTGCACGCTGAAGGCGATCGCCAAGGTCCAGAAAGCGCCCGTGCGGATGGCGCTGCGCAACGGCGACGTGCCGCCTTGCGGCGCCGATGGCAGCCGCCCTTCCGAAAGCGCCTGCTTGCGTCGCTGAAATTCGCCCGTGCGGCTGCCGACCGTGCCGCGCAAGGTGAAGAAGCAGATCAGGGTCGGCCCGAAAGCCAGGATCGCAGCCAGCGCCATCATGCCGGCGCGCCAGCCATATTCGCCCATGATCAGACCGACCACAGGCGGCACGACCGCCGACGACAGGCCACCGATAATCGCCGCATAGGTGAGGCCGCGGCGAAAATCCTTGACGTTGGCGGTGACGACGGAGGCCGGAATATTGCCCAGCAGCATCGACTGCGAAATGCCGACGCCGGTGAAAGCCATGTAAAGCTCGGTCAGACTGCTAATATGCGGCACGCTCATGAGCGCCGCCGCGCCGACCAGCCCGCCACCGGTCATGATCCAGCGACCGCCGCGCCGGTCCATCAGATAGCCGAAGGGAATCGCGAAAACGTCGGCGACGACGAGCGCCAGGGTGAAGGCGGAAGCGACTTCCGTGGCGCTCCAGCCGAATTCCTGGTTGAGCGGCTTCAGAAACAGGGCAATCGAATGCCAGAGAACGCCGATGGCAATCAGCTGGGAAATGGCGACGCCCCAGATGATCCGGTTTTCACCCGGCGCCGTCTTCGCTCCCTGCCCCTCGCTGCCCATTGTTTCCACCCCGCCCGGCGGATCATCCGGGCCGGCACCTCATCGACAGCATTCTGCCGCTGATCAACTCTTAGAATGAATCGCGTTTCGATAGAAACGCCATTTTTGCAAGAGCCTCATGCGCAAGAGCCTTATGCGCGCCGGCGCGCGTGCGGACTTTTGTCGACATTTTCCATGAGTTCATGGACGAGACGCTCGGTCAATTCGGCGCGCACGCCGGCATAGGCCGGATCGTCCCACACATTATGGGTGTCGTCGGGATCGGTGCGGCGATCGTAGAGTTCGCCCCACGGCATGCCCTTGTAGAGGGTGAGCCGGTGATCGGCAGTGATCAGCGTGCGCACCACCGCCGATTTCTCGAAGCCCATGCGCGGCTGGGTATCCTCATATTCGATCACCAATTCGTCGCGCAGCTCGTGGGAGCCGGCGACATTGCCGAGCAGGCTCTTGCCCTGAATGCCCCAATAGGGTTTCAGGCCGGCGCGATCGATGATGGAGGGCGCCAGATCGATGGTCGAGGACAGAGCGTGCGACACGCGCGCCGTACGGTCGGCGGGATCGGACCAGATCATCGACACGTTGTTGATGGAATCGAGCATGATCGCGCCCTTCAACATCAGGTTGAAGTCGCCGAGATAGTCGCCGTGGTCGGAATTGAACACGATCACCGTATTCTCATATTTGCCAGCGGCTTTCAGCGCATTGATCACCTCGCCAATGGCATCGTCGATCATCGTGATCATGCCGCAGGACAGCGCCATCGCCTCACGCGTCTCGCGCTCGTTGGCCATGAAGGCTTCCTGCGTCTGCGCCTGGCGCGTGCCCTTGGTCCAATGATCGTGCAGCCAGCGCATCGGCGGCGTCGGATTTTTATGCGCCTCATAGGGCAGCCGCGGATGGAAATCCTCGGGGCTGTACATGTCCCAATATTTGCCCGGCGGCGTGAACGGGTGATGCGGATCGGGGAAAGAGACGAAAGCGAAGAACGGCTGATCGTCACCTTTCGAAGCGTTGATGTAGTCGATGGCGCGATCGCGGATGAAGGACGTCGGATAGAGCTCCTCCGGGATCGGCGTGCGCACCGCCTGCGGGCAGACGTAATCATGCGGCAGTTGATTGGCCTTGTCGCGCCAGAAGTCCGCCTGATTGGTCTTCGATTTCAGCCATTGATAGTAATGGCCGTTGCACTGATCGCTGTGATTGGTGACCATGTCGACATGGTCGTAGCCGTAATAGGGCGTCCTGATCTTGAAGAATTCTGGACTGGCGTAGCGCGACGGATCTTCCTGATCGTAGTCGGCCTCCTCCGCCTTCCAGGCTTCCTTGATGACGCCAAGTTCGTCGGGCTTGTAGCGCTTTTGCGAGTCGATGCCTGTCATCGGCTGCACGTGGCTCTTGCCGATGAGCGCCGTGCGATAGCCACCCGCCCGCAGCACGTCAGTGAACGTATTGGCGCGAATGGAGAGATCGCAGCCGTTATGGCGCAGCCCATGGGTACTGGGAAAACGGCCGGTCAGCAGCGATGCGCGATTGGGCATGCAGACGGGCGATGCCACGTAGAAGCGGTCGAACCTCGTACCATTAGCCGCGAGGCCATCGATATTGGGCGTCTTGACGATCGGATGGCCGGCGCAGCCGAGATAATCGGCCCGCTGCTGGTCGGTGATGAAGAACAGAAAATTAGGACGCGACATAAAAGCCTCTTAGACAGCGTTTCCAAGCAATCGTTTGAGCGGTGCCGCCATCACGGGCGGCGAACCATCATTCCATCTTCATACCAGCTTTGGCGATGACTTCGCCCCATTTCTGCCGGTCACGAGCGATCTGAGCGACGGAAGCCGCTTCGTCGGCGCCGATCGGATCGGTCGCCTGCTGTTCGATGCGGGCACGCACCTCCGGGTTCTTCAGCGCTTCCAGAACGGCATTGCCGAAAGCCGCCCGCAGCTCCGGCTTCATACCGCCGGGTGCGAACATGTAATTGACGAAACGTGCTTCGAAGCCCTTGATGCCAGCCTCTTCAGCGGTGGGAATATCGGGCACGAAGCGCACCCGTTCGTTGGCCGACACGGCGAGCGCCCGCAGCGCGCCCGAATTGACGTGCGGAATGAGCACGCCGGCGGTGATGAAACTCGCCTGGATGTTGCCGGCGAGCAGATCCTGCAAAGCGAGCGCCGCGCCGCGATACGGCACGTGCACGGCGCGCAGCTCGCTCACCATCTTCAGATATTCGAGCGCCAGATGGCCGGGCGAACCGATGCCGGCCGAACCGAAATTCAGTTCGTGGCTTTTGCCGTATTCGACCAGCTCCTTGAAACTCTTGGCTGGAACGGTCTTGGCGTTGACGGCGAGCAGCAGCAGGTTCTGGCCGACCTTGGCGACAGGCACGAGATCGCGCGTCGCATCGAAGCCCTGCGACTTGTAGACATTCGGATTCACCGTGACGATCGAATCCGGGCAGAAGAGCCAGGTCAGTCCATCGGGCGCCGATTTCGCCACGAAAGCCGCTCCGACATTGCCCGCCGCACCCGTGCGGTTCTCGATGACGATCGAACGTTTGATGTCCTGGCTGAGACGTTCAGCCAGCACGCGCGCGATCGCATCGGCCGGCCCGCCCGGCGCCAACGGCACGATGACCGTGATCGGCCCCGGCGGGATTTGTTCAAGCGGCGATTGCGCGGCAACAGCCATGGCGCCCGCCAGCCAGAACGCGGCGGCGGCGATTTTCGGCAACATCATTTCGGATCTACTCCCCTCAAACGGACGTGCTCGGTCCTCCCGGCTTTTCGGCGCGGATTGTGGAGAGGTTTTACTTATTCGAAAACAACAATTTTGGCGGTAATCATACCAAAAACGTATATCTTAGTCCGGCTTGCTGTCTGCCAGCCCCCGGACATAGGTCTCGAAGCGCGCTTTGAATTCGTCGATCAGGGGATGATCCTTCATGTCCTGGCGGCGCCACATGGCCACGTCTCGGCGCGGCATTTCCGCCTTGAAGCGCAGTTCGACGAAACGCCTGGGATCGTCGATATGGCGCATCAGAAAACTCGGCGCCGCCATCAGATAGTTGCCACTGCTGACCAGAGTGAGCGCGATCGAAATGTCGCCGGAAAATTCGATCACGGTGCGTGCGCCGTCGACGCCGATGCGCGAGAGAATTTCGCGGGTCGTATCGCGGGCGCCAGACAGTACGCCCACCGTCGTCCAGGTCGCCGCAGCCAGATCGGCGACGCTGACCTCGCGGCGCTGCGCCAACGGATGCTTCTCGCTGGCGAACAGGCCGATGTGATCTTCGAACATCACATCGTGGATCAGATCGTCGGCCGCGAAATGGCGCAGGCCTGGCGCTAGTACGATGTCGAGTTCGTCACGCCGCAAGCGGTCGAGCAGCCGCTCGGCACCGTCGACCGACACGCGCAAGCCGACATTCCATTTCGAACGCAGGATATGGCTGACGAAGCCCGGCATGATCGAGCGCGCCAGCATGGCGCCGACGGCGATGCGCAATTTGCCATCCTGCCCCTGCCGCCAGCGCTCCACTTCGCCTTCCGCCTGATCCATTGCGTCGCGGATCAGGCGGCCCTGGCGCGCCAGCGCCGCGCCGATCACCGTCGGCGCCACGCCATAACGGCCACGCTTCAAAAGAGGCGCACCCACTTGCGCCTCCAGGCTCTTCATATTGCGGCTGAGCGTTGGCTGAGTGAGATGGAGCGCTTCCGCGGCCCGCGACAGCGAGCCCAGTTCAACGATTTCGGCCAGTTGCCGCAGATATCGTGGCTCCATTCCTTCTCACTATTGCGGCTCGATCCCAAGTTCCTTCGTGGTCTTTTCCCACAGGGCGAGCTGTTCGCCAAGGAAGTTTGCCGCATCGCCGGGCGATCCGACGCCCTGCGGATTGATGTCGAAGCCGAGTTTTGGCGCCATCTCACGCACCTGCTCGTCACGCGTCGCCCGATCGGTCGCCGCATTCATCTTCGCAACGATGTCGGGCGGCGTGCCGGTGGGGGCCATCAGCATGAACCAGCCGGCGAAATCAAAGCCCGGCACGGTTTCGCCCGCCGCCGGCAGGTCTGGGAAAGCCGACACCCGCTTGGCCGAAGCCATGGCGATCGCCCGCATCGATCCAGCGCGGATTTGCGCCTCGACGATCGACACCGAGAAGACGCCGACTTGCAGACGTCCGGCGATCGTGTCCTGCACTGCATTGTTGATATTGGGATAAGGCACCAGAACGAAGGTCGTGCCGGTGCGCTTGTTCAGCGCTTGCGCCGTCACGCCGGCCAGATTGCGTGGGCCATCGACACCCAGCGAATATTTACCGGGCGCCGCTTTCTCCAGCGCAATCAGCTCCGTCAAAGTCTTTGCCGGCAAGTCCGGTGTCGTCACGATCACCTGATTGCTGCGCGTCACCAGCGCCACCGGCGCGAAGTCCTTCGTGGGATGATAGGGCAGATCCTTCATCATGAAGACATTGTTTGCCAAGGCCGCCGACGTCGCGAAGAAATAGGTATAGCCATCAGGCGCGGCGCGCGCCGCCGCCAGTGCGCCAATGACATTGCCACCACCCGGCTTGTTCTCGACAACGACGCCTTGGCCCAATTCCTTGCCGAGCTTTTCGGCGATGAGGCGCGCCATCACATCGGGACTTGCACCCGCCGCTTGCGAAACGATCAGCGTTACCGGCCGCTGCGGCCAGTTCGCCGCACCCTGTGCCGCAGCGATATGTGTAGACACGAATAAAGCGGCACCAGCCGCCAACAGCCTCCCGAACATGTTCCCTCCCAGGCTCCCTGTTCAATGCGGAAAGCCTAGCATGACGTTGCGCGCGTGAAAGATGCCCACCCGGAGCCCAAGCAAAAATTTCGTATCGCAATGTGAGCACATGCCTTTGAACGGCTTTACCGCAAGCACGGCCTATGCCTAGCATCGTGTGTGAGGGAGGATCACGATGACGTTTCTGCGCAATGCCTGGTATGTGGCGATGTGGTCGCAAGATCTCGGCGACACACCGCAACCACGCCGCATTCTCGATGAGCCGCTTGTCTTCTTTCGCACGGCCGACGGTAAAGCCCATGCATTGATCGACGCTTGCCCACATCGGCAAGCGCCGCTGCATCTCGGCAAGATCGTCGGCGACCGCGTGCGTTGCCAATATCATGGCCTTGAGTTCGATACCTCGGGCGCTTGCGTGCGCAATCCGCATGCTTCGGGACGCATTCCGCCCAATGCCAAGGTACGTGCTTATCCGGTCGTCGAGAAACACACGCTCGTCTGGGTTTGGATGGGCGAAGCCAAGGCCGATCCGTCAACCATTCCCGACTTCTCCTTGTTCGATACCGCCGATCCCACCACCGTCTCGCGCAAGGAATGGATGCGCATGAAGGCGCATTACTATCGCATCGTCGAAAACCTGCTCGATCTCAGTCACGCCAATGTTCTGCATGAAAGCATACTCGGCAATGAGGAGATGATGCCCGCGAAAGTCGGCGTCGAGCAGAACGGCGCTTCCTTGAAGGTCTCCCGTCTCAACGAAAACGTACCGCCACCGCAACTCTACAATCTGCTGTTCCGGCGCGACAATGCGCCAGTCGACGTATGGGCCAACATTCTCTGGTATGCACCCTCAACCCTGTTGAACGACACAGGCGCGACCACGCCAGGCGGCCAGCACGAAGATGGCACGGGCGTCTTCGGTGCGCATTTCCTCACGCCGGAAACAGCGACAACGACTCTCTATCATTTCGCTGCCGTGCGGCAGAACCCGCACGCCTGGGGTGAGCCGATCGACAGCGAGTTGCGCGCTTTACTCTCCGAACTGCGTCACGAAGCCTTCGACGCGCAGGACCGGGTGATGATCGAGGGCCAGCAGCGCAACATGGACGACCCCGCCATCGACAAGGAAAAGCCGATCTTTCTGGAGGTCGATGCCGGCCCGACGCGGTTCCGCCGGATCATGGACGAACTGCTGCGGCAGGAGCAGGAAGCAACCCCGATCCCAGCTTCTGCCGCCGAATAAGCCCGAAAAGGGCCGATTTTCTGGGGTTTTATTGCCAAATGTCGTTTCTTATCGCGGCGGAACCTGCGATAAGCCACGGCATATTTGGAGATGACCCATGCGCCCGCTGAAAATCCTGCCCTCGATCCTCGCCGCCGATTTCTCCCGGCTCGGCGATGACACGCGGGCGGCGATGGAAGCGGGCGGCGATCTCGTCCATGTCGACATCATGGACGGTCATTTCGTTCCCAACATTTCCTTCGGCCCCGACGTGATGCGCTCGATCCGTGGCGTCACCGACAAGCCGTTCGACGTGCATCTGATGATCTCGCCGGTCGATCCTTATCTCGAAGCCTTTGCCAAGGGCGGCGCCGACATCATCACGGTCCACGCCGAGGCCGGGCCGCATCTGCATCGCTCGCTTCAGACCATCCGTGGACTTGGCAAACGCGCCGGCGTCGCCATCAATCCGGGCACGCCGGAAAGCGCCATCGAACCCGTGCTCGACGATGTCGATCTCGTGCTGGCCATGACCGTCAATCCGGGCTTCGGCGGCCAGAAATTCATCTATCCGGTGCTCGACAAGGTGCGCCGCATCGCCGCTATGTGCGCCGGCCGCGACATCGATATCGAGATCGACGGCGGCGTGACAGCGGAAACAGCGGCGGCTTGCGTGACCGCCGGCGCCAATTATCTCGTCGCCGGGTCCGCCGTATTCAAAGGCGGCCAGAACGCCTTCGCCGGCAATATCGCCGCCATCCGCAAGGCGGCCGAAAGCGCGCGCGGCGAGATCGCTTAGTCACTTCGGATTGGGATGCCCATCGAGGCGTAGCTGATAGACGAAATAGGTCGGCGTGCAGAAGCCGATCTTTTCGGTCTTTAAAACATTGAGCGCCTGCGCACTGGGCTTGATCGCACCGCGCGTCAAATCTTCCGGCATCGCCTGACAGATATAATCCTCGCGGCAGAACCGCGTCGGGGAACAGGTGTCGAGCATGCCGCGCCCGACGCTGGCGGCGAAAGCCGCGCTGTCGAAATAACCCTTGGCCATCTGCTCGAAGCCCTTGCCACCCACGATGGCGCAAATTTCATTGGCCGCTTTGCCCGGCAGAAAAGCGGCGAGCCGCGCCTCCTCCGGCGTACAGGGTCGCGACAGACGACCCAGCGGCACACCGATCTGGCTGGGACGACAATTGTTATCGTAGCCGCTGAGCTTGCCTTCCGGCACTTTATAGATCAGCTCCTCCTTGGTGACGCGATCGCTGAACGACCGCACGTTGAAGCTGAGCCGACTGCCCGAAGCATTTTGAGGCGTAGCGTCGGCGATGACGTTGGCGCGACAGCTCAGCCCCGCATAGATATTCTTTTGCGCCGGCACGCATTGGCCAAGATGAAACGACGCGGCACCATTCGTCGTCATCGCCTGACAGGTGAGACCGCGCGCACTGCTGCAACTCCAATTGGCCTCGGTGGCAAGATCGGCGCTGAGCGGACACGGCATGTTGTCGCCCGCTGCCGCAGTGATCGGCACTGCCTTCTTGTCCCAATCGGCAGCGGGCGCCGACGGATGCGGGCGGAAACGATCCGGTGTCTCGCCAAGTGTCAGACGGTCCACATAGCTCTTGCGGCGCGGCAATTCCGCAGAGACATGCGGCGAGAACGGCAATTGCAACCTGTTGCCGTCGATCGCGCCCTGCACGGCGGCCGCATCGCCAAAATCGGAACGATCGACGCCGAGGAAATGGAAGCCTGCCGTCGATGAAGATTGATGACAGCCCATGCAGGAGGACGTGTTGAGCCGCTCGAGCAAAGCCGCGCCCGTGCGGATGAACTGACGCGATGGATCACTCCAAGCGTTGACCATCTTATTGGCCAGTTCGGGGCTGACCACCAGATCGAACGGACGATTGGCCAAACGCGCGCTGCCAGCCGTCGAATAACTCAGGGCGATATCGGCGGAAAGCTCGTCTGGAATCTTGAAGGCGCCCGTATCGATCTCCCTCATGTGGGCGGAAAGATAGTCCTGCAACTGCTTCTGCTTGGCTGGCGCCTTCAAGATCGCCTGCACGTCGGGCGTATTCTCCAGAGCAATGGGCTGAAAGCCACCGTCTCGGAAAGCGAAAATACGCATCCAATAGATCGCCTGGCCCGCGAGCCTGCGGTTCTCCATCCGCTCAAGATCAGACGGGAAGCGTGCCACCTGCGCATTGATCTCCATCTGCTTGAAGGTGAGCTTGGAAAAATCGAGCGGCCCTTGCAGCAGACGCTGGGCGATCACAGCCGCGCTGTCCTTGCCCATGCCCTCGACACGCCAACGCGTGGCGATGCCGCGGCAATTGTCGCCATCATCATTGTAGCTGAACACCATGTTGACGGTGAACGGCATGCGCGACGCATAGGTCTTACCATTCATCTTCACGTCGTAGCCAAGACGATAGATGAAGCGCACTTCGCCGCAATGCCCGGGATCGAAATCGCGCCGATCGATGCGGTTGACGACGCCGGCGAGAATGAACAGGCCGTCCGATGAGTTCAGCCATTTCTCGTTGAAGACGCGCATCACATTGCCGTTCTGCCGCAACCTTTTGCCGGCCTCCGTCTTCGCGGCCAAGGGAACGTAGGTCTGCAGAATCTCCTTTTCCCAATCGATGCCCAGTTCCGAAATCATCTGCGCGATGTCGGCAGACATGACCGAAGTAAATTTGCCGTAGCTCTCGCCGAAGCGCGTGAGGTCGCTGGCCCGCGTCGGTCCCGAAGCCGCCGCCGGCGCAGGCGACGTCAATTTGCGGGCTTCGTGAAGACGCTTGAACAGGCTGTAGAGCGACAGTGGCGCGGTCTTGTCGCGATCGAGCTCCGCCAGCAACGGCGCGTCGCTGATCATCGTCACGACGGGGGGAGATGGCGCGGGCTGCGCCACGGCCGTCGGGCCCAAACCGAGGAAGACAGCCAGACCCAAAGAGCGAAAGATCGTGAGGCGCATGGCCGAAGCTTACTTCGGGAACAAGCGCCTCACAATAAAATCGCCGCCAGATCGAGAAACGATCAAACCACCGGCAAGGTCAGCAGTCCGGCATCGCCCGTCTCGAGCCCGAAGAGCAGCCGCTTGCCGTCGGCATCCCAGGCCAAAGCGGTGACCGGCGCGCGCGGCCGGTTGCGCGCATCGACCTCGTCGGTCTCCTCAAGGCCCTTGCGCACCAGAAGCTCGGCACTGTCGGTGATGCGGCACAGCAGCACCCAGCCATCGTCATACCCAAGCGCGACGATCGGCGCCTTGGGATGGAAAGCGACGCGATTGATGCGCGCCGGGCGCACGCCGCATTCGCGCGGCGCCTTGCCCATCGGCCCATCCTTGGATTCGAACGGCCAGATCACGCAGGCGTCGGCGCCGGAGGTAGCCAGCCACTTGCCATCGGGCGACCAGGAAAAGGAGCGCGTCTTCGACGGATAGCCCGTCATGCGCATGTCCTTCTTGTCGGCGATGCGCCAGCCGTGCAGCGCGTTTTCCTGCATGGCGGTGACGCAGAACAGGCCATCGGGCGACACGGTGATGTCGAGATGCGAGCCGGCCCAGCGCAGCATCTCTGGCTCCGCCACCATGTTGGGAAACCAGAGGCTCGCGCCATTATAGTGCGACATGGCCACCCGATAGCCCTTGGGCATGAAGGCGAGGCCGCGCACGCCGGACGGTGCCTGCACGCTCTTGACCGCGCCTTTCGGATCGCGCGCCCGCACATCCTTACCGGCCGACCAGGCGGCCGCGCCATCGTCGCGCAGGGCGAGCGCATCGATCCATTTGCCCTTCTCGTTGCCGATCTCGGTCGCCGTGCCATTGCCGCGCGTTTCGACCACGCGGCCGTCATCGCCGCCGGTGATCAGCCGGTCACGGCCGCCGGCGGCACACAAGATCGCCGCATCCGGATGGGCGAACACGCGCTCGCCGCTGTCGGTGAAAAGAATTTCGCCATTGGCCAGCGCCAGCACCGGCCGGCCATCGAGAAATGCGCCGGCGACGGCCTCGGCCCCCGCTTCGATCGGTTGCACGTGGGAGGTCAGGGACTGGTCGTAATTGGTGAGCATGGATCCGGTGTCTTGTTGTGAGGCCGGGGTGGCACGCCGTACCACCCCGCCTGTTAGGACCGTTTGATGACAGAGACTGCTGGAGCGTATCAGGCCTTGCAGGCCATGAAGCCTTCGCGCAGCATCTCTTCGTCGAGCTTGCGGCCGATGAAGACGATCTTCGATTCCCGCTTCTCGCCCGGCTTCCAGTCACGCTGCAGATCGCCGTCCAGGATCATATGCACGCCCTGGAAGACGAAACGCTTCGGCTCGTCCTTGAACGCCAGAATGCCCTTGTAGCGCAGCAGGCTCGGGCCTTCGGTCTGGGCAATGTGATTGATCCACGGCATGAAGCGGTGCGGATCGACCTCACCATCGATGTGGAACGACACCGACTGCATGTCCTCGTCGTGATAGTGCTTCAGCCCGTGACCATGATCGTGGTGATGGCCATGGCCGTGATCATGATGATGGTGATCATGGTCGTGGTGATCGTGATCGTCGGCCTCGAGGAAATCCGGTTCGATTTCGAGAATGCGGTCGAGATCGAAAGCGTTGCGGCCGAGCACGGCATCGAGCGGCACGTCGCAGCGCGAGGTCTTGTGCAGCTTGGCATAGGGGTTGATGGCGCGGATACGCGCCTCGACTTCACGCAGCTCTTCCGGCGAAACCAGATCCTGCTTGTTGAGCAGGATGACGTCGGCGAAGGCGATCTGGTTCTTGGCTTCCGGCGCATCCTTCAGCCGTTCCGCCAGCCATTTGGCGTCGGCAACGGTAACGACGGCGTCGAGGCGCGCTTCGTCCTGCACGTCCTGGTCGACGAAGAAGGTCTGAGCGACGGGCGCCGGGTCGGCGAGGCCGGTGGTCTCCACCAGAATGGCGTCGAACTTGCCCTTGCGCTTCATCAAGCCTTCGATGATGCGGATCAGGTCGCCGCGCACGGTGCAGCAGATGCAGCCGTTGTTCATTTCGAACACTTCTTCATCGGCACCGACGATCAGGTCATTATCGATGCCGATCTCGCCGAACTCATTGACGATAACCGCGAATTTGTGACCGTGGTCCTCGGTCAGAATGCGGTTGAGCAGGGTCGTCTTGCCAGCACCGAGATAGCCGGTGAGCACGGTGACGGGAATTTTTTCGTTGGTGGCGGTCATGGCGGTCTCCGGCCGGGCCCTTCTGCGGAGCACGGCATGTCAGTTAGGGCCCGAGCCTGGCCCGAAAGGCAATCCGACCGGAGAGATAGTCGGCCGCCCCGCCCCTGACAAGCTTGGAACGATCCGACGGAAAATTCAGGAGAATCGCGGCTCTAAACCAGCGTTTCGGTCACGGTTTCAGCGCTTTGGTGAGCTCGCCGAGGTTGTGGCGCATCATCCCGACATAAGATGATGCCGGACCATCCGGCGGCGACAGGGAATCCGAATAGAGCGTGCCGCCGATCCGCGCCCCGGTTTCCTGGGCGATCCGCTCGGCCTGGCGCGGATCGGAGATGTTTTCGACGAACACCGCCGGCACTTTGTCCTGGCGGATCTGACGGATGATCCGTGCCACGTCCTGGGCCGAGGCCTCGCTTTCGGTCGAAATACCCTGGGGCGAAATCAGTTTCATGCCGTAAGCCGCGCCGAAATAGCCGAAGGCGTCGTGGGTGGTGATGATGAGCCGCCGCTCCGGCGGAATGGTGCCAAGGCCAGCGCGGATATCCGCGTCGAGCCCGTCGAGCTGATTCAGATAAGCATCCGCCCGGCTGCGGTAGCCGTCAGCGCCCGCTGCATCGGCCTGGATCAGCGCGTCGCGAATATTGGCGACATAGAGTTTGGCATTGGCGACATCCTGCCAGGCATGAGGATCCGAAGCCGAGTGATTGTGCCCGGCGTGTCGCTCCGTCATGGTCAGCGGCTTCAGCCCTTTGGTCACCGTCACCACGGCCGCCTTGGTGCCGGAGGAGCGCACCAGCCGATCCAGCCAGCCCTCGAAGCGGATGCCGTTGACGAAAACCACTTTCGCAGCCGTGAGCTTTTTTGCGTCGCTTGGCGTCGGCGCATAAACATGCGCGTCGCCGCCCGGCCCGACCAGAACGTCGAGCGCGACCCGATCGCCGCCCACCTGTCGCACCATGTCGCCCAGGATCGAGAACGACGCGACAACCGGCAGCTTCGTCTCGGTCTGCGCCGCGACGGGAAGGGTCGAAACAGCCAATAGGCTGCAAGCCAGCGCCAGGGCATGGCGCCGTGAGGGAACGAGATAACGCATGATCTTCCTATGCTTCGAGATGTCGGCCAGTCGAAACGTGACGGATCAAACCACCCGCGCGTCCGAAGACGAGCGAGATCATATGCAGGACGCCAGCGACGAGAATGATCGCCGGGCCGGCGGGTAAACCGTAATGATAGGACAACAGCAGGCCGAGATAACTGGAGGCGAGCCCGATGCCGACGGCGATCAAGGTCATCACCGTGATATCGGCCGACCACAAACGCCCAGCCGCCGCTGGCAACATCATCACACCCACGGCCAGCAATGTGCCAAGCGCATGGAACCCGGCGACGAGATTGAGCACGACGAGCCCGAGAAACACCAATTGCGTCGGCGCGCCGGCGCCACTGACGGAAGCCAGAAAACCCGGATCGAGCGTTTCCAGCGCCAAAGCGCGATAGCCGATGGCGAGCACGATCAAGGTGACACTGGCGATGCAGGCGAGCAGCAGCAAGGTCGCGTCATCCAGCGCCAGCACGCTGCCAAACAGCACATGCAGCAGATCGACATTGGAGCCACGCACCGAAACGATGATAACGCCGAGCGCCAGCGACAAGAGATAGAAACCGGCGAGCGAAGCATCTTCCCGCAAGGCGGTGAAACGCGCGACGATACCAGCCGCCAAAGCTACCGTGAAACCGGCGGCAAGGCCGCCCAAGGTCATGGCCGGCAGCGACAGGCCAGCCACGAGATAGCCCAGTGCCGCACCCGGCAGGATAGCATGTGCCATCGCATCGCCGGTGAGCGCCATACGGCGCAAAATCAGGAAGACGCCAAGCGGCGCACCTGACAGCGCCAAGGCGGCGGCGCCGACGAGAGCGCGGCGCATGAAATCGAATTCGACGAAAGGGCCGATCAGCGCGTCATAAATCATGGCGTCACGCAGCGCGTTCGCATTCGTGCGCCTGTCGGTCGAAAGCTTCCGCCATGCGCCGCGCCGACAACAGATTCTCGGCGCTCAACACCTGCGTCGTGTCACCCCAGGCGATGCTTTCGCGCGCCATCAACAGGGTCTGCGGGAAATGTTTACGGACGAGTTCGAGATCATGCAGCACCGCGAGCACGGTGCGCTCTTCGCCATGCCAGCGGCCAATGAGATCGACGAGATCAGCCACTGTGCGCTGATCGATGGCGTTGAACGGCTCGTCGAGCAAAATGATCGGCGCGTCCTGCAACAGCACCCGCGCGAACAGAGCACGCTGCATCTGCCCGCCCGACAAAGTGCCTATGGCACGATCCTCAAAGCCGGTGAGGCCGACGGCCGCGATGGCCTCAAACGTGCGTTCACGCGCCTTGCGGCCGAGGCCGCCGAACAAGCCGGCGGAACGCCAGGCGCCCAGCGCCACGAGATCGAAAACATTGATCGGGAAAGACCGGTCGATTTCGGCCGCCTGCGGCAGATAGGCGATGTCGCGCGGCCGGCAGCCTTCAAGCTTCACCGCCCCGTCGAGCGGCTTCAGCGCGCCGGCAATTCCTTTCAGCAAGGTCGACTTGCCGGCGCCATTGGGACCGCAGACGGCGAGCAGCGCGCCACTATCGACCCGGCCGGAAAGATGATGCACGGCCGGATGCCGGTCATAGCCCAGCGTCAGGTCGCGAAATGTGATGGCTGCGCTCATCTTATTGCAGAGCCCAGAACACCGCGCCCCAGAGTGCCAGGACGATCAGCCCGGCACCCGCCAGGCGCTGCCCGGCCGAGAGACGCAGCAGTGAAAAGCCCGGAACAGCCGGCCGCGCCAGGACCGGCGCCGCCGCCCCGGAATGACCATGAACATGGCTATGCCCATGCGCATGGTTATGGTCGTGAGAAGCGGAATGATGGTGATCGTGCACGCCAAAACTGCCGGAACGCGGAAAATGTACTGTTATACTATAACAACCCCAGCGGCCACGCTAGCACAAAATAACCAACGCAAAATAGCTAAGACCGTTGGAGATGACCGGTACAAGTCCGATCGCCCCCAACGGCCTAACCATCTGAAGAATGGCGGATAGAGCCCTATTCCTCCGGCACGTAGCCCGAGCTTTTGACGATCGGTCCCCAGCGCTCCGTATCGGCCTTCACCTGCTGGGCAAACTGCGGCTGCGGCAGGAAATACATTTCATTGGCGAATTTGGCCTGGGCTTCGATCATCGCCGGCAGCTGCACCGCCTTTTCCAGCGCCTGGCTCAGGGCCGTCACCACTTTCGGATCGGCCTTGGCGGGCAGGAAAATGCCGGTCCAGGTGTTGACCGAGGCGTCATAGCCGACTTCGCGCATGGTCGGCACATCAGGCAGGAAGCGTGAACGCTGCGAGCTTGCCACCGCCAGCATGCGGATCTGCCCGGCCTGGCCGAGCGGCAGCGCTTCTCCGATCGGATTGATGCTCGCCGCCACGTGACCGCCCAGCAGATCCTGCAGCGCCGGCGCGCCGCCACGGTAATGCACCGGCGTCATCGGCACCTTGCTGGCATTCGACAGCAACACGCCGACGAAATGCGGCGTGCCGCCGGCGCCCGTCGTTGCATAGCTCGCCTTGCCCGGATTGGCTTTGCACCATTCGACGAAGCCTTGCAGCGTCTTGACGCTGTCGGGCACCGAGGGACCGACGCTGAGCACCAGCGCCGATTTGGTCAGCGGCGCCACCGGCGTCAGATCGTTGATCGGATCGTAATTGAGCTTCTTGAAGATGTGCGGATAAAGCGTCAGCGGAAAATCGACTGTGTAAAGCAAGGTGCTGCCGTCCGGCGCGGCATTCTTCACATAGTCGACGGCGATGCGGCCGGCGGCGCCCACTTTATTTTCGACGATGACGGTTGGCGCATAGGCGCGCAATTGCTCGGCGAACAGACGCGCGGTCGCATCGGTGCTGCCGCCGGCAGCGAAACCGACGATCATCGTCGCCTGTTTGCCGATCGTCTGCGCGAAAGCCTGATGAAATCCCAAAGCGGCGGCGCCCGCGAGCGAACCAGCCACGGCCTGGCGGCGTGTCAGCATAAAATCCTCCCCCAACAAACGCGCGCACTGTCGCGTATCGAGGGGAGAACGGTCAAGTAAATAAACTTTATGGTTTACATTATAGCATTTTCGAGCGAAGTGGCTGCCGGTTCGCGTGAAGAAAATGCGTCAAAACAAAAACCCTAAAACCCAAGCTGCCCGAGCAACTCCTTACGGATGCTCGTGAACTCTGTCGACGTGCGATCGCGCGGCCGCGACAGGGTGACGGGCACGATGCTCTGAATACGGCCGGGCCGTGGCGAGAGCACCACGATGCGGTCGCACAGATAGATCGCTTCCTCCAGATCGTGGGTGACCAGGATCATCGGAATGTGGCGCACGTGCCAGATGCGCAACAGTTCCTGCTGCAGATTGATCTTGTTGAACGCATCGAGTGCGCCGAACGGTTCGTCGAGCAGCAGCAGGCGCGGATCGGCAGTGAGGGCGCGTGCGATGGCGGCGCGCTGCAACATGCCGCCCGACAATTGATGCGGGAAAGCATCGCCGAAACCCGACAGGCCGACCAGATCGATATGTTCAGCGATCCGCTGGCGCTTCTGCGCCTCCGGCATATCGGCCTCGTGCAAAGCGATGCCGACATTCTGGCTGATGGTCAGCCAGGGAAACAGACGGTGATCCTGGAAGACGATGCCGCGATCGAGCCCCGGCCCGGCGATATCCTGACCCTCGAAACGGATGCGCCCTTCGAAATCCGGTTCGAGCCCGCCAATCAACCGCAACAAGGTCGACTTGCCGCAGCCGCTGCGCCCGACGATGGCGAGGCTTTCATTCGACTCCAGGGTCAACGACACATCGTCGAGCGCCACGACCGTACCAGTGCGCGACGAGAAGCGTTTCGAGACGTGTTCGATGGCCAGGGCCGGCGCGATCGTGGCGCTCGGGAAAGAATCCACAAGTGACATGTTCACACCGCCGCCACGCGCCGCCAGCGCGTCAGTCGCCGCTCGAGCCAACCGATGAAGCCATATTCGAGAATGGCCATGACCAGAGCGAAACCGATGGTCCAGGCCAGCACACCCGCCACGTTCATCGAACTGTATTCGACGTTGAGCCGATAACCGACACCGCTGGAGAGGCCGAAGATTTCGACCAGGACGATCACCTTCCAGGCCATCGACAGGCCGATGCGAATGCCGTTGAGCAGAAACGGATAGAGCGTCGGCAGCCAGAGAAAGCGCAGCCGCGCCCGCCACGACAATTGATAGACGGCGGTGATCTCCTGCAATTCGGCGCTGACGGTCTTCAGCCCCTGCGCGATGCTCAAGGTCAACGGCGGCGCCAGGCTCAGGGCCACGGCCACTGTCGACGTGGTCAGCGAAATGCCGAACCAGATGACGCAGAGCAGCGCCCAGACCAAGCCTGGTACGGTGAGCCCGATCAGCACCGCCGGCTCGGCGAAGCGCGCCACATATTTGTTGCGCCCCATCGCGATGCCGAGCGCCAGGGAAAGAATGAAAGCGAAGACAAAGCCCAGCCCGACTCGACCCAGCGTGACCTGCAACTGGCGAAAGAACGAACCGTCGCTGAAAATGCGCACCAGCTCCGTGCCGATCTCGGCCACATGCGGCACGAGCGGATTGGCGAGCGTGCTCGCCATGGCCTCCCAGGCCACGGCGAGCAGGATCAGGAACAGAGCCGGCAGCAGCAGCGTGCTGAGCGGCGGCCCGTTAAAGCTCTTGGTAGTAGCGCTTGGCCGGCTTCTTCTCGATGATACCGAGAGAGAGCGCGACTTCGAGCTGTCGATCGAAACCATCGAAGACTGCCTTGTTCCATTCCGTGGCATAGACACGCGGCAAACGTTCGACGAGCAGGTCGATCGCCGCCTTGTCGGTGTCCTTGAAGCCCATCGGTCGATAGATATCGGGATCGCGCACGACCGTCGGATCGGCGACGAACTTGCGATTGATCGCCAGAGCCTGCTGTCCGACGCGCCGCGCCGTTTCCGGATTCTTCTCGACCCACTGCCGCGTCGCCGCGCAGGTGACGAGCGAAAGCGGCGCGCTATCGCCGGTCGCTTCCTTCCACTGATCGGCGACACGGGCGATCTCGCGATGTCCTTGCGCAATCAGCCGCGTCGAGGTCGGTTCGATGGCGATCACGGCATCCACATCGCCGCGATTGAACAAAGCGATATTGGCGATCGACGATCCGAAAATGACCTGAAAGTCCTTTTGCAGATCGAGCTTATGCAGCGCCGCCGCCATGCGCGCATGACGATAGGTGTCGCTGGTCGGCAACTGCGTCGCGATCTTGCGGCCCTTCAGATCGGAGGGATGTTTGAAGGAACTGTCGCCGCGCACGATCCACGAGCCGTGATTGTTGAGCCGCGGCCCAAACATCAACAGGTCCGCGCCCTTCTGCGCCGCCTCGGCCAGACCCAACGCGCCGAACGGCCCGGAATCGATCGCACCCGACAGGATGAACACCTGCAACTGACCCGGGTCGCCATCGACCCATTCGATCTCCAATCCCTGCGAAACCTCAGGGAATTTGGCGATCATGCCGTCCTGCAACGTCCCCGCCGTGCCGGCGAGGGATTTGCTGAGCCGCGCCTTATAGGCGGGAGAAGGAGCGGGAAGCGCCACACCGGGGAGGAGGAGCAGCGCCGCGCTTCCCGCACCGGCGGCGAAACGCCGCCGGTCAACTCTGAATGAAGCCATCGCAGCTTACGCCACCAGCGCGTGATAGCTGCTGATGCCCGGCGTCAGGTTCCAGGTCTTCATCCATTCATAGGTATAGCCGAAGCGCTTCTCGTCGAGCGGCTTGGAGCGGGTGTAGTGGACGAAGTGCGAGAACAGCTCTTCCGGCTTCAGCTTGCCTTCCACCTGCTTGACGATGTGGTGCTTGTACTTGTCGAAGTTTGCCTTGATGCGATCGGCCGCTTCGTTCACCGCCGCCACATAGGCCTCGCGATACTGCTCCGGCACATCAGGCGAAATCACTTCCGAACCGCGATAGTAATTGACGGCGACGATATGCGCGCCTTCCTTCAGCGCCAGGCTGATGAACGGCTCCATGATGGCGATCACCTTGATCTCGCCGCGCTTCAGCGCTTCGTAGCGCACGTGCGGGGAACCGGCATGCTCGAGGATGATGCCCTCGCGCGGAATCGTGCCTTCCAGAAGCTGTAAGGTCGTGTAATGCGAACCGGTGAGCTCGTTGATGCCGACGGCGACGCCTTCCAGGTCGCGCGGCTCCTGAATGTCTTCGTCGAAAGTGACGAGCGCTTGCGCTGCCACGGCCGGCCGCAGGCTGAATACGCGGCTGCCGCGTCCGCTCTTTTCCGATCGGTCGAGACCGGCCCATTCGCACAGATTATAGGCGCTGGCCTTGCCCGATTCGTAGAGCACTTCTTTCTGACGCTGGAACGGATCCTTCGAGGTGTTCAGCGGATCGAACGCCTTGGCGAACTCCACTTTCAGGCCGTGCTTCTCGAACAGGCCCTCGTCGCGGGCGACATAAAGCGGCAGATCGAACACCGGGCCATTCGGCGAGATGGTAAAGCTGTAAAGGCTGGACGCGTCACTCATTTTCTAGTTTTCCTATATTGTCTATAAGATTTATAGATATTAGGCGCAAAGACGAGAGCTTGGCAAGCCCGCTAGCGGCTTCAGATCAAAAAAACTTCGAAAAGACCGCGAAATCCGTGGCGTGATGCCCACACGGGACAAAAATCGCCTGGGAAGAATTCGTTAACCGTCATCCTTCAACGCCGGTTAAGAAATCCCGCACATTTGTAACGAATGGCGCGTAGCGTATGGCCATATCTCGTTCTGGCGGGTTTGCTGGCAACGATCTCCGGATGCGGCGTGTTTGAACGCCCGCAGCGTGCTGCCTGGCGTGAAGCGGCGGAAAAGGCCTGTTTCGCCCGCCGCGGCGTCAAACTCTCCGCCTATATCCAGCAATCGAAACCCATCGACGGACCGAGCATCTGCGGCCTCACCATGCCGCTGCGCACCACAGCCCTGCTCGATGGCGCCGTTACGCTCAGTTCGACCCAGACGCTCGGCTGCCCGATGACCGAAGCGCTCGAACAATGGATCCAGGCGGTCGTGCAGCCCTCCGCCATGGCCCGCTTCGGCCAGCCGGTGGCGCAGATCGATTCCATGGGCGCCTATTCCTGCCGCCCGATCAACAATACCGCCGGCGGCAAACTGTCCGAACATGCCTATGGCAATGCCATCGACATCGGCGGCTTCCGTCTCGCCGACGGTCGCAAGATCACCGTCGTGCAAGGCTGGACGCGCGGCGATCCCCAGGAACAAGCTTTCCTGCGCGAAGTGCATGCGGGCGCCTGCGAACATTTCACCACGGTGCTGGGCCCCGGCTCCAACGCCTTCCACTACAATCACATTCACGTCGATCTGGCGATGCACGGCTCATCGTCGCGCGGCCTGCGCCGCTATTGCCGCCCGATCATCAAGGACATCGCGCCGCCGCCGCGTCAGGACAATCTGCCCGATGCGCCGGAACTCGAGCCCGAGATCGATATCTCGCGCAACAATCCCAATGCGCGCAATGCGCTGGCCCTGGCGCGCGGTCCTTACAGCGAGCAGCAGGCCGCACCCGCGCCGATTTCGCGTGGTGCATTGCCGCCGATGACAGGTAGCGGCTCGTCACGTCCGCCGCGCAGCATCAACAGCATCGGCGAACTCGATGTCGGCGCGCCGATGACGGTGCCGCAAGCCTCGCGCGTCGAACGTGGTTCCATTCGCGACGACGGTGCCTTCGTGCCGGAAGGCGAACTCGGCGATTGAAGATAAATGCGTTTCGCGTGGAAGCGCATTCGTTTCAAACCACAAACGCCGCGACGCACGATCATGTCGGATCACGCACATGTGTCCACCGTCGTCGTTGCAGTGTTGAACCAGTCTGACACTCTGCCCTCGCCGCCTCGAACGTGAGCGACCCAGTCGCCGGGCGGCACGAGGAGGGAGTTATGTTGTTACATTTTCGAATTGCCTTGGCCGCAGCAGCAGGCCTGACGTTTATCGGCGCGGCGCAAGCACAACAGCAGCCCCCGCAATATCCCAACATGACCTTCTTCATCACCAGCCAGCCGGGCCCTGACGGCGCCAATTTCGGCGGTATCGAGGGCGCCGACAAATTCTGCCAAGGCCTTGCCGAGAAAGCCGGTGCTGGCGCCAAGACATGGCGCGCCTATCTCAGCCAGCAGGAGTTGAACGGCAAACCGGCGGTGAATGCCAAGGATCGTATCGGCAAGGGTCCGTGGGCCAATGCCGAAGGCACGTTGATCGCCGCCAATGTGGAAGACCTGCACAATGCCTATCGCAATCGCATCACCACTGAGACCGGGCTGACCGAAACCGGCAAGCGCGTGCCCAGCCGCCTGTTCACCATCAACCAGCACGACATTCTCACGGGCTCGAATGCCGATGGCACCGCGCCGCCTCCGGGCAAGGATCTCACCTGCGGCAACTGGACGAAGAACGGCGAAGGTTCGGCGATCGTCGGCCACAACGACCGCATGGGCCTGAGCGATGACGCGGCGGCCCGCTCGTGGAATTCCGCGCATCCTTCCGCCGGCTGCGATCGACCGGCGCTGATCCGCACCGGCGGCAATGGACTGCTCTACTGCTTCGCTGCCAACTAAAGCGCGTTAGCATTGCGATGAGAGAGCGGGATCATTCCCGCTCTCTTTTTGTCAACGCCAGTCGGACGGCAAAGGCGCGCCAGGCTCCTGCAACGGCCCCACGGGCAAACCGTTCTCGCGGCGCTTCGCGGCGAAGGCCGCAGGGTCTTTGCGGAAGCCACCGATGACTTCCTCGAATTGCGCATCGTTGTCCTGCCGCGCCTTGGCGACCACCGCCTGCCATTGTTCCGGCGTCAGATCGGCGGGCTGTTTCGGATAGAGCGGGATTTTCTTTTCATAGGACAGCGCGCGTCCGGCGATGTCGTACCAAGCCTCGAGATCGCTCGCGACCCAAGGGTTGATCATCGCACCGATCTGCTGGTTGAGAGAGCCACGCAGCGGCGCCGTCGATTTATCCGCATTGATCCAGGCGCGCGAGCGCACCTGGAAAACATAGAACCAGAAAGCCGCTTGCGCCCGGTCGCCACGCTTCCACAGGCTCAGCGCCACGGTCGACAGATAGATCGGATTGATCGCTTCGGGATGCGCCATAACATAATTGCATGCTGCATCGCGCGCCTCGATCGGTCCCTTGAGCATCGCCTCGATCAGGGCGTTCTCCGGCTTGGCGGTGGCAGGCGCCACCGGTGCAAAAAGCGCCAGGCAGAGCGCGCCTATCATCATCATCGATCTCATCGCGCGAACTCCTTAAGGCTTCCGAATCGATCGCCGGCAACTGACCATGGAAAGATCACACTCTGACTAAGCCGCCATCGACAATCAATGTCTGTCCGCTCATGAAGGCGGCGTCATCGCTTGTCAGGAAGGACACCACGCCGACGAGATCATCCGGCGTCTGATGTCGCTTGATGGCCTGGGCTTGCGAAACCACGTCGAAGGCCTGTTCGATCGGCAGGCCACGCGGCCGGAACTGGCCTTCCAGCGTGCCGGGGGTGCGCGTCAGCCCGGGCGATATGGCATTCACCGTAATGCCATCGACGCCCATCTCGCTCGCCAAAGCACGCGTGAAGCCGACGACGCCGCCCTTGCTGGCGATGTAATCGACATGATTGGGCGAGACTGACCCAAGCGAGTTCGAGGCTACATTGACGATGCGGCCCCATTTGCGCTCTCGCATGCCTCCGATGAAGGCTTGCGTCATCAGGAACATCGAATCGAGATTCACGGCCATGGTCCGCCGCCAGTCGGCGATGGTCAGATCCTCGAATTTGCGGGTTTTGAAGAAACCGGCATTGTTGATGAGAATATCGCAACGGCCGAGTTCACGTAAAATGTGATCGGCGAAGCGCTGCACGTCCTGTGGATCGGACACGTCGCAGGAGCGTGAAATAGCCCGGCGCCCCAGGGCCGTAATGCGCCGCACGGTTTCATCGGCCGGTTGCAGATCGGCAATGGCGATATCGACGCCATCTTCGGCCAGCCGCACGGCCATCGCCTGGCCGATTCCGCTGGCCGCACCGCTGATCACGGCGATTTTGCCCGCATGTCCCTTGGTCATGGGCCCTCCCCTCATTTTTATGGCCCCAGGTCTAGCTTGCCGGGCCGCACTTGTCATGCGCGCCTGCCTCATAGCGGCATCCCACCGGCACGGATCGACGCCGCCCGAGACGGTGCTATATGGAACCTAAGAAACTCCGAGGAGAACGCCAGCGCGTGCCGAAAGTCGAGCTGCAGAATATCGCCCCGATCATGTTCGGACTGATGCTGGCCATGTTTCTTGCCAGTCTCGACCAAACCATCGTCGCCACTTGTCTCACCGCCATGGCCAATGATCTGGGCGGCTGGAAACTGCTCCCCTGGATCATTTCCGCCTATCTGATCGCCTCGACCGCCATGACACCGATCTATGGGCGCCTCAGCGATCTCTACGGCCGGCGTCACATGCTGCTTGTTTCGATCGCACTGTTCGTCATCGGCTCCGCCGCCTGCGCGCTGGCCAATTCCATGGAACTCTTGATCGCCGCGCGCGTCCTGCAAGGCATTGGCGGCGGCGGCCTGCGCTCGATCGCCCAAATCGTCATCGCCGACATCATCCCGCCGCGCCATCGCGGCCGTTATCAGGGCTATCTGTCGACCAATTTTCTCGTCTCGACGGCGCTCGGCCCTGTACTTGGCGGCTTCTTCGCCGAACATCTGTCCTGGACCTGGGCCTTCTGGATCAATCTGCCGCTTGGCGCCATCGCCTTCGTCGTCATCGACCGGCAATTGCGTCCTCTCTCCTTGCCGGTGAAACAGGCACGCATCGATTGGCTCGGCGCCTTGTTCATCCTGCTTGCCACCATTCCGCTGATGCTCGGCATCAGCCGCGTCGAGGAGGAAGGCGGCTGGCTCAACGCCAACGTCATCGTCCCCATCCTCATCGGCCTCGCCTTCACCGTGGTTCTGGTGCTGGTCGAATTGCGCACCGTCGATCCGATGATCCCGATGCATCTCTTCGCCAACCGCATCTTCAGCCTCGGCAATGTGGCGATCTTCATCCCGTCGATGACGATGACCGCTTATATCGTCATGCTGCCGCTCTATTATCAGATCGTGCTAAAGATGCCGGCAGACGTCGCCGGCCTGCATCTGATCGCGCTGACCGGCGGCATGGCGACCGGCAGTTTTATCTGCGGTTCCACAATCGCGCGCCTCGGCCGCGCCCGCATCTTCCCGATCATCGGCGGTTTATCGGCCGCCACGCTCTGCCTGCTCATCGCCTGGTATGGGCTCGGCCGTTCGGTCTGGTTCGACATCATCGCGGTGGCGCTCTTGGGCGCTTCGATCGGCTGGCAGATCAATCCGATGCTCGTCATCGTGCAGAACGGCCTGGAAATCCGCGACATGGCCACGGGCGTCGGCGGCATGACCTTCTTCCGCTCGCTCGCCGGCGCATTCGGTGTCGCGGTCTTCTCCACTTTCCTGATCAGTTGGCTGACCGCTGGCGCCATCACCGTGCCGGGTCACGAGAAACTCGGCGCCGATCCCGGCATCGCCTTGATGCGCGGCGATGCCGCGCGGCTGTTCTCGCCCAGCGAAGCGGAAGCCTATCGCAGCATTCTCGAACACGGCTTCTCAGCCATTTTCATCCTCGGGGCCGTGCTCTCGATCGCCGCCGCGCTGTGCATGGCCTTCATCAAAGAACGGCCGCTGCGCGCCGGCAGCGGGCCGCTCTAGTCGTCAGCGCCAGATCAGCGCCGAAACGGCCGCGATTTGCCACCGCGCGATCCTGGCTTGCCGCCGGTGCTCTTCGGCCGCGCTTCGCCGCCGCCGAAATTGTGCGGGCCCATATCCTCATCGGTCGGCTTGTGGATGCGCGAGGTCGACGGCGTATTGGCGGCACGGCCATATTTGCGCTCGCCCTGATAGGCACCCGCCGCATCCTCCACCGCCTGCTGGCGCGCCAGCGGATCCTCGGCGATGGCCAGTTCCGTCGCTTGCAGGCGCTTGATCTCGTCGCGCATGCGCGCAGCGCGTTCGAAGTCGAGATTGGCGGCGGCTTCGCGCATCTCGCGTTCGAGGTCGCTGAGCGTCGCTTTGAGATTGTGCCCAACCAAAGCATTCTTCGCCACGCCTGCATCGACGGTAACGTGATCCTGCTCGTAGACTGAGCCTAGAATGTCCTGAATGCCGCGGCGGATCGATTCCGGCGTAATGCCATGCTCGGCATTATAGGCGAGCTGCTTCTCGCGGCGGCGCGTCGTCTCGGCCATGGCGCGTTCCATCGAGCCCGTCACCTGATCGGCATAGAGGATCACCTTGCCATCGACGTTACGCGCCGCGCGGCCGATGGTCTGCACCAGCGAGGTTTCGCTGCGCAGGAAACCTTCCTTGTCCGCGTCGAGAATGGCGACCAGAGCGCATTCGGGAATGTCGAGGCCTTCACGCAGCAGGTTGATGCCGACCAGCACGTCAAAGGCACCCAGCCGCAGATCTCTAATAATTTCGATGCGTTCGATCGTATCGATATCCGAATGCATGTAGCGCACGCGCACGCCATTCTCGTGCAGATATTCGGTGAGGTCTTCGGCCATGCGCTTGGTCAGCACGGTGACGAGGCTGCGATAGCCCTTGCGCGCCGTTTCCTTCACCTCGCCCAGGAGATCGTCGACCTGCGCGCGCGCCGGCCGCACGTCGACAGGCGGGTCGATCAGACCCGTCGGACGGATGACCTGTTCGACAAAGACGCCGCCGGTCTGCTCCATCTCCCAATTGCCTGGAGTCGCCGAGACATGCACGGTCTGCGGCCGCATCGCTTCCCATTCCTCGAAGCGCAGCGGCCGGTTGTCCATGCACGACGGCAGACGGAAGCCATATTCGGCCAGGGTCGCCTTGCGGCGGAAGTCGCCGCGATACATGCCGCCGATTTGCGGCACGGTGACATGGCTTTCGTCGGCGAAGACCAGCGCATTGTCGGGCAGATATTCGAACAGGGTCGGCGGCGGCTCGCCCGGCTTGCGGCCGGTGAGATAGCGCGAATAGTTCTCGATGCCGGCGCAGGAACCCGTCGCCTCCAGCATTTCCAGATCGAACATCGTACGCTGTTCGAGGCGCTGCGCCTCCAGCAGGCGCCCGCCGTTGTGCAACTCGTCGAGCCGCTGCTTCAATTCGAATTTGATGCCGGCGATCGACTGGATGAGCGTCGGGCGCGGCGTCACGTAATGCGAATTGGCGTACATTTTGACGAATTCGAGATCTTGCGTCTTCTGGCCGGTCAGCGGATCGAATTCGGCAATGGTCTCGATCTCGTCGCCGAAGAAGCCGATGCGCCAGGCGCGATCCTCATAGTGCGCCGGAAACACTTCGATCGTATCGCCGCGCACGCGGAACAGGCCGCGCGAAAAATCACCGCCCGAGCGCTTGTATTGCAGAGCGACGAGATCGGCGATGAGCTGGCGCTGGTCGATCTTCTCGCCGAGCTTCACCGAAAAGGTCATCGCCGTATAGGTTTCGACCGAACCGATACCATAGATGCAGGACACCGAAGCGACGATGATCACATCGTCGCGTTCGAGCAGCGCGCGCGTCGCCGAGTGGCGCATACGGTCGATCTGCTCGTTGATCGAGGATTCCTTCTCGATATAGGTGTCCGTCCGCGGCACATAGGCTTCCGGCTGATAGTAGTCGTAATAGGAGACGAAATATTCGACCGCATTGTCCGGAAAGAAGCTTTTGAACTCGCCATAGAGCTGCGCCGCCAGGGTCTTGTTCGGCGCCAGCACCAGCGCCGGCCGGTTGGTGCGCGCAATCACCTGCGCCATCGTGAACGTCTTGCCCGAACCGGTGACGCCGAGCAGCACCTGGTCGCGCTCGTGGGCGCCGACCCCGGCGACGAGTTCCTTGATCGCCGTCGGCTGATCGCCGCGCGGCTCGTATTCGGACACCAGCTTGAAGGCGATGCCACCTTCCGACTTCTCCGGCCGTTCCGGGCGATGCGGCGTCCACGGCTTGCTGCCGCGCAAATTCGGATCGCCCTGCTCCAGCAAATCCTTCAGCGATTCGACCGTCGCCGTGGCGCCAGTCAGTTCCGGCCGGCGCGAACGCCCCCGGCCGGCGGGCTCCGGCAGGAAGGTCTTGGCCAGCTTCGGATCGATCCCCTCGACCGCGTCGGCATCGAAGCCCTTTTGCGGCGCCTCGCCGAAGCCGCCACGCGGCTCGTTCAGGGCGGGATTGAGCAGACTGGCGAGATGCTCGTCGAGCGGCTTCACGTCGGGACGCGACGCCTTGGCGCGCGTCGGCCGGACGCTTTTCGGGGACTTGTTCGGTGATTTGGCCATGGCCGCAATATGGGGGGAGTCCGGCCGCGGGAAAAGCCGCAATCCTGTCAGTTTTTGTCAGGAGCCCTGACCGGCAAATCGCCGGTAGAGAAAGGCCGCGGTCAGACCGCTCGCCATCGTCGCGATGAGATGGCGGGGCTGCCCCGTCAGGATCGTCATGCCATAGGCATAAATGCCGCCGCTGACAGCGCCAGCGATGGCATAGGCGGTCGGACTGGTCAGTTCGACGAAGCGCATCGCCCAATGGCTTGCCATCGTCGCGGTGACCGCGATCTGGACGCCATTCCACAACCCCAGGACGAGTGCCAGCAGCAGCATTTGCGAACCGTCGCCGATCGTCATTTTGAGCCCGGGGATGAGTTCCAGCGGCGCCTTGGCCGCCAATACATAGAGGCCCGCTTGCAGACAGCTCGCCACCAGGCCGGCCAGCAGCGCCGCCCGCATCGACCAGGGCACGGCACCATCGCTTGTGGCCACCATCGACAGTTCCCCTTCGCCGTCGCGCAGCAGTTGCCGGGCCATGGCGGTGAACCGTTCGTCGACCGGTTTCGCGACGGACGGAGATGGATGGGGGTTATCGTCTGGCGGCGGAGCGACCGGCAAACGGGAACGCGCCTTCGGCGCGGCTTTGACGCCACGGCGGCCAAAGGTCGGGGCCCGGACGATGGTCATGGTCAAGGGCTAGCGCAGGAATGATGAATTTTCCGTGAGTCCTCGTAGAATTACGGACGCCAGGGCGCCTTACACAGGCAAAACTGCCGATCGGCACCGTCGAACGATCCGGCGGAACCGGACCAACCAGAGCCCGGCGAAGGCGAGGAAAATCATGCAAACACCGGACTTTAGACCGAACCGACGAACGGCTCTTGGCCTGATCGGCACCGCACTCTCCCTGCCCGCTAGTCTCCCCGTCTGGGCGCAAGAAGCTTCGGCACAGGAAAGCAGACGTCCCCGCCTCGACGTGCCCTATGTGCCGACACCGCAGGAGGTGGTCGATCGCATGCTCGACATGGCCAAGGTCACGAACCGCGATTTCGTCATGGATCTCGGCTGTGGCGACGGCCGCATGCTGGTCACCGCCGCGCGCAAATTCGGCGCCTCCGGCTTCGGCGTCGACATCAATCCCGACCGCATCCTCGAAGCCAACGACAACGCCAAAACGGCCGGCGTCGCCGACAAGGTTTCCTTCGAAGTGCGCAATCTGTTCAGCACGCCGATCGAAAAGGCCTCGGTGCTGACCATGTATCTGCTGCCGGACGTCAACCTGCAGCTTCGTCCGCGCATTCTCAAGGAGATGAAGCCCGGCTCGCGCGTCGTCTCGCATGCCTTCACCATGGGCGATTGGGAAACCGACCAGCGGGCCCAGGTGGGCGTGCGCGATATCTATTTCTGGATCGTGCCGGCGCAGGTCGAAGGCAAATGGACCGTGCGCGAAGGCAATGAGACCTATGCGCTCGACCTGAAGCAGACCTATCAAAAGTTCGACGGCCTCGCCACGGTCAACGGCGCCGTGGCTAAGGTCACCGGCGGCCAGTTGATCGGCGATCGCATCAGCTTCACCGTCGAACCGACGAACGGTCGTCATCGTATTTTCGTCGGCAAGGTCGATGGCGACAAGATGAGCGTCGACACCGCTTCCGCCGCCGATGTCGCTCGCGACTGGAACGCCACGCGCGCCAACTAGAGCAATAACACCAACAACGCCATCATCCTCCAGAGAACGGACCCTTCGATGTCTTCTGAAACAGCGGCCGCGCCGCGCCGCGTGCTGACCGTCGCCGATGCCATCGCCTTCTTCGTCGGCATCGTCATCGGTGTCGGCATTTTCCGCACGCCGCCCATCGTCGCCTCGGCCACCGGCAGCGAAGTCCTGTTCATCGGCGCCTGGATCGCCGGCGGTCTCGCCACCTTGATCGGCGCACTCTGCTATGCCGAACTCGCCGCCGCCTATCCCGATGCCGGCGGCGAATATCAGTTTCTTTCCCGCGCTTATGGCCGCAGACTGGCGGTGTTGTTCGCCTGGGCGCGCGGCACCGTCATCCAGACCGGCGCCATCGCCCTCGTCGGCTTCGTCTTCGGCGATTACGCCCAGCAATTGCTGCCGCTCGGCCCCAACGGCCCCGGGATCTACGCCGCGATTTCGGTCATCCTCTTCACCGCCATCAACATCGCTGGCACGCAGCCCGGCGCCGGCATGCAGAAACTGCTCGAAACCTGCACCGTCCTCGCCATCATCGTCGTGGTTGTCGTCGGATTCTCCGTCAGCGGCACCGAGATGAAGCCCGTTGAACCCGGCGCCGGTGGCATGCTTGGCCTCGCCATGGTGCTTGTCTTGCTAAGCTACGGTGGCTGGAACGAAATCGCCTATCTCTCCGGCGAATTGCGCGACGTGAAACGCGACATGACCCGCGCGATCTTCATCGGCACGGCGATCGTCACCGTGCTCTATGTCGCCTTCAATCTGGCTTTGCTGAAAGCCTTTGGCCTCGGCGGCATCGCCGCCAGCAAAGCGCCTGGCGCCGATCTCATGCAGCTCGCCGCCGGCAGCACGGGCGTCGCCATCCTGGCGCTCACCGTCTGCCTCTCTTCACTCTCGACCCTCAACGGCACGATCTTCACCGGCGCGCGGGTTTATTACGCACTCGGCCGCGACCTGCCTTTGATCGCCAAGCTCGGCGTCTGGAACGAACGCGGCGACAACCCGGCCAATGCCTTCCTGCTGCAAGGCGCGATTTCCCTCGCCCTCGTCGTCTTCGGCCTGATCACCCGCGACGGTTTCAGCACCATGGTCGATTACACCGCGCCGGTGTTCTGGTTCTTCCTGATGCTCACCGGCCTGTCGCTGTTCATCTTCCGCATCCGCGAACCGAACCGCGTGCGCCCGTTCAAAGTGCCGCTCTATCCGCTGACCCCGGCGATCTTCGTCGGCATCTGCGCCTATCTGCTCTATTCGAGCCTGGCCTATACGGGCTGGGGCGCTCTGGTCGGTATCGCGGTCGTCATCGTTGGCCTGCCGCTGGTGCTGGCGAGCAAGCGACAGACAGCGCAGGAGCCCGCCTAAAGCGGAACGGCAGCATTGCCCTTGTTGAGGATCGGCCCCGTCGGGCGGCCGATCGGCGAACCTGTCGCTGGCTCAAGGGTCATCTCGAACAATTGCCCTGCCGTTGGACGCGGCAGGCCATCGAGCCGCAGGTCGATCTTGCCCGATACGCTTTGAATCAGGCCGATCGACTTCGGCCCAATGGCGCGATCCCACAAGGTCCAGATCTCGACCGCACGCCCCGACGGAATGGCGATCGGCTTGATGGTCTGCAATTCGGCCCGGCCATCGGCGAAGGCACGCACCACCGCCGCCGCCTCGTTCTGATCGGTCATCAAGACCGCCACAAGTACCGGCTGGCGATCGGCCTGATGCATGAAATAGCCCATACCAAAAGCCAGAAAAAGGGCCGCCATGGCGGCGGCGAGGCCTGCGCCACGCCAGAACGGCAGCGAGTCCCACAAAGCCATCCAGCGCGAGGGCGCCGCGCTCACCCGTGAAACCGTTGGCGCGATGGATGATCCGAGTGCGGTCTCGATTCGCGACCACAGTGCGTCTCCTGCCTGTCCGCCAGCAGCCGTTTCATCAAGCGCGCCCAATCTTTGCCGCCACGCGCCGACGCGGCGAGCGAAATCCGCATCCGTTTCCATCATCGTCTCCAGATGCGGCAGGTCGTTGGCCTCGACGAGCCCCAGAACATATTCGGCCGCGCGCGCGTCTCTCTCTTCCTCCGAGGTCGGCACCGGATCTTTCATCCCATGCACTCCCTCAAGGAAATGAGGCTCCGTCGCAGCCAGGATTTGACGGTCCCAAGCGGCATGCCGAGCTTGGCCGCCAAATCGGAATGGGACAGACCATGCACATAGGCGAGTACGATCGCGGCGCGCCGATCGGCCGCCAACCCCTGCAGGCAACGGCGTAACGCGGCCTTGTCGGACAATTGCGTGACGATCGTTTCCGGATCGTCGTCCTCACTCGCCTGTTCCTCTCCCATCGGAGCATCGGAGAATTCCAGCCGCCGCTCGCCCCGCAACATGTTCAACGCACGATGACGCAGAATGGCATAAACCCACGTCCGGCCGGCGCCACGCGCCGCATCGAATGTCGAAGCCTTATGCCAGATCGAGACGAAAGTATCTTGCACCGCTTCCTCGGCCAGAGCCCTGCGTCTCAACAATCTTTGCGCGACCCCAATCATGCGCGATGCTTCCAATTCGTAAAGCGCACGCAGGGCCGAGCGATCTCCCAAAGCGCAGGCCCGGATGAGGTCATCACAATCGATGGCGACCCTGGTCGTCATTGTTCCTCCACGCGCAAACCCGCTAATGCGTGAATACGCGTGAGTTCTTCGATTGGATGCGCGGTAAGCAAAAAATATTTTCCGGCCAACTTCCGCATCCACGCCGGCCGCCGCGTGTATCCCCTCTTGAGAGCGGCATGGCGCCGCCTCGGTAACGGGAGATACCCATGTACAAGTCCGCGATCTTGGCCTCCGCTCTGCTCGGTTCCGTAGCGCTCGCCAGCCAAGTCCATGCCGACACCGTCGCCGTCCTGACCGACGATGCCACCATCACGATCGTCGATCCCACGGGCAAAATGGCCGCCAAAAGCTGGAAGGTGAGCGGCATCGCCGGCAAGCTCGCCGGCATCGACGTGCGCCCCGCCGACGGCATGCTCTATGGCCTCCTCGAAGACGGTACGGTCGTGACCATCGATACCGCAAGCGGCAAGGCAACCACGAAGTCCAAGCTCGAAGTGATGCTGCCCAAGGGCACGATGGCCACCGTCGACTTCAACCCGGTCGCCGATCGCCTGCGCGTCATCGGCTCCGATGGCATGAATCTGCGCGCCAATGTCGACGACGGCAAAGTGACGACCGACAAACCGCTGAACTTCGCCGAGACAGATGCGATGAAGGGCAAGCCGCCGAAGGTCGTGGCAGGCGCCTACATCAACTCCATGAAGGGCGCGAAGGAAACCACACTCTACGACATCGATAGCACCGACTGGACCTTGCTGAAGCAGGCGCCGCCAAACGATGGCGTCCTGACCACCGTCGGCAAGCTCGGCCTGAAGGACAAAGTGACGGCCTTCGACATCGCCTCCGACGGCAAAGGCGGCAATGACGCCTGGCTCATCTCCGGCAACATACTCTACAAGCTCGACCTCGCGACGGCGAAGACCAGCGGCGCCGTTGCGTTGAAGGGCGTCAACGGCACGATCCGCGACATGGCCGTTCTGCCGGCGATGTAGGGTTCAACCGATGATGGCGTGCGGCACGAAGCGTGACATGTTGCCGATGATCGGCGTGTCATCCTCGCGCAGACCGATGCCGCACGCCGTGTCGCCGACGATCCAACTGCCGACGGTCGCGTAGCGGCCGTCGAAGCGCGGCGGCATCGCCAGCTCCTGCACGATGAACCCTTCGGCGCCATAGGTGCCGTCGGAATGGGCGATGGCGCGGCCACGATCGACCATGTCGATATTGGCGCCCTCGCGCGAATAGATCGGCTTGCGCACGTGATTGCGGGCGAGCTTCGCCGCGCCCGGCTCATCGGCGAAATAAGTCGGCAGCAGATTGGGATGGCCGGGCGCCGCCTCCCACAACAGAGCCAACAGGCCTTTGTTCGACAGGATGCTTTTCCAAGGCGGCTCGAGAAAGCGCGTCGCCCCCATCGATGGCGAACGGCCGAATTCATCCGCCAGCATCCATTCCCAGGGATAGAGCTTGAACAGCCAATCGATCGGCTTCTCGGCCAGATCGACGAAACGCTCGCCGTCATCGCCAATATCGGTGATGTAAATCGACGACACGCCAAGCCCCGCCTGCGCGGCACAATCGGCCAGATAGCCGATCGTCCCTTCATCCTCCACCATGTCCTTCATGCACGAGAAATGCACATGGCCAGCACCTACGACCACGCGCCAGCGCTGGATGAGCGCCTCATGGATCGAGTTGAACTGATCGGCATCCTCGGGCAAGGCGCGCCGCTGGCGGCCATTCTCCAGCCAATGCCATTGCACCACGGCCGATTCGAACAGCGAGGTTGGCGTATCGGCATTATATTCGAGCAGGCGAGCCGGTCCGTGTCCGTCATAGACCATGTCGAAACGGCCGTAGAGCGACGGCTGGCGCCTGCGCCAGCTGTCGAGGATCAAAGGCCAGGCGTACGCCGGAATGCGCAACCGCGTCAGATCCCTTTCGCTGCCGACGATGCGGCCGACCATGTCGAGACACAGCGCCGCCAGCTCCTGGGACGGCGTTTCGAGATCGTTCTCGATCTGGTCGAGGGTGAAGGCGTAATAGGCTTCGTCCTGCCAATAGGGCTGGCCATCGGCCGCATGATAGGTGAAGCCGATCTGACGCGCGTATTCAGCGAAGTCCGGGCGCGGCGCGATGCGCAAGCGCCTCATCTAGCCGCCGCCCGAGAAGTGAAAGCCGCCGCTCGATCCAAAGCCACCGCGCGCAATCGTACTCGTGCCTGATCCCGAATCGGAACCCGACGAACCAAATCCCCACGAACGAGACGAGGAAGAGCCGCCATGGGACGAACCGCCAGATGAACTGCGCGACGACGAGCACTGCTGCTGCCCTGTCGCCGGATCGACCTCGCACTGTTCGCGCGGCGTGAAGGCGAAGATCGACATGCCGCCGGCGGCGATGAGGCCGATGGCGAGCGTGCTCTTGCGCCCCGCCGACATGCCCGGTTTGCTTGAGACACCACGTTGCGCGGCGCCCGATTTACCCAGATTGATGGGACGTTTGGCAGGATTGACGCTCATGTCGCGCTCACGGCGTCATGCTGCTGGCACTGACGATGCCGACCGTCAGCGACACCGTGCCGAGCCAGATCGCCGCGGCGATCGAATTATCCTCGATGCTCTTCGACAACGTCGGATGCGCCAACCGCGCCAGGCCGTAGCCCGCCACCTGCACGATGAGGGACACCAGCGCCCAGATCGCGAAATCGATCATACCGGCCGAATGCCTGATCGCCGAGGTCAGCGGCATGGCAAAGCCGATCAGGCTCATGCCCAGTGCCACGGCGGCGGAGGCATTGTGGTTCTCGACGATCAAGGTGAATTCGCGATGCGGCGTGATGCGCGTGTAGATCAACAGAAAGAGCGCGCAAAAACCAATGGCGGCGACGAGATAGGCGGCGAAGGCCGGCAAGCCGCTCAAGGATGAAACGATCACGGGTCACCATCCTTCGTCATGAAGCCCAAGCAAAAGCCCAAGCATACTACGGCTAACATCGCGGTTTTGTGAACCGTCGGTCGCTCAGGCCGGCTTCTTGCGCTTGCCGCCCCGCCGCTTCGCTCCCGGCGGATTGGCCGGATCGAAACCATAGTCGTAAGTCAACTCCTCGCCGCGTGCGATATCGCACAGCGCGCGGATCCACACACCACCGCGATGCATGATGGCATCGGCATTCGGTGTAAGCGAGTGGTTGATGTAAATCGCCTCGTTGCCGCCCACGAGGCCATCGACATAGTGCGTATCGAGCTTGAACAGCAGCGTATAGCCGATGGAGTTATAGAACGTGTCGCGCCGCCGGCCCTCGGCCAGGGAAATCTTCTGACCCGTATATTCGATGATCCAGGCACCGGCCGGAATCCGCTCGGCCGCGAACAGACCGCGTCCATGGATCGCCGATTGGCCCAGTTTCAATCGATAGGTCTTCGCCATTTTCAGGTCCACCGTCCGCGCCTCCAGGCGCAGGCTCATCGCATTACAGATTCGTGGATTTCGCGCAAATCAGGCCGTGACCGGTGCCACGTCGACGCTGACCGAAAGGCTGTCGCGTCCCGACCCGATGAAGACGCCTTTCACCGGCGACACGTCGCTATAGTCGCGACCAATGGCGACTTCCACATGATCGTCACCGATCAGCAAGGCGTTTGTGGGATCAAGACCGATCCAGCCGAACTCGGCGCCGCACCACAGCGACACCCAGGCATGAGACGCATCGGCGCCCTGCAAACGCGGCCGTCCGCGCGGCGGAATAGTGCGGATATAGCCGCTGACGTAAGCGGCCGAGAGGCCGAGACCACGCAAGCCGGCGATCATCAGATGGGCGAAATCCTGGCAGACGCCGCTGCGCTGCTCGAAGACCTGATCCAGCGGCGTCGAGATTGCCGTCGTGCCCGGCACATAGCGGAATTCGTCGCGAATACGCGTCATCAGTTCGATGCCGGCTTCCAGGATCGGACGCCCTGGCGCAAAACTCGCCCGCGCGAATTGCGTGGCGGGTGTCGAGAGATAAGCCAGCCGACTGGCATAAAGAAAATGCACCGGTGACTGCGGGCCGAGCGAGGGCGCATTCAGTGCGTCACGTGCCACGGTTTCCCAAGGCCGCGTCAGCGCCGCCGCCGGCACTTGCGGCCGTTCAACCTCGATGCGCGAGACGGTGCGAATATCGAGCGCCTGATGCGGCCGCGATATTTTGAGTACCGTCGTGCGGTTGCCGAAGAAATCCTGCCGCGCCTGCATATCCATGGCCGGCGGATCGATTTCGATACGGGTCTTGATCACATGCTGGCCATTACCCTCGTGGGGCGTCAGATGCAGCATGAAATCGGCCGAGGCCACCGGCAATTCATATTCATAGCTGGTGACATGGATGACATCGTAGATCATGCGAGCCCCCTCACCTTACCGGGGCTGGGCTCGCTCGCGTCATGCAGGAAATAGCGATCGGCGACGGCGATGGCCAAGGCCACAAGCCGATTTTCGTAATCGTAGATCGCTTGGCTATTGAGGCGACGCGCATCCTCCACGGCCAGATCGCCCTTCAGCTTCAAGGCGATCTGACGCGGCTGTTCGAGCATGCCAGTTTCACGCAGCGAAGGCAGACCGGCAAGATGTTCTTCGATACGTCCGGCCTGGAAGGCGACGGAACGCGGATTGAACGCATCGAGCATTGCCATGTCGCGCACCGGTGCCAGCGTTGCGCCAGTGAGATAACGCGAACGATAGGTGATCTGCGAATCGATCAGATCGAGCAGCACATCGAGCAGTTCGAGATCGGCATCGTCGCCGGCGAATTGGCTGACGAAGCGCAAGGTGTTGATGCTCCGCTCGATGCGACGACCCATGTCAAGAAAGTTCCAGCCGGCCACCCGGTTCATGTTCTCGTTGACGAAACCGGCGATGGCGGCAATCACCTGGAGCGCCTGCTCGCTCTGTTCGAGAACGCCGGCTTCGACGGCGCTCTGCCCCAAGGGTTTGCGCAGAATATTTTCCAGACGCCCGACGAGCAGCCAGACATCGGGCGACAGCCGTTCGCGGATCGACGATGCGGCCCGGCGCGCCGCGATCGTGTTCGACAGAGCCGAACCGTAATTGTTCTCGTCGTGCAGCGCCGATTGCGCCATGTCGAGCGACAGGCTGCTCGCCACCACGCGCGGCGCCGCGTCCCAGGAGACGAGCAGCCGTTGCAACCGCTCCGCCGGACCATGATCGACGCGTGTCGGCGCGTCCGGGTCCAAGGCTTTCGCGACCAGAGCACGCACGATACGCAGGATCGCCTCGACCCGCTCAAGATAACGGCCGAACCAATAAAGATTATCGGCGGCGCGGCTCGGCAGATTGCCAAGCAGCCGGATGATCCGCACGTCATCGCCCGAAGGCAGCAACGTTTCCATCTCCACCGGCTTGTCCGACAACACCCAGACGTCGGCGGAACGTACGCTTGCATCCATCGACACGGCGCGCGCATCGGAGCGATCGGAAACGCGACAGAAACCGCCGGGCAAAACCTGCCAGCCGTCGGGCGTCGCCGCCGCGAAGACGCGCAGCACGAAAGGCCGCGGCACCAGCCGTGCCCGATCGCCGCTCGTCTCCCACGCCGGCGTCGTCGACAGGCGCACGACCTCCTGGCCGACATAATCCATGCCGCGCGCCGTCATCGCCTCGACGAGCCGCTCGCGCTCCGCCCGCGACAATTCGCTGACAAGCGCGCTGTGGCGACCATCGAAACCTGGCAGTTGATTGGCGAAGGCCCCAGAAATCGACAGATGATCGAGCTGTTCGAGCACTTCGCCACGCTGCCGCTCCTGACCGCACCACCACGTCGCGATATTCGGCAGGCGCAGATCCTCGCCCAATAGATGACGCGCCAGCCCCGGCATGAAAGCCTGAAACGCACGCGCTTCGAGCAGGCCGGCGCCGGGCATGTTCGCCATGCTCACCTTGCCCTGGCGGATCGCCTCGACCATGCCGGGCACGCCGAGACGCGACGCGCCGTTCAGCTCCAGGGGATCGCACCATTCCGCATCGATGCGACGCCAGATCACATCGGCGCGCTTCAGCCCGGCGATGGTGCGCACATGCATCTTGCCATCGGCATAAACGAGATCGGCGCCTTCGACCAAGAGGAAGCCGAGATAACGCGCCAGATAGGCCTGTTCGAAATAGGTCTGGCTGAAAGCGCCCGGCGTCAGCAGACAAATGCGCGGATCGGATCGCTCGGCCGCATGGGCGAGCCCATCGCGAAACGCCCGGAAGAACGGCGCCAGACGCTGCACGTTCATGTCGCGATAAAGACCGGGAAAGGCTTGCGACGTCACCAGACGGTTGGCGAGCGCATAGCCGGCGCCAGAAGGCGCCTGGGTGCGATCGCCCAATACCCACCAGCGCCCGTCAGGACCACGGCCGATATCGGCGGCATAAAATTGCAGCCAGCGGCCGCCAAAAGGTTTCGCGCCGGCCAGCGGCCGCAGGAATTCCGGCGAACCGGCCACCACCGCCGCCGGCAAGGCACCGTCGCGCACCAGCCGTCCATCGCCGTAGAGATCGGCGATGATGCGATCGAGCAATTGCGCGCGCTGCACGACGCCGGCCGAAATCTCGTTCCATTCCGCCTGCGAGATGAGAAGCGGCAGGCCGCTCAGCGGCCAGGACTGTTCGTTGGTCTCGCCCTGGATGCGATAGGAAACGCCGCCTTCGCGGATACGCCGTTCGGCCGTCGCCAGACGCTGGTCGAGATCATCCTGATCGAACTGGCCGAGCGCATCGAGGAAGCCACGCCAATAGGCGCGCGGCGTCCCGTCCGGTCCTATGAACTCATCGGGAATGCCTGGCAGCGGTGCATAGGATTGCGTCCATGCCTGCGCACGCTGCGGCGTACGCACGGGGGACAGGAGCTCATCTGCCAATCTTCCTCCGCAGATCCAATGTCATCGGAAACTCCCCGGGAATTTCCTCGCGCGGCGGCTCGACGCGCCCCGGAGTATGCCCGTGATCCTGGAATCGCGCCAGCCGGCGCGCTTCCGCCTCATAGGAATTCACCGGAAATGTCTCATAATTGCGACCGCCCGGATGGGCCACGTGATAGACGCAACCGCCAAGCGAACGGCCGTTCCAGGTGTCGATAATGTCGAAGGTGAGCGGCGCATGCACGGCGATGGTCGGGTGCATGCCGGCCGCCGGCTGCCAGGCCTTGAAGCGGACGGCGGCGACCGCTTCGCCAGCCGCGCCTGTCGAGGTCATCGGCATGCGCCGTCCGTTGCAGGCGATGACGTGCCGGCCTGGCACGAAGCCCGTCACCTTCGCCTGCAACCGCTCGACCGAACTATCGACATAGCGCACCGTGCCGCCCGCCGCGCCCTGCTCGCCCAGCACGTGCCAGGGCTCCAGCGCCTGCCGCAATTCCAAGCTCACGCCGCCATGCTCAATCGTGCCATAGACCGGAAAGCGGAATTCGAACTGCGCCTGAAACCATTCAGGCGAGAATTCGTAACCAGCGCCACCAAGATCGCTCAGCACGCTCAGAAAATCTTCCCAGATGAAATGGGGCATCATGAAGCGATCGTGCAGCGACGTGCCCCAGCGCACCAGGCTGCCCTGCTGCGGCTCGCGCCAGAACCAGGCCATCAGCGCGCGCAACAACAATTGCTGCGCCAGCGACATGCGCGCGTCCGGCGGCATTTCGAACGCGCGGAACTCCACTAGCCCCAGGCGCCCCGTTGAGCTGTCGGGCGAATATAGCTTGTCGATGCAGATTTCGGCGCGGTGCGTATTGCCGCCCACATCGACGAGCAGATTGCGATAAAGCCGGTCCACCAGCCAGATCGGGAACTTGCCATCGCCCGGCATCGGCGTGTTGGCGAGCGCAATCTCCAGTTCATAGAGTGAGTCGTGTCGCGCTTCATCAACGCGTGGCGCCTGGCTTGTCGGGCCGATGAACAGGCCGGAGAACAGATAGGACAAAGCCGGATGGCGCTGCCAATAGAGCACGAGGCTGCGCAGCATGTCGGGCCGGCGCAGAAAGGGTGAATCGGCCGGTGTGAGGCCGCCGAACACCAGATGGTTGCCACCGCCCGTGCCGGTGTGGCGGCCATCGGTCATGAATTTGTCAGCGCCGAGCCGCATCTGCCGCGCTTCTTCATAGAGCACGGTCGTTGTCTCAACCGCTTCGCGCCAGGAAGTGGCGGGATGAATGTTCACCTCGATGACACCCGGATCTGGCGTCACCTTGATGAGATTGACACGCGGATCGAAGGGCGGCGCATAGCCTTCCACATGGATCTTCAGCTTCTTTTCGCGCGCTACGTCTTCGACCGAGACCAGCAGTTCGACATAATCATCGAAAGTTTCCACCGGCGGCATGAACACGCAGAGCAGCCCGTCACGCACTTCCACCGCCAGCGCCGTGCGTACGGCGTCTTCTGACAACGCTTGCTCCAGAACGTGCTGCCGGTCCCCACCACCGCCATCGACCGCGACCGTCTGCTGCACGTGGCTGGGATCATGACCCGAAGGGGAGCCTGGATCAGGCAAGGGCCCGCGCGGCTCCAGCGGATCCTGCTCGTGTGTATAGGGATAGGCGGAGGGTGGCACCCAGGGCAACGCATTCATCGGCAGGCGCAGACCGATCGGTGAATCGCCCGGCGCCAAAAACAGCTTGCCGCGTCGCAATGCCCATTTCTCGCTGCGCCAGCGACGCTGCGCCTTGGCTTCAGCGTTCCAGCGCTGCACCGGCAGGACGAAACCGCTCGGCTGTGACAGGCCGCGCTCGAACGTGCGCACCATGCGCGCGCGCTCTTCCGCATCGTCTATCTTCGGGTCGGAGGGATCGACATTGAAAGGCAGATTGCCTTCGCGCACCATCCAATGGGCGCTGTCTTCATAGGCAGCCAGAACGAAGTCCGGCTCGATGCCGATCTTCTCGGCGATCCCGTCGGCCAAGGTCGCTGCCTGATCGATGGTGGCGCGGCCGCCATTGTCCATGGTCGAAATCAAACCCGGGTCGCCCCACAGCGGCTTGCCGTCCTTGCGCCAATAGAGCGAGAAGGCCCAGCGTGGCAGGCTTTCGCCCGGATACCACTTGCCCTGGCCATAGTGCAGAAAGCCGCCGGGCGCGAAGCGCTCGCGCAGGCGACGGATCAATTCATCGGCCAAGGCGCGCTTGGTCGGACCGACGGCGGCGGTGTTCCATTCCGGCGCTTCGAAGTCATCGATCGACACGAAGGTCGGCTCGCCGCCCATGGTGAGGCGCATGTCCTGCGCGACGAGATCGCGATCGACCGCTTCGCCCAGTTCGTCGAGCGCTTGCCAGGCTTCGCTCGAAAACGGCAGCGTGATGCGCGGCGCTTCGTTGATGCGATTAATGTGCATGTCGAAATGAAATTCGACATTGGCCGGATCGACGAGGCCGCTGATCGGCGCGGCGGAGCGATAATGCGGCGTGGCACAGAGCGGCAGATGGCCCTCACCGCACAACAGGCCCGAGGTTGCATCGAGGCCGATCCAGCCGGCGCCTGGGATATAGACCTCGGCCCAAGCGTGCAGATCGGTGAAATCCTTGTCGGTGCCCTTCGGCCCATCCACTGGATCGACATCGGCCTTGAGCTGAATGAGATAGCCCGAGACGAAACGCGCCGCGAGACCGAGACGGCGCAGGATCTGCACCAGGAGCCAGGCGGAGTCGCGGCATGAGCCGGTGCCGAGTTCCAGCGTTTCCTCGGGCGCCTGCACGCCGGCTTCCATGCGGATCACATAGCGGATCTTCTGCTGCAACCGCATGTTGAGATCGACGATGAAATCGATGGTGCGGTTTCTGTCGCGCGGCAGATCAGCGATGAATTTGTCGAGCAGCGGCGTCGAGGGTTCAAGCTCGAGATAGGCGGCCAGCTCCACCTGCAATTCTTCGGAATAAGCGAAGGGGAACTCTTCCGCATAGGGCTCGACGAAAAAGTCGAACGGATTGACCACCGCCATCTCGGCGACGAGATCGACCGTGACCGAAAACTTCGTCGTCTTCTCCGGGAAGACAAACCGCGCCAGCCAATTGCCGTGCGGATCCTGCTGCCAATTGATGAAATGGTTTTCGGGAACGACCTTCAGCGAATAGCCCGTCACCTTGGTCCGGCAATGCGGCGCCGGGCGCAGGCGGATGACCTGCGGCCCGAGCGCGATCGGCCGATCATATTTGTAGCTGGTGACGTGGTGGAGCGCGACGTTGAGTGCCAAGCTGCTGATTTCCCGAAAGCTGCGGTCTCCCGATCAGGCAGGCAAGCTTCATGCCCACGCCGACCCGACAACCGCCGGTCCCGCTTCTTTCATAGCCCTCACCAGGGAGCGGCGCCACCGTCGCCAGATGTCAGAGGCGCGATCCGGCGGCACGCCGGCCGCCGTGGCTCATCTGATCGAAGGCATCCTCGACCAGATTCACGTGGTCGAGCATCGCCGCATGCGCCGTGACCGAATCGCCGGCAAGGATCGCCGTGACCACCCGCTCGTGTTCCGCATGGGACTGGCGCAAGCGGCCTGGCGTCCGAAACTGCGCCCGCCGGAACGGATCGAGACGACGGCGCAGCGCCACGGCGAAATCATTCATGGTCGCGTTATGAGCGCCGGCATAGATCGCCACATGGAATTGTCGATTGGCCTCGACATAATCAGGCTCGTTGTTGGCTTCGACCATGCCGGCCATGGTTTCGTGCAGAGCCTGCAGCCGGCGCCGCTCGATCGGATTCATGGAAAGCGCTGAGAGACGTGCACAAGTTGCCTCCACCTCGCCCATGGCAACGAACAATTCGCTCAATCGATCGGCGGTGATGGCGGCCACATGCGCGCCGCGCCGCGGCTGCATGTCGATCAAGCCCGTCGCCACGAGCTGACGCAAAGCTTCGCGCACCGGCGTGCGCGACACCTTGAACCGCTCCGCCAGCATATGCTCGTCGAGCCGCATGCCGGGGACGAAACTGCCCGTCAGGATTTCGTCGGCGATCTCCCCTGCGAGCACTTCCGAACGGGTTCTGCCGTCAACTGCCATCGGCTTGATCCACCTTCACCACCACGATCCTGCACAGCGCGCATGCAGGACAAGCAAATTTTGTGCAGCGCAGCCGAATCTATAGGCATGCAATTTCTAATATTTGTATGCAATATTTCTATACCGCATGCAAGTCATAGCAGCGCAACCACAGGAAGATGACTCCATGGCCCGACATCTGGATCGACGCGGTTTCCTCAAGTCCACGGCTGCCACCGCTTTGGCGACAGGGGTCGCGGCGCCGGCCGTCTGGTCACCGGCCAAGGCGCAAAGCCGCCAGGAGACCTTGCTGGTCGTGTCCGAGAGTGGCCCCAACAACATCGACATTCACGGCGTCGGCACCAATGTGCCGGGCTATGAAGTGTCGTGGAACTGCTACGACCGTCTCATCAGCCATGAGATGAAATCCGGCCCGGGCGGCGTACCCTATTACGACCGCGACAAGTTCAAGCCGGAACTGGCCGATGACATGAACATCGGCGACATGTCGGTGACTTTCCGCCTGCGCAAGGGCGCCAAATTCCACGACGGCACGCCCGTCACCGCCAAGGACGTGAAATGGTCGCTCGACCGCGCCGTCACTGTCGGCGGCTTTCCGACCTTTCAGATGAAGGCCGGCTCGCTCGAAAAGCCGGAGCAATTCGTCGTCGTCGACGACAACACCGTGCGGGTCGATTTCCTGCGCAAGGACAAACTGACGGTTCCCGATCTCGCGGTGATCGTGCCCGCCATCTACAATTCCGAACTGGTCAAGAAGAACGCCACGCCGGACGATCCCTGGGGCCTCAACTACACCAAGCAGAACATCGCCGGCAGCGGCGCCTATAAGGTGAGCCGCTGGACGCCGGGCACCGAAGTCGTGCTCGACCGCAACGACGATTGGGCGAGCGGCCCGTTGCCGAAGATCAAGCGCGTGATCTGGCGCATGGTGCCATCGGCCGGCAATCGGCGGGCGCTTCTGGAACGCGGCGATGCCGACGTTTCTTATGAACTGCCGAACAAGGATTTCGCCGAACTGAAGGATTCCGGCAAGCTGTCCGTCGTCTCGACGCCGTTCTCCAACGGCTGCCAATATCTTGGCATGAACGTCACCAAGCCGCCGTTCGACAATCTGAAAGTGCGGCAGGCTGTCGCCTATGCCATTCCCTATCAGAAGATCATGGACGCGGTGCTCTATGGCCTGGGTACGCCGCTGTTTGGCGCCACCGCACCGCCGCCGGCCGCCTGGCCCGTCGCGCATTCTTATAATCTCGACCTCGCCAAGGCGCGGCAATTGCTGAGCGAAGCGGGTTATCCCAATGGCTTCGAGACCACTTTGTCGTTTGATCTCGGCTTTGCCGTCGTCAACGAACCGCTCTGCGTACTGATCCAGGAAAGCCTCGCGCAGATCGGCATCAAGACCACGATCAACAAGGTGACGGGCGCCAATTGGCGCACCGAACTGAACAAGAAGGTAATGCCGCTCTACACCAACGTGTTTTCGGGCTGGCTCGACTATCCGGAATATTTCTTCTTCTGGTGCTATCACGGCTCCAACTCCGTCTTTAACACCATGAGCTATCAGTCGCCGCAGATGGACGCTTTCATCGACGGCGCCCGCGCGGCTGCCGCCAACGGCGACAACGCCGCCTATGAAAAGGACGTGAAGGGCTTCCTCGATCTCGCCTTCACCGACATTCCCCGCATCCCGCTATTCCAGCCCTATTCCAACGTGGCGATGCAAAAGAACGTCAGCGGCTACCAATACTGGTTCCACCGCCGGCTCGATTATCGCTCCTTCGTCAAGGGTTGACGGCACGGTTCTTGCGAGAGGCCGCCTATGCTGCGCACCATCGGCAAACGCATCGCGACCGCGATCCCAAGCTTGATTGGGGTCATCGTCGTCACCTTCCTGTTGACGCGGGTTCTGCCCGGCGACACGGCATCATTTTTCGCCGGCCCGGCAGCGACGCCGCAAGCCATCGAGGAAGTGCGCAAACAGCTCGGCCTTGACCGCAGCCTGCCGGAACAGTTCGTCAGCTATGTCAGCCATCTCGTGCGCGGCGATCTCGGCACGTCGCTGACCACCGGCCGCCCGGTGGTCACCGAACTCGCCACGCGCCTGCCAGCCTCCGCCGAACTGACCCTGCTCGGCCTCCTGATCGCTCTCTTGATCGCCGTCCCCTTGGGCATCATCGCCGCCGTGCGGCAAGGCTCCTGGATCGATCATCTCTGCCGCATCGTCGCCACCGCCGGCGTGTCGCTGCCTGTCTTCTTCACCGGCCTCATCTTCGTCTACGTCTTCTATTTCATTCTCGGCATCTCACCCGCGCCACTCGGCCGCCTCGATGTCTTCACCTCACCGCCGCCCGATATCACCGGCTTCTATCTCATCGATGCCCTGATCGTCCGCGACTTCGAGACCTTCCGCGCCGCCCTGGCGCAGATCACCTTGCCCGCCGTGACGCTTGCCGTCTTCTCGCTGGCGCCGATCGCCCGCATCACCCGCGCTTCGATGCTGGCGGTACTGTCGTCCGAATTCATTCGCACGGCGCGCGCCAGCGGCCTCAAGCCCTCGACCGTCGTGATGACCTACGCCTTCCGCAACGCCATGCTGCCGGTGATCACCACGCTCGGCATGGTGTTCTCCTTCCTGCTTGGCGCCAATGTGCTGGTCGAAAAAGTCTTCGCCTGGCCGGGCATCGGCTCCTATGCGGTGGAAGCGCTGATCGCATCGGATTTCGCGCCCGTGCAAGGCTTCGTGCTGACCATGGCCGTGCTCTACGTCCTGATCAATCTCGGCATCGATCTCCTCTACGGCATCATCGACCCGCGCGTGAAGGTGGAAGCATGACCACCCTTTCCCAGCCAGAGCCCGTTTCCCCATCCGTAACGACATTGCCGAAAGCGGTTTCCGCGCACGGCATCGGCGCGCAATTGCGCCATATTCGTTATGTCCTCGCCGACAATCCCGTCACCGCCGGCTCCTTCATCCTGTTCGTGATCTTCCTGCTCGCCGCCCTCATCGGCCCGAGCCTCGTGCCTTACGATCCGCTGGCCAGCAATACGGCCTCGGCCTTGCGTCCGCCTTCGGCGCAGCATTGGTTCGGCACCGATCAACTCGGCCGCGATATTTTCAGCCGCGTCGTCGTCGCCACCCGGCTCGACATGATCATCGCCATCGCCTCCGTCGTCCTCGTCTTCGTGCTTGGCGGCCTCGCCGGCATTGCCGCGGGCTTCTACGGCGGCTGGACCGATCGGATCGTCGGGCGCATCTCCGATACGATCATGGCTTTCCCCCTCTTCGTGCTCGCCATGGGCATCGTCGCCGCCCTCGGCAACACCGTGACCAACATTGTCATCGCCACCGCGATCATCAATTTCCCGCTCTATGCCCGCCTCGCCCGCAGCGAAGCCAACATCCGGCGCGAAGCGGGCTATGTTCACGCCGCGCGCCTCTCCGGCAACAGCGACCCTCGAATTCTGTTCCGCTTCATCCTGCCCAACATCATGCCGTTGATGATGGTGCAGATCTCGCTGACCATGGGCTATGCGATCCTGAATGCCGCCGGCCTCTCCTTCATCGGCCTTGGCGTGCGCCCGCCGACGCCCGAATGGGGCATCATGGTCGCCGAAGGCGCCGCTTTCATCGTTTCCGGCGAATGGTGGATCGCGTTTTTTCCTGGCGTGACGCTGATGCTCGCCGTCTTCTGCTTCAACCTGCTTGGCGATGGTCTGCGCGATATCGTCGACCCGCTGCGCCGCACGTGAGGCCACGATGACCGCTCAGCCCCTCCTCGACGTCCGAGATCTCACCGTCGAATTCGCCACCCGGCGCGGCACCGTGCGTGCCATCGAACATATCGACATCTCCCTTGCGAAGGGCGAGACCTTGGGGATCGTTGGCGAATCCGGCTCAGGCAAGTCCGTCACCTCCTATGCGGTGATGCGCATCCTCGATCGCGCAGGACGCATCGCCGAAGGCTCGATCGTCTATTCCGGTATCGACGTCTCCGCCGCCAGCGACCGCGAATTGCGCGATCTGCGCGGCCGCGAAATGGCGATGATCTTTCAAAATCCGCGCGCGGCTCTGAATCCCATCCGTCCTGTCGGCAGACAGATCGAGGACGTTCTCCTCGAACACGTGCAGACGACCCGCGCCGAGTCCAAGCAAAAAGCCATCGAGGCGCTCGAACAAGTACGCATCGCCCGGCCGGAAGAACGCTACCACGCCTATCCGTTCGAAATGTCGGGCGGCATGTGCCAGCGCGTCGTCATTGCCCTCGCGCTCGCCTGCCGGCCGCAACTCCTTATCGCTGATGAACCGACCACCGGCCTCGACGTCACCACGCAGAAGGCTGTGATGGATCTTGTCACGGAACTGACGCGAGCGCGCGGCATGTCGACCATTCTCATCACCCATGATCTGGGTCTCGCCGCCACCTATTGCGATCGTGTCGTGGTGATGGAAAAAGGCAAAGTCGTCGAGACGGCGCTGTCGAAAGACATTTTCGCCCGCCCCGAACATCCCTATACGCGCAAGCTGATGCGTGCCACGCCGCGCCCGGGTGCCGCATTGCGCGATTTGCTGCCCCTCGAACTCGCCGCCGCCGCACCGGCCCTGCCGCCACAAGCCCCACCTGGCGAAACCCTGCTGCGCGTCGAGCAATTGGTGAAAGAATATCCGCGCCAGGACAGCGGCTCGCTCTGGCCGAAATTTCTCGGCGGCAAGCCGAAGGAACCCCCTGCGCCCTTCCGCGCCGTCGACAGCATCGGCTTCGAGGTCAAGCGCGGCGAAACCGTCGGCCTCGTCGGTGAATCCGGCTGCGGCAAATCCACCACATCGATGATGGTGATGCGCCTCATCGATCCGACGAGCGGCAAGATCACCTTTGCCGGCGAGGATATTTCCGCCATTCCGGCGCGCGATTTCGCCATGCATCCGATGCGCCGGCGCATTCAGCTCGTCTTTCAGGACCCAACCGACAGCCTCAATCCGCGCTTCACCGCCGCCCGCGCCATCGCCGATCCCATCCTGCGCAGCGGCCAGTCGCTCGGCGATGATGCGATCCGCGCTCGGTGCGAGGAACTTGCCGGCCTCGTCGGCCTGCCGGTCGAATTTCTCGACCGCCTGCCGCATCAATTGTCCGGCGGCCAGAAGGCGCGTGTCGGTATCGCCCGCGCCTTGGCGCTCAATCCCGATCTCGTCATCCTCGACGAGCCGACGGCGGCACTCGACGTCTCGGTGCAGGCCGTCGTGCTCAATCTTCTACAGGATCTGAAGGTGCGGCTCGGCATGAGCTATCTCTTCGTCAGCCACGATCTGCATGTGGTGCGCCTGCTCTGCGACCGGGTCATCGTCATGCGCTCCGGCCGCATCGTCGAGGAAGGCACATCGCAACAGGTGCTCGAAACGCCGAAGGCCGATTACACACGCGAATTGATCGAAGCCATTCCCCATCCTCCCGTCTGAGTGAAAGACAAGATTCGTATGAATGCTTCCGTGGTTGATTTGAGTTTCGATTTGGCGAGCCTGCGCCAGGCCTATGCCGCAGGCCTGAGTCCGTCCGACGTTATAAGCGAGGTTTATAGCCGCATCGCTGCAGTCAATGATCCCGGGATTTTCATTGCGCTGCTCGACGAGAGCAAGGCACTCGATTTCGCTGCGGCGCTCGGTGCCTATGATGCCACGCGCCCGCTCTGGGGCGTGCCCTTCGCCATCAAGGACAATATCGATTTCGCCGATCTGCCGACCACGGCCGCCTGTCCGGACTTCGCCTACACACCGAGTGAACATGCCCACGCCGTCGCGCGCTTGATCGCCGCTGGCGCCATTCCGATCGGCAAGACCAATCTCGACCAATTCGCCACCGGCCTCGTCGGCGTGCGCTCGCCCTATCCGATCCCGCGCAACAGTTTCGACGCGGCCATGGTGCCGGGCGGTTCCAGTTCGGGATCGGCCGTCGCCGTCGCCCAGGGCCTCGTGACTTTTGCTCTCGGCACCGACACGGCAGGTTCCGGCCGCGTGCCCGCCGGCCTCAACAATCTCGCTGGCCTCAAGCCGACGCTGGGCGCGATCTCGACGCGCGGCGTCGTGCCGGCCTGCCGCACGCTCGATTGCGTCTCGATCTTCGCGCTGACCGTGGCCGACGCCTTCGACGTCTTCACCGCCATGGCCGGCTTTGACGCGCAGGACTCTTATTCGCGCCCCACGACCGTCGGACCGCTGACGAGCCCAACGCCAGCCCTGCGCCTCGCTATCCCCGATGCCCAGAGCCGTCTCTTCGGTGGTGACATCCTCTCGGAAAAAGCCTTCATGCGCGCCGTGGATGATGCCGTAGCGCTCGGTGCCATCGTCCACGAGATCGACCTCACACCGTTCTTCGACACCGCACGCCTGCTCTATGAAGGCCCATGGGTGGCCGAGCGTCATCATGCGGTGCGCGATTTCATCACGCGCGCACCGGGCGCCATGCTGGCGGTCACCGCTGGCATCATCGGCAATGCCAGTAAATTCTCCGCCACCGATACGTTCGGTGCGCTCTATCGCCTGGCGGAGCTACGTCGTTCGACGGCACCGACCTGGCAAAACTGCGACATGCTGATGGTGCCGACCTATCCGCGCCCGCGTTCCGTTGCTGAGCTGGCAGCCGATCCGATCGCACCCAACAGCGAGCTCGGCACCTATACCAATTTCGTCAATCTGCTCGATCTCTGCGCCCTGGCTGTGCCATCCCGTTTTCGCAACGATGGCTTTCCCTCCGGTATCACTCTCATCGGACCGGCGGGACAGGATGGCGCACTCGCCGCTTTCGGCGCACGTTTGCAGGCTCAGACCGGGCAATCGCTGGGCGCGACAGGCAAACCGCAGCCAGCCCTCGCCTTGCCCGCCATCCGGGCCCTGCCGCCGGAAATCGAACTCTGCGTCGTCGGCGCCCATCTCTCCGGCATGGCGTTGAACGGAGAACTGACGACACGCGGCGCTCGTTTCCTGCGTGCGGTGAAAACCATGCCCGACTATCGCCTGTTCGCTTTGCCCGGCGGCCCGCCCTATCGCCCCGGCCTGCTGCGCGTCGAAGCCGGAGAAGGCCACGCCATCGAGACGGAGGTCTGGGCGCTGACGCCGGAAGCTTTCGGCAGTTTCGTCGACGGCGTGCCCGCACCGCTTGGCATCGGCACCACGCTTCTGGCAGATGGCACGCGGCCGAAGGGCTTCATCGTCGAGAGCGAAGCGACACGAGACGCGCGCGACATCTCCCACTACGGCGGCTGGCGCGCCTACATGCAAGAAATGGTTTAACGAGGACGCGACATGGACGATCAAACCGATTGGGACGCCTTCATCAGCGCTTCCGCCAAAGTTTTGGACATTCCGGTGAACGAGGACTCCCGCCCCATTGTCCGCGCCAATCTCGAACTCGCCGCCCGCATGGCGAAACTGGTGGCTGACTTCCCGCTCGATGAACGCGAGGAACCCGCGCCGGTGTTTCGCGCATGAGCCTCGCTTTCGAAACCATGACCGCGCATACGATCGCGCAAGCCGTGATCAACGGCGAAGTGACCGCCCGCGCCATTGTCGAGGCTTGCCTGGCGCGGATCGCCCAGCAGGACCCGAAACTCAACGCTTTCACCAAGGTCACCGCCGAACGCGCCCTCACCCACGCCGATGCCATCGATGCGCGGCGCCGCCTGGGTGGCCAGCTCGGTCCGCTGGCTGGCGTGCCCTTCGCGGTGAAAAACCTTTTCGACGTCGAAGAGGTGGTGACCTTGGCCGGTTCCAAGATCAATGCCGACAATCTGCCGTCCGGCGCCGACGCCACGCTGGTGCGCAAGCTCGAAGCCGCCGATGCCATTCTCGTCGGCGCGCTCAACATGGGCGAATATGCCTATGACTTCACGGGCGAGAACGCGCATTACGGCCCCTCGCGCAATCCGCACGATCCCGATCGCATGGCCGGCGGCTCCTCCGGCGGTTCCGGCACCGCCGTCGCCTCCGGCATGACGCCGATCGCTTTGGGCTCCGACACCAACGGTTCGATCCGCGTGCCCTCGTCGCTCTGCGGTCTGTTCGGTTTGAAGCCGACCTATGGCCGCTTATCGCGTTACGGCACTTATCCTTTCGTCTCCGCTTTCGATCATCTGGGTCCCATGGCCCGCTCGGTGACGGATCTCGCCTTGGCTTATGATGCCATGCAGGGCCGCGACGCCGCCGATCACGCCCAGACCGAACGCGCAATCGAACCCGTCGCACGCGCCCTAACGCAGGGCCTGACGGGCCTGCGCATTGCGCGCGCCGCCGGCTATTTCGACAAAGGCGGCGAACCGGAAGCCCATCGCGCGGTGGAAACGGTAATGGATGCGCTTGGCGCGGCGGCCAGCGTCGACCTCCCCGAAGCTGGCCGTGGCCGTGCCGCGGCTTTTCTCATCACCATGGCGGAAGGCGCCAGCCTGCATCTCGATCGCATCCGCACCCGCCAGAACGATTTCGATCCCGAAGTGAAGGATCGCCTCATCGCCGGCGCCATGGTGCCCGCCGCCTGGATCAATCAGGCGCAGAAATTCCGCACCTGGTATCGGGCTCAAGTGCTGAAACTGTTCGAGACGACCGATGTCATCATCGCGCCGGCGACACCGTGCTTTGCGCCACGTATCGGTCAAAAAATCATGTCATTGGCGGGCGTAGACATGCCCGTGCGCGCCAATCTCGGCATGTTCACGCAGCCTTTCTCCTTCATCGGCCTGCCGGTCGCCGCCGCACCGATCTGGCTCGATGGCGCGCCACTGCCCATCGGCGTACAGATCATCGGCGCGCCCTGGCGCGAGGACATCGTGCTGCGCGTCGCTCATCATCTCGAAACCATCGGTGCGGCACGCGCGCCGATTGCCAACGCTTAAAAGGACATCCAGTGATCATTAACGATCCCGAAACGTTGCGCGAAGTCACGGACGCTTTCGAGCGCTACGAAACGGCTCTGACGACTAATGACGTCCAAGCACTGGACGGCTTCTTCTGGAACGACGATCTTGCCATCCGCTACGGCGCTGCCGAAAATCTCTACGGTTATGGCGCCATTCAGCAGTTCCGCGCCGCGCACAAGTCTGGAAGCTTCACCCGCAGGTTCGATCGTCTCGTCATCACCACCTATGGCAAGGATTACGCGACGGCCTCGCTGCATCACCATCCCGGCAACGCCCCCGGCAAGGTCGGTCGTCAGATGCAGACCTGGGCGCGCCTGCCTGAAGGCTGGCGCATCGTCGCCGCCCATGTCAGCATGATCGACGATCCGGACGTTTGATCCGCGATGGAACCAACTGGCCGAATGAAACATTTTACTTCGGAGATGCGCGTAAGCTGAGTCAGGCGAGGAAATTCGGGTGCAGGATCAAAGGCCGAGCGCATCGCCGACTGCGGCCTCATCAGCCGTCATTGAAACCGACATCCCCTCGCGTCTCGACCGGCTGCCCTGGACGCGCTTTCACTGGCTCGTGGTGGTCGCGTTGGGCATCACCTGGAGCCTCGACGGGCTCGAGGTGACGATCGCCGGCTCCATCGCCGGCGCCTTGCGCCAGAGCCCGACCCTGCAATTCACCGCCGCCGACGTCGGCCTCGCCAACAGCGCTTATCTCGCCGGCGCGGTCAGCGGCGCCTTGTTCTTCGGCTGGCTCACCGATCGCATCGGCCGTAAGAAATTGTTCAGCGTTACGCTGCTCGTCTATCTCGCGGCCACGGCGGCCACCGCCTTCACCTGGGATCTGCCGAGCTTCGCACTGATGCGCTTTTTCACCGGCGCCGGCATTGGCGGCGAATATAGCGCCATCAACTCCGCCATCCAGGAACTCATACCGGCGCGCCGTCGCGGTTGGACCGACCTTGCGATCAACGGCAGCTTTTGGATCGGCGCGGCACTGGCGGCTTTCGCCTCGCTCATCCTGCTCGACCCGCGCATCGTCGATCCGGAAACGGGCTGGCGTCTGGCTTTCTTTGGCGGCGCCTTCATCGGCCTCGTCATCCTGTTCCTGCGCCGCTACATCCCCGAAAGCCCGCGCTGGCTCATCATCCATGGCCAGCCGCAAAGCGCCGAAACCATCGTTGCCCAGATCGAAGAGGAGATCGGCCGCGATCACCAGCTTGAAAACGTGCAACAGCGTGTCCGCATTCGCACCCGCCGCTCGACGCCGCTGAGCGAAGTGTTTCGTGTTCTCTTCAAACTTTATCCACGTCGCACGTTTCTCGGCCTGTCCCTCATGGGCGCGCAGGCCTTTTTCTACAATGCGATCTTTTTCACCTATGCGATGATGCTGACGGACTTCTACGGCGTGCCCACGGGCAATGTCGGCTGGTACATCTTCCCCTTCGCTTTGGGAAATGTTCTCGGTCCCCTGCTTCTCGGCCGTCTGTTCGACACGATCGGCCGCAAGCCGATGATCGTCTTCACCTATGCCATGTCGGCCCTGCTGCTGACGGTGACGGGCTACCTGTTCCAGCAAGGCTTGCTTGACGCGCGCAGCCAGACATTGGCCTGGAGCCTCACCTTTTTCTTCGCTTCGGCCGCCGCGTCATCGGCCTATCTCGTCGTCGCCGAAAGTTTTCCGCTCGAAATCAGAGCCCTGGCGATCGCCGTCTTCTACGCTTTGGGCACGGGTATCGGTGGTGTGATCGCGCCGTGGCTTTTCGGCATGCTGATTGAAACCGGATCCCGTGATCAAGTGTTTATTGGTTATCTCATTGGTGCCGGCTTGATGGTGATCGCCGCGGTGCTCGCCGCCTGGCTCGGTCTCGCCAGCGAGCGCAAACCGCTTGAAAGCGTTGCTCCGCCTCTATCGCTTGAACATGACTGATGCCCTGCAATCGCCCAGATTCTCTTGGATGCTGCGCCCATGTCCGCTGATGCCTATACCTTCCGGCCGGCCACGCGCGACGATCTTTCTCTTCTACGCGCCTGGTTGCGCACACCCGAAGTGAAGCGCTGGTGGGGCGACCCAGCCAAGCAGAAGGCCTTGCTGCACGAAGACATCGACGAACCCGATATCAGCATGTGGGTCGTGTCGCACGATGGTCGCCCGTTTGCTTACGCGCAGCATTATCACGTGCAGGATTGGCCGCAGCCGCACTTCTCTCGCCTGCCTGAAGATGCCTGCGCCATCGACGCCTTCATCGGCGAGCCCGAGATGATCGGCAAGGGCCATGGCTCGGCCTTCCTGCGTCAGTTGGCGTTGCGTTTGCGCGACGATGGCGCGGAAACGATCGCCATTGATCCCGATGTCGACAATGTCCGCGCCCGCAATGCCTATCGCAACGCCGGTTTTCGCGGCAAATGCATCGTCGAGACCAAGAATGGCCCGGCAATCCTGATGCTGTTCAACGCATAGCCCCGACGATTTGACGGATATCGAATGAAGTCTGTAGCCTCCAGGAAGAGAACTGGGGCGCAAACGTGTTGCGCCCATCTGGGGGGACAACGATGGGCTGCATACGACTTCTAGGCGGGATTCTGCTCGCGATCACAGCGACACAGGCAGAGGCGCAAGACAGCTATCCCAATCGCCCGATCCGCCTGATCGTCGGCTTCACGGCCGGCGGCCCCACCGACACGCCGGCCCGCCTCATCGCGGAAAAGCTGCGCACCAGCCTCGGCCAGTCGATTGTCGTCGAAAACCGCCCGGGCGCGGGTGGCAAGATCGCGCTCGACTATGTGCTGTCGCAACCGCGCGACGGCTATACGCTGTCATTGTGCACTTATATCGATGCGACCAATACGGTTCTGCTTAAAAATCCCGGCTACGCATTGGCCGATCTGGCGCCAATCTCGCAGATCACCAAAGCCTATTATGCCTTCGCGGTGCCGACAGCCCTGCCCGTGCAAGACCTCGCCTCATTCGCGGCTCACGCAAAGGCCAAACCCGGCGCGCTCAACTATGGCCATGTCGGCGCCGGCTCCATGCCGGAACTGGTGGCGAAGCGATTTGAGCAGGCGGCCGGCGTCAAGATGACCGGTGTGCCTTATAAAGGCACGGCAGAAGCATCGATGGACCTCGCCAGCGGCAGGTTGGATTTCATGGTGGCGCCGCTGATCGTCGTGCAGCCGCTGCTCGATGCCGGTTCGGTCAAATATATCGGCATGACCAGCCCGGAACGGCTGACCGCCTTCCCCAATGTGCCGACGGCCGTCGAACAGGGCTATCGGATCACCGACAACGGCTGGCTCGGCGTCTGTGCCGGGGCTGGTGTGCCGGCTGAGATCATCGCCAGGCTCAACCGCGAGGTCGGCCAGGCGGTCGCCTCGCCCGCCTATCGCGAACTGGTCGAAAAGACCGGCGTGATGCCCTATGCGGGATCGGTCGACGAGTTCCGACAGGTGATCGCTGACACGGAAGCCGACATGCGCAAATTGGCGCGCGAGCTCAATCTGGAAGCGAAATAGCGCGCTTACCCCCACGGGCCGCGACGCGGTGCCTGTGGTGCAGCGGCCTCGGGCGCTGATGGCGGCGGAACGGGCGACGATGCGACGGTTGGATTGTTGTCGACGATCTCCTCGCGTCCGCCCGCATAGTTCTTCAAAGCCGCGACACGTGCTTCGATAGAGGGATGGGTCGAGAACAGATCGGCGAAGCCGGAGCGCGGATTGTCGAGGCACATTTCCATAATGCCCGATGGCGCGTTCCTGATCTCGCCCTTGCCCTCGATCTTACGTAGCGCCGAAATCATCGCATCGGGATTTTTGGTGAGTTCCACCGATCCCGCGTCAGCGAGGAATTCGCGCGAACGCGACAGAGCCAGGCGGATCATCAAGGACAACACCCAGGCAGCCGCGACGATCAGCGCCGCGATGGCGAGCGCCGCCATGGCACCGCCCTTGCCCTTGTCGCGACCACCGGAGGAAGAGGAAGAAGAGGAACTGCCGGATGACGAGCCGGTCCACGAACCACCCGACGGGCTCATGCTGATGCGAAAGAACATTTCGGCGAAGAAAGCCACCACGCCCGCCACCACCATGGCGACGATCATCATCCGCACGTCGCCATTGCGGATGTGGGTCAATTCGTGGGCAAGAACAGACTCCATCTCCTCATCGTCGAGCAGATTCATCAGGCCGCGTGTGACGGTGATCGTATATTGCTTGTCGTTGACGCCGGTCGCATAGGCGTTCGGCACGTCAGTCTCAAGAATCTCCAAACGCGGCGTCGTCATGCCGCGCGAGATGCAGAGCTTCTCCAGCATGTTGTAGAGTTTCGGCTCCTGCTGCCGTGTCACCGCATTGGCCGACAGTGCCAAGCCGATGATGCTCTGGTTGAAACGGTAGGAGAAAAACACCCAGATTGCCGTGACGATGGTGACGATAGGCGCGGCAGAGCCGAGATCGCGCCAGGCCCGCGCCATGATGCGGTCGAGCGGCAGATCGCCCGCCTGCAAAGCTTCGGCAGCCAGCGCGCCGGCAAAGGTCAGCACATAGATCAAAGCGAACAGTGCCCCGATCAAGAAGATCGACCGGTTCCGGTTCGCCCTGATATGCGTATAGAGACCAAAGACCGGCATCATGGCTCAGGCTCCGCGTCGCGCGCTTACCTGACGCTCAGAACTTCACCTGCGGCGCCACTTCGATCTGCTTGCGCTCGGTGTCGCCGACATCGAAGAAGGTGCGTTCGCTAAAACCCATCGAGCGGGCATAGAGCACGGCCGGAAAAGCCTGGATCGCCGCGTTGAACTCGCTCACCGCATTGTTGAAGAAGCGCCGCGCCGCCGCCAACTTGTCCTCGATGCCCGACAGCTCGGTCTGCAACTGCTGAAAATTGGTATTGGCCTTCAGGTCCGGATAAGCCTCGCCGAGCGCGATCAGTCGGCCCAGCGCGCCGCCCAGCGCCGCCTCGGCCGCGCCTTGCTGCGCCGTACCCGTCGCATTCAGCGCCGCATTGCGTGCCTGGATCACCGCCTCGAGCGTGCCCTTTTCATGGGTCGCATAGCCCTTCACGGTCTCGACCAGATTGGGAATGAGATCGTGACGCTGTTTGAGCTGCACGTCGATGTCGGCAAAGGCCTGGTTGGTGCGCTGCCGCAGCCCGACGAGGCTGTTGTAGCTGGCGATGAGCCACAGGGCGATGACGACGATCAGACCCAAAAAAATCAAGCCAGTCATGAGCAAACTCCATCGCTCGTGGCCACCCCAAGATTTGCAGAGGGCCGATAACCCAAGTCCTATCATAAGCTTGCCAGCTAAGCGACCATAGGCTGTGCCCCCTCCGGCAGATTTTTTTCATGCGCCTGTCGGATCGCCGGCTGATCCTTCGTCCTAGGAGGGCGCTACCCGACGCGCCCAAGGAGAGTGCCATGTCAAAGTCGATGTCCAAGTTGATCTTCGTCAATCTGCCCGTCACCGATCTCGCCCGTTCGATCGCATTTTACGAATCGATCGGCGCCCGCAAGGATCCGCGTTTCTGCGATGACAGCGGCGCCTGCATGGTGTTTTCCGACACGATCCACGCGATGTTGCTGACGCACGACAAGTTTCGCCAGTTCACCAACAAGAAAATCGTCGACGCCAAGACCAATAGCGAAGTGCTGATCGCGCTGTCCGCCGACAGCCGCGACGACGTCGACAGCATGATCAGCAAGGCCAAGAAAGCCGGCGCCACACTCGATCCGGTCCCGGAGCAGGATTATGGCGTCATGTATGGCCGCAGCTTTGAAGATCCCGATGGCCACATCTGGGAAGTGATGTGGATGGACGTCGAAGCCTTCCTGGCCGCGACCAGCCCGGCCGCCTGACTCCATCGATAAGGACATCATCATGTCGAAAATTGCTCCCTGCCTGTGGTTCAACACCCAAGCCGAGGAAGCGGCGAACTTCTATGTGTCGCTTCTGCCCGACTCCCGCATTCTCAAAGTGCAGCGCAACGTCGGCGATTCCCCCGGCGGCAAGGACGGTACGGTTCTGGTGGTCGACTTCACCGTCGCCGGCCAGGAATTCATGGCGCTGAATGGCGGCATGGACATGGAATATACCCATGCCATCTCGTTCAAGATCGACTGCGAGGATCAGGCGGAGGCCGATCGCTTGTGGGACAAGCTGCTGGAAGGCGGCGGCAAGCCCGAACAATGCGGCTGGCTGAAGGATCGCTACGGCGTATCCTGGCAGATCGTGCCGAGAGCCATGCTGCAAATGCTTTCTGATCCCGACCGCGCCAAGGCGCAGCGGGCCATGCAGGCGATGCTGAAAATGGTGAAGATCGACGTCGCCGCCGTGCAGGCCGCCTTTGATGGCAAGGCCGCGTGAGCGATCAGACATTGATGGCGGTCTCTGACCGCCATCAATGATGAGGCTGCAACTTTACTCGGCCGCTTCTTTCGCCGGCTCCCATGTTGGAAACGGATCGAAAGCGGCGAAATCATTTTTGGTGAGGCGTTCCGTTTCGGAAGCGCCAACGAGACAGGCATCGAGCGCCGCGCGTATCGCCGCCTCATCCATCTCCATGCCGATAAACACCAACTCCTGGCGCCGATCGCCCCAGATGGCATGCCAATGGGGATTGCGATGCAAGGCTTCGACCTGTTCGTGCGACCACTCGCTTTTGTCGACCGCCGCCCACCAATAGCCAAGACCGCTCACCCGCGCGACAGCGCCCGCCAGCGAGAATTCTCCCACCCACCGCGTCCGCGTCGACAGCCAGAAATACCCTTTGGCGCGAATCAGACCCGGCCAGGTGCGATCGATGAAGGCTTTGAACTTTTGCGGATGAAACGGCCGCCGCGCCCGATAGACGAAACTGCCGATGCCATATTCCTCCGTCTCGGCCACATGTTTCTCGGGCTCGTAAAGCTCCTTGAACCACAGCGGATGGCGCTGCGCCTTTTCCTCATCGAAGAGGCCGGTATCGAGAAGGGCCGCAAGCGGCGCCTGGCCGAAATCGGTCTCCACTATACGCGCGTCGGCATTCAGTGCGCGCACGACATGACGCACCAGATGCAGCTTTTCCGGCAGCACATCGGACACTTTGTTGATGACGATCACGTCGGCGAATTCGATCTGCTCGACCAGAAGATCGACCAGGGTGCGGTCGTCACCGGCTCCCGCCGTTTCGCCGCGATCGCGCAGGAAATCATTGGAGCCATAGTCGCGTAGCAGATTGGCCGCATCGACCACGGTGACCATCGTATCGAGCCGGGCGATGTCGGACAGGCTGACGCCGGCCTCATCGCGAAAGGAAAAGGTGCTGGCGACAGGCAAAGGCTCAGCAATGCCGGTGCCTTCGATCAACAGGTAATCGAACCGCCTGCTCTCGCCGAGCTGACGCACTTCCGCCAGCAGATCATCGCGCAAGGTGCAGCAGATGCAGCCATTGGTCATCTCCACCAGTTTCTCATCGGTGCGCGAAAGATTGGCGCCGCCATCGCGCACCAGATCGGCATCGATGTTCACCTCGCTCATGTCGTTGACGATGACGGCGACCCTGCGCCCCTCGCGATTGTTCAATACGTGATTGAGCAGGGTCGTTTTCCCCGCCCCCAGAAAGCCCGACAGGACGGTGACCGGCAGCCGGGCATCGGCGACAGTTTTGAAAGCCATTGCTCTTTTCTGTAATGTTATACTATAACATTCTTAGCAGGCCGCGCGTGGCCTGACCAGTCCGGCGAGGTGAAATGTGCGAAAAGTCCGGGAACAGCAGCAGCAACAGCCGGTTGCACGGTTGGAATTGACTGGAGCCAACGGCCTCAAAACCATGCCGGCAAACGCCAACGACAATGCCAAGGGGCGCAGCCAAACCGGAAGACGCGCCTTCTGCGCCGTCCTGTGTCCTCTCTTCAGCGGACGTATTTCGAGGCCGCCATGTTCGCTCTAGGACTGCGCAAACAGCGCTCCGGAAATCTGGACCAGGCGCGGCGCGCGCTGAAAGCACGCGTCCGCCAAGTTCTCCATCTGGCCGACGACACAGCGGTGTCGATCAGCCATGCCCATTGCGCAGCGCCCGCCTGCACCGAGCCGCAGACGACCGTGCTGCTGTTCGTGCCGGATCGGCCGACCTTGTCCCTGCACATCGACAAGCCGCCCGAGCACATCGGCGATGCGGATATCCTGCAAGCCATGCTACGTGCGGCCTCTCAGCATGTTGGCTAATTTGCTGCGATTGGCGCGTCCGCTAAAGTGGCGTGCGATATCGCTGAACGCAGAGAGGATCATGAAACGGAGTCTGGCCATCGGCCTGTGTCTTCTCGTCATCGGGCCGGCTTTTGCCTGGGACGAAGCGCAACGCAACACTTTGGCGCGATCCCTCGCCACTCTGCTCGCGTCCGAAGCCGCTTGCGAACTCTCCTATAGTCAGGATGCGATCCGACAGTTCATCGACAAGCAGGTTCCCGCCAACGACATGCAGTTTCCGACCGAGCTGACCAATTCCTTGTTCTTCCGCACCGAAGAACTCAAGGAAATGTCGACCTCGCAGAAAACCGCGCATTGCCACCAGATCGAGCGGATCGCACGCTCCTATAGCTTCATCAAATAGCCTGCGTCACACGCTCTGGCAGTTCGAAGGCCGAGGGCTCCGGCGCCACATTGCAGCGTTCGATCTCGACCAGCACCGTCTGCGCCGCCGACGACTGCCCGAGCCGCGACGTACCGCGATCATGGGTCAGCACATTCGCATTGCCATGTTTATCGAGACTGCCGCACGCGCCCGGTTTCTCCGGATCGTACCAGGCGCCTGTGGCGATCTGCGCGACACCCGGCCGCAAGGCTTCGCTGATCTCGACTGCTGCAATACAGGCGCCGCGATCGTTGTAGACGCGCACCAGATCGCCGGCGCGCAAGCCGCGCGCCGCAGCGTCAGCACCATTCATGCGCAGCGGTTCGCGCCCCTTGATCTTCGCAGCACGGCTGATGGGGGCCGGATCGAGCTGGCTATGCAGACGCACCGACGGCTGGTTCGACAGCAGGTGAATGGGATAGCGCGCGCTATTGCCGCCGAGCCATTCCGATGGTTCGAGCCATGTCGGATGCGGCGGACAATCGTCGTAATTGAAGCCGGCGATGGTCTGCGAATAAAGCTCAATGCGTCCGGACGGCGTCGCCAGCCGATGGCTATCGGGATCGTCGCGGAAGGCATGTAACAAAGCCGCGGACTGCGCCGGCTCGGGAAGTTCATAAACGCCCTCGGCCCAGAAATGATCGAAATCCGGCAGGTTGTAACCAAGGCCGCCGGCACGCTCCGCCGCCTCGTCATACATGTGCCGCAGCCAACCCATTTCGTCGCGGCCGAAATGATAGTCGTTGCCAAATCCCATCTCGTCGGCCAGTTCGGCGAAAATATCGAAATCGTTGCGCGCCTGCCCCACGGGCGCGATCGCCTGACGCATCGCCATGTAGAACCGGCTGCCCTCCGCCGCCTGAATATCGTTGCGCTCGAGAGTCGTCGTCGCCGGCAGAACGATGTCGGCGAATTTCGCCGCTGGTCCCCACCACGGTTCATGGACGATCACGGTTTCCGGTCGCCGCCAGGCTTCGACGAAACGATTGAGATTGGTGTTGTGGTGAAACGGATTGCCGCCGATCGAATAGACCAGCCGGATATCAGGCAGGACGATGGTGCGGCCGTTGTATTGCAGCTCTTCGCCCGGCCGCAGCAGCAGATCGGCGATACGCCCCACAGGAACATGGGTCTTCACCGCATTGGGACCAAGACCCAGGGTCGGCCGTGGCAGATTGGCCGGCATCGGCAAGCCAAAGCCGCCGGTCGCCGCCAGTCCGAAGGAAAAACCACCGCCCGGCAAACCGATCTGGCCGAGCATCGAAGCCAGAGCAATGGTCGCCCAGACCGGCTGTTCGCCATGATCGGCCCGCTGGATCGACCAGCTCGTCGCCACCAAGGTGCGCGTCGCCGCCATCTTGCGCGCCAAGGCCCGGATGGTCTCGGCCTCGATCTCGGTAATCCGAGCCGCCCAGGCCGCATCCTTCGGCTGGCCGTCGCTGCGGCCCAACAGATAGTCCTCGAACCGCTGATATCCCTCGCAATAACGATCGAGGAAAGCCCGATCATGCAGGTTCTCGCTCGCCAGCGTGTGCGCCAGTGCGAGCATGAGTGCCGCGTCGGTGTTCGGCCGGATCGGCAGCCAGCGCGTCGTCAGATGTTGGCCTACGTCATCCCGCGACGGGCTGATATTGATGATCTCCATCCCCGCCTGGCGCGCCCGCTCGAACCAGTCCGGCAGATCATGGCGCGGATGGCCGCCCGGATGGATCTGCGCATTCTTCAAATGCGCGCCACCGAACAGAACCAGAAGCCGCGTGTGCTCGACCATCACCGGCCATGGCGTCTGCAAGTTTGGAATGTCGCCCCGGCCGATGACATAGGGCGCAATATGCATCGCGGCGCCGAAACTGTGATTGCCGAGTTTGTCGACATAGCCACCGTGCAGACCGAGAAAACGTTTCAGCACGCTCGGCGCATGATGCAGCCGCCCGGCGCTGGCCCAGCCGTAGGAACCGCCATAGATGGCCTCATTGCCGTGTTCGACTTTGACCCGCTGCAACTCTTCCTTGATGAGGCTCATTGCCTGCGGCCAGCTCACAGCGACGAATCGGTCACCGCCACGGCCCGTGCGGGCCGCACCCCGATGGCGCAGGAAACCTTCGCGCACATAGGGCTGATCGATGCGCAGTTTGTCGCGCACGATATCCGGCAACCCCTGAATGAGCGGCGAGGGATGCGCATCGCGTGCATGCGGCAAGGTTGCGACGAGATCGCCTTTGTCGTCGGCCATCACATCGTAAATGCCCCAATGCGAAGCTGTCTGGATCGCACGCATTCGATTGGCCTTCCTCACCCAAATGCCCCAACAGGAGAGGTATCACACCGGAAAAGTCTTGCGATGTCGATATGATTTGACGCGGGCCAGCCATGCTCGACTGAATTTGGCAGCACCGAACGTTGCCGACACACAGGAACGTCGAACCATCCGTCTTCACGACAAGACCGGGGAACCGCGCAAGGAGCACATACGTCGTCATGGAACCGTCTGCGGCGCTGTAATTGTGTTCATTTGAGATCTGCATATCTTGCCCGCACAGAATCTCGGAATTCGGGGAACCTCATGGCAGGCGGCCATTCGCACGGCACACTTCCCGTGACCGCGGCAGGACAGCATAAGAACAAATTGCGTTGGGCCCTGGCACTCACCACGGGCTTCATGGCCGTGGAAGTGATCGGCGCTTTGTGGACGGGTAGCCTGGCCCTGCTCGCCGATGCCGCCCATATGCTGACCGATGCCGGCGGCCTGGCCCTCGCGCTTATCGCCATCCGCTTCGCCGAAAAACCGGCGACGCCACAACGCACCTATGGCTATGTACGCGCCGAAGTGCTGTCCGCCATGGCCAATGCGGTCGTCCTGCTCGTCCTGTCGATCTATATTCTCTACGAGGCCTATCAGCGCTTTCTCAACCCACCTGATATTCTCGGCGGCCCGATGCTGGTGGTTGCCGTCGCCGGCCTTGTGGTCAATCTCGTCAGCATGCGCTTGCTCTCAAGCGCCTCCTCTGAGAGCCTCAATGTCAAGGGCGCTTATTTCGAAGTGCTGAGCGACATGCTGGGCTCGCTGGGCGTCATTGTCGCCGCCTTGTTCGTGATGCTAACCGGTTGGAAACTGGCCGACCCGATCATCGGCGCCGGCATCGGCCTCTTCATCGTGCCCCGCACCTGGATCCTGCTGAAACAGGCTATTCACATTCTGCTCGAAGGCACGCCGCCCGAAGTGGACATGGCTTTGCTGGAAAAGACTTTATTGGACATCAAAGGCGTTCGCGCCGTGCATGATCTGCATGTATGGACACTGACGTCAGGCCTCGATGCCATGACCTGCCATCTGGTCGTCGACGACATGACCGAGGCCCGCCAGATTCTCGTCGCCGCGAACGAGGCCATGGATGAAAAATTCGGCCTCACCCACACGACGATCCAGATCGAGGATCAGGCCTTGCGCAATGCTGAACATCCCAATCGGTTCTAAGTCGTCGCTCGTCCGCAGGACGAACAGAACTTCGCGCCCGCCGTCAACGGCACGCCACACTCGGCGCAGACCGAATTCGCCTGACCGAGCGCATTGCCGCAGGCGCCACAAAAGCGCGCGTCCGGCTTGTTATCGGCCCAGCATCGCGGGCACACCAGAACCCGCGTCGGTTGTTGACGTGTTTCCGCCGGCGGCGACCGGTCATCGGCATAATCGCCACGGTGGCGACCATGGCCGCCCCCATGCCGTCCGAAACGACCGGCGAAGCGATCGAAAAAATGCGAACCCATGCTCAACCTCACTCTTCATGGGCGACGGGTGCACACTCCGTCTCCCTTGGGAAGGCGACCGGACATTCCCCGAAGCGAAATGTCCGATCCCCAATCGCGATCGCCGAAGGAGTTGCGATCAGCGCTCTTCAGCCGGATGCGGATTAACGAAACCGCGTGCTCGGCCCGGGCCCGAAGCCATCAGGGCCAACGCTGCTGATATAGGCATCGCTCGTCTGGCGCTTGGCATCGTCCAGGCGCTGCAAGGCGCGGTCGCGCGGCGAGATCGTGCTGAAGCCGCTCATGGCAGGCTGACGGACAACGTCGCCGGAGTAGAACGCTTCATAGCCGTGGTTCGTCGAATCCATCGTATGGTCGCTCGGCCGATGGCCATTGACCGTCTGTGCCATCGCGGCGCCCGAAAGCGTGGCAAAGGCCACACCGAATATCGCGGCGGTAAAGGGCTTCAAAATATTCATGGTCATCATCCTCTCTGGTTAGTAGGAAGCTTCGCGCTTCCCTTGAGGATGAAGATGGAGTGCCTGCGTATCCGCCGTTTTGCCGCTCAATTACAAATTGTATCGCCCGTCTTCGTTGAGCGGCGCTCAAAAAAATTGGGGCGCCCCGCATGCGGAGCGCCCGATGTTTCAACGTAACTCAATATATCGTGATTAGCGATTGTAGCGACCGATATACTGACGGTCGTGGCTGGAGTTCGCATAAGATTGCGGACCAACGAGATCGCGGTGCGCGGCCAGACCAGAGTCGCTATTAAGCTCCTTCAGGTCGTTGGCGCGTTGCTGGGCACGGTCATAAGCCGACGGACCATAAGAAGTATCCGCCCGATAGGACTGGGCCATAGCCGAACCGCCAGCAAGCGCCATAACGGCAACACCAAACAGAGCGGCAGCAACAGATTTTGACTTGGTCATGATATTCATCCTTCTTCAGCAAAGCTTTTCGCCTTCGCAGAGAAGAGATGGCGCCTCTACATTTCCGTTGCTTTGCCCAACCATTACAAATTGTGTCGCCGGCTATTTCGATTCAAAAAAGAAGAGGTCGCCCCGTCAGCGGGACGACCTCTTGCACATGACAAAAAATTGGGGCGCCCCTTCATCGGAGCGCCCATATTCAAATCGCGATCAGTCGCGAGATTAGTCGCGGTTGTACTGACCGATGTACTGATTGTCGCGGCCATAGGTCGCAACCGAACGCGGGTTCAGAAGGTCGCGGTGCGCAGCGAGGCCCGAATCGCTGTTCAGTTCCTTGACGTCATTGGCGCGCTGCTGAGCGCGGTCATAGGACGAGGAATAAGCTTCGGTGCGATAGGTCTGCGCCATCGCCGACGTACCAGCAACGGCCGCAACAGCAACACCGAACAGAGCGGCGGCAAGAGTCTTAGATTTAGTCATGACAGTCATCCTTCTTTTGTGAAGCATTTCGCCTTCACGAGGATGATGTGGGATCGTCGTGTATCAACGACATTGCCGCTCTGTTACAAATTATTTCACCAGCGCCGTGGTCAGGGGCATCGAGCACAGCGGCATCGACACGACGACTTCAAGACCGCCTGTCGGTCGGTTCGTTAAAGTTACCAAACCACCATGACCTTCGATCACTTTGCGCGCAATCGTGAGGCCGAGACCCGTACCGCCCGTTGTCCGACTTCTCGAACTTTCAACGCGATAGAACGGTTCGAAGACGCGTTCTAAATCCTGCTCGGGAATGCCAGGCCCTTCGTCACGCACGGTTACCTGCATGTGACCGCTCGTTGTCGTCAGATCGACTTTGACCTTCTCGCCATACTTGCAGGCATTGGCGATCACATTTGTGAGAGCACGCTTGATGATGTTGGGGCTGCCGCTCATCAGAATGCCCGGTGGCGCATTCAACGCCACGTCATGGCCGATATCGGCCTGCTCATCGCAGATCGTGTGCAGCATCGCGCCGATATCGATGGCCCGCCGCGGCATCTTGGCCGCGCCGACCCGCAGATATTCCAGGGTCGACTGGATCATCTCGTTCATTTCGGCAAGATCGGCCTCTGTCGCCGTGCGCAGCGTATCGTCCTCGGTCAATTCATTGCGCAGTTGAATACGCGTGATCGGCGTCCGTAAATCATGCGACAGCGCCGCCAGAGCCGCCGTGCGCTCTCGGACCAGCAGTTGGATACGCTCCAACATGCTGTTCATGGCACGCGATGCAGTACGTAGTTCTACTGGACCGAACTCCGGCACCTTCTGCGCCTCGGCATCGATATTGAACTTAGCCGCCGCATCGGCGAACAGCCGCAAGGGCCGTGTCACCCAGCGCAACGACAAAACCGCAATGAGAATGATCGCCACGCACATGTAGAGCGGCACCAAAAGCGCGCTCCAGGAAATGTAAGGCGCCGTGCCCGGCACATAAGAGAGGAACCAGAGCCAGGATCCGTCATCGAGCCGGGCCGAAATCTGCAGATTATAAGAAGAATCGCCGAGGTTGCTGACTTGATTCGACACAGCGCTGCCGTCACCCTGGCGATGATCGCTGTGTGGCACGTAGCCGACGATCAGCGCCGAGCTGTTTCGCGGCAGCAGTTTTCTCAGCCGCTCCGACAACGACCGGCACATCGCATCGGGTTCAGGATTGTCGATGCTCGGCGCCACATGCGCCCAATGCACTTCCAGAGTGAGCGTCGACAAAGCATGGGCGGCACGATCCCGCTCGGCCGGGGTCGGCAATTCGTTGACGGCTTTGGTGATGGAGGAAATGCGCTCCGCCAGCTCGCGCTCACGCGCCGCGCCGATAATGGCATCGATCCCCATGCGATAGGTCATATAGCCGACCGCATTGACCACGAGCAGCGCCAACAGCAGCACGGTCACCGCGCGCGCGACGACCGTATCGGGTGTGAGGAAGCGGATCAGCCGTGTCATGGCCCGTGCGCACCAGGCGCGAACATATAGCCGACACCGCGCACCGTCTTGATCAGCGGCCGTTCCGCCGATTCCTGCGCCAGTTTCTTGCGCAAGCGGCTGACCTGCACATCGATCACCCGGTCCGTCGTGTCAGCCGATCGCGCCTTGGCGAATTCCAGCAAGGCATCGCGGGTGAGAATGCGGTTGGGATGTTCGATGAAAGCGTTGAGAAGATCGAATTCGCCGGTCGACAAGTCGACCAGCGTACCGGACGGCGACACCAGTTCGCGCCGGCGCAAGTCCAGCATCCAGCCGTCGAAACGCACCACGTCGTCGCGCTCGATCGAACCCGGCTTGTCATCGCCGCGGATACGCCGCAGCACGGCGCGGATGCGCGCCAGCAGTTCACGCGGGCTGAACGGCTTGGTGACATAATCGTCGGCGCCGACCTCGAGCCCGACGATGCGATCGTCTTCATCGCCGCGTGCCGTCAGCATGATGACCGGCAAGGACAGGGTCGCGCGGATTTCGCGGCACAGATCAAGGCCGCTGCGGCCGGGCAGCATCACGTCGAGGATCAGCAGATCGACCTGAGTCGCCTGCAGCAATTCCATGGCGCCTTTCGCATCCCCCGCCGCCGAGACCTGAAAGCCGTGGCGGCGAAGATATTGGGTGACGAGCAGCCTGATCTGCGGATCGTCATCGACCACGCCAATGTGGCCATGATCGTTCACGAAATTTTTTGTGGCTTCAACTTGCATCTGTTCAACCCGAGACACGTCGATAGGCCCGATTCCATCCGGCCAGGAGAGGCGGCCCGGAGAGAATCAGAACAAGACGACGAGATAACCAGCACCCAGCGACAGAACCTGTCACTTTCGCTTGATATGGGGATGGTGGCGCGTATCGGCGATATTGCGCCTCTGTAACAAATTATTTCAGCGCCTTCGAACCGGGCTGGAAGAACAACCGCATCAATCGTGAGTTTCTGATTTTATGGCGATTTCTCTGATAGGGCGCACCCTGGAGCAAACGCCGCCCAGCCTTCTCGACATGTCCGGCGCGCGGCCCGGCTTTGAACGTCCCGCGCTTGTCCGCCCGAAAACACGATGTTGTACTCCCCGCACAACAGGGGGAGGCAGACGATGATCCAAGCACGCGCGAGCAGACGCGACATTCTGAGAATGACCGCCGGACTCGCCGGCACCGCGATATGGACCCGCGCCCTCGCCGATCCGCGCGATGCCGATCTCATTCTTGTCAATGCCACCGTGCATACGGTCGATCCGAAACAGCCCGCGGCCGAAGCCTTCGCCATTCGTGACGGCCGCTTCATCGCCGTCGGCACCAGTTCCGATATCCGCGCCTTTGCCGGCAAGGCCACTGAGATCGTCGATGCCAAGGGGCTGACTGTCGTTCCCGGTTTCATCGATTGCCACGTCCATCCCGTGGGCGAGGTCCTGCTTTATCAAGTGCTCGTGGGCAATCCTTACGATGTCGAATTTGTGACGATCGACAGTATCATCGGCAAGTTGCGCGAACGCGCCGCCCAAACGCCGCCCGGCACCTGGGTCGAAGGCTTCTTCTTCGACGACACCAAAGTGAAAGACGGCCAGCCACTGACCGTGCGCGATCTCGACAAAGCGTCCACCGAACATCCGATCATGGTGCGCCATCGCGGCGGCCACACTTACTATGTCAACGGCAAGGCGTTCGAACTGGCTGGCGTCACCAAGGATACACCCAATCCTTTCGGCGGCACATTCGATCGCAACAGCGATGGCACGTTGTCTGGACGGGTGACCGATCGTGCCGGCGCCGTTTTCACCAAGGTCGGCCAACGCCCCACCTATACGGACGAGCAACGCGCCCAGCGCAGCCGCGATGGCCTCGCCCATATCTCCAAACAGTTCGTGCGCTATGGCCTCACCAGCGTCCATCACGAAGGGGGCGATCTGTCCGCCTTGCAACAGATCCGTGCCCGTGGCGATCTCCAGCATCGCGTGAGCTATGAAGCGCAGGGGCCGTTGGTCGATCGGCTGATCGCCGATGGTTTTCGCTCCGGCTTCGGCGACGAATGGCTGCGCATCGGCGCGACCTTCGAACATACGATCGATGGCTCCTTTTCGGAGCGGACGATGGCGCTCGACACGCCCTATCCGGGCAGCAATCCGCCGTATAAAGGCAACCTCGTCACCACTCAGGAGGACCTGAATGCCTGGGTGGAGAAGGTTCATCGCGCCGGCATCCAGGTCAACTGCCATGCCAACGGCGACATCGCCATCGACATGATGCTGACGGCCATGGAACGGGCGCTGAAACTTCATCCCAATGCCAACGCGCGGCCGAAGATCACCCATTGCACTTTGATCAACGACGATCTGATCCGCCGCATGAAAGCGATGGACGCGGTACCGGCGGTCTTCTCCACCTACCCCTACTACAATTCGGACAAATTCGTTTTCTACGGCGAGGCCATGCTGCAGCGGAGCATGGCGCTGCGCACCATGATCGACGCGGGCCTGCGCCCGGCCGCCGGCTCGGATTTCTCGCCCGGCCCGTTCTCGCCGCTCCTGGCATTGCAAGCCATGGTCACGCGCACCGGCTGGGACCGCAAAACCTGGGGCGCCAATCAGCGCATTTCCATGGACGAAGCCCTCACGGTGACAACCTTGAACGGCGCTTACAATTCGCACGAGGAAGCGATCAAAGGTTCGATCACACCAGGCAAACTCGCCGACTATGTCGTGCTGGCGGAAGACGTGAAGACGGTCGCGCCAGACAGAATCAAAGACATCAAGATCGTGCGCACCGTCACCGGCGGCGTCACACGCTATGAGGCCTGATCCTCGGTAAACGCCCCTTTCGCCTTCGCCTGCTTCAGGCGATAGGCCGAAGGTGTCATGCCGACAGCATTCTTGAATGCGCGCAAAAAATATTTTTCGTCGTTATAGCCAACCCGATAGGCGATCTGGCCGATGCTGTCGCCCGTCAAAACCAATCGTTCGCAAGCGTCTTCCATGCGCATGTCGCGGATCAGCAGATTGAACGTGCTCCCCGTATATTGACGGATCAAAGCGCAGAAGCGGCTGCGCGAAAGCCCAACCGCCTTGGCGGCCTCCTCGAGCCCCGGCCCGCGCAGATAATTGTCCTCGATGAAAGCCGAGATGCGCCGCATATGGCCACTGTCGCGACCGACGGCTGGAAGCCGTGTCGATAGCCTCGCGAATTCTGCCTCATGATCCCGGCAAACGGTCGCCAGCAGCAGCGACAATTCGGCCCGCATCATCTCCTGCGCGAACAGCCCGCCCTTGTCGTTCTCCCGGTTCATCGAGGTGATGAGGCTTTCGATCCGATCAGCCTGCTTCCGCCGTGCATTGAAGTCGACATAGTTCTGCCAGGCGAAGGGCGTGAGTTCAGGCAACAGGCGCACCAGTTCCGAAATCGGGTAGGAGCGCGACAAACCCGGATGCAGAAAATCCAGATCGAAATAGAGAACGATGCAGCGCGTGCCCTGATCGAACCGGATCTGATGCGACACCATGGGCGCGACGAAATAGATCGATCCGGCTTTCGGTCTGTGCGAGGCGATCCCGATACGCAAGGTTGGCGCCGCCGACATGAAATAGAGCACCTGGAAATAGTCGTGCTTATGCGCCGGATAAAGCCGCTGCGTGCGTTCGACGATGCGGATGCTGAAGCGCGGCGCGCCATGGCGTTCGGGCGCATAGGAGCGGAACGGCGCCTCCACCCGGACACGCCGTTGCGCCGATCGCTGCGTCTGCTTGCGTCCCGCCATGCCGCCTCCCCGCGTGGCTTTCGGGGCATTATAGATCATTTCCCGACGGCAACAGCCAGCTAGCTTTCGGGACCGGCGTATTTGCCGGCGGTCGCCGGGAACATGGCTTTGATGATCTTCATGCGGCTGACATCGACGGTGCCGTCCATATGCAGGAAGATCGCCGCATCACGGAACAGTTTCTCGACACCGAATTCCAGCATGGCGCCATTGCCGCCATGCAGCTCGATAGCATGGGTCGCCACTTTCATCATTTCTTCGGACACATAGACTTTCGCCATATTGCATAGCACGTCCGCATCCGGATGGTTCTCGTCCACCGCTTTCGAAGCCCGCTCGATCAGAGCACGCGACGCTTCGATCCTTGTCGCCATGTCGGCCAGCCGCAGCGCCACCGCCTGATGTTTGATCAGAATGCGCCCGCCCTGTACATAATTCTGCACATAGTCGGCCGTGCGCTCGAAACAGGCGACGCCGACGCCGATATTCTTGGCCGCCTGGATGATCTTGCCGGCGCGGAAATATTGTCCGGCGCTTTGCAGGCCTTTGCTTTCGACGAGCAGATGATCAGCCGGCACGCGGCAATCCTCGAACACCAGCTCGCCATTGTTCATGAAACGGCAGCCGATGGTCTCGTTGCATTTGGTGACCGTCAAACCCGGCGTGTCGCGCGGCACCAGGAAGCTCGACGTGCCTTGCAGCATGCCCACCCCGGAATTGGTATTGGCATAGACCACATAGAGGCTGGCATCATAGCCATTGGAGATGAATTGCTTGCGGCCGTTGATCACCCAATGATCGCCATCGCGCACCGCCTTGGTGTGCATGGCGGCCTCGGGCACGTTATAGGGCAGCCAACGGTCGGAAGCGCCGCGCGGCTCGGTGAGACAATGGGCGAGGAGAAACTGCGGATTCTCCACCAGTTGCGGAAACCATTTCTCCTGCAGATGTTTCGGCGCGAACTCTCTAAGGACGATGGAGACTTTCCAGTTCTGCACCAGCTTGTCAGCGAGGCCCGAATCGCCCCGCGCGATCTCCTCCGCGATCAAGGCGAATGTGCGCACTTCCGTTGCCGGATCAAGCTCCACGCCGCCAAAAGCTTCCGGCACGCCAAGCGTGCGAATGCCGATCGTATCTGCACCTTCCAGAATGGAGCGCGGCAGCCGGTCGCCGGGCGTCATATCCCATTCGCGCTGCCAGTTCGAGCGGATGAACGGGGTGACGGCATCATCGACAAAAGCGCGGCAGCTGTCGCGCATCAAGCGCTGTTCTTCGGACAGCGAACCATCGTCGGCATAGATCATTCTGGCCTCCCTCGATCGGATGCCAGAAGAATAAGCAAGCGGGCTGCGTCGCGCTCGGATCAGCCGTCCGCTTCTGGTGGACAATCGTCCACAGAAGCGGCGGCTAAAGCCCTATCCTACACCTTAAAGCTTGATATCCGCCTGGACCGTGACCTTATGGGCCGATCCCAAAAAGTCCTGCAGGGCCTGCATGGCGGCGACGCCGCAAGCCGTGTCCTGCTCGCCATTGCCGCCGCTCAGACCAATACCGCCAATCACCTCGCCATCGACGACGATGGGAAAGCCGCCGACGAAAACCGCGAATTTCCCCTCGAAGCTGAGCTGAATGCCGAAGGCCTCATTGCCCGGCAAAGCCGGCCCGTTTGGCGCCTGATTGAACAGATGGGTGGAACGCTTATGGCCGGCGGCGGTGAAGGCCTTGTTCCAGGCAATCTGCGGGCCGGTGACGCGCGCCCGGCTCATACGCTCGATGACAAGCGGAAAACCGCCATCATCGGCAATGCAGACGGTCTCGAACACCTTCAACTCTTCCGCCTTGCGCAGAGCGGCTTCCGCCATGCGCTTGGCTTCCGGAAGTTCGAGCTTCATCGTTTGTCTCATCACAGGTTTCCTCACTAAGCGGCGATCACGTGCCGCGGTAAACGGTTTTGATCTGGGTATAGAATTCAAGGCCGACGCGGCCGGATTCGCGGAACGTCGACGTGCTCGAACGTTTCAAACCGCCGAAAGGCGCATTGATCAGATTGCCCGTCGTGGTGCGGTTGATCTTGACCGTGCCCGCTTCGATATCGCGGGCGAAAGCGTGCATCAGGCGCGGATTGCGCGTGGCGATCGCGGCCGAGAGCCCATATTCGGTATCGTTCGCCTTGGCGATGGCGGCCTCATAGGAGGACACTTCGATCAAAGCGATCACCGGACCGAAGATTTCCTCGCGGGCGATGCGCATGTCTTGCGTCACATCGGTGAAGATGGCAGGCGAAACATAGAAACCGCGATCGAAATCCGGCCCCTTCAAGCGCTCGCCACCACACAGCAAAGTCGCCTCGCTTTTGCCGATCTCGATATAGCGCAACACCGTTTCAAGCTGCTTCGCCGTCGCCAGCGGGCCGATATCGATGCCTGAAGTCATACCGCTGCCGATCTTCAACGCCTTCACGCGGGCAACAAGTTTCTCTGTGAAGGCCGCCTTCACCGCGCTCATCACCAGAACGCGGCTGGTGCCGGTGCAGGCCTGGCCGGACAATGACAGACCGCCCTTGACCGTCAGGTCAACCGCCTGATCGAGATCGGCATCATCCATGACGATCAGAGGATTCTTACCGCCCAGCTCCATCTGCGTGCGCGTGGTGAAGCCGACGGAACGATGGATATGCGCGCCAGCCGCCGTCGAGCCGGTGAAGGAGATCGCCCGCACAACCGGTGGCACGGTGATGGCCGCACCGACATCGCCGGCCCGGCCGCTGATAAAGTTGAGCACGCCCTTGGGAATGCCGGCGGCGATGAAGGCTTCCGCCAAGCGATAGCCGGAGAGCGGCGCATCGGACGACGGTTTGAACACCACCGTATTGCCCATGATCAAAGCCGGCGCGATTTTGCGCGCCGGAATGGAAACCGGAAAATTCCAGGGCGTGATCACGCAGACGACGCCGAGCGGCTCGCGCTCGGAATAAACCGTCATGTTGGCATCGTCTTGCGGAAAGGTCTCGCCGGTGAAGGATTGGCCTTCGACCGCGTAAAAGCGCAACGTCTGCGCCGAACGCATGAATTCATCCTTGGCCAACGCCAGCGGCTTGCCCATTTCGCGCGTCATCTCGGCGGCGAACCGCACCGCATTGGCCTCCAAGTAATCGGCGGCGAGATTGAGCACTTTCGCCCGCGCCGAAAGAGGTGTTTTGCGCCAGGCGGCAAAAGCCGCCTGGGCCGCGCGCACCGCCGCCTCCGCATCGCCAGCGCTGGACGCCGGAAAGCGGCCGACGATGTCGTCGACGTCGGCAGGATTGATGTTATCAAGCCATTCGCCGGTGGATGCGGCCACCCATTCGCCATCGATATGGTTCTTGAACGCCTCGATGGGTTCGGCGACGGCAGCACGAAGCGATGCATTCTGGCTCATCTCTAACTCCAGAAGATGACGGCACATAAGGTGGAAACGAAGAGGCCGGTGAGCACCGGCACGAGAAGCAGGCGCACCGCTTCGAGCACCGGCACGCGGGCGAAGCCCGCCACCGCGATCAGCGACGACCAAGCGACCAGCGTGCCGCCGCCCGTCCAGATCGCCCCCATCTGCCCCACCGCACAGAGCGTCGCGACATTGAGACCCACCGCCGGACCAAGCGCGCCAGAGAGCGAGCCGGTAAGCGGCAGACCGGAGAAGCCGGAACCGTCGATACCGGTGATCATGCCCATGATCAGAACACCGAAGGCGACCAGATAGTGATTCTGCGGCAGGAACGTCTGCGCCGCCGCGATCAGTTCAAACAGCAAGGAGGGCGCCTGCGCCGCCGGAACGTTGAGAACGCCTGACGCCAGCTCACCACCCGCCCCGGCGAAGAAGAAACCGGCGATCGGCAGCACCGATCCCATGGCCTTGAAAGCGAAAACGAAGCCTTCGGTGATGTGATCGGCGCAAACGTCGAGCATTTTGCGCGGACCATCCGCCGCGAGCGTCGCCAGGATCATCAGCACGGCACCCATGCCGCCGACCAGCGCCGCCGCATCGCCACCCTTCAGCTCCGGCAGACCCGTACCGAGTTTCGGCAGGATCATGACCGCGATGACGACGGCGAAACCTAGTGGTGTGAGAATGGCGAACAGCTTCGACCAGAACTCGCGACCGCCACGCACCAGCGGCAGATGCTGACGCAGAACTTTGTCGATGCGCGAGGGATGCTCGTAGCTGGTGCCGCGCGCCAGTTCAGCCTTGTCGAAACTGCCCGTGGTTTCAACCTGCGCATCCACCGTAGCCGACTGTCCGAGCCATTTTTCCAACAGCGCTTCGCTTCCTGGCTGGATCTGCTTACGGATCAAAAGATAACCAAGCAGCAGCGCGACACCCCCGGTGATCAGCGACAATGCCAATGCCTTATCGGCCACCGCCGCCGCACTGACGGCCGCGCCCGCCGCCTTGGCGCTGATCGCTGGCGCCACGCCGATCACATAGTCGGAAGACAGAGCCATGCCCTGCCCGGCGATGGCGATGGCCACGGCACCGGCAAGCGGCGACAAGCCCGCAGCGATCGCCGCCGGCAACAACACAGCGGAGACCAGCGGCACCGCCGGCGTCGGCCAGAAGAATAACGAGATCACATAAGTGACCGCCGCCAGAATGAAGAAGGCGGAATGGCCGTTGGTCATGACGACGCGAAACGGCTGCACCATGCGCACGTCGGAACGCAATGTCTTGAGCGAATTGAGCAAGGCGGTGATCAGAGCGATCACCAGGAAGATGTTGAACAGCTCCTTTGCCGCCACGAAGCTCGCATTGAAAATGCTGCTCAGCGCGGTGATTGGACTGCCGGTCCACGCCCAGGTCACCGCCAAAGTCGCGATGATAGAAGGCACGACCACATTGGCGCGCAGGATCATTGTCACCACGACCGCCAACACACCGACGAGATAGACCCAGTGTGCCGCGGTGAGCGTTACGCTCTGTCCCATGACTTTCCCCTTCCGTATCGGCCGATTGAACTCGGCCAGCCCCTATTTTGTATACTTTATACAATCCAGAAATTGTCAACTCCCTAGAATTGGAACGCATAAAATATCATCATTTGCTCGTTTTCCGCTCAAAACGGGCGAAAATAGCGGCATTTTGCGAGTCTGGATTGACAGAGGCCATTTTGTATATAGTATACAATCTTGAGCGCCCAAAAACGGCAATCCTGTCCGGCGCGATGGTCACCTGTGGCAAAGGGAGCGCGATATGCCTGAATTGATGAACCATGTGGAATTCCGAGCCGCCCTTGAAGAAGCCATCAAAGGCAAGAGCGCCAATAAAGCGCCATTCAGCATCGCATGGGCCAGCGGCAAGCTCAGCCGCCCGCATCTCGCGCGCTGGGCTGAAAATCACTACCACTACGTCGGCCCCTTCGCCGACTATCTCGCCTATATCTACGCCCGCATGCCCGAGCGCTACACCGAGGCCAAGGACTTCCTGCTCGCCAATATGTATGAGGAAGAGATCGGCGGCGATCGCCACACCGATCTTTTGATCCGTTTCGCCGAATCCTGCGGCACCACCCGCGAACGCGTCGTCGATCCCGACAATATGTCGCCGACCACCCGCGGCCTGCAGAGCTGGTGCTATTCCGTGGCCATGCGCGAGGACCCCATCGTCGCCGTGGCGGGTCTCGTCGTCGGCCTGGAATCGCAGGTGCCGTCGATCTATCGCAAGCAGACGCCGACCCTGCGCGACAAATACAAGTTCACCGACGAGGAAGTGGAATTCTTCGACCTGCACATCGTGTCGGACGAAATCCACGGCGAGCGCGGCTATCAGATCGTGCTCGAACACGCTAACACGGTGGAACTGCAACAGCGCTGCCTGAAGATCTGCGAGATCGGCGCGCAGATGCGCCTGCTCTACACCACTGCGCTCTATTGGGACTATGTCTCCAAGGACATCCCGATCGAGGAGCTGGAAGCGATCGAACGTAAAGCCGCCTGATCGTGCCGCGCATCATTCTGCATCGCGGTGACAAGACCTTTGAAGGCGAGGTGAGTGAAAACACCAACCTCGTCGTCAAGGCCGGCATCCGGCAATTCCCTTTCCCCAACCTGCGTTATGGCTGTGGGATGGGGAAATGCGCGCGCTGCGCCTGCCGCGTGGTCAAGGGCGCCGAACATCTGCCGGAGCCCAATTGGAAAGAGAAAAAGCAATTGGGCGACGAGCGGCTGAACGAGGGATTTCGCCTCGTCTGCCAGCTCTGGCTGTTCAACGACATCGAGCTTGATCAACCCATGGCGCCGGTTGTGCCGCTCCCGCAGTCCCGAGAGCCCGTCAGCGCTGGCGACAAGACCAACGGCACGCCGGAAGCCACCGCATAATCAGGCCGCCCCAATGGAGGGGCTCGATCCATGTACGTCATTTTGACCAGCAAGCCCGGACAATTCAGGACCGAAATCGGCCAGGGGCTACGCCCGCTGGAAGCCTATGACTATTTCTACTATGGGCAGAAGAAGGCGCATTTCGTCATTGCCGAATTGACGAACAACAGCGCCCGCATCCGCGTCATCGAAGACGGCAGCGACATCGTCAACGACGTGCCCTCGAAATTCCTCGAAAAGTTCGAAACCACCGAGCGCGCCTATAAGGAGCTCGAACATCTCACCACTTTCGGCCAGATGGACACGGTGCTGCGCAAGACCGCTGTCGCGCCGGCCGATCTTTGAGCATCCAATGATTCAGGTCACCTTCATCACCAACGACAACAAAACGGTCAGCGCGCCGGAGAACAGCAATCTGCTGCGCGTCTCCTTGCGCGAACAAGGCGGCATTCCGTTCAAATGCGGTGGCGGCATCTGCGGCACCTGTCGCTGCCGCATCGAAAGCGGCCTCGATCATACCGACGCCGTCAAACCGAAGGAACGCAAACATCTGAGCGAGGACGATCTGCAGCAAGGCTATCGCATGGCCTGCCAGACGTTTCTGAACGGCGACGTCAGCGTCTCCTGGATACCGCTCGCCGAGCGCCGTCCCGCTTCACGACCGGCCGCGACGGAGCCTTGATCCCATGCGCATCGCCATTGCCGGCCTCGGCGCCGTCGGCAAGACCGTGGCCCGCAAGCTTGCCGACGGCCTGCCTGGCCTCACGCTCGCCGCAATAGCCGTCCGCGATCACGACAAAGCACTGGCCTGGCTGAAGCAGGAAGGCATCACCTGTCCGCTCGCGAGCCTCGATGAATTGCCTGCCGTTTCCGATGTGGTGGTCGAATGCGCACCGCCCGCGCTTCTCGACCAGATCGTCACACCCATGCTGCGCGCCGGCAAGCAGGTGATGGTGCTCAGCGCCAGTGCCCTGTTGCCCCGCGCTGATCTCGTCGATCTGGCCCGCGCTACCGGCGGGCGGATCATCGTGCCCACCGGCGCGCTGGTCGGCTTCGATGCCGTATCCGCTGCTGCCCAAGGCAGAATCGAGACTGTCGAAATCGTGACGCGTAAGCCGCCGAAAGGCCTGGCCGGCGCGCCTTATCTGGTCGAAAACGCCATCCGCATCGATGGCATCACGGCGCCCTTATGCGTTTTCAAAGGCAATGCGCGCCAGGCGGCCGTGGCTTTCCCGGCCAATGTCAATGTGATCGCCGCCTTGTCACTCGCCGGCATCGGACCGGAGCGGACCCAGGTCGAGGTTTGGGCCGATCCCACCCTGACGCGCAATTGTCATCAAATCCGGGTGGTGGCCGATTCCGCCAGCTTCTCCATGACCATGGAAAACATCCCCAGCGAGAACCCGGCGACCGGTCGCATCACGGCCCTTTCAGTGATCGCCGCCCTGCGTCGCCTGACCTCTCCTTTGGTGATCGGAACCTGATTTCTGCCTGTGCAACAGGCAAAACGATGCGAATAGCCAAGCGAATGCCCAGGCAAATACCGATGCAAATACCTATGCAAAACGCCCTCGATCCATTGCAAGATTGAGACGGATCGCCACATCTGATTCGCTTGGCTTTCCGCGGTGGGACGGCTAGGCCTAATCGACGGGTTTGGGTTTCAGCAGGTTAACGGTCATGGCTTCGGGCATCGGATCTTTCAAACGCCGCGTCGGCGAGGAACATTCGTCGCTGCACGGGCAAGTCGTCTCGGAACTGCGCGAGGCCATCCTCACCGGACGGCTGAAGCCCGGCGAACGGCTCGTCGAAGGCCGCCTGGCCGATGAACTCGGCGTCTCAAGAAATCCTGTCCGCGAAGCCATCCGCGCGCTCGCCACCGAAGGCCTCGTCGAGGTCACCGCGCGGCGCGGCGCCTCCGTCGCCTCCATTTCCGATCGCGAAGCCCGCGAGATGATCGAAGTGCGTGCCTTGCTCGAAGGCCAGAACGCGCGTCTCGCCGCCCGCCGGCAGGACAAGGAAACCATCAAGCGGATCGAAGTCATTTTGAACAAAGGCAACAAGGCCGTTGCCGCCGGACAATATGACCAGCTCTTCGATCTCAACCAGCAGTTCCACACCGAACTGGCCAATGCCGGGCAGAACCGCGTGCTAGGCGACATGCTGCAAAATCTGCGCGACCGCACCGCCACTTTGTTCTCACCGCGCGATCCGGCCCGTCAGGCCCGCTCGTGGAACGAACATGCCGGCATTCTGCGCGCGATCGTCGCCGGCGACGAACGTGCCGCGGCCGAACTCGCCGCCGAACATGTGATCCGCGCCGGCACCGATTTCCTGATGGGGCTCGATGGCATCGGCGATCTCCTCGCGACGACGAGCTCCTGAAGTCCCGCTCTTTTCCCTGCCTCCAATGAGATCATCATGACCATGACGCAAGACATCGGCACCAAAGGCCCGCTGGTTTGGGGCGACATGGATCAACAGGCGCTCGACGCCGCCTACGACCAGGCTTATTGGGCGCCCAACCAGCAGATATTGGCCGATCGTCGTCAATCCCTGGCCGCCGAGGCGCGGCGCGTCATTGCACCGCCTGTGCGCGTCGCTTATGGCAGCGCCGAAATCGAGAAGATCGACATCTACAAAGCCGACGTGGCCAAGGCGCCCGTGGCGATCTACATCCATGGCGGCGCGTGGCGGCGTGGCCGTGCGGCCGATTTCGCCGGACAGGCGGAAATGTTCATGCGGGCCGGCGCGCATCACGCGGTGCTCGATTTCGACAATATCGACGAACACGGCGGCGATCTCCTCGCCATGGCCGAGCAGGTGCGCCGCGCGATCGCCTGGGTCGCAAAAAACGCCGGAAGTTTTGGCGGCGATCCAGAGCGCATCTATCTCACCGGCCATTCCTCCGGCGCCCATCTTGGCGGCTGCATGGTGACCACCGACTGGAGCCCCTTCGGCCTGCCACAGACCTTCATCAAGGGCGCATTGCTCGGCAGCGGCATGTATGATCTGGCGCCGGTGCGCCTGTCGAAGCGTTCCGAATATGTGAAATTCACCGACGCGACCGAGAACGAACTGTCGGCGATGCGCCATCTCGATCGCCTCGCCTGCCCGGTGGTATTAGCTTACGGCACCAATGAATCGCCGGAATTCATCCGCCAGACCCAAGAATTCGCTGCGGCTGTCAAAGCCGCCGGCAAGCCCGTCGAGCTGATCGTGGCGCCCAACTACAATCACTTCGAGATCGCCGAGACCCTGGGCAATCCCTATGGCGTGCTCGGCCGCGCGGCGCTGCGCCTGATGGAGCTTGGGCCTAAATAACCTGCATCACGGCAAATAACGGCCACCATTGATATGCAGGGTCTGGCCCGTGACGAAACGCGCGCCTGATCCCAAAAGAAAAAAGATCGGCGCGACAATGTCGTCGGGCTCGGCGATGCGCTTGAGTGGAACGGCATCGCGCATCGCCTGTCCGCGTTCGGGACTGCCGAACCAATCGGTGACCGAAACGGAGGACGGAGCGGCACCACTGCCCGTGCCGCCGGCCAGGAACGGCGTCAGCACAAGGCCGGGCGCCACCACATTGACGCGCACCGTCGGCGCGACCTCCTTGGCCAGCACTTTGGCGAAAGCGATCAACCCGGCCTTGGACGCACTATAGGCGGCAAATCCAGGCTCGACGTTGACGGCGAGCCCGGACGAAATAAACACAATTGATCCAACAAAAGGCTTCAAGCGCGGCAAAGCCACTTTGGCGACGAGGAAAGCGCCGCGCAGATTGACATCCTGCGTTCTGTCCCATTGCTCGGCAGAATGATCGAGCGCCGCCATCGGCCGCTCGCCGATGCCGCTGACATAAACGAGACCATCGATCTCTGGGAAACGCTCACCTATCCGCGCGAAAGCGTCAGCAATGGAAGCCGGATCGAGGACATCGACGGGCAGTGACCAGACATCGCCCGCGAGCGGTCGCTCGGCGATGGCCGCTTTCGTATCGAGGCCCACCACTTCAGCACCGAGTGCCAAGGCCTGCTGGCACAGCGTCGACCCGATCCCGCCATTGCTGCCGACGACGACGAGACGAAATCCGGGCTGCAGCGACAGACGGCCGAAATCGATAGGCTGCGGATTCTCAACAGTGAAAGAACGATCCGTCATCGTGCAACTCCAACTGAAAACTAGAGATGGCCCTGCGCCGTCAGGCCCATGAGCTGCGTCAGGGCCTGTTCGTCGGCAGCAAGATCAGCGCTCGTGCCGCTATGAACGATCTGGCCGCGATCCATGATGATGCATTGATCGGACAGGCTCAGCGCGATGTCGGCACGCTGCTCCACCAGGACGATAGCGAGATTGCCGCTGGTGCTCAGCGATTTGATGGCGTCCACCAATTGCTCGACGACGATCGGCGCCAGACCTTCCGACGGCTCATCCATCAACAGTAGTTTGGGGTTGGAGCTCAGCGCACGCGCGATCGACAGCATCTGCTGTTCGCCGCCCGACAATTTGCCGGCCGGATTGCCGATCCGCCGCCCGAGCGACGGAAACAGTTCCAGAATGCGCTTCTCGGTCCAGAAGCCTGGGCGGGCAGCCACCAGAATATTCTCGCGCACCGTCAGGCTCGGAAATACTTCGCGCGCCTGCGGCACATAGCCGATGCCCGCATGAGCGCGATGATGGATGGAGCGTGCCGACAGATCCTCGCCATCGAGTACGATCCCGCCCGAATGGCGCAATGCCCTACCGACCAGCAATTCCAGCAGGGTCGACTTGCCGACGCCATTGCGCCCCAGGATGGCGAGGCTGATCGAACGAGGCACCGTCAGCGACAGGTTTTCGACAATGGTGGTCTGGCCCCAGCCACCGGTGAGTGCGGTCACCTCAAGCATGGGCTTTTCCGGATTCGAAACGTTGATGTCCGGACTTGCCGAGATAGACCGAACGAACCTGCTCGGAGGCCATCACCACGTCGGGCGCGCCGCTGGCGATCACCTGGCCTTCGGCCAGAACGGTCATCGTGCGAGCGAAACGCTGCACGATTTGCATGTCATGCTCGATCAAAAGGATGGTGATGTCCTCGCCTAGGCGATCGATCGCATGGATCAAAAGCGGCACTTCGACGCTCGGCACACCGGCGGCCGGCTCATCGAGCAGAAGAACACGCGGCTCCAGCGCCAGCGCGATGCCAAGCTCCACGAGCCGCTGCCGGCCATAGGCAATGGTCGCGACTGGGCGTCCCGCATCCGCACTTAACCCCAGCAGTTCGAGAATGGCCTCGACCTGTCCGATGATCGGCTTCTGGCCCGACGTGCGGCCCAGCATCCGTTGGCTTATGCCGCGTGCTTCGCTGCATGCCAGAAAGATATTCTGGAACACGCTCAAATGCGGGAAGAGGCTGTTCACCTGGAAGGTACGCACCAATCCCTGTTTCACCCTCTGCGCCGCCGATATCGTCGTGATATCGCGGCCGAACAATTCAATCGTTCCCGAATTCGCGGCAATGGCGCCGGAAATCAATCCGACCAGCGTCGTCTTGCCGGCACCATTAGGCCCAATCAACGCATGGCGGGCACCGCGCGGCAGTTCGAGATCGACGTTTCGCGTGACGGCGAAACCGCCATAGTTTTTGCACAGCGAACGGACCACCAGCGCGGATTCGGTCATGGCGATGTCTCCTTGCGCTTGCCCGAGATCAGGCTGGTGAGGCGCTCGACAATGCCGATGACCCCATTCTGCCCCAACAGCACCACGACGACCAGAAAGGCGCCGATGACGAACATCCAGTGATAGGGGTTCCAGTCGGACGCCAAATTGCGCAGGACGATATAGAGCGCGCCACCGACCAGACCGCCATAGATATTGCCGACCCCGCCGAGCACCAGCATCACCAGCGCATTGATGGACAGATCGACGGATAGAACATCGAGACCGACAAAACCTGTCGCCTGTGCCGACAAAGCACCGGCAATCCCCGCGATGAAAGCGCTGATCGTATAGACCCGCACCAGATGGCCGGTGACCGGCGCGCCGATCAGGTTCATGCGCAGCGGATTTTCACGAATGCCCTGCAAAGCCAGGCCGAAGGGTGAAGCGACGAGCGAGCGTGTCAGCAGGAACAGGACGAAAAGCCAGGCGAGCGTGTAGAAATAGGCCGTCTGGCCATAGATCGACCACCGGAAAATCCTTAGCACCGGCTGATAGCGCAGATCGCCCAGACCATTCTCGCCGCCGGTGATCCACCCCAGCTTATTGGCCGCTTCGAACATCACAGCGCCGAGCGCTAAAGTCACCATCATCAACGGCAGTCCGGTCAGACGCAGCAGCAGGGGGCCGATGATGAGCGCCAGCACCGCAGCGGCGGCACCTCCCAGGAAGGTAGCAGTGATCGGCTCCTGATAGCCCGCCAAGGACAAGAGCGCTGTTACATAAGCACCGAGGCCAAAGAAGGCCGCATGTCCCAACGTCACGATGCCGGCGAAACTCAGGATCAATCCCAGGGACATGGCAAACAGCGCCATGATCAGCACATGCGTGGCGAAGGACAGGCTGGTCGGAAACAGAAAGAATGCCGCTATGGGACACAGCCAGAACAGGATTTCCAGAAACCCGAAGCGATTGCGCTCGGCGGCATTGTAGAAGGCGCGATCGACGCTCACGATTTCCTCCGCAGCGGGCTGCCTTCGATCTGCGCCAGCAGATACAGGATCACGAAGACGTAGATGATGAAAGCGCCGTAGGTCGGGAAGAAATAGCGGCCGGCCGTATCGACGACACCGACGGCGATGGAGACGGCGGCGGCGCTGCGCATATTGCCGAAGCCCGACAAAGCGACGACGATCATGATGATGATCAGATATTTGAACGGATAGAGCGGTTCGAGCGGCAGCATGCCATAGCCGACGGCTCCCCCAAGCGCCGCAAGTCCGCTGCCCAGCGCGAAGGCCAGGGTGAACAGCCGCGAGACATCGATACCCGCCGCCTGCGCCATCGAGGGATTGTCGACGGCGGCGCGCAGGCTGGCGCCGAACATCGTCCAGTTGAAAAGCGCCCACAGCGCCACAACGACGACAAGGCCCACCGCCACGACGAAAAGCCGATACATCTGCACGTCACGCCCCAGCAGTTCAACCGTGCCGGAGAGATCAGCCGGCAATTGCGAGGGCACCACATTGGGACCGAACAGAAAATTCAGCGAGGCGACGGTGATGAAGGCAAGACCAATCGTCAGCAACACCTGATCGAGCTCGGATTTACGGTAGATCTGGCGATAGATGCCGCGTTCGACGACCAGGCTCAATAGGGCCACGCTGAGGGTGGCGACCACGACGGCCAGATAGAAATTCAGCTTATAGGAAGAGACCAGCGCCGTGCAGAGATAACCGCCGATCGCGGCGAAGGCGCCATGGGCCAGATTGATCACCCGCATCAAGCCCATGGTGATGACGAGCCCGATCGAGATCAGGAAGATCACCATCCCATAGGAGACGCCGTAGATGGCGATGAAGGTCAGCGACGAAACAAGATAATCCATCGTGCCTTCCGGCGATCAGGAGATGGAATGCGGGGCGTGAAGGATCGGGCGATGCCTGCACAGGCATCGCCCAGATCGGCTTCACAGTTTAGGAACACCGACCTTTTCGTAGGTCTTGACGAGCACGTTGGTCAGCTTGCCGTCGACCTTCTGCACCTGGCGCACATAGATGTTATGGATCATCTCGCGCGTCTCCGGGTCGATCATCTTGGGGCCGCTCGGGCTGTTCCAGCTAAAGCCTTTCACGGCGGTCATTGCGGCATCGGGGTCGAACTTGCCCTTCTGCACTTCCACCATGCGGTAGATCAGCCGGATGCCGTCATAAGGCGAAACATTGTTGACGCCGATCGCATGGTTGGCGCCGAATTTCTCCGCCATGACTTTCTTCAGCGCGACATTCTCCGGATTGGTCAGCCCGCCGGCATAGAAAATCGACGTGTAAACGCCGATGATATTGTCGTTATAGGATGGCAGATCGGGATCGTCCGTCTCGGCGATGCCGATGATCATCGCCGACTTGGTCACGCCCCGCGCCGCCAGCGCATTGAAAAAGCCGATCGCCGGCGCGCCATTTGGCAGGAAGGTCGCGACAATGTCGGGCTTGGCGTTGGCGATACGCTCGGCGAAAGCCGCGAAATCGACCGTGTTGAGAGGAATGCGATCGGCCGCGACGATCTCTCCACCACGCTCCTTGAAGCGCTTGGTGAAGGCCTCCTGCACGTCATGTCCCGGTGCATAGTCCGCCACCGCGATATAGGCGCGCTTCTTGCCGTTGTCGGCGGCAAAATCCGCCTGGATGATGGCCGGCTGCCAGAGGTTCTGGCCGGCGCGCACGAACCACGGCGACATTTTCAGAAGCGGCGGCGAAGCGGCGACCGACAGCACCGACGGCGTCTTGGTCTCATTGATCACCGGCGCCACCGCCGCCGCCTCGGGCGACAGGAAGAAGCCGGTCAGGATCGACACGCCGTCCTTGACGATGAGCTGTTCGGCCAGGCTTTTGGCCAATGCCGGGTTCGAGCCGCCGATGTCCTTGTAGACGAATTCTATATTCTGGCTGCCCGACTTGGTGCCGTACTGCGCCACATAGGCATCGATCGACTCGCGCAGTTGCTTGCCGGCCAAGGCATAAGGGCCGGTGAACTGGCCGATCACCCCCACTTTGACGGTTTGCGCGGCAACGCCGGAAAAAGACGCCATAGCCCCCGCCACGGCCAATGCACCTGCGACGAGGTGCGTTCTGAAACGCTTCAACATGCCGACCCTCCCTCTTAGCCCGATACTTCATGCAGAAAACAAATTTCCGTGCAAACTATTGCCTTGCTTTAGCTGCCCGTTTGCAGATCGACCACATTGCGCGTGGTCAACATCAGATGTTCCTTCAGCAGCGCCACGGCGAGCTCGGTCTGGCGACCGACAGCAGCCTCCATCAACCGGCGATGTTCATCCTGCGTGTTGCGCGGTTTGATACGATTGCGGGCTGAAAAGCGACGATAGCGTTCGGCCTGATCGAACAGGCTCGAACAGGTGGCGATCAGGCGCACGGAACTCGCGGCGGAAACGAGCGCCATGTGGAAGCCCTTATGGCGAATGGTCCATTCCTCGTTCCAATGCGCCTCTTCGCGGGCGATCTTTTCCTCGATCCGTTCGAGCTGATGATGGGCAGCAACGATACGTCCTTCCCACTCGTCGGTTCCCGCGGCAATCGATTGCGCGAACGCCGCCGGTTCCGCCACCAGGCGAAAACTGGTGATGTCATGCAGGTCGGAGGGCGACATAGAGGCGGCGCGAAAGCCGCGATGATCGTCGGCCGTCACCAATCCTTCCGCCACCAGCCGGTTGAGCGCTTCGCGCAAAGGACTGCTGGAGAAGGAATATTCCTTCTGCAAAACCTCAATGCGCAGCTTCTCGCCGGGCGCGATTTCACCGCGTAAAATCTGATGCCTGAGAATGCGAAATGCCTGCTCCGAGAGCGGCGGCGCCTTCTCGCCACGTTCGACGGAGAGACTACGGGCGCTTTCGGTATCGATGATACTCATGGCAGCACAGCCCTAGACAAGCGCCTCTTTCACCCGTCGCCGTGTCTCGGCGATCGTTGCGGTGATGGCTTCCACATAGCTTGCCTTGACCTCATCGCCACGACGACGCTCCTCGCTCGATCCCGCGGCCACGCCCGGGAAGGTCAAAGCGAAAATGAAGGTCAGCAACAGGCCGCGCTCGGATTCGCTCATGATATTGGCGATCCAGCCGCCGTCGGCCGGATCGATGCGGGTGAAGTGCACCTGCACGTCGGGGGTGAACACGATGCGCTCGCGCATCACCGTGCCGCGCAGATGGATTTCACGAATGAAACCGTCATCGAACCGCTCGATGATCCGGCAATCGTCCATGGCCGGAACGAAGGGCACCGCATATTCGGCCTTCTGAACGAGCCCCTTCCACATCTGTTCGCGGCTGATGACGGCTCTTTCGCCGGGCGGATTGACGTCGAACGTCGCCGCGATCGTGTACATGGACGCGTCTCCCTGTCGCGCTATTCAGTGCGCATAAAAATCATTTTTGTGCATGAAGTGAGAAGTGTCAAGGGGGCTGGGCGTTCCCAGTCCCGCGGATAGACCCCATGTAAAAGAAAGAGCCGGACCTCAGGCCCGGCTCTTTCCCGCTCTTGATAGCTTTGAAAGGCTTTGCTGCCGGTTCAATTCCGTGGCGGCAGTTGAACGAAATCGTCCGCCTGCGCTTTCGACAGAGGCGCGGCCATGTAGCGAAATTCGACGGCACTTTTCATGGCGCCTTCAAGGTCGGACACCTGATCGGGGTTGATCCCTTCCTTGGTCACGAATTCCTTCATCGTGCGCTGCGCAACGCGCACCGGAATGGAGGCCCAGTCGGCATAGGCTTCGACGCCTTGCGGCGTCGCATACATCCACTCGACCGTTTCGCGATAGGCCGCCATATAGCGCTTCACCACATCGGCCTTGGCCTTCAATAGCCCCGCATTGGCGATGATCACGCGCGACGTTTGATGCGCCAGGACCGGCACGTCCGAAGCGCGCCAGACCGCGCGGATCTTGCCTTCATCCAGGGCTTCCACGCCGAAAGGCGCCCCAGACCAGCCAACGTCCACTTGGCCGCTCATCACCTGCGTATAGGTCGCCGCGCCCGATCCCGTCGCCGTCGGTTTGAAGGCAACGCCGAGATATTTCTGCATCTGCAGCACTACATTGTGCCCGGACGACCCGGTGGTGGAAAAAGCCACGCTCTTACCGACGGCGTCCTTCGGCTCGCGAACCGGCGAATCCGCCCGCACATACCAGAACAGATTCGAATCCCCGGTATAGCTGGCGCCAATCACGCGAATGGGCGCGCCTTTCGCATAAGCCCCGAGTGCCCCAAGCACACCCACGCCAACGCCGATATCAGCGCTGCCGGAAATCACCGCCTGCTGGGTCTCACCCGTGCCAGCCGTATAAAGAATGTCGAGTTCGAGGCCGTGCCGCTTGAAAATCCCGGCCTTCTGCCCAGCCTCTGACACGGCCGATTCACCCAACCCTTTGCCGCCGATGGCGATCTTCAGCGTATCCAACGCCTGTCCGGCCGCAATGCCACCAAGAGATAGATTCAGAAACGCCACAGCGACAGGCGCGATCAAGAGCCTCATTCCACTCCTCCCATGCAACTCCTCCCATGGATGCAAACACGAGCGGTTTGCTTTCAAAATATGAAGCGCACTCAGTTCGAAACGCTTTGCATCGGCACGAAACGATAGCCTGCGCCTTCGCGAACGACCGTTCCAATGCCCGGCGCGCTGACGTGAACGCCAGCCACGACCAGCCCCTCGCGCGCTATGAGATCGAGCAGACGCAGACGCGTATCCCGCGCGAGATCGGGATCAAGATCATATTTCACCGCCGTCTCCGGCAACGGAAACTGGATCGCGGCGAAGTGAACGACATCGCCCCAGGCCATCAGATCCGGCCCGCCGGTTTCGATGCGCCAGCAGATGTGACCGGGTGTATGTCCTGGTGCCAGAAGGGGCGAACAGCCCAGAAAGCTTTCGCCATCGCGCATCAGCCGAATGCGATCACGATAGGGCTTCACATCCGCCTGATTGCGCGCCCGCCGTCGTTTGACGTGATCGCTCTCTCCTTGCCGGGGTTCGCCCATCCAGAACGCAAATTCCGCTTCATGCACAAGCAGCATGGCATTGGGAAAGACCGCATTCATATCCTCGTCGATCAGCCCGTCGGCATGATCGGGATGCAGATGGGTCAAAAGCACATGCGTGATGCTTTCAGGCGGATAACCCGCCGCGCTCAGTCCCGCAGGCAGGCGGCCCAGCGTCGCCTGCATTTTGGTGCCGCTGCCGCCGTCGATGAGAAGGCGCGCACCCTCGCGCTCGAACACGAAATTATTGACGGGAATGGTCAGCACATCATCGTCAGGCGCATCGGAAATCCGTCGCGCTGTGTCCCTGTCCAGGCCCATCACATAATCGAGGGAACTTCTCAGTGTGCCATCGCTGATACAAACGACTTCAAGGTCACCGATCTTGTATCTGCGGCTCATGTTTCCATCCCGATTCAGAATTTTCCCCATCATAGACGGGGTCGGGATGGCGGCGCCAGTACAAGGTCGATCTATCGTGGAGGGAGATATGAATCCACAAAGGCTGACGCCGCCGCGCGGCGCGCGCGCGTGTTAATTGGCCAGGGCTTCTCTCAAAGCCACCCGGCGTTCATGACGATACATGTCCTTGTAGCTGCGTGGCCCAAGCGGCCCCTGCTCGATCTTGACGCAACCAAAGACAAGATGATCCGCCGCCAGAATGCTTTCGGAACGATCCTCGAAATCTTTCAGAGTGGAAACCGTGAATGTATCGCGAATGCCGGCGGCGCGCGCATGCGCCTCGAAATCCACGCCCTGATTGGGGATCGGATGGCCGCCATTGGCCTCGTAGGTGCCGTTCTGAAACACCAGATGGGTGAGATTGCGCGGTGCCACCTGGGCAATCGTCACCAATGTGCCAAGATTCATCAACAGCGACCCATCGCCATCGAGCACGATGACTCGCCGCTCCGGCCGCGCGAGGGCGAGCCCCAGTCCATGCGACGAAGCCAGTCCCATGGCACCGGATGAAAAATAATTCAGTGGGCGATCAGCGGAGCGATCCCGGGCATAGACATGCAATTGGGAGTCGCAGCTCCCAGGAGGCAGCCGCAAAGGTTCATCGGCATACGCCTCCTCCGTGCCGGGAGCACGGGCGGCCTGTTGAGTCATAAGTGTCTCCAAATTTGAGTTCGCTTTGATTATTTGACCCGCGCGACCTTCGTGGCTTCCGCCAGGATCGCCTTGGTTTTCTCGATGATGTCGGGTGGTGTCTCGAACAATTCGGCGATGAGGCGCTGCACCTCCACCCCGCTCGATGGCGTCAGCTTGATGTCGGACTTCGCCGTCTCAGCGAGAAGTTCAGGATCGCGCACGGTTTCATCGAAAGCCTTGCGCAAAGCGGCGACCCGATCACCGGGCACATCCGGCGTGGTCGCGAACGGCCGGCCGTAGGAATTGTCCGCCGACATGAATTTCAGGATCATGCGGGCTTCGTCATTGGTGGCGAGATCGGCCAGCAAGGGAACGCCGGATAGCTCCGGGCTCGGCTCCCGGCGCACCTGAACGAGAATATTGATTTTCTTGTCCGCCAGCCAATCGGGCTTCGTGCTGGCCCAGGCCGACCAAGCCTGACACGCCCGCGCGCTCACCTCGCCGCGCTCCATCGCCAGATTGACTTCATTGCCGCCCGGATAGCCGGAGATGATCTTGAACTTGGTACCCAGCAACGCATTCATCAGCAGCGGATAATAGACGCAATTGGTGAATGTGCTCGGCGCCCCCACCGTGACCTCGCGTGTCTTCAAATCCGCGAAGGTTTTGACACCGGAGGCCGCCCACGAGACGATCGTGTTGGATTCATCGCTCGTATTGCCGATCCAGATGAATTTGCTGGCATCGAATTGCACGCCCTGCCCACCAGCAATTGATGCGTCGGCATGCTCTGCATCACGGCATGGATCACCGTGCCGTCGCGCGGCGCGATATTGTAAAGCCAGTTCGCTGCCTGCAGACCGACGGCCCCCGGCATGTTGCGCGGCAGGACGGTCGGATGACCGGGAATATATTTGCCCATGTAGCGCGCGATCAGCCGCGCTCGCGCATCAACATCGCCGCCGACGCTCGCCGGCACGAGCATCGTCACCGTCTTGCCTGCGTAGAATTCGGAAACGGAAGCGGCCTTGGCCGAATGCGGCAGAACGAACGACAAAGCGCTCAGGGCGAACAAACTTAACCGTGTCCAAAACGGCTGCATCGCGATCTTCCCTCCCCAGGGTTTTTATGGCTCCGGCCCCATGTTCTCCCGGCCGAATGCGCAGCGATGCTAACCGCTTTTCACACCACCAGCCCAATATGAAAATGTCGGAAAGGCATAGGCATTGGTTATGCCTATGAGGACCTATCTCACGCAGTCGACATAATCGCCGCTCTGGGCGATCCGCCGTTCGATCAAGGCCGCGAGGCGATTGAGGACGGCACTGGGCCTGGCGGGATTCCGCGCGATAGGATTGGGCAGCGCAACCGCCAGCAACGCGGCCTGGCGACGTGTCAGCTCACGCGCCGAGCGGCCGAAATGGTGTTGCGCCGCGGCCTCGGCGCCATAGATGCCAGGCCCCCATTCAACGATGTTGAGATAGATCTCCAACAATCGCTTCTTCGGCAGGACGGCATCGAGCCAAAGCGCCAGCGGCGCCTCCAGCGCTTTGCGGACGAACGACCGGCCAGGCCACAGATAAAGATTCTTGGCCGCCTGCATGGGAATGGTCGAGGCGCCGCGCGTCGTCCGGCCATCCATGGTCTTGTCGATCACCGTTTTCAGCCCGGCGAAATCGATCCCATGATGGCTGCAGAACTGTCCGTCCTCGGACATGATGACGCCGGCACGCAGCACTGGCGCCACCTGATCGATGGGAAGCCACTGACGCTGATAGCCGCGCCCGGTCACCAGATCGGTCAGCATCAGCGTCGACATCGGGCGCATCTGTGGAATGACGTAAACGACCGTCAGAACCAAGGGCAGAAGCGCGATCAGCAGGCCAAGGAGAACCAGCCGGCGCAGCCACAGCCCGAAGCCGCCTCGCTTGGTTCCACGCTGGCGTGCTGGCATCGCTGGTTCCGCTGCGTTCCCGCTGTTTCCCTAACCGGCATAAAGACAGCGAACGGATGAGGCAATCGCGGTGGGCGTGTCACGCTGCGCCCGCCCCGCGAAGCCGATTATCGCGTGCGCTGTTGTTGCTGCTGTTGCGGCGGCTGCCGTGGCGCCAGCGGATCCGGCGGGTTCAACTGCCGCGGCTGATAGTTCGTGCGCACCAGCTTGCCGTTCTTCCCCAGAAGAACGAACAGGCGATTGCCGGTGTCGTCTTGCACGCCATAAATATCCTGCGCCGTCTCACCAAAGCCGGTCGACGATTGCGACATCAGCTTGCAGCCCAAGGTGCGCTGAATGCTGTCCAAAGTGGCACCCGGCCGAAGCTGCGCAGCTTTCTCTTTGCTGATGAGACAAGGCGTTTGGGCCTGAGCGACCGACGCTCCCACGAGCGTCAAAAGCAAGGCTGGAAAGAACGTTTTCATTTTCCTCACAATCCAATTCTGATCGTGTCGTTTCCCGTCCGACCCCGCGCGCATAGGACAACGGGGCTCGAAGCGAATCCGCTTCATAGGACATAACACATGAACAGAAGATGAGAGCGCGTAGCGCGGTGCATTTGCGCACAGACCAATAAAATATATAGTTATTTCATAGCCTTAAATGATCTTGAATCCGCGATCGGGTTTCACCCGCGTCTTTTGACTTGGCTTTTCCATGGGTCAGTTGCCGAAGGGACGAAAGGGTTTTGACGATCAGCCTTGGCAGTTCGGCTTGGGGAACATAGTTCCGGGCTACATACGAACGAACCAGAGTTACGGCCACCCGCAGCAACCTCTCTTCATTCAAGTCCATGACTCGTGCAAATCCGTGCCTCGTGCAAATCCAAGCCTCATGAATGACGAGCGCCTGTCTGCGCTCGTCCAGCAGTTCCGATGCAAAGCGCATCGCCCGCGTTCTACCACTGATAGCGAACCCCGCCCTTGCCGGCATAGCTGTTGCCGCGGCCAGAGAACTCGCCCTCGAAAGTGGCCATGATCGACCAGCCGCTCGGCCATTTCATCTCGGCCCCTGCCGAGACGAGCGCGGCGTTGCGCGCCTGCGCCGCGCCATTGACCACGAAGCTCGACGCGGGAAGGTTGAGGAAGGCGGCCGAAAGCGAACGGTTCGGATTGAAATTATGCGCCCAGGCGAGGCGACCGCGCAGCCACAAAGTGGCTGCACCGACATCGATCGCCGTATCGCCGCGAACACCCAATTCCGTCCGCCAGGCGGTGACATTCTTCGACGCATAGTTGAGCGCGAAGAGGCCCGGGCCGGTGATCGCCTGCTCGCTGTAATTAGGCAGAGCGATATTGGTGAACTGGCCGGCCGCATAGGGCGTCAGGCCGCCAAACGGCGAGGCAATGCGATAGCCAGTTTCGAGCCGGCCGGAGAAGCTGTGAGCGCTGAACCGCGCCCGCAGCTGGTCGAACATCACGCGCCGGTCGGTGGTCACATCCTGCCAGCCGTAAGCGAGCGAGCCTGCCGCATAGAGAGCGCCAAAGGTCTGGCGGCCATAGAGACCTGCCTGGAAGACATTTGACGAACCACTGCCGAGGCCGTTGGCGAGATGATAGCTGGTGCCGCCGCCGCCCAAGGCAAAGCCCACGACCGTATCAGGCGAGACATGATAGTCGGCGCCAGCCGCCATGCCATAGATGCCGCCGGTGTAGGTATTGGATCCGACGAAGGCATTGCCGCGTGTCGTCTGCGTGCCACCATAGCCGGCCGCCCAAATGCTCCAGCGCGGCTGCATGGCGACCATGATCGGCTGCGCGCCGCGCGGCAGTCCCGCGTAGGACATCGGCAGCATGGCGGTGGCACGGCCGCTGGCATAAGGATCGGTCATCAGGTTGAGGAAGCGATCCATGATGGAGAACGTGCTCTGCTGCACGCCCGTGGCGGATTCACCCGAAGCCTGCGTCAGACCGCCCGGCCCCAGCGCGCCGAACACCAAGGGAATGCCGCCGGCAAAGTTGAAGGAATTCACCAGCCCCTGGGCGACCCGGGCCTGGTTCGCCGTCAGGCCACCGCCAAAGCTCGGTGCGGTTGGCGGCGTATAGCTCAACGTCAGGTCGAGATAGGCATTGTTGGTGTCGTAACTCAGCGCCGACGAGAAATTCGTCGGCAGATTGGTGTTGACCGGCCCCGAGAACGTGCCGTTCACGCCGCCGGCTGCATTGAGCACGGTATAGCGCTTGTTCACATAGGAGCCCGGATCGTACATCGCCGCGAGCGAGGCGCCGTTCAAGGTGGCGGTGCCCGAGACATTGACGCGATCGGCGTTCGAGGGCGAGACCTCCACCCGATAGGTCGATCCGGCCATGAAGGTCAGATCGCCCTGTACGGTGAGGAGGCCGATGGAATTGCCCGGCGACAAGGTGCCGCCGGCATTGATGACCGTGTTGCCGACCGTGCCGTTGCCCGCCAAAGTGGTGCCGCTGTTGACGGTCAGTCGTGAAGACGAAGCGATCGAACCGTTCACCGACAGCGTGCCGTCATCGACCTTGGTTTCGCCGGTGTAGGTATTGATCCCCGACAGGGTCAGCTTGCCGGTACCGACCTTGATCAGCGAGGCGCCGGTGTAGCCGCCCGTGCCGCCATCGGCGATCACGCCGGAGACCTCGGTCGACAGATTGTTGGCACCAACCGTCAGCTCCTTGCCACCGAGATAGAATGTGCCGTTACCGGCGATCGACCCGGCGGTGAGCTTGTTGTCGCTGTTCGGGCCGGTCGTCATCGAGAGGTCGAAGACGGCGCTGGCGCCATTGTTGATCAACTGCGCTTGGTCAGGCGTCGAATTGCCATCGAACTGCACATTGCCGCTGTTGACGATGATGGCGCTGCCGCCCGTCGCATCGGTATCGAACTGCAGCTGGCTGGTATTGATGATGGTCGCGCTGCCGGCCGTGGCCTGCGAGGTCATCCACATAAAGCCATTGTTGGTGATGGTGGCGCCACCCGCGGTGCTGGAACCATGAAATTCGAGCTTATGAGCATTCGTGATGATCGCATTACCAGCCGTGGCTTGGTCGACGAATACGAAATTCCCGCTGTTGGTGATGGTGGCATCACCGGCCGTCGCCGTGTTGGCTATCCGCAATGACCCCCCGCCGTTATTGGCGATGGCGGCGTTGCTCGCGGTAGAGCTGTCGATGAACGAGAGCGAGCCCTGGTTCGTGATCGTCGCGCTGCCGGCGCTAGCGGTTTGCGCGAAGGAGATGACGCCATCGCTGCCAATCGTCGCGTTCCCGGCCGTGCTGCTGCCCGAGAAATCAATCCGGCCCCCAGCCGTATTGGCGATCGTTGCATGGCCAGCGGAACTGCTGCCGTCAAAAGTGAAATACTTGTTATTGGTGATATTCGCCGTGCCTGCGGTGGCATTGTCGAAGAACTGCAGCGTGCTGTCGTTGGTGATGGTGGCGTTAGCCGCCGAACTGCTGTCGAGGAAGGCGAGCGGGACGGGAATGAAGGTGTTGGGGTCACCGTTTTGGATGATCGCGTTTCCAGCGGTGCTGGTGTTGCTGAACACCATCGGCCCCCGGTTGTTGATCAGGGCATCGCCAGCCGTGCTCACGTCCTTGAAGTCCACCGTGTAGGTATTGACGATCGCCGCGTTGCCGGCCGTGCTGCTGTCGAAGAAGGTCAGAGCGCCGGCGTTCACGATATTGGCGCTGCTGGCGCTCGTGGCGTTGCGGAAATTCGTGGCGCCGTTGTTTGTAATATTGGTGACGCCGCTCATATCGGCGTTGAAAACCTCGAACGTTCCGCCGACCCCAACCGTGACGGCCCCGATGACAGAGCCTCTGAGGCCGGCATTGCCGACCTGCAAAGTGCCGGCGTTGATCGCCGTCCCGCCCGTATAGGTGTTGGCACCCGTCAGGATGAGCGTGCCGGCACCGGCCTTGGTCAGGCTCGTGCCGTTCCAGCCCGTCGCCGGATTGGCCGCCTGATCGGTGAGCGCCACGCCAACCGTGAACGTATCGGTCGCATTGGTCAGCGTGTACGTGCCGTGAGCCAGACTGTTACCGGCGAACCAGCTCAGGTTGTAGCTCGCCAGATATTGCAGATTGTCGGCCGATTTGCGGGTCGACACGGTGAGATAATCCACCGTGCCGTTGAAGCCGCCGACGGTGACCGGGGCGAAGTCGCCATTGATCCCCGAGCGGGTGTCGATCAGCACCTTATCGAGCTGGCTCGCATCGCTGATACCGCTGATGTTGAAGCCAACGTTATTGCCAACCAGCACGCGATCGGCTGAGAGCGCGGGGCTGTTGATGCCAGCGGAGATGGACAGGCCTGTATTATCGGCAAAGGTCACGTCCTGCCCGACATTCAGAGTGGCCGGCGATTCGATCGCCAGCATGCCGCCATTGACCTTCACATTGCCGGCAAGATTGTTGCTGCCCCCCGCACTGCCATCGCCGAACTGCAGCCGGCCGTTGGAAATGATGGTGTCGCCGCTATAGCTGTTCGAACCGGTCAGAACCGTCGTGCCGGCGCCGGTCTGCTGCACCTGGCCGGTGCCCGAGATGCTGCCCGCAAGGGTGAGCGTGCCGGTCCGGTTGAAGGCAAGCACGCTGTTGTTGATGACGTCGCCGGCGATCGAGCCGGTGCCGCCGCCATTGCCGATCTGCAGGGTGCCGTCGTTGATCGTCGTATTGCCGCTATAGCTATTGTTCCCCGATAGGATCATCGTGCCAGTACCGGTCTTGACCAGTGAACCGCCGGCGCCCGAAATCACACCGCTCACTTCCGTCGAGCTATTGTTGGAGCCCACCGTCAGTTCATTGGCACCCAGATCGTAATTGCCCGCGCCGGCGATCGAACCGGCGCTGATCTTGCCGTCACCGGCCGCGCCCACCGTAGTGGCGAAATTGACCGTTCCACCCGCATTATTGACAAAGACGGCATTCCCCCCGGTGCTGTTGCCGTAAAAATTCACAGTCGCATCGTTGGTGATGGTGGCATTGCCAGCTGTCGTCGTGTCGTTGAAGAGCACAATGCCGGTGTTGGAGATATCGGCATTGCCAGCCGTGCTGGCGTTGCTGAAGGTCAAAGTCGCGGCGCTCGAGCTATTGGTGATGCTGGCATGGGCCGCCGTACTGGTGTCTTTGAAAAGCAGGTTGGAATTATTTGTGATGGCGGCGGTGCCGGCCGTGCTGGTATCGAGGAAAGACAGCGTGCCGTTGTTCGTGACCCCGATGCCGCCAGCGCTGTTATTATTGCGGAAGTTTGTAGCGCCCCCGTTCAAAATGCCGGTGATGCCGCTCAGATCGGCGTTGACGATGTCGAAGGTTCCGTTGGAACCGACGGTCACATTCCCCAGAATACCGCCAACGCGCGCGCCGCTCCCAAGCTGCAAAGTACCGCCGTTGACCGTCGTGCCGCCGGTATAGGTATTGATCTCCGATAGCGTCAGCGTACCCGTGCCGACCTTGACCAGCGAGCCACCTGCGCCCGAGATGACGCCGCTCACCTCAGTCGAGAGATTGTTCGAACCGACGGTCAGCTCGTTGGCCCCGAGGATGAAGCGGCCATCCCCGTCGATCGAACCGGCGCTCAGCTTGTTGTCGTTGCTCGGACCCGTGCTATTGGAGAAATCGATACTCGCACTGGCCCCCGTGTTGATCAGCTGTGCATTGCCGCCAGTCGACTGACCCATGAAGGTGACGGAGCTGCCGTTGCTGATGCGAGCATTGCCAGCCGAACTGGTCCCCAGAAAAACCAGATTCAAGTTATTGGTGATATCGGCGGTGCCTGCCGTGGCCGTGCCGGAGAAGTCGACATATTCGTTATTGATAATACGAGCGTCGCTGGCCGAGCTGCTGTCGCCGAAATAAACACTAAAAGTATTGGTGATGGTCGCACCGGAGGCGACGCTGTTGTCAGCGAACGACAACCGACCGCTATTGGTGATGGTGGCGCCGTTCGTCGCGCTGTTATCGGCGAACGACATGATGTTGTTGTTCGTAATATTGGCCGGGCCGGCGGCACTATCGTTACGAAAATTCAGATGGCCGTCGTTGGTGATTGTGGCGCTGCCGGCCGTACTGGCGTCATAGAAGAATATGCGACCGGGATTGGTGATGCTGGCCGTGTCGGCCGTACTAGCGCCGTTAAACGAGAGACTGCCATCGTTGTTGATGGTGGCGGCACCGGCCTTGCTGGCGTTGTTGAATGACAGATTGCCGTTGCTGCCGTTGTTGATGGTTGCGAAGCCTGCCGTGCTGTCATCGAAGAACGACACGTTGCCGCTGTTGCCGATAGTCGCGGAACCAGCCGAGCTGGTGCCATAGAAAGACAGGCGATTGCTGTTGGTGATGTTCGCGCCACTGGCGCTGCTGTCATTGCGGAAATTCGTGGTCCCCACATTCAGAATGTCGGTGACCCCGCTCATATCCGCATTGAAGACCTCCAATATGCCACTCGGATAAGTATCGATGCGCCCCACGATGGAGCCCTGGTTGCCGGCATCGCCGATCTGCAAGGTGCCGTCATTGACCGACGTGCCGCCGCTATAAGTGTTGTGCGCGGTCAGGATCAGCGTGCCGGCGCCGGCCTTGATCAGGTTCGTGCCGCCCCAGCCCGTCGCGGGATTCGCCGCCTGATCGGTCAACGCTGCGCCGACGGTAAACGTGTCGGAGGCATTGGTCAGCGTGAACGTGCCGTGAGCGAGATTGTTGCCGGCAAACCAACTCAGGCCATAGCTGGCGAGATATTGCAGATTGTCCGCCGATTTGCGCGTGGACACGGTGAGATAGTCCACCGAGCCAGTGAAACCGCCGACACTGACACTGGCGAAATCGCCGCTGATCCCGGTGTTGGTGTTGATCAGCACCTTATCGAGCTGGCTCGCGTTGCTGATACCGCTGAGGTTGAAGGAGACGCCATCGCCGATCGCGACATGATCGGCGGAGAACGCCGGACTGTTCGCGCCAGCGACGATGGACAACGCGGTGCCGTCGGCGAACGTCACGTTCTGCGCGACCTTCAGGGTTGCCGGCGTGTAGATCGCCAACATACCGGTGTCCACGATCAGGTTGCCGCCGATGACGTTGCTGCCACCCACGCTGCCATCACCGAACTGCAACCGGCCGCCATAGATGAAGGTGTCGCCGCTATAGCTGTTGGTGCCGGTGAGGATCGTCGCGCCCGTGCCCGTCTGATACAGCGCGCCGCTACCGGAAATATCGCCGGCGAACGTGTAAGCATCGCTGCGGTTGAAGGTGAGCGAGGCATTGTTGACGATATTGCCGAAGACCGAGCCGCTCGTCCCGCCATTGCCGATCTGGAGCGTGCCATCGTTGATCGTCGTACCGCCGGTATAGGTATTATCGCCCGACAAGGTCAGCCGCCCGCCGCCGACTTTGACCAGCGAACCGCCGACGCCCGAGATGACACCGCTCACCTCGGTCGCGCGATTGTTTCCACCGACCGTCAGCTCGTTGGCACCCAGGATGAATTGGCCATTGCCGGCGATCGAGCCGGCGCTGAGCTTGTGATCGCTGTTGGGGCCCGTGCTGCCGGAAAAATCGATCTGCGCGGCAAGACCGGAGTTGATCAACTGTGCATTGCCGCCGGTCGCGTTCTGATTGAAAGCGAGCGTGCCGCTGTTGCGGATTATGGCGCTGCCAGCCGAACTGCTGTCGGAGAAATAGATCTGCTGGTTGTTGTAAATGGTGGCGGTGCCGGCGGTGCTGCTATCGAAGAACCGCAGGGAGCTATTATTGAAGATTGTGGCGCTACCGGCCGAGGCGGTATTGTTGAAGTAAAGCTCGACATTATTGGTGATCCGAGCACCTCCGGCGGTGCTGCTGTCCTTGAAATAGAGCTTGCTGTTATTGGAGATTTCCGCACCGGCTGCTGTGCTCGTGCCACGGAATTCGATCGTCCCGCCGACGTTGTTCGTGATCGTGGCGGTTCCCGCCGTGCTGCTATCCTCAAAATAGAGAAAAGCGGGGGGATTCGTGCTGTCGGCGCTGTTGGTGATTCTGGCGGTATCGGCCGTGCTGGTGCCATAAAAAGATATGGTGCCATCATTGCCGATGGTGGCATTGCCGGCTTTGCTACCGTCGTTGAATACCAAAGTTCCAGCATTCGTGATGGTGGCGTTATTGGCCGAGGAGTTCCCCCAGAACCCCATGCCTCCACCGCTCTTGTTGTCGATGATGGCGCTGCCGGCCGTGCTGGTATCGACAAAATTCAAGCCGTAGTAGTTGGTGATGTGCGAGCTATTGGCGCTGCTGCCATCCTTGAACGTGATGTTAGTATAGTTGGTGATACTGGCGATACCCGCCGAGCTGGTATCGTGGAACTCGATACTGGCATTGCCGACATTGTTCAGGACGGTGGCAATCCCCAGCGTGCTGTTCTGGTACAGGTACATCCGGCTGTTGTTGGTGATCGTAGCCAGACCGGCGGTGCTCGAGTTGAAGAACGACAAGCCGCCGTTGTTGGTGATATTGGCCAAGCCCGCCGTGCTGTTGTCGACGAAACCCGTCACGCCACCATTGGTGATGGTGGCGGCGTCGGCGGTGCTGGTGTCATTGAAATACAACCCACCATTATGGTTGATGGTGGATGTGCCGGCCGCGCTGTTGCCATAAAAATAGATAGAGCCGCCACTCGTAATGGTGGCGCTGCTCGCGCTCGTCCCGGTCCGGAAGAACAGAAAACCGTTGTTGGAAATATTCGTGATGCCGCTGGTGTCGGCATTGACGATATCGAGCGTCCTTTGCGTGCCAACGCCCACGGCGACAGCGCCCACGATCTTGCCGGCGGTGCTTATAGTGCCGATCTGCAAGGTGCCGTTGTCGACGGTCGTGCCGCCGGTATAGGTATTGGTGCCCGTCAGGATCATTGTGCCGGTGCCGGTTTTGACCAGCGAACCGCCGACGCCCGAAATGACACCGCTCACCTCGGTCGAGCGGTTGTTCGCGCCAACAGTCAGTTCGGTGGCGCCAAGGAAGAATTGGCCGCCGCCCTCGATCGAACCGGCGGAGAGCTTGTTGTCGCTGTTGGGGCCCGCGCTGTTGGAAAAATTAAACACCGCGCTTGAACTGCTATTGATCAGCCGCGCATTGCCGCCGGTCGCCTTCTGCCCAAAGCCGACCGTGTCATTGTTGATGATGGTGGCATTCCCAGCGGTGCTGTTATCTGAGAAGTACAAGAACCTGTTGTTGGTGATGGTGGCGGTGCCGGCCGTGCTAGTGTCGAAGAACTCCGTATATTCGTTAGTAGTAATTGTAGCGCTGCCGGCGGTGCTTGTGCCGCGGAAGTAAAGCCCGAAATCATTGGTGATCTGGGCCGTGCCGGCCGTGCTGCTATCCCGGAAATCGACTCGGCCGTTGGTATTGTTGATGATGGTCGCGGCATCAGCCGAACTGGCGTTGTAGAAATACACATTGCTGGCATTGGTGATCGTGGCCGTTCCACCCGTACTGGTGTCGTTAAAAGTCAGCGTGCCGCTGCCGACGTTGGAGATTTGAGCGGCGCCAGCGGTACTGGCATTGTTGAAGCTTAGATCGTTGTTGTTGGTAATCGTGGCGGCATCGGCCGTGCTGGTGTTGTTGAAATTAAGTTGTGCGCTGTTGGTAATTCTGGCACTGCCAGCCCGACTGGCACCCGCGAAGTTTAGAGTTGCGTAATTCGTGATGGTCGCAGTGCCGGCCGTGCTGGTGTCGTCGAAAGATGTGCTGGCCGAATTCTCGATGATAGCGCTGCCGGCGGTGCTTGCGTCGACGAAAGCCAGAGTCACGAGATTGGTGATATTGGCAGCGCCGGCCGTGCTGGTATCGCGGAAGGCCAGCAAACCACGATTTTCGATAAGGGCGTTGCTCGCGCTCGTGCTGTTGTAAAATATAGCACTGCCGCGGTTGAAGAGACTCGTGACGCCGCTGGTATCCGCGTTGACGACCGAGAGAGTACCATTCGTCTCAACAGCGACCGCGCGCATAATCGTGCCCGTATTGGCAAGATTGCCAAGCTGCAAGGTCCCGTTGTTAACGCTGGTGCCGCCCGTGTAGGTGTTCGTGCCTGTCAAGATGAGCGTGCCGGCGCCTTCCTTGACCAGATTTGTGCCGCTCCAGCCCGTCGCTGGATTTGCCGCCTGATCGGTGAGCGCCGCCCCCACAGTAAACGTGTCGGAAGGATTGGTCAGCGTGAACGTGCCGTGAGCAAGATTGTTGCCGGCGAACCAGCTCAGGCCATAGCTGGCGAGATATTGCAGATTGTCAGCAGATTTGTGGGTCGACACAGTGAGATAATCCACCGCGCCGCTGAAGCCGCCGACCGAGATACTGGCGAAGTCACCCGTGATGCCCGAATTGGTATTGATCAGCACCTTGTCGAGCTGGCTCGCATCGCTGATGCCGCTGAGGTTGAAGGACACGCCCGTGCCAATCGAAACGCGATCGGCGGAAAGTGCCGGGCTATTCACGCCGGCGACAATGGACAGCGCGGTATTATCGGCGAGGGTTACGTTTTGCGCGACATTCAGGGTCGACGGCGTCGCGATCGCCAACGTCCCACCATTCACGATCACATTGCCGGCGAGCGTGTTGACGCCGCCCACGCTGCCATCGCCGAACTGCAGACGACCGTTGGAGATGATCGTGTCGCCGGTATAGCTGTTCGTCCCGGTCAGGATCGTCGAACCGGGGCCGATCTGCCGCACCTCGCCGCTGCCGGAGATATTCCCCGACAAAGTCAACGTGCCGGTACGGTTGAAGGCAAGCACGCTGTCGTTGACCACATCGCCAGCGATCGATCCCGTCGAACCGCCGTCGCCGATCTGCAGAATGCCACCCGCAATGCGCGTGGCACCGGTGTAGGTATTGGCGCCCGAAAGGATCAGTGTTCCCGTCCCGGTCTTGACCAGCGAACCGCCGACGCCCGAAATAATGCCTGCCACCTCGGTCGAGGAATTGTTCGAACCGACCGTCAGCTCGTTGGCCCCCAGAATGTAGTTGCCCTCGCCCGCAATCGATCCGGCGCTGATCTTATGATCGCCGTTGGGCCCGCTCGTGCCCGAGAAATCAACCGTGCCGCCGACATTGTTGACGATGATCGCGTTGCCGCCCGTGCTGCTACCGGAGAAGTACGTCGACGCATAGTTATTGATGGTCGCGGTACCGGCTTTGCTACCGTCCTTAAAATACATATTGTAGTTATTGAAAATTCTCGCGCCGCCCGCCGTGCTCGCGTCGCGAAATTCGACCGTCCCATTCATGTTGTTTGTGAGCGTGGCGGAACCAGCCGTGCTGGAGCCGTAGAAATACAAGGAGCCATTATTACCGATGGTGGCATTGCCAGCTTTGCTGTTCTCGTTGAATGCCAAAGTTCCGGCATTCGAGAGGGTGGCAGTACCGGCCGTTGAGTTCCCCCAAAACCCGAGGGTTCCACCGCTCTTGTTGTCGATGGTGGCGGCACCAGCCGTACTGTTGTCTTTGAAGGACAGGCTGGAGTTATTGGTTATCTGAGCATTGCCCGCGGTGCTGCTCCAACTGAAATTGATGTTGGAGTCATTCGTGATCGCGGCATCACCCGCCGAGCTATTTAGATAGAAGTCGATGCTGGCGTTGCCGGCGCTGTTGGTGATGACGGCGTTCCCCAACGTGGCCTGGTCGTAGACATACATCCGGCTGTTGTTGAGGATGGTCGAGGTGCCACCGGTGCTATAGCCGAAGAAAGAGAGAGAACGATTGTTGGTGATGTTGGCTGAAGCGGCCGTACTGTAATCGCGGAAACCCATAACGCCACCATTGTTGATGGTGGAGCTTCCTGCACTGGAATAGCTGTTGAAGTAAAAGCGACCATTTAGACCGGTTTGGCTGATGTTGGCGTTCCCAGCCGTGCTGGAATCATTGAAGCTCAGGTCGCCGCTACTGGTGATCGTGGCAGTACCCGCACTCGCGTTGCTGAAAAAATTGGTGCTGCCGCTATTCGAAATGCTCGTGATGCCGCTGGTGTCGGCTTTGATGACATTGAACGTGCCCTGCGCCCCCACGGTGACAACGCCGGCGACCGAGCCCGCCGTGGGAGAGATGTAGGTGCCGAGCTGCAAAGTGCCGCCGTTAACCGTCGTGCCACCGTCATAAGTATTGGCACCTGACAGGGTCAGCGTTCCGGTGCCTATCTTCACCAGTGAACCGCCAACGCCCGAGATCACGCCGCTCACCTCGGTCGAGAGACCGTTCGAACCGACCGTCAGTTCGTTCGCGCCGAGAATGAACTGGCCGCGGCCGTCGAGCGAACCGGCGGAAATCTTATGGTCGCCGTTCGGGCCTGAGGTGCCGGAAAAATCGATCACCGAGCTGGAATAGATATTGTTGAGTGCGGCACTGCCCGCGGTCGAATTGTCATTGAAGTAGAGCGAATCGACATTGCCGATTGTGGCGCCAGCAGCCGAGCTACTGTTCGCAAAGACCATGGTTTTATTGTTGGTGATGCTGGCGGTGCCAGCCGTGCTGGTGTCGGAAAATGTAGTGCTAAGATTGTTGTGAATGCGGCCGGTACCGGCAGAACTGGCACCCTGGAAGTTGAGCGTTTTGTAATTGACGATGATCCCACTGCCGGCATTGCTGTTGTCGCGGAAACTGATCAGACCGTAGTTTGTGGTGATTGCGGTCCCGGCTGTGCTGCTGCCGGAAAAATCGATCGTTGCGTTGCTATTGTTCGTGATAAGGGAATTGCCAGCCGAGGCATTGCCGTCGAACGTCACAGCGCCATTGTTCGTGATGGTCCCGCCAGCGGTGCTGCTGTCATTAAAATAGAGCTTACCATTAGAGCCGTTGTTAATGGTGGCGGCCCCAACCGTGCTGGTGTTTTTGAAGTAAAGGTAATTGTTGTTGGTAAGAGTGGCGTTGCCGGCAGTGCTGGCATCGTAGAAGGTGAGGTAAGCGTTATTGGTGATTCCAGCGTTACCTGCCGTAGCGGCGCCAGAGAAATTCAAAGTCGCATTGTTGGTGATGGTCGCGCTGCCGGCCGTGCTGTTATCACTGAAGGATGCGCTGGCTGAGTTGTCGATGATGGCGCTGCCGGCGGTGCTCGTACCAGCGAAAGCCAGAGTCAGGAGATTGGAGATGTTGGCGGAGCCAGCCGTGCTGGCGTCTTCAAAAGCCAGCACGCCGCGATTGTCGATGGTGGCAGAACCCGCGCTGGTGCTGTTATAAAATCTTGCGCTACCGCGGTTCGTGAGGCTGGTGATGCCGCTGGTATCCGCGTTGACGGCCCAGAGCGTGCCGTTTGGATCGACCGTGACCGCGCCCGCAATCGTGCCCGTGTTGGTGAACGTGCCTAGCTGCAAGGCACCGGCATTCACCGTGGTGCCGCCGGTATAGCTGTTGGTTCCCGACAAGGTCAGCGTACCCGTGCCGGTTTTCACCAGCGAACCGCCGATACCCGAAATGACGCCGCTCACCTCGGTCGAAAGATCGTTCGACCCCACGATGAATTGCTTGTTTCCGATGACATAATTGCCGGCGCCCTCGATCGAGCCGGCGGTCATCTGCGCCAGCCCGCTACCCGAAATGTCCACCGTGCCGCCGGTCCAGGTATTGAAACGCGCACCGGCACTGCTGGCATTGCCGAGGAATCGCGTCGTGCCGCCACCCTGGGTCAGGATTGTCGCCGTACCAGCCGTGCTGAAACTGTCGAAGGTCAGGCTGCCGCTATTGAGGATCGAAGCACTTGCCGCCGAACTGACGCCGTAGAATGCCACGCTGCTCTTATTCGTGATCATGGCGCTGCCGGCCGAACTCGAATCGTAGAACTGCAGAAGGGCAAGGTTGAGGATTTGGGCGTTGGCAGCCGTGCTGGAATTTTGGAAATTCAGCGTGTCATTATTGGTGATATTGGCCGCGCCAGCCGAACTCAAATCATAGAACAGCGCGGTGTTGTTGTTGGTGAGGGTGGCGGTGCCAGCATTGCTGGTGTCGTGGAATTCCAGAAAGAAGTTATTGTTGATCGTCGCGGCGCCGGCACTGCTGGAGTTCCTAAAATACAGCTCCGTATTGTTATTTAAGGTGACAGCGCCGCCGTTGACGACGATGCCCGCGCCCGTGAAATTCAGATAGGCGCTGGTCGCATTGGTGATGGTGTAGCTCGAAGCACCGGCGTTAAAAGTCCATCCGCCGATGTTGATGCCGCCATCCGGCGGGGCGCCCCCGATGGTGATGCTTGTCCGGGCCGACGTGCCGAAGAAGGCCGTGCCGGTCGGCATGGCGCCGCTGTCCCAGTTGACGCCGCCGGTGTAGACGCCTGAAAAATTTCCGGTCCAGGTGGCGTCCTGCGCGCGCACCGGCGCGGCCATCGGCAGCAGCGCCGCCATGACCAAAGCCGTGGTCGTCAGCAGAGCGGACCGGAAGCCGCCCGCCACCCCAAATCGATCCCGTACGGTCCCCAACGCGTCCCCCAATTCCGTCACGCAGCCGCCATCGGCCAGCCAGCCGAAAGAGCTTTGTCAGCGTCGGAGTCATCTCATCGTCGCGGAGGAACGTCCTGATAGGGGACCGGTATCTTTCTGAAAATTTCTGATATTTTCAGTTCAGACCCGCCAACGAGGTCATTTCGATAAACATCCGTTGTATGAGGCGGTTGGAGAGTGGCTTGGGGGATAAGGTGTACCGTTTCATCGGTTTTGAGCTGGACCAGCAGCGTGCCGAGCTGCGGGGCCCTGATGGCATTATGGTCAAGCTTCGGCCGAAGACCTTCGAAATGCTACGCCTGTTCGCGGCCAATCCCGGCCGCGTCCTCAGCAAGCAGGAGCTGATGGAGGCGGTCTGGCCGAACGTCCATGTCGGCGAGGACAGCCTGTTCCAATGCATCCGCGAGCTGCGCGCCGTGCTCGGCGACGAGCGCCGGCAGATCATCAAGCTCGCCGCCGGCGGCGGCTACCGGCTGACGGTGGAGGTCGAGCCTCCGACCGAACCGGCGGTCCTGGCGCCCGCTAAACCCGCTGGCCTATTCGCCTCGGCCGAGGCTCCCCCCTCCGGGCCCGCCGATGCCAAACCGACGTCGCGGCCCCTCTTCGATTTTCGCGGGTGGGCCATCACCGCGGCCGGCCTTTGCGCGGTGATAGGCCTTGCGGTCGCAGCGCCAACTCTGCGGCCGGACCTCATCTTCAAACGCCCGCTGCCCGTCGTCGCCGTGATGCCAATCACCGCCATGAGCCAAGATGCCCGCGACACGGCCATGGCGGCGGAGGTGACGGTCCGGCTCGCCGACGGCTTCGCCAAGATCGGCAATATCAGGATCGTCGCGCCACAATCCTCGGCACCGCGCCCGGATAGTGCTGCCGTACCTGCGGCATCCTCCGATTTCGAGATGCGCGGTGAATTGCAGCACAGCGAACGCGCCTGGATTTTGCGCGCGCGCATCATCAAGACAGGGACCGAAGAGGTTCAATCGGTCGCGACCGTTTCGGTCGACCTGGATGATCCCGACGTGGAATTGCAGCAATCCCGGCTTGCCGCTGGTGTCGGCCATCCTCTGGCCCGCGGCCTGAACGAATTTTTCGAGGCAAGCGCTTCATCCGCGAACCGGAATACGTCAGCCGGCAAAGTTGTCATCGAGCAGGCGATCGCCTCGATCAATCAAACGACCGAAGAGCGGTTTGGCGTGGCCCAGACCATGTTGAAAAAGGCGCTCGCCGACGAACCCGATAACGTCGATATCGCCGTTGCGCTCTCCTCACTGCAATTGCGCGGCATCCAAATGCGCTGGTTCAATCCGGACGAGGCGCTCGCGATCGAAGCCCAGGCCGGCGCGACGCTTGAGCGCGCCTTGCGCACAAGGCCCAATTCCATCGCCGCGCTGGAAACCTATTGCCGGCTTCTCAGCGCGACGAACCGTTTCGCTGACAGCCTTGTCGCCTGCGCCAGAATCTTGAGCTTCGATCCGTGGAACGGCGGCGCGCTCTATCTGATCGGTCTCGGCCAGATTTATCTTGGCCGCTTCGAAGATGCGCTTGCCACCTTCCAGCAGGCCGATCGTTTCGACACCCCGCGCGTCTCTCGCTGGACCTGGCTTCTCGGCGCCGGCTGGGCAAACCTTCTGATGGGACGCGGCGGAGACGCGGCGCCGTGGTTCGAACGGTCGATCGCCATCACGGCGGGGTCCGGGCGCACGCACATGATGCTGGCCGCCGCCTATCAAGAAATAGGCAAACTGGAAGAAGCCAGAGCGGCCATGCGGGAGGGATTGCGACTGCGGCCCGGCACGACAAAGCTCAATGTCGCACCGCCGGCGAAGAACAGCAGCCCTATTTATCTCGCGGCCGCTGCTCGCAACATTCAACTCATGGTCGATGCGGGATTGCCGGAGCATTAGAGCCCCATGCTCGATGGCCGGTTGGAACAACGGTTTGATTGCAGCATTGGATTAGATCTGCATCTCACAATGCGGATGGCGAGCTTACCAAAAAGCTCTCAGCTCGCCGCCCCGCTGCTTCCACACGCGCAAGACGTGCCCGGCAAGTAGCGGGGCACTACCAAAGAGGCCAAGCCGCAACAGGATCATTTGCATCATCGTCGCTGATGCAACTGCATGGCGCGCTACGCACCAAACGATGGGATAGAATGAGTCCGATCTGCCCGCAGCAGGACTAGTCGCCATCGACACCCGTCCGCACTGCCCGATGCTTGTTCCACATCGGCGCGATGGCCTGCCCGCGATCGATGCGACGACGGCCTTTCAAGCGCCGCCGGCGAAACTGCAAAGTGCTGTCTTTGCCACCGCAGATGCGCGTCAATTGCCACGCCACCGACCCCGTCAAATATCGACGAATGCGATCTCGGCTATGCCCGGCCTCAACGAGACCGATGGATATCTCTTTGACGTCTCGGTAACGACCGCTCCGCGCCATCGCAAACGCCAATTCCACGATTGGAAGCGCAATACCTTCTGTTGACATGATGATCACTCCCTGAGTTATTTGGAGTGTCAACATAATCGCCGACCCTGCTTGAAGTTCCCGTGAGAAATATCGCGTCTCAATCAAGAGATAGCGGAACAATACGTCCAACTGGGATGTTTCCAGCAGACACTGCCAGTCGCAAGGAGAACGACATGCCCACCGCTACAGGCCACACACGCGCGATTGCTGCTTCCCGCGTCATCGGAAGCAATGTCTATGACACCTCAGGAGAGTCCATCGGAGACGTTCACGACATCGTGCTTGATAAGCAGTCCGACAAAATCATGTTCGCGGTGCTCAGCTTCGGCGGCTTTCTCGGCATCGGCGAGAAATATCATGCGATGCCTTGGGCATCTCTCAACTACGTTCCCGATCAGGGCGGCTATGTCGTCGGCTTGAGCAAGGAGCAATTGCAGAAGGCGCCCGTTTACGATCTGAACGACCTTACCAAAAACGACGGCTCCGGCCCTTCGCCTGCATTGGACTATTACACGCAGTTTCGTCGATAGCCTTCGAGCGGCCGGCTCCCGCAATGCTGGAGCCGGCAATACAGCTAACCTTCCTTGCTCCCTTCCTCGGCGACATCCTGCTCGACCGAGGCACTTAGGCGCTGGAAGACGCCGAGACCGACAATCATCGTCACGCCCACCAGCAAAAGCAGCGTCGGATACAGCATCAGGCGCGCATCCTCTTTTCCGGTTTCGAACACCAGAACCAAGGCTTCCAGGAATACGGCGATCGTGATGGTCGAAATAAACTTGGTCAGGCTTCTCCTCGTCTCGCCCGCCTTGCGCATTTCGCGGGCGCGAATAGCCTCTTCCTCGATCAGATATTTGCCGACATCGAAGACCGCGATCGCGATGATCGTGTAGCCGACGGCTTGCAGGAGTTCGGCGCCCACCTGAGCCGTTTGCTTCAGGAACACATCGCCGACGCGATAAACCGAGAAGATGATGAGGCCGGTCGCGAGCGCCATGAGGAATACGCCGGCAACGCCGAAAGCTATACGTGTCAGCTTTTCAAACATGCCACGCTCCGTTTCATCCGGCGAGACAAGCCCCATGATACCGGGATCGTCTGCGCCAACACCACTGCTATCAACGCATTTGGACATCATGTGGTGCCAAACAGCTCTGTGGCGCCCCCTGGTCGAAATGGAACTTTCAGCCGCTCTCCCGAATTGCCTCTACACTACAATCTGCCAAAGAGGCTGATATGATTGAATTTCTCATCGCCGCCTTGATCATCATCCTTGTGGCCTATGTGGTGATCCTGCTCATCGGCCTGATCCCCGGACTGCCCGGACAAGTGCATCAGATCGCGCGTATCATCGTCGGCGTCATCGCGCTGCTGGCCATTCTTCAACGCGCATTGCCATTGATCGGTGGAGCGGGCTTATAAAGCGTTCCCTGGCTTGAGGGTTTGACGATCCAACTCGTCAAACCCTATGACTTCGGCAAGCCGCTGGACGCGATCACCGCGTTGAACCGGAAGATCGCACGACCAAGCCCTTCTTGCTGCAAGGACGCTTCGCCATGACACGGAACGGAAGAATAGGCATCGCACTTGCCGGGTTGCTCATGGCCGGGCAGCTCATGGGAATGACGCAGAACGCTTCGGCCGCCACGCGCGGCCAGCCCGGCCTCTGTCGGCCGGATGCAGCTCAAGCCCTCATCGGCAAACATCGCGTCAGTGACAGGCGGGCGAAGCGGCTGACCGGCGCATCCCTTGTGCGCCAGATCAGGCCCGGCGCCCCCGTGACGATGGATTTCCGGCGCGAGCGCGTGACGATCGAAACCAGCCCCCGTACAGGGCGGATCGTCCGGGCTTCTTGCGGCTGAGCCGTCTTCGGGAAGGCAGAATTCTGGCTTGGGAAACTTTGGCGCTCCCTAGGGGAATCGAACCCCTGTTTCAGCCTTGAGAGGGCCGCGTCCTAACCGCTAGACGAAGGGAGCGGGGGTGCGGCGAAACCGCAACCAAGACGGGCTCTATAGAGCATATTCGGCCGCGGGCAAACAGTTTTGGCAAAGAAACGTGGTCAGCCGGCTCGACCGGCCGCCTGAAGGGCGCGGATGCGATCGGCGACGCTGGGGGGCAACTCCTCCCCCGCCTCCAAGGGCGCGGACATTTCGACCTTACCCTTCTTGGCTTCGGCCTGCATCTGCGCTTCCAGCTTACTGGCGATCCGCGTCACCTCGGCGCCGATATCGACGATCGCCTGGCGCAACAAGGCATCGCCTTCGGTAGCCGCCGTCACGCTGGCAGGAAGATTGGTGGAGAGAAGATTGGCGGAAACATGGGCCGCGCTGCCGGCATCCGCCGGCGGCCGTCCCGCCTGGCGCAGTGCCGTCAGCTCCAGCCGCATGGCTTGATTGTCCTTGCGCAGAATATCGATGGCGCCCTGCAGAGCATCACGTTCGGCGCGCATCGCAGCCAGGCGTTCGGACGCGAGACGTTCGGCTTCCTTGGCGCTGCGGCCATGAGCGTCGACGGTCTGGCGCAGCGCGCTTTCCCGTGCGCTCAAGGCTTCCATGGCCCCTTCCTGTTCGGTGACCTGGGCCGCCAGACGCGAACGGGCGCGCTGGTTGGCGCGCTCCTGCGTCTCCATCGCCTCGACGCGCGCCTGGGCTTCATCCAAGGCCGATTGCAGGATGTTGCGTTTGGCATGGGCGGCCGAGGCATCGAACCGGGCGGCTTCGCGCTCGCGCGTCAACAGATCGGCTGCGGCGATCTTGTCGGTCAGTTGCAACTGGCTCGCCGAGAGGCGGCGCTGCACGTCCTCCAGCTCCATCTCGAGACTGGAAACATGCGTATCGAGAGCGCCGAGGCTGGTGCGCTGTTCATTGGCGATCTGTTCGAGCGTCGCATGCCGGCCCTCGAGATCAGCAAGCGCCGCGCCACGGCGATCGGCAAGCCCCGTCACGTCGAACACTTCGGTGCGCAAGGCGCCGAGTTCGCCTTCGGCCTCGCGCAGAAGCCGCTCAGTCGTCGCCAGCTCGGCGCGTAAAGTTTCAATATCCTTGCGCGAGGCGGCGAGCTTGCTGTCGAGATCCACAAGCGCCGTCGCCTGCCGGCCCATTTCCACCTGCTGTACGGCGGAGGTTTCAGCCAGATGCTCGTTCTTTTGCTCGATGCGGCGGGTGGCGGCGGCGAATTCGGCGCGCAATTGATCGCGCTCGGCAACAATCTCGGTCATCGACAACGGCATCTGCATTTCGAGGCGCCGCGTCGACAGCCGCACGGCCCGCCGCCAGAAGGCCGGCAGGAACAACAGCGTCAGAAGCCCCGCGAACAGGAAGCCCAGCGCGAATATCATGATCTGTTCGATCAAGGGGTCACATGCCCATCGTTTAGGCCCGGACAATGCCACGTATGACCGGACAAATCAAAGATTTACCGGTAAACACCATCCCCCGGGCCGCCCTTCAACTGGGAGGACCGCGCCGCCATTTCAAGCCGTTTTCCCTGTTCTCAGAACGGGTTCCACGTCGATTGGTCGGTGAACTTCAGATAGCCGAGGTTGACGCCGAGCCGCGCGCCGACACCGGTGCGGATCGGCGCCACGACCACCCCGTCGGCGACCAGGGCCGTCATGCCGAAGCCGCCGATGAAATAGGCCGAACCGTCGATGCCGCCGTAACGGCGGTAGATCGCCTGGGTGCTCGGCAGGTTGTAGACCAGCATCATGGTGCGCGCGCCCTCGGCGCCCGCGTCGAAGCCGACCGACGGCCCCTGCCAATAAATTTTCTGATCGCCGGCATTGCGGGTGTACATGGTGCCTTCGCCGTAGCGGGCGCCGGCGACGAAAGCGCCGCTCGCCTCCTGGCCCAGCACATAGGCATTGGGCTGACCCCACCGGCGGGTCGCTTCCTCGACCACCGAGGCCAGGCCCCGAGAAATCGTGCCGAAAAAGCGATGCCCGCTATCGAGCAGCTCATGCGGCTGGAATTGCTGCGGACGCTCCTGCGCCAGCGCGCCAAGCGGGCTCAGCCCGACGGCCGACCCGGCGGCCAGAGCGGTCATGAAATCCCTGCGCGAAATCGTGTTGCGCATTGTCGTCCCTCATCTTTGCCGGACATTCGGCCCGCATATTTCAGGGCTGATTCCGGTGAAACTGCGGTCGAATTATGCTGCGCCCAAGGCCAGGCGCGCTGGCCCGTGGCCTCCCGCAGACTGCCCCACCATAGTTAATGAAACCTTGCCATTTTAGCGGGCAACTGCCGCTAAATCATCGGTCTGAACTATTTCTCGTACCTCGCCCTGCGGCTCCAAAGACCGTTTCCGATCCCGAAACGATGCGCTATAGCAGCCCGCGACCTCGGCGAACCGCCCGCACCGGCAAGCCGCAACCGCCACGCACCAACCATCAGGCTGGGCGATATCGGCACCTAGGAGGATAACGTTCCCATGCGGTATATTGACTGTTTCAACCATTTCTTCCCGCAGAACCTGTGGGACAAGATGCTGTCCACGCCCGGTGCTGCCGCCGACATTGGCTCGCGCATGCGCGGCATTCCGGCGATCTACGATCTCGATCGGCGCAAGCAGGTCTGCGATCAGTTCCGCGCCAAGCAGGACTATACCCAGGTCATTTCCCTCGGCATGCCGCCGCTGGAAGCGCTCGGCACCCCCGAACAGGTCGAGGAATTCGCCAAGCTCGGCAATGACGGCATGGCCGACCTGTGCGCCAAGGAGAAGGATTACTTCTGCGGCTGGCTCGCCTCGCTGCCGATGAACTCACCCAACGCCGCCAAGGAATTGGAACGCGCCTTCAAGAATGGCGCCTGTGGCGTGCAGATCCATTCCAACATCAACGGCAAGCCGCTCGACGAGGAAGAATTCCGTCCGGTCTTCGAAGTCGCCGAGAAACATAACAAGATGGTGTTCATCCATCCCTCGCGCGGCGCCTACGACCTCGCCGACTACAAGAGCGAGAAGAAGTCGAAATACGAAATCTGGTGGACTTTCGGCTGGCCCTACGAAACCTCCGTCGCCATGGCGCGTCTGGTGTTCGGCGGCGTGATGGACGAATTCCCCAAGCTGAAAGTGCTGGCGCATCATCTGGGCGCCATGGTGCCCTATTTCGAAGGCCGCGTCGGCCCGGGCTGGGATCAGCTTGGCAACCGCACCACCGACGAAGACTACAAGACTCTGTTGAAGAACATGAAGCGTCGCCCGCTCGACTACTTCAAGGACTTCTACGCCGACACCGCCGTGTTCGGCTCGAAGGCGGCGACCGATTGCGGTCTCGCCTTCTATGGTCCCGACCGTGCCATGTTCGCGTCCGATTGCCCGTTCGATCCGGAGAAAGGCCCCGGCTATATCCGCGAGACGATCGCCATCATGGAAGAGCTCAACATGAGCCAGGCCGATAAAGAGAAGATCTGCTACAAGAACGCGCAGACCCATCTCGGCATCAAGTAAACCGATCCATTCACTCTGCATTGCAGAGCGCATGACGACGCCCGGCCGAAAGCCGGGCGTTTGCTTTTTTGCGTATTGCACCGTCTGATTTTCGCGTGCAGGTTCGTCGATGGAGAGGGCACATCGGGGAGGGAACACATGCGTAAGCGCCAACGCGCTTCGACGATCGCCGTCATGGCTTTGCTGGCATTGATGGCTGCGATCACATCGGCCTCGGCACAGCAGTTGAAATTCATCGTCGGCACGGCCGCTGGTGGCGCCATCGATGCTTATGTACGCGTCATCGCCGAGCACATGAGCAAGACTCTGGGCAAGACCTATATCGTCGAAAGCCGGCCCGGCAATTCGTCAAATCTCGCTGCGCAATATGTCGTTAGTGCTCCAGCCGACGGCACGACGATCATGATCGGCACCCAGGCCTTGATGGAAATCAATCCGCATGTGTTCAATCATCCACGCTGGTCGCAGTCGGACTATCTGCCCCTCATCAAAGGCGTCGAAGCGCCGCTGGTCCTCGTCGCCCATCCGAGCGTGCCGGCCAAAACCTTCAAGGAATTTCTCGATTGGGCGAAAAGCAGAAGCGGCTTTCTGAGCTATGCCTCCTACAGCCCCGGCACCCCCTCGCATTTTCTGGGCGCACTGCTGAACGAGCGCTTCGATCTCAATCTCAACCATGTGCCCTATCGCGGCTCGGCGCCGCAAACCGTCGATCTGCTCGCCGGTCATGCCTTGTTCGGCTTCACCCAGACGCAATCGGCTGTGCCCAATGTCGAGACGGGCAAGATGCGCGCTTTGGCCGTCACCAGCGAGAAACGCTTCCCGCAATTGCCTGACACGCCGACCTTCGCCGAATTGGGTTATCCGGAATTCAACACCGGCATCTGGTTTGGGCTGCTGGTCCGCAAGGACACGCCGCCCAATCTCGTCGAGCCGTTGTTGAAGGCTGCCGTCGCCGCCCATGGCGATCCGGAGGTGCGAAAACTGCTGGAAGCCCAGGGCTTCCTCATCTCCGGCGAGACCGGCGACAGTTTCGCCAAGGCGATCTCGGCTGGCAGCGAGCGCTGGGCCAAGCTGGTGCGCTCCACCGGATTCAAAGCTGGCGACTAAATAGGTTCAATAGAAACATCTAAGTCCCGTCCAGCACCTGCATGAACTGACCATCCGCGGTTTCGATCGCGGGGGCAAAATCGGTATTCAGCAGCGATCCGAAAATCATGAGGATGGCGATACGCCCGTTGTCGTAATAGCTGGCATCGCTGACCTCGATTTCCTCCGGATCCAGCGAATTCCAAATATTCTCCGGCTGCCCAACGAGATCGTCGGGCATCAAGCCGGAGCGCCGGTGCACGTCGATCATCGGTTCGGTGGCGCTGCTTTTGATCGCTGCCACGTCGGTAAGCAGACGGGTCATGGCGGCGGCCTGCGCGCTCGACGGCCCTTCCCGCTCGGCGCGGACGACGAGGTCAAATTCCTTTTGGAATGCCTCGAGGAGAAGACTGCCGCGCCAATAGGCGCTGAAATATTCAAGCTTGCCGAAAGGCGGAAGCTCCAAAACAGGTCTTTGAAAAATGGCCACGGCCGATCTCCTTCAATCCCGCTCCCGCCCATCCGCCGAGCGTGAACAACCGCTCTTAGCCTGTCACTTTGGCGGGTTTCAGACAGCGTTTTTGAGGCAAGGGCCGTCCAAGTTTAAAACGTGATGCGAAATCAGCCGATTGGCTGGGCCAGCCCTCTTTCACCAAGGAGCCGGCCCCGGCACAGGCGGCGGGGATAGTGTGGATTATCCCCAGCCGGGCGTTGACGCGCGGCCTGTGGAAACGGCAACGTCATCGGCCAAATGGCACTGGGCCTCGGCCCAGGCGCCCACACATTTCCAGTTCAGAGCAGGTCATGGACGACACTTCCGGCGTCAACGGTTCGCATCTTCGTTCCTTCATCGAGCGCATCGAGCGCCTTGAAGAGGAGAAACGGACGATTTCCGACGACATCAAAGAGGTTTACGCCGAAGCCAAGGGCACCGGCTTCGACATCAAGATCATGCGCAAGATCGTCTCGTTGCGCCGGCAGGAAGTGAACAAGCGCAAGGAAGAGGCCGAAATCCTCGATCTCTACCTCAACGCGCTCGGCATGGTCGAATAATACGTCCCGCCTATCGGGCCCGGCGCGCGACATAGCCGAGCACCGCATTGCAGGCGCCGGCGATGATGAAGACGATGATCAGCAGCGCGTAGAGCGTTGGAATGTCGAAGCGCTGATAGATCGTATTGACCATATAGCCCAATCCCTGATTGGACAGCTTCGTTTCCGCCAAAAGAACCGTGATCAACGCATTGCCGAGACCGAGCCGGATGCCGGTCAGCACCGGTATGCGCATGGCTGGCAAATAGATTTTCGTCGCCATCTGCCACGGCGTCGCCCGGAACGAACGGCCGACGCGGATGATCACCTTATCGATCTGGCGCATGCCCGCCGCCGTCGACAGCGCCACGGCGAAAAAGCTCGCCAGCGCGCCGAGCGCGATCTTTGAGGCGAGCCCGACGCCGAACCACATGATCATGATCGGAAACAGAATGATGCGTGGCGTCGGCGAGAAGTAATAGAGATAGGGCTCGAAGGCGGCGCCGAGAAAACGGTTCGCACCGAGCAGAATGCCGACGACGACGCCGGCGATCGTGCCGATGCACAGCGCCGCCGCCGCTTCCAGCAACGTCACCTGCAGATTGGCCCAGAACGCCGGATTGACCAGCAGCCTGAAAAGCGCCTGGGCGATCGACACCAGCGAGGGAATGATGTCGGCGAAGAACCAGCCCGAGCGCGACAGGAATTCCCATATGGCGACGAAGGCGAAAATCACCGCCAGGCGCACGTAGAGCACCTGACGCGTCTCGCGCCGTTCGCGCACTTTGCGCGTCACGGGAGCGGCCATCGTCATCGCGCCGGTTGCAGCCATTTTTCGACCCATTCGAGAATGATGAAAAAGATCATGCTGATGCCGATGACGAAGCCGATGCTCGCATAGGTGCCAGGCATGTCGTAGCGCTCGGCCAGATCGTTGATGAGCTGGCCGAGACCGCCGAGATTGACCAGGAACTCCACGCCGATCACCGCGATGACGCAAAACGTCCAGCCCAGGCGAATGCCCGTGAAGATCGACGGGATCGCCGACGGGAAGAGGATTTTCCAGAACATCTGCGCTTCGCTGAGGTTCAGGCTCTTGCCGACGTTGACGAGCACGCTGCGCGTCTCCGACAGGCCCTCCACGGTCTTGAGCACGATCGGTGCCAGGCCATAAGCGAAGGCGATGACGATGACCGTCATCGAACCACGGCCGAACAACACCATGAACAGGGGATAGGCCAGAACGATCGGCGCCGCAGCCAGCGCCGCCACCCAATCTTCCAGCGCCCGGCGCAGGATGTTGAAGCGATAGAGCAGCACGCCAAGCGGCACGCCGACGGCGATACAGGCAAAGCCCGCGCTCAGCACTTCGAAGGCCGATGTGCCGGTGCGTTCGATGACGCCTTCTTCGGCAACGATGCGTTCGAAAGCGGCCAGCACTTCGCTCGGCAGCGGAATGATGTAGCGGTTGAGGACGCCGATCCGCAGTAGCACCTCGAAGATCACGCCCACGGCCACGATGGTCAGGGCGCCAACCGTCAGAGGAAACCACCGCGTCGCCGTCAGCGGCGCATGACGCTCAGCCACGGCGGCGATCCGCACGCGCCACCTGTTCGCTCTCCTGCATGCCGCGGCTCGCCTCTTCACGCAGGTCGTTCCAGATGTCGGCCACATGGCGACCGAAGGCATCGCTGCCGACCACGTCGGACGTGCGCGGCCGTGCCAGATCGATATCGGCGATCCGCTTCACCTTACCCGGGCGATAGGTCATGACAACGATGCGATCGGACAATTGCACCGCTTCCGTCAGATTGTGGGTGATCAGCAGGGTCGTCTGCTTCAGCTCCTGCTGGATCTGGGTGATCTTGTCGCCAAGCAGCAGGCGCGTCTGCTCATCGAGCGCCGCGAACGGCTCATCCATCAGGAGAATACGCGGATTGGAGACGAGCGTGCGCGCGATCGACACGCGCTGCTTCATGCCGCCGGAGAGTTGCGAAGGATAGCGCTTCTCGAAACCATCGAGACCGACCATGCCGATGAAGTGACGGGCGCGATCGTAACGTTCCGATTTGGCGACGCCGCGCAATTCGAGCGGAAAGGCGACATTGTCGATGACGCTGCGCCAGGGGAAAGTCGATTCCTCCTGAAACACCATGCCGACAGCCGGATGCGGCCCGGCGATCCGTTCGCCATCGATGCGCACGTCGCCGCCATATTCGCCCAGCATGCCGCCAATGATGTTGAAGAGCGTCGATTTTCCGCAGCCCGACGGGCCGATGACGGCGACGAATTCGCCTTGCTTCACATTGAAGGACACATGATCGACAGCGGTGACCGCCTCCTCGGCATCGCCGAAGGTTTTGTAGACGTCATCGATGATCAAAACCGGCTTATCCGCGTCGAGGCTCGCGCCAGGCCGCGTCGCTGTTTGCACAGAACCCATCGGACGACAGTTCCCTTCCCAGAATTATTCGATGTATAATCTTTTTTATTGAGTTACAAAATTACACGTTGAGGTCAATAGCTCAAATTGCCCTCAGCAGTGTATCACAATCAAGCGATGGCTTCCGCGCAACTTTCAGTTCGCGCGCGCTGTATCCGCTTCGGCGCGACGGCCAACGGCCGAGGCCATGTTGTCGGACGTTTCCGCCTGCACCGGGATCGGCGGTCCGAACATCGCCGCTTTCAAATCGTTGCGCGACGACGCGCGCAACGGCGCCACGGTGGAGCCCACGAGGCTCGCCACCGGCGTTTGCGAAATGCTGGCCGGCGACAGCAGCGACGAGAAATTGGAGCGATCAAGCCGTGCGGCCGAGAGCGGTGCTGGATGCGCATCGCGCGCTGCGCGTACGCCAACGAGACGCGCGACGACGGGCGCGCTGCGTTGTTGTTGCGGCCGCGCCACCGGCTTGACGGGCTCGCCCTGCAGCGGCGCGAAAGCCAGAACGCTGCTGCCCGCGCTGGCCGCAACCGGCGTGCCCTGGGTGATGACGGAAGGCAGGCCCGGCGTCGCCGCCACCTTGCTCGACCCCGTACCACCGATGAGCGCGGCAAGCGCTTCGCGCGCGGCCGGCCGCGCGGTGGGCATCGGCACGTCGGTTTTAGCTACGTCGGTTTTGGCCGGATCAGCTTTGGCGAGAACGATGAGGCTGGCGGGACGCTGCGGCGGCAGCGGAACGGCCGCCATGATCATCGCCTCGACCTGCGTGTCCGACGGACGGCGCGGCGGCAGCGGCACGTCGGCGACCTGGATCTCGGTCTGCAAATCAACCGGCTTTCCACGCGGTGCCGGGCCCGTCGGCGCGGTGGCCACGGGCGCAGGAGCTACAGCAACGGGGGCCGCCTGTTGTTGCGGCTGCGGCGCCGGCTGCGCCGTCGCCTGGAGCTGCGCTGCGGCCACCCGCGACGGATCGCGGCGAGCGGCGTCGGAGCGGAAGAACGAGGCGGAGGAATTATCCTCGGCCGCGGCGTAGGCTGTCGTCGGTGGGGTCGCCGCGGCGGTGCGAACCGGCGCCGGCGCGCCACGGCGCGAAGCCACCTGAGTGCGAACCGGAGCGGTATCCTCTTCCTCTTCACCCCAGCCAAACAGGGTGGCGAAGAAGCCCTTGCTCTGAACCTGCGCCAAGCTCGGCACAAAACCACCGCCGCGCGCCTCGATCTCGGCCCGCGCTTCTTCGTAGCGCGCCATTGGCTGGCCGTTGGCCGGGATGTGAACGGTCTTGCCGTCGGGGAACAGGCGGGCGAGCTGATCGTAGCTCATGCGCGGCCAGGCCCGGACGGAACCGACATCGAGATGGACGAAGGGCGAATTCGCGGACGGATAATAGCCGACGCCGCCGCGCTGCATGCGCATGGCCGTCTCGCGGATATAGGACATCGGCACGTCATCGACGTGGATGTCCATGGCCCGGCCTTGCGTGTGCTGGGAATATTCGGCCACGGCGCGCGAACGCCGGCGCAGCATGGAATTGGTCTCGGGCGAGCGGTAAGCCGACTGCACGCGGATGACGGAGCGGGAACCGGCGCCGCGTTGCGCCTCCCAGATCACGTCGAACAGACGGGGATCCATGCTGATCTGTTCGTCACGCCGCCAGTCGCGCAGGAACCAGTTCAACTGTTTCAGGACGCTCGGGTCGTAGCTGCCGTTGACGCGGAAAGTGGCGGAAATCGTTTCGCCCGTATGGGCATGCACCAGATTGATGGTGCGGGTGTCACCATTGGCGATGGCCGTCTGAGTCGAACTTGTGGATAGCGCGGAGAGAACGAAAGCGAGCGACCCGCTGGCCGCAAAAAATTTGAAAAAACGGCGCGATGCCGTGCGGAGGCGCGGGTTCTGCAAAGCCAAACTCACCTTTTCGTCAGACCGAGACACGGGTTGCGGTCAATCACTCCGCTAACGATGATTGCCCCGGTACGCAGGGTAATACATTGTTAACGCAAGCAAATTGTTACCGAAAACCGTTAACGGCGCGTAACGGTGCGAGCAATTGCCCGAGATGCGGCGTGACTTTAGTCAATCCGCAGCTCGATGAAAAGGCTTAGAAAACGTGGCCATTTTGTGTCGGCAAACGACAACGCCCCAAAATGTCATGCTTCTGTCGGCCTTAGGCGCTTGGCGCAGCGGCGGTCCGCACCTTTTGCAAATGCTGCTCCCACTGCAACGCTTGGCGGACGATGACGTCGAGATCGTCATATTTCGGCGTCCAGCCCAGCACGGCGCGAATGCGATCGTTGCCGGCGACAATGGCAGCAGGATCGCCGGCTCGCCGGCCCGAAATCGTCACCGGAAAATCAACGCCCGAGACTTTCTTGACGACGTCGATCACTTCCAGCACAGAATATCCCCGCGCATAGCCGCAATTGCAGGTGATGCTGTCGCCGCCACCGCGCAGATAGCGCAGCGCGTCCATATGGGCGGCGGCGAGATCGCTCACCTGAATATAGTCGCGCAGGCACGAGCCATCGCGCGTCGGATAATCGGTGCCGAACACTTCCATGCCCGCGCGGTGGCCCAGCGCCGCCTGCACCGCCACTTTGATCAAATGGGTGGCATTGGCGGTCGATTGGCCGGTACGCCCCTTCGGATCGGCGCCCGCCACATTGAAATAACGCAGCACCGCATAACGCAGGCCGTGCGCCTTCGCCGCATCCTGCAACATCCACTCGACCATCAGCTTTGAACGGCCATAGGGACTGACGGGCTTGAGCGATTCATCTTCGGTCACCGGATTGCTCTCCGGGTCGCCATAGACCGCCGCCGTCGATGAAAAGATGAAATGCTGCACCCCGCCCTCGATCGCGCTCTCGATGAGGCTGCGCGCCTTGGCGGTGTTGTTGAGATAATAGCCAAGCGGATCGGCGACCGATTCCGGCACCACGATCTTGGCGGCGAAATGAGCGATGGCCGTCACGTCGTAACGCGCCAGCGTCTCGGTGATCAGATCCTCGTCGCCGAAATCGCCCTGGACGAAGGGAACCTCCGCCGGCACCGCCCAGCGGAACCCGGTCGACAGATTGTCGAGCACGACGACTTTTTCGCCGGCATCGAGCAGTTCCAGAACCATATGGCTGCCGATATAGCCGGCACCGCCGGTGACAAGTACGGTCATCTGTCCTCACAGCCTGCGGATGACATCAAAAAAACGCATCACCCGATCTTAACGGATTCGCCCCTAACTGGTCGCATCGCTCCGGACGATGAAATCCCTATGAACCTAAATTCATATGAATTTTTGGCCGAAGCATAGGCTTTTGCCAGACGAGGTTAAACTTGTAAGCTTAAGGCTATGCAGGGGGATGAGGACCGTAACAACTCTGGGATGGATGCTTTATGGCCAAACGTATTCGCAAAGCCGTTTTCCCTGTCGCTGGCTTGGGCACGCGTGTGCTCCCCGCCACCAAATCCATCCCGAAGGAAATGCTCACCGTCGTTGACCGGCCCGTTCTGCAACATTGCGTCGACGAGGCACGCGAGGCCGGCATCGAACATTTCGTCTTCGTCACCGGCCGCAACAAGGCGGTGATCGAAGATCACTTCGACATGGCCTACGAGCTTGACGATACGTTGCAGAAGCGCGGCAAGCTCAAGGAATACGAGGCGCTGCGCGACGACCTGCCGGCGGCCGGCGCCACCAGTTTCACCCGCCAGCAAGCGCCGCTGGGCCTTGGTCATGCGGTCTGGTGCGCCCGCGACATCGTCGGCGACGAACCGTTCGCCGTAATTCTCCCCGACATGATTACTTTGCCCGGCGCCAAGAAGACGCGCTGCCTGGGCCAGTGCATCGAGGCTTACGAGAAGCACGGCGGCAACGTCATCGCCGTCGAGGAAGTGCGGCCGGAAGACACGCATATGTATGGCATCGTCTCCGTCGGCAAGGATTTCGGCCACACGTTCGAGATCAACGGCATGGTCGAGAAGCCGCCGCAGGGCACGTCGCCGTCCAATCTCATCATCTCCGGCCGCTACGTGCTGGAACCGCAGATCTTCGACATTCTCGCCAATGTCGAGAAAGGCGCCGGCGGCGAAATCCAGCTCACCGACGGCATGAAGAAACTGTCCGAGAAACAGGGCTTTTTCGGCGTGCGCTTCGACGGCAAGACCTACGATACGGGCTCGAAGGTCGGCTTCCTCGCCGCCAACATCGCCTTTGCCATGGCGCGCGACGACATCCGTCCGGGCTTCCTGGCGGAATTGAAGAAGATCGTCGGCACGATCTGATCGTCCGCGCTTCGGCGTGCTCCTTAACCTTTGAGCTGGGCGAGCACGCCGGCGAGGTCGCCCATCCCCCAATGCTCGGCAAGCTTGCCATTTCGCACGCGGAAGATATCGCAGGACGTGAAGCGCAGCGGCTTCCCGGTCGGCGGCATGCCGAAATAGGTGCCGCCATGGGTGCCTTGATAGACGAAGCTCGCCGCCACTTTGTCGTCGGCCGCGAGCTGCGCCTCGATCGTCACCTTCAGATCGGGCATGCCCACCAGACGCGCCTTGAAGAAGGCGACGCTTCCCTGCTTGGGCGTCATGCCTTGCGGTGGCGGCGGCGTCGCCGCACTGACCTGATGGTTGACATAGCCGTCATCGAAAAGCGCGGCGAAACCATCGATATCATGGGCACTCAGCCGGGCCGCGAATTGCTCGACGAGCGTATTCGGCTCGGTGGCCGCACTCGCCACGCTGGGCAAAGCCACTCCACCAGCCAACAGCAATCCGCTCTTGAGGATGTTTCTGCGCGCTTGCCCCATCGACATTCTCCTCTGCTGAAAACAACAGACACCGGCATCGGCAACGCTCGTCTGTCCACGGCGATGCCGCAGGAAGCCGCTCTTTCGATCCGCGAAAATGAGGCCTTTTATAAGGCGATCACCTGAAAGCTTGGTTCAACGCTGCAAGCGAAGCCCAAGCAGGAAGACATTGGCCGTATAATCCGCGCCGAGCTGCGACGACTTCAGCCGCTCGTAGGTATAGCTGCCTTTGATCACGATCGAGCGCGTCAGGCTATATTCCGCCTTCAGGCCGGCGGTGTAATAATTTTCATTGAGGCTCACACCGCGATATTGATTGTTGGTCAGCGACGCCGTCATGCCGATCGTCAGATTGCGCAGCAGCGCATGGGAAACTTCGACCGACCCCGTGCGACTGATCGCACCCGAGGCACCCGCCAAAGTCGTCTCGAAGAAATTGGTCGTACCGCGCAACGTCACAGTCGTCAGTGGTGTTGCCGTCCAGATCAACGAGGCATCGATCGCCGGACCACTCAAGCTGGGCAGGCGCGTATCGTCATATTTGCGGTTGCCGTAGCCGCCGGAAATCTGCCCGGTGAGCATCTGGCTGAACTCGAACGAGGAACCGAGCCGGGCGAGAATGCCGTTCGAATTGCGGGCATAGCCGGAATCGTCAATCGGCTTGTCGCGCTTGCGGGTATCGACGGTGACTTCCGCGAAAGGAATGATGCCCGGCGTGATTTCATAGGCGAGGCGGCCGCGCAAACCGTAAGTATTGTAGTTGTTGTCCGACAGCGGCACCCTGGTGCCGTTGTTCAGGCGGCCATCCTCATATTGCACGCGATCGGCCAGTGCCGTGACCGAGGCTTCCAGCCGCCCCAGCTTCTGCGTAATGCCTGACGACGCGCCGTAGGACGCCACGAGCGGGCGCCCTTGCAGGCTGGTCGGCAGGCCCGGCGTTCCGGGGCGTTGCGTCGTCAACGATCCCCGCAGTTCAAAATTCAGCGCCGTGTCGCGCGTCGCATCGACCCGCAGATTGACTGTGCCCGTGCCATCGGGGCGATCGGCTTCCGGCACTTTCGAATAGCGCGAATAGCCGCCCTTGATATCGGCGCGCAGCTCATGGTTCGACCAATTCGATTGGGCCTGGAGGCCGGCATCGAAGCGCAGCAGCGTCGAGCCCTTGGGCGAATTCACATCCGCCGTGCGGTTGGGATTGGTGTCATAACCAGCCGACGTCTCGACGAACGGCTTCAGGCGCAACGAGCCGACATCGATCCCCAGCGGCGCATAGGGCGCCGGATCGACGATCGGCGGCTTCTTGCGCGCGATGGTCGGCACTTGCGCATAATTGGGCGGAGGCGGCGGCGGATTGGCGATGGGATCGACCGGACGCTTGGCCATGGGCGATCCCGGATAAGGCACCAAGGCCGGCAACGGCCGCGCTGGTGGTTTGCGCCGGCCTTTATAGTTCAGGCGTTTGTCCGGCTGCTGGCGAGGCCGGCCGTAATTGGTCGAGGTGAACGGTCCGACCGGCCGACGCGCGGCCGGGGTCACCAGATTATTGTCGGTATCGTCGCCGAAAGCATCGTTGCCGGCACCGCTCTGACCGCCGGATTGTCCACTGCTGCCGTCCGTCGGCGCGATCGGCATGTCGGTTCCGGCGCCGACCGCCTGGGCCGTCGATGTTCCGGATGTCGACCCCGAGGACGCCCCGGAGCCGGAAGAAGGCCCGAACGACTGCCGAAGCGGCAAGCTGGAAGACTGGCTGCTGGAAGACCGACTGCTGGCCGACGAACTGGAGGATGAGCCGGCCGTCTGCCCATAGGCGCCGTTGAGCGCCCCAGCCACAAGCAGGGCGCCGACACTGCCGGCAAGCCGGATTCGGGCAGTCGGAAGTCTCAACTTTGGCACCTGGCGCCGGTCCACTCCGGCGGTTCGAATGGTGAATCTAGCGTTAAGGATTTATGGTTAATGTCGCGTTACCAGATGCTTGCCGACGCGGCGGAGACATTAAGAAAGACCTGAAGAGCGAGCTTTGGCTGACAGATCGGGCAATTTGCTCTAGGGAACCCGCCATGAGCGCACCGAATCCCGCTTCCCCCACCCCCGGCGCCACTACGGCCTCCGCCTTGCGCACCCTCGGCCTGGAGCGCGCCGGCCTTGCCGCCATCGAAACCGTGCTGAAGCTGCAGCCGCAGAGCGGTCTCGCCGCGGCGCTCGAAACCGCCGTCAGCCGCATCGCCGCCAGCGAAGGCCGCGTCATCGTTTCCGGCATGGGCAAATCCGGCCATATCGGCCGCAAGATCGCCGCTTCTTTGGCCTCGACCGGCACACCCGCCTATTTCGTCCATCCGGGCGAAGCGAGCCATGGCGATCTCGGCATGATTCGCCCCAACGACATTCTGTTGCTCCTGTCCTGGTCGGGCGAGACGGCGGAACTGGCCGACATGATCACCTATTCGCGCCGCTTTTCGATCCAGCTCGTCGCCATCACGTCGAATGCCGACAGCGCGCTCGGCCGTGAGGCCGACATCTGCCTGCAATTGCCCAGCGCCGAGGAAGCCTGCCCGAACGGGCTGGCGCCCACCACTTCGACGACCATGCAGCTCGCCATGGGCGACGTTTTGGCCGTCGCTCTCCTCGAAGCCAAGGGATTCACGGCGCACGAATTCCGCCAATTCCACCCGGGCGGCAAACTGGGCGCGCGCCTCTCGTTCGTGCGCGACATCATGCACAAGGGCGACGAAATCCCGCTGGTCGCGACAGGCTCGGCCATGCGCGAGGCCATTATCGAGATGAGTGGCAAGCGCTTCGGCTGCGTCGGCATTGTCGACGGCCACGGCCGCCTCTCCGGCATCATCACCGACGGCGACCTGCGCCGCCGCATGGAAAAGTCCGGTGATTTCATCAACGAGCCGGTCGACGCGATCATGACCAGCAAGCCGATCACCGTCTCGCCGGATCTGATGGCCGCGGAAGCTTTGGCGCTGCTCAACGACAAGCGCCGCTCGGTCCTGCTCGTCGTCGACGAGGCCCAACGTCCAGTGGGCGTCGTCCACCTGCACGACCTGCTGCACCTCGGCGCGGCCTGACCGCATGGCGGTTCGGCGCGCTATAACAGAGCTATAACGACCGATCGCATCGAAAATTTTTGCAGAAATTTTTCTGCAAGATTGCGTTGCACGCGCATTTGCAGATTTGCAGAACGCGTCGTTCCGCGTCATGCTCGCTTCATGTCCGAGGGAGGGAGAGGGATATCAACCCCTCGGCGCGAGGGAGAGATATATGCGGGGACGCGACATCGTCGGCGCAACGCGCCGTTTTATGCTTGCTGCCGGTCTTGCAACAAGCGCTGCTTTGGCCGCCACGGCCTTTCAAGCACAGGCTCAAGCACCATCAGGACCGCCGATTCGCATCGGCAGCACATTGGCGCTGACCGGACCGCTGGCACAGACCGGCGCCATTCATAAGATCGTCGGCGATCTCTTCGTCGCGCAGTTGAATGCCAGGGGCGGCCTGCTCGGCCGGCCGGTCGAATGGGTGTTGCTCGACGACCAGTCGAAGCCGGACATCACACGCACGCTCTATGAGCGTCTTATCACCGTCGACAAGGTCGATCTCATTATCGGCCCCTATGCGACGGCGGGCATTCTGTCGGCAATGGCGGTGGCGCAGCGCTACAACAAGGTCCTCGTGCACAGCACGTTCGGCATTCCGAAAATGGCCGCCTATGATCGCCAGTTCCCAGCCTGGCCGCTCGGCATCGACCCTGAAAAGACCATGCCGAACGATTTGCTCGACGCGCTGGCTTCCATCGGCAAGACGCCGAAGTCGATCGCCATCGTCACCAGCAAATTCCCCTCGGTGCAGTTCGTCGCCGTCGGCGCCCGCGAAGTCGCCAAGGCGCGCGGCGTCAAGGAAGCGCTCTATCTCGAATTCGAATTCGGCACCCGCGACTTCGGACCTATCGCCGCGCGTGTGCGCGAGGCCGATCCCGATCTCCTGTTCGTCGGCGCCATCGGCCTTGAGGGCAATCAATTGCTCGAAGCGCTCGACAAGCTGAACTACAAGCCGCGCAATCATTTCTACGTCTATCCAACACCAGGCCCGCTGGCGACCTCGCCGCTTGGCAATGATGCCATGGCGACGACTGCCTTCGAAAACCTGCCGCCGCTCAACAAGAACCCCGAGGCCGCCGCCTTCGCCAAGGCGTTCACGGAAGCCGCGACCAAGGCCGGCCTGCCTTATACGGAGCCGGAAACCCAGGCGGGCGCGAGCTGGTCGATGTGGGAAATCCTCACCGGTGCGATCAAGGCCACCAAATCGCTCGACGACAAAGTGCTGGCCGACCACATCAAGAAGAACGGCTCCGACACCGTGCTCGGTCACATCAGCTTCGACGGCCAAAACAACTACGGCAAGAACCTGATGCGCACCAAGCAAGTGCAGCAGGGCAAGTGGGTCATCATCTGGCCGAAGGATATGATCACGCCTGGCTATACGGTCCAGGGCAAGTAAAGCGTCATCAGAGAAACAAGCCATCACCCGATGAGCGCAACGCTGTTTGGACAATCGGTACTGTCGGGGATTTTCGCCGGCAGTCTCTACGCCTTGATGGGGCTCGGCATGAGCCTCTCTTGGCGTTACCTGCGGGTCATCAACATCGCCCACTTCGGCCTGGTGTTCCTGGCCGCTTACATGACCTATGAATTCGCCGGCGTGCGCGGCTACAGCGCGCTCGCCGTCGCCCTCCTGCTGATCCCCCTGTTCTTCGTGCTGGGCGTGATCCAGCAGGTGCTGATCCTGCGCTTCAACGTCAACGAATTCTCTTCGCTGATCGTCACCTATGGCCTGGCCATCATAGCCGAAGCGGTGATCCAGCTCATCTGGTCGGCCGATTTCGTACGCTATGAAAACCGTGCCCTGCACGGCAATGTAGAGGTCGGCACGCTGCTTCTGCCGGTCGCGGATATCTTATTGGTCGTCATCGCCGTCGGCCTGTGCGTCGCTACCTGGGCCGCCATGCGCTTCACCTGGCTCGGCAAGGCTTTGCGCGCCGGGCTCGACAATCCCGCCATCGCCGCCGCCTTCGGCGTGCCGAACCAGCGTTTGCTGTTGCTGGTCTCGGGCTTCTCAGCCGCGCTTGCATCGGTCGCCGGTGTCTTCGTCGCGCTGCTTTACACGCTGGCGCCGAGCCAAATCCTGTCCTGGCTCGGTGTCGTCTTCGCCGCCGTCCTGCTCGGCGGCCTCGGCAATCCTTTGGGACTTCTCGCCGCCGGCATGCTGATCGGCGTCAGCGAAGCGATCACCATGGCGATCACCGCTCCGTCCTGGGCACCGGTCGTGCCCTTCACCATCCTGATCCTGCTTCTCGTGCTATGGCCGCAACGGGTGTGAGTGGAATATGGCCTCGGTAACCGCAGACACGCCCGTCATTCCCACCCGCTCCGCTGCCGCACGCTTTGGCGTGCCGACCACGCTTGCCGTCGCGCTGGTCTTGCTCCTCCTGTTGCCCGCGCTCGGCCTGCCGCCGTTCTTCGAATCCTTCCTCTATCTTCTATGCCTGTGGATTTCGCTGGCGACCTCCTGGACCATCATCAGCGGCTTCACCGGTTATTTCTCCTTCGGCCATGGCGCTTTCTACGGCGTCGGCATGTATACGACCGCCAATCTCGGCGCCTCGCTGCCGATCCTCGTCTGCCTCGTCATCGCCGCGGTATTGGCCGCCTTGCTGAGCCTGGGCATGGGTGCCGTGATCTTTCGCGTGCGCCGATTGCGCGGCGAACTGTTCGCGCTGCTGACTTTGGCGATGACCATCGTCGTCGCCACGATCGTCCTCAACACGCCGATCGACGGCGGTCCGGGCAAATATCTGCTTGGCGTGCAATTGCCGCGCATCTACGACAATTCCGCCACGACGATCTACCTGCTCGGCGCCTGCGTCGCCATCGGCACGCTCGCCATCACCTATTTCATACAATACGGCCGGCTCGGCCGCGGCCTCTTCGCCATCGCCGACGATGAGGATGTCGCCGAAGGCCTGGGCGTTCCCTCCTATCGCTACAAGCTGATCGCCTTCGCCATTTCCTCGGCCATCGCCGGCGTCATCGGCGCCGTCCATGCCATCTTCGTCAGCTATGTCACCGTGTCGGAAACCTTCTCCAGCACGGTGGCGCTGTTCGTCATCCTGATGAGCGTCATCGGCGGCATGCGCCATTGGCTGGGTCCGGCCATCGGCGCGGTCTTCGTCACGACGATCAACTTCGTCTTCGTCTCCGGCGATTCCGCGCTCGCCGCGCGCATCGTCATCGGCCTGGCGCTGATCCTCGCCACTCTGTTCCTGCCGGAAGGCGTCGCCGGTTTCGTCCAGAAACAGGTGCACAAGCGCCGCGCCGCAGCCAGCAGCAACACCGACACTGCCCCGCACGCGCTCGTGCCAGTCGCACCCGTTGCCGCAGCGCCGACAGCCACAGAACGACCCGTTCTGTTGAAAGGCGAGAACATCAGCCTCGCCTTCCGTGGCGTACAGGCGCTCGATGGCGTCAATTTCGACATTCGCCAGGGCGAGATTCTCGGCCTCATCGGCCCCAACGGCTCGGGCAAGTCGACGCTCATCAATGTGATGAACGGTTTCTACAAGCCCGACACCGGGCGGCTGCTGTTCGAGGGCCACGATCTGGCGCAAATGCCGGCGCATCGCATCGCGCGCCTCGGCCTCGCCCGCACCTTCCAAATCCCGCGCCCCTTCCCGCATCTGAGCGTGCTCGACAATGTGATGGTGGCGGCCATGTTCGGCGGCGCCGCCTATCCGCAGGAAACGGCGCGACGCAAGGCGCTTGAAACGCTGGATTTCGTCGGCCTCGCCAATCGCGCCGGTGCCTATCCGAGCGAGTTGAACCTGCACCAGCGCAAATTCCTCGAACTGGCGCGCGCGCTCGTCTCCGATGCCCGCCTCGTCATGCTCGATGAAGTGTTGGCGGGTCTCACGCCGAGCGAGATCACCAGCGCCATCGCCATGGTCCGCCGCATCCATGGTGGCGAGCGCACCATCGTCTTCGTCGAACACAATATGCGTGCCGTGATGGAACTGACCGACCGGCTGATCATCCTCAACCAGGGCAAGCTGATTGCCGAAGGCGATCCGCGCACGGTGATGGACGATCCGGCGGTGATCCGCGCCTATCTGGGGACGAGCGATGCTGAAGGCTGACGCGGTCTGCGTGGGCTATGGAGAGGCCCTCGCGCTCTCGAACATCTCCTTCGATCTGGGCGCCGGCGAACTCGTCGCCATCATCGGCCCGAACGGCGCCGGCAAGACCACTTTGGTCAATGCGCTGGCGCGCCTGCTGCCGATCCGCAGCGGCGGCATTCTGCTGGATGGCGAGAACATCGCCCGACTGACGCCGCAGCAATTGGCCGATCGCGGCGTCGCCATCATTCCCGAAGGCCGCCGCCTGTTCACCTCGATGACGGTCGAGGAAAATCTCGAACTCGGCTGCTATCGGGCCGCCGCCCGTGCCCATAAGCGCGAAGGGCTGGAACAGGCCTACGCCATGTTCCCCATTCTCGGCGAACGGCGCCGGCAGATTTCCGGCACGCTGTCGGGCGGGCAGCAGCAGATGGTGGCTTTCGCCCGCGCGCTGATGGCACGTCCGCGCCTGCTCTTGATCGACGAACCGTCGCTGGGCCTGGCGCCCGTCATCATCAAACAGGTGTTCGAGACCATCGCCCGCATCCACGCGACCGGGGTCTCCATTCTGCTGATCGAGCAGAATGCCACCAAAGCCTTGGAAGCGGCGCAGCGCGCCTATGTGCTGGATTGCGGCCAGATGATCGCGTCAGGCACGCCGGACGAATTGCGCCAACGGCCCGAGATCGGCGCCGCCTATCTCGGGCACGGACACTGAAGCAGCACTCCCAGTGACGGTGAGCGCCAGGCGCCTCAGCCAGCACATAATTCCGCCGCCTCGCTTTCGTATTTTCAAAGCGATAACGACGGTTGTCGCCCCGCTTCATCGCGGCAGAGGGGGGTATCGGCCAATTCCGAGGAACAACCCCATGCAAGGGACGTTCTAGGTGTCATTCCCACTCGCGCTTCGCGCACCGGGGAATGACAGCGGGGAGAGATTTAAGCAGGCTGCTAGGCCTGTTCGACCTGCAACACCATGGCGTCCTCAACGCCGACCACTTTGATCTTGGTGCCGGCCGGCAGATCGGGGCCGCGCACCACCCATTGCGAGTCGTTGACGCGAATGCGCCCTTCGCCCTGCCGGATCGCTTCACTGAGGATGAAACTGCGCCCCACCAGCGCGTCGGCCCGGCGGTTGAGAAACGGCTGATCGCCGGCACTGTCGCGCGAACCGTAGAATTTGCGGCCGAGCAAGAGCGACACGATGGCGAGAACGCCAAACAGCAGCAGCGCCCACGGCAGCGACAGACTTATGACGCTGAGCACCAGCCCGGTGGCGATTGCCGCCAAGCCGATCCACAACAGGAACATTCCAGGCGCGATGGCTTCGGCCGCGCAGAGCAATATGCCCCCGACCAGCCACCACCACGCCACGTGCAACCCCAGGAAATCCATCTTTGCCCCTCGTCCTCTACGCGATCAGCCGCGATTGGTCGGCGGCAGACTGCTGCCGCGCCGCGCTTCGCCGCCAGCCGAGCTGTGCGCCGACGCGGCTTCCCGCGTCAGTTCCGTAATGCCCGCCAGCGTACCGGCGATCCCGGCCATGTCCATGGGCATCAGGAACGTCTTCTGATTGGTCGAATGCGCCAGGGCATCGATCGCCCGAACATATTTTTCGGCGATGAAATAGTTGAGCGCGGCGATGTCGCCCTTTGCAATGGCTTCAGAGACAGAACGGGTCGCCTCGGCTTCCGCCAAGGCTTGACGTTCGCGCGCTTCGGCGTCGCGGAACGCGGCTTCCTTGCGGCCTTCGGCCTCAAGCACGACGGCCTGCTTGCGACCTTCGGCGCGCAGAATTTCCGCCTGCCGCTGGCCTTCCGCCTCGAGCACGCTGGCGCGCTTCTCGCGTTCCGCCTTCATCTGCCGCGCCATCGAGTCGACGAGATCGCGCGGCGGCACGATATCCTTGATCTCGACGCGGTTGGTCTTGATGCCCCAGGGCTGCGCCGCCTGTTCGATCACCGACAGCAGCCGGGTGTTGATCTCATCGCGATGTGACAGCAGTTGGTCGAGGTCCATCGAACCCATGACGGTACGGATATTGGTCATGGTGAGATTGAGCAGAGCGATCTCCAGATTGGAGACCTCATAGGAGGCCCGCGCCGCATCGAGCACCTGGAAGAACAACACGCCATCGACGGAGACGCTGGCATTGTCCTTGGTGATGACCTCCTGCGTCGGCACGTCGAGCACCTGCTCCATGACGTTGATCTTGCGACCGATGCGGTCGATCCACGGCATGATGATGCCAAGCCCCGGAAACAGGGTCTTATAATATTTGCCGAACCGTTCGACCGTATAGGCATAGCCTTGCGGCACCTGCCGCACGCCCATCAGCAGCGTGACGATGACGAACAGAACGAATGCGATGGCGAAAAGCCCCAGCCCGGAAATCATCATGATGGAATCCTTTCCCAAGAAGTCGTCACTCTGTCTCACACCATGCGGCTGATGCATGACAAATCGCACAGACCGGGTGGCGAGCGCCAGTTCGCGCAGAACTTAAGCGCCCAAACGAACGGCCAATACGTGAGAACACCCCGGTTTTCGCCCCAATGAGACATCAAGTTGCACCCCTGAATGGGGCAAGTTGCACCCTTAATGGGGATGGTAAACAATTCCGAAATGACTTGCCCCTAATTTCCGCTGTCGAAAACCCAAATCCCGCCGGTCTGCGGGACAGGAATACCGGAGCAAAGCATGGCGTTCGCGCGCAAGAGACTGCGGCCGTTCCACGCGGAACCGCCGATCTCCCCTTCCCTGGCCACGGCCACCCATGGCCAGATCCTGCGCACCCTGATTTTCGTCGCCTCCGCGCTTCTCCTCCTGGCTGGCGTTCTGCACTCGACGGCACGTGCGCAAGGAGCCCCCCGTGGCGCGGCCGCCGAAAGCGGCTTCAGCACATTCGTCTCCGGCCTCTGGTCGGAAGCCCAGGCACGCGGCGTTTCTCGCCAGCTCTTCGACCAGATTTTCAGCGGCATGACACCCGACATGTCGCTCCTCAAGCACAGCAGCAAACAGGCCGAATTCGTCAAGCCGGTGTGGAGCTATCTCACTGGCGCCGTGACGGCTTCGCGCATTTCGCAAGGCCAGGACATGGCCAAGCGCTATGGCCAGGTGCTGACCGATGTGGAGCGCCGCTACGGCGTCGACCGTTACGTCGTTCTGGCCATCTGGGGCATGGAAACAAGCTATGGCCAGATGACCGGCGGCAAGAATGTGGTGCGTTCGCTCGCCACTCTGGCTTACGGCAGCGAGCGCCGCGACTTTTTCCGCAACGAACTGCTGATCGCGCTCACCATTTTGCAGCAGGGCCACATCGGCTATGGGCAGATGAACGGCTCGTGGGCCGGCGCCATGGGCCAGACCCAATTCATGCCGTCGAGCTTCATGAAATATGCGGTCGACTATGACGGCGACGGCCACAAGAACATCTGGACCAGCATCCCCGATGCCATCGCCTCCACCGCCAATTATCTCGCCGGCTATGGCTGGAGGCGCGGCGAAACCTGGGGCTATGAAGTGGTTATCCCGTCGGGCTTCGATTTTTCCGCGCACGAACCGCAGACCGGCCGTTCCTTTCCGCAGTGGGCGGGCCTGGGCGTGCGCCGCGCCGATGGCGAGGCCATGCCATCAGGCGGCGAGGCCTCGCTGTTCCTGCCGGCTGGCGCCCGTGGCCCAGCCTTCCTGATCACGCCGAATTTCCGCGTCATCAAGTCTTACAACAACTCCCAGGCCTACGCGCTGGGCGTCGCCATCCTCAGCGATCGGATCGCTGGGGCCGGCAGTCTGGCGGCCAAATGGCCGACCGGCGACAAGCCGCTCACCACAGCCCAGGCCATGGAAATGCAACGTCATCTCAATCGGTTGGGGCTCGACGCCGGCAAGGTCGACGGCAAAATCGGCGAACAGGTGCAAACGGCGATCCGGGCGTTCCAGAAGCGCCGCGGCCTGACGCCGGACGGCTATGCCACCGTCAGCCTCCTCGAACAGATGCGCTCGCACCGCTGATCTGGTAAAACTTGGGGCATGCAGCCCGCCGTGTCGCACGCCGAAGCTCCTCCCAGCCTTCCAGGCCGGCATGGCGGCTGGACTGGCGGCTGGGCACCTGCGCTCAAGCTCAGCCTGGTCGCCATCTTCCTGTTCCTGACCGGCGGCCCGGCGGTCATAGCCCAATTCGACGATTCCAACAGCGCGCTCTACTGGCAGCGCGAGCGCCAGCGCATGCAGCAGGCGCGCAAGCCTCCCATCGTCGTGCAGCGGCCGACCCAGCTCATCCGTCGCGCCGCGCCCAAACGCGGCTTCAGCCGCGAAGTGCCGCACGAACTGCAACCCAGCCGTCCGCCCACGGAAACGCCGCATCCGACCGAAAACGCGGCGCCGGCGGCGCCGGCGGCGCCCGCAACGCCTGGCACCCCTTCGGCGCCGGCGACCCTTTCCGCTCAGGCGCCACAGGCGGCGACGACCACCATCGCCGTCATCGGCGACAACATCGGCCAATTGCTGGCCCAAGGTCTGCAGGAAGCTTTCGAGGAGCGGCCCGATATCGCCATTCTGCGCCGCACCCGCGAAAATTCCGGTCTCGTGCGCGATGATTATTACGACTGGAACAAAAACGTCCGCGAGCTTCTGGCCAGCAACGACAAGATCAAACTCGCCGTCATCCTGATCGGCAGCAACGACCGCCAGCAATTGCGCGACGGCAATACGGTGCTCGAACCGCGCACGCCGAAATGGAACGCCGCCTATACGGCGCGTGTCGAAGCCATCGCCACGCAGTTCCGCGATCGCAAGATTCCCTTGCTCTGGGTCGGCCTGCCGGTGATGAAGAACGAACGGCTGACGGCGGAACTTTTGAACTTCAACGAAATTTACCGCGATGTCGCCGCCAAGACCGGCGCCACCTATATCGACGTCTGGGAAGGTTTCGTCGACGACCGCAACCAGTTCTCGATCTTCGGCCCCGACCTCAACGGCCAGATCGTGCGGCTGCGCACCGGCGATGGCGTGCATTTCACCAGCGCTGGTGCCCGCAAGCTTGCTTACTATGTCGAAGGCGACATCCGCCGCATTCTCGATGCGCAGAAACCTAACGAACCAGCCGTCGCCGGCCGACCGCCCTCGACGCCGTCCCAGCAACAAGTCACGGTTCGGGTCGATCTGCCGCCAGAAGTGCCGCCGCCGAATGCCGGCCTTCTGATTCCGCTGCCACCGCCGCCGCCGCAAATCGTCATCCCGGTACGCCCGCCCGCTGGCCCGGTGCTGACCCTGACGGCGCCTGATATGTCGCCCGGCGGTCAGCTCGCCACACGGGCCCGCACGCCACGCACCGGCGATCCCAACGATCTGACGCAACGCGCCCTCGTCACCGGCGCACCAATGGACACGCGGCCTGGCCGCGCCGACGATTTCTCCTGGCCGAGAGTGAACTAAAAACCAGTCAACTGAGACGATCGTGGGCCAGACGAGCAGCTTTCCATTTGCTACGACAGGTCAATCCGATGCCAAATCCGACATCTGGCGTCGGATTGGCCGTTCTTTATTCAGGAGCCTTGCATGACCTTCGAGATCGCTGCCACGCCCGAGGACGCGATCGATCGGCTCGAAGCGCTTTATGATGCCGGCTGCCAGGCTCTACGTGACGATCTGCAACGCTTCTTCGACACCCATGTGCCGCCGACGGCAGAGGAACGCGCGCGCTATCGCTATCCGGTGCTGCGCGTCACCTATACGCACGCCAATGCACTGCCGCTGAGCGCGCCGACCACATGGCGCGGCTTCGCCAAATTCCCGGCGCCGGGCATCTATTCGACCACCGTCACGCAGCCCGCCGAATTCCGCGCCTACCTGCTCGACCAGCTTCGCCTGCTGGTGGAAGAATATGGCGCGACGATCGAGACCGGCGTCAGCCAGCAGGAAATCCCCTATCCTTACGCCCTCGACGGCGGCGATGAACTGGCGCGCGGCAAGGCTACCGCCGTCGAACTCGCGCGCTATTTTCCGACACCGCTTTTGTCCTTGGTCGGCGACGAGATCGCCGATGGGACGTTCGACTTTGTCGATGGCGAGCCACGCCCCTTGTCGTTGTTCGACGCGGTGCGGATCGATTTCTCGCTGCGCCGTCTCGTCCACTACACCGGCACCGATTGGCGCGACATGCAGCCCTGGGTGCTGCTCACCAACTATCACCGTTATGTCGATCAATTCGTTCGGCTGGGCCTGGCCGAGGTTCTGGCCGGCACCGCCGATGCTTTAGCCGTACCGGGCGGCGGCCGCATCGGCAAAGGCGACATCGATGACGGCACGGCGGAGCGGGTGATGGCGGCGCCGTGGCATCGCTTCCAGATGCCGGCCTATCATCTGATCCGCAAGAACGGCGAAGGCATCACCCTGGTCAATATCGGCGTCGGTCCCTCCAACGCCAAGAACATCACCGATCACCTCGCTGTACTGCGGCCAAATTGCTGGCTGATGGTCGGCCATTGCGGCGGCCTGCGGCAGGAACAGGTGATCGGCGACTATGTTCTCGCCCACGCCTATCTGCGTCAGGACCATATCCTCGACGAACTAGTGCCGCCCGACATCCCCATTCCCGCGCTCGCTGAAATCCAGGTGGCGCTTCAGGAGGCCGCCGCCGAAATCACCGGCGAGAAGGGCGAGCGTTTGAAGCGGCGCCTGCGCACCGGCACCGTCGTCACCCAGGACGATCGCAACTGGGAACTGCAATGGACCAAGGAACGCCGCCGCATCAATCAATCGCGTGCCGTCGCCGTCGACATGGAGTCAGGTACGATCGCAGCGCAGGGCTACCGTTTGCGCGTGCCTTACGGCACCTTGCTGTGCGTGTCCGACAAGCCGCTGCACGGCGAAATCAAACTGCCTGGCGCAGCCAATGCATTTTATGAGCGCGCCGTCGGCGAACATCTGAAGATCGGGCTGCGCGCGTTAAGCAAGCTCAATGAAGCCGGCGCCACCATCCACTCGCGCAAACTGCGCAGTTTCGACGAACCACCGTTCCGCTAGACGGGGCGTCTTCCAATAATCTTTCAAGGGAGGAGTTCATGATTGTTCGCTTGGGCATTGTCGCGGCCATCGCAAGCATGGGCCTTACGCCCGCGAAAGCTCAAACCTCAGCGCCACAGTCATATATATCAAAGTCACCCATCTACCTGGTCATTGGTTACGCGCCAGGAGGAAGTTATGATCTCTATGCTCGCCTGGTAGCTCGCTTCCTTGGCAAGCATATGCCTGGACAGCCAGCTATCGTTCCCCAAAACATGCCGGGCGCAGGGTCCCTGCAAGCTGCCAACTACATCTACGCAGTTGCCCCCAAAGACGGGTCGGCCATCGCCGCTCTCGGCGAAACGATCGCGATGGAACAGGCCTTGCAAAATCCGGGAGCTCGGTATGACGCAACGAAGCTAACTTGGATCGGGCGCATCGCATCGAGCAACAACATTCATCTTGTTTGGCATTCGGCCAAGGCACAGTCGATTGAGGATGTTAAATCGATAGAGATGTCCGTGGCAGGTACTGGCCCGGCCAATTTGGCCGAGACGGTCCCCAAGCTTCTCAATAGCCTTCTTGGAACCAAATTTAAGATCGTATCCGGCTACCCGTCGTCCGGACCGGCCATGTTGGCGATGGAGCGTGGCGAAGTCGATGGAACCGCAACGTCCTGGGCAGTCGTTAAAGCGCAGCATCAGGCTTGGCTCAAAGACAAGAAGGTGCGGATCATTCTGCAAGATGTGCCGGAACGCGATCCGGAACTTCCAGACGTTCCCACTCTTCTTGAACTCGCAAAAAATGATGCCGACAGGCAGTTACTCAGGCTCTACGCATCAGGCGGGGCCATAGGCCGCGCATATACAGCTCCGCCGAATCTACCTGCGGCAGCGGCGGCGGCATTACGCGACGGCTTTCAAAAAATGACGCAAGATCCAGATCTGCTCGCAGATGCCGCCAAGATGCAAGTTTCCATCGAACCGGCAGATCATCAGCTTCTGCAGCAGGTCGTCGAACAGACCGTCAAGGTAGATGACAGCATACGAAAGCGGGTGCGTGAAATATTCGGCAACTGATCTCCAAGGCCGCGATCAGCGCGTCACATCGCTGATCCAGCGCAAATAAGGTCCATGCCCTTCGGCGATGGCGATGCGTACGATCTCCGGCACTTCATAGACGTGGACCATGCGGATCGCCTGCTCCACGTCGGCATAGTCGCCGGATTTGATCTTGGCGCGAATTTCGATTTCCGGCTCGTCGCGCAGCCTGTCCTCCCAGACATAGAGACTTTCGATCCGCTGAAGCTGTACGCAGGCGGCCAACTTATCCGACAGCAGACGCTCGGCGATGAGCCGGGCATTGTCGTCGCTGCTCGTCGTGGTTACGACGATCGAATAGCCGCTGTCGGAGGCCGGTTCGGTCATATCCACCCCTGCAGTTCGCGCCGCACCACATGCGCAAGGACGTTCATCCCCGCGTCCGTATCGTTCAGGCAGTCGATCCGGGCGAAATGCTCGCCGCCCGCGCCCAAAAAGATGTCGCGCACCTCGACGCCGATTTCCTCGATCGTCTCGACACAATCGGACACGAAGCCAGGTGCCACGATAGCGATCCGTTTGACGCCGCGCTGCGCCATCTCGCGTACGGTCGCGTCAAGATAAGGCTTGATCCATTCGGTGCGGCCGAAACGGGACTGATAAGCGAGCGGCATCCGCGCGTCGCTGAACCCGAGCTTCTGCCGCAAGAGCCGCACGGTCTCGACGCATTGCGCGGCATAAGGATCGCCCTTGTCCACATAACTTTGTGGAATGCCATGAAACGAGGCGATCACCGCCTCGGGCTCGAAATCGAGCTTGGCCAGGGCGTCACGCACGCTCTGCGCCAAAGCATCGATGTAAACGGGATCGTCGTGCCAGGGCGGCGCTATGCGCGTCACCGGCTGCCAGCGCATGGTCTTCAAGGCGGCGAAAGCCTTGTCGGCCACAGTCGCCGAAGCGGAAGCGGCATATTGCGGATAGAGCGGCACACACAGGATGCGGTCGCAGCCCTGTGCCTGCAACGCCTCGAGGCGCGACTTGATCGATGGATTGCCGTAGCGCATGCCCCAATCGACCACGACCGGACGCGCCGGATCGCCCAGCGCCCCTTCGCCGATCAGCCGCGCGAGCCGCTGCGCCTGCGCCCGCGTATAAGTGCGCAAGGGGCTCTCGTTGCGGTCCTTGTTCCAGATCGTCGCATATTTGCGCCCCGAGAGACTGGGGCGGATCGTCAAAATGGCAAGATTGAGGATCGGCCACCACAGAAGCTTGGGCACCTCGATCACACGGGGATCCGACAGGAACTCTTTCAGATAGCGACGCATCGCCCAGTAGTCGGTCGCGTCAGGCGTGCCGAGATTGACGATCAACACACCAACCTTGCCGGAAGGATAAGCTGGACTGTCGCTGGTTGCGGCGCCGGCGGCGCTGGCTTCTGTCATGAGGTCGCTATCAAAACTATGCGATGTGGATAAGGATTAACTTGATTTAAGCCCCGGAGACTGAAAAGTCGATCCGGCCCTTTGCGCATGCCTGGAAAGGTGCGGAACCCATGCTACCATCCGGTTCGCGGAATCGGCTGGGAACAAGGCCGCCGCATGGGGAAATGCCGCAAGGAAGGATCAGTCTCCAGATGGCGCAATGGGAGCAGAGTATCGAGCGTGCCTTGTCACGTGTCGTCGATGTGCGGCCCCAGGAAGTCCGGGCCATGCTCTGGGCCTTCGCCTATTTCTTCTGCCTGCTGACCAGCTACTACGTCCTGCGCCCGGTGCGCGACGAAATGGGCGTCGCCGGCGGCGTGCGCAACATGCCCTGGCTGTTTTCCGCCACGTTGATCACCATGCTGGTGGCCGTGCCCATTTATGGTGCGCTCGTGGCTCGGCTTCCCCGCGCGCGCTTCATTCCGCTGGTCTATCATTTCTTCGCCCTCAATCTCGTTCTCTTCTGGCTGCTTCTATCCTTCCGCATCTTTCCGGGAGAAGCGGCGCGCGCCTTCTTCGTCTGGATCAGCATTTTCAACCTCTTCGTCGTCTCAATCTTCTGGTCGTTCCTGGCTGATCTCTTCCGCACCGAACAGGCGAAGCGTCTCTTCGGCTTTGTCGCTGCCGGCGGGACGGCCGGCGCCTTGCTGGGACCAACGCTGACCGTTTCGCTCGCCGGCCTTCTTGGCCCCGCCAATCTGCTTCTCGTCGCCATGATCTTTCTGGAGATCACCGTGTTCTGCGCCATGCGCCTGGAGCGCACGGCCGAGCGCACCGAGCCGATCGAAGCCGAGAAAGCGCCGAAGGCGATCGGCGGCAATCCCTTCGCCGGCTTCTCGCTGATCCTGCGCTCGCCTTATCTCGCCGGCATCGCTCTGTGGGTCGTACTCCTCTCGCTCGCCGGCACCTTTCTCTATTTTGCCCAAGCCGAACTGGTTTCCGCCGCCTCCGGCGATCCGGCGACGCGCACGCGCATTTTCGCCACCATCGACCTGGCCTCGGGGCTGTTGACCCTGGTCGTGCAATTTCTCGCCACCGGCCGCCTCATCCAACGTTTTGGCACCGGACCGGCCGTGGCTTTCCTGCCGCTCATCTTCGCGATCGGCTTTGCCATTCTTGCCGCACAACCGTTGCTGGTCGTTGCCATGGCCTTCCAGTCCTTGCAGCGCACTTCCAATTTCGCCATCTCCAATCCCGCCCGCGAAATGCTGTTCACCTCGGTCGACCGGGAGGAGAAATACAAAGCCAAGAACATCATCGACGGCGCGCTGTTCCGTGGCGCCGATGCGCTGTGGGCCTGGGCCTTCACGGCGCTGCGCGGCACCGGCCTCGACGTCACCGGCATCGCCCTCCTCACCATCCCCATCGCGCTCGGCTGGCTGGTGCTGGCGCTGGGCCTCGGACGCGCGCAGGACAAACGCTCCGCGCAACAAACGACCGCACTCACAGGAGAAAAGACATGAAGGCCAACATCGATCTGACGCGCCGTGAAACTTTGACCCTGACCGCCGCGGCGGGCTTCGCCGCCCTCGCGCCCAGCCTGCCGGCTTCGGCGCAATCGAGCGGCATTCTCGCCCGCAAGATTCCTTCCAGCGGCGAAATGCTGCCCGTGGTCGGCATCGGCACCGCCATCATTTTCGATTTCGACAAGTCGGACCAGACCAAGCTCAACGAACGCGCCGAGGTGATCAAGGCTCTCGTCGCGGGCGGCGGCCGGTTGATCGACACTGCGCCCTCCTATGGCCTGGCCGAGGATCGGCTCGGCGATCTCTTCGCCATGACCGGCCTGCGCGATCGCATTTTCCTGGCCGGCAAAGTGCGCGTCGCCAGCCGCGAGGATACGATCGCCGAGCAGAAAACCTCCTTCGCCAAGATGAAGATCGATCGCATCGATCTGATGCAGCTCCACAACGTGCGCGATGCCAACCAGCATCTCGATCTCTTGCGCGAATGGAAGAAATCTTCCTTATGCAAATATATCGGCATCACCTCGTCGTTCGACCGCGACTATCATGCGGTCGAACAGACTTTGAAGCGCGAGAAGCCGGATTTCTTCCAGATCGACTATTCGATGGTCGATCGCAATTCGGAGGAACGGCTGATCCCCACCGCCGCCGATTCAGGCTGCGCCATTCTGACCAACCTGCCTTTCGGTCGCGGCAAGTTCTTTCAGAAAGTCGCCGGCAAACCGTTGCCCGATTTCGCCAAGGAGATCGAGGTGACGAGCTGGGCGCAATATGCGCTGAAATGGCTGCTCGGCAATCCGGCGATCAATGGCGTGATCCCGGGCACAGACAAGCCGCAATATATGGTCGACAATCTCAAGGCCGGCATGGGTCCGTTGCCGGATGCGGCCATGCGCAAGCGCATGGTCGATCACTTCGAGCAGCTCTGATTGGCCTACCGCCACAGCCCGTGGAAATGATGCACGGGCCCGTGGCCCGAGCCGACCTGCAATTGATCGGCGGCTCGCAGCGCCGCCGTCAGATAGTCCTTGGCGCTCGCCGTCGCTTCGAACAACGACTGGCCCTTGGCCAGTTGCGCGGCGATCGCCGAGGACAAAGTACAGCCCGTGCCATGGGTGTTCTTGGTGTCGACGCGACCAGCGCGCAGAACACGCGCATCGATGCCGTCGAACAGAACGTCTTCGGCATAGTCTCCGCCCAGATGGCCGCCTTTGACGAGCACCGCCGGCGCGCCCTGCCCGTGCAGGATGCGCGCGAGCTGCTCCAGTCCGGCCGTATCTTGCGGTTCCGTGCTGCCGCTAAGCCGCACGGCCTCGGGAATATTCGGCGTGATCACGGTGGCAAGCGGAAACAGATACCGCTTGATCGCATCGATTACATCGGGCGAGCCAAGCGACGCGCCGCTGGTCGCCACCAGCACGGGATCGAGAACGATATTGCGCGCGCCATGACGCTTCAGCCGATCGGCCACGACTTCGACGACCGCGCCTGACGCCAGCATGCCTATTTTCACCGCATCGACCCGCACGTCGGCGAAAATCGCATCGATCTGCGCGCCGACGAATTCGGGCGGTGGAATGTGAACGCCGGTGACGCCCCGCGTGTTCTGCGCGGTCAATGCGGTCAACACCGCCATGCCGTAGCAGCCGAGCGCCGAGAATGTCTTCAGATCGGCCTGAATGCCGGCACCGCCCGACGGATCCGAGCCAGCCACCGACAGCACATGTGCAATCATACTCTTAAACCCTGCTTTGCGGCGCGACGCCGCCGCCGAAGAACGATGGGAAGGAACACCAAGCGCACCAAGCCCCAACCGGCCACCGCCCCTGCCGCCGTAGTGATTGCGCCTTCGCTGGTCAATGGCACGGCCGGCTCGAAATCGTCCATGGCCCGCCGCGCCACGTCCTGATCGAAATGGCCGAGCATGACGCCGACACGCGCCAGCGGGCCGGCGCTGGCATATTCGATCAATTGCTGGCGCAACCGCACAAGCCTCGCGCTATTTTCCTGCATATGGGCGCCCTGCTGGCGCACCAATTCGTCCGCATTGGTCTTCATGCGGGCGATGCCTTCTTCACGAGTCAGATTGAGGCGCGACGCATCCGCATCGAAGGCCGCCAGAACACGCGCCAGTTCATCGATCGCACCGCCCAGCCGCTGCCGGTACTGCTGCGAAAATTCCGGCAATTGCGATGTCACCAACCCCAGAGCCAGCGCGACCGCCAGCGCGAAGTACCGCAGGATCATCAGGTTTCTCCGCGCCCGCCGTCAGGGACCGCACGCCTCAGGCGTGCTTATGGTCCTTGTTCTTCTCGGCATATTGGCGCAACTGGTCCGGATTGGCCTCGCGCTGGAAGCGACCGCGCCATTCGTCATAGGGCATGCCGTAGACATAGGTGCGCAGTTCTTCCTTGCTCAGCCCAAGATGGCGCTCGTCGGCGGCATCCTTGAGCCAGTTCGACAGGCAGTTGCGGCAGAAACCGGCCAGATTCATCAGATCGATGTTCTGCACGTCGGTGCGTTCGCGCAGATGCGCGAGGAGCCGGCGAAAGGCCGCAGCTTCGAGCTCGGTCTGGGTTTTCTCGTCGATATTGGGCATTTTCGTCTCCAACACGCCGCCCGCCGGCGCGGGCGGCAGCCGTGACTGATATAGGCATCCCCCACCCCGGATGGCCAGAGCGATTGTCGGGGAATATCAGGCCAACAGACGATCAGCCTTTCGGTTCCATATTGGCGATCTTCACGTAGCGACCCCAATCCTTGATGTCCTGAAGCATCAGTTTTTGAGCGTCCTCCGGCCCCACGATGAAGGGATCGGAACCGAATTCCGCCAGCCATTTCTTGGTTTCCGGCTTTTCCGCCATCTGGATGAACGCCTTGCTGATCTGCGCCTTGATCGGCTCCGGCACCCCCTTGGGCACCGCCACCCCCCACCAGCCGACGACATCGACGCCAGGAACACCGCTTTCGTTCATCGTCGGGATATCCGGCGCGGTGGTCATCCGCTCCTTGGAACTCAAGGCCAGCACCCGCATCTTGCCGTTGCGATGGAACGGCATGGCGAAGATCGGATCGTACATCATGCAGTCGATATTGCCGCTCTCGAGATCGTTCACCGAATCCGCCGCGGTCCGGTAAGGCACTTCGACCATTTTGAGTTTCAGAATGTCCTTCATCAGCGCTCCGGCGACCTGCCCGGTCGGCGCCGTCGTACCATAGCTTGCCTTATCGCCCTTCTGCTGCAGGGTCTTGATCAGATCCTGCAAGGTCTTGTGCGGGCTCTTGGCGCCAACCGTCACCGTAAAAGGCAAACGGCAGACGCTGCCCAGGACATCGAACGCTTTGGCTGCGTCATAGCCCGGATCCTTGAACAGCGACATGTTGGCAGCGATGGCGCTCGGCGCATGGATGAGGATCGTATAGCCGTCCGGCTTGGCACGGGCGGCGAAATTGATGGCGAGATTGCCGCTGGCGCCCACCTTGTTCTCGACGATCACCGTACCGCCCAGGAACGGCCGCATGTTCTCGGCGAAATAACGGGCGAACACATCGGCACCGCTGCCGGCAGGGAAAGCGCAGATGACGCGTACTTCCCGCGACGGATATTTTTCCTGCCCCCAAACCGGCGTGCCCAAAGCCGATGCCGTCACCAAGGCAGCGCCAGAACCGAGCATGTCGCGGCGCGTGATCGCAGCCGATAGCGTACCCAGGCGTTTGCTGTGCATGAATGCCCCTCCCTTTGATGGCGCAACGGTTTCAGCGATCGTTTGCGCCTTGATGGCGGCTAGATTGGCGACAATCACGACCGGGAGCAAGCGCTCAAATGGCAAAGGTCTCTGGCTGCCATAGCCAAGGCTTGCTATCACCAGGGCCGGGCGATAGGCATCCTGCATGTCACGGCTGATCAAGGAACAGGATCGATGCCCGTTTACGCCATCAACGAATTCCGCCCCACCGTAGCGGACCCGAAGCGCTGCTGGATCGCACCCGGCGCCGTGGTGATCGGCAAAGTCCGCCTCGGCCTCGATGTCGGCATCTGGTTCGGCGCCGTGCTGCGCGGCGACACCGACCTGATCGAGATCGGCGACGGCACCAATATTCAGGACGGTTCGATCCTGCACACCGACCCCGGCCTGCAATTGCGCGTCGGCGCCAATTGCACCATCGGCCATAGGGTCACCCTGCACGGCTGCACCATCGGCCCCAACACCTTGATCGGCATGGGCGCGACCATCCTGAACGGCGCGAAAATCGGCGCCAACTGCCTCGTCGGTGCCGGCGCCTTGGTTACCGAAGGCAAGGAATTTCCCGACAATTCGCTCATTGTCGGCTCCCCCGTCAAGGTCGTACGCACGCTCGACGAAAAGGCGCTGGCCGGCATGGCCCGCAACGCCCAGGGCTATATCGCCAATGGGCAGCGCTATGCAGCCGGCCTGCAAGAGTGCGAACCTGTCGTGAGTTCCGGTACATAGCAGGCATCCCGGAAGCGAATTGCGGCGGCACGGTCTTTGCCTTAAAGACCGCTGCGGAGAAAACGGGTCGGCCGGCTGGCAGGGCGGATCCCGGCAAGAACCAAGAATGACAATGCTGGAGTCTTGAGTGCAAAAGTACAAAATCATCATTGCAGGCGCCGGTCTCGGCGGCCTGACAGCGGCTTGTGTCCTGATGCAGGCTGGTCACGACGTCGAAATCTATGAACAGGCCCCGGCGCTCGGCGAAATCGGCGCAGGCATTCAGGTCAGCGCCAATCCAATGCATGTGCTGCGGCACATCGGCGTCGGCGAAAAGATCACCAGCATCGGTGTCAGCCCTGGTGCCTATGTGTTCCGCCTGCACGATACGGGCGAGGTCATCCAACGCTTCTCGCTGTCGAAAGAACACGAGGCGATGCATGGCGCGCCCTACACGCAGCTTCATCGCGCCGATCTGCATGAAATCCTCGCCGCCCGCGCGCGCGAACTGAAGCCGGACGTCGTGCATCTCAACAAGCGCGTCAAATCCTTCACCGAAACCGCCGATGGCGTCGAACTGTATTTCGACGACGGTACGTCGACGAAGGGCGACCTGCTCATCGGCGCCGATGGCCTGAAATCGGTGGTGCGCGCACAATTGTTCGGCGCGGCACCCGCCGTCTACACCGGCGATGCCGCCTGGCGCATTCTCGTGCCGGTCGAAAAACTACCGAAGGATTTTCTCGAGCCGGTGATGTCGGTCTTCATGGGACCGAACGGCCATGCGGTCTGCTACTACCTGCGCTCCGGCACTTTGATGAATTTCGTCGGCATCGTCGAAACCGACGACATTTCCGAGGAATCCTGGACCGTGCGCTATCCGTGGGACAATCTGAAAGCGGATTTCGCCGGCTGGCACGAAGCCATCCAGACCATCATCGACACCGCCGACAAGGACCAGTGCTTCCGCTGGTCGCTGTTCGGCCGGCCGGCGACCATGAACTGGAGCTCGAAGCGCGTCACCCTGCTCGGCGATTCCGTCCATCCGACCCTGCCCTATCTCGCCCAAGGCGCCGCCATGGCGATCGAGGACGGCGCGGTGCTGATGCGCGCGCTGGCGCAGGAGCCGGAGTTGCCCAAGGCGCTGCAGGTTTATCAGCGCAACCGGGCCGAGCGGACGGCGAAGATCGTCACCCAGTCGACCGACAACCGCCGCCTGTTCCACCTGCCGTCTCAGGACGCCATTCGCGCCGAATTCTCCAAGCGCGACGAGGGGAACGACCGCAATCGCTGGCTGTATTCGTACAATCCGCTGACCGTTCCGCTGGTCTAGAGCAAATTGCGTTTCGACAGAAACGCAATTTTGCCTAGGACCTTTGTTTTGACGCGTCTTTGTGGCGTTTGGCGATTCCGCCAAACTGCAAAACGCTATAATCACATAAAAGCGAGAAGAAACGGGCTGTTAAGCCGCCCGTTTCTCACTTTTGTCATCAGCAAGCCCGTACAGGAACCTCCGCCGCGCATGCGACGTTTGGGTTTCGGTGCGGGCTTGCTTACATTTAGCCCAATGAAAAGGCGGACGCGGGGTCTTGGCTCGGTGCGACGCCGCTGCAACATCGGAGAATTCATGAGCTGGCATGCCGGAAACGACCCTGTGGCGGGCGACCCTCACTCCTGTGACGCGCTGGAACTGGTGATCGTGCCTCGCGCCCGCGATATCGGTGGGTTCGAAGTGCGCCGCGCACTACCCCATGGCAAGCGCCAGATGGTCGGCCCGTTCATCTTCTTCGACCAAATGGGCCCGGCGCAATTTCTCTCCGGTCACGGCATGGACGTGCGGCCCCATCCCCACATCGGCCTCGCCACCGTCTCCTATCTGTTCGATGGCGCGATCATGCATCGCGACAGCGAGGGCAATCAGCTTGAGATCACCCCCGGCGCCATGAACCTGATGACCGCCGGGCGTGGCATTGCCCATTCCGAGCGCACGCCCGAAAGCCTGCGCACGGGCGCCCACAGTCTCTCCGGCATTCAAAGCTGGGTGGCGCTGCCGGAAGGTTTCGAAGAGATCGATCCGGGCTTTCAGCACTTCGCCGCGCCGGTTTTGCCGCGCGTGTCCGAGAAAGGCGTCGAAACACGGATTATCGCCGGACGCGCCTACGGCCAGGCTTCGCCGGTCAATACGCTGTCGGACTGGTTTTATGTCGAAGCCATCCTCGCCGCCGGTACCAGCCTGCCGCTCGATGCGGACTATGAGGAGCGCGCAATCTATGTGGTCGAGGGCGAAATCGACGTCGCCGGCGAGCGGTTTGAATCCTCGCGTCTGCTCGTCTTCCGTCCTGGCGACAAGATCACCATTCGGGCGTTGACCAATGCACGGCTGATGCTGCTCGGCGGAACCGCAATGAATGGACCGCGTTATATTTGGTGGAATTTCGTCTCCTCCAGCAAGGAGCGCATCGAACAGGCGAAGGAAGATTGGAAGCGCGGACAATTCGCGCCTGTGCCTGACGAAACAGAGTTCATACCACTGCCCGAGTGACGTCTGGCGTGTGGTTTGGAAAGCAGGTTTGCATTCCGAACTGCCGCTCGGCAATGCGGCGAAGTTAGTCCATCGGGCTTACGCCCGGTGGAATGCCGCAGGGCCAATGGACGATGGACGACCTCAAAACGAATACGACGACAGAAAAAGAAGCCGAAAAACCTTCGATCCTCTCAGACTTCTTCGCTCTTGCCGGCGGCTTCTGGCGCGGCGAGAGCGCCATACGCGCTTGGACTCTGACGTTTCTCGTCATCGCCAGTCAGCTCGCGCAAATTGGCGGCCAGGTCGGCCTCAATGCTTGGAATCGCATTTTCTTTGACGCCCTTGAGCGTAAAGATCTGGCTGCGGTCTGGGTGGCGATCGCCTGGGTGCCTTTTGTCGTCGCCGGTATCGCCGCGTCTGTCTCGGCCTTGGTCGTCACACGCATGCTGTTTCAGACGCGCTGGCGCGAATGGCTCACCGATCGCATCGCCGGCTGGTGGATCGCCGACCAGCGCTATTATCGACTGGGCTTCGTCGCCCCCAATCAGTCCGCGCCGGAATATCGTATAGCCGATGACGTCCGTCTCGCCGTCGAACCTCTAGTCGAACTGGCCCTTGGCCTCTTCAGCGCCCTCATCACCGCCGCGACATTCGCCGCCATTCTCTGGGAAGTGGCGGGCGCGGCACGCGTGACACTGGCAGGCAGCACATTCGACATCCCCGCCTACATGGCGATTGCCGCGGTGATCTATGCAGCCATAGCTTCGGCCGCCGCTTATGTCGTCGGCAAGCCGCTCGTTCCCTGGGTGACAGCCAAGAATGAAGCGGAGGCGCAGTTTCGCGCCGAGATGACACGGCTGCGCGAGAATGCCGAAAGCATCGCGCTCATCCGTGGCGACAAGGATGAACTCGGTTCCGTGCGTTCATCCTATGCCAATGTCGTGAGCGCCTGGCTGAACATCATTCGCCAGCAAGGCATCATTGCCGTTGTGCTGAACACCAATGGCGGTTTGTTTCCCATCGTGCCTTTGCTGCTGGTCGCGCCCAAATATCTCGCGGGCGAACTGTCCCTTGGCGCGGTCATGCAGGTTGTCGCGGCCTTCAATGCGGTGCAAGGCGCGCTCGTCTGGTTCGTCGACAATATCGTGCGGCTGGCCGAATGGTACGCCTCGGCAAACCGCGTGAGCGAACTCGGCCGAGCGTTGGACGAGATCGATCTCGGCACCGATATGGAAAACGACAAATCCATCGAGCTTGGCGTCAGCGATGACGGGACGATCCATCTTGACAACCTTTCGATTGCCGACCTGGCGGGACGTGTCGTCATCAAGGATGCATCGACACGCATCAAGCCCGGCGAAAAAGTGCTGGTGACCGGCGAAAGCGGGTCCGGCAAGAGCACGCTCATTCGCGCCATGGCCGGCCTCTGGCCGTGGGGGTCGGGCTCGATCAAGGTACCAAGCAACGTCACCATCGCCTTCGTTCCACAAAAGCCCTATCTGCCCCTAGGTACGCTGCGCGAAGCCCTGGTTTATCCAAGCGAGGGAGAAACCGTCAGCGACAAAACGATTCACGACGCCATGAAGCGCTGCGGCCTGAACTATCTGATCAAACAGCTGGATGAACCGGATGTGCGTTGGGATCAAACCTTGTCCGGCGGCGAACGCCAGCGCGTCGCATTTTGCCGGCTGCTCATCCAGAAACCGCAGATCATCATCATGGACGAAGCCACATCAGCCCTCGACGAAGAAAGTCAGGAGTCCCTTCTGTCGCTTCTGCGCGAAGACCTGGCGGAGGCCACGGTTCTCAGCGTCGGCCATCGCACCGGTATCGAAGAGTTTCACGACCGGAAGATCATTTTGGAAAAGCGCAATGCCGGCGCGCGCATGACATCGAAGAAACTGCCGCAGAAGATCATGCGTATGTTCCGTCGTTCGAAGACGACCTAGCTCAACGCCCGCAGGCCCTGCCGCAGATCGTCAGGCGTGATCGCACCGAGCAGTTTCTCGACCTCCGTATGTTTCTTCTCCCAGACCGGCACGGCGGCGGCGAGCGTCGCGAGGCCGCGGGCCGTCAACGTCAACAGGCGACTGCGCCGATCCTGCGGGTCTTGCACGATTTCGACGAAGCCGCGCCGCTCCAACGGCTTGAGCGCCGCCGTCAATGTCGTGCGGTCCATGGCGAGGAATTGCGCGATCGCCCCCATGGCGGCGGGCTCCGGCCGATTGAGCGACATCATCAAAGAAAACTGGCCGTTGGTCAGCCCGTGCGGCCGCATCGCGTCGTCGAAAATGCGCGCCAGCACGCGCGCCGCTTTCTGCGCATGAAAGCACAGGCATGTGTCGCGCACGTGCAGCGTGGTCGCGTAGGGAACCGGCGAAGATTTCGCCGGAGAGGGTTTCGGCGACGATTTGATCATGGTGCGGGCGACTCAGGTTGACCTTCCAAAATAATGTTGATATCAACCTTTCTACACGAAAGAAGGGAGATGGACAATGCCAAACCACCCTGTCGTCTCACGCGAGGAATGGCTTGAGGCGCGCAAAGCGCTGCTTCTTCGTGAAAAGGAACATACCCGCGCCCGCGATCGATTGAACCAGGACCGTCTGGCCCTGCCGTGGGTGAAGGTCGACAAGACCTATATGTTCGACACACCGGCCGGCCGTAAATCCCTTGCCGATCTCTTCGACGGCCGCAGCCAACTCATGATCTATCATTTCATGCTCGGCCCCGACTGGACCGCCGGCTGCTCCGGTTGCTCCTTTCTCGCCGATCATTTCGACGGCGCCCGGCAGCACATCATCCATCACGACGTCAATCTCGTCGCGGTCTCGCGTGCGCCGCTGTCGAAGATCGAAGCTTATCGCCAGCGTATGGGATGGAGCTTCCCATGGGTCTCCTCCAACGGCAGCGACTTCAACTACGACTATCATGTCTCCTACACACCCGAGGATCTCGCTGGTGATCGGATCAACTACAACTTCCAGCAGATCGGCGTAGCGCAGGGGCACGACGAATTGCCCGGCATGAGCTGTTTCTACAAAGACGACAGCGGTCAAGTATTCCACACTTATTCGAGCTATGCGCGCGGCATGGAGGAAGCCATCGGCGCCCTGATGCTTCTCGATCGCGCACCGAAAGGCCGCAATGAAGCCACGACCATGAACTGGGTTCGGCGCCACGATGAATATGCGGCAGACGCTAAAACGTCATGCTGCGCAGAGTAAACTTCGAAACAGCAAGAGTGGGAGTAGCGCATGTCTGAGTGGACGGGAAAATTCTGCTGGTACGAACTGATGACGTCGGATCTGCCAGCGGCACGCAAATTCTATGGCGATGTCATCGGCTGGAAAGGTCAGAACGCCGGCCAGCCGCACATGGACTATTGGCTGATGTCGCTTGGCGAAGCGATGGCCGCCGGCATGATGGCTATTCCGGAAAACGCTTGCGATGCCGGCGCCAAGCCGGGCTGGATCGGCTATATCGCCGTCGATGATGTCGATGGCATGGCCGAGAAAGTGAAGCAGAAGGGCGGCAAGATCTATCGCGCGCCCGACAATATTCCCGGCATCGGCCGTTTCGCCATCGTTGCCGATCCGCAAGGCGCGGCCTTCTCTTTGTTCAAAGGTGATGGTGAGGCGCCGCCCGCGCCGCCGCGCGGCACACCAGGCCAGGCGGGATGGCGCGAGCTTTATGCAAACGACCATGTCGCCGCACTCGATTTCTACGGCGAACTCTTCGGCTGGACCAAGGCGGAGCACGTCGATATGGGCGACATGGGCATCTACCAGCTCTTCGCCAAAGGTGGCGAACCGATGGGCGGCATGATGAACAAGATGCCGCAAATGCCGGCCCCCTATTGGACCTACTATTTCAATGTCGAGAGCGCCGATGCCGCCGCGGCCCGCGTCAGAGCGGCCGGAGGCCAGGTGCTGATGGAACCGATGGAAGTTCCCGGCGGTGACTGGATCGTCAACGGCCTCGACCCCCAGGGCGCCGCGTTCAATCTGGTTGCCCCGAAAAAATGATCCCCCGATCTCGCGCGCTCGATTGTAATAGTATAACAATCGAGCCGTGACCGCGTTGGGAACCGACATACGCCTGATTGAAGGCCGGAACGCAACCCGTTCCGGCCAACCTATATGGCTGACCGGACTGGCTTTTGCCCTCGCGCTCGCGGCCCATGGCACGGTCGTCGCCGCGCTCATCAGCTATGCGCCCGAAGTGCCCCTGCCACCGATCGCCATCGATCTGGTGCCATCAGCCGAGATCACAGCCGATATGGCACCCGCCCAGGAGCCGCAGCAGGCCCAGGAGGCAAGCCAGGAAACCGCTCAAGAAACGCCAACGGAAACGCCGCAGGAAGCCAAGACCGAACCGGAGCCCGAGCCTCCGGAGCAGCAGACCGCGGCTTTGCCTGAACCGGAACCGCCCGCCCCCGTCGTCCCGCCCACGCCTGAACCGGCGGTGACGGCGCCGCCGGTCGTGCGCGAAACACCCAAGCCGCCATCCCCTAAGCCTGTCGCCAAACCGAAGCCCAGGCCTGAGCCGAAACCGGAACCAAAAATCGCGGCCAAACCAAAGGAACGCCCCAAGGCCGAAGCCAGGGCCGAACCGCCGGCAGCCGCGCGCAGTGCCGCCCGTTCCTCCGTGGCCGCCGGCGCGGCCAGCGCCAATCGCGCCGCACAGAGCGGCATGTCGAGCGCCGCCTATGCCTCACTGGTCGCCGCCGCTCTCAATCGATTGAAGGCCTATCCGGCCGCAGCACGCCAGAGCGGTGCGTCCGGCTCCGTCGGCGTGTCTTTCACCATCGGCCCCAGCGGACGCGTCACCAATTCGTCGATCCGTTCGTCGGGCAATGGCCTGCTCGATGCCGCTGTCCGTCAGATGCTGGCGAGCCTGCAGGTGCCACCGCCCCCAAGCGGCACCTTCCGCACCGGCACGACGATCAGCTTCAGCCTGCGCTGACGGCTACAACGGAATGAGAGGGGCGACCGCGCGGTCGGAAGCCCGCTCGCTTGCCGCGAGACCCGCCGCCACACCGGCCCGGTCAGCGGCATTCCGGTTCTGGCTCATCTTGCGCTTCCCCTCGAGCCGTGTGATCGGCATGCGCAGGCCGACGATCCCACGCAATTGCGCCTGCACGAAATCTGGCGGCGCATCCGTGACCGCCCAGGGCGAGGCCCGCCCGCTCTCATGGAGCTCGGTCAGGCGTTTCACGACCGCCAGCAGCCGGTCGGGATCGTCGAAGAACTCGACGGGGCCATGCGCGTGAACCGCGACATAGTTCCAGGTCGGCACGACCTTCCCGGTCTCTTGCTTGGTGGCGTACCACGATGGCGTCACGTAAGCGTCCGGCCCCATGAAGATCGCCAGGCCATCGCCCAGCGACGCGGCTTGGCACTGCGGATTGGGCCTGGCGAAATGGCCGTAGATGACACCTTGTTCGCCCTCGCTCTCATCGAGAAAGAGCGGCAGCGGCGTCGCCATCAGCCCGTCCGCCGTGACCGTCACAAAATGCGCCAGACGCGCGGCACGGATGGTCGCCCTGACACTTTCCAGATCGTCGTCTTTGAAGATGGCGGGCATATACATCGGGCAAACTCCTTGCGGGGCAAGGACAATGCCAGACAATAATCCCCTCGAAAATAGCCAGTTTCGGGCTTTATCTTTCCGAACGTGGCAGCGACCAGGGCGCCAGCCATTTCTGGATGAACACCATCAATTGGAAGAAGCACAGGCTGATCGCCACCAGGATCGCCAGCGAGGCGAAACTGTGATTGATCTTGAAGAACGATGTCGAGAACATGATCATATAGCCGAGGCCCTTTTCGGCCGCGACGAATTCCGCCACCACGGCGCCGACCACCGACAAAGTCGTGGCGATCTTCAGCGCGCTAAAAATGTAAGGCAGTGCGAACGGCAGACGGATCTGCGTATATTCGCGCCAGCGGCTGGCCCGCAACGAACGCGACAATTCGATCAATTCTTCCGGCGTCGCCAACAGGCCGGCCGTGGTTGTCACGACGATCGGGAAGAAGGTGATCAGAAATGTGATCACCACGCGCGGCAGATCGGACGCCCCCAAGGTCACCACGATGATCGGCGCGACGGCGACGATCGGCATGGAGTGAACCACTACGATCAAGGGATAAAGCGTGCGCGACAGTAATTTCGACGACGACAGGGCAATGGCCAGCGGAATCGAAATCACCACCGCCGCGAGATAGCCCATGAGGGCGACGCGAATCGTCGCCCAGGCATGACCAAGCCAAAGATCACCGGAGATATCGCGCGCGCCCATCACAATGGCGCTCGGTGGCGGCAGCAGAAAGCTCGGCACACGGAACAACCGGCAGCCGGCCTCCCACACGATCAGCAAAGTGAGGAAGGCGAGCAGCGGCGCGACCTTATTCGCCAGGGCCGCGATATTGAGACCCAACGTGGCCTTGCGTGGCTCCGCCTCAGGCGGCGCGACGGCTGAAGAGGCTGGCGCGGATGTGGTTGGCGAGAGCATTGAACTGGGGATCCGACAGTGAAGCAAGGGAGCGCGGGCGTGGCACGCGCACGTCGAGCACTTCGCGCACCGCGCCGGGGCGCGGCGTCATGACGATGATGCGATCGGCGAGCAGGACCGCCTCGGGGATGGAATGGGTGATGAACAAAACCGTCTTGGGTTTTTCCGCCCAGATGCGCATGAGTTCGAAACTCATCTCATCGCGCGTCAGGGCATCGAGCGCCGAGAACGGTTCGTCCATCAGGAGAATGTCGGGATCGAGCAGCAGCGCCCGGGCGATCGCCACGCGCTGCTGCATGCCACCGGACAATTGATCGATCCCGGCACCGGCGAAGGCACCGAGTTCGACCAGATCGAGCAATTCCCGCGCCCGCGTCTTTTCGGCTTCCGTGACGCGTCCATATTTATGGCGCATCGGAAAGGTGACGTTGTCGAGCACGTTATACCAGGGCAGCAAAGTCGGCCGCTGAAACACGATGCCGATTTCGTCGCGCGGCTCCGTGACCTTCATGCCGAAGATTTCGACGCTACCGCCGGTCGGAAACACCAATCCGGCCAACAGGCGCAGCAAAGTCGACTTGCCGCAGCCCGAGGGCCCGAGCACCGCGACGAATTCATGCCGGCCGATGTCGAACGACAGATTGTCGAGTGCTCGCACCCGGCCGCCATCGTCGCGGGTGAAATCCTGCACCACATTGCGAAAGCGGATGACGGGTTCGTCCATCACACCTGTCCCATCATCCTATTTGGGCAAGAAAGAGCGATTGAGGGTCTTCTCCGGATCGATCTTGTCGAGTGGAATGTTCTGCGACTTGGCCGTCCATTCCCACGTCACCGCAACACGCTTCGCATCCAGAGCGCCAAGCCCTTCGGCCTTGGTGATGGCATTGTCGAGCAAGGGCACGATGGTCAGGAACTGCTCCTCGACAAGCTTGGCGTCCATTTCCGGAAACTGCACCTTCATCGAGCGGGCGACGTCCTTGGGATCGGCCAGTGCCATCTGCGCCGCCTTCAGCCACGCCTTGACAACCTTGCGCACCACTTCGGGCCGTTCCTTGATCGCCTTGTCGGAAGCAAAGACCGAATAGCCGTAGCCGTCATAACCATATTCCGACCACGGCAGCATTTTCAGCTTCTTGCCGGTCTCACCCAGTGCCCGCACGAAGGGCGGCGAAGCCGTGGTCCAATTGATGGTCGCATCGACCTGGCCGGTGGCCAGCATCGGCACCAACGCCGCCGGATCGACCTTGATCAAGGTGATCTTCTTTTCATCGATGCCGTTATTGGCAAGGATCAGCGGCCAGATGACGTTCGATGAGGTGAAGGTCGCCGTCGCCACTTTCTTGCCGACGAGATCCTTCAGCGAAGTCACGCCCGAACCCTCGACGGTGAAGGTCGCATCCGGCTGCACCGGGAATGCACTGGCAACCACCGACACCGGCACATCGCCCTGCGCCTTGGCCTGCAGAAAGGCCGCCAGACCGCCACTGCCGACGTCGGCCGTGCCCGTGGCGATACGCGTCACCACTTCCGACGAACCGCGCGCCGACTGGATCGTCACGTCGAGCCCTTCGGCGGCGAAGAGGCCTTTCTCCAAAGCATAGAACGGAATGGCCTTATCGCCACCCGGCAGCCAGTCATTCATATAGACGACTTTCTCGGCCGCATGCGCACCGGCACCGGCGCCCAGAACGATGGTTGCCGCAACAAGATGACGGCCAACAGCACGGATCACAGCATGAAACATGGATGACTCCTTTGAAAGATTGAAAGCAACGCACATGCCAGCCCTCGCCGGCCGTAGCGCCGTCATGTGGTCACACGAAAGGGAAGCGCCCCGCTCTTCTCGATCTCGGTCCAGGGCGTCCGCGGGCCGACGCGGTGATTGACGCGGAAAATATTGCCTTCCGGATCTTCGAGAACCGCCTGGCGCGCATTGTAATAGGTGTCGTAGGGCGGTTTGACGATGCGTCCGCCACTTTCCGTAACCTGCGCCGCCGTAGCATCGACGACAGCCGCATCGCCGACTTCGATGGTGAAATAGGCGCGCACCGGCGCGCGTCCCTCTCCCGCGCGATCGGCAATGCCAAGCAGGTCATAGGCCTGCGGCGCATTGAAGCCGAGCTCGACACCATGCGCATCGAGGCAGCGATAGATCGGCGAACGGTGCGCCTCGATCTCGGGAAAGCCGAACAGATCAGCATAGAATGCCGCGAGACGATCGGGATCGCGCGCCAGAATGTTCACATAAGCGATACGCGGCGCGCCACTCATGATACCGCCTTCGGCGCATAGCCGTAGGAGCGACGAAACATTTCCGCCGTATGCTCGTAAGCCGTGCAGGCTTCGAACCGGCGCGGATGCCCTGCCGTGATACTGCCGGGGACCGCATCGATCATCGCATCGGGCCGCGGGCTGTAAAAGAACGGCGCCGAATAGCGATCATGCCCGCTACGATTGTTTTTCACCCGATGGAAATTCGAATTGTAGAGACCATTGGTCCAGCGCGCCATGAGATCGCCGAGGTTGATGACGAAAGAGCCGTCGATCGGCGGCGCTTCGATCCAATCGCCATCGGCATTGCGCACTTCCAGACCGCCGGTTGCGTCCTGCGCCAGGATGGTAACGCCGCCCCAATCCGTATGCGCCCCCGCGCCGATTTGATTGAACAGAGCGTTTTCGGGCTGTGGCGGGTATTTGATGAGCCGCGCCGTGCCAGAAGGCATGTCGAAGAAAGAGCCAAACCAATTCGCCGGCAAATCGAGCGACAATGCCAACAAAGCCAGCAACCGATCGCCGAGCGAACGCATCTCTGCCCAATAGTCGATCATATGTGCGCGAAATTCCGGCAGCTCCTCCGGCCATTGATTGTGGCCGAAGTTGCGAATGTGCTTGATCGCCCAGGGATGATCGTCCGGCAATTCCATGCCGCTGTAGAAACTTTCCTTGAGATCGGGCGGCGCCGCCTTTGCCTTGTCGTCCTGGCTATCCAGCACCTGGCCGCCGACCGGCTCATAGCCGGCCGTGGTCGGTGATTTCTTCATGTGGATCGCCATCTTCCGCTCATGCGGCAGATCGAAGAACGCCTTGGCGAACTGAAAATGCCGCTCCATCAGCGCAGCAGGCACGCCATGCCCGATGATGTAAAAGAAACCCGTCTCGCGACAGGCACGATGAATGTCCCAGGCCACGGCCTGCGCGCCGCCCGCATCGAAGGCACGGGCGAGATCGATCAGAGGTATGGTTTTCGCGGCTTTCGGCGGCTCGTAGAGATGCATGCGCTATCCTGACGGCTGATGCGCGAACCACACCACGCAGCCGGATCAGCGCCCATCAGCGCCCGCCGTATGTCGCGATAACCTGCTGCTTATGCCGGCAATTCCAAAGCTTCTTCTTGGCCGAGAACAGGTCGTCCCCCGACTGGCATCGCAAATGCATAACGATTCTAATCGATGCACGGGAATCCGGACCATGAGCGTATTGGGACGACGAGAACTCGACATCCGCCTGCTGCGCGTGTTGCAGCTTCTGCTGCAGGAACGCAGCGTTTCACGTGTTGCTGAACGGCTGGGCCAAAGCCAGCCGGCGGTCAGCGCCACCCTGCGCCAACTGCGCGAAATCATTGGCGATCAGCTCCTCGTGCGCAGCGGCAACAGCTTGGTGCCAACGGCGCGCGCCGTCGAAATCTCCGATACGGTCGATGCCACGCTCGCCGGGTTCGATCAAATCGCCACCTGGCGCGATGAGATCCAGCCGGAGATCGCCCGCCGCCACGTGCGCATCGTCGCGTCGAACGGTCTCGCCGTACTGTTCGTACCTCGCCTGGTCGAATTGCTGCGAAAAGAGGCACCTGGCGTCGAACTGGAATTCTGTGGCGTGCCGATCGACGGCTCGCTGCCGAAGCGGCTCGAAAGCGGCGAAGTCGATCTCATCATCGGCAATTGGCCCTCGCCGGCCGAAGACCTACGCATCGCGCCTTTGATGGAAACCGACATCGTCTGCATGGTGCGCCCCTCCCATCCGCTGGCCAAACAGACGGCGCTCGATCTCGAATGCTACATGGAACAGGCCCATGTCTCGCCGACGCCGACGGCGGTGATGCATTGGAGCCCGATCGACGGACGGCTGGCGCAAATGCACCGGCAGCGCAATGTCGCCATTTCCGTGCCTGAATATTCGATGATCCCCTATGTGCTGTCGCGCGCCGATCTCCTGTTCACCACCGCCCGGCCCTTCGCCGAGCATCTCGCTTCCTTCATGCCGTTTTCCATTCTTGGCGCACCACCGGAGCTGGGTCGGATGAAATTCTATATGCTGTGGCACGAACGGGCCCATAATTCCGCGTTCGAACGCTGGCTGCGCGACATCGTGCGCAAGGTCGCCGCCGAAATTCGCTCGATCGACACGCCACCCGCCCTGCATAAGTCGCCGGTGATGGCCCCCATAATGGCGCAGCAGATGGCCGCTCAAAGGAGCAAGGCTTTTACTCCCAGATGAAGGCTGCGACCGCGCATCAGCATGGGCGGATCAGCAGCATGAAGCTGGAGCCGACCCAATGCTGGTGACGAAACAGAATGTCTTCCGCAAGTTCTGGTATGCGACCGTTTCGGTCGAGTCCCTGAAGGACGGGCCGAAACCATTCGTTCTCTTGAATGAAAAACTGGTGCTCTTCCTCGACGCCGACGGCAAGACCGGCTGTCTGGAAGACCGCTGCTGCCACCGCACCGCCAAATTGTCGAAAGGCTGGATGAAGAACGGCAATCTGGTCTGCGGCTATCACGGCTGGGAATATGACCGCGACGGCAAGCTCGTCACCATCCCACAGTTTCCTGCGGACCAGGCCCTGCCTGACTGCAAGGTGAAAAACTATCGTACCGCCGAGCGCTACGGCTATGTCTGGGTGGCGCTGGAGGAGCCGTTGCAGCCGATCCCCGAGTTCGAGGAAGAAGGCATGCCGGGCTGGCGCCGCATCCACCAGTTCTACGACATCTGGCAAACCTCATCCCTGCGCCTGATGGAAAACTCCTTCGACAATTCCCACTTCGCCTTCGTCCACAAAGGCACGTTCGGCGACATCAACCAGCCGAAGCCCGAGAAATACGAAATCACCGAAAAGGATTGGGGCTTTGAGGCGGAAACCATCGTCACCGTGGTCAATCCGCCCAATGCCGAGCGTATCACCGGCACGCGCGATCCCTATACCAAGCGGCATATGCGCAATCGCTGGTTCGTGCCCTTCTCGCGTCGCCTCGACATGGAATATCCATCCGGCCTGCGCCATATCATTATGAATTGCGCCACGCCGATTGACGACAAATCCATTCAAGTCGTGCAGATTCTCTTCCGCAACGACGACGAAGCGAGCTGCTCGACCCAGGAATTGATCGACTGGGATGCGGCCATTCTGGTCGAGGACCGCGAAATCCTCGAATCGACTTCGCCCGATGCCATCGTCGACATGAGCCGGCGTCTTGAAATGCACATGCCGTCCGACCGACCGGGCATGATCATGCGCCGCCGCCTGCTCGATCTGATGAAGCAACATGGCGAGGAAGAAGTACCCGCCTGAAATAAGATCACGAAAACAAAAAAGGCGGGGCCGCAACCCCGCCTTTTTAATTGTCTTCGCTCCGGTTCAATGGTGCTGCAACGCAGCCTCGACATCGGAGGTCATCGCCGCCGCCGCGAACGGCCGCATCCAGGTGCGGTAGACGAGACGGATATATTTCTCCTCGTCATAAGGCGTGGCGCGATGCAAAGTGCCGACGTCGTTCCAGATCAGGCAGTCGCCCGCGCGCCATTTATGCGCATAGACGAACTGCGGCTGCGTGCAATGTTCGACGAGTTCGTTCACCAGCGCCCAGCTTTCCTCCTCCTCCATGCCCTCGATGCGCTTGGTAGAGCCATTGGTGATGAACAGGGATTTGCGCCCATCCACGTCGCTTTTCACGACGATCGGATGAATCACGTCCTGCATCCGCGCCATCTCCTCGGGCGAAAGCACGCTGCGGCTGTATTTCTGGATGAGATGCGCGCGATTGTGAACGATGCTCAGTTTTTCCAGTTCCGCTTGGCGCTCCTCCGGCAAGGCATCGAAAGCCGCCGCCGCATCGGCGACGAGCGTATCGGAGCCTTCCGGCGGGCATTCGACACCATAGAGCATCGTGCGCAGGCCAAGCTTTTGATAGGTCGTTCCATCGGTATGCCAGTTGCGCCCTGCATCGCGCACACCGATAAGCTTTCCGTCGACCATCTTGTTGGACAGGATCGAGATGCCCGGAAAATCCGGGTGCGGCCCCGTATAGTTTTGCGGACTGACCCGTCCCAGACGGCTGGAAACGTCCATGACCTGTTTCGGGCTGAGGTTTTGGTCACGTACGACGACCACTGCATAACGACGACACAGATCGTCAAAGGCCAGCAATTCCTCTTCGCTCGCCGTCGGCAGATCGAGATCGAGAATCTCGACCGCAAATCCGTCCTTCAGCCATTGCGTCTTCAGGTCCGGTATAACCGCAGCCATCGCTGCCTCCTTTCCAAGCGGGATCAAGCTCCCATCGGCAGGCCTCTCGGCAGCCCCATCGACAAGCCAGGCTCATCGTCGCCGCGCCATCCTTGGCATCATGAGCGCGCCCGGTGTCCCCTCCCATGAGGCGAGGTTTATAGCTCGCATAAGATGTCGATTATTGGCTGGCCGGCCGGAAGCAGGCTCCAGCGTTTTTCGCCTTTCTATGGCGCATCGTGGCAACGCCCAGACGATTTGCGGCGCGCATAACCCTCAATCGACATTTATTTCACCACGCGATGCGGCTTGTGATTGAATAATTGCGTAGCTGATCCTGCCCGCTTTCTGGGCTGATCGATCGGGCGTCGCATGCAGCGCGCGCAACCGGCCGCATTGCTGAGCACGATCCGCACCAACATTCATCGCATGAGATCGAGCTTATGGGTCGCATAAAGCTGCGATTATTGGCGCTTCTCTTGCTTGCGTGAATGATGCGGAACGTTCGTCGCTCACGACCCCCCTTTCAGTCGAGGTGCATGATGTTGATGACGCAGGAACCGATGCTCAGGCGCTTCTGGCATTGCCTGTTTCCCGTTTCCGATCTCACCGAAAAACCCCGTCCGTTTCGTCTTCTCGGTGAAGACATCGTCGTCTGGAAAGACCTCGACGGCAAACCCCATGCGGTTCAGGACCGCTGCCCCCATCGCACCGCCAAACTCTCGCTTGGCATTCTCAACAACGGCTATATCGTCTGCCCCTATCACGGCTGGGCCTTCGACGGAGAGGGCACCTGTAAGCTCATCCCTCAGGAAACTGCTGTACGGCAGCGCGCCATCCATGTGCGCGCTTACCATTGCGCGGAACGCTATGGACAGGTCTGGGTCTGTCTTGACGAACCGGCCTTCGACATTCCCCATATCGAACCCTATGGCATGCCGGGCTTCCGCCAGGTCTTCGAATTCTCGGAGGATTGGGCCTGCACGCCGCTGCGCATCATGGAGAACGAGTTCGACGCAGCGCATCTCTCCTTCGTTCACGCAACGAGCTTTGGCAGCACCGATCCCGTCCCCAATCTGCCGAGCATCGAACTCTTCGACGACGGCTTCATCGCCCGCAGCCGCCCGGCCGTGCGCAATCCCGAAGGACTGCGCGTTTCCCTGCACACGACCGATGACACGACGGTCCGGATGATCACCGGCCGCTATTACGTGCCGTTCTTCCGCGTCACCGAGATCGCTTATCCCAACGGCCTGAAGAACATCCTCGTTACCGCGCTGACGCCGATCGACGACCGCAGCACGCGGTTCAATCAGTTCGTTCTGCGCAACGACACCGAAGCGGAAGTCTGCACGGAACAGGTGATCGCCTTCGACCGGATGGTGACCCTGGAAGACAAGGCCATTCTCGAATCGACCGATCCCGACGTTCCCTTCGATAACTCTGAAGGCGAGGAGGAACATATGGCGAGCGATCGGCCAGGCCTTCTGATGCGCAAGCTGGTCCGCTCTGTCTGCGACGACTTGCGAGCCAAATCAACTCCCAAGGAAACCGAACTTGCGGGCGCCTGAGCGCCAAAAGGAGCGAGCGATGACAAGCTTGTTGACGAGGCGCGGCGCACTCCTGGGCGGAGCCGGGATCATCGCCGCGCCATGGGTCGCCCGAGGGCAGGAAACACTGCCGAAAGTGCGTTTCACCGCCGGCTGGTCGTTCCAGGGCGGCCAGTCCTACATGCTGCGGGCCGCTCATGCGGGTTATTTCAAGGATGCCGGTGTCGACGTCTCGATCTCGCGCGGCTTTGGCTCAGGCCGCCTGCCAGTCGACATCGCCGGCGGCGTGTTCGATCTCGGTGCGGGCGAGATGAGCGCCACGCTGAAATTCATGGCCGAGAATCCCGATTCCGATCTCGTCATCGTCGCTATTCTGGAAGACACCAACCAGGTGGCGATGACAGTGCTTGCCGATGGACCGATCAAGAAACCGAAGGATATCGAAGGCAACACATTGGCGGCGCCCGAATCCGATGTCGGCCGGCAGCTTTTCCCGGCCTATGCCAAATTCGCCGGTATCGATGCGAGCAAGATCACCTGGGTTTCCGTGGCGCCGGAGCTGCGCGAGCCGATGTTGGTGCAAAAGCGCGCCACGGGCGTCACCGGCAATGCCTCAAGCACGGCGCTGAGCCTGAAGCGCATCGGCATCGACCTGCCGCAGCAGCGCATCTTCTTCTATCGCGATGCCGGGCTCGATCTGTACTCGAACTGCTATGTCGCTTCGCGCAAATTCGCCGAACGCAATCCGCAGGCGCTGAAAGCCGCCCTCGCCGGCCTGTTCCGCGCCTATGTAGAATTCTATCGTGACCCGGCCGACTCGCTGAAAGTGCTCGCCACGGCCGAACCGTTGACCGATCTCAAGATCGAGACCGACCGCGTCGCCTTCCTCAAACAGATCCTGCCGCTTGGCAAAGGCATGAAGGAGAAAGGCATTTCGGCCGTCGACCCAGAGCGGCTCAGCCTCTGCATCACCACCATCGAGGAAGCCTATGGCCTGCCGAAGCGATTGTCGCCGGAGCGCGTCTATACGGACGCTTATCTGCCGCCGGCCACCCAGCGCATGATTTGACGGACGAAGAAACCGAACTTGCAGGCGCTTGGCGCCGGAAAGAGTGAGAAATGACAGGCCTGTTAACCCGACGTGGCGCACTCCTTGGCGGAGCCGGTGTCCTTGCAGCGCCCTGGGTTGCCCGCGGTCAAGGCGCGCTGCCGAGAGTTCGCTTGACCACGGGTTGGTCGTTCCAAGGCACGCACTCCTTTATGTTGCGCGCCGTCCAGGCGGGTTATTTCAAAGAGGCGGGCGCGGAGGTTGTGGTATCGCGCGGTTTTGGGTCGGGCCGCTTGCCGGTAGACATCGCCGGCGGCGTTTTCGACATCGGCTACGGCGACTTGAGCGCCACGATTAAATTCATGGCGGACAATCCGGATTCGGATGTCATCATCGTTGGCGTTCTGGAAGACACCAATCAAACAGCCATGACCGTCCTCGCCGATGGGCCGATCAAAGCGCCGAAAGACATCGAGGGCAACACGCTCGCCGCGCCGGAATCCGATGCCGGACGCCAGCTCTTCCCGGCCTATGCGAAATATGCCGGTATCGACCTCAACAAAATCACTTGGATATCGGTCGCACCCGAACTGCGCGAACCGATGCTGGTGCAGAAGCGGGCCACTGGGATCACTGGCCTCGCTTCCAGCACAGCGCTCGGCCTAAAACGCATCGGCCTCGACATGCCGCAACAGCGCATCTTCTTCTACCGCGATTTCGGGATCAATCTCTACTCGAACGGTTTCGTCGCCTCGCGCAAATTCGCCGAGCGCAATCCAGAAGCGCTGAAGGCGGCGCTCGCCGGTCTGTTCCGCGCCTACGTGGAATACTACCGCGATCCAACCGACTCGCTGAAGGTATTGGCCGAAGTCGAACCATTGACCGATCTTAAAATCGAGACGGAGCGCGTCAACTTCGTCAAAGAGGTCATGCCTTTGGGAAAATACATGCAGGAAAACGGCATTTCGGCGGTCGAACCGGAACGTCTCGCTTTCTGCATTCGCACCATCGAGGACGCCTATGGCTTGCCGAAGCGGCTGACGGCGGAACGAGTCTATACCGACGCCTATTTACCGCCTGCGTCGCAGCGCATGATCTGATGGACCGAAAATGACAACACGACCTTTCGTCGAAATCGACCGCGTCTGGATGCGCTATAACGGATCGGGCGGCACCCTGGCGCTACGCAACACATCGCTCACCGTCGACAAACAGGAATTCGTCGCCGTGGTCGGTCCCTCCGGCTGCGGCAAGTCGACCCTGATGCGCCTCGTCACCGGCCTGTGGCCGGCAAGCGCCGGCTCGGTCATCGTCGCCGGCAAGGAAGTGGACCGGCCCCTGTCCATCGCCGGCATGGCTTTTCAGAATCCCACTTTGCTGCCGTGGCGCACGGTGCTCGACAACGTCATGCTGCCCTTCGAAGTGGTCGACACTCTGGCGGCACGCCTGCGCAAAGACCGCGCTCTTTATGAACAGCAATGCCGCGAACTTCTCGAACTCGTCGGCCTGAAGGGTTTTGAGCATAAAAACCCCTGGCAATTGTCCGGCGGCATGCAGCAGCGCGCCTCGCTCTGTCGCGCGCTCGTGCATCAGCCGCAATTGCTGATGCTCGACGAACCGTTCGGCGCGCTCGACGTCTTCACCCGCGAGGACTTGTGGAGTGTCCTGCAAAATCTCTGGCTGGCGCGCCGGCCCACAGTCATTCTCGTCACCCATGATCTTAGAGAAGCCGCTTTCCTCGCCGATCGCATCCTGGTGATGACCGCCCGGCCCGGCCGCATCATGATCGAACGCAAGGTCGATCTCCCGCGCCCACGGACGCCGCAGATGACCTACAGCAGCTATTTTCAGGATCTCGTGCAGGATCTGCGCGAACATATCGATCGTGCCCGCCAGGGTGAGGAATTGGCCCATGCAGAGTGAAGCCGTCGCCACCCTTCTGACCGACGCACCACCGTCGAAGCCAGCCGAGCCCTCCCAGGCGAAACTTCCGACAAAGCCTGTATCTGCGACCGACGGCATGTTGGACAGCGACTTCGCCCGCGATGCCGCCATCGTTGCAGCCGCCGCACGGCGGCGCCGCTTCATGCGCTTGCTGCCCTGGCTTGTGATCACGGGCATGCTGCTGCTGTGGGAAATCGGCGCGCGTGTCTTCGACATACCGGAATTCGTCCTGCCGGCGCCGACCGTGGTGGCGCAAAGCATCGCCAAATGGTGGAGCCCGATCGTCAGCAATGCGCTTCAGACCTTGAAAACGACGCTGATCGGTTTCGCCATGGCCAATGTCCTGGGTCTGGCGCTCGGCGTTCTCGTCGGCTCCTCGACCATGGTCTACCATGGGCTTTATCCGCTGCTGATCGCCTTCAACAGCATTCCCAAGGTCGCTTTGGTGCCGATCCTGGTCATCTGGTGCGGCATCGGCACCATGCCGGCCGTCCTCACCTCATTCCTGATCAGTTTCTTTCCGATCACCGTCAATGTCGCCGCCGGCATCGCCACGGTGGAACCGGAATTGCGCGACGTGCTGCGGGCGCTGGGCGCGCGCCCGCTGAAGATCGTCCGCAAGGTCGGCCTGCCGCGTTCGATGCCCTATTATTTCGCCAGCCTGAAGATCGCCATCACCTCGTCCTTCCTCGGCAGTATTTTGGCTGAGACGATCGCCGGTCAGAGCGGCATCGGCCATCTGATGATTGTTGCCTCCAGTCGTTTCGATGTGCCGCTGGTTTTCGCCGGCGTCGTCGTGACGGCGGCCATGAGCGTCACCATGTATACGATCGCCACGATCATCGAGACGCGCACGATCAGCTGGGCAACACGCAGCCAGGGCGATCAGGCCACGGGAGTCTGATTAACCGGCCAATAGACGCCGTGCCCAGGCTGCGGCCTCGGTCGGCACGGCGTTACGCTCGAAATCCCATCCCGGCGGCATCGTCGCATCGAGCGCCATCTTGGTCGACACGCCATCATGCGATGACGGATCGAGCCGATTGCAGAAGGCGTCAGGCACCATGAACATGTCGCGATCGGCCTGAAAGCGTGTCGCCAACGCCCAGAGCACTTCGCTCTCATCGAAGACATTCACGTCATCGTCCACAGCCACGGCAAGCTTGATATAGGGATCGAGCCCCATCAGCAGCATCAAAGCCTGCCGCGCCTGGCCCTTCGCCATCTGTTTCATCGAGAGATAGGCGTGAAAGTGCGTGCCTGATTTCGGATAGTTCAAGGCGACAAGGCCCGGCACCATTTCCTTCAGCCGGAGATAGACATGCGCCTCGCGCGCGCTGCGCCCAAGCAGCAGATGTTCTGCCGAATAGCCGGGAATGATGTCGTGAAAGATCGGATCGGCGCGTGAAGTGATGGCCTTCACCACGAAAACATTGCGCGTCGAGCGATCCGTCGCATAACCGGTATATTCGCCATAAGGCCCCTCATCCTCATGGTCGTCGGCGAGGATTTCGCCCTCCAGCACATATTCGGCGAAAGCCGGTACCTCGACGTCGATCGTCCGGCATTTGACCAGCGCCACCGGCTCGCCCATCAGCGCGCCGGCAATGTCGAGCTCATCAACCTCCTTGGCGACCTTGGCGGCGGCGGCGAGATTGATCGCCGGATGAGCACCGATCACCACCGCCACTTCGAGATTGCGCTTCAGCTCGCGGGCCCGAGCCAAATGTTCCCAGATATGGCCGCGCGAATGCAGACTGGCGCCGAACCTGTTCGGCCCTTTCAATTGCAAACGCTGATAGCTGAGATTGCGCACGCCCGTATCAGGATCCTTGCAGACGAGAATGCCGGAGCCGATGTAGCGCCCGGCGTCTTTCTCGAAGTGCCGGCTGATCGGCAATTGGCCGACATCGAGATCCGCCCCCTCCACCACGACGTCCTGCACCGGGCCGCCGCCGATCACGATTGAAGGCAGAGGCTGCCCCTGCGCCTTGCTCCAGGCCGCGTTGAAGCCGCCGGGCGGCACCCCCACCATGGCGGCGATCCGATCGCGACAACCAAACAGATTGGTGATCACCGGTCCGCGGAAGCCGGTCGGCGCATCGAACCACACCACCGGCGAGCGCCCCTGACGTTCAAGCTCGAGCACCAAGGCGGTCGGATAATAATCGAGATCAACGGATTCGCTGACGCGCAGCAAATCTCTCTCCGGCAAAGCCGCAAGCCAGGTGCGCAGCGACGGCCGCTCCAACGCACCGGCGGAAGTCCATCGATCCCATGTCAGCATGCGTCTCTCTCCCTCGGCTGTAGGGAGAAGAAGCAATGCCCGTGCCTGGAGCCGTCTTATCCACCGCCAGATTCAAACTTGACAAAGTCAATTATAGGGAGTGAGATCATGCTCAAGGGCCAATAAGAGCCCGCCAACAACAACGCAGGAAAAAAGAAGGTGGGAGAGGACAATGACCACAGCCAGTGAGAGCGAACTGCTGACACGTGTTGGTCCCGGAACCCCGATGGGAAACATGATGCGGGAATATTGGATCCCCGCTCTGCTTTCCTCCGAACTCAAGGCTGACGCACCACCCACGCGCCTGATGCTGCTCGGCGAAAAGCTGATCGCCTTTCGCGACAGCGACGGCCGCATCGGCATCCTCGATCATCGCTGCCCGCATCGCTGCGCTTCGCTGTTTTTCGGCCGCAACGAGGAAAAGGGTCTGCGGTGCACCTATCACGGCTGGAAATTCGACGTCGACGGCAATTGCCTCGATCAGCCGAATGTGCCTGCGCACCAGGCCTTTCCTGAACGCGTAAAGGCCAAGGCCTATCGCGCGACCGAGCGCTACGGCATCGTCTGGGCCTATATGGGCCAGCGCGCCGAACCGCCGCCGCTGCCCTGTTTCGAAGCGGTGATGATCGCCGACGAAGCCGAACGCAATCAGTTCTGCGTGCAGCGCGAATGCAACTGGCTGCAGGGCCTCGAAGGCGACATCGATACGTCGCACTTCAGCTTCCTGCACATGGGCGCGATGACGCCCGATAAGGTCGATCCCACCAGCACCGGCCGCTACGCGCTGATCAATCCGGCGCCGGAATATCATGTCGCCGATACCGATTGGGGCACGATGTATGCCGCCTATCGCCCGGCCGAAGAACAATCGACCTATTGGCGCGTGGCGCATTTCATGTTCCCGTTCTGGACGATCCCGCCGGACGGCGCCTTCACTGATCACGTCATCGCCCGCGCCTGGGTGCCCATGGACGACACCCACACCATGTTCTTCCACGTCTCGTGGAAGAAGAACACGCCGGGCTTGCGCAAATTGAAGGATGGCAGCCAGATCCCCGGTGCCACCATCGGCAATAAATTTCTGCCCAACGATACGAGCTGGCTTGGTCGCTGGCGGCTCGCCGCCAACACGTCCAACGATTACATGATCGACCGCAACGCCCAGCAGCTCGATAATTATTCCGGCATCGACGGCATCCATTTGCAGGATCAGGCGCTGACCGAGAGTATGGGCGGCATCGTCGATCACACGTTCGAACATCTGGCCGTGAGCGATCTGATGATCACCCGCACGCGGCGGCGCATTTTGCAAGCGACCCGCGCGGCCGCCGAAGGCATCGCGCCCCCTGGCGTCGACAATCCGGAAACCTTCCAGGGCGCCCGTGGTGGCGATTTCGTCAGCGCCAATACGATCGGCTGGCTGCAAGCCTATTCCGACGAAATGCGCGCTTCGAAAAACCCGACGGGCACCTTGCGCATCGCCGCCGAATAGCCCGTCGCGCCTGACGCGCGGCCGCATGAACATCCAAAAGCGCGGTCAACGCGCCCATCGCAGACTTTGCCGGTGAACCGGCAAAGAGGGGATAAAGCAGGGAGGAAGGGATGATCCGACATTACGGCACGGTAGCATTGGCTGTCGCGGCGGTTTTCGGCCTGTCGTCAAATATCGTCAGAGCCCAAACCGCCTGGTACGACCTTCCCGCCGTCAAGGCGGCCTATGAGAAAGCCAAGGAAGAAAAGGAAGTCACCGTTTGGACCCCGGTTCAGGCGGAGGCCGACTGGATCGGCACGGAGTTCAACAAGCGCTTTCCCGGCATCACGGTGAAAGGCACCGGCGATTTGCAGGCCGCCACCAAGATTATCGCCGAGGCCCGCGCCAACCGTCATTCCGTCGACGTCTGGCAGAATTCGCTCGGCGGCATGCTCGAAGTGCAGAAGCGCAATCTGTTCGCCAAGGTCGACTGGCAGCCGTTCGGCATTGCGCCCGGCAATATCCTGTTCGATGGCGACGGCGTCGCCGCGCACAACTTCGTCTATTCGACCCTTTATGCCCGCAACCTCGTCAAACAGGAGGATTTGCCGAAGACCTGGGACGATCTGCTCGATCCCAAATGGCGCGGCAAGATGGTGGCGCAGGATTTTCTGTTCCCGCGCCTGATGGGCTTTCTCGCCATCGCCTGGGGCGAGGAGCGCACCGCCAAATGGGGGCGCGCCATGATGAACGATCAGAAACTGCTGATCACCAACGCGCCGCGCGAAAGCTTCCTCAAGACCGGCGAGCGCGTTCTCTCCATCGGCGATGCGGTCAGCCAGTCCTTCCAATATACGGAGAATGGCGTGCCGACCGGCTATACCATTCTCGATATCGTCCCGGCCGTGCAATTCATGTTCTCGGCGATGAAGAACGCGCCGCATCCCAATGCCGCACGGCTTTTGATCGCCTGGATGGCATCCGATGAAGGCATGGCCGCGCGCGAAAAAGCCGTCTATGGCGCCAGCATCCGGCCGGGCTCGAAATCGCCCCTCGCCCAACAGGTCTTGCAGTCCAAGGCGAAGGTCATTCTTGAAGACCTCGCGACCATGGATCAGCGCGCCGACTACTACAAAAAATTCTCCAGCATCATTCGCGGACCCTGATGAGCCAGATCAGTTTGCCCTCGGGCGCGGTGCAACGCGCCCGTATCAAACGAGCCGCCAAGGCGGAAAAGCGGGCCGATATCGGTTGGGCCGGCTGGACGGCGATCGCGCTCGGCGCGGCCGCCGCCTGCTATTTCATCCTCGGCCCGCTGCTGATGCTGCTGACGACGGCCTTCCGCGGCCCGCAGGACTTTCTGCCCTTCGAGGACGGTGCCGGCTGGACCCTGGACAACCTCGCCGCCGTCTATTTCGACCGCAATCTTTATACGACGATCATTCCCAACACGCTGATCTTCACCGCCGGTTCGGTGACGGTGACATTCCTCATCGCCTTCACCCTCGCCTGGCTGGTGGAACGCACCGATCTGCCGTTTCGCAACGGCGTCTACACGATCATCCTGTTTCCCCTGCTCGTGCCGGGCATCGTTCTGTCCATCACCTGGATATTCCTGCTGGCGCCCAACACCGGCTGGATCAACGTCATCCTGCGCACGCTTCTTGGCCTTGAAGACTCTGGCCCACTGAACATTTTCAGCATGGGCGGCATGATCCTCGCCCAAGGCATCGGCCTCGTGCCCTTCGTCTTTCTGCTGTTGTCGGCAGCACTGCGCTCGATGAATCCCTCGCTTGAGGAAGCGAGCAATACCGCTGGCGCCAGCCCCTTCACCACCATCCGCCGCGTCACCCTGCCGGTCTTGCTGCCCGGCCTGCTGGCGCCGCTGATCCTAGCGACCTTGATCACGCTGGAACAGTTCGAAACGCCTTTGGTCATCGGCTTTCCAGCGCGCATCAACGTCTTCAGCACGCGCATTTTCTTCGAGCTCAACCCGGATACCGATCTGCCGGCCTATGGCCGCGCCGCCGCCGTGGCGCTGCCCTTCCTCATTTGCGGCGTTCTGCTGCTGCTGCTCTACAATCACTTCATCCGCCGCGCCGAAAGCTTCGTCACGGTGACAGGCAAAGGTTTCAGGCCGATGCGCTTTGCGCTCGGCCGCTGGCGCCTGCCGGCCATTCTCTTCATCAGCGTTTACGCCCTGTTTGGTGCATTGCTGCCGGGCTTCGTCCTGGTCTGGGCGAGCTTCTTTGGCTACAGCCTGCCCTCGTTCGACATCCTGTCGACCATCAGTTTCGCCGGCTATACGGATCTCTTCAACAATCCGAAATTCTGGCTGGCGGCGCGCAACACTTTCATCGTCGCCGGTGGCAGCGCCGTCATCGTCACGACGATTGGCGTCATCCTCGCCTGGACGATCCTGCGCACCCAGTTGATGGGACGCTGGGTGCTCGATTTCATCAGCTTCCTGTCGCTCGGCATTCCCGCGGTCATCGCCGGTCTCGCCTCGATGCTGCTCTACCTGTCCATGCCGATCGGTATTTACGGCACGGTGCTGGCGCTGGTGCTCGCCTATTCCTATCGCATGGCCGTCTCGACCCGCCTCACCCGCGCCGCTTTGATGCAGATCCATGCGGAGTTGGAGGAAGCTTCCTCGGTCGCCGGCGGCCAGTGGCTGACGACGATCCGCCGCGTCGTGCTGCCGCTGCTACGGCCCTCGCTCGTCGCCAGCTTCATCCTGCTCTTCATTATCGGCTTTCGCGAATTTACGATCCCGACGATCCTGCAATCGCCTGATAACACCGTGCTCAGCGTGATGATGTGGCAGGCGTTTCAGGGCGGCAAGACCACCCAGGCCGCCGCCGTCGGCACGATGATCGTCATCTTCGTCATTCCCATTATTTTTGGCCTGCGCCGCTTCGTCCTGGCGCGCGACGGACGCGATTGAGGTTCCTATGCTGAAAGTCGAAGGTCTCGAACGCTCTTACACCACACCCGACGGCCTCGTGCATGCGGTCAAGGGCGTCAGTTTCGAAGTGCCGACCGGCTCGTTCTTCACTTTGCTCGGCCCCTCCGGCTGCGGCAAGACGACCACACTGCGCTGCGTCGCCGGCCTCGAGCAACCGACTGGCGGGCGCATCACCATTGCCGGCACTGTCGTCGCCCAGCCCGACAACGATATTTTCGTCCCCGCCTTCAAGCGCGATGTCGGCATGGTGTTCCAGTCCTACGCCATCTGGCCGCACATGAACGTGCTGGAAAATGTTTCCTATCCGCTCGTCGTGCGCAAACCCCGTCCGCCCCGCGACGAGATTCGCGACCGCGCCATGGAAGCCCTGCGCCTCGTTGGCATGGACGGGCTCGCCAACCGCTCCGCCACCAAGCTGTCGGGCGGCCAGCAGCAGCGTGTCGCCTTTGCCCGCGCCATCGTCCGCCATCCAAAAGTGCTGCTGCTCGACGAACCCCTGTCCAATCTCGACGCCAAGCTGCGCGAACAGATGCGCTATGAATTACAGGAACTGGTGGCCCGCGTTGCCATCACCACGCTCTATGTCACGCACGATCAATCCGAAGCGCTCGCCATGTCCGACAACGTGGCGGTGATGTCGGATGGTTTGATCGCGCAAATGGGGCCGCCCCGTAACGTCTATAACCGGCCGGCCAATGAATTCGTCGCCGGCTTCCTGGGCGGCGCCAATTTCCTTGACGCCACGATCATCGAAGCCGACGGCCCTAACAGCCTCGCCGTTTTCGATGAAGATCGCGGCTCAGTGCGTGTCTCCCTGCCGGCCGGTCTCAACAAAGGCGATCGCGTGCAGATCGTCTTTCGCCCCGAGGACGCGGCGCTGCGCTTTTCCGTCGGCAATAACGACAATCAGGTCCGCGCCTCGATTGCCCGGTTGAGCTTCCAGGGCGGCCTCACCGAATGCCACCTCAGGGTCGGCGATACGCTTGTCCGCTCCATGCTTCACCCTTCCGTCCAGGCCGATACAGGAGCCGATGCCTGGATCGAACTCAATCCAGCGCGCTGCACGGTCTATCCAGCGCCGGAGCGTAGAAGTCCGGTTTAACGAATAGAGGGAGAACGAGGATGAGCTTATCAACTGTCGATGCTCCAAACCGCGCCCGCGCCACCGGCTATGGCCGCAAGCCCTCCACCCATGACGCGACGATGACCGAAGTCGGCGCCGGCACGCCGCTCGGCGAATTCATGCGCCGCTATTGGCATCCGGTCGCTCTCTCGGAAAAAGTCAAAGACGTTCCGCAGAAGCTGCGCCTGCTCGGCGAGGATCTCGTCATCTTCCGCGATCGCCAGGGGCGCCCTGGCCTGCTGCATGCGCGCTGCGCCCATCGTGGCACCACGCTCTACTACGGCAGGGTGGAAGAGAACGGCATCCGTTGCTGCTATCACGGCTGGCTGTTCGACGTGGAAGGCCGCTGCCTTGAGCAACCCTGCGAAGCTGATGGCGGGCGTAGCCGTGACCGCGTCACCCAGCCCTGGTATCCGTTGCAGGAGCGCTATGGCCTAGTTTGGGCCTATATGGGGCCACCGGACAAACAGCCGCTTCTGCCCCATTGGGATACGCTCGAAGCAGTCGGTCCTGGCGAAAAGATTTACGTGACCGGCTCAAGCTTCGGCGCCGGCGGCGACGACACCGTTGAAATCGTGCCCTGCAATTGGTTGCAGGACTGGGAAAACATCATGGACCCGTTCCATATCCCGATCCTGCACACGAGCTTCAGCGGCGTGCAGTTCGTGCCGGAATTCGGAGTCATGCCGCAAGTTCATTGGGAACATGCACCGACGGGCATGCAATACACCGCTTATCGCAAGCTCGACGACGGCCGCGAGGTGGACCGTGTCACCCTGGCTCTCTTTCCGCATGTGCGCATCGTGCCGAGCGTGCAACTCGCGCCGGGCCCGGCCATGGGCATCGGCTGGGTGGTTCCGGTCGATGACACCAACTTCCGCCTGTTCCATGCCATGCGTGTGCCGGAAGGCTTTAATGGCATGCCGCGCCTGCCGGGCAAGAAATGGAGCGAGAAGAGCGAAGAGGAACATCAGCGCTTCCCCGGCGATTGGGAGGCCCAGGTCGGCCAAGGACCGATCAGCCTGCATTCGGAAGAAAACCTGGCCGGCAGCGACAAAGGCATCGTCATGCTGCGGCGCCTGCTGAAACAGCAGATCAAGATCGTCGAAGAAGGCGGCGATCCACTGGGGGTCATCTATGATCCAGCCCAGCAGGTGATGAAGGTCAGCGCCGGTAATTTCTTCAAGACCTAAGTACTTCTCAAGAAGAACTTCGTCACAAGCGTCTCGCGCCGTTTGATCTAGATCAAACGGCGCGAAGCAATCCGCGCTTTCAATGAGGTTGACGCTTTACGACAGGGCGTTGGCATCTGCTATAGATGTGCAAACACAGCGCACTTGATCTTGGAAACAGGAATGGAAGCCACCAAAACACGCCGTAGCGGTTCGCCACCCGATCGGCAGCACGCGTCCAATCCACCGAAGAGCGAGCAGGTCGTCGCGGCTAAAATCATGGTTTTAGCCACCAATCTGCGGCGTTCCGGCAGTCTGCTCTATGCACGTGCGCTCAACCTGAGCACCCATGAGTGGCCGATCATTGGTTCGATTGGCATGAGCGGCGCCACATCTTTGCGCGAACTGGCCGACCGGCTCGGTCTCGACAAGGGGCTCGCCAGCCGCGAAGTGTCATCCCTCGTCCGGCGCGGTCTCCTGCTCAAGGAGCGCCCCTCGAAAGAAGTGCGCATCCGCTTGAGCCCGGCGGGCGAAGAGATGATGCAGCGGGTCGCCACTCTCTCCGCCGAACGCGAGGACTTCCTGCTCGCGGATATGAGCGAGAAGGAACGCGCCGTTTTCATCCAGCAATTGGAAATGATCGGCGCACGCGCCAAGACCCTGCTCGAACAGGTCAACGCCGAGACGGACGAAGGCTAGTCCCGCCCACCGACACCGTTGAGAAAGACTTCCGCAGTGCGCGCGGCAATGTCGTGCAGCAGGGCCTTGGTCACGCGCGGCTTCTGACTGAACAACAGACGCATGTGCAAATCCGTCTTCAACAGACCGAGAAACTGCTGTGCGGCGATATCGGGATATTTCACCTTGATCGTGCCGGCCTCTACCTGCTCGGCCAGATATTTGCCGATCAACACGTGAGAGCGGGTGACGGGACCTTCGAAGAACAATTTGCCGATTTCGGGAAATTGCCTGGAGTCAGCTACCACGGTCTGGAACAGAGCGATCATGTCCTTGGCATAGAAATTCGCCAGAGCGCCGGCGCCCAGTTCCGTCAACACGGCTTCGGGCGTGCCGTGCGACGTGGTGATGACCTCCTCGGGCAGAACCTTGCCTTGACCGCACATTTCGCGCACGACCGCTGAGAACAGCTCTTCCTTATTGTTGAAGTGCCCATAGACCGTGCGCTTGGACACCGATGCCTTTTCGGCCACCGCGTCCATCGTGGTTTGGACAAAGCCCTTTTCGAGAAACAGATCGATCCCAGCATCCAGGATCGCGCGATATTTGCGCTGCGAATCGCGCCGGGTCAGACGGCTTGCGCGTGCGGGAAGCCTATCGTGCATGTGCAACTGTCCAGGTTCGGCCAGGGCCGGCCAATATTAGCCAAGCCCTTGTTTATTGCACAAAGGCCGCCGTTTCAAACCTAACCTGTTCTAAACCGGCCCCGCGCTGAATAAATCGGTGCTCAGCCCGGCATGGCTCTGGTCATTTCCTCGAGCCAGGCGATATCGACGCCCGCCAGGGTGCGCAGCTCCTCCAGCGCCTCGTCCTTCGACTGGCCGCAGCACTCGATGACATGCGGATCGCTGCCATCGGCCGCCTGGCAGGCAAACTCCAGCCGAATACCGTTCGGATCGATGAAATAGATGCCGTCAAGTCCCGGCAACTGCGGGATCGGCCCGATATAGGGAACGTTGTTCTTCTTCAGCCGCGCTTCGATGTCGCGAAAGCGCTCCGGCGTGACGACGAAGGCGCAATGCTGCATCGCACCTATCGCGTTACGATTGGCGGCAGGCTCCTTGCCTTGCGGAATTTCGAAGAAGGCGAGCGTGCTGTCGTTACCCATGTCGTAAAAATAATGGCGGACATTTTCATACGGCGGATTGCCCCGATTGGCCGCGCCCGTGCCGAGCCCGGGTGGCACGCGCAACGCATGGATCAACGGCATGCCAAGCACGCGCACATAGAATTCCGTCGTCTTCTTAATATCATCGGTGCACAGCGCGAGATGATGAACACCGCGCATCAACGGCCCGTCGTTGTCTTGCGTCTTGCTGGCCATGGGCTCCCTCCTCGCTTGCGTTGACTCAAATCATTAGAGACCTCATATTCTCAGATTAGGAAGGGCGCACGACGATATCAAGCACGGCAGTGAGCCGGCGGATATCGAACGACGGAGGGGGAGCGTTCATGATCCGCACACGATTTGCATCTGTCATGGCCATTGCTGCTGGTCTGTTGGCCGGTTCGCTCCCATTGATCCAAACCGCTGCGGCCCAAGACGTTATCAAGATCGGCGTCATCACCGATCGCGTCGGCAGCGGTAAATTCTATGCCGAACCGGTGACGCGCGGCATCGAGCTTGGCACCAAGATCATCAATGAAAAGGGTGGTGTCCTCGGCAAGAAGATTCAACTGATCATCGAAGACGATCAGAATCGCCCCGACGTGTCCGCCGCCAAAGCGCGCAAGCTCGTCGACGATGGCGTTGTCGCCATCTTGTCGAACACCGGCTCACCAGCCACCCAGCAGGCGCAGACCGTGTCGCTCGAAACCAAGACGCCGCATCTGACGCCAGCCAACAGCGCCGACACGCTGACCACCCAATTGGACAATCCGTGGTTCTTCCAGACCGGCCCGCTGGCTTCGATCCAGCTCGCCACTTTGATGAGCTACACCAAGTCGCGCGGATTCAAGAAAGTGGCCATCGTCCGCGATAACTCGTCGCTGTCGCAGTCCTTCGCCGAATCCTTCCGCAAGGGACTGGAAGGCGTCGGCATCCAGGTCGCGCTGGAGGAAGTCATTCCGCAAGGCGCCACGTCCGCCGTCGCCAATCTCCAGAAAGTGCGCGCCGAAAAGGTCGACGCCATTCTGCAGGCCGGTATTCTCGGCCCCGAAATGCTGCAATTTTTCCGCGCCTATCAGCAATTGGGCATGAAGGAACCGATCCTCGGCTCCTACAATCTTAGCATTCCCGCCTATCTCACCATGGCCAAGGATCTCATGGACGGCGTGGTCTTCGTCGACGCCTATGACGACACCAAGCCCGAGGCGAAAGTCTTCCACGACATCTACCTCAAGGAATACAAGGAAGAGCCGAGCAGCCTGCCCGCCTATGGCTGGGACGGCATTCACCTCATTGCCGCGGCGATCACCAAGGCCGGAACGCTCGACAAGGAGAAAATCCGCGAAGCCCTCGCCTCGACCCAGAATTTCACCGGCGCGATCGGCGCCAAGGGCACGAGCTGGAGCTTCCGCGATGGCAAGCGCACTGGCTTCGATCCGCAGGGCGCGGTGGTGCGTGTCATCAAGAACAATCAGCACGGACCCGTCGTCCATGCGGGCCAGAAATAAGTCTTCACACCGAGCAGGAGCTGCGCGGACTAAACGATGGAAGACTTTCTTGAGCTGACAGTCAGCGCAACGGCCTCCGGCTGCATCTATGCGCTGATGGCCCTGTCCTATCTGATCGTGCTGCGTCCGACGTCGATCATCAATTTCGCCATCGGCGAATGGGCGGCGACGGGCGCCTTCGTCGGCGTCGGCGTATTGACGACCTTGCTCTGGCCGCGTCTCGATGCGCCCTATCCAGTCGCCGTCGCCATCGTGCTCGTCGTCCTCGGCCTGCTCGGCTGGGCGGTGGAACGCCTGACGGTGCGCCCGCTCGTCAAGCGCGGCGCCGCCGTCACCAGTCCGATCCTGGCCCTGCTCGGCGTGTTGGTGATCTTCCGCGAGACGCTGACTTTGCTCTTCGGTGCCGATCCGTTTCCCTCGCCGCCACCGCTCGGTTATCGGCGCTTGGAGATCGGTCCGTTCGCCGGTGCCCCGCAGCAGTTTTTCATCATCGCCGTCACGCTGACCATCTTCGCCGGTGTCTGGTATTTCTTTGAACGCACCGTCTGGGGCCGCGCCTTCGAGGCGGTGGCGATCAATCGCCGGGCAGCCGCGCTGATGGGCATCAATCTCGGCCGCGTCACCGCGCTCGCCTTCGCCGCCGGCGCGGCGGTCGCCGGCATGGCTGGCCTGCTGATCAGCCCGCTGACCTCGGCCCATTACATGATGGGTCTACCGCTCGCCATTCAAGGCTTCACCGCTTTGGTGATCGGCGGCGTCGGCCGCGTCGAAGGCGCCCTCCTCGGCGGGCTCATTCTCGCCTTCGCCGAACAGCTTGGTGCCCGCTATCTGCCTATTCCCTCGGGGCTGACACTGGCCTTTCCGTTCAGCCTGCTGATCCTCTTCCTACTGTTGCGACCCACCGGGCTGATCTCGCCCAGCGAGGTGAGATGATCCGCACGCTCGTCTGGATCGCCGCCATCGTCGCGGCCAGCGCCATCGCCTTCGTTCTCGGCGGCTATGCCACCGATGTCTATCGCAAGATGCTCATCTGGATCGCGCTGGCGTTGAGCTACAATTTTCTGTTCGGCACCGCCGGCCAGGTCGCCTTCTCGCATTTCGCCTTTGCCGGTGTCGGCGCCTATGGCGTCGTCATCCTCTCGACCAAACTCGGCCTGCCCTTCGGCGTTGCCTTCATCGGCGCCATGGCTCTGTGTGCGCTCATCGCCTTCATCGTCGCTGTACCCTCGACACGGCTCGAAGGTTTTTATCTGGCGCTCGCCACCCTCGCCTTCGCGCAATTGTTCACCGTGCTGATCAACGAAGGCGGTGACCTGACGGGCGGCACCGGCGGCATCGCCGGCTATTCCTTGCCCAGTATCTTCGGCCTGCAATTGCGCGGACCGTGGTACACGGTGGTTCTCGTCCTGCTGGTGGCCGGCACCTTGCTGCTGCTCAACCGCCTCGACAAGTCGTCCTTCGGCCGCGCCTGCCGCGCCATCCGTGAAAACCCGGCCGTCGCCGCCGCCATGGGCATCAATGTCCGGCGCACCAAGGTCATCACCTTCACGCTGACCAGCACTTTGGCGGGGCTCGCCGGCGTTGCCTATGCCTATACGGACAATGTCATCAACCCACCGGTGTTCGGGCTCGAAAACGTCTTTCTACTGCTGTTCATGATCATCGTCGGCGGCATGGGCCGGCCGCTCGGCGCCGTCGTCGGCGCCATTCTGCTCTATCTCGCCCCGTTCTTTCTCGAACCGATCGTCGGCCACGGCTATCTGGTGATCTTCGGCATCCTCGTCGTTCTAGCGATCCTGTATCAGCCTGCCGGCCTCGCCGGTCTCATCGATCGCAGCCTGGGGCTCCTGCGCCCACGAGGCCAGTCATGAGTGGCGCGCCCCTGATCCGTGTCGCTGGATTGAGCAAACGCTTCGGCGGCCTCACCGCTGTGGAAGATTTGAGCTTCGACGTCGGCCATGGCGAAATCCTCGCCGTCATCGGCCCCAACGGCGCCGGCAAGACCACCACATTCAATCTCATCACCGGCATGCTGGCGCCGACCACCGGCCAGATCGAACTCGACGGCCAGCGGATCGATGGCCTGCCCGTCCATCGCATCGCCGCGCTCGGCATGTTGCGCACCTTCCAACACAACATGCCCTTCGCCGGCATGTCGCTCACCGACAATGTCATGGTCGGCGCGCATCGGCGCTTCAGCGCCTCGGTCGTGGATATTCTGCTCCAGCGCAGTCACGTGCTGGCGGAAGAGAAGCAAGCCCGCGCCCGCGCCGCCGAACTGATCGACTTCGTCGGCCTCGGCCATCATCTCGATGCCGATGTCACCACCCTGTCCTTCGGCGAAGGTCGGCTGCTGGAAATCGCCCGCGCGCTGGCTGGCGATCCCAGAGTCATCCTGCTCGATGAACCGGCCGCCGGCCTGACGGCGGCAGAGGTGAAGCGGCTCAGCACGCTCATCCGCACCATCGCCGCCAACGGCGTTTCGGTGCTTTTGATCGAACACGACATGCATTTCCTCATGCCGCTGGCTGAGCGCATCGTCGTCCTCAACTTCGGCCGCAAGATCGGCGAAGGCACGGCACAGGAGATTGCCGCCAATGCGGCCGTCGTCGAAGCCTATCTCGGCAGCTCCATCAATCAGCTCAGCCAAGGAGGCGCTCATGCTTGAAGCTGTTGCGCTCAGCGGCGGCTATGGCCCGAGCGATATTCTGCGCGAGATTGCGATTACCATTCGCGAAGGCGAAGCAGTGGCCTTGCTCGGCCCCAATGGCGCCGGCAAATCGACACTCATGGCGGCCTTGACAGCCACGCTGCCGCATCGGCGCGGCACACTGCGCTTTGCCGGCGAGGATGTCAGCGGCGTGCCGAGCCACGGCCTCGTCGCCAAGGGCCTCGCGCTCGTGCCCGAAGGCCGGCAGATCTTCTCGCCCTTCAGCGTCGTCGAAAATCTGCGCCTCGGCGCCATGAAGCTCGGTTCCCGCGCGACGCTCGAAGAACGTTTCGACTACGTCTACACTCTGTTTCCGCGCCTCGCCGAACGCAAAAGCCAGCGCGCCGGCGCCATGTCGGGCGGCGAACAGCAAATGCTGGCCATCGGCCGCGCGCTGATGAGCAAGCCGAACATGTTGCTGCTCGATGAGCCTTTCCTGGGCATCGCCCCGAAAGTCATCGACGAAATCCTCGCCGCATTGCAGTTGCTGCGTCGCGACGGCTTGACCTTTCTCCTGGTCGAACAGAAGCTCCCCATCGCCCTGATGGCAACGGAACGGGCCTATGTGATGATCAAGGGTCATATCGTCCTGGAAAGCGACTGCCCGAGCCTGTCGCAACGCTCCGACATCCACGATCTTTATTTCAGTCTGTCGAGCCCGCAACAGGCGTAGCGAAACGTGATTTGCTCTAGCGCGGCGCCCCAAAAAAGATTAGAGTGCTAATATTCTTGCAATGGACATCCGGAGGGATCACATGTCTGGTGCAGCACCATCTTCCATTCCGAGCGTTCTCGGCCTGCATCACGCCGCTTATCGTTGCCGCGACGCCGAAGAAACCCGCCATTTCTACGAAGACATTCTCGGCCTGCCGCTCGTTCACGTGGTGAGCGGCGATGCGCCCTCAACCGGCGATCCCAATCCCTTCCTGCATCTTTTCTTCCAGCTCGCCGACGGCTCCTGCATCGCCTTCTTCGATCTTGGCGACGGCAAAGCGGGCGAGCCATCGCCGAACACGCCGAAATGGGTCAATCACATCGCGTTCAACGTGCCAGACGACAAAGCGCTGAGCACAATGAAGGCCCATCTGCAGAAGCACGGCATCGAAGTGCTCGGCGAAGTCGATCATCACTTCGTCCACTCGATCTATTTCTTCGATCCGAACGGTGTCCGCCTCGAATTCACGACCCAGGTCGTCGACGACAAGCAGATGCAGCAGTACCGCAGCGAAGCGCATGAAGCGCTGCGCGACTGGAAGAAGAAGCATCAATCCGCCGCGGCCGCCTGAGGCGCGCGGAAGCGACCACCTCCCTTAACACCTATCCTCAGGCGAAGCGGCCATCCGCTCCGCTTAAGGATGAACCACGCCAGGTTTAAAATGACGAAAATCGAATGGGACCGGATTCCGATCGTCATCAGCTTTGCCGAAACCGTCCGCATGGTCGAAACCTATGGTTTCGTCGGCAGCCAGGGCATCACCGTGCTGGAGGGACAGCGGCTCGTGCCGCGCAACCGCCCCTCCGATACCGTCTTCCTGTTCATGCATCCGGCCACGACGTTGAACCTGTTGCCGATGCCCACCGCACTCGCCGACTCAGGCCTGCATGTGATGTGCTGCGGCAGCCGCTATGCCAAGAACGACAGCGCCCTAATCATGGAAAAGGTCGTCTACGATCTTGGCCAATATGTCCGTCATGCCCGTGAAGTCCTGGGCTATCGCAAGGTGGTGCTGGTCGGCTGGTCCGGCGGCGGCTCGCTGTCCCTGTTCTATCAGGCGCAAGCCGAAGCGCCGACCATTACCCACACGCCCGCCGGCGATCCTTACGATCTCACCACCGCCAATCTGCAACCGGCAGATGGCGTGATCTTCATCGCGGCCCATCTCAGCCGCGCCGAAACTTTAACCGAATGGCTCGATCCGTCGCTGCGCAATGAGCTTGATCCCGACGATCGCGATCTCGAACTCGACATCTACAATGCGCAATGTCCGGCACAGCCACCCTACAGCGCCGACTTCGTGAAAAAATTCCGTGCCGCCCAAGTGGCCCGCAATCGGCGCATCACCGCCAACGTGCAGGCCATGCTGGAAAAGCTGAAGAAGAAGAACGACGGCGAGATGGAACGCGGCTTTGTCGTCCATCGCACCAATTGCGACGTGCGCTGGCTCGATCCGGCGGTCGATCCGAACGGCCGTAAACCGGGCTGGTGTTTCCTGGGCGACCCCCGTATCGCCAATTCGGCACCGGCCGGCATCGCCCGCTATACGTCGCTGCGCTCATGGCTGTCGCAATGGTCGATCGACAACACCAATGCACGCGGCGTGGTCAATGCTGCCCGCATCACCAAGACACCCGTCTTGCAGATCGTCAACGAAGCCGACGATGCCGTGCCGGCGACGCATAATCCCGCCATCCGCGCCGCGCTGGCCACGCCCGACAAGGAATATGTCGAGATCAAGGGCGCCACCCATTACTTCCTGGGCCAGCCAGCCGAGCTTGCTCAATGTATCGGTGCGGTCGCCGATTGGAGCCAGCGCAAGTCCTTGCTGCAAGCCTGAAGCCTCAAGTCTTTCCGAACTGCTTCAGCGCGAGCGGTTCGGAAAGGCCTTGTTCATCGTAATCCGAAACTTCCCTTGCCGATGGCGGGGCATCGGCCTATGCCTGTCCATGTGGGACAATGCGCTGACTTCGCCGGAAGACAAGGCGCCTAAAGACATGGCGCGGCGATCAATGGGTCAGATTCGTCTTGTGCTGGCTCCCACCGGGGAACACTCACGATGACTGCTCAGATTGTCTCTGACGCGAGCGCATCTTTCGTCCGTCCTGCCAGCGCGCGTCTCGCCTGGGTCGATACGGCCAAGGGCATCTGCATTCTCATGGTCGTCATGCTTCACACCGTCACCGGCGTAGACGAAGCCTTTCCCGGTACGTCGGGCTGGCTGCATCACCTGATTTCCTTCGCCAAGCCCTTCCGCATGCCGGACTTCTTTCTGGTCTCGGGCCTGTTCGCCACCGCCGCCATGGGACGTCCCTGGCGCGACTTCCTCGATCGCAAGCTCGTCTACTTCGGCTATTTCCTGGCGCTCTGGATGGCCATCATCCTGCTCGTCAAAGCCCGCGGCATGGGCCTCACCGATCCGCAGAGCTTCCTCAGCGAATATCTCTGGGGCTTCATCGAGCCGTTCAGCACCTTGTGGTTCATTCACCTGTTGCCGCTGCTCTTCATAGCGCTGCGTCTCGTCTGGACTTGGCCCGTCTGGCTCGTCCTCATCGGCGGCCTGGCGCTGCATCTCCTCGCTGCTTTTCATCTCGATCCCAGCGACTATGGCCTGAGTTCGACCTTGACCCGCTGGACGGCGATCAACGCCTTCTGCCTGTTCTTCGTCTACTTCTACATCGGCGCGAAAGCCGGCCCGCGCATCCTGCAATGGGCTTCGCGCATCGCGGCTCAACCCTTGCCAGCGCTCGCAGCGCTCGTGGCTTGGGCTCTCGTGCATGGTGCGATCTGGAAAGCCGGCTATAGCAGCCTGCCGGGCCTTGGTTTCATCCTCGGCTTGGCCGGCGCCATGGCCGTCGTCACAATCTCAGTCCTGCTTGCCAAATATGAGCCCCTCGGCCTATTCCGCCGCATCGGCTCGCATTCACTGGCGATCTATCTGACCTTCGTTCTGCCGATGGCGGCGACGCGCATCGCGCTCCTCAAAGCGGGCGTGAGCAATGTCGATATTGCTTCGCTCATCGTTCTCGCAATCGCGGTCGCGATACCGATCGCGCTCGACATCGCCGTGAAGAATACGCCGCTGGCCTTCCTCTACACACGGCCGCGATGGGCACGCATCGCATAGGCACAGAAATTCTACGTCCGTAACATCTGCCCTTGCGGCTTAATGGCAAATCGCTACCTCCCTGTGCGGCCTGTCACAGCCTTCGCGCTGCATGTGATGCAATAGCGTTACATGAACAGGCTGATGCAACAGAGGAGCCATACGTTATGTTATTACGACGAACCCTTCTCGCCACGGCGCTCGTCGCCTTGTCTTATCCGGCTTTCGCGCAAGGCCATTCGCATAGCGCGCCCAATGGAGGCCAGATCGTCAACATCGGCAAGCTCGAAGCCGAACTGGTGGCACGCACTGGAGAGATCAGTCTTTTTCTCACTGATGCCAAGGACATGAAGGTCAATGCGGCGTCTTACAGCGCCTCCGCCGTCGTGCTCGCCAAGGGCAATGAACAGAAGACCGTGGAATTGACACCTTCTGGTGACAATCGTCTGGCAGGTAAGTTCGACTTCGTTGTTGACGGCCGCCTCCGCGCCACTGTGACGCTGAAGGGCCAGGATGGCGAAATCGGTAAAGGCCGGTATAATACCGATATCAAGCGTTAATCGGATCACATGAGCATGTTCCGCCTCGATCAACTGCGACTGGCTTCCGCGCCCTACGGGCTGCGGTTGGTTTTCGCTTTGGTTCTGGCCGTGTCTCTGATCTTCACGCTCAACACCGCACAACCCTTGAACGTCACGTTCGAGCACGATGCAGGCATCGCCTCGTTCCAACATCAGATGGCTCACGCATCGGTCGATCAAAAGATCCATGCGGCTTCCGATACGGATCAGGACCAAGATGGCACCTCCGGCGCCGTTCACATCCACGCCCATTGCGGCTGCCACACCACCTATGCCTTTCAATCGGCAGAGGTATCGCCTGACGCGCCCAGCGTTTCCGGCCTTCGTTTCGCTTTGACGGCATCGCCCCTCGCATCGCGCGATCCGCCGCCCCTGCCCGAACCCCCCAGAGCCTGATCGCCTCCGTTCGAGTGGTCTCCACTCGCAGCGATTTCTCGCCTTGCAACCGGCGTGATGCCGGCTGGGCTCTCGGGACTGATCATGACACGCAATACCGTTCTGGCCGCGACTTTGCTCGCCGGCATTCTCATGGGCGCCTTCATCGCGCCGAAAATCGAACCGCTGCGCGCGGCGCTGACGACGATCGGCATCATGTCCGACGGACCGGCTCAGGCCCAGACGCCGAAGCCGGAAGAACACGGCCACGAAGACAAGGAGGGCGAGATCGTCATGAGCGATGCTCAGGTCGAGGCTGGCCAATTCGCTGTCGCGGCCGTGGCAAAAGGCGAATTGTATCGCCGCCTGACTGCGCCAGCCGTCGTCACGCCCGATCCCGACAAGATCGCCCGCGTCGCCGCCAAGGTCGTCGGCACGGTCGCGGAAATGCGCAAGAAGCTCGGCGACACCGTGCGCAAGGGCGAAATCATCGCCATCATCGACAGCCGCGAAGTGGCCGAAGCGAAAAGCGCCTTTCTCGCTGCCAACGTCACCTACGATCTGCAGAACGATCTGTTCCAGCGCGAGAAGCGCCTCTACGATCAAAAGATTAGCGCCGAGCAGCAATTCCTCAAGGTGCGCGCCACCACCACGGAAGCGCGCCTGCAACTCGAACTGGCTCGCCAGAAACTGGCGGCGCTCGATCTCACCACCGATGAGGTCAACGCTCTGCCCAAGCAGCCAGTCGAAGGCCTGCGCCGCAAGGAGATTCGCGCGCCGATGGATGGTCGCATCATAGAAAGGCGCGTCGACGTCGGCGCGCCGGTCAACGGCGAGGGCCAGGAAAAGGAGCTCTACGTCATTGCCGATCTCTCCAGCGTCTGGGCCGATCTCTCGGTGCCGACGGCGGATCTGACCCATATCCATGAAGGCGATAAAGTCGTCGCCACGACGGATGCCGGACCGATCGAAGGCCAGATCGTCTTCGTCAGCCCCATGCTCAATCAGGAAACCCGTTCGGCGCGAGTGATCGCCGCTTTCGACAACGCCAAGGCGAAACTCCGCCCCGGCACTTATCTCACCGCCAAGGTCGTCATCGACGCCAAGCCGGTGGATTTGAAAGTGCCCAAGTCGGCCTTGCAGACCATCGGCAGTGAACAGGTGGTGTTTGTGCGCACCAAGGAAGGATTCGCCAAGCGCGAAATCGCCATCGGCGAGAGCGACGACGAGAACAGCCAGATCGTCTTCGGTCTCGATCCGGGCGAGGAAATCGCCACGCGCAACACCTTCACCCTCAAGGCGGATCTCGGCAAGTCCGAAGCCGAACACGCGCATTGATGGACCTGTCATGATCAACCGTATTATCGCTTTTTCCGTTCATCAGCGTTGGCTCATCCTGCTGCTGACGTTTCTGGCCTGCGCCTTCGGCGCCTGGTCCTTGTCGCGCCTGCCGATCGATGCCGTGCCCGACATCACCAACAATCAGGTGCAGGTGAACGCCGTTGCGCCAGCGCTGTCGCCCATCGATATGGAGCGGCAGGTCACGTTCCCGATCGAAACCGCGTTCGCCGGGATTCCGGGCCTCGAATATACCCGCTCGCTCTCGCGCAACGGCTTCGCCCAGGTCACCGCCGTTTTTTCTGAGAAGACCGACATCTATTTCGCCCGGCAGCAGATCGGCGAACGCCTGACGGAAGCCAAGGAGACTTTGCCAGTCGGCACGGAAGTGCGCGTCGGACCGATCTCCACCGGCCTCGGCGAAATCTATATGTGGACCGTCCACTACAAGGACGTGAAGCCCGACGAAATCCGCAACGGCAGCACCGGCTTTCAAAGCGACGGCAGCTATCTCACGCCCGAAGGCGCGCGCCTGACAACGGAACTGGAAAAAACCGCTTATTTGCGGACCTTGCAAGACTGGGTCATCCGTCCGCAATTGCGCAATGTGCCTGGTGTCGCCGGTGTCGACACGATCGGCGGTTTCGAGAAACAGTTTCACATTCAGCCCGATCCGGCGAAGCTCAACAGCTTCGGCCTGTCCTTCAGCGATCTCACCGAAGCCGTTCAGGCCAATAATGCCAGCCGTGGCGCCGGCTATATCGAACGCAATGGTGAAGGCTATGTGGTGCGCAGCGGCGGCCGTCTCGAAACCATGGACGACATTCGCGACGTGGTGATCAGCACCCGCAAGGGCGTGCCCGTACGCGTGCGAGACGTTGCCGATGTCTCCATCGGCCGCGAATTGCGCACCGGCAGCGCCAGCGAAAACGGCAAGGAAGTGGTCGTCGGCACGGCACTGATGCTGATCGGCGGCAACAGCCGCACGGTCTCCGCCGCCGTCGATAAGAAGGTCAACGAAATCCGCACCGGCCTGCCGTCAGGCATCGAAATCCAGACGGTTTTGAACCGCACCCTGCTGGTCGACGCGACGGTGAAAACTGTCGCCAAGAATCTGAGCGAGGGGGCACTGCTCGTCATTCTCGTCCTCTTTCTGATGCTCGGCAATTTCCGCGCTGCCTTCATCACCGCTCTGGTCATTCCCATCGCCATGCTGATGACGGCGACCGGCATGTTGCAGGGCCGAATCAGCGCCAATCTGATGAGCCTCGGCGCGCTCGACTTCGGCCTGATCGTCGACGGTGCGGTCATCATCGCCGAAAACAGCCTGCGCCATCTGGCGGAGCGGCAGCATCAACTCGGTCGAGCACTGACACGCTCGGAACGAATGGACACCGTCATCGCCTCGGCCGGCGAAATGGTGAAACCCTCGGTCTATGGCCAGGCGATCATCATTCTAGTCTATGTGCCTCTGCTCACCTTCACTGGCGTCGAAGGCAAGATGTTCGAACCGATGGCGCTCACCGTCATCATCGCTCTGGTTGCGGCTTTCGTTCTGTCGCTGACCTTCATTCCTGCCGCCATTGCCATTTTCCTCAGCCGCCCGGTCGAGGAAAAAGACAATCGCATCGTGCGCACCTTCAAGAGCGCCTATCGGCCGGCCCTGATGCGCGCTTTGGCCAAGCCCGGCGTCACCATCATCGCCGCCATGCTTCTCTTCGTCGGCGCGATGCTCATGCTGTCGCGCCTGGGCCAGGAGTTCATTCCGCAGCTCGACGAAAAAAACATCGCCATGCATGCGATCCGCATTCCCAGCACGGCGCTTACCCAATCGCAGGACATGCAGCTCGCAGTGGAAAAGACCGTGAGCACCTTCCCCGAGGTCGCTTTCGTCTTTTCCAAGACGGGTACGGCCGAGATCGCCGCCGATCCGATGCCGCCCAACACGTCGGATACGTTCATCATCCTAAAACCGCAGGCGGACTGGCCCGATCCATCGGAGCCGAAGGAAAGCCTTGTCGCCCGCATCAAACAAGCGGTCGAGCGCCTGCCCGGCAACAACTATGAATTCACGCAGCCGATTCAGATGCGCTTCAACGAACTGCTCGCTGGTGTGCGTGGCGACATCGCCGTCAAAGTGTTCGGCGACGATTTCACCACCCTGCTGCGCACCGCCAATCAGGTCGCGACGATCCTGCGCCAGGTGCCGGGCGCGCAGGACGTGCGCGTCGAACAGGCGGCCGGCCTGCCCTTCCTCGAAATCAATGTCGATAAGTCGCAGATCGCCCGCGTCGGCTTGAGCCTCGGCACGGTCCATGGCGTCATCGGTTCGGCGATCGGCGGCGAGCGCGCCGGCGTCGTCTTCGAGGGCGATCGCCGCTTCCCGATCATCGTGCGACTGCCCGACAGCGCCCGCCAGGACATTGCCGCACTGGAAAACCTGCCGGTGCCGCTGCCGGTCAGCGCCGACGGCGCGCGCCGCTCGATCCTGCTGAAACAGCTCGCCAGCTTCACGCTGGTGGAGGGGCAGAACCAGATCTCGCGCGAGAATGGCAAGCGCCGCGTCGTCGTCACCGCCAACGTACGCGGCCGCGACATCGCTTCCGTCGTGCATGAAGCGCGCGCGCAAATCGAACAGAAGGTGCAAGTCCCCTCTGGATATTGGGTCACCTGGGGCGGGCAATTCGAAAATCTCGCGGCGGCGCAGCAGCGTTTGATGATCGTCGTACCAGCCTGTTTCTTCCTGATCTTCATCCTGCTGTTCTCAGCCTTGCGATCGGTGCGCGATGCGCTGCTGGTCTTCAGCGCCGTACCCTTGGCGTTGACCGGCGGTATCGCCGCGCTCTGGCTGCGCGACATGCCCCTGTCGGTTTCCGCCGCCGTCGGCTTCATCGCTTTGTCGGGCATCGCCGTGCTCAACAGCCTGGTCATGCTCACCTTCATCCGCCAGTTGGTGGAGGAAGGAAAATCGATCAGCGAAGCGATCTATGAGGGCGCGATGACGCGCCTGCGCCCCGTCGCGATGACGGCGCTCGTCGCCTCGCTTGGCTTCGTGCCGATGGCGCTGGCCACCGGCACGGGCGCGGAAGTGCAACGGCCGATCGCCACCGTCGTCATCGGCGGCCTGATCAGCGCCACGCTGCTCACCCTGCTGGTGCTGCCAGCGCTCTACAGCCGCTTTGGCCGGGTCACGGCGAAGGAAAAACCCACCGACGAAACACCGCCCCGTCCCTCCGAAACAGAGATGAACATGGCCCAAGCCGCGCAGTAGCCGCGCTCTCGCGCCTCAAGCCAGTCCTGCAATTGTTTTGGAGCATCACCGTGTATCGCCAAAAATTTAAACGGCCTCTCGCCTTCGGCCGCCGTCTCTCGGTTGTCGTGACCACATCGGGCCTATTGGCGGCCTGCACGGTGGGGCCGGACTTCGTGACGCCGCCGTCGCCGGATGTCAGCCGCTATCTGCCCGATGAACGCCCGGCCCGTGACGGTCGCGCCGGCGCGGCCGCGGGTGTGGTCTGGGGGGCCGATGTCTCGGCGCAGTGGTGGCGCCATTTCGGCTCGCCTCAGCTCAACGGCCTCATAGAGGCCGGCATCGCCAACAATCCCGATCTGGAAGCCGCCGAAGCGGCGCTGCGCCTCGCCCAGACCAATATCGCCGTCCAGCGCGCCGCGCTGTTCCCGACCGTCGGCCTGGATTTCAATCCGACCCGCCAGAGGACGTCGAACGCCCTGTCGGCCCCCACCGACACCGGCAATTTCCTCTATTCCCTGCATACCGGCCAGGTGACCGTGGCCTTCGCCCCCGACATCTGGGGCGGCACGCGCCGGCAGATCGAGAGCGCCCAGGCCCAGGCCACCGCCGCCGCCTTCCAGCGCGAAGCGGTGTTCCTGAGCCTCACCGCCAATATCGCCGCCGCCGCCGTGCTCGAAGCCTCGCTGCGCGGCCAGATCGCGGCCACGACACGCATCATCAACAGCCAGGACCAATTGCTCGGCATTCTGAGACGCCAGCATGGCGCCGGCCAGATCGCTCTGACCGATGTGGTGGCGCAGGAGACGGCGGTGGCCCAGGCGCGCCTGCTGCTGCCGCCGCTGGAGCGCGCCTTGGCGCAACAGCGCAATCTCTTGGCCAATCTCACCGGGCGGATGCCGGGCGATGGCGTCAAACAGACGTTCACGCTGCAGGCGTTCCGGCTGCCGCGCAAGATCCCGCTCAGCCTGCCGGCCGATCTCGTGCGCAACCGCCCCGACATTCGCGTCGCCGAGGAGAACCTGCGCGCCGCCAATGCGCAGATCGGTGTCGCGGTCGCCAACCGGCTGCCGCAACTGACCTTGACCGCGAGTGCCGGTTCGAGCGCGGCATCCATGTCGCAATTGTTCTCGCCGGGCATGGGCGTGTGGGGCATTGCCGGCAATCTGGCGCAGACGGTGTTTGACGCGGGTGCTTTGGCGGCGCGGCAGAAGGGCGCCGAGGAGGCGACCTTGCAGGCGGCGGCGCAATATCGTTCGACGGTTCTGATCGCCTTCCAGAATGTCGCCGACACGCTGCGCGCCTTGCAGAGCGATGCGCGGGCGCTGAATGCGGCGATCGCGGCGGAACGCTCGGCGGCGCAGAACAACGATCTGGTGCGCAAACAGGTGGAGGCCGGCCAGATCAGCCTGCCGCTGCTGCTGGCCGCCCAGCAGGCCTATCTGCAGACCGCGCTGGCCAAGGTGCAGGTGGAGGGCCAGCGCGTCACCGATACGATCGCACTGTTCCAGGCTTTGGGTGGCGGCTGGTGGAACCGCCCAGGCCCGCTCGTACCGCAGGACGTGCCCGCCGAAGGAACGCCGCAGACCGTCGCCGCCAACTAATAGGAGCGCGGCAAACCGAGGACATGTTCGGCGAGATAGGAAAGCACCAGATTGGTCGAAACCGGCGCCACCTGATAAAGCCGCGTCTCGCGAAACTTGCGCTCGACATCATACTCGGCGGCGAAGCCAAAACCGCCGTGCGTCTGCAAGCAGGCATTCGCCGCTTCCCACGATGCTTCCGCCGCCAACTGCTTCGCCATATTGGCTTCCGCGCCGTTCGGCCTGCCGGCATCGTGCAGGGCAGCCGCCGTATAACGCATGAGATCGGCGGCGCGAACGTTCATATAGCTGCGCGCGATCGGAAACTGCACGCCTTGATTCATACCGATCGGTCGGTCGAACACCACGCGCTCGCCCGCATAGGCCCGCGCCTTGTCGACGAACCAATAGCCGTCGCCGATACATTCGGCTGCGATCAGCACCCGCTCCGCATTGAAGCCGGCGAAGATCGTGCGAAAACCTTGTCCTTCCTCGCCGATCAGATTTTCGGCTGATATTTCGAGATTGTCGAAAAACACCTGATTGGTTTCATGATTGACCATATTGGCGATCGGCGTCATCGCCATGCCGCCTTTAAGCGCCTGCGCGACGTCGACGATGAACACCGACAGGCCATCGGTCTTCTTCTTCACCTGATCGAGCGGTGTCGTGCGCGCCAACAGGATCATCAGGTCGGAATGCTGCAGACGTGACGTCCACACTTTCTGGCCGTTGACCACATAACGATCGCCGCGCCTGACCGCCGTGGTCTTCAACTTCGTCATGTCCGAGCCGGTCGTTGGTTCCGTCACCGCCATGGCCTGCAAACGCAGTTCGCCGCTGGCGATACGCGGCAGATAGGCCCGCTTCTGCGCTTCCGAACCGGCCCGCAATAGCGTCGACATATTATACATCTGCCCATGCACGGCGCCGGAATTGCCGCCAGAGCGATTGATCTCCTCCATCACGATGGAGGCTTCGACCAAACCCAGGCCTGATCCGCCATAGTCCTGCGGGATCAAGGCCGCGAGCCAGCCGCCCTTGGTTAAAGCCTCGGCGAACGCCTCGGGATAGGCGCGCGCTTCGTCGATCCGCCGCCAATAGGCCCCATCGAAGGCGGCGCAGAGATCGCGCACCGCTTCGCGGATATCGGCATGATCTTCGGGCGCGGGGATCTGCATGGCGTTTCGGTCCATCCTCTGGTGCCAACGGCGTTTTCCGCGACTTTAGAGACCGCCGGCCACGGGTCAATGCGCCGATCAATGCCGCCGCTGCACGCGCACCATGCACGAGCCGTCCTTGTTCGCGTTTCGGCAAAGGGCTACGCAAGAACAATGCAATCCGCGCAACGGAGAAGCGCCATGGAACTCGGCTACAAAGGGGAACGCGTCCTCATCACCGGCAGCACCAAGGGCATCGGCTATGCCTGCGCCGAGGCTTTCGCCGCCGAAGGCTGCCCGATCATCATCACCGGACGCGACGCCACCACCGTGGAAGCGGCTCGCCAAAAACTCGCCAGCACCTATCAAGTGAAAGTCGAGGCCTTCGCGGGCGATCTCTCGCATCCCGCCGAACGCGAAAGGTTGGCAGCGCAAGCCCCCGATATCGACATTCTCGTCAACAATGCCGGCGCCATACCCGGCGGCAGCCTGCTCGATCTCTCCATGCAAACCTGGGACCAGGCTTGGGCGCTGAAAGTGATGGGCTATATCCATCTCACCCAGATCTATCTGCGTCGCATGAAGGACAAGCATGCCGGCACGATCGTCAACATCATCGGCAGCGGTGGCCGCAGCCCGCGCTTCGACTATGTCTGCGGCGGCACGGGCAATGCGGCGCTGATGGCCTTCACCGGCGCCGTCGGCGGTCATTCCGTCGATTTCGGCGTGCGTGTCTTCGCCATCAATCCGTCATCGACCAAAACCGATCGCGCCGTCACTTTGGCCAAGACCCGCGCCAAAGCGAAATATGGCGACGAAAGTCGCTGGGAGGAAATGCAGCATCATGCGCCGCTCGGCCGCCTCGCCGAGCCCGGTGAAATGGCCCGCGCCGCCGTCTTTCTCGCTTCGCCCGCCTGCGGCTATGTCAGCGGCGCCACGCTCGATATCGATGCCGGCAGCGCCTATCGCGGCGGGCCTGTGTAATGTTCGATCCCGACGACATCGACTGGCTGGCCCATGCGGCGATCGCCGATGCGCCCCGCGTCGATGTCGTCTTCCTGCTCAACGACCGCTTCTATATCGGCAATCCCAACGATGGGGCTGAGATCGCCGACCCAAAGCACTATGTGCCCCTGGCATCACCCGCGACCGATGGCACATTTTCGGTTTCCGAGGTCGAGAACCGGGGCGACGAACTGGCACTCTACTATCGCCGCCTCGTCGAGATGGCCGCGCACCATCGACAGCCCTTTGGTCAAATCAGGCAATATTTCTGGATGCGGTTGGTATTGCGCTGGCGGGAGGGAGAAACCTTCCTGCCCTGGTACGATCATTGGCGCGAAATGACGTCGCTGCTCGACTGGCTCGACGGCGCCGGCAACGGCCAGCATTGGTATGATGTCGATCAAGGCTGGGAAATGCTTGTGCGCCGACGCGGCCACCACTTTTTTATCCGCGAGGGCGATGGCGACGGCAATGAAATTCTCAATATCCAGATGGAAAGAGAACCGCTGCTGCGCGGCATCGCGCCCCTGCAACGGCAAACGACCACTGCCATCGCGCTGCTGACCGAGCGCCTGGGGGCCGATGTCTGGAGCACCTATCTCTATCAGCCGGACGTCCGCTTCGGCACCAAAGACTGGTCGCCCAAGCCAAGCAAAAGACCGACCGCCAAGCCATAGTGGCCGGCGGCCGATCCAGTCAGAGTCCTGCCCAGGGATGCGGGGCGCCGCTCGTATCGATGTAATAGGACTTCTGCTGCATATAGGCGCGCAGACCATCGCGGCCCTTCTCGCGACCCATGCCGCTCGCCTTCATGCCGCCAAACGGCGTCGAGATCGAGAACTGCTTGTAGGTATTGATCCACACCGTGCCGGCCTTGATCGCCGCGCCGATGCGCAGCGCTTTGACCACGTCCCGCGTCCAGATTCCGCAAGCGAGGCCATATTCATTGTCATTGGCATCGCGGATGAGCGTATCTTCATCATCGAACGGGAAGACGGTCAGCACCGGGCCGAACACCTCCTCACGGCAGATCTCGGCACCCGGCGCCACATCGCCGATGATTGTCGGCTCCAGATAGACGCCCTCGTTATAGTCGCCGCCAGCCGGACGCTGGCCGCCGGCCAGAATCGTGCCCCTATCGCGGCGCGCCTGCGCGATGAAACGCTCGACGCTGTTGCGATGATCCTCGTGGATCAGCGGCGCCACCTGGGTGCTGCTCTCGAAGGGATGGCCGACACGCAAGGCTTTCGTGCGCGCGATGAGCTTTTCCAGAAACGGCTTATAGATCGAACGCTGCACATAGAGCCGCGAACCGGCGATGCATGATTGACCGGACGACGAGAAAATGCCGAACAGAATACCGGCGATGGTCTGATCGATATCCGCATCCTCGAACACGATGGTCGGCGACTTGCCGCCGAGTTCGAGCGAAACCGGCATCAGCTTCTCAGCCGCCTTGCGCGCCAGGCTACGGCCAACCGCCGTGCCGCCGGTGAACGAGACCTTGCCGACCGCCGGATGAGTGACCAACAGATCGCCAACGACACTGCCCGAACCCGGCAGCACCGACAGCAAGCCCTTCGGCAGACCCGCTTCGTCGATGATGCGCGCCAATTCCAGCGACACCAGCGGGCTCCACGATGCCGGCTTCAAGATCACCGCGTTGCCAGCGGCCAGCGCCGGCGCGATCTTCTGCGCATCGCTGGCGATCGGCGAATTCCACGGCGTGATCGCCGCGACGACGCCAAGCGGCTCCCAACGCGACAGAGTGATGTAATCGCCGCGCGCCGGCGTGATCTGCTCCTCCTCGGTTTCGCAGACGGCGGCGAAATAACGGAACGTGCCGGCGGCACTGGCCGCAAGCGCCCGCGTCTCGCCCAAAGTCTTACCCGTATCGCGCGTCTGGATGTAGGAGATGCGATCGATATTGCGGCTGATGCCATCGGAGATTTTATAGAGGAAGCTCGCCCGTTCGTGCGGCTTCAAACGCTTCCAGCTCGCCGCATCGGCGGCATCCTGCGCCCGCGCGATCGCTTCTTCGACATCAGCGGCGGAAGCGCCTGAAACCGTAGCATTGTGGCTGCGATCGGCCGGGAAGACCGAGGTGATTTCCGCGCCCTGCCCCTTGCGCCATTCACCGCCGATATAGAGGCGATCCTTGGGCATATCGACTTTATCGAGCATGTCGTCTCACTCCAACAGATATCAAAATCACCCAAAAACCTAGGCATCGAGCGGCGCGGTCCAGGCGTTATAGCCATAGAGCCAGTCGACATTGCCGTCGGTCCGCAGCCATTCATTGCCGCGCGAACCGATCTGCACTTTCGCGGTGCGATCGAGCCGCGCCGCTTCATAGGCCGCCACAGCCTGCACCACCGGAAGCTCCGACAAGGCGCGTGCCAGAACCACCGCATCCTCGATGGCCATGCCGGCGCCCTGCGCCATGAACGGCATCATCGGATGGCAGGCATCGCCTAACAGAACCACCGCGCCTGACGACCAGCTCTTCATCGGATTGCGCACGTTCAGCGCCGATTTCTTCACATCCGAAACCGGCGCCAGCAAGGCCTGGGCCTCCGGATAGAAATCCGCATAAGTGGCACGCAGTTCTTCAGGGTCACCGTCCGTCGTCCAGGATTCATGTTTCCAATCCTGTTCCTTTGTCGCGAAGACGAAAGTCTCGCGACCCTGATTAAGCGGGAAGGTGACGATCTGCCGATCCGGCGTCGGCCCCCACCATTTGGTAAAGGCATCGAGATTGGGCACCGACAGGCTCGACTGCGGCACCACCGCCCGAAAGGCGATGAGCCCGGTGAATTCCGGCTTGTCCGGACCAAACAAAGCGGCACGCACGACCGAGTGAATGCCGTCGGCACCGATGATCACATCGGCCTTGATGATCTCACCATTCGCCATGGTGAGCGAAGGCCCATTGGCGGAGGTATCGATCGCCTGCACGCGCTGACCGAAGCGAATGCAGTCCGCCGGCAGCGCATCGGTCAAGGCTTTCAAGATATCGGCGCGATGGATGGTGAGCTGCGGCGCACCGTAAAGCTTTTCGGCTTCGTCACCCATCGGCAGGCGCGAGGTTTCCTCGCCCGTGTCCCATGTGCGGCTGATGCGATAGGTCGGCCGCGCCGCCGTCGCGCGAATAGCATCGCCGATGCCCAGGCCATCGAGAGCACGCACCGCATTGGGCGTCAGATTGATATCGGCGCCAACACGGGTGAATTGCGAAGCCTGTTCGAGAACCAAGGCGTCATGGCCGAGCTTGCGCAGCGCCAAAGCGGCGGTCAATCCGCCGACACCGCCGCCGACAATGACAATCGAAAGCTTGCTCATGAACCCCTCGCTCCCAGCACCGCTAAAGGTCCGCATCTTCCTCAAGGCGCCCATTGAGGCAAGGCGGAAATCCCCGCACGCCAGCCTGAGCGGCGGAGTGTTTTGCGTGTAAAACGGGTATGTTCAACCCATGAAACACTGCAGCGCAGCATAGAGTGTGTTAGGCATTCCCGAGAGATAAGGCGCTGGAGCGCGATGGCACAGGCAAAGAAATTGACGAAGGAACGGGCGCTCTCGCGCAAGGCGCCGCCGCCCCGGCAGGGCGTTCAATCCTTCGAATTGGGGATGAAGCTGTTTCAGACGCTGGTGAGCCTGAAGGGCGCCGCCACTTTGGCGGAGTTGAGCGCCGCCAGCGGCATGACGGCAAGCTCCGCTCACAAATATTGCGTCAGCATGATCCGCACCGGTCTGATCGAGGCGGACGGACGGGGCCGCTACAAGATCGGCCCCTATCTTTATACGCTCACCAATCCCGACACCTGGCTCGAACGCGCCCAGATCCTCGCCGGTGAACTCCTGCCCGATCTCGTCCGCCAGGTGCAGGAGACCAGCTTTCTATCGATCTGGAGCCCAACGGGGCCGATGGTTTTGAAAGTGCATGAGAGCGATCGGCCGGTCACCGTGCGCATCCTGGCGCAGCATCGCTATCCTCTTTCCAATACATGCGCGGGCCGCGTCTTCGCCGCCTTCCTCGATCAGGAGAAGGTTGCCCCGCTTGTCGACGCAGAACTGAAGCAGCGGGCGACTGACGCCGCCAATCTCAATCAATTGCGCAAGCAATATGAGCAACGCATCGCCGAAGTCCGTCGCCGCTTCCTATCCCGCGCGACCCCAGAGCGCTACGCCGGCTTGAACTCTGTGTCGGCGCCGATCTTCGATCGCAACGGCAAGCTCGCCTTCACGATCACCAGCTTCGGGCCGACGGAAACCTGTTCCATCGCCTGGGACGGCCCGGTGGCGCAGGCTCTCAAAGCCTTCGCCAATGAAGTGATGCAGCAGATGGGCGGGCGCTATCCCTGATCGGGCGCTTCCTCGGCGCGCAGCATGCGCTCCAGGATGCGACGATATTGCACGGGACCGACATCGATCGACAGGAAGAGCGGCTTTGGCGCGCTTGGCGCCTTCATGCGGCGCTGCTGCGCCTCGATCACCGGCGCGTCCTGCTTCTCAAAGGCGAAGCGTCGCATCTCGTTCAGGTTCTTTTGAATGCGCAGGTCGATCTCGCCCTGCGTTCTGACGTTCCAGCGCACGGCAGCAAAGAAATAATGCGTGGTCTCGTCGGTCTCGGGCGTCAGAATATGGGCGCCGTAGAAGCCTGTGCCAGTCGAACGATCCGTGCCCTGCCGCCACACCCCCGTATCATTGAGCAGATTGGATGGCGCGGTCCAGCGAATAGCAGTTCCTTTATCGACCAGCTTCGGCGGATCGGGCCAGAATTCGGCGAAAATGCCGGGGATCGTCGCATCCGTATTGAAACGGCTGACGGTGATCGCATCGCCGGCATTTTCCACCTTGATATCCGCATTGGCCTTGGCGGAATCGCCGAGAACGCCATCATGCAGAAAAGCGATGTGGCTGAGATCCAGGAGATTATCGACGACGAGCGATGTTTCCGCTTCAAGACGCAGATAATCGCGCTTGCTCATGTGACGCTCGTCGGCGCCATCGAAACACTTATAATCAGGCACAAGCGTCACATCGGGCTTGGCCTCGCCGAGCCACACCCACACCATGCCGTGCTTCTCAACCAACGGATAGGAGGGAATGTCGAGCCGCGCATTGGGCGTGACACCGGGCGTATGCGGATTGACGACGCAATGGCCATCCTTGTCGAACTCGAGGCCATGATAGCAGCAGCGCAAATGGCCGTTCGCCAACAGCTTGCCCATGCTGAGCGGCGCCAACCGATGCGAACAGCGATCGGCGATCGCATGCGCCACACCATCGGCACTGCGAAAGAAGGCGAGCGGCTGATTGAGAATGGTGCGCGCCTTGATTTCTCCGGCGGGCAAGTCGCTCGACCACCAGGCCGCATACCAGCAGTTCTTCAGATAACGTGTTTCATGCAATGCGACAGGCGCTTCCATCTGCGCTGCTTGAACATTCATCGCCCTCTCCTCCTCACGATACCCAACGGCAACGCCCCTTCGTCACCGCAGGATAATTTCCTAATATGAAATTTGATTTCAATAATAGGAAATTATGTGAGTGACCTGAAGACCTGTCAATACAAACAAAAAAGCCGCTGCAACGCAGCGGCTTATCAACGGCAGTTGTCCCGGCCATAGCGTTTCACTGTTCGGCTTAGCCGAACGCCATGAAGACGCGCCAAAATAATAAAATACAAGCAAAATCACGTTTCTATCGAAACGTGATTTGCTCTAGTGTCCAACGAGCGCCAGCGCATTGCCTCCGGTAATCAGCGCCCTGTCCGCCTCGGCGACACCGGCTGTCTGCAACGCGGCGAACAACCTCTCACGGATCGGCCCTTCGTTGACGATCGGCCAATCGCTCCCCGCGAGTACGCGGTCAGCACCGAGAATATCGATCGAGGCACGGATCTGCGCGGGATCGAAGCCCATCGTGTCGATCCAGACATGCTTGCGCAGCGCCGCGATCGTCCCTTCGGACAAAATGCTGTGATGCGCGAAGCCGCTCGCCATCGCCAGACCGCCGAATGCCAATGCCGTGACGACCACTTTGAGCCCGGGCAATTGCGTGAAGACGCCACCTTCCAAAAGCGCGATCAAGGCCGCTGAATTCACCGTGCCCCGCGCGAACAGCACGCCCAGACGGCCATAGCGTGACATTTGATCGGTGAACGGTTGCGGATTGACCGGATGCACGAAAACCGGAACACCAAGCTCCGCCGCCACCTGCAAGGTTGGCCGGGCCTGCGGCGTATCGATCAGCAAGTCTCCCCGGGCACTGTCAACAAACAGGCCCGTGAGCTTCAAATGCTTGATCGCGCGCTCAACCTCGCGCGCCGCCCGATCACCATCATAGGCATCGATCGTGGCAAGTGCCCGGATCCGCCCTGAATGGCGGCCCGCCAGCTCCGCCAGTTCGTCGTTGATTTCAACGATCGTGCCATGCGCCAGATGACCATCGGCATCGGCCAAGAGCGCAGCCGGCGTATTGACCACCCGCGCATCGAGATCGCCGTTGCGGATATCCTGCAAAAGCAGATCTTCGTCTGCCAGTTTCCGGTTCAGGTCCAACCACCGCGCCTGCTGGCTCGGCGGGAAGGTGCGCGCCGCCGTCGATTCAAAGCGCTGGGGAATATGATGATTGTGAAAGTCGACGACGAAATCAGCTGCCATGTTTCCTCCTCAAGCAAATCTTCTGGCTGGCGTTCTTGCGGCCAAGGGCACGCCGGTTTCACCGATCAAGGCTTTTACGCGCGGAATCACATGCCTGGCAAAATTTTCCTGCTCCTCGATCAGCGGGAAGAAGGACAGAAGATAGGTGGAAATACCAATATGCCAGAATGCCGCGATCCGTTCGGCAACCTGGTCATAGCTGCCGACAAACCCTGGCAGCGTACCGCCATTCGCGCCGATCATGCGCGCGTTGTATTTGCGGCCATAGCTCAAGGTCTGCGCTTTCGGATCGACATTTTTGCGCATGTCCTGTTGGCGCGTATCGTAGAAGGAATCCTGTATCCGGAAGAGTTCTGCCAGAGCCGCCTGCGCCTCGGCCTCAGTCTCGCGCGTAATCGAAAAGCCGGTGATGCCAAATTTAAGAGGCGTGCCGGGCCGTACCTTGGCACGCATGTCGGCCACGTCGCCCACCACATCATCGATCGGCCGTCCATTGATCAGCCAGACGTCGGAATAGTCGCGCGCGAGCTGACGCCCCGGCTCGGATTCGCCACCGGAATAGATGACGGGCCGTTTGCGATAGCGCGACGTCGGGCGAAGCGCGTAAGCGTCGAGCTTGAAGTGCTCACCTTCGTGCGTGACCGTCTCGCCTTCCATCAAGCGCTTGACCACATCGAGCCATTCGGCGCCGTAGGCGTAGCGCGCATCATGTTCCGGAAACCCGATGCCGGAGCGCTCGAGCTCAGGAATGAACCAGGCATTGACCACATTGATGGCAAAACGACCGTGGCTGATATCCTCGATACCGAGCGCCATCTTGGCGAGCACGACGGGATGAAAGAGACGCGGCTTGATCGCGGCGATGATCTCGATCCGCTCGGTGATGGCGGCGGCCGCCGCGGCTACCGTCCAGGCTTCCTGGATTTCCTCCGTCTGATCGAGCGGATTGATCGTGTGCTGCGCGTAGAGAATGGTATCGAAACCCGCTTTTTCGGCGCTCACGGTCATATCGCGCGTCAGATCGTAACTGGCGACGAGACGTTCCTTATGGGGGTCGATCACCCATTTGCCGCGATAAGGCGCCCAAACACCGAATTGAATGGGCGACGGCGTGTCGACAGAAAGACGGTCAGGCATGGCTTTTTCCAGATTCATCCATGTTGAGGCGGCTAGAGATAGGAACCCGGCGGCGGCAATTGGCCGTTCAGATAGTAATTGCCGAGATGAAATTCCTTCCAGCGCAGCGGATCATGCAGGGAATGGGTCCGCGCATTGCGCCAATGGCGATCGAGACCATATTTGCCAAGCGTCGCCCGCGCGCCGGTGAGCAGGAAGAATTGATCGGCGATATGCGTCGCGGCTTCCGAACACAGCAGCCGTGCATCGGCAACCGCCAACCGCGCTTCCCATACGGCCTGTTCGGAAGGATGTGCCCGGGCATGATCGATTTTGCCGGCCGCGGCTTCCAACACGAGCGCTGCCGTCCGTACTTTGACACCGAACTTGCCGAATTCGCGCACCACGAAGGGCTCCTCCCAATGCGCATTGGGATTGCCCGTCCAAGGACGATTGTTTTCACGGATATAATGCGCCGCATCGGCGAGCACTTCGTCAGCGATCCCAAGATCGATGGCGGCATGAATGAGGCCCGCATTCAGGGAATAGGAACGGCCATCGGCGCCTGGCGGCAGCATCGGGAAAACATGATGGTCGGGCACGAAGACATCGGTGAAAATGGTCGTTCCACTGGCCGTCAATCGCTGGCCCATGCCGTCCCAATCGTCGATCAATTCGATTCCTGAACCGGCCGCATCGACAAAATAGATAAAAGCTTCGTGCCGGCCATCCTTGTCGAAATGCGCGGTAAACGGAATCCACTGAGCAAAGAGCGCACCAGTCGAATAATATTTGCGACCGGTGATGCGCCAGCCACCCTCTACCTTACGTAGATCATGGACATAGTCATTGGGGCGGCGTTTCGTATCCTCTGAATGCGCATTGCCGATGCGATCGCCGGCCAGGAAGCGCTTGAAGAAGAAGGCCGCTTGCTCAGCCGTTCCTTTCGCGACCGTCGGAACCCAGCAGAAATGATTTTGCGGAATCTGGCCGATGCTCGGATCGGCAGCCGACAAAATCCGAAAGACCTTGGCGACCGTCGCGGCTGAGACATCCGCCCCGCCATGTTCCTTCGGCACGGCGATCCCGAAGACACCGGCTTGTGTCAGGGCCTCGATCTCTTCGCGCGGTAAGATGCGTTTCTGATCGCGGGCTATGGCGTTCGTGCGAAAACTCGCCGCCAGCCGCTCCACCACATCGATTGCCTCGGCATCGGAGCTGATAATATGAACGGACGGCTTGGCCGGGGCACTTGCGACAACTTTCAGATGACTGACCATGTCAAAACTCCCTACGCGCCGATGAAGGCGTTGAACTCTTCGGTGAAGGTCGGATCGACCTTGATCGGTTTGGGAATGACGGCTTGAGCCAGGAAGGTATCGGCAATGTCTTGGCCGTTGGCGATCAATGACCGATCGATCGGGCGCAGGCCCGCCGGCCGCTTGCGTTCGGACGCCAGCGCAACCTCGTAGGGAATACGCAGCAGCTCGGCCACGGCACGCGCCCGCGTCTCCTGATTGTTGCGCGCCCAGGCGAGATGGCGATGCAACTGCCGCACGAACAGGCCGACGCCGGCCTTTTGCTGCGTCACAGCCTTTTCCGTTGCGATATAGAACAGCGAATTATCGCATCCGGCTTCGCCCGCGTTGAGAATGCGACGCGCGCCCTCAGCCTCATATTGCGACAGCGACGCATCGATGAAAACTGAAGCGTCGACCCCGCCGGTCTCCAACACCGCCAGAATATTGGTGCCGGCCGGTAGGGTGACCGAAACCACGTCGCTGATCTTCAGCCCTTCCGCACGCAGCGATTTCGTCAGCAGCCATTGTGCATTGGTGGCACGCGGATAGGACACTTTCTTGCCGACCAAGTCCTTCACGGTGCGGATCGACGAGGTTTTATAGACGATAATAGCTTCGCCTTCCGGCCAGGGCTGAGTGGCCGCGACGATCTTGATTGGAATGCCGGCGGCCTGCGCGACGACCGGACCGACCTCGCCGACTTCGGCCACATCCAGCTCGCCCGCATCGAGGGCTTGAAGCATCGCCGGCACGCTGTTGAAGCGGATGATCTCGATGGCGCCATCCGCCGGCTTGTCGTCGCCATTGGCATGGAACGTCGCCGCCACCCCGTAAATATTGTTGGTACCGACTTTGACCGGCCGCTGCGCTTGCGCTCGCACGGAAGACATGAACGGCCCCAAGGCCATCGCGGCGGTCAGGGAACGACGGGTAATGCCTAAAGACACGAAAGCCTCCTAATTAGTATATAATTTTGGTAGACTAACTTGACTTTAAAGTCAAACCTGTAATGCTTGCCCCATTGCAAAACGCGATTGGAGGTTTCTCGAAATGAACGTGTCCCGCAGGGCGATGCTTGCGTCTTTCGCCGCCGCAGCCGCTGTCTCGACGGCGCGCGGCCAGACGGCACAGTCCAAACCGCTGCGGATCGGCACCAGCAACACCTTCGGTTTTGCCGCCACCTTCAAAGCCAATGGCAATGACAAATTCGGCGGCTTCTCTTTCGAGATCGTCCCCTTCAACGGCGGCTCGCCGCAGATCATTACAGCCCTCAACGCCGGGGAACTCGACGTCGGCGAATTGGGCGAGGTTGGTCCGGTGGTCGCTCAGTCGGCGGATATTCCCTTCAAGATCATTGCCGCCACCGAGCCCTGGGGCGATGGCCAAGGCGTTCTGGTCGATAAGAAGTCCGGCATTGCCAGCCTCGCCGACCTGAAAGGCAAAAAGATTTCCTATACGCGCAGCACCAATTCCCATTGGGTTTTGCTGAAGACGCTTGAGAAAGCCGGTCTCAAACCTGATCAGGTTCAGCACATCTTTCTGCCGCCCGGCACCAATGTGCAGGCCGTGCTCGAAACCGGCGGCATCGATGCCGCCATCGCCATCGACACGCTGCTCACCGCCTTCGAGCGCTCCGGCAGCCGGCGCCTTGTCAGCGGCGCCGATGTCGGCGCTGAAAACCCGCTCTATTACATCGCCAGCGACACGGCGATCGCCAACAAGGCCCCGGCGATCGGCGCCTTCGTCTCCGCCCTGGCGAAACACGTCGCCTGGGGCCACGCCAAACCGGAAGAGCGCGCCAAAGCCGTCGCGGAATTGCTGCGCATCGATCCCGAAGTCGCCCTGATCGCCGAGCGCAAACGTCCCGGCCGGCTCGCGCCGATCGACGATCGCCTGCGCGGCAACAATCAAAAGATTTCCGAAGTGTTCTTCGAACAGGGCCTGATCGGTAAACGCCTGAATGCCTCCCTGTCCTTCACCGATCAATTCAACGGTTCTATCGCACCATGACCGCTCTCAGCCGCCCCCTGCGCCGCGCCATCGTTCCGCTGGTCATCCTCGTCACCTGGCAAATCCTGGCGAGCTATGGCGTGATCAATCGCCGTTTCAGCTCTTCGCCCTATGACATCGGCGTCTCACTGTGGACGCTCGCCAGCAACGGGCAACTGACCACGCATCTCGGCATTTCGCTCTGGCGTGCGGCTTTCGGCCTCTTCGTCGGTGCTTCGACGGCCCTTGCAGCCGGCATTTTCGCGGGCCTGTCGAAGATTGGCGAGGATGCGGTGGATTCGACCATTCAGGCGATCCGCACGCTGCCTTTCCTGGGCCTCGTGCCGCTGTTCATTCTCTGGTTCGGCCTCGGCGAAACACCACGCATCCTGCTCGTTGCGCTGGGCTCGTTCTTTCCGATCTATCTCAACGTCTTCAAAGGCATTCGCAGCGTCGACGAACGGCTGATCGAATTAGGGCGCAGCTATAAGCTGTCGCAATGGCGTCTCGTGCGCGACATCATCTTTCCCGCCGCTCTACCCTCCGCTCTCGTCGGCTTGCGCTATGCCATCGGCATATCCTGGCTCAGCCTCGTCGTCGCCGAGCAGATCAATTCTTCTTCGGGTCTCGGCTGGCTAATCGTCCAGGCCAACGAACTGGCTCAGACTTCCGTCATCATGACCGCGCTTGCCATCTATGCGGTGATCGGCGTTCTGGCCGATGCCCTCGTCCGACTGATCGAACAACGCGCGCTGCGTTGGCAACGCGCATTCAAAGGTGCCTGAACATGCCGCTCGACACCACGCGCGACCCGATCATTCTGCACAATGTCGAACGGTCCTTCGATGGCCGACAGATTCTGCGCGATATCAATCTCGTCATCGAGGACGGCGAGTTCGTCGTCCTGGTCGGCAAAAGCGGTTGCGGCAAGTCGACCCTGCTGCGCATCGTCGGCGGCCTTGACAGCGGTGCGGCGGGACATGTCGATGTCGCGCCGGAACATGCCATCTGCTTTCAGGATCCGCGCCTCCTGCCGTGGAAATCCGTCTGGCGCAACGTGACGCTTGGCCTCTCCGGTCCGACGCGCGCCTTGCGAACGCGCGCTCTGGCGGCACTGGCCGAGGTGGGCCTGCGCGAACGCTCCGATGCCTGGCCCCTCACGCTCTCGGGCGGCGAGGCCCAACGGGTGGCGCTCGCCCGGGCTCTGGTGCGCACGCCGCGGTTGCTGCTGCTCGACGAACCTTTCGCCGCTCTCGATGCCTTGACAAGGTTGAAGATGCAGCAACAGATATTACGTCTGTGGCGGCATCACCGTATCGCGATCCTATTCGTCACGCATGATGTCGATGAAGCCCTGCTTCTGGCAGACCGAATTTTGCTGATGGAAGCCGGGTCGATCACGCGGGAATTCCGCATCGATCTCGACCGCCCACGCAAGCGGGACGATGCGAATTTCGCTCTGTTGCGAAAGCAGATTCTGCTTTCGCTGGGCGTCGACGAGCAGGACGGTGACTGACCAAGATCGGCCACCGATGAATGGAGGCTTTCATGAATATTCATGCCGACAGCAAGGCTACGCAGCAGCCGCTTCTCCATGCCTCGTTGAACTATACACAGCGCATGAGTGAACGCGGCTTCAACTATGCGTCCGAGCCGCCGCCGGGCAAGCCCCGCACCAATGTGGTTTCCGATCCCGAGACGGTCGGCATTTACGACGGCCGTGCGATTGAAGCTTCCATCGACCGCGAAGGTTTCGTGCTGGCTCAACATCCCACCACCGTCGCCGATCTCTTCAACGACGATCTGGTGAAGTCGCAATATTACCCGGAAACAGCCGATCTGCTGCGGCAATATACGGGCGCAGCGCGGGTCCATATTTTCGATCATACGACCCGACGCCGCCAGCCTGGCGAAGTGCTGGGTTCCGGCCGTGGCGGCGTGGGCCGCGGCCCTGTCGGGCGTGTGCATGTCGACCACACCGAAACGTCTGGCCCCAAACGCTTGCGCGAACTGCTCGGCGATGAGGCCGATCAATTGGCAAAACGCCCGTTCGCCGTGGTCAATGTCTGGCGCCCCGCGCATGGACCGCTGGAGGATTCGCCGCTCGCCGTCGCCGATGCGCGCACCATCCCGCCCGAAGATCTGATCGGCACCGATCTCATCTACAAGGACCGCACCGGCGAAACCTATTCGGTCGCCTATTCGCCACAGCACCGCTGGTATTTCTATCCGCACATGCAGGCAGACGAGGTCATTTTTCTGAAGTGCTATGATTCACGCACGACCGTGGCACGGTTCGCGCCGCACACGGCTTTCGAGAATCCACTGGCGCCGGCCGATGCGAGACCGCGCGAAAGCATCGAGATCCGCGCGTTCTTATTCTTCTGAGGAGAGGCTCGCAGCCTTAGATGTGATACATCAGATCGCTGCGCTCATCGTCGGTGAGCGCGCGCATCTCCGCCAGGGTCCGCTCGTCGAGCACGCGCGAGATGGCGTTGCGTACTTCGTACATCATCAACCGCACCGGGCAGTTTTTCTCGTCACAATCGTCGCAGGAACGGTAGTAGTTGTGGCTGGCGCAGCGGATCGGCGCCAATGGCCCATCGAGCGCCCGCACAATCTGCCCGACACGGATCTGCGACGCGGGCTTGGCCAGCGTATAGCCGCCGCCCTTGCCCTTCTTCGACTGGACGAGGCCGGCGTTGCGCAATTCGCCGAGAATGGCGTCCAGGAACTTTTTCGGGATGTTGTTCGTGGTGGCGATATCGGAGACGAGCGCCTGCTGGCCCGGCTCGAAACCGGCCAGATGAACCATGGCCTTCAGCCCATATTTGCCCTTGTTCGTCAGCACCAAGCCACTCCGGAAACAGTTCGGCAAACCCGCCCGGCGCCAACAGCGCCGTCTTAGCCAGAAAACCGATCAACCTTATATAGTGTAAAGAGTTGATATTTTCGACGTTCCCCGCCCAGTCCACACAGGAAGCGCGCTGGACCGTCGCCACAAACTCAAGCTTGACTTTAAATCGAGATCCCAGGCTGCCGGAAGATGCCTGGCTGGGGCGGGAGGGATCGAACCTCCGAATGGCGGAATCAAAATCCGCTGCCTTACCGCTTGGCTACGCCCCACCGGCGCCGGGGCAATAGCGCATTTCAGCGGAAAGGGGAATCGTCTTTGCGCAGGAACGGTGGATTATCCTGCGCCGACGCCGGTTCGGACCGCGATTTCAAAGAGTTTCCCACATCCGCCCGCCGGCACGACGGTTTGTTGCGATTTTCACAACAGGTGCTTGTCGCCGCCCCGCAGCGTCGCTATAAGACCGCTGCTTCGCGCTTCGGCGCGAAGATTTCCAGGGCATTTTCCGATCGGAGTGTAGCGCAGCCTGGTAGCGCACCTGCTTCGGGAGCAGGGGGTCGGAGGTTCGAATCCTCTCACTCCGACCATTCTTTCAGCCACTTAAAATCGGCAGTCAGGGCACCTCCAAACTGGAGACCACGCGCCGTTGGCATCAGCCCATCGCCCGCCCGCGAGAATCGTCTCAGCCCTAATCCGCCCCTAGATAGGCGCGCGCCAGGAGAGGATCATTGGCGATCGCGGCCGCCTCGCCCTGGGCGACGATCCGCCCATGCTCGATCACATAGGCCCGATCCGCCAGAGCCAGCGCCAGGGCCGCCATCTGGTCCACCACCAGCAGCGTCACGCCTTCCCGGCGCAATTCCTCGAGAACACCGAACAGTTCGGCAACCACCTTGGGCGCTAGCCCGAGCGAGGGCTCATCGAGCAAGAGAACGCGCGGACGCGACATCAATGCCCGGGCAATCGCCAGCATTTGCTGCTCGCCACCCGAAAGCGTGCCGGCGCGCTGATGCGCCCGCTCCCGCAGACGCGGAAAGCGTTGAAACATCTCTTCGACCCGTGCCTCGCGATCGCGTGGCGTCAGGAAAGCGCCAAGGCGGATGTTGTCCAGCACCGACAATTCCGGAAACACCTGCCGCCCTTCCGGCACCAACACCATGCCGAGCCCGACGATATCCTCTGCGGGTGCCTGCGTGATGTCGTGCCCTTCGAGGGTGACACCGCCCGACACGACAGGTCGATGCAGCCCCGAGAGCACGCGCATCAAAGTCGACTTGCCGGCGCCGTTGGCGCCGAGCAAGGCCACCGCCTCGCCACGCCGCACCTGCAGATCGATTCCATCTAAAACCGGCTCGGCGCCATAGCCCGCCATCAATGCACCGACGCCAAGCAATTCCTCGCCCACCGTCGCCGCCGAGCGGACGCGGGCGGAAGGGGCAATCGTCGCCTGATCGCCAAGATAGGCCTCGCGCACCTTGGGATCGGCCTGGATCTGCTGCGGCGTGTCCATCGCCAGCCGCTCACCCGCATCAAGGACGACGATGACATCGGAAATATTCATCACCAGCGTCATGTCATGTTCGACGACGAGAACGCCGAGACCGGCATCGGCTATGCGTCGCAGAAGAACCGACAGATCGGCCTTATCCTCCCGGGACAAACCGGCCGCCGGCTCGTCGAGCAGAAGCACGTCGGGATTGAGCGCGAGGGCACGTGCAATCTCGACGATCCTGCGATCCACATGGGGCAGATCGGCCGCAAGCCGCAACGGATCACCGCGATAACCACAAAACGACAACAGGGTCAGCGCATGGTTGCGCAGGTCGTCCGCGCTTAAACGCCGTCGCCCCAGCAAGGCTCCGAGCCGCCCGCCGGTCATCGCCAACAGAATATTGTCGATGACGCTCAACGTACCGAACAATTGCGAGGTTTGATAAGTACGCGCCACGCCGGCTCGCGCGACGATGTAAGCGCCCTTCCCGCCCAGTTCGCGGGTACCGAGCCGGAAGGTGCCGCTCTGCGGACGATAGAAACCGCTGAGCAAATTCATCGCCGATGTTTTACCCGCGCCATTCGGGCCGATCAGACTGGTGACCTGCCCTGCCGCCGCCGCGAAAGACAAAGCATGGACCGCACGGACACCGCCGAAACTGATGCCGAGAGTGTCGGCTTGAATCGCCTGACGCGGACGTTGCGGCAACGGCAGGCTCGTTGCGCCACCATGCACGGGCGTCACGTCGGAATCACCGGCACCGAGCGGAAGCAGGTTGACCAGCGCGCTCCACAATCCTGCAACGCCGCCAGGCGCCACCCATTGCACCACCAGTAGCAGTGCGCCGAAGAACAGCAGTCTGAAATCTTCGAGGCTGGAGAGAAGTTCCGGAAGCAGCCCGACGATGACGGCGCCGATCAGCGGACCCAGCGTCGACCCTGCGCCGCCAATCATCACCACCAGGACGAACAGGATCGACTGCGAAAAGGCAAAGGTGTGCGGCGTGACGAAGCTCGAGAGCGACGCGAACAGACCACCCGCGATACCAGCGCAGCCTGCCGACACCGCGAAGGCAACCGTTTTGACCAGGAGCGGATTAATACCAACCGAGGCTGAGGCGGTTTCGCTGTCGCGCACGGCACGCATGGCGGCGCCCCAGGTGCCGCGCGCCAAAAGGATATAGCCGATGAGAGTCAAGGCGGCGGTGGCGATGGCCAGCAAGGCGACGGCGCGTTCGCCGCGCGCCAAGGAGCCCAGCGACGGCGCGACAATCCCCATGATGCCGTTCTGGCCGCCGGTGAGGCCGCGCATTTCGACGATGCCGTGTTCGACCACAAAGCCGAAGGCGATTGTCACCATGGCGAGATAAGGGCCTTTGACGCGCAGCGTCGGCAGCGCCAGAAAAGCGCCTAGAAATGCGGCGATGATCGCCGCCGCCGGCCAAGCGAGCCAAAAGCTGACGCCGCTCTTCGTCAAAATCGCCACCGTGTAGGCGCCGATGGCATAGAAACCGACATGGCCGAAGGAGATCTGGCCGCTGAGCCCGATCAAAACGTTCATGCCGAACCCAACAATGGCCAGCAACGCGACATTGGCCAGAATGAAAACGTAATAGCCGTTGAGCGACAGCGCCATCCAGGCCGCCGCCACACACAATGCGCCGGCGAACGCCAGCTTGATGGCCTGATGACTGAGGACCGCCGGCGCTCCAAGCGGCCGTCTCGCCGTCATGATCTCGCTCATACCTTATAGACCTCCGCGCGCCCGAAGAGCCCGCTGGGACGTAGCGCCAGCGCCACGATGACAAGAAGAAAGGTGATGATCTGCGTGTAACCAGACCCCAGCAAAGTGGTGACCAGACTTTCGACCAGGCCGAAGATCAGTCCGGCGATCATCACGCCCCAGGGGCTGGTGATGCCGCCGAGGATCGCCACGGCGAACGCCTTGAGCCCGAACAAAGTGCCCATGTCGGAATGCACGTTGAAGAGCGGCGCGATGAGAATGCCGGCGATGCCCGCCAGCAATGTCGACACCGCGTAAGCCAAAGCGGTTGCCCGCTTGATCGGAATGCCCATCAGACGCGCGGCGGAGGGATTTTGCGATACGGCGAGGAGGGCCGAACCCCAGCGGGTTTTCTGCGCCAGCAGATGCAGCAGCAGCGCCAGGATGAGCCCGACGATCGGGATGACGACCTGCAAGGGATAAACCCCGAGACTGACGCCACCGATCTCCAGCGAACTCTGAGCCAAGGGCGAGGCCAGGCTGCGCGGCTCCTTGCCAAAGGTGAACATCACGATGTTGTCGATGACGATGCCAAGCGCCACCGTGGCCATCAGCCAGGCATCCGATCCCCGGCTAGCGAACGGCCGCACCGCGATCCGCTCGACCACCAGCCCATAGCCGGCGCATAAGATCAGTGCGGTCAGAATGGCCAGCGGCATCGGCCAGCCGGAGGATTTCGCCAGCGCGAAGGTCAATACCGCGCCGAGCATCATCGAACTGCCCTGCGCGAAATTGACCGTCTTCGAAACGGCATAGGTGACATAGAAGCCAAGGGCGATGAGCCCATACATGCTCCCCAGCCCGATGCCGCTGATGAGTGCCGACGTGACGAGCATCATCCTTTTCCCGATTCCATGAGAGGGATACGCGGCGTCGCAGCCGCGTATCCTCGGTTACGTTCAATCCTTGAGACCAACCGGCACGATGCGGTTGTCGATGAATTGCGCCCAGACATAATCGTTCGCCTGAATCGCATCATGGCGGCCGGGCGCGAAAGGCGCCTTGTAGGTTTTGATCAGCCCTTCATAGCTGCCGATCTTGTAGAACCCCTGACGAACCGCATCGCCATCGGTCGAACCAGCCGCCGCAATGGCAAGCGCCGCCAGATGCATGCCGTCATAAGCATTGGCCACGCCAACGGCGGGCGTGATGTCGGCCACCGATTTGATCGCCGGATATTTAGCTTTCAGCGCGGCAATCAACCGTTCGCCGACAGGCGATTGCTTGCCATAGAAGCTGTAGGTCTGGACAAAATGCACGTCCTTGCCATTGGGTCCGGCGAGTTCCGTAAAGCGGCCGCCGGCGGGCCCCCAATGCGAAACGACCGGCACTTTCCAGCCCATCCGATCGAGCGATTTCACCACCTGCGCGGAAGGACCAACATTACCGACCATGAAGAGGACATCGGCACCGGCCGATTTCAACCGCGTCAGTTGCGGCACGAGATCGACATCATTCTCCTGGAATTTTTCGACGCCGACCGCTTTCATCCCCTTGGCATCGAGCGCCGCCTTGAGACCGACTTCGTTGGATTCGCCCCAGGGATTGTTGACGAGGATCATGCCCGGCTTCGCCGCCTGAAAGGTCTTCTGCGCATAATCGAGCATGCCGACATCTACGATCTCGTCGACCGCCGAAACACGGAAGGCGAAATTCGGATCGGCGCCATTCTTGGTGATACCGGTGCCGGCGGCCCAAGGCCCCATGAACGGCGTCTTTTCCTGATTGATGATCGGCACGATCGCCATGGACACCGGCGTATCGAGACCACCGAAGAGAACGGCGACCTTCTCACGGAAGATCAGTTCGCGCGCGGCGGTGACGCCCTTGGCCGGATTGCCTTCGTCATCCCGGCGTACCAGTTCGATCATGCGGCCGCCCAAGAGACCGCCCTTGGCATTGATCTCGTCGATGGCAATGGTGAGACCACGGCTAATGGCCTCTCCGGCCAGGGCCGATTGACCGGACAAAGCGGTCACGAGGCCGATCTTGATCGGTTCGGCCGCGAAGCCAGCCGTCGCGGCCAAAACCGCAACGGTGCTCACGACACCTCCAACGAAATGCCGTCGGGAAAGACGCAACAACTTGTTTGCCATGGGACACTCCGGCTAGCGGCAGGCGCAGGCCTGCCGCGATGAACAGCGCGGAGCCTTCCTGGCAATCCCTGTGCCAGTGTCAGCAATCTTGGATTTTAAAAGCAACAATCTTAAAAAATATTGTCTACAATTATGGCACGCAGCTTGCTGGTGCCTCTTGAAGGCGTCGCACGATGCACAAGAGGACCGGAGATGCGAAAATGACCGCTCAATCGCCGCGAGAGGGCCACCAGGACACGCTATCAGCCGCTGAAATCGTTGACGAATACCTCCGGATGCTGATGATTCCGGACCCTGTCACAGCCCGCCGCTACACGTCGTCGGATTTACGGATTCGCTTCACCGGCGGCCGTCAAATGAGCGATCCGGCGGAATGCACGGCCTTTAATGCACAAAGATACGCCTGGGTGAAGAAGCGGATTGAAAAGACCGAGACTGTCGATAATGGACAATCGGATGAGCAGATTGTCTACAGTTTAGGCACATTGTACGGCGCGTGGCCGGATGGGCGGCTCTTCGAAGGCAATCGCTACGTCGATCGCTATGTGCTCCGCGACGGCCTCATCGTTGAAATGGACGTCTGGAACGACAGCGCCGAATGGCTGCTGACGCAGAACCTGGAAAAGACGGCCTGACCATGCCCCGTTTCGACAGTTTGCGGACCCATGAACGCTTTGACTATCGGCCGATCACCGATCGGCCGGCCTATCGCTGGCCGAATGGCGCAGGCTTGGCCGTCTATATCGGCTTCAATATCGAGCACTTTGCTTTCGGCGAAGGCCTGGGCGCCAATATCGGCCCGTCATCGCCACACCCCGACGTCCTCAATTTCGCCTGGCGTGAATATGGCAATCGGGTTGGCGCCTGGCGCTGTCTCGAAGTGTTCGACGATCTGTCGCTTCCCAGCGCTGCCCTTATCAACACCGCGCTCTATCAGCATTGCCCCGAACTGGTCGCGGCTTGCGTCGCCCGGGGCGATGAGATCGTCGGCCATGGCCACACCAATGCCGAACGGCAATCCGATTATAGCGAAGCCAACGAACGGGCTTTGCTGATCCATTGCCATCAGGAGATCACGCGCCACAGCGGCGTCGCACCCACGGGCTGGTTGTCGCCATGGATTTCCGAAAGCCATGTCACCCCGGATCTGCTCGCCGAAACAGGCTATCGCTACACACTCAATTGGTGCCACGACGATCAGCCCGTATTGATGCGCACGCGCGATGGCAAAGGTCTGTGGTCGATCCCCTACCCGCAGGAACTCAACGATATTCCAATGGTAGTCGGACGCTTGATGACAGGCGATGCCTTCGCCCGAATGATCGTCGACAATTTTGATGAAATGCTGGAACAGGCGCGGCGACAACCGCTCGTCATGGGGATTGCCCTCCATCCCTATATCGTCGGGCAGCCGCACCGCTTGCGGCACCTGCGCCGCGCGCTCCAGCATATCGCGCAGGCGCGCGATGCCGACGACATCTGGATGACCACACCCGGCGCCATTTGCGCCGAGGTCTCGAACATGACCCACGAAAGCCTTGGAATAGACCTATGACCGATAAGACCGAAATGCCCGCCGATGCCGTTGCCGGATGGATGCCCGACGGACAATTCAATCTGGCCGGCGCTCCGACCGGCCCGCTGGCGGGATTGCGTTTCGCGATGAAGGACCTCTTCGACATCGCCGGCCATCCAACGAGCGCCGGCAATCCCACCTGGCTTGCAACCCATGCGGTGCCGACGACCAGCAGCCCTTTGGTCACGGCGCTGCTGGCGGCTGGCGCCACGTGCGCCGGCAAAACCATCACCGACGAACTGGCCTACAGCCTGCACGGCGACAACATTCACTACGGCACGCCCCTCAACGCCAACGCGCCCGATCGCGTGACGGGTGGCTCGTCGAGCGGCTCGGCCGCCGTGGTGGCGGCGAAACTGGTCGACTTCGCCCTTGGCACGGACACGGGCGGATCGACCCGCGTGCCAGCGAGCTATTGCGGGCTCTTCGGCCTGCGCCCCACCCATGGTTTGCTCTCGGCCGACGGCCTGGTACCGCTGCACCCAAGCTACGATACGCCGACCTTCTTCGCTCACGATCAAACAACCTTTTTGAAAGTCGCCGAAACGCTGTTGCCGGAAAGCGATTTCCACGCTTCGCGTGTGCTGATCGCCGCTGATGCCCGCGCTTTAGCCGACGATATTTTCACGCGACCAATCAATGCGGTGGTCGCCACGCTGGAGACGATGCTGAAAACGGCGGCACAGCCCGTACCGGTCGCGAGCGAGCAAACGCTCGCCGCATGGCGCGGCATCTACATGACGTCAGGCGCTTATGAAGGGTGGCAGATTCATGGCGACTGGATCAATGGCCACAACCCGACATTCGCGCCCGCCATCGCCGGCCGCTGGCAGGCCGCCAGCAAGGTGACAGCGGAAGCGGCGGCAGAGGCCCGCCGGCAGGCAGCCGAGATTCGCGCCAAGGTGCGGAGCCTGCTCGGCCAGAACAATCTTCTGGTCCTTCCCTCGGCCGCGAGCTTCGCGCCCCTGCGCAACGCCGATCCTGCCGCCGTGGATGCCATTCGCCTGCGCACCATGGCCATCACCTGTATCGGCGGCCTCTCCGGCCTGCCGCAGATCAGCATACCCTTCCGTTCTTCCGAAGGCATACCGCTCGGTGTATCCATTATGGGGCCGGCCGGATCGGACCTCGCGCTCGTTCGCATGGCGAAGGAAATTTTCGAATGCCAATCGATGACCGCGGGCCAGCTTTCATGACATCCGCAGCGGAGGACACCAAGCCGTTCACCCTGGGGCCGGGAATACGGCGGGCCATGCCGGCGGATGAAACGCCGATCTATAAAGCCATTTTCGACAGCGTCATGAACCAGCGCCTGACGCCGGGAACGAAACTGCCGGAAAACGAACTCTGCGAAGCTTTCGGTGCCAGCCGGTCGCTCGTGCGCCGCGTCCTGCAGAAATTGGCCCATGATCACATCGTCGAACTGCGCCCCAATCGCGGTGCTATCGTCGCAACACCTTCGCCGGAAGAAACCCGGCAGATTTTCGAAGCACGCCGCGCGCTTGAGGCCGCGCTGGTGAAGCTCGCCGCGCGCAATGCCACGGCCGACGACTATGCAAGACTGCGCCAACAGCTTCACGACGAACATGAGGCGATGCACCGCTTCGACCAACCCTCTTGGGCCCGTCTCGCTAGTGCCTTCCATCTGAAAGTAGCGGCCTTAGCCAAGAATCCGATCCTGGAGACCTATCTCCAGGAAATCGTCTCGCGCTGTTCCCTCATCGTGGCGGTGTATCAGCCGTGGGGCAACGCCTCCTGCGAACATGACGAGCACGCCAGCATCGTCAACTGCATGGAATCAGGCGAAGTCGGCCGCGCCATCGAACTGATGGAACAGCATCTGCTTGAACTTGAGAGCCACATTTCCTTCAACCGCGACAACGACAAACTAAGCCTGAAGGACAAACTGGGGCTTAAATAGTAACGAGCTTATCCAAGCCAACCCGACTGTCGAATGGCGTCATAAAGCAGTTTCAACGCCAGCACCGTCAGGCCGACCTGCAAGATCAGGCGAAACCGTTGCTCACTGGTGCGGTTGAGCGCCACTTCACCCAGCCAATTGCCGGCGGCGCCCGTGACGATCATCGCCGCCATCAAGGGAATATAGGCGGTGATGGCGAAACCAATCATGGCGAAGGCGGCCATCTTCAGAATATGCACGAAGCTCATCAAGGCGCCGAGCGTGGCCGCGTGATTGCGCCGATCCGGCGCGGCGCTGGCGACGAAGGGCGCCACCAAAGTGCCGGTGGCGCTAACGAATACGCCGACGAAGGTCGCGACAAAGCCGACGGCAGCGAAGCGGCTGCTCTGCGCCCCCATGCGCCCGAGCTTCGGCAGCCAGGTGACGATCAGAATGAAGATGCCGAGAATGCCCATGGTGGCTGAGGTCGGCATGGAAACGAAGGCCTTGGCGCCGAGCCCGGCGCCAATAGCCGCCCCGACGATGAAAGGCAGCAACGTCGCCCGCATCACCCAGCGCCACATGATCATCGTTCGCGTGACGCCGGCGCCCAATTGCACCACCGTGTGAACAGGCACCAGCGCCGCCGGCGGCATCACCATCGCCATCAATGCCAGCAGGATCAAACCGCCGGCCGTGCCCGTGAAAACACCGATGAAAGCGGTGGCGAAAGACGCAAAACTCAAGCCAAAGAACAACAAAGCGCCCGTATCTGGCACGCCGAGAAAATCAGCCATCCGATCAAGCCCCCGAGACCAACCTTTATGATCAAGCTTTGGCGTGTTTGCCGGAAAGCTGCGGCGCCATCGGATCGAGCCCGCTGTTCTGCCGCTGCAAGCGGGTTTCGCGCGGCCAGGTGCGCTTCAAATCGTCCTTCACGACGATGGCGAGCCGGCCAAGCCCCTCGACCTCCATTTCCACGTGATCGTTGTCCTGGAAGGCATGCAGGCCGCGATGATTGGTGCCGAGCGCCAGAATGTCGCCGGGCTCCAACGTATGGATCGAGCTGACGAATTCGATACAGCGCGGAATCTTATGGGCCATGTCATTGGTGTTGTAGTCCTGCTTCAACACGCCGTTGTTCCACAGTTTGACCTGCAGGTTCTGCGGATCGGCGATTTCATCGGCGGTGACGATCCACGGCCCGATCGGCGCGAATGTGTCGCGAGATTTCATCTGATAGAAGGACTGGTTGGCCGGCTGCACGCCACGCGCCGAACCGTCGATGAAATTCACATAGCCAAAGATGTAGGACATGGCTTCCGAAGCTGGGACATTCGTCGCGCGTTTGCCGATGACCAAAGCGATCTCCGCCTCGCCTTCGAAAACGGTTGCCGGAATGTCCGGCAACACCATGGTTTCGCCTGGCCCGATGATCGCGAAAGGCGATTTATGAAAAGCGTTGATCGCCGCCGGCTCCGCCCGCGTGCCGTCCTCCATATAGTTGACGGCCATGCAATCGATATTGATGGGGCGCGGCAACGGTGGCAGCAACGTCACCGACGACAGCGGGAACCCGACATCCTGGGTCAGTGCCTTTTCGAACTGCGGCCGAAACGCATCGAAGTGGGCGATCACCTGATTGATCAGATCATGCGGGCCCGATGTGATGAGCCCCGTCACATAGGCACCGACATCCACGACCGTATCGGTCCCTTTGAGGACACCCAGACGCCAATCGTTGAAGAACAGAATTTTCATGGTGTTTCCCGCATGAGATCAGGCCAGCAAATGGCGGCGCCTGGCCTTACGGCCAGCCCCGTGTCGGCAATGAGGGTGAACTGCCATTGTGGCAGCGGTTGCGTTTCCTCCACGCTTGCTTTCCGGCCATATTGAGCTTAGCGGTTCGCCCCGTCAACGCCCGCCAGAACCATGCTCCGTCTTTCAATCACCGATCTTCTGTCGACCTTTCCCGATTTTCGCACCGCGGTTCTGCTGATCGAAACCGACGGCATCGCGACGCAGCGCACGCCCGGTCTCGCCGCTTATATCGCCGAGGCGGAAGCGACGTGCCGCACGCGCTGGGCTGGTATGGAGCTTTCGGCCATTCCCGGCATCGCTGCGTGGCGGCGCGCCTATAAGGGCTTCGGCATCAAGAGCACGAGCTATCGCTCGTCCGTCGAGCGGTTGGTGAAGCGTGTTCTCGCCGGCGATAGCGTGCCTGCGATCAACGGCTTCGTCGATCTCTACAATGCGGTGTCTCTGGCGCATGTGCTGTGCCTGGGCGCCGACGATCTCGATCGGATCACGCCCGACCTCGCCTTCCGCTTCGCCCGCGACGACGACACATTCATCGACATGGCGCCGGGGGAGGGCCTGCCGGCCGAACAACCACCGAAGCCGGGCGAAGTGGTCTATGCTTCGGGGTCCACCGTTTTATGCCGGCGCTGGAACTGGCGCCAGGATGCACGTTCGATCGTCACGCCGCAGACGCGACGCATCGTGCTCACTTTGCAATCGCATGGCGAGGGATCGGTGGAAGCGGCAGCGCAAGCGTTGATGACCCTCGCGCAAACCGAACTTGGCATGACAAGCCGTCTCGCGATCGCCGATCGCGAGACGCCCTTGATCGAACTGGCGTGAGCCTACCAGTTGAGATATTTGCGGGGACGATGATGGCCACCGCCAATCGGCTGCCATCCATCATAACCGGGCTGCACCATCACCTGGCGCGACTGCGTCGCATAGGTCGCCGGAATGGACTCGTAATAGGTCCGTGCCGGACGCACCTGCACCGGACGCGTCACCGTCGCATATTCCGCCGGCTGCGTTTCATACGTCACACCGCCCGGCTGCACGACCACCTGACGATATTGCGTGGCGTAGGTCGCCGGTTGCATCACCCAGCAGCCAACCTCGCGGCCATAAGCATCGCGCGTCACCGACCAGACCTTGCGGGCCGGCTGCACCATCACCTGTTCGGCGACGGTCTGCGTCACGGGCGGAACCTGGCGCGCATAAGTGCGCGGCGCACGGGTCATGACCTGCTCGGTCACTTCGCCATATTCGGCCGGAATTTCACGGGCGACGGCGCGCGGCGGTGAAACCATCACTTGCTCTTGCACCGTGTCGTAAACCGGCGGCGTGGTGACGCGCTGATAGCACTGGCCACCGGCACAGCCACCCGCCCAAGCTGAGCTGGCCATTGTGGCAGCCGCCACGAACACCGGAAGCGGGAAAAAATACGTCTTCATATGTGCGCCCTCTCAGGCCTCGAATGTTCCACAAGATCAATACCGCCTTGCTAAACAACGCCGATCGGCTGATTACGCAACGTTATTCCTTTGTTAACCTAAACAGCCGGGACGGGAGAGAAACAGCATGGCGGATGAAATCCTCATCGGAACGCAAGCCCCACAGGCGATCCGCATTCTCAGCGCCAGCGCCGTGCGGCAGGCGATGACCGCTGCAGCGCAGGCCTTCCATGAGTGCACCGGAGCGAGCCTCCACCTGCAATTTGGTACCTCGGGCGCGGTCGAGCAGCGGATCGGCGCCGGTGAGACCTTCGATGTGGTCGCCGCCTCGCTCGCCGCCCTGCAAGGCCTGCACGACGCCCGCCATCTCGGCGCCCCCGCCGCCATTGGCGCCTCCCGCATCGCGCTAGGGATCAAGGATGGAGCGCCCGCCCCTGATATCTCGACCCTGGAAAAATTTCGCGCCGTCATGCTCGCGGCCAAGAGCATCGCCCGCGGCGACCCTGCCGGCGGCGGCACCGCCGGCAACCATCTGCATCGCGCCCTGGAGCGCGTCGGCCTGTTCGAACCGACACGAGACAAAACGCTGCTGAAGGTCGGCGGCTACAATGTGATGAAGGAAGTGGCCGAAGACCGCGCCGATTTCGGCCTCACCCAATCGACCGAAATCGTCGCCGTCGACGGCGTGCACATCGCGGCCTGGCTGCCGGAAGAGCTGCAAATGACCACCACTTACGCGGTGGCCCCTTCTGGTAAAGCCGGCGCCTTCTTTACAACGCTGATCGATGGAAGCTCCGACGACATCTTTCGCCGCGCCGGCTTCTTTCCGGTCGCCCAATAAAAATCCGGCCCGGAGAACCGGGCCGGATGATCATCATCAGGCGAAGCGTGGGAGCTATTTGTTGACCGGGGATTCCGGATCGAACAGATAGGCCACCGCATCCTTCATCTGCTGTTCGCTCAAGAACTTGTGCAGGCCGAAGCGCGGCATCTGCGAACAGGGGAAGACCGCCTGCGCATCATAGATCTTGGCATAGGCATTGCGCGCCTCGGCCGGATCGAATTTGCGGTCCTTGCCATAGTTCTGCAGGCTCGGCCCCAAAGTGCCATAGCTCAATTCCGTCGGCGCCATCTGATGGCAGGCATAGCAATTGCCACCGCGCGGCGTGTTCGGACCATCGGTGAACTGACCGCCGGTGCCGGTATTGGCGACGCGTTCGCCGGCTTTCCAATCGCCGATCACCTTGCCATCAGCCGGGAAGACGACGCTGGCCTTTTCCCGCTCCATGATCTTGGTGAAATCGGCTTGCGACGGATTGTTGCGCGTCTCGGTGCAGATGCGCTGCGTTTCGTCCTGGACGGGCACGGTCTTCCAGGGATCGGGCGCCTTGGCCCACATGGATTCGACATATTTGTCGACGACGGCGGGGTCGATCTTGGTCGGGGCCGCCTGCTGCGCATGAGCGGCACCGGACAGGACGACCAGACTTGCGGCCAAACTGGAGGCAATGAACAGGGCTTTCATGACTGTCACTCCGTTCAGCGCTTGATCGAGGGAACGGTGATTTCGCCACCGGCGGCCATTTTCACCATATAGGCCGTCAAAGCGGTGATACCGTCGGAAGCATATTCGGGCGCCGGCATGCGCATCTGCCGATAGCAGTCCCACAACCGGTGCTGCATGGTGCGCAATTGGCTCTGCGACACGCGATAGGTCGGCCAGCCGCCCATCGTATCCTGCGCATCCTTACCCGCTTTCGAGAAGTTCGGCAGGGCTTGCAGACGAATGCGCTTGCCATCGTCGCCATGGCAGGTGGCGCAGGAGAAATCCATCACACCGGCACGGCGGAAGAACAAAGCCTCGCCCGCCGCCAGCATTTCTTTTTCCTTCGGATGGCTCTCCTGCGGCTGGTATTTCATGCCCGACGATTTGTTGGCGATGAAGGCCACGAGATCCTGCATGTCCGACGTATAATCGGGACCGCCGAAACGGCGGCGGCGCACGTCGGCCGTGTCGAGATCCTGGATCTTTTCCATGCACCACAGCAGGCGCTGTTCGATATCCATCACCCGATCCGCGTCCTGAAAATAACGCGGCAGCTTGGCATAGGCGCCATCGAGCTTACCGGGTCCCTCGCCAAGATCGCAGGTCTCGAGCGTGACGTCCTTCTTGCCGCGCTTCGCGGCCCAGAGCACTTCACCACGATCGACGGCCAGAAAGCCTGGATTCGACATCGGATCGCTGATCATCGCGCGATAACGCTCGATTTCTTTCTCCGCATCATCTTGCTGCGCCTGCGCCATCGCCAGGCCCGAACTCAATGCGAGCACCCCGAACGCGGCTGCAAATAGTCCTTTGAAACGGACGTTTCTCATGCTCCCCCCAATCTCAAATAGAACGTCTTCGCAGGCAGATTCCCTGTTCCATAGCAGCGCATCGGTCATCTAAAAATTACATTTTTTTAGAGTACATTGGGAATTTGCATTGCTCAAAAATCGCGGGAATAAGTTTGCACAACCAGATAAGGTGATCGCCAAGGGATATGCCCCTGGTCGAAAGAACGAGGAGTGAGGAATGGCGACCGCATTCGCTGCGCCATCGCGGCGGGATTTGTTGCAAACGGGATCGATCGCGGCCCTTGCCGCCATCCTGGCCCCATCGATGGCGTTGGCCGACGTCAAGGCCGTCGAAGCCGAAATCAAAAAGCTATACGGCGACAAGACTCTGCAATCGGGCAAGATCAAGCTCGATGTGCCGCAGATCGCCGAGAACGGTCTGGTCGTGCCGATCACCGTCGAGGTGGAAAGCCCGATGACCGATGCCGACTACGTCAAGACCGTACACGTCTTCGCCGACGGCAATCCGCTCCCCAACGTGTTGACCTATCGGTTCACGCCCGAGTGCGGCAAGGCCAATGCCTCCGCGCGCATGCGCCTGGCCCAGACCCAGAACATCGTCTGCGTCGCCGAAATGTCGAATGGTTCGCTCTACTCCGTCAAATCGGAGATCAAAGTGACCATCGGCGGCTGCGGCGGCTAGACATCCGGGAAGGAAAGCACATATGGCAAACCCCACACCGCGCGTTCGCGTCCCGGCCCAAGCCAAGGCGGGCGAACTGATCGAGATCAAGACCCTCATCTCGCATGAGATGGAAAGCGGCCAGCGCCGCGATTCCAAGGGCGAGATCATCCCGCGCAAGATCATCAACAAGTTCACGGCCACGTTCAACGGCAAGCTTGTCTTCGAGGCGGACTGGAACCCGGCGATTTCGGCCAATCCGTACCAGTCGTTCTTCTACAAGGCCAAGGAGAGCGGCGAGTTCGTCTTCGCCTGGAAGGACGACGACGGCTCGACCTATGAGGCGAAGAACAAGCTGACGGTCGGCTAAGCCGCCGCTCTGGCATCACGTGCAACGTGGAGTGAATAACGGCGTGCCGCCGAATGCGGGCGGCTGGCCGCAGGGATGGATGATCACATGATTTCGCGGCGGCATTTTCTGCAAGCAAGCGCATCGGCTTCGACCATCGTGGCCGCGTCCGGATTGGGGCCGCTCGGGCGCGTCGCCGCCCAGCAACGCCTGAGCCAGAACGACATTCTGCGCTTCGATCCCTTGGGATCGGTGACGATCCTGCATATCACCGATATCCACGCGCAGCTCGTGCCGCTCTATTTCCGCGAACCCTCGGTCAATATCGGTGTCGGCGCCGACAAAGGGCTGCCGCCGCATCTCACCGATGCGGCCTTCCGAGACTATTTCAAGATCGCCACCGGCTCGGCCGATCAATATGCCTTGACCAGCGATGATTTCGTAGCACTCGCGCGCAACTACGGCCGCATGGGCGGTGTCGATCGGTTGGCCACGCTCATCAAAGCCATCCGCGCGGAACGCGGTGCCGACAAGGTGCTGCTGCTCGACGGCGGTGACACCTGGCAGGGCAGTTGGACCTCGCTGCAGAGCAAGGGCCAGGACATGGTCGACGTGCAAGGGGCGCTTGGCATCGAGGCCATGGTTTCCCATTGGGAATTCACCTATGGCGCCGAACGGGTGAAGGAAATCATCGGCAAGGCGCCCTTCGCTTTCCTCGCCCAGAACATCCGCGACAAGGAATGGCAGGAGCCGGTCTTCGACGCCCGCCGCATGTTCGAAAAGGGCGGCATCAAAATCGCCGTCATCGGCCAAGCCTTTCCGCGCACGCCGATCTCCAATCCCGCCTGGATGATTCCCGACTGGGAATTCGGCCTGCGCGAGGAAGATCTGCAAAAGCAGGTGGATGAATCGCGCGCTGAAGGCGCTCAAGTCGTCGTGCTGCTGTCGCACAATGGCTTCGATGTCGACCGCAAGCTGGCGAGCCGCGTCAAAGGCATCGACGTCATTTTGACCGCCCATACCCACGACGCGATGCCCGGCGCCATCACCGTCGACAAGACCGTGCTGATCGCCTCGGGCTCGCACGGCAAGTTCCTCTCGCGCCTCGATCTCGATGTGCAGGGCGGCAAGGTCAACGGCTATCGCTTCAAACTGATGCCGGTCTTCTCCGACGCCATATCAGCCGATGCGGACATGCAGGCCCTGGTGCAGAAACTGCGCGCGCCGCATGAGAAAGATTTGCAGCGTGAACTCGGTCGCACCGAGTCCCTGCTCTACCGGCGCGGCAATTTCAACGGCACCTTCGACGATCTGATCTGCAACGCCATGCTGACGCAGCGCGATGCCGAAATCTCCCTTTCGCCCGGCTTCCGCTGGGGCGGCTCTCTGGTGCCGGGCGATGCCATCACTTTCGAAACCTTGGCCAATGCCACCGCCATGACCTATCCCGCCTGCTACCGCATGGACATGAGCGGTGCGCAGCTCAAGGCCATTCTCGAAGATGTCGCCGACAACATATTCCACCCCGATCCTTACTTTCAGGGCGGCGGCGACATGGTGCGCATCGGCGGCATGGGCTACACGATCGACGTCTCCAAGCCGATCAACGACCGCATCTCGAACATGACCTTCCTCAAGACGGGCCAGCCGATCGATCCGTCGCGCAATTACAAGGTCGCCGGCTGGGCCAGCATCAATCAGGCGACGGAAGGCCCGCCCATCTGGGACGTCGTCGAGAAACATTTGAGCGATGTGAAGACCGTGCGGCTTGAGCCCAACACATCGGTGATCGTGCGCGGCGCGTGAGCCAATTCGGCCCGCAAGTCCATAGGATCGACGGAGGGAAGCAGTGACCGACAATTCCTCACCCACCGCGGCAAGCCGGCGGTCGTTCCTGAGAACGGCAGCTTTCGCTGGCGCTGGTCTCGCCACCGGCGCGGCACAAGCGCAGACGCCCAAGCCCGATCCCGCCATTACCGAAGTGCCCGACTGGACGCGTTATCTTGGCCCTGGCGTGCAAAACGCGCCCTATGGCAGCCCATCGAAATTCGAAAAGCACATCGTCCGGCAGGACGTCGAATGGCTGACGGCGAGCCGCGAATCCTCCGTCAATTTCACGCCGCTGCATGCGCTTGACGGTGTCATCACGCCCTCGGGCCTGTGTTTTGAGCGGCATCACTCAGGCGTTGCCGAGGTCGATCCGGCCAAACATCGGCTGATGATCCATGGCTTGGTCGACAAGTCTCTGGTCTTCACCATGGAAGATCTGAAGCGCTTTCCCGGCCGCATCAACCACGCCTATTTCCTCGAATGCGCTGCCAATTCCGGCATGGAATGGCGCGGCGCGCAGCTCAACGGCTGCCAGTTCACCCACGGCATGATCCACAACGTCTGGTATCACGGCCTGCCCCTGAAAACCTTGCTCGACGAAGCCGGCGTCAAGCCGAAGGGCAAATGGCTTCTGGCCGAAGGCGCCGATTCCGCCGCCATGACGCGCTCGATCCCGATGGAAAAGGCGCTCAAGGATTGCATGATTGCCTGGGGCATGAACGGCGAAGCGCTGCGCCCCGAACAAGGCTATCCGCTGCGTCTCGTCGTGCCCGGCTGGGAAGGCAATATGTGGGTGAAATGGCTACGCCGTCTCGAAGTCGGCGACGAGCCCTGGGAGCAACGCGAGGAGACCTCGAAATACACCGATCTCCTCGCCGATGGCCGTGCCCGCCGTTTCACCTGGATCATGGACGCCAAATCCGTCGTCACCTCGCCATCACCGCAAGCGCCGCTCGTCCAGAAAGGTCCGAATGTCATCACCGGCATCGCCTGGTCGGGTCGCGGGCGCATGCAGCGCATCGATGTCACCATCGACGGCGGCAAGAACTGGACGACCGCTCGGCTCGATGGGCCCAACATGCCGCTCTCGATGGTGCGTTTCTATCTCGACTTCGACTGGGACGGCCGCGAAATGCTGATCCAGTCCCGCGCCATGGACGAGACCGGCTATGTGCAGCCGACGAAGGAAGAATTGCGCAAGGTGCGCGGCGTCAATTCCATCTACCACAACAATGGCATTCAGACCTGGCTCGTGCGCAGCAACGGAGAGACCGAGAATGTCGAGATTTCGTAACAGTCTCCTCTCTGGACTCATGCTGGGCGCACTGTTGGCTTTCGCCAGCGGGCCGTTGCAAGCAGAGCAAGCCAAAAAGCCGATCGGCCTTGGCCGCATCGCGCTGCCCGAGGAAATCGCCGCCTGGGATATCGACATCCGCCCCGACGGCCAGGGCCTGCCGCCGGGCAAAGGCAGCGTCAAGGAAGGCGAAGAGGTCTTCCTCAATCAGTGTGCCGCCTGTCATGGCGAATTCGGCGAAGGCGCCGGCCGCTGGCCGGTTCTCGTCGGCGGACGCGGCACGCTTGATAAGGACAATCCGGACAAGACGATCGGCTCTTACTGGCCATTCGCCTCGACGACGTTCGACTACATCCGCCGCGCCATGCCCTTCGGCAATGCGCAATCGCTGACGCCGGACGAGGTCTATGCGCTGACCGCCTTTCTGCTCAACATGAACGACATCGTCAAAGACGACTTCGTACTTTCACGGGAGAATTTCTCCTCGTTGAAAATGCCGAACGTCGGCGGCTTCTATGATGACGATCGGGAAACCACCGAGAAAGCGTTCTGGAAGAAGAATCCCTGCATGAAGGACTGTAAGCCCGAGGTCTCCGTGCTGAACCGTGCCCGCGTGATCGACGTGACGCCGGACTCCAAAGCCGGTCCCAAGGTCGAATAGCGCAGACCGTGCCGATCCTGCGAAACTTCATGCTTGGCCTGTCGCTCGTTTTCATTGTGCCGCAAGCACAAGCAGCCGGCGATCGAGCTTTGGGGGAATATCTGTCGACCACATGCGTGAGCTGCCATCGACCGGACGGCCAATCGGCGGAAGGCATTCCCTCGATCACCGGCTGGCCCAGTGATCAGTTCGTCGCCGTGCTGAAAGCCTACCGAGACAAGACACGCGAACATCAAATTATGAATTCGCTCACGTCCGGTCTTTCTGATGCTGACATGGATGCATTAGCTGAGTATTTTGGTAGCCTTAGTCGGAAATAAAATCACCGGAGGGTCCAAAAATGAATATCAACCGTAGGCAGGTCATTCGTGGCGGCGTCGGTCTTGGCGCCTTGGCGCTCGCGGCACCGGCCGTGATCGGTCAGGCGAAACCGCGTGCCGTTGTCATCGGCGGCGGTCCGGGCGGTGCCACCGCCGCCAAATATATCGCTAAGGATTCACAAGGCGCGATCGACGTCGTTCTGGTCGAACCGACGCGCGAATTCACCACCTGCTTCCATTCCAATCTCTATCTCGGCGGCTACCGCGACTTCGCCTCGATCACGCACGGCTATGACAAATTGGTGCCCTATGGCGTGCGCCTCAATCACCAGTTCGCCAACACCATTGATCGCGACAAGAAGGAGGTCGTGCTCGCCGATGGTTCGCGCCTGCCCTACGACCGGCTCGTCGTCTCGCCCGGTATCGACTTGAAATATGACTCCGTTCCCGGCTGGGGCCAGGAGTTTGAAGAGACCATGCCCCATGCCTGGAAGGCCGGTCCGCAAACGCAATTGTTGAAGCGCCGCCTCGATGCGGTGCCGGATGGCGGCCTGATCGTCATGGTGGCGCCGCCCAATCCCTATCGCTGCCCGCCCGGCCCCTATGAGCGCGCATCGATGATGCTGCATGTGTTGAAATCGACGGGCCGCACGAAAGCCAAGATCATCATCGTCGACCCCAAGGAAAATTTCTCCAAACAGGCGCTCTTCCAGGAGGGGTGGGAGAAATATTATCCCGGCATGATCGAATGGATCGGCCCGAAGATTCACGACGGCATCAAGTCGGTCGATCCCAAGACCAACACGGTCGTCACCGGCTTCGAAACCTATAAGGATGCGGCGCTGGTCAATGTCATTCCGGCGCAAACCGCCGGCAAGATCGCTCTCAATGCCGGCCTCGCCAACCAGACCGGCTTCTGCCCGATCAATCCCGAAAACATGAAATCGGCGCAGGATGCCAACATCTTCATTCTCGGCGACGCCTGCATCGCCGGCGACATGCCGAAGTCTGCCTTCTCGGCCAACAGCCAGGCGAAGGTGGCGGCAATGATGGTGCGTGGCGATCTGACGGGCGCGCGCACCTTCCCGGCCCGCTATGCCAACACCTGCTGGAGCCTGATCGAGACCGACGATGCGGTGAAGGTCGGCGGCGCCTATGAACCCAAGGACGGCAAGATCGCTGCCGCCAGCACGTTCATTTCCCAGACGGGCGAGACGGCGGACCTGCGCAAACAGACCCAGGCGGAGAATATGGCCTGGTATTCGGCCTTCGTGGCCGACGTTTTCGCCTGAAAGTAAGCTGTTTGTGAGCGGATGCGACAAAGTGAAATGCCGCTTTTTTGCAAGAATCCTGCTCTAATTAGTCTCATAATAAGAGACCGAGGAAATTGGCGGCGCTCCCCGCGCCGCCTTGTTAACGGAAATCACGACATGAAGCTGAACCTGTTGCCCGTCGCCGCATCGATGCTGTTCGCGCTCGCGCCCGCCGCCGTTCAGGCCCAGGACGCTGCCGCCGGCCAGACCGTCTACAATCAATGCCGCCCCTGCCATCAGGTCGGCGAGAATGCCCGCAATCTGGTCGGCCCCGAGCTGAACGGCCTGTTCGGCCGCAAGGCCGGCTCGGTCGATGGCTACAGCTATTCGGAAGCCAACAAGAATTCCGGCATCACTTGGGATGAGGCGGTCTTCAAGGAATATATCGCCAATCCGCGCGCCAAGATCCCCGGCACGAAAATGGCCTACGCCGGCTTGAAGAACGAGACGCAGGTCGACAATCTGATCGCCTATCTCAAGAAGTTCGCCGCCGACGGTAAGCAGCAGTAATCGCCGATGAGGCCCTTCGCGCTCGCTTTGCCTTTGAGCTTTGCGAGCGCGACGGTGACGTCCGCCGGCATGGTCGATACGCCGCGATGCCGGACAGATCTGGCTCAAGCCAATGCGCTGATCCAGGCGGTCGATAACCGCACGTACAAATCGCCACCACGACGGAATGATCAGGCTGCGGTTTGCGCCGTCCTCCGGCAGAACCGCTTGGACATGCGCGCCGCGACCGAGATCATGCAACGCTGCATGACCGGCCGCGACCGCGACGAAAATGTCGGCCAGATGGTCGCCTCGCTTGGCGACATCGAAGAGGTTTTAGCCCGCAACTGCCGCTGACCTAAATCACCCCCAGCGCATCCATCGCTTCGGCGACACGCACGAAGCCGGCGATATTGGCGCCCAGCACATAATCGCCGGGCGCGCCATATTCGTCGGCCGTCTGCGCGCACAGATCATGGATGTTGCGCATGATCGTGGCGAGCTTTGCCTCGGTCTGCTCGAAGCTCCAGCTATCGCGCGAGGCGTTCTGCTGCATCTCCAGCGCCGATGTGGCGACACCGCCCGCATTGGCCGCCTTGCCCGGCGCGAACAACACCCGGGCCTCCTGGAAGATGCGCACCGCTTCCGGCGTCGAGGGCATGTTGGCGCCCTCGCCCACGGCCTTCACGCCGTTCTTCACGAGGGTTTTCGCATCGGCGCCCGTCAGCTCGTTCTGCGTCGCTGACGGCATGGCGATGTCGCATGGCACATCCCAGATCGAACCGCTTTCGACATAGTGAGTGCCGGCACCCTTCAGCCTTGCGTATTCGGAAATGCGCGCACGGCGGACTTCCTTGAGCTCCTTCACCAGATCGAGATCGATGCCCTTCTCGTCGACCACATAGCCGTTGGAATCCGAACAGGCGACGACCTTGCCACCGAACTCGATCACCTTCTCCATCGTATAGACGGCGACATTACCGGAGCCCGACACGACGGTGCGCTTGCCTTCGAAGGTTGTCTGCTTAGTCGCCAGCATGCGCTCGACGAAATAAGTGGCGCCATAGCCGGTCGCCTCGGTGCGCGCCCGCGAACCGCCGTAGAACAGCGCCTTGCCGGTCAACACGCCGGCTTCGTAGCGGTTGGTCAGACGCTTGTATTGGCCGAACATATAGCCGATCTCTCGGCCACCGACGCCGATATCACCCGCTGGCACGTCGGTATATTCGCCAATATGGCGATGCAGCTCGGTCATGAACGACTGACAGAAGCGCATGATCTCGCCATCGGAACGGCCGCGCGGATTGAAATCCGAACCGCCCTTGCCGCCGCCGATCGGCATGCCGGTCAATGCGTTCTTGAATATCTGCTCGAAGCCGAGAAACTTGATGATGCCGATATTGACCGACGGATGGAAGCGGATGCCGCCCTTATAGGGACCGAGCGCCGAATTGAACTGAACCCGGAAGCCGCGGTTGATCTGCACCTGGCCTTTGTCATCGACCCAAGGCACGCGGAAGATAATCTGCCGCTCAGGCTCGCAGAGCCGCTCGATCAAGGCGTTGTTGGCATAATTGGGATGTTTGGCGACGACGCGGCCAAGGCTCTCCAACACTTCCCGGACGGCTTGGTGAAATTCCTGTTCGCCGGCATTACGGCGCAGCACTTCGTTCAGAATGGGCTCAAGCTTCTCATCGATAACGACCAATTGGTCACCCCCAGTCTTTGCGGAGGCAGCTCTACGCTGCCTATATTTTAGGCATTCGCATAGCAGTCCCATGGCGCTGGCGTCCAGCACGAAGAACGGCCAAATAGCCGCATGACAGACCGGCCAAAATGCACGTCAGGCGAAGCCGTCACCGGCTCCGCCTGAAAAAATCAGAATAGGAAGGCGATCGGCCTCAGGCCGTCATTCCAAGGTCAAACCGAGCTCCTTGATCACCGGCCACCACACATCGCGCTCGGATTTGAGCAAGGCTTGAAACTCAGCCGGGCCGCCGGACAGCGGATCGAGACCGATTTCGCCCATGCGCGCACGCACCGTATCCTGCTTCAAAGCCGTGGCGAGGGCTTCGCTCAGACGGTTGACCACCGCATCAGGCGTCTTCACCGGTACGACGACGCCCTGCCAAGCATAGGCCTCGAACCCTTTGAGCCCGAGCGCCTCCTGTGCCGTCGGCACATTCGGCAACGTGCTGAGCCGCGTCGCCGAACAGACCGCGAGCGGCCGTATAGTGCCGGCTTGCAACTGGCTGCCACCGGCGGCGACATCGACGATGCCCGCTTCCAGAACGCCTGCCATCATGTCGTTCATCATCGGCGCCATGCCACGATAAGGCACGTGCGTCATCTTCGTACCGGTCTCGCGCATCAGCCGCTCCATAGCGAGGTGGTGCGGCGAGCCGAGCCCCGGGGAACCATAATCGACCTTGCTCGGTGCGGCCTTTGCCTTGTCGATCAGCTCGCGCGCGGTCTGAATGGGTGAATCCTTCTTGACCGACAACACCAGATGGAAGCGCGCGCTCAAACCGACCGGCCGGAAATCATTGACCAGATCGACCGACAATTTCTTGTAGAGCGCTGGATTGTAGACGAGGGTCTCGTTGCCGCCGGTGAAAACCGTATAGCCATCCGGCTCGGACCGCGCCGCTTCACCAGCCGCCAGATTGGTCGCGGCACCGGGGCGATTTTCGATCACGAACTGCTGGCCGATCGCTGGCGCCATCGCCGCGCCGAGCAGGCGCGCCAGCACATCGGTGCCACCGCCAGCCGGATAGCCGACCAGCCATTTGATCGGCCGCGTTGGATATTGCTGCGCCCAGACGTTTGAAGCCGGCAACACGCCTGTCGCGGCAAGCCCTGCCAGCGCGGCACGACGCGTGATCTTCATATCCTCCATCTTCCCCTCCTCAAGTCGCGATCATCGACATCCCTGTCGAACCGAGATTGGCGAAGACAAGTCGACGCGGCCAGCGCGACATTCGACTCGGTGACCCAATTCGGCGGCAGTCCCTACCATCTCAATATCGACAAATTATCGATTATCGCACAATATGTGCTATAAAATCTAAATTCGGGCTATTCCTGAGTCAAGAACCGACGGTCTTAGCCATTAGAAGTGGGAGCAGGACGTGGCAGCGAAACCAGTCGCCGAGCGGGGAAAGGACGATGCCAGCTCCGCAATGTCATCGACCACATTGCAGACGCTCGATCGCGGCCTGCAAGCCCTGGCCGTGATCGCCCAGCATGACGCGGGCTTGTCCATCGCCGAATTAGCTGAACGTCTCGCCATCCATCGCACCATCGTCTATCGCCTGATCGCGACACTCGAAGGCCACGGCCTGGTGATGCGCGGTGCGAAAGGACAATTGCGCCTTGGCGCCGGTATCGTCGCTCTGTCGTCGCGCTTCGAACCGCAATTGCGCGATGCCGCGCAACCTCTGCTCGAACGATTGGCCGATGAAACCGGCGCTGCCGCGCATGTCTCCGTTCCCCAAGGCGAAGAGTGCGTCGCCATCATGTCGGCCGAACCGAAGAATACACTGTTGCGTGTCGCCTATCGCATCGGCAGCCGCCATCTCCTGACGCGCGGCGCGGCCGGCATCGCCATTCTCTCCGGCCGCCCTGAACGGCGCGCCGATCCAGCAGATGTGCGCGCCGCACGCAGCGATGGTTTCAGCATCACGCGTGGACAACTGCAGACCGGCGCCGTCGGCGTCGCCTGCCCGCTGCATCTCCACGACGATCCATCGTTCAAGTTCGAAGCAAGCCTTGGTGTCGTCACGCTTGGACAAGCCGACGTAAACGGCCTGACCGCCACGGTCATGGCCCATGCACGCGAACTTCGCACACGGCTGCGCGGTCAATAATCAATCATCGCACGGTTGCATCCGGCAATATGTCCGGTTCCACGGCGACACCTTATGCCGGACGCGCCGCTTCTCGCGCCTTTTTTACCAAGACCACTGCGCAATTGCTGCTACAGTCCCGCCCGTTGGATGAACAGATCCATGATGTGAAAACGGATGAACAGAAGTATTCGCCAACGGACTTGAAAGGAAGGGAACGCCCATGGGAGTAGAATTTCGAGGAACGGCTTCTCGCAAAAGCGCCGCCGATTTCGATCAACGCCTGCTCGATCTCTATGACGATTATTGTCACGGCCGGATCGATCGTCGTCAGTTTTTCGCCGGTGCGGGCAAGTTTGCCGGCAGCGGTATGAGCGCGGCGGCTTTGGTCAGCATGTTGATGCCCAACTACGCCCTGGCTCAGCAAGTGCAGCCCAACGACCCGCGTATCAAGACCACGACGATCACTTATGAATCACCCAAGGGCAATGGGCCGACGAAAGCCCTCCTGGCCAAGCCCGCCGCCGGCCGCAAGCATGGCGCCGTTGTCGTGGTGCATGAAAACCGCGGTCTCAATCCCTATATCGAGGACGTGGCGCGGCGGCTCGCCGTGGCCGGGTTCATTGCTCTGGCGCCCGATGGGCTGAGCTCGCTCGGCGGCTATCCCGGTGACGACGATAAAGGCCGCGAGATGCAGGCCAAACTCGATGCCAGCAAGTTGCTCATGGATTTCGTTGCCGGCTTTGAATGGCTGAAGAAAGATCCTGACATCAACGGCAAGATCGGCGCGATCGGCTTCTGCTTTGGTGGCAGTGTCGTCAATCAAATGGCCGTACTGCTGCCTGATCTCGCCGCTGCCGTTCCTTATTATGGCGTCGCGGCGAAAGCGGAAGACGTGCCGCGCATCAAGGCGCCGCTCCTCATCCAGCATGGCGAACTCGACAAGCGGCTCGTCGAAGGCCTGCCAGCCTATGAAGCGGCGTTGAAGGCCAACCATAAAACCTTCGAGGCCTTCATCTACCCCAACGCCAATCACGGTTTCCACAACGACACCACGCCCCGCTACGACAAGGCTGCTGCGGAACTGTCGTGGGAGCGCACGATCGCGTTTCTGAAGAAAAATCTCGCCTGAACAAAAACGACGGTGCCATAGAGCAAATCACGTTTCGATAGAAACGTGATTTTGCTTAAGTCTCCTGTTTCGACGCGTCTTCTCTGCTTTTGATGATCCCATCAAAAGCAAAAGCGCTATAGGCACCGTCGTTCGCTCCTGCCCCTGCGCTCTGGCTTAGCGCGCCCCGTAAGCACTTTAATTATGTGATGATGCGATCACCCTTGAGAGCCGGGCGCGCCAACACCTGCACCCGGTCTTCGAAATTCAAATGCGCGTGTTCGTAGGCGAGCGCCTTCTGCGGGGTCTCGGTTGGAACGCCGGCCATTCTCGCCACCGCCGTCGTCCAGGTCGCGGCTTCCCGTTTCCGTAACGCCCAATCGGGAACGCTCAGGCTTTCCTCGACAATGGAATCCGGACTCTTCTCTTTTTTCCGGCCGATCATGCACAGTCCGAGAACCAGCACGGAACAGGCAAACAAAAGCCAGGGCGCCATCGAGCCGCCCCGGCTGGCCATATCCGCCGCCGCGTCCTGAAGCGAAGTCGGTGCCGAGATCGCCACCACCGTCGGCTGCCTGGTCGCCGTTCCAATCAGATAGCCGACGCCCAGCAGCATTTCTGCGATCAGAACGTTCTTGCAACTTATCCCCATTGCTACCGCCCGATGTTTTTCAGTCGCAAGTTCACCGTTCGATCCGCGACTGAACGCGGCCGACGGCCAAGGATCTTGTGATGTCCCTCGCGCAGGTTCACGGCAAAGCCTCCCGGCAGTCGAAACTGCGCGGCCAAGGCTCGAAACCGTTGTTGCAGCCCAAAGGCTTGAAACAGCGCTCTATGAGGGAAGATTCCGGACTGAAACCGGCACGACTTGGCGGCATCATGCCTCTGCTTGATCCAGAACAAAACTGGAAACAGCAAGTCGTGGCGCCAAACTAAGCTCAAAAAGTTTCAAACGTCTTAAGGAATTTTTCGTAACCCGATTTCCTCGGACGCCTCATCCATCCCGTCGCGCAGCAAGGCCGGACAGCGTCTACGACACGGCCCGGCCTTTCGCCTCGACGTTGAAACGTATCTATCCGATCTGTTTGGCGCTGAGGATCGCGTCGTAGAACATCTCGGTATTCCGCAGCGATCCGTTTTCCTGATTCTCGAAAGTGATGCTGCGGATATCCACGCTGGCACGATCGTTCTGCAGTTCGAGGCTGAAGAGCGCGGTCACCCCGGCATTCTTGAATTCCAGATCGAAGGCCACGGCAGGCGGCGCCTTCCAATCGACGCGCAGCGTAGCACTCCAATTGAACGTGATCGTCCCCGGCTTGAAATAAAGCTCGGCCGACGAATTTATGAGATCGCCGACATTCGCGTAATTCTCAGATTTGATATGGTATATAAAGTCGCTGATATCGACCATGCGCAGTTCGGATGCGACATCGACGATTCCATCCGCAAGAATTTTCTCATGAAAATATGAGAGTTCAGCTTTCTGGGAAGGGAGCAATGTCGTCCGCCTTTCGCCTTCTGAGACCTTCCTGGCCTTCAGTTCGTAAAATATGAATCAGTCCGGCCACGGCCCTGTAAAAGGCGGCAGGAATCAATTGATCAACCGTGACAGCGTCGAACATGGACCTTGCCAGAGCCTTGTCTTCGACGACGGGAACGCCATTCTTTTCGGCAATTTCTCTGATTTTAAGTGCAATGAGATCCTTTCCCTTAGCCAGAACGAGGGGTGCGGCACTCTCGCCGCTGACATAGCGCAGCGCGATCGCATAATGCGTCGGATTGGCGATCACGATCGTGGCGCGTGGAACCGCGGCGATCATGCGCTTGCGCGCCCGTGAAATCGCCAACGACCGCAGGCGGGATTTGACGATCGGATCCCCCTCGGATTCCTTCATCTCATCCTTGATTTCCTGGCGGCTCATCCGCAGATCGCGATACCATTTGAACCTGACCCAAAGAAGATCCGCCGCGACGATCACGCCGACGCCGATCGTCAAAGCGGAGATCAATTTGATGGCGATGGTCAGCGTGCGCGTTGGAATGGAGCCGGGATCGACGAAAACGGAATCGATGAACATTCCCGTTTCCGACTTCAAAACGATCACCGCGACACAGCCCACCGCCAGAAGTTTGGCGATCGATTTTCCAAATTCGACCAGTCCTGAAAGCCCGAAAAGGCGTTTGAAACCGGCTTGCGGCGAAATGCGGGAGAGTTCGGGCGCGATCCGATCGAAGGATACTTTGGGCATGTTCTGCGCCACGGACGAGGCGACGCCGAACAGTAGAAAGATGCCAACCACAGGAAGAACGAAAATCGCCGATTGCAAGCCAATGGGCGCCAAAACCTGAAAGACGTCGAGACCATTGCGAATGGTCCACTCGTCCGGGCTGTCCATCATCTGAGCCAGCGTTTGCGACAAGGCCCGTGCGCCAGGCACCGCCAGAAAGGCGCTGACGATCAGAAGGCCGCACAGAGAAGCGAAAACCCCGGCCTCCTTGGAGAAAGGCGTTTTGCCTTTCTCGATCGTATCCTGAATTTTCTTTTCGGTTGCGTCTTCTGTTTTCGAATCGGCATCCGGCTGTTCGGACATGACCGCCCATTCCTAAAAGTGCATGTCCGGCGGAGGGCTCCGCCTATTCGCTGTGAATTTCCAGCTCGTTGCGCTCCGCCAGAGCCAAGACTGTCTCGGCGATCTTGCGCCGCGCCTGGGCGATATCTTTTTTGGACACGCCCTGAGCGCTTGCCAATTCCTGCTCGACCATGCGCTTGGCACGCGACGACAACGACGACAGGATCAGTTCCTTGAAGGACGCTTCCGTATCGTTCAAAGCCAGAATCACAGTCTCCACCGGAACCTTCTCGAACAGGATCAAACGCGCCTTGGTCGACAGTTTCGTCACGTCTTCGAACGAGAACAATTGATTGCGAATGGCTTGCGCCTGTTCCGGCCGCGTCTCTGCGATCGTCTGCAAAATGCCTTCCATCTGGTCGCGTTCCAAACGATTCATGATGTCGGCGAATTGCGTATTGGCTTTTCCAGCGCTTTTGCCGGGCGTGCCCGACAACAGATCCTGTTGCAGCCCCAGACCGATCAACCGCAGCGCGGCATCCGAAACGGGCTGGATTTCCAGCATCCGGAACGACACGTCGTTGCGCAAGCCTTCCGGCAGTTGGCGCAACACGCCGGCGGCTGCGATCGGACTGATCTTCGAAAGCACCAAGGCCGCGGTTTGCGGATGCTCGCCCGCCAGATAGTTCGCCAGATCATCTTCCGCCACACGGGAAATCTGATCCCACAGGCTCTGATTCGAACTGCCCAAGACGTCGGACATCAGTTCGGAAACCTGTTCAGCAGGCAAAGCTTCCGCCAACAGCTTTTCGGCGTCGCCGGTCGATCCGACAAGATTGGTGCCCGACGAGAAATCGGCGGCGAATTCGTCAACCAGACGCTGCACGACGTCAGGCGAAATTTCGCGAAGATTGGAGATGGATCGCGTGATGTCCTTCAATTCCTGCGGATTGAAGTGCTTCAGCAGACGGCCGGCGTCGGACTTGTTCATCGTCAACAGCAGCGCAGCGACCTTGTCGACGCCGCGAAGCCAGGAAACGGGCGGCCCCATACTTATGCTTTCCCTGACGGCCATTCTCTCGCCCTGTAGGAATCAGATGGAAGTGGAGGAACCGACGATCTCGGTCAAGGAAATGCCGATGCGCGAGCCATTCTCCTCAGCGACGACGAGTTCGCCGCGCGCCACGATACGGCCGTTGACGACGACGTCGACGGGATCGCCGACCCGCTGATCGAGATGGACCACGGCGCCCCGTCCGAGCTTCATCAAGCTCGTGACCGGCATGGTCGTGGACCCCAGGACGATATCGACCTTGACGGGAATTTGCAGGATGTGATCGATGCTGCCCTGATCAGGGCCGCCAGCCGGCGGATTGATCTGGACACCCGATGTTTCGCGCATTTCGGACATTCTTCTCTCGCTTTAATTTATCGGCCAGATCGCATTTCAATCGGCGATCGGACGCAGCATCTCATTCGGCTTACTACCGATGAACTGATTGATACGCGCGGTATATACGCCATTCGACTGTCCAAGCTGACATTCGTAGAGCGGCTTGCCATTCGATTCGAGCACGACACCCGCGTCGATCGTCGTTTCTAGATAGAGGGTCTGATTGACTTTGAGGCGGGAAATTTCGCCGAGCGTCAGACTGTTGTCGCTGATGACGGCCCGCAGCGAGACCTCCGTCTTGACCAGTTCTTCGCCGAACTGATGGCTCCAGTCTTGATCCGTCTTCGCGCGTGGATCTTTCGGCGATTGCGCAAGATCGTATCGCAATACGGACAAAGCGCCGAGTGGAACGACGATCGTCGTGAATACGGCCATCGATCCGGCCGCGATCTTGATCTTGGCGCACAGGCACGGATTGGAACGCCGGCCGATTTCGATCCGCTCAAGGCGCCGTTCGGTCCCCTCGAATTGGAAGGAAGAAGGCCGCAAGATCGAGAAGCCCGTCTGCATGACACCGGCGAGCGTCTGAAACAGGCTGTTGGCGACGCGGATTTCCAGATTCGACAAAGGCCGTTCCGGATCGGGCGCCGTTCGAGCGCCGGTTCCACCGAACATGCGCTCGAGCATGGTCAGGATAAAAGGCACATCCAGCAGTACGACGATACGCTCATTCCATTCGCCGACATTGAAAACGCCGGCGAGAAATTTGGGCTCCGAACGCGCCAGAACTTTCTCCGCCGCTTCATACGAAATGTCGGCGATACTAACGTTCACCGCCTCGTCGAGCTGGCGAAGTTCGAGAGCGAGCTGCGCCGAGACCCGATCGAAGACGACGGGAACCATCGGTAGGCGTGCCAGATTGGGCCCGCCGGACAATGGATTGTGGGCGGTTGACGGACTTTCGTTGTAATCGGTCCGGGCTACGGTCATGTCCTGTTATGCAGCCTCTTTCACGCCAGCCGAGACGGTCGCATTCTCGACTTCGTCAATGGTTGGCCGTTCATAGGAAGAGATCGTCTTGCGTCCATGCTCGACGGCGATCTGCGGCATCGCGCCGTTCATAAAAGCAAGAAGCGACTGTTTGACGACAATATAGGCCCGATGCTTCTTCTCGCGGGAAATCTTGATCTTATTCGCGATCGGCGTGACGATGCCATAGGAAATGAAAATACCAAGGAACGTACCGACGAGCGCCGCGCCGATCAGGCCCCCCAGCAATTCCGGCGATTGATCGAGAGCACCCATCGCCTTGATCACCCCCAGCACGGCAGCGACGATACCTAGCGCCGGCAGAGAATCCGCCACCGTCGTCAACGCCGTGTAAGGCTTGAGATAGTCGTGGCGCACAGTGTGCAGTTCCTCGTCCATCAGTGCTTCGATTTCATGGGTCCGCGCATTGCCGATGATGATCAGACGCAGATAGTCGCAGATGAAAGTGAGCAATCCCGTATTGGCCAGAACCTTCGGATATTGCTTGAAGATGGCGGACTCTTCCGGATTGTCGACATGCGCTTCGACTTCGTTGCGCCCCTTGGCGCGCAGCTCGCGCATCAGCGCATGAATGAGGCCGAGCACATCGAGGTGATCTTCCGCCTTGGTGCTTTTGCCCATCAGAACGTCGACGATGGCGCGCCCGGTATCCTTGATGGTGGAGACCGGATTGGCGATGATGAAGGTGCCGAAGGCCGCCCCGCAAATAATGACGAATTCCCAGGGCTGCCACAGGACGATCAGATGTCCGCCCAACGCGGCGAAGCCACCCAGCATGCATCCCAAAGTTATCGTAAGACCGATGGCGAAACTCAAAGCGAGGCCTTTCACTGCTGTGTCAGTGCCTGTTTTGCGGATGTCAACCTTGCGCGGGGCTTTCGTCGCCAGCATCAGTCTGGCGCAAGGCTGGCAGCTTAGAAAACGCCGTGCAGTTTTAAGGTGCGGTGATGCTGTCGACGTATCAGAGCTACAAGATCATCAATTCCGACATGACCCGCTCGCTGGATCGTATCGCTTCGGAGCCGATCAACAAACGGGCGACCGACTACTATTTGGCCAATATCGAAAAGGTCAAAAGCATCGACGACTTCCTCAAGGACGACAAGCTCTTCTCCTACGCCATGAAGGCTTTCGGCCTCTCGGACATGACCTACGCCAAAGGCATGATGAAAAAAGTGCTGCAGGAAGGCGTGGAGAGCACATCGAGCCTGGCCAACAGGCTGGCGGACCCCAGATACAAGGCCTTCGCCACGGCCTTCAATTTCGCCCGCTATGGCTATTTGACCACCACCTTCGCCGCGACGCAGAGCGAAACGGTCGCCAAATACAACCAGCAGACGCTCGAGGAATCGGCTGGCCAGGACAATGCGGGCGTCCGGCTCGCCCTCTATTTCAAGCGCAGCGCGGGCAATATCACCAGTTCCTACAGCATCCTCGCCGATGCGGCCCTTCTGAAAGTGGTGCAAACGGCGCTCAATCTGCCCTCGGCCATGTCGGCGGCGGATATCGACGCTCAAGCCAAGGAGATCGACAAGCGGCTGAAGGTCGCCGATCTGCAGGATCCCAAGAAACTCGACAAGTTCCTGCAGCGCTTCACCAGCATGTACGACCTGCAGAACACCGACCCCACCACCACCTCTCCCATACTGGCCGCCTTCACCGGTCAATCGTCGCAAATCGGCATCGGCACCGACCTGATGATGAAACTGCAAACCCTCAAGCTGGGACGATAGGGATGCAATCAAGCCTGTATGTCGGACTTTCCGCACAGATCGCCGCACGCCGGCAACTTGATTCGATCGCCAACAATGTCGCCAATGCCAATACGACCGGCTTTCGCGCCGATGAAATCCGCTTCGAACAACTGATCTCCTCCGCCGGCGACAGGAATGTCTCCTTTGCCTCGGCCGGCGACACCTATGTCCAGCGGCGTTCCGGCTCGATGGTCAAATCGGACAATCCGCTCGATGTCGCCATCTCCGGCGACGGCTGGCTGGCCCTACAAACGCCGAATGGCACCATCTATACGCGCGACGGCCGCATGACGATGGCGGAGAACGGACTGCTGCAATCGGTCAATGGCTATTCCATTCTCGATGCCGGCAACGCCCCGATCCGCCTCAATCCGGCCGATGGCCCGGTCTCCATTTCGCGCGACGGCATGATCACGCAGAACGGCATTCAGGTCGGCGCACTCGGTCTGTTTTCCATCGACCAGGGCGCCAAGCTGACCCGGACGGACAATTCCGGTGTGATCCCCGATCGCCCGGCGGTGCCGATCATTGATTTTCGATTCCACAGCTTCATGCAGGGATTCACCGAAAACTCCAACGTGAACCCGGTCATGGAAATGAGCCGCCTCGTCATGGTCCAGCGCTCGTTTGAGGAAATGACGAACACGATGGAATCCTCCGAGTCCTCGTTCACCGACGCCATCAAGACGCTCGGCTCAGGCGTATGACGACGGCGTTTTCCGAAGCGCGCATGGATTTCAGCCCGTCAGCCCTTGATCGCTTGGCGGCCACGGTTGCCGCTACGGCGGCCGAACATTCGGCGCTCCGTATCGGCGGGCTCGTCCAATCCGTCGCCGCCGGCACCTACTCCGTCTCTGGCCTTTCGAAATTCGCCCGTCTTGGCGATCAGGTTCTGTTCGATACGACGGGGCAAGCCGCCTTTGGCGAAGTCATTCGCATCGACGAACAGGTTCTCGTCAAATCCTTTCAGGCGCGGATGGACGTGGGCCTTGGCACGCGCGCCTGGCTCGCCGGCCCCCTGCGCATCGCGCCCGACAAAGCCTGGCAGGGCCGCGTCATCAATTCGCTCGCCCAGCCCGTCGACGGGAAGGGACGACTGCCGGTCGGCACCCTGCCCTTCGCCACGGACACGGATCCGCCGCCCGCCATGAGCCGGGACCGCGTCACCGAAGCCGTCAAAACCGGCGTTCTCGCCATCGATGTCTTCACGCCCCTGTGCGCGGGCCAACGCATCGGCATTTTCGCCGGTTCTGGCGTCGGCAAATCGACCTTGCTTGGCATGCTGGCGCAGGCCAAGGGTTTCGACATCGTCGTCATCGCGTTGGTCGGCGAACGCGGACGGGAGGTCCGGGAGTTCCTGGAAGATTCTTTGGCCGAGGGCGCCGAGCGCGCCATCATCGTCGTCGCCACCGGCGACGAAAGCCCGATGATGCGCAAGCAGGCGCCGATGACGGCGATGACCATAGCCGAGTATTTCCGCAATGACGGCGCCTCCGTGCTTCTGATCGTCGATTCCGTCACGCGCTTCGCCCATGCCTCCCGCGACATCGCTTTGGCGGCGGGCGAGCCGCCGGTGGCGCGCGGCTATGCGCCCAGCGTCTTCAGCGATCTGCCGAAACTGCTTGAGCGCGCCGGACCAGGAGCCTCGGGCAAAGGATCGATCACCGGCATCTTCTCGGTTCTGGTCGATGGCGACGATCACAACGATCCGGTTGCCGACAGCATTCGCGGCACGCTCGACGGGCATATCGTTCTGGATCGGTCCATCGCCGATGAAGGCCGCTATCCGGCCATCAACGTCCTCTCATCCATCTCGCGCCTGTCGTCGCAAGTCTGGTCGCCCGAGCAGATGGAGCTGGTGCGCAAGCTGCGCGCGATCGTGGCGCGCTATGAAGACACGCGCGACCTCAGATCCATGGGCGGTTATGCGCCTGGCAGCGATGCAGAACTCGATCAGGCCGTCCGCATGGTGCCGAGGCTTTATGACGCCTTGCGGCAATTGCCGGGACAACCGCTCAGCAACGAGGCCTTCCGCGATCTCGCCGAAAAACTTCGCGAGCCCGGTTGAGGATGACAGAGGCGGAAAACCACGTCATGCGCAAACGCAAAACAGCCTGGAAGACCGACGCGGCGCTCTGCGTGATGGGCGTGCTATGCGCCGTCCTCTCCGTCAACTTCGCCGTCAGCAAGATCACCGCATCGACAGCACCGCCGATCCCCGGCGCAGAACATCTGCGCATCTTCGCCATGCCGTCGGGCGGCCGGCTTCCTACCAAGGCCAGCGACCCGACGCCCGCGCGCAAGGAGATGGAGTTCGACCCCGTCGTCACCGGCACGGTGCGCCCTTCCACCGCCGAAGCGACGGCGAGCGCACCTGCCCGCACGGCCGCACGGTCGGCAGAGGTCGCGCCACCCCAGCCCGCAACCTTGAGTTCCTACAGCTTGCAGGGTGTGTTCAACGGCAAGGCGCTTTTGCAGGGACCGTCCGGCTACCTGCTCGTCTCGGCGGGAGAGGCCATTCCCGGCGTCGGCCGGATCCAGTCGATTCAAAATCGTGGTGGAAGCTGGATCATACAGACGCCGCTTGGCCCGCTTGAAAGCGGAAAATAACCGATAGCTTGCTGGCCAGTACCGACGCGCGGCCGGAAACATCCGGCCCAATCGCGCGGATGTCCAACCCGTCATTTCATGAAATGGATGTGCTGGAGCCAGGCGGCCCGGGAGGCATCGGTGCCTCCCCTGTCTTCATATCGCCTGGAAAAGGCACGTTCGCGGGCAATCAGCCCTGCGAAATCTGCTCGTTGAGCTCGAAGGAATATCCCAGATAGCGCTTTGAATCGATCGGATCATAGCCCAGGCGCTGACGCAGCTTCTTGCGCAGCTTGCTGACATGGCTTTCCACCACGCATTCGTCGACGCATTCGTCAAACAGTCCATAGACCGCGTTGAAAATCTGCGTTTTGGTGACGCGTTTGCCAGCCTTCGAGACGAAAAACTCGAGGATACGCCGTTCGCGGCGCGGCAGAATGAACGGCGTGTCGTCGATCAACGGATCGCGCCCGTCGAAGAACACCCGCAGATTGCCCCTGGCCGTATTGACGCGCCGCTCGCCGGCGGCCCGCCGCCGGATCGCTTCGATACGGGCGAGGATCTCGCGGACGTGGACCGGCTTGCGGACGACATCGTCCATGCCCGCATCGAACAGCGCTAGCGTATGCTCCAGCGACTGATACTCGCTCAGCGCGATGACCGGCGCCCGCGAGCGCCGGCGGATCATCGTCGGAAAGCTGTTCTGCTCGCTGCAGTTGCCGATGACGAAACCTTCAACGGCTTCGAAATCGGCGCCCGTGGCCGCATCAACCCATTCACCAAAATCGGACGGCGAGAATTTTGTCGTGCTGACCCCAGCTTCGCCAAAGCCCGAGGCATAGGCGCTGAGGACAACTTGTCGCTCGTCGATGATCACCAGCATTGGTCACCCGAAGTCGAATCACATTGTGGCGATTCTCGGTCAAACTCGTGATCCCGCCAACTGAAATCTTTACCATAAAGTAAGCAAATTGAATGTTTTGAACGATTAGCCATTGAAGTGACTCAGTTGCCACATTTTTCGATTCAATCGTCCCAAATTGAATCAACTTGCATCGCCAATTCATGCGGAGCGACCGCTTGATGAGTCAGAAAACAACCGACACGCGACATCCCAACGCGTCAGACTCTTCAGCTTAGCCGACGCGTTGCCATCGTCGGACAGCACGAGCACACCTTTGCGTGTTGTGGAGTCCATGCTTGTTCATCATGTTTCGAACTCATCGTAGTGACCGGCCGGCGCTCGGGTTAGAAATGGGCTCGCAAGACACTGGCGCCGGAACGACGAGCATGGCGGACCGCTCTTCTCAATCTCTCTTCTCGGGCAAGGCCGCCCCTCTCCTGGAAGCCGGCAAGATCGCCGCGCCGAAACCCCAGGGCACCAACACCCCCAAAGCCCGGTCGCATTGGCTGTCCCGTCTCTGGTCTTTGCAAGACAGCCGAAGCGCCGAACCGCAAACGACCGACCTGCTCGATGTGACCTATTGGGTCGACGCCAACGCCGAGAAGCGCGGCACACCCCGTCGCCGCACCCGGCTGCGGGCCGGCAAGATCGTCGATGCCGACAATCAATTCCTGTCCGAATGCGTCATCATCGACCGTTCGTCCCAGGGTATCCGCCTGCGCCCGGTACGCCCCATCGCCTTGCCGCCGTCGTTTCGCCTCTACGACGACCTCGATAAGCAGGTCGTCGATGTCTGCCAGGTCTGGTCCGGCAATGGCGAGGTCGGCGTGGTCCTGCGCGATACATGGGAAAGCGCTCAGGCGACCAAGCACCCTTGCGCTTCGCTCGGCGCCAAATACTACGCCGTCAACGACTGACCGCTTAGGTTCTCTTATTTTGACGCGTCTTCATGGCGTTCGGCTAAGCCGAACTGTGAAACGCTCTACCCGCCCACAAAAGCCCGCGCATCTTGATGCGATTTGAAGCGGCGCATGCCGATGCGGGTCTCGATCTCCGTGCTGCCATCGGCATAGACGACATAGGGCCGATCCTTGATCCAGCCCCGGTCGACAATCACGTCATGCTTGTCTTCTTCATCGACGCGCGGTTCGGGTGCGGGCGGCGGCGCCACCGATGGCCTGGCGGTCCGCGTCAGAATGGCATCAAAAAAGCGTTGCAGCGCGCCAAAGCCTTCCCGGAGCGTCTGGACGATGACGCAGCCAAATCCTGTCAGGATCAGGCTCTGGCCGAGCGTGCCGAGATTATAGCCGTTCACCCAAGCGAGGCTGCGCTGAACCAGCCCGGCCGCCGGCCCAGGGTCCATCATCGCCAAGAACAGAATGGCCCATCCCAAAAAGATGAGAACGACACCCGTGGCACCCAGCCAGACTCTCATGGACAGGAATCCTCGATGCGCCAGATCATTTCCGTACGTCCGTCTTAGCCACGTAGTTGAACTGATCCACCAGAACCTCTTTCACCAGATCCCCGTTCAGTCTCACCTTCAGCTTTTCCGTCAGCGTCTTGGTGAGACGGGCGAGATCATACCGCTCGGTGTGCCTGAACTTGAGCGCCTCATCCGAATAGATCAGACGAAACGCCTCATCGAGCAGATAGATTTCGAGGGGAACAGATGCGTCATTCGCGGTTTTCGCATCCGCCTTATAGACGAACTGCACGACGATATAGCCCTGAATGACGCCGTCACTCAGGACCGGAACGCTCAGCGGACGTACCTTCTTATATTCGGTGCCGCCAGGCGCCTCCTCGCTCGCGGACACTTTGCCATGCTGCGTTTGCCAATAGGTGAAGCCGTAGCTCGACGCCATCACCACCGCGCATCCCCAAATGCCCGCGAGAACGATCTTGATCATCCTTTCCGCTCACGGCCTATCCGTTCCGAATAGGTCCCGTCGGATTCCACGGATTCCATCGCCTGAGCGAGAACGTCGGAAATTTCCCGCGCCGCGACCAGATGGTTCGTGATGACCCGCTGGTTCTCATCCAGAATGGCCCGCAGGCTCTTCAGGCGGTCGATGCTCTCGCCGTCCAGGTCCTCGATCCCGACCGAGCGGGTGACCCGCATCAGATCGAGCAGGCCACGGCTTTTACGGTCGTTGAACTCCCGCAATTGCGAAAGATCGTTCCCCGAAAGGCTCTCGATCTCCTGGACGAGCGTTTGTTCCAAGCGCGTCACCGCATTGCGAAAGGCCGCCTGCGACGACGGATCGAGCGCAAGACGAGAACCTTGCATGTGGGGGGCTTGCAGATCGGAGCCCTGTAAAGCCATGTGATGCCTCGCGTTGTCTGGGATCAACTTTTTCCGGTTTTCTGATTGGTGTCGGCGGCGGCGGTGGCGGCGACCGCCGCCGCCTTCTGATCAATGTAGGTCGCGACATAGGACGCCAGCCCAATGCCACCGCGATTGACGAGCTGACTGGCCAGTTCCTGCGCCAGCATCGACTTCCAGATGCTGCCCGCATTGCCCTTGCCGTAGATTTTGCTGCTGTTGGGCAACATCACTTCGATGCTCTTTTGCAGCAGAACGGCCTCGAACTCTTTCGCCGTCTTTTGTGCGCCGGGGCTCGCCGTGCCGGTCGTCGGCGTGGCGACGGGCAGATGCGCCCGGATATTGGCAAACCCGGCAACAGCGTTCTTGTCACCGGCCAGGGCAGCAAGATCCGCGGCGAAATCGGTCGCACCCGTCCGTGACCCGGCTTCGGCTAGTTTTCGGACCGCGACATTCAGCCTTGCGGGATCGGCCGAACGGGCGACGTCCAGGACGATGTCGGAAGGCGGCTTGATCGCCATGAGATAAACCTTGGAAATAAACCCTGATGACTGCTCGTCCGGACTTTCCTCGCTGAAGCTTATGGGAGCCTTGCGGCCTGTTTGCCGCCAATAAGATCGATCAGCCGATCGAGATCCTTGGCCTCCTCCTCCCGCCGGACGACGGTCGCGACCCGCGTACGCAGCCGACCAAACAGCTTCAGACGACGGGCTTCCTCCTGCAGGCGTGCGGCAAACCGCAGCTTGTTTTGCCGGATATGCGCCAGCTCTTCTTCCAAGCGACGGCTTTTCGCCGCCAGAAGCTCGACGAACTGTCCATAACCACCGATATATTCATTGACGCTCGCCATCAGCTCGAGCTGCTGCCGTTCGAGGTCCGCCTCGCGGCGCTGAAGCTGGAACAGTCGCGCCTCCAGCATGCGATGGCGCCAGGATTGCGCCTGTTCGATCCGTTCGAGGCTTTTCAAACGATCAGACACGTCACGCTACCCCGTGGTGAGCCAGGCGCCGAAGGACTGGATGAAGCCGGTCAGAATGAACTTGACCGTAAACAGGAACAAAATGAGTCCGCCTGCCAGAGTGAACGGCAGGGCCAGGAAATAGACCGGCACCTGCGGCGTCAGCTTGTTCAACAGGCCGAAGGCAAGATTGACGATAATACCGAAGATGATGAACGGGCTGCACAATTGCAAAGCGATAAGGAAAGCGCGCGCCAGGACACTCGTCACCTGCAAGAGACCGAAGCGCGGCCGGAACCCGTCGGCGACCGGCATGGTTGTATAGGACGAAACCAGCGCACGGATCAGCTCCAGATGCAGATCGGCAGCGAACATCATCATGGTCGCCGCCAGCATCAAAAGCGTGGCGAGCGGCGACAGCGGTTCGTCCTCGTTGACGGGTGCGCCGACATTAAGAGTAATGCCGATCGTCATGCCGGCCGCCGTCCCCATGGTCTCCAGCGCACCAAAGAAACACCGGCCCATGACGCCGATCATGCCACCAATCAAGGTTTCGGTGACGAGAAGAGCGATAAAACGCAAATCCTGCTCCGGTGGAACAGTCGGGCGAACCGTATCCATCAGGATGGGCGTGAGCACTAAGGTCACGCCGAATGCGATGAATAGGCGCACGCGCACCGGCACGCGCGGGCTCGAAAACCCGGGCATGATCATGAGGCAGGCGCCGATGCGGCAGAAGACGACCAAGGCGACCAGGACAATATCTGCCCCGAGAGCCATCATGAAATCGTACCGAGACTTTTAATCTCGATGCCACGGGCGATCTCAAGATGCGACAGCACCGGCAAGGCCGCGAATAGCCGCTCGGTAATCATGCGCACATAGGGCCGCGATTCCGCCGGCGAGACGAGAACGAAGTGATGGCCCTCGTCCATGCGCGCCTGGATGGCCGAGGTGGCGGCGGCACCGAATTCTTCGAGCATGCGGGGATCGAGGTCGAAGTCCTGAATATCGCCCTTGCCGTCGCGCTTGAGGCTTTGATGGAAGGCCAGATCCCAGCGATTGCCCAGCCGCAGAACTTTCAGAACGCCGTCTTCGCTCACGTCGCCGCAGATCTGCTGCGCCATGCGCATGCGCACATGTTCGACGATCTGCTCGGCGCGGCGCGCATGCGGCGCGATCTCGGCGATCGCCTCGAGAATGAGATGGAGATTGCGAATGGAGACACGCTCCGCCAGCAAGAGCTTCAACACCGCCTGCAAACCGGAATGGGAAATATGGGCCGGGCAGACATCGTCGATCAGCCGTTTATATTCGGGCTCCAGACGATCGAGAAGCTTCCGCATGTCCTTATAAGAGAGCAACTGCGCGAAATTGTTCCTTACCACCTCGCTGACATGGGTCAGCATGGTCGAAATATTGTCGACAGGCGTGAAACCGTCGTGCCGCAAATCGTTGGCGAAGGTTTCGGGAATCCAGATCGCTTTCATGCCGAACGACGGTTCGCGCACTTCATCGCCAGGATAATCCGGCCGGCGGCCGTCACCCAGCACCACGAGCACTTCGTTGAGCCGCAATTCATGGGCGGCAACTACTGTACCATGAATCTTGATCTGATAGCTTTTCGGCCCGGTGTTCATATTGCTCGACAATTTGATTTCGGGCACGACGAAACCATATTGCTGGGCAAAGCGGCGGCGCATTTTCGCCACTCGATGCCCGATATCGTCATGCGACGTCGCGAGCTTCGCCGCCAACTGCTTGCCGAGGCACAGTTCGATTTCGGCGGTCTTCAGATATTCCTTCACCGATTGCTTGGACTCGACTTCCGCCTGCAGATCGGCTTCCGCCTTCTCTTTGTCGGCCGCGGCCTTCGCCGCGTTCAGACGACGCGGGATCGAATAGCTGATGAAGGCGAGGAGCACGGCAAGAAAAGCGAACGGCAGAAACGGCAGGCCAGGCACCAAAGCCAGGAGCATCATGAGGCTCGCTGCCACGAACAAAGCGCGCGGATATTTTCCGAGCTGTCCCATGATGGCCTGCTCGGCCGAACCGCGCGTGCCACCCTTGGAAACCAGCAGGCCGGCGGCGAGCGACACAATCAGCGCCGGGATCTGCGACACCAGACCATCGCCGACGGAGAGCTTGACGAAAATGTCCGCCGCGTCGCCAATCGGCATGTTGTGCCGCGTCACGCCCAGAATGATGCCACCGAAAATATTAACGATCAGGATGATGATGCCGGCGATCGCATCGCCGCGCACGAATTTCGAGGCACCGTCCATCGAACCGAAGAACGAGCTTTCTTCTTCCAGCTCGCGCCGCCGCAATTGCGCGTCTTTCTCGTCGATCAGACCGGCGGACAGATCGGCATCAATGGCCATCTGCTTGCCCGGGATCGAATCGAGAGCGAAACGGGCGCCCACTTCGGCGATACGCGTGGCACCTTTGGTGATGACCAGGAAGTTGACGGTGATGATGATGATAAAGACGATGATGCCGATGACGAAATCGCCGCTCATCACCAGTTTCGAAAATCCGCCGATGATATAGCCGGCAGCCGTAACGCCTTCCGACCCATGCGAGAGGATGAGACGCGTGGTCGCGATGTTCAGCGCCAGGCGCAGCAATGTCGCGACCAGCAGAATGGTCGGAAAGGCGGAAAATTCCAGCGGTTTCTGAATCCAGAGCGCCACCATCAGGATCAGAACGGAGAAAGCGATCGAAAACGCCAGTCCGATGTCGATCAGAAGCGGCGGAATCGGCAGGAAGAAGATGCAGAGAATGAAGACGATGGACGCCGCGAACGCCATATCCCGCATACTGGTCGGGCCGGCCTTGATCCGGCTTGCGGCAATGGTCCCGGCCATTTTTACGTCTACTCCTGCGTCTTATGAACGGGGCGGCGCAAGGCGCCTGATTTTGCCTGATCCGCTGGCCGGCGTCTTAGTGAACGAAGCCGGATTCGATGCGAGAAAAAACAAACTCGCTGAACACATACATTTTGGCGCCCACGAAGGGCGCCGAGAACGCGATGACGACTGCCATGACGACGATCTTCGGAACGAAGGTGAGCGTCGCTTCCTGTACTTGCGTCAAGGCTTGGAAAAGCGCGATGGCGATGCCGATGAGCATCGCGGCCGCCACCGCGGGACCGGCTCCGAACAGAACGGCCCACATCGCGGCATCGACGATATCGAGCGCGTCGGCTTCGTTCATCTCAGCTGACCATCACACCATCGGTCACCGCAAGCTTGGTCCCGTTGTCGAGAAGCGCGACGAGACCACCGGACTGCAAGGTGACCGAATTGACCTTGCCGGTGATGGTGCCATCCGCCGAGGTCAAGGTCCGGCCGATGATGCCATCCGCCTGAGAGAGGGCCGAATTGGTCAGCAAGGCGTTCAGCTTGTTGTTCATCTGCACGGACTGCTCCACATTGGAGAAGGACGCGAGCTGCGAAAGAAACTCGGTCGAATCCGTCGGCTTGGTCGGATCCTGGTTTTTCATCTGCGCGACGAGAAGCCTAAGGAAGGCGTTATAATCCACAGTCGGCGCCGAAGCCGTTGTCGTGGACGTCGTCGTCGAAGATGTCTGGGTGGTGGAATTGACTTGCATGCGATTCTCTCCGGCTAACGACGCTCTACGACGAAGGTTACGCGGCGCTGACCGTTGCGATGGTTTCGGCGGATTCCGTGGATTTAGGACGCAGAATGTTGTCCTCGATCGGAAACAGCCCGCGTATCGTCTTCATCGCGTCGAAATAACGTTCCGACCCGATCTGCTTGGCAACGACCTGGAGACCGGCCAGCACCTCGGCATTCTCAAACGAGCTGTTGAGGGCCGGCAGCATCGAGGCCAGCAGGCCATGCACCGCCGGCGCGCTCTTGGGATCCATGAGGGCGGCCTGCAGCACGAAATAGAGCTGGCGCAGCGGCGTACGGGCGTCGGCCTCCTGCATGACATGAATGTCGAGCAGAAAAACCGCGTCGTTCAGAAGTTGAACATTGACCTTACGATCGACCTGAACAACCGCGCCGTTGAGGTAGAATTTCGATTTCGGCTTCAGGGAGATGATCATTTCGACCTCATTTCAATCCGTCGCGGACGATCTGATTGATCTCGATCAGATCGGCAAGGGATGTCGCGGTTCCGCTGCGAACGGCGTCTACTTCCTTCGCGACCCACAGACCAATCGACACGATGCCCGCCCGCAGATCCTTGGGTAAATCGTTCTCCGGCGCACACAGATCCTTGATCAGGATGGACCAGAGCATTTGCAGAAAATGCAGCGCCCGCACCGTTTCAATGGAGCCGACGCCTTTTTCCTCCGCCGTACGCAGCAAGCTCAACGCTTGGTCGAAAGCTTCGCGCTCGCGGCGCCGCGCCTCGTCCGGATCATCGTCAAGCACTTCGGAATAGAGAAACTGATACATGCCCGCTCCCAAACCCTACAGACAGTCCGTTACAAAAAGTTCAGCAGCGACAGTTGTTGAATGCGCCCGGTGACCGTATAGGCCATCTCCATCTGCGTGGTGAGGCTTTGAATTCTCATCGTGACTTCGTTGTAGTCGACGCCGACGAGATCACCCAAAGAACTCTCAAGCATATTGCTCTGAAGCGTCATTCGATCGTTCGCCGCGCTCACCCTCTGCTGCGCATATCCAACTTTTGCCTGTGCCGATGTCAGATCAGACACGGCCTCGCCAATCATGCTGATCGCCTTTTCCATGGTCGCCTGATAGGCGCCACTGTTCATCTGATCGACACCGAGGCCAGCAACCATGGTGTATGCCATCGCAAGCTTGCGCATGGCTGGCTCGTTCGCCGTCACGGACGTATCGACGCTTTCGTTCGGTGATATCCGGCTCTTGATCGGCGTGTCGGAAGCCGAACTCGTCGTCGCCGACCAATTCGCGGCATCGAAAGCCGACTGGAACTCGTTGTCCAAAAAGCTCTGCATATCGGCTTGCGAAATATTCTTCGCCTGCGGATCGCCAGGCGGAAAGCCGAACTTCGCCTGGAAACTGGCATCGATCGCCTGTTGCGCCGCCGAGGCAGGCGTCGAGAAATAGCTCGCGACCGGTTTCTCGCTCGAATTCTCTCCCGCGAAAATATATTCGCCGCTGACGCTCGTGTTGAGAATCCCCTCGAAACTCGTGAGAAGAGTCTTGGCGTCCGTCGCGATGTTCGAAGCATTGTCAGTGCTGCTGCGCGAAGCCATGAGCTGAGTGCTGAAATCCTTCGCGCTCGACATAATGGACGTCATCGACGTCTGCAGGGCCTGCATCCGCGTCGACGCCAGCTTGTTCGTCTCCAGGATCGCGGTGAGCTGGCTCTGCTGGTTGCTCAGCGAAAATGCTTGGCCCACTTTCGAGCCGAGCGCCAGGCCTTCATCCGCGACGGTTCCGGACGCCAGTTCCTTCTGTCCCTTGGCCAATTGCAGCTGAATCTTCTGGATCGCGGTCCGCATCGCCTCGGAGCCGGCCAGACCTGAAATCATGTTCGCCATGGGTTTAGCCTATCGCCTGAAACAGGACGGTGAACATTTGATCGATCGCGGAGATCAGTTTCGCCGAAGCCTGATAGGAATGTTCGATATCCAGCATGCGCGACAGTTCGTCATCCATGTTGACGCCTGTGGCGCTCGTCAGCGCTTGCGTGGCGCTATCGCGAATGGTGCCTTGTTGATCGGCCTTGTCGGAGGCATTTTTCCGCAAACTCTCAAGCCATGCCGCGGACGATGTCGCGAAGGTCGATACGCTGCTGGAAGTGTTGATCCCCGCGGCGGGATCGAACGTCTGATTGCCGGACAGATTGTCGACAAGCTCTTGCAGGCGGCCGGAATAGCCAGCCGCGCCCGTGCTGTTATAAACATAGTCGGGGTTGCCGGGATCCGAAATGCCGCCTTCGCGCAGCAGGTTCAAATTCCCGCCCCGCGCCGGATCGACGCTGGCCGCAATACTGATACTGCCTGCCAGACCGTCGGTGAGCGATGCCGGCGGCATGCCGGGCGCACCGGACCATGTGAACAGACCCGCCTGCGTCGGGCCGCCGGACGATGACTGATCGCTTTCGGCGAAAGCATTGATCAATCCGCGCGCCGTCTCGTCCAGTTGCTTCTGGTACTGCACGGTGACGTCGTCGCGCAACTGCGCCAGCCCGAACAGATTGCCGGACTTGATGCCCATGTTTGAGGATTGCGACGTGACGTCGACGCCATCGATGAATACGGCGCCGCCCGTCGTGCCCGCCGAGAAGGCGGAGGTCGGCTGGAACGTAACCTGCCGTGGATCCTTGTCGAAGAGGGCAACGCCGCTATCCGTATAGATCGACATGCCATTGTCTGGGCCGGTCACGACGGAGATGCCAACTTCCTGCGAAAGCGACGTCAGAATGCGATCGCGCGCATCGAGTTGGTCGGTGATATCCGTATTGGAGGTACTGCCCCTGACGATAGCATCGTTGACGCTCTTGAACTGCGCCAGCAGGTCGTTGATCTTCGCCACCGATGCGGCCATGTCGGAATCCGCCTGTTTGCGAATCCCCTGAACCGAGGTGGTGGCGTCATTCAGCGCCGAGGCCAGATCCTGTGCCGCTCGCAGCACGTCCTGCAACGTGCTTTGCGAATTCGGACTGGCGGCCGCGGTCAGGAGCGCCGTATTCAAACTGGCGATCTGCGACGACACCGACCGGCCGTCCGTAGACGTACCGATCGTTTGCGAGATCTGATTGAGCCCGGACGACAACGCTGAACTGGCAGCGGCACTGGACGTCGCGCCCCACACCTTGCTCTGCAAGGCCGCGCTGGTCGCGCGGGTGACGGAGGCGACATAGCCCGTACCGTCGAGGCTTGTGACGACATTGACGATCTTACGCGAATAGGAAGAATCGTAAGCCCCCGCGATATTTCGCGAGGTCACATTCGTTTGGAGAGCAGCGGTAGCAAGCGACGTTTTCGCACTGTTGAGAGCGCTTGTGAGCGTCATCCCATATCCTCAACTATAGCGGTTTTGCGGTTTGACCTGGCCAAACCTCACAAAGACGCATCAAAAATGGGAACTCAGGGCAATCGCGTTTCGACCGAAGCGTAATTGCCCCTGGATTGGACGAGAACTTTAGGTTTTCAGATTCATGAGCACGTCCATCATCTCGGACGCACCCTGGAAGACTTTCGAATTCGCCGCATAGGAGCGCTGCGCCTCGATCATCGTCGTCAGCTCGGAACCGAGATCGACGGTGGAATTTTCGAGTGACGAGGAGGCGATGGACCCGAATGTTCCCTGCCGCGCGTTGCCCACCAGGATCGAGCCGGATGCCGCCGTATCGGCAAAAGCATTGCCGTCAATCGGCCGCAGATTGTCAGGGCTCGCCACCGTCGCCAGCGGGATCAGGAATTTCGCGATCCGGGTACCGTCCTGATAGACAGCCGACAGAATGCCATCGTTGCTGATCTCGATATGATCCAGCGCACTCGGGGCATTGCCGTTTTCCGTCGCATTGCTGATGAGGAACGGCGAGGAGAGCTGCGTCGAACTGCTGAGATCGTAGGTCATCGTCTGGCCGCCCGGAATGGGGATCGACAAGGGCGAACCGCTCGTCAACGCACCATTGGTCGGGCTGAAGTCCAGGGTTTCCGATGCAAGAGGGCCCGACGCATAGGGAAAGCCGCCGCCCGCTGCCGCATCGGCCTTGTTATAGACCGCCACTTCCCAGGTATTATCGGCCGTCTTCGTGAAATAGATATCGAGTTCGACCTTGCCGCCGAGATTGTCGTAGGTGACCCGCGACGTCTTGCTGGTAAAGGTCGCATCCGCCTGGTTTGCCGAGGGCAGCTTGTCGGGGTCGGTGACCGCTGTGGCGGTGGAGGACAGATTGGCCGAGATGGAGCCGGCCGTCGTCGGGCTGGCGACGAGCGCGGTCTGGTTGATATTGATTCTGGTCAGCCCCGACAGCCCATTCGCCGAAGAGGCGCTCGCATTGGACAGGTCATAACCCATCAGAGAATAGCCGGCCGTATTGACCAGATAACCCGAGGCATCGGGCACGAACGATCCGGCGCGGGTGAGATAGGCCGGACCGTTGTCCCGGGAGACCAGGAAATATCCTTCGCCACGAATTGCGAGATCGGTCGTGCTCGTCGTGCCCGTCAATCCCCCCTGTTCGCTGATGTTGTAGCGAACCAGGCTCGAGATGCCGCCGGACGTATAGCTTCTGACGTTGTTGCTGCCGATGATCGTTTCGAACTCGGTCGACGCCCGCTTGTAGCCCGTGGTGCTGACGTTGGCGATGTTGTCGGCGACCGTGCTCATCCGGGTCGATTGCCCGTCCATGCCGGAGATACTGGTTCGCATTGTTCCGAATAGACTCATGTGCAGGCTCCTGATCAACCTTCTCTATTGGACTGGCTACGGCTTGTGCGAGGCTTACCCGGCCCCGCTCGAGCAGAAGCTTTTGGCCGCCGGAGTCCAGGTTCCGAACCCGCTGGCGACCATGTTGGTGATGACGGCGCAGACATATCGCTTCTGCGCCGGATTGTTGTTGGGACCGGCGTTGTAACGCGCCACGGCCATCGTCCAGGTTTGCTCGCGCGCCTTCAGCTCGACGAGGAAACGCGCCGCATAGTCGACATTGTCGGGCGGGTTGAACATATGCGCCAGGGAGCGGAACTGCTTGCCGTGAAAGCGGTGGTTGATCTGCATGCAGCCGACGTCGATGAATTTCGCACCGCTGCTCAGGAAGCCTTGGAATTTGCTTTGTGCTTCCACCAAGGACCGGGAGAACACCGCCTTGCCATCGACATTCATCGCATAGGGCTGCATGGAGCCCTTCTTGCCGGTCTCCGTGAGCCCCACCGCATAGAGAACGGCCAGCGGCACTTTATACTTTTGCGACGCGCGCAGCATTTCCCGTTCGCAGGTCGCCGCCGTCGCGGGTGCGTTGATCTGCGCTTGCAAAGCCGCGCTTGAGTTACAGATAAACACCAGCGCGAGTGGTACGAGGAGCCGAAGCTTCATGCGATTGACCACCATTGCCCTTAAACCTGCCTTGCCTTTCCGCACCCCTTTGTCCGTCCTGTGCTTGTCCGCTGCGTTCCTGCGACTGTTCCCCTGACGGCGTCATCGTCGAAGCGTTGCCGTCGCGCCGCGCTCCGGCATCGCCTGACGGCGCCTGATCCGTGGCGGGGGTTGGCGCCGCCGCCACGATCGTCAATTTGTCGACCTGATATCCGGAGGCTTTCAGAAGGTCCTCGAGCTTGTTCGATCCCGACTGGAAGGAGGCTAGGGTCGCGGCGTCGGAAACCTTGATGTGCATGGACAGGATATCGCCCGACAGGCGCATATGAACGGCAACATTGCCGAGAGCTTCCGGCTGCAGCTTCAGATTCAAAACCTGCAAAGGCGCAGTCGTCTCCCGTGCGACGGCAGCCTCCGGCCCAGGCTTCGCGGGCGTGCTTGGCGCCGGACCAAGACTTTCGCGCACCGCCGTGGCCACCTGCTGAAGCGCGGAACCGGCCGGCGCGAAATGCGACGCACTGTCCAGGTCGACGATCTCGCTCACCTTCAAACCAATGCCAGCACCCTCGGTGTTGACGGATATCGACGCGTCCCGTCCCTGCGGGCGACCTTCGCGCGGCCCCTGATCCACCGGTTTCGTCGTTGCCGGATGAACATCCGGCAACACCCGCGCCTCGGATGACAAAGCATCCGACAGCGAAGCCGGGCGCGACGACGTGGGGGAAGGCGCAGCGCGCTGTGGTTCGACCGGCGACACCGGCGCGGCCACGACACCGATGAGCTGAGCAATCGAATCGGTCTTCGCGGGGATCGCCGGTGCGGCCTCCTGGCCCGTCGTTGAGCGCGTGTCATCCGGCTCCGTGGTGCCGGCGTCGCGTATATCCCGCCGCCCACCCGCCACGGCGATCATCAGCTCGCGGGCCGAAAGAACCAATCGCTCGGCCGTCTGCTCCGGCTTGAGACTTGTCTTTTCGGGCCGCTCCGCCATCTCAGCATAAGCGCCGATCTCGACGCCCTTGCCATCGACTTCGGTCGTACGATCGCGCGGTGCGGCTGGCACCTGCGGAACCCGAGCGGCTAGAGGCAGATCCGTCATATCTGTGTTTTCCTGTTCGGACGCTTGCCCGCCGCGCCGATCTCCGGTCTGCGATGGAACAGGCGCCGCAAGACCGATGAGCAAAGCCAGCGGATTGCTTTTTGCATCGGTGGCCGGCGCCGTCCCCTGAGCAACCGTCTGCTGTGGTCCCCTGGGCTCCGCCGAGGCAACATCATGCGGTTCCCCTCGCCCGCCAGGCCCGGCGCTTGCTGTGTCGCGCGCTGAAGACGTCGGCCGATCCGTCTTTTGATCCGGCTTCGCACCTCGTCCTTTTTCGAACCGTTCCTCCATCTCGGCGAAAGAGCCGGTCTTGCCGCCTTCTCGACCTGTCGTCGCCGCGTCAGCCGTCCGCTCACGCGGTGCATAAGGCGCCTGTGCAGCAAAGGAAGCGATGGACAGATCGGTCATTTCTGCGCGTCCTTGTTGAGAAGCTTGTCGGCTTCGCTGATCGCCTGTTGGGCAGCGAGAAAGACCGGGCGTGGCTCGACCGGCGTCCGCGCCAAACGGTCGATCGAGGCTTGGTTCAGCGGCGCAACCGGCGCGCGCAATTTCGCCGCCAAGGCTTTCGCCGCAACGCCCAGATCTCGGTCTTCGCCGGAGAGCTCCCTCTCGGGCAATGTCTGCAACTTCCGTAGCCCCTCGGTCAGCCGATTGTCCGCGATCATCGCCGCGCCATCATAAAGCTCGGCCCTGACCGCCTCAGCGCTTCCAGTCCCCGACAGGTTCCGCGCATTGCGCGCCCATCGTTGCGCGTTTTTGGCATGCCCCTGCCGGATCGCCGACTGAGCCATGTTCAGATAGAGGTCGCGCTGTTCGAGCGGTTTGAAATCGGCGAGGAACGTCTCGATCTTTTCGAAATCCCCTTCCTGTGCCGACAGCGTCGAATGCGAAAGAAGATGAGTGAACTGCGGCCAATAATTGGAGGCGTAGACGGAATTGCGGTAGCGCTGAAAATATTGCCGCGCCATGAGGAAGAATTTATCGAGGCTCGTATTGGCATCCGTCATGAAGATCTGCCGACGCAATGCCGCTTCCTCGACGAGAGATCCCGGCATCAACAGACGAGCCGTATCCAGAAAGCCGCTTGCCGCAACCGGATCTTTCGCACCGACCAAGGCGGCCTGCACCAGAGCAAGATGTCCGCCGAGATTGGGATTGACGGACCGCGCATCGATGCTCATCAGCAGCGTCATCGCTTCCTGCGCACGTCCCTCGACATAGGCGAGCGCACCGCGCACCAGTGCCCGGCTCGGCTCTTGAATCGCATTCGCCTGCACCAGGGGCCGGATGACGCTGGCCGAACCGCCGCTGAAGAGATAGGTCGCGGCTGCCTGTGCGTTACGCTCTTCCTGCCACACACTCATCGGCGTTCGCAGAAAATCGTCGGCGATCTGGCTCATCAGCTTTGGCTGCGCCATGTAAGCGGCCTGACTGCCCGTGGCGATCTGCGACTGAATGATCTGCAGCGACCGGATCAATTGGAACGGCTCCGGGCTATCCGGCGCTTGCGCAAAGGCGCTCGTTAAAGCCGACATCGATAGGGCGAAACCGATCGCGGCCGCTCTCACGATTTGTCCTTCTTGATCAGAATTTCAATTCTGCGGTTCTCCGCCGCGAAGGGAGCAGCGGCGTTCTTCAAATGCCGGTCCGCATGCCCTTCGACACGATCGAAACGCTTCTCGTCAAATCCGCCCCGCACCAGCATATAGAAAGCCATCCGCGCGCGAGACGACGATAGACGCCAATTGTCGCCCGATCCACCGCTGCGATAGGAGCGCGAATCCGTGTGACCGCGCACCACCACGGAACCCGGCACGGACTTCAGGATCGTGCCGATTTTCGCCATCACGCGGACTGTCTTTGGATCCGGTTCCGCCGATCCGATTTTGAACATGCCGAATTCGAGATCGTCGGTCAGGCTGATCAACGTGCCTTCCGACGTCGTCTTGAGTTCGATCCGCGGCGCCTTCTTGACATCCACTTCGTCGCGCAGCGCCTGATCGAGCAACGTCTTCAATTTCGCCGTCGGATCCGCATTCTCTCCTGCCGTCTCCAGGGCCGCCGCCGATTTGGCGGGAGGCGGACTGGCTTGTGGCGGATTGGCGGCATTGACCGGAACGCTTCCTTCTCCGGCAATCGATTGCGGCGGCTGGGCCAACACGTCGGGCGTATTGGCGATCCGGTTGGCGGTGGACGTGTCCAACGGCTGCGGCCGCAGAACGGGAAGCACCGGCTCGAACGGATCGCGGAAAATTTCGGTGGCATTGAGACCCGGCCGGCCGCTGGTCGCTTCCGGAGGCCGCTCCCGCGTTTCCTTTTTCAACCCGCCCTCGTCCCGCGACGCCGCGATCTCGGAGAGAACGGCGTAAGGATCACGGAACAAAGCCGTGTCGTTGAGAGCGCCTTGTCGGGGTGCGACTTGCGCGGCGCCGCTGGCCTCGACGCCAGCGCGGGCCGGCATTTTCTCTTTCACGTCCGAAGCATTTTTCGGCTTTTTCGCATCACTAGGCGACGGCTCCGGCTCGGCCTCAAGCCGCTGCGTCTGATGCGGACCACCGCCCGCCGGCGGCACGCCGACGTTCTTGTCGTCGCCCTTCACATCCCCCGGCGCATTGTTCTCCGTCGTATGGTCTGCGTCGGAATCCAGCCGCTTGGCATCCTGAAGGCCCTTGCGCGCCGGCGTGCTGTTGGAAAGCTGCACCGGATTGAAATAGAGCGCGATGGAGGAACGCGTTTCCTTGCTGGAGGAATTGACGATCCAGAGAACGAGAAAAAACGCCATCATGGCGGTCATGAAATCGGCGAAGGCGATCTTCCAGACGCCACCATGATGATGATCGTCATCGTCGTGGCGACCGCGCCGGATAATGACGATTTCGTGAGGTCTTTCCTGTTCCGCCATGGAGAAGCTCACGAACCCGAATGCTGAAAAGCCGAAATCCAGGCGCCGATGCTCGTTTGCAGCTCCGTATCCTGAACCGCAATCCGAACGTCGACCCCGTCATGCGCGTCGCCGCGCACCACGTTTAAATGCTCAGGAAGTGCGGCGCAGATGGCCGCAACGAGATCGGCCGCCCCGCTGATCTCGATCCGCGTCGTGCCATCGGTTCCCATCAACTGGGTCAGCTTGTCGACCAGCGCAGCCTGCATATTGGCGCGAACCGCTTCGACGATGACCGGCTTCAGCGCGTCCGCCACTTTCGACGAAATATGCCCCGACATCCGGTCGAGCCCACCCAAAATGGCTGTTCGCATCGCCACAGCCTCTTCCTCGACCCAGCGCCGGCGCTCATCCGCCAATCGTTCCTCGAAATGCGCGCGCTCGGTGGCGAGAAGCTGTTCGCCCTCCTGCAAGGCCGCAGCGCGCCCTTCCAGCAAACCCTGCTCGCGGCTTTCGGCGACGCGCAGAGCACAGTCCTGCTCGGAAATTCCCGCCGCGGTTTCCTTCAACGCCATCGCCAGGTCCACGAGACTTGGACGGGCGGGCACGGATTCCATGCGACTGAGATAAAGCGCCACCGGCACGGTCTTCACGCCGCCACCCTATGGTTCATCCATTGTTTGAGAACCGCCACTGATTGGGTTTCGTCGAGCGCGATGATCTGCTCCAGCCGCGCACGGGCCGCATGGATCGGCTGAGCCATCGGATCAGGCAAAGGCGGCGCCAGATCCAGCGTCGGCACCGACGAGGCCATCGTTCGATCCTCGATCCGCATCTGGCTCGCTTCATTGGTCAGAAGCGGCGTCTGCGGTTCCTCCGCCGGTTCGGCAACCGCCAGCAAGGCACGGGTCGCCGGGCGCACGCCAAAGAACAGAACCAACCCGATCGCCAGCAGCGTGACGAGAGAATTGATAAGCGTACCGGCATATCGGCCCAGAATATCCATCACCCCTTGGCCACTGGTTCCAGGATCGAGATCACGATCGATGGCGACGAAATCGACAACGCTCACCTTCACCGTGTCGCCGCGATCGCGCCGAGCGCCCGAAGCCGTAGCGACGATCTGTTCGATTTCCGCCGCCCGGGCGGCGATTTGTTCCGCCGTCAGCTTGCCGTCGCCAGCCAGACTGGCGCGGTTGATGACGACGGCAACCGACAAGGCATCGACCGTATAGCCGCCGCTGACCGTGGTCGTCGTCTTCGAGGAGATCTCATAGTTGGTGAGTTCCTCGCGCTTCTGATTTTCTTCGTTCGACTGTTTGTTGTCGCCGTTGCGGCCGCGATCCTGCTGCTGTTGCGGCAGATTGCGATCGACGCTGGTCGCCTGCTGCTGGCTGGTCGAATTCTGCGACTGCTGATTTTCCTTGATGACGCGGACCGAGCGCTCCACCCGCGATTCCGGATTGTAGACGGTTTCGTTGGTCTGACGCCGGTCGGTATTCAGCCGCGTTGAGACGCTGATCTGAAAGTTCTTCGGGCTCAGATAAGGCGAAAGCGTCTTGCGGATATTGTCCTGAATTTCCTTCGAGACGGACCGCTCCAGGCCGCGCAGGCGCCCTGGCGCCGCATCGGATTCGCTCTCAGACGATGTCAGCACGGTGCCGTCGCTGTCGATGACCGTGACATGCTCGGTCAGCATGCCCGGAACGGCAGCGGCCACCAGATGACGGATCGCGGCGGCAATGGCCGCGTCATTGGTCGCGTCGGTGCGGATCGCCACGGAAGCCGACGGCGTCTGCCGGCCGCGCCGGAAGGTGCCTTCGTCGCCCATGACGATATGCACCCGGGCCGCCTTGACCCCGCGCATGAACTGGATCGTTCGGGCAAGTTCGCCCTCGGCCGCGCGCACGCGGGTGACTTCCTGCATGAACGAGGTCAGGCCGAAGGAGCCGACCTTGTCGAACAGCTCATAACCGGCGTTGGCCCCGCTCGGCAGACCCTTTTCGGCCAGCAGCATGCGCGCCCGGGCCGTCTGGCCATAGCGCGCATAGACGGTCGTCCCATCGGAGCCGATGTCGAAGCCGATCCCGGCTTCCGTGAGCGCCGTGCTGATTCGGGTGACGTCCTGCCGATCGAGACCGGCATAGAGCACTTCGAACGAAGGGCGGCTCATCTGGTAGCCGACCAGCCCCGTGGCGATGAAAACCGACGCGCCGACCATGGCCAGCGCGATCAACCGGCGTCGGCCGAGCCCCAAAAGGCTGTTCCACAGCCGTTCAACCTGTTCCGTGACCCCATTCACAAGCCGATTCCACCTGCTGGTAAAACGATCTTGTTGGACAGTTCACGCTGAAGCTTGTGCGAGGATTGAAACTGAAAAAGCCGCGCTGTTTCCAGCGCGGCTTTCTATTGGTTTAGTCAGCGATCTTAGCGGAAGAGGCTCAGGATCATCTGGGTGTTCTGATTCGCGATCGACATCGACTGAACGCCGAGCTGCTGCTGGACCTGGAGGGCCTGCAAGCGGGTCGATTCCTTGTTCATGTCGGCATCCACGAGCGAACCAATGCCGCTGGTGATGGCGTCCGACAGCTGCGACACGAAGGTCTGCTGGATCGAGATACGGGTCTTGACCGAACCCATGGTCGAAGCGGCGGCCGTGATTTCGCCGAACGCGGTGTCGGCCATCTTGATGTAGTTGGCCATCGTCGCCTGGTCGGCAGTCGAATCGGTCAGAGCCGAGATGTCCATCGTGGCGATCGAGGTGGTGTCGGTGCCGATGGTCCGCTCTTTATCGAGAATGCCGCCGGTCGCGCCGGTGGCGGCAGCGTCATAAAGCGCGGTCTTCGAGGCGTCGAGATCGATCGTGCCGATCGAAACGGCGCCGGTGCTGTCCTTGGTGAAGGAAGCGATGGTCTTCTTGGTCGCGCTGTAGTCGGTCGCGCCGGAGTCGACGGAAACCCAGTTCTGACCGGAAACGGCGGCGGAATCGGCAACGCTCTTCAGCTGCTTCTGCAGCTGCGCGATGTCGGCCTGCACAGCGGTGCGGTCGACGCCTGGCTGAGAAGCGGTGACGAGCTTCGCCTTGATCTGCGAAACCAGATCCTTCGACGAGTTCAGAGCCGCCATGCCGACATCGACAGTCGCGGCGCCAAGGTTCAAGGCGTCCGTAACCGACGAATTCGCATCGTTGTCGGACTTCATCTTGGTGGCGATCGTCCAATAAGCAGCGTTATCAGCGGCGCTGGTGACGCGCAGACCGGTCGAAATGTGCGATTGGGTCGTGGCCAAGTCCTTGGACGTCTGCGTCAACGTCTGCAAGGCGATCATCGCGGAATTGTTGGTGAGAAGGCTAGCCATAACTGATGTCCCTTTGAACTGAACTAACGTGGGGGACATTCCGGACTTGCACCGGTATAGCAGGGCGACATCATGCCTTTGGGCCCGGATTCATCCAGGAGCCACAACCTGCTATCTGCGCAGAGTACGTATCAGAGTCTTAATAAGTCCTCAACGCGGATCGGAGCCGCTCTGAGAGTTTTTCATACGACCGATCGGACCAGGCTGCCCACCAGCATGTTCCAGCCGTCGATCAGGACGAAGAACAACACTTTCACCGGTAAGGCGATCACCGAGGGCGGCATCATCATCATGCCCATCGACATGGTAAGCGTAGCCACGATCATGTCGATGACCAGAAACGGAATGGCGATGAGAAAACCGATTTCGAATCCCCGGCGCAGTTCCGAGATCATGAAGGCCGGGATCAAAATACGGAAATCGACCACGTCTTCGCTGGTAACCTTAAATTTCTCGCGCGCGAGTTCGGAAAACAGCTTGAGATCCTTCTCGCGCACCTGCGCCAGCATGAATTCGCGGAACGGCGTCGAGATGCGAACCATCGCTTCTTGTTCCGTGATGCTATTTTCCATCAGCGGACGCACGCCATTTTCCCAGGCGCGGTCGAATGTCGGCGTCATGACATAGAAGGTCATGAAGAGCGCAAGACTGATGAGGATAATATTGGATGGCGTGCTTTGCAGGCCGATCCCCGACCGCAGAAACGACAGCGCGACGACGAAGCGCGTGAAACTGGTCACCATGATGAGCAGGCCTGGCGCCACTGACAGGACCGTCAGCACCGCGAAGATCTGGATCATCCGCCCGCTGACCGAACTGCCGGCACCCGGCAGCAGCTTGTCGATATCCAGCGTTTGCGCCTGCGCATCCGCCGCATACAGCAAGAAAAGCGTCAACAGCAGGAGCGGCGCGACCAGACGCTTCATTGGATGACCATGGTGTGAATGATGAGTTCGCGGACGCGTCCCTTGGACCGAATGACCGCGCGCTCGGCCAGATCCTGCCGCAAGTGCTGCAACCCGATGGCGCCTTGGACCTGAGCAATGGAAATGGTGCGCAGATAGGCCAGGAAATCGCCGGTGATCTCGCGCGCCAGCACGTCCGTATCTGGCTGGCTCGGATTATCCATGACCACGGCGGCCTCGAGACGGATCCAGGCATCTTCCGGCGCGCCCAAATTGGTCACCATCGGCGCCAATTCCACCAGGTTCGAAAATGCCCGGCTGGCGGGCCGCGGCTTGGCGTCTTCCGCCTTCGGCGATTTCGCCACTTCATGGCTGGCCATCGTCTGGATCTGCGAACTGATGAGCCATCCCCCGCCCAGCGCCGCCGCCGTGATAACAAGCAATCCGAGAATGAACATGATGCCGGAAGGACCGCGTTTCGGCTCCCCTTCCTTGACCGTTACTTTCGCGACATTCTTGGCCATGAGCCGGTCATCACCTAAAACGGGCGCGCCAGATCGTAGATCTGCTGTCCCCAATTGGGCTGCTGCACTTCCATCACGCGGCCACGCCCGCCATAGGACACACGCGCTTCGGCGATTTTGTCGTAGGAGATCGTATTGTCGCGGGCGATGTCGGTCGGCCGCACGATGCCCGCCAGGTTGAGCAGGCGCAGTTCATAATTGACGCGGATTTCCTGCGACCCGGAAATCAGCAAATTGCCGTTGGGCAGAACCTGAGTGACGATCGCCGCCACCGAAAGCTGGATCTTTTCGGAGCGATCGATATTGCCTTGCCCCTTCGTCGACGATTTTGAATCGACCTCGACATCCAAAGTGCCGGACTTCGTCCACCCGAACAGGCTGAACAGCGCGGCCATATTGTTGGAAATCTTGGCTTCCTTGGAACGATCGGTCGTATTGCCGAGCGTTGCCTTGTCGTTGATGGAAATATTGACGGTCAACACGTCGCCGGCGCGCATCGCACGCTGATCGCGGAACAGATCGCCCCGCCCGCTGGCCCACAGCGACCGGCTGCCATAGGCGAGCGAGGGCTGCGGGTACGGCACGGTATAAATGGAAGATGTCGCGATATCCTGCTCAAGCCCGGTGCCCACCGCCGTCATCCGCGGTTCGCGACCAAAGTCGTGAATATCGGTCGCACAGCCGCCCAACGCCGCGAGCGCGAGCGCCAGAAACGAGCCTTTCACAAGCGCGCATTCATTTCTTGCTGGCATCGATTGATCCCGTCGTCATCAAATCCGCCAGCTTCGCAGCCTTCACGGCGTTCATTTCATTGAGCAGCAGGCTTGCCGTCTTGGGGCTGAGCTTGGACAGAATGGCGGCCGCCCCAGCTTCCTCCATGACAGCGAGCTGAGACGAGGCCGCGTCCGGCCGCATGCGCGAATAGATCGCCACGACGCTCTCTTCGGCCCGGCGCCGATACTCGTCCTGCTTTTCCTGCCATAGCGCCAGTTCCGCCCGGCGGGCATCGAGTTCGGCGATGCGCTTGGTGATCTGGCTTTCGAGATCGGTGAGCTGCTGCATCTGCCAGGCGAACCTGAATTCCGAGGCCGCGTTGGAAATGTTGGCGCAGTAATCTTGCGCCAATGTCGGCCGGACCGGCTTGGCGGCAACCGGTTCGACCGCTGCGGCGCGCGGCTCTAGCGCCGCGACGACCGGGCTCGGCGCAGGCGCCGGCACCGTTGCTTTCGCCACAGGCTCGACGAGCGTCGCCGTCTGCTCTTGCGGCATCGGCACGGGCTGAGTGCCGCTCGCTACGGCTTTTGGCTGCCGTGCCGCCCGACGATTGGCGGCGGCCTCCGCTCTCTGAATGGCCCTTGCGCGCGCCTGCGCGGCGCTGATCGCCGGCTTTCCGCCGCGCAACAGATCCAGAGGCCGGCCGGCCGCCACGCGCGCCTGGTCCTGCGCCAATACCGGGCCGGACCAAGAAAGCCCGCAGACCAGCAGACAGGCTCCGGAGAATGCGGCAATCCACCGTGAATGAGAAGGCTTTGGGCTGTGATGCGGCAGCGTCATATCGAAGGTATCGCGTTTCAAGCTTGTGCAAGACTGTCGAATGCAAGACGGGAATTGCGATGTGAAATCCCGCAGCGCTATTGAACGACGAGCTCGGCCTGCAATGCGCCCGAAGATTTGATCGCTTGCAGGATGGCGATGACGCCGGTGGGTTTCACGCCGATCTGATTGAGCCCGCGCACCAACGTCTTCAGGGTCGCGCCGCCAACGAGAGCAATCTGGCCGCCGGATTCATTGACGTCGATATTGGTTTGCGGCGTCACCACCGTCTGCCCACGTGACAGCGGGGCCGGCTGCGAGGCGACCGGCGCTTCCGTGATCCGCACTGACAGATTGCCGTGCGTGACCGCGACCGTCGAAATCTGCACGTCCTGGCCGATCACGATGGTGCCGGAACGGGCATCCACCACGATGCGGGCAACCGTATCGGGCTCGATGACGAGATCGCCGATCTCGGCGAGATAGCGCGTGGTGGTGGTGCGCGGTGGCCGGACCAGCGTGACCGTCCGAAAATCCTTCTCGCGTGCCGTCCGCTTGCCATAGCGCTGCAACGAATAGGCGTTGATGGCATCGGCGACCCGCACCGATGTGGCGTAATCGGGATTTTTCAATGTCAGGCTCAACTGCGAAAAATCCGACAGCTGGCCCGGCACTTCGCGCTCGATGGTGGCGCCATTGGGAATACGCCCCGCCGTCGGCACGCCCTGTGTGACGGTTTCGGCCTGGCCGACAGCCGCCATACCGGTGACGATCAGGGCGCCTTGGGCAACCGCATAGGTCTGGCCATCCGGGCCGTTCAGCGGCGTCATGATCAGCGTTCCGCCCATCAGCGACGTCGCGTCGCCAAGCGAGGACACCGTCACATCCACACGACCGCCCCGCCCGATGGCGGGCGGCAGATCGGCCGTCACGATCACGGCAGCGACGTTGCGAGTGCGCAGCACCGAGCCGCGAATGTTGATGCCCATCCTGTCGAGCATGGATTGCAGGGACTGCTCGGTGAACACCGAGTTACGCAGCGTATCGCCGCTGCTTTGCAGGCCGACGACCAAGCCGTAACCAACGAGCTGATTGTCACGTAAGCCCTGCGGCGCAGTCACATCTTTGATGCGAACCAGCGCCTGGCTCGGCAAGGCGAACAGGCAGAACCCCAGCACCATGAGGAACAGCCGCATCAAAGCCCCCCGACCAGCAGCGATCCGTCCGATTGCACGACTCCGGAGACATTGACGCCGCTGTCGATATTACGCGCCCTGACGAGTTCGCCCGCCGTGCCCGACTGCAACGAAAGACCATAGGTGACGATGACGATGCCGCCGGAGTTGTAGACCAGCCGCACCTGATGCCCGATGGTCACCAGCCGCGGCTCTTCGACCGCGGCGGTTGGAATCAAGTTGCCCGGCAACAAGGTTTGCCGCGCCACTTTGCCGACAAGCTGGGCCCGCGTTTCCGCGATCGCGCCCGATTGCGGCCGATGGGAAATGGAGCGGTTCTCGAGCATGTTCTCTTTGATGACGTCGCGCGGATAGATCACGATCGTCGGAACCGGAACACTGATATCGTCCGCCGCGCAAACAGTGATGCCGGCGGCGAGAAACGCGGCGAGCAAAGCCGCCGCTCCGATCCGACGGGTCGCGCGGGAGCGCCCAACAGACATCCGCTTACCTCATGCCCTTGGAGACGGTCGAGGCCATTTCGTCCGAAGCCTGAATGACCTTCGAATTCATTTCATAGGCACGCTGCGCCGAGATCAGTTCGGTGATTTCACGCACCGGATCGACGTTCGAGCCTTCGAGATAGCCCTGCTTGATGGTCGCGAAGCCCGGATCACCCGGCACGCCGGTTACCGGCTGGCCGGACGCCACCGTCTGACGATAGAGATTGCCGCCGAGCGGCGCCAAACCGGATTCGTTGGCGAAATTGGCCAGCGTCAATTGACCCAACTGCTGCGGCGCCGTCTGGCCGCTGAGCGTCACGTTGACGATGCCGGAATCGGAAACGGTGACATCCACCGCATCGGTCGGAATGACCATCGTCGGCGACACCGTATAGCCGTCGAGGGTGACGAGCTGGCCGGTGGCGTTGGTATTGAAGGCGCCCGATCGCGTATAGAGGATTTCGCCGTCAGGGCCGGTGATCTGGAAGAAGCCGCGCCCAGTCAGGGCAAGGTCCAACTTGTTACCCGTCGCGGCCAGGCTGCCCTGAACATGCAGGTTGCGGATGGCGGCGGTGCGAACGCCAAGACCGACTGAAGCGCCTTCGGGAACGATATTGTCCCGCCCGCGGCTGGAAACGCCCTGCAAACGCTCGGTCTGATAGAGCAGATCGGTGAATTCGGCGCGGGCACGCTTGAAGCCGGTCGTATTGATGTTCGCCATATTGTTGGCGATGACGTCGACATTCAGTTGCTGCGCATTCATGCCGGTGGCGGCAATGGCGAGGGATCGCATGAAAACTCCTAGATCGAGAGGCGGCTAATTTCTTGGTAGGCGCTCACAAGCTTGTCGCGCACGGCAACCGTCGTCTGCAGCGTCCGCTCGGCGGCAAGAATGGATTCGACCGCTTGCTGAGCGGAGATTTTATTGCCGATCGCGGCAATCGACACGTGTTCCGCCGACTTCAGAGTCTGCACCGCCTCGCCGGAAAGCTGCGTCAACAATTGACCGAAGTCGGAAACGCCAGCCTGCCCTTCCGTCACCTGTTTGACGGCATCGGCGCCGCCCAAGGCATTCGGCGTCGCAACGCTGCCGAAGCCCGTTACCGAATTCACAAAAGGAGTTCCAACAGCCACGATTACGTCCCACTCTTCAGAAGATCGATCGTCATCGAGAACAATTCCCGCGACTGTTTGTAGGTTTGCAAATTGGCCTGATAGGACCGGTTGGCTTCACGCATGTCGGCCATTTCGATCAGCGGATCGACATTGGGCAACTTGACGTAGCCGTTCTCGTCGGCCGCCGGATGGCCCGGATTGCGCTCCAGCCGGAACGGCGAATTGTCGACACCGATGCTCTTGGTGCGCATCAGCGAGGCGCCGGAAGCGCGGTCCAATTCGCTCTCGAAGGTGATGGTCTTGCGAGCGTAAGGATCGGCGCCGGGGGTATTTCCGGTCGATTCCGCATTCGCCACGTTCTCGGAAATGACGCGCAGCCGGTTCGATTGCGCCTGCAAACCGCTCGATGCGATTTTGAAAGACGCCTGCAACGGATCAATCATGATTATGCCTTCATCGAGGTGAGCAGCATTTTGTGGAATGCCTTCACAATGTTCGTATTCAGCGCGTAGTCGCGATTCACGGCGCCGGCTTTGACCATCTCTTCTTCGATATTGACCGAGTTGCCCGAGACCGTGACGTCGGTTCCTGATGAGGCCCTCGCGGCCGACGCCTGCGTCGCAAACGAGCCAGTCGACATATGCCCGGGCTTGGTGGTGGCGACGGCAACATCCATTTTCTCGAGAATGTCCGAGAACGGCTGCACGTCGACCGCCCGATAACCGGGCGAGTTGGCATTGGCGATGTTCGTCGAGATAGCGGCCTGGCGGGCGGTCAACCATTCGTTGCGCCGCGAAGCCAGCGCGAATAACTGGAGTGCCTCCGTTGTCATACTATACGAGCCTCGCGCCTCTTCCATATCTGCACCATGAGCATGTCCGCTCAAACTTGCCCGAGGCTGGCGCCCGTCCCATTCCTCGCGCCGCCCGGCAAAGCTGACGCAAGCTCCACGAAAGCTTGAGTAGCCTAACTAAGCTGGGGCGTGTTTGGACACCTCATGCCAGGCCGTCGTGGAGGCGCGCCTTCCAGCCCTAGTTGGGCCAAGGCGCTTCGGTGATTGCGCCAGAAACGAAAGAATATGACCATGAGCAGCATACTGACCAACAATGCCGCGATGATCGCCCTGCAGACGTTGACGCAGACGTCGAAGGACATGACCACGACGCAATCGCACATTTCGACGGGCCTGCGCGTCACCAGCGCCGCCGACAATGCCGCCTACTGGACGATCGCCACCAAGATGAAGTCCGACAACGACGTGAATTCGTCGATCACGGACGCGCTCAATCTGGGCAGCTCGACGATCGATGTCGCCATCGCCGCGACGAATTCATCGAAGGATTTGATTGCGCAGATCAAAGCGAAGCTCACCACCGCCGCTCAACCGGGCGTCGACCGTACCGCCGTGCAAGCCGATATCGCGCAGTTGCAAAAGCAGTTGAAGAGCGTCTCGGACTCTGCCGCCGTCTCCGGGCAAAACTGGGTTTCCGTCGATTCCGGCGCCACCGGCTACAATCCGGTCAAGAGCACATTGGCCTCGATGTCCCGCGACACAAGCGGGACACTGACACTCGGCACGATCGACATCGACGTCACGAAGATCGCGCTCTTCGACGCCGCCACCTCGGGCACCACCGGCGGCATTCTCGACAAGGACCGCACCGTCGGCACGACCACCGCCAACCTCGCCACACTCGATGTGTCGGCGCTGACCGATTCCGCCGCCGATAGCGCAACCTTGGCGGACTATATCCAGATCGCCGACGAGACGCTGGATGACGTGACGACCGCCGCGTCGAACCTCGGATCGGTCAAATCGCGCATCTCGGCGCAGCAGACCTTCATCTCGCAATTGTCGGATGCCATCACCAGCGGCGTCGGCTCGCTGGTCGATGCGGACATGAACAAGGAATCGACCAAGCTGCAGGCCCTGCAGGTACAGCAGCAATTGGGTGTTCAGTCGCTGTCACTCGCCAACCAGAGCACGCAGCTGATCCTGAGACTGTTCGGCAACGGCTAAGAGCCGGGCACCTAAAATAAAACCCATTGGCACCAGCGGGCCAATGGGTGACACGACGATCGCGTTTCTCCTGAAACGCGATTTTCTTTTAATGGACTTCTTTCTCGCTGGCGCCGCTCCGGCGGACCGCCCAGCTCAAGGCTTCCTTCGCCAACCGCTCGAAGGTCGCGCTGTCGATGCGTTGACCGGTTTGTTCGGCGACGACAAGCGCTTCGCGCGCCGCCACCGTCAGCAGCAACGTCACGGTCGCATTGGAGATAACATCCAGATTGAGGGCGCCATCGCGGGCCAAAAGGGCGTTCTCACGGACGACGTTGGTCAGCGCGTCGTCGATGTGCTGCAGATGCTCGCGCTCTGGGCCCTTTATGGATTGCAAATCAGAGATACAAGCGAATGGCATATAGATAGGCCCCTCTGCAATCAAATTAGTATATAAACAACGCGCAACAGGAAAAGTTCAGGCCTTCCGTATAATAAAAATTAACAATGAACGCCACCAACCCGGCATCGCACAAGCCACGTTAACAAGTTCACCCGCTCCACGTTTCCACCTCTTCTGAGAACGATTTGACCAGCCGAAGCCGCGCGTATCAAGCGCAATCATCAGGCAGGCTTTGCCCCTATAACTAAGCTCGTGGAAGTGTTGGTAAAAGATGCGCGCCAAATGGGCGGATTTGGGTCATCCGAAAGCAGTCTGCTCGGGCACCGACAAATTCAAATCGAGCCACAGTGAGAATCACTGACGCGGTGAGTGGTGGGCCGAGCAGGACTCGAACCTGCAACCAGACCGTTATGAGCGGCCGGCTCTAACCATTGAGCTATCGGCCCGGAGAGCAAGGCTATCAAGCCGCGCCCACGGGTGCGCCGCAGGTATATTCGATTGCGCGCAGCAAGCAAATTATCTTGTAAATCATCCGTATAAATCAGGTGGTCGATGCCTTAGAGTCTTTTACCGTTTCTTTGAAACGGTGAAAGACTTCAGGCTCTTGTTTTGACGCGTTTTCTTCACGCGAACCGGAATCCACTTCGCTCGAAAACGCTTTAGCCGTCATGCTTGGGGATCGGGCGGGGCCGGCCATTATCGTCGACGGCGACGAAGGTGAAAGTCGCTTCCGTCACCTTGTCGCGCTGCGTGGTCTGGAAACGCTGCGCCCAGGCCTCCATGCGGATTTTCATCGACGTGCGGCCGATGCTTTCGATCTCGTGATAGATTTCAAGGACGTCGCCGACCTTCATCGGCGCGATGAAGACCATCGAATCGACCTTGACGGTAACGACGCGGCCCTGCGCCCGCTCGACGCCGGCGATACCGCCGGCCTGGTCCATCCGCGACATGACCCAGCCGCCGAAAATATCGCCATTGGCATTGGTGTCGGCTGGCATGGCGATGGTGCGCACGGTGAGCTGCCCGGTCGGCGCTGTCTGCTTCGGCTGTTTGGAGGAAGTGGGGGCCGTCATGGTCTGCTCCGAGCGGAAATCGCCAGAGGCGATTGTGCCGATCGGCGCCAGCCGATCAAGCGCAAGAAATCAGCAAGCGGTAAAACGTCGCCGGACTTAGAGCGTTTTCGAGCGAAATGGATACCGGTTCGCGTGAAGAAAACGCGTCAAAACAGGAGCCGGAAGTCTTTCACCGTTTCAATGAAACGGTGAAAGACTTTAGAGCGGCATCCGGGCATTACGCAGGTCGATGATCTGCTTGCCCTTGAAGAAGGTCATCTCGACCGCTTCTTCCATCGAGCCAAAGGCATCGGCGCGGATGAATTTTTCTTCCGTGCCATCGCTGCCGACGATGACGCCGCACAATTGATAGCGCCCGCCGTTCTCAAACGGCGTGGCGCGAATGGTAAAGCCGCTATGCTCGATCTCCTGAGCCGGCGCCGGCGGCTTATCGCTGGCGCCGCCGATGCCGAAGAGCTTTTTCAAAAGCGACATGGGAAGAGCCTCACGCTAGCACTTTCGACTGACCACCGGTTCACAACGGCAAATCGCGTTGCTCGATTTGCTTTAGTTGTCGAGGAAGCTGCGCAGCTTGCGCGAGCGCGACGGGTGCTTCAGCTTGCGTAGCGCCTTGGCTTCGATCTGGCGGATGCGTTCGCGCGTCACCGAGAACTGCTGGCCGACTTCTTCCAGCGTGTGGTCGGTGTTCATGCCGATGCCAAAGCGCATGCGCAGCACGCGCTCTTCGCGCGGCGTCAGCGAAGCGAGCACGCGCGTCGTCGTCTCACGCAGGTTCGACTGGATCGCCGCATCGATCGGCAGGATCGCGTTCTTGTCCTCGATGAAATCGCCGAGATGCGAATCTTCCTCGTCGCCAATCGGCGTTTCGAGCGAGATCGGCTCCTTAGCGATCTTCAGCACCTTGCGCACCTTCTCAAGCGGCATGGCAAGCTTTTCGGCCAGTTCTTCCGGCGTCGGCTCGCGGCCGATCTCATGCAGCATCTGCCGGCTCGTGCGCACGATCTTGTTGATCGTCTCGATCATGTGCACGGGAATGCGGATGGTGCGCGCCTGGTCGGCGATCGAACGGGTGATCGCCTGACGAATCCACCAGGTCGCATAGGTCGAGAACTTATAGCCGCGGCGATATTCGAACTTATCGACCGCCTTCATCAGGCCGATATTGCCTTCTTGAATCAGGTCGAGGAATTGCAAGCCACGGTTGGTGTATTTCTTGGCGATCGAAATCACGAGGCGCAGATTGGCCTCGACCATCTCTTTCTTGGCCTGACGGGCTTCGCGTTCGCCCTTCTGCACCATCTGCACGATCTTGCGGAATTCCTGGATTTCCAGGCCCGTCTCGGTCGCCAGATTGTGGATGTCGGCACGCATATCCTTGATGCGGTCCTTCTCGACGGCGACGAAGCCCTTCCAGCCCTTGCCGCCGAGCTTGGAGATGCGCAGCACCCATTTCGGATCGAGTTCGCCGCCCTGGTAGTTGCGCAGGAAATCCTCGCGGCCCACGCCATGGCTCTCGGCCAGACGCATCAGCCGCAGTTCAAGGCCGATGAGCCGCTTGTTGATGTCATAGAGCTGCTCGACCAGGGCCTCGATCCGGTTCTGGTTCAGCGACAGCGATTTGACGTCGACGACGATCTCTTTCTTGAGCGTCTTGTACTTGCGCTCCTGCGCCGGCGTCAGCGCTTCGTTCTTGAGCTTGTTCTCGACGTTCTGATCCTGCAGGCGGCGCAGCTTCTTATAAGCCGAAGCGACGCGGTCGAACGTCTCGAGCACCTTCGGCTTCAGCTCCGCTTCCATCGCCGACAGCGACACGGAATTTTCCATATCGTCTTCGTCATCGAAGGACTCTTCGCCCGCCGGCTTCTCGCCTTCCTCGTCGTCGCCGGAAGCGGCACGCTGCGCGGCGCGATTGGCGGCGGCCTGCTGTTGTTCCTGCTGGCGCGCGGCAAGCGCTTCCTGGGCGCCCGGCGCCGTCATGTCGATCTTCGGCGTGTTCTTGCCGTCCGGGCCGGCATAGGTCGCTTCGAGGTCGATGATGTCGCGCAGCAGAACCTTGCCGTCGTTGAGTTCGTCGCGCCAGATAATGATCGCTTGGAAGGTCAGCGGGCTTTCGCAGAGACCGGCGATCATCGCTTCGCGGCCAGCCTCGATGCGCTTGGCGATGGCGATTTCGCCTTCGCGCGACAACAGCTCCACAGAGCCCATTTCGCGCAGATACATGCGCACCGGATCGTCGGTGCGATCGGCGGGCTCAGCCTTGGTCGTCGCGACGACGGCCGTGGCGCGCGCGGTCTCGACGAGGTCGCCGCCATCGGCTTCCTCTTCGCCACCTTCTTCGCTCTCGCCCTCTTCGGCGTCCTCCGAATCGACGACGTTGATGCCCATTTCATTGAGCATCGCATAAATGTCTTCGATCTGGTCGGAAGACACTTCCTCCGACGGCAACACCGCGTTCAACTCGTCATGGGTGACGAAGCCGCGCTTCTTGGCGGCCTTGATCATCTTCTTGACGGCGGCGTCGGAGAGATCGAGCAAAGGACTGTCGGTCGTCTCAACGACTGCGGTTTCGCCTTCGCGCTTCTCTTCGTCCTTCTTTGCCATCTCGCACTCCAATCACACCGCTTCCGCATTCACATGCGCGCGGGACAATCTCACGGAAAATTCCACATCGGGATCGCCCTTGCAGGCGATTCGCTCCATTCACCATTCCTGATGCGGACTTAAGCCCGCCTTAACCACAACTCCACGCGCTATCCGTGGACGCAAATTACACTGCCCGGCCCAATCGCCCGGACATGAAACCGAACCCTTCCAGTGCGGCCTCGCGGCCGTCGATGGTTGAAAGCTCCGACTGAATTTCCCTGAGGCGGGCGACGTTCTCTTCGGTGGCGTCCTCGGCAAGCGCTAATTCAGCCGATTTCAGCTCTCTATTTAACGCTAAGGCCCGCCGATGCAAGACCAGCGCCTGCTGCAGAGCCACTTCTGCGTCCTCCAGAGCCGCTTCCGGCTTCAGGACCCAGACGGAGGATACACCAACCATGGCCTCGGCCTTATGCAGATCCCCTGCCAAGCCCATGTCATTCAAGGCGGCCCGCACCTCAATGTCGCTCTCCAGCCGGTCGGCCGCGAGCGCCGCCAAGGCATCGCGCAGGCGGCCAGCGTCCTTGCTGGTACATTCCAGGCCAGCCAAATCCTCGATATGCCGGGCGAGCAGGTCCGGATGATTGGCAAGCAGCAGCAAAATGGTCGCTTCCCGGGCCGGAATACCCCCCGTCCGGGTGAAAAGCACTGATTTTGCGATGCCGGAACTCACCCCCGGCGACTGAAAGCGGTAGCCCTGAGGGGTTCCCGGCGGCTGGAACCGCCCACCCTGCGCCCGCCCGGTCGCGCCACGGCGCTGGCCCGACTGGAACGGCGCCCGCCCGCCGCCACGGCGCGGCCCGAGCAAATCGTTCAGACGCGCCCGCATTTCGTCGAGATAATAGCGCCGCAAGGTCTCATCGGCGATCGAGCGGACGATAGTATCGAGCCTGCGTTCAAGCGCCGCACGGCGTTCGGGCGTGTCGAGCGGCCCCGCCTCGCTCTCACGTGTCCACAGCACCTCGGCCAAGGGCCGCGACGCCGTCAGAACGGCGGCGACCGCCTCCTGGCCGCCGCTGCGGGCAAGATCGTCCGGATCCTGCCCATCGGGCAGAAAGGCAAAGCGCAGGCTCTTGCCGGGTCCGATCAAGGGCAGAGCCGTGTCGATGGCCCGATAGGCCGCCTTGCGCCCGGCCTTGTCGCCATCGAAACACAGAATCGGCTCTTCGGCCATGCGCCACAGCAGTTCGCACTGGTCAGGCGTCAGCGCCGTACCGCAGGACGCCACCACATTACCGAAGCCGACGCCGGTCATGGCGATGACGTCGACATAGCCCTCCACCGCGATCACCTGGCCATTGGCATCATGGGCGGCCTTACGGGCATTGTGATGGTTATACAGCACCGAACCCTTGTGAAAGAGCGGTGTTTCCGGCGAATTCAGATATTTGGCTGGAACATCCTTTTCCAGCGCCCGGCCGCCGAAGGCGATCACCTTGCCGGAACGGTCGCAGATCGGGAACATCACCCGGTCGCGGAACCGATCGTAGGGCACGGCGATATCCTCACCGTGAATCAGCATGCCGGCTTCGATCATGGTCTCGGCGGTGGCGCCCTTACCGGCCAGATAGTCACGCAGGGCGAATTTTTCGTCCGGCGCATAACCGAGCCGGAACTGTTTCTGCACCGACGCGCCCATGCCACGCCCAGCCAGATAGCCACGCGCCTTAGCGCCGCCGCGCGCCTGCAACTGCTCCTCGAAGAATTTGGCCGAAAGCTCCAAAACCTCCTGCAGCGTGGCTCTTTTCTTCTCGCGCTCGATATTTTCCGGCGTCGATTTCGGCAGGGCGACGCCCGCTTCCGCCGCCAGACGCTCCACCGCCTCGGGAAAGGTCAGGCCTTCGGTGCGCATGACGAAGTCGAAAATGTTGCCGTTCTGGCCCGACGAGAAATCAAACCAAGCCATTTTCTGGTCGTTGACGAAAAAGGACGGCGACTTTTCTTGTGTGAACGGCGACAAACCACTGAATTCACGGCCAGATTTCTTCAACTGCACGCGTTTACGCACGACTTCCGATACAGGAAGCCGCGCCTTGATCTCCTCGAGCAGGGACGGTGTAAATCGCATCAGCGCTGGTCTCGCCTGGCCAGGATAAAGCCTTGCATCCGCAGAGTCCTCATATTGTGCGCTTTTCCCCGCTTTCCAGCGGTGCAAATCCGTCATCGGGAAGTTTCTTTCCCCTGCGATATTAAGCAGCGACGACGGAAATACTTGCGGTAAAGCCAAATTTGCGTGTCAAATCAACGTGGGGCCATTTGGCTTCGTTCCCGCTTTCGCTTCTGTGCGAAGCGAAACGGCATTTGCGAAGGGGGTTTTTATGACCGGCGCAATGTTAATCAACCTCATCCTGCAAATCGTAGGTGGCGTGATCGGCGGTAATGGTATTGCCGGCGCGATGAAGAATGCCAGCCTTGGCTCAACCGGCAACACCATTGCCGGCGCCATCGGCGGTTTGGCCGGTGGCAGCCTGCTGTCGTCGCTGATTCCAATGCTGGCGGGCGGAGCCGGCGGCTTCGATCTCGCTGCTGCAGCGGGTCAATTGGTCGGCGGCGGCGTCTCCGGCGCCATCGTCACGGCGGTCGTCGGCATGATCATGAACGCCACCAAGAAAGCCTGATCGCGTCCACAAGCCTCAGGGCGGCGGTGATCAGCCGCCCAGCATACCCTTAACCAAGGCACTGGCCTTCGCGAAATCGAGCTGGCCGGTGTATTTGGCTTTGAGCGCGCCCACGACCTTGCCCATGTCCTTCATCGACGTGGCACCGGTTTCGCTGATCGCCGCAGCGATCGCCGCCTTCACCTCATCCTCACCGAGCTGTTTGGGCAGAAACTCATTGATAATGGCGATTTCCTCGCGCTCCTGGGTTTCCAGCTCCGGCCGGCCCGCCTTGGCGTAGATATCGGCCGATTCCTGCCGGCTTTTCACCATTTTCTGCAAAAGCGCCAGAATATCGTCGTCGGAGACGGTCTTGCCGGCCCCGCGCGCCTCGATGTCCTTGTCCTTCAGGGCGGCCTGGATCAGGCGCACCGTGGCCAGACGGCGCTTGTCGCCGGCCTTCATCGCCTCTTTCATGACCGTGGTGAACTGTTCGCGCATGCCCTGCTCCTGTTTTGTGTAATCTGGCGAACTTCTCACGCGGCCGCTTCCGTTTTCGCGGCTCATGCGCTAGCGTGCGCGCCAATTCAATCCCATGTCCGCGGCCAGATCGGCGCGTCAGCGCGCCCACAGGCACGCGCGAACGGTGTAAAGCGACCATGACCAACGTTCAAGCAAAGCCGGAGACGACCGGCTGGACCAAACCTGCGCCGACCGCCCTCCTGGTGCTTGCCGACGGCACGGTGATCGAGGGCTACGGCCTGGGCGCCCCTGGCCACGCCATCGGCGAAGTCTGTTTCAACACTGCCATGACCGGCTACCAGGAAATCCTCACCGATCCGTCCTACGCCGGCCAGATCATCACCTTCACCTTCCCGCACATCGGCAACGTCGGCACCAACGAAGAGGACATCGAGACCGTCAACATGGCGGCATCCTCCGGCGCCCGTGGCGTCATCGTCCACGCCCCGGTGACCGATCCGTCCAACTTCCGCGCCACCCGCCATCTCGACCAGTGGCTGAAGGCCCGCAACATCATCGGCCTCAGCGGCATTGACACGCGCGCGCTCACCGCGCTGATCCGCGAAAAGGGCATGCCCAACGCGGTCATCGCCTATGCGCCGGACGGCAAGTTCGATCTCGCCGCGCTGAAGAAAGAGGCGGCGGCCTGGCCGGGCATTGACGGCATGGATCTGGTGCCCGACGTCACCACCGCCCAGCGCTACGACTGGGACGAGACGACCTGGGAGCTCGGCAAGGGCTACGGCCGCCAGACCGATCCGAAATATCGCGTCGTCGCCATCGATTATGGCGTCAAGCGCAACATCCTGCGCCTGCTTGCCAAAGCGGGCTGCGCCGTCACCGTCGTGCCGGCAACGACGCCGGCGGAAAACATTCTCGCCATGAAGCCAGACGGTGTCTTCCTGTCGAACGGTCCTGGCGATCCGGCCGAGACCGGCAAATATGCCGTGCCGGTGATCAAGTCGTTGCTCGATGCGAAAGTGCCGACCTTCGGCATTTGCCTCGGTCATCAGATGATGGCGCTCGCCGTCGGCGCCAAGACCGAGAAAATGCATCAGGGCCACCATGGCGCCAACCATCCGGTGATGGACTACACCACCGGCAAGGTCGAAATCGTCTCGATGAATCATGGCTTCGCCGTCGACACCAAGACACTGCCCAAGAACGCCAAGGAAACTCATCGTTCCCTGTTCGACGGCTCGAACTGCGGCATTGCGCTCGATGACCGCCCGGCCTTCTCGGTGCAGCACCATCCGGAAGCGAGCCCCGGCCCGCAGGATTCGCACTATCTGTTCAAGCGCTTCGTCGACCTGATGCAGAAGTCGAAAAAAGCCGCTTAAATAGTCCTCCGATGGGCCGCCGCGCAGGCGGCCCGGTACAGCGGAGGAAAGCTCATGAAGGTTGGCGACGCAATCGCGGAAATCCTGAAGCGCGAAGGCGTGGATACGCTGTTCGGCTATCCGGTGAACCGCATGTTCGAATGCGCCGCTGCCGCCAAGATCAGGCCGATCACCGTGCGCCAGGAGCGCATCGGCGTGCATATGGCCGATGCGGTGGCGCGCGTCACCTCGGGCAAGAAGATCGGCGTCTTCGCCATGCAGCACGGCCCCGGCACCGAGAACACGCTCGGCGCCATCGCTCAGTGTTACAGCGAATCCGTGCCTGTCCTCATTCTGCCCGGCGGTTACGATCGCCGCCTCGCCCATGTCGATCCCAATTTCAGCGCGCCGAAAGGCATGCAGCACATCACCAAATCGGTGGAACAGCTCACCTCGGGCAGCGACATCAACGCCGTCTTCCGCCGCGCCTTCACGCAATTGCGCAACGGCCGTGGCGGTCCCTGCGTCGTCGAAATTCCGAAGGATGTTTGGGATGAGAACGTGCCGGAGAATTTCGACTACAAGCCGGTGATCGCGACGCGCTACGGCCCCGACCCGGCGGCAGTGACGCAAGCCGCCGAATTGCTCGCCAACGCCAAGCGACCGGTACTCTATGTCGGCCAGGGTGTGCATTACGCGCAGGCTTGGCCCCAGGTGCGCCAATTGGCCGAACTGCTCGCCGCACCCGTCTGCACCTCGCTCGAAGGCAAGAGCGCCTTTCCGGAAAATCATCCGCTGGCCCTGGGTTCGGGCGGGGCCGCCGTGCCGCGCGCCGTACGCGAATTCCTCGACAATGCCGATGTCATCTTCGGTATCGGCTGTTCGTTCGGCGAAACGGCTTTCGGTGTCGCCATGCCGAAGGGCAAGACCTTCATTCACGCGACGCTCGATCCCAAACATCTAAACAAAGATGTCGAGGTCGTTTGCGGCCTCATCGGCGATGCGGCACTGAGCCTCAACGCTCTGCTCGAAGAGCTTGCGGACCGCGTGCGTACGCCACGTGATCAGAAGGCCACGGCCACGGCGATCGCCGCCGTGCGCGATCCTTGGTTGGCGCAGTGGCGCGCCAAGCTGACCTCGAATGAAACACCGATCACACCCTATCGCGTCATAAACGATCTAATGAACACGGTCGATGTCGCCAATACGATCATCACCCACGACGCCGGCTCGCCGCGCGATCAGCTCTCGCCCTTCTGGGTGTCGACGACGCCTCTGTCCTATCTCGGTTGGGGCAAGACCACGCAATTGGGCTATGGCCTGGGCCTCGCCATGGGCGCCAAAATCGTCGCGCCCGACAAGCTCTGCATCAACGTCTGGGGCGATGCCGCCATCGGCTTCACCGGCATGGATTTCGAAACCGCCGCCCGCTACAAAATTCCGATCCTGTCGATCCTGTTCAACAATTTCTCGATGGCCTGCGAACTCGACATCATGCCGGTGTCGACACGCGACTATCGCGCCACCGACATCTCCGGCCATTATGCCGACTTCGCCCGCGCGCTCGGCGGCCATGGCGAACGCATCACCGATCCCGCGCAGATCATTCCGGCAATCAAGCGCGGCATCGAGAAGACGAAGGAAGGCACGCCGGTCCTGCTCGAATTCATCACCTCGCTGGAAACATCGGTATCGCGCTATCCGTTGAAAGCGACAGACCAGCGTTATTGAACACCACGCGTAAACGCCAATATCTCCCTGGTCAGCGACACGTCCGCCGTGCCGACCGCATAGATTTCGGACATGTGACTGTGATCGGCGAGCCGCACGAAGCGCGGGCATTTCTGCGCCGCGCAGAGCGTCTTGTTGGCCAGTTCCGATTGCGCGACGAAATTCGGTGGATCGAGTTCGCCATGCGCGACGAACAAGGGAAACTTCGCTTTCGCGAGATGCGACAGCGAAGACCCTTCCGCCAGGCGCGCGCGATCCTCGCCGAAATAGGCGCGCTCCGCATTGCTGATGTTTTCAGGCGTGAAGTCGTAAAGCGCCGACACCATCAGCGCAGCCGCAATCGGGCTCTCACCCTTCTCCGCTACATCGGCGACATAGCTCGCCACATGGATGGCGCCAGCCGAATGGCCCATCAGGAAAATGCGCTGCGGATCGCCGCCAGACGCGGCGATGTTCTCGCGCACCCAGCGGATCGCCAATGCCACGTCATCGCGCCCTGATGGCCAGGGATTTTGTGGCGCCAATCGATACGTCATGTTGACGCCGACGAAACCGTTCTTCACCGCCCATGTCGCCACATTGCCGTAGAAAGGCGAATTCGGCACGGTCTTGTTACCGCCAATGAAACCGCCGCCATGAACGAAGACGAGCACGGGCCGCGCACCGGCGGCGCCAGGCGCGGTGACGACGTCAAGGATCTGGCGTGGATCGGTGCCGTATTTGAGGTCACGCTTCACCTCCATGCCGGGATAGGGATCGGTGCCTTGCAGCGGCACATAGAGCGCGGCGGTCGGTGGTGGCGCCACCACCCGGCCGATCTCTTTCAATTTGGCGGCGATGTCCTGCGGCACTTGGGCGCTGGCTTGAACCGCTGCAAACAGCAGGCACGCCGCCAACATCCACGCCGCTTTTCCTGCATTCCTCATCGCAGCCTCCCTGTTTTCCCTCGCCTTCCAGCCCCAACTGGAGAAAGACCAATTCGAACATGGTTTTGCCAAGCCGCCAACCGCTCGCGAATGGATTTGCCAAGCATTTCCTTGCGGCTCCTGGCCCCGGGCTTTATGGTGCCGGCGCTTCGGGGCACATGCAGAAACGAACGCGTACACGCGCCTTTTAGAAAGCAAGGTTGATGACAGCAGCTTCTCCGGCTTCGGCCGACCAAATCGTCAAGACGTTCTGCGCATCGGTGGATGCCGCGCGTCCGTTTGACGACCCCTATCGCCACTTCCTGATGGACGAGCTGTTTCCAGCCGGTGTCTCAGAAGCGCTGAACACCCTGCCCTTCAAGGCGCCTTCCGTGGAAGGCGTGTCCGGCAAGCGCGAATTGCACAACGACACACGCTCCTATTTCGACGACGCCAACATGGCCCGTTTCCCGGTGATGAAGGAAGTGGCGAAGGCGCTGCACAGCCAGGGCGTGACGCACGCCATCGCGCAAAAATTCGGCGCGCCAATCGACGACACTTTGCTGCGTCTCGAATATGCCCTCGACATCGATGGCTTCTGGCTGCAGCCCCACACCGATCTCGGCGTGAAGAAATTCACCTGCCTGATCTACCTGTCGCACGAAGAAGGACACGAGGATCTCGGCACCGACATCTATGTCGACGAGAAGACCCACCACAGCCGCTCGCCATTCATCCCCAATACGGCGATGGTCTTCGTGCCTGGCGACAACACCTACCACGGCTTCGTGCGCCGCCCGATCCATGGCGTGCGCAAATCGGTCATTCTCAACTATGTGACGCATGACTGGCGCGCGCGTGAACAACTGTCCTTCGCCGACCAGCCGATCCGGCTGTAAGGCTTACGGCCGGCGCGCCCGATAGCGCCGTGCCACTTCCGCCGCGATATCACCAGTCGCATCGAGCGGCGGATAGGACCAGCTTTCCAACTGCCCGGCCCAACGGCGCGCCGCGCCGTGGGCGACGAGGCCATCGATGAAGCGGGTGAACTTCGGCGACCCGCCCGACGGCTCGTAGATATGCACCGGCACGCCAGTCGCGCAGGCTTCGCCGCACATATTGGCGCTGTCGCCGGTGACGATGATCGACTGCGCCAAGGCCAGCATGGCGCGATAAGGGTTTTCGCCCGAACCGTTCCAGACAAAAACATTGTCGGCCCCGCCCACCGCCGCGTGAATGGCGGTAATCAACGCCTGCGGCGTGCGCCGCGACGGCGTCACCATCAGCCCCGCGCCAGACGCGGCGATCTCACCGGCAATCTCCGCCAGCGTGGCGATGTCTTTCGGCTCGAAGCGATGCGCGCCACTGTCACCGCCGAGAATCATGGCAACACGCGGCGTCGGCAAGGACGCCAATCGTGGATCGGGATTGTCGCGCGCATAAGCGAGAATGCCGGGCGACACCGCATGCGGGGACACTGCCGTCGTCATCACATTGGCGCCGCGCAGCTTGTCGTGCTCCGGCACCCAGATCAGATCGAACGAGCCGCGCCAGGCGCGCGGATCCTGCAGGAAAACGGTGAAGGTGCGCCCGCCCGAACGCCGCTTGATGGTGCGCAAATAAGGCACCGTGATGCGGCCGCAGGCGATGGCGATATCGACCTCGGGCACGCGGGCAAAATCGCTTGGGTCGGCGAGGCCCCAAGGCGCGGCGGCCGCGAACAAGCTGCGCGGCGCAACGCGCAAGGTCGCATAGCCAGGCACCAAGGCGCCGGCGACACCGACGGCATTGGCTTCATGGCCGGCGAGACCGGACCCGAAAACCAGCACCCGTGTCGCAGGTGACAACAGCGGCGCCTGCATGCCCGTACTCTGTCGGTGGGAGGAAGGAAAGCCGCTTAAAGCGCGGCTTTCGGATCGCAATTGGCTGATCAGCCGAATTTGATCTTCAGAATTTCGTAGCTCTTGCCACCGCCCGGTGTGTTCACCTCGACGGTGTCGCCGACCTTTTTGCCGATCAGCGCGCGGGCGATCGGCGAGGTAATCGAGACACGGCCCGACTTCACGTCGGCTTCCGGCTCGCCGACGATCTGATACTTCTTCTCTTCTTCAGTATCCTCGTCGATGAGCGTGACCGTGGCGCCGAATTTGATGGTATTGCCCGACAGCTTCGTCAGATCGATGACCTCGGCGCGCGACAACTTGTCCTCAAGCTCGGCGATCCGGCCTTCGTTGAGCGACTGGGCTTCCTTCGCCGCGTGATATTCGGCATTTTCGGACAGATCGCCATGCGAACGCGCTTCGGCGATCTGCTGGATGATGCGCGGGCGATCCTCCTGCTGGCGGCGCTTCAGCTCCGTTTCCAGCGACTGGTAACCGACCTCGGTCATCGGAATCTTTTCCATCATGCTTCTCTTTCAATTCTCCCGCTGCGCGGGACAGACACAGACATTTCCCTAGTTGGTTCTGCCGTACCGGCCATGAGTCCGACAGTGAAATCATGCCAATACGATATGGCGGAGGCGTGGCCAGTTCAACGGCCACGCCACCCGCAAATCCGCTCAGTTCCGGCTCATGGGAACCTCTTGCGGGCTGAACGTCAAGCGGAACGAAAAGTTGCCTTTTCCGCCGTTACGATGCAGCCGCAGGTTCGAAATAGTCCTGCAAGGCTCGAACCTCCAGGTCGCCGCCCTTATAGGCCCTGATTCCCTGGGCGGCCGCCAAGGCGCCCGCCAGAGTTGTATAATAGGGTACCTTGTGCAGGAGCGCCGCCCGGCGCAGCGGCCGCGAATCGAGCAGCGCCTGTGCCCCTTCCGTGGTGTTGAACACCAGTTGGACGCCGCCGTTGCTGATCGCATCGACGATGTGCGGGCGCCCTTCCGAGACCTTGTTGATCCGTTGGGCAGGCACCCCACCGGCTTCCAGGAAGCGCTGGGTGCCACTCGTCGCCAACACTTTGAAGCCGTTACTCGACAAGAGCTTCAGCGCATCAAGCACGCGCGGCTTGTCCGCATCCTTGACCGAGACGAACACTGTACCGCTGGTCGGTACTTTGGTGCCGCCGCCGAGCTGGCTCTTAGCGAAGGCAATCTCAAAATTGCGATCGAGGCCGATGACCTCACCCGTCGAGCGCATTTCCGGACCGAGCACCGTATCGACCCCGGGGAAGCGGGCGAAGGGGAACACCGCTTCCTTGACGCCGACATGCTTCAATTCCGCCGGCTTGAGGCCGAAGGAGGCCAAAGATTCGCCCGCCATGATTCGCGAGGCGATCTTGGCGATCGGGTGCCCGACGACCTTGGCGACGAAGGGCACCGTGCGCGACGCGCGCGGATTGACTTCGAGCACGTAAATTTCGCCGTCCTTGATCGCATATTGCACGTTCATCAGCCCGCCGACCTTGAGCGCCAAGGCAAGCTTGCGGGTCTGCTCTTCGAGCAGCGCCAGAGTCTCGCGCGGCAGAGAGTGCGGCGGCAGCGAACAGGCTGAGTCACCGGAGTGAATGCCGGCTTCCTCGATATGCTCCATGATGCCGGCGATATAGACATCCTTGCCGTCGCACAGGCAGTCGACGTCGACTTCCAGCGCATCCGACAGATAGCGATCGAACAACAGCGGGTTCTTGCCCAGAACCGTGTTGATCTGGCCGGTCTTGTCGTTGGGATAACGCGCCTTCACGTCCGACGGGATCAGGCTCGGCAGAGTGCCGAGCAGATAGTCGTCGAAAGCCGCTTCATCGCGGATGATCGCCATGGCGCGGCCGCCGAGGACATAGCTCGGGCGCACCACGACCGGCAGGCCGAGTTCGGTGGCGACAAGCCGCGCCTGTTCGACCGAATAAGCGATGGCATTGTTCGGCTGTTTCAGCCGCAGCCGCTCCAGCAGCCGCTTGAACAGGTCGCGATCTTCGGCGAGGTCGATCGAATCGACCGACGTGCCGAGAATACTGATGCCGGCATCTTCCAGCGCGTGCGACAGTTTCAGCGGCGTCTGACCGCCGAACTGTACGATGGCGCCCTTCAGCGTGCCGTTCTCGCGCTCCTTATCCATGATCTCGAGCACGTCTTCGGCCGTCAGCGGCTCGAAATACAGCCGGTCTGATGTGTCGTAGTCGGTCGACACCGTCTCCGGATTGCAATTGATCATGATGGTTTCGTAGCCGACGTCCGACAGAGCGAAACAGGCGTGCACGCAGCAATAGTCGAATTCGATGCCCTGGCCGATACGGTTGGGACCGCCACCGAGAATGACGACCTTTTCCTTGTCGGACGGGCGCGCCTCGCAAGCCGGCTGGCCGGCGAACGGCGTCTCGTAGGTCGAGTACATATAGGCGGTGGGGGAAGCGAATTCCGCCGCGCAGGTGTCGATGCGCTTATAGACCGGGCGCACGCCGAGACCGTGGCGCAGCTTGCGCACGTCTTCCTCGTGGCCGTTGGTCAGCGACGCCAGACGCAGATCGGAGAAGCCGGCTGCCTTCAGCATGCGTAGATTATCGGCGTCCTGCGGTAAGCCGTGGGCGGCGACGCGCTTTTCCAGCGCGATGATTTCGGCCAGCCGTTCCAGGAACCAGCGGTCGATCCGGCAGGCGTCATAGATGTCTTCGACGGACATGCCCATGCGCAGTGCCTGTCCCACGACAAGCAGGCGATCGGGTGTCGGCGTGCCGAGCGCCCGGCGCAGCACGTTCATGTCATCGCCACGGCCGATGCCGTCGATCTCGATCGGGTCGAGACCGGACAGACCCGTTTCCAGCGAACGCAGCGCCTTCTGCAGCGATTCGGCAAAGGTACGGCCGATGGCCATGGCCTCGCCGACCGATTTCATCGCCGTCGTCAGATAGGGCTCGGCGCCCGGAAATTTCTCGAAGGCGAAGCGCGGAATCTTGGTGACGACATAGTCGATGGTCGGCTCGAACGACGCGGGCGTGGCGCCGCCGGTGATGTCGTTGGCAATTTCGTCGAGCGTATAGCCGACGGCCAGTTTCGCCGCGACCTTGGCGATCGGAAAGCCGGTCGCCTTGGAGGCGAGCGCCGAGGAGCGCGACACGCGCGGATTCATCTCGATGACGATCATGCGGCCGTTCTCGGGATTGACCGCGAACTGCACGTTCGAACCACCGGTTTCGACGCCGATCTCGCGCAGCACCGCGATCGAGGCATCGCGCATGATCTGATATTCTTTGTCGGTCAGGGTCAGCGCCGGCGCGACGGTGATCGAATCGCCCGTGTGCACGCCCATCGGATCGAGGTTTTCGATCGAGCAGATGATGATGCAGTTGTCCGCTTTGTCGCGGACCACTTCCATCTCATATTCCTTCCAGCCGAGAACGCTTTCTTCGATCAGCACTTCCGTGGTCGGCGAGGCATCGAGGCCACCCTGCACGATGTCGATATATTCAGCCCGGTCATAGGCGATGCCACCACCGGTGCCGCCCATGGTGAACGACGGCCGGATGATCGCGGGCAAGCCGACATCGTCGAGCGCTTCCAAGGCTTCCTGCAAGCCCTTCGACACATAGCGGCGCTTGCGTTCGGCATTTTTCGACTGCCACTCGCGCCCGAAAGCTTCGACCGCCCGCTGCCGCTCGGCCGGGTCGCTATGCTGGGCGGCCACCGCCGCCTGCTGGCGATTGAATTCGTCCTTGTCGGCTTTCTTCAGATCGGAGGCATTGGCGAGTCGCGAGCGCGGCGTGTCCAGGCCGATCTTCGTCATCGCCTCGCGGAACAATTGCCGATCTTCGGCCTTGTCGATGGCTTCGGCCGTCGCGCCGATCATCTCGACGTCGAAAGTGTCGAGCACGCCCATCTGCTTCAGCGACAGGGCGCAATTCAGTGCCGTCTGGCCGCCCATGGTCGGCAGCAAAGCGAAGCCCTTGGAGCGATCGCCGCGCTCCTTCTCGATGATCTTGGCGACGATTTCCGGGGTGATCGGCTCGACATAAGTGCGGTCGGCCATGTCCGGATCGGTCATGATCGTCGCCGGGTTGGAATTGACCAGGACGATTCGATAGCCTTCCTCGCGCAGCGCCTTGCAGGCCTGGGTGCCCGAATAGTCGAATTCGCAAGCCTGACCGATGATGATCGGCCCGGCGCCGATGATCATGATCGTTTCAATATCCTGGCGCTTCGGCATGTCCGTCCGTCTGGCTCCCGCGCGCCGGCCTCGGCGCACTGGGTGGCCCCTGGGGGCCAAATCTGCACACACAAAAAAAGGCCGCGCTATCGGCCAAATGACCGGAGCGCGTCCTCGCGAAATCCCGCTATGGGCGTGAACCCTGATGGGGCTTCGAGCAGGGCCGCCCGGCTCGAAAGTGGCGGTTGATTAGCCCAATATCGGCGCCGGGGGAAGCCTTGCGAGGCGTTTTGCCACGGAAAGGTGGTGGTTCTTTCCCTGCCTGGCAACCCTTTGGCCAGCCTGGCGGGGTCTGACGGGGTTTCGCCGGCCTTTGGACCGTGTTAGGCGACCTTTTTTGCCCCTTCCGCGTCCCGGTGACGCCCCTAGCCAAGGCTGGCCTTTCGACATGATCCCCCGCTATTCGCGCCCCGAAATGGTAAAAATCTGGGACCCGCAGACCCGGTTCCGCATCTGGTTTGAGATCGAGGCCCACGCCTGCGACGCCCTCGCCGACCTCGGCGTCATCCCCAAGGAGAGCGCCAAGGCGATCTGGGACCGGGCCGGCAACGTCACCTTCGACGTCGCCCGGATCGACGAAATCGAGCGGGTGACCAAGCACGACGTCATCGCCTTCCTCACCCATCTGGCCGAATTCATCGGCCCTGATTCGCGCTTCGTCCACCAGGGCATGACCTCGTCCGACGTGCTCGACACCTGCCTGAACGTCCAGCTCGTGCGATCAGCCGACCTGCTGATCGCCGACGTCGACGCCCTGCTCGCCGCGATCAAGAAGCGCGCCTTCGAGCACAAGATGACGCCGACCATCGGCCGCTCGCACGGCATCCATGCCGAACCGGTGACCTTCGGCCTGAAACTGGCCCAGGCCTATGCGGAATTCTCCCGCTGCCGCGAGCGTCTCGTCGCCGCCCGCAAGGAAGTCGCCACCTGCGCCATTTCCGGCGCTGTCGGCACCTTCGCCAACATCGACCCGCGCGTCGAAGAACATGTCGCCGCCAAAATGGGCCTCGTCCCCGAGCCGGTGTCGACCCAGGTGATCCCGCGCGACCGCCACGCCATGTATTTCGCCACGCTCGGCGTCGTCGCCTCCTGCATCGAGCGGCTGGCGATCGAGATCCGCCATTTGCAGCGCACCGAGGTGCTGGAAGCAGAGGAATTCTTCTCCGAAGGCCAGAAGGGCTCTTCGGCCATGCCGCACAAGCGCAATCCGGTGCTCACCGAAAACCTCACTGGCCTTGCCCGCCTCGTGCGCGGCATGGTCACGCCGGCATTGGAAAACGTCGCGCTGTGGCACGAGCGCGATATTTCGCATTCCTCGGTCGAGCGCATGATCGGCCCGGACGCCACGGTGACATTGGACTTCGCTTTGGCGCGCCTCACCGGCGTGGTCGACAAGCTGATCGTCTATCCAGCCAACATGCAGAAGAATCTCGACCGCCTCGGCGGCCTCATCCATTCGCAGCGCGTGCTGCTGGCGCTGACCCAGAAGGGCGTGTCGCGCGAGGATGCCTATGCCTATGTCCAGCGCAATGCCATGCCGGTGTGGCGCGGCGAGGGCGATTTCCTCATTTTGCTGAAGGCCGACAAGGATGTGGCAGCCAAGCTGAGCGCCAAGGAACTCGAAGAGCTGTTCGACCTCGGCTACCACCTCAAGCACGTCGACACGATCTTCAAGCGCGTGTTCGGCGCCGCTTAGAAAGCAGAAACGGCGGGCGGCCTAGCCGCCCGCCACAGCCTTCGTCGCCTTCTGGTAAGCCCAACTGAAGGCGACGAGGACCAGCGCGCCCGAGGCCACCGGCATCAGCACGAAGGTCCAGGGCGGGTGCGCCACCACCATCAACAGTGCATTGATGCCGGCCGGCGGATGCATCGTATCCGTCGCCAGCATGGCGGCGATGGCGAGGCCCACGGCCAGCGCCGCGAACCAGGCGCTCTGGCCGCACAGCTTCACCACCAGCAGTCCGCACAGAGCCGAGATCACATGGCCGCCGAAAATATTGAGCGGCTTGGCGAAAGGCGTCTCCGGCGCCGACATGACCAGCACGATGGATGTGGTGAACGGCACCAGCGCCAGCTCCAGCCCGACTTCATGGCCGAGCAGGATCATGATCAGAATGCCGAGCCCGCCGCCGACGGCCGCCACCAGAATTTTGCGCATCACCGGACAATCCCATCACCACGGCCGATGGAGCGGCCATAACACCTCATACAAGAAGCGGGCCTGGTCGGTCACCACGGTTATGGTTGACCCGCGGCCATCAGGTGCCCAGATATAGGCCCATGAAAGTCTCCGATCTCGATATCCTGATCGCCCCCGGCCTCGGCGGCGGTAGCCCCGACCACTGGTATTCCCGCTGGGTCGACAAACTGTCGACGGCGCGGCGCATCGAACAGGCCGACTGGAACGAGCCCAATTACGACGACTGGATCGAACGCATCGCCGAGGCGGCGCGGCAGAGCGAGCGTCCGACGGTACTCGTCGGCCATTCGCTTGGCGCTCTGTCGATCGCCCATGCGGCGCAGCGCTTGCAGAATGCCGGCGTCACCGCCGGCTTCCTGGTGGCGCCGCCCTCAACGCGCGTGCTCGCCACCCTGCCGGAAGTGGATCCTCGCTTCGGCGAAATCCCGACCGCGCCTTTGCCCTTCCCCTCGGTGCTCGTCGCCAGCCGCGACGATCCCTACGCGACCTTCGACGAGAGTTCCGCCATGGCGCTCGACTGGGGCTCCACCATTGCCGATGCCGGCAATGCCGGGCACATCAACAACGAATCCGGCCATGGCCCCTGGCCCGAAGGCCTGATGCGGTTTGCCGGCTTTCTAAGGACCCTATAAGCTTTCTGCCAACGATAAAAGTTGGGAGGAAACCATGCGTCTTCACGGCGGAGCCATGCTTGTGGCTGCGATGATGGCAACTGCGGCGCAAGCTGATCCTGTTGCCGACTTCTATCGCGGCAATACCATTCGCATCATCAACTGGGCTTCGGCTGGCGGCGAATACGACATTCACGGCAAACTGGTGAGCCGCTTTCTCGGCCGCCATCTGCCCGGCCAGCCCACCGTGTTGCATCAGACGATGACCGGTGGTGGCGGTCTCGTCGCCGCCAACTATCTTTACAATGTCGCGCCGAAGGACGGCACGACGCTCGGCATCATGGTGTCGAGCCTGCCGCTCTCGCAAGTGCTGGGCGATTCAGCCGTACGCTTCGATGCCGGCCGCTTCCATTGGATCGGCACGATCGCGCCGACGCAGGAATGTCTCGTCGCTTGGCACACCACCGGCATCACAACTTGGAACGAGATGACGAAGCGCGAATTCGTTCTCGGCGCCAGCGGCGCGGGATCGCCCAGTGTCATGGTGCCGACGGTGATGAACGCGCTGCTCGGCACGAGGATCAAGATCGTACCCGGCTATCCCGGCGGCGCGCAGATCAATCTCGCGATGGAACGCGGCGAATCCATGGGCCGCTGGAATACGCTGTCATCTTGGAAGGTGACCAATCCCAATTGGATCGCCAACAAGAACATCGTCTTCCTGGTGCAATCGGCGCTGAAGACATCCCACGGCGTGACCGACGCGCCGCTCCTCACCGACCTTGCCCGCAATGACGACGACCGCAAGATTTTCGCTTTGCTCGCCACCGGCTCCGAACTCGGCCGTCCCCTCGTCGGTTCGCCCGGCATTCCGCCTGAGCGGCTGGCGGCTTTGATCAACGCCTATCGCGCGCTTTTCAAGGATGAGGACTTCCGTCACGAAGCCCAGAACCTCAAGATCGAAATCGATCCGATCATCGGCCAAGACCTGCAAGCCATCGTGACATCGGCGCTCGCCACACCCAAGCCCTTGGCCGAACGATTGAAAAAGCTGGTCGAATAAGGCCGGAGCGTCGCCAACCGCATCATTCAACATCGCTTGAACGGCGCCTGCTCATCCTGGACGGGCCACGACCGCCTGCTTATCTTGAGGGGATCAAGCGAGGAAACATGATCGTCCTGTCACGCCGTACTGCTATCGCCACGGCCGCCTGCGGCCTCCTCGCCAGCGTCATGCCCGCCTGGGCGACGGAGCGTCAGCCCTATACGGAAGCGGCTTTTCTCGCCGCCCAGAAAGCCGGCCGATCGATCGTCATTGAAATCCATGCGCCCTGGTGCCCGATCTGCGCCAAGCAGAAGGTCGTCATGGAGCAATTGGAGAAGAAGCCCGAGTTCGACAAACTGCTGATCTTCGCCGTCGACTTCGACACGCAGAAAGGCGTGCTGAAGAAATTCCGCGTCACCCGCCAATCGACCTATATCAGTTTCACCGGCACGGATGAGATGCAGCGCTCCACCGGCATCACCGATCCGATGTCGTTGGAGGCTCTGCTCCAGACCGCGCTCTGAACGAGGAGGCCGCGTGACCACGCTCGCGCTTGCCTTCATTGCTGGCCTGCTGACGCTTCTCTCCCCTTGCGTGCTGCCGCTGCTGCCGGTCGTGCTCGGTGCCGCCACATCGCAACATCGATGGGGACCGCTGGCGCTCGCCGCCGGGCTGGCCCTGTCCTTCACCGTGCTCGGACTGTTCGTCGCGCTGTTCGGCTTCGCGCTCGACATCGACGCCGAATTCTTCCGCAAGGTCGCGGCCGTCTTGCTCATCGTCACCGGCCTCATCCTGATGCTGCCGGTAGCGCAGATGCGACTTGCCACTGCTGCGGGGCCCATCTCCACATGGGCCGAAAACCGCTTCGGCAATTTTTCGACATCGGGCCTCGGCGGTCAGTTCGGCGTCGGCCTGCTGCTTGGTGCGGTCTGGTCACCCTGCGTCGGCCCGACGCTGGGTGCCGCCAGCATTCTCGCTGCGCGCGGCGAAAATCTCGGCATGGTGACGCTGACCATGATCGTGTTTGGGATCGGCGCCGCCCTGCCGCTCGCCCTGCTCGGCTTTGTCTCGCGCCCGTCACTGCTCGCCTGGCGCGATCGCCTGCGCGGCAGCGGCACTGCCCTCAAGATCGGTTTCGGCCTGCTGCTGGTTGCAGCGGGTCTCGCCGTCTTGACCGGCACCGACAAACGCGTCGAGACATTCCTCGTGAACGTCTCGCCGCAATGGCTTACCGATCTGACGACGCGCTTTTAAACGCTCGCTTGGATATGGTCGCGTACCTTGGGATAGATGCGATTGTCCCAGCGCTTGCCGTTGAATACGCCGTAATGCCCGGCGCCCGGCTCCATATGGTGCGATTTCATATAGGGCCGCAGGCCCGAGCATAGATCATGCGCCGCTAAAGTCTGGCCGATGGCGCAGATGTCGTCACGCTCGCCTTCGACGGTGAGCAGGAAGGTGCGCTTGATCGCTTTCGGCTCGATGAGGCGGCCGCGATAGGTGAGCTGGCCTTGCGCCAGTGCCGCATCCTGAAACACGCTCTTGATCGTCTGCAAATAAAACTCGCCGCTCAAATCCATGATGGCGAAATATTCCTTGTAGAAATCGCGGATCGTATCGGCCTTCTCGAACTCACCTTCGAGACGATGCTTGAACAGATCGGCGAAGGATTTCGCGTGCCGTTCGAGATTCATGCTCATGAAGGCGGCGAGTTGCAAAAAGCCCGGATAGACCAGGCGACCGCTGCCTTTGAGCGTGCCCGGCACGATGCCGACGAGCTTGTCGCGAAACCATTCAAGCGGATGGTCGGTCGCCAGTTTGTTGACCACGGTCGGCGAAATGCGCGTGTCGATCGGCCCGGCCATCAAGGTCAGGCTCGCCGGCTGATCGGGATTCTTGTCCTGCGCCATCAAGGCGACGGCAGCGAGCGTCGGCACCGTCGGCTGGCACACCGCCATCACATGCGATTGCGGGCCGAGGAATTTAATGAAGCGGATCACGTGATCGATGAAATCGTCGAGGTCGAACGGCCCTGCCGACACCGGTATATCGCGCACGTTCTTCCAATCCGAAATATAGACTTGGTAATCCTTCAGCAGCGTGCGCACCGTGCCGCGCAGCAATGTCGCGAAATGGCCGGACATCGGCGCCAGCAGTAGGACTTTCGGTGCGTCCTCGCCGCCCTTGCGGGTGAAGCGCAGCAGCGAGCAGAACGGCGTGTCGAGCACGACCGTTTCCGCGACCATCTTCGTCTCGCCCCGGACGTCGACCGTCTTGATCCCATAGTCGGGGCGCGTATGGGTGAAGCCCGCCAAGGTCACCAGTTCGTAATAGGCGGCCATGCGCTTGATCGGCGAAGCCGTCGCATTGCTGCCCCAGGCGGTGAGGATGCGCTCGGCATTCGCCGCCAGCATCCGGACCGGATCGGTGAGATCGGCGTAGGCTTGATAATATTGATACATCGCCACGGCACCCGGTTACGCCGAGACCGAAGCAAGGCATATGCCATGGCATAGCGATTGCATTGATATTGCAAATGATCGCGGCCCAACAGGCGGGGAGCATGGCGCGTACCACCATTACCTTAAGCAGTCGGAATTATTCATCCTGGTCCTTGCGCGGCTGGCTGATGGCCAAACAGTCGGGCGTGCCGTTCACGGAAATCATGCTGGCGCCTGACGATCTCGATGCCCGCGCCGAGATTTTGCTGCTCTCGCCGTCGATCCTGGTGCCCTGTCTGGAATACGAAGGCATCAAGATCTGGGACACGTTGGCGATTGGTGAATTTCTCAACGAGATCGCCCCAAATGCGGGCCTTCTGCCCAAAGATCGGGCGAAGCGTGCCCATTGCCGCTCCATCTCCGGCGAAATGCACTCCGGTTTCAGCGCGTTGCGCTCCGCCCTGCCGATGAATTTGCGGGCACGTTTTCCGAATTTCAAAGTCTGGTCGAAAGCCGATGCCGACATCGCACGCATCGCCACCATCTGGAACGAATGCCTGCGCGCCTATGGCGGGCCGTTCCTGTTCGGCGAATTCTCCATAGCGGACGCCATGTATGCGCCCGTCGCCACCCGTTTCATCACCTATGACGTCAAGCTGGACGCCGCCTGCGCCGGCTATCGCGACCGCATTCTCGCCTGGCCGGCAATGCAGGAATGGACCGACGCCGCCCTGGAGGAACCGGAGGAAATCGAGGAACTCGAAGTCGAATTTTAAAAAAAGCGCGAAGGGGAGATCCCGGGGCCAAGGCAAGCGACGAAGGTCAGCCGTGTTTGAAGCGTGGCGAAAGGAGCATGCCATGTTGGACAAGCCCACTACCGAGCCTGACACCACTTCCGCCTCTGCGACGGAATTCTCCCACACCAAGCCCGCCGACACGCAATGGCGCGGCGAAGGCCTGCGCGACTTCTTCCTCTACAAGGACCTTGGCATCGCCAAGGCGACGAATGGCAAGGTCATCGCCCATCTGGTGAAGGCCAATCTGCCGCCGGAGAAAGGCACCGGCTGGCACATTCACGTCGCCGATTTTCAGATCGTGCTGATGACCAAGGGCTGGGCGAAATTCATGTACGAGGACAAGATCACCCTCGTCGAAGCCGGCGACTGCGTCCACCAGCGCCCGGGCATCGTGCATTATCTCTACGATTACTCGCCCGACATGGAATATCTTGAAATCGTCGGTCCAGCCGATTTCGGCAGTATCGATGTCGAGGAAGGTCCGGCCGAAGTGCCGGCGCCGACGCCTTGGAAGTGAACTCGATAGTACGCTGCGGCCTTTGTGTCATCCCGGACGCGCTGAAAGCGCGATCCGGGATCCAGAGCAAACGCTTGAATCTTGAAAGCCTCTACGCCGTGGCTCTCTATCCCACATGTTTTACCGCACGCCCCTAGATCCCGGATCACGCTGCGCGTGTCCGGGATGGCACCTAGGCTTCGGTCTCTTCTCACCCATGCGCCTCAAGCGGCTTGCCGTCGACGGTTGGCGACTTGGCGGAGACCAGAACGAAGGCGATGATGCAGGGCTCTGATCCGCGATTAACCCAGTTGTGGACCGTGGCGCGCTGAACGAGCGTGTCGCCTGCCCGCAGATGCACCGTCTCGCCATCGAGCTCCATGTCGATCTCGCCCGACAGCACGACCGCGTAGTCGATGGAATCGGTGCGATGGCGACGCGGCACGACGCCGGGATCATAGCGGATGATGCGAAACACCGTTCCGTTCTCTTCCGTCGTACTGATGACCCGCGATGTCGGATCCGTCTCATCATCGCTGCTGATCGGCCAGGCGTTCGTCGACCAGATGACGTAGGAGGTCGCACCAGGGCGATTGTTCCTGATGTTCGTCGAGATTTCATCGATCTTGACGACGGCGCGCCCGGCCTTGTCGTGCCCGGTAACGACACGTCTCAGATTCATAGTCATCGATTGTCCTTTCACTCAATTCGGCTGTTTATTCAGGCTTGATTTTTGCCGCTTTCACGGCTTCGGCGGTCGCCTCGATTTCCGCCTTGAAAAACTCTGCCGTCGCCTCGGGCGAACGTTCGTCCGGCTCGTAACCAGACTTCTGCACGACATTGGCAACGGCCGGCTGTTTCAACGCCGCGCGGATCGCCACGTTGAGCTTGGTGACGATCTCCTTCGGCGTACCCTTAGGCGCAAAGAAAATGCCCCAGGAACCCTGCACCGGATAAGTCGGCACGGCATCCTTCACCAAAGGCACTTTCGGCAATTCGGGAAACGGCTTCGCGCCGGTGTAGCCGATCGCCTTGAGCATGCCCGACTGCACCAGCGCGATCACCGACGGCGGCGTCACGAACATCACTTGAACATTGCCGGCCAGGAGCGCCGCCGTCACCTCAGAGGCGCCGCGAAACGGCACATGATCCATTTCGATGCCGGCGCGCTCGTTGAAGAGCGCCGTCGCCAGGTGCAGGCCGTTGCCATAGCCCGGAGAGCCGTAAAACAGCTTATGGGTGCGCGCGTAGTCGACGAATTCCTTCATGTCCGACACCGGAAGCGAAGGCTGCACCAGCACCAGATTGCCGTCGAGCACGCCCGACGTCGCGATCGGAACGAGATCTTTCAGGACGTCGAAATTGGGATTTTTATAGAGATAGGGAACGGAGGCGATCGATGCGCTGGAATAGAGCAAGGTGTAGCCATCGGCCGGCGATGTCGCCACAGCACGAATGGCCACCGTGCCATTGGCGCCCGCCTGGTTCTGAACGTAGAACGCCTGCCCCAGATCGGTCGTCAACTGCGTGCCGACGGTGCGTGTGATGACGTCGGGACCGCTGCCGGCGGCGAAGCCGACGATGAACTTCACGGGATGATCGGGATAATCGGCGGCATGGACTGAGGGTGTTAGAGACAGCGCGCCACAGAACAGCGCGGCAAACCAGGCTGCTTTCATGATCGTTCCTCCACTCGATTTTTGATGGCCGTGCGTTCAGGCCGCTCGCACTCCGCGCTGGCGCATGAAGTCGGTGAAAATCGCCGCCAGGCGCGGCTCCGCCACCTTCCACTCCGCCACGTCCCAGGTCTCGAGCAGATCGTCGTCCGCGCGCTTTGAAACCAGATCGTCGTAGAGTTGCGACTCGGCGATGAGACCGGCGACCTTGCGCGCCGTCTCCGGCGTATGGATCATGTCATTGCCGGCGCAGATGCAGGCCGGCACTTTCAGCGCGCGCAACTGTTCTTCCGTCGCGCCGACGACCGGCAGATCAGCATCGGCCAGGAAGCGCTTGCGCCACATCTCCATCGTCGCCCAGAAATCATCGACCTGCATCGCCATCAAACGCTCGCGATTGGCGGGACGTTCGCGAATGCATTCGGCGAAATGTTCCGAGGTGCAAACCGCTTCCATGCCGCCGCTGCGCGCCAGATCCTGAAACTGCCCGTAATATTGATGGGCCAGTTTCTCGGCTGCGTGCCGACCACCCGTGACGCGCCACAACAGCAGCCCCTGCACCAATGTGGGGTGCCGCAACGCGAACAGCAGCGCCAAGCGCGCGCCGGCCGACGAGCCCCCCGCATAGATGCGATCGATACCCAGCGAGGCACTCAGCTCTTTCAGATCGTCGGCCCAGATCTCATGTTCGGAGCCAATCGGCTCGATCGCCACGCCGGACGCACCGCAATTGCGCCGATCATGCAGCAGCACCCGATAGCCGGCGCCCGCAACAGCCTGCGCCAAAGGCACAAGCTCGCCGTAAGGCCTGCGGCTGCCCGGCGTGAAAGCCACCCAAGGCCCCTGATCGCCGACCACGAGATAATTCAGCGGCACTCCGCGGATAACAGCTTCAGGCATCCCTGCCCTCCCTCTTCAACAAAAGATTTTTAAGCTTGCAGGCGCAACAGTTCGGCGGCCGTGCCGCCGAGAATGGCGATCTTGTCCTCGTCCGTCAGACTTGGCGTATTGAGAACGTGATCGATCGGATTGCTTACCCACGGGAAGCCGTAGTCGGTGCCCACCATGATCCGCCGCGGGCCGACGACCGCCGCCAGATGGCGCAGCGCTTCCGGCGTGAATACCAGCGAGTCGACATAGATATCCTTGAGATATTCGGTTGGCGCCTTTTTCGGATAAGCCCGGAGCACTGCTTAAGCGTGCGGCAACCATTGTCCGATCGATCCGCATAAGACGGCAGATAGCCACCGCCATGGGCGGCGCAGATTTTCAGGCCAGGAAAGCGATCGAGCGTGCCTTCGAAGATCATATGCGAGAGCGCGATCGTCGTTTCCAGCGGATTGCCGATGACATTGCGCAGCATGCCATTGCCCTGCACGCGCCGATCGATGCCTGTGACGATCTCGGCACTCTGCGGATGCATGAAGATGACCGCCTGCAGCTCCTCCGCCTTCTTCCAGAACGGATCGAACATCGGGTCGGACAATTCCTTGTCGTTGACGCTGCCACCAATGGCTGCGCCTTTCAGCCCATGCTGCTTCATCGCCGCTTCCAATTGCTCGGCGGCGAGTTCGGGAAACTGCAAGGCCACGGCGCCGAAACCGACGAAACGATCCGGCGCCTGTTGGCACATGTGCGCCATCTTCTGGTTGAGGAGATCGATCAGCCGCCGCGATGTGTCGCGATCGGCGCCGTACCAGAACGCATTGATGCTCATCGCCTCCACGTCGATGCCCTGCGCATCCATGGTCGCCAGGCGATCCTTCATCGAGGGATTATTGGTCGGACTGTTGATCGTCGCCCGCGCCTGCTTTTCCAGCGGCGTGCCTGACAGGACGTCCATCATTTCCGGCACGACGCAGTGGCAATGGATGTCAACCGTGCGCACGGCTCGGCCGCCGACGGAGACCTTGCGTCGCGGCGCCGCGCCCTGGCCCCAGGCGGGCCGCATGCCGCAGGCGGCGCAGAACGCAACACCGCCGAAACCGCTCAAAAATTGCCGCCGGCTCGCCATCCGTTTCCTCCGCTCTTGTTGAAATCGGCGATTTCCATTCGCCATTTTATTCAGGCATGCTAAATTTGACTGATCGATCAGTCAAGAGAACCGAGAATGAAAGCCGCCACCGCCAAAAACTCTTCGAGAGAAGCAATCTTGCGGGCGGCCGAACGGGTGTTTGGCGCGCTTGGCTATCATGGCGCTTCGATGCGCGAGATCGCCATGGAAGCGAAGGTCGCGCAGGCGCTGTTGCACTATCATTTCAAGACCAAGGAAGCGCTTTACGTCGCGATCTTCGAGCAGCGCTCGCAGCTCATCAACGACAGGCGCCAGGCGCGGCTGGCGGAACTGCGCAAGAAGGGCGCGTTCGATCTGCGCGCCGTGGTCGAAGTCTTCGCGTTGCCGGCGCCCGACATGTTCGACGATCCGCGCCAGAACTATGAGAGCTACCAGCAGATGGCGGCCGCCGTCTCCGTTGGCCACGACACGCGCTCGGTCGCGCTCGTCAAAAGCTGCTACGACGGCATTTCGAAACAGTTCATCGACGCCTTCATGGCCGCCGTGCCGGAACTGACGAAGGCCGCCGCCACCTGGTGCTATCTCTATGCGCTCGGCATTCGCCGGCAGGCGGAACTGCAGACCGATCGCGCCGCGCGGCTATCGGGCGGCAAAAATCCATCGCCGCCGGCCTGGCTGGTTGCTTTCATCGAAGCTGGCATTCTGAGCATCGCCCAAACCTCTGCCGGCAAGAAGAAAACGGCCAAAGGCCGCGCGCCGACGAAACGCAAACCGCAATGAGAAAGGCCGCCGCACGGGGTGCGACGGCCTGACGATTGCGATAGCGCGGCTGAGGTTAAATCAGCGCGAATAGAATTCGATAACCAGGTTCGGTTCCATCACGGTCGGATAGGGAACTTCCGACGGCAGCGGAATGCGGGTGACCTTGGCGGTCATCTTGCCGTGATCGACTTCGTAGTAATCCGGCACGTCGCGCTCGGCGAGCTGACTCGCTTCCAGAACGATGGTGAGCTGGCGCGAAGCTTCCTTCACCTCGATCACGTCGCCGACCTTCACCAGGTACGAAGCGATGTTGACCTTGCGGCCGTTGACCTTGACGTGGCCGTGGTTGACGAACTGGCGGGCCGCGAAAACGGTCGGCACGAACTTGGCGCGGTAGACCACAGCATCGAGACGGCGCTCGAGCAGCGCGATCAGGTTGTCGCCCGAGTCGCCCTTCATGCGCACCGCTTCCTGATAGTATTTGCGGAACTGCTTCTCGGAGATGTTGCCGTAGTAGCCCTTGACCTTCTGCTTGGCCTTGAGCTGGGTGCCGTAGTCGGAGAGCTTGCCCTTGCGGCGCTGGCCGTGCTGGCCGGGACCGTATTCGCGGCGGTTCACCGGGCTCTTCGGGCGCCCCCAGATGTTCTCGCCCATACGGCGATCGATTTTGTACTTGGATTCTGCGCGTTTGGTCATCTTAGTCCTCAAAAACCGTGTCATATCGGCAAAAGGACCAAGGCCTGCGCCCGCACTGGAGCCTTAAAGGACTTCCGGCGCGTCGCTCGTCCGCGATCCTTCCGCCATGGGAAGGAAAGCGCCCTCCTCTGCCTCATAAGAGGTCGACAGGCTGCTCACCGCGCCGGAAAATCCGGCCTGGGAACGGCCACGGGTGCATAATCCGCGCGCCAAAGGCGCCCGGACCGGGGTTCTCTAGGGGCCATACCCCTAAAAGTCAAATCCCTTCCGACTTTATGGCCGCCGGTCAATCCTCTAGGAAGGAAACCAGGGAAAACGGGAGCGGTCACGCATCCCGGGAAAAATCGAGGAAAAACAAGGGAGGAAACAAATGATCGTCTCGCGCGCCCGGCGCATCGCGGCCCTGTCGGCACTGTTGGCTTTCGCCGCGCCAGCCATGGCACAGAACAGCAAAGACCCGATCGCCGATTTCTACCGCGGCAAAACGGTCACCATCGTCGCCGGCTCGTCGGTCGGCGGCGGGCTCGATGTCTATGCCCGCCTGCTCGCCCGCCATCTGCAGCGCTTCATCCCCGGTAATCCCGCCGTGGTGGCGACCAATATGCCCGGCGCCGGCTCGCTGATATCAGCCAAACATCTCTATACGGTCGCACCGAAGGACGGCACCCATATCGCCATCTTCCTGCCGGGCGCAATTTTCGAACCGCTGTTCGGCACCACCGAGCGCGCCAGTTTCGATCCGACCAAGCTCAACTTCATCGGCAACGGCAATTCCGAAGCGGTGGTCTGCATCACGCGCCGCGATGCGCCGGTGCAGAATTACGGCGATGTCTTCCAGAAGGAACTCGTCATCGGCGCCACCGGTCCCGGCAGCACGCTGGTCGACTATCCCGTCGTCATCCGCAATCTGCTCGGCGCGAAACTGAAGATCATCTCCGGCTATAAGGGATCGCGCGAGGTGAGCCTCGCCGTCCAGCAAGGCGAATTGCAAGGCATCTGCGGCCTCGGCTGGTCATCGGCAAAACTGCAATATCCCGATCTGTTCGAGCCGAGCAGCCTCGTCAAAGTGCTGGCTCTGGAGGACGTGAAGCCGCATCCGGAACTCGCCAGCAAGAACATTCCGCTCACCGTCGATTTCGCCAAGACGCCGGAGCAGCGCCAGATCCTGAATCTGTTCTATACCCAGGGCGTCATCACGCGGCCCTTCGCTTTGCCGCCGGGCGTCCCGCAAGAACGCGTGGCCGCCCTGCGCAAAGCCTTCATCGACACGATGCGCGATCCCGAATTGCAGGCCGATGCCGCCAAACAGCGTACCGACGCGGTGCCGCAGACCGGCGAAGAACTGCAGCAGATCGTCGCCACGCTCTACACCACCTCGCCGCAACTCATCGGCCAGCTCAAGGAAGCGCTGAACGCGAAGTAATGACGAAGGCTAAGGCGTTATTGCCAACGCGCCCAAGCACTGGCTTGAGACCCCGGAAAGTGCCCTTGCATGGGGTTGTTCCTCAAAATTATGAAACACCCCCTCCTCTACCCGGGTCTCGCTTCGCGGACCGCAGTGCAATCGGCGCAAAATACGCAGGAAGGGCGGCGGAATTATGCTGACGGTCTGCCACGCCTTGCACCGTGACGCTTAATCCCGATCGGGCGCGCCGAGCGGAAAATAGGAGCGATATGGCCGCCCGCCGTCGACAGCCTGTTTGACGGCGGGATGCTCAAGCAAGCGCGCGCGATAGGCCCGCACCTGCGGAAAATGCGGCGCGATTTCATGGGTCCAGTCGGCATAGAACAGGCTGGGCGCCGCGGCACAGTCGGCTAAAGTGAAGTCCCTGCCGGCCGCCCAAGGGCGCCCCGTCAGATGCGCCTCAAGCCAGCCATAGGCCGTGTCGAGCATGCCGCGTGCTTCCTCAACGCCATGGCCATCGCGCGCCTCAACCGGGCGAAGCTGGTTGAGGACGATCTTCTGCATCGGCGTCATGATGTAATTGTCGAAGAAGCGATCGAGCATGCGCACGTCGAGGGCCGCCGCGGGATCCTCAGGCACGAGGCGCACACGGCCTCCGTGATGCACGTCGATATATTCGATGATAACAGTCGACTCGACCACGGTCTTGTCGCCGTCGACCAAGGCCGGCATGCGCTTCAGCGGCCAGAGCGCGGAGAATTCCGCCAAGGCGACCTTGTCTTCGAGAATCCGTAGATCGAATGGCGTCTCGTTCACGTAGAAGGCGATGAACACCTTCTGGCAATAGGACGAGAACGGATGGCCATAGAGCGTCAACGACATCGTTTTCTCCTCAACGGTCGCGGCGATAATGCAGAATGACCGAGCCGGTCCCGAGCGCGATACATTCCGTACGTGTCAGCGGCAGGTCAGGCCGCCCCCCTTCGAACAGTTTCTTGCCAGAACCGAACAACACCGGCGCGACCATCAATCGATATTCGTCGGGCAGGTCGAGCGCCACCAGGCTGTTGATGAGTCCGGCGCCGCCGAAGCAAAAGATGTCGCCCTTCACATTCGCTTTCAGCGCCGCGATCGTGCCGGCGAGATCACCGTTGGCGAGCGTGCCGTTCCAGCCGGGATCGCCGGTGAAAGACCGCGAGACCAGAGTCTTCGGCAGACGGTTCATCGTCTTCGCATAGGAAATGCCCGCCGCGATGCTCGTCGGATCTGTGTCGGCCGGCGCCCAGAAATCCTTCATCTTGAAGAAATTGACGCGCCCGTAGACCAGGTGCTCCGCCCGGTCGAGGGCATAGCGCGACCAATGACGCTCGACCTCGTCCGACCACGGCGGCGGCACGAATTGGCCGCCCGGCTTCTCGATATAGCCGTCCACGCTCGTCACCATCGATACGATCAGCTTGGCCATTGACGCCTCCTCAATCAAAACTGCTTTCAAATAGCAAGCAGTTGTGAGGTGCCATAACTGATCCTATATTGCAAGCAGTTTTGGAGAGCTTGTCATGGAATCCGGCCAACGCTCTGGCTGTCCGATCAATTTGACCTTGGAAATGCTGGGCGATCGCTGGAGCCTGATCGTCATTCGCGATGTCATGTTCGGCAATCGGCGGCACTATCGCGAACTGCTCAATCATTCTGAGGAAGGCATCGCCTCGAACATCCTGGCCGACCGTCTGAAGCGACTGGTCGCCTCCGGCCTGCTGTCGCGCCGCGACGACCCCACTCATAAGCAGAAAGCGATCTACAGCCTCACCGAACCGTCGATCGAACTGGTGCCTTTGCTGGCGCAGATGGGCGCCTGGGGCCGCCGCCACACGCGCGTGTCACCGGAACTGTCGATCCGCGCCGAAATTCTGGAGAAAGGCGGCCCGTCGCTGTGGCAGGCCTTCATGGACGAACTGCGCCATCAGCATCTGGATGCGCCCAAGCCCGAACGCTCGGTCTTCGCGCAATTGCAGGCCGCCTATCTGGAAGCGGTGGCACAGCGCGACGCGCAGACCACCGCCGCCAAGTAGCTCAGATCAGCTTCACCAACTGCTTGCCAAAATTGCCGCCCTTCAGCATGGCGAAAAATGCTTGCGGCGCAGCCTCAAGTCCTTCGGCGACGCTTTCGCGCCAGCGCAGCCGTCCCGCCGCCACGTGGCCGGCGAGTTCCGAGAGCGCCTGCGGCCACACGGACAAATGATCGGAGACGATGAAGCCTTCGAGGCGCGAGCGCGTATCGAGCAGCACGCGCACGTCGGGCAAAGGCGTCGGCGTGCCGTCATAGCCCGATGAGACGAGACCGCAGAGCGCGATGCGCGAGAACGGATTGAGCCGCCGCATCGCCTGACGAAACGGTTCGCCGCCGACATTCTCGAACAGGCCGTTGATGCCATCAGGCACCGCTTCTTTAAGCCGCGCCGGAAAATCAACATCGCGATGATCGACGCAGGCATCATAGCCAAGATCGCCGACGGCGAAGGCGCATTTCTCCGGGCCGCCGGCGATGCCGACCGCCCGCGCCCCCGCCAGTTTCACCAATTGCCCAACGACCGAACCGACAGCCCCGGTCGCCGCCGACACCAAGACGGTTTCGCCGGCCTTGGGCGCGATGATCTGGGTGACACCATACCAGGCGGTGACGCCGGGCATGCCGACCGGCCCGAGCCACGCCTGGATCGGCGTGCCCGGCTCGATCTTGCGCAGGCCCTTGCCGTCGCTCAGGCCATAGAGCTGCCAGCCGCCGGTGCCGACCACGCGATCGCCGACGGCAAAGCGCGGATTGCGCGAGGCCACCACCTCGCCGACCGTGCCGCCGATCATCACTTCGCCCAAGGGCTGCGGCTGCGCATAGGATCTGCCGTCGTTCATGCGCCCGCGCATATAGGGATCGAGCGACAGATAGTGATGGCGCACCAACACTTCGCCTTCTCCAGGCGCGGCGGTCTCGCGCTCGACGAGCTGGAAATTGTGCGGCCCCGCCGGTACCTCGCGCGACGGTCGCGAGGCCAGAATGAACGCCTTGTTCTGCGGCATCTTACGGCCTCAGATAGGCGTAGCCGAGGGATTGCAGTTCGGCGAGGCGCACGACGCCGCCCTCTTCCACCACTTTGAAGCCCGGCACCAGATCGGCGAGCTCCACCTTCTGCGCCTTCAACGTATTGCCGCAGGCATCGAACTTGACGCCGGCCTTGGAGAAATTCTCGACCTTCTGCGACACGGCCGGATCGGCCGACATGGCATGAAAACCCTTCAGCGCCGGCCCGTGCACCACCAGCACGATCTCGACGCCCTTCGGGCCGCCATCGAGGTGGTTCTGGATATTGCCGAGCACGAAAGCGACCTTGTCGGCGTCCGACAGATGATAGGCAACCTTGCTGGCCGAGACTTTGGCAGCACCAGCCCCTTGGGCCGCGGCCGAGGTCACGATGGCCTTGGTGGCGAACACGCCGCCGACGGCCGCCGCCGCGGCCTTGAAGATATTGCGCCTGTGCATGTTTCGCTCCCGGGGTCGATCAGTCGAAACAACAGGCTAGCACTTCCCTGGGGGAAGCGCAGCCTGTTCCAGCACGGGCCGAACGGGCCGGAAAGACCGGACTTGACGGCGCGGCCGAAGCGGGCCACCCAACAGCCCTCATGCAAGACCCCATGACTGACTGGCCCGACACATTCACTTTCGACGGTTTCGCCATCGACGAGACGGCGCGCGAAGTGGCGCTGAACTACCGGCTGGGCGACACGATCGCTTTCACCGAGCGCCTGACCTTCGAGGCACCACTCCCCTCAGCCGGCTCTCCGCTGCGTCCGGGTTTCGAGGCGGCGCTCGAGGCCCTGCACATCCTGGCCGGCGTCTCCTATTACAAGACCTGCTTGCCCCGTCAGTTCGTCATCCGCGGGGCCAGCCTTGATGAGGAACAACGCCGCTTCTTTCAGACCCTCTATGTCGACGGGCTCGGCGAATTCGGCGTGCGCAACAAGCTCGACGTCGCTTCGCGCGTCGATTTCCTCAATGCGCGTTTCGAAGACACCCGCCCCGTGCGCCAGGCCGGCCATGCGCCGCTAACGCGCCGCGCTGCCGTACTGATCGGCGGCGGCAAGGATTCGCTCGTCTCGGTCGAAATGTTGCGGGCCGGTAGCGAACCGATGAGCCTGTTCGCCGTCAATCCGAAAAAGCCCATTCTCGAATCCGCCGCCGCCAGCGGTCTGCCCTTCGCCAAGGTGACGCGCAAGCTCGACCCGCTGCTGTTCGAACTGAACGAGAAAGGCGCGCTCAACGGCCATGTGCCGATCACCGCCATCGTCAGCTTCATCGCGCTCGCCGCCAGTTTCGTTTATGGCTTCGATGCGGTGATCCTGTCGAACGAGCGTTCCGCCGACCAGGGCAATGTCAGCGTCGACGGCCGCGACATCAACCATCAGTTCTCCAAGACCACCGGCGCAGAGCGCGATCTCTCAGCCTATGTGGCACGCCATATCGACGAGGACTTGAGCTATTTCTCGCTGTTGCGGCCTTTGTCGGAAGCCCATATCGGCCAGTTGATGGCGCGCGTGAGCCGCTACGACCACGCCTTCACCTCCTGCAACCGCGCCTTTCAGATCAATCCAAAACAGGAGCCGAAGCGCTGGTGCGGCGATTGCCCGAAATGCCGCTTCACCTTTCTCATCCTCGCCAATGCGATGGAGAAGCCGCGCATCGAGGGCATTCTCGGCAAGAACATGCTCGACGATCCATCGCAGATCCAGGGCTATGAGGAATTGATGGGTCTCTCCGGCCACAAGCCCTGGGAATGCGTCGGCGAGATCGCCGAATCCGGCGCCGCGCTGCTGCGTCTCGCCGAACGACCTGAATGGCAGGACGCCGCCGTCATTCGCGCGCTGGCGCCACGCCTCAAACCCTTGATGCCAAATTGGCATGAGATCTGGGACGAGCTGATGACACCGTCGCCCGACCACGCCTTGCCGCCTCGCTATACCGCCATGCTCGATGCCTATGTCCGCTAAGCCGCGCACCATCGCCATCTGGGGCTATGGCCGCGAAGGCCAGGCGGCACTCGCCCATTTGCAGGCGCTGCATCCGACGGACACGTTTACCGTTCTCAACGACACGCCCCTCGATACCCCGCCGCCGGCGGATGTTCGCACCGTCACGGGCGAAGCGGCGGGACAAGCGCTGCGCAGCGAGCCTTTCGACCTGATCGTCAAAAGCCCCGGCATCAGCCTCTATCGACCGGAAGCAACAGCCGCCCGCGCGCTTGGCGCGACAATCACCTCGGCCACCAATCTGTGGTTCGAGGAAAATGCCAGTACCCACACCATTGCCGTCACGGGCACCAAGGGCAAAAGCACGACCTCGCGCCTCATCGATCACATCCTACGCCAAGCCGGGCGCGATGTGGCGTTGCTCGGCAATGTCGGCGTCGCAGCGCTTGGTCAGAAAGCCGGCCGCGATCATACGGTGCTGGAACTCTCCTCCTATCAGATCGCCGATCTTGGCTCTGCGCCCTCGATGGCGGTGATCACCAATCTCTATGTCGATCATGTGCCTTGGCACGGTTCGATCACGCAATATCACGCCGATAAACTGCGCTTGATCGCCGATCCAAAGACGCGCGCTGTGCTTAATCACGGCAACGAAGGCTTGCGCACGTATGCCGCCACACGTCCCAACGTGCTGTGGTACAACCGCGACGACGGCTTTCATGTGCGCGACGGTGTGCTGTTCTTCCGCCAAGAGAAGGTCGATACCAGCCAGTTCCCGCTGCGCGGCAGCCACAATCTGGAAAATCTCGCCGCCGCCTGCGCCGTGGCTGACGATCTCGGCGTTACGGGATTACGCGCGCGCGTCGCCATTCCCGATTTCGCGCAATTGCGCCATCGCCAGGAAGAATTCCGCGCCAGCAATGGCGTGCTCTGCGTCAACGATTCGATCTCGACCGTGCCGGAAGCAACCCTCGTCGCGCTCGAAGCCTATCGCGGCCTGCCCTGCGTGCTCATTCTCGGCGGCAACGATCGCGGCCAGAACCACGCGGCGCTATTGGATTATCTGACGGACGCGGATATCGCCGCCTTGCTGCTGCTGCCGGACACCGGCCGGCGCATTGCCGAGGAGATGAAGGATCGCACGATGAAGGATCGCACCTGGCCCTTCCCCATCGTGCCTGTCGACGATCTTCCGCAGGCTGTGCGCGAAGCCATGGCGCGCGTGCCGCAAGATGGCGTCATCATGCTGTCACCAGCCGCGCCGAGCTTCGGCCAGTTCCGCAATTTCGAGGAACGTGGCGACCGCTTCAAAGCATTGGCGACGACCGCTTAGTTACAGCTCCTCGTCCAGTGGATCAGAACCGAATCGGTTAGGGCCGGCCGTTCCCTTGAGCACGTATAGCTCGACGATGAGCCAGAGATTGACGAGGATGACGGCCAATTGGAACAGCAGGACGCCCGTCGGCCCGATCCCCTTGGCCTTGTCCAGTCCCTCGAAATAAAGCGCCAGGAAAAACGTGAGGATCGCAAATAACAACCACCAACCCGTTCGATTTCGGTCATGGAATCGACGCACAAACGCGGCGCCATTGACCAGCCAGATCGCCGCTATCATTGCCACCGCCGCATAGCCTGCAAAGCGAACGCCCAGTGATGCCAGGAATATCCCAGCCACCATGACGGCGGCCGACAGGTAGATGAGGCGTAACATAAGGCGCCGATATTCGTGGCCACTCATGCGACCGCTGACAGAGAAATGCGATCCGAGCCTTGCTCCAAGCGTCATCGGCTTTCTCCCTCAAAGCCTGCTCCAGGAACACCTGACTTAGTATCTCTGATTTTCGCGGCGAGAGCCACTCATGGCGGCGGACAAATCCGACCTGTGTCCCAGGACACGCCGTCCCCACGCGGACTATGCGGGCTTTCACCCGTGGTCGAGGCCTTTGGCACCACAAGGATGCCTGCCTTCCCACCAGGAGATGCATCATGCCAAAGCTCGCACTCGCGCTTACGCTCGCAACCTTCGCGTCCATCGGCCTGGCCGCCACCGGCGCCTCCGCCAGAGGCTTCCATGGCGGCCATGGTTTCGTCTTTAATCAAAGTCCGTCGCAGAGCTATCAAGCCAAGACCTATTATGGCGGATGGGGGCCGCACGGCGGCTGGCGCCCCGCGCCTTGCCACCGGGAGTTGCGTAACGGACAGCGCATCATCGTCTGCTGATTGGACTGACGGATGCGCTTCAAGCCGTCATTGCGAGGAGCATAGCGACGAAGCAATCCAGGGCCACGGCACGAAATCACGGTTTCACCGTTCTACCGTTTGCCCCTGGTTTGCTTCGCTACGCTCGCAATGACGGTGCGACCCTTATTCCTTGACGCCCCACCCTCGCGCGATCTCGGCAATGCGGTTGGCCGTCATCTCCGGATGCGAACGCACCACGTCATGCGGCGCGTCGAATTCGCTGTAATCCCAATCGGGCTTGCCCTTCACCTCGTCGGCGAACTGATGGAAGGGCGAGCTTTTATTGGTCGTGCAGAGAATGTAATGTCGTCTGGGCCAGGTGCGCTGCGCTTCAGGTCGCACCGAAACCCATTTTTCCGACAAGGTGTCGACCGGCTGCGGCGTGAACAACGGCGCCCATTGCGCCGCCAGTTCTGGCGGCATCGGCGGCACATTGGGGCAAGGTACTGAATAGCCACCGTCATGGGCGAGGGCTGCCTTCTTGTGCAGATCGGCCCCCTGTTCGCCGACCAGGTCCCACAGCGCCTGCCCACTCTTGGGCAAGAAGGCATCGAGATAAACCATGCCGGCTACACGCTGCGGTTCGCGATCGACCGCCCCGGTGATCACCATGCCGCCGTAGCTGTGCCCGACGACCAGAACGTTCTCCAATTCCTCATAACGCATCAGGCCTGAAATATCGGCGATATGCGTCGACAACGTCACCTGGCGGGGATCGACATGGGAACGCTCGGCGATACCGGTCATCGACGGCGCATAGACATCGAAGCCCTGTTTACGCAACAGCCGCGCCGTATCGCGCCACGACCACGCGCCTGCCCACGCGCCATGCACCAAGAGAATGGTCATCTGTTTCCTCCCTGCGGCTTTGCCGTTTATTCGTCTCGCAGCTTGCCTACCGCGCTCTCTGCCTCTTGACCAGCCTCGGCCTCTTCCTGCTGGGCCTGTTTCTGCCGCCGCCGCGTCTTGGCTTCGAGCCGCGGCCCCTCGGCGATGCGCACGATGGCACCCCAGAGCGTGCGCACGTCCTGCTCGGTCAATTGCATGCGGTGGAACATGTTGCGCAGATTGCGCTGCATGCTCGGCCTCTTGCTCGCCGGCCGGAAGAAACCGCCTTCTTCGAGCTTGCTCTCGAAATAGGCGAAGAAGGACACGATCATCTCACGCGTTGCCGGATGCGAGCGTTCCGGCGTGGCGAAAGGCATCGCGCTGCCATGGGCGGCGCGGAACCATTCATAGCCGGTGAGCAAGACCGCCTGCGCCAGATTCAGCGAAGCATAGGCCGGATTGACCGGGAAGGTGATGATCGCATCGGCGAGCGCCACCTCGTCGCTGTCGAGCCCGGTGCGCTCGGGGCCGAAGAGAATGCCGTGCTTGGCGCCCGTGACGACACCCGCCTGGGTCTCGCGCATGGCGACCTCAGGCGCTTCGACCCGCTTGCCCTGGCCGCGTTCGCGCGCGGTCGTCGCCCAGACAAAATTGAGATCGGCGACCGCCGCTTCCAGGCTGTCGTAGAGTTTCGCACCTTCGAGCAGATGCACCGCGCCGGCAGCGGCCGCATTGGCGCCCTTGCGCAAAGCGCCGGTGCGCGGCCAGCCCTCGCGCGGATTGACCAGGCGCAGATCGTCGAGGCCGAAATTGGCCATCGCCCGCGCACACATGCCGATGTTAACGGCAAGCTGCGGCCGCACCAGGATGACGGCCGGGCCGCCGGCAATATTGGTTTGCGTTTTATTCGTGCCTGCGCCGACCACCCAAAACTCCGCTACCTCTCAAGGCGGCGCACCATAGTCCTTGCTCGGGCAACGGCAAGCGCCACGAAAGCAAACGGGCGGCCAAAGCCGCCCGTGCCAAAAATCTGTCTCGGATTACGGCGCCGCCGTCTGGCCCCGGCCGCGATCGCCGCCGGCCCAGCGCTTTTGCCCCTGTTGGCCGCCATTCGGCTTGCCGAAGCCCGGCTTGCCCGAACCCGGTTTGCCAAAATGGCGCTTGCCGGCATGAGGGTTCGCATAGGGCTTGCCGCCCGGCGCATGGGTGGCCTGCACGCCCGGTTCGCCCCGAACCGGCACGGGCCCACGCGGACCGGCAGAACGCTGGTCTTGACGCTGATCCTGACGATGACCTTGCGGATGCTGTCCGCCGCGCGGACCGGCATTCTGACCCTTGCGATGCGGTTTCTTGGCCTGGCGCTCGGCATAAGGCGTGCCCGACGGCGGCGGCGACGTGCGCCGCTCGACAGCCGGAATGGCCATGCGCGTCAGTTTCTCGATGCCGCGCAGCAGCGCGCGCTCACTGTTCTCGCACAGCGAGACGGCAACGCCCTCGGCGCCGGCACGCGCCGTGCGGCCGATGCGGTGCACGTAGCTCTCCGGCACTTCCGGCAGTTCGAAGTTGATGACATGCGTGACGCCGGGAACATCGATGCCGCGCGCCGCGATATCGGTGGCGACCAGAACGCGGATGCGCCCCTGCCTGAAATCGTCGAGCGCCCGCACCCGCTGCCCCTGGCTCTTGTTGCCATGGATCGCGGCCGACGGAATTTTCGAAATGTCCAGCGCCTTGCTGACGCGATCGGCACCGCGCTTGGTGCGGGTGAAGACGATGGTGCGCTGGAACTCGTCGTTCTTCAGAAGCTCGATGAGAATGTTCTGCTTGGCGCCGCCATCGACCATGATGACTTCCTGGCGCACGCGCTCGGCGGTGGTCGCCACCGGCGTCACCGCCACCTGCACCGGATTCTTGAGGAATTCGGCGGCCAGGGTGGCAATCTCCTTCGGCATGGTGGCCGAGAAGAACAGGCTCTGGCGCTGCTTCGGCAGTTTGGCCAGGATTTTCCGGATCGGCACGATGAAGCCGAGGTCGAACATGTGATCGGCCTCGTCGAGCACGACGATATCCGTGGTCGCCAGGCTGATATTGCCTGAGTCCATATGGTCGAGCAGCCGGCCCGGCGTGGCGACGAGCACGTCGACGCCGCGCGTCAGCGCTTTCACTTGGGCGCCATAGGAGACGCCGCCGACCACGGCCGCCACCTGGATGCCCATGAAGCGGCTGTAGGCGCGAAAGCTTTCGGCGATCTGCGCCACCAGTTCGCGCGTCGGCGCCAGCACCAGAGCACGCGCCCGGCGCGGCTCAGCGACTTTCCGCTCGGCGGCGAAGCGGGTGAGGATCGGCAAAGCAAAGGCCGCCGTCTTGCCGGTGCCCGTCTGGGCGATGCCAAGCAAGTCATGGCCTTTGATGAGATGGGGAATGGCCTGCGCCTGGATCGGCGTCGGCGTTTCGTAGCCCTCCTTGCGCAGGGCGCGGAGGATGGTCTCGGCAACGCCGAGAGCCGCAAAATCAGTCACGATGAATCTTTCATTGGCCCACGAACACGGCTTTTCGCGCCGCCCGAAGGCTGGTTTGGGGGACGCGCCCCGCGTATCCGGGCTGTCGTGGGGTTTCGACGGAGGCGCTCAACGGAGGAGCCGGACAAGCGGCTTAACGCGACCGGAGCGCCTTTTGCTGCGATGCAGCGTGCCTCAAATAGTGCGAAACTGAAGCTAAGTCAAAGGAATTCCAAAAACTGCCGTAAAAAGAAGGGCGTCACCCGATTTCGGGCGCGCCCTCCATCGCAATCGGATCATTTCCACGCCAACAGATTGAACAGAAAGCCTTCCGGCTTCAGCGTACCGCCCACAGGTATCTTCACCTCGGCACTATGGGCGATCACGGAGGCCAGCGGCGTGATCGGCATGGAATAGCGCTCGCTGGTCGCCCGGTCGAAAATGCGCTTCAGCAGCGCTTCGCGCTTTTTCGGGTCCATTTCCGTCTGGGACTGCTTTTGCAGGTCCTCGAGCTGCAGATCCTGGTTGTAGTTCCGGTCGCCCTTTTCATACATGAAATTGACCGTCGATTCGACGTCTGGCGAGCCGCCGCCATTGTCCCACAGCACGATGAAGGCCTGGAGCTGGCCGGCCGCCCGCTTGGTGACGAAGCCGGTCGAGGTCAGGGTGTCGATGCTGGCGTTGATGCCCACCTTGCGCAACTGGCCGGCCACCGCCTCGGCGACGGGCTGCGCCGCGCCCCAGGTGGTGATCGTCAGGTTGAAACCATCCGGCTGGCCCGCCTCTTTCAGCAATTGCTTCGCCTTGGCGAGATCGTAGCCCGGCGGATCGATCGACGAGGCGCAGCCCATGATCTGCGGCGGGCACATCGCCTGCTGCAACGGCAAGGCGGCGATGTCCTTGGGCTGCAACGCATTGACCAGGGCCTTGCGGTCGATGGCGCGGAACATCGCCTCGCGTACGCGAATGTCCTTGAACTTGCCGAACCCCGAACGATCGGCCGCATCCAGCATCAGATAGGTGAAGGACACGCTGGGGCGCACCGAAATTTCGATGGCCGGATTGCTCTGCATCATGCCCGCAATGTCGCTGGGCACGTCATACATCAAGTCCTGATCGCCGATCATCATCTTGGCGAGCTGGGTCTGCTGATCGGGAACGGGCGCGATGACGATCCTGCCGATCTTTCCGGCAGGCTGGCCGAGATTCATTTCCTTGAAATAGGGATTCTTTTCGAGAACCACACCCTTGCTCGGATCGACCATCGTCACCTTGTAAGGACCCGTGCCGATGGGATTGCGGCCGAAGAGCGCCTTGTCGGCCAGCTTGCTATGCACGTCGGAGGGATAGATCGGCAGGGTCGTGGTCAAACGCGCCAGGATCGGCGCGAACGGCTGCTTCAGCTTCAGACGCACCGTATATTGATCGACCTTCTCGACAGACTCGAACAGACCGAAGCGGGCTTCCTTGAAGCGGAACTTGCTGGCCGGATCCATGACGAAATTGATCGTATAGACCATGTCGTCGGCGTCGAAGTCCGAACCGTCCTGGAATTTGACGCCCTGGCGCAGTTTGAACTCGATCGTCTTGTCGTCGACGAAGGTCCACGATTCCGCCAGCCCCGGCAGGATCTGGCGTTTGTGCGCGTCATATTGAACGAGCGTATCGAAGACGGAGCGCGTGATCAGATCGGTTTGCGGCTGCGGATCATAGATCGAGTCGACGATCGAGATCGGCTGATAGACGCCGATGCGCAATGTGTCCTTGGCCTTCTGCGCCAGAGCCGGCAGCGGCGACAGACCGACGGCCAGCACGAAACCCAAACTGAAAAATGATCTGGCGCGCATGACGCTCTCCCACGGACGTTTCCCGCGCGCACGATATGGCAACCTTGGCCATCCCGCCAGCAAAGAGCCGATCGTAGACCGCCGCAAATTGCCGCGCTCTCAACGCCATTCCAGCAGATTGAAGGAAAATCCTTCCGGCTTCTTGGTGCCGCCGACAGGGATCTTCAGATCCTTATTGTGCGCGATCACCGAAGCCAAAGGCGTGACCGGCATGGAATAGCGTTCCGCTGTCGCCTTGTCGAAAATGATCTGGTGAATCGCATCGCGCTTCTTCAGATCGGTTTCCGCCAGAGCCTCTTTCTGCAATCGCTCCAGTTCCGCGTCCTGGTTGTAATTGCGATCGCCCTTTTCATAGAAAAAATTCACCGTCGATTCCACGTCCGGATTGCCGCCGCCATTATCCCACGCCACCAGATAAGCGGCGAGCTGGCCGCCGGCGCGTTTGGTGACGAAGCCCGTCGATGTCAGGCTTTCGATGCCGGCCGTGATGCCGATGCGCCGCAATTGCCCCGCCACCGCCTCCGCCACCGGACGGGCCGCTCCCCACGTGGCGATCGTCAGACTGAATCCATTCGGCACCCCCGCCTCTTTCAGCAATTGCTTCGATCGCTCGAGATCGAACTCGGGCAGGGTCAGCGTCGCGACGCAGCCATCGTGCCAGGCATGGCACATCGCCGTCTGCAAGGGTTCCGCCGCGATCTCTTTCGGCTGCAACGCATTAACCAGCGCCCGCCGGTCGATGGCCCGAAACACCGCCTCGCGCACGCGCCTGTCCTTGAACTTGTCGAAACCGGAGCGATTGGCGGCGTCCAGCATCAGATAGGTAAAGGCAACGCTCGGACGCACCGAAATCTGAATGTTGGGATTGCCGCGCATGAGATCGGCAACTTCGCTGGGCACATCATACATGATGTCCTGCTCGCCGATCATCATCTTGGCGAGTTGCGTCTGGTGATCGGGGATCGGCATGACGATGATCTTGCCGATCTTCGCCGCTCGTTGCCCGGCATTGATTTCCTGGAAGGCGGGATTCTTTTCCAGAACGACGCCCCGCGCTGGATCGACCATCGTCGCCTTGTAAGGCCCGGTGCCGATGGGATTGCGCCCGAAGGTCGCCTTATCGGCCAGTTTGCCGTGCGCGTCCGACGGATAGATCGTCAGGCTCGTCGACAGGCGCGACAGGATCGGCCCGTAGGGTATTTTGATCTTCAGACGCACGGTGAACTGGTCGATCTTCTCGATCGACTCGAACAGACCGTATCGGGTTTCCTTGAACCGGAATTTGCTCGCCGGATCGAGGATGAAGTTGACCGTATAGACCACGTCGTCGGCATCGAAATCCGACCCGTCATGAAATTTGACGCCGTGACGAAGTTTGAATTCGATCGTGCGCTCGTCGACGAAACGCCAGGATTCAGCCAGGCCCGGCACCACCTCGCGCTTGTCGGAATCGTATTGCACCAACGTATCGAACACCATGCGATCCATCAGCGCCGTCTGCGGCTGCGGATCGTAAAAAGCGTCGATCACCGAAATCGGCTGGTAAACGCCGATACGGACCGTGTCCTGCGCCTTTTGTGCCAAGGCCGGCAGCGCCAGAATGAGGCCGGCCAATCCGAGCCAGCGCAGGCAACGATGTCTGATAGGCATCAAGCCTTTCCTTCCGCAGCGCATAGTTCGCCCAAACGCCGAACCGTCATTGCGAGAAGCGCAGCGACGAAGCAATCTAGGAGCAAGCGGTAGAACGTCAACAAATGCCTGTGGTGCAGACATATGTCTACAACTCTACATTTTGCCCCTAGATTGCTTCGCTGCGCTCGCAATGACGGTTGAAACAAAGGCGGCGCCTTGCTCAGGCGCCGCCTCCTAACTTCACGCCGACAAGATCACTTCCATTCGAGCAGATTGAACATGAAGCCTTCCGGCTTCTTGGTGCCGCTCACTGGAATTTTCACGTCCTTGCTATGCGCGATCACGGCGGCGAGCGGCGTGATCGGCATCGAGTAACGCTGCGTCGTCGCGCGGTCGAAGATCTGCTTGTGGATCGCCTCGCGCTTCTTCGGATCCATTTCCGACAAGGCTTTCTTCTGCAGGTCCTCCAGCGTCGGGTCTTGATTGTAGTTGCGATCGCCCTTCTCGTAGAAGAAGTTGACGGTCGACTCGACGTCCGGCGTGCCGCCGCCGTTATCCCACAACACGATATAGGCCTGCAGTTGACCGGCGGCGCGCTTGGTGACGAAACCGGTCGACGTCAGACTGTCGAGCGCGGCGGTGATGCCGACCTTGCGCAACTGGCCGGCCACCGCCTCGGCGACGGGCCGAGCCGCGCCCCAGGTGGCGATCGTCACGTTGAACCCGTTCTCCAGGCCCGCCTCCTTCAGCAATTGTTTCGCCTTGACCGGATCATAGGACGGCGGATCGATCGACGAGGCGCAGGAATAGTGCCAGGGATGGCACATCGCCTGCTGCAACGGCTGCGCCGCGATTTCCTTCGGCTGCAAGGCATTGACCAGGGCCTTGCGATCGATGGCCCGGAACATCGCCTCACGCACGCGAATGTCCTTGAACTTGTCGAAGCCGGAACGGTTGGCGGCATCGAGCGCCAGATAGGTGAAGGAAATGCTGGGACGCACCGAAATCTGAACGTTCGGATTGCCCTTCATCATGTCGGCGATGTCGGTGGGCACGTCATACATCAGGTCCTGTTCGCCGATCATCATCTTGGCAAGCTGGGTCTGCTGATCGGGGATCGGCATGATGACGATCTTGCCGATCTTGCCCGCCGGCTGGCCGGCATTGACCTGTTTGAAGAGCGGGTTCTTCTCCAAGACGACGCCGCGGCTCGGATCGACGAGGGTCGCCTTATAGGGGCCGGTGCCCACCGGGTTGCGCCCGAAGGTCGATTTGTCGGCGAGTTTGCCGTGCACGTCGGACGGATAGATGGGCAGGGTCGAGGCCATGCGCGTCAACAGCGACGCATAGGGCGATTTGATCTTCAGACGAACCGTATATTGGTCGACCTTCTCGATCGAATCGAACAGACCGAACCGGGTTTCCTTGAAACGGAACTTGCTCGACGGATCGATGACGAAATTCACCGTATAGACCACGTCGTCGGCATCAAAATCGGAACCGTCGTGGAATTTAACGCCCTGACGCAATTTGAACTCGACCGTCGTGTCGTTGATGAATTTCCACGACTCAGCCAGACCCGGCACCACTTCGCGCTTGTCGGAATCGTATTGGACCAGCGTATCGAAGACGACCCGATCCATCAGATTGGTCTGCGGTTGCGGGTCATACAGAGCATCGATGATCGAAATGGGCTGATAAACGCCGATACGCAACGTATCCTGGGCCTTCTGGGCCAGGGCCGGCAACGGCAGAAGCCCTGCGGCGGCAACGGCGGCCAGTCCAAATCGACGCATGAGTCGACGTTCGAAGCCACGCTTAGCGTGCATGCTTTCCCTCCCTCTCAGAGCGCGAATGGATGAGCCGGCTAAGAATCCGGACGTTTGGGCGCTCCCCCTAGGATTTGCACGATATTGCAGCTTGTCGCTTCCCGCCAGTCCCCGCGAATTTTTGCCGGGCCTGTCGAAAACGCCATATTTGCCCTTTCGGCCACCCATGCTAAGGGGGCGCGCCGACCGGGTGGCCCTCTTTAAGGGACGGGCCGCCCGGCACAGGAATTCATCTGGCCGTTCCGGCCCATCCACTAGCTGTCCTGAATTTGAAAGGTCGCGCCTCATGCAGAAGATCAAGGTCGCCAATCCGGTCGTCGAAATGGACGGCGACGAAATGACCCGCATCATTTGGCAGCTCATCAAAGACAAGCTCATCCATCCCTACCTCGACATCGACCTGAAGTATTACGATCTGTCGGTTGAGAAGCGCGACGAGACCAACGACCAGATCACCATCGACGCCGCCGAAGCGACGAAGAAATACGGCGTCGCCGTGAAGTGCGCGACCATCACCCCCGACGAAGCGCGCGTGAAGGAATTCAACCTCAAGGAAATGTGGAAGTCGCCGAACGGCACGATCCGCAACATCCTCGGCGGTACGATTTTCCGCGAGCCCATCATCTGCAAGAACATTCCCCGCCTCGTTCCGGGTTGGACGCAGCCGATCGTCGTCGGCCGTCACGCCTATGGCGACCAGTATCGCGCCACCGATCTGAAAATCCCCGGCAAGGGCCGCCTGACGATCAAGTTCGAAGGCGAGGACGGCACGGTCATCGAGAAGGAAGTGTTCAAGTTCCCGGGCGCCGGCGTCGCCATGTCGATGTACAACCTCGACGATTCGATCCGCGACTTCGCCCGCGCCTCGCTGAACTACGGCCTCAACCGCAACTATCCGGTCTATCTGTCGACCAAGAACACCATCCTGAAAGTCTACGACGGCCGCTTCAAGGACATTTTCCAGGAAGTGTTCGACACGGAATTCGCCGACAAGTTCAAGGCCGCCGGCCTCACCTACGAGCACCGTCTGATCGACGACATGGTCGCCGCCGCGCTGAAGTGGTCGGGCGGCTACGTTTGGGCCTGTAAGAACTACGACGGCGACGTCCAGTCCGACACGGTCGCCCAGGGCTACGGCTCGCTCGGCCTGATGACCTCGGTTCTGGCCACCCCGGATGGCAAGACGGTGGAAGCGGAAGCGGCGCATGGCACCGTCACCCGCCACTACCGCCAGCACCAGCAGGGCAAGGAAACCTCGACCAACTCCATGGCCTCGATCTTCGCCTGGACCCGCGGCCTGATGCACCGCGCCAAGCTCGACGGCAACAACGAGCTGATGAAGTTCGCCCAGACCCTCGAAAAGGTCTGCGTCGACACGGTCGAATCGGGCTTCATGACCAAGGACTTGGCCATCCTGGTCAGCGCCGACCAGAAGTGGCTGTCGACCACCGGCTTCCTCGACAAGATCGACGAAAACCTGAAGAAGGCCATGTCCGCCTGATAGCTGATTGGCCGCAAGGCCATCCAGAACGGTAATAAAGTAACGGGCGCGATCTTCGCGCCCGTTTTATTTGGTGTGGGATAGCCCTAACGGCGCCATTGTCCAGGCTAGACCGTTTCGCTATAAGCCGCTCCGATCCAATCGGAGACAGTGTGATACGCATGGCTTCAGCGGACATCATCGACGGGGACTATCGTCCGAGTGACGACGAGGCGTTCATGAACGAGCGCCAGCGTGAATATTTCCGCCGCAAACTTCTCACCTGGAAAGACGACATCCTGAAGGAGGCTCGCGAAACGCTGGCCACCTTGCAGACCGAAAGCGAAAACCACCCCGATATCGCCGACCGGGCCTCCTCGGAGACCGATCGCGCCATCGAGTTGCGGGCTCGCGATCGCCAGCGCAAGCTGATCGCCAAGATCGATGCGGCCATCGCCCGGATCGATGACGGCACCTACGGCTATTGCGAAGAGACCGGCGAGCCGATTTCCTTGAAGCGGCTCGATGCGCGACCGATCGCCACTTTGTCGATCGAAGCGCAAGAGCGCCACGAGAAGCGCGAAAAAGTCTATCGCGACGACTGAAGCCCGAAACATAGCTCCATTGAAAAAGGCCCGTCATCCGGGCCTTTTTTTATTGCTCATTGCGATGCTTCGAACGCAGCGCCGATCAGCTCTTTTCCGTCGGACGGCCGAGCAGCTTCGCCATTTCCTCTTCCAGCGCATCGAGCGGATCGGGCTCGTTTTGCGCGGCCTGGGCCGGCGGCGGCGCGGGCTTCGGTTCCGGCGGCGGCGGGGCAACGGGCTTGGGTTCGGGCGGCGCGACCGGTTTCGCCTCGGCCTTCACCTCGGGCTTGGGCGGCGGCGGCGGCACGATCGGCGCGGGCTTGACCGCGGGAGGCGGCACAGGCGCCGGAGCGGGCTTGGCAGCCGGATCGACCCGCGGCGGCAAGGTCGGCCCGGCGCGCGACACGGACGACGGCGTCAGCGGGCGCGGGGTCAGCGGGCGCGGTTGCGGCGGGGGCGGCGGCACGAACGGACCCGGAGGACGTGTCGAGGGCGGCGCGACGGCGGGGGCGGTGGAGGCCTGGGGCGCCGGAGCCTGCGGGGTCACCGCGGGGGCGGCCGGAGCCGGACGGGCGGGCGGAGGCGGCGGCGCATGGACGACGGGCGGCGGCGCGGGCGCCGGAGCAACCGGTGCGGGCGCCGGGGCGACGGGGGCCACGGCGATCACCGGTGGGGTCATCGGCGGGGCAGGCAGATCGCCAATCGGCTCGGCGGTGGCGAATTCCTTCGGCTGGCGCAGATCAGCCGCCACCGGCACACGGGAAATGGTCGATTCGATCAGAATGTCGTTGGGACCGCCGATCATCACCAAATGTTCGACATTGTCGCGCCGGATCAGCACGAGCTGGCGCTGCCGATCGAGATCATAGGCATCGACAACACCCAGACGCGGCTGCCGCGCCCGTCCGCCGGCGGTTCCGCGAATGCGCCGCCCAAGGATCGCCCGATAGAGTGCCACGGCGATCAGCAGCACCAGAAGCGCGGCGGCAAGGCCCAATACGATTTGCAGCAACGGCTTTCCGTCGCCCAAAAGAGTGGTCAGATACTGCATCGCCGCCTACACTCCGCTCGCCCCAAGCAAACAACCAAAACCAAAATCAACCAACCAAAGCCATAGGCCTTATCATCTGCCAATACTTTAGCACGGCTGACAACGCGATATTTCGCGACGTTAAGAAATGGTTAACCACGATGACCGTTGGCTGATGTCCATAGAACCGTAGCCGGCCCGTGGAAACAACGCCCTGATGATTTCATTCGATTTTCGTGCAATTAACTTGAATTCGCACTATTCCGGCCTGATTCTCCAACTGTCATCCCGGCGGACGGGCTGCGCCAGATCGAGCCTTCATGACCCAGGTTAGCCAGGGATCCACCCCAAGCGCTTCGCCGAGCCCTGCGGCCAATGCCGCGCCGAACGCCTCGAGCAGCGTCGTCGACCGCACAGAGCGGACCGGCAGCCCCGGCATGGTCCTCGTGCTGGCCTTGGTGCTGGTCGGCACCGCTGCCTCCTTCTCTTTTCTGAGCCCGGAAGACGCCGGCCGCCTCACTTTGGGCCTGCTCGCCCTTCTGGCGATCATCGGCGTCATCGGCTTGTTCGCCTATGCGGTCGGCTTCCTGCAATTGTCGGGACAAGCCGCCAAGAACGACATCACCAAGCTCGTCTCCGACACCGGCGTCGAGGGCATGCTGGTGACCGAAGGCGACACCCGCGTTCTCTATGCCAACGAAGCCTATATGGCGCTCGCCGGCGCCAACGACCTGGCCGACCTGCGCACGGTGGAGCGCCTGTTCTCCGGCACCCCTGAAGTCTCCGAGGCGATCTATCGCCTGGCCCAGGCGGCACGCGACGGCAAACGCGGTTCCGAAGAACTGCGCCTGAGCCCGCCGCTGTCGGGCGAAGGTGCCGTCGGCTGGTATCGCATCCGCGTGCGCCCCCTCGAACGCTTCGGGCAAAAGCGCGCCACGCTATGGACCGTCGCCGACGTCACCCGCGAGCGCGCCCGCCACGAGAACGTCTTCCAGGAACTGCAACACGCCATCGATTTTCTCGATCACGCGCCGGCCGGCTTCTTCTCCTGCGGCGCCGACGGCAAGATCAACTATATGAACGCCACCCTCGCCGGCTGGCTCGATTACGATCTCGCCCAATACGGCTCCGGCGGCCTGCGGCTGGCCGATATCGTTGCCGGTGATGGCGCCCATCTGATCGGCACCGTGGCCGGCCGCGCCAGCGAAGTGCGCACCGAAACCTTCGACGTCGATTTCAAGCGTCGCAACGGCCAGAGCCTGCCGGTGCGCGTCATCCATCGCGTCGCTTTTGCCCAGGACCGCACGCAGGGCCCTTCGCGCACCTTGGTGATCAACCGCGCGCCCGGCGAAGAGCCGGCGGAAAATCTGCGCGCCGCGGAAGTGCGCTTCGCCCGCTTCTTCAACCAGACGCCGATGGCCATTGCTACCGTCGATCGCGATGGCGCCATTCTCAACGCCAATGCCAGCTTCGCCCGCCTGATGCCGCAGGCGGTGTCGGGCGCCACGGACACCGGCCGCTCAATCTTCTCGAGCGTCGTCGATCGCGACCGCGAGACCTTGCGCAAGGCCATCGCCGATGCCCTCGCCCATCGCACCGACACCGAACCGGTCGACGCGGGCCTCGGCGGCGAACCGCCACGGTCCGCCCGTTTCTTCGTCACGCCCGGCGAAGACAGCAACGATGACGCCAGCGCCGTGATCTTCGCGCTCGACACGACCGAACAGAAGACCCTGCAGGAAAGCTTCGCCCAGGCGCAGAAGATGCAGGCGATCGGCCAGCTCGCCGGCGGCGTCGCGCATGACTTCAACAACGTGCTGACGGCGATCATCGGCTTTTCCGATCTCTTGCTCGCCCGCCACCGGCCGACCGATCCGTCCTTCCAGGACATCATGCAGATCAAGCAGAACGCCAATCGCGCCGCCGGCCTCGTGCGGCAGCTCCTGGCCTTCTCGCGGCGCCAGACCCTGCGCCCGCAGGTGCTGCAGCTCAACGACGCTCTGTCCGACCTGCAAATCCTGCTGCGCCGCCTGGTCGGCGAGAAAGTCGAGATCGACGTGCGCCACGGCCGCGATCTGTGGTTCGTCAAGGCCGACATCAACCAGTTCGAACAAGTGCTGGTCAATCTCGTCGTCAATGCGCGCGATGCCATGCCCGATGGCGGCAAGATCATGCTGGCGACCAAGAACGTCACCGCCGCCGAAGCCGCCAACGTCACCGAGCCCGGCTTCGTGCCCGCCGATTACGTGGTGGTGGAAGTGCAGGACACCGGCGCCGGCATTCCGCCGGAGGTGAAGGAGAAGATGTTCGAGCCCTTCTTCACCACCAAGGAAGTGGGCAAGGGCACCGGCCTTGGCCTGTCGACGGTCTATGGCATCGTCAAACAGACCGGCGGCTTCATCTTCTGCGATTCAGAACCCGGCAAGGGCGCGCTGTTTCGCATCTACCTGCCCCGTCACATCCCGACCGCCGAGGAAGAGAATGCGCGGCGCGAGGACACCAAGGCGAACAGCAGCCCGGCGGCGGATGCCACCGGCCACGGCACCATCCTGCTGGTCGAAGACGAGGAGGCGGTGCGCGCCTTCGCGTCGCGGGCGCTCGCCTCGCGCGGCTATACGGTGCACGAAGCCAGCAATGGCGAGGATGCGCTCGACATCGTCAGCGAGGTCGGCGGCCAGATCGATCTGATCGTCTCCGACGTGGTGATGCCCGTGATGGACGGACCGACGATGCTGGGCGAACTGCGCAAGCGCGGCGTGACCGCGAAAATCGTCTTCATGTCCGGCCATGCGGAAGATGCCTTCGCCCGCAACCTGCCAGCCGGAGAGGATTTCGGCTTCCTACCAAAACCCTTCCCGCTGAAACAGCTGATCGAGACGGTGAAGGCGGCGATGGGCTAGCGCGATTTCGCGCCGCCCAAGATTTTGCGCGGCGCTTTCGGCAAGGCTTTGTTCACCATGTTGCGGGAAGCTGTGGCGGCCTGCGTGTCACACGCCCCGCCAGGATGAGCACCTTGCCCGTTTTCTTTCAGGAATTGCCCCGGCCCCGCCAGAGCTATCGTCGCCGCCAGCAGCCCGGCACCCGGGCAAGACTGGTGCTGATCAGCCTCGCGGTGCTGGGCACGGTCGCCGCCCTCCTGTTGATCCGCCCGACACCAGCCAACGGGCCAACCCGGCACACCATCAAACTCATTCCCGTGCCGGCCTCCACCGCGACAGCGAACCGGAGCCCCGATCCCATCCCGGTCGGCTCGATTCGCCCGATGCCCGTGCAGCACCCGCCGCAACAACAGCCCCCGCAAGGCGCGTTTCGCGAAATCGAACGCGCCGCGCCGCAGGACTATGTCGGCTTCCGGGAAATCAAAACCAGCCGCTAGCGGGGCTGTCTTCCAGCCCTCTCACGCTCTGATGCGCCTTTGCATAGCGGTGAAACGCCGCTGCGGCCGCATGGATTCGGCGCCGGCCAAAATACATAGGGTCCTATTGACTTAGATTTAGTCTCATGATCATTTTTGAGCCTCCCCGCTTTTCGAGGCTGCGTCATGAACCTGAACAGAAGAACATTCACGGGCGGCCTCCTGGCCGCGGGTTGCCTCAGCACGCGGCCGGCTTTCGCCGCCGACAAACTGCTTTATTTGTTCCCGACGATCCCGACTTTGCCGGCCTTCGCGCCCTTTCAGGTGGCCAAGGCCAAGGGTTTCTTCGCTGCCGAGAATCTCGACATCACATTCCAGGCGGCCAAGGGCGGTGTCGATGGCGCCAAACAGGTCGGCGCCGGCAATGCCGATCTCGCCGGCGGCATCGGCGATACGTCGATCATTCTGCGCCCGAACGGCATTCCCGTGCGCGCCGTGGCGCTGCTGGGCGGCCGCGCCTTGCATCAGCTCATCGTCCGCAAGGATGCAAGCATTCGCACCTTCGCCGACCTGAAGGGCAAGAAGCTCGGCGTCGTCAGCTATCAGGATACCTCGTTCTACAATCTGCTTGGCGTGCTTGCGAGCGTCGGCCTCGACAAGAGCGCCGCTGACATTCAAGCCGTGGGGCCGACGGGTATCACCGCCTTGATGGCGAGCGGCAATCTGCACGCCATCGTCGGCGCGCCCGAATGGGCCGTCACGCTCGAGAACAATGCGGTCGAGATCGAAACCTATCAGATCGACAGCGCCTTTCCGGCGATGGCGCAAGCCATTCTGACGAGCGACGCGACGATCAAGGCGCGGCCTGATCTCGTGCGCCGTTTCGTCAGCGCCGTGCTGAAAGGCGTCACTGCCGTCGCCGCCAATCCGCAGGACGGCGCCGCGACTTACCTGAAGGAAATCGGCCGCCCCGACAGCGAATTGCCCTCGATCGCCAAAATCCTCAACTTCTATGCGCAGAAAGTCTATCCGGCGAGCAACGGCATTCCCTTGGGCCAGTTCGATCCGGCCCGCGTCGCCAAGGTGCAAGAGTTCTATCTCGCCAATGGCCTGATCGAGAAGACGACGCCGGTCGCGGACCTGTTCACCAATCAATTCGTCGGCGGTTGAAGCCCCATGTTGAAGACCTACTGGTATGTCGCTGCCACCAGCGGCGAACTCACCAACCAGCCGCTGGCGCGCACCATCCTCGATGAAGCCATCGTTCTCTTCCGCACGGAAAAGGGGCGCGTCGCGGCGCTGGCCGACGTGTGTCCGCATCGGCGCTCGCCGCTGTCGATGGGCCATGTCATCGGCGAGACCATCGCTTGCCCCTATCATGGCATCCAATTTTCCGGCGGCGGCACATGCGAGCATATTCCCGCGCAGAGCCGCATTCCCTCAACGCTGAAAGCTCGCGCCTATGCGGTGATCGAACGCTACGGCCTGGTCTGGATCTGGCCGGATGCGAGCGAACCGGATGGCGATCTCCCAGCGCTGCCGTGGCGCAAGGACGAGACGTGGAATGCCGAACTCGCGCAATACCTGCATGTGCGCGCACCAGGCGAACTCGTCACCAACAATCTCCTTGATCTCTCCCATGTCGCCTTCGTCCATGCGCGCACTATCGCTTTCGCGCAAAACCGCCTGGCCGAAGACCCGTTGGTCGTCGAAGCTTTTGCCGATCGCGTGCGCTGCACGCGCATCTTCAAGGATGTCGAGCCGCCGCCGGCGCATCGCATCTGGCGCGACTTCAAGGGCCTCGTCGATCGTAGCTCCATCTCCGAATGGCAGCCGCCCGGCAATGTGCTGATCCTCGTGCGCAATGAAGATGTGGACGGCGCGCTCGATCTGCGCTTCGATCATTTCATCACGCCGGAGAGCGCGACGAGCCATCACTATTTCGTCGCCATCTCGCGCAACTTCCTCATCGACGATGCCGAACTCACCCAAAAGCTCGATGCGGAAAACGCCAAAGTGCATGACGAGGACCGCGACATGGTCGAAGCGCAGCACAAGACCATTCTGGCCTTTCCCGAGATGCGCGACATGAACCTGCGCCAGGATCAGGCCATCGCCCGCGCGCAGGCGATCATGGCCGAACGGCACAAATCAAACTGATGGCGGATTAATCGGCCGAGGAGGCGCGCCGCCTGCGCGCCGTCTTCGCCTTGCCGGCATCGGTGGGAAGCTGCGCTTCGAGATTGCCGATGATCTGGCCCAGCACGTCGAAACAGGTGTCGAGATCTTTCTCGGACACGCCGACGGCGAGGCTCGCATTATTGGCATCGAGCCAGTCCTTCACCTTCGGATTGAGCCGCTTCGCCCGCACGGTGAGATGAAGGGTCTGCTTGCGGCCGTCGCTCTTGTCCTGCCGCCGCTCGATGAAGCCCTCGCTCTCCATCCGCTTGACGATCTCGGCCATCGAGCCCTGCTCGACGGCAGCAAGCCGGCTCAGCTCCATCTGCGTCAGCCCGTCGCTTTCCGACAGCCACAGCAGTACCGGCACGAAGGCCGGCTGCATGCCCTTCATGTCGAGCTGCGCCCGCATCACCTTATGCATAAGCCGGGCGGCCTGATTGACGACGAAGCCGAGCGAACGAGTGCGGGCGTACATATGCTTTCACCTGAGGAACGCGACGCGAGAATAGCACCGACTATCGAACCTCATGACAATTCGCCAGAGCAAATCGTGATTCTATCCAGCCGCGATTACTTGAGTGTCCTGCCAGGCTATCTTTCATCAATGCCCCGTCGGATAGCATTGTCGAGCGGCGGCGCATTCTTGGCGTGGTTCTCTCGACGGCGTTCGTTCGGCATGTCCCAAACAATAGTGGCACCAATCAGCGCCACCAGCATAACCATCAAAACCCCGAACACCGCCGCGCCCGTCTCAAGTACAAACCGAAACGGATGAGCGTCGAATGTCATGCAGAAGCTGCTCGGACTACAAATGATGCCATCGCTGAAAACGCGGTAAAGTTTACCAAGGCTGACGGCCAACACACCAAGGCAAAACACGACGGCGAGTACGATTGCGATTCGAGGATGGCGATCAAAAAGGATTTCAAAAGGTGGCTTAGGTGCCCGCCGCCATACGAAATAGACCGCTGTCACCACGAGCAGGAGGGGCACCACAATCCATTCCAGCACGACGAATACCCCTCATTCGCCAAACGAAATTACCGTTCATCGACGGATCGCCGGATCGCATTGTCGAGCGGCGGCCGATTGGCAAGACGCTGCTCGGCACGACGCTGCTGCCAATACCCCCAGATCAATAAAGCCACAAAGGGCAGGCCCAGGAGCCCCACCATCGTCCAAGGGTCGAGATAGACGATCGCAAGGCCTATCAGAACCAGAGCAAAGGCGCTTCCGACCACCTCGGCTAAGAGATGAGCGAAGGAGCGCTTGGAATTTGTTCGACTTGGCCCTGTAGCGTGTGGTGCCCGCTGCTGCCTCTCCCGCCACCAGTTCCAGACGATGAGGACCACCACTCCGCTCAAGTACAAGGCAGTGCTGAAACCGCTCGCGAAAATCCGGTCGCCAAAAATCACCGGCGGGAAGAAAATGATGGCCGGCAGCCAAGGACGTTTGAGACAATACCAGAGCGCGTCCTGCAGCAGAGACTTGAACAGCCAGTCGAAGAGCTTGAAGCCAGTTTCATCCACGAGAGCAACCTCGGTTCACGACCTAATGTGGGTGACGTCTCGCGCACATGCCAGCCAGGCAAGAAGACGTGCCTAACAGAGCCTTGCAATCCCGATGGAATGCTCACCAGCTAAGTCTTAACCATATCCTGACACTTCCTGTCAGGAGCAAGTGGCAGGAACAAAAAAAGAACTTGCGAGTGAGAACAAACAGCGTACAATCTCCTCCACAGACAAAGAAACGCCCGCCGTTGCGCTGTTTGCCGGCATCGTGCCAGAAGGAGCAGACCCTTGAGCCAAGCCAATCTCCGCCTCGTGGAAGGTAGTTCCGTGGACAAAACTAAGGCGCTGGACGCCGCCCTCTCCCAAATCGAGCGCGCCTTCGGCAAAGGCTCCATCATGCGGATGGGCAAGAACCAGCAGGCGGTCGAAATCGAGACCGTGCCGACCGGTTCGCTCGGTCTCGACGTGGCCCTCGGCGTCGGCGGCCTGCCGCGCGGCCGCATCGTCGAAATCTACGGTCCGGAATCGTCCGGCAAGACCACCCTCACCCTGCATGTCATCGCCGAGGCGCAGAAGCGCGGCGGCGTCTGCGCCTTCGTCGACGCCGAACATGCGCTCGACCCGGTCTATGCCCGCAAGCTCGGCGTGCAGCTCGACGACCTCCTGATTTCCCAGCCCGACACCGGCGAACAGGCGCTCGAAATCACCGACACTTTGGTGCGCTCCGGCGCCATCGACGTCCTCGTCATCGATTCGGTGGCGGCCCTGACGCCGCGCGCCGAAATCGAAGGCGAAATGGGCGAAGTGCAGCCCGGCCTGCAGGCGCGCCTGATGAGCCAGGCGCTGCGCAAGCTCACCGGCTCGATCTCGCGTTCCAAGACCATGGTCATTT